>Ga0134103_1000001_pt1 | contig 1153916 bp, 983 predicted proteins | sample 14_taG_2_FD_94445 | JGI IMG/M metagenome (GOLD analysis project Ga0134103, IMG submission 94445) | Switchgrass degrading microbial communities from high solid loading bioreactors in New Hampshire, USA - 14_58_20_212_A1 metaG | ecosystem: Engineered > Bioreactor > Semi-continuous > Anaerobic >...
GCCGCCCAGATTTGTTTTGGGACCTCCGCTGCGGCTCGGTGCCCTCGCCTCCGCTCCGGCCCCAAAACGAATGCGACTCAACCGGTCTGAACGGAATTTACAGAAAGGATGTTACACCGACGCTCGCTCGGCTTCGATGGCTTTCTGTTCACTGACGATTTGATGCGCGCCGGCAAGCGCAACATCGCTTATGGCGTCGCGGCCGGCGTGATCTTCAATCTCGCGAACATGATGCTGGTGGCTGCCATCGCGGTGGCGGGAATGTCGGTTGCGTTCCCCGTCGGGATCGGGCTGGCGCTGGTCGTTGGCGTAATCTGGAACTACGTGATCAAGCCGCAGGGCAATCCGACGCTGTTATTCAGCGGCGTGGCGATTGTGGTTGCCGCCATCGTGGTGGATGCCCTGGCGTATCGCAGCCTGGCGCTCGCCAAGGCCAAGCAGGAAATCAAGGCGGGCAGGGGAAAGAGTACGATCCCCAAGGTCAGTTGGAAAGGCATTATTCTGAGCATCGGCTGCGGCCTGCTGATGGGCGCGTTCTATCCGCTGGTGGAGTTGGGTAAACAGGGCGATGCCGGGCTTGGTCCTTACGCCATCGCATTCGTCTTCGCCGTGGGAATTTTCGCCTCGACGTTCGTGTTCAACTTGTTCTTCATGAACCTGCCGGTGCAGGGTCCGCCGGTGGAGATCCTGGATTACTTCAAGGGATCCCTGAAACAGCACACCCTGGGTCTTCTGGGCGGCGCGATCTGGGCGACCGAGACCATCTCGAATTTTGTGGTGGCCAGCGCACCGAATCCCAAAGTAGGGCCGGCGATCAGTTATGCGCTGGGCCAGGGCGCGACGCTCATAAGCGCGCTGTGGGGCTTGCTGGTCTGGAAGGAGTTTCGCGGCGCGGACGGATCGGTAAAAATTCAGCTCGCGTTGATGCTGCTGTTGTTCGCCACCGGATTGACGCTTATCTCGATCGCCCCGCTGTACTGAACGTAAGAGCGTTACAACCCCTGGCGGGCACGGTTTTGCATTGATTTCCGGTACGCCGCCATCAGCTTCTCCCGGACCTCGGGGTTGAGCGGCGGCGGCTGCTCGGCCGTCTGGCAACCGTGACACAGGCTCACGGTGCGCTTCAGGCTTTCCAGAAACTCGATGCAGGGCGGGCAGTCGTCCAGGTGTTTCCGGATTTCATCGCATCGTTCGGCGTCCAGCTCCGCGTCCAGATACTCCGACAGCAGGGCGAACACCTCTTTGCAGTCGTGCTTGTGCTTGCCGGTTTCCATGGCCCTCAACCCTTTGCTACGCCGCTTTGCCGGCGTCTGAGATACTCGTCCAGCTTGGCGCGCACCGCCAGACGCGCCCGGTGCAGCCTGGTCTTCACGACTTCCTGGCTTACGTCCAGCACCTGCGCCGTCTCCTCGGTCGTCAACTCCTCGACGTCCCGGAGCATGATCGCCGCCCGGTACATCTCGGGCAATTCCTGAATCGCCTGGTGGATCACGTCGCGCAACTCGGCGCGCAGCACCTGGTCGTCAGGCAGCGCCGACCAGTCGGCGATCTCCAGTTTTCTGCTTCCGTCTCCTTCCGAGTGCGGCAGAAAATCCTCTAGCGAAAGCTCCTGGGTGGGAGCAAACACGCTTTTGCGCCGCTTCATGTAGCAGGCATTGCGCGCGATGCGGAAAACCCAGGGCCGCACCCGTTCCGGATCCCGCAACTGATCGAAATTCTCGAAAACTTTGAACAGCGTGTCCTGCGCGACCTCTTCGGCGTCCTCGCGATGACCGCACATCATCAACGCGTACTGGAAGACCTTCGACCGGAACACCTCGACAAAGCGGTCGAAGGCCTCCGGCTTTCCCTCGATCAGGTCGCGGGCAAGCTGAATTTCTTGTCTCTTGTCGGTGGCCACCAATACGCATTCTAGCGCCCCGCGGCGCGGAAGCCGCCGCTAACGGCCTTACTGAACGGCGGCTGCCGCCGTCTCCAGGGTGATCTCGATTTCGGGCGCGTGGCGCAGCGTGTGGTGAATCAGGCACGACTTGGCCGCGCGCAGGACGCCTTCCCGGTGCCTCTCGTCTTCCAGTCCGGGAACGCGAATTTCGACGCGGAAAGCGCCGAGCCGCGGCGGGTCGGAAGCCTTCCCCGCGCTCACGTGGACCTCAAGGCCCTCGGCGGGAAGCGACCGGGCCCGCAGATACTGAAGGGCGTAGTACGCGGCGCACGTGCCGAGCGAGGCCAGCAGGAACTCGGGCGGGGACATTCCGGCGTTTTGGCCCCCATTACCCGAAGGCTGGTCGCAAATGACCTTGTGGCCGCGCGCATCTACCTCAAACTGCACTCCACCGAGATAAGCAATTTTTGTTTGCATTCGATGACTCCCAATACCAAAGATGCAATCCGCATTGTAAGGTGACGCGCCACCCCGGGGCATGCACGGCAGCGTGAAAACCGGATGCGCAATTGTCACCCCGGCCGGACTCCTGCATCTCTGTGCATTGAAACCTGGGGAGACTTCATGTGGAGAATACTCGCAGTTTACGTGGTTGCGTTGCCGTTGGCGGCGCAGAACCCGCTCACTTTGCAGGACGCGGTGCGGCTCGCTTTGGAACGGCACCCATCGGTTGAGGCCGGCCGCAGCGCGGTAATGGCCGCCGAGGTCAAGGTTGCCGGGGCCCGCAGCGGTTATCTCCCGCGGATCGGCTACTCGGAAACCTGGCTGCGCAGCAACAATCCCGTCGTTGTGTTCAGTTCGCTGCTGACCCAGCGCCAGTTCACGCCGGCTAACTTCGAGATCAACTCTCTGAACCGACCGGCCGCCCTGAATAACTTTCAGTCGCAGGTCGTCCTGGACCAGCCAATCTACGATGCCGGGCTCACAAGACTCGGTGTGAAGTCGGCCAATCTGGAGCGCTCGATGGCGCTGGAGGACGAGCGCCGCATCCGTATGGAGCTGATCGCCGGAGTGGTCCGCGCCTACTACGGCGCGGTGCTTGCCCGGGAGAGCCTGAACGTCGCCGATGAGGCGGTCCGCTCGGCGGAGGCCGATTTGAACCGCGCCCAGGCCCTGCGCGCCGCCGGAATGTCGACGCAGGCCGACGTGCTCTCGATTCAGGTCCACCTGGCCGCCATGAAGGAACAGCAGATAAGAAGAAGAGCGGATTTCGAAGTTGCCCTCGCGGCTTTGAACGAGACGCTGGGGTTGCCCCTTTCCGAGCAGCATGAGCTTGCCACCGTGCTGACTCGCGCCTCGATCGACGAGGAATCGCTCGAAGCGTACGAGCAGGGCAGCTTGCAGGCGCGGCCCGAAGCCCGGCAGGCGCGATTCGCCGTCGGGCTGGCCGAGACGGAGAGCGCCGCCGCCCGCGCCGCGCTGCTGCCGCAGGTGTTCGCGCACGCCGGCTTCGAAGTGGACCGCCAGCGGTTCCTCAACCGCGGGGGCGCCAACTGGCTGGCGTCGATCTCCTTTCGCTGGAACATGTTTAACGGCGGGGCGGACAAAGCCCGAATCGATGCAGCCTCATTCGGATTGCAACGCGCCAGGGCTCTCGAAAACCAGGCCGAGGCGCAGATCCGGCTCCAGGTGCGGCGCGCCTACGCGGACTTCCGGTCGGCCAACCAGCGAATCGAGGTGGCCGAGGCCGCTGTCTCCATGGCCGAGGAAAGCCTGCGCATCACCAAGAACCGGTACGAAGCCGGGCTTAGCAACGTAACCGACCTGCTGAGGAACGAGACGGCGCTCCTGGAATCCAAAACACGGCTCCTTGCGGCCGTTTACGACCAGCGTCTCGCGGCGGTCAACCTCGCGCTGGCCGCCGGCAATCTCACCCCCACGTCGGAGGTCTTGAACTGACATGAAAGCGATACTGGCAATTGCGATTTTGATACTGGCCGGCTGCGGCAAGGAGCCGCGTAAGGCTTCGGCCGATGCGAATTCCGTTCCCGTTCTGGTGCAGGCGCCGGTGGTGTCCGAGACGGACGTCCCTGCGGTGTACGAGGCCACGGGCACCGTTCGCGCCGCCACCACGGCCGTTCTCTCCAGCAAGGTGCTGGGCTACGTGCAGGAGGTCAGGGTCAAAGAAGGCGACCGCGTGCAGGCGGGCCAGCCGCTCATCCTGATCGATTCGCGCGATCTTGACGCCGCATACCGCCAGGCCGAGGCCGCACTGAACGAAGCGCGCGGCGCGGAGCCCGAAGTCGAAAACGCCATCGCCGCTGCACGGGCCAGCCTGGACTTGGCCAAGATCACTTACGGCCGCATGGAGGACCTCTTCAAGAAGGAGTCCATCTCGAACCAGGAGTTCGACGAGGCCGCGGCAAAGCTCAAGATGGCCCAGGCGAACTACGAGATGGCGCTGGCCCGGCGCACGCAGTTGCACTCGAAGATCGCCCAGGCGGAACAGGCGCTGCGCTCGGCGGCAATCATGCGCGGATACGCGGAGATCACAGCCCCGTTTTCCGGGACGGTGACGCGGAAATCGGTGGAGCCGGGCAACCTCGCCGCGCCGGGCGCGCCGCTGCTGGAGATCGAGCGCGCGGGTGCATACCGGATAGAAGTCTCGGTCGAGGAATCCATGCTGCCCGCGATGCGGGTCGGCCAGCCGGTTACGATCGCCATCGACGCGCTCGGCCGCACCATCGACGGCCGCATTTCGGAGATCGTGCCCGCGGTGGATGCCGCCTCGCGCACGTTCACGGTGAAAGCCGACCTGCCGCCGCTCGCGGAGCTTCGTTCGGGCCTTTATGGCCGCGCGCTGTTCCCGCTGGGCACCCGGCGCGTCATCGCCGTCCCCGAGAGAGCCGTTCAACAGCGCGGGCAGCTCGCTACGGTGCTGGTGGCCGATTCGGGTGTGGCCCGCTCGCGGTTCGTTACGCTCGGCCGGAACACGCCCGGCGGAGTGGAAATTCTTTCGGGGTTGAATCCGGGAGAGCGGGTGATCTACCCCGTGCCCGCTAACGTTTCCGATGGAACCAGGGTGGAGGTGAGACAGTGAACGGGCTGGGAATCGCGGGCAAGTTCGCCCGCCCCTGGATCAATTCGAAGCTGACGCCGCTGGTGATCTTCGCGTCGCTCGCGCTCGGCGCTTTCGCGATCTGGAAGCTGCCGCGCGAAGAGGAGCCGCAGATCGTCGTGCCGATGATCGACGTGTTCGTCTCCATGCCGGGCGCTTCCGCCCGCGAGGTGGAAGAACGCGTCACGCGGCCGATGGAAAAGCTGATCTGGGAGATTCCTGGGGTCGAGTACATCTATTCGACTTCCAGCCCCGGAGCCGCGCTCGCCATCGTGCGCTTCAAGGTCGGCGAGGACGAGGAGAAGAGCATCGTCAAACTGAACCAGAAGATGTTCGCCAACTTCGACCTCATCCCGCCCGGCGCGTCTCAGCCGCTGATCAAGCCGCGCTCGATCGACGACGTGCCGATCCTGGCGCTCACGTTCTGGAGCAGCCGCTACGGCCCGTTCGAGCTGCGCCGCGTGGCCGCCCAGGTTACGGACGTCATCAAGCAGACGCCGGACGTTTCGGAGGTGAAGATCATCGGCGGGCAGCGGCGCGAAGTCCGCGTCACACTGGACGCCGGGAAGCTCGCCGCTTACTCCCTCACGCCGATGCAGGTTTACGGCGCGCTCGGGGCGGCCAACCGCCGCTTGCCGTCGGGACGGTTCGCCAGCGAGAACCGCGAGTTCATCCTGGAGACCGGCGATTTTCTCCGGAACGCCGAAGATGTTGCCGGCACCGTAGTGGGGGTCGCCAACGGCAAACCGATATTCGTGCGTGACGTCGCCGTCGTGACGGATGGCGGCGAGGAGCCGGTCGAGTATGTCCAGCACGCCGAGGGCGGCGTTTTCCATCCTGCGGTCACCGTCACGGTCGCCAAGCGCAGGGGCACCAATGCCATCAACGTCGCCGAAAACGTTCTCAGCCGCGTCGAGGGGCTGAAAGGCAGCATGATCCCCTCGGACGTCGAGATGACCATCACGCGGCACTACGGCCAGACGGCGGCCGAAAAGTCGAACGAGCTGCTGCTGCACATGCTGATCGCCGTCATCTCGGTAAGCATTCTCATCTGGATCGCGCTCGGGCTGCGCGAGTCGCTCATCGTGTTTATCGCCATCCCGGTGACGCTGGCGCTCACGCTCGCGGTCTTCTATTTCTACGGCTACACGCTGAACCGCATTACTCTGTTCGCGCTGATCTTCTCCATCGGCATCCTGGTGGACGACGCCATCGTGGTGGTGGAAAACATCGTGCGCCACGCCCGCATGCCTTCCAACGCCGGACGCCCGCTCGCGCAGGTGGCGATCGAGGCGGTGGACGAAGTGGGCAACCCCACGATTCTGGCCACGCTCACCGTCATCGCCGCGATCCTTCCGATGGCCTTTGTGGGCGGCCTGATGGGGCCTTACATGCGGCCCATACCAATCGGCGCGTCGGCAGCGATGATCTTTTCGATTCTCATCGCCTTCATGGTGACCCCGTGGGCGGCGGTGCGGATCTTGAAGCTGCGGGGCGGGCGCGCGCACGGCGAACGGGAAGACCGCCTCACGCGCCTCTACCGCCGCGTCATGGGTCCCTTGCTGCACCGGCCTTTGTGGCGCTGGGGCTTTCTGGCCGGCGTTTCGCTGCTGCTCGTCGGCTCCATGTCGCTGGTCTACTTCCAGTTCGTGAAAGTGAAAATGCTGCCCTTTGACAACAAGAGCGAGTTCCAGGTGATCGTGGACATGCCGAACGGAACCACGCTGGAGCAGACCGCCGCCGTTACGCGGCTGCTTGCCGATGAGGTGCTCAAGGCGCCCGAAGTTGTCCACCTCCAGACATACGCGGGCACGGCGTCGCCCTACAACTTCAACGGTTTGGTGCGGCATTACTATCTGCGCCGCGGGGCGAACGTCGCCGATATCCAGGTGAACCTGCTCGGCAAGCACGAGCGCAGCGACCAGAGCCACGAGATCGCCAAGCGTATCCGCACGAGGCTGGTCCCGATCGCCGAGCGCTACGGCGCGCGGATCAAGGTCGCCGAAGTCCCTCCCGGCCCACCGGTGCTTCAGACACTGGTCGCGGAGGTCTACGGCCCCACTCAGGAAGGGCAGATCGAGCTGGCGCGCCAGATCCGCGATCTGTTCAAGAGGACCGAGGGCATTGTGGACGTCGACTGGTACGTGGAAGACGACCAGCCGAAGTACACCCTTGCCGTCGATCGCGAGAAGGCGGCGCTCCACGGGATTTCCGAGGATGACATCGCGCGCACGATGCGCATCGCCTCTGCCGGCGAGGTGGCGGGACTCCTGCACGTGGATACCGAAAAGGAAGACGTGCCGATCAAGTTGCGGCTGGACCGGGCCGCCCGCTCGGACATTGCCGCCCTCCGCAATCTGAAACTGATGGGGAAAAACGGCGCGCTGGTGTCGCTCGGCGAATTGGTCAAGCCGCGCCTGGTCACGGAAGACAAAAGCATCTACCACAAGAATCTGATGCCGGTCACCTACGTCACCGCCGACGTGGCCGGCGCGATGGAAAGCCCGGTTTACGCCATCCTCAAAACGGGACCCGAGATCAGCAAGCTCAAAGTTCCCGGCGGTTACTCCATCGAGCAGTGGATGGCTCAACTGCCTCCCAGCGACTCGCGCTATTCGATGAAGTGGGACGGCGAGTGGCACATCACCTACGAGGTGTTCCGCGATCTCGGCCTTGCCTTCGCCGCCGTTCTCATCCTGATCTACGTGCTTGTGGTGGGCTGGTTCCAGTCCTTCATCACGCCGCTGGTGATCATGGCGGCCATCCCGTTTTCGCTGGTGGGGATCCTGCCAGCTCACGGGCTGATGAACGCCTTTTTCACGGCCACATCGATGATCGGCTTCATCGCGGGCGCGGGCATCGTGGTGCGGAACTCGATCATTCTGGTGGATTTCGTGGAACTCCGCCTCAAGGAAGGCATGCCGCTTGAAGAGGCGGTGGTGGACGCCGGCGCCGTGCGCTTCCGCCCGATGCTGCTGACCGCTGCCGCGGTTGTCGTCGGAGCGGGCGTGATCCTGTTCGATCCGATCTTCCAGGGACTCGCCATTGCGCTTATGGCGGGAGAGATAGCTTCGCTGGCGCTCTCGCGCATGACTGTGCCGATCGTCTACTTCGTGGTTAACCGCCGTAAAGCCCGGAGTTTGAAACCGTCCGGCTCGGTTGTGCTAACTTAGTGCATTCACAACTCATGGGCGATTCGGTGGCACTGGATGTTCTGGAGCACGAGCACGATGTTATCAGGAAAGCGGCAGCCGGGATGGAGGCGCTGGCAGCCCGGCTGGAATCAGGCCGCACTGTCGATGTGAATCTGCTGAACGGGGTGGTTGAGTTTCTGCGAGTCTACGGCCGCGCCTGCCACCAGAGGAAAGAGGAGGACCTGCTGTTTCCCGCTCTCGCGCGCCGCGGCGTGCCCTCCGTGGGCAAGCCGCTCGGGAGCCTGACGTTCGAGCATCTGAAGGAGTGGGCGGCGGTGGGCGCGCTGGCCGGCGCGATTCGCTCATACGCCGCCGGCGACCGGGACGCGCCCGCGCGCGTCATCGCGCTGCTGCGGGAGATGGCGCATTTCTACACCGACCACGCCTGGAACGAATCGAATCTGCTGTTCCCCTACGCCGCCCGGGTGCTCACTCCGATTGACCAGGCCGAACTGCTGGCGCAGTTCGAGATCGTCGATCGCGAGATTGGAAAGGACGTAGTGGAACGGCTGGCGCGGTTCGGTGAGAAGCTAGCGGAAGAGGCTGCGTGAAGGTAACGTTTCTGCCGCTGAACAGAACGGTGGAGTTCGAGAGTCTCCCCTACAAGCGCCACGGCAAGCCGGGCTCCATCCTGGACGTGGCGCTGAATTTCGGCATCCCCATCGGGCACGCCTGCGGAGGGAACTGCGCCTGCACCACCTGTCACGTGATCATCCGCGAAGGCGAGGAAAACCTTTCCCCGATGGAAGACGACGAGGCGGATCGCCTGGGTTACGCCGAAGGCATCACGCTGCACTCGCGCCTGGGATGCCAGGCCGTGGTGCGGGGCGACGTCGTGGTGGAGCTGACGTCCTGAGGCCGGGAACTCAGGTCTTGACCGGCCGGAGCAACTGCTCCTTGCGATAGATCAGCGATGAGGTGTTGTACGAGGCGGTTTCAAAACCGTGGCCGTGAACGATGGCGTCCGTCGGGCAGGCCTCAACGCAATACCCGCAGAAGATGCAGCGCGAGTAATCGATGTTGTAGACCTTCGCGTATCGATCGGCGCCGCTGATGCGCGTCGTTTCGGTGTTCTCGGCCGCCTCGATGTAAATGCAGTTGGAAGGGCACGCGGCCGCGCACAGGAAACACGCCACGCATTTTTCCAGCCCGTTTTCGTCGCGCTCCAGGATGTGAGTTCCGCGAAAGCGCTCCTGAAGGCGCGGCGGCTCGTCGGGGTACCCCTCTGTCACCGCCGGCGACACCATCTCCCTGAGCGTGACGCTCATGCCCTTGGCAATCGCTGCGGCTGAACCCAGAATTTCTTGTATATTCGGCATTTGCTGTTCGAAGCTCCTCACGGGAGCCTAGTTTTTCGACCCTCAACCAGGCCTGTACTCGGGAACCCGCTCTCCCTCCCGGAACGGCGCCACGCTCAGCCGCCGGCCGAGCGCTTCCAGATCCTTTTTCGAAAAGCCGGTCCAGCTCATGGACACCGCGCCGTCCGCCTCCACCAGAAACAACGAAGGCACGGTATCCAACCCGTACGCGTTGCTTGCCGTGTAGGCCTTGTCGTCGATCAGCGTCGGGAAGGTGATGCCGTACTCCTTGTTGAACCGGCGCGCGGTGGCGGCATCGTCCTGGGAAATCGCGACGAACTGAAGCCCCGTTTTACCCCCCTGGTACAAGCGCTCCAGGTAAGGGAACGTCATCTGGCAAACCGGGCAGCTTGCCTTATAGAACGCGAGCAGCACCGGCCCCCGCGCCAGCATCTCTTTCAGCGACTGCGGCTGGCCGTTCAGGTCTTGGAGCTTGAAATCGGGTGCTTGTGCCCCCTCTGCGGGCATCTGACGCGGTTTCCACGCCATACAACAAGTCTATCCGTTTAGAAATTTTTGCTCAATTGCCGGGCGGCAATAAGAATGGGATCCCACACCTGCGCGTAGGGCGGGGAATAGGCCAGGTCGAGGTGCTCCAAATCCTCCACGCGCATCCTGTTGGTCACGGCCGTGGCGATGACGTTGATGCTTCCCGCCGTCGCCTGCGAGCCGAGCACCGTGCCCCCCACCAGGCGGCCGGAGCGGCGGTCCGCCACCAGGCTCACCCACACGCGCTCGCCAAAGAAATACCGCGGCTTGTCGAAGGATTCGATGCTCGCGGAAACCGGGTCCAGGCCTTCCTTTCGCGCCTGCCATTCGGAAAGCCCCGTGATGCCCACTCCCAGGCCGCAAACCCGTACGATCATTGTGCCGGCAACGCCGGGGAAGCGCTCCCGCCTGCCCGCGGCGTTCGCCCCCGCCACGCGTCCCGTCTTGTTGGCCGTTGTCCCCAGCGGCATATAGACGGGTCTTCCGGTCACCAGATGGGTCGTCTCCACGCAATCGCCGGCGGCATAGATGCCGGAAAGGTTCGTTTCCATGCGGTCGCTCACGCGAATCGCGCCGGTGCGCCCCAGTTCAATGCCCGCTTCCGCCGCGATCTCCACGTTGGGCTGCACCCCAGCCGCGAGGATCACGATGTCGCACGGGCGCCCGGCCACCATTCCCGGCTCGACGGACTCCACCCGGACGCCGAGTTGAAGATCGATGTGAAAGCGTTCCAGGTGGCGGCGAAGGGCGTCGGTCAGCGCCGGGTCGCGGCGGCCGAGGATTTCGTGCTCCGCCTCGAAGATTGTCACCGACGCGCCGTGAGTGCGCAGGGTCTCAGCCGCCTGAAGCCCCATGTAGCCTGCGCCGATCACCGCCGCGCGCTTCGGTTTCCTCTCGATCAGGAAGCAGCGCAGTTTTTCGGCATCCTCGAGCGTGGCGAGCGTAAAGACGCCGGGTTCGCACGCGCCGTTGATGCGCTTCGGGCGCGCCCCGGTGGCTACGACCAGCCGGTCGTAAGGGATGCGTTCGCCGCTTGCAAGAACCACCTGCCGCCGCGGATGGCAGATAGAGACGACGTTGGCGCCGGTGCGCACGTCGATTCTCCGCTCGCGGCGAAAATACTCGGGTGTGTAGACGACAAGCTGATCGACCGTCTCCAGGAGGCCCTGTACGTAGTAGGGCAGGCCACAGGCGCCCCAGGCGATCGCCTCGCCTTTCTCGAGCACCGTGATTTCGAGGGATGCGTCGCAGCGCCGCGCGCGCCCCGCCGCACTTAAACCCGCGGCCACGCCGCCGATCACAACCAGACGCATGGTTCCTGATCTGGACCGGCTGCCGCCGTGCGCTTCCTATCCACTGGCTTGTTCCTTGACAAAGCTCAGTATATCGAAGCGCTTGATCTCGCGGCCGGGGAAAAAGCTGTTGACGGCGTCCTGCTCGTCGTTGAAGATCTCAAAGACCGTGGTCAGCTTGGTCAGCACCAGCAGCTCGATGTTGCGGCGGTTCAAATTCAGGAGCTTGAGCTTGCCGCCCTGCTTGCGCAGCGACGTGAAGCAGACCACCAGCGTCCCGAGCCCGGTGCTATCGATATAGTCCACTCCCTGGAGGTTGACGATGCACTTCTGCATCCCGCCCGCTGCGAGTTCACGCAGCTTCTCGCGAAGCAGGGTCGCTTCCTCGCCGGCCGTAATTCGGCCTTTCAGGTCTAAAATGACGATTCCTTCGCGCTCTCGCTGTTCGATGGCCAGGCTCACGTCCGCATTATCCCTAAGACAGCTTCCACGCAACTATCCCGCAGCCCAGCTCTCGCTGCCCGGCCGGGAACGAGGCCTTCATCGCGCCGCCGGTTCTGGTTCTTTTTCGCCGGTCTTGTCGGGCGTTTCAATCATGTAGCCGATGCCGCGGACCGTATGAATGAGTTTTTGCGGCCAGCGGTCATCCACCTTGCTGCGCAGATGGCGGATATAGACGTCCACGATGTTGGTCAGCCCGTCATAGTCCATGTCCCAGACGTGCTCGACAATCATCGAGCGGCTGAGCGGACGTCCGCGATTGCGCATGAGGTACTCGAGAATGCTGAACTCTTTGGGCGCCAGTTCGATCGGTTCGCCGCCCCTCGTCACCTTTCGGCGTATGCAGTCCAGCGTGAGATCGCCAACCTGCAAGCGTTCCGGCATTGGCTGGCCGCGCCGCAATAGCGCGCGAACCCGGGCCAGCAGTTCCGTGAACGAGAACGGCTTCCCGAGGTAGTCGTCGGCGCCCTTCTCCAGACCCTTTACTTTGTCATCTACGGCGCCCAGCGCGCTGAGAATCAGCACAGGAGGACTCACTTTGCGGTTGCGGATCTTCTCGAGAACCTTCAATCCATCCATGTCGGGCAGCATCAGGTCCAAGATGATGAGGTCGTAATCGGTGTTGTGCATCATCTCAAGGCTGGTCGCCCCATCGCCCGCCGAATCGACCGCGTACCCGGCACTTTCGAGGCCGCGAGCAACGAAATCAGCGATGCGTTTTTCGTCTTCAATGACCAGTATTCGCATCTTCCTTCACACCGGGAGGTGCTCCGCAGGGTCCCCCCGCGCGGATCGACCCGAAGCCTTTCACATGGATGAAGATACCACAATTCATAGATGGTCCTGAAGCTTTGCTAATGTCGGCGTTGCTGTCGGGTCTCCAAGACCGTGCTTTGGGCACTGCCTGCATTAAGCACACTTCCGTTAATTCCAGGATAACAGAGCATTAATCAGATCGCGTGGGGGTTTTATACGAAAACTCGTGTAGACCGATCCCCCCGCGGCCCCCCGGATGGGGGGCGCCCCACGCAGCTTGCGGGTATGGCGCCGCCGCCCTGCGGGCAGGGGCCGGAACTGCACCCAGAGGGGCCTCATCCGGGGCCCGTGTAAAGTCGCGGGGGTCTTTGTCCGATAGGAAAACCGGGTGCGATGGAGAGAGCCAATTCCCTGGGCGTAGATTCGAAACGGGCCTGCCAGTTGCAGCAGATCCTCGAAGCGCATGCGGCGTGGCTGGAGGAGCAGCCGGGCGGCGCCCGTGCCGCCCTGAACGGCGCCAATCTGAACGACGCCAAACTCGAGCGGGCGAACCTGCGCAAGGCCATCCTGACAGGCGCGGCGCTGCTGGAGGCGGACCTGAGCGGTGCCGACCTCAGCGGGGCGTCCCTCGAGCAAACGGATTTCCGCCAGGCCAGCCTGCCGGGCGCCGACCTCAGCGAGGCCGACCTGACGGGCGCGAATCTCATGCGCTGCTGGCTTGCCGAGGCCAACCTGTCCGAGGCGGTTCTCCATGGGACAGACTTCCAGCGCAGCCATTTAAGGGCGGCTCGCCTGCACGAGGCCCGAATTCACCAGTGCAACTTCCTTGGCGCCATTCTGCAAGCGGCCGCGCTGCACCACGCCTCGGCCTTCGACAGTATTTTTTCTGACGCGAACCTCGAGGACGCGCTGTTGTATCATGTCAGGTTTCAGTCCTGCCGTTTCCTCTCGGTGAACGCCTCACGGGCAAACTTCACTTCCGCGAACTTGCAGGCCTGCGATTTCAGCGGCGCGCAACTCACCGGCGCCAAATTCTACCGCGCCGATTTGGGGGGCAGTTGCTTTGCCCGGGCCGCCATGGAGGAGTGCGATTTCCGGGAGGCCAAGCTCCGCGCGGCGGACTTCAGTTCCGCCGTGCTCACCAACGCGCGCTTCGAAGATGCCCAGATGTTCACCGCGGATCTCCGCGGCGCCAATCTGCAAGGTGCGCGCGGCCTGACCGCTGCCCAGTTGTCCCAGGCCCGGACCGACGAACGCACCATTCTTCCGAACGGACGCACCGGCCCGTACGTGAAAGGCTCCGGAGCGGAGCGGCCCAGACCCTCTATCTAACGTCGCTCTCCCGCCTGGTCCCTTAGAATGGAAGTAACGGATGGGGCCTTCAGGGGAAATCCCGCCCGAACAGTGGTCGGTTTACAGCCGGGTGATTCAGACTGCGCGCCGTGAAGGTGTGCCGTTCGCGATCGGCGGCGCGTTCGCATTCGGCGCGTACACGGGTCTATGGCGCAATACGAAGGACCTCGACCTCTACGTATTACCGCGCGACCGCGACGCGATGATCGGCGTGCTGGTCCGCAACGGCCTGAGCGACTACTACTCCCGTCTCCCCTACGACCGGCGCTGGATCTACCGCGGCGTTGCCAACGGCACGATCGTCGATGTTATCTGGAGCATGGCCAACCAGCGGGCGCAGGTCGATGAGACGTGGATTGCGGGCGGGCGCGAGGTGACGCTTAACGGGGAATCCGTCCGCGCTATCCCCGCCGAGGAACTGATCTGGGCCAAGATGTACGTCCTCCAGCGCGAACGCTGCGACTGGCCGGACGTACTGAACGTCATCTACGCAGCAGGCCCGGGGCTCAACTGGGCTCACCTGCTCGACCGGCTGGGCGAGGACTGGGACGTGTTGAAAAGTCTTCTTGTTCTGTTCTCCTGGCTGGCCCCCGGCCGCGCTTGCGCCCTTCCCGCCTGGCTGTGGGAGCGTCTTGAGCTGAAAATTCCCGCGCCGGGCGCCGAGGATGTGGACCAGAGGCGCGTTGCCCTCCTGGACACCCGCCCCTGGTTTGGGAGGCGCTGAACCTCAACTGCGATGCTCATCGGAACCATGAACCACCCGGGGCGCGATGTCATCGAGGAGATCCGCTGGATGGCCGCCATGGAGTTCGAGTTTGTCGACCTGACGCTCGAACCGCCGCGGGCGCCTTCCGCCGGCATCGACGTGGGCGCGGTGCGGAACGTCCTCCGGCAACACAACATGGCGGTGGTCGGGCACACGGCGTTTTACCTGCCGATGGCGAGCCCCATCGAAGAGCTGCGGCAAGCCGCCGTGGCCGAGTTGCGCCGCTGCATCCGCGTTTTCGCCGAGCTCGGCGCGGCGTGGATGAACATCCATCTTGACCGCTTCACGCCGTTCCACGACCGGTCGTTTTTTGTCCGGCGCAACATCGACTCGCTGCTAGAGCTGCTGCCGCAGGCGCGGGAATACGGAATGGGGCTCATGGTGGAAAACCTGCCCGGCGATTTCAACAACGCCGGCCAGTTGGGCGAAGTTCTCGACGCCGTGCCGGAGCTGGGGCTGCATCTGGATTTCGGCCACGCCAACCTCATGGTTCCCTACAACACGGCGCGGGAAATCCTCGCCGCATACGGCGACCGCCTCCGCCACGTTCACCTTCATGACAACAAGGGAGGCCACGAAGACCTGCACCTTCCGCTCGGGGCAGGGAACCTGGATGTGGCGGATGTGGTGAAGTCGCTGAAAGAGACCGGCTACGACGGGACCATCACGCTCGAGGTATTCAGCCCGGACCGGCGTCTGCTCGCCTATAGCCGCGATGTCCTGCGCGCGCTTTGGAACGCCTGAGGCGTACCGCCAGCGTCAATCGCTCTGGCGCAGCTCCCGCCAGAAATACCAGCCCAACGAGAAGCCGAGCAGCCGCCAGTTCTTCCACTGCGTCCGCGCGGTGGAAAGGATCAGCATCAAAACGATGAGCACGACCGCCGCGATTGCGGTCTGGCCGATGGTCAGGTTCTCCTTCCAGAACCAGAACCAGCGGCCGTAAACCAGCTCGATGTGTACCCAGTAAACCAGCAGCGATGTCATGCCGAACTGGCGCACCCAACTCCAGCGGGCCTCGGAATGCTTCGTCCACAGATATGCGAACGACACGATAAGCAACAGGACGCCCAGCTTCATCAGGACCAGCCAGGGGCTATCGAGCCAGAACTCGGACTTGGAGTAAAGGCTGAACGGGAGATTGGAAAGCTGCTGCCCGCCGAAGACGAGCACGAGGCCCAGCACTGCGGCCCACTGCATCACGTGGTCGTAGTTTTCCCGTTTGGTGAGGCGGAGAATGCTGCCGGCGCTCATCCCGAAGGCGACGAAAGACGCCCAGGGAAAGAATGCGAAGGCGAGGTAGTCGGGCGCGATATAGTGTTTGACCACCTCGGGCGCCCAAGACCAGTTCAACTGCGACACCAACGGCGAGGCGGCCGCGATCGCCAGGCCCAGCACCGCGCACAGCCGGACGCGGTCGGCGGTCGAAAACACCGCCATCACGGACATCACCGCCACGGCGAAGCCCATGGCGTTGAGGATGTCCACTTTCAGCAAATCCGTCCACCGGCTGTGTGGAAGCCCGAAGAGCCAAAGCTGCAATCGGAACAGGAACGCAATCGTGAACAGGTATCCCGATCGCCGGAGCGCGGTCACGACGCGCTGGGCCGGCCGCAAGCCTTTGCGCTCGCTGCTGTCCATAAGGAACGCGAGCGTGACGCCGACCAGGAACAGGAACACGGCCGGCGGAAGGCCGCCGACGAACTGCGAGATTACGTAGGGCCCGCTGTCGCGCAGTTCCGGTTTGGTGAATGCGTGGAAGGCGTGCCCCTGCAACATGATAAGGGCGCCCAGCCCGCGCGTCCAGTCGATGAATGCCAGCCGCCCAGCCTTGCTCTTAGTTGCGGAAGCCACTTTTCAAATTGTCTGTAAAGCTACTTTTCAAACTGAATGTCAGGAATCGGCCTGAGCCTTATCTCTGAGGATAATCTTTTTTGACTCCCGGCGGCAGTTTCAGCACGAAGTCGCTGTCGGGCAGATCGGGGTTGATCTTGACGTCCGTATACACGATCTTGTAATAGTCCCCGGCGGGTTGTACGAACTGCTGCTGCACCGGATAACCCCGGTCCAGCGGTATCCAGAGATACACCTTGCGGATCTGTTCCAAGGTCGCCTTCGACTTGGGAATCAGTTCGAGGCGGGTTGTCATCCTGCCGTTAATGGCTTCCTGGCCGGCCACTGTAATCGTGTAGTTGCTGGCGATTTCCTTGCCGGTACTGCCGAAGCCCAGCAGCAGGAACTGGTCAACCAGGGCGCGCTGTTTGCCGAGATCATAGATCTGGACCGTGTTGATGTTCGGATAATAGATCTCGGCTTTGCTGTCGCGGAAACCGAACGCCCGCGCATCCTGCCCGGTGACTTCACCGCGCATCTCGACCTTTTTCCCGGACTTCCTGATCCATATCAGGCCGTTTTCGTGACTGGTGTCGTTCAGAACGGCGATGAAGTTCGTCTTGGTGAACTTAGCGGTCAGCTTGCGAAGTGACGCGGCTTCCTTATCCATCCGCGCGAGCACCTCATCGAGGCTCTCGGCAGGCGCCGCGACGCCGGCGAGACCCGTTAGACAAATCAAAGCTGCAATCGCCCTCAAAGCGCCTTCCCTTTAGTACGAGAGATGCGCATCACCGGCCCAGCGTTCCCGTCTGAGGCCGGGTAAATGCCATAAATCCCTTAATTTCTTTCTCGGAGTCGAAAACGGGCACTAAACGGATCAGCTCCTGGGCTTCGCCGGTTTGCGATGCCACCATCTTGAGCGCCTTTTCCGCCCGCTCGGATTCCGGGACGCTGAGCAGCAGCTCAGATTCCAGCCAGAAGACGCTGGCGCCCTGTTCGCCCTGGAGCATGGCGACCTTGCTCGCGCGGGGGACGCGCGGCTGGTCGCGGAACCATTCGCGCGGGGTCAGGAAGATAAACGCCAGGATCAACCCGACCATCACGTCATACTGCCAGGACGCACGGGGGTAGTCCCAGAGCACGAAACGTTTGATGCCGCTCAGAATGCTGCCCACAGATAATAAGTGTAACGCCTCTGAGATGACGGTTGCGCTAAGATCTTTGTATGGCCAAGCCCAATGGGATGTTCGAGGTAAATTGCCCGTGCTGCAAGGCCGTGCTGAAGATCGATCCGGAGACCCGTGCGGTCATCACGTTTGAGGAGCCGGAGCAGCCGCGCACGGTGGAGGATCTGGCGGCCGCAGTCGAGCGCCTGAAAGGCGAGGCCGGACGCCGCGAGGCAGCGTTCCAGAAGTCCTTTGAAGCCGAGAAGATGCAGGCCCAGATCCTCTCCAAGAAGTTTGATGAGCTGCTGAAAAAGGCCAAAGAGAGTCCGCTGGAGCCGCCGCCCCACCGCGATATCGACCTCGACTAGCCGGACCGCCGGCCTGCAGCAGGCCGGTGAGCCGAGTTGCCGGACGTGCGCCCGCTAGCCGCCGTCAACGTCCAGCACCTCGCGCACCTTGCGGGCAAGGTCCTGAGGCGTAAACGGCTTCTGCATGAACGCGGCGCCGGCGTTCAGGATGCCGTGCTCGATGATGGCGCGGTCGGCGTAGCCGGAGAGGAACAGCACTTTGATGTCCGGCCGCAGCAAGCTCAGCGCGTCGGCCAGTTCACGCCCGCTCATCTTCGGCATCACGACGTCGGTCACCAGCAGGTCGATCTTCTCATCGTGAGCCGCGCTGATCTCCATAGCCGTCTCCCCGCAATCGGCCTCCAGCACCCGGTATCCGTTCAACTCCAGCACGCTGCGCACGAGCTTGCGCACCCCTTCCTCGTCCTCGACCACCAGGACCGTTTCGTTGCCTTGGGGAAGCGGGGCGGCGGCCTTTTCAACGGCCACCGGCGACGCAGCTTCGGCCGTTTGGGGAAGATAAATGGTGAACGTGGAGCCCAGCCCCTCCTCGCTCTGAACTGAAATTTCGCCGCCGTGCTGTTTCACGATCCCGTATGCGGTGGAGAGTCCGAGCCCCGTGCCTTTGCCGCGCTCCTTGGTGGTGTAGAAAGGCTCGAAGATGTGGCTTCGCACCTCGGCGGACATACCGGCTCCGGTATCGCTGACCGCCAGCACGGTGTACGGCCCGGGAGGAAGGCCCAGCCTGCGGGCGGGAGCTTCATCCAGGTGGGTATTGGCGGTTTCAATTGTCAGGCGCCCGCCCTCCGGCATGGCGTCCCGGGCGTTGAGCACAAGGTTGACGATCACCTGTTCCAGTTGGCCGGGGTCGGCGCGAACAAGGCCGAGGTCCGGGCTGAGCTTCGTTTCGAGTTCGATATCCTCACCGAGAATCCGGCCCAGCATGCGTTTCAGATTGGAGACAATCCCATTCACGTCGAGCACCTGCGGCTGCATCACCTGGCGGCGGCTGAAGACGAGCAGTTGACTGGCGAGGCCGGCTGCCCGGTCGGCTGCCTTCAGCACTTCCTCGGCTGCTTCCTTAAGCTGAGGAATATCCGCGACGGCGTCGCGCAGGATCTGGCCGTAGCCGGAAATCACGGTGATGACGTTGTTGAAGTCGTGGGCGGCGCCGCCGGCCAGCCGCGCAATGGCCTCCATCTTTTGGGCCTGGATGAACTGCTCCTGCAAGCGCCGCTGCTCGGAGAAATCGGCCGCGACGACGATCTCACCGCTGATCTTGCCGGCGGCATTGTGCAGCGGGGCCGTCCAGACGCGCAAGTACATGACGGAGCCGTCCTTGCGCCGGATCGTGAACTCCGTGCCATTGAGGGTTACGCCCCGGGCAATCTCCTCCAGGCGCTCCGGGGTGAGCAGCGGCGCCGATTCACCGATTACGTTGATGGACCGGCCAAGCACCTCTTCGGCCCTGTATCCCGTCATCTCCTCGGCTGCGCGGTTCCAGCTCTGCACCCGGCCCTCCGAATCGAGCCGCACGATCGCCAGGGGGCTGGCGTCGATGATGGCCTTCAATCGCTGGTTGATTTCGGCGAGCTGTTCCTCGGTGCGCTTTCGTTCGGCGACCTCGGCGGCGAGTTCGGCCGTGCGGCGCGCGACGCGCTCCTCCAGTTGAGCCGCGGCCTCGCGCAGGGCTTTTTCGCGATCGGAAAGAAGGCCGCCGGCAGCGCCGACGGACTGCTCGAGCCGCGCGATCTCGTCCCGGCTGGAGCGGCCGGCGGTCTCGCGCCCCTGTGCAAGCCTCCCTGCCTGTTGCTCCAGATTCTGAATGCGCCGGGTGATGGCGGCGGCAAACAGAAACATGGCCGCAATGGCGGCCGCGGGCACGATGAGCACCCCGCCGGCGATCACGTACTGAGTGTAACGGTTGACCTGCCTCGCTCTGGCGTGCCGGTGCTCGAGAAGCCTGTCTTCCTCCCGCTCGAGTTCCGCCAGCTCGAGGTCGATCTGATCCAACGCGGCGCTGCTTTCCGCGAGCGCGGGATGCCAGCCGGTCAGCGGAGGTATTTCGCTCAAGAGCGACGTGATGATTTCGCTCCGCTGCTTCACCAGATCCTTGATGCGTCTCACTCGATCGAGCCCGGCGGGGTTGTCCTGGATCTTCCGCTCGAGCGAGGCAAGGGTCTGCGGCAGCTTCTCCAGGTTTTCCCTGAGCGGAACGAGCCAGGACGGCTCGCCGCTCAGCAGGTAGCCCATCACCGCGCTTTCACACTCCTTCGAGAGGGTCTGAACTTCTCTGAGCGCCGCGCGGACTTCGAGTAAGTGCAAAACGGCCTGCTCGGCGGCCTGACTCTCCCTCTGGGCGATGTAGAACGCCAGGACAAGCAGCATGAGGCCGGCAAGCGGAATCGCAATCACCACCAGCCCCTTCGCCTGCAAAGGAAGATCCCGGAACCGCTCAATCAGTCGAGACAGGACGTTTCGCATTGTGTTCGACGGGACACCCCCACCGCTTTCATTCTCGAATAGTTACAATTCCAGGGCAAACCCCCGGCCGCCAGCCTCCGGATGCCGCCTTCGCGCTATGATACTGCTGCTATGCTCAGAACCTGTTTGATTTCTATTGCCGCAACCATCGCCTGGGCGCAGGCTCCGGCGGGCCCCGCCTGGGTGCCGCTGTTCAACGGAAAGGACCTGACCGGCTGGGTTCAAGTCGGCAAGGAAAAATGGTGGGTGGAAGACGGGGTGATCCGCGGCCAGGCGGTCACGAAGGGATACGGCTATCTGCGCACCGAGAAGACCTACAAGGACTTCGAGCTGTCGCTGCGTTTCCGCTGCCAGGCCGACGGCAACAGCGGCGTCTTTTTCCACACCGACTTCAAACCGGGAACGGCTGACGTCAGCAAAGGCCTGCAGGTTGAAATTGATCAAACGCTGAACCACCACACCGGCGGCATCTACGGCGACGGGCGTGGGTGGGTGGTTTGGCCGGCGCCCGAAAATGAGACGGTGATCCGGCGCAATGACTGGAACGACCTTCTCGTCCGGGTGGTCGGCAACCGTTACATCACCCGGTTGAACGGTGTTCTGATGGTGGATTTCACAGACCCGTCGCCGAAATCCTTCGACGGCTACATCGCCCTCCAACTGCACTCGGGCGGCGTGGGCGACATGTCGTTCAAGGATATCTACATTCGCGACCTGAGCCGCTGATGCGCGCGGCGGCCTACTCCAGCCGCGCATTCATCGTGATTTCCGCCTTCAAGAGGCGCGAGATGGGACAGCCCGCCTTGGCGTTGTTGGCGGCCTTGTCGAACGCGGCGGCGTCCGCTCCCGGGACTTTGGCGGCGACGTCCAGGTGACTCTTGGTGACCGTCCAGCCCTCCGCCGTCTTTTCGAAGGTAACCGTGGCCGAGGCGCGGATGCTTTCGGGCTTGAAGCCCGCTTCGCCCAACTGCGCCGAAAGCGCCATGGCGAAGCACCCAGCGTGCGCCGCCGCGATCAACTCCTCGGGATTCGTCCCGATGCCTTGTTCAAAACGCGTTCCGAAAGAATACTGGGTATCCGAGAGCACTCCGCTGGCCGTGGAGATTGTGCCCTTACCGTCTTTGAGTCCGCCTTTCCACTCTGCTGAAGCTTTTCTCTGCATATTCCTCATAATAGATGCTGGAACCCCGGAACTGCTTCAGCAAAACGGATCTTTTGCGCCTCAGATCCAGCCGCGGACGAAGTACCATGCGATTTTTGCCGTCTCGGTGACAAGTTCGAGAAAAGCGCTCCAGCGCTGGGTGATGAAGTTGTAGCGCTTCAGACAGTCCGGGAACGGCCTGGGCTGGACGTTCAGCCCCGCCTTTTGGAAGGCGCGCCGCGCGCGGAACATGTGGTAATCGCTCGTCACCAGCACGGGAGTGGAGGCCGATCCTGCCAGCATGCGAGCGGTATACACCGCGTTCTCGCGCGTGCTGGTGGATTTCCCCTCCACCTCGATGATCTCCGCCGGCACTCCCTGGCACACCAGGAAATCGCGGATGAGCGGTCCGACTTCCTTCCCGCTTGCCACCACGCGGGTGAAGCCTCCTTCCCGGTAGAAGCGGCCGGCGTAAATCGCCCGCCAGTACGTGCTGGGCCCGGGAGTAATACTGTCGATGATGCCCGCGCCGAGGACAATCATGGTGTCGCTCTTCGGATCGTCCCAGGGGCCGGCCAGCAGGCGCGCGTACCAGGAAACCACCGGCGTGAATGTCACGATCAACACCAGCACGCCGATGCCGGCGGCCAGCACAGTGAACGCACGCCACGCTCTGCGCAGAAAGGGCATTTATCCAAGCGCCGAGACAGCCGAAATGTAGTAGGCGTTGTGCGGGCTCCAGTACTCCGTGGTGCGCCAGTCGTAGCCGTTCTCGGTGTCGAGCACCGGTTCGTCGCGCACGTTTCCCCCGATGCCGTTCATGATCCCGCCGATAATCAGGCCGACGAAGCGGGAGTGCGGGTAGGGGTTCCGTATGCCTTCTCCGGTCATCAAGCAGGCGCCGAAGGGGTTCGCGCCCATCACCCATTCCATCTGTCGGTAGGCCAGGTCGCGCCAGGCGTTGTCCTTCAGCACACGCGCCGCCCGGGCGAGCAGGTAAGCGTAAGAGAGCAGGTGCGACGTCGTGCCCACCCACCAGTACTGCTTGCGCACCGGCATGAAATAGCGGTAGGTCAGCTCGCCGGCCAGCGGCCGGTAAGACTCGGGCGTGGGCGACCCGATAAAGATGCCGAACGGCAGAATGCCGTAGGCGGAGCGCGCGCACATCGGAGCCACATATTCGCTCAGATGCAGCCGGACGGCGTCGAGCCAGCGCTTCGCATCGGGGTGCTCGTCGAACGTTTCGGCAAGTTCCAGCAGCACCAGCGGTGGGAGGGACGCGTGTACCGCGTCGGTGTACGGCTCGGACTGGTTCGGACCGGTGCGCCAGAAGCCCCGCACAAGTTTCTGCCCTCCGACGAACCGCGTTTCCTGGAGTTCGAGCAACCGGCGGCCGAGGGCAACGGCTTCGGTTTGCCAGCGGTCGTTGCCGGTTGCCCGGTAGAGCTCGGCTGCGGCGCGGGCCCACCAAGCAAGCTCGGCTGAGCGGGAACCGCGTTTGTTCGCCTCCCAGCAGCGCTGCGAAGCGGCCAGCAATTGAGCGGCGTATTCGGCGTCGGTGGAGCGGAACGCCTGGGCGGCCATCGCCTGCATGCCGGTGAACATCGCCTGAATAGTAGGGTTTTTCGCGGTATTGATATAGCGGTCGTCGGCCGTGCCGATCTTGTTGTCGGTCCAGTGGTTATCGCTGTTATCGCCGTTGACGCCACCGGCGGTATCGGCCCAGACGCGGCCGTCGCGGTCCTGCATCTTGAGAAAGTAACGGTTGCCCCAGCGGAACTCGTCGAGCAGGAGCGCGAGGCCGCTCCCCGCGCGGTCCCAGGATTCGCCGAGGTTGCGCGCCAGCGTGAGCAACGCGAAGCCGCTGAGCATGGTGGCGCTCATCCATTTCCGCAGGTCGCCGGCGTCGTGCCATCCGCCGGTGACGTCCACGTGTTCTCCCGTGTCGCGCCGGCGCGTGTCGTCGAGGTGGCAGACCGGGTGGACATTCGGCACTTCACAGCCGCAGCGCTGCGCCCGGATGTAGCCTACGGCTTTGGGAAGCGTGCGTCGCCAGACGTCGCCCTGTATGAAGAAGGGTACCGAGCGCTCCTGGCCCACGGTTATCTGGTACATGGCTTCGCGTGTCACGTCGGAGAAATCGCCGACGGCGCAGGGGCCGAAGTCCGATTCCACTTTCTTCAGCGGTTTGACGATGCGGAACGGCTCTGGCGGACTCCCGATGTCGCGCAGAGTGAACTCGGTGGGCGCGGGTTCTTTCACAATGCGCACAACCAGGAGCTTGCGCGCATCCGGAACAAAGCCGAGGTGATTCAAAGCGATGGTGGGCGTCTCCCCCGGCGTGAGATTTTCAACACGCTCCTCGCGGGGCGGGCCTTGCTGCGCGGTGGCAAGCGCTAGTGGAGAAAGTGAACCGGCCAGAAAGACGCGGCGCGAAAGCGAATCCATGAGACTTATATGATCGTATTTCATCCAACAGCGCAACGATTAAAATCGCGCATGTTAACATCTTCGTTTATGACCGCGGTGTTGGACTGGACACGCCTATGACCGCGGTGCGGCTATGGACGCGGCGGGCGGTCATTGCCTCGTTCACTGCTACAGCCATGAGCGCGGCTGGGGCCAAGGCGCGCCGTTTGCCGGCTGAGTGGGCACATTTCGACGACCCCGCGACGGATTTTCCTCTGGTTCGCCTGACTAACCCCGCGCACCCGAGCTATCTGCCCTCCTACTGGAACCGGGCGGTCTCCCGGCGCCGGGATTTCCTGCTGTTTTGGAGCGTCCGCACCGGCTCCCCGCAGGTGTTTCAGATCGACCTGAAGAGCGGCGAACTGCAACAGGTCACCGCGTTCCAGGATCTGGACGGCGCTACGGCTGCCCTGCTGCCGGACGACCGCCACTTCTGTTGTTTCGACGGCCCCTCGCTCCGCCAGGTAAGGCTTTCCAACCTCAGGGTGAGGGATGTTTACCGCGTTCCCGAGGGCTTCCGGCGCACCAGTTTCAGCCTCGCGCCCAACGGATCGCATGCGCTGCTGATCGAAACCAACGGCAACGTCTGGCTGCTGCGGATGGTGACCCTCTCGAAAGGCGCGGCACGGACTCTGCTCGAATCGCCGGAGCCGCTCTCGATGCCCTTGGGCAGCCGCGACGCCAAACAGATCCTTTACCGGCGGAAAGACCAGCTTTGGACGGTGCGCTCCGACGGGTCCGGAAACCGCCCGCTCCCCCTCGCGCCCGGACGCACGGGACCCGCCTACTGGTCGCCCGGCGCCGGTTCCGTCCTTTATCTCAACTTCCCGGAGGATAAAGGCATGCTGAACTCCATCCGGGAATACGATTTGGCCAGCGGAGAGGACCGGCTCATCGCCACCACTACGCAGTATGCGCACTTCGTGCCCAATGGCGACGCTTCGGTGTTCGTGGGGGCCAGCGGCAGCGTCGCCTCGCCTTACTTAATCCTGATGCTGCGGGTGAACCGCCGCGAAGTGCCCTTGTGCGAGCACCGCTCGGGGCGTCCCGCCGAAGTCCTGCCGGTGTTCTCGCCGGACAGCGAGGCCATCTTTTTTCAAAGCGACCGGGACGGCGGTCCCGCCATCTATCTCGCCAACCTCGAAGGTATTGTCGAACGGACGCCGCCGTAACGCCCGGCGGGTAATTCGGACGGCGCTGTAACCGCGCCCTTCCGTCGCACGCCAAAAGTAGTGAAACCAATTGGCTGCCGCCGCTGCTAAACTAGGGATTTCATGAAATCCGCTCTCGTTTGCCTTCTGACAGCTTCCGTGATTCTATCTGTCGGGTGCGGCCGCGAGGAAAATGTAGAAGCCAAACGCGACCCCGGCCCGGTTGTGATCCGTGCGGCGCCCGTCGTGACGCGCCAGATACAACGCGTCGTCGAATCCGTGGGCACGCTGTTCCCCTACGACGAGGTCATCGTCAGCGCCGAGGTGGACGGTCCCGTGCGGGAGGTGAATGTCGACCTCGGCGATACAGTCAAAGAGGGCCAGGTCCTGGCGCGAATTTCCGATGAGGAGCAGCGCTACCTGGTGGCGCAAAATGAGGCGCAATTGCGGCAGTCGCTGGAGCGGCTTGGCCTGAAGCACGAGAACGACAAAGTCGCCGACATCCGCGAGACTCCGGAAGTGCGCCGCGCCCAGGCCGACCTTTTCGACGCCGAGCAGCGTTATAAGCGAGTTCGAGAGCTGGTGGACCAGAATATCGGGTCGCGGCAGGAGTTGGATGCCGCCGGCGCCCGGTACAAGGCCGCGCAGGCCGAATACGACGCCACGCTGAACCAGACCCGCAACCTCATTCAGGAAGTGGAGCGCTTCAAGGCGGTGCTCGAGCTGCAGCGGAAGAAGCTCCGCGACACGGTAGTTCGCGCGCCGTTCAACGCTTCCGTGAAGGAGCGGCAGGTCGCTGTCGGCCAGTATGTCCGTGCAAACACGCCGTTGTTTACCCTGGTGAAAACCGACCCGATCCGGCTTCGCATTGAGATTCCCGAACGCATGGCGCCTTGGGTGAAGGAGGGGCAGGTGGCCGATGTTACGGTCGAAGCCTACCCCGGTCGCGTTTTCCGGGGCAAAATCTGGCGGATCTCGCCCACCGTGGATGAGAGCAAGCGCACCTTTATCGTCGAGGCCTTAATCCAGAACCCGCTGGGCGAGCTGAAGCCGGGTTCCTACGCCAAGGCTTCGGTGAAGACCAGCAAGTTCGAGGAGGTTCAACTGGTTCCGTTCAGCGCCGTGAATTACGTTCTGGGCTCCTATAAGGCGTACGTGGTCAAGGACGGCACGGTCGAGGCCCGCGACGTGAAATTGGGTGACCGTTTCGGCTCCGACGTTGAAATCGACGAAGGCCTGAAAGACGGCGAGCTGGTGGCCATCACCCAGGTACAGCGGCTCGACACCGGGACCAGGGTCCGCGTGGCCGACGGCCCGGCGGAAGGTTCGAATTCGACGGAATAGCGCCATGCTCCGTGGGCTGGTTTTGGCGGCAATCCTTGCGGCGCCCGCCCTGCCTGCCACCAAACTGCTGGTCACGGTAATCGAGCAGAAATCCGGCAAGCCCGTCACCGATCTCAAGGCGGAAGACTTCACCGTCCGCGACGGCCGCACGCAGCGCCGCGTGGAGGCGGCCGAATTCTCGCAGCGCACCATGGACGTGATGCTGCTCCTCGACACCAGCCTGGTGGGCGAGATGGTGCAGCCCCTGGCGCACAACCTCATCGAACAGCTCCAGCCCAAGGAGCAGATGGCGATCGTTTCCTTCCACTCCTCGGCCGACCTGATCCAGGACTTCACCTCGAGCCGGGAGCTGCTGCGCCAATCCATCGCAGGCGTCAAGTACGGAAACACGCCGCGGGTCCTCGATGCGCTCTACGCAGCCATCGACGGAGGGTTCCAGAACAGCATTTTCCGGCGCGTCATATTGCTGCTGACGACAGGAGCGGAGGGCAACAGCCGGGTCTCGGAGCGGGACGTCGTCCGGCTGGCGCGGCGGAACGGCGTATCGATCTACCCGGTCTACATGATCGGGTACGAGAGGTCGATGTTTGAACGTCTGGCCCGCCAGACGGGCGGCGCGTGCTTTAACGCACGCGACATGAGCCGGTCCGCGAGCGGCCCGCCGGGTCCGCGCATCTTCGAGGTGATGCGCTCGCACTATACATTGACGCTTTCGGGAAATCTGGCGCTGGGCGAAAATCTGAAGGTTGAGGTCGCGGGCCGCGGCAGGCTGCAGGTCTCCGCTCTCCCCCTGGATTAGCGCCAAGAGGAGCGATTCAGTAAGTCGCGGGCGCGGCCAGATAGCCTTCGATCCGGTTGTCCGCGACCCGGTGGACCACCAACTCGTACGGCTGCCGCCCCTTCGCCAGAAAACGCACGGGCTCGTTCACGGTCCGGTCTGTGTGCTCGATGGCGCGGCCGTCCGCGGTCAACTCCACGCTGTAGCGATTCCGGCGCGGGTCCGTTTTTCGCAGCCGGATCATTACGCCGGCCACTTCCCGGCGCACCGACTTGACTAGCGCGAACTCGAAAATCCTTCGTTCCCCCCGCGCCTTCAGCGCCGCTACTTCACGGCTCTCCGCTGCGATGGCGTCCCGCATCGGGCCAAGCCTGCCGCTGACGCCGTTCAGTTCCTCGGAGGTTTGCTCGATGCCCGCCTGCGCGGCGGCGATCCCCACCTGGGTGTTCCGCACCTCGCCGGTCAATTCGCCGGCAGCCGCGCTGGCTGCCGCCGCCGCGGCTCGCACGTTCATCAGTTCTCTGGCAACCTGCTGGCTGGTCGCGTTGACCTGCCTCGCCAGGTTGATCGCCAGCAGCTCTGCGTGCCGCTGAGCATCAGCGCTGACCTGTTCCGCCGCCCTGGTGGTCTGCTCGCGCGCCGCCGTCAGGTCTTTCCTCAGGCGCTCGACCTGGACCGCGTGCTCCTGGTTCGCCATGAGGGTCCCTTCCCGGACCTTGGAGATCTCGCTCACGATCGACTGCTGAATCTTTCTGGATTCGTCGCAAAGATTACTGATGGCGTTGAAAAAGAGAACCTCTCCCGCCGCGAACGCGGCTATGGCCCCCGCGATCGCGAAAAAACTGCGGTTGGAAATTGCGGCCTCCATCCCGGGTGCGGCTGGAGCAATCCGCGTGCCAGTTGCAAGTGATTGAAAACACTAGGTGTGCTGGAGAGGAGGAATGTAATTCTTACGCGGGGTGAGCATCCGGCCCACCCCGCAAGGGAGGGTTGCTTAACGGGTGTTCTGGACTTTCGGCGTAGCGAGGTAGCCGATGATCTGGTCCTTGCGAACCTCGTTCACCACCAGTTCGTAGGGCTGCCGCGCCTTGGCCACGTAAAACTGCACGGGCTCGTTGATGTTCTTGTCTTTCTTTTCCACCTTCTTGTCGTCGGCGATCAGCTCCACCGTGTATCTGTTTCTCTTGACGTCCGTCTTTTTGAGTTGGATGGCGACATCGCCGATCTTCTGCGGCTTTTTCGCCTTTCGCAAATCGAACTCGAAGTAATTGCGGTCGCCGAGCGCCTTCAAGGCGTTAAGCTCCTTGGCGTTGGTGGCAATCAGGCCGCTCATCTCGCCCATGTCGCCCCGCACCCGCTTCAGCTCAGAAATGGTCTTTTCCAGTTCCGACTTCGTTGCCGTCAAGTCGGTCTTGACGACATTCACATCGGTCGTCACCTCGCCGAGCTTCGTGGCCGCTTCGTTCGTGGCGGCTTTCACCTCGGAGAGCTGGCTTTCCATCTGCGCGGACCGGCGCCTCTGCTCCTCGGCGAGCTGGGAAGCGAGCGCCTCGGCCCTCTTCACGGCTTCCGTCTTTGCCTGGCCGACGGCAATAGCCGCCTGCCGCCGTGCGGCCTCAAGCTCCTCGCGCATGCTCTCCAGGGTCCGCCGGTTGGCGGCGGTAGTTACGGAAGAGGTCTCGCGCAGATTGGAAATTTCCGTTAAGGTCGAGTCACGGAACTTCGCAAGGTCGCTCCGCAGGTGATCGACTTGAATAAACAGATACACATTCGCGGCCAGCAGGGCGATCACGGCGCCGAAAAGCACCGAAATTTTCAGGCTCCACCCCGAACCGCCGGAAGGGTTATCGATGTCGCTCACAGTAATTGGTACTCCTTTCCCGGAGTTACACTCGCATTTTACCACTCGGCCCGGAGTTCAAACTGGACCCGGTGCGGGCATCGCTCACCGCGATTGCTCCGCGGCCACCGCCCTCGGACGGGCGAACTCCAGGACTTCCTGCTTGGAAACTCCCGGCTCGAAACAGCGCCTGCACCGCGCTTCATAAGCGTCCGCCCCGCCCACCACAACTAACTCGCTGGAAGGGACAAGCCTCTGGGTGTGCTTGGCGGGATTGCCGCACCGCACGCAGACCGCCAGCAGCTTTGTAATCGATTCGGCCAGGCACAACAACTCCGGAACCGGTGAAAAAGGCCGGCCCATAAAGTCGGTATCGAGGCCGGAAATGATCACCTGTTTGCCGCCGTCGGCCAGTTTCGTGGCGACGTCAATCAACCCGTGTCCGAAAAAATTTGCTTCATCGATCCCGACGACGTCCGCTCGCCAGTCCAGTTTCGCGAGAATCTCCGAGGGCTCTGAGATCACCTCGGATTCCATCCGCATGTCGCCGTGCGAAACGATCGCAGTGGTCGAGTAGCGGTCGTCGAGAGCGGGCTTGAAAACCTGCACGCGCTTGCGGGCGATCATCGCGCGCCGCAGGCGCCGGATCAGCTCCTCGCTCTTGCCGGAAAACATCGGGCCGCAAATCACTTCAATCCAACCGGTATTGCCACTCACGAAGTCCATCGTGACCATGATACGGTACGCCGCGCCGGCCGCGCCGGAACCGTCAATCCACGATTCTGGCGGACAACACGAAAACCAGGGCGTCGTACAGCATCAGGACTTGCTCGAACGTGCCGGTTTTCGCGCGCTCTATGGCCACGATCGGCACTCGATCTCATGTACCGTGGACCCGGCCGGAACGTTGATTGCAAAAGTGGTCAGCAAATACAAAAAAGCCGGCCTGACATTGCGCCAGGCCGGCCCTTTGCGGAAACTGCTCGCGTTTATCGGCCCCGCTTGATCGCCTTTACGGTTTCGCTATCCACCTGTTTGAAACTGGCGGGAACTTCGAAGGTGGAATCCGCCACCGCGTTCGTGGAAAACCCGGACAGCTCGGTGGTCAGCTCCATCATGGACGGAGCTCCGCCCGCCTGCTGCTGTTGCTGCGCTTGCTGCGGTTGCTGCTGAGCGGGCTGCTCTTCCTGCTGCCTGCGGCGCCCCAGGCCCAACCGTCCGCCGCCCAGCCTTCCGAGCGCGGCGCCAAGGCTCTTGGGCGCTTCGGCCTGTTGCTGCTGTTGCGGCTGCTCGGCTTGCTCCGCCGCTCCGGCTTGGGCGGCCTGCGCGTCCGCCGCCGACCCCATCGTCATCTTGCTCACCTGAAGCAAGGGGACGCCGTCCATCTTCGCGAACTCCTTGTAGGCCTCCGCCAGCGCTCTGGAGGTTTCCGGCCCGCCCGCCATCGGGACCATCCCCGGCAACCACGACAACTTCTGCGCCATGCGCTCGTAGAACGACTTCACCTCGTTGTAACCCTCAACCGAGGGCCCTACCCAAGTATCCGAAACGAAGGTCATGAAGACCCCGCGTTGCTTGGTGTCGGGGTTCGTGCCCTCGAATTCGATGGTCACGATGAAGTGGCGCGCGGTTACACCGTTGATGTCCCGCGTCTCTCCCGTATCCTTGACCGAGGGCTTCATCTGGAGATCCATCTGCTTGTCGCCCTTTTCGGACTTCAATCTCGCCTCCGCCTCCTTCAGGGCCTGGGCCATCTGGGCGAATGTGACCACCGAATAGGTCTTCTTCCTGAAGTCGATTTCGGTGATGGTCTCTTTGCTCAAGTCAATGATGTTTGCCGAGGCGCCCGGAACGACCATTGCCATGCGGTCGCCCTTAACCGAGACCTGGGTGCGGACCGGCTCCCGAAGCTGTTTCGAGAGGAACGACATCTTCTGGAGCACCCCGCCGGTGATTCGGGTCGACTGCTCGTAGCTGAAGTCGGCGAGCAGGTTCGCGCCAAAGAGTAGGGTAAGTGCAACGCTCAGTGGAATTGTTCTGAACATGTATTAGCTCCGGTGTCACATCATAGCATTGACACCGGTTTACAGGGGAAGTTATAGAACCTCTTGGTGGTAGCTTCCATAGGCGGGGTATTCAACTCTGAATTTTCACATTAAATCCCCTTGGAAGTTGAAAGAACGCTCAGTATAATTCAGGATGTAACTTTATTAATCTACGGAGCTTTTGATGCTGTAAGCTCCTGCCCACCGGCTCCGTGGAAATGATTTCACCAGAAATGCGCCCGGATTTTGCGTGCGGCGAGGGAGGCTTTAATGGGTACTGATCGAGATGTAGTCGTCGTGAGCGCTGTGCGCACGGCGATCGGAAAATACGGCGGTTCGCTGAAAGACAAACCGCCGAGCGAACTGGGGGCCATCGTGATCCGCGAGGCGGTCAAGCGCGCGGGAATCGAGCCGAAAGAGGTTCAGCACGTCACGATGGGCAATGTGATCCACACCGACACACGGGACATGTACGTATCCCGGGTGGCGGCGGTGAACGCGGGCATCCCGATCGAGACGCCGGCGCTCACGGTGAACCGCGTCTGCGGGAGCGGGCTGCAGGCCATCGTATCCGCCGCGCAGCTAATCATGCTGGGTGACGCGGACGTGGCGGTGGCCGGCGGCGTCGAGTCGATGAGCCGCAGCCAGTACTGGATCCCGGCGCTCCGCTGGGGCCAGCGCATGAGCAACGCCGCCGTAGTCGATGCGATGGTGGGAGCCCTGAGCGACCCCTTTGAGGACGTGCACATGGGGATCACCGCCGAGTACATCGCAAAGAAATTCAACATCACCCGGAGAGAACAGGACGAGTTCGCGGTGGAAAGCAACCGGCGGGCGATCGAGGCGATCAAGCACTGCCTGTTTCAGGAGCAGATTGTCCCGATCGAGCTGAAGACCAAGACCGGAACCACCGTGTTCGACACGGACGAGCATCCGCGCGCGGACGCCACTCTCGAAAACCTGGCTAAGCTGAAGCCGGCGTTCGACAGGAACGGCACGGTGACCGCCGGCAACGCCTCGGGGCTGAACGACGGGGCGGCGGCGGTGGTGCTCATGGAGCGGAAGAAGGCCGAGGACCGCGGTTTGAAGCCGCTGGCCCGGCTGGCGGGGTACGCGTTCGCGGGCGTCGAGCCGCGATACATGGGGATAGGGCCGGTTCCGGCCGTGCGCAATCTGCTGAAGAAGACCGGAATCAAGCTCGAGGACGTCGCGGTAATCGAGGCCAACGAGGCGTTCGCGGTGCAGGCGCTCGCGGTGATGCGCGAGCTGGGACTGCCGCCGGAACGCACGAATCCGAACGGCGGCGCCGTGGCGCTCGGCCATCCGATCGGCGCCAGTGGCGCAATCATCACGGTGAAAGCGCTCCACGAGCTGCGCCGCATCGAGGGGCGCTACGCGATGGCGACGCTGTGCATCGGCGGCGGACAGGGGATCGCCGCGATGTTCGAGCGGCTGCCGAACTGATAACGCACTTAAAAGAACAAAGGAGAGGCGTATGACTGCTGGGAGTCAAAACGGTGCTGGGTCCCTCAAGGGCAAGGTCGCTCTTGTGACGGGAGCCTCGCGCGGAATCGGCCGAGCGATCGCGCTCGAGCTTGCCTGCCGCGGCGCTAAGGTGGCGTTGAATTACCGCGCCAGCCAGGCCGAGGCCGAATCGCTCGCCGAAAGAATCAAGGAAATCGGGTCGGAAGCGCTGCTCGTGCAGGGCGATGTCGCCAAGAAGGAGGAGGCCCGCCAGGTAGTCCGGAAGGTGCTGGACCACTTCGGCAGGCTCGACATTCTGGTGAACAACGCCGGCATCACGCGGGATAAGTCGCTGCGGAAGATGGCGGACGACGATTGGGCGGACGTTATCAACGTCAACCTGAACGGCACGTATTACTGCACGAGCGCCGCGCTGCCTGCCATGATCGATCAGAAGTACGGGCGCATCATTAACATCAGCTCCGTGGTCGGCCAGTCGGGCAATTTCGGCCAGGCCAACTACGCCGCCAGCAAAGGCGGGATCGCCTCGTTCACCAAAACGCTGGCGCTCGAGATGGCGCGGTACAACATTACCGCCAACACCGTTGCGCCGGGCTTCACCTGCACGGAAATGCTGCAGAAGATACCGGCCAACATTTTGGAGCAGATTAAGGCCAAGATTCCGTTGGGCAGGTTTGCGATGCCCGAGGACGTCGCCAAGGCGGTAGCCTTCCTGGCAGCCGACGGCGACTACATTACGGGCCAGCAGCTCGCCGTCAACGGAGGCATTTACATGGGTTAGAAGGGGATATATACAGGCCGTCGCTCATATTTGGCGCGGCTTCCTTAGGCGTGCTTCTCTCTCCGGCGGCGATCGGGACAATTTCCCGGTCGCCTTTTTTTGTGTGCCGCCTCCGGTTTCGGCTCGCCCGCGAATCTAATCCGAGCGGGCCGCCAGCCACGCTTCGATGTGCGGCCACGTTCGCTTGGCGGCGCTGCTGCCCGCCATGATGCCGATGTGGCCGCCCGGAATCCGAAAGAGCTCCTTGTCGGTCGAGCCCACTTTCATCATGATGCTCTCGGACTGGCAGGGCGGGGTGATGTGGTCGGCCAGCGCCACCACGTTCAGCAGGTTCGCGCGGATGCGGCTCAAATCCACGCGGCGCCCGCCGATGATCATTTCGTTGTTAATCAGCTTGTTACCCCGGTACAGGTCCACGATGAGCTGCCGGAAGGTGGCGCCCGCCATCGGGATGTTGTCGTTGACCCACGTGTTCATGGCGTGCCAGGATTCGACGACCGCCGGGTTCTCCAGGTTGTCCCAAAGACGCAGGTAGTTGCCGATGTAGTTCTCGACCGGTTTGAGCGCCTTGGCGCCGTACTCGATCAACTCCGGCGGCATGTTTCCGAAGGCCTGCAGGACCTTGTCGACGTCGAAGTAGCGCTCATCAACCCAGCGGGCGAAGCTGATGGACTGCTTGTCGGAATAGTCGAGCGGCGCGGTCAGCAGCAGCAGATTCCGCAGCCCGTCGTCCGGCCGCAGGGCTGCGTAGATGGTCGTAAGAATCGCGCCGATGCACCAGCCCAGCATACTGAATTCCTCGCACCCGGCAACGGCCTTCATCTTGCGGATGGCGCGCGGCATGTAATCCAGGGTGTAGTCGTCGAGCTTGAGATTGCGGTCTTCGATGCCGGGCGAGCCCCAGTCGAGCAGGTAGACATCGTACCCCTTGCCGACCATGTACTCGACGAAGCTGTGGCCCGGCCGCAGGTCGAGGATCGTGGGCCGGTTCATCAGCGCGAAGATGAGCAGCAGCGGCACCTTGTGCCGCGACTCCTCGGAAACCACCGGGGTGTAGCGGTAAAGCTTGGCCTTGTTCAGCGTCCAGATCAGGTCCTTCGGGGTCTGACCAATGGGCGCACGGGTGGTGTGAAGCCTCAACAGCGTGCGGAGCGTCTCCTCCATCCTCCGGAACTGCTCCGTGCTGAATGCGCTTTCGACCGCCGCCATCGGCTATCTGCCCTCCTCGGCGGCCCGGCGCGACGCCCGGCTATCGGTGTTTTCGCGCCGTATTTGTTCGATGATGCCGTCCAGCTTGGCATCGAGGTCATCGAGGCGCAATTCCAGGTTCGTGAGGCGCTCCGCCAGACCGATGACGTCGTTGCGCGTCGGCATGTTCGAGAGCTGGAGCACTTGCGTCATCATCTTTTCGACAATTTCGCGGTACGGCGCCGTGGCCGTAAGATAGCTGTCCAGTAAGGTGCCCGTAGCTTGCGCGTATGCTTCGGTGTTCACCGCCTGAACCATGGTGTCGGCCCAGGCTTTCATGGTCGCGTCCCGCATCGAGCGCCAGGCCTCGAAGGGGTCGCTGGACGGTTCCGTTTTTACGCTCATCGCTGTGTCACGCCCCCGCCGCCCGGCTTTTCATGGACCGGTAAGCCAGATCCATCAATTGCCTCTGGGTTTCGAAAGGACGGGTAACCGCCTCGACAATAATGGCGTTTTGCCGTGCAGCAAACTCGAGAATCGTGCCCACCGCGGCCGCGCCCTGCCGGCTGGCCAGATCGAGGATGCTCTTCTGCACCGTCACGGCCTGTTCCACCGCCTGCTGCGCGATCTCCAGCACACTCGCCGCCGGCGTGATGCCGAGCATCGCGAAACCTTGCGCCCCGGCCCTCGCGACCGAGGACATCTGTTGCGTGGTCATATCGAGCGCGGCCTTCTGAATCTCCACGGACTTCTCCCACCCCTGCTGGGCGAATTCGGCCAGTGATTTGAGCGAAGCCCACTCGCGGGCGTCTATCCCGGGCTTGTCGGAGACATTTCCGGTTGACTCGCTGGTGGTGACCATGGTTAGCTCCTTAGTGGTGAGTTCATTTTATGCTGCAATGCAGCATGAACCCATTTTAATTCGTTCGCCGCGGATGTCAAGCGCCATTTTTCGGTCACCATGGACACTGAGACCGTAGTTATTAAGAAATATGAGAACCGGCGCCTGTACGATACCGTAAACAGCCGCTACATTAACCTCGATGATGTCGCACGGATGATCCGCCGCGGGATCGACGTGCAAGTTATCGACGCACGCACCGGGGACGATATTACCCGCCTGATTCTTACTCAGATCATCGTGGAAGACGTCAAGGAGCGCGAGTTTGCGCTGCCGACTGATATCTTGCGCCAGCTCGTGCTCGCCTCCGGGGAAGCCAGCCGGGAGAGCGTGGCCACTTACTGGAAAGCCGTGTCCGAGGTGTATCAGAACACGCTGAACGCGTTCACGCGCGGCGTCTTTCGTGGCCGGGACGAGGAGAGCGCCGAAGCCGCGGAGTTAGAGGAACTTAAGCGGCGCGTCGAGGATCTTGAGCGCCGGCTGTCGGAAAAGCGGCGTGCCCGCACACGCTCGAAAACCAGCCAGAGTAAGTAACCAAGAAAACTTCGTTTTCCGCTGTAATTCGCCGGTTTGTGCCTAATGAAGTTGGCTGAAGGCGGTAAGCGATGAAAGCCGAGATCAAGCGCGTTATACGATCGCTTCGAACCGGTGCATGGCCGGCCACGTTTGCCGTTCTGGCGCTCTGCGTTCGCATCAGCATTAACGGCGCGCTGTTTGCGTTTGTATATGCAGCGTTCCTCAGACCACTGCCGTTCCAGCGGGCAGATCAGCTCTGTTTTCTTTCGGAAACAAACCCGCCGCCGGATTTGCCGATGGGACCATTGTGCCCGCGAATAACTGGGATTAGCGCAAGGCACAAAGACTTTTCGCGACCTTGCCGCCGTGACACTCTGGGTTCCGGTCCTGCGCTCCGCTGAGGGTGTAGAACGGCTAACGGGCGCCACAATCACGGCAAACATAATCGACTTGCTTGGCGCGCATGTCCAACTGGGCAGGAGCTTCCGCGATGAGCTCACGGCGCCCGTCGAGCGTCCCGTGCTCGTTCTGTCGCTTGCGGCTGCGCTCGGTTGTGCTGTTCGCGTGCGCGAACGCCGGCTGCCTGTTGCTCGCCCGCGGCCTGAATCGTCAAAACCCGCGGCCTGAATCGTCAAAAGGAGATGGCGATTCGCCTGGCCTTGAAGGCGGGGAAATCGGACTAGGTACGCGAAGCCGGAAGGGAGAGTCTGCTCATCTCCGCTTCGGCCTCGGCGCTGGCTTGATCCGGGCGAAACTACTCATCGCGCTGGCGCGGTCCTCGATTTTTCAGCAGTTCTCCTTTCCGGGGTGGCCCCCCACGGAACAGGTCGCCGTGCCTCAAGTACTTAGGACGTAATAGTACTCCAGTGCGTTGACAGCCAAATACATACTGCGAGTTACTGGGGAGTGTTGGGGCAGGGCGCTGTGGTCAAGCATGCTCCCCGCGGGGAACCTAGCTCCCGGCGCCTTGCCCCCGTTCCGCCGGCTCCCGGGCAAGTGCCTCACGGGTGAGCGCGTCTACCGGGTGGAACATCGCCGTTGCGGGGGGCGTCTATCAAGTGTTGAGAAACGCTGACAAGACGCCGGACGATCACGCAAGGAGGCCGCCGCTTGCCGGCCGCCTGCCGATCCGCCTGGCAAGCTGGCTTGTTCCCCGCCGGACGCGGGCCGAATGGCTGGCCCGGTGGAACTCGGGGCTGTATAACTGGTGGATTCTCGTTGAGCGCGGCGAAATCACGCGTGATACGGAGCCGGAAGTAATCCGCCATTGCTGGGGAGCATTCAAGGACGCTTTCTGGCAGCGCTTCCGGCGGGAACACCTCCGGCGCCAGCTCCGCGGGCCCGGCATCGTGCTGGCTTCCGGGGCCCTGATCCTGCTGCTGGCGGCTCTGCTCACCAGCGGGTTTTCAGCTACCCGGGCGCTTTTCCTCCCCTTGATGGTGAACGACCCCAAATCACTGGTCACGCTCCGGTTCACAGGTTCCGCGGACCAGCCATCCGGAGTGCCCCCGGTGCTTGTGCCTGCCTGGCGCGCGAAATCGAAGTACCTGGCCGACCTCGCCGGTTACCGGCATCTCCGGCGCGCCAACCGGGCCATGGTTACGACGAACTTTTTCTCCCTGATGGGCACACCTGCCGCTCTGGGGCGCACCTTCGAACCTGGGGATACTTCGGTCGCCGTGCTGAGCGGACCGGCCTGGCAGCAGGCGTTCGGCGCCGATCCTGGCGTCATCGGGCGCACGATTTCCCTGGACGGGCGGCAGTACACGGTTGTCGGCGTGCTTCCCGAGGCCTTTTGGGCCATTTCCCCGAAAATCGCGATCTGGACGCCTTTGACGCTCGAGCCGGCGCCTGAACCCGGCACGCCCTTTCTGATTGGCGCAGTCGGAAGGGTAAAGCCCGGGACCTCGGAGGCGGCGTTGCGTGCCGAGTTGCTCGAGATTGCCAAGACCGTGGGGTTCAACCTGCCGCGCCCGCCGCAGGTGGTGCGGTTTGATGCGGTGCCGGGCCGGATGATCGGGGACTACGCCGCCGTCGTTGGCTTCGCGGTGGTTATCGCGGCCACCCTGGTTGCGGTCGGACGCCTCTCTTTGCGCCGGCATGGTTGGAAATATTGGGCGTTTTTCGGGGCCAAGACCGTCTGGCTGCTGACCGTTCTGCCGCTGCTGTGGATTGAGATCGGCGCCGCCCTCCGGACTCAACTGCCGGACACGCCCTGGCGCGCCATTCTGGCCGGCCCCATTTTCTCCACGGTCTTTATCCTGGGACTCGCGTGCGCGCTATGGTGGAATTTCGCCGACCAGAACCGGCGCTGCCCCGTTTGCCTTCAGAAGCTCGCTTTGCCGGTCACAATCGGTTCCTGGGCCAGTACGTTCGAGCCGGCAACGACGGAACTTCTCTGCGTGGAGGGACATGGGTCCCTCGCCGTGCCGGAAACCGAATCCGGCGAACCCGACCGCTGGACTGCGCTCGACGCCTCCTGGCGCGAGCTGTTTAAGAAGTAGCCGCGCCGCGGGCGCTTACTGCGGCGGAAGCCAGAGAGACAGGTTCTTCTCTCGGTTCAGGCGCTCGGTGGCGGCCCGGTCGATCGTGGCGAGGCTCACAGTCTGCCGCTTGCCGCTTGCATCGAAATAACTCAGGCAGTCGTTTTCCACCCAGGCGGCAATCGCGGAGTCTCGTGCTCCACTTTTCAGCGCGATGGTGAACATCTGCCCGGCGTTGGGCGTCCCTGCCGCGGGCTGCGCTTCCTCCGGAGCTGGACCCTTGTATTCACGAATCTCCAGGCGCGCAGGCTCCGGCGGCTTTCTGGGAGCCATCATCTCCGGGCTGAACGGCTGGATGACGATGACGCTCGGCGAAGGCTGCGGCGGGGCGTAGTCGTAGCCGCCATAAGTAAACGGATACCAGGGCAACGACCACCCCGGAAAGAAACTGTCCGCGAAAAGCCCGCTGAAGAACGCCGAGCCCGGCGCGTTTACGCCGAGCGATGGAAGCGGCGAGCCGATGGGCGGTATGCCCAGGTTAGCGAAATTCTGCGGCGTGCCGAAACCGATGACAGCCGAGCCAGGGCTGCGTATCCTTCCAAACGCTCCAAAGGGGCCAAACCCGACTACGGCGCTGCTGCGGCCGAAGCCGCCCCTCACTGCCCCCGGACCGAAACCGATGCCGCCCCCAAATCCGCCTCCAAAGCCGCCCCCGCGCTGAGCCCGCGCCGGCAGGACGAGGAGGAGGCATAGACCGAACCCCAAGCACATTCTGCGCATAGCGATCCCCCCTGAGCACAAGCCTAGCGCCCGGAGCGCTCGCAAGCAAGGCCGCGCGGCAGGGCCAAGCAGACCGCGATACAATTGCCGCATGAATCGGAGAAGATTTCTCCGGCTCGGATCGCTTGGGAGCCTGGGCCTCGGGCTGGAAGCCGCGCCGGCCGCCGCTTCCTGCATCGTGCTCTGGCAGCGCGGCGGAATGAGCCATCTCGACACGTTCGACATGAAGCCGGATGCTCCCGCGGACGTTCGCGGGGAGTTCCGCGAGATCCCGACGAACGTGCCTGGAATCCGCATTTGCGAGCATCTGCCGCGCACGGCGCGCATCATGGACAAGCTCACCATTATTCGGTCAATGTGTTCGAGCGAGACGAACCACGAGCGAGCAGGTTGGAAACTGGCGGGAATGCCGCCCGCGCTGCACGCCCCGGACGCGGAGGCGGCGCTGCACATGATCGAGCGCGGCGCGCGCTTCGTCAGCCTGAGCACGGGGCAGGCGGATTACGACACCCACAGCGATAACTTCGGCCGCCTGAAAAACTACTTGCTGCCTGCCTTCGACCGCGCCTTTTCGAAGCTGATCACCGGTCTGGACAGCCGCGGCATGCTTTCCTCCACGCTGGTGGTCGCCTTGACCGAGTTCGGGCGCACGCCGCGCATCAACGCGCTCGGCGGGCGGGACCACCACTCGCGCGCGTGGTCGGTGGTGCTGGCCGGGGCGGGGCTGCCCGGCGGCCGCGTTCTCGGCGCAACCGACAGGACCGGGACCGAGGTCACAGACCTGCCGGTTTCCCCCGAAGACCTGCTCGCAACCATTTACGCAGTCCTGAGAATCCGGCCAGAGGGGAAGCTCGCGGCGGGGCGTGTGATCGAGCCGGTGCTCGGCTGAGCCGTTGTAGGATAGTAGGTTACCGAAACGCTCATGGGGAGGTGTGGATGAGGCTGCTTCTGGTCGCTGTGCTGGCGTGCGCCCCTGCTTTGACAGGGGAGGTGAGGCTCGGGAAGCCTTTGGCGCTGAAAGAAGCCACCCCCATTGACCAGCTCCTTGCCGATCCCGATCGATACGTCGGAAAGACAGTGCAGGTGAAGGGAACGGTGCGCGACGTGTGCCAGCGGATGGGATGCTGGACAGAAGTGGCCAACCCCGCGAGTGGACAATCCGTCCGCGTCAAAGTGAAGGACGGCGAAATCGTGTTTCCGAAAAACTCCATCGGCAAGACGATCGTCGTCGAAGGCACGCTCGCCAAGATTGAGCAGACGAGGGAACAGGCCATCGCGCAGGCTAAGCACGAGGCCGAGGAGAACAACCGCAAGTTCGACCCCTCCTCGATCACAAGCGGAAGGACCTACTACCAAATTCAGGGAACGGGAGCGGTCATCCTTGAGTAGCATGGCTCTCACAAGAAGGCAATTATTACTTGCCGCGGCGGGCGCGCCGCTCGTGGCGCAGGCGAACCGGCCGCCAAACATCGTACTGATCATCGTGGACGAGCTGGGCGCCTGGATGCTCGGCTGCTATGGCAACCGCGAGATACGGACGCCGAATATCGACCTGCTGGCGCGCGGCGGCACGCGGTTCCATACGCACATAGCCTCGGCGCCGGCGGGATCGCCCAACAGGGCAACGCTGTTCACCGGACGCACTCCCCGGCAGCATGGCATCCGCGATTTCCTCACCCCCGAGCCGATCGAAGATCCGCCGCAGGGCCAGGCCGCGCCGCCGCCGTCGTTTCAAGAGGAGATCATGATTTCGGACGTGCTTGCCCGCGCCGGATACAACTGCGGTTATGCCGGCAAGTGGGACATGGGCGCCGAAGACAAGCCGCAGCACGGCTTCAAGCACTGGGCCACGCAGTTGAAAACGGCGGATGCGGTCACCGCGAGCGCGCTCGAGTTTCTCGACGCGCAGAAAGCCGGCCAGCCTTTCTTCCTCACCGTGAGCTACCCCGGCCCGCAAGCGCCGTACGAGGGACTGGCCGCGAAATATTACGAGATGTACGCCGGCGTCAAATTCGAGACGATCGGCTGGGATCCCGCCGCGCCGAACGCCTCGCGGGGCAGGGAGATGCTGGGCGACATTGTCGGCAACATCCGCAAGTGCGCCGCCGCGCTCACCGCCATCGACGACCAGATTCCGCCGCTGATGAAGAGACTCAACGAGCGCGGCCTGCGCGACGACACGCTGATCGTTCTGACTGGCGCGAGCGGGAACCTGCTCGGACGGCACGGATTGTGGGGTAGCGGGCACGCCTCCAATCCCGTCAACATGTACGAAGAGTCGACGGCCACGCCGATGATCTGGAACTGGCGCGGAAGGTCGCCGGTGGAGGCTGCGCGGCCGGAACTGGTCGGCTCGTGCGATTTTCTGCCCACGATTTGCGAAGCGGTGGGAGCGCCCGTGCCGCAGCGCAACCTCCCGGGACGCAGCTATCTGACCGCCGTCCTCGGCCAGCAGTTCCCCAGGAGCCAACCCTGGCGCAACCTGGTGTTCAGCGAACTGCGCAACACGCTGATGGCGCGCAACAACCGCTACAAGCTCGTTCTGAGGAACCAGGGGGAAGGGCCGAACGAGCTTTACGACCTCCGCGCGGACCCAGGGGAGAAAGTAAATCAGTATTCCAATCCATCCTTTGTCAGCGTCCGCGACCAGCTTGCTGCTGAACTCGATCGCTGGCAAAAAGAGTTTAAATAGTTTAAATAGAGTTTGCAGTAAGGTTTCTCGTACGGGACTTCGGCTTCGGCGGACGCTGGAGGCAAGAAGAGTTTCAGTAAAGTTCAAAGTAAGGTTTCGTCGTGTCAGCGCCGCAAAAAATGGAAACGTTCCGGCGCGTGCCGCTGTTCGCCGGGCTTACAGAAGAGGAACTGGCGTCTCTTGCCAGACGCGCGGTGGAAAAACGCTACTCCGCCGGCGAGGTGCTCTTCTATGAAGGCGAGCCGTGCACCGGGTTTTTCCTGATCGGGCAGGGATCGGTCAAGATCTACAAGACCTCGGGTTCCGGGCGCGAGATCATGCTGGCGATCGATACCGCCCCGTCCAGCGTGGCGGAGGTGCCGCTGTTTGACGGTGGTCCTTATCCGGCCACGGTGAGCGCGGTGAATGACGTGGTCGCCTACGTGGTGAGCAAGCAGGATTTCCATGCCGTGTGCCTGCAAAATCCCAACCTGCCTCTCAAAGTGCTGGCGGTGGTGGGGCGAAGGCTCAGGCACCTGGTGCGGATCGTGGAAAGCGTGACCTTCGGCAGCGTCCGCCAGAGGCTCGCGAGCGCGCTGCTGGAATTCGGCAACCAGGCCGGCTCGGACGTGTTCTCCCTCCCCGTTACCCACGAGGAACTCGCTTTGCGCCTCGGCACGGTGCGCGAAGTGGTCTCCCGAAATCTCAGCCGCTTTCAGGCCGAAGGCCTGCTGCGCGTCCAGCGGCGCGAGATCCATTTGCTGGACCGAGAGGGATTGCTCCGCGAGGCGGAAACCGAGTTGTAAACCTTTTTTTCGCCCGGAATTCCAGTGACTTACGTCACTTCACTTGCCTGTATACGCGGGTTAAGCTGGAAATATGTACACCGTGGAACGACTGCTGCGCGTCTCACGGGGGGAAGAGAGCGCACGCACCACCATCGACTACCCTTTGGAGCATCTCGTGGCATGTCACCGGCGTATCGAGGAGCGCCTGGAGATGCTGGAACGCGCCGGCGCCCACCTTGCCGGACGCCCCGACGACGCCCTTGAGGCTATCGATGCCGCTTTTCGCTACTTCGACTCCAGCGGCGTGCTTCACACGGCCGACGAGGAGCAGAGCCTGTTTCCGCGGCTCCGCCCGCGCCTGCTGCCCGACGAGCTGGAGATGGTCGCCCGGCTCGACCGGGAGCACCGCGAAGCCGAGGCCCTTTACGCCGAGCTCAAGGCCGCCGTGGCGCGCCTTCGAAAAGATCCTCACAACAAGCAGCTCGGAGAGGAGTACCGGAATCTTGTGAAGCGGTTCACCGAGCTGTACAACTCGCACATCAGGCTCGAGGACAACGAGCTCGTCCGCGTGGCGAAGCGAGACCTCGCCCGCCAGGAACTGGACGCGATTTCCCGGGAAATGAAGCAGCGGCGGAATTTGTTCTGAAATTCCGAGGCGCTCGTCCGCTGGAACCCGTTCCGCTGTGGCAGACTGGTCTGGTTATGAGAGTGCTCGTCGCTTTGGGGTTCCTGTTCGGACTTTTCTCGGGCATTGCCCGCGCGCAGGCCAGCCTGGAATTGCAGGCATGCAACGCCAGAGCCCGCTCCCAGGCCGAATTGAATAAGTGCGCCGAGGAAGAACTCGGGCGCGCCGACGAAGCGATGAACCGCGCGTACGAAGCCCTTCTGGCGAAGGCCGCGAAGCACCCGGTGGCTGTGAAGAAAATCAAGGCCGCGCAGCAGGCCTGGCTTGCGTTTCGCGAAGCTCACCTGGAAGCTGTTTTCCCCGCCGAAGACAAGCTGGCCGCTTACGGAGCAGTCCAGCCGATGTGCGCCGCGCTGCTGCGCGCCGAGCTTGCCTGGGAGCGCGCCCAGGTCCTGGAATCGATGGCGAATCCCGAGGAAGGCGATGTGTGCTGCGGGCAGCGCTACTAGCTACTCGGGCTCGGGGTGGACGATGACGTCGGCGCCGGGCGCCACACTCTGAATCGCCCGCTCGATGTCCTCGGTCAATGCGTGCGCCGCGCGAAGCGACTGATCGCCGTCAACGAGCACGTGGACATCGACAAACAACCGGGGGCCGGAATAGCGAAGCCGCACGTTGTGGCAGTCCTTCACCCCTTCCACGGACTGGGCCGCCCCGGTGATCTTCTCCTCCAGGCCGGCCGGCGCGGTGTCGATCAGCGATGCAATGCTGCGCACCCCGAGCCTCACGCTGATCAGGATCACGATTCCCGCAACGATGATGGCGGCCACGGCGTCCGCCTGGCGCAGCGCTCCCAAGGCCGGCACCCGCTCCGAAATCAACACGCAGATGAGGCCGAGGATCACCACCGCCGAGCTCCAGATGTCCGTGCTGAAATGCAGCGCGTCAGCTTCGAGCGCCTGGCTGTTGTACTTGCGGGCCGCCCGGTAGAGCACACGGGAGCGCGAGGCGTCGACGATGATCGAGGTGATCATAACGGCAAACGACCAGAACGTCACCTCGATTTCGATTCTCTGTTCGATGAGGCGGCCTACGGCGCCGTAGATAATCCACACGCACGTCGCCAGCAGCAGCATGGTCTCGAACAGGGCCGAGAGGTTCTCTACTTTTCCGTGGCCGTAGGTGTGCGAGCGGTCGGCGGGCTTACCCGAGATCCGCACCGAAACCCAGGTCATCAGGGCGGCTACAAGGTCCAGCCCGGAGTGCGCCGCCTCAGCGAGAATTCCAAGGCTGCCTGTGGCGGCGCCCACCAGGGCTTTGAAGGTAGTTAAACCGATGGCCGCCAGCACCGAACTCGCGGCGGCCCACCGTTTTTCTTTTTCCGCCCGTTCTGTCAAGTCGAAAGGCCGATTTGGCAGAGGTGTTTCTCAAGCACCGTCTTTTCTTGGGCGAGATAGGCGCGGTTCCTGCGCGTGAGCTCGTCGAAATCAACCTTGTGAGCGTCGAACTCCGGTCCGTCCACGCAGGCGAACTTAACCTCCCCGCCTACGGTAACGCGGCAGCCGCCGCACATGCCAGTACCGTCCACCATGATTGGATTCAGGCTGGCAAAAGTAGGCACACCCCATTCGCGGGTGAGTTCGGCCGCAGCGCGCATCATCGGGATTGGCCCGATGACGTGGACAACACCGGGAGTGATTCCGCTCTGCTCCTTCCACGCGCGCATAAGCTGAACTACATTCCCATGGAACGCGCCCGATCCGTCGTCAGTGGCCCAATGGACTTCATCGGCCACGGAGCGCAATTCTTCATCCAGGATAATATGGGCCGTTGACCGCGCTCCGCAGAGCGCAATCACGCGGTTGCCGGCCTCATGGAACGCCCGCACGACGGGCAGCAGTTCGGCCGTCCCCACACCGCCGGCGACGCAGAGCGCCGTGCCGACTTTTTCGATGGTGGCGGGAAGGCCCAGCGGGCCGAGCAGGTCCGCGATGTAATCGCCTGCCTCCAGCGACAGCGTCTGCCGCGAGGTTTTTCCGAGCGCCTGAACAACGAGCCTGATGGTGCCCGCCGCGGGGTCGCCGTCCACCAGCGTGAGCGGGATGCGCTCGCTCTCGGGAGTGGGCCGCAGAATGATGAACTGCCCGGCCTTCCAGTGCCTGGCGATTTCGGGCGCCTCGATTTCCAGGCTGGCGATCTCAGGCGTGAGCAGGCGCTTGGAAACTACGCGGTTGCCGCGGCCATTGGTGGCGGTGGGTATCCCGGAAACGGCAACGCTCTTTGCTTTCGGGCGCAGTTCGCGGTCGATAGCCTCGGCGGCCGCCCGGCCGTCGCGCATCGCCAGGATCACGGTAGCCCCGCCGCGCACAACATCCCCTCCGGCGTAGACGTTCGGCAGGCTGGTCCTGCCGGCCTCGTCGATGACAATCTTACCGCGTTTCGTAATCAGTGTCGGGGTGGCGCGCTGGACGGTGGGGTTCGGGCTCTGGCCGATTGCCATCACCACGGTATCCACCGGCATGCGGTACTCGGAACCGGGTATCGGAACGGGCCTGGGGCGCCCGGACTCGTCCGGCTCTCCAAGCTGCATGCGCTGGACTTCCATTTCCTTCAACACGCCGTTTTCGTCCCCGAACAGCCGGACGGGCACGGCCAGAAACTCGAACTGGACGCCCTCCTCCTCGGCGTGCTCGATCTCTTCGAGGCGGGCGCGCAGCTCGGCCCGGCCGCGGCGGAACATGATGATGCTTTCACTGCCCAACCGCTTGGCCCAGCGCGCGGCGTCCATCGCGGAATTGCCGCCGCCGATGACCACGGTCCGCTTGCCCACGAGGACCGGCGTGTCACTCGCCGGGAATTCGTAGGCCTGCATGAGGTTGATCCGGGTCAAATACTCGTTGGCGGTATACACGCCCACCAGGTTCTCTCCCGGAATGCCCATCAGGTGGGGCAGGCCGGCGCCGGTGCCGATGAACACGGCGGAGTAGCCCCACTCGAAAAGCTCATCGATCGTGGCGGTCTTGCCCACGATGAAGTTGGTGCGGAACTCGACTCCAAGCGCGCGAAGCCGCTCGATCTCCTCGTCGATAATCTGGCGCGGCAAGCGAAATGGCGGGATGCCGTAGGCCAGGACGCCGCCCAGCCTGTGCAGCGCCTCGAAAACCGTGACGCCGTAGCCTTTGCGCACAAGGTCGAAGGCGGCGATCAGCGAGGCGGGTCCGCTGCCGACCAGCGCTACTTTCAGGCCGTTGGGCGGTTCCACAGGGGGAAGCCGCCGGTCGCTCGAACTCCGCTGATAATCCGCCAGGAAACGTTCGAGCGAGCCGATCGCCACCGGCTCCAGCTTCGTTTTCGGATTGCCGAGCAGGCAAGCCTTCTCGCAGAACAACTCGTGCTGGCAAACGCGTCCACAGATGCCCGGAAATGGTGTGTACTTGCTGATGGTTTCAAAAGCGCCACCGAAGTCGCCCTCCACCATGCGGGCGATCACACTCTTGATATCGATGTGGAGCGGGCAGGCTTCCACGCATTTCGGATCCCTGCAATTCAGGCAGCGGAGCGCTTCGGTCCAAGCCTGCTCCTGGTCGAACCCCAACGCCACTTCTTCACACGTAGTGGTCCGCTTCACCGGATCCAGCAACGGAAGTTGCTGGCGCGGAATTTTGGGGTTGCGCTTGCGTTTTACCGTTGGCACAGGGGTCACGTCAGCTTTTTCGGGCATCTTCTCTATGGGTGTCCTCTACAAAATGGATGAAAGCAATTTCAATTCCCATTGTGGCGCACTAAGAGAAATCAGATCAAATTGCCCTTTTTGTGCGCCTGGAGGACACCCGATTGCGTGATATGACCCGCTCGCCGCTTAGAGTTCCCTCAGTGCCCTGGGGAACAGCACGTTGTTTTCCAGGTGAATGTGCTGGTGAAGGTCCGCTTCCAGTTCCTGCAGTCCCGTGTAGAGGGCGCGGAAGGTCGCGCAGGCATCGGGCGGAAGCGTATAGTCGCTGGTGATTTTGCGCATCTGTGCAAGCGCTTCCCCGGCGCTGTCGTGCTCATGGATCATCATCCGGATCGGATTTTCGATATGGCCGAAGGGCATCGGCTCGGGCGGGCGCCCCTCCTGGCGCGCGCGCTCGGCTGACTCGATGGCGGGGAACAGGATGAACTCTTCCTTCCTGAGGTGAGTCAGAAGCTCGTTTTGCAGCCCCTCAAAAACTTCTTGGAGCCTCTTCAGCATCTCCCCGTGCGCCGCACTATGAGCCTCGATGACGCGGGCGAGCCTGGCATCGAGCGCGGGCAGTTCCGCTTTCAGATATTCGTGGTGTGTCGAGACGATGTGGTCGGTCAGTTCGCAGAGCGCGGCTTTGGTCCAGTCCTTCTCCGGCGCGCGGGCGGCAGCCGCCTGCACTTCGGCCAGAACGGCTTCGGGTGAGAGGCCTCGCTCGCGGCAGACTTCCTCGAGCGGCCGGTTCCCGCCGCAGCAGTAATCGATCTTGTACTTCTCAAAGACCCGCACGGATGCCGGCTGTTCAGCCGCAATCTCCCCAACGGTTTGCCGATTCATTTACATTCCACCTCCATCCCCATGCTAGGGCGCAAGGGCCGGCGCGCTCAGTGACGGCGGTCACAAGGGCGCAAGGGGGCAGCGTGCTCAGGGACGGGGTCACAAGGCGCAACGCGCGGCGGGGCGCGGTAACAAGGGTCACAAGGGCGCAAAGGACAGCGGGCGCGGTGACGAGTGTCACAAGACCGCAAGGGATGGCGGGCTTGCTGAGATGGGGCACAAGGCGCCAAGCATGTCGGCGCGGTGACGAGTGTCACAGAAAAGTCCGGCGTTCGGGATTACCCTCAAAGCATGAGAGACTTCTCGCAGGCGCCCTTTCTGGTGATCTGGGAGGTGACTCAGGCCTGCGATTTGGCCTGCGTGCACTGCCGCGCCTCGGCCGAACCCCGCCGGCATCCGCTCGAACTCACCACCGAAGAAGGGTTTCGATTGCTAGATGAAGTCCGGGAGTTCGGCGATCCGCTGGTGGTTTTTACGGGCGGCGACCCGCTGAAGCGCCCGGACCTGTTCGAACTTCTGAAATACAGCGTGGACCTGGGGTTGCGGACCACCGTGACGCCGAGCGCCACGCCGCTGCTGACCGCCGAAGCCATCGAGCGGTTTCGCGACTGCGGCGTTTCGCGCATGGCCGTCAGCGTCGACGGACCGGACGCGGCCACGCACGACGATTTCCGCCGCGTGCCGGGGTCCTTTGACCGCACCATGTTCGCGCTGGAGCACGCCCGGCGCATCGGGCTTGAAACCCAGGTCAACACCACCGTGACCCGGCTGAACAGGGACACGCTGCCGCGGATAGCCAATCTGGTCGCCGCGTCGGGCGCCCGTCTATGGAGTGTCTTTTTCCTGGTTGCGACCGGCCGCGCCCTCCGCACCGATGACCTGGACGCGGACGCCTACGAGGAAGTCTTTGCCTACCTCTACGAACTGTCGAAGACCGCGCCTTTCGACATCAAGACCACCGAAGCGCAGCATTACCGCCGCTACGTCGCGCAACAGAGGAAGCGTGAGGGCGGCGCCGCAGGTTCTCCCAAGGCGCCGGCCGGCCCCATCCAGCGCCAGGCGGGCATCAACGACGGCAAGGGGTTTGTCTTCATTTCCCACACGGGGGAGATCTATCCCAGCGGCTTTCTGCCCGTGTCAGGGGGAAACGTCCGGCAGGATTCGCTGGTTGAGGTCTACCGGACGTCCCCGCTGTTTGTGGCGTTACGGAACCCGGACCGGCTGCGGGGCAAGTGCAGAATCTGCGAATACAGGAACTTGTGCGGGGGATCGCGGTCGCGGGCTTACGCGCTGACGGGGGACTGGCTGGCGGAGGACCCCAAGTGCGCGTACGAGCCGCGCGACAGGCATGTTGCACTTGTTAACAGTTAGGATTGTTGCGCTTTGCGACTTTTGACCCATGGGTGAGGTATTTTGCCCCACTCATTGCGGAGAATCGCACCCGTTCCTCCGAATCCTCATTTGAGGCTCCTCTGCATCCCCATTGAAAAATAAAAAGATTCCATACTTTCCGATCTGTATTAAGATGCATGAATGTTGGAGGTACGCCTGCTCGGAATCGCAGCGCACTATTGTGAGTTGGCTAGGTTATCTGGAGGATGCGTTTATGCGCTCACGGTTTTCTTTTTCGATCGCGGTCAAACTCGTGCTTGTCCTCGCCTTCCTGGCGGGTTCCGCAATTCTGTTAAGTAGTTCCGATAAGCCCGCGTTCACCGCGATGGACAAGGCGTTCTACGCCGACGCCAATGCTATCAACTTCGTCCGGCCGGGCCTGGACATCAAAATCGAGTCGGCCAGCATTGAAGCCGACGGCACGATCAAGGCCCGGATCAAGGTGACGGACCCCAAGGGCCTGCCGCTGGACCTCGATGGGGTTACGACGCCGGGAACCATTTCGACGCGTTTCGTGATCGGTGTCATTCCGAATGGGCAGAAGCAGTACATCTCCTACATCACCCGGCAGGTGACCAGCACGATCACGAATCAGACCGCCACCCAGGCCACTTACGATTCCGGCGGCACATTCACCAAAGAGGCCGACGGGGTCTACACATACACCTTCGGGGCGAAAGCGCCGGCCAATTTTGACCGCAGCGCGACGCACAGCATCGGCGTATGGGCGGCCCGCGACCTGAGCGAGTTCGATCTGGATGCCGTTGCGAATTACGACTCCGACGTGTTCCACTTCGTTCCCAACGGCAGCCCGGTGACGGTGACGCGCGACGTAATCCGCACCCAGAGCTGCAACAAGTGCCACGATCCGCTGTCGGCGCACGACGAACGGCAGGGCATTGAACTGTGCAATATCTGCCACAACCCCCAGAGCAGCGATCCCGACACCGGCAACACAATCGACATGGTTGTGATGACCCACAAGATCCACATGGGCAAGGATCTGCCGAGTGTGAAGGCGGGCGGCAAGTATCAGCTCATTGGCTACCGCAACACGGTGTACGACTATTCCACTGTGGGCTTCCCGGCCGATGCCCGGCGCTGCACCTTCTGCCACGAGCAGAACACTGGCGCGGCGCAGGCTACCGCTTATCTGAAGCCGAGCCGCGTGGCCTGCGGCTCCTGCCACGACAACGTGAACTTCGCCACGGGCGAGAACCACGTGAACCTTCCGCAGCTCAGCGATAACCTGTGCGCGAATTGCCACATCCCGCAGGGCGAGCTGGACTTCGACGCCTCGGTTATCGGCGCGCACACGATTCCGGAGTTCTCGAACGAGCTGCCCGGCACGGTCTTTGAGATCGTCGACGTTCGCGACGGCGAGGCGGGCAAGAATCCGACCGTAACCTTTACGGTGAAGGATAAGGCCGGCAACCCGGTCACGGACATTTCCGGGATGCGCCTATCGCTCGTTCTGGCCGGGCCGACGACGGACTACTCCAGCTACGTTTCGGAGACCGCCAACGGCGCGCAGGGCTCGGGCGGAACCTATACCTACACCTTCAAGCAGGCGATCCCGGCTGATGCCAAGGGCACCTTCGCGGTGGGCATCGAAGGATACCGCACTGTAACCCTGCTCGAGGGGACCACGCGGCAGATGAGCGTTCGCGATGCCGGCATGAACAAGGTGTATTACTTCTCCGTGGACGGCTCGCCGGTCACTCCGCGCCGGCAGGTGGTGAGCCTGGAGAAGTGCAACTCCTGCCATGCGTCGCTCTCCGCGCACGGCGGCAATCGCAACACGATCGAACAGTGCGTGCTTTGCCACAACCCGCTTAAGACCGACGCCGCCGCCCGGCCCGCCGAAGAGAAGCCGGACATGACCATCCAGATGGCCTACATGATCCACCGGATCCACACCGGCGAGGACAGCCCGTCCGAAATCGTGATCTACGGGCACAACAGCACCCGTTACGACTTCGGCCACGTCCGGTATCCGGGTGACAGGCGCAATTGCAACGCTTGCCACGTCAACGGTTCCGAACAGCTTCCGCTTTCGGAAAGCCTCCTGAACGTCAACAACCCGCGGGGGGTGTTGAACCCGATGGGACCGGCTACGGCGGCCTGCACCGGTTGCCACACCAGCATAGCGGCGGCTTCGCACGCTTTGTCGAACACGACCCAGCTTGGGGAAGCCTGCGCCGCGTGCCACAAGACCGGCAACGAATTCAGCGTGCCGAAGGTACACGCACGTTAGTTGATCCGGGTATAACTAGTAAACGTGCGCACACAACCTATGAAGCACACGGTCTTGCCGCCGTGGCTGTCGAACGCAAACCGCATTCCTCCTCCTCCTCCAATGCCGATCGGGAGGCCCTGGGCGGGCCTCCCGTGTGCGTTCGCAGCCATGGCGGCTCTTGTACTTTTTTCCGTTTCCCTCGCGGCCCAGCAGGACCAGGAGAGCGAGCAGACTCAGCAGGCCCAACAGACCCAGCAACAGTTGCCTCCGGGCTACGCAGGTTCAGACGTCTGTCTGGGGTGTCACGACGACCTTGGAAAAGCGTTCACCAGAAATCCGCACCACCTTGTCGAGACGGGCAAGGCCAAGACCAAGACGAACTGGCAGGGCATGGCTTGCGAGTCCTGCCACGGGCCGGGCGCCAAGCACGCGGAAACCGTCTCGCCGTCCGACATCATCAACCCGGCTAAGCAGACCGCGGCGAAGGCGAGCCAGAGTTGCCTGGCGTGCCATCTGAATAATCCCATCCACGCCGGGTGGGCCCGCAGCAGCCACAACAAGAACCAGACTCCCTGTACCTCCTGCCATGCGATTCACAAGGGCCAGGAGGCGCTGCGTCCGGCGAGGTTCATGGAGATCAACAAGCTCTGCGCGAGTTGCCACACCTCGGTCTGGGCCCAGTTCGCCAAACCTTACAAGCACCGGCTGGACGTAGGGGCGATGTCGTGCACGGATTGTCACAATCCTCACGGGACGTTTCTGCCGGGCTCCGTCCGGACGGTGGCCGCCAACGAGCGTGCGTGCTACAAGTGCCACCCGGACAAGACCGGCCCGTTCCCGTTCCCGCATGCTCCGGTGCAACTGGAGGGCTGCGGGACGTGCCATGAGCCGCACGGCTCAGCGAACCCGCGGATGCTGACGCGCTCCGAGGTGCGGTTCGTGTGCCTGGAGTGCCACTCGAATATCACCGCGGGTAAAACGATTGGCGGGGTGCCGCCGGCATTTCACGATATCAGGAGCCCGCGTTTCCAAAACTGCACCATATGCCACACCAAGATTCACGGTTCCTATGTGGATCCGGGGCTGGAGCGATAGCGATGAGAGCACTTCTGATTATCCTGATCGCGCTTCCGCTTGCGGCCCAGGCGCCGGTCGGTTCGCAGGCGCCCGTACCGCCGCCGCCGAAGGACGCCATTCCTCTGGTGCAGCAGCCGGACCTCACCGCTCCGCCCGACGAGCCTTTCCTCACCGGCAACCTGGATGTCGGCTACCGCTGGGTCAGTGGCGTGGGCGGCGACTTCAACACCTATCGCAGCGTCGTGAACCTCGGCGACGGACCCAGGCTGTTCAACCTCGACGCGGTCATCGTGCCGCCGGCGTGGAAGTTTGCCGACCGGATCCAGGTGAACGCGAACAACTGGGGCGGGGATCCGTATAACTTCGCCCGGGTGAGCGCGCGCAAGCTGGGTGTCTACGACTTCTACTGGAACTACCGCAACATCGCGTACTTCAATTTCCTGCCGTCGTTCGCCAATCCGAACCTGGAGCGCGGCATTTTTCTCAACCAGCGGGGCTTCGACACCTTCAAGCGGATCAACGACGCCGAGCTGGTGCTGAGGCCGGGGCGGAGCATCACTCCGTACGTCGCCTACAGCCGCAGCGGCGACCGCGGCACGGGCACCACGAACATTGTTCTGGAAAGCAACGAATACACCGTGCCGGACCGGATCGATAACAACGTCAATATCTACCGCGCCGGCAGCAGGTTCCAGTTCAACCGGTACAACCTGACGCTGGAAGCCGGCGGGATCTCCTACGACAACGACCAGCGCGTTGAGATCGGAGATACGCCGAATTTCGGCAACCGCACGACTCCCTTCTTGGGGCAGACTCTGTTTCTGACGCAGGGTTTGCAGAGCTACAACGTCAGCGGCAGCGGCGTCTTCACGCGGGGGATGTTTGCCGCGAACCCGGTGAATTGGGCCGATGTGTTCGGGCAATTCGAGTTCAGCCAACTGAAGAGCACGACCCGCTTCAGCGAGAACGCCGCCGGGAACCTGGTGAACCTGGCGGCGGTATCGTTCTTCAACGAACTGATCCGGACGGCGGACTCGCGCGTCAAGCAGCCGCACCCGTCGGGCCAGATCGGGGCCGAATTGCGGCCCACGCGATGGCTGCGCATCCTGGAGTTCGCCTCCACCAACCGCCTGCACAACGCCGGTACAGAACTGCTGATTGACCGCATGCTGTTTGCGGGCCTTCCGCCGACGGAAGAGGTCGTGAACCTGGCCGAGCGGCTGGAAGTGACCTACAACCAGCAGCAGGTGAACTTCCTGTTCGACGTCACGCCGAGGCTCATGCTTCGAGCCGGGCACCGGTACGTCTGGGGAGAAGCGGAGGCGCCCGCCGCCCTTATCCTGGGGGGCGTGGGAACGGAATCGGCCAAACTGCGCAGGAACGTGGCGCTGGCCGGAGCCACCTGGCGCAGCCCGCGCAAGCTGCGCGTCACGGTGGAGTACGAAGGCTCGCCGGGCGACCGTTCGTTCTTCCGCACCAGTGTGAACGAGTACCAGAAGGGGCGCGTGATGGCGCGCTATCAGGCGCTGCCCTCGCTGGCGCTAACCTTCAATTTCGGAATCTTCGACAACCACAACCCGGCGCCGAGCCAGTACGATTTCCAGAGCCGGGACGCCTCGCTTTCCGCCTACTGGGCGCCCCAGGGAGGCAAGCGGGTGAGTTTCATTGCCGAATACGCGCGGGCAACCGTGAGCTCGGATATCAGTTTCGTGGTGCCGAACACGCTTCAGGAGGCGCTCTCGGTTTATCGGGAACGTTCGCACACGGGACTGCTGCTTGCGGAATTCCCGCTTCCGGGGCGCGGGGTGTTCCAGCCCAGGCTGGATGTCGGGGGATCGCTGTTCTATTCGACGGGCACGCGTCCCTCGCGGTACTACCAGCCGTTCGGCAGGTTCCGCCTGCCCCTCGGCGAGCACGTCGCCTGGTACGGCGAGTGGCGGTGGTACGGCTTCACCCAGCCGACGTTCCTGTTTGAGGGATTCCGCTCCAACCAGGTGATCACCGGCCTGCGGTTCTTCATGTAGGGTGGGGGACCGCCGGCCGGGGCGGCGTTGGGCAGACGCCTCAACTCTGCCAAAATAAGGAATATGCGAGCGAAGTTGGCGCTCCTGGTGTTCGTGGCGTCGCTGTTGTGCCCCGCGCAAAACAAGCTGACCGTAGAGCAAGTCGTCAAATTTATCCGGTCCGCCATCGAGCTGAAACAATCCGACAGAGAGGTCGCCGACTACCTTCGCAGACAGGCGATGCGCGAGCGCCTGGACGACCGCACTATAGAAGAGCTCGAAGGTCTGGGAGCCGGTCCCAGAACGGTGGAGGCGCTGCGGCGGCTGCGCGACGCTTCGAAAAATTTGCCCGCTCCGGAGACCCCGCCGGCGCAGGAGGCGCCCGCTCCGGCGCCGATGCCGCCGCCCAGCCCGGAAGAGCAGCGCAGAGTCATCGAGCAGGCGCGCGATTACGCGCTCAGCTACACAAAGAACCTGCCGAACTTTATCTGCACGCAGGTTACGCGCCGCTACTTCGATCCGAGCGGGCTGGAATTCTGGAAACAGCACGACGTGCTGACCGCGCGGCTCAGCTTCTTCGAGCAGAAGGAAGACTACAAGCTGGTGATGGTGAACAACCGCGCCATCACCACCGAAGTCCCTTACCTTTCGGTGGGCGGCGCTATTTCCACCGGCGAGTTCGGCACCATGATGAAGGAGCTGTTCGAGCCGGAAACCCAGGCGGACTTCCGCTGGGAGCGCTGGGGCAAACTGCGCGGGCGCATCGCACACGTGTTCTCCTACCGCGTGGCGCAAGAGCGCTCGAAGTGGCACGTCTCTTACGAGAACTCAAATGAAATCGTGCCCGGCTATCACGGCTTGGTCTATGTCGATCGTGACACCAACATGGTGCTGCGGATCACGCTGGTAGCGGATCTCCCGCCGACGTATCCGCTCCAGGAAGTCAGCGACACGCTGGATTACGACCTCGCCCCCATCGGCACGCAAGAGTATATGCTGCCGTTGAAAGCGGTCGTGCGCACGAGGCAGGGAAGACTGCTCGCCAGGAACGACGTTGAGTTCCGCATGTACCGCCGGTTCACCGCCGAGGCTGAAATCAAGTTCGAAACTCCCGACCCGCTTCCCGAGGAGAAAACAACCGAGCAGCCGCCGCAATAGTTTGCGAATTTGCCGGCTTACTCCTGAAGCCCCTGGTCCAGGAATGCGCGCAGGCGGTGGCTGCGGCTGGGGTGGCGCAGCTTGCGCAGCGCCTTGGCTTCGATCTGCCGGATGCGCTCGCGCGTCACCGCGAAGTGCTGGCCGACCTCTTCGAGCGTGTGCTCGCTGCCGTCCATCAGCCCGAACCGCATCTTGATGATCTTTTCCTCGCGCGGGCTGAGAGTCTTCAGCACCTCGGCCGTCTGCTCGCGCAGGTTGAGATTGATCACCGCCTCGGACGGCGACACAACGCGGCGGTCGATGATGAAATCGCCCAGGTGCGATTCCTCCTCCTCGCCCACCGGAGTTTCGAGCGAGATGGGTTCCTGGGCGATGCGCAGCACCTTGCGGATTTTCGGCACCGGCAGATCCATCTTCTTGGCGAGCTCGTCGGTGGTGGGTTCGCGGCCGAGTTCCTGCTGGAGCCTGCGCTGCGTGCGCACCAGCTTGTTGATCGTCTCGATCATGTGCACCGGGATGCGTATGGTGCGCGCCTGATCGGCAATCGCGCGCGTGATTGCCTGCCGCACCCACCAGGTGGCGTAGGTGGAGAACTTGTATCCGCGGCGGTAGTTGAACTTGTCCACCGCCTTCATCAGCCCGATGTTGCCTTCCTGGATCAGATCGAGGAATTGCAGCCCCCGGTTCGTGTAGCGCTTGGCGATCGATACCACTAACCGGAGATTCGCCTCGATCAACTGCTTTTTCGCCGCTTCGGCTTCGGCCTCGCCGCGCTCGATGATCTGCAACGTGCGGCGCAATTCGGTGGCGGTCGCGCCGCACTCCTCCTCGAGCTGCTGCATGCGGAGGGTGTACTGCCTCGACTCCTTGCGCAGTTCCCGCAACGCCCCCGGCGAATTCCCGGCCTCTTCCAGCCGGCGCTGGATCCGGGCGATTTCGCGCTCCAGGGGCTTGAATTCCTCCACCGCGCGGCGCACGCACTCCACCAGCCGCCGCTGCACCTGGGGACTGCACGGGATGGAGCGGATTAACCGGGAAATCCGAACCATGGTCCGCGCCAGGCCCCAGCGCAAAGCCCGGTACTGCTTCGGCTTCATCGTCCGGGGGACGGCCATCATTTTCTGCCGGAATTGCTGCGCCTTCCGGTAATTCCGCTCGATTTCCTCGATAATCTGCAGAATTTCGTTCTTTTGCTGGTCGAGCGATTCCTCGTTCACCACCAGGTCCGGGAGCACGAGAATGTCGCGGACCGAGACGACACCGCGCGCCAGGTCCTCGCCGAGATTGATGATCTCGCGCGTGACGAGAGGCGAGCGGGAAAGGGATTTCCGAATCGCGTTCTGGCCGCGCTCGATGCGCTTGGCAAGCTCGATTTCGCCTTCCCGGGTGAGCAGCGGAACCGTGCCCATCTCGCGCAGGTACATGCGCACCGGGTCGTTGGTCTTATCGGTGAATTCCTGCGTGAGATCCAGTTCGGCAAGCTCTTCCTGCTCGCCGTTTTTTCCCAGTTTGGGCTCTTCAAGAATTTCGACCCCGGCGCCGTCGAGATTTACCAGCAGATCATCCAGTTCCGGACCGGGAGGAATGTCGTCTGGCAGGAGTTCACTAACCTCGTCGTAGAGGACATAGCCCTTTTCTTTGCCGGCGTCCATCAATTGTTTCAGACGGTCGTATTTGTCCTCAATTGCCACCGGTACCCCGTCGCCCTGTCAAACTCACCCAGTAATTGTACAACAGCCGCCCACCGCATTCAGTTCCTGTCAAGGCGGCTCAGTTCCTCTGTAATTCGCAAAGCTTCTTCCAGCATACCAGCACGCTCGGCTTCCTTGATCCGAGTCTTAAGCTCGCTCCGCCGCGCCTCGCGCTCCGCTTCTTCGAGCGTGCGGATGCAGGCCAGCGCCTGCTCCAGCGAATACTCCTCGTCTTCCGGCTTATCGGCGAAGACTACGGCCGCGAGCGCTTCCTTATCGGAATCGGCCAGCCGCGCCTCGAGTTCCGCGAACCGGAAAGGCGCGCCCGATTCTTCGATTTGAATCAGCGTTTCGAAAATGCGCCGCGTTGCAAAACGCTTCCACTCGGAAATTCCCTTGAGTTTCGGCAATACCGCCTTCCGCACCTCTTCGCTCGCCAGCAGCGCGTTCAACAGAATTTGCTCCACCGGCCGCGGCAGCTCCCGGACTTTCTCCAGCGTCTCGCGCCGCCCCGCGGCAGCTTTGCGGAAATGCTCGAGCACGAGCCCGCGCTCGATGTGCAGATAGTTGGCCACCTCTTCGGCTATCGCCGCGCGCTCCAGTTTGTCGTTGACGCGCCGAATGGCCGGGAGCAGAAATTGCAGGCCCGCGATGCGCCCTTCCGCGGTCTGCATATCAAAGCGCGCCCGCGCCCGGTCCGCCAGCCATTGAAAATACCCCGGAGCTTGTTCCACCCGCGCGCGGTACATCTCCGCGCCGTTCTTCTTGATGTACTCGTCGGGGTCGTCGCCCCCTTCGAGTTCGAGAACGCGCACGCGCACATTCTCTTCCAGCAGGATTTCGATCGACCGCTCCGCCGCGGCCACGCCCGCCTGGTCGGGATCGAAATTTACGACCACGCGCTCGGTGTGCCGCCGCAGCGAGCGCACCTGGTCCGATACCAGCGCCGTTCCGCAGGATGCCACCACCTCGCGCACGCCGGCCGCCCATACGCCGATCACATCCATGTATCCTTCGACCAGCACCGCGCGGTTCGATTTCCGGATCGCTTCTTTGGCGCGGTGCAGATTAAACAGGACACGCTTCTTGTGATAGATCTCCGTGTCCGAGGAGTTCAGGTATTTCGGCTCCTGGCCGTCGGCCAGCGCCCGCCCGCCGAAGGCGATCACTTTCCCCTGTTCGTTGTGTATGGGAAACATCAGCCGGCCGCGGAAGCGGTCGTAAAACCTGCCGTCCTCCTGGCGCCTGATCACCAGGCCGGACGCCTCCATCTGCTCGGCATTGAAACCTTCCTTTTCGAAGGCGCGGGTAAGCAGGTGGCCCGAGGCGTCCGCATAGCCGAGTTCAAACTCCTGAACGAGGGCGGCGCTCACTCCGCGTTTTGCCAGGTACGCGCGCGCGGCGGCGCCCTCGCTCGACCTCAACGCCGCCCGGAACAGGTCGCGCGCGATTTCGTGCATCCGGTACAGCGCCGCCCGCAGTTTCGTTTCGGGGTCCGAATACTCGGCGCGTTTCGGCATGGGAATGCCGTATCGCTCGGCCAGCGACTTCAGCGCCTCGTAGAACGTGAGCCCCTCGATCTCCATCACGAACTTGATCACGTCGCCGCCTGCGCCGCAGCCGAAGCACTTGTAGAACTGGTGAACGCTGTGAACGCCGAAGGAAGGTGTTCTTTCCGTGTGGAACGGGCACAGCCCGATGTACCGCGTGCCCGCTTTGCGCAGGCGCACATACTGCCCGACGACATCGACAATATCGATCGAGGACTTGAGCTGGTCGACGAAGTCCATGTGACGCGCTTTTCATCGTAACGCACGCGAAACGGTGGAACTACCGCCCGCGGGACGCCGTTCATCCGGGTGTAAAATGGACTCAACACTGGAAAGGTCTGGGGCGAACGATTCCGAGGGGCGATCATGCGGCATTCGAACGCACCGATAAGCGCGACTTCCCACGAAACTGTCCCCCGATATTACGAATGGAAAGTTGAGGGGCGTGTTCCGTCGATTCAGCTAAGCCTGGCCGTTGTTGAGCGAATGGAAGCCGACATCATGAAAGGCTTCTGGGCCGTCCCCAAGCGCGGCATGGAGGTGGGCGGCGTCCTCCTCGGACGCGTCGAAACGAACGGCGATCCGGTGGTCATTGTCGACGACTATGAGGCCGTTCCCTGCGAACACCGGCGCGGTCCTTCCTACGTGCTTTCCGAACCCGACCGCAAGCGGCTCGAAAAGGTGCTGCGGCGGGCAACCGGGAGCAAGCAGGTCGTGGGTTTCTACCGCAGCCACACGCGTCTCGGGCTCTATCTCGACCAGGACGACATGGCCGTGATCGACAACTACTTCGCCGGCCCGAACCATGTTTTTCTCCTCGTCCGGCCGGACGCCACCAAGCCGGGCGCGGCTGGCTTCTTCATCCGCGAGGAAGGGGATATACACAGACAGTCCACCTACCTGGAATTCCCGTTCAGCCGCAGGGAGCTCCTGAAACAGAGCGGGGCCGCGATCGAGCAATTGGAAGAACCCGCTCCCGCGCCGCCGCCGCCCCCTACGCGGATTTCACTCCCGCGTCCTGTCGCGCTGCCCGCACTACCGCTGCGCATGCCGCGGGTGAAGTGGGGGCTGGTTGGAAAGATCGCGGCGGGCCTGGCCGCATTCGCCTTCCTCGAATACCAGGTGCTCACTCAGACCCGCTCTCCGGAAATTGTTCTTGTGGACTTCGCACCCTCGCTTTCGGTTGCGCCGAGCGGCGCCTACCTGCAAGTGAGCTGGAACCGCAACGCCCCGGCGGTGCTCAAGGCGGAACGCGGCATCCTGCACATTACCGAAGGCGGATTCCGGAAAGAATTGAACCTGGACGAACAGCAGCTCCGCACCGGCGCGGTGATCTACGCGCCCCGAAGCAACGAGGTGAACTTCCGGCTCGACCTTCTGAAAGGGCGGACAACGGTGACCGAATCGCTGCACTTCCTTTCGGCGCGCAAAGAGCCGGTGGAGGTTGCCGCGGCGCCCCCGCCGGAAGAGCCCAAGAAGCCCAGCTCCGTGGAGGTCAAAACGCCGCCGCGGCAGCGGGTGTTTTTCGATGACGGCCTGTAATCGCGGCGCAAACGCCGCGTGATCGAGGGCGGGGAACTACCCCAGTTGAACCAGGACCGGCTTTTCGGTCTTCAGCCCCAGCATCTCCAACTGCTTCTCGAACGGCATCGAATACTTGCGCTCGATCTTTTCCCGGTAGGTCGGCCCGGCGTTGTAGGCGCAGAACGGATAGATCAACCCGTTCGGGGCCGCATAGTGGATCACGCAGCGCTTCACCCGCTCGATGTCGTAGTTGTAGGCATCCATGAAGTGCATGCCCGCAACCATCAGCGTCTTGTAGGTGTAGCCTTGCTCCTCCATCTTGCCGCGGCCGTATTCCTTGTCCATCAGCCCCTGAAGCGTCTCCAGGAATTTGGCGAACGTAAGGCCCTCGGGCGCGCGGTCCTCGTGATAGTGCTTGCGCAGCGAGTTCCACGCCTTCATCTTGGAGAAGAACTTGATCCGCTGTTTGCCGAGGGTCCGCGACATCATGTCGAGATCCTGGAGAAACGCGCCGATGTCGACAAACCGGGTGATCGGCGTGGCCTTCTTGTTCTTGTCCACGAAGAGGTAGGTGCCCATCGAACAGTGCGGGTTCGGCGTCAGAGTGGGAATTTCCTCTCCGCGCAGCGCGCCGAGGAACTTGGAGAACGGCGCCACGCAGGACAGCGGGAACCAGTCGTCGAACGGATCGCAGATGCCCGTCTGCTCGTGCACCGCCCGCGCTACGTCCGACATCGTGAACCGCTTGGCCTCCAGCTCCTTGCGCGAAATCCGCCCCGTGAAGGAAACCGGCTGGTAGCTGATGGCGCTCACCACGTCGATATTCTCCAGAGCGAGCCGGAGAATGTCGCCGATCTGGTGATCGTTGAATCCCTTCACGATCGTCGGCACGAAGCAGATCTTCATCCCGGCCTTGCGGACGTTCTCGATGCACTTGAGTTTCTTGTCCAGCAGGGACTCGCCGCGGGTGCGCTGGTAGATGTCCTCGCAAACGCCGTCGAACTGAAGGTACAGCGTGTGCAGGCCGGCCTCTTTCGCCTTCATGGCGAACTCGAGGTCCGTGAACATGATGCCGTTGGTGGCGCACTGGATGTGCGAGAAGCCCATCTCCTTGGCCATCCTCAGGACTTCGAAGAAGTGCGGATAGATGGTCGGTTCGCCGCCTGAGAACTGTACGATGCGGTTCGCTACCGGTTTTTCGTTGCGGAGCGCGGTGAGCATGCGGCGGACCTGCTCCAGGCTCGGCTCATAGAGGTACCCTGCCGCGTTGGCATTGGCGAAGCAGACCGGGCAGGTCAGGTTGCAGCGGTTCGTCAGGTCCACGTTCGAGAGCACCGTGTGGCTCATGTGCATCGAGCACAGGCCGCACTGGTCCGGGCAGCGGCTCGCGTTGGGAATCGCCGGGTTGCTGACCCCCCGGTTGTCTCCGAAGCTCCAGTTCTCCATCTTGAGATACAGCCGGACGTCCGAGTAGACCATGTCCTTGAAATAGCCGTGCTGCGGGCAGGTCTTCTCCATCATGACCTTCCCGTCCTCCTCGAACACCCGGGCGTCAATGACCCGTATACACTCCGGGCACAGCGACTGCGTAATCTTCGGCAGACCGCGGCGGATCGGCTCGATCGGCGAGCCTCCGAAGGTGGTTTCCGGCTGGATGATCTTGAAATCCTTCGCTGTCTCCGGCGAAAAGGTTTGGGTACTCAATGCTTACGTCCTCCTGGAACTTCGTCTTGGACAGGGCCAGTGTGATTATAAGGATAACAAGATCCTCTATACACCATAAGTACAGCAGAATGCGAGGTTTCCCGGTTGTACGGTGATATTTGGGATTGAACGGGGCGCCCCTCCGGCGGCAGCGCCCCCGCTGCGGCTAGGACACTGCTTTCCGTTTCACCGGAATGTAGAGAAACATGGGGCCGCCGGCGTCGAACTCCGGCGTGTAGTACTCAAAGCAGGGATGCGTCGCGCACTCGCACCCGGCTGGACCGCAGTACGGCTCCCACTCCGTGAGCCGGCTGAGCGTTTCCGGCGCTGAGCCCCATGCCTGGCCCAGTTCCCCCAGCCCGGAGACCGGGATCACCACGTAATCACCCCGGGGGATATCGACCGCCACCATCCCGGCCGGCGGCGCCGCGCCCGGTTTGGCCTCCACCGCGGCCACGTACTCGAACGTGCCGTCCCTGGCTCCGGGGACGCAGCGGCATATCCCGAACGCGGCGGGGCGCTCCGGCATGTCGATTTCATGCCGCCGCGGCATAAACTGCTGTTCCCACAACCGTGCGACCTCCTGGTTTTCGTTCTTGCCGGTATAGGACAACCCGATAATGCGGCATGGCCCGAATTCTTTGATTTCGACCTGACCCTGGCTCATTGGAAGACCCTCCAAGAGCCACTGTGGGCGAAAAGGAGGCGAAAATCAAGGGGAAAATACACTGCCCGGCGGGCCGGCCGGCTATCAAGCCAGCCGGACTATCGCCGTGCTCATCGATATCGGCGGCAGATTGAGCCGGACGCGCGAGCCTTCCACCGACACCGGGTGGTCCTTCGGCACGATCACGTTCGGATTTTCGAAGGTATTGCAGGCGTTGTAGTCCGGATGGGAGAGCAGTTGCGCCTTCGCGGAGACCGCCGAAGCGCCCACCAGCGCGCAGTCCACCCTCATCTCCACGTCGTGCTTCGGGTTGCAGAAGGTGAGCACCAGTTCGTTATCCTTCCGCGAGGCCGATACCGAAATGCCCAGCGGCGAGGTGTCGTTCGTCTCCACCCGCAGCGCGGCCTTCGAGCGGTGCGGCTTCTGCAGCAGGAACGCGTAGTAGCTGGAAGTCCGGACGCAGTTGTTCCGGTGGGCCAGGATAACGGAATGGAGCACGTTCACCGTCTGCGCGATGTTGCACATGTAGAGCTTGTCGGCCTGGCGGTGGAACACGTTCAGTCCCATTCCCGCCGCCACCGCGCTGCGCATTGTGCTCTGCATCCAGAGCCGGCCGTAGGTCTTTTCCTCCTCCGGAACCATTCGGTCCCACACGCCCCACTCGTCCACGAGCAGGTGGACCTGGGGCCGCGGCCGGCCGGGCGCCGTCTGCGCGCGCACGTAGCTGTCCAGAAGCCCGCGCTGCACCACGATGGCATTTTCCAGTTCCGCGAACGAGGACAATTGCTCCCGCATGTTCTCGACGGTGAACTTTGTGGGCACGTCCCTGCCGTTCGAGTAGAAGTGCATCGCCCAGCCGTGCGGGTACAAGCCGGGTCCGCCGCGCGCCGAGAGAGCGTCAAAGAACCGGCGCGTCCAGTTCACATCGTTGCGGTTCGGCCCGCAGGCGATCATGAACGGGCGCGTTCCCCCGAAGTCCCGGACGTAGGTGCGGAACCGGCGGTAGAGGTCGGCGTAATACTCCGGAGTCATGTTGCCTCCGCAGCCCCAGTTTTCGTTGCCGACGCCCCAATATCGCACGTTGAACGGCTCGGGAGAACCGTTCGCGGCGCGCTCGTCGGAAAGCGTGCTTCCGGAGGGATAGTTGCAGTACTCGACCCAGTCGCGCAGTTCCTGGGGGGTGCCGCTGCCGACGTTACCGGCCAGGTAGGGTTCCGCGCCGATGAGCCGGCACAGCCGGATAAACTCGTGCGTGCCGAAGCTGTTGTCTTCCGTGTAGTTGCCCCAGTGGATGTTGACCGTCTTCGGGCGTTTGTCGGCGGGGCCGATGCCGTCGCGCCAGTGATAATCGTCGGCAAAGCAGCCGCCCGGCCAGCGGAGCACCGGAATGCCGAGCTCCTTAAGCCAGTCGACCGCCTGTTTGCGGAAGCCCTCGACGTTAGGAACCGAAGAGTCCTTCCCTACCCAGAGACCGCCGTAAACGCAACTGCCCAGATGCTCGGCGAACGACCCGTGGAGCAGCGGGCTGATGGTTCCGATCTCGGCGGTGGCGTGGACGGCCACGCGCTGGTCCTGAGCTGGAGCCGAAAAGCCCTTGCGGGAGGTGATCACGGAGAAAAGCGCTGCGCCAGCGCCGCCGGCAAAGGCACGGCGGGAAAGAGTCTTATTCATAAGCCACCTCTTCATAAGCCACCTCGCTGAAATTGAGAGCGGCTCGCGCCGTCCTGAAATCGGATCGAGTATATTGCAATGGCGGCCAGCCGTGCAAGCGCTTTCAGCGCCCTTTTCGCCCGAGTTCTGCCCGCCGGTCATCGTCGCCAGGGGAATTGTAATGAAGTGTTGAGGGAGATGGGAGAAGGCCGAGGTGGCCGGCCAGTGCGCCGCCTGCGTGCCGGCCCGAAAACCTCCTGACTAAACCGTCCGCAACTCATCACCGGCCGGTTTGCTCCTGTGCGCGTTCGCTATTGATGGGTGACGGTCCTGCCCGGGACTGCACGGAAGCGTGCTCTGCCGCGTCTTGCTGGTGTGGGAGAATTTGGTTGTATGCGCGTCTGGCTTGCTGGAGCGGTTCTCGCGCTGGCGGGACAGGCGTGTGCGGGAGAGTACGCGGTTTTGTCCAACGGCTTCGTGCTCCGGATAGAGCGGCACGAAACCGCGGGGTCCTTCGTCCGCCTTTATGCGAACGGCGGATTCATGGAACTGCCGGCCTCTGAAGTAGTCCGCTTCGAGCCGGAATATGTCCCCAAGGAAACCACGCCCGTAGCCGCAGCAGATCCCGCGCCGGCGAATCCCGAGCAACTGATCGACGAGGCCGCCCGGCGCCACGGACTGCCGGCATCCTTTGTGCGTAGCGTCGCGAAGGCCGAATCCGGGTTGCGCCAGGACGCAGTCTCCCCGAAGGGGGCTATCGGCATTATGCAGCTCATGCCGGAGACGGCCCGCATGCTCGGAGCCGATCCGGCGGATCCGCGGCAGAACGTGGACGCGGGCACACGCTATCTCCGGGAGCTGCTCATCAAATATAAAGACGATCCCTACCAGTTGCGGAAGGCGCTTGCGGCCTACAACGCCGGGCCGGGAGCGGTGGAGCGCTACAACGGCGTCCCGCCCTATCGCGAGACGATCAAGTACGTCGAGCGCGTGATCAAGCAGGCCGGTTTGGGAAAATAGCCCCCCGAAGTCGGGGAAAGGCCGCCCGAAAGCCTCTGATATACTGGCAACAGAGCTTTTTTTATGAGCAGCCGCTTAAGAAACCGCGTGGTGGTAGTGTCCACGGTTCTGGTCGCCGTGCTGTTGATGGGCGCTTTGCTGGGCAAGAGCGCCGCCGAAGACGGGGCTTACAGACAACTTGCTGTCTACACCGAAGTGCTGTCGCACATCAAGAGCGACTACGTCGAGGAACCGGACCTGAAAAGCGTGACTTTGGGAGCGGTGAACGGCTTGCTCGAATCGATCGATCCGTTTGCCAGCTATCTGAACGCCGAGCAGTATAAGGAGTATCAGAAGAACAAGGGCGCCCACCAGGGCGGAGTCGGGCTGGTGCTCTCCAAGCGATTCGGCTACGTGGGAGTGGTGGCCGCCATACCCGGATCGCCCGCGGCGAAAGCCGGCCTGACCACCGGCGACATGGTGGAGAGCATCAACGGCGTCGCCACACGCGACATGCCGCTGGCATATGCGGAGTTGCTCCTGCAAGGCAAGCCGGGCACGACGGTGGAACTCTCGGTGCTTTCCGTCCGCCACCCCGAACCCAAGAAGATCACGCTCACGCGGGCGGTGATCGAGTACCCGAAGGTCGAGTCCAAGATGCTTCCGGGCGAGATCGGGTATCTGAAGGTCCAGGCGATGGTGCCGGGCACCGCCGCGGACCTGGCCGCCGCCATCAAGAAACTTGAGCAGGAGGGCGCCAAGAGGTTGATTCTGGACCTGCGGAATTCCGGCGCGGGCACGCCGGAGGAAGGGATACAGGCAGCCAACCTCTTTCAGGAGAGCGGCGTGATTTCGTACCTGCAGGGCCAGAGGGTGCCGCGCCGTGACTTTGAGGCGGATCCCGCCAAAGCCGTCACGAAGCTGCCCATGGTCGTGCTGACCAACCGCGGAACGGCCAACGGCGCTGAAATCGTTGCGGCTGCTCTGCTCGAGAGCAAACGCGCCGAAGTCGTGGGCGAGCGCACCTACGGCGATGCAGCGCTTCGCCGCCCCATCCCGATGGACGACGGCGGCGCGATCATTCTCTCAGTGGCGAAGTATTACTCGCCAGGCGGCAAGGCGATCCAGGACACCGGCGTGACGCCCACTCACCAGGTGAGCGAGTCCGAACCGCTGGGTGAGCCCGGCGAGGAAGAAGTGCCCGAGGAGGCGCTTTCACCCAGTTCGCCGGAAGACGATCCAATTCTCAAGAAAGGAATTGAAGTCCTCACGAAGAACGCGCAGGCGAAGGATGATTCGCAGCGGGCTGCTCTGGCTGCGCCGCAGCCCGGACCGTAGCCGCAGCGCTCTTCTGGTTCTGACTCTTTGGATTCTGATATGCCGATTTACGAGTACAAATGCAGTAAATGTAATACCACCTTTGAAGTGTTGCAGAGGTTTACCGATCCTCCGCTGACGACCCACGATGGGTGCGGCGGCGCGGTAGAGCGTCTGATCTCTCCAGCCGGATTGCACTTCAAGGGAAGCGGCTGGTACATCACCGATTACGCCCGCAAGTCTGGCGGCAACGGCGGTTCCGCGAAGAAGGGCGAGTCCAAAGAGCCCGCCGCAAAGAGTGAAAAAGCGGACGCCTCCGCCGAGTCTTCCAAGAGCTGAGCGCGCTCCACGGATGGCGCGCTAGTCTTTCTCAGGGCCGCGCACCATGGGAACAAACATGACCGGGAGGACGGATTTCTTCCTGGTCTTCCCATCCGCGGCCTTTTCAATCACCACCAGTTCCTGGCCAAACACAGACGCGCCCTCGGGCGCCACGAGCCTCCCTCCCGGTTTGAGCTGGTCGATCAATTCCTGAGGCACCTTGGGCGGCGCGGCGGTAAGGATGATGCGGTCGAACGGCGCTTGTTCCGGCCAGCCCTTGTATCCGTCGCCGAGCCGGACGGTGATGTTGTCGTAGCCTAACTTCTTCAGCGTGGCTGCCGCCGAACGCGCCAGTTCGGGCACGATTTCAATGGTGTAAACGTGGCCCACGAGCGGGGAAAGCACGGCCGCCTGGTAGCCCGACCCGGTTCCGATTTCGAGCACCTTGTGGGTTCGCTCCGGCGCTAGAAGCTCCGTCATGAAAGCGACGATATAGGGCTGGGAGATGGTCTGGCCGTATCCCACCGGCACCGGCTGGTCCGCGTAGGCCAGCGCGCGGACGTTCTCGGGCATGAACAGGTGGCGCGGCACCCGGCGCATCACGTCCAGCACGGCGGGATTGCGCACGCCGCGCGCCTCGATCTGCGTGCGAACCATGTGTTCGCGCTTCCCGGCGTACGGGTCCTGCGCCCAGACGAGCGCCGGCGCCGCCAGCGACGCGGCCAAAGTCCAGAACAGCATTTCCGACCTCTCGATCAGTATTCAAGATACAATGCGAAGGTGCCAGAGAGGACATCGGCTATCAGGCAATCGGGTATCGATAAGGCCGGCAAGCCGGCTCTATTGCGTCAAATCGGGATCGTCAGCGCCACGGCGCTGGTGATTTCGAACATGGTGGGGACCGGGATTTTCACCACCACGGGTTTTCTCGCGGGCGATCTCGGCGACCCCAAAGTGGTGTTGTTCATCTGGGTGGTGGGTGCGATGATCGCGCTTGCGGGCGCGTTCTGCTACTCCGAGCTGGGGATCAACTTCCCGAGTTCGGGAGGCGAGTACGTCTACCTCACCCGCGCATACGGACCCACGTGGGGTTTTATGACCGGCTGGGTATCGCTGTTCGCGGGCTTTTCCGCGCCCATCGCCGCTACTTCGCTGGCTTTCTCCGACTACCTGGGATACTTCTTTCCGGCGCTGCGGCAGGACCAGACGCTCGTGACGATCGGCTCGGGCGCGTTCTCGATCAGGCTGGGCGGCGCGCAGGCGGCGGCCTGCTGCCTGATCGCCGTGCTGACGCTGCTGAATTTCATCGGCGTGCGGCGCGTGGCCCGCGTGCAGAATCTGCTGACCGCGACCAAGGTGGGCGTTCTGCTGGCCTTCATCGGCCTGGCTTTTCTGTCGGGCACGGGGAACTGGGACCACTTTTCGCAGCCGGCGCAGCGCACCTCCACGCTTCCCCTCGCCGGGCAGTTCGCCATTTCCCTCTTCTGGATTTACGTCTGCTACAGCGGCTGGAACGCCGCCACCTACGTCGCCGAGGAGTTGAAGAAACCCGAACGGACGCTTCCGATCGCGCTGACGCTGGGCACGGCCCTCGTGGCGCTGTTCTACGTGCTGCTGAACGTGGTGTTCATTTACGCTCTGCCGCTTGAGCAGATGAAGGGCGTGGTCGCGATCGGTTCGCTGACGGCCACGCACCTGTTCGGTCCGGAAACGGCCGGCATCTTTAGTGCGCTCATGGCGCTGTCGCTCGTGGCGACAGTGAACGCCGAAGTCACCATCGGTCCGCGCGTCTATTACGCCATGGCCCAGAACGGCGCATTTTTCAAGTGGGCCGCGCACGTCCACCCGCGCTGGCACACGCCGGTTTACGCGATTCTCTGCCAGGGAGTCTGCTCGGTGCTGATGTGCCTCACTCCGTTTCCCGCGCTGATGGTTTACATCGGATTTACTCTTACCTTCTTCGCGGTACTCTCGGTTTCTTCGCTGTTCTTCTTCCGCCGGCGTCCGGAGTGGCAAAAGCTGCGCGTAGTAAGTTTCGCGTTCCCGCTGATCCCGGTCGCATTTATTCTCGTCGGCGGTTGGACTATCATTTACGGCGTGATGCTGGCTCCGAAAGTTTCCGTGGCCGGCATCATCACGATTGCAGCCGGAGCGGTCATTTACCATTTCCGCCGCAGCCGCCGCGCATAGTACCCGCGGACAGCCTTTTCGGACTAGCGCAAATTAGACTGCCCACTGCCGGTCTAAATAGCCGGACTAAATTGGTTGACTTGCAGTACCGGCTCATATAGACTACGCACGAACCACGTAAGGAGGGTGGCGCCTATGCCTGAATGGCTGTCGCAGGTTTCCGCCTTCACCGTCTTTCTATCTATTGCCGGGGTTGGGTTCTTATTCCTGCTGATTTCGCTTATCTTCGGAGAAATTTTCGAGCACTTCGAAGGCGGCTTCGATCACGACATCGATGACGGAGGTCCGGGCTTCCTGAGCACCCGCGTGCTCAGCGTGTTTGTCACCGCTTTCGGAGGCTCCGGCGCCGTCGCCACGCATTACGGGCTCTCGGCGGTTGCGGCGTCGGGCGTGGGATTCGCCAGCGGCATGCTCTTTGCCTCGATGATCTATGCGTTCGCGCGGTTCCTCTGGGCGCAGCAGGCCACCAGCGAAATGCGGGTTGCGGACCTGGTGGGGCAGACAGCGCGGGTGGTTGTTGGCATTCCAAGCGGCGGTGTCGGGCAGGTGCGCTGCCGCATTGGCGAACAACTGATCGATAAGATTGCGCGCGCGGCCGACGGCGGCGCGATCGCCGAGCATAGCGTCGTTCGAATTCTCGAAGCGCTTGGCGAAACCGTAATCGTGGTGCGCGCGGACGCAGCGCAGCAGAGTGGAACGGAGGGTTGATACAAGATGTCGCTCTTTTCCGAATCCTCGGGTTTACTGCTTCCCTTTGTGGTTCTTCTGGTCGTCCTGGCGCTGTCTATCGCGGTCTGGCTGTTCAGCCGGAATTACCTGAAAGTCTCACCAAATACCGTGGCGGTGCTCAGCGGGCGCAAGCGCAAGCTCCCCGACGGCCGCATCGTCGGCTACCGCATGGTGCGGGGCGGCGCGGCTCTCAAGTTCCCTCTGCTGGAGAAGGTGGATTATCTCTCGCTCAACGTCATGACGATCCCGCTCGAAATCAGGCGGGCGTACACGGCGAAAGGCGTGCCCGTATCGGTCAAAGCGGTGGCGAACGTGAAAGTGCGCGGCGACGACACCTCTTTGCAAGCGGCGGCCGAGCGCTTCCTTGGCATGACCCACGACGAGATGCGGAAGGTCGTGTTTCAGACGCTCGAAGGCCACCTGCGGTCGATTCTTGGCACCCTCACTGTCGAGGAGATCAACTGCGACCGCCAGAGCTTCGCCCAGAAACTGACGAGTGAAGCTGCCCTCGATTTGGAGAAGATGGGCCTCGGCGTGGACGTGCTCACCATCCAGGAGATCAGCGACGACGAGGGCTACCTCGACGCGCTCGGCAAGCGCCGCACAGCGGAAGTGAAGCGCGACGCCACCATTGGCGAGGCCGAAGCGACCCGCGACGCGAAGATGCGTTCCGCCGTGGCGCTTCAGGAAGGCGAGCAGGCGCGGCTGGCGGCCGACGCCGAAATCGCCCGGGCGCAACGGGATTTCGAGATTCGCCAGGCACAGTACCAGGCCGAAGTGGAAACCCAGAGGGCGCGGGCCGCGCAGGCCGGCCCGCTCGCGGAAGCGCAGGCGAAACAGGCGGTAGTGGCGGAAGAGGTGAAGGTCGAGCGCACGCGCACGCAGGAAATGATCTCCGTGCAGGAGCAGGAGGTCCTGCGCAAGCAGAAGGAGCTCGAAGCCACCGTCATCAAGCCGGCCGATGCGGAACGAACGGCGGCGATCATGCGCGCCGAGGCGGCCAAGCAGGCCGCAATCCTGGAAGCCGAAGGCCGGCGTGCCGCCCTAATCGCAATCGCCGAAGCCGAGCAGGAGAGACTTCGTAAGGAGGGCATCGGGCGGGCGGCGGCGGTGGAAGCCGAAGGCAAGGCCGAAGCCGCCAGGATCGAGGCCGTCGGCATCGCGCAGGCCAAAGCCATCGAGGCGCAGGGCATCGCCGAAGCCACCGCCATTCTCCGCAAGGCGCAAGCATGGAAGGAGTTCAACGAAGCCGCGCGGTTGCAGACCATTTTGGAAAAGCTGCCTGCCATCCTCCAAGCTTCCACCGGCGTCTTCGGCGCTGTGGCCGCCCCGCTCGGCAATATCGACAAGCTCGTCATGATCGACCAGAGCGGGGGAACGGACGCGGCCGGCGGGCTCGCGCGGCTGGCTAAGGTTGCTCCCGCCGTAGTGTTCAATCTGCTCCAACAACTGGAGGCGCTCGGCTTGAACCTGCCGGCGCTGATGCAGCAACTCGGCGTGAAGGACGCCGCCGCTTCTGCCGACGGGCACAGCGTGAAAGTCGAGGAAGAGACGAAACCAGCGGCCGTGTGAACGTGTCAAGGGTGGAGTGTGTTTGAAGCGCTATGATTACGCGGCGTGCATTCATTGCGGGCGCGGCCGGCGCCGCGCTCCAAGGGATTGAGGGAAGCACCCTGGTCCACGAGCACATTCTGGTCGACTTCGGCGGCATCGTGTCCCCGGGCCGGTACAGCCGCGCGGAAGTCGTCCGGATTGCCCGCCCCAAACTGGAAGAGGTCAAAAAACTCGGCTGCCAGCGCTTCCTCGAATGCACCCCCAACTACCTTGGCCGCGATCCGGAACTGCTGGCGCGGCTCTCCGACGCCGTGGGCATCGAGATCTGGACCAACACCGGCATCTACGGCGCGGCGGACCGCAAGGCCGTGCCGTCTTTCGTCCATAGCCTGACAGCCGAGCGGCTCGCCCGGCGCTTCATTTCAGAAGCAACCAACGGTATTGGTGCGATGAAGCCCCGCTTCATCAAGACCGGCGTCCAGACCTCGCCGCTCGATGAGCTGGACCGCAAGCTGGTGCGCGCCGCCGCCATCGCCTCGCGCGAAACCGGGCTCACCGTGGCCTCCCACACGGGGACGGGCAGGGCAGCGCTCGAGGAGTTGGAGATCTTTGCCGACGAAAAGGTAAGCGCGGAAAAATTCGTCTGGGTCCACGCAAACGCCGAAAAGGACCGCTCGATTCACGAAAAAGTGGCGCGCGCGGGCGGCTTGGTGGAGTTCGACGGCGTGTCGGAAAGCGGCGCCGCGTGGCATCGCGACTGCATACGGTGGATGGCCGAACGCAACCTGCTGGGCAAGGTCCTCATCTCCCAGGATTCCGGCTGGTACAACGTAGGCGAACCCGGCGGCGGCAACTTCAGGGGCTACACGTACATTTACACGGGGTTTCTGCCGCTGCTGGAACCGGCCTGGCGCCGGCAGTTGATGGTGACGAATCCGAAGGCCGCTTTCGGATAGGAGGGACGGCCTTCTATCCCTTCAAATCTTTGAACGCGGCTTCGATCTCTTTCTGAGCCTCGGGGCTGGGCGGCGTCAGCGGGAGCCGCGGCGGTCCGCCATAGTAGCCGTTCAAGTCCATCGCGTATTTCAAGCCGGGCACGCCGTAGCGCGATGTGACCAGCACCGCTGCATGCGCGATGCGGTTCTGCCAGTCTTGCGCCGCCTCCTGCTCCCGCGCGCGGAATGCTTCCCAGAGCGCCACGGTCGCGTAAGGTGCGGCGTTCGCAAACGCAAGCACGGCGCCCACCGCTCCTACAACCAGCGACGGCCACAGCGTCGGCGCCGACCCCACCAGCACCTGGAAGCCCGGCTTCACTTCCCGGATCATCTGCATCACCTTCTCAAGGTTCCCCGAGCTCTCCTTGATGGCGATGATGTTGGGGTGCTCGGACAACTCGGCAACCGTGCTCGCCGGGATATCGACGCCGGTGGTCTGCGGCCAGTTGTAGATCATGATGGGGATCTTCGACTGGTCGGCCACGGCGCGGAAATACAGCGCCTGCGCGGCGGAGTTGTTCACCAGGTTCTTGTAGTAGTGCGGCGTCCGCACCATTGCGGCCTTGTAGCCCATTTCCGCGGCCCGGTTGGTAAGCGCTACGGTCTCGCGTACGCTTTCCATTCCGGTGCCCGCGATGAGGAGCTTGCCGGGAGCCGCGTACTCCGCTACCCACTCCCACATGCAGTACTTTTCCTCGGGCGTGAGCATCACGCTTTCGCCCGTCGAACCGCAGACCACGTAGCCCGCAAGGCCCGTCTGGTTCCACTTTTCGATGTTGTGCTTCACCTTGGCCCGGTACAGCTCACCGTCACGGGTGAAGGGAGTGGTAATCGGAGGGAAAATTCCTTGGAGTTTCATGAGAATAGCAGGGGCCGGGCAGTGCCCGGCCCGTATGATGCCTAACCTAAGCTGCGACCTTGATGAAGATGATCACCAGCGTGTAGAGCGCCAGCGATTCAATCAGCACCAGACCGAAAATCAGAGCGAAACGGATGGAAGCCGCGGCGCCCGGATTGCGCGCCATGCCCTCGCAGGCCTTTCCGACAGCCAGTCCCTGGGCCAGACCGCAGACCGCCGAAGCGATCGCCATCGCAAAACCCGAAGTGATCCACACCCAGTGAACAGCCGGCGCGGCAGCCGCGCCCTCAGCCTGGGCGAACATGGGGGTGGCGAGCAGGAACATCGCCGCCATCAACACCAACAGCTTTGTCTTCATCTGCACTTTTCTCCTTGAATGAATGGCTCCCAGGAGGTGGTTCCCAACATCCCTTGGGAGAAATGCGGGCTCACACTGGCAGCCGATAAAGCCGGTATAAAACGGAATCAGTGCTCGCCGTGGGGAAGCACGTCTCCCACGTAAATCATCGTCATCAACATGAAAACGTACGCTTGTAAGAATGCGACGAAGATATGAAGCCCCATGAAAGGCAACGGCAGCAGCACCGGGAAAATCGCCATGAACGCCAGGGTGACCTGCTCGCCCGCGAACATGTTCGCGAAGAGACGAACGGTGAGCGAGAGCGGCCGCGCCAGGTTGCTTATGATTTCGATGGGAAACATCAGCGGGGCCAGCGCCGGCAGCGGCCCGGCAAAATGCTTTATGTAATGGAAGACCCCCTGCGCCCGGGCGCCCGCGTAGTTGTAATAGCCAAAGGCGGCCAGGGCACAGCCGAGCGGAACCGCGGCAAACATGGTCGGGGATTCAAACGTGGGAATAATGCCGATCAGGTTGCCGAACAGGATGAAGATGAAAATCGTGCCGAAGAAAGCCATGTGTCGCCGGCCTTCGGGTCCGACGACATCGGTGGACTGCCCCCGCAGAAACTCGTAAATCATTTCGAAGATGTGCTGGAACTTTCCCGGCCGGTCCACGGAAAGCCGCGGGCGCAGCAACGCGAACACCACAATGATGACGAGCGCCACCACGATTTCCATGGTGACGAAGTTGGACCACGGGTGCGCCGGGTTTTCAGCCGGCATCCCCGCCCAGTTCCGCACGGCGTTGGCAGGTCCCGCCAGGTACTGGTTGAATAAGGCCGTTATCCAAAGTTCATGTTCGGTCATGGATCAGCTCGTAGAAGATCTCCCCTATCACCGCAGCAACAGGTACGAATAAGCCCGAAAGGGCGGCTATCACGTTCAGACCAAAGACTTTCACTATAACATAGCCGGCCCCGCCCAAAAGCAGATACCGCAGGGAGGCCAGCCAGAACACGCGCTTGCGCGTCGGGCGGGCATTCGGGCCAAGCGCATTCACCACCTGGTGCAGCCAGACGAAGTTCAGGTACGATGCCGCCGCGCCCAGCAGGAACGCCAGCGCCCACAGGCCGCCCAAAAACGGCAGCGCCGCAAGCGCAACCGCCCCCGCCAGCCACTTCATGCCGCGGTAAATGCGCCCGACTGCCTGCTCGTAGATGAGTTCTTCAGCTTCCATCTCTTTTCGTGGCGATGTTCAACTCACGGAAAAACTGAACGAAGCCCGCCACAATCCCCAGTACCAGGAAAGGAATGTAGAAGAAATCGGTGTGGAACAGCCGGTCCAGCAGATAGCCGATCAGGTAGCCGACCAGCGTGCTCACCGGCAGGATGAAGGCAAGCGACGTGTAGCGGCCGACCTGCGCCCAGATGTTGTTGTTGCGGTTCATGGGCGGGGCAGATGCCCATATTCATCATATCGATCCCCGGGGAGACCGGCTCAGCAGCACTCTTCACCAGTGGCTTCGGGCCCGGCCCCGGCGCAGGCCGAAGAGTCTCCCGGCGCTGAGGTATGCTGAGAGTTGCGGCTAGATTCAGTCTGTTCGATCCCTTTAGAGGAATTTCTCGCCACGCGGCTGGCTTTTACCCCGGACGGCCAGCATCTTGTAATCGGTCACCGTAGTCTAACGCAATACCAGATTCTCTCCGGCAAGACGGTACGCACATTCCCCTTCGAAGCGTTCGCGGGCGCCATCGATTTCTCGCCGGACGGCCGCTATCTGGGCTGCGTCAACGCCGATGACCGCCAGCCGCAATCGCGCGGCCTCGCCAAGATTTTCGATACGGAAACCGGCAGCGAACTATGGCGGCAGGAAACAGCGCGCCCGATCGAAACCGGATGCTTTATCCAGGACCGCGACGGGCTCGCTTTTCTCTACCGGGATACGGGCTGCCTGGCTGGGGTCCGGGTCCCCTCGTTCGAACCGCTGCCGCCAGTCGAACTTCCCGATTGGAACCTGCGGGAACTGACGGCCAACGGAGAATCCCTCATCCTTTTCGGTCAGGACCGCGAGCCCACGGTCTGCCAGATCGAGGGCGCCGCGCTGAACTATTACGCGTTCAAAGTAGGAACGCTCGATTACCCCGCCAACGGCCGGGCGCGAGTGCGTAAAGTGGCCGTTGGGGCGGGGCAGTCGAAGCTATCGCCCGGCGGGCGGCTGCTCGCCATCGAGTGGATCGACTTCGCCGCGGGCGCCCATGTTCTTTCGCTCATCGCCGTGGAAACCGGAGCCGAGGGCCGCCTGACGCTCCCCGTGGATTCGGTTCCGGCTTTCGCATTTTCGGACGACGGTGGGCAGTTCCTCTGCCTGGTCGACGATGAAGAAAGCGGCGGCGGGCTTCTGCGCCTGTGGGAGACCCGGACTATGAAGCTGCTCGGGCGGACGCCGTTCCCTTCGCACTATCACACGCTGGCCCTGCACTGGCCGACGCGCAGGCTGGCGGCTATCGGCGGCGGCCGCTGCGACATCGGCCTGATTCAGATCTGACTCCGTAAATCAAGCACTTGAGCGGACCTGCCGCTCGCGTAGTGCGCGGTTGCCTGAGTCCCTTGACGCTCATGACGCAGTGCGTTATAACGGTAGCGGATGCCTCGCCCCATTAAGCGGTATGAAAACCGGAAGCTCTACGACACCGTCGCTAAGAAATACATTTCGCTGGAAGAGATAGCGAGACTCGTCCGGGCGGGCGAGGAAGTCACGGTCACCGATAACGCAACCGGGGCCGACCTGACGGCCGAAACCCTGACCAAGGTCATCCTGGAGGAGCAGGCGAGCCGGCGCCGGCCGCTTCCGCCGCAGTTTCTCCACGACCTGCTGCGCGGAAGCGGGAAATTCGTCAACCGCAATCTGGACCTCCTGATCGAAGCCTCGCTGCGGCGCCTGGGACCCGTCAGGGAAACCCTCGAGGAGCTGGCCCGGTTGCGGGAGCGGTTGGACAAACTGGAAAAACTCATCGAGTCGTTCGAGAGGGAGGAGCAACATGGGGACGACACCAAACAACACACCCAATGAGCAGGGCGGCGCGCGCGACAAGCGCTTCGAGGAGCCGCTGCTGGACGCGCTGCGTCACGTGTGGTGGGCCGGGCTCGGCCTTGCCGCCGTGGCCGGCGAACAGACGGGGCGCGTTATCGACGCGCTCGTGGAACGGGGCAAGCAGGTCGAGCCTACCGTGATCGAGCAGGGCAAGAAAGCCGGCCAGGAGGTTTCCGAAGCGGTCAACGACGTAGGGGAGAAGCTCAAGGCGTTCATCGACAGGGTGGGCCGCAGCGCCGGGGCCGCCGAAGCCGCTCTCGATGAGCGGGCCGCGGCGGCGCTGGAGCGTTTGGGCTTCCCAAAGAAAGCGGATCTTGATGCGCTTGCGGCGAAGATTGATGCGCTGACCGCTCGGCTTGAGGAGTTGCAGAAGCGGGCGTAACCGCTAGCGGCGGTTTCCGGCCATCGGCTCCTCGGCGGGCTGATCCTCGCGGAAGCCCGGTTTTTGCCTGCCTGTCCACGCGGCATGCAGGTAGTCACGGTGCATCCGCGCGATCACATCCAGCTTGATCTCCTTGGGGCAGACCGCTTCGCACTCGCCGATGTTGGTGCAGTGCCCGAAGCCTTCTTTGGTCATCTGAACCACCATAGCGACGGCGCGGCGGTCCCGCTCCGGCTGGCCCTGCGGCAGCAATCCGAGATGGGCGATCTTGGCGCCCGTGAACAGCGCGGCCGACCCGTTAGGGCACTGGGCGACGCAGGCGCCGCACGCGATGCACGCGGCCGCATCCATGGCCAGCTCGGCGTTCTCCTTGGGGACCGGAATCGCGTTGGCGTCCGGGGCGCTGCCGGTACGTACGGAGATGTAGCCGCCCGCGGCGATGATGCGGTCGAACGCGCTCCGGTCCACCACCAGGTCCTTGATCACCGGGAAAGCGCGGGAGCGCCAGGGCTCGATGTAAAGCTCGTCGCCGTCTTTGAAGTGGCGCATGTGGAGCTGGCAGACGGTGGTGCCGCGCTCCGGACCGTGCGCCACGCCGTTGATCATGAAGCCGCACATGCCGCAGATGCCTTCGCGGCAGTCGTGATCGAAGGCGATCGGCTCCTCTCCCCGGGCGATGAGCTCTTCATTCACCACATCAAGCATCTCCAGAAAAGACATGTGGGCGCTGATGTTTCTGGCTTCGTAGCGGACCATTCTGCCCGGATCTTTCGCGTTCTTCTGGCGCCACACGTGGAGAATCAGGTTCATTTGTAGCTCCGTTGCGCTGGTTGCACGTACTTGAAAGTAAGCGGCTCTTTATGCAGGGCCGGCGCGTTGTCTTCGCCGCGGTATTCCCACGCCGCCACGTAGCAGTATTCGTCGTCGTTGCGGAGTGCCTCGCCGTCCGGCGTCTGGTACTCCTCGCGGAAGTGGCCGCCGCAGGATTCGTTGCGGTGAAGCGCGTCCAGGCACATCAGCTCGGCCAGCTCGAAGAAATCCGCCACGCGGCCGGCTTTTTCAAGCGACTGGTTGAATTCCTCGCTTTCTCCCGGAACGCGCACCTCCCTCCAGTACTGCTCGCGCAGCTCCGGGATTTTCTTCAGCGCGTATTTCAGGCCCTCGGCAGTCCGGGACATGCCGCAGTAGTCCCAGACCAGCTTGCCCAGTTCGCGGTGGAATGAATCCACCGAGCGGGAACCCCTGACGTCGAGCAGGCGCTTGATGTTGCAGGCGACCTCGGCTTCAGCCGAGCGAAACGCGGGGTGGGTCGTGTCCACCTTCTCGAGTTTGTTCGACGCCAGGTAATCGCCCACCGTGTAAGGCAGGATGAAATAGCCGTCCGCGAGACCCTGCATGAGCGCGCTCGCGCCGAGCCGGTTCGCGCCGTGGTCGGAAAAGTTCGCCTCGCCGGCGACGAACAGTCCCGGAATGGTGCTCATGAGGTTGTAGTCCACCCAGAGCCCGCCCATCGTGTAGTGGCTGGCCGGGTAGATGCGCATCGGAACTCGGTAGGGGTCTTCGCCGGTGATGCGCTCGTACATGTCGAAGAGGTTGCCGTAGCGCTCCTCGATCACCTCTCTGCCGAGCCGCTTGATGGCGTCGCGGAAATCCAGGTAAACGCCGTAGCCCCCTGGACCCACTCCGCGGCCCTCGTCGCACACGGCCTTGGCGTTCCGGGAGGCCACGTCGCGCGGCACCAGGTTGCCGAAAGCCGGATACTTTCGCTCGAGGAAGTAGTCGCGCTCGTCTTCGGGGATCTCATCGGGCGGGCGCGTGTCGCCTTTCCGCTTCGGGACCCAGATGCGGCCGTCGTTGCGCAGCGATTCGCTCATCAGCGTGAGCTTCGACTGATACTCGCCGGTCACCGGGATGCAGGTGGGGTGGATCTGCGTGAAGCAGGGATTAGCAAACAGCGCGCCGCGCTTGTACGCCCTCCAGATGGCCGTTGCGTTGCAGCCTTTAGCGTTGGTCGAGAGGTAGTAAACGTTCCCGTAACCGCCGGTCGCCAGGATCACAAGGTCGGCTGCGTACGATTCGATGCGGCCGGTGATCAGGTCGCGGGTGACGATGCCGCGCGCCCTGCCGTCGATCACCACCAGGTCGAGCATCTCGTGCCGGGCGTACATCTTCACCTGGCCCGCCGCCACCTGCCGCTGGAGGGCCTGGTAAGCGCCGAGCAGAAGCTGCTGCCCGGTCTGCCCCCGCGCGTAGAAGGTCCGCGAAACCTGAGCGCCGCCGAACGAACGGTTTTCCAATAGCCCGCCGTACTCGCGCGCGAACGGGACGCCCTGCGCCACGCACTGGTCGATGATATTCAGGCTGAGCTGCGCCAGCCGGTAGACGTTGTACTCGCGCGCCCGGAAATCCCCGCCCTTCACCGTGTCGTAAAACAGGCGGAACACGCTATCGCCGTCGTTCTGGTAGTTCTTGGCCGCGTTGATTCCACCCTGGGCCGCGATGGAGTGCGCGCGGCGCGGCGAATCCTGGTAGCAGAAGCACTGCACGTTGTAGCCGAGTTCCCCCAGCGTCGCGGCCGCCGATGCGCCCGCGAGTCCCGAGCCCACGACAATGATGTTGTACTTGCGCTTGTTCGCCGGGTTCACCAGCTTCATTTCGAATTTGCGCCGGTCCCAGGCCTGCTCGATGGGAACGTCGGGAACTTTGGAATTGAGTTCCATCATTTCACTCCAAATCGGATCATCACGTAGACCGGGATCGAGATGTAGCCCGCCGCGATCGCGATCGAGAACACGTGGGCCAGACTTTTCAGCAGCGGCGTGTACCGCGGATGGCTGATCCCGACCGACTGGAACATGCTCCACATCCCGTGATACAGGTGCATGGTCAGCAGTGCAATCGCGAAGATGTACGCCGCCGAAACCGCCGGATACCGGAACCCGTTCACCACGTTCTCGTACGCATAGAAGGCCTCGCCTGTGGGGCCTGCCGTGGGCGGCTGAAAGCCGAGACCCACATCGCCGGTGGTCAGGTGCAGGACGTGGAAGACAACGAATGCGGCGATGATCGGCCCGCTCCACATCATCGTGCGCGAGGCGTACGATGCCGGGATGTCATCCTTCTTGACGTAGCCGATGGGCCGCGCGCGGCGCTTATCCCGCCACAGGAGAAACGAAGACCAGATATGCGCCCCTACAGCCGCCAGCAACACGATGCGTGCCGTCCACAGCAGCCCCGGCTGGCTGTGGAGAAACGCTGCGTACTGGTTCATCTGCTCGGGACCGGCATAGATTTGCAGGTTCCCCAACAGGTGCCCAATGATATAGAGCACCAGGACCACCCCGGTCCCGGCCATAACCAGCTTCTTGCCGATATAGACCTCGTAAAGGCCCCAGGTGCGTTTCAAACGGGGTTCAACCGCGGCTGTGCTCATTCCGAGTTTCCTCTGGGTGTGAATTTTCTCCGGCGACAAAGAACGGTGGAGAAGCAGGTGTCAGGAATTCGCTCATTGGAGATCGTAAGGTCATTATTATAGGCGTATACCAAAGCAGAGGGGAAAAAGACAACAGTATCTTTAAACACTCCCCCCGGCTTTACGGCGTCTTTTCTCCATGCGCTGCCGCCTTCAGATGCCGGTAATAGCCCAGATCCTCGCCTGTTAACAACTTAGTTGCGAAGATAATCTGGCCCGTGTGCTGCGCGAAGTGCTCCGTAACATGGCCGATGGCTTCCAGAACCGAAACGTCGTACCCCTGGATGCGCACGCGTTCCAGCAGCCGTTCGGCTGTTGTGTTTTTGATCACCCCTACCGCTTCGGCCACAGTGGATTCGAGTTGTGCCGCCAGCTCGGGACCGGAAACGCCCCCACGCGCCGCGAACTCGGCGTCCCGCTGGCGAACGTCCGGCTGGCCGGCAACGCCCGACAGAATCCACTGGCGCACGTTTCCGCAGAGATGCAGCACCAGGTTCCCCACGGCGTTCTGATTCTCGCTGCCGCGCGCCCAGATCTGCTCGGTGGAAAGGCGCCCAAGACAGTCCACGATCCGCGAGGCGAGTTGGTTCAGTTTTCCGGCAGCAAATTTCAGGAACAGCCCCTCCGCCGTGGTCGCCATACGATTCGAGTATAGAACCGCGGCCCGGCCGGTGAAAGAAGCGGTGACAGCGCCCCCAAAGTGCGTTTTCCTCCCCGTGTGGGGCAGTCCCGCGGACCGGCGTCAGATTCCTGAAATTTTCAGGATTTTACGCCGAGTTTTCTCAGGAAGGTCATCATCGGGCACCAGTTGGTGAATGCCGACTGAAACAGGTTCAGCCCGACAAAGGCAGTGAAGTAGTACCAGTTATGATCGACCCAGGTTCCCAGCGCCAGGCTGAGCAGAATAAACAGCCCGGCTATCATTCTCAGGTAACGCTCCACGGTCATAGACAAGACTCCTTCACCGGGATAGATTCAAAAAATGTCTTGATGTCACAGTCCGCGCGCGCAGTTTTTCGGAGAGAATAGACCTACCCATGACCGCAAAAGTTTCGATGAGGAGGCGCTGGCATTGGGCGCTCGCCTGGGTGGACCCCGGCGTGCCGGCAGCCGGGCCTTCACCGCAGACACTGCGTGCCATAACGACGAGCGCAATGGCGTTGGTGCTGGCGATGCTAACCATAGCGGTGCCGTTTCTGAGCGCCGCCAAACTAATCGCCGCGACCCTCTGCCTGGCCGAAGTGATCATCGGGATTGCGGTCATGTTTTTCGTTCACCTCGGGCGCGTCCGGCTGGCTACCTGGGTTTTCCTGGCCGGCACCTGGTGTGTCATCACGGCGGTGACGTTCCTGAGTGGGGGCCTGAGAAGCGTCGGGCCCGTGTCCTACCTCGGGCTAACGGTAATGGCGGGGTGTTTTCTCGGCCAGAGAGCCGCGCTTGCGGTCGCGGGGTTCAGCACGGCGGTGACCCTCGTTTTCGCGATTCTCGAGAATCGCGGCAATCCCTTACCGCGCTACCTGCTTTCCAGCCCGTTTGCCGCCTGGTTGCTCCTGTGGTTCGCGGTGGCAATCACCGTGATCCCGATGAGCCAGATGCTACGCAGGCTTGACAAGTCCCTACGCCTCAGCAGCCGGAGAATCGAAGAATTGAGGATCACCCAGGAGGCTCTGAGGGAGGGCGAGGAGAAGTACCGGGAACTTTTTGAAATGGTGTCCGACGCCCTCTTCCTCATCGACAACCGGGATGGCCGGTTGCTTGAGGTCAATCCCAGCGCGGCCAACATGTACGGCTACTCCCGCGAGGAACTGCTCGGCATGAAAAACACCGATCTGTCCGCCGAACCGGAGTCCACCCGCACCGCCACCGTTACGGGCAAGACGTTTGTTCCCTTGCGCTGGCACCGGAAGAGGGACGGCACCGTGTTTCCGGTGGAAATCACCGCCCGACATTTCACTCGTCAGGGGCGCCCCGTCCACATCGCCGCCATCCGGGACATAACGGACCGCGTGCGGGCGGAGGAGGAGCACAGCCGGATCGAAGAGCAGCTACGGCAGTCCCAGAGGCTCGAAAGCGTCGGCCGGCTGGCCGGCGGCGTCGCGCACGACTTCAACAACCTGCTCACCGTCATCAACGGCTACGCCGACATGCTGCGTTACGATCTGGCCGAAGGCGATCCGCTGCGCGCCGGGCTGGATGAAATCAAAAAAGCCGGGGAGCGGGCCGCGAGCCTCACGCAGCAATTGCTCGCTTTCAGCCGCAAGCAGATGATCGAGCCCAGACCGATCGATCTCAACGCCATCGTGGCGGAGTCCGAAAAGATGCTGCGGCGGCTGGTGGGCGAGGATATCCAGTTCGTCACCACCCTGCGCGCCTCACCCGGCACGGTGATGGCCGATCCCGGCCAGATCCACCAGATCCTCATGAACCTCGTCGTGAACGCGCGCGACGCCATGCCCAGCGGCGGCGTGCTTTGCGTCGAGACCGCGAACGTCGATCTCTCGGAAGAAGACGTGGCGGGACGCCAGGACGCAGAGCCGGGGGCCTACGTCCGGCTGAGCGTGCGCGACAGCGGCTCCGGCATGGACCACGAGACCTTGCAGCGCATTTTCGAGCCCTTCTTCACCACGAAAAAGCAGGGCGAAGGCACCGGTCTCGGTCTTTCCGTGGTTTACGGAATCGTGAGGCAGAGCGGCGGTTGGATACAGGTCTCCAGCGAAGTGGGCAAGGGATCGGTTTTCGATATTTACCTGCCCAGGCTGAATGGTACAGCTGCGGCATGAGCGGCCGGAGGGAGTGTCCGGCCAGAAGATCCCGGGCCTTAGGATCCGTTCGCGCCCGGGCAACCGGTGCGAAAAGTGCGCGAGCTGCCCGGGCTGTAAATCGAGACTCACTGCGGCTTCGGCGCCGGCAGCGTGATTACCCCCATATCGTCCGGCGACGAGTGAACCGTCACGCCGGAATCCTGCGGTTTCGCCCCCTGGATCACGACTCCGGAGGAGCCTGCCGTAGCGCGCTCGCGCTTGCGCGCCTGCTCGATCGCGGTGATCACGTGCTCTTCCGGAATCGGCAGATCGAGCTTCACCATGTTTGCGTCCACCCGGAGTTCGAGGCCGTCGAGCATCGGCCGGATTTGCTGCGCATTCTTTCCTGAAACCGCCAGCCCGATGAGCATTTTCAGCGCGTCCCCCATGGCCGCGGCCTCCTTCTGGGTGCGCATCGCCAGGTTCACGGAGATTCGCATCATCGGACCGAAGGCCAGCCCGGCGCCGATCTGCTCGATCGATTTTTCCATCCCGCCCGCCAGCGTGTTGAATTCCGGCCGCGGCGCGTGCCGCGCAAGGTCCATCAATGAGGCGCGGGCCACCAGCCACGCATCGTACGATGCGTTCATCTCGCGCGCTTGCGCCATCAGCACGGGGTCGGGGGCGCCGGACGATCCGCGGCGCGCGATGAAGGCGCGCACGGTCTCCGGGTCGCCGCCCACAAGCAGCGAGGGTTCCCAGAAAGCGACAGCGACCGGCTGCTTCTGCTGCTTCGTGAAAATGCGGACGCCCTGAAAGCTGGATTCCACGGCCCCCGCGGCGAACGTCTGAAGGGCGGCGGGAGGGAAAGAGCCGCGGACCAGCACAAGGCCGCGCCCCCCACGGTTGTTCGCCGGTGCGGCAAGCAGAATACCGCGAATGCCGCGGATAAATTCGAGCTGCGCGTTGCTGGCGTCCCCGATGAGACTCCGGCTCTCCTCTTCGATCTGGCGGCGAATCGTCTGTCCGAAGCGCGTGGAGGCGATCCTTTCCAGGTCGATGCCAATGATTACTCCCGAATCGGCCGGAACCATATCCAGCAAGGCAGGGTCAGCCGCGGCCGCCAGTGAAACGGCAAAAAGAGCGCAAATACACCCAGTGAGGAGGCGCATATTGCCTGATTATACAGGCGATTAGCGCCGGGCCGGTTGCAAAATTCCGGCGTTCGGTTCTATTACTTCGCTGGGGATCATCAGGGCGATCGTCACCACGTTTTCCAGCGCCTTGATGTCCAGGCTGTTCCACACCGGCCGGAGGCGTTCCGCGGCTGGATTGCGCGCCGACTGTGCGAGAGTGGCCAAAAGACGCGCTGCGCCGGCAAGCTCGGCGGCGCCCTGCGGCGTGCGGGAAATGATTTCGACCTTCACGTCCGCCGTGTTCCCGAATGCCGCTCCGCCGCTGGCCCCCTCGACTTCGTTCACGACGTTGCCCAGCGCCGGATTCGCTTGATGCCGGGGCAGGTTCAGCTCGGACACCGGAATCTTCGAAACGAACCACACCTGCTGGGCGGCGCTGAGGGCCTGGATTCGGGCGGTGAGGTCGGGATCCAGCGCGGATCCGCCGGTACGGCGGTCGATAGCATCGCGCACGCTGCCGGGATCGCCGGCCACCGCCGTCGTGCTGTCGAGGAACGCAAGAGCCGATTGCCGTGTTTCGATGATGTCCACGCCACCGTAGTGGGTAAGCCGTGCGCCGTGGTTGACAGCGTAACTGATGAAACGGGGCGGGTCGAACCAGCCGCGGGCCAGGATCAGCTTGCCCGCGTTTCGATCAGCGCCGGTCGCGACAACGACGATCTCTTCCACGTCGCGCCGCGGGTCGAATCCGGTGCCGGCGATGAAACGGCGAAAATGCTCGTCTTCCCGCGCTGACAAGCGGTCCAGCAGGAGCTGTCCGAACGGCGATTTGCGGATTTCGGCTACGTTGACTCCCGCAACCACGCGGGCATCCGGCATGGCCAGGCCCAGTAAGCCGGGATCCGCGGCAGGCGCGGCAAGCGCTGCCGCCAGCATCAGTCCCAGGTGTTTGGTCATTGCCCCTCCACTTAACAGCATACGACCGCGGTGGGAACGGGGTTCCGGGGTGCGAACCGGAGGACAAAGGGGGGTAGATTCCTTGCACAGAGGCGCCGATCCCGGTTACCCGCGAGTGAGGTATGCGCGGTACGAAAGTTTGGCTCTCTGTTGCAGCGGCTTGGTACTAAAAGAATGGTAGTCCTAGGGCTTGACGGGCGAATATTCGGATTGGGAAAGATTTTTAATTATTACTTCCGTTGACTCAGTACTAACCTGCAATTTAGAATCTACTCATCCCAATGACAGAGGATACTGCAGCGCTCCAGTGCGAGAGCCCACGTACTAGTTCTGCCGGTCAAGCTCCTATTCGGATCGTCATCGCCGATGACCATCCGATTTTCCGCGATGGTTTGCGAAAGCTGCTGAGTCTTAAGCCGGATTTTGAAGTGGTCGGCGAGGCGCGTGACGGCGCCGAAGTGCTCGAGTTGATGCGCGAGAAGGAGCCTGACATCCTGCTGCTCGACTTGCGCATGCCGGGAATGGATGGCCTGTCGGTGCTCCAAAGCCTGAAATGCTCGGGCTGCCGGAGCAAGATCATCATTCTCACCGCTTCGGAAGACAAGAATGAGTTCGTGCAGGCGATGAAGCTTGGGTGCTCGGGTATAGTACTCAAGCAGACGGCGACCGAACTCCTGTACAAGAGCATCCGGAAGGTGAACGCCGGCGAGATCTGGCTGGACTCGCACACCACCGCCGCGGTGATGCGGCAGTTCGCCTCACCCGGCCGCGTCGGCGCCGCCGAGCGCAAGGGGCGGGAACGCAGCCCTCTGAGCCAGCGCGAGCGGGAAATCGTAGCGCTGGTCGCGCAGGGCTTCAAGAACAAGGAAATCGCCGAAAAAATCTTCATCAGCGAGCAGACGGTCAAGAACCACCTGCACAACATTTTCGACAAGCTCGGTGTTTCCGACCGCCTGGAGCTGGCGCTCTACGCCATTCACAAAGGCCTCCACAGCGACCTGGACGCCTGAGCCTTATTTTTCATTAATTTCCCCGGAATCCCGGTGTGTCCGAGGAGGGCTACGGGGTTTTCGGGCGCGCCACTACAGCGCTCAGGGGATAGGACCAGAGCTGGTTTCCGCCTATCTTGAAAGTGTCATGAAAATCGTGTTCAGCGACCTCGACGGTACCCTGCTGCATTTGCAGAGCTACTCCTGCGAAGCGGCGAAACCAGCTCTTGACGCCTTGAAGGAGCGCGGGATCCCGCTGGTTTTCTGTACCAGCAAGACGCGCGTGGAAGTCGAGGGCTGGCGCGAGCGGCTTGGTAATACGCACCCGTTTATTGTCGAAAACGGCGGGGCGATTTACATTCCGAAAGGCTATTTCGGCAAGCCGGTCGAGGGCGCGGTGCAGCGCGGCGAATACGAGGTGATCGAGTTTGGAACGCCCTACGCCCAGTTGGTGGAAGACCTCCGGGCGGCATCCCAGGAAAGCGGATGCCAGGTGCTTGGGTTCAACGAGATGACGGTCGCCGAGATCGCCGTTCGCACGCTGCTTCCCGTCCAGCAGGCGGAACTTGCCAAGATCCGCGAGTACGACGAGCCGTTCGTCATTCTCGGGCAGGGGACCCACAGCCTGCTGCTGGAAATCGAGAAGCGAGGCCGAACCTGGACGCGAGGGAACCGCTTCTACCACATCACGGGAAAGAACGACAAGGTCGAAGCAGTGAAGCGGTTGACCGCCTTGTACCGGGAGAAATACGGGGAGATCGAGACAATCGGCTTGGGAGACGGGCACAACGACGCCGGTTTCCTGGGCGCTGTCGACATGCCGGTCATCGTCCGGTCGCCATTCGCCACGGTACTGAAGAAGCTGGTGCCGAAGGGCATGGTGACAAATGCGCCGGGGCCCCACGGCTGGAACGAGGCGATTCTGCAACTGCTCAAAGGCGCTGCCGCGCTGGCGGTGTAAGTTCCCCTTACAGCTTTGACGTCTGCACGACCGCCGCGGGGTGGTTCCACACCTCGGGCTTGACCAGCATTCCGAAGCCGGGCAAATCCGGAGCGCGCACAAACCCTTTTTGTGGCACGATGGGGTTTTCCAGCATGTGGCCCCAGTCCGATTCGTAGAAACGCTGGACGCTCTCCTGGATCCAGACGTTGGTGGACGCAGTGGTGAGATGCGTCGAAGCGTAAAAGAGCAGGGGCCCGCCCGCGGTGTGCGGCGCGATGGGGAGCTGATACCCTTCGGCCAGGGTCGCGATCTTGCGCGCCTCGCTCAATCCTCCGCACCAGCAGACGTCGAACATCACGTACTTGGCCGAGCGCGATTCCATCAGGTCTATGAACTGGTAGCGGCCGGCCATGCGCTCGCTGATACAGAGCGGGAGTGAGGTGGCCTGCGCCAGCTCGCGGTACTGCGCGAAGTTGCCGGGCAGCAGCATGTCTTCCAGCCACATCGGCTTGTAGGGCTCCAGCGCCTGGGCGATGCGGATGGCCGACGTGAGATTCCAGTTGCAGTGGAACTCCATGGCGATCTCGATGTCGTCGCCGAAGGCGTCGCGCAGCTTGCGGACCGGCGCGAGCCCTTCCTCGATATCCGCCTTGCCGATGTACTCGTGCCGGTTGCGCGCAGCTGCCCGGTCGAACGGCCAGATTTTGATCGCCTTCACGCCGCGCGTGTCGATCAGTTCGCGCATGATCTTTTCGGGCTCGGTCATGAAGTTGTACTTGTACGGAAAGCACGTGTTGTAAACGCGCACTTCGGGATTCGAACGGCCGCCGATCAGGCGATACACCGGCGCTCCCAGCATCTTTCCCAGCAGGTCCCATAAGGCCAGGTCGATGGCGCTGATGGCGCGCATCTCGGCGCCGCCGGTCACCTGGTAATCGAATGTCCGGTAGAGGGTGGCCCAGATGCGGTCGATATCGCGAGGGTCGCGGCCCAGCAGAGCGGGAGCGGCGCCCGCGTGAATGGCCGCGGCCTCTACGGGACTGCGCGGGTAGGTCTCGCCGATGCCGACGTGGCCGGAATCGGTATGGATGCGCACCCAGGTCCAATGCGGCCAGAACGGCGCGTCGTCGCGGCTCTTCCAATACACGGTATCGATGCGGGTGATCTTTGTGCCCTTGACCTGGCTCCAGGCGGCCCGGAGCGCCAGCGGGACTCCCAGCAGGAACGAACGGCGTGCGATGCGGCGTGAATCGCGAGCTGTCATACGGTTGAGAATACCCAGGCAGCCGCGCCTGGGCAAGCGCTATGGTGTCTAATAGAAGTCAACAGGGGTAGTGGGGAGACATGGGACAACTCAGACAATTCAGAAATGGCAAGCTTTCGATCTGGCAATCGGCCGCTGACTCCGTAGTAGCGGCACGCACCGGCGCGCCGGGCAGGCCGGATCCGGAAGACCCCATCATGGGCGCCGCCATTGAACTCGCGGCGAGGATCGACGCAGGGGAGACGCTGCGGGTCGCGTCTCTGGCGAGTCCAGCCATGATGGACCCGGCGGAGGGCGTGCTCTACTGCGCGCGCCTGGCGATGGCGCTGGGCGAAGCCAAGGCCGCCGCGCGCGTCCGCGACGTAGAGCGCTTCCAGGAAGAACTGGACCCTGAAACCGGCCTCTGCGATGCGGAATGGACCGAGATTGCCGAAAAGTACGCCGCCGGGCTCGTTTTCCATTTCGGCGACGTCCCCTACCGCCGGCACCGGTCGCTCAGCGATTTCGTCATCGAGGACCAGTTGCCGGCCAACGCGCGGGTTGCCATAGTCTCCCAACTGGGAACCGGATCGAGCGGCGCCATACGGGTGCTGAAGCAGATCGCGGCAAAGAAGCCCGACGTGCTGATCCACCTCGGCGACATTTACTACTCCGGCACGCCTTACGAGGTCGAGCGGTATTTTCTTGCGCCGCTGCGCGAACACCTGGATCTGTCTCAGGCGCGCTGCTTCTCCCTTTGCGGGAACCACGACGTTTATTCGGACGGAGCGGGATACTATGACACGCTGCTTCCGGCTCTTTCACAGCCGGCAAGCTATTTCTGTCTCCGGAACGACTACTGGCAGTTCATCGCCCTCGATACCGGATTGCGCGCGCGCGTCCCGGGCCGCAGCCCGACGTACCTCGAGCATTCGGAGGCCGAGTGGCTGCGCGACAAAATGCGGACCGCAGGAAACCGGCAAACGGTGCTCCTGTCGCACCACCAGCTTTTTTCGGCGTTCGAAAGCACCGGCGAGACGTACTACAACGACACCCTCTACGCACAGATGGCGGACGTGATCGAGCATGTCGCCCTGTGGTTCTGGGGACACGAGCACCGGCTGACGATCTACGACGCCTTCGATCCGCTCAAACCCGGCCTGGAGCGGGCCCGTTCGATCGGCCGGGGCGTCGAGGGATCCGCAGCCGCCCCGGTATTCCCCGAAGTGCGCATCCGGCATCACGAGGAACTGCCGGAGGACGCCTACGGCTACGCGATCATGGAACTCCAGGACGCAGGAGCGCGCATCGAATACTTTATCGACACCGGCGAGGGCAAGCCTCTGTTCGAAGAGACTATCGGGGCGGTCGCGCTGCGGGCCACTTAGAGAGCCGCGCCGATTGCTACTCTGCGTGATCGTGTGTTATACGTCGGTTTTTCCATGGACCGGCGTAAATTCCTTGGGCTCACCGCTGCGGCCGCCGTGGCCGCGTCAGCGCAGCAGAAGGAGGAGACCGCTATAGCATCGGCCACGCGCGATGAGACCCCGCGTGTGGCGATTGTTCTTTCCAGCTTCACCGGCGGCGAGGATCACGACGGCACCAAGTATAGCGGCCTTGCGGACCCGCAACCCGTGACCGCGAATCTCACCGCGGCGCAGATCGATGCGATGGTGCGCAAGGCCATCGAACTCGGCGTGACTCCGCAAGGCACGTTGGGCGACATCATCGCCGAGGACGAATGGGTTGTGATCAAGCCCAACATCGTCGCCTGTCACGGACTTGGCCCGGAGGACAAGGACGGCGGCGCACACCACCGTTACATAAAGGGCACGGTGACCGATTTGCGCGTCGTGCAAAGCCTGATCGCGTATCTGGTGGAGCACAAGTGCGGGGCGCGCATCACCATCGCCGAGGGCTCGGGGGAATGGCTGCCTAAGGAGCGCTCGAAATCCCCCGTGGACGGATGGACCACGGAATGGGGTGGCGAGTTCGGCGGCCTGAGCTACCGCAAGATGGTGGACGAGTTCTCCAAAAAGCATCCCGGGATTCAGTTCGACATTGTCGATCTCAACTTCGACGGCACGGTCGAAATGCCCGCGCCTGCGAACCCGGAGCGTACTTACCACATACCGAAGACAATCCAGCAGTGCGACCGCCTGATCAGTGTCTGCCCGCTCAAGACGCACACCGGAACGGGCATTTCGGCGGCCATGAAAAACTACATCGGGATCGCGCCCGGCTCGCACTATGGATTCCCGAAAATGGCGCTGCACAAGCTCGGCCCGCTGGAGCAGACCATCGTGGATTTGTACAGCATCCATCCGGCGGATTACGCGATCGTCGGGGGCTGCTGGGGCATCGGCGGCAAGGGACCGTTCTATCCGGGCGGGGTCAGCGTTCATCACAACCTGATTCTGGCGGGCGCGAGCACAGTGGCCGTCGACGCTGTCGCGGCGGCCATCATGGGCTTCAAGCCGGAAGAGATCAAGTACTTCGCAATCGCGGAACGCAGGGGATTCGGCGGTTCCGATACCGACCTGATCTGGACGCGCGGCAACGAGATCGAGCAGGCGCGGCGCGATTTCCGCAATCCCTAAGCTCCAGAGCGCGCGCGGCCGGGGGCCTGTGCGATAAAAGAGAGAGGCCCTCATGCAAATCGGTTTCCACACGGACGCATTCAACAGCAGCTACTGGAACTTCGAGCAGTGCCTTCGGTGGGCGAACCGGAATGGGGTGCGTTTCATTGAGTGCGGCAGCATCGACGGCGTGAGCTGGATTCACGGGCTCGGATACCAGCCCCACATCGCGCTGTGGGAAGACCCGCTGATGGTTCGCCGGAAAATGGAAAGCTACGGCGTGAGCTTTTCGCAGCTCGATGCGGCATTCCCGCTCTCGCGGCCGGAGGGTGCGACGCTCGGGGTTGAATACATCCTCCACACCATGCGCTGGGCCAAGCTGGCCGGATGCCCGCGCATCGACACCACGGACGACCGCGACAAACCCGCCGGCGCGACCGACCGCGAGGTGCTCGACCACATGCGCCGCATTTACCGCCAGGTGCTCCCGTTCGCCGAGGCGTACGGCATCGTCATTAACATCGAACCGCACGGCTACTATACAACGCGCCCCGAGTTCATGGCCGAGATGCTGTCTTTCTCCGATTCGCCGTTCCTGCGCATGAACATGGACACCGGCAACACTTTCATCGCCGGGCAGGACCCTGTGGCGTTCCTCGAGCGCTTCAAGGACAAGGTGGACCACGTACACATCAAGGACGTTAGCAAGAGCCTGGCCGCCGCCATGCGGGGCGAGCTGACAGGGATCGCCGTAAGCCAGTGTGCCGTCGGGGAGGGCGTGAACGCGGAGAACATCCGCCGCTGCCTCGCGATTCTTGCGGCTAGCGGCTATGACGGCGTGCTCAGCCTGGAGTGCGAAGGCCATGGAGGTCCGATGATTGAGCGCAGCCTCGCCTGGCTTCGGAGCGCAATATGCGCGGCTACCACGGGATAGGGAGAGCGGACCGGCCGGTTCATTCAAGAGGAGTCAGAGGGGCGGAAACTCAAAAACAAGAGAAGGAGGCCCCCACCTCCGAGCGGTTACGCGCGCTGTGGCCCGACATCTGGGAGCTCCTCAGGCCGCGGCGGTGGTCGCTCGCGCTGGGCTTTGTCCTGATCGCGATCAACCGCGCCGCCGGGCTGGTTCTGCCCGCCTCGACGAAATATCTGGTTGACGACGTCATCGGCAAGCGCCAGACCGAAATGCTCGTCCCGCTGGTAGCGGCGGTGCTGGCGGCGACGGCGGTGCAGGGCATCACGTCGTTTTCGCTCACACAGTTGCTCGCGAAATCCGCGCAGCGGCTGATTGCGGAGCTTCGCCGCAAGGTGCAGGCGCACGTTGGCAGGCTGCCCGTCGCCTACTACGATTCGAATAAGACCGGCACGCTCGTGTCGCGGATCATGACCGACGTGGAGGGCATACGGAACCTGATGGGCACGGGCCTGATCGAGTTCCTCGGCGGGCTGGTCACGGCGGCGATCGCGCTGGTGGTGCTCCTGCACATCAACGTGCTCATGACGGCGATCGCCATTGTGCTGATCGGCGGGTTCATGTTCTTCCTGAGGCGCGCCTTTCGCACCATACGTCCTATCTTCCGCGAGCGCGGGCGTATCAATGCCGAGGTGACCGGCCGGCTCACCGAATCGCTCGGCGGAGTTCGCGTGGTGAAGGGCTACCATGCGGAAGCGCGCGAGGCCGAGGTTTTTTCGCGCGGCGTGCAGCGGCTGCTCGATAACATCCTGCGGACGCTCACCGCAACGTCGCTGATGAGCCTGAGCGCCACTCTGCTGCTCGGCGTTGTGGGCGGACTCATGATGTACGCCGGTGCGCGCCAGATCTTCGCGGGCGCCCTCACGCTGGGCGGGTTCGTCACTTTCACCGCCTTCCTCGCTTTCCTGGTGGCGCCAGCGTTCCAGATCGTCGGCATCGGCACGCAGCTAACGGAAGCGATTGCCGGGCTCGAGCGCACGCGCGAAGTGCTCCGCGAAGCGCCCGAGGACAGCGACCCGCGGCGTACGGTCGAGATGGGCCGGATACGCGGCGAGGTGGTGTTCGATCAGGTCAGCTTCGGTTATGAGGACGGCAAGCCTGTGCTGCACGACGTATCCTTCGAGGCCAATCCGGGCACGGTGACGGCGCTGGTGGGCTCGTCGGGATCGGGCAAGTCCACCATCATCGGCCTGATCGCGGCTTTCTATACGCCGTCGAGCGGCATGGTGCGGGTGGATGGCGTGGATCTGTCGACCGTGCGGTTAAGTTCTTACCGCACGCAGCTCGGCGTGGTGCTCCAGGACACCTTCCTGTTCGACGGAACCATCCGGGAAAACATCATGTTCGGGCGGCCCGGCGCGAGCGAGGAAGAGTTCCTGGAAGCCTGCCGCATCGCGCGCGTGGACGAGTTCGCCGAAGGCTTCGCGGAGAAATACGACACGATAGTCGGCGAGCGCGGCGTCAAGCTTTCCGGCGGCCAGCGCCAGCGCGTTTCCATCGCGCGCGCGATCCTTGCAAGGCCGCGCATCCTGATTCTCGACGAGGCTACTTCCAGCCTCGATTCCGAATCCGAGGCCTCGATCCAGCAGGGGCTGGCCTACCTCATGCAGGGGCGGACCACGTTCGTCATCGCGCACCGGCTTTCGACGATCCGCCGCGCCGACCAGATTCTGGTGGTGGAAGCGGGACGCATCGTCGAGCGCGGGACGCATGAATCGCTGCTTGCCGCGGGCGGCCGCTACTACGATCTCTACACCCGGCAGCACGGCATCGAGCAAAACCTGTTCCTCGCGCCGGGCGAGGGTGAACCGCCGCCCGCGGAAGAGGCGGTCCCGGCGCCGCCTCCGGATGGCAAGACCTCGCTCAGCGACGCGATGCGCCTGCTCGAAAACTGACGCGTTCCACTTGTTAATTCTCCGTTAAAGCAAGCCTCTCCCGCGCGCCGCTGGCTGTATTCTGATACGCACGGAGGGGCGGTGCGAAGTCCGGGATCGCATAGACTGCTGGCCGGCGGCGCCCTTGTGCTGCTCATCAACACCGCGTACGTGTGGGCGTTCGCCTCGCCGACGATCTTCTACATGGGGAATGTGCTGTTGCACGTCGTGCTGGGAACGGCGGTTGTGGCGGGCTTTCTCGTGTTGTGGCGCCAGCGCGTCCCCACGCTTGCCGCCGCGGCGCTCATCGTCTCCCTTGCGCTCGGCCTTTTTCTCACCTGGGCCGGCGCGACCACGCCGAACCGCTGGGCCTTGTGGGCGCACATCCTCGCTGCCGCGCTGGCGCTTGGCGCTCTCGGCCGTTTCGTGGCGAAGCACGCCACGCGGGGCTATGCGCGCGCGTTCCGGCTCTGCCTGGTTCTGTTTGTCGCGCTGCCGCTTTCGGCGCGGCTTTACGAAAAATTTTTTCCCGATCCGGCTCACCGCATCGTGAACTCGCGCCCCGCGCCCACGAGCATGGAAGGCGAAGGGGGCGGCCCGGATTCGCCGTTTTTCCCGTCCTCGGCCCGGACCAACACCGGCGGGTTCATCCCCGCCAGCTTCTTTCTGGATTCGGAGACCTGCGGCGAGTGCCACAAGGACATCTACGAGCAGTGGCGGAGCTCAATGCACCACTTCGCCAGCTTCAATAACCAGTTCTACCGGAAGTCCATCGAGTACATGCAGGAGGTGGTGGGCACGCGTCCGAGCCGGTGGTGCGCCGGATGCCACGATCACGCGATGCTCTTCAGCGGCCGGTTCGACCAGCCTGCGGTGGAACAGATCGACACGCCCGAGGCGCAGGCTGGCCTGGGCTGCGTCTCCTGCCACGCCATAACGCACGTCGACAGCACCATGGGCAACGGCGGATTCACGATCAGCTATCCGCCGCTTCACGAGCTGGCAAGCAGCCGCAACAAGTATCTTCGCGCGCTCGACCGCTTCCTTACTTATCTCGATCCGGAACCCCACCGCCGCACGTTTATGAAGCCCTTCATGCGCGAGCAGCCCGCCGAGTTCTGCTCCGCTTGCCACAAGGTGCACCTGGACGTTCCAGTGAACAGTTATCGCTGGATCCGCGGATTCAACGATTACGACAACTGGCAGGCCAGCGGCGTCTCGGGCCAGGGCGCGCGCTCTTTCTATTACCCGGCAACACCCATGCACTGCTCCACATGCCACATGCCGCTTGTGCCGTCACGCGATCCGGGCAATGTGAACGGCATGGTCCACTCGCATCGCTTTGCGGCGGCGAACACGGCAGTGCCGCACGTCAACCGGGACGCCGAGCAGTTGCGCGCGGTCGAAGAGTTTTTGAAATCCGGCTTCATCACGGTGGATATTTTCGCCGCGGCGCCGGCGGAAGAAGCGCCACCCGCGCCTATGTGGCGGCGGCGCGGCGAAACACCGCAACTGAGTTCCACCTTCGCGGTGGGCGAGGAAGCCGAGCAGACCGGGCACGTATTCCTTCGCGATCCCGGCCAGGTGGCAGCGCCGCTGGACCGCGCGGACCTCGTGCTTCGTCCGGGCGCGACCGTGCGCCTCGATGTGGTGGTGCGCACCCGCGCCATCGGTCACTTTTTCCCGGCCGGCACAGTGGATGCGTTCGACGTCTGGCTCGAACTGAAAGGGGAGGACGCCGAGGGCCGCGTCATTTTCTGGAGCGGCGCGGTCGAGGACGGCGGCCGCGGCCCGGTGGAGCGCGGCGCGCACTTCTACCGCTCGTTCCTGTTGGATGGCGAGGGCAATCCGATCAACAAGCGCAACGCCTGGATGGCGCGCAGCACTCTCTACGTGCGTTTGATCCCGCCCGGCGCTGCCGATTGCGTGCACTACCGGGTGAAAATTCCCGACAACGCGCGCGGGCCCATTCACTTCACCGCGAAGCTCAACTATCGCAAGTTCTCGCACTACTACACCGAGTTCGCCTACGCCGGCAAGCCCGGAGCGGGAAGCGTCGCAGCGGACCACGATAACCGCGAATTCACCTTCCATCCGGCCGCGATCCCAAAGAACGTTTCCGGGGATGTCCGGGGCGAGATTCCGAATTTGCCCATCGTCACTCTCGCCCGCGCCGAGGCCGTGCTGCGGGTCGGGGATCGCATGACTGAAACGTCGTGGCGGCCCGTGGTGCGCAAAGAGGACCGCGAGCGGTGGAACGACTGGGGCATCGGCCTGCTGCTTCAGGGCGATCTGAAGGGCGCCGGCTTCGCTTTCAAAAAAGTCACCGAGGCCGAACCGGAATACGCCGACGGCTGGCTGAACGTCGCACGCGCGCTCATACAGGAAGGCGAAACGGAAGCGGCCAAGCCCTATATAGGGCGCGCCCTCGCCATCGATTCCACGCTCCCCCGCATACACTTCTTTAAGGCCATGATCGAGAAGGCCGAGGGCGACTACGACGCCGCAATCGCCTCGTTGCGCCGGGTTGAGAAAAGTTTTCCGCGCGACCGCGTGGTGTTGAACCAGTTGGGACGCCTGCTGTTCCTGAAGCGGCAGTACGCCGAAGCCGTCGCGGTGTTCGAAAGGACGCTGAGCGTGGACCCCGAAGACCTCCAGGCGCACTACAACCTCATGCTCTGCTACCGCGGGCTCGGCGATATCGAGCGCGCCCGCCGCGCCGAAGCGCTCTTCAAGCGGTTCAAGGCCGACGAAGACGCGCAGGAGATCACCGCGAAACCGCGCATGCTCAGCCCCGAAGACAACAACGAGCGGCAGATCATTCACGAGCACGTCAGCATCCCGCTCAGAGAAATTGGAGGCGGGCTGTGAGGACCGGGCTCGCACTGGCGGCGGCAATCGTGTTCGCCGCCGCGGTTCCCGACGCGCCGCCGAAGATTCGCTTCACCGACGTCACCGCCGCGGCGGGCATCAGGTTCACGCACAACAGCGGCAGGGCGGGGAAGAAGTGGCTTCCCGAAACCATGGGCGCCGGCTGCGCGTTCTTCGATGCCGACGGCGACGGCTGGCCGGACATCCTGCTTGTCAACGGCAAGGACTGGACGCCGCGCGGCCGCAAGTCGCTGCCCGCGCTCTACCGCAACAACCGCGACGGCACGTTCACGGATGTCACGAGAGCAAGCGGCCTGGCGATCGAAATCTACGGATTCGGCGTCGCGATCGCCGACTACGACAACGATGGCCGCGAGGACATCTACCTCACCGCGCTCGGCGGCGACCGCCTGTTCCACAACGAGGGCCAGTTCAAGTTTCGCGACGTGACCCGGGAATCCGGCATCGACAACAACACGTTCTCATCCAGCGCCGCGTGGTTCGATTATGACCGCGACGGAAAGGCGGACCTGTTCGTCGCGAACTACGTCCAGTGGACGCCGAAGACTGACCTCTGGTGCTCGCTCGACGGCGCGACGAAATCCTACTGTACGCCCGAATCCTACAAGGGCACGTCATCGAAGCTCTACCGCAATCTGGGCGGCGGCAAATTCCAGGACGTCACGGAAAAGGCCGGCCTGGCCGACCCCACCAGCAAGTCGCTCGGCGTCGCCGTGCTCGACTACAACAACGACGGCTGGCTCGACCTGTTCGTCGCCAACGACACGCAGCCCAACAAGCTCTATCGCAACCGGGGCGACGGCACGTTCGCCGAGGAAGGACTCGCCGCCGGAGTCGCTTACGGTGAGGACGGCGCGGCGCGCGGCGCGATGGGCGTCGACGCCGCCGATTACGACCGCTCGGGCCGCGAGCACCTGCTGGTCGGCAACTTCTCCAACGAGATGCTCGCCCTCTACCACAACGAAAGCAACGGGCTGTTCGTCGATGAGGCCCCGCGCTCCACCGTCGGCCGGGCCAGCCTGCTCTCGCTGACCTTCGGTGCGTTCTTTTTCGATTACGACCTCGACGGTTACCCCGACATCTTCGCCGCAAACGGCCATATCGATGAGGAGATCAACCGCGTGCAGCCAACCGTGCAATTCCGGCAGCCGCCGCTGCTGCTCCGCAACATGGGAAAGGGCCGCTTCGAAGATGTCTCGCGAGTCGTGGGAGAGGATTTTCAGCTCCCGATGGTCGCGCGCGGCGCCGCCCACGGCGATTACGACCGCGACGGCGATCGCGATATCCTCGTGACCACGAATCACGGCCCGGCGCGGCTGCTTCGCAATGACGGCGGCAATCGCAACCGCTGGCTCGCCATTAAGCTCGAAGGCACGCGTTCAAATCGCAGCGCCCTGGGCGCGCTCGTGACCGTGCGGAGCGCCTCCGGAACGCAATCGCAGCGCGTGCGCAGCGGTTCGAGTTACTGCTCGCAAAGCGATCTCACTCTCACCTTCGGCCTCGGTCGCGATGCGAAGGCTGACGAGATCGTTATCAACTGGCCGAACGGCGTCATCGAGCGCCTGACGAATGTCGCCGCCAACCAGCACTTGACGGTGCGCGAAGGGCAGGGCATCGTCGTGCCGCGTACACGCTAAGCGGGTACAATAACTCCGTAATGAAAACGAAACTGCGAACCGCTGCAATTACAGATGAATTCTGCCCGGATATCGAAGCCGCCGCGCAGGCGATGGCCGATATCGGCATGACCGGCGCCGAGTTGCGCGTTGTTTTCGGAAAAAACATTCTCGATCTGACGGACTCCGAGGTCGAGGCCGCCAAAGCCGCGGTGAACGCTAAAGGCCTCGAGGTTGTTTCGCTCTCCTCCCCGCTGCTGAAGTGCGTGCTGCCGGACTCCCCGCCGGTGGACACCCGGTTCCAGCACGATGTTTTCGCCTCTCAGCATACCTTTGAGGACCAGCCGCGCCTGGCCCGCCGCGCGTTCGAGATTGCCCACAAGACCGGCGCGCGCGTGATCCGCGTCTTTTCCTACTGGCGGACCGTCGAACCCGAAAAGTGTTTTGACCGCATCGCGGAAGCGCTCGGCTGCCTCGCCCGGGACGCCGCCAAAGAAGACCTCATTATCGGCGTTGAGAACGAGCACGCGTGTAACATCTCGACCGGCGCGGATACCGCACGCCTGCTGGCCGCCGTCGATCATCCGAATTTACAAGTGGTTTGGGACCCGGCCAACGCCTACGTGGCGGGCGAGATTCCGTTCCCCGATGGTTACCGCGCATTGCCCGCGAATCGCATTGCCCACGTGCACGCCAAAGACTGCCGCATCCTCGAGCAGCACAAGCCCATCTGGGGCCCGCTCGGCACCTGCGACATTGATTGGAAAGGCCAGATCGCCGCGCTGCTCGCCGACGGCTACAGCGGCTGGGTGAGCCTCGAAACCCACTGGCCCGGCCCGCAGGGAAATAAATTACAGGCCAGCATCATTTGCGGTTGCAACCTTCAGAGCCTGCTTTCCGTCTGAAGACCTGTTGATCGCACCGCCGGATGGCGCCGGCCACATCTGTAACGCTGTGGCCGGCGGAGACGCCATGGTATTCTGAATGCAATCGGGCGGAGCACCGCAATGCGCAAACTGGGCTGGGCACTTCTCGCTGTCTTCTTGTTGGGGGGCGCGCTGTCGGCTTGGCAGGTGGGTTTTCGTCCTCCGGACGAATACGACGACGACGCGCCTATCCCTCCCGACGCCAATGAAAAAACCGAGTGGGCGTTCGCCCGCCTGAAGTATCCTTCGATTTGGCGCCGGCGCTGGCGCGGCGGAAGTTGGACGACCGACTACCCCCGCGCGGACCGCCAGTTTGTCCAGGGCGTCCGCCGCCTTTCGCGCGTTCATGCTTGCTCGGCGGAGCGCGTTATCGACCTTTCCACCGACGAAATCTTCTACTGGCCGTGGGTGTACGCAGTCGAAGTCGGGCAGTGGGACCTTGGAGAAGCCGAGGCCGCCCGCTTGCGGGAATACCTGCTTCGCGGCGGCTTCCTCATGGTGGACGACTTCCACGGCACCTATGAGTGGCAGACTTTCATGGCCAGCATGAGGCGCGTCTTTCCGGACCGTCCCGTCGTGGATATCGACGACAAGGATCCTATCTTCCACGTGATCTACGATCTTGACGAACGTTTCCAGGTTCCCGGGGTTCAATATCTCTACAGTGGAAGACTTTACGAAAGAGATGGGATCGAGCCGAAGTGGCGCGGCATCTACGATGATAAGGGCCGCATTATGGTGGCCATCTGCCACAACATGGATCTTGGCGACGCGTGGGAATGGGCGGACGATCCGCGCTATCCCGAGCGTTTCGCGTCGCTCGCTTATCGCATAGGGGTCAACTACATCGTATATGCCATGACGCACTGAGGCGCGCCGCCGATGTTCGAGTTTCTGTTCAAATATCCGGCAACGGTCTTTGCCAAGGGCAACCTCGTGCTGCTCTCGGGATGGCCGGTGTGGATTCTGGGCGCTGCCGTCGCGGCGCTGGCGGCGGTCCTCGGCTGGCAAGTCTGGCGGAATAGCACTCTCGGCGCGCGGCGCGTTGCGGTCTGGCTGCTCGAAACGGCGTTCGCCGCGCTGCTGTTGCTGCTGCTCTGGCATCCCGCCATCAGCATCGCGAGTCTCAAGCCGCAGGAAAATATCGTGGCCGTGCTGGTGGACGATTCGCGGAGCATGGGGATCCGCGAGGACGGCAAAACGCGCATCGAGCAAGCGCTCGCGACCCTGAACGGCGGCCTGCTCTCGGATTTGAAGCAGAAATTTCAGGTGCGCATCTACCGCTTCGGCGCGGATTTGGAGCGCGTGGACAATACCGAATCGCTCACCGCGGCCCAGCCCGCGTCGCATCTGGCGGCGAGTCTCCGGCAGATGGCTGCCGAAGCTTCCAGCCTGCCCATCGGCGCAGCCATCGTGCTGAGCGATGGAGCGGAGAATTCCGGAGGCATCGAACTCGACACCATCTCGCAGCTCAAACGGCGCCGCTTGCCCGTGCATACCATCGGCTACGGCCGCGAGCATCCGGCGCGCGACGTGGAGATTCAGGACGCCGTGCTGCCCGAGCGGGCTTTGGCAAATTCGAATGTAGTCGCCGTGGTCACGCTCCGCCAGTATGGCTACGACCGGCAGAAGACGCGGCTGGTTGCGCGGGATGGCGGAAAGACGCTCGCCAGCAGGGAGATCACGCTCAAGGGAGCGGGCGTCGACCAGACCGAAACGCTCATGATTGAGGCCGGCGCCGCCGGCGCGCGCAGCATCGAAATTACGGTGGAATCCCTGCCGGACGAGGAGAACGTGCGCAACAACAAGCTCACGCGCGTGGTGAACGTGAGCGCGCAGAAGCCGCGCATCCTTTACGTCGAGGGCGAGCCGCGCTGGGAGATGAAATTTATCCGGCGCGCGCTCGAGGAAGACACGGCGCTTCGTCTCGTCTCGATTCTGCGCACTACCGAAAACAAGATTTACCGGCAGGGCATCGATCATCCCTCGGAGCTGGAAAAGGGGTTCCCCTCGAAGGCTGAGGAGCTTTTCGCGTTTCACGGCCTGATTTTCGGCAGCGTGGACGCGAACTACTTCACTCCCGGCCAGCAGGAACTCATCCGCGATTTCGTCGACCGCCGCGGCGGCGGCGTGCTCTTTCTCGGTGGCCGGGCCGCGCTTGCCGAGGGTGGCTACTCGCGGCCGCCGTTTTCCGATTTACTGCCGGTCACGCTGCCGGACCGCAAGGGCACGTTCCATCGCGATCCGGCCGTTCTCGAAATGACTCCCATGGGCCGCGAGAGCGTCATTCTACGGCTGGTCGAGAACCCGGAAGCGAACGTCGAGCGGTGGAAGAAGATGCCGCCGCTGGCGGATTACCAGGAGGTGGGCGAACCGAAACCTGGCGCCATCACGCTGGCCGTGCGCGGGCGCCATCCGCTGCTGGTCACGCAGAACTACGGGCGCGGCCGCACTGCCGTGTTCGCCACCGGCGGAAGCTGGCGCTGGCGCATGCTCCAGGATCACAAGGACCGCACGCACGAGATTTTCTGGCGCCAGTTCCTGCGCTGGCTCGTAGCCGGCACTCCGGGCACGGTGACCTCCTCGACGCCGAAGCCCGTGCTCTACGACGAGGGCGCGGTGACGCTGGCGGCTGAGGTGCGCGACAAGTCCTTCCATCTCGTCTCGGACGCGCGCGTTGAGGCGCGAATCATCGGCCCGGGCGGCGCTACCGCTACTGTCGAGCTGACGCCCAACCCACAGGAGCAGGGCGCCTACACCGCTGCGTGGAGCGCGGATGAGCCCGGTTCCTATCTCGCCGAGATTATCGCCACCCGCGGCGGCGAGGAGTTGGGGCGCGACGTGGTGACCTTCAGCCGCGAGGACAGCGTCGCCGAGAACTTCCGCACCGGGCAGAATCGCGAGCTGCTAACCCGGCTTTCGGCCGAAACCGGCGGGCGCTACTACAGGCCCAATGAAGTCGCGAAGCTCGCCGAGGAAATTCAGTACTCCGAGGCCGGCATCACCGTCCGCGAGACGCGCGACCTTTGGGACATGCCCGCCGTGTTCTTGCTTGCGCTGATGTTGCGCGCGGCCGAATGGCTGCTGCGCCGGAAGTGGGGTGCGGTATGAGGACGTTCCATCGGCTGCTTCTTGAATCCGCCGCCGTGCTCTGGCTGGCCGCTCTGCCGGCATCCGCCGCAACCTATTACGTCACCGTGGCGGGACTCGGCGGCGAACCCGAATACGAGCAGCGCTTCGCCGCCTGGGCTCAGGAGATTGACAAGTACGTGAAAGCGGGCGCTGCGCGGGTCGTCACGCTGCATGGCCCGGACGCCACCCGCGACCGCGTCCGCGCCGCCCTGGAAGCCGTCGCCCGCGACGCCGGACCGCAGGACGCCTTCGTCCTGATGCTGATCGGCCACGGCACCTACGACAACGTCGAATACAAGTTCAACCTGCCCGGCCCCGACATCTCGGGCGGGGAACTGGCCACGCTGCTCGACCGCATCCGCGCGCGCCAGTTGATCGTCAACATGACCAGCGCCAGCGGTGCTTGCCTCGAACTGTGGAGCAAGCCCAACCGCGTCGTCATCACCGCCACCAAGTCCGGCACGGAAAAGAACGCCACCCTGTTCGCGCGATTCTGGGTGGAAGCGCTGCGCGAGCCCGCCGCGGACACCGACAAGAACGAAACCGTCTCCGCGGCCGAGGCTTTCCGTTACGCCGAGCAGAAAACCGCGAAATTCTACGAGAGCCAGAAGCGCCTCGCCACGGAGCACGCCCGCATGGAAGGCGATGCGGCGTCTTCGTTCATCGTGGCGCGCTTCGGCCAGGCAAGCGCCGCACTCAACGACCCCGCCAAGCGGCAGTTGCTGGAGCGCCGCGAGCAGCTCGAACAAAAGATCGACGAGCTGAAACTGCAGAAAGCCGCCATGCCCTCCGCAGAGTACCGCAAGCAGTTAACCGCGCTGCTCGTAGAGCTGGCGAAGACCCAGGCGGAGCTGGACAAATGAAACGCGCCGCCGCACTGCTGCTGATTTCCTGCGGGCTGTTCGCCCAGCAGCGTCCGCAGCAGGGGAGTGCAACTGGCCCCGCGGCGCAAGCCGAAGCGTTCTGGAGACAGGAGCGCTACCAGGAAGCCAACAACGCCTTCCGCATCGCTGTCGAGCGCGAACCGCAGAATGCCGATCTTCGCGTCCGCTGGGGCCGCCTGTTCCTGGAGCGCTTCAACAAGGCGGAAGCCGCGAAGCTGTTCGAAGAGGCGCTCGAGCTTCAGCCCAATCACGCGGGCGCGCTGCTAGGTCTCGCCCTGGTCGCCGCCGACGGCTTCGACATGAGAGCTGTCCAACTGGCGGAAAAGGCCTGCGCCGCCGATCCGAACCTCGTCGAGGCCCGCGAGCTGCTCGCCAGGCTTGCGCTCGAAGACGGCGACACGCAGAAAGCCATCGACCATGCCGATAAGGCGCTGGCAATCTCGCCGGAAGCTCTCGACGCCATGGCCGTGCGCGCCGCCATCGACTTCCTCAACGACCGCGAAAGTTCGCCGTGGATGGACCGCATCCTGAAGATCAACCCGCGATACGGCGAAGCCTACGCCACTGTTGGCCGCTTCTTCATTCTCAACCGGCGTTACGAGGAAGGAATCCGCTTCTATCAGAAGGCCGTTGAGATCCAGCCGCGGCTTTGGTCCGCGCATTCGGAACTCGGCATCAATCTGATGCGCCTCGCCCAGGACGATGCGGCCCGCCGCCACCTCGTGCTGGCCTACGAAAACGGCTACCGCAACTCCGCTACCGTCAACACGCTCCGCCTGCTCGACAGCTATAAGAACTTCGTATTCCTCAAGTCGCAAGACGTCATTTTGAAGCTTGACAGGAAGGAAGCCGAGCCGCTGCGGCCCTACATCGAAGCTGAACTGCGCCGTGCCATGCGCACGTACGAAAAGAAGTACGGCCTCAAGCTGGACCGCCCCGTGCAAGTGGAGCTCTATCCGAACCATGAGGATTTCGCCGTGCGTACGCTCGGCATGCCGGGTCTTGGCGCGCTTGGCGTCGCGTTCGGCTACGTGGTCGCGATGGACAGCCCTTCTGCCCGCAAACCGGGCAGTTTCCACTGGGCGAGCACGCTGTGGCACGAGATGAGCCACGTCTATGTGCTCGCGGCGACAAAGCACCGCGTCCCGCGCTGGTTTACCGAGGGCCTCTCGGTCCACGAGGAAACCGCCGTCTCGCCCGACTGGGGCGACCGCCTCAGTCCCCCCATCATTGCCGCCATCCGCGATAAGAAACTGCTGCCGGTCTCGCAGCTCGATCGCGGATTCGTCCGGCCCTCGTACCCTGATCAGGTCATCGTCTCCTACTTCCAGGCGGGCCGCCTCTGCGATTACATCGCGAAAACCTGGGGCGAACAGAAACTGGTGGAAATGATTCGCGGGTTCGCCGAATTGAAGTCCACGCCGCAGGTGATCCGGGACACGCTCGGCATCGAGCCCGAGGAGCTTGACAAGCGCTTCTTCGCCGCCGTCGAAGCCGAGACAAAGAAAACGGTCGACGGGTTCAAGCAGTGGCAGGAAGGCATGCGCCGCCTCAACGCCGCCGCGGAAGCCGGCAATCACGACGCGGTGATCGCGCAGGGCCCCGCTTTGCGCGACCTGTTCCCGGAATTTGTCGAGCAGGGCTGCGCCTACGAACTGATCGCGGCCGCCCACCTCGCCAAGGGCGACAAGCCCGCCGCAATCGCCGAACTCACGCGCTATTCGAAAGCCGGCGGCCGGAACCCCGCTACCATCAAGCAGCTCGCCACACTGCTCGAAGAGGCGGGCCGGGGAGCGGAAGCCGCAGCCGCGCTTGAGCGCCTGATCTACATCGCGCCGCTCGACGAGGAGTTGCATACCAGGCTCGGCAATCTCTGGCTCGCCCAGGGAAACGCGGAGGGCGCGATCCGCGAATTCACCACCGTAATCGCGCTGAAGCCGCTCGATCTGGCCGCGTCGCATTACAACCTGGCGCGCGCCTGGAAGGCGGCCGCCAATCACGATCGCGCGATGGAAGCGTTGCTGCAGGCGCTGGAAGCGGCGCCCGGTTACAAACCCGCTCAGAAGATGCTGTTGGAATTAACGCAATGAGGGAGAGCTCCATGGCAAGCGCCATTTCTATTGAGGCCGCCGAACTGAAAGCCAGGGTCGCGCGGTTCTCCGAAGTCGAACGCGCCATCGTTCAGCAGGTCCGGCGCGTTATTGTCGGGCAGGAAGAAGTGCTTGAACAGGTGATGATCGCCTTGTTTGTCGGCGGCCATTGCCTGATCACCGGTATGCCGGGCACGGCGAAAACGCTGCTTGTGCGCACCATCGCGCAGACACTCGGACTCGCGTTCAAGCGCATACAGTTCACGCCGGACCTCATGCCGTCGGACATCACCGGAACCGACATCATCGAGGAAGACCCGGCCACCGGCCACCGCACCTGGACCTTCGTGCCCGGCCCCATCTTCTCCAACGTGCTTCTGGCGGACGAGATCAACCGCACGCCGCCGAAGACGCAATCGGCGCTGCTCGAAGCCATGCAGGAGCTCGCCTGCACGGTGCGCGGAAACCATTACCGGCTGCCCTCGCCGTTTTTCGTGCTGGCGACGCAGAACCCTATCGAGCTCGAAGGCACCTACCCGCTGCCGGAAGCGCAGCTCGACCGCTTCCTGTTCAACACTGTCCTGGACTACCTCACCGCCGACGAGGAACTCCAGGTGATCGATCTCACCACCACCACGCACGTCCCGCAGGCCGAGGCCGTGACTTCCGCCCAGGAGATTCTCGACTTCCAGCAGCTCGTCCGCATGGTGCCGATCGCCGAGTCCGTCTCGCGCTACGCCATCCAACTGATCCGGGCCACCCGCCCCGCCGACGAGGCGGCGCCCGACTTCATCAAGAAGTACGTCAACTACGGAGCCAGCGTCCGCGGCGCGCAATTCCTCGTGCTCGCCTCCAAGGCGCGCGCTCTGATGCACGGCCGCTATCACGTCACCTACGATGACATTCGTTCGCTGTACATTCCCGTACTCCGGCATCGCATTCTGCTCAACTTCCATGCCGAGTCGGACCGTTTGAAATCGGACGATCTGCTGCGCCGCCTGCTGGAGGCGATGCCCGCTCCGCGGAGTTGATCTATGCAGCGCTTTCTCGACCCGGCTGTTCTCGCCAGCATTTCCGGGCTCGATCTGGTTGCCAAGACCATCGTGCAGGGATTCATCGCGGGCCTGCACCGCTCTCCCGAGCACGGCTTCAGCCAGGAATTCGCCGAGTACCGGGCCTACACGCCGGGCGACGATTTGCGCTACGTCGATTGGAACGCCTTCGCCCGCACCGAGCGCTGCTATCTGAAGCGCTACCGCGGCGAAACGAACACGCAGCTCACCGTGCTGCTCGACGCCAGCGCGTCCATGGGTTTCGGTTCGCACCGCGTCAATAAAATCGACTACGCGCGCTACCTGGCCGCCTCGCTTCTGTATCTGGCGAACAGGCAGCGCGACGCCGCCGGCCTGATCGTCTTTGACGACGAAGTGCGCAACTGCATCGCGCCCTCCTCGCGGCACGGCCAGCTTTCGCGCCTGCTGCACGGCATCGAGGGCGCCGAACCCCGCGCGCGCACCGATTACGCGAAACCCTTCGTGCACCTGCAAAACCTGCTGCACCGCCGCGGCCTCGTGGCGGTCATCTCGGATTTCTACGCTCCACCCGACGACGTGATCCGCACCATGGAGCCGCTCGCTCTGCGGGGCAACGAGCTGATGCTGTTCCACGTCCTCGACCCCGAGGAGATCCAGCCCACCCTGCGCGAGCCCGGTCTGCTCGTGGACATGGAGACGGACGACAGCATGGAGGTGTCGCCCGAATACGCCCGCACCGAATACCGGCACAAGATCGATGCGCACATCGAGGCGCTTCGCGATAAGGCGCGCCGCAGCGGAATGGATTATTTCCTGCTCCGCACGAACCAGCCTCTGGATCAGGCGCTGCGCGAATATCTCACCGTGAGGGAGGGGAAGTACTGATGGGCTTTCTCGGTCCGTGGTTCCTTGCCGGTTTGGCCGCGGTCGGGCTGCCCATCTGGCTGCACCTGCTGCGCAAGCACCGCAGCACGCCGCGCCCGTTCAGCTCGCTCATGTTCTTCGAGCGGCGCACTCAAAGCTCGGTGAAACACCGGCGGTTGCAGTACATCCTGCTGTTCGCCCTGCGCACGGCGCTGCTAATTCTGCTGGCGCTGGCCTTTGCGAATCCTTACCTGCGCACATCCACCCCGGCCGGCGCGGCGTCCGGCGGCCTGTTGGTGCTGGCCATCGATCAGTCCTTCAGCATGCGGGAGGGCGACCGGCTGGAGCGCGCGAAACGCGAAGCTCTGGCGCGGCTTGAGGCCGGACGGCGCACACAGGTGATCGCATTCTCGAACGAGGCCCACCTGCTCAATCAGCCCGGCGCCGATCTCGCCGCCCTGCGCGGCGCAATCGAATCGATACAGCCCACCGACTCCCGCAGTTCCTACGCGGAGCTGGTGCGCGCTCTGCGCGCCATTGCCGGCGCTTCTCGGGAGCCCCTCGATGTTCACCTGTTCAGCGATCTGCAAAAAACCTCGCTGCCGCCCGCGTTTGCCGATTTGAAGATGCCCTCCGGCGCGCGCCTTACGCTGCACCCGGCGGCGGATTCCACCGTGCCCAACTGGACAGTGGAAAGCGTCATCGCCCCGCGGCAGGTCTACGGCCGGGCTTCCGTGCGCGTCGCCGCCACGGTCGCCGGCTTCAACACGCCCGCGGCCAAGCGGACGGTTTCGCTGTGGGTCAACGGCCGCGAGGTGGAAAAGCGCGAAGTCACGCTGGCGGAAAATGGGCGCGCAACCGTGGAGTTCGAAGGGGTTGAACCCGCCCACGGCGCAAACCGCTGCGAGGTCCGCATCGATTCCGCCGACACGCTCCCGGCCGATGACCGCCGCTACGTCGCCATCGAACGCACCGAGCCGCTTCCCGTCCTGCTGGTGCATTCCGGCGCTTCCCGCGACGTGCTCTACTTCCGCGCCGCGCTCGAAGCCTCCGCCAATTCGGCCTTCCGCCTTGAAGAGGTCAGCGCGGAGCGTTCCGGCGGCGTCGCCCCTTCGAAGTTCGCGTTCGTCGTGCTCTCGGATCTTGCTTTCGTGGAGCCCTCGTTCGAAGACGCTCTGAAAAAATACGTGAGGGGCGGCGGCGCGCTCTGGGTCGCGCTCGGCACCGTCTCCGCTTCGCGCCGCACGGTTCCGCTGCTCGACGGCGCAACCGTCGAAGGCCGCTACTTTGCGCGCGACGCCGAGCGTTTCCAGACCGTCTCCTATGCGGACGCCGGCCACCCGTCCATCCGCCGCGCGAACGGCTGGCAAGGCGTGCGCTTCTATCACGTGGTCCGGGTCGATGCGCCGGGCCTGAAAACCATCGCCCGTCTGAGCGACGAAACGCCAGTGCTGCAGGAAGCCGCTTACGGCGAGGGCCGGATCCTCATCTTCGGCTCCACCTTTGACGGCCTTGCCTGCGATTTCCCGCTGCGGCCTTCTTTCGTGCCTTTCATCGAACAAACCGCGCGCTACCTTGCCGGCCTGAGCGACGCGCCCGCCGATTTTCTGGTCGATTCCTACCTTCAGGTGCGGACCGCGCGTGAGCAGGGCGTCGCCGTGGAAGTGGTGGACCCCGAGGGCAAGCGCCCGCTCTCGCTGAAAGAGGCCGCAACGGTGGAGTCCATCCCGCTCGAACGCGAAGGTTTTTACGAAGTGAACCGCAGCAACGGACGGCGTGAGCTGGTGGCCGTAAACGCCGACCGCGGCGAGTCCGACCTCACCGTCATCGCGCCCGAAACACTCGCCGCCTGGCAGAGCTCGGAGCCTGCCGGAACGCAATCGGCAGGCGTTGGAGCCGCCGAAACACGGAAGAATCTCTGGCCGTACGTGCTCGCGCTCGCGCTGCTGGCCGCCGTCGCCGAATCTCTGGTCGGCAACCGCTATCTCAACGGCAAGAGCGCAGGACGCAACGAGTTCCGCAAGGAGGCTGCCGCATGAATCCCATCGAGCAACTGAATGCTTATCTCAACCGCCTCGAAGCGCGGCTGCGCCTCAGGCTGCTGTCGCGAGGGGCGGCGCTGGCTGCCGCGGCCGCGCTGGGCGCCACCGTGGCGCTGGTTCTGATCGCCAACGAGCTGGCTTTTTCCCCGGCTATTGTGGCCGCTGCCCGCGTCGCGCTGTTCCTCTGCGTAGCGCTCGCGGTTGCCTTCGCGATCCTGATTCCTCTGCTGCGGCACAACCGCCTCCATGCCGCCCGCGCCGCCGAGCAGAAGGCGCCGGAACTCGAGCAGCGCCTCCTCACCCTGGCCGAACGCACGGACCGCGACGATCCCTTCCTCGAAATCCTGGCTTCGGAAACGCTGGACCGGTGCGAGCAGGTCACTCCCGAATCGCTGGTTTCGCGCGGGCGTCTCGCCGCTCTCGCTTCGGCCGCCGCGGCGGCAATCGGCGTGCTCATCTGGCTCATTGCAGCCGGTCCGGGATTCATGGGCCACGGCGCAGCGCTGCTCTGGGCCGGTCCGCAGAAGCCCGGCTCCTCGCCTTTCTATGAAATCGTGGTCTCGCCCGGCGACCGCACGGTCCGCCGCAAGGCCGATCAGTTGATCGAAGCGCGCCTCGTGGGATTCGAAGCGCCCGCGGTCCGCTTGTTCGCCCGCTATCGCGGCGCGTCGAAATGGGAAGAAATCCCGATGCTGCCGCAGCCCGAAGGCGGCGGTTACGAGTTCCTGTTCGCAGCGGTGGCCGACACCCTCGACTATTACGTGCGCGCCGGCGCGGTCCGCTCGCCCACCTTCACGCTGAACGTGAAGGATCTACCCGCAGTCACTAAGTTACGCGTGACTTATCATTACCCGTCGTGGACCGGCCTGGCGGATCGCCTGGAGGATCCAGGCGGCGACCTGCGCGCGGTCGAGGGCTCCGAGGCGGAAATCGCCGTCGAAACCGACCGGCCTCTCACCAGCGGCGTGATTCAACTCGATACCGGCGAGCAGATCCCGCTGCGCAACGGGGTCGCCCGCGTGCCCATCAAAAAAGACGGCGCCTACCACATTGCCGCTCTGGAGGGAAAGGAAGCCGTCCGCCTCACCGAGGATTACTTCATCGCCGCCGAGCCCGACACCGCGCCCGCGGTGCGCATCATACGGCCAGGCCGCGACGCCCGCGTCAGCCCCATTGAGGAAGTCACCATTGCCGCTCGGGCCGACGACGATTTCGGCCTCCGGGACCTCACGCTGCGCTACTCCGTGAATGGCGGCCCCGAAAAAGCAGTGCCGTTGCTGAGCAAGAAGGGATCTATCGAGGCTTCCGCTTCCACCACGCTCGCGCTGGAAGATTTTAAGCTCCAGCCCGGCGACATCGTGAGCTTTTATGCCGAGGCCCGCGACGCGAAGCAGTCGGCCCGCACCGACATTTACTTCCTCCAGGCCGAGCCGTTCGAGCGCTCCTATACGCAATCCCAGCAGATGGGCGGAGGCGGCGAAGGCGGCCAGGGCGAGGGCGATGAGAACCGCATCTCCGAGCGGCAGAAGGAAATTATCGCCGCCACCTGGAACGAGTTGCGCGATAAGAAAGACCGCGCCACCGCGGCCAAAGACGCCGCCTTCCTTGCCGGCGTGCAGTCCACGCTTCGCGACCAGGCGCGCTCGCTCGCCCGGCGTATGAACAGCCGCCAGCTCTCCAGCGCGAACGAGCAGTTCAAAAACTTCTCCACGTACATGGAGCAGGCTGCCGCGGCCATGGACGCCGCTGCCCAGAAACTGCACTCCGCCGACTGGCAGGCCGCACTCGCGCCCGAACAGCAGGCGCTTCAGAATCTGCTGCGCGCCGAAGCGCTCTACCGCGATATCCAGGTTGCTTTCGGCAGCCGCGGCGGGCGCGGCGGCGGCGGTGGCGGGCGCGGCGGCATGAGCCGCGACCTCGAAAACCTCTTCGACCTCGAGCTCGACACCGAAAAGAACCAGTACGAGACCGGACGGCAGTCCGCCGCCAGCGAACGCGATCGCGAGCTCGACGAAACGTTCCAGAAACTCGAACAGCTTGCCCGCCGCCAGCAGGAGCTCGCCTCGCGCCAGCAGCAACAGCGGCAGAGCTTCCAGCAGCGCTGGCAGCAGGAAGTCCTGCGCCGCGAAGCCGAGCAGTTGCGGCGCCGCATCGAACAACTTGCCCGCGACAGCCAGGGCGGCTCCCAAAGCGGAGAGCAGGGCGATCAAAGAATCCAGCAGGCGCTCGATGAGCTGCGCAGAGCCGCTCAGGACATGGAGCGCGCCTCGTCCGGAGGCGGGGCCGACGCCCGCCGCGCCGCCGAGCGCATCAACGCCGCGCGCCGCATGCTCGAAGGCGCCGCACAGCAGCAATCCGCCGCGCAGATGGACGAGATGACGCGCCGCGCCGAGCAGCTCGCCGAAGAACAGAGGCAGTTCGAGAACCGGCTTCGCCAGACCTTCAGCCAGTCGCTGCGGACCGACGAGCGCACCAGCCGCGCGCTTGCTGAGGAGCAGGACCGCCTGCGCGCCGAACTCGAACGGCTCCAGCAGCAGATGCGCGAAGCCGCACGCAACATGGCCGGAACCGAACCCGCCGCCTCCGCGAAGGTGCGCGATGCGCTCGGCGAAGTCGAGCAGAAGGAAGCGCGCCTCCGCATGCAGTACAACGCGGACATCATCCGGCGCGGTCTCGGCGCTTACACCGTGATGCGCCAGGCCCCGATCACACGCGCGCTGAACGATCTCAGGGACCAGCTACGTGACGCCAGGGCAGCCCTGGGACGCGAGCCGGGACAGGAGCGCGCCGAGCAGGCTGAGCGCGCGCTCGCCGAGGTCGAACGGCTTCGCCGCGAACTGGAAGCCGCTCAGGCCCGCGAGCGCGGCCAAGGCCGGCAGCAGGGTCAAGGCCAACAGCAAGCCCAAAGTCGGCAACAAGGGCAAGGCCAGCAGCAAGGCCAGGGTCAGCAGCAGGGTCAGGGACAGCAGCAAGGTCCGGGACAGCAACAAGGCCAAGGCCAGCAACAAGGCCCGGGCGGCCGGCAAGGTGGCGGGGATTGGCAACCGGGCGGCAACTGGCAGGAAGGCTGGGGCGAACGCGATAGAGAGCGGCAGATTCACGGGAGCGACGGTTGGGCCCGGGGCCTCCAGCGCCTCCGCCGCGCGCTCGAGGACTACCCCGAACTCCTCCGCAAGATCGAGAAAGTCGGCCCGGCGGACGCCATCGCCAGGCTGGAGGAGATCGAACTCGAACTCCGCCGCCGTATTGACGGCGACGATCCCGGCCAGGTGCGCAGCGGCCCCGGCGAGCCCGTTCCTCCGGGCTACGCCGAAGCGGTAGCCGATTACTTCCGCCGCCTCAGCAAGGCCCGCTGAGCTGCGCCATGCCGCCCGCGCCGCCGGCGGAATCCGCGCGGCTCGCCGAAGACGCGCGGCGTATTCAGAACTGGAAGCGCTGGGGTCCCTATCTCGCCGAGCGCCAGTGGGGGACCGTGCGCGAGGATTATTCGGCGAACGGCGACGCGTGGAACTCGTTCCCCCACGACCACGCGCGCAGCCGCGCCTACCGCTGGGGCGAGGACGGCCTGCTCGGCATCACCGATCGCGAGTGCCGCCTCTGCTTCGCCCTCGCCCTCTGGAACGAGCGCGACCCCTTTCTCAAGGAGCGCCTCTTCGGAGTTACCAACCCCGAAGGCAATCACGGCGAGGACGTCAAGGAGTGCTATTTCTATCTCGATTCCACGCCCACGCATTCCTACATGAAGGCGCTGTACAAGTACCCGCAAGCCGAGTTTCCGTACAAGCGTCTCCTGGAGGAGAACCGCCGCCGCACGCGCCACGATCCCGAATTCGAACTCGAGGACACCGGCATCTTCGACGGCAACCGTTACTTCGACGTCTTCGCCGAGTACGCCAAGGCTGCGCCGAACGACATCCTCATTCGCATCACTGTGGTCAACCGCGGACCCGATGCCGCGCCGCTTCACGTCCTGCCCCAGTTGTGGTACCGCAATACCTGGGCCTGGGGGCCTTCCTACGAATCCGGCTGGGGCAAGCCTGTCATTCTCCGCACCGGTCCTGACTCCATCGAAGCCCGTCATGCCTCGCTCGGCACGTTCCACTTCGAGGCTGAAAGCGCGCCCGCCTGGCTCTTCACAGACAACGAAACCAATGCCCGCCGCCTGCACAACGCCCCCAACCGGTCGCCCTTCGTCAAGGACGCCTTTCACGACTACCTGATCGGCGGCCGCTTTGAGGCCGTTGGTTCGGATGCCGGCACCAAGGCCGCCGCACACTATCGATTCCTTCTGCCGCCCGGCGGAACAGCCGTCATCCGCTGCCGGCTCTTCGGTGCCAAGGAGCCTGGCGTGTTCGATGAGATCTTCGCCCGCAGGCTCGCCGAAGCCGACGAGTTCTACGCCTGCATCATCCCGGCTGCACTGTCGCAGGACGAGCGCCGCATCATGCGCCAGGCCTACGCCGGGCTGCTCTGGACGCGGCAGTTTTATTACTACGCCGTCGGGGAATGGCTTGATGGCGATCCCGCCCTCCCGCCGCCGGAGATCCGCAAACGCGGCCGCAACCACGAGTGGAGGCACCTGTTCAATCGCGACGTCGTCTCCGTGCCCGACAAGTGGGAGTATCCCTGGTATGCCGCCTGGGACCTGGCCTTCCACATGCTCCCCTTCGCCTCAATCGACCCCGATTTCGCGAAAGAGCAGCTTGTCCTGCTTCTGCGCGAATGGTATATGCACCCGAACGGGCAGATTCCCGCCTACGAATTCAACTTTTCGGACGTCAACCCGCCCGTGCATGCCTGGGCGGCATGGCGCGTCTACAAAATCTCCGCCGAGCGGGGCCGCCGCGACCGCCGCTTTCTCGAACGCGTGTTCCACAAACTGCTCCTCAACTTCACGTGGTGGGTCAACCGCAAGGACCCCGCAGGCAACAACCTCTTCACCGGCGGATTCCTGGGCCTCGACAACATCGGCGCGTTCGACCGCTCCAAGCCGCTCCCCAACGGCGGTTACCTCACGCAGGCGGACGGCACGGCGTGGATGGCCTTTTACTGCTCCACGATGCTTTCCATCGCGCTTGAGCTCGCTTGCGAAGATCCCGTTTATGAAGACCTTGCCTCGAAATTCTTCGAGCACTTTGTAGCTATCGCCGACGCCATGAATACCCTTGGCGGCACGGGCCTGTGGGACGAGACCGACGGCTTCTACTACGACGAAATCCGGCTTCATGACCGGGTGATTCCCCTCAGGCTGCGATCCATAGTCGGCATCATCCCGCTGTTTGCCGTCGAAGTGCTCGAACAGGAGAAGCTGGACGCGCTGCCGGGCTTCACCAAACGCATGCTCTGGTTCCTCGAGCACCGCAAGGATTTGGCTGCCCAAATCGCCTATATGACCAGCCGCACCGAGAACGGGCACGTACACCGCCTGCTCGCCATCCCGTCGCGCGAACGCCTCACGCGCGTGCTCCGCTATCTGCTCGATGAGAACGAGTTCCTTTCGCCGTACGGCGTCCGGTCCCTGTCGCGCGTCTACAGGGACAATCCGTACATCTTTGAAGTCGACGGCCAGGAGCACCGTGTGGCCTACGTCCCTGCGGAGTCGGACTCGGGCCTTTTCGGGGGGAATTCAAACTGGAGGGGCCCCATCTGGTTTCCGCTCAATTACCTGCTGATCGAGGCGCTTGAGCGCTACCATCACTTCTATGGCAACGGCCTGAAAGTGGAGTGTCCCACGGGATCCGGGCGCTGGATGGATCTTCGCGAGGTCGCCTGCGATCTGGGGGCGCGCCTGCGCCGCATCTTCACGCCTGATGAGCACGGCCGTGCGCCATGGCAGGGCGGGGAAGTGCGCTGGCCGGACCTGATTCTCTTCCACGAGTACTTCGACGGCGATACCGGCCGCGGCCTCGGGGCCAGCCATCACACCGGCTGGACCGCCCTCATCACGCGCCTGCTACTCGACGCTGCCCGCGACCGTGATCTCGAACGGCGCTGATATACGGTCGTCGATGACGGCCACCACAGGCTGCGGGCCGCCGGCAACTTCCTTCGCCAGCAAAATCGTGATTGCGTGCAGCCCAGGCTCTTCTGCAACCCGCTCCACCGCTGCTACCGGCCGGTGATCGATTCCGCCAATGTTCACCCGAACACGCCCTGGGTCGATCCAATCCGCGGTATCAAGCCCCGAAACCCGCACCGTCAGCATGTCGCCCGGATATGCCTGCTGGCCCGCGTCCAGCGCGATGCCTCCCAGCAGCACCGCCGTCACTACCGGTGGCGGAAGTCCGACAGAAATTACTACCGGAAAACTCGTTTCGCTCCCGGACTGCACTCGCAGAATCGCCGTCCCGGGCGCCATCTCCCCAGGAATCCGGAACGTGACCCGGTTCTCCGCCGTCTCGGTGACCTCGACCGGGATGTCGTTCAGCGTCACCTGCACCATCGATCCGGCGGCAATGTTCGATGCCGCAACCGACGCGAGCGAGCCCGGATAGATCCACGAACTGTTTGTCTCCGGATTCACCACGTCGGAATTCACCACCACGCTGTCTGGATTCGGAGGTTGGATTTCGAATGCGTAGGGCTGGGAGAACACGCGGAATCCCGTCGTGGCGCTCACGAGGGTCGTCGTGGCCGGGGCGTTGGGGGCCACCGCTACATTGGCCCGCAGCCGGGTCGGGCTCAGAACCCAGAGCCGCTTCACAACGACATCGCTCGAACCGAAGCCCAGAACGGTTTCGCCTTCCACGAAGTGCGTATTGATGCCTTCCACTTCGATCATCGACTCCGCGCCCGCGGGCAGGGAAGCGGCGGAAAGCACGATGAAAGGCGCATCCTCCTCCGGTCCCTCGTACGCGTAAACGGCGGGATCTGCCACGAACAAAGACGTCTGCCCGTCGGGGTTCAGCGCGACGATCTTGGCGTGGTGGCCAGAAGGTCCGGACGGCGGCCTGACGCGTATGCGCCCGGCGGACCCATCGAACTCCAGCACGCGCGCCTCGAGTCCGTCAAAAAGAATCCGAGTCCTCGCCGTGAGCCCTTTCCCCTCGATACTGACCACGCGATTGCCCTCGCCGTCCGTTTCCGGAGTCACCGAGGCGATCCAAGGAGGGGTGCTTTCCACCACATTCAACCCCGACGGAAGAACGTACAACTCGTCTCCCGCCGAGAAAACCAGGTGGCGCGGACCAGGCGCCGAAAACGGGGTGAACTGGAAGTTGATCTGGAGGTAACTACTGAGCGTCTGCAGGTACGGGTAGACCCCGTTCGGCGCGATCCGTGTGTCTCCACCCAGCACGGATACGTTCAGGCCCGGCGCTGGCGTGCCGCCGGGCATCAATCCTGGGCCGGCCGCCACCAGAAACGACCTGGCCAAAATTCCCTTGTGGACATACGCGGGGCTTACTGCCTTCTGGCCTCCAGAACACGTGGGATCCTGGGGATCCGGGCAGGGGAAACTCCATGTCGTGATGCTGTGAAGCTCTGGAGCGCCGCGCCGCTCCACCTCGAAATCGATCCCCGATGCGGTTTCGCCCGCCACCACCTTCACGGTGGCCGCCTCGTTCGGATTTACGGTGCCCGGGTAGAACTGCGCCCGGAAGGGTTCGCCGGCGGGCACGTCCTCGCCATCCGGATTCTTGGGCAGTACGATCTCCGACGGCCCCAGTTCGGGCTGCACTGACGGCGGAAGCGCGTGTACATAGACGTAGTACTGCTGGGGCGGCAAACCGTCGATGCGATAGGTTCCATCCGGCGCGGTGAGCGCGCTCACGGCCCTACCGCCGTGCGTCAGCGCGACGACCGACGCCAGGTGAACGCCGTTACCGTCCGAGGTTTTCACCTGGCCGGTGAGGCTGCCGAACCGGGAAGCAAACTTTTCATTGGGATAGAGCAGGGAAATGGCTGCGATGTCGTCCGGACCCAGCGGTTTGGCCGGCGTGCTCGCGCGGGTGACCTCCGTAGACATCATGCTCGAGGTCAGCGTGTGCTGCAGCCCCAGCGCGTGCCCCATCTCGTGAACGATGGTCATTGCCAGCGCGTCATGGCTGGGCCGACCGCTCAGGTCGCGGTTCAGAATGATGACCGAAGTCGTAATCGGAACAAACGGGCCCTCGGGACCGGTCACGAGTTCTGCCCGCGATATGGGGCCGCCCATGGCGATTACGCCGGGGGTGTCGTCGAAGAGCACTTCGATATGGGGCGTCGATTGCGGCGTTCCTGGCGTGATCAGGCCGCCGTAAGCCACCCTCAGATCCGATGTCTCCACCTGGTCCCAGATGCGCCCCGCCATGCGCAACTGGCCCAGCAGGGCCGCAAAGCTGTCGCCTTCCGCCATGGCGGCCGGCCCGTCATTGGACACGTAGTAATAAACCGTCTTGTTGTGCAGCGCCCTCAGGTCGAATTTTTCCGGCGCGGCCGTGAAGGGAGCGGTGTGGGTGGTGTAGTGGATGTAGTGGTAGTACCCGGAGGCGGTCGCGGCCAGCGCGCCCATCACAACGGCGATCGCTGCCCAGCGCCTCATCTTCTTCCTCCAGCGGCGCTTGCGGCCACCCGCTGGCGCAGCTCGCGCATGCGGAGCGTCAGCGGTTCGTCTCTCACCATCCGGCCGGCAGCCCGGTCGAACATCGCGTCGGTTGCCGCGGGGCGGTACGCCATCAGCTCTCCGTTCGAGTCGCGGGTAACCATGAACATCCCCTGCGTCAGCCCGATCACCCGCGTCAGCCCGTTGGCCCCCGTCCACAGGAACAGCACGTATTCGGTATCCGGCGCCAGAACCGGCGCGCCAGGAAACGTCTGCCGCAACCCGCGGACCGCGCCGCCCGGCACAACCACCTCTAGCCCGGAGGGGACGGAGCCCTTCCACGTCTCCGAGACCTGGATCCGGTAGTGCGTGTAGATGAGCGGCCCGTGCTGTGCGCCGTAGGAGCTCAGAACCCGGCCGCGGACGATCGCCGTGGCCTTCTGGCTCATCTCTTCCAGGCTGAGCTTTTCAAGCGTGGCCGCCGGGAGGAGAATCGGCGCCAGTAAAGCGGCAACTCCGATTCTGGTGAATACGCGCATGACGCTCTGACGAAAGCTGACGAGCAATTCGCGTGCCATAAACTAATGTTGCGGATTCAGCGCCAGGCTGCGCTTCCTTCACGCAACTGTGTGTCGGCGCGACACATCTGCGGGGGCAAACCGCCCCTTTCGGGTCCGTTTACGAGGTTTCCGCCGCCCGGACCTGGGGCCGGCGGGAGATCTCGGTACGGGCGCGAGGCAGACACTCAGGATAGCGCCTTTGCAGGAAGTCGATCAGCTTTTCCCGCACCAGGCACCTCAGGTCCCACGCCTGCCCGGAATTCGCAGCGCTCATTAAGGCCCGCAGTTCCACCGTGTGCTCGGTGGCGTTGGTGACCTGGAGTTTGCATACCTGGCCGTCCCACATCCCGGAGTTCTCAAGGATCCGGTGCAGTTCCGCGCGCACTTCGTCTACCGGAACGCTGTAGTCCGCATAGATGAAAACCGTGCCAAGCAGATCGGTGGAGTGCCGCGTCCAGTTCTGAAATGGCCGCTCGATGAAGTAGGAAAGCGGCACTACCAGGCGCCGTTTGTCCCAGATCCGGACGACGACGTACGTGGTGGTGATTTCCTCGATCGTGCCCCATTCGCCCTCCACGATCACCACATCGTCCAGCCGTATGGGCTCGGCCAGGGCCAGTTGCACGCCCGCCAGCAGATTGGAGATGGTAGGCCGCGCCGCCAAGCCGATGACCAGTCCGGCCAGGCCGGCCGACGCCAGCAGGCTCGTGCCGATCTGGCGGATGCTCGGAAACATCATCAGCCCGACGGCGACCGCAAACAGGCAGATGACGAAAACCATGATCCGGTAGAGCACCGTCAACTGCGTCCGGATCCTGCGCGCGCTCACGTTGTCCGGGCCCTCGGTGCGGTGAAGCGATGCGACCCACGTCAGCACTCTGCGGAGCACCGAAATCGCCAGCCAGGCGAACGCGGCGATGAGGACGAGCGAAAGCAATCGCCGCAACTCGGCGGTGGTACCGGAGGCGATGGGAAGCGCCCCAATGCCCGCAATCGCCGCCATCACCGGCAGAATCAACCGGCTCGGACGATACAGGTCTTCAGCGATGGAAGCGCTCATCTCCAGGCGGCGCAATACACGGAAAACGATCCAGTGCGCAACCAGCGCTAACAGCGGAGCGCCCAGAAAAATGCCGAGGGCCCGCGCCCAGACTTGCCACTCTCCGATGAACTGCTGCATCCCCCCAGCTTATCTCGCCTCCGGGGGTCGCGACAGCAAGGGAGGGCTACCTAACCTGGTCGGGCCGGCGCATACAAAGCAGGGCGAACGCGTGAGGTCATCTCTGCAAATACCTGCTGCGCCGCATCTCTTCGAGCGTGTTGGCTTCGAAGGTTTTGTTGAGGTGCGTGACGAGGTTCTTTTCCAGCAAAGTACCCTCCTTCACCTGCTTCACGACGGTCTTGAAGTGGGGATAGTACGGGTGTTGCCCCTTCGGTTCGAGCAGGATCAACCCGGCCGCGAACTGCATTTCAAGAGCGCCCGGGTGGGTGTCGCCCAGCACCCGGATCGCCTGCATCACCAGGCTGTATCCGTTCCTGTCGCCCAGGTATTCCGTCTTTAGCCACTTCGCCTGGCGGCAGGCCTCGAAAAAGTAGCCCAGGTCGAACCACGCGAGCGGATCGCCCTTGCCCGACCTGTCCGCCTCTTCCACGTGCGCCACCAGTCCGGCGAGCACCCGGTAGGCCACCCCCGGATTTCGCTCGCTGTATACGATGGCCCGCCGCATCGTCTCCATCCGCGCCAGCACCGGCGCATCCGGCGTCAATAGCGCCAGTGTGTCCTCGGGCACCTTCTCGATGTCATAGCCGGGATCGCGCGCGTTCCACGAACCGGGATCTCCCCACGGCAGCGACTTCGCGTCCCCGATAGCCAGCGCCCACTTCACCAGCGGCTGCTCGAACATCTCGTCCCATGGATCGGCCGCCGCCGCGCGGCTTGCCGCAGACAGAATAAGGCCCGCAATAACAATCAGAAAGCAAATGTTTTTCATGCGCATGATTAGCTCCTGGATGGCTCCGAGATCGTTATCGTTCCAATCCGGTACCGCCTCTGCCCGTCCTCGTTATCCAGCGGCAGCGCGATCTGCGGGGTCCCAATGCGCGACCCCACCGAGACCCACACAGTGTATGTCCCGGGCTTCAGGATCGAGGCTGGCGGCAGAAGGAACTCGACATCCCGTTGCACCGCTTCCGCCTGGTTTTCCGGCCCTACCTTCAGCGTCCGGACATCGAAGCCCTCATCCACGAAAACACCGGCGATTCCGTTCTTGCTGTCTTTCAAGGTGAACGCCACAAAACCGCCGGGCAGGCACGGCGCCACACCGTTATTTCGCCAGCGGTGCGAGATAAGCATTTTGCCGGCAGCGGGCGCCCGCACCGGCAGAGACGCTTCGAGCAGTTGCAGCCGGTAGCCCATGCGCCGGGTGATCCGTTCCACGAGCTGCCGGTTCTCCTGCAGAAACTCCCTCGGCCACCAGTGCACCGATACGTAGCTTCCGTGCGCTAGCTCTATCGCTCGCAGGTAGTCGCTGCCATCCCCCCAATCGCCGCGCTTGACCGCAAGGCCGTAGTGCTCGCTTTCGAGGATCACCGGCAGCCGGGGCCAGAAGGCGCCTGCATAGTAATGGGTGTAGACAGCCTCCTGGCCGGGGCGGCACAGAATGCTGTCGTCCCGAAGCGTGAGGCCCTGTTCCTTTGCATAAACGAGCGTCTCCAGGCCCTTGCCTCGAAACGTGAGATTGTCGTTATAGGCAATGAGCGTGCGCTTGAAGTGCCTCTTGTGCAGGTCGATGTGCTTGCGGACGGTCGCGGCTGTCACGTGCCGCTCGGGCCCCGGATCGCCTTCTCCCCAGATACCGATCGTGCCGACATCGATCCACGCCACGTTCGGATCGCCGTCATAACGCGCGGCGGCCGCGGCGAAGAAGTTGTCGAGCTTCTCCAGGAAAATCGGGTCGTCATAGTCGGGTTCGTACCGGACCACGGCCGGAGCGCGTCCTCCGCTGCGCCCCCGCAACGGGTAAACCCTCGCTCCCGCCTTCACAACCCACTCGGGCGTGGCGTTGGGCGGATTGTTGGAAGCCGATTCGTAAGTAGTAAAACGGAATGCGATCTTTTTCCCTTTGGCGATCCAGCGCTGCGCCGGTATATCGACCACCGACCAGTTGAACTTGCCTTCCTCCGGTTCGAGATACGACCACGCAAGCCGAAGATAGATAACGCCGACACCCGGGAAGTCATCCACCGTGTCCCAGGGCTCCAGCTTGCTCCCGTACCTCACGATGTCGTTGTCATAGTGGTGAAGGACCCAGCCCATACCCGGGTTCACCAGCGCTGCGCCGTTGTCCACCGGGCGGACGACGGTTCGCTCTTGCGCCAGGAGAAACCCAGGCAGCAAGGCCACCAATAGGAGCCCTGCCGTCCGGGCACAGACTCCCCGGAAAAGGCTACGTCCGTGCAGTATTCTCATTCACACCTCCGATCAGGAAATCTTACTGCGATGTGCGGTTCGGCAGTATTTTGAGCCAAAGCCCCGGGGTAGCACAATGCGACAGCGGTGAACGGCGGGGCGCTATAAGTTCTTTATTTACTATCACAGAAGCCCAGGGTTTACAGTGAATTCCGCAGCTTGTAACGGTGACTATGGTGGGATATAATCCGCAGGCGCAAGATGAGCGATACCGGGAATTTGGATATCGAACGCCTCCGCGCCGAACTGAATGAGGTGCTCAGCTCCCCCCTGTTCAGCCGGGCGCCCACGCTTTCGCGTATCCTCGCCTTTGTTTGCGAAAAGTATTTTCAGGGTCAAATCGATAGCATCAAAGAGTACACGATTGCGGTAGAGGCCCTCGGCAGGCCACCCGATTTCAAGCCCAGCAGCGATACCATCGTTCGCGTCATAGCTTCCCGGATACGCCGCCGCCTGCGCCAATACTATGAGACTGAGGGCGCCGGGCACGAGATCCAGATACAGTTGCCGGAAAGCGGTTATGTGCCGCAGTTCGTTTATGTTGGGCAGGCGCACAACGTCGGCGAGAAGGCGCAGCCGCTCCCCGAGGCGCCCACCGCCCCGCAGTCCGACGCCCCGGCGTGGTGGGCGCGTTTCTCATGGATTGGCGGGGGAGTTCTTCTCACCGCCGGACTTGCATTGTGTTTACTCGCCGCCTGGAGAATCCTCCATCAGCCGAAAACCTCCACATCGGCCGGCTCCGTGAACGTACAGGCCGCGCAGTCGCCGCAGGAGGGCGACCCCATCCGCATCCGGGCCGGCTTCGACGGGCCCGCGTACATTGACAGTCTCGGCCGCACTTGGCAGCGGGACCAGTACTACACCGGCGGCACGGCGGTGGTGCGCCAGTTCCGCCGCGTTTACCGGACCCGCTCCCAGGAGTTCTACCGCACCGCACGGAGGGGCGATTTTCGCTACGACATCCCGCTGAAGCCGGGTAAGTACCAGCTTCACCTCCACTTTGTGGAGCCCGTGAGCGAGGAAACCGATCTCGATTCCGGCGGCGAACAGACAAGCCGGTTTCATGTTTACATCAACGACAAGCTGGCGCTGCGCGCCTTTGACATCGTGGCCGACGCGGCCGGGCCCAATATCGCGGACGAGCGGGTGTTTACCGGCGTCACCCCAGCCGGGGACGGTTATCTGCACCTGAGATTCGTCTCGTTTATGAACAGGGCCCATCTCACCGGGATTGAGGTGCTGCCGGGCGGCGACAAGATGCACCCCGTCCGCATCGTGGCATCAGTGGAGTCCGTTTTCGATCACAAAGGAAACCTGTGGGGCTCGGACCGTTACTCGCTTGGCGGCAAGATTACGCGGCGGGGCACTCCGGTCGGCAATACTCCCGACCCTTCACTTTATGGCAGCGAACGTTGGGGTCACTTCACCTATGCAATTCCGGTGGCCCCGGGGCGCTACCGCCTCACTCTGAAATTCGCCGAAACCTACCCTGCGCAGTTCCGCGTTGGCGAACGGGTCTTTGACGTTTACTGCAACGGAGTGGCGCTGCTCAGAAACTTCGACGTTTTCGCTCAAGCGGGCGGATCAAACCGGGCGTGCGACAAAGTCTTCGAAGGGCTGCAACCCAACGCTCAGGGTAAGCTGGTGCTCTCCTTTGTGCCTGTGGTGAATTACGCGATCGTGAACGCGATCGAGGTGGCGCCGGAAGACTGAACGCCTACCGCCCCCGCCCTTCGTCCCTGACGATCAGAATGGGCACATCGAGCGCGTGCCGCACCCCGCCGATGGTCCGGCCGAAAACCAGGTCCTGAATGCCTTTGTGCCCGTGCGCGCCCATCACCACGAGATCGGGCTTCAGCCGCCGGGCCAGACGGATGATCTCCTGCTTCGGGTCGTGAGAATAGCTCACCGCCGCTTCCGCCCGGATTCCCTGAGCCTTCAGCCCCTCCACGATCTCGTCGAGGTATCGTTCGCCCGCCTCCACTTCCGCCGTCGACGCCATGGAACCGTACACCTGGCTGGTCACATCCTCTTCCACGTGCATCAGGTAAACCTTTGCATCGTGTTGCTTGGCCATGGCCACCGCGTGCGCGATAGCTGCCCGGTCGCGCTCGCTATGATCCAGCGGCACCAGGATGGAGCGGTACACTGGCGGTTCCACCTCGCCCGCCGCCAACGCCGGCGCAGGAACTTCCTCGGGGCGGCGGTGCAGCCGCGGGATCCACGGCTGGAAGGTGATCCACAGCAGCAGAAGCAGCAGGCCGATCAGCACCGGCACAACGGTGACCATCAGCAGCGGCCGGTAGGGTCCCGCGGCGTCCAGCCACTCCATCACCGTGACCCAGGCCAGCCGCAGGTTCAGCCCGACAATCACCGCCGCAATCGCCCACGCCACCGTCTTCACCCATGGCGTATTGGCAAACGAGCCCATCCGGCGGCGGTCGCTGGTGAAATGAATCAGCGGGATCACCGCGAAGGGAAGCTGCAAACTCAGAATCACCTGGCTTAAAATCAGCAGCCGGAACGTGGCCTCATCGCCCGCAACAACAATCGTGATCGCGGCCGGAACGACGGCGGCCAGCCGGGTGATCAACCGCCGCAGCCACGGCCTCATCCGGATGCGGAGGAACCCCTCCATGACGATCTGCCCGGCCATGGTCCCGGTCATCGTTGAGGAGAGCCCGGAGCACAGCAGCGCCACGCCGAAAAGGACGCTCGCCAGCGCCGTGCCCAGAAGCGGGGTCAGCAGCTTGTAGGCGTCCTGAATCTCTGTCACCACGATGTTCCGCTTGTAGAACACCGCCGCCGCCATGATCAGAATGGCCGCGTTCACCAGCAGCGCGCCGTTCAACGCTACTGCCGAATCGACGAAGTTGAACCGGCACGCCGCCCTCTTCTCGGCCCTGGTTACGCCGATCCGCCGCGTTTGCACCAGCGCCGAGTGCAGATAGAGGTTGTGCGGCATCACCGTCGCGCCAAGGATCCCGATAGCGACGTACAGGCTCTCGTTCGTCAACCGCGGAATCAGGCCCGACGCCACCTCGCTGACCACCGGCCGCGCCATGAAAATCTCCAGCCCGAAGCAGACGCCCATCACCGTGATCAGCACCAGCACCACGCTCTCCAGCACGCGTATGCCGAACCGGGATAGCCACAACAGCAGCAGGCTGTCCACCGCCGTGATGATTACGCCCGCCAACAGGGGCAGTCCGAACAGCAGATTCAAGCCGATCGCTGCGCCCAATACCTCGGCCAAGTCGCAGGCGGCGATCGCGATCTCGCACAAAAACCAGAGCGTGAGATTGACCGGGCGGGAGTAGCTTTCGCGGCACGCCTGCGCCAGGTCCCGGCGGCTCACGATGCCCAGCCGCGCCGACAGCGTCTGGAGCAGGATCGCCATCAGGTTCGACATCACCAGGACCCACAACAACTGGTAGCCGAACCGCGCCCCGCCCTCGAGGTCCGTGGCCCAGTTGCCCGGATCCATGTAGCCGACGCTCACCAGGTACGCCGGCCCGGCGAACGCGAACATGCGGCGCCAGATGGAGTCGCGCGGCACGGGAACCGATCCGTGCACCTCGGGCAGAGATTGCGGTTGATGGCCGGCGCCGGTCATGCGGTCTTTTAGTGGAATCTCACCCGTAGTTTAGCACCGGTTACACGCGCGATAAGGATCAATACCTCCGGTCTAGCAGTCCCAGGGCCGCCGGCAGCGTCCCGACGGCCGGGGACGATCGGGGCGGGGCAGCCGCTTTTTGGCATTAAGCCAATCACGCAACGTAGCAACCGTGTGTTCATATAGTTAGAACCAAAATCCAAAGTAACACATGAAGATTGCGCCAGGATGACCGCCAGCCGGAGCAGGGGAGCCCTCAACCGCTTGTTTTCGGCCGGAGTGGTGGTTTTCAGCCACCTTGATTGGAATCCTTCGGAAAACATCTGGTTGTAAATCAAAGAGTTGGCGTTTGGAATCGTAAGTGCGCTTCCACGGGCGCAGCGAAAGGAGGATGGCCATGAAGCTCAGGGTCGTTCCGCTCTTATTTGTTGGGTTCCTCCTCCCCTGTCCCATTTGGGCCCAGGAAGACGAACCCGGGCGTGGCGTGGCCCGGATCAGCCTGATCAACGGCGACGTCTCGATTCGCCGCGGCGATTCCGGCGACTGGGTGGCAGCCGCTCCGAACAGCCCTCTGGTGGCTTACGACCAGGTTCTGACCGGGCCGAATTCCCGTGCGGAAGTTCAATTCGATTGGGCCAACTTCCTCCGCTTGAGTTCCGACACCGAGATCCGGCTGGCTGAGCTCGAGAACCGGCGCTACCAGGTTCAGATGGCCCGCGGCACGGCGATGATGGCCGTGCTCAGGGACAGCGAGGCCGATTTCGAGGTCGATACTCCGAACGCTTCCGTGCGGCCCCTAAAGCGCGGAATGTACAGGATTACGGTGACTCCGGACGGCGACTCCGAGATCACCGTGCGGGAAGGTGAAGCCGAGGTCTTTACGCCGCGCGGCGTCCAGCGCCTCAGTGCCGGCCGGACGATGATCGTGCGCGGCCCGGCCGAGAGCCCTGATTTCCAAATAGCCCGCGCGCCGGCCCGCGACGAATGGGACCGCTGGAACGAGGAGCGCAACAAAAGACTCGAGCGCTCCCGGGCCTATGAGTACGTCAGCCGCGACATCTACGGCGCCGACGATTTGGACGGCTACGGCCGGTGGGTCTACGTGCCGCCTTATGGTTGGGTTTGGAGCCCAAACGGCGTGCCCGGCGACTGGGCCCCGTACCGTCACGGACGCTGGATCTGGGTGGACTACTACGGCTGGACCTGGCTCAGCTATGACCCCTGGGGCTGGGCGCCCTACCACTATGGACGGTGGTTCTGGGGTCCGCCGTATGGCTGGTGCTGGTTCCCCGGGCCACGGCACCACAGGCACTTCTGGCGTCCGGCGCTGGTGGCGTTTTTCGGCTTCGGCGGCCACGGGTTCAGCGTCGGCGTCGGTTTCGGCAATATTGGCTGGGTGCCGCTGGCGCCCTACGAGCCGTTTTATCCGTGGTACGGGCGGCGCTTCTACGGCCACTTCCGGAACCCGGTGCTGGTGCGGAACAACATCACCGTCATCAATAACACCAACATCGTCAACGTGTACCGCAACGCCCGCGGAGGGCGTGGGGTCAGCGGGATCGGCGCCGGCGAGTTCGCTCGCGGAGGCCGTCCGCGGTCGCTGCGGGTCGGCGATGGCGACTGGCAGCGCGCCGCGCTGGTGCGGGGCCAGCTTCCGGTCACGCCTTCGGCCGAGAGCCTCCGGATGTCCGACCGCATCGTGAGGGCGCCGGCACGATTGAGGACCGAGAACACGCGGTTCGTTTCCAGGCGTCCGGCGCGGGCGCTGGAGCGTGTGTCCTTCGAGGACCAGAGGCGCGGCATAGAACAAGCGGTGAGCCGGAGCTTCGGCGCTCCGGGGCGGCAGGCGAACCGGGACGTGAACGCCGTTGCGGGGCGGGGCGATGGTTTGCGGTCCAGCCCCGGGGCAGGGGACGCTCGTGGACAGGCCGCCCGCACGGAGACGGCCCGCGATGCCGGTGCCGGTGGCTGGCGGCGCATCGGCGAGCGGCAGAATGAGCCGACCGCCGCAGGGCGTCCGGCGACGGACTGGCGCAGGTTTGGGAACGCCTTTGCTGCCGAAAGCGGCTCTCGCGGTCGTGAAGCCGCCCGGCAGGACCGGTCCGGCGCCGAGCGGGAGCGGAGCAATACCAACTGGAGCCGGTTCCCAAGCGCCGGCGCGGCGAGGAATCGCGGCGGAGCGCAAGACCGCGAGCCGGCGCGGCCATCCCAGCCCAGAGTGGAGCGGGAGCGGAACAGCACGACCTGGGACCGGTTTCCGAGCAGCCCGCGCACACCCGATGCGGGCCGCAGCCGGAGCGAGGAAAGAGACAGCGGCAGCCGCTGGGACCGGTTCGGAGGCGGCCGGCAGGTTGAGCCGCAGCGTTCCGAACCACGCAGCCAGGGCGCCAGATTCGACCGCGGCGGGGCGATCCGGATCAATCCGCCGATCGTCCGGGAACGACCCCAGCCGCGGTTTGAAGGCCGCGGCGGAAGCGGACCGGCGCGGATGAGCGGCGGCGGATCGCCACGCGGCAGCGGTGCGGAACGCGGCGGGAGCCGCAGCTCAGGCCGCAGCAGCGAGAGAGGCGGAGGCGGAGGCCGCGGCCGCAGCCGTTAGGTCAAGAATACGGTCTTTCCCTCAGGGCCTGCTCCGCGACAGCCCACGCGGGGCAGGCCACTTTTTTCTAAGCGGGCTTTTCTAAGCGAGCTAACGCTTGTACATCACGGATGGGGCGTTCCGCGGCCTGCGCGTCCCGGCAGGCGACCACCGGATCGAAATGCGATTCGTGCCGCGGATTCTATTTTGGTTCGGCGGTATCAGCATCGCCGGCCTTGCTCGCCACGGTGCTGGTGGTTGCACGCAGCAGAGGCATCAGCGCACGCGCCCGGAAGCAGGCGGAGGCGGCGAGTACGATGGCGTAGTGGCGTAGTCTCCTCGTTTCCATAGGTGTGTAGCGATGTTGGTTGGGTACTTGGATGAGAGCACAGACGGCAAGAAAGAGGTGGCTTATGGCATGGGTGGGTTCCTCGCCACGCAGCGTGAGTGGCTGAACTTTGAGCGGCTCTGGAAGCCTACCGATGATCGGCTCAGGGCGCGCACATCGCGATGCAGTTGCTTAGAATATGCGGGTGCCACCCGCGCTGCCAGACAAGTTGACATAATATCCATTATCGGAAGTGGAGCACTCAAGACGCCGGGGCGCCCCGTCCGGCTCGCAAGACGTTGTTCCCTCAATCAGACCTGTGATAGAAGGGATATTTCCTGAATGACCCTTCCGCGCGGCGTCGCCCTCATGGCCTCTGCTCTGGGGCTCCTGATGATGTTCGTGTTCTGGAGCGGGGCCGCCGGTCAGATCGCGAACGGATACAACGATTTCCTGGGGTTCTACGCCGGCGCACGGCTCTGCCGCACTCCTGAGCTCTACCAGGCTGAGGCTGTTACCCGCCTGCAACTTGCCGAAGCCGGCGCGACGGCTTCGGCCCTTCGCTTCACCCGCGCCCCCTTTTATGCGCTCATGCTTTCGCCGCTCGGGCATCTGCCGTTCCGGAGCGCATACTTCACCTGGATGGCGCTGAATCTGGCCGCGCTCGCGGGTTTTATCCTGCTGTGGAATGGCGCGGACCGCACACTCACGCTCACCGCCTGCTGCTGCTCCGTGCCTATCGCATCGGCCGTCGCAAACGGCCAGGACCTCGCGCTGCTCCTGCTTCTTGTCGCTGCTGCGCTCCGGCTGTTCCGTTCCAAGCACTATCTGCTGGCCGGCGTGGTCCTGAGCATGTGCGCGATCAAGTACCACTTGTTTCTCCTGGTGCCGCTGGCGCTGGTCGCCCAACGGCTCTGGCGCGTGCTTGCCGGTGCCGGAATCGGCGCGGTCGCCCTGACTGCCCTGAGCGTTGTTGCGGGCGGACCGCAGTGGCCCGCCGCCTATCTGAAAGTGCTTGCGGACCCCGCCATCAACCCGAGCATAGAAACTATGCCCGCCCTCGCCGGCTCCGTATCGGGACTGGAGTACGGAAACCTGATCCTCTGGGTTTTCGGGATTGCGGTCGCGGCCGCCTGCTGGTTTATCGCCCGGCGTGCGCCCGACTTCGAGACCGCGTTCGCGGCCTCGTTACTCGGAAGCCTCCTGCTCAGCTGCCATTCCTATGTGAGCGATGCCACCCTACTGATTCCCGCCTTACTGATCCTGGCCGAGCGCCGCGCAATTCCGCTCGCCGTAGCCTATGCCGCTCTATCCCCAGTGCCCTACTTCATGTTGCTCCGCGGCAGCCCGGCTGCAGATCTGGTGCGGATCGCTATGCTGTTAGTGGTGGGCGTGATCGCCGTTAGAGCGTGCAGTTCCTGGCGGAAGCTTCCCCGGCTGTCACCTTCGGGTGAGGTCGATCCCGTCCGGCAGTAGGATCTCGGCCACCAGGCATAGTGAAATTGTCTTGGAACCTGAATACTTCGTTTCCCGACCGCACGGCACTGCAAGAGCCTCCGAACGATGCGCAGATTCACCCTGTCGGCGATTTCTCTTTTTTCTTGCTGCCGACTTACCTATCGCCATACTCTGGGTCTGTGTCGCCACTTACCCCGCCCTGCCCGTCTACTGGAAACTAATTAGCCTGGCGACGCCGCTGTGCACTCGCTGGAAGACCGTCCTGGACTCCCGGAGCCGTTTGCGTACCCGCAAACTCCACCAATTGATTTCGGCTTCGTCAAAGGTTCTGAGTGTTGATGGCCGGCTGCGCTTGGTCCGGATCCCGCACGGGGATTGGTGGATTCCCACTTGCCCAGCACGCCACCAACTATTACGGCGACGCCAGGATTGGCGTGCGGCCCGGCATGGAGGCTGTCTTCTTTTTCTAAGAGGCGCAGTCTTTAAGAACGCGCAGTTTCTCGGGCGTTCACGGCTACAGCCCGGGAAAACGAAAGCGCTGCGATCATCACTCGCTCGCGAGTGCCGCGCGGAGGGCGTTGGCGGTCTGCGAAGCGTGGGCGACACGGATGACGTCGAAGCCGGCTGCCCGGGCGCTGGCGACTCCGGCGTCCGAGTCCTCCACCACCAGCGGCTTGCGGGCTGAGAGGAGTTTGGCCGCCAGAAGATACGGCTCGGGATCGGGTTTGTGGCGGCTCACGTCCTCTCCGAAAACCATGGCGTGGAAATAGTCCCGCAGCCCGAGGCGTTCCAGCACCGCCCCGGATTCTCTCCTGGTACTTGAAGTTACCACCGCTAACTTATAGTGATTCAGTGACTTGATCAAGTTCACGAGATCGGGATCCGCAGGTGGATCCGCCAGCATGCGTTCCCGGAACATCTCTTTCTTTCGCGGAAAATGTTCGCGAAGTTTTGCCCCGGGCACGGGCGGATTCGCGCGGCTGCCAAGGATGTCGAGTAAGGCAGAATCGGTCAGGCCGACGAATTCACGGGCGTAGAGGTCCCAGGTCAGCTCGATCCCGTACGGCCGCAGGATCTCGGCCCAGCAGGCATAGTGAACCGGCTCGCTATCAACCAGCACCCCGTCGAAGTCGAACAGAATGGCATCGTAGCGGGCCATTACGACCCGAACCTGACGGAGTTGAGCATACGGTTGAAGGCGGTGTTGGCTCTGGAGGTTTCCGACTGCGGCGCGATCAGGATGAGGTAGAACATGCCGTCCGGCCGCTGAACGGTGACCAGCGTATCCACTTCGGTCTGGCCCGGATACGGCGACTCGGAGTTCAGCGTGGTGATGAGCGCCTGCTGCCCGCCAACACGAGCGGTGCGGCTGGTGCCGACGACTCTCATGGACGGGTTTGTCCGCTGCAACTCCGAAATCAACTGCCGGGTGCGGGCATCGAGGGCGGTCCGCGCGTTGTCCCGGACGTACACGGCGATGGCGCCGTAGCCAATCGCACTGCCGCTCTGGGATTGCAGCACGCCGGCGGGCGCGGCCAGGGTGACCGAATCCGCCGTCTGATTACCCATGGCCTGCCAGTTATCCGGGTAGAGGAGCGTGAATCCCCTGCCCTGATATTGTCGGTACTGCCCGGATGGCCGCGCGCTGGCGGGATCTGCGGCGGGTTGCGAAGCGGCGCCTCTGCGCGGCTCGGAATATCCCTTCAACGCGGCGACCCGCTGCTTCATGGTGCGAAACTGGCCGGAATCACCGGTGTAGCTCGCTCTTGGCAGGTACGGAATGATCTCCTCGATTGCCTTCGTGCGGTTGCCAGGGTTGGGATGGGAGGAGAAAAACTGCGGCCCGCGGCTTCCGCCCTGAGCTTCGAGCTTCTCGAAGAAGCGGGCCATCTCAATGGGGTTATAGCCGGCGCCGGCCATGATCTGCGCGCCAAGAAGGTCGGCCTGTTTCTCGGCGTCGCGCGAGTATTTCAGCAGCACCGAGTTGGCGCCGAAGGCGATGCCGGCCTGCGCAAGCTGCCCGAGCAACCCCTTGCCGCCCACGGAGGCGCCTGCAAATCCGGCGATCAGTTGCAGGCCGAGCGCCTTGGTGGCCTGATGCGTGCCGTGGCGGAGCGCCACGTGCGCGATCTCATGCGCCATCACGCCGGCAAGCTGGGCCTCGTTGTCCGCTTCCTGAATCAGGCCGGTGTGGACGAACGTCGGCCCGCCCGGCAGGGCAAACGCGTTCACGCTTGTGTCGTAGACCAGCGTGAAGGAATACGGATAGGATTCCGATTCGGCCAGGGGATGCGCGGCCAGTTTCTTGCCAATGCGGTTGATGTACGCACTGAGCTGCTCGTCGCGTACGGTTTGGTATTCCTTAGCGATTTCCTGCGCCGCAGCGCGCCCGAGTTCGACGTCCTGCGCCTTGGTGTAGAGATTGAAGCCGGGCTTCAGCTTCGGAAGTCCTTGGGCGGCCACCAGAACGGCGGCAACCAGAAAGAGAACGGCGGATCTCTTTGCCAGCATCTCCGACCTCGTCTCTTACAAGGATACGGCGAATTCTGAAGCCGTGTACGTGAAAAGTGTCCGGCGCCGGCCGCGGCGTGCTGCTTTTATCGAGCGGCGGCGACTTTCCGGGCTCCTTCGACCTCGATGAGCTTGCCGGTTCGCACGTCGTAGATGAAACCGTGGATTGCCACGCTCGCGGGCACGAGTGGATGGTTCCGGATGCGGGCGACGTCGTCGAGTACGCTTTGCGCCTGGTCCTTTATGGTCAGCCATTCGATGTACTCGCCGGCCCGGGAACCCGGCCCCTTGCCCGTGTCCTTCCAAACGCCGTTCTCGAAGGCCGCCGTTTCCAGGCTGCGCGCGAGCAGGTCGCGCATGATTTCGTTCGTGAAGGTTTCCATTCCGCAATCCGTGTGGTGGATCACGAACCACTCCTGGGTGCCGAGGAGTTTATGGGAAATCACCAGCGAGCGGATTGCGTCGTCGCTGGCGCGTCCGCCGGCGTTGCGGATCACGTGCGCGTCGCCTTCGGCGAGGCCGGCGAACTTCGCTGGGTCCAGGCGGGCGTCCATGCAGGTGAGAATGGCGAAGCGGCGGGCGGGCGGCATCGGGAGCTTCGATTTGGCTCCGAAATTGGCGGCGTAAGCCTTGTTGGCTTCAAGTACTTCCTGAAGAATTGTGCTCATAAAGTCTCCTCCGAGTGGTTTGGCCGAAACATCCTAAAGTCTATCGACATTATGGCACATTCGCAGACAAAAGAAAAGGCTGCCTGAGTGGACGCAACGGAGAAATCCCCATCACCATGGGAGGGTTTGCATCACTATATAATGACTACATGTTAGTCCCCACCGAGAAGATTTGGCACAACGGAACATTCATCCCTTGGAATGAAGCCAGGATTCATGTTTTGTCCCATGTGGTGAGCTACGGCACGTCCGTATTCGAAGGTATTCGCTGCTATGAGACGCCGTCCGGGCCGGCGATTTTCCGGCTGCGGGACCACGTGCGGCGCATGCTCGATTCGGCGAAGATTTACCGCACGGAAGTCCCGTATACGTGCGAGCAGCTTTGTGAGGCGATCAAGGATCTGTTGCGGGTGAACAAAATGAGCTCGTGCTATGTGCGGCCGATCGTGCTGCGCGGCTATGGCGAAATGGGCGTGTTCCCCGGGAACAATCCGGTTGAAGTTTTCCTGGCTTGCTGGGAGTGGGGCCGCTATCTGGGTGAGGAGGCGCTGGCGGAAGGCGTCGACGTTTGCGTATCGAGCTGGAACCGCCTGGCGCCGAACACGCTGCCGGCGATGGCGAAAGCCGGGGCGAACTACATGAATTCGCAGCTTATCAAGATGGAAGCGCTGGCGAACGGTTACCACGAAGGGATCGCGCTGGACGCGGCAGGCTACGTAAGCGAAGGGTCGGGCGAGAACATATTCGTGGTACGCGATGGAAAGATTTTTACTCCTCCGCTGGGCACCTCGGTTCTGCCGGGCATCACGCGGGATTCGGTGATCCAACTGGCGCAGGACGTGGGAATTCCGGTAGTGGAAACGATGGTGCCGCGCGAGATGCTCTACATCGCCGACGAGGTCTTCTTCACCGGAACAGCGGCTGAGATCACGCCGATCCGTTCGGTTGACCGCATACAGGTGGGCGCGGGGCGGCGCGGTCCGGTGACCGAGAGGTTGCAGAAGGAATTTTTCGCGATTCTGGACGGTACGAAGCCCGATCACCGCGGCTGGTTGACTCCGGTATACACTCCGCAACCGGCTGAAGCGCGGGGATGAACGACTGGCAGGAACCCTGTGAGCACGGTCCGGAGAACTACCTCCCCCGAGATTTTCATCCGGACCGGGCTCGCAAGAGGCACTACCTTTTTAGCAAGGACGGGCCTGGAAATTCCAGCTTCAAAGGGACTAAAAGCTCCGTTTTCAACAAGTTTTATCCCACGTGCATGGTTGCGTTTAGCAGCCATGCAATGTGGAAAACCTGTATATAAAACACTCGAATTATGAAATGTTCCGGCATTAATGCCCTCACTGGACGTCCGGCGGAGGTAGTTTTCGGAAAAACGATCGAATCGGTGGGACCCGCAGCCGCCGGGGCGGCGGATTACATCGCGCCGGGCTGGATCGACCTTCAGGTGAACGGTTTTGCGGGAGTGGACTACAACTTTCCGGCGGCGCCGCACGAAGAAATCGCCCGGTCGATCCGGGTGCTGTTCTCGACGGGGGTGACGCGGTTTTACCCGACCGTGATCACGGGTTCGCCCGAGGACATGTGCGGCGCGCTGCGCAACCTGGCGGACGCGAAGGAACGTCTCGAGGAAGGCGAGGCGATCGAGGGAATTCATGTCGAGGGCCCGCATATCTCGCCGGAGGACGGACCGCGCGGAGCGCATCCGAAGCGCTGGGTGCGGCGGCCGGACCTGGACGAATTCCGCCGCATGCAGGAGGCGGCTCGAGGGCTGATCCGGCTGGTGACGCTGTCGCCCGAATGGCCCGAAGCGCCGCGGTACATCGAGGCGCTGGTGGATCAAGGCGTCGTGGTAAGCATCGGGCACATGAACGCGAACGCGGCGCAGATCGCGGATGCGGTAAGCGCCGGAGCGACAATGTCCACACACCTTGGCAACGGGGCGCACGCCGTGTTGCCGCGGCATCCGAACTACCTGTGGGAACAGCTTGCCGAGGACCGGCTCACCGCCGGCTTCATCGTGGACGGCATTCACCTGCCGGCGTCCTTCCTGAAGACGGCGCTGCGCGCGAAGGGACCGGAGCGCGCGGTTTTGGTGACCGATGCGGCCATGCCTGCGGGTTGCGCTCCGGGGAGATACAAGCTCGGCGAGCAAGAGGTGGAACTGACGCCGGACAACCGGGTGGTGCTGGCCGGTGGGACTCGGCTGGCTGGATCGGCGCTGCGCATGGACAGGGGCATCGAAAACCTGATGCGGCTCGCCGGATTGACGCTTGCCGAAGCGGTGCGCCTGGCGACGGTGAACCCGGCGCGGGCAGCGCGGATCGAGGGACGGCAGAAGGGGCTGGAAACCGGCGAGCGCGGCGATGTGGTTCGCCTGCGTTACTTGCCGGAGACGCATCAAGTCTATATAGAAGAAACCTGGCTTGGTGGCGAGCAGGTCTATTCCGGTACAATGACTCCGGACTAATGATCCGGAAAAGCCTCACAGCAACGGCCTGCGCCTGCGCGGCCCCTGCAAGGATACGATGAAACCGCGCACCAAACAAATCGCGCTTCTAACGCTTGTCCTGGTCTGCGGCGGATGGATTCTTGCGAACGCGGCACGGCGATGGGGGAGCATGCCCCAGCGCGGCTGGTCGGGCATGCGGTTCAATTACCGGTTGTCAACCGGAGAGCCGACCTTCACCGTGGAGAGCGTCATTCCGCTGGGGCCGGCGGCACGCGCGGGCATCGAGGTCAACGACCGCATTGTCGCCATCAACGGCAAGCGTGAAAGACTGCGCGAAGCGAACCGCGGCTTCAAGCCGGGCGAGACGGTAATCTACACGATCGAGCGCGACGGCAAAGAGCGCGACGTCGCGGTGCGGCTGGAAAATCCCTTCCGGCGCATGCCGGTGCTAATCGAACTGGCGCTGGATTTTCTTGTCGGCCTGGCGTTTCTTACCGTCGGCATGCTTGTGTACTGGAAGCGGCCGCACGATCACCGCGCGCTGATTTTCTTTTTCAGTTGCTCGATGTTCGGCCTGGGGCGGCTGATGGCGATGGGACCGCGGTACCCGGAACCGACGCCGCAGGGCGCGGTGATGGCGGTGGCATTTCTGGCCGTCTCGTTCCTATTCTTCCCTGCCCTTCTCCATTTTTCCTTGATTTTTCCGCGGCGGCGTCCGATTTTGGACCGGCACCCGGCGGTGCTGCGCTGGATTTACGGACTCCCGGCGATCTCCGTGCTTGTGGTGGGCGGGCTGTCCACCCTGGCTCTGATGACGGCGCGCCGGCGCGGAAGGCGTCCGGGCCCGCGGGACGAGTTCAGCCTGGAGACGCTGTTCGCTCCGATGGCGGAAAGGGCTTCCGAATACCGCCTGGAAATCATGGGGGCGCTGTTTGCGGTGATGCTGCCGCTGGCGGTGTTCTTGATACTGCGGTGGCGGCGCGCGATCCGCGAGCGTGGCTGGAAAACGGCGATTCTGGGGCATCCGGGGCTGGCCATGGCCACGATGGCGGTATTGCCCGCGGCGGCAGGCAGCTCGCTTGAGATCGGCGGAATGGTGTTCGGGGCTTCGCCCGCGTTCCACCGGTCTGTGATTGAGTGGATGGCAACCAGCCTGGCAGTTGAGTTTGCGGCCTGCACCGTCGTGGAGTGGATCGTCATTCCCGTGGCGGCATGCGTGGCGGTGTACCGGAGCTACCGCGAGGCGGGCGTCGAAGAAAAGCAGCAGGTGAGGTGGCCGCTGTGGGGCATACTGATCGCGGTGCCGGGATACTTCCTGCTGCCGCCGCTTGCGAGCGCCACGGCGTGGATTCTCGGGCTCGACGCAGCAGGCAGCCGCGCGGCGATTCTGAGAACCGCAGGCGATTACCTGCACATCCTCGTACTGCTGTTCATACCCGTGTCGTTCGCGTTCGCGATTCTGAAATACCGCCTGATGGAAATCAACATCTACATCCGGCGGACGGTGGTGTACGGCGGCGTGACGGGGCTGCTGGGCCTGATGTATTTGGGCCTGGTGGGCGGCGTGGGCGCGCTGGTGAGCCGTTCGACGGGCGCGACGAGCCAGTGGGTGGCGATCGTTTCGACGCTGGCCGTGGCGGTGGCGTTCGTGCCGGTGCGCAACCGCGTGCAGAGTTTCGTGGACCGGAGATTTTTCCGGCGCAGGCAGGACTACCCGGCTGCGCTCAGCTCGCTCAGCCGCGACGTGGCGGACTCCCGCGACCAGGCGCAGTTGTTCAACACCGCGGTGGACCGGCTTCAGGAAGCGCTGCAAAACCGGTCCGTCGTGCTGTTCCTGCGGCCGCAGGATGAGCGCGCATTCGTGCCCGCGGCGAAGGTCGGCATTCCGGACGCGGTGAGCCGGCGGGCGCGGTTCGCTGCCGACGGGCCGCTGGCGAGATCGCTGACCTCGATCGCCGCTCCGCCGGAGGATGTGCCCGAAGAGGAGCGCCGCATGGTCGAGGAACTCGGCGGCGTGCTGCTGGTTCCGATGCGGCGGCGCGACGAGCTGATCGGTTTCCTGAGCCTCGGCGGCAAGCTGTCCGATGAAGATTACGACCGCCAGGATATGGATTTTCTTTCGGCCGCGGCTAACCAGATCGCTGTGGCGATCGAGAACTTGCGGTTCGAGCAGCAGGAGCGCGAGTTCGAAAAGGCACGAGAGATCCAGCAGAGGCTCCTGCCCGCGCGGATTCCGCAGGCTCCGGGAATTCAGATCGCGGGTGCCTGGCAGCCGGCGCGCGCAGTGGGCGGCGACTACTACGATGTGCTCGAACTTGGCGAGGGGCGGCTGGCGTTGGTGATCGCCGACGTGTCTGGCAAAGGGGTTCCAGCGGCGCTGCTAATGTCGAACGTTCAGGCTGCGGTGAAGACGCTGGCCAGCGAGGCGGCGTCGCCCAAGGACCTGTGCGAGAGGGTGAACCGCCTGATTACCAGCAATATCTCGGTGGGGCAGTTCATCACGTTATTCTACGGCGTGCTGGACACGCGGACGATGAGGCTGGTTTACACGAACGCGGGGCACCTGGCGCCCATTCTGTGGCGCGCTTCCGGGACTGTGGAGCGGCTGGAGACGGGCGGGCTGATTCTGGGTGTGTCCAAGGCGGCGGTCTACGAACAGGATGAAGTCACGCTTGAGCCGGGAGACAAGCTCCTGCTGTTCACGGACGGCTTGAGCGAAGCGTTCAACGGCAACGACGAGGAATTCGGCGAAGAGCGGCTGACGGCGCTGTTGGCCGCTTCCCAGAATGCGACGGCCGAGGAGATCGGGCGCAGCGTGTTGGGCGCAGTGTCACGGTTTTCGAACAACAATTTTCATGACGACGCGACGCTGATCGCAGTCACGGTGGAGCCGGCGGCGGCGTGCGGCGAAGGCAAGGCTGAGAAAAAGCGGGGCACATCAGGCTGACCCTGTGGAGGATCGAGTGGAAAAGGAACTGAGCGGGAAGATCGCATTTGTGACCGGCTCCGGGCGGGGGCTCGGACGGGCCATCGCCGGCAGGCTGGCCGAACTCGGCGCCGACGTCGCGATTCACGACCTGGACTGGAACTCGCCGTCCAAGTACGGTGAAGCGCCGGACCTGGGCGCGGTGGCGGAGCAGATCGCCGCATACGGAGTCCGCACGCTGGCCGTGACGGGAAATGTCGGCGACCAGGATGCGGTGAAGCGGATGCAGGAGGAGATCTGCACCAAACTGGGGCCGGTAAGCGTGCTGGTGAACTGCGCCGGCGGAGACATTGGGGCATCGGGCGGAAAGCCGAATCCGAACACCGCACTGGGCATTTCGGTTGAAGATATCCGGGTGGAAGTGAACAACAACCTGATTGGGACGATGCTGGTTTGCCAGGCGTTCTGCCCGGCGATGGTGGCGGCGGGCTCGGGCTCGGTGATCAACATCGCTTCGGTGGCGGCGCACTTCGGCACGTCTCCTGAGGCGTTGTACGCCACATTGAAGGCCGGGGTGGTGCATTTCACGAGGTGCCTGGCTTTCGAGCTGCGGCCGCACGGTGTCCGCGTGAACGCCGTCAGCCCCGGACCGACCAAGACGGCCCGGTTCCTGGCGACCCGCAAGGTGGATCCGGCGATGATGGAGGTGGGCAAATCGCTGATCCGCTACGCGGAGCCTTCCGAGATTGCCGACGTAGTGGCGTTCTTGGCTGGGGAGCGCAGCCGCTTCATGAGCGGGCAGGTGCTGCGCGTGGACGGCGGAATGACGCTCTACCCGGGTTAGCCTTTTTGTTGCTGGCCGCGCGCGGAAACGCTCACTGGGAAGCTCGAAATAAAAAAAGGCTCCCTTTTGCAAGAGAGCCCGCTTAGGACTTCCTCTGATTTAGTGGGACCGGCTTCGCCGAAATCGTTCGGGACATGGTCCGAGAACCAGTGCCCCGGACAAAGCCAGCTGATGCCGGCCCCACGCCTCTAGTGGAGCAAATGAGATGCCAAAGAGGGCGCGTTGAAAACGCGCGTCTTACTGGCAAGGGAGTAAGACTTGGTAGGTAAAAAAGCGTCAGAAGTCGTCCGCGTCGAGGTCGGGCAGATTTCCCGCGGGGGCAGCAGCCGGGGACGGGGCAGCGCGCCAGCGGCGGACGAAGTACGCAACGACGAGCACGCCGAGGATTCCGAACAGAACGGGGACGAGCACCGCGACGGCCTTGGCCTGCCCTTCGGGCTCCATCATGATGCGCTGCCCGTAGCGCTGTTTGTAGATATCGAAAATCTCCTGGTCTGACTTACCCTCGGCGACGAGGCGCGCGATTTCCGCTTTCATTTCCAGAGCCGTCTCGCTGCGGTGCGTCCTGACGCTTTCCTGGTAGCAGCACGGCGCGTACATCGCTTTTTCGATTCGCTCGATCCGCGCGCTCACATCTCCGGCCAGGAGAACGGCAATCAGCAATGCAAACATGCCTGCCTCTATTGCAGCAGCTTCAGGTCTGGAAAGGCAAGGGTGGCGGCTTACTGAGCACCTTCAGATTGCACGCGTAGTGAGGCGCTGAAATCAAGCCCGGTGTGATGCTAAGGGTAGTGCTCGGATCGACGTTCAACCCGTCAGGCTAGCTGCGGCGTGAGATCCCGAAAGACACTGGCGCTAGCCTGACGGATTCACTTGAAAAGGTACGCTCGGATCAGAGTCTCAGTTTCCGGTTCTACCTCATCGGTTCCGCTTTGACGGTGATGGGCACTCCCTTGGAGATTGAGTCGAAGACGGGTGAGAATTGCGGCCCCATGTCGCAGATGGCCTGAAGCTGGTCGTCGGGCGCGTCGGCTTTGATTTTAAAGTTCATGCGTATGTTTTGATAGCCCCTGCGAACGTCTTTCCTCAACCCCAGAAAACCTTGCAGGTCGATGTCGCCTTCCAGGGTTGACTCGATCTCATCGATCCGGATGCCGCGAGCGGCGGCATGGTAAACCATCGACGAAGTCACGCACGCCGCGAGCGCATGGAGCAGATACTCCACCGGATTGGCTCCGCGATCCTTGCCCAGCAGGATCTGCGGCTCGTCGGCCTCAAGCACGAATTGCCGCTGATGCGGAATTTCCTGATTCGCCCCGTAGAAGTCGCCGACCGTGGAGCGGTTGTGGCCACCTTCGTCCCACTCGTTGCGAATTCTGAATTTGAACTTCGCGAGTCCCGGCGTTGCTTTGATGCCGTCGATGGTCTTGCGAAGCTCGGAAACGTTGACCCCGTTCAGGGTGTCTACTTGCGCTTTTTGCCCAGCCATCTCGCGCCCCTCCTGGTCACAGCGTATACCGGGTAGCGAACCGGCGCAAGACGCCTGCGACGGTTTACGGTGTGAAATCTTCCTCCCCGGTAAGGGAGAGCGCGAATGCGGCGAGCAGGTCGGCAGCGCGGTCGAGATCGCGAAGCGACACCATCTCGACGGGGCTGTGCATGTAGCGGTTCGGAACACCGATGAGTCCGGCGGCGACGCCCGCGCGCGTGATCTGGATGGCGTTGGCGTCGGTGCCGGTGGCGCGGCCATAGGCGTCAAGCTGATAAGGAATCTCGCGCGACTTGGCTGCCTCGATCAACTTCTCGACCACCCGAGGATTCATATTCGGCCCGCGGAAGATCACCGGGCCTTTGTCGAGAGCGATGTCGCCTTCCTGCTTCTTGTCGATGGACGGGCTGTCCGTGGCGTGGCACACGTCGATGGCGATGCCGACGTGGGGATCGACGCGAAACGTACTGGTTTTGGATCCCCGCAGGCCGATTTCCTCCTGCACGGTGGAGACCGCATAGAGCGCGCAGTTGAGTTTGCCGGACTGCGTGCGGCGCAGCGCTTCGAAAGCGATCCACAGGCCGCTCTTGTCGTCCATGGCGGGCGCGCTGGCGCGCTCGTTGAGCATCTGCCGGAAGCTCAATTCTAGGGTCACGGGATCGCCGATGCGTACGCGCGAGCAGGCGTCCGCCTGGTCTTTCGCGCCGATGTCTATCCAGAGGTCCTTCAGTTTCGTGACCTGCTTGCGCTCTTCCTCGGTGAGCAGGTGGATCGGCTTGCGCGCGATGACGCCGAAGACGGGGCCGGATTCCGTCCACACGGTCATCTTCTGGCCGACGGCGATTTGCGGGTCCCAGCCACCGATGGGCTGGACGTAGAGGAAACCGTCGTTGTCGATGTAGCGCACCAGGAAGCCGATCTGGTCGCAGTGCCCCGCCAGCATGACTCGAAGCGGCGCGCCCGGGTTGCGCACGGCGATTACGTTCCCGTGCACGTCGGTCGTGACTTCGTCCGCAAACCCGGCCGCGTACCGGCGCACGATTTCCTGGACGGGGCGTTCGTAGCCGGAGGGGCTGGGCGCCTCCAGAATGCTCTTGAGGAACTCCAACGGCTGTGTATCCATTTTGTACAGAGTCTATCGTCTTTCCAGGAACTCCCGCTAAATAAAGTCACCCGCGCGTTGAAATGTTTCGATGTATTTCCGGCCGAGCGGCCCGCTCCACGCTACATTTGAGTTAGATGTCCTCGGAGCGTGAGCGGTCCCTCGGCTGGGTTTTCTTCATCGGATTGTCGGCGGCGGTATTCGCGCTATTTGTGTTCGCCTGGCTTGCAGACGAGATGCTGAAAGGAGACACAAGAGCCTTCGACCAGTCTGTCCGCCTGGCATTTAACGCCCACGCGTCGCCCGCCCTGACCGCCGCCATGCGGGTTTTCACCTTTCTGGGATCGCCGGTTGCGGTAGCTGCTATATCGGGGGTGGTGGCGGTTCTGTTCTACTACTGGCGGTGGCGGCGCGCCCTCCTGCTGTTCGTGATCACGCTCGCGGGCGCGGCCGTGCTGAACGCAACGCTGAAGCTGGCCTTTCAACGCCCGCGCCCTCCGGACACATTTTTTGAAACGGCGACGCCCGCATCGTACAGCTTTCCGAGCGGGCACGCGATGTTGTCGGTGTGCCTGTTCGGCACGCTGGCGGTGCTGGTATCGCCGCGGTTGCGAAGCCGCGCGGGCCAAGTGGCGGTCTGGCTTGCCGCGATCGCGCTGGTGCTGGCGATCGGGCTGTCGCGCATCTACCTGGGCGTGCACTATCCGAGCGACGTGATCGCGGGCTATGCGGCGGCGGTGGTCTGGGTGGCGGCGGTTGCGCTGGCGGACCACTTGCTGAGGCGACGGCGGGTCGCGCGATGATCGTTATCCTCAACGAAGTCTCCGGCGGCGGGAACGGCTCGCGGGTTGCCTTGCGCCTGGTAGATGCACTGCGCAATGCGGGACTGGAGCCGCGCGTTACCGTCGTGTCGCAAGGCTCGGCGACAACGGAGCTGGCCGCGCGCCTGGCGGGCGAGGGGGAACAGACCGTGGTGGCGGCGGGCGGGGACGGGACGATCCGCGCGGTGGCGGAGGGCGTGGCGGGCACCGATGCCGCGCTCGGCGTGATTCCACTCGGGACCTTCAATCACTTCGCAAAAGACCTCGGGATCCCGATAGACATGGGTGCGGCGGCGCGCACGGTCGCCGCGGGCCGCGTGATTCCCGTGGATGCCGGCGAGGTGAACGGCCGTGTCTTTGTGAACAACTCGAGCATCGGGCTGTATCCCAGCATCGTCGTGAAGCGCCGTGAGCGGCAGCGGCGGGGAACTGGCAAATGGCCAGCGCTGGCCTGGGCTACGGCGTCCGCGTTGCGCCGCTGTCCATATTTCAATCTGCGGCTAACGGCGGAAGGAAAAACCGTGGCGGGCAGCACGCCGTTCCTCCTTGTCGGCAACAACGAGTACGAGGTGGAAGGTTTGCGCCTGGGGCGGCGCACGAGGCTCGATACCGGGCGGCTGTGGTTCTACATGGCGCCGCACCGTCCGTCAAGGCGCGCCGCGGCGCGGCTGCTGCTGCGCGCGCTGTTTGGCCGCTTGCGCCAGGACCGCGACTTCTTCGCCATGAGTGCGGCGGAGTGCCGGGTGGAAACGCAGCTAAGCATGGTGACAGTGGCGCTTGACGGCGAAGTGACGCTGATGCGGACACCGCTCGACTACCGCGCGCGTCCGGGGGCGCTGCGGGTGATCGTGCCTGCCGGAGCGGAGTGATGCGCACGGTGGTCCACCTGTCGGACCTGCACTTTGGCCGCATCAATCACGCCACCGTGCGCCCGCTCGCCGCCTTTGTGAACGAGGCGCAGCCCGATCTGGTGGCCGTCTCCGGCGATCTCACGCAGCGGGCGCGCGTGGAGGAATTTTTGGAAGCGCGCGAGTTTCTCGATTCTCTGCCCTTCCCTCAGATTGTCGTGCCGGGCAATCACGATCTCGCGCTGTATAACCCGGTGGAGCGATTCCTGCGGCCGCTGCACACGTACCGCCGCTACATCAGCGAGAACCTCGAGCCGGTGTACGCGGACGAGGAGCTCGCGGTGATGGGGATCAACACGGTGCGGATACTCACGATTCAGAAGGGGCGCATCAATATGAGTCAGGTAGCCCGGATCGAGAAATGGCTTTGCCCCTTTCGCGAGGGAACGGCTAAGATTCTCATCACGCATCATCCTTTCGATCTGCCGGAAGGCGCGAGCCCGCGGCGCATCGTAGGGCGAGCCAGGGAAGTGATGCGCAGGCTGGCCGGGTGCGGCGCGGATGTGTTTCTTTCCGGGCACCTGCACCTCGGACTGATCGGGCTCTCGACGGTGCGGTATGAGATCGAAGGACTGTCGTCGTTGATCGTTCAGGCCGGAACGGCGACGTCCACGCGCGGGCGCGGCGAAGTGAACTCGTTCAATATCCTTCGCATCGACTACCCCGAGATCGAAGTGGCGCAGATCAACTGGGACTCCGAATCGGGTGTGTACGCGCCAGCGTCGAAAACGAGGTTCCGCCGAAGTCAGGGCATGTGGAGAGTAATCTGAAAGCGCCGGCTGAGCTCGCGCCGCCGCTCACGGACCGCATTGAGCGACGCCGCGAAACCAGCCGGCGTGAACGGTCGCGCAGGGCCGCGGGCGGACACACTTCCGCCCTCGGCCTGCCTGAACTTGTTTGGGAGTTTGCTGGATTCCTATTGCAAGGCGGTCACGTCTTCCGCCTGCAATCCCTTCGGACCCCTCTTGACCATGAACTCGACCTGCGCGCCTTCATCCAAGGTGCGATAGCCCGGTGCATTGATAGCGGAGAAGTGGACGAACACATCCTCGCCGTTCTCGCGCTGAATGAAGCCAAAGCCCTTGGCTGCGTTGAACCACTTCACTGTTCCCTTTTCCTTCATGTTGCTTCCTTCTGCTTCCTTCTCTTTCTGAGTTATTGAAAACTCCGTATCAACTTTGAACGCAATGGGTTATATCGGAGCAGCATCCCCAGGACATCGCAGGTCGCTGTCTTTTTCTTACTTCGTTTGAGGATTGAGAGCCTCAAATTCGAGACCATTGTAGCATAGGCAAGTACCAATTCTAAACATTTTTTAACGTGCCATTCTATGCCCAAATTTTGCACACGCCGGGCGTCGGGACGGGAAAGTCCGAAGAAGCACGGCGGCGTGGCAAGCAGCCTAATTTAAAGGTCTCAAAGGAGTTCTTCGCGCTTGTCGATCACGAGCTTGTCGCCGCTGGTGATGTAGTCGGCTTGCATGCGGATGCGCGGCAAGGCGTCGCGCGTGAATTTCTCGGCGGCGGCAGTGCGCGCCGGATCACGTTCGGCCTGGAGCAGCATGAGATGCACGCCGAGAGCGTCGCAGGCCATATCGACCAGCCTGCGGGAGACGAGCTCGCTGTAGGTGCGGTCGTTGAAGTCCTTGAGGAAGGTAACGCAGGAAGAAAGCTTTTCGCGCGATTCGCGGGCCAGCGAGGCAAGCTGAGCCAGCTCGGGACGGAACCCGCGCTCGCCGAGCTGGGCGAGGTAGTTGCCGAAAGCTCCGCTGGTGATGCCGACGGAAGCGCCGACTACCTGAAGCTGAGTGGTGCCTTCGTAAATGGTGGTGATGCGGGCGTCGCGCGCGAGCCGCTCGACGTTGAACTCCCGCATGTAGCCCGCGCCGCCGTGGATCTGTATGGCGTCGTAAGTGACGCGGACGGCCATTTCCGAGGCGTATGCCTTGGCGATGGGCGTCAGCACGGAGGCCCAGGAGGAGACTTCCTTAAGACGGGCGCGCAGGGCGGCGTCCGGTTTCTCTTCGAGCTGCCGTTCGAGCATGCGGCGGCGGTCCACGAGCCGGCTGGCCTCGTACGTGATCGCGCGCGCGACCTGAATCTGCGACTTCATGCGCGCCAGCATGTCATAGACCTGCGGTATCTCGATGATGGGGCGTTTGAACTGGACGCGCTTGCGTGCGTACTTCAAGGCTTCTTCGTAGGCGGCCTGCGCGATGCCCACCGCCTGGCTGGCCACAGCGACGCGGGCGCCGTTCATCAACGCCATGACGTAGCGGATGAGGCCCATGCGGCGCTGCCCGACGAGCACCGCGGGCACGCCGTTGAATTGCAGCTCGCAGGTGGGCGAGCCGTGGATGCCGAGCTTGTGCTCGATGCGCCGGATTACGAGCTCGGGGCATTTCTCGCAGAGGAACATGCTGAGGCCGCGGCCATCGACGGTGCCTTCCTCCGAGCGCGCGAGCACGAGGCTGACGTCGGCGCACCCGTTGGTGATGAAGCGCTTCACGCCATAGAGTTTCCAGGTGCCGTCGGGCTGCTCGACGGCTTTCAGGCGCACGGCCTGCAGATCGCTGCCGGCGTCGGGCTCGGTAAGGATCATCGCGCCGGTGATCTTGCCGCTGGCGAACTCTGGGAGGTAGCGGTCCTTCAGGTTGTCGTCGCCGAATTCGTAAATGGTCTGGGCGATGTCCTGAAGGCTGAAGAGGTTCATCAGGCTGGCGTCCGCCTGGGCAACCATTTCGATGGCCATGCTGTAGAGCAGGCCGGGGAAGTTCAGGCCGTTGTACTTCCGCGGCAGCATCATGCCCATGAGGCTGGATTTCGCCAGGATATCCATGGCCCGCTGGGTGCCCTTGGCGTAGATGACCTTGCCGTTTTCAAAGTGTGCGCCTTCGCGGTCGACCTCGGGCGCGAGCGGAGCGATTTCGCGCGCGGTGATGGCGCCCATCATCTCCAGCACGGCCCGGTAGCCTTCGAGCGCGTCGGCATAGGAGAGCGGCGCGTCGTCATACTGCTCGGCCTCGGTGTAATTGCGCTCGAGCGAAGCGACTACGTCTTCGAGGTCGAGGTGGTTGAAGTGCCACTGAATATCCGGATTATCGGTGAAAAAGTTGTCCACATCCGCCTCCTACAGTTTTCCTTTGAACGCCTTGATGAGCCTGGGGATCACGTCGCGCACGTCCCCGATAATTCCGTAGTGGGCCACCTGGAAGATGGGCGCCTCGGGATCGGTATTGATGGCAATGATTTTGGCCGACTCCTCCATGCCCGCGCGGTGCTGCACGGCGCCGGAGATGCCGCAGGCGATATACAGTTTGGGGCGCACGGTGGTGCCGGTCTGGCCGACCTGGTGATCGGCATGGATGAAGCCGGCATCGACCGCGGCGCGCGAAGCGCCCACTGCTCCGCCGAGCACGGCAGCGAGCTCGTGGACGAGTTGAAAATTCTCCTTCGAGCCCATGCCGTAGCCGCCGGCAACGATGATGGAGGCCGAGCGCAGATCCACGCGGCGAGGCTGTGTGTGCCGCTCGATCACCCTGACGAAGTCGCATTCGGAATCGAGCACGACGGGGACATCGATGATTGTTCCGGTGCGGCCTTCGACCGGGTCGGGGGCGTGCATCACGCCCTCGCGCACGGTGGCCATTTCAGGCAGCACATCCGGGCTGACGATGGTGGCGATAATATTGCCGCCCCAGGCCGGACGGATCTGCAACAGCTTTTTCTGATAGAGGCGCCCGGCCGATTCGTAGGAGCCGATTTGCAGATCGGTGCAGTCGGCCGTAAGCCCGGTCTTGAGGGCCGAAGCGACACGCGGGGCCAAGTCGCGGCCCACGGGTGTGGCGCCGTAGAGCACGATTTCCGGTTTCTTCTCGCGGATCAGGTCCGTCAGGACGCGCGAAAAAGGCAGAGTGGTGTACTGCGCCAGCCGCTCATCGTCGGCGGAATAGACGATGTCCGCGCCGTAGGCGATGAGCTGTTCCGCCAGCGGGCGCGTGCCGCTCCCCAGGATCACGGCCGCAAGCGGGACGCCGAGAATTCCGGCCAGTTCCCTTCCCTTCCCAAGCAACTCGAGCGAGACGCCTGCGATCGCGCCGTCGTCGACTTCCGCGTAAACCCAAACCTCACCGTGTTGTGACATTAGCCGAACGTCCTCTCTTCCACCAGTTCCGTGACCAGGCTGCGAATTCCGTCGTCATCCGCGCTGTAGAGCTTGAGGTTGCGCCCCGCGAGCACGACGTTCTCCACTTTCTTGACCTTCGTGGGCGAACCGGAGATGCCGACTCGCGCCAGTTCCGCGTTGATGTCCTCGGCGCCCCAGGTTTCGATGAACAGGCCCCGCTTGCGCAGGTCCGCCACGACGTCGTCCACGCTGCGGCCCTGCCGCTTGGCTTCCGCTTCGACTTCGAACGCGGAGCGCGCGCGGCGATACTTGAGCAGCAGGCGCGCGTTGGGCCAGCGGGGCGAGTTCGCCGACTTGGGAACGGTAAGCAGGACCGGCTTGCGCGCCAAGACGATCTCCTGCGCGCGGCCGAGATCGCGGCGGATGCGGACGCACTCGCCCTCGATTGCGAGCACGCGGTCGGCGAAAGTGACCTGCGCGATGCCGAGCTTTTCGGCAACCTGCGGCCCGACCTGCGCGGTATCGCCGTCGATGGCCTGGCGGCCGCAAAGGACCATGTCGAAAGGCATGAGGTGCGTCTGGATGGCCTGCGCGATGGTGTAGGAAGTGGCCAGGGTGTCGGAGGCGGCGAAGCGGCGGTCGCTGAGCAGGATGACGCGATCGGCGCCGCGGCAGAGCGAATCCTTGAGGATCTCAACCGCGCGGGGCGGCCCCATGGTGATGACGATCACCTCGCCGCCGTAACGCTCCTTCAGTTCGAGCCCCATTTCGAGGGCGTTCAGGTCTTCGGGGTTGAAGATGGCGGCCAGGGCATTGCGATTGACGGTGCCGTCCGGCTTCATGACTTCGCCCGTGACGTTTTTCGTGTCCGGCACCTGTTTAGCAAGCACAATGATTCGCAGGGGCACATTCCCTCCTTGGGAGTTTTGAAACAGTTGAGGACCCGCCGATACTGCACGGCCCGCGCAGCCTCACTATCGGGGCCAACCGAGAAAGAGGTCCAATTTAACACAATGGAGGGGCCGGCGTCCAAAGTGCCGTAAACGTAAGATGCGTAAACGGTTTCGGCGGCAGGAGGCGTAGACTTGAGCTGAGGGCGGCATGAGCGGATCACTCGTTACGGTAGAGACTTTCCTGATCGCGCATGAGGCCGAGATGGCAAGAGGCTATCTCGAGGCCCACGGGATTGACGTGTTTCTGGCCGACAGGGAGATGTCCCGAATCCACGTCTCCCCCCTGATCGGCGGCGTCAAGCTACAGGTTCGCGCGGAGGACCAGGAGAGGGCGCGCGAACTCCTCGCTAAGATCCGGCGCGACGCCGGCGGCGACGAGGGCGACGAAGTGGACCGATGATGTTCAGTTTACCCACGGCCGTTCGGCGCTGTAGCGGGCCACACGATCCGGCAGCCATTCCCGCAGCTCGGGCGCAATGTAGAAGCGTGGGAACAACAGATCGTCGCCGCGCTGGATGACGCCTTCGGCGAGGGCGGTCGCGTGCAGCGGAGTTCCGGGGTAGATCCTGATGCCTATGGTGATTTTCAGCGCATCCAACTCGAGCGATTCGGCGAAGGCCAGGCTTTCCTCGACCGTGTCCCTCGTCTCGCCCGGGCCGCCGAGCAGCAGAAAGCCCACGCGCTTGATTCCGGCCGCGCGGAAGAGCTCCGACGTTGCCCTAACCTCGGCCGCATCGAACTGTTTGTTGTAGCTGAGCAGCAAGCGGGCTGAGCCGCTTTCAAAACCGAGAGAGACCTGGCTGCATCCCGCCCGCCGCATCAGTTCGACGAGTTCCCCGTCAACCCATTGCGGATAGACGATGCACCAGAGGTTCGCATCGAGATCCGCCTGGATGATGGCGCGGCACAGCTCCTTGGCGTACCAGAGCGGCAGGTTGAAGACGTTGTCGACGAAGGTGAAGTCGCGCTGCCCGGCCGCTCTCAACTCGCTCATCCAACGCACAACGAGCTGGGGTGAGCGCCGGCGCATAACGGCGCCCTCCACGAGTGCGTTGGGACAGTAGCTGCAATCGAGAGGGCATCCGCGCCGGCTCTGCACAGGGGTCCAGACGCCGGGCCTTCTTGCGGCTGAGGGAATCCAGAGGTCCGGCTCCGGCAGCGGCGGATCCTCTTGAAGAGATGCAAAGCGGCGGCTCTCAACGGCGCGTCCGGGGAGGCAGACGCCCGGGATGCCGGCCGGGTCCGCGCCGCGGCCGATCCGCTCCAGCAGCGCCACAAACGGGGCTTCCCCTTCGCCTTGAACTCCGAGGTCGGCTCCCAGGTAGCGCAGCACGCTCTCGGGAAAGATGCTGAACCCGGCGCCGCCCAGAACGATCGGCGCGGGCGAAGCGGCGCGGCAGGCGGCCACAACGTCGCGCACCGGCTCCAGCAGAAAGCGCGGGCGCTCCATCTGCTGATCGTCGATGTTGCGCACCGAGACGCCGATGACGTCGGGTTGGAGACCGGCGGCCGCATCCGCGATGGCTTGCCGCGGATCGGGTTCAAAGGCCAGATCGAGCAGCCGGGTTTCGTGGCCGGCGTTTCGCGCAGCCGCCGCCACGCAAGCCGCTCCCAGCGGCAGCGTAAGCATGTTCATGGTTTCCGTGTTCGCGGAAACCAGAAGCACTTTCATTGGAACCGCCTACCACCTCGCTATCGTTGCGGAGTGTCCCTGTCTCCAGCGTTTCTCGGCAGAAAACCCTCTCAGGAAACGCCCACCACCTTTATAGCAGGGGTTTTATTTGGCCGCCGGGGACAGCTTGGCGCACAGTACCGCCCGGTGCTAGTATCTGAATTCCACAAATGCGGTATCCGGCCAAGATCGATTGGTGGATTGGAGTATGCGTAGTTGCCGCGCTGGCGTTCCCCCTGGCGAGTGCAATCACCATGCGAGACCCATGGGCTTACGCAGCCTCAGCGATCCTGTTCGCGGTGGTTGTTGGTTTCATATATCCGCAATATTACGAGACCAACCCCGACTGTCTTCTGCTGCGTGCCGGCCTCAGGCGGATCCGGATCCCGTATTCCCACATAACCGCCGTGCGGCCAACGTTCGACATGCGCTCCTCGGTTGCGATGTCGCTGGATCGCGTGCTGATTGAGTATCAGAACGGCTGGCAGCTTATCGCTCCCAAAGACAAAGTCCGGTTAATCGAAGACGTTCAGACGCGCGCGCCTCAGCTTTCAAGAAGAGGTCAGGGGCTCGTCTTAACGGCATCCATCCCACTTCCGAAAAGCTCTGGCCGATGACAACCGCTGGTGGTTCAACAGCAGCAGAGCGGTGGATTTCGGCCACCCCGATCGCAGCGTTGATCGCGCGGTAAACGCGAGAAATCAATGAGATCCAGAGTTGGCACGGGGACTGCATATTAAGAGGGCGTAGTTGGAAGGGAGGACAACATGAAAAAGCTCATTTGCACCGGGTTCTTTGCTCTGGCGCTCGCCGCGGTTCCAGCAAGCGCCACCGAGATTTTCGTCCGCTTCGGCCCGCCGAGGCCGCCGCGGGAGGTGGTGGTGGTTAGCCCCGGACCGGGCTATGTCTGGGTGCCCGGGTACTACCGCTGGACTGGGAAACACTACAAGTGGGTTCGGGGGCGCTGGGTGAAGCCGCCACGCCATCGCGCTGTTTGGGTCCCTGGACATTGGGCGCCGCGCCGCGGCGGGTTCGTCTGGATTGCTGGCTATTGGCGGTAGGTCCGGCTATGTTGTCCCCCACTCCCCGTTCGTGAGTGATTAGCGGCTCCCCCGTTGCGGGGAGCCGCTTCCCCTTTGAAATCCTTCCCCGTTCGCAAGACTTCCCCGAAAGGCCCCTGAAAGCGCTCCTGAATGCCCGCATCGCGGCCCTATCATAAGAGATGCGGACCGGCTAATAGAATGAAGAAGCTCGACTTCCTCTTTTTCGACGCGGGCGGGGGGCACCGCAGTTCGGCTAACGCGCTCAAACTGGCCATCGAGCGCGACGGCCGGCCGTGGGAAGTGCGTTTGGTGAATCTTCAGGAGCTGCTCGATCCGCTGGATGTGTTCCGCAAGCTCACCGGACTGCGGCTTCAGGATGTGTACAACCTGATGCTCAAGAAGGGCTGGACGCTGGGGTCGTCTCAGTTGGTCAGGCCGATGCAGTTGCTCATCCGGTTGTATCACCGCAAGCAGGTGGAATTGCTCGAACGGCATTGGCGCGAGAGCCGCCCCGACATGGTGGTTTCTTTCATCCCGCACTTCAATCGCGCAATCGCCGAAAGCAGGACGCGCGCCATCCCCGGCGTTCCGTTCGTCACGATCATTCTCGACATCGCGGATTATCCGCCCCATTTCTGGATCGAACGCGAATCCGAGTACATCATTTGCGGCTCCGAGCGGGCGGTGGAGCAGGCGCGAGCCTCTGGTCATTCCGACGACCGTATCTTTCGTACGTCCGGAGTGATTCTGCACCCGCGGTTTTACGAACCCGTGCAGGTGGACCGGCGCGCGGAGCGCATGCGGCTGGGGCTCGATCCGGACCGCCCCACGGGGCTGGTGCTTTTCGGAGGTCAGGGCAACCGCGTCATGCTCGACATCGCGAAGCGGCTGGATGCTTCGGGGCTCGATCTGCAACTCATCTTTATATGCGGCCGGAACGAGAAGCTGCGCGAGCGGCTGCGCGCGGCGAAGTTGAAGCTGCCGCGGTTCGTCGAAGGCTTCACCACGGAAATTCCCTATTACATGCATCTCAGCGATTTCTTCATCGGAAAGCCGGGTCCGGGCAGCATCAGCGAGGCGCTGGCGATGAAGCTGCCGGTGATCGTGGAGCGCAACGCGTGGACGCTGCCGCAGGAGCGCTACAACACGGAATGGGTGACGGAGCGCGGGGTCGGGCTGGTGGTGCCGAGTTTCCGGCGCATCGCCGAGGCGGTCGGGTGGATGCTGGAGCCGGAAGCGTTCCGCCGCTTCCGCGAACGCGCCGCGGCCGTTCACAACCGCGCCGTGTTCGAGATTCCAGACAACCTCGCGTCCATTTTCGAAAGGCATGGCATAAGATAGAGAGCTATGTACTGGCTCGGCATTGACGTAGGTACCGGAGGAACGCGCGCGCTGCTGGTGGACCGCCAGGGAAAGGTGAAAGCGGGCTTCACCGCGCCGCATGAGGATATGCGAATGGAGCGGCCCTTGTGGGCCGAGCAGCGTCCGGAGAACTGGTGGGACGCGGCACAGCAGGCCATTCGCGGGGTGCTGGCCCAGGCAGGCGTTTCCGGAAAGGACGTTCGGGGCATAGGGCTTTCCGGTCAGATGCACGGGTTGGTAATGCTCGACGAGCGCGATCAGGTGATCCGCCCGGCGCTCATCTGGTGCGATCAACGCAGCCAGGCGCAGGTGGATTACGTGAATGCGAAGCTCGGCCGCGAGAACGTTCTGAAGTGGACCGCGAACCCGGTGCTCACCGGCTTCACACTGCCGAAACTGCTCTGGGTGCGCGACAACGAGCCACAGAACTTCGAGCGCGTGCGGAAAATCCTGCTGCCGAAGGATTACGTGCGGTTCCGGCTCACGGGCGAGTACGCCACGGAAGTCTCCGACGCCTCGGGGACGTCGCTGTTCGACGTGGTGAACCGGCGGTGGTCCTACGAGATGGTGGACGGACTGGGGCTGGACCGCGGGATTCTGCCGTCGGTCGCAGAGTCGGATGTGGTGAGCGGCTGCGTGACGACTGCGGCGGCGGAAGCGACCGGGCTTGCGCCCAACACCCCGGTGGTGGGCGGCGGCGGAGACCAGGCGTCGAGCGCGGTGGGGAACGGCATCGTGGAGCCGGGCATCGTGTCGTGCACACTGGGTACCTCCGGAGTGGTGTTCGCGCATATGGAGAAGGTGGCGTACGACCAGGCCGGGCGCGTCCACACCTTCTGCCACGCGGTGCGCGGGAAATGGCACGTGATGGGTGTGACGCAGGGCGCGGGGCTGAGCTTGCAGTGGTTCCGCAACCAGCTTGCGCCGGACAAGAATTACGACCAGCTCACGGCGGAAGCGGCGACGGCGCCCCCGGGTTCGCAGGGGCTGTACTGGCTGCCGTACCTGATGGGCGAGCGCACGCCGCATCTGGACGCCTCTGCGCGCGGCGGGTGGATCGGGCTGACGAACAAGAACACGCGCGCCGATCTGATCCGCGCGCTGCTGGAAGGCGTGAGCTACAGCCAGAAGGATTGCCTGGACATCATCGAGGAACTGGGCGTAACGGTGACCTCGGTGCGCGCCTCGGGGGGCGGCGCGAAAAGCGCGTTCTGGCGGCAAATGCTGGCCGATGTGTTCAACAAGCGCGTGGTGGTTCTGGAGACGCAGGAGGGGTCGGCGTACGGGGCGGCGTTGCTCGCGCTGGTGGGCACGGGCGAGTATGCATCGGTACAGGAAGTGTGCCGCGCGGCAATTCGGGAAGTGGATTGCGCGAATCCCGATCCAGCCCGCGCCGAACTGTACGCACGCGGGCACAAGGTGTATCAATCCCTCTACCCAGCATTGAAACCGCTGGGACTGTAACACCGTGCATGCCCCGGAAAGGGCCGGATTGACCTACTGCGACGTCAGCCTTCCTGTGCCGCTGGACCGGGCGTTCACCTATTTGCTGCCGGAAACGCTCCGTCCGCGCGTGCTGCCGGGATGCCGGGTCGTAGTCCCGTTCGGCTCGCGAAGACTCACGGGCGTGGTGCTGCGCTCGCACAATGAGCCTCCCGACGGCCCGGTGCGCGAGGCGCTGCGGCTGCTCGACAACGAGCCGGTGCTGAGCGAGGAAATGCTCGCCCTCGCCCGCTGGATTGCCGGCTACTACTGCGCGCCGCTCGGTGAAGTCCTGCGGACTATGGTGCCGCTCGCGAGCGAGATACGGCGCAGCAAGGTTTACGCGCTCACCGACAAAGGCCGGGACGCGCTCAAGCGGCTCAGCGTTTCCGAGGCCGCGTCCGAGGACCCGGCCGTGAGGCTGATGAGCCTGCTTGAATGGCGGCCGCGGTCTGCCGCTTATCTCACGAAAGAGATCCCAACAGCGCCGCGCCTGCTCCGCGGGTTGGAAAAGAAAGGCTTCGTTGAGCAGGAATGCCTGGAATCGGAGCGCGACCCGTTCCGCGCGCCCGCGGCGAAGCTCCGGATCGAGGCGCTTGGTCCCGCGCCGCCAGGAAAATACAAGAAAGCCGAGCGCGAGCTGCTGGCCTACCTGGAGCTGCACCCGGGATCGCACAACCTCAAAGACGTGGAAGCGTCTGTCCGTAATGCCGGAGAAGCGGCGCGTGCGCTGGCGCGCAGAGGGATCGTTTCGCTCAAGCCGGAACTGCCGGCGATCAACACGCACTACGCGCGCCCGCCGCACGTGCTGAATCCGCACCAGCAGGCGGCGTTTGACGCCATCCGCGAGGCCCTGGAGGCGCGCACGTTCAGAACCTTTCTGCTGCAAGGCGTGACCGGCTCGGGCAAGACCGAAGTGTATTTGAACGCGATCGAGGCGGCGCTGGCGGCCGGCCGGGGCGCGCTGCTGCTGGTGCCGGAGATCGCGCTCACGCCCGCCGTGGCCGGTCAGTTCTTCCACCGCTTCGGCGACCGCGTCGCGATCCTTCATTCCGCCTTCGGCGATGCAGAGCGCGCCGAGCAATGGCGGCGGATCCGTTCGGGAGCCGCTGGCGTGGTGGTCGGGACGCGCTCCGGAGTGTTCGCGCCTGTGGCGAATCTCGGGCTGATCATCGTGGACGAGGAGCACGACCAGAGCTACAAGCAGGAGGAAACGCCGCGCTACAACGGCCGGGACGTGGCGATCGTGCGAGCACAGGCCGCCGGCGCGTGCGTGGTGCTCGGCTCGGCGACGCCGAGTCTCGAAAGCCGGTACAACGCCGCGCGCGGCAAGTACACCCTCCTGGTGCTGCCGGAACGCGTCGAGCAGCGCCCGCTGCCGCGGGTCGAGGTGATCGACATGCGCGTCGAGTTTCTGGAGACGCGCAAACAGAGCACCTTTTCGCGCCGCATGATCGAGGCGATCGGCGCGCGGCTGGAAAACGGCGAGCAGACGATGGTGCTGCTCAACCGGCGGGGGTTTTCGAGCTTCGTCGCGTGCCGTTCCTGCGGCGAGCGCATCGAGTGCGCCAACTGCGCCGTCACGCTCACCTATCACCGCCGCGACCAGCGCCTGCTCTGCCACTACTGCAACTACGCCGAGCGCGTGCCAAGCCGGTGCCCGAAGTGCGATAGCGAGTACATCTATTTCCTGGGCATCGGTTCCGAGCGCGTGGAGGCGGAGCTGCACCAAATTTTCCCCACCGCCCGGATCGCGCGCATGGACCGCGACACCATTACCGGCAAGCGCGCGTACGAGACGATTCTTTCGGGCTTCCGCGAGGGCAACTACGACATCCTCGTGGGCACGCAGATGATCGCCAAGGGACACGACATCCCGAACGTCACGCTGGTGTGCGTGGTGTCCGCCGACGTCGGGCTGGGGATGCCGGATTTCCGCGCCGCCGAGCGGACGTTTCAGTTACTCACGCAGGTGGCGGGACGCGCGGGGCGTGGCAGCGTGCCGGGAGAGGTGCTCGTGCAGACGATCAATCCCGACCACTACGCCATACGCTTCGCCGCGGCGCAGAATTACGACCAGTTTTACGAGAAGGAGCTCGAATTCCGGCGCATGATGCGGTACCCGCCTTTCAGCGCGCTGGCGAACGTGCTCGTGCGCAGCGAAAGCCGGGAGCAGGCGCTCAAGCTGAGCGCTGACCTGGGCGCGCTGCTTACGCCGCCGCCGGAGCACTTGAAGGTGCTCGGTCCGGCGGAAGCGCCAGTGCCGCGGCTGAAAAAGGAGTACCGCTACCAGTTGCTGATCAAGGCGGCGAGCCGCAAGGCGCTCAAGGGAGTGCTCGAAGACATGCGGCGCTTCGCGCTCGAACGCAAGTGGCCGGCCACGGCGCTCGTGATTGACGTCGATCCGCTGACTCTGCTCTGATGACTTCTGTGCCCTCCTTCGAGGCGATGGAAGAGAACCTGCGCGTGACGCTGGGCGCGTTTGCGCGGGCCAAACCCACGGGCGAGGTTCGGAACTTTCCGGGCATCACGGTGTGCTGCTCGGATGTGAACTTCGCGATGTTCAACGCCTCGGTGATCACCGCTCCGGTGATGAACGTGGCGCAACTGGAGGAGCGGATCGCGACGGCGGCGGGGTACTACCGGGAGCGCGGGCTGCCGTGGTCGTGCTGGCTTTGCCAGGAGTGGATCGATAAGCGCGTGCGCAGCCGCGTGGCCGGCGCGTTCTACAGGCACGGACTGCACCTGGTGGTGGAACTGCCAGGCATGGAGGCCAACCGCCTTGCGCCGCCGCGGCGCCCTCTGCCCCAACTGGTTTTTCGCAAGGTGGAAAGCAGCCGCGACCGCGCAGATTTCACTCACCTCATGGCGGCTGCGTTCGGCATCCCGCATTCGATCTCCCGCGAAGTGTACGAATCGGCGGAGACCTGGCAAAGCGGCCTTACGGGGTGGCTGGGATATCTGGAGGGAGAGGCGGTCACAAGCGCCGCGACCGTGATTGCGGGAGGAGTAACCGGGGTGTACGCCGTCGGCACGCTTCCGCGGTTCCGGCGCAGCGGATGTGCCGAAGCGGTGATGCGCCACGCGCTGGCGCAGGCGCAGCAGGTCTCGGGCATCGAGCGCAGCGTGCTGGAGGCGAGTGAGCAGGGATACCGGCTGTATGAAAAGATGGGCTACCGCACGGTGGCCCGGTACGCGGTGTTTGCGTACGGGTAAAGCGCGTGCTCGGGACCTCCGGCTCGTACCGGCGGTTATCCCCCCGCCAGCTTCCCCCCGGCTATGAGGGCTTCCACAGCCGCGATCTCTTTTGAGAGCGGCTGGTCGGCGGTGATTTTGGGAATCAGCTTGCGCGCCGCTTCGATGGGTTCGCTCGAGCGGAGCGGCGCGAGGCAATCCAGGGCGCGCGCCGCGGTCAGCGCTTCGATCGCCAGCACGGTGCGTGTGTTGCGCACTACGTCCTTGAACTTAAGCGCGGCGGTCATGCCCATGCTGACGAAGTCCTCTTTGTTCCCGCTTGTGGTGAGCGATCCGGGCGAAGCCGGATGACAGAGCACGCGGTTTTCAGCCACGAGCGCGGCTGCGGACACCTGCGCCATCATCAGCCCGGATTCCAGCCCCGGACGGCCGGCGAGAAATGGCGGCAAGTCCTCGTTCAGCGCGGGGTTCACCAGGCGGTCGATGCGGCGCTCGGAGATGCCGGCTAGTGCGGTGAGCGCGATCGCCATGTAGTCCAGCGTGAGCGCGAGCGGCTGGCCGTGAAAATTTCCTCCCGAAAAGATTTCGTCGCCGATCACGAGAGGGTTATCGGTGGCCGAGTTGAGCTCGATGGTGAACACGCGCCGCGCCTCGGCCAGCGTGTCGCGCACCGCGCCGTGCACCTGCGGCGCGCATCGGAGCGAATAAGCATCCTGAACGCGGCGGCATGCGGCGTGCGACGCGCGAATTTCGCTGCCCTCAAGGAACCTGAGCAGCCGGCTGGCGCTGGCGGACTGCCCGCTGAACGGCCTTGCCGCGTGGATGCGCGGATCGAACGCGCGCGGCGTGCCGCGAAGGGCGTCGAGCGTCATGGCGCACACGAGGTCGGCCGTTGCGGCCAGCGTTTCCGACGCGGCCAGTTCCAGGCAGCCGATCGCCAGCATGCCCTGCGTGCCGTTCACTAGCGAAATGCCTTCCTTGGAAGCCAGGGAGAGCGGCTCAATGCCAGCGCGCCTGAGGGCTTCCCCGCCCGGCAGGACCACGCCGTCGAATTCCGCCTCGCCCTCGCCGGTCAACACCAGCGCGATGTGCGCGAGCGGCGCCAGATCTCCGCTTGCCCCGACGCTTCCTCTGGCGGGCGCCACCGGCGTCACGCCTCGATTCAGCAGTTCGCAAAGGCGTTCGGCCACCACCGGCCGGATGCCCGAAAATCCTTTGGCGAGAACGTTCGCGCGGATCAGCATCATGGCGCGCACCTCGGCGCGGCTGAGCGGGCTGCCCACTCCGCAGGCGTGCGAGCGCACCACGTTGCGCTGCAACTCCTCGAGCTGATCGGGTGGAATCGGAACGCTGGCCAGTTGCCCCACTCCGGTGTTGACGCCGTATACGGGCTCTCCACTGGCCGCGAGACGCTCGACCACCTCGCGCGACCGCTGCATTTTCGCGATCGCTTCAGGCGCCAGAGACACCGGCCCACCGCCCGCCGCCGTCTCCACCACCTCTTCGATGGTGAGATGCTCGCCGTCCAGGACCGTCATAGCTTGATCGTAACGTAGCGCCTACAAGGAGCCGCGGCTCGCGATATAATCCCGCTCTGGTCAGAAATCACAGAGGAGGCACTATGTCGCAATCAGATGCTAGAGGGGGGCGGCGTGGATTTCTGCGGCGGTTGATGGCGGTTGCCGGAGTGTCCGCGGCAGCTCCCGCGGCGGGAGTCGCGCAGCCGCGAGCAGGCGAGTTTCAATTGCCCAGCTATGCGCGGGCCCAGAACTACAGGTCCCTGAAACAATCCAGTTACGACCGCACCGGCGGCAACGCAGACCGCTACTCGATCCGCCCCGGGGCAACGCAGGAGTTGTTCAACTCCAACGGGCCGGGCGTCATTACCCACATCTGGTTCACCATTGCGGCGCAGAGCCAGAACCACCTTAAGGAACTCGTGCTGCGCATGTACTGGGACGGCAACGCGAAGCCGAGCGTCGAGGCGCCGATAGGAGACTTTTTCGGTTTAAACCTGGGGCAGTACCAAATCTATGAATCGGCCTACCTGGCCTGCTCGCCCGGCCGCTCGCTGAACTGCTACTTTGCCATGCCGTTCCGCAAGTCGGCGCGCATGACGGTGACGAACGAGGGCTCGGCACAGGTCAACGCGTTTTATTCCAACATCGATTACCAGCTTGTGCCGTCGCTGCCCGCCGACACGCTTTACTTCCACGCGCAGTACCGGCAGGCGTCCCCCTGCATTCCGAACAGGGGCGAAAAGCTGAACCCGGACGGCAAGCTGAATTACGTCTACATGGAGGCGCGCGGGCGCGGGCACCTCATGGGCGCGACGCTCGGAGTGCTGCTGAACGCCGACGGCTGGATGGGCGAGGGCGACGACATGATTTTCATCGACGACGAGACCAAGCCCGCCATCATCGGCACCGGATCGGAGGATTATTTCCTGGGAAGCTGGAATTTCGGCGGGCGCGACGGCGCAGTTCCCTTCGCCCACCATTACTACGGCGCGCCGCTGATCATCATGGCCGAGCGCACCGGCGGGCGCTACTGCTGCTACCGCTGGCACGGCGACAATCCGGTGACTTTCACCCGGTACATCAAGCACACGATGGAGCACGGCCACGCCAACGACCGGGGAGACAACTTCTTTTCAGTCGCTTACTGGTATCAGGACACGCCCTATACCGACTTCCCCGCCCTGCCCCCCGCGGCCGAGCGCATTGCGCGCGTGAAGCTGAGCTGAGATCGCGCGCGTACGGTATTTTGGGCCGGGCCAAAAGAGGAAACACGGCGTGGTTCTTGCGATGTTGGACGGGTTCATACGGGATGTCCGGGTGGGATGGCGCGGGATGGTCCGCTCCTGGGGCTTCACCCTCACCGCGGTCTGCTCTCTGGCGCTCGGGATAGCCTCGACAACGGCGATGTTCAGCGTGATTCACGCGGTGATTATCGATCCGTTCCCGTACAAGGACGTTGACTCGCTGGCGAGCATCAAGCTGTGGGAACCCGGACAGCGCGGCTACAGAACCGGGTACACGGTGGACCAGTACCTGGAATTCCGGGAGCGCAGCCGGATTTTCGACGGCGTGATCGCCTCGACAATCAGCGATGTGGAATGGACGGGCGCGCAGGAGCCGCAGCGGCTGCGCGGCAACCACGGGCCGTTCGACACCTTCGACGTGATGGGAGTTCCGCCGCTGATCGGAAGGACGCCGGATGCCGCCGATGCGGAGCCCGGCGCCGATCCGGTCACCGTGCTGGGGTACCGCTTCTGGCAGCGCCAGTTCGGCGGCGACCCCGGGGTGATCGGGCGCAGGATGCTGTTGAACGGCGTCTCGCGCAGAATCATCGGCGTGATGCCGCCGCGCTTCATGTGGCGGGGCGCGGATGTCTATCTGCCGGTTCACTTCCGGCGCGGCGAGACGGTGGAGGGAGTCCGTTACGTACACGTCCTCGGGCGCGTGAAGCCCGGCGTGACGGAGGCACAAGCCGAAGCGGACCTGCGGCCCATCGTGGAGCACCTGAAGCGGATCGAGCCGACAGCGTTTCCCGACCAGTGGCGCGTCGGGCTTCTCCCGTTCAAGGAAACGTTTCCGAGCGGCATACGGGCGGCGCTATGGATCCTGTTCGGCGCAACCGGACTGCTGCTGCTGATTGCATGCGCGAACGTCTCCAACCTGCTGCTGTCCCGAGCCGCGGGGCGCCGGCTGGAGATGACTGTGCGGGCTTCGCTCGGCGCCGGCCGTTTCCGGTTGATGCGGCAACTGCTGACGGCAGCCGCGTGACGCTTCACCAGATTGACCCCGGCTATCTTCGAGTATTCGGCATCACGATGATTGCGGGGCGCGCACCCACCCGGCACGAGGTCGCGGATGGCCGTCACGTGGCGCTGATAAACCAGGCGTTCGTGAAACGCTACCTGGCGGAACGCAGCCCGCTGGGCAGCATCGTTCGGATTTCAAATCCGCAAGGGGCGCCAATTTCACCGGCCGGCGCCGGGTTTGAAGTGGTAGGAGTGATTCGAGACATCCCCAACGGAGATCCGAAGCAGGGCGTGCAGCCGGAGGTATACATTCCCTACAGCGTATTGGCGGTGGCCAACGTGCTTGCGGTGCGCACGGCGGGGCCTGCCGAGGCGGCGGCGAAGACGGTCGCGGCGCAGGTGTATTCGATTGACCGGGACCAGCCGGTGACCGACGTGCGAACGGTGCATGACCTCATGCGCGAATGGGTGCTCGCCAGGCCGCGCTTCAACTTTATCCTGTTCAGTGTATTCGGAGCTCTGGGATTGATTCTGGCGGCTGTCGGGGTGTTCGGTATTCTTTCGGACATGGTATCCCAGCGCACGCAGGAGATCGGCCTGCGCATGGCGATGGGCGCGACGGTCGCGGACGTTCTGCTGCTGGTGGTGCGCCAGGGTTTGACGCTGATTGCGATCGGCCTCGGGGCGGGAATGCTGGCCACTATCGGAGCGAGCCGGCTGCTCGCAAGCACGATGGAGAGCCTGGCCGCGCCGGACTTGAGGATTTTTGGAACGGTCGCCGCGGTGCTTCTAGCCGCCGGCTGCGTTGCCTGTTTCTGGCCGGCGCAGCGCGCCGCGCGCATCGACCCCGCCAGGGCGCTGCGCGACGAGTGAGGCTATCTTACGGGGCCGGGGCCGAGCTCAGAGAGCCGCTCGGGCGAAATCGTGCGGCGGAGCAACGCCGGATCAAATCCGCTGAGACTCTGGCGGGCGAACTGCCGCACGAGATTGTCGGGGTGGTCTACAGCGCGGAGCAGGATCGCCAGCGCTTTTTCGTCGGGCCAGGCCAGAAGCGAAGGAATGATATCGCCTACGAGTTGCCCGGGCGTTGCCGCGGACATTCGCGCCGCCTCAGCCTGAAGCCACGCATCGCGCTGAGCTTCGGAAAACGGTTTGACGTCGATGTCCGTCCAGTCCGATTGGATGGAAGCTCCACGCATCGCGGCCGTCAACCTGACGGAATAGACGCCGGGCTGATCGAAACGATACACCAGATGAAGCGGCAGTCTCGAGCGGGGCGAATCCGGCGGCGCCACCGTTCCCCCGCCGCCAACGACACCGCCGTACAGCGGGCTTGGCCGAAGCGGCGGGAGCGGTTTTCCATCGCGGCGCACCTCAAACTGGTAGCCGCCGAAGGCCCAGGGCCAGGTCACGTACGGATAGAAGATATCGTGCGGCACCGGCAGGTCGGCTTCGATCCAGACCGGCATCCTGACGTATGCGGTCCCCTGCACCCGCAGATATGCCTTGTGGCTGCTGAACCGCACCGGCACAGGATCGCTGCACGCGGCCCGCACGCAAACCTGTATGTCCGCCATGCCCTCATCGGGGGCGTCCGCGGGTATTTTCAGATTGATCTGGTCGCGGCCCACGTACATCAGGCCGGCCGGCTTGCCTGCCACCGTCACGCGCACGCCGCAAGCCTCCTCCGGATACGGGCCGTTCTGCGGGATGCTCGTAGCGCACGTTGAAAAACCCTTCCCGTAGATGGTGGCAATTCTTCCAGGAGCAAGCATTCGCGGGCGGACGGTCCCAAACGGTATGACGCCTTCCCGGGTGAAATGCGGCCTCGGCTGCGCCTGTGCCGGCTTCTTAAACCACCTGGAGGACGCGTCCTCGGGGCGGGAACTTTCGGGCGGGGGAGCGATGAAGGCGGGGGTCGCCTGTCCCGGGGCGGCGCGGAGAGTGAGCGCCCAGTCCCAGCCATGCTGGTAGTAGAGATGCCAGACCATCTTGCGGGAGGGTTGGGGTCCGCCTGTACCGCCGGCCGGCTCGTTCACGATGCGGCGAAGCGCGACGCGCGCAGGCTCGTTATCGGCGCCGGCCTGGGTGCGTCCGAGAATCGCCAGTTTCGCATCGACGCCGCCCTGCCAGACCCTCCGCCCGGCGCGCTGTTGGATTTGCTGCTCCAGCACCTGGAGGGCCTCACCGATGCTTCGAGGCTGCGCGGGAAAGGAGACCGGGGTGTCCAGGATTCGGGTTGCCTCGCTCCAGCGCCCCTGGGCATCCCGCACCTTGTCCGGCAGGATCGAAAAGTAGCCCTCCTCCTGGACCACGCGGAACAGGCCGGGATTGCCCCAGGCCGCGTGCGCATCCACGAGAGCCTGGAGAACGACGAGCGGGTTCGCCGGTTGACCGGTGGCGGCATCGACCTCGTACTCCAGGTGAATGCGGCCGGATTTCGGAACCAAGGTGCGGCGCCGCGGATCAAGGTTTGGAAGACGCGGGCCGGCGGGGGTGCGGTCCTCGACATCGCCCGCGTAGTCCCAAGGGGGATCTTCGTAGTTGATGGCCCAGCCGTGGCGCTGCTCCAGCAGTTCCGCCGCCAGCGCAAGCGGCCGCGGACCGTCAACGCTCAGCACTTCCGTTCGAGTCCCCTGGGCGGGCGCTAAGGCGGCAGCACACAAGAGTGCGAAGAGGATGCGCAACATACCGGGAGGTTGGACTCCGGGAGGGCAGGTTTGGTTCCAACTGCGGGGCTATTTGCGCGTCAGCGGCAGCTACGGCCGGGGAGAGCAGCAGCGGTCGAAGGCGATCGCCTCGCGAATCACCTCGCCTCGGCTGTTCGTCCGTCGGACCATGATGGGCACAAGGGCCAGGACACAAAACCGGTCTTGAGCGGATTCGCTGGGCTGACAATTGAATCGCCAGGAGAACGTCGTGGCTGATCGGTTGAGCAAGTCAATCAGCGCTTCCCGTGCCTGTCGCTGCTCAGCGCCCCACTCGAACCACAGATTACCCGTTCCCGTGAAAGCCTGATTGAACCGCAGGCCAATCGCACCGATGCTATCTTCGATTTGCATTCCGGTGCTGGTCGTCAGTGCTTCGGCAAGGGCCCTTAGGTGTTCGATCGGCGCCCGGATCGCCGATGGTACAGTAACGGTCTGGTCCAGCAAGGGGGTGGCTGGGCCCATGCGACCGGTGGCATCCGCGCTCGCCACCGGCACAATGTGAATGCCGAAGGAGCTCGTGCGTACTGCGAACTTCGGGCCGTCGCCACTCCGGTTCGCTGCCTCCACAACTTGTGCCAGGAGTGTCGAATCCTGGTTGCGATCCAGGTTCTTCACGGCAGCCGTTGGGAGCTGAACGACTCGCTGTTTCGGGTACGTCGACCACTTAAAGCCTGGCTTGTCCGTAAATAAGTCACCGCTCCACAACCAAACCGGGTCCTCGTAAGTGACGGGGCGTGCCCAAGCTTCCTGAAGCCGGTCGGCGACTACACCGAGTGGCCGCGGCGATACGACGGTTTCCTGCGCGCAAACGCGGCCTAGCACAACCACTATCGAAACAGCAATCAGCTTTTTTGTCATCGCTGAGCCTCCCCATGCTGTCAGCGCGCCGCTCTCCCCTGGGTATGCGCAACATGCCGGCAGATTAGACTCCGGGAGGGCTGTGTTGGTTCCAATTGGGGAGCGTTTGGGTCCGCACCCAGTTCAGCCAGAGAACCACGTCTCTAACCGTTTGCAGTGGCGTGGGCCATTGTCGCAATACCGACTCGGGGGGAAGCTCGATCCCCAGTTCCTTGCAGAGTTCCAGCGCGGCGTTGTCAACCTCGTCGTGCGACGCTGAGTAGACCTCTCTATGCGAATCATCCGGCCTCACTCGAAACGACTTTAGGACTGAGCTGGGTGACTTTGCTGGACATACAACACTTTGTATACTGCGGTTGTGGCCGATTCCAAACCTGTCGAGTTTCGGGGCAGTTCCTTGGAAGACCTGCGCGCCTTCCCGCTGACGGCCAGGCGTGAGGCCGGCCATCAGTTGGATCCTCTACGTGGCGAAGTTCGCCGATGCCATCTAACGTGCTGCACTGCTTCCAGAAGAAGACCGAGAAGACCAGCAAGGCGGACGTGGAGCTTGCCGCCAAGCGTTACCGCGAGTTGTTGAAGGAGCTAGGGCAATAAGGAGCTAGGGCAATGAAGAAGCAACGTTTTACCAGTGTGTGGGACGCTGTCGAAAACACGCCCGAGCAAGCCGCCAACATGAGACTGCGCTCGGCGCTGATGATTGCCTTGAAGGATCACATCATCCGTGCCGGGATGAGCCAGGCGCAAGCGGCCCAGCTTTTCGGCGTGACGCAGCCGCGTATCTCCGACCTGATGCGTGGCAAGATCAACCTGTTTGCCCTCGACGCGCTAGTGAACATGGCCACAGCCGCGGGCCTACGCGTCGAAATGCGCGTGGTAGAAGCCGCGTAAGCTGACCACCCGGCGCTCTTGGGATCGGGCCTGCCCCTGTTTTGGCGTACAGCCTAGACCTGAAAACTGGAAGAGTGGGTTGGTAGCGCTAACGGGAGTCGAACCCGTATTTGAGCCTTGAGAGGGCTCCGTCCTAACCATTAGACGATAGCGCCGTTCGTCAATAGCTTAGCACATAACGAGCGGTTTTTCTCGCTTCGTCAAACCGGAACCGCCTCGGCCGCCTCGCTCGCGGTGAAATACACGCAGTCCGGGTGGTGGAACACCAGCGCGCTGACGCTCGCTTCGGGGTCCATCATCATGCCGTCGGTCAGCCGGACCCCGATCTCCTCGGGCCTGAGCAGCTTCCAGATCCCCTGCTGATCCTCCAAATTCGGGCAGGCTCCGTAGCCGAAACTGTACCGCTTGCCGCGGTAGCGCGACGTAAACCGCTCGTGCATGGTCATCCCCGGCGGGTCCGGGAAACCCCAGTCTTCCCGGATACGCCGGTGCAGCCACTCGGCGCAGGCTTCGGCCGTCTCCAGGGCGAGCGCCTGAAGCGCGTGGGCGAAAAAGTACTCGCCCCGCTCCTTGGCCTCCGCCGCGCGCTCGCGAATGCCCTCCCCCGCGGTGACCACAAACATCGCGATGTGGTCGCGGCGGCCGTCCACCGGGTCCAGCACGTAGTCGCTCAGGCACAAGCCATTCTCGCGCGCCTGCCGCGAGAACCGGAAGCTGTGGATGGGCTCCGTTCCGCCGGGCGCGAACAGGTGAATGGTATTGCCTTCCCGCTCCGCCTCGAAAAACTGCCAGACCGCGCGCACCTTGATTCCCGAGCGCTGCTTGACCTCCTCGACCTTGTGGAACAGCTCGAGCGCCTTGGGATCGCGTTCGGCCAGCAGCTTTTCGAAGTTGCCCTTGAATCCGAGGTGCTTTCCGTAAAGCATCTGCGGGTTGATGTAGCTCCAGACTTCGGCAAGCTGCGGAACGTCGCGAACCTTGCGGTCGAGGTAGGGCGCCGGCGGAATCGGAATGTCCACGCGCACCTTCGTGCTGCGCCGCTCGCTGACGGGCACGGCCGGGGCGGCTGCAGCCGGGGCGGCGGCTTCCGCTCCGCTGTACGTGTGCTCCCGCAAGACCTGCTCGCGCGTGGCCGGATCCATTAGCTCGTTCATCAGCCGCAGGCCGGTCATGGCGTCCTTTGCGTAGCAGACCGCGCCTCCGTACGCCGGAGCGATCTTCGTGCGCGTAAAGCGCTCCGAGAGCGCCGCGCCGCCCACCAGCATGGGGATGTTGATGCCGGCCGCCTTCAAATCGCCCGCGGAAATCACCATCTGCTGCGTGCTTTTCACCAGCAGACCGGAGAGCCCGATTGCGTCGGGCGAATGCTCGCGGCAGGCGCGGATCAGATCCTCCGGCGGCACCTTGATGCCCAGGTTCACCACCCGGTAGCCGTTGTTGCTGAGGATGATTTCGACGAGGTTCTTGCCGATGTCGTGCACGTCGCCCTTCACCGTCGCCAGCACGATGGTTCCCCGCGCCGCGCTCGCGTCGGCCTTCTCCATGTACTGCTCCAGGTAGCTGACGGCGGCCTTCATCGCCTCGGCCGATTGCAGCACCTCGGCCACGATCAGCTCGTTGTTAGCGAACAGCCGGCCCACTTCGGTCATCCCGGCCATCAGCGGGCCGTTCACGATGTCGAGCGGGGCCGCGCCCTCGCGGAGCTTGAGTTCGAGGTCGGCGATCAGCCCGTCCTTGCTGCCCTCGATGATGTAATTGGCCAGCCGCTGATCGAGCGGCACCTCGGCGGCCGTCTCCTTGCGCCTGACGGCGGTGCGGAAGTGCGCGGTGATGGCGGCGATGTGGAACTGGTTGACGGCGATCTTCTGTTCGCGCGTCTGCCGGCGCCAGTCCTCCGGCGCGCTCAGGAGCAGCTCGCGGTTGGGATGATCCGCCGGGACCTCGGCGGGCGGCGTGTTAAACAGCAGGTTTTCGGCCAGCCGCCGCTCCTGTTCCGGGATGGAGGCGAACCGCTGGAGCTTCTCCGCGTTGACAATCGCGGTATCGAGCCCCGCCTTCGTGCAGTAGTACAGGAAGACGGAGTTCACCACCTCGCGCGCGGCCGGGGGCAGTCCGAAGGAGACGTTCGAAATCCCCAGAATGGTCTTCACGAACGGAATGCGTTCCTTGATCAGCCGGATCGCCTCTATGGTTTCCACCGCTCCGCCGATGTAGTTTTCGTCGCCCGTGGCGCAGGGGAACACCAGCGGGTCGATCAGGATGTCCTCGGGCGGGATGCCGTATTTTTCGGTGAGCAGCCGGACAGACCGTTCGGCCACGGCCAGCTTGCGCTCGCGCGTGAATGCCTGCGCCTGCGTCTTGTCCTCGTCGATGGTGCCGCAGACCAGCGCGGCGCCGTAAGCGCGGGCGATGGGGCAGATGCGTTCGAACTTCTCCTCGCCATCCTCCAGGTTCACCGAGTTGATGATGCTCTTGCCCTGGCAGTAGGTGAGCGCCAGTTCCACCGCGCGCGGATCGGTGGTGTCGATCATGATGGGCGCTTTGATCTTGCGGATCAGGCGCTCGTAGAACGGGGGGATGTCGGCGAGCTCGTCCCGGTCGCTCGATTGCAAACAGACGTCCACGATGTGCGCGCCGTTGCGCACCTGGCGGCGGGCGATCTCGCTCGCCTCCTCCCATTTCTCTTCCGCGATCAGGTTCTTGAACAGCCGCGAGCCGACTACGTTCGTGCGCTCTCCGACCAGCAGCGGGCGGTTGCTCTCCTCGGCCTCCACCAGCTCGACGCCGGAGTAGAACGCGCGGTGCGAAGGAGGCTTCACCGCGCGCGGACGCTTGCCTTCGAGCATCTGCGCGATGGCGCGGATGTGCGCGGGCGTGGTGCCGCAGCAGCCGCCGACCATGTTCAGCCAGCCGTTGTCCGCGAAGCGCTCCAATTGCCGCGCGAGCGATTCCGGCGTCTCCAGGTACGCGCCTTCCTCGTTCGGCAACCCGGCGTTGGGGTGGCAGGAAATGCGCGTCGAGGCGATCTCGCTCAGCGTCCGGATGTGGTCGGTCATGAACTCCGGTCCGGTAGCGCAGTTCAGCCCGATCGAGAGCAGGTCCGCGTGCGCCACGGAGACGTAGAACGCATCGCTGGTCTGGCCGCCGAGCATCGTGCCGGTGCGCTCGATGGTGCACGAGACCATGACCGGCAGCTCCACGCCCATCTCCCGCATTGCCTGCCGGACGGCAAGCAGCGCGGCCTTTGCGTTGCGGGTGTCGAGACACGTCTCGATCAGCAGGATGTCCACCCCGCCCTCAATCAGTGCCCTGGCCTGCGCGAGATAGGCTTCGCGCAGCTCGGTGAACGTGATGCCGCCGGTCGTGCTGATGGATTTCGTCGTGGGGCCAATCGAGCCGGCCACGAACCGGGGCCGGCCCGGAGTCGAGAACTCGTCCGCCGCCTGCCGCGCCAGTTCTGCCGCGCGCCGGTTCAGTTCGTGCGTCGCTTCCTGGAGGTTGTATTCGGCAAGCACGATGGGCGTGCCGCCGAAGGTGTTCGTTTCGATGATGTCCGCGCCGGCTTCCAGATAGGCCCGATGCACGCCGAGCACCACGTCCGGCCGCGTGCGCACGAGCACTTCGTTGCAGCCTTCATATGCCGGGCCGCCGAAATCGGCCGCGCTCAGCCCGGCCTGCTGCAACATGGTGCCCATGGCGCCGTCTATGCACAGGATGCGCTGCTCCAGAGACTCGTAAAGCGCTTGTCGCCGCAACTCACGGGGATTCATGAGGTAGTTTCAATTTTACCAGCCCCCGGCAGTTTGCCGTGCGAATCCGGATAGAATTAGCCGCGCTTCCGGTCTTATGCTCAAGCTATGGACGATGAGCGACGCTGGGAGGCAGTATCGGCGCGGGATCCGGCTTACGACGGACGCTTCGTGTACGCCGTGCGGTCCACCGGAGTCTATTGCAAACCGTCCTGCCCGGCACGGCGTCCCAGGCGGGACCAGGTACGGTACTTCGATGCGCCGGACGCGGCCGAACGCGCGGGTTTCCGGCCCTGCCGGCGCTGCCATCCCAAAGATGCGGGCAACACGGAAGCGGCGCTGGTGGAAGCGGCCTGCCGCGTGCTTGAGGCGGGCGGGAAACCGGAGGATTGCGGAGTAAGCCCGCGCCGGCTCACAAAGGCGTTCCTGCGCCAGTTGGGAGTGACGCCGCGCCAGTACGCCGACGGGCTGCGGCTGAAATCCTTCAAGGCGCTGGTTCGAAAGGGGGCAGAGGTGACACAGGCTTTGTACGAGGCGGGCTACGGCTCGAGCAGCCGGTTGTACGAGCGCGCCGACGCGCAGCTCGGAATGACGCCGGGGACCTACCGCAAGGGCGGGCGCGGCATGCAGATTGCCTTCGCAATCGCGGATTGCCCGCTGGGGCGGCTGCTGGTGGCTGCGACCCAACGGGGTGTCTGCGCGGTGGCGCTGGCTGATTCTGACGAGGAACTCGAAGCGGCGCTGGCCAGCGAGTTCCCGGAAGCGGAACTGCGCCGGGACGATGAACAGGTGGGGAGCTGGACGCGCGCCGTCGTCGAGCATTTAGAGGGCGCGCGGCCGGCGCTCGACCTTCCGCTCGACATACGCGCCACGGCGTTTCAGCGCCGGGTCTGGGAGGAGCTGCGGCGCATCCCGCGCGGCGAGACGCGTACCTATCAGGAGATTGCCCGCGCGATCGGCCGGCCCACGGCGGCGCGCGCCGTTGCCCGAGCCTGCGCCACGAACCCGGTGGCGCTGGCGATTCCCTGCCATCGCGTAGTGCGGGGCGACGGCGGCTTAGGAGGCTACCGCTGGGGCATCCATCGTAAGCGCGAGCTGCTCAAATCGGAGGCGGAATGTTCGCGCGAAAGCTGAAGCTCACCTTGCGCTCGCAGGACGGCGAAAAACCCGCGCCGAAGGCCTGGCTCGATCAGTTCTTTATGCGCAATTTCACGGGCTACAGCGCGTTCGACGACACGCTGCCCGTGGCCGACGGCATCCTGGAAGCCGGAACGGCGGTGGATCCCGGAGAAGTCAAGGCTCAGTTCGAAAAGTGGTTGAGGGGCCGGAAAGCCATTGGGCCGGAAACCGAATTGGTGGTCGAGTAGGCCGGCACTCTCAGCGCCTTAACGGGCGTCCACCGGTAGACTTCAAACAGGGGCCGCCCGTGGCGGTCTTCGATCACCTTGAGCACGTTCTTGCGGAGCCCTCTGGCCTCCGCCTCGCGGCGCATCTTTTCGCTCACGCCTTCCATCACCTCGTTGCCCTCGGTGTGCCCGACAAACACGGCATCGGTGGCCGAAAAGATCTCGTTCAGGATGCGGCGGTCCTCGTCGTCCATCGATTCCTTCGAAACCTGGTCGCTGCCGATCTCCAGCCGCAGTTGCCCGTGGCCAAGGAATCTCAACACATCGAAGACGCCCCAATCCATCACATAAACGCGGCCCGGAGATGCGGTGCTGAGGTACTCCGCCAGCGGGAAGACGGCATCCGTCCAGACAGGTCCGGAGCCGCGCTCGACAAGCTGGGTGAGATGCCGGTTCGTCATCAGGAGGTTCGAGCCGCAAACGGCCGCGATGAGGACGGCCAGCACCGGAACAGCCGCCGGGCGCAGCGCGCCTGCCGCCTGCGCGAATGCGACCGCGATCAGCAGTTGCGGGAAGGGCCACAACAGCACCGTGTGGTGCGTACCGCCGCCGGCCTCTTGGGTGAACGCCATTTGAACCCAAGTGACGACCATGAAAACCAGGGAGAACAACATGGGCTTGCGCGCCGGGGTGGTCCACAGCCAGGGCAGCAGCGCCAGCGCGAGCACGAACGCGACGCCCGTGAGCCCCGACTCCGGCTCGCCCGCAAAGTCATTCAGCGCGGCGGACCACGCCTCCAGCCTGGAAGGGGGAACTCCCGGCGATGCCGCCGGCTCATTGCGCACGACATATCCCAGCAGCGAGGACCCCTCCAGACACAACCGCACGAGATGGAGTTTCTTGTCCAGCTCAGCCGTCGAATACCGTGCGTTCCCCCGGAAAGTCTTCAACTGGTGGTTGGCATTGTAGGCGATCAGCGGAGCGGAGCCGATCAGGAAGCACAGAACAGCCACGGCAAGATTGCGCCACGTCAGCCGGGAAAAAACCGCCCTCGGGAACACAACGAGCGCGCCCACTCCCAAACCGCCCAGCATCCACACGAAGATCGCTTTGTCCCACATGCCCAGACCGAAACAAAGGAAAGCCGCTCCGAGGCAGACGAGCTTTCCGGATCGGTGGAAGCGAACCAGCAGGAGCACGCCGCCGATGAGCAGCAGGTGCTGGAGCGCCACGGGGCCCCAATCGAACGTCGTCGTGAGCAGGAATGTGGTGTCGAAAGCCAGCAGGGCGGCTCCGGCCAGGGCGGCGCGCCGCCCGGAGATGTCCCTAAGCAGCAGGAAAAAGAGCCAGATGGTCACCGCGCCGATCACGACCACTGGTACGCGCAGTGAGAACACCGACGGAGGCCAGAGAGCAAAGACAGGGGCGTACAACCAGGCCTTGAGCGTGCCCAGATAGCTCATCAGCATAAGGGGCACCGTGCGGCCCAGGATGGACTCCTTGTACTCGATCCACACGGGCTCATAAAGGGCCGCGGTGAACAGTGCTTCGTCGTTCTGTACGCCGACATAAGGGATCAGCACGAACCCTTGCAGCACAAAGCCCAGGCACAGCAGGAGTGTGAAGGCGGCCGCCGCGCGTGCGGCGCGGTCCGGCACGGGCGCGGTCTTCGGAGCGGCTGCGCTCCTAGTCTCGTCAGTCATGCTGGATAAGCAAAAAGAACGTATTATCCCACACGCACTTACTTGCGTGAAGTTTATTGATACTTGCGATGCGATGTTAAGATCTTGGACTGACTTGAGGACCTGCGTGAGCCCTTTGAAAAAACTTGCTTACTGGAGCCTGCCGCCGCTGGCTTGCCTGGCGCTTTACCGGCCGGGGCTGCGCGCGTGGTTCCAGCAGGACGATTTCGCCTGGCTGGCGCTCTCCGGGTCCGTCAAGGACGCAAGCACTCTTCTCAGCGCCCTGTTTGCGCCGATGGCCCAGGGGACCCTCCGGCCGCTGAGCGAACGCGCATTTTTCATGCTGTTCCACGCGGCTTTCGGCCTTTGGGCCACTCCGTTCCGCGCGTTCGTCTTCCTCACCCAGTTCGCCAACCTGATCCTGCTCGGCGCGCTTGTCGAGCGGGTGAGTAAGTCGCGGGCGGCCGGATTCCTGGCGGCGATGTTCTGGGCGCTCAACGGCGGCCTGGCGATGGCCATGTCCTGGACTTCGGCCTACAACCAGGTGCTGTGCGGCTTTTTCATGCTGCTGGCGCTGAACTGCTTCGTGCGCTACACCGAAACCGGCGGGAGGCGGTATCTGGCCGCGCAGTGGGCCGCCTTTCTGCTGGGATTCGGCGCGCTCGAGATCAACGCCGTGTACCCTGCCCTGGCCGCCGCCTACGCGCTCTGCCGGGCCCGCGCCTGCCTGCGGAAGACCTGGCCGATGTTTGCCGTCTCGGCCGCCTACACAATCGTGCACTTCTGGGTGGCCGCGCCGGTCCGGAACCCCGCCCCGGCGTATGCGATGCACTTCGACTTGTCGCTGTTCTCCACTCTGTGGACCTACTGGGCGTGGGCGCTCGGCCCGGCCCGCCTGCCCGATCTCGCCGTTGGCACTCCGGAGTGGATCGGCACCGCAGGCACGGCCTTGCTAACGGTCTGGCTGGCCGGGTTCGCGGTTGCTAGAGCGCTCCGCAGAGAGTGGGCTGCGCTGCTGCCGCTGTCTTGGTTCGTGGCGGTCCTTGCGCCGGTGCTGCCTTTCCGCGACCACCGTATGAGCTACTATTTGACGCTCCCCACTGCGGGCGTGGCGTGGCTCGCCGCCCTGGCGGTGACGCACGCGTTCCAACGCCGGTGGTACTATAAGGCGCCGGCGGCGGCGCTGGCCGGTATCTACCTGGCATCGGGGATTGCCGGCGGCAGGCTGGAGATGCGGCCGGTCGTGCTGCGAAGCCACGCCGTCCAGGCGCTCCTGTGGGGCACGGTTCGGGTGCGGGAGCTCCATCCCGGCAAGGCCATCATTTTAAAAGGGCTGCATTCGGATGTCTTCTGGGCAGGCGTATTTCCGCGGCCCTTCCAGCTCGTTGGGGTTGACGATGTGTACATGGCGCCGGAGGCGGAACTGGAGATCAAACCCCACCCGGAGGTAGGGCGCATTTCGGAATGCGTGATCCCGCCGGGCATCCTGTTGAAGCTGCTCGAAGAGAATCGCGCGGTGGTTTACACGCTGGAAGACGGCCGGCTCCGGGCACTGACGATGGCATATGCCGTAACCGCCCGGCACCGGTGGAAGCGAGAGGAGCCCAGGCGCGTGGAAGTGGGGCAGCCGTCATTTGCCGGCCAGTTGGGCCCGACCTGGTACGAACTGGATTCCGGCTACCGCTGGATGCCGCGCCAGGCCTCGGTCCGGCTCGGGGGTCCGCGGTCGGAGTCCGAAAGAATTTACCTCCGCGGCTACTGCCCGCCGGAGCAGACCGCCAAAGGCCCGCTGCAGATCGCGGTTGAGGCGGACGGCATTCTGCTGGGTGTCCGGCCGATCACGAAGGGCGGTACGGAATTCGAGCTGGACTTTGAAGTGCCGCCGCAACTTATTGGGAAGGATACTGTTGACGTCTCGCTGACGGTTGACCGAACGTTCAGAACGGAAGGCGACGTAAGGGAACTGGGGCTGGTGTTCGGTACAGTCGAGATCCGGTAAGAGTGGCCCGTCCGGTGGTAAAAAATACCCAGCCGGAGCTGCCGTCCGCAAAGCTGGCGGGAACCGGGAGACGCCTGAAAATCCAAGTCGGGGTAAACAGAAGTTTTTTTCATGCCGATGTGAAACTTTCGGAGGATAGCGGCGTCAAATATTAACTTACGGCTGGGGAGAGCCGAGAATACTTTTTTGGAACCTCAATTGCTGAAACCGAGTCTTAGTTGGGTATGGGAGTTATGAAAGCGGTCTGGAGCCGAACATTTGGCGAAGAAATGGGTGATATGACCCATTTGAGTGGGGACCGCTTAGATTTTTTGAAACTTTTTGCGTCAAATTTTCGTCATATAATTTCCTGGACAAGAGGGAAAAGATTAGAAATAATTAATCCATTGAGGGCACAACGGTATTAACGAAGAGGGGGAGAGAGAACCATGACAAAAAGCGAACTGGCAAAGTTTCGGCAGATCCTTGAGGCCAAAAGGGCCGAACTGTCCGACATCCTGCGTAGACGAGACGAAATAGCGATCGAGAAGAGTGCCGACGCCATCGACGAGGTCACCCGGGCCGCCGAGCGTGAGCTCGCGATCCGGAACCTGGACCGTGAGTCGAACCTGTTGCGCAACGTACGGGCCGCGCTGAGGCGCATTGACGAAGGGAGTTTCGGCGTCTGCGCGCACTGCGAGGAGGAGATCAGTCCGAAACGTCTGGCCGCCGTGCCATGGGCGCCCTTCTGTATCAAGTGCCAGGAGGCGGCCGACCGCCACGAGCGCGAGGCCACCGAGACTCTCGAAAGCCTCTTGATGAACGCTGCCTGAACCAACCTGAAGGAGTTTTCCGAGAAGGCGCGGATCTGGGTCCGCGCCTTTTCTATGTCCAGATCAGCCCGCGATTGCAATTCCGGAAATCATGCGGCCCGTGTGGTCCCGGGTGCGGCGGAAGGAGTGGAATTCTTCGGGGACGCACTTTGTGCAGGGGGCTCCGGTGAAAATCCTGGTGGGCGGGATGCCCGCGGCGATCAACTGGCGGCGGTTCGCCTCGGCGAGATCGACCGTGGTAGGCCCGTCGAGGTCGTCGCGTTCCGGAAACCAGGGACGTAGACGGGAAGCAACTTCCGGACCCACTGTGTAGCATTTACCACATATGCCGGGTCCGATGGCCGCGATGAGATCCTCCATGCGGGACCCGAACCGCGCCGCCATCTCCGCTGCGGTTTTAGAGGCGATCTCCTGAACCGTTCCCCTCCATCCGGCATGCACCGCCGCGACAACCCTTCGCCGCTCATCCGCGAGCAGGATGGGGATGCAGTCGGCTGTCCGCACGCTGAGGAACCGGCCCGGGGTGTCAGTGATCAGGGCGTCGCCTTCCCCCAGACATCCGGTAGCGCCGTCAACCACGACGCAGCGGTCCGAATGGATCTGGCGAAGGAAAACCAGTGGCTCAGGAGGCCAGTTCTGCGACAGCCGTGTTCCAAAACCGTGCTCCAACCAGGGCAGCTTCAGGAATGCGTCCACGCGGTAGACGTGTTGTGTATCTTTCCGGAACACTCGCCTGTATCGAGACGGCTAATTTCTAGGCCGTCTGTTTCATTTGGGAGATTCTGACCTGCTTCTTGAACTCTTCCAGCATCGACTCGTCCAGGCGCACGTCGGTGGGCCGGCGGACGAGGTTCGGCGTCTGGTCGATTTTGTCCTGCAACTTCAACAAAGCGTAGAAGAGGTTTTCCGGGCGCGGCGGGCAGCCTGTCACGTAGACGTCAACCGGCACGATTTTGTCTACGCCCTGGAGCACGGAATACGTATTGAAGGGCCCTCCGACGCCGGCGCACGCTCCCATGGCGATGACCCACTTCGGTTCGGGCATCTGATCGTAGAGCCGCTTGAGGACTGGGGCCATCTTCAGGGTGACGGTTCCTGCCACCAACAAGAGGTCCGCCTGCCGAGGAGACGGGCGGAACACTTCAGCGCCGAACCGGGCGATGTCGAACCGGGCGGTGCTGGAGGCGATCATCTCGATGGCGCAGCAGGCCAGTCCGAACGTGAGCGGCCAGATCGACGACTTCCTGGCCCAGTTGAACACATAGTCCACTGAGGTGACTACAACGTTTTTCTCGAACTGGTTTTGCAGGAAGGACATTGTCGCGCGACCAAAGACCACATTCTAGCACTGCCGCGGCCGGGGTGTGGGCGCGGGCAACTCACATGGAATTCCGCTGGCGCGGTCTGGCGTCTACCGCGGCTCACCCTGGACGCGGCGCTCGCGGTGGCAGCGGATTTCGCGGATGGCGTAAATGCGGCGGCCCTGGCTTTCGAAGTAGGTCCGCATGAGCACTTCGCCGAGCAGGCCGGTGGAGAACATCATCAGGCCGGCCAGAAGCAGCAGTCCTCCGGCCAGCATCAGCGGTCCGTGCTGGATCACGATGTCGTTGCCGGTGGCAAACTTGTATGCGGCCAGGTAGCCGAGGATGGCCACTCCCGCCAGGGTCCCCACGAGTCCGAGATTCCCGAAAAAGTGCATCGGACGGGTGAAATAGCTGAGCAGGAACTTGATGGTCACGATGTCGAACATGACGTGCATCGTACGGCCGAGGCCGTAGTGGGAACTGCCCGAGGCGCGTGGGATGTTCTGGATGGGCACCTCCGCTATTTTCGCGCCATAGAAGCTTGCCAGCGCCGGGATGAAGCGGTGCAACTCGCCGTACAGGTGGACGTCCTTCAAAATTTCCGCGCGGTAGGCCTTAAAGGTAGTGCCAAAATCGTGCAGGTTGACGCCCGACGCCTTCGCCATAAGCCAGTTGGCGATGCGGGAGGGGAGCTTGCGCGTGAGCGCATTATCGACACGGTTCTTGCGCCAGCCGCTCGCGATGTCGTAGCCCTCATCGATCTTCGCCAGCAGCGCCGGGATGTCCTCCGGGGCGTGCTGGAGGTCGCCGTCTAGTGAGATGATCACTTCGCCCTGCGCTTCGTGGAAGCCCGCCGAGAGCGCCGCTGTCTGGCCGAAATTGCGCCGAAGGCGGATCACTTTCAAATGCGGGTCGGTTTCGGCCAGATTTGCTAGAAGCTCGAAGCTGCGGTCGGTAGAGGCGTCGTCGACAAAAATGATTTCGTAAGGGCGGCCGATGGAGGTAAGCACCGCAGTGAGCCGGTCGTACAGCGGCAGCAGCGACGGCTCTTCGTTATGCACAGGAATGACGACCGAAAGCATTGTACTTTCAGTCTACAACTTTAACTTTTGTAGAAGATACAAAGTTTTGCAGCCTGGATAGATGGCGCGAGGCCGGCGGGCCGGCGGCTGAGCCCGGATATGAGGCGCGCAGCGGGCGGCCCGGGAGGTGAGCCAGGACATGGGCGCGCCCCCGATGGCTTGGCGGGTGAGCCGGACACGGGGAGCGCGGCCGGCGGCCCCGGAAGTGAGCCCGGAAGAGAGGTCGCACGGCCGGCAGCCTGGCGGGTGAGCTTGGAGATGGAGGCGTGCTGCCGGCGGTCCGGCGAGAGCCCGGAAACGAGGCGCGCGGCGGGCGGTCCGGCTAGTGGCAAAACTCCCTGTAAAGGCGTTTTTTGAATTAGAAAAACCCCCTTTTCCGTCAATGAATTTGGTAAAATTTATAGATTAGTTCTCCATATTCGTTCCAGGCGAACAGAAGGGATAGAGAGGAGTAGAATTTTTTGGCAAATTCTGAACGTCCAGACAGCCCCCAGCAGCCACCCACGCCTCCACCTCCAGCGGGAGGTGGGCAGATCCCGCTCGGCGCCGGCGGGGGTGGCAAGAACCTGATCCCGATCAACATTGAAGACGAGATGAGGCGGTCGTACCTGGATTACGCGATGAGCGTAATCATCGGCCGCGCTCTGCCCGACGTGCGCGACGGGCTGAAACCCGTTCATCGCCGGATTCTGTACGGGATGCACGAAATGGGGCTGACGTTCAACCGGCCCACCCGCAAGTGCGCCAAGATCGTCGGCGAAGTGCTCGGTAAATACCATCCGCACGGCGACGCCGCGGTGTATGACGCGCTGGTCAGAATGGCGCAGCCATTTTCGATGCGGTACCCGTTGATCGAGGGCCAGGGCAACTTCGGCTCGGTGGACGGCGATCCTCCGGCGGCGATGCGGTACACGGAGGCACGGCTGGCGCGCATTGCGGGGACGATGCTGGCCGACATCGACCGGGAGACGGTGGACTTCCGGCCCAACTACGATGACAGCGAGCAGGAACCGGAAGTTCTGCCTGCGCGCGTGCCGAACCTGCTGATCAACGGTTCTTCGGGCATCGCGGTGGGCATGGCGACCAACATCCCGCCGCACAACCTGAAAGAGATTATCGACGCCACGATCGCGCTGGTGCAGAATCCCAATACTCCGCTGGAGAAGATTCTGGAACTGGTGCCCGGCCCGGACTTTCCGACCGGCGGATACATCCTGGGCAAGCAAGGCGTGATTGACGCCTACACCAAGGGCCGCGGCATGCTGAAGCTGCGGGCGAAGGCGGCAATCGAGCATGTGGGCAAGGACCGCGATCAGATCGTGGTCACGGAAATTCCCTACCAGGTGAACAAGTCCAGGCTGATCGAGCAGGTAGCGAGCCTGGTGAACGAAAAGAAGCTCGACGGCATCTCGGAGATCCGCGACGAGAGCGACCGCGAAGGCATGCGCATCGTCTTCGAGCTGAAGCGCGGCGAGCAGGCCGAAGTCGTGCTGAACAACCTGTACAAGCACACGCAGATGCAGACCGGCTTCGGCGTCATCATGCTCTCGATCGTGAACGGGCAGCCGCGCGAGCTTGGCCTGATCGATTGCATCAAGCGGTTCATCGACCACCGGGTGGACGTGATCCGCAGGCGCACCGAGCACGATCTGCGCAAGGCGCGCGAGCGGGAACACGTGCTGCTCGGATTCAAGAAGGCCCTGGAGCACCTGGACCTGGTGATCGAGACCATACGGGCCTCGAGCACTCCCAAGGAAGCTCGTGAACGGCTGATGGGTGTGCTCCCGATTCCCGAGCGCGTGGCCCGCGAAGTGGTCGTTCCCGAGGGGTTCGTATTCGATTTCTCCGAGCGCCAGGCGCAGGCGATCATCGAACTGCAGTTGCAGCGCCTGACGGGCATGGAGCAGCAGAAGATTCTCGACGAACTCGCTGAGATCCAGCGGCGGATCGCCGAGTACCTGGAGATTCTGGGTTCGGAGAAGGTGCTGCGCAACGTCATCATCAAAGAGCTCCGGGAGGTTCAGAAGGAATTTGGCGACGAGCGCCGGACGCAGTTCCTCGAAGACACGGGCGAGATCAGGCTGGAAGACCTGGTGGCGGTGGAAGACGTCGCGGTGACGGTTACGCACGGCGGCTATCTGAAGCGCACGCCGGTGGACACCTATCGCCGGCAGAGCCGGGGCGGCAAGGGCCGCATCGGCATGGGAACGCGCAACGAAGACTTCGTGGAGCACCTGATCGTCGCTTCCACGCACGCTTACCTGCTCATTTTCACGAATAAGGGGCGCGTGTACTGGCTCAAGATCTACGAGATTCCCGACGCGGGCACCGCGAGCAAGGGCAAGCACATTTCCAACCTGATCAACTTGCAGCCGGAGGAAACGATCAAGGGGTTCCTGCCGGTGCGGGATTTCGTGCCGGACAAGTACGTTGTCATGGTGACCCGGCGCGGGGTGATCAAGAAGTGCGGGCTGACGGAGTTCGACAATCCGATGTCGCGCGGCATCATCGCCATCACGCTCGATGAGGGCGATGAGCTGATTGCCGCCGGGCTGAGCAGCGGCAACGATTACATCTTCCTCGGTTCCTACCAGGGCAAGGCGATCCGCTTCCATGAAGATCAGGTGCGCGCGATGGGCCGCCCGGCGCGCGGCGTTAGGGCGATGAGCCTGGCCGAAGGCGATCACCTGGTTGGAATGGAGATCGCCGAGGAGGAGTGCCTGATCCTGTCGGTCTCCGAAAAGGGCTTTGGCAAGCGGACGCCGCTGAAGGATTACCGGCTGACCGCGCGGGGCGGCAAGGGCGTCATCAACATGAAGACGACGGCGCGTGTCGGCAACGTTGTGTCCGTGATGGCCGTGAAGGACGATACCGACGTGATGATCATCACGAAAGAAGGGAAGATTATTCGTCTCGAGGCCAGCGAAATCCGGCAGGCAGGGCGCTCCACGCAGGGCGTGCGCCTGGTGAGGATGGAAGAATCGGACCGCGTGGCCGCGGCATGCGTCATTCCCGAGGATCACAACGGCAATGGGAACGGCCGCAATGACAACGGAAACGGCCAGGAAAAGCTGCCGCTGTAGCGGCGACTATAATTGAGTATGGCGTCCCTGATCTCGTTGGAAACCAAGAGTCCCGATCCGGCACTGCTGCTTGAAAAGCAAGAGCGCCTGTTCTCGCTGCTGCGCGACATGGGCCGCGTGATTGTTGCCTACTCCGGCGGCACCGACTCGGCCTATCTTGCGTGGGCCGCGCATCAAGCGTTGGGAAGCGAGAATGCCCTGATCATTACGGCGGACTCCGCTTCGATTCCGGAATCCCACAAGCGCGATGCAGAGGAACTTGCGCGGCGCTTCGGTTTCCGCCACGAGTACATCCAAACCCACGAGTTCGAAAATCCGAACTATGTGCGGAACGCGCCGGACCGCTGCTTCCACTGCAAGGACGAGTTGTTCCGGCGGCTGGAAGAGGTGGGGCGCCAGCGCGGCATTTCCAATATCGTCTACGGCGTGAACGTCGACGATCTCGGCGACTACCGTCCGGGACAGAACGCGGCGCGCGAGCATGAGGTGAAAGCGCCGCTGGTGGACGCAGGGCTGAGCAAGGCCGAGATACGCGAGCTTTCGCGGATGGCCGGCCTGCCTACCTGGAATCGTCCGGCGTCCGCATGCCTCAGCTCGCGCATTCCATACGGCACCCCCGTGACGATAGAGACCGTCAAGACGGTGGAGAGCGGAGAGGAAGCCGTCAAGGCGCTCGGTTTCCGGCAGTTCCGCGTGCGGTATCACGGCGAACTGGTGCGTATCGAAATCGCGCGCGAGGAGATGGAAAAGGCGCTGAGCATGGAAATGGCCGCGAAGTTCACCTCCATTTTCAAACCGCTCGGATTCAATTACGTGACGCTGGACCTGGAGGGTTACCGCCAGGGCTCGCTGAACGAATCCCTGAAGAAACGCCAGTAAAGAGCCATATCGGGCCGGCCACTTTTATATGCAGATACGATTCGATGACTCCAGTCTCCGCTCAGAGGTGGTGGGTGAAGCAAACGGCATTACTTCCAAGGAAATCCGGGAGCACACGGCGCAGGCTATCGAAGCGCTGAAGGGCTTCAAGAAGATCAGCGAAGACGGACTGCAAGGGTTTCCGCACCTTCCCTTTCAGACAAAGACCGCCAACGAGATTTTGAAGTTCGCGCAAAGCGTGCGCGGGACGTTCGACACGGTTTGCCTGGTTGGGATCGGCGGGAGCGCGCTCGGCGCCTGGGCGCTCGATTGCGGGCTGCGCGGCCCGCACCCGGTCCAGCCGGCGTTCTCCACGCGGAATCCGCGGCTGGTCATTCTGGACAACGTCGATCCGTCGTTCACGGCGGCGGCGCTGGCGTCCATGGATCCGAAGAAGACCTTTACGGTCGTCATCGCGAAGTCCGGGTCGACGGCCGAAACCGTCGCCACATTTCTGATTGTGCGCGACTGGATGATGAAGAAGCTGGGACGCAAAGCGGCCCGGCGGATTGCGGCGGTGACCACCATCGGCTCCGGCGATCTCCATAAGCTGGCCGAGCGGGAAGGCTACACCGAGTTCGGCATTCCGAAGAACGTCGGCGGCCGGTTCAGCGTGCTGTCGCCGGTTGGAATGCTGCCGGCGGCGCTTGTCGGCCTCGATATCCGCAAGATCCTCAAAGGCGCAGCCGCAATCACGCATGAGTGCTGGCAGCCGGACCTGAAGAAGAACACGGCTCTCCGCGCCGCGCTCATGCACTATCTGGCCTGGACGCTCAAGAACAAGCCGATTCAGGTTGCGTTTCCCTACTCCAACTACCTCTGGGGCACGGCGTTCTGGTTCCGCCAGCTTTGGGCGGAGTCGCTGGGCAAAGCCCGGACGCGCGATGGGGTTGAAGTTCACGTGGGACAGACCCCGGTTGCCGCCCTGGGCGCCACGGACCAGCACTCGCAGGTTCAGCTTTACATAGAGGGCCCGAACGACAAGGTGTTCACCTTCTGGACCGTGGAGAAGTTTTCCGGCAACGGCAGAATTCCGAAAGCGAAGCTCGGACTCGAGGCGTTCGACTACCTGGGTGGGCAGACGCTGGCCAAGCTGATCGACGCGGAGCAGCGCTCGACCGCCGCGGCGCTGGCCGAGGCCGGACGGCCGAGTTGCACCTTTACCCTCGGAAAGCTGGACGCGGAGCACCTCGGCGGCTTCCTCCAACTCATGGAGTTCGAGACCGCCCTCATGGGCGAGTTGTTGAACATAAACGCTTTTGACCAGGAAGGGGTCGAACTCGGCAAGCGGTTCACTTACGGCCTGATGGGCCGCGCGGGCTTTGAAAGCTACCGGGAGCGGCTCAAGGAGTTCGAGAAAAAACGGCCGTGAACCGTTGAACGCAGGCTGTATCCTTTCACGATCCGCATATCTACGCTATCCGTGCGCCTTTTGACGCAGCCCGAAAACAGGAGAAACAGATTCTTAATTCTTGAAGTATCATAGGGTTCTCCGGCGTTTCAGGCGGGCGTAGCGGGCCCGCGCATCGAAATCGGCAATACGGCAGGCCGCACGAGGATCGGGCAGCGTTATATCACTCATCCCGATCCGGAGAGCTGCATATAAGCCGTTTGTTATTAAAAAGTTAAGTTTGGCAAGCCATATGCACTTTCCCGTGGCGGCCACCAGACTTGTGCGCGAGAAGGCATAGCGATGAGTGCGACGCTACCTGCAACCGGTTCCCAGAGCGTAATCGAGTTTTCGGCCCTCACCGCACTCATTTCGGCGTTGCGGCGGCGAGGATATGAGGTGATCGGGCCGGTTGTGCGGGACGGCGCGGTCACGCTGGAGGCGGTCGAGAAGGTGGAAGACCTGCCCGTGGGTTGGGGCGACGAGCAGGAATCCGGACACTACCGTTTGAAGAGGCGGGAGGACAACGCCGTTTTCGGGTACACGGTGGGACCGCAGGGCTGGAAGCGTTTCCTGCACCCCCCGGAAGTGCCTCTCCTGGAGGCGCAAAGAGACAATTCTTCATTTAGAATCCTAAAAAAACCTCCGGCGCCGGTCCGGTACGCCTTCCTGGGGGTGAGGGCGTGCGAATTGGCTGCGATCCGCATCCTGGACCGCGTATTTCTCGGCGACCGTTATGTGGAGCCGGGCTACAAAGGGCGGCGGGAGGCGGCCTTCCTGATCGCGGTGAACTGCACGAAAGCGGGAGGAACCTGCTTTTGCACGTCGATGGGGACGGGCCCGCGTGCGGCATCCGGCTTCGACCTGGCGCTCACGGAGCTGCCGGGTCGGGAGGGGCACCGCTTCGTGGTGGAGGTGGGAAGCGAGGCGGGAGCGGCGGTGCTGGGTGAAATCGAGCACCGGAAGGCGCGCGAGGAGGAAGTGAGGGAGGCGCAGGCAGCGGTGGACAACGCAGCCGGCCAGATGCGCCGGGCGGTGGACACCGAAGGCATCCGCGACGTGCTCTTCGACAACTTCGAACATCCGCGGTGGGACCGGGTGGCGGCGCGGTGCCTGAGTTGCGCCAACTGCACTATGGTCTGCCCGACCTGCTTCTGCACTACGGTGGAGGACGTGACGGACATTGCGGGCGATCGTGCGGAACGGTGGCGCAAGTGGGATTCGTGCTTCACGGACGGGTTTTCGTACATACATGGCGGGAGCGTGAGGTTGTCGGTGAAATCGCGGTACCGGCAATGGCTCACGCACAAGTTTGCGGCCTGGGTGGACCAGTTCGGGACCTTCGGCTGCGTGGGATGCGGGCGCTGCATCACGTGGTGCCCGGGCAGGATCGACATCACCGAGGAGCTCAGGGCCATGCGGGGAGTCGAGGCGAGCGCGTAAGGAGTGGAATGCTATGGAGCTCAAGACACTGACTGAAGCGCTTCGAGGTCATCCGTTTCTGGAGGGGATGAAACCGAACCACGTCCAGAAAATGGCGGAAGTGGCGATGGAGGTCCAGTTCAACAGGGACCAGGTGATTTTCCGGGAAGGCGACGAGAGCAGCCTGTTCTACCTGCTGCTGACCGGCAAAGTAGCCCTGGAGGTCACGGCGCCGGGGCGGATTGTCCGGGTGCAGACGCTGGGCGAAGGCGATGAGCTGGGGTGGTCGTCGCTGATCGGACGGCACGGCAAGACGTTTCAGGCGCGGTCGATCGAGCCGGTGCGGGCGATCGCATTTGACGGAACGCGGCTGCGGCACGCCTGCGAGATGGACCCGGCGTTCGGGTATCAACTGATGCAGCGTGTCCTGCGCGTGGTGGCGGAGCGGCTGCAAGCGACGCGGCTGCAACTGATCGACGTGTTCGCGCCGGCGGGGTCGAAACTGGCATGAGCGCGATTGCCGAGACCGCGGCGCCTCCCATGCCGCCTCGAATGATAACGGCCCGCGTGGTGAGCGTGGTCAAGGAGACACACGACACGTTCACGCTCACGGTGGAACCGGAATCGCCGGAATGCGCAAACTTCTCGCCGGGGCAGTTCAGCATGTTGTACGTGTACGGCGTGGGAGAACTGCCGATTTCGATCAGCGGCGACCCGCACGACACGGGACGGCTGGTGTATACGGTGCGTTCGGTTGGCAAAGCGACCAACGCGCTGGTCAACACCAAGCCGGGGCAATCGATCGGGATTCGCGGGCCGTTCGGCACATCGTGGCCGGTGGATGAAGCGCGCGGCAACGACGTGCTGATCGTGGCCGGAGGCATCGGCCTGGCGCCGCTGAGGCCGGCGATCTACCGCATTTTGCGAAACCGCGACGACTACGTGCGGCTGATCGTCCTTTACGGCGCGCGCAGCCCGAAGGACCTGCTGTACCGGAAGCAGCTCAGCGAGTGGGGACGCCTGCCGGACACGCAGGTGCTCAGCACGGTTGACTACGGCGGCGTGAACTGGCGCGGGTACGTCGGGGTGGTGACGACGCTGTTCCGCTACGTGCGCCTGCATCCTGGGCGGACGACGGCGCTGATCTGCGGTCCGGAAATCATGATGCGGTATGTGATCCGCGAGCTCGAGAAGCGCGGGTTGCCGGATAGCGACATCCATCTTTCGATGGAACGCAACATGAAGTGCGCGGTGGGCTTCTGCGGCCACTGCCAGCTTGGGCCCTATTTTGTGTGCAAGGACGGCCCGATCTTCTCATACACGAAGATGCGGCCATGGCTGGATAAGCATGAGCTCTGAGAAGAAGAAACCGAAAATCGCGGTATTCAAGTTCGCCTCATGCGACGGCTGCCAGTTGAGTCTGCTGGACGCGGAGGACGAACTGCTGGCGGTGGCTGGGGCTGTCGATATCGCCTACTTTCCGGAAGCCTCGCGAAGGGCGTTGAAAGGGCCGTACGACATCGGGCTGGTGGAGGGGTCGATCACGACGCACCACGACGCCGAGCGCATTCAAAAGGTGCGGCGGCAGTGCGCCGTGCTGGTGACGATCGGCGCGTGCGCGACGGCGGGCGGGATCCAGGCGCTGAGGAACTGGAGCGATAAGGACGAGTACGTGCGGGCAGTGTACGCGCGGCCGGACTTCATTCAGACGCTGAAGATGTCCACGCCGATCGCCGAGCACGTGCCCGTGGATTTCGAGCTTCGCGGGTGCCCGATCAATAAGAAGCACCTGATCGAGCTGATCTCGGCGACGCTGGCGGGGCGGAAGCCGAACATTCCCACGCACAGCCTGTGCATGAAGTGCAAGCGCAGCGGGAACGTGTGCATCACGATCGCCAGGGGCGTGCCCTGCCTCGGCCCGGTGACGCAAAGCGGATGCGGCGCGCTGTGCCCGCGGTTCGGGCGCGGCTGCTACGGGTGCTACGGTCCGGCAGAGAGCGCGAACACGGCAGCAATGACCAGAATGCTGCGGGAATTAGGGCAGAAGGACGAAGAGATCGCGCGGTTGTTCCGCACCTTCAACGCCTGGGCCTGGCAGTTCCGGCAGGCCAGCGAAGAAGCGGAGAGGGCATAAGGGGGAGGTATGTATATGGTGCAAGCCGGTCCGCAGTCAACCGATAAGCGGTGGCGCATGGTGGAGGCGGCGATGCGGCGCAGAAGCCGCCGGAGCGACGCGCTCACGGAGGCTCTTCGCACGATGCAGGACGCCTTTGGATATTTGGAGCCGGAAGGGCTGCGGTACGTGGCGGAGTCGCTCCACATCCCGCTGAGCCGGGCATACAGGGCGGCTGCGGTCCCTGGCATGTTCCGGACGAAACCGCCGGGGAGGCACACCTGCGTGGTGTGTACGGGGCCGAAGTGCTACTCCAAAGGCGCGCCGGCGCTGCTGGCGGCCATGAAGCAGAAGTACGGGATCAAGCCGGGCGAGACGACGCCCGACGGCGAGCTTTCCCTGCTGACGGCGCGCTGCGTGGGGTCGTGCAGCTTGGCTCCGGTTGCGGTGTTCGACAAGGATGTGGTCGGAAAACTCGGTCCGGAAAGGATGGCCCGGCGGGCCGGGAAGTGCTGCCGCATGCCGTCTCAGGAGTTGCGCGACGCGAACGGAATGCCGAGGAGGAGTTGAGGCGCGGCCGGATGGCGGAAGTGCTGATTATCGGATATGGAAACCCGCTCCGCGGGGACGACGGCGCGGGCTGGCAGGCGGCCGAGATGCTGAAAGACCGCATCCGGGACGAGAGAGTTGAAATTGTGAGAAGCCACCAGCTGACACCGGAGATGGCCGAGGCGATCAGCCGCGCACGGAAGGTAATTTTTATCGACGCGGATTGCGATAATAGGGAAGGACAAATCGCAATTAGAAACGTTGTACCCGAGCACGGCTCCGAGGTGTGTACTCATCAGTTGACGCCTGGAGTTCTACTCGGAGCTGCACGCAAGTTGTACGGCGGTTCCGCCGAGGGGATGCTTGTCACAATGGGGGCTGGATCGTTCGAGTACGGATCGGAGTTATCCGAGGCAGTGAGAACTGCGCTGCCTTTGCTAGTGGAACGAGTTCGAGAAATGTGCGGCGAGTGGCTGAGCGCCGCAGGCAATTCATACCATTTGTGATGAGGAAACTGCAATGAAAAAAATGAAGAGCCCCGGCGGTGATTCCGCCCAGGACATTCTGAGACCCAGGCAACACCCGCTGGACGTTTTCTTCGAGCCGGAGTCGGTGGCGCTGATCGGCGCGACCGAAAATCCCGGCAGCGTTGGACGGACCGTGCTGTGGAACCTGATCAGCACTCCGTTCGGTGGAACAGTGTATCCGGTCAACCCGAAGCGCTCGAGCGTGCTCGGGATCAAAGCATATCCGAAGATTGCGGCGGTGCCGGAACGAGTGGACCTTGCGGTAATCACAACGCCGGCGGCAACGGTGCCGGGCATTATCCGCGAGTGCGTGGACGCGGGAGTGCGGGCGGCGATTGTGATCTCGGCGGGGTTCAAGGAGCTGGGGCCTGAAGGCAAGAAGTTGGAAGACCAGGTCGTGGCCGAAGCCCGGCGCGGGAATATGCGCATCATCGGGCCGAACTGCCTGGGCGTGATGAGCCCGTTGACGGGACTCAACGCGACCTTCGCGCGAGCGATGGCGCTTCCCGGTAACGTGGGTTTCATCAGCCAGAGCGGAGCGCTCTGTACGGCGGTTCTGGACTGGAGCCTTCGGGAGCAGGTGGGCTTCAGCGCGTTCCTGTCGATCGGCTCGATGTCCGACGTGGGTTGGGGTGACCTGATCGATTATCTCGGAAGCGACCCCCGCACACGCAGCATTCTGCTCTACATGGAGACCATCGGCGACGCGCGTTCGTTCCTTTCGGCGGCGCGTGAAGTGGCGTTGTCGAAGCCGATCATCGTGATCAAGCCGGGGCGGACGGAAGCGGCGGCCAAAGCGGCGGCGTCGCACACCGGTTCGCTGACCGGGAGCGACGAGGTGCTCGAGGCGGCGTTCCGGCGCAGCGGTGTGCTGCGGGTGAACGATATCGCCGACCTGTTCAACATGGCGGAAGTGCTGGCGAAGCAGCCGCGCCCGGCCGGCCCGCGGCTGAGCATTGTCGCCAACGCAGGCGGCCCGGCGGTGCTCGCAACCGATGCGCTGGTGACCAGCGGATGCGAGGTTGCGCAGATTTCACCGGAAACGATGGATGCACTGAACCAGATCCTGCCGGCGGCCTGGAGCCACAACAACCCGATCGACATTTTGGGAGACGCGGGTCCGGACCGCTACGCCAAGGCGCTTGAGATCGCGGCGAAAGATCCCAATGCGGACGGGCTGCTGGTGATCCTGACGCCGCAAGCAATGACGGACCCGACAAAGACGGCCGAGCATCTCAAGCCGTACGCAAAGATCGAGGGTAAGCCCGTAATCGCGAGCTGGATGGGCGGAACGGAAGTCGCCGCGGGCGAGGAGATCCTCAACCGCGCAGGCATCCCGACATTCCCCTACCCCGACACCGCGGCGCGTGCGTTCAACTACATGTGGCGGTACAGCTACAACCTCCGCGCGTTGTACGAGACGCCGATTGCGCCCACGTCTGAGGAGGCTGAGGCCGACCGCGCCCGCGCCGAGAAGATCATCCAGGCGGCGCGTAAGGCCGGCCGCACCATCCTGACGGAGTTCGAATCCAAGCAACTGCTGGCCACCTACGGAATTCCCACGGTTGAGACGCGGGTGGCAACCAGCGAGGACGAGGCGGTTGCCGCAGCGGCGCAGATCGGCTATCCGATCGTGCTCAAGCTGTATTCGGAGACGATCACGCACAAGACCGACGTCGGCGGCGTGCAGCTCAACCTGCAGGATGAGGAGGCCGTCCGCAACGCCTACCGGGCCATCGAGAAATCCGTAACGGAGAAGGCGGGCAAGGAGCACTTCCAGGGCGTGACCGTTCAGCCGATGATCCAGTTGTTCGGCTACGAACTGATCATCGGTTCGAGCATCGATCCGCAGTTTGGGCCGGTTCTGCTGTTCGGCATGGGCGGCCAGCTTGTGGAAGTGTTCAAGGACCGCGCGCTGGGGCTCCCGCCGCTCACGACGACACTGGCGCGGCGCATGATGGAGCAGACCAAGATCTACAAGGCATTGAAGGGCGTCCGCGGGCGCAAGCCGGTGGACCTGGCGGCACTGGAGCAGTTGCTGGTGCGCTTCAGCCAGTTGGTCGTAGAGCAGCGGTGGATCAAAGAAATCGACATCAACCCGCTGCTGGCCTCGTCGGAGCGGCTGATCGCGCTCGATGCACGCGTGCTGGTCCACGGGCCGGACGTGAAGGAAGAAGACCTGCCGCGGCCGGCGATCCGCCCGTATCCGACCAAGTACGTGTCCCCGTGGACGATGAAGGACGGCACGCAGGTGTGCATCCGCCCAATTCGCCCCGAGGACGAGCCCCTGCTGGTGAAATTCCACGAGACGCTCTCGGACCGTTCCGTGTACCAGCGCTACCTGCACATGATGAAACTGAGCCAGCGCGTGGCGCACGAACGGCTGACCCGGATCTGTTTCATCGACTACGACCGCGAAATGGCGCTCGTAGCCGAGAACAAAGACCCGAAGACCGGCGAGCCGCAGGTAATCGCGGTGGCCCGGCTGAAGAAGACGCATGGCACGAACGAAGCCGAACTGGCGGTCATCATCAGCGACGAATACCAGGGCCGCGGCCTCGGTACGGAGCTGATCAGGCGGCTGCTTGAAGTGGCGAAGGACGAGAAAGTCAGCCGCATCACCGGCGACATTCTGCCGGACAACCTGCCCATGCAGGCCATTTGCAAGAAGCTGGGCTTCCAGTTGAAGCGAGAGCCCGAGGACCCCGTGGTCCGCGTGGAACTCGAGATGGGCGTCCCAGCCTGAGAGTCGAAGCCAGGCGGGCCGGAGGCGTCCGGCCCGCCCGAGCGGGAGGTTGGAGGATGGCGGCAAAGACGATCAAAGTCGATTACCTCGCTCGCGTGGAAGGCGAGGGAGCCCTGCACGTGAAACTGCGGGGAGATCGGGTTGAAGACGTCAAGCTGAGAATCTTCGAACCTCCCCGGCTCTTTGAAGCGTTTCTGCGCGGACGGCGCATCGAGGAAGCGCCGGATATCACGGCGCGCATCTGCGGCATCTGCCCCGTGGCGTACCAGATGAGCGCAGTGCACGCGATCGAGCGGGCGCTGGGAGTGACGGTGGATCCCGCGGTGCGGCTGTTGCGGCGGCTGATCTACTGCGGCGAATGGATCGAGAGCCACGCGCTCCACGTTTACATGTTGCACGCGCCGGATTTTCTCGGCTACGAGGACGCGATCGAGATGGCGCGCGACCACAAGGAAACGGTGGAGCAGGGGCTCAGGTTAAAAAAGATCGGCAATGACTTGATGGCTGTGCTCGGCGGGCGCGAGATCCATCCGATTTCCGCATGTCTGGGCGGCTTCTACCGCGTGCCGTCAAAGAGCGAGCTGCTGGCCCTGGTCGAGGATTTGAAGTGGGCGCTGGAAGCCTCCGTCGCGACGGCGCGGTTCGTGGCGGGATTTGAATTTCCGGATTTCGAGCAGGATTACGAGTTCGTGGCGCTTTCCCATCCGGACGAGTACCCGCTGAACGAGGGCCGGCTGGTGTCGAACAAGGGCCTGGACATCGACGTTTCCGAATACGAGGAGCACTTTTTCGAGCAGCACGCGAAGCACTCCAACGCGCTGCAATCGCAGTTGCGCAAGCGGGGATCGTACCTGGTTGGGCCGCTGGCCCGCTACAATCTGAATTTTTCGAAGCTGACGCCAATTGCGCAGCAGACCGCTTGCGAGTGCAAAGCGGAGCCGCCCTGCCTGAACCCGTTCAAGAGCATTGTCGTGCGGGCGATCGAACTCGTGTTCGCATGCGAGGAGGCGCTGCGCATCATCGACGAGTACGAGCCGCCGGCGGCGCCCCGCGTGGACGTTCCGGTTCGCGCCGGCGCCGGCCAGGCAATCACGGAGGCGCCGCGAGGCATCCTGTATCACCGCTACGAGTTCGACGGCGAGGGCACGATCCGGTCCGCGAAGATCGTGCCGCCCACATCGCAGAACCAGCGGAGGATCGAGGACGATCTCTGGCAGTTCGTTCCGCGGATCGCAGCCCGTCCGGTGGAGGAGATTACGTGGCGGTGCGAGCAGGCGGTGCGGAACTATGATCCGTGCATCTCCTGCGCGACGCACTTCCTGCGGATGGAGATCGTACGGGAGTAGTGGGAAAGCCGCTGATTATCGGTTGCGGCAACCCGGACCGCGGCGATGACGCCGCAGGCTTGCTGGTTGTCAAACGGCTGCGATCGATGGGGATCGCGGCGGAAGAGCATAGCGGAGAGGGGCTGGCACTAATGGAAGCATGGAGTGGGGCCGGGAGTGTCATCCTGATCGACGCCGTAGTCACGGGCGCCGCCCCGGGCGCCATCTCCGTTTGGGACGCGCGGACAGCCCCGGTGTCCCGCGGCGCATTCCGCGCTTCGACGCATAGCTTCGGAGCAGCGGAGGCGGTGGAACTGGCGCGGGCGCTGGACCGGCTGCCAGCTTCGCTGACGATTTACGGCATCGAGGGAAAGAACTTCGAGCGGGGTGCGCGGCCTGCGCCGGAGGTCCTGGCGGCGGTGGAAGAGGTCGCGCAGCGAATCGCGGAGCAAGTACAAAGCATCACAAAGGAAGTAGAAGGTTGACGGGAACGGGCAGCATCGAACGGCGGCGCATCGCGCTTTACGGCGCGGTGCAGGGCGTGGGCTTCCGCCCGTTCGTCTACCGGCTGGCGACCGAACTCGGGCTGAACGGCACGGTGCTGAATTCGAGCGCCGGACTCGTGATCGAGGTCGAGGGCGAACACGCAGAAGTGGAGCGGTTCGCCGAGCGTCTGAGCCGGGAGCGTCCCGCCGCGGCTGTGGTGCTGGCGCGCGAGGAGAGCACGCTGGCGCCCGCCGGGTATGACAAGTTCGAGATTCTGGCGAGCGACGGAGCAGCCGAACCGGTAGCCAGCGTTCTGCCGGACCTTGCTACGTGCCCCAAGTGCCTGGCCGAACTGTTCGATCCCGCGAACCGGCGTTTCCACTACCCGTTCACCAACTGCACGGAGTGCGGCCCGCGGTACTCGATCATCCTCGACATTCCGTACGACCGTCCGGCCACCACGATGCGCGGCTTCACGCTGTGCCCCGATTGTGGGCGCGAGTACACGGACCCGGCCGACCGCCGCTTTCACGCGCAGCCGAACGCCTGCCAGCGCTGCGGTCCGCGGCTCTCGATGGAGCTTGGCGAAGCCGCCCGCGCAATTCGGGACGGCAAGATCGTCGCATTGAAAGGCATCGGCGGCTTTCAGTTGCTGGTCGATGCGCGGAACGAAGAAGCCGTGGCGCGGCTCCGGCATCTTAAGCGGCGCGAGGAAAAACCGTTCGCGTTGATGATGCCGTCGCTCGATGTGGCGCGCGAGTATTGCCGAATTTCGCCGGAGGAAGAGGCGGTGCTGCTCTCGCCGGCGGCGCCCATCGTACTGCTGAGGCCGCTGGGGAATCCGCAGTTGGCGAACAACGTGGCGCACAATTCGCCGTACCTCGGCGTGATGCTTCCCTACTCTCCGCTGCACCACCTGTTGATGCGCGAGTGCCCGTTTCCGGTAGTCGCGACGAGCGGCAACCTGAGCGACGAGCCGATCGCGATCGACAACGACGAGGCGGTGCGGCGGCTGAGCGGAATCGCGGACGTTTTCCTAATGCACGACCGGCCGATCGCGCGGCCCTGCGACGATTCGGTGGTGCGAGTCGTGCGCGGGCGCGAGAGCGTGGTGCGGCGCGCGCGGGGCTACGCACCGCTGCCCGTCCGGACGGCGAGCGCTCTGCCCGCGGTGCTCGCGGTGGGCGGGCATTTGAAGAACACGGTGGCGATCGCCGTGGGGCGGCAGGTGTTTTTGAGCCAGCACGTAGGCGACCTCGATACGGTGGAAGCGCGCCGCGCGTTCGAGCGGGCCATCGAGGACCTGTGCCGGCTGTACCGCTTCAAGCCCGAGATGATTGCCTGCGACATGCACCCCGACTATGCGTCCTCGCAATGGGCGGAATGCTCCGGGCTGCCGCGCGTGAAGGTGCAGCACCACCACGCGCACGTTGCGGCTTGCGCGGCTGAGAACGGCGTATCGGGTGCGTACCTCGGCGTGGGCTGGGACGGCACCGGCTACGGCACGGACGACACGATCTGGGGTGGAGAGTTTTTCGCAGTAGAGCGCGGGCGGTTCGAGCGCGTGGCGCACCTGCGCCCGTTCCGGCTGCCCGGCGGCGAGGCGGCGGTCCGCGAGGGATGGCGATCCGCGGCTGCCCTGCTGTATGAGACCGCCGGACCGGAGGCGGTGGAGAACGCGGTGATCCGGCGCATGCTCGAGCGCGGCATCAATGCGCCGATGACGACGAGCGTGGGGCGGCTTTTCGATGCGGTGGCGTCGCTGGCGGGCATTGCGCACGAGAGCCTGTTCGAAGGGCAGGCCGCGATGCTGCTGGAGCGGGCCATCGGCGGGCTGGAAACGGACGAGTGCTATCCGCTGAATGACGGCGACTGGCGGGAGATGATCGAAGCCGTGCGCCGGGACGCGGCCGCCGGAGTTTCGCGCGCGCTCATCGCCGCGCGGTTCCACAACGCGCTGGTCAACTGGATCGCCGATGTGGCGGAGCGCACCGGGCTGCGGCAGGTGACGCTCAGCGGGGGCGTGTTTCAGAATTCGTATCTGATCGAGCGCGCGGCGGCGCTGCTCGAGCGGCGCGGCTATCGCGTGTACACGCATCAGCGCGTGCCGGCCAACGACGGCGGCATCGCGCTGGGGCAGGCCGTGCTCGCGGGAGGAGATTATGTGCCTGGCAATTCCGGGGAAGATCGTTGAGATTATCGAAGACCCCGACCCGACGCTGCGGCGTGCGAAGGTCGATTTCGGCGGCGTCCGCAAAGAGGTGTCGCTGGCGTTCACGCCGGAGGCGGAGACCGGGAACTACGTGCTGGTGCACGTCGGCTTCGCGCTGAACGTGGTGGACGAGGGTGAAGCAGAAAAGATTTTCGAGCACCTCAAGGAGATGAGCGCGCTCGAGGAACTCGAGGAAGGTTCCGCTTGAAGTTCATTGACGAATACCGCGACCGGAAAGCGGTCGAACTGCTCGCCGGCGAGATCCGGCGCGCCGTCACGCGTCCGTGGACGATCATGGAGATCTGCGGCGGGCAGACACACACGATTCTGAAGAGCGGCTTGCAGGATCTGCTGCCGCCGGAGGTGACGCTGGTTCACGGTCCGGGGTGCCCCGTGTGCGTGACGCCCATCGAGCTGATCGATAAAGCGGTGGACATCGCGCTGCGCCCCGGCGCGATCCTGTGCTCGTTCGGCGACATGCTGCGGGTGCCGGGCTCCACGCGCAGCCTGCTGGACGCCAAGGCCGAGGGCGGCGACGTGCGCATCGTGTACTCGCCGATGGACGCGGTGAAACTGGCGCGCGAGAATCCGCATCGGCAGGTGGTGTTTTTCGCCGTGGGTTTCGAGACTACGGCGCCGGCGAATGCGATGTCGGTGTGGCAGGCGGCGCGCGAGGGGCTGGAAAACTTCTCGCTGCTGGTGGCGCACGTACTGGTGCCGCCCGCGATCGAAGCGATTCTGAATGCGCCCAACTGCCGCGTGAACGCGTTTCTGGCGCCCGGCCACGTGTGCACGGTGGCGGGCTACGGCGAGTACGAGGATCTGGCCGCGCGCTATCGCGTGCCGATCGTGGTCACCGGGTTCGAGCCGCTCGATTTGATGGACGGCATACGCCGTGCGGTGGCGCAACTGGAAAGCGGGCGCGCCGAGGTGGAGAACCAGTACAGCCGGGCGGTGGCGCGCGAAGGGAACGCCGCCGCGCAGCGGATCGTGGCCGAGGTGTTCGAAGTGTCGGACCGCCAGTGGCGCGGTATCGGCGAGATTCGGGCGAGCGGTTTGCGGCTGCGCGAGCCGTACCGGCGTTTCGATGCAGCCGAGCGGTTCGGACTCGCAGCCGCAGGCGCGCGCGAATCCACCGAGTGCCTCAGCGGGCTCGTGCTGCAAGGTCTGAAAAAACCTTACGAATGCCCGGCGTTCGGGACCAAGTGCACGCCAGAGCACCCGCTGGGCGCGCCGATGGTGTCGTCGGAGGGAGCGTGCGCCGCATACTACCAGTTCGGGAGGCGCGCGAATGAAGGAAATTAACCTGAGCTGCCCCATTCCCCTGCCCTCCCAGGACCGCATCGTGCTGGCGCACGGCGGCGGCGGCAAGCTGATGAACCAGCTTCTAGAGCGCGTGTTCCTGCCCGCGTTTTCGAACCCGGCGCTCGATGCGCGGCACGACGGCGCGGTGCTTTCCGCGGGCAATGCGCGGCTGGCGTTCACTACCGATTCGTACGTGGTCCGGCCGCTGTTCTTCCCCGGCGGCAACATCGGCGACCTCGCAGTGAACGGCACGGTGAACGACCTGGCGATGTGCGGCGCGCGCCCGCTCTACCTCAGCAGCGGATTCATTTTGGAAGAAGGGCTAGAAATGGAGACGCTGCGCGCGGTCGTGGAATCGATGCGGCGGGCGGCGGACGCGGCAGGAGTGGCGCTGGTCACCGGCGATACGAAGGTGGTGGACAAGGGCAAGGGCGACGGCATCTTCATCAACACCGCCGGGATCGGTGTCATCGAGCACGAGCTGAGAATCGGCCCGCAAGCGGTGCAGCCGGGCGACGCGGTGGTAGTGAGCGGCGATCTCGGGGCGCACGGGATCGCGATTCTGTCTGTGCGCGAGGGACTGGAGTTCGAGGCTCCGGTGGTGAGCGACACAGCGCCGCTGTGGGAACCGGTTGCGGCGTTGCTGAAGGCCGGCATCGAAGTGCACTGCCTGCGCGATCTCACGCGCGGCGGCCTGGCTTCCGCATTGAACGAGATCGCCTCCGCGCGCAAGGTGGGCATACGCGTCCGAGAGATGGCGATCCCGGTGGAGGAAACGGTTCGCGGAGCGTGCGAGCTGCTGGGCCTCGATCCGCTCTACATAGCCAACGAAGGGCGTTTTGCGGCGTTCGTTCCGGCGGCAAGCGCGGAGCGCGCAGTAGAGATCCTTTCCGCGTTCCCTGTGTGCAGGCAGGCATCGGTGGCCGGCGAAGTGACCGCGGATCCGGCCGGAGTGGTGGTTCTGGAAAGCCGCATCGGCGGCAGCAGAGTGGTAGATATGCTCAGCGGTGAGCAGTTGCCGCGAATCTGTTAGACCGGCTCTGCCGGTTACTGCGCCGGTTCGATGATGGCCGACATCGAGCCTTTCGATTCCGGCATCCGCCAGTCGGGGCCGTAGCTGCGGATCTGGTCGCGCGCAAATTCGGCTTGCGGCAGCTCGCAAGTGATGACGATTGTACGGCCGGTGGTGTCCACCTCCCTGGCGTGCGCGTACGCCTTGCCTTCCGAGAACAGAAACAGGCGCTGGAGCATCTCGATGACGTAGGCGTAGGTGTGCTCGTCATCATCGAGAAGGACGACGTGATACAGGGGGGTGAGTTGTTCCCGGTCGATTGTCTCCGATTCAGGAGCGATGCTCGTACCCGTCATTCGACCTATGCTCTCTCCAGGGAATGGTAAATCGAAGTTACGTTGGATCTGACTCCTTCGGCAAGGATCTCCGCCGGGGTCTTCAGGAACGATCCGGCGTCACCCCGCTTCGTACAGAGTGTGACGAACTCGCCATATCCGCCGTTGCGCAACGATTTGAGTTTGGCCGGCGTGATCGTCCGCGCGAGTTCCTCGACCGTGCGGCCCTCGCGCTTGCCCTCCTCGACCGCCGCGGTGAGTTCCTCGATGTAAGCGGCCATCTGGTCCAGCCGGTCGCGTCCCTGCTGTACCGGCCCGTGGCCCCCGATTACGTGCGTGAACTCGAACTCACCTATTGAACGCAGGGTGCGCGGCCACTCGCGCGGGTAGCCGTCGCCGATATAGGGGAAGAAGCAGTGGACCAGGTCGCCCGAAACCAGAACCTTCTTCTGCGGGCAGAAGACGACGATATCGCCGGCGGTGTGCCCGCGCCCGCGGAAGGCGAGGTGGAGGTCGTGCGCCTTGTCGTGGAGCACGAGGTCGTCGCGGAAGGTCACGTTGGGCAGCTCGGGTTTGTATGCCAGCAGCTCGCGCTCATACTCGCGCGTTTCTTGAATCATACGCTTGTAGTGAGCCTTCTCCTCGTCGGTGCGGGCGGCTTCGAGTTGCTTGCGGTAGCGCTGCAGGGTCTTGGGAATCTGCTCGAGGGAGGCTTCGAGGCGCGCCGCCCCGAATTCCTCGATGAGGCTGCGTGTGGCCGCACTGGAAATCACGTCGGCGCGCGGTGCGATTCGCTTGCAGGCCGGGGTGCCCTGCGTGTGGTCCCAGTGGAAGTGCGTGTTGACGATGTAGCGTATGGGCTTAGTGGTAAGTTCGCGCCGGAGTTGGGAGACGAGCGAAACCACCGCGGAGGGTTTCGAGGGCGTGTCCACGATCATCAGGTCGTTGGCATTCTCGAAGATGGCGGCGTTGCAGTTGATCAGCGCGGAGGGGCGCGCGACGGCCGCGTAGACGCCCTCGGCTACTTTTTCGATGTCAAAGACGGTGGGCAGGGTGGCGGCGGCCTGGGTTTGGGCGCGAGCGGCCCGGAGCGCAGCCCGCTCAAGCACGGCGGCGCCGAGTGCCCAGGCGAGGAACCCCCGGCGGGAATGAGAGTGCATGGCAGCCTCCAATTTATTGATCCTACTGCAAACAGCAGGCCGCGGCTTTGTGGGATTCTGCTACAATACCTAAGGAAAGGGGGCGTAACGGATTCGACGGGATTGTACCGAAGCGTAGAGGCGTGCCGGGTTCCGAGCTCCCGTAAAACGATCGGAAACCAAAAACTGCCAACACGCAGTTTGCTTACGCTGCCTAATTAGCCAGGCAGCCGCTCCGGCCGGTGGGCCCGCCCGCCGGTTAGTGAGTGTCATCCATGCGGGATAGGCGCAAGGCTGCGGTCCGAAGCCCCAAGCCGAAACTAACCGGACTAAGGTGTCAGGTTCTTGCCGATTCTGACCGCGGCGCCCGAAACAAACCGAATCGGCTACGCACGTAGGCTCCCGCTTAGGGCTTTCTCGGACGCGGGTTCGACTCCCGCCGCCTCCACCAGGTTGTCTCCCCCGTTTTCAATCAGTCGACGAACTCAAGTTTTCTGTGCCCTCTGGTGTACCCTTCGTTTCGAGGTGCTCGAGCCTTCTCCTGGTCACCTGAATACTTGTCGTAAGCGCCAAGAAACACGATCATCTCCGCGCGTGTAAAAGGCAACCGTCGCGCGCCTGCACAGGTGTGAGCGTACCGAATGTTCGCGGGAGGTCCACCGCATTGGCAAACAGAGCGAAATTACGTGTCAACCTGCCACGAAAGTTGCCGGATATGCTAGCTGTATGCGCTCTGCCTATGTCGGTATCGATGTCGCGATCGCAAAGGGTAAGCACCTCCCAGTGGTAGTCAGCACACTGGAAGAGGGTCGGCTTATTCCCCGGCCGCTCAAGAGACTGGGTGTGGCGCCGCCGCGCGGTTCGGGCAACACTAAGGTTCTCGATCCTGCCTGGCGACGGTCTTTCGCCATCGAGACAAAGCGCTACCTCTTGCAGGTGTGCGACCGGCTCGGGCTGACTCCCATGAGGATTGCTATTGACGCCCCCAGTTCGCCGCGCGCGGCTCACGACAGGCGGCGCGCCGCCGAACTGGCGCTGGACCATGCTGGTATCAGTTGCTATACAACGCCGAGCATGGCCGAATTTGAGTCGATTCGGGACGCAGTGAACCGACACTTAGAAGCGGGAAGCCCGGAGAATCGTATTCCACACGCGAATCAGTTGTGGATGCTGGCGGGATTCGAACTTTTCAGGGAACTTGCGGAAGTCGCCGGATGCCTCGAAGTATATCCACAGGCCACAGTGCGTGTTATCGGTTGCGGGTGTAGGCACAAGTCAGCACCCAATGGCGTTCAGGAGCAGCTTACTGCTGCAGCCCGCTACACTGGTTGGCCGACGGAAAATACTTCCGAGCGTGTTCTTGAAGAGATCGCTTGGGGAGCACCTCATGACAGGCTGGACGCTTACCTCGCCTCGTGGGTGGCGAGCCTCTCTGAGAACGACAGGTCGGCCTTTGGGAAGCCACCGGACGACGCTATTTGGGTCCCGCGCCAAGCGGCCATATGTGGCCGGCATGCGCCAGCTTCCGAACCGATCGCGGCCCCGGCTTGCCACACGCCACAGAGTCAAACTCGGCAATCCTCCGCTAGTCACGCGATGCTGGTCTGCCCGGCGTGCGGCAAGCATTCATTCAAACGATGGCCTTGGGGTTGGGATGCTCACGCTGCACACACGTGCTCCGGATTGACAGAAACGGAACCCGGTGCGCGGAAAAAAGAGTTCCGTCAACGCTTTGCAGAATATTTCTAGGTGAGCAACAGGTCCTCTGGTCGCCTGGGTTGCTCAACAAAATTGGCCCTAGACGCGAATCCGAGCGGTCATCCTCCCGGACAGCAGATGCTATTGGCAATGGGAAGCCGGCTCATTGGCAGCAAGTTCCCTCTTCACCTCCCCCCGAACCTGGTACGCACCGAGTACAGGCCGGTCCGGGCAGTGATGAACAGGGTCTTCTTGTCTTTGCCGGCGAACGCCAGGTGAATCGGACGTTCGGGCACATCGATCGTTTCGATCAGCTTTCCAGCCGGGCTGTAGACGAAGATGCGGCCGTTGGCTATGTAGACGTTGCCCTGCGCGTCTACGGCGACAGACTCACCGCCCTGATTGACAAACTGCCTGATGTTGGTTACCGAGCCGTCCGGCCGGACTGTTCCTTCGTAAGTCACGACATTCGCTTCGTCTGTAAAGTAGGCTTTGCCGCCCGGAACGACGCATTGCAGACCGAAGCGAACCATAGGACCTACTTTCGCGCCCCAGAACCGCTCGTCCTTGATGAATTCTCTGCCCGCGGCAATGAACATGGTGCCGTCGGGAGATAAATAATGCCCGCCTGGCTTTTCGATTCTGGCCAGCGACACTTCCCACTCTCCTACGGGCAGCACGGGAATCAGGCCGGGCCGTGGCACCACGTCCTCGGCTTTCAGAATTCTGATGTCCAGTCCGGGGGCGTCCGGGTGGAAAGCATATACCGCGTTCGAGCCGAAAGTGGACACCACCATCACATTGCCTGCCTTGTCGATGGCAAGATTGACCGGGTCGAGGGCATCATCCCGGACGATGAAAAGCTGCCGCGATTCATCAGCCCACCTGTAGATTCGCTGGCGGTAGGGATCGACGAAGTAGAAGTCGCCCGATGGATGGGCAGCGCCGCCGGATATGTTGAAAAACCCGCCGGCCAATTTTTCGACCTTTGCGCCAGGCGCAAGCACAGTGGAAGTGGGTTTCGGCTTGGGCGCCGGGGGATTGCCGGTCAACGTCAGCCAGGCGAACTCGCGCTCCCCGAGCCGGGCGTTGTGCGTCGAATCGTAGACTGTCGAGTCGAAAGCCACCCGGCTGTTGCTGTAGTTGTGCATGTTCCGAAAGCGAATGTTCTTGGAGTTAGTAACTTTGACAGCGTACGGAAACGGATTGTAAGAACTGATCACTCGGTAGATATGAGTATTTGCAAAGGTGATATTACTGGAATCCTGAACTTCGATCGCGGACGAGAACGGCGACTCGCCGCGCTCGCCTTCCGTTTGCAGGGCGTAAAACTCCCAATTGGAGGCCCGGCGGATCAGTACTTCGTAGCGCACGTGATGTTCGCTTGACATTTGGTAAACGCGCCCTGGGGTCGTCGTGTCCGAAACCAGCATGCCGGAAGAGGCGAACGGGCTGGGAGTCCAGATGTCGAAGAACGTTCCTCCCCCGCCGTCGGTGACCCACAGACTCGTGTATTGGGAGTCCCACCGCCGGTTAATGTTCGGGTCGGCGGTGCGGTTGTTGTTGTAAATGGGCAGCGGGCCTCCACCCGGAGCGGACGGCTGCGGCGTGCCGTGCCCGCCATGGAAGCGGACATCATTCATGAGCGAATCCCTGCCGGCCATCCACTTCACTCCGAGAGCGCGCGGATTGATGCCATTCGTGTAGATGCCCAACCCGATCATGATGTTCCTGCCGCCCTTCGGAGCAACCACCATGGGAACGGGACTGCCAATGCCCTGAAACGCGGGAGTGCGGTCCTTCAACTCAAGCCGCGTCGCGCTCGGGTGCATACCGATCAGCACGCTATCCGGCCGGAGGGTGATCGTATCGCTGATGATGTATACGCCGAGCGGGAAGTACAGCGTCCTGTGGGCCGCCACGGCTTTCTTCAGCGCTTCCGTGTCGTCTGTCTCGCCGTCGCCTTTCAATCCCAGCGTCTTGACGTTGACCCAGGTCTCGCACGGGGGCAGCGGCGTAAGGTCTGATGGAACGGGAGCGGGCATAGCCTTGAGCGGAGCCGCTTCGAACTGGGTTTTGTACTGCCCGATTGCCGCCAGGTCGTCGAAATGAAGCCCGTGCGCGAACACCTTCACCTCGTAGATCTCGCCGGGCGCCGCAATTCTCTTTCCGCTCTGCCGGTAAAAAGCAAATTGCGGAACGCGCCTGCAGACGACGTTCTCCATGTTGATCTGATTGCGCGCCGAGTTTTCCAGGCTGATGATAATGGCCGGCCCGGAGATGTCCTCCATGTAGCCGTCTTTGATCCATAAGTTCTCGGCTATGTCAGGTTCGATTTCGATCGCGGTCGGGACGTTTTTGAAACGCGGCCGCACCATGGTGAGCGCAGCCGCACGGTCGCGAATGGCCGCAACGCGTTGGCCCTCAAAGTAGGCATCCACGGCGGTGAACTGCCAGCTTGGCGAGGGCGTGGGTGTCCAGATGCCATACTGGCCTCCGAAGAAGCGCACATCCTCCATAACATTGCCGGTTTCGTGAACCCCGGCGAGCCCGGAGCCGATGCGGAAGTCCATGTGCGCCAGAAACGAATGCTGCGCGTACTTGCCCCGGACTCCGACCGCTCCCGGGTTGCCGTCGCCAATCTCGATATCGATGTTGCTCATTCCGGAATAGAAGGTTCCGGGGCCTGCGTCGCGGGGTTGCATGCTCGCTGCGCCGCCGCGGCCTCCAGGCGCTTGCCCGCGCCCTCCCGGACCCCACCCTGGCCGTCCGCCGGCAAAGAACACCATGTAACGGGGTTGGCTCGGATCCTGAAAGCCGGGCGTACTGCTTCCAAGAACCAGCACCGGCCGGTTGGCGCCGTATCCGATCACCCGAATGGACGGCCAGACATAGATCGTCTTAGTAATTCGGTACCGCCCTTCGGGAACGAAAACGACGCCCATGCCCGAGGTTTCCTGAACTTTGTTGATCGCCTGTTGAAGCGCATCACTGTCGTCTGCAATCCCGTCACCTTTGACCGGGAAGTTTTCCGGAGTCAGGTACACCGCTTTGGGATCATCCAAACGGACCGTGTAGTAAGATTTGCACCATACGGGAACCGCGACCAGCAGAGCGGCCGTAATCGTGAGTAATCTCTGCATAACTATTCCTCTAACGAAACAAACAGACCGAACGTTTGACAGTGCAGAAGGATCGCACGCTCTTCTGAACTCCGACTTCCAAGCTCGAGCCGCCGGCTGCGAACGGTAACGACGGGCATCTCAGGTTAGCCCTGTTTGCCGGACAATGGCAGGCGTCTTACACCTGCCCTCGCGTGAAACCCGATTGGGCGATTACGGTTTGGCCTACTGCCGAATCTCCACCACGCTCTTCGGCATACGTGCCGCCCCAGTTGCCTCCCGCCGCTGGTTCAGATCATTGTCGGGAACGAAGACGGCCACCCAGGGTGCGCTTGGGTCGGACATCTTTCCTTCCCAGACCACGGTTTCAACGGCGCCGGGCTTCAGGTCAAACTGGCGTTCCGGTTGTGACAGCACCAGGTTGTCGGCGCGAACGGCGACGGTGTGCCTCCCGGAACCTTCAATGATTGTCTTGATGGAGACTCTGCCATTGGTGGTCGAGTGGCCCTCAATGCGAAGATCGACACTCTTGCCAGCTCTGAGATCCAACGAATAAGTCCCGCCCGGCAGCAGAGTGACTCTCTTCTTTGTCCCGCTCCCGGTCACCTCGTATTCGCCTTCCGGCAGCATGCCGCGGAAGCTGAAGGTAGCCGGGTCCGGGTCCAGGCGGGTGATGGCGCCCGTGGTCACTTCCCGGAAAGTCACCGGCTCACGCGCGTGGTCTCCGGCAACGAAGCCCGTCACGAGTGCGGGCCCCGCGAGATCGCGCATCAGCCAGAACCATCTCGCCACCGGAACCACCCAGACTTCTTTCCAGTTGTGACAGTTTTCGGCAGGCCAGTAAGGAAGATCCGTGTTGCCGCGGCTTTGGATGCCTACCGGGAGCGACCCCACAATATCTCCCGACATCGCCGTATATTGCGGCGCGTAGTCGTAGCCTTCGCCCCACATGGTGCTCTGCACGAAGGGATTCCGGCCCAGCGCCCACTGAAGCTGCTGCTGAGCGAGCGCATTGAGGTCGAAGTTGCCGCGGAGGTGCGCAGCCGCGGATATACCCTTCGCCTGGCTGAGGATCGTGCCGTGGTTGCCACGAAACTCGAACCAGACGGGAAACAGCCTGACGTAATGATGCGGCCCCACCTTTACCCCGTTCAAGACCTGTTCGCGGAAGGCCTCCGGAGTCGCGCCCTGGCCTCCGCGGACTTCCTTATACTCCTCGTCGTGATATATGGAGTTTGCCAGCATGCCGTAGGGCTGGGTAAACTGCGCCATCGCCTTCTGGAAGTAGTCCGAGTAGAGCGTCACGGCGGAATACCACTTCATCCAGTCGGGATGGTCTGGAAAGAGTTCGCACAGGCGGGTCAAAGCGACCAGCGGCGCCGCCTCGGAGCTGTTATGCGAGTACCGCAGAATTCGCTTCTTGTCTGGTCCTGTATAGAAGTAGCCGGTCAAGGGATAGGTCAATTCCGGCAGGAAGCTGCGTTGCTGGGAGGCGACTATCGTTCGCGCGAACTCGAGCGATTTATCGGCGTACTTCCGGTCCCCGGTCGCCTGCCATAAATCGAGACCGGCGATCACGGCGCGGCCGAGCAAGTCCGTTGCGGGCGCACGTTGAGAAGACTCCAGGAACTTCATCCCGAAATCCCAGTCTCGAACCGCCGCCTTGAGAGCGTATCCGGCAAGGATTGGATCCGAAGCCTTCAGTACCCTGGCGGCAATCGCCTCCGCTGCTGCAGCGGAAATGTTCGATCCCGCGTTGTTGCTCGCCTTGCAGATGACGTCATCGACGTCGCCGATAATTCCGTTGGTCCAGCGGTCGAGCTGGCAGAAGCCGGGACGGGCGCCGTCGTCGAAGGATGTCTTCATGAGCCAGTCCAACCCCCACTTCGCCTCCTCAATCAGCCTGTCCAAGAGCGCGGGATCTTCATTGCGGGCTTGCAGGCGCTCCGCCAGGCTGAACATGGCGTAGGCGGCATCGGCCGTGTTGACCAGGGATTGCGACAAATCGCCCGCGTCATGCCACCCTCCGTTGACCACCATCCTCTTGTCTCCGTGCAGGAGCATCCAGTCGCGATGGCAGATGTCGTGAACACCCGGGATCGCGTAGCCGCAACGCTCGACGTAGAAGAAGTTGATGGCTTTCCAAATGCTGGACTTCCACACGTCGTTGTCAATTCGGAACGGCCGCGTCGTGCGGTCTCCGGCGCGGATGATGTAAGTGCCCGGAGTGCGGCACTCGGAAAAATCCATTACCTGGAAGGTGCCGATCTGTGTCTTGACTTCCGATACAGTTTTTGAGAGCACCGGAATCCCGTTTTCGACGTTGATCAGCTCGAAGCGGCGCGCTTTGAGATCACTGGCGATCGCGCTTTTCGGCGAACCCGTTTGGTAACCCGAGTGGCTGAAGGAAATCTCACCGGGGGCGACATTCCAGCCCAGGTAGTGATCCGCCTCGACCTTCTCGAGTTCGAGCGCGTCGATATAGAAAGTCGCTACTGGAGTGGCGCCGGGCTCATTTCCCTGTAACAGGTAAGTGAAGTCAATCGCGGTGACTTTGTCGCGCGGAAGGTTTGCAATTTCCCAATTGACCCGGTTCCATTGCTGGTTTTGGAGGATGATGTAGTTCCTCCCCATCTTGTTGTACACATCGGGCACCTTCTCTGCGCCGTCATTGTGAAAGAGAAGCATCATGGAGACGACCCGGAATCCAGGGAGGTCCGGATATACCCAGAACGACAGCCGGTTCCAGGCGGACCAGTCCTCGCCCGCAACGACGCGCGTGGCCGAAGTACCGCCATAGAAGCGTGTGGTGGGAATGGGCGTGTCGCCAGTGGTGCGGCTGGTAAGGCGAACCGAGCTGGAACCGCTGATCGCCCGCTCCTTGCTGAGGGTCATTTCTCCCTTTGCCTGTCCCGAGTTCTGAAGCCTCCACGTGGACAGATCTTCGGCGTCATCCAGCAGCTTGCGCTCTATGACCGGCTTGTTCAGCCACCTGGTCTTGATCGAGTTGGTGTAATCGTTGGGGATAGGCATCCGAGGGGGAATTTCGGATACGAAAAGTAATGCGGGAACAGCGATTGACAGGCCAATAATTTTCATGTCAACACCTGAACCGAACTATAATACTGAGCCACGAACGGGAAAACCGGGCCTGGCTCCGGTTCGGTTGCCGGAGCCAGGCCGTTGCAGGTGCAGCTTAAGGTAAGGAGTCGACTCCCTACCACTCGATTCTTGCGGAGAGCTGGCCCGTGCGCCTGCCGCTCGCCGCTGTCACGTTACCGAAATAGGAATTGTTCATGTTCATATTGGGACCGCCAATATAGTGGCGGTTGAACAGGTTGAACAGTTCCAGGCGGAACATCAGCCTCGCCCTCTCTTTGAGCGAGAAGCTTTTCATCAGAGTGGCGTCCTCGCTCCAGTTCCACAGACCGCGAACCTGGGGGAAGCGGTTCGGGCTGTTGCCGAGGGATTGAGGGGCGGCATCGCTAAAGGCAGTCGGATCGAAGAAGCGGTTGCCCGGATCGTTTGCATCCCACGGGTTGAACTTGTCGGGGTCGAAGACTCTCTTGAATCCGCCAGGGGGCGTGTTGAAGTTCGCGTAGATCGCCGGCCCGTTCCAGAAGCTCGGCGTCACACGCGAGTTCGGATGCCCTAGCGGCGTGCCGCTCGCATAGTTCAGCAGGGCCGAGATGTTCCAGCCGCCGACAATCGCATTCAGAATCGGATGCGCATTCGCGAGCAAGGCCCTGTTCCGGCCGATGGGAAGGTCCCAGGTCATGACGGCCTTAAGAACATGGGTCCGGTCGTTTGAGGTGACCGCTTTGTCCGCGCTCCGGTTATAGGTATTCTGAATGCCGCCGCCGCTACCGCCGTTCGCGACATTCCCCACATTGGAAATGTTCTTGGAAAACGTGTAAGCGCCGTAGATGTGGTAGCCCTTCGACATTCGCTTCGTGACGATCAGATTGAGGGAATGATAGGTGCTGCTCCCCACCGGATCGCCGTAGGCCGAAAGGCTTCGCCCCTGGAGCTGCGGGAACGGCAGGAGTGTGTAGGCTCCCAGGCCGACAAATCCCGGGTAGGGATAAGGCAAGCCGGCCGCCGCTGCCTGTTCGGGACTGCTGATCGTTTGAGTCAGGACAGCGCCCCGTGACAATTCATCCGGGTGAATCTGGTTGGGAATCACGTTGCCGCCGGCGTGCAGCCGCGTACCGACGCTGCCGCGCCACTCCAGGTCGATTCTCAAATCCTGGGCGACCTCGGATTGGAAACCGAAGTTGAAGTTCTGAACGTATCCCGAAATCGTGTAGTCAGGATGATACCTTCTCCCCCCAAACCTCGCCGCGTAGGAGGGATCCATGTCGGGAGGCCGCTTGACGTCGGCCGGGAATCCGTCGTCGATATTGAACACCGGCAGGTAAATTCCCTTGCTGTCCGCGGCCGCCTCATTGGTCTCGTTGAAGCCCGCACGCCAGGGGTAGGTCCAGCCGAATCCTTCCGGCGTGTAACTGATTCCGTAGCCGGCTCGCATCACAACTCGCGGAGTGATCTGGTATGCCAGGCCCGCCGTCGGACCGAAGTCACGCCAGTGGCCGGGAGCAATCGTCCTTCTCCCCGTGCGGCCGGGCCCGCTGCCGGCGTACTCGACCGCGCCAGGAATTCCTCCGAAGTTCGGGTCCGGGAGGTTGGGGTTGAAGTTCGCAAATTCGTTGTTTTTCTCGTAGTGCGCGGCATTGCCGCTCCAGCGCAATCCAATATTCAGTGTCAGCCTCCGGTTCACTTTCCAACTGTCCTGAATAAAGGCGGCGCCGTAAGCGGTCGAGGTGATCGGGCGGAAAATCGGACCCAGCGTCGCGCTGTTCACCTCTCCCAAGAGGAAGCTCGCGAAACTGTTGCCGATACGCGATGTAAAGCTCTCGCCCGGAATCGCCGTTGTGCGCGCAGCGAAGTTGAAAGTGCCGCCGGTATTGTTGAACTGCTGCGAATCGTAGCGCAGGCTGTTCCACTCGAAGCCGAACTTGAGCGTGTGGCTGCCGCGATACCAGCTAAAGCTGTCGGAGACGATAATGTTGCGGTAGAATTCGTCGCGGTTCGCGTCGTGGTTCCAGGATTGGAAGGTCACGACGGGCGAACTTCCCAGGTTGATCACGGGCCGCGTCACCTGGTCGTCCGGGGCCCCAAGGCCGACTCCCTTGATCCCCCACTCGTCGGCGAAATGCTTCCCGATCTGCCGGCTGCGGAAAGCGTTGCCATTGTTGTTGAGGCCGACTTTCAGGTGGTTCATCTTCGTCGGACTGATGATCCAGTCGTACGAGACATTCCAGTTATAGCCCCGGCGATGCTGCCGGATAGATCGGGACAGCGGGCCTCCGAGGTCTGGGTCTAGTAGCGACCAGACCTCACTCACGTTTTCCTGAAAGTGGCGGGGGAACCCGTGCTTGTAGTAGTAGCCTGAAAGCCTGTGGTTGCTGGAGAACGAATGATCGACCTTCAGACTGTAATTCCGTGCGTCCATCCGGTTTTGATTCGACGTGTAGCTGTTGCGAGTGAGATCAGTGTTCACCGGCTGGTACCACTCGTTGAACACCTTTGCGAAGTTTCTGGCGACTGCCGAAATTCTATTCGCCGGAATGATGTTGCCCGGGAACGGATCCGCGACGTAACGGTTGCCGACCAGCCGGAGCGTGGTGGGATCGTAAATCATCCCTTCGAATACCTGCCGGCCGAGGGCGTCGACTCCTACCACGGTAGGCTGCAGCAGCCGGCTCAGGTCGCCTTCCCACATTTCCGGCTGGGGCACGTGCCTCGAGAGGGAACCGGGCCCTACCGTGGCCAGAAGGAACCTTTCCGCCGTGAAATAGAAGAAGGTTCTGTTCCGGCCGTCGTACAGCTTGGGGATGTACACCGGTCCGCCAATACTGCCTGCGTAGTTCTTCTGGCGATCCATCGGCCTGCGGAACGCCGTGTTCGTGGGATCGGCCGCCAGCAGGCGGTTGTTGTTCCAGTCGTTCGCATGGAGGAACTCATTCCGCAGCGTGTAAAACCCCGTGCCGTGAAGCTGGTTGGTTCCGGATTTCAGAATGAAGCTCAGAGTTCCGCCGCTCTGCCGGCCGTGCTCAGCCGTCGAGGTGCCGGTGATAACCGTGAGCTCTTGAATCGCCTCGGCGGAAATGCTCGCCTCCGCGAAATCACCGGGCAGGAAGCCGGCCAGATTGGTCATGCCGTCCACCAGGACGCCCGCGCTGGCTCCGGGAGTCCCCTGAATCGACATCGTGTAGTCCGAATTTCTCACGCCCGGCACGATTGCGGCCGCAAAAGCCGCCATGTTTCGCCCCCGCCCGCTAAAAGCCAGCGGGAGGGCGGAAAAGACCTGCGAGGTAACGCTTTCCGAAGTCTGCGAGGTCTCCGTCTGAAGCAGGGTCGCCTCCGCGGTGACGGTCACCTGCTCCGTGAGCTGGCCAACTTCCAGCGTCAGGTCGATTCGTGCTATTTGGCCCGAGGTTAAGGTGATGCCTTCTCGAACCAGCGTTTTGAATCCTGAAGCCGAGTAGGTCACCGAATACTCGCCCGGCGGCAGAGCACTGATGGTATAGCTGCCGACCTCGTTGGTTGTCCCCTCGTACGAGACGCCGGTCGCGACGTGCCTGGCTCTGACGGAGACGCCCGGCGTCACCGCTCCTGTGCCGTCCGTAACGATACCAGTAATCGATGCCCTCTCAATCTGACCCCACAGTGGGGCGTTAGCCGCCAGAATCAGCAGGGCGATAGCAAAGCACACACTTCCCTTCCCTGTTTTCATTTGGATCTTTCTCCTGTACACCCACCGGTACCCCCGAGTAAATACTGCCGACCCCGGTCGTGGGTGTCGTCCGGTCCACTAGTCGGGCGCCTCGCTTGACGGCGGCCTTAAACGCGCCCCTTCCCCTCTTGGAAGCCGGGCTCCTTGCGATTCCCCACCGCTAGCCCGCCTGCCGGCGACTGCAGAATACCCAGCCGGCTGCCAGCCAGAAGTTGGAATCGCTTCGAACCGCCATTTTCGATGCGGGTGATTTCGTTGGCCGTCGTCTGACGCCCAGAACCCTGAACGCAGCAATCACTATAGGGCCCGGCAGTTGATCCGACAATGCTATACCGGCTAACAGGCGCACGCGGTGCTTATTTTTCAATGGCGTTAGCGGAAGTCATTAACCGTTAGCCGCGGCGTGTAACAGGCTTGCCCCGTGTGCGCCCGACTGTCGTTACCGGTGCGCAAACAGGCTCGTGTAAAAGAAGGAGGGCGCAATCCAGCGCATTGGGACACCCTTCGCTAAACTATTGAAAATCCAAGCTTTTCACCGGAAAAGCGACGCCATCCGGGCCGTGGGCGGCGCCCGATATTCCTTGTATAATGTGCTCCATGGTGCCCAGAGAGGGTCCCCGCAGTAATTTTGAAGCAGAGAGGGCGGAACTCGAGGCTGTACTGTCATCCCGAATCTTCACTCGCGCCCCCAGCCTCTCAAGAATTCTCTCTTACGTCTGTCAGAAGTATTTCGAAGGCGACACCAACAGCATCAAGGAATACAACATTGGGGTGGAGGCACTGGGCCGGGGACCAGACTTCCAGCCGAGCACTGACAGCATTGTGAGAGTGGAGTTCTCCCGCCTGCGGAAGCGGCTTCAGGAGTTTTATCAGACCGAGGGGAAAGACCGCCCGCTCGAACTGCAGCTCGCGCCGAGCGGGTACATGCCGCGGTTCGTTCGGCGTGACAAGGGACCGGCGGCAAACGGAGAAAACGGGAACGGTCAACCTGCGATAAAGTCCGAGCGGGTGGAACCGCCTGCACCCGAGCCGGCCGCACTGACGGCTGGCGGAACTTCCCACCCTCGGCTTCAGTTTTCACCCCGCGTTTTTGGCCTCGCCGTGCTGTTGCTCGCCGTTCTCGCGGGGCTGGTCTATGGACTGTTTCACCTGGCTGCCGGCGGCGATGGCGAAGCGACCGTAGCCGCGGGCGTCACATCTGTTACAACCGGATCCTCCAAGCCTGGGGATCTGCCGAGGCCGCCGGAGCCCGGCGCGGGATCGCGTGAAGCGATCCGGATCTCCGTGGGATCCACGCTGCCCAAGTACATCGATGTGAACGGCCACACCTGGCTGGGCGACCGCTGGTTCGAGGGAGGAACCGCCATCACCCGGACAGATCGCCGTGTCTTAGGGACCCTCGATCCCCACCTTTATCAAACGGCGCGCCAGGGCCGGTTCCAGTACAAAATTCCTCTGGCGCCCGGGCGTTATGAGCTGCGACTGCACTTCGCGGAGATTGTTCTTGGAGAGAGTACCGTAGAATCGAGCGCCGACGGCGTGCGCCGCTTCGACATTACACTCAACGGCCAACTCCTGCTGAATGGCCTGGATATCGTCTCCGACGCTGGCGGGCCGAACATGGTGAACGAGAAAATCTTCGTCGGAGTGTCCCCCGCCGAAGACGGGTTTTTGCACTTGGGCTTCTCGCCTTTCAGGGACGTGGCGCTTCTTAACGGCATTGAAATTCTGCCCTCGGACGGGAAAAAGATGCACCCCGTTCGAATTGTTACCGGCTCGCGGGCGCATTACGATTCGAGCGAAGCTTTCTGGTCAGCCGACCGTTACTTCAGGGGCGGCAACATTGCCCGCCGCTCGGCGCACGTCCAGGCAACCGATCCCGGTCTTTACGCCACTGAGCGTTGGGGGAATTTCACTTACGTGATTCCTGTCGCCAAAGGCAGGTACACTCTTACGTTAAAATTCGCCGAATCCTATTTCGTTGAGCCGAATGTGCCGCCGGGGGCCCGCCTGTTCGATGTCTACTGCAACGGGGTGGCGCTGCTGCGGAACTTCGACATACTCAAAGAGGCCGGACGGCCGAACTACGCCATCGACAAAGTTTTCAAAGGCGTAAGCCCAAACGCACAGGATAAGTTGATCATTTCGTTCGTTCCCGTCCAGGATTACGCAATCATCAACGCGATAGAAGTTGTTCAGGAGTAAGACCGTCAAGATTCATTGACGGTCATCGGCGACGTCAGTACTGACGTAGAACGGGATGTTCGCCGTGGCTCCGTTGCCATTTCCGTCCGTGACGTAGACGAAGACGCGGTAGGCTCCTTCCTGTGCGGGAGCTTTGAAGATCAACTCCGGGCCCTCCGCCTTCACGATCAGCTCGGGCATCGGCTCCGCCGGCTTTTCTCCTCTCCCTGCGTAGGCCTCAGGCCGCGCCACCTCTTGCCGGATGTCCCAATGGAACGTGAGCGGATCCTTCTCAGGGTCGTCCGCGCGGATTACCGCCTTATGTTCAGAGCCGGGCTTCAGGTAGACGCTATCGCGTGCCGCGCGGCTGTCGATTCGAAGGTCTTCGAGCCGGGGAGCCCGGTTGGCGGGCCACTTGCCCGTCCAAAAGTATTGCATCACGTTCACAGCCTCGGTTCGTTCCCCGGTCGGCAAATGCATCCCAAACCAGGTGTGCGTGTGCTCGTGGCGCTGGCCCCAAATGAACACGTAGGATCCGAGACACATCTCCTGGTCCTTCCCCATCACGCTCTCGTACCGTTCAAAATAGCGCTCCGCCTTCTCCGTACTGGTCTCCTCGATGCGTGCGTCCCACTTCGTACGCGGCACTTGCCACCAGCCGGAAGGCCCCCACTCCGTGACGATGTAGGGCTTGTCCCATCCATACTTTCGGATCTTGTCGGGAACCGTCTCGACGCCCCGGTAGTAGTTGATTCCCAGCATGTCGAGGTCGGGAGCAAGCTCGCGGACGTCCACAGTATCGCCGCGATTGATGGAACCATCCCCCAGCACCGTCAGCGTGGGGTGATTGGGATCGACTTCGTGAATGAAACGCGCGACGTCGTTGACAGCGTTCCAGACGCGTTTGTTCGTGTAGTCGAACACGCTGAGCTCATTCCCGATCGCCCACGCAAGAACCGCGGGGTGGTCCTTCAACTGCAGGACCCTCTGTTTGATCGCCTCAAACTGCTCGCGGACGGCTTTCTCGTCACTGTAGTCGAAGTTGTCGACCTTTTCCGTGCGCATGCGGAGGTTTACCAGAACGCTCAGGCCCAGGCGGTGCGCTTCATCGAGCGTCGCCACGCTCCCACTCGAGCGAATGGAGTTCGCGCCGTGCGCCACGAGGTCCTTCATGGGAAACAGGCCGCCCCTGTCGCCCACATACACGACGCCCTTGATGTAATACGGCTGGCCACCCCGGTACAGGCGGAAGCGGCCGTTTTCCTTGCGGATTTCCGTCTTGATGGGGCCCTCCGGGCCCGCGGTTTGAGCGTTGAGCAACCACCCGCAGGTGGCGAGCAGACCGGCCAGGATAATCACAACAATCGGTGCTTGGCCTCGGAGTGAGTTCGGCATCGCTGTCATGATACCCCGAACGCCGCCGCTGGCCGGAGGCACATCAGCACCCGACAACCACCTGTCGCAGAAGTTCACCCGTTCGAAGCCAGGTTCACTCGCTGCTGCGCCGCTTTCAGTCGTGCCCAAACACGATCATCAGCAGGCGGATCTCGTCGTAGTCGGCGGCACGTGAGAGGTCGCGGAGCGATTGCTGCGCGGTCGCGGTGATTCCGTGGGCCTTCAGCCTGCGTTGCAGCGTATCCGAGCTGGTGTGGGTGAGGCTCGCCAGCGTCGACAGAGGGGCGTCCAGCAGCGCCTGTTGCACGGAATTGCGTAGGTCGTGAGGTGTCGGGATTCCCCAGGAAGAGAACGACGCGGCCAGGATCACCAGGAATGCAATAATGCTTGCCCTGCTCCAGCGGAATCGAAAATAGTTCGTAAAAGGCCGGATATTCACCGCAATATGAGCGCACGAGGCCGCGACGAAGAGCCATGAGAACCACTCGTGCGCGACGGACGTTAGCCCCAGGTCCCAACCAAAGAACATCAGAACGCCGGTGACCGACACGAGGAAAAAGCCGCCGATCGTAAGCGACCCAGCCGCAAGGCGCAAAGTGTGCAAATTCATTTGAGCCATAGTTGCCTTTCCTCGACGCACTCTCTCTAACATTGTTAGATTAATCTAACACCGTTAGACTACCGCCGTCAACATTGCTACCCTGGGATGCATGAAGGTGAACCGCGAGATGGCGACCCGGGCGGCCCTGGAGCTCCTGAACGACGTCGGCCTGGAGCAACTGACTCTTCGCCTGCTCGGCAGCCGGCTCAAAATTCAGGCCGCTACGCTGTACTGGCACTTCAAGAGCAAGGAAGACCTGATTGACGAAATGGCGACGATGGTTCTTGCCGAAGGCGCCCCGCGCCTGCTCCCGGCAAGAGAGTCATCCGATTGGAAGGTCTGGGCAGCTTCGTTCGCCACCGGTCTTCGAACCACCCTATTGGCCTACCGCGACGGCGCCAGAATGGTTTCGGGCACCAGGCTGAGAGACACGCAATACCTGAAAACCGCGGAGCGAATCGCGGCCAAACTCGTTGAGAGTGGTTTCACCGTTCGCCAGACCGCCGTTCTGCTCAGCACGATTTACAGCTATACACTCAGCTTCGTGATGGAAGAACAGGCCGTTTTTCCCCGCCCCAACGAGCGGTCCCCGCACTATGATCTGGCCGAAAGAAACGCAAGGCTCGATCCGAAAGAGTTTCCGATAACGCGGCAAAGCGGTCCGATTCTCTTTGAGAACTTTGAGCGCCGTTTCAAAGAGGGGCTGGAACTGATTTTGCGCGGTGCGGAAACCCTCCCGCGGCGCGCTACCGCAGGCCGCGGGCGCGCAGGAAGGCGATCAGGGCGGCGGGATCGTCGGTGATGATGCCGTCCACGCCGGCTGCCACCAGCCGCTCCCATACGTCCGGCGTGTTCGCCGTCCAGGGCACCACCTTGAGGCCCGCTTTGTGCGCGGCTTCCACCTGCTCTTTGGTGACCAGCCGGTGCTCGGGAGAGAAAATCCCCGCGCCGGCCTCGCGCGCCACCTCGACGAAATCGCGCGGCGGCCCGCTATAGAGCGCGGCCAGCCGCATCTTCGGAGCGAGACGCTTCATCGCCGCCAGCACGCGGAAATCAAAAGACTGCAAGATGATCCGGTCTTCCAGATCCCGTTTGCGAACCACATCGAGCACCATGCGCGCGTACTCATCGGGAGGCGGTGTCAGCTCCGGCCGGTCCGGGTAACTCTTGATTTCGAGGTTGAAATCGAAACGCCCACGCGAGCCGAGTGCGAGCACTTCATCCAGCGTCGGGACACGCGCCCCCGGCACGGTCTGCTGCCGCGGAAACGCCGGGTTGCGCGTCGAGCCGCAATCCCACTCGCGCACCTGCGCAAGCGTGAGTTCCCGAATGACCGCGCGCGGCACGGGACCCGAACAGATGGGCGGCTTCAAATCGGGATCGTGCGAGACGACGACAACGTTGTCGCGCGTCACCACCACGTCCAGTTCGATCGCGTCGGCCCCGGTGGTGATGGCGTACTCAAACCCTGGCAGGGTATTTTCCGGCATTACCGTCCGGGCGCCGCGATGGCCGTGGACCGTAATTTTCGACTGCGCCCCGGCCAGCAGCGCGCAGCAAATCACCGCAAGAAAAGGAAGCCAACGCATATCGAGCTATTCCGCCACCTGCGCCATAGCACGGCGCGCGGCCGGCGATTTGCGATGCCACCAGCGCGCAAAGCCCGTGCCGATGTCGTCCAGAAAAGTGTACACCACAGGCACCACCAGCAGCGTGAGCAGCGTGGAGGTGATCAGCCCGCCGATGACGGCGCGCGCCATCGGCGCACGGAATTCCGCGCCGGCGCCCCATTCGAACGCCAGCGGCAGCATGCCGAAAATCATCGCCAGCGTGGTCATGATGATCGGGCGCAGCCGCACGCGGGCCGCTTCAATGAGCGCCGGGCGGCGCGGCGTGCCTGCGCGCCGCTGCACGTTGGCGAAGTCCACCAGCAGAATCGCGTTCTTGGTGACCAGCCCCATCAGCAGAATCAGCCCGATCATCGACATCATATTCATGGTGTCCCCGACCAGGTAAAGCATCCCGGCCACGCCCACCAGCGACAGCGGCAGCGACAGCATGATCGCCAGCGGCTGGAGAAAGCTGCGGAACTGCGAAGCCAGAATCGCGTAGATCAGCAGAATCGCCAGCACGAGCGACTGGACAACGTAGCCGAAGCTCTCCCGCATGTCCTCGTATTCGCCGGTGAATCCCACCGAGTGCCCCGGCGGCAACGGCACGTTCGCGAGCCGTTCCTGGATGTCCGCAACCACTTCGCCGAGCGAGCGGCCCTGCGTGTTCGCGCTGATGCGGATTTCGCGCATCAAGTCGAGGTGGCGGATCTTCGACGGCGCCACGCCGCTCTCGATGCGCGCCACCTGCGCGAGAGGAATCAGCGGCCCGCCATTACGACCCGGCAAATCGATCCCGAGCAGATCCGCGCCGTGAACTCTCTGCGACGAATCGACGCGCAGGCGGACATCGTAGCTGTCGCCGTCGGGGTCCTCGAACTGCGAAACCACTTCGCCGGCCACCAGCCCGCGCACGGTAGAAGCGACCGTGCCGAGATCAAGCCCAAGGTCGCCCGCAGCTCTGCGGTCGATCTCGACGCGCACTTCGGGGCGCGGCTCCTCCTCGCTCGTGTCGATATCGGTGGTGCCCGGCACCGCCCGCACCTCATCCAGGAGGCGCCGGCTCAGGGGGACCATTCTGGTCAGGTCCTGCCCGCGCAGCACAAGCTGGACGGGCCGCGATTCGGCTTGCATCTGGTCCGCTTCCACCACTGCCGTGCGCACGGCGCGGAACCGCTTCAACCGCTCGCGCATCTCCGCCTTGATCTCGAGGTAATGCGGCCGCAGCTTGCGGTCCTTCAGCCTGACGAAGATCGCGCCTTCGTTGATGGGCTGCCCGCTGATGCCGCCGATGGTTGTGTAGGTGTAGTCCACCGCGGGGTTCGCGCGGATCTCAGCCACCAGTTGCCTGGCGATCTCTATGGAGCGGTCCAGGCTGATGCTGGGATCGGCTTTGTAGCTCACCTGGAACTGCCCCGGGTCGGCTTCCGGCATGAAGGCTGAGCCGAGGCGTCCGAACAGCGCGAAGCTGGAGAAAATCGCCACGGTCGCAATCAGCACGACGGCCCAGCGGTGCGAGAGCGACCACCCCAGCGCGGCCGCCACAACGTTGCGCAGCCGGTCCACCTGATTGTTCAGTTTTTCCAGCCAGCGCCCGAGCCAGGACCGCGGCACAGTGGGGTCCGACGCCGGATCGTACCAGCGCGAGGACAGCATCGGGTCCAGCGTGAAGCTCACGTACAGCGACACCAGCACGGCAAAGCCCACCGTGATGCCGAACTGGTAGAAGAACCGGCCGATAATGCCGCCCATGAACGCCACCGGGACGAACACCGCGATGATGGTGAACGTGGTCGCTATGACCGCCAGTCCGATCTCCGCGGTAGCCTCGCGCGCCGCCGTGAAGTGGTCCACACCCTGGTGCATGTGCCGCACGATGTTTTCCCGCACGACGATGGCGTCGTCGATCAGCAGCCCGATCGCCAGCGACAGCCCCATCAGCGTGAGGACGTTTAGCGTGAAGCCGAGCGCACGCATGATGATGAACGTGCTGATCACGGAGACGGGCAGCGCCAGGCCTGTAATCACCGTGGAGCGCCAGCTATTCAAAAACAGGAACACGATCAGGATCGTCAGCAGGCCGCCGATCAACAGCGTGGTCTTCACGTCCTCGACCGAATCGCGAATGAAGATCGACCGGTCCACCACCGGGCGCAGGCGGATGTGCGCGGGCAGTTCCTTGTTCAGCACGTCGACGGCTGCGTTGATTCCATCCACCACCTCGACGGTGTTTGCGCCGGATTGCTTGACGATGTCCAGCGCAAGCCCTGGGCGGTCGTTGATCAGCGCGGCGCTACGGCGCTCCTCGACGCCATCCACCACGCGCGCAACTTCCGGTAGGAAAATCGGCCGCCCGTTGCGCACCGCGACGATCAGGTCCTTGAACCCGTCCACCGAGCGGAATCTGCCGGACACGCGCACCAGCGGCTCGCGTTCGCCCTGTTCAAGCTTGCCCGCAGGCACGTCCATGTTTTCGCGCCGCAGCGCGTTCGCCACGTGAGCGTAAGTGAGCCCGTAGGCGCGCAGCTTTTCGCGGTCCACCAGAATCTGGATTTCGCGCCGCGCCAGTCCCACCAGATTCACCTGCCCCACTCCGGGCACGGTCTCCAGCCGCTTTTTGATCACCTTCTCCGCGAGCGACGAGAGCGTCTTGATGTCCGCTGTTTCGCTTTCAACCGCCAGCGACACCACGGGCATCGCGTTGAAGTCGATGCGCTGGATCACCGGCTCTTCCATGTCCGCCGGAAACTGCGACCGTATGGCGTTGATCTTCGCCTGCGCGTCCTGCTGCGCCGTTTCGATCTTCGTTCCGAGGCGGAACTCGACGACAACCACGGAAAGCCCCTCGGTCGTCGTCGACGAAACGTGCCGCACGCCCGAAATCGTGTTGACCGCCTCTTCGATGCGCTTGGTGACTTCGCGTTCCACGGTCACCGGCGACGCTCCGGGGTACACGGTCTGAATCGTGAGCACCGGAATCTCGACGTCCGGCATCAGGTCGATGCTCAGCTCGCGGTACGAATAAATTCCGAGCGCCACCAGCGTGACGGAGAGCATCGTCGCCAGCACCGGCTGCCTGATGGAAAGATCGCTGAGGAACATGCTATTGCTCCGCGTTCGCGGAAGCCGGTTCCACGCGAACGCCGTCGGCCACTTCTATGCTTTGCTCGGCGATCAGCAGGTCGCCCGGCTTGAGCCCTTCCACGACCTCCAGGGTCGAATCGCGCTCGCGGCCGATCTGAACCGCGCGCCGCGCCGCCCTGTTGTCCTCCACCACGAACACGTAAGAGGCTTTCGCCGAGCGGTCGTCGCGGTACACCGCGGAGGCAGGAATCACTATGGCGGCGGGCTTCATGCCCGTCAGCACCTCGCCCTGTGCGAACATGCCGGCCCTCAGCTTTCCGCTCGCGTTGTTCACCCGGATGCGCACCTTGGCAGACCGCGAGTCGGCGTCAACGGCGGGGTTGATCTCGATCACGCGGCCCTCAAACGTTTCTCCGGGAAAGGCGTTTACCGTGAAAGTGACCTGCTGCCCCGCCCTGATCGGCGCTATCGACGATGATGGCACCAGGCTCTCCAGTTCCAGCCGGCTGTTATCCACCAGAGTCACCACCGGCGTCGGCGGCTCCACGTAGGTTCCCGTGTTGACGTATTTCCGCTGGATCTCGCCGGCCACCGGCGCGCGGATCACGGTGTCGCGCAGCTTCTTCTCGGCGGCGGCGAGCGCCGCCTTCGCCTGTTCGAGCTGCGCCGCGGCCAGCTTCGTTTGGGCGCGGGCGTCCTGCTCGGCCATTTCGGCGGCCTTCAGGTCCTTGTCCGTGATGCCGCCGGATTTCAGCAAATTGCGCGCGCGTTCCAACTCGGACCGGCTGTGCGCCTCGGCAACCTGCGCCCGCGCCAGCCCGGCTTCCGCGACAGCCACCGCCGCCTGCGCCTGCCGCAATGCCAGGCGGTAGTTCTCCTCATCGACCCAGGCCACGGGCTCGCCGGCCGCTACAAACTCCCCCTCCTCTTTCGGGAACTTCACCACGCGGCCGGTGGTCTCCGCCTTCACGTCCACTCTCGAGTTCGACACCAGCGTGCCCGTGATCGCCACGGTGGCGGCGAACGGCTGCGTCCTGATCTGCAAAACATTCACGCGCACGGGAGGCGGTTCGGACGCGCTCGCCGTCTCTTCTTTCTTCCCGCATCCCGCAAGCAATACCGCGGCTGTAATTAAGACTCCGAATCGTCGCAACCCCACCTGCTTGTTACTCCCAGGGCTTCTGGCCCATAGACCAGCGCAGACTCGCCCGCGCAATCGTGTAATCGTGCAGCCCGCGCAGCAGGTTCGTCTGCGCCAGCGAAAGCGCGACCTGCGAATCGACAATGTCGAGCGGCGTGGCCGCGCCGTACTTGTAATTGGCTTCCGTCATTTCCAATACTCTTTGCGCCTGCTTGAGGTTCGCTCGCGCGGCTGCAACCGTTTCGGCCGCCGCCGTGAGTTCGTCCAACCTCTGCTGCAAGGTTAACCGTATCTGCTCTTCCGCTCTCTCCCGCTCGAGACGCGCCGTGCGCTGCGCCGCCACGGCCTGTTCCACCAACCCGTTCCGGCGGAAGCCGTCGAAGACAGGCAGAGTGAAATTTACCGCGACGTCCCACCGCAGGAACTTCGAGTTCATCAGGTTCGAGGGCAGCCGCGAGCTGACGCCATAGTCGGCCACGAAATCCGCCCGCATCCTGCTTTCGGATTTCGCCAGGTTCAGCTGCACGCCGGCGCTGTGCTCCGCGATGCGAAGCCGGTTCAACTCCGGCCGGCTCCGGAACGCCTCGCTGACCAGTGCGTCCAGATCGGTTTCCTCCCAGGGTTTCTCCTGAAACTCACCGGAGATCCGCGTCGGCGCTTCGATCGGCCTTCCGAGGTAGTAATTGAGCAGCGCCCGCGCCTGCCGGACGGCGTTGCGCGCGCGGGCCAGTTCCGGCAGCCCGTTCGCCACCGCCACCTCGAGCCGCAGCACGTCCACCTCGGTGGCGACGCCGTTCTGGAAACGGGTTCGCGCCATGTCGGCGTGCGCCTGTCTCTGCCGCTGCGTTTGCTCTACCTGCTCCAAATACTTCTCAGCCCAAAGCAGCCCGTAAAACGCCTTGACCACTTCGAGGGCGATATCCTGCTCCGCCCGGTCGATCTCCGCAAGCGACCCCTCGGCTTCCACCGAGGCCAGCTTCAACGCCGTGCCGATTCTGCCCGCCGTGTAAAGCGGCTGCTTCACCGTGAGGCGGTAATCGAACAGGTTCACTCCTGTCGGCACCAGCGCGTTTTGCAATTCGGGCGGGAACTTGTCGATTCCCGATGCGTTCAGCAGGCTGGGGTCGCGCACCCGCATGAACATGCCGTGGATGTTCACGTCCGGCAGGGCCTGGGCGCGCACTTCGCGAACTTTTCCCTTCAACGCATCGGCCGCTGCCCGCGCCTTGCCCACATCCGGATGGCGCTTGATCGCGATGCTCACCGCCTCCGGCAACGTGACCGGGACTTCCATTTCATCCGCGGCCCGGACGCCCGGCGCCCAAAGCACACTAATACACAACAAAGCAACCACACGTTTCATAGACTACCCATCGACAGCTCGCGCAGCCTCTCTATGACGCTGATGCGCATGTTCGGCTCCAGCGTGTTCACGCCAAATAAATCCGACATCCACAGGCCGTCCACCGCAAGCCGGATAATTGTCGCGAGCACCGGATCGATGCCGTCATCAGCCAGCCGGGCCTGCATCGCGGCGGTGGACTCCCGCAGCGGATCGAGCAGCGACGTGTTGGTCGCAACCGCCGCCAGCAAGCCGGCGCAGACCGGATCGTGGAGCGCCGAACGCGCCGCCGGTTCGGGAAAACTCACGTCCAGATACGCCCTGATATGCCTGCCGGCGGGATTCGGATCCGCCTCCGCCCGCTTCGCCACCTCCGTGTTGAAGCGTTCGGAAAGACGTGCAATCATTCCCCGGATCAGGTCTTCCTTCGCCGGAAAATTGTAGAGCAGCCCGCCTTTGCTAATCGAAGCCGCCTGCGCAACGGCATCCAGCGTGAGCCGCGCAACGCCTTGACTCAAGACAACTTGCTCGGCAGCGTCGAGTATTCGATCTTTTGAACTCTTCACGGGGAGCTTTTCGAGACCAGAGCCAGTATACCGTCCGGACGGTACAGTACGCAAGGCAGAGTACCATCCCCCATTCGCTACTCTAAAAGTATGCCGAGCGTTTCAAGTATCCTGGAGACCTCCCTCTATGTAGAAGACCTCGAGCGGTCCACCGATTTTTACCAGCGCCTCTTCGGATTCAAAGTGTTGACATCGGATGACCGGCTGACCGCCCTCAATGTGGCCTCCCGCCAGGTTCTGCTGCTGTTTCAAAAGGACAAGACCGACGCGATACCCACGGCCGGCGGCCTCATCCCCGCCCATCACGGGAAAGGCCAGCTCCATCTTGCATTCGGGATTGCCTCGGAAGAAATCGAACCCTGGAAGGAATGGCTGAAGCGCAACGAAGTTGAGCTGGAAAGCGAAGTTACCTGGCCGCGCGGCGGCGTGAGCCTTTATTTTCGGGATCCCGACGGCCACCTGATTGAACTGGCCGCGCCGGGAATCTGGTCAATTTACTAGTGCTGGCCTATTAACACACGTCACCAGGCCAGTAGGTCGAATTGTCGTTGTTCGCCCCGCGGCAACTAACTCAGGAGTTACTGACGAGTTGCCGGTAATCAAAGGCCATTCGAGACAAAAGGATGAAATAACCTCTTGATGCTTCTGAAAAGAGTGCGCATTATCTGCTCAGAGGCAGATTTCGACGCTGGCCGCATTCCCGGCCTCCGCGGCTGTATGCATTGAGGGTTTCAAACGGAATTCAGGTTAGCATCATGTCACTCCCTCTGACCACAATGCTCCTCTGTGCGGCCGTCGCACCTGTCGTCGCTGACATCGACTCGTGCATCGATCTCAAGGTCAGTTACACAAAAGACGGCGTCGAGGTGGAACTGACCAACAAGGCGTCCTCTCCGATTGTGGTCTGGGCGGTTTGGTTTCAGCTCACGGCAGGCCTGTGCAGCGGCCAGCGGGCGAATAGACCTGATCGAGCCTCCGAAACACGGCATTTCACAGCTAAGCCGCCTCGGAACTGCCGGGGCGCTAGAGTCCAACGTGTTTCAGCGATTTTCGCGGATGGGACCTGGACGGGAGAGTGGAGTGACTTCGAGCGCCCCGTCAAACTGCTTACAATCCGCCGCCTCGTTCTGCAACGCTGGCTGATCTCGCTACGTGCTCTGGAAAAGGCTGACGATCCGCTGGCACTTCTTGGCAGGCTGATGGACGAACTGAACAACGTGCAACTGACCTATCGCATCTCAACATTTGGCACGACTCCCTCCGAAGAACAACTCCGAAAGGCTATCGAGATTAGGGCACAATCCACGCTGCGCACCTACGTGAAACGGTATTACGACAACGTTCTCCTTCCGGTTTACAGGAGCAACAGGGATCCAAAGGGGGGCCGCGATAAGCGGGCTGAGAAGCAGCTCAGGTCCCGAGCCGACGCTAAACAACGCATCGCTGAAGGTATTGCCAGGGAGATCGAGATAGTATCGAACGAGCTGGACGACCTGCCTGGGTGACACTGTTCGGCCCTAACGGCGAACGGATCGGTCCGGAAGTGCCGCCTCCGCCACCCAAGAAACGCCAAAGACAGAAAGAACTGATAAGTCGCCAGTGATCGCGCTCACCCGTTATTCACCAACCTGCCGGGAATTAACGAGAGACGCCGCCTTCAACACCTACAACAGCTTGGTTTCGCCCGGAACAAAAACGGGATAAATGCCGTTGGCATCCGGTTTGACGGGCGGCTCCATATCAGCCCGCACGTCTTCAGGTTTGGGCGCGTAATAAAAATCGGAAGCGGACACCTGCTCCCAGGTGACCGCCTTGCCTGTATAACAGCTCAACTGACCCATGATGCCCACCATTGTGCTGTCGGCCATGTACGAACCGCTGTTAATGGGCTTGCCCGACCGGATCGCCTTGAACAGCTCGCCATGCTCGATCTGATACGGGTTGGTTCCCGGGCCGGAGTACGCGCGCGGCCCCGAGTATCGCCAGTTCGTCTCCCCCTCGATGCGCGTCGCGGTGACGTAGGCGCGGCCCTTGGTCCCCAGCAGAACGCTCGAGTTTTCCTCGTAACAATTGGGAATCGTACGGCAATAGGCGTACATGCGCACGCCGTTCGCGAATTCGTACACCACCGCGTGGTGGTCGAAAACGTTGCCGTAGATCTCTCCCTTCAGCGTGGAACGGCCGCCCATCCCATAGCACCGGACGGGGTTCTGCTCCTTCATCGCCCAGCGAGCACGGTCGAAGTTGTGAACCAGAGTCTGGGGCACATCATCGCCGCTGAGCCAGTGAAAGTGGTACTGATTGCTGGCCTGGTATTCCACTTCGGTAAGGCCGGGCACGCGCGGGTACAGCACGTACGGCGCGCGGAGCCAGGTTTCCTGAATCGCGATGATCTCGCCAATCGCGCCGTCATGTACGCGCTGGATGGTTTCGCGATACCCGCGGTGGAACCGGCTCTGCAGCCCCGAGAGCAGGCACAGATTTTTCTTTCTCGCGAGCTCGGCGGCGGCCTTTACCACCTTGATTCCCGCCGGATCGATGGCGTGCGGCTTCTCGACGAACACGTGTTTGCCCGCCTGGATCGCCGCCATGGTGTGCATGGGGTGGAACTTCGCGGCGTTGGCGATCAGCACGACATCCGACGACTCGATGACGTGCTTGTAGCCGTCGAAGCCTGCAAACAGGTGATCGTCATCCACCATGACCTGCTCCGGGTATTTCCGCTTGAGCAGGTCGCGCTTTTCCTTAAGCCGGTCCATACGGATGTCGGCCATGGCGACCAGCCGCACGCCCTTATCGGCGTTCATCGCCTGGGTAGCGGCCTCGGTGCAGCGCCCGCCGGCCCCGATCATCCCGACACGAATCGTGTCGCTGCCGGCTGCAAACACACCGGCGCCCGAAACCATGAGAAAGTCGCGGCGATTCACGGATACCCCTCACGCGCCCGGGCCGGAACCATGTCCGGCCCGGCAGATCCAAATCTAAACTTCCAGTTTCCAGGGCTTGCGGTAGCGGGCCTTCAAATACGGCCTTGCTTCCTTTTGAGCAACGGTCCAATCCTTTTCTATCCAGTCCACCCGCATCTTGGACCGCAGCGAGACGTTGGCCAGCAGACAAACCGTGGTGGAGCGGACGCAGGTCTCGATATCGCTCACCGGCTTCTGCCGCGTCTTGATGCACTCCAGGAAGTTTTTCCAGTGCGGGACGTTCATTGCCGCCAGTTCCCGGTCTTTCTCGAGAGTCAGCGGGGTCGCGGTGGAGCTATCGCGGTTCTTGGTGACCCAGCAGCCGCTGCGCGTTACGATCAGCGTGCCCTCGGTCCCATGGATCGCGGTGCCGGCTCCAAACCTCCCCAACAGCGGCATCGGGTTGCAAGTCCGGCTCTCGTAGCTGGCGATGAACTTCGGATAGTAGAACGTCGCCAGCATCGTGTCCGGCGTTTCGAGGTTGTCTTTCACGTAGAACTTGCTTCCCATGGCCGACACCGCAAGGGGCATCACTTCGTCGAAGCACTGGTGAATCGGATCGATCAGGTGCACGCCCCAGTCGGTCATCGCCCCGCCGGCGTAGTCCCAAAAATACCGGAACGTGGACCACCGTTTCGGGGACACGCCCCAGCGGTTCGTATTGAAGGGCACCTTCGGAGCCGGTCCAAGCCACAGATCCCAGTCCAGGCCCTCGGGCGGATCGCTGTCCGGGGGATTGCCCTCCCCCTCTTGCCGCGTCAGGCTGGCCTGCCACGTGTGGCAGAACGTGATCTCGCCCAGGTTGCCGCTCTTCACGATCTCCGCGGCCTTTTTGAAATAGCCGCCCGACCGCTGCATGGTGCCCGCCTGCACCACCCGCTGGTACTTGCGCGCCGCCTCCACCATCTTTTGTCCTTCCTCGACGTACGTGCAGGCAGGCTTCTCGACAAAGACGTCTTTACCCGCCTTGCACGCCTCCACGGTCATGTAGGCGTGCCAGTGGTCGGGGGTGGAAATGCAGACGGCGTCAATGGATTTGTCCGCGATGATCTCGCGAAAATCCTTTACTCCTTTGACCTCGACGTCTTTCTTGCGCGCCTCCGCCTGCGCCCGCTCCACGTAAGGCTGCCAGACGTCGCAGACCGCGACGGGCTGAAACTCGGGAATTTCCAGGGCGTAGCGGAGGTTTCCCAAACCCATCGTGCCCATGCCTATGAAGGCGATGGAAATGCGATCGTTCGCGCCGCGTACGCGGCCGGTAAAAAGGCTGGTAGTAAACGCGGTCATGCCCGCCGTTTTCAAGAAATCACGGCGGTTGTGCGCGGGATGGTGCTGGTTATCGCTCATTTCAAGTCCTCTAATCCTAAATTCAATCCGGTATCGAACAGCATACCTGAACTACTGCCTGGCAGAAACGCGGCCGGGGGGCGCTGTGGCTGGTTGACTTTCCCTTTTTATTCGCCCATAATTTGATCATGGCAATCACCAGGCGCCAGAAGCAGGTGTTGGACTTCATCGCCGACTTCATCGAGACGAACGGGTACAGCCCGAGTTACGAGGAGATCGCACGCGGGCTCGAACTCGCGTCGCTGGCCACGGTTCACAAGCATATCGCAGCGCTCGAGAGCAAACACTACCTGAAGCGCGGTTTTAACCAGAGCCGCTCGCTCGATCTGTCGCCGAAGTACTATCAGGAAGTCCGCAGGCGCCCGATGTCCGGCGCGGCGCTTGAGGTTCCGCTGATGGGCCGCATCACCGCGGGCACGCCTGTGGAGGCGCTTGCGGGATCCGAGCGGCTCGATTTCGGCGATTTCCTCAACCGCGAGAACATCTACGCGCTGGAAGTGCGCGGCGACTCGATGATCGACGATCACATCTGCAGCGGCGATATTGTGCTGGTTGAGAACACTTCGCAGGCGCGCGACGGAGATATCGTGGTGGCACTTCTGCGCGGCTCGGAGACCACGCTGAAGCGCTTTTACCGCGAATCGGACACAATGGCCGTCCTCAAACCGGCGAACGCCCAGATGGAACCGATCCGCGTGCCGCTAGCGGACCTGCAGATTCAAGGCCGCGTGCTGGCGGTACTGCGCAAATACTAACGGTGGGCGGCGCCGTCACGCCCGAAAACGCTCCAGGCTGAAGGCAGCGGCGGGTTGAGCCGCCACGCCTTCAGCACAGGCAACTGAGCGTTTCCACCACGCGAGAGAACCTCAACCCGACGGCCGCCCGGCACGGCGGCAACTAAACTCGCGGCGCGTGTACGGCACCTCCGATCCTACTTGCTTACCAGTTGTTCCGCGTTCGGCAGTGGAGCGTACACACGCAATTCGGCCAGCGACATACTCCGTTCCCTGGCGCGGCCCTCTACGGGAGCAAGCTCGCCGCCGATGCGAATCGCCTTCGTCCGGACTGGCGCGAACGTCAGTATGTACTCGACGCCGTTCGCCTTGTCGTACTCGTTGCGGCCCACGGCCGGCAGCGCTGGGTAAGCGCGAAGGTCTTGCACGGGCCGCCACGCTCCGCTGCCGTCTTCGTACTCGACGGCCAAAGTGCGATACCACCCTTCGTCTTGCGGCTGGCTGGGGCTAAAGGAAACGACCCCAATCAACTGCGATTCCGCCCACCGGTACCCCCATTGCACCCGGCCTGTCTCGCCCCGGCGCACCGTTCCCCGGAGTGCCGCGCGTTCACCCCTTACGCGGCCGTCGCGAAGAACTTCGGGATCCGGCCTGGACGCAGGCTCGCGCCGCTGGCTGCCACCCTCAGCGCGCTGCGGGGGCTGAGGCGTCAGTATCTCCGTGGCGGTGAGAGCGAGATTGGGCGTCCTCACGATCAGGGGGAACGAGATGCGGTCGCTGTGCGGGCCGGACTTCGCTTCGATGGTGATCGGGAATACGCCGGCGGTGGCCGTGGAGCCGCTGAGCACGCCGTTTCGGAAAGTCAACCCGGCGGGCAGCTTCCCGGAAGCCAGGGTCCACGTGACGCGCCCCTCCGCGCCGACCGTCGTGAACGAGTGCTTCACCGGTTTGCCGGCCTCAATGATGGGCGCGGGACCCACCGGCACTTCAAACGGGGGCTTGAACTGCGCATCCGGATTGATCACGTAATACTCGACGCCGTTCTCGGTGACCTTCCTGCCGCCGTGCGCAAGGATGATTTTCTCCCCCAGCGCCGCAGTCCGGCGCGCCATGTCGGTGAGGCGTCCATCCGGAAGCCCGTACCGCGTAAAGTTCTTGTACGTGTCGTTGAAGGGCTCTTTCCAGTTCCTGTCAGGCAAGGGGAACAGCAGATTGCGCGGCAGGCCTTTGGTCCCGTGCACCACGCCAAGCAGGCCGGCCATACTCGCAGCCTGGTTATCGGCGTCGAAGCCGATGGCACAGGCGAGGTCGAGCGTTTCCTGGAAATCGCCCTGCCCGTAGAGGAGCGCCAGAATCCCGGCCGCTCCGTTGAGATTGGCATTCCAGATGGTCTTGGTTTCCGCCGGCTCCTGCACGTAATATTTCTGCGCCATCTCGGCGCGGGCCTTCCGCCAGTCGTTGGGATACTTGCGGTAGAGGGCCTTCATGTCCTCCACCGTGCGGGCGAAACGGCTTCCCTTGGGCAGGCTGCGGGTGCCGATGTCGATCAGCTTGTTGACATCCTTCTCGAAGAAAGCAGCGGCGTACATGGCGCCGTAGTGGACGGTCGGCTCCACGCCCCAATCGTCGGCGGTGATGCGCGCGGCCCAAAGGCTTTTCTCAGCGGCGTAACGCACCATCCCGGGAGCGGTGACCGCCCAGATCTCATTAATCAGTTGAGGATCGATTTGGAACCAGTGCTCATTGATGCCCCGGACGCCTGTGATGGGCGGCGTGTAGCCGTAATGCATCAAGGCGAGAGCCGCCCGGTTGGCGATCCACACGGCGGAGCGGACGTGGTACGTCCACAGTGAGGCTATGTCCTTGTAACGCGGTTCGGGGCCGAACTTCTCCATCCCGTGCAGGTACATGTACTCGAAGTCGGTGTCGTCGTCGGAGAAGCAGCCGTCGGCTTTTTGCAACCGCGTCAGGTCCGCGTAGTGGTTCCGGATACTGTCGGGGCCCGGCTCATCGATATAGCGGTTCTCATGCGGCAGGCCGTAGATGTTGCCTATGCACTGGCCAAGCCATGAGGCATAGACTTTGTCCTGATATTCGGCCACCGAAATCTTCGGCCGCTCGGCTGCGATTAAAGCGCCGGCGGCCAGCATGCCCAATAGAAACCGGCCAAGTCCGCTCTTCACAGTTCCTCCTCGATCCGTTTCACACGCGCACGCATTCTACGTTACGGCGCGCAAATGGCGCAATCGTGCTGAAACGATTCAGTATTCTCCCCGGCAAAATACCACGCCCCTGTCGGCTTGTCAAACCAGTCTTTGATACAGATGTTTCCTCAGCCTAGAATCGGCTGAACCGAATCATCGACACAGCCGGAGGGCGCGGGGGCGTTTCGGGACGATCCGGTTGCCTGGATCACCGAGGGCGGCTAGAACTCAGTGCAGGACTACGGACTCGGGATCTGGTGGGACGAGGGAACGGACGTGATCGGCAGTGCGATCGAGAGCGGCGATCCCCGGCCCATCGAACGCGCCCTGCGTGATTATCACGACCGCGTCGTCGCGGCGGGCGGTGTGCTCTACTTCCAGCCCTCCAACCAAGAGCAGCCCGAGCGGAGGCGGCTGGCCTTCGCCACACTGGCTGCCATCGGCGACCCGATACAGGTCAGCGATATGTGGCGCGGCACGCCCGATCCGGAAGTGACCTGGATCATAAAAACAAAGGGCGCGCACCCGGCGTTCCACCAGCTCAGCATGAGGCGGAAGCTCCCAACCGCGGCAGACGATAAAACACTACGCGTTTCTGAAGACAGCGCGGACGGCGAGGAGAGAATCCTGGTTGTTCTGAATTTCCAACCCCTGGAACAGACCGTGACCGTCGACTTGAGCGATCTCCACTGCGAGCGGCTGAAGGACCTCAAGATCGGACGCATCGAACCGCGTCCGCCGTTCCTCAAGTGCCAGCTACCGGCATACGGCTATCGCTTTTATCTGGTTGAGCAAGGCGGGTCACAGCGTTTCGGGTCCCAGCGCTCCTCTACGCTCGCCGCGTCTCCCGGGCGGCGAGGCTCGTGGAATCAGAGCCGGAAATCCGGCGTTGCAGACACTAGCAGGATGCCCCGGCGCGCCGTTTCAGGATTTCCTGCTCGGCTCGGAACCAGTCTTCTTCGGGCGAGCCGCCCTGTCTGCCGCGCGCTTCCCAAAACGAGTATGCGAGGCGGGCGATCTCTTCTCGCACGGCACCCGGGTCGAGTGGGACAGGGTTTGAAGCCGCCGCGGCGGACGCGTGCTGAGGCTGTGCGGCCTCCACAGCAGGCTGAGGCTGTGCCGGCTCGACAGCAGGCTGAGGTTGTGCGGCCCCGGCAACGGGCTGAGGCTGTACCGCCTCCATGGCAGGCTGGGACGTCGCCCCGCCCTTCACGCGCGTTCTGGTCCTCTTCCGCTTTACCGGCGCCGGTACGGCGCTTCCCTCGGTAGATAAATATGGCTGGGCTTCGTTAGGTTTTCTTGGCATTATATTCTGGTCCCCTCTTTTCCCTGTGGGGTTCCTGCTTATTTTACCAGAGGCCGGGTTTTCAATGTCGGGAAACTCTAAAATAGCGAAAAATCTTTTTTATGGAGAACTTTTTTGATTCTTATAGAAGGTCTTACTGGGGGCGTAACAATTAATTAGTAATCAGTATTTTGAGCATCCCTTTTTCGGCTGCTTTCGCAAACGCCTCCGGCGCTTCGGCCAGCGGGAAGCGTCCGGAGATCATCCCGGCGGGGCGCACTGCACCGCTTAGTAACATTTGCAGGGCAGGCTCGAACCTGCCGCAGCGGGAACCGATCAGCGTAATCTCGTTGACGATCAAGGGCGCGGTGTCGATAGCCACCTCGCCGTGTACGGTCGATTTCATGATCACGACGCCCCGCGGCCGCGTCATGGCGGCAGCTTGCCGCAACCCGAGCACGGAACCTGTGGCTTCCACCACCCAGTCGTAAGCCGACTCCGGAAGGTCCTTAGCTTCTCGAACCGCCGCGCCCGCCGCCGCTGCGATCCTCATCTTTTCCGGATGCCGCCCGAACAGGTGCACCTGGACCCCGCGCGCTTCGAGCGCCAGCGCGATCAGCAGCCCGAGCTTTCCATCCCCAAGCACCGCCACCTCGGCCCCCTGGGGTATCGAAACCTGCTCGAAAATTTCGCATGCGGCCGCCAGCGGTTCGGTGAACACCGCGTCCTCGGTCGCAAGCCCGTCGGGAAGCACGTGCAGGTTGCGATCCGGGAGAGTGAAGAACTCGCTGAAGGCGCCCGGGTGATTCACGATCCCCAGAACACTGCGGCGCGGGCAGTGCCGCCCCAGCCCGCGCTGGCACCAGTCGCACTCGCCGCAGTTCAGATTGATTTCGCCCGTCACGCGTGCGCCGATGAGCGCTGGTGTGTCCGCTTCCACAACCTCGCCCACGAATTCATGCCCCGGCGTGCCCGCGAAACTGTAGTATCCGCGCTGGAGTTCGAGGTCCGTATTGCAGATTCCGCCGCAGATCAGGCGGATGAGCGCAAAGCCTTTCGGTCGCGCGGGACGCGGTTTTTCGCGCAGCTCCACGCGCCCGTTCTCAATGTGAACGGCAAGCATAAGCAACCCAGTATAATTGAGGATTCATGCCTGCCGAATTAATTTGTTTCGAGCCCAAGTGCCGGGCGTGTTATCCGATCGACGAAGTCATTTATAGTTGCCCGCGCTGCAACGGATTGCTCGAGGTCGTCTACCCGGACCGTTCGCTCGATGCAGCGGAACTCAAAAAAATATGGCGCGAAAGGCGGATGAGCAATGCCGCGCTGGATCGCAGCGGCGTCTGGCGCTACCGCGAGTGCATCCCGTTCGTGGAGGATTTCGAAAAGGTGGTTTCCCTCTGCGAGGGCAACACGCCGCTGCTCGACGCTCCGCGCGCCGCGGCCTATGCCGGGCTCGACCGCCTCGCATTTAAGCACCAGGGATTCAACCCGACCGGCTCGTTCAAGGACAACGGGATGACCTGCGGTGTCGCGCAGGCGCTGCGGCTTGGAATGAAGCGCGTGGCGTGCGTTTCCACCGGCAACACTTCGGCCTCGATGGCCGCCTACGCCAGCGCGGCGGGCCTCGATCCCGTCATCTTCATCCCGCATGGCAACATTTCCTACGGCAAGCTGGCGCAGGCGCTGGAGTACGGAGCGCGCACGCTGCAAGTCGAAGCCAACTTCGATCAGATTCTTGCGCTCGTGCGCGTGCTGGCCGAGCGCCTCGGAATCTACCTCCTCAACTCGATCAATCCGTTCCGCATCGAGGGGCAGAAGACGATCATCGTCGAGATGATGGATCAGCGCGACTGGAACCCGCCGGATTGGATCGTGCTTCCGGGAGGCAACCTGGGGAATACGTCGGCGTTCGGCAAGGCGCTGCGTGAGATGGTTCAACTGGGCCTGATCCCCAGGAGCCCGCGCCTCGCCGTGATTCAAGCCGAAGGCTCGGCCCCGTTCTACGATCTAGTGCGCCACTCACGGAGCGCACTGGAGCCGGTGAAGAAACCGGAAACGCTGGCCACCGCGATCCGCATCGGCGATCCCGTGTCCTGGCCGAAGGCTCTCCACGAGGTGCGCTGCTCGAACGGCGTGGTGGAGTGCGTCACCGAGCAGGAGATCGCCGACGCCAAGGCGCAGATCGGTCTCTGCGGCATCGGCTGCGAGCCGGCCTCGGCTGCCACTCTTGCCGGAATCCGGAAGCTCGCTGCGGCCGGTGTTGTACGGCGCTCCGACGACGTGGTGGCCGTGCTCACCGGCAACCTGCTGAAGGATCCCGATTACATCTACCGCTATCACACAGGGCAACTTAAAGCTCCCAGCGGCGCGCAAATCCTTTCGCGCTTCGGCAACCAGCCTATCGTGGTTCCCAACGATCCCGACCGCATTGCAGAACTCCTCAGTTGAGGATTACCCGGAGCCGGTCGAAACGAAGCCGCTCTGAACTTGCGTCCAATTGACGGGGATGGATGCCGCCCGGGATCTGGGACCTGGGCGTAATCGGGAGGAACTCAACCATGAGCAAGCTGGTGCCCCCGCATGGGAGTACTGCGCTCAAACCGCTGCTCCTGGAAGGCAAAGCCCGTCAGGAGGAGCTAACAAAAGCCGCTCGGCTCAAGAAGATCCCCCTGACCAGCCGCGAAACAAGCGATCTCATCATGATGGGAATCGGCGCGTTTACGCCGCTGGACGGCTTCATGAACAGGGACGATTGGAAAGGCTGCTGTGCGGATTTCAGCCTGCCCTCAAAGGGCGGGCTTTTCTGGCCGGTTCCCATCACCCTTTCGGCGGCGGACGACCTGGCGCGCTCGATTGCGCCCGGCGAAGAGGTCGCCCTCTGGGACACGGAAACTCAATCCGTCATGGGGACCATGAAGGTGACGGAGAAGTACGGCATCGACAAGGAATACGAGTGTAAACAGGTATTCCGCACAACCGACTCCGCACACCCCGGTGTACGCAAGGTCATGGGACAGGGTCCGGTGAATCTGGCCGGCCCGGTTCGGGTGGTCTCGGAATCCTACTATCCCGAGATGTTCCCTGGAATCTACCAGCGGCCGGCCGAAGCGCGGAAGATTTTCAAACAGCGCGGCTGGAGCACCGTCGCCGCGCTTCAACTCCGCAATCCGATGCACAACTCGCACGCCTACCTGGCCTGGATCGCCATCGAGATCTGCGACGGCGTTTACATCCATCAGCTCATCGGCAAGCTGAAGGAGGGCGACATCCCGGCCGAGGTCCGGGTCAAGGCGATCGACGCTCTGGCTGGCAAGTACTTCCGCAAGGACCGCGTGCTCCAGGGCGGCTACCCCATGGAGATGCGCTATGCCGGTCCTCGCGAGGCGCTGCTGCATGCCGTCTTCCGGCAGAACTACGGCTGCTCGCATCTGATCGTCGGCCGCGACCACGCCGGCGTCGGAAATTACTACGGCGCGTTCGATTCGCAAAAAATTTTCAACGAAATCCCACCAAACGCACTCGAGCTGCGGCCGCTCCCGATGGATTGGACCTTCTATTGTTACGAGTGCCGCAGCATGGCGTCGATGAAAACCTGCCCGCACGAGCGCGAGGCCGTAATCGACGAAAACGGGCAGTACCAAGGCGGCGCCAGGCTGCTTCTCTCGGGCACGATGCTGCGCAAGCTGTTAAGCGAAGGTAAACCGGTTCCGCCCGAATTTTCGAAGCCTGAAGTGATCGCGATCCTGAAGGAGTACTATGACCGCCTAGACCGGAAAGTGGACGTGAAACTTCACGGCTTCGCCACCGGCCAGACGCTCTGATCACCTCTTTGGCCCCCAACATGCCACTCCACGTGCGGCATAAGGGGTGCCATGATGATTCGAACTGGTGTGATCGGATACGGATACTGGGGGCCAAATATCGTCCGCAATCTTGCCGAAATCCCGGAGATGGAGCTGCGCTGGGTAAGCGACCTGCGCAGCGACCGATTGCGGCTGGTTAGCGCCCGGTATCCCGGAGTCCGCGTTACCAATGATTACCGGGAAGTCTGCGCGGACCCGCAAGTGGACGCCGTGGTCATCGCGGCCCCTGTGTCTACGCATTTCCCGCTCGCCATGGCCGCTCTCGGAGCGGGAAAGCACGTCCTGGTGGAAAAACCGCTGGCCGCCACAGTCGAGGAGGCGCAGAAACTGGTCGACGAAGCCCGGCGCCGCGGCCTCACGCTCATGGTGGATCACACCTTCGTTTACACGGGAGCGGTGCGCAAGATCAAGCAATTGATCGAAGATCTGGGCGAATTGTACTACTATGATTCCGTCCGCGTGAACCTGGGCCTGTTCCAGCGCGACGTCAATGTGATCTGGGACCTTGCCGTTCACGACTTCGCCATCATGGACTACACCCTCGGAGTCGAGCCGACCGCTATCACCGCAACCGGCATGAGCCACGTCGAGGGGACCTCCGAGGACATCGCCTACATCACGGTTTTCTACCCCGGCGAATTGATCGCGCACGTCAACGTGAACTGGCTCTCCCCGCTGAAGGTCCGGCGCGTACTCATCGGCGGCAGCCGCCGGATGATGGTGTACGACGATCTCGAGACCAGCGAAAAGCTGAAGATCTACGACAAGGGCATCACGGTCACCAACGGGAACGGGCCGGACACGGTTTACAAGCTGCTGGTGAACTACCGCACCGGTGACATGTGGGCGCCCAAGCTGGACGTGACGGAAGCCCTGAACGTGATGCTGCGGCACTTCGCTGAATGCATCGAAACGGGCCGGCGGCCGATTACGGACGGGGTTTGCGGGCTCAAAGTCGTGCGCATGCTGGAAGCGGCCACCGAGTCGGCGAAGCAGCGCGGGCGGCTGATTGAGTTTCCCAGCGCGGCCGCTGTATCGGCTGAAGCAGTCTAAGGCCTGCCCTCGATCGCCAGCGTCACCTCGTTGCTAGCGGCGGGCTGCCCTCCCGGAGGCGTCACAATCACCGACACCGGAACCGCGGAGCCGAGCGGAACGTTTTCGGGAATCCTCGCGTTGATCTGGGCGACCCCGATCAACGTGGGCGCCAGCCCGGCAAACTGAACTTCGCTCTCCACACCCCCAATCAGCACCGTGACTGAGCCGCGCAGGTGGATAAGGCGGTCCGGCGGCGCGGGCTCACCGGCGGGTAGCACTTCATCGGCGGGGCCCAGCCCGGTGGCATAGATCGAAATAAAGTCGCCCGGCCAGGCGGGCTGGCCCGGAGCGATGATGTTCCGTTCCTTGGCGAACTGCGCGGTGTCGGCGAACTCCCCTCCCGCCAGCAGGATCGTTCCCTGCCCCGTTCCGCTGCCCTCGATAGTGAAGATGCCGGGGCTCGCGTCGAGCATCGATACCCTCACCGGCTCGGAAAACCCAAACGGCCCCTCAACCACAAATTCCAGTTGCACTCCCGGCTGCACCTGGGGGCACTGAAAATTGATCTGGCCGGACGAAACATACAGCAGCGGGGCGTATTGACCGTTGATCCTCAGCCGCACGCCGTTCAGTTCAAACGGCGCCGGCGCGGAAGTAAGCGCCACGGGAGGTTCGGACGTGAAGTTCGCTCCGAAAACGGTGGCCAGGCTGCCCGGACTGCAAACCTGTTCGGTCTGGAAACCGGCTGCGTTCACCAGCCCGAAGATAACCGTCCTGTCGGTACCGGCGGTGATGACAACGTCTGCGGTGGAAAAATCGCCGTCTTCGTCCGTTGCGGTGAACGTCACGGTGTGGGCGCCGAGCTGATCGAACCCCGGGGTCCAGGAGAACCTGCCCGTATCCGCGTCGAAGCGCGCTCCCGCGGGGAGACCTTGCGCGATGAGCGTCACCGCTCCTCCGCCGGGATCGGTCGCGGAAACCTCAAACGAACTCTCGCGCCCCGCCGCCATGAAGACCTCGCGCGGGGCGGAAAGCACCGGGGCGTCCCGCGGAACGATGTTGAGAATATGCGCGTCAACCCCGCCTCCGCAAGCGGCCTCCAGCATCACGGTCTGGCCCGGCGCCGCCGGCGCGATGAGAGCCTCAAACCTTGCTTCCGGCTGTCCGCTCCGCACCGTAATCGTTTCGGGCACCATCACATCGGGCGTGTTGGACCACAGCGCGATGCTCACCGGACCGCTGGAATGAGACGAGCTGAGCCGGGCGGTGCAGTAAGCGCGCTCGCCTGCCTCCACCCAATCCGGCTCGCACCTCATCCAGCTCAGGCGCACGCCGGCAAGCAACAGCGTCGTCTCCACCGTGCTGCCGTCATACTCCGCCTTCAGGGAGACGGTTGCGCTGCCCGCCAACTCCTGAGCCTGCGCCCGGAATGTCGCCGACCTCCTGCCGGCAGGAATGGAGATACTGCTCGGAAAAGTGAGCGCCGGGTGGCTGCTCGCCAGCGACACGGCCGCTCCGCCCGGCGGCGCAGCCCTGCTGAGCATCACCGTACAGACCGTCTCCCCGGGAGGATCGATATCATCCGGGTCGCAGGACAAAGAGGTGAGCTCGAACGGTACGCTGGTGTCCACGCTTCCGCCGGTAGCGGAGGTTGCCAGCGGGTCTCCGAAAGGCGTCGCCCCGAGGGCATCCCTCACCTCCACCGGCGATATCCGCGGCGAGACCGAAGGATCGGCTTCCAGCTCAACCAGAGCGATCACGCCCGCCGGAATGGCCACCTGGTTCCAGCCGCTCAGGATGCACGTAATCGAACCGCTCCGCTCGGCGCACGAAAGAATTTTTTCTTGAGCGATGGCCGCCGGCCCTTCCCGGACCAAAATCCCCCTGAATACGTTGCGGTCGTATACGATTGTCCACTGCAAGGCGGACGCCCAGGGACCCTGGCCGGGCTCGTAGGCGAGCGGGAGCGTGGCGACCCCGTTGCCGGCGACCCGGCCCTCCCCCAGATCCAGTGAGGACGCCGCGGCGCGCGGCAAAAGCGGCCCGCACACCAACACACAGATTGCGAGGAAGCGACGCACCCGTTGTGCACACCCTAGCAGGTTGGAATCCAAATCACGGCCCTCCGCCCTTGTGCCGCTATTTGCCGTAAGCGTCCGACCACGCTCCAGCCGAACGAAAGCGCGGTGGTCGCAGAGACGAAAGTTTGGTCGAGATTGCCAACAGTTGTAAATCTCCAGGGTGCGCAGACGCTAGATTGGCGGCCCTACAGCCTGTTTGGCCTCCAGCGTGCTCGTTCGCCAACAGTTCCACTTATGGCCAGCCAAAGAGTCAAGCAGGTCGTGCCCGGTTTTCTCAGTTCAATCCCCCCGCTATCGCTGTTTCGGATGCTTTGGAAGCACAAGGTCGGCATCCTGATCGGCTGGATTGTACTGAGCGCGCTCGGCGTCGTGGGCGTCTGGCAGTTGCCCGCGGTATACCGGGCGGAGTCGCTGATCCTGGTAGATCTCCAGGAAATTCCCGAGCGTTTCGTCGCCCCGCTTGTTCAGGTGTCGCTGCAAGACCGGCTTGCGACCCTCAAGCAACAGATCCTCAGCGCGTCGCAGTTGCAGCAGATCATCGAGTCGTTCGACCTCTACCGCGAGGAGCGCAAGACGCAGTCGATGGACGAGATCATCCGGCGCATGAGGAACGAAGTGGAGGTCACCGTTGAGCGCGGGTTCCAGTACGGACCGGGCGCATTCCGGGTGGCCTATGAGGGGCCAACGCCAGTCGTGGTCGCCGGTGTCGTAAACGCCATCTCGAACCTTTTTATCGCCGAAAACACCAAGACTCGGGAAGAACAGGCCAAACTTACCACCCAGTTCCTCGCCGCCCAGTTGGCCGAAGCCAAGAAGAGTCTGGAGCAGCAGGAGAGGCGGCTAAGCGAGTTCAAGCGGCAGCGGATGGGCGAGCTTCCCCAGCAGGAAACCGCCCTGCTCTCCATGATCAACGGAGTCAGGGCCGAGCTTCAGACGAACCAGGAAGCGATCACGCGCGCACAGCAGAACATCGCCTCGCTGGAGAACTCGTTGTCGTACGCCCAGACCGCTGAAGCGCGTCTGGTCGCACTGCTGAAGCAGGTGGCGGACGGGGCGCGCCCGGTGCAGCCTTCCGCTCCACCGCCGCCGCGCCGCTCCGAGATCCTGGAGGCCGAACTGCGCGCCGCGCGGCTGCGCTACCAGGATGAGCACCCGGAGATCAGACGCCTCACGGCCGAACTCGCCGATGCGCGCGCCCAGGAAGCGAGAGAGAGGGCGGCCGCGCCCAAGCCGGCGCCGGAATCACCCAGACCGGCCGCGATTCCGCCGGAACTGCTCGCCGAGCTGAACCGGGAGCGCGAGCGGGTGGGCACCCTCAAGCTGGAGCTGGAACTGGCGCGCAAGGAGCTGCAGGCGCGGATCAACGAGCGGGCCGAATTGCAGCGCAAGCTGGTGGAGTACCAGGGCCGGCTCGAACGCGTGCCCATCAGGGAACAGGAACTGGCCGCGATCACCCGCGATTACGAGATGTCGCAGCAAAACTACCAGGCGCTGTACCAGAAGAAGATTGCCGCGCAGATGGCGGCGGAACTCGAACGCCGGCAACAATCCGAGCGCTTTACGATTCTGGACCACGCCCGCGTGCCGGAGGCGCCTGTCAAGCCGAACCGGCTGTTGCTGTCCATCGCCGCCTCACTGGCGGCGCTGGCGTTGAGCGCGGTGTTCCCCCTCGGGTTGGAGATCAAGAGAAACAAGCTGCTCGGCCCGTGGGAACTGCCCCCCGACGTCGTGATCCTCGGAAGGGTGCCCAAGGTTGCGAAGGCCACGGCCGGCGCGGGCCGGATGTTCCAGGGCCTGGCTGCAGCGCTTCTGACCGTAGCTGGCGCGTGTCTGACGATTTACTGAACGGAGGTCTGATGGGAAATCCCCGCATGGCGCAGAGTCGGGCGGACGCAGAACAGTCCGCCTTCAATCCGCCCGCCGGTATGCCGGTGATTGCCCCGGCAATCGGAGAATACCGGAGCGTCAATCTTAGGTTTGGAGACGAGCCGTTGCTGCCCTTCGACAGCGTGGACCCAAAGGCTGCGGAGCAATACCGCATGATCCGCGGAAAGCTCTTGCACCATCCGGCCGGACCGCGACTGATCGCGGTCACCAGTCCGGGGCCCGGAGACGGCAAGAGCATCACCGCCATCAACATCGCGGGCGCGATCGCGCTGAAGGACAAGATGAAGGCGCTGATCGTCGATGCGGACATGCGGCGGCGCGGAATCTCTTCGATGTTGGGCTTGGGAGACTTGCCGGGGCTGGCGGAAGTGCTCCGGGGAGAGGCGCATATCGAAAATGTTGTGGTTTCGGCAAACGAACTGCCGAACCTTCACATTCTTCCCGCCGGCCAGACGGAGAACTCGAACGCCGCCGAGCTGCTGGAATCGGCCCGCTGGAGGGAAACCGCGGCCGAACTCCGGCGGCGCTTCTCTATGGTCATCGTGGACACGGTGCCGATCGGCCTGGTTGTCGATTCGGAGCTCGTGCAACTGGTTTCCGACGGCACGATCGTGGTGGTGCGGCCGGACCACACCGACCGGGCGCGCTGCCGGGAAGCGCTCAGTTCTGTGCGCAAGGAGAAGCTGCTGGGAGTGGTCGTCAACTGCTCGGAGGACTGGCTGTTCTGGGGAACGCCGAGCTATTCCTACTACCGGTAAACGGGCCGGTGCTTGATAGCACGAGGGATTGTACACACAGAGGAGGCGAGATGGTTGCCAGCGATGTACGGCTGGGAAAAAACGTCGTGATTTATCGTCCTGAGCTGGTGAATCTGTACGGCTGCCACATTGGCGACGGCAGCCGCATCGGCCCGTTCGTGGAGATTCAGGGGGGAGCCACCATCGGCTCCAACTGCAAGATTTCGAGCCACACATTCATCTGCACCGGCGTCAAGATCGAGGACGGCGTATTCATCGGGCACGGCGTCATGTTCACCAACGACACGTACCCGAGCGCGGTCAACGAAGACGGATCGCTGCAAACCGCCGCCGATTGGGAAGTCGTCGAGACCACGGTGCGGGAGGGCGCTTCCATCGGAAGCAATGCAACCATTCTGTGCGGCGTGACCATCGGGCGGCGCGCGCTGGTGGGCGCCGGCGCGGTGGTCACGCGCGACGTGCCGGATTATGCGATCGTCGCGGGCGTCCCGGCGCGCGTGATCGGCGACGTGCGGTCGCGAAAGGCCAAAGGAGCGGAATATTCACATGGTCCCGTTTGTCGATCTGAAGCAGCAATATCGAAGCATAGCGCCTGAAATCAACGCGGCCGTTCTGGAGACACTGGAGAGCAGCCAATTTGTTCTGGGCACCCAGGTCGCGGCGTTTGAAGAGGAATTCAGCCAGTACGTCGGAGCACGGTTTGGCATCGGCGTGAACTCGGGCACCAGCGCGCTTCACCTGGCGCTGCTGGCCGCCGGCATCGGCCCCGGCGATGAGGTGATTACGGTCTCGTTCACGTTCGTCGCGACCGTGGCGGCCATCGTCTACACCGGTGCGAAGCCGGTCCTGGTGGATATCGACCCGCGCACGAACACCATCGATCCGGCGCTGGTGGAAGCGGCGATCACCGATCGCACGAAGGCGATCCTGCCTGTCCATCTCTACGGCCAGCCGGCTGACCTCGACCCGCTCATCGAAATCGCTCAGCGGCACAACCTGACCATCATCGAGGACGCCGCACAGGCGCACGGCGCGGAGTACAAGGGCCGGCGCGTGGGCAGCATCGGCGATCTGGGCTGCTTCAGCTTTTACCCCGGCAAGAACCTTGGCGCGTACGGCGAGGGTGGCATGGTTGTCACCAACAATCCCGAGTACGCCCGCAAGATCCGAATGCTGCGGGACTGGGGCGCGGAGCAGAAATATCAGCACGTCCTGAAGGGCTACAACTACCGCCTGGAAGGGATTCAGGGAGCGATCCTCAGGGTCAAGCTGCGCCATCTCGAGGCCTGGACGGAAGCGCGCCGCGGGCACGCCGCGCTGTATTCCGAAAGACTTGCCGCTTCCGGCCTGCGGCTTCCGGCAAGCGTGCCCAACACGCGCCACGTCTTTCACGTCTACGGCGTATTCACCCCTGAGCGCGATCAACTGCGCGAAGCGCTCAACCGGCAGGGAATTCAAACCGGTATTCACTATCCGATACCCGTGCATCTGCTCCCGGCCTATGCCGACCTGGGCTACCAGCCCGGCAGTCTCCCTCATAGCGAGCGGGCGGCGCGCGAAGAACTCTCGCTGCCGATGTTCGCAGAGCTGACCGAAGAGCAGATCGGCCGGGTTTGCGACGCGGTCTTGGAACACGCCTATGCCCGGCAGAGCTGAACCGGCGCGCGTGGTGCGCGCGGCGCACGCGCTGAAAACCATCGAGCCCGATCCGGATTTCGAGCGCGGGCTGTCGGAGCACCTCAGAGGCAGTTACAGCCGCGATGCGCTCATTGAAATCTACGCGCGCTTCATACAGGGCGACGGGAAACTCGATTCGATGATGCGCCGGGCGATCTGGCGGGCGCTGGCGCGCCGCTTCGGAGACGGCGTTTCGATCGGCCCCGGCGCGAATTTCCGCCATCCGGAGACATTCGAGATCGGGAACGGCGTCTTCATCGGGGCGAATACCTACATTCAGGGCCGCCACGACGGCCGCTGCTCGATTGGCGACCACGTCTGGATTGGGCCGCAGAGCTACTTCGACGCACGCGATCTCATCCTCGAGGAATACGTGGGATGGGGCCCGGGAGCGAAGGTCCTCGGCTCCGAGCACACCGGAATTCCATTGGACACGCCGATCATCCGGACAGACCTCGAAATCAGGCCGGTGAGAGTGGAGGCTTGGGCCGACATCGGCACGGGCGCGATCATCCTGCCGGGAGTCACCATCGGGCGCGCAAGCATCGTAGGCGCCGGCGCGGTGGTGACGCGGGACGTTCCGCCCTATACCGTCGTTGCGGGCGTGCCCGCCCGGGTCATCCGGCGCCGGGATGAAGCAGCCGTGAGGGATTCCATTGAGGAGGCGCAATGCCGTTTGCAAGAGCACTGATCACCGGCGGGGCCGGCCTGATCGGCTCGCACATCGCCGACGCGCTGGTCCGCGCCGGCACGAAACAGATTGTGGTCCTGGACAATTTCGTGAGGGGCTGCCGTGAAAACCTGCGGTGGGCCGAGGCAAACGGGAACATCGAAGTCGTGGAGGGCGATATCCGCGACCGCCGCCTCGTCCGCGAGCTGACGCGCGGAGCGGACGTCGTGTTCCACCAGGCGGCCATACGCATCACGCAGTGCGCCGAGGATCCGCGGCTCGCGTTTGAAGTGCTGGCCGAAGGCTCGTTCAACGTCTTCGAGGCCGCGGCCAACGCGGGTGTCCGCAAGCTGGTGGCCGCCTCGTCGGCATCCGTCTATGGAATGGCGGACCAGTTCCCCACGACGGAAGACCATCATCCGTACAACAACCGCACGTTCTACGGCGCCGCCAAAGCGTTCAACGAAGGCATGCTGCGCAGCTTCCACGACATGTACGGCTTGAACTACGTCGCGCTGCGCTACTTCAACGTCTACGGGCCGCGCATGGATATTCACGGCGCCTACACCGAGGTGCTCATCCGCTGGATGGAGCGCATTGCCGCCGGCAAGCCGTGCCTCATCCTGGGCGACGGCTCGCAGACCATGGACTTCGTTTACGTGGAGGACGTCGCCCGCGCGAACCTGCTGGCAGCCGAATCCGACGCGACCGACGCCGTCTTCAACGTCGCCAGCGGAACCGAGACGAGCCTGCGCGAGCTGGCCGACGCGCTGCTCAGGGTGATGGGCGCCAGCCACCCGCACGAGTTCGGGCCGGAAAGGAAAGTCAACGCGGTGCCCCGCAGGCTCGCCGATACCACCGCGGCCGAGCGCGCGCTCGGGTTCCGCGCGGAGGTGACGCTTGATGAAGGGCTGAGAAGGCTTGTCGCCTGGTGGAAAGAAAGGAGGGGTGAGCTTCAACATGCTGCCCGTGCCTGAGCAGGTGGAAACCAGGACGGAACGCCCGCCCTCCATTCCAATCACGCGCCCCTGGATGGACGAGCGCGAGGCCGAAGCCGCGCGGCGGCCCATTCTTTCCGGGTGGATCACCCAGGGACCGGAAGTGGCGGCGTTCGAACGGGAGTTCGCCGCGATGGTCGGAGCGCCGCACGCGTGCGCCGTCTCGAACTGCACCACCGCGCTGCACCTCGCGCTTAAGGCAGCCGGCGTGGGGCCGGGCGACGAGGTCATCACGGTCAGCCACTCCTTCATCGCCACCGCAAACAGCATCCGCATGTGCGGCGCCGTGCCGGTGTTCGTCGATATCGAGCCGGGCACGTTCAATATGGCCCCGGACCTGGTGGAATCCGCCATCGGCGAACGAACCCGCGCCATCCTTTGCGTACACCAGATGGGCATGCCCTGCGACCTCGAACGGCTCGTCGCCGTCGCCCGGCGGCATTCCCTGCCCCTGATCGAGGACGCGGCGTGCGCCATCGGAAGCGAAATCCTCGTCAACGGCAGGTGGGAAAAGATCGGCAAGCCTCACGGCGACATCGCATGCTTCTCTTTCCACCCGCGCAAGGTGATCACGACCGGCGACGGCGGCATGCTGACCACCGCGCGTCCCGAGTGGGACCGCCAGTTCCGCCTCTGGCGCCAGCACGGCATGAGCGTGCCGGATACGGTGCGCCATGCGGCCCGCGAGGTGATCTTCGAAACGTATCCGGTAAGCGGGTTCAACTACCGGATGACGGACGTTCAGGCTGCGATCGGCAGGGAGCAACTGAAGCGGCTGCCGGAGATCGTGGAGCGGCGCCGGGCGCTGGCGGCCCGCTACGCCGAACTGCTGGGCGGCGTTCCCGGGCTGGTGCTCCCGCCGGAGCCGTCATGGGCGCGCAGCAACTGGCAGAGTTTCTGCGTGCGGCTTCCGGAACACTGCGACCAGCGGCGGGTCATGCAGCGCATGCTGGACCGCGGCGTTTCCACCCGCCGCGGAATCATGTGCGCGCACCGCGAGCCCGCCTATGTCGCCGAACCGTGGCGCGCGGCTCACCCCTTGCGCGAAAGCGAGCGCGCGCAGGATACCTCCATCATCCTGCCGCTGTTCGCGCAAATGACGCACGCGGAGCAGGATGCCGTCGCCGCCGCTCTCATACACAGCATCGAGGGGAAACATGCCGTCTGACGTCGAGCAGGTTTCCAGGCCCGCAGCCGCCGCACCCAGGCAACGGACCTGCACCCTGCTGTCCATCGTCACCCCCGCGTTCAATGAGAGCGAGAACCTGCCGGTTCTCTATCTGCGCCTCGTGCGCGTGCTCGACGAGCTTGGCATTCCCTGGGAGTGGGTCATCGTCGACGATCACTCCCGGGACGACACTTTCGCCGTGATCTCCCGCCTCGCGCGCTCGGATCCCCGCGTCCGCGGCCTGCGCTTCGCGCGCAACTTCGGTTCGCACACGGCCCTGGCGTGCGGGCTGCACCATGCGCGCGGAGCGTGCGCCGTGGTCATGGCAGCCGACCTCCAGGATCCCCCGGAAACAATCCCCGCGCTGCTGAACGAATGGCGCCAGGGGGCGCATGTCGTGTGGGCGGTCCGCCGCCGCCGCGAGGGCGAAAGCGCCGCCACGATCGGCACGGCGCGGATCTACTACTGGCTGATGCGGCATGTTGCCGGAATGAAGGAACTGCCGAGCACCGGCGCCGATTTCTTCCTCGCCGACCGCAAGGTCCTCGAGGCGTTCCGCGAGTTCCGCGAAAGCAACACCAGCGTCACCGCGCTCATCACCTGGCTGGGCTTCCGGCAGTCCAGAATCCTTTACGACAAGCAGGCGCGGCTCCACGGCCGCTCGGGCTGGAATCTGGAAAAGAAAATCAAGCTGTTGGTGGACTCGATCACCTCCTTTAGCTATGTTCCGGTCCGGATTATGAGCTACGTCGGACTGCTGGTGGCCACGCTGGGTTTCCTTTACGCCGGTTTCATTCTCGTGAACGCCGCCATTGGCAAGCCGGCCCAGGGATGGTCGTCCTTGATGGTGGTCGTGCTGGTTCTCGGCGGCTGCCAGATTCTCATGATGGGGGTGTTGGGGGAGTATCTCTGGCGAGCACTCGAGGAGTGCCGGGGCCGGCCCCGCTATCTCATCGAGGAGCAGACCGAGCCGGAAACGCCCGGCGATGCAAGGAGTGACACATGAGAATCCAGTCGACTGTACTGATACTGATTGTGGCCGCACAGGCCGGAGTGTACGCCGCGCCGGCGCAGAACGCGCAGGCCGGAGAGACGAAAGCCGCCGTCGCTGCCGCCAAACTGGATACGCCGCAGGGTTCCTACCGCATCGGGCCGGGAGATGTGCTTCAGATCATGGTCTGGAAGGAGCCCGACGCGTCCGTCCCAAGCATCCAGGTTCGCTCCGACGGATACATTACCGTGCCGTTCGTCAAAGAGCTGCACGTCGTGGGCCTGACGCCCTCGGAGGTGGAAACCCTGGTGACCCAGCGGCTCTCCCGTTTCCTTCGCAACCCCGAAGTCTCCGTTCTGGTGCGGGAAACCAACCGCGACAAAGTCTACGTCATCGGCGCGGTGCGGCGCGAAGGCTCGATCCCGCTGAGATCGCCGATGACTGTCATCCAGGTCCTTGCCGAGGCGGGCGGGGTGAGCGAATTCGCCAAGAAGAAGAAGATTTATATTCTTCGGAACAACGGCGAGCGCCAGCAGCGCATCGCCTTCAACTATGAGGCCGCGATCAGGGGCGATCCCAGGATGAGCAACCTGTACGTTGCCCCGGGCGACACGATTGTTGTGCCGTAGCCAGCGAGAAAACATATGGCCATTGTGATCCGCCGCATCGCGTGGAGCCTGGCGCTCGCGGCAAGCGCAGTCATGAATCAGGCGCCGGCCCAGGAGCTGCAGCCCATCGAGCCCACGCCACAGGGTTTCCGCATCCATTCGTTCTCCCTGACGGGGGGCTACGCCTCCTCCGGGCTTATCGCCCCGCTCTCCTCCGTGGTGACTACCAACGCCCCGGAATACTATGGCTCGGCGATCCTTTCCGTAGGCTACACGCGAACCAGGAATTCAAGAAACACCTCGCTGCTGTATGACGCCGAGTATCTACGGCGTTTCCGCATTTCGAACCTGGATGCCTTCGTCCACCGGCTGCGCTTCATCACCAGCGGCGACCTGCGTCCGAGGTGGTCGGGCTACTTCCGCGTCTGGGCCAGCGACTCCCATATCGACCAGTTGCTGCTGACGCCAACCGGCTTCGAGTTTTCCACCGATCCGATGCTTCCGGATGAGGGAATCGCCGGCGGCCAGGCCGCCGCAGCTTCCAACGCAGTAATCTTCGGCGACCGGGTCTTTAATGCCAGCATCGGCACGGGCCTCGCGTTCCAAAAAACCGAGCGGACGCGGCTCGGTTTCCATTTGGGCGGAGACCGGACACAAGGACTCCGCTCCGAAGCGCCCGAACCCATTGGCCGGCTGCCGCTGATGCCTCAATCCACAGTCGCGAGCGCCAGGTTCGAAATCGAGCACGCGGCGAGCCCCCGGACGGATCTCGCTTTCCGCGCCACGACGTTCCGAACGTTCTCCCGCCTTAGTGCAGTCTACCTTTCCGACCTGACCCTGTCTGCGGAACGGCGGCTCAGCCCAAATTGGTTTGGCAACCTCAGCGGCGGCGCCAGCATGTTGAAGCCCGTGCGGATGGCCGACCCCTCCCGGAACCGGCAGACATATGGATACAACGCCTTAGTAGGCCTTGGCCGGCGCACGAGAACATCCACCGTTTTCGCCTCCGCTGCCAGGCGCCTCGGCGATACCTTCGGGTTCGGCGGGCACTATTCGGATTCCGTTTCGCTGACCGCGAGCTGGCATCATCCCAACCGGAGATGGGGCGCCATTGCCTCCGGCTACGCCTTCCGCACGAGAATTCCGGACGCCCGGGACCTCACGGGCTGGCAGGGCACCGGCTCGCTGGTTCGAAACTTGGGCAACCACTTGGCGGTGACGCTTACGTACGGCTACCTGAAATCAGCCATGGCGATCACTGGCGATTCGCGGTACATCCAGGGCCATACGGCGCAGATCACGCTGAGCTGGTTGCCGCTCGGGGTGGCTCGGCGGATGAACTGAGCGCTACCTCTTAGTTCAACTCGTATTTGGCCCCGCGGGTCGGGATCACAACCTCCAGGCAATACCGTTCTTCGATAGCCTGCTTGAGCGCGGCCGACTGCACCGGCTCGCCGTGCACCACAAACACGCGCCGCAGCCCGGGGACCAGCGGCTTCATCCAGCTCAGCAGCTCGCTCTGGTCGGCGTGCCCGCTCAGCTCGTTCAGCGTCTCCACCTCGGCGCGCAGCCGCATCGGCTCGCCGAAAATCGCAACCTCCGGCAGCTTATCCACCAGTTTTCTTCCCAGCGTGTTTTCCGCCTGAAAGCCGGTGATCAGGATCGTATTGCGCGGGTTCTCGATGTTGTTTCGCAGGTGGTGCAAAATCCGCCCCGCTTCGCACATCCCCGACGCGGAGATTATCATCATCGGCCCGCGCAGATCGTTTAGCGCCTTGGATTCGGCCACGTCCGTGATATAGCGCAATCGCGCGAACCCGAACGGATCGTCGCCCTGAAGCAGGAATTGCCGCGTCTCCTCGTCGTACAGCTCCGCGTGTTTGCGGAACACCTCGGTTACGGTCACCGCCAGCGGGCTGTCCACGAAAATCGGGATCCTGGGGATCCGCTCCTGTTTGAACAGCTCGTGCAGCATGAGCACGAGCTGCTGCGTGCGGCCCACCGCAAACGCCGGCACGATGATTTTGCCGCCCCTCTCGCACGTCCGGTTGATCACGTTGGCGAGCTTATTGGAAACGATGCCGGTGGCTTTGTGCAGCCGGCCTCCGTATGTGCTCTCGATGATCAGGTAATCCACCGGCGGCAGGGGTTCCGGGTCTCGGATGATGGGCAGCCCGGGGCGTCCCACGTCGCCCGAAAACGCGAGCCTCACCGGCTTGCCGTTGGAGTGGTCCGTGATCACGACCGCCGAGGAGCCCAGCATGTGCCCGGCTTCAAATGCCCGGTACGTCACCCGCGGCGCGATCTCCCGCTCCTCGCAGACCGGAACCGGACTGAAGTGCGGCATAGTCGCCTCCGCGTCCTCCATGCTGTACAGCGGCGGGACGGCGCCGTCGCGCGCCTCCGGATCGAGCCGCTTCCTCCGGTGGTATCTCTTGTTCACAAACTCCGCGTCCTTCTCCTGGATGTAGGCGCAATCGGTCAGCATGGGAACGCACAGGTCGGCCGTGGCCGGCGTGGCGTAGATTGGGCCCGCAAATCCGTTCTTCACCAGCGTGGGCAGATTTCCGCTGTGATCGATATGGGCGTGAGAAAGGATGGCGGCGTCGATGTCCGCGGCGCGGAATGGCAGGTTTGCGTTGCGCTCGCGCGCCTCTCTGCGGTGCCCCTGGTACAGACCGCAATCGAGAAGGATCCGGGCGCCGTTGACGCGGAGTTCATGCATCGAGCCGGTGACGGTTTGAACGGCTCCCCAACAGGTGAGTTGCATAACCCACCAGTGTAGCCCTTCGTGTTACCGCTCCGAAGCCCGCGGCGCTCTCAAGTCGAAATCCGGGCCATTCGGCTCCATCTCTTTCAGCTTCGCGTTACCGCTTCGAAGACCGCGGCGCTCTCAAAAGTGCCTTGACGGCGTCCAGGCAAAGCACTGCGGCGTGCCGGGATTCGGGGCTGAGCCCGCCGAGTTCCGCTTCGATCGTCTCGGCCCGCAGCCCCGCGAGTTCGCTCCGGCTCTTCCCCTTCATCCACTCAGTGAGAGCGGAGCCCGCCGCAATCGACGCCGTGCAGCCGCGCGTCCGGTACCGCGCCTCCGCCACGATATCGCCCTCGAACCGCGCCGACAGCCGCATGATGTCCCCGCAGGCCGGATTGGAAACCTCAACCGTCACCGCCGGCGCTTCAAGCTCGCCGGCATTGCGCGGATTCTTGAAGTGCTCAAGCAGCTTTTCGCTATACACGCCTCATTATCGCGTGCTTTTCCGCTGCACCCTGTGATCGTGCGGGCAAGGGCCGAATTGTGGGCGCGGGTTCCTCCCCGCTGGGCGATGGGGATCGCCTGAAATCCCTTACTGCCTCTCAATCCTTATCTTTGACTCCCCGCGGCAGTTTGCTACGAAGACAGCCACCTTGCCAACTCTGCCGCCGAACAGGACTACGTCCCGGCCCTCGAAAACGCGGGCTACCGGCCTTCGCATCCGCGAGCCGGAATGGCACGAGCATAGGATGTCCCACGACGCTCGGAACGCCGTCAATCTTCACGTCTTCTCCGCCGGCTGCCCCGAAGTAGGCGGATGATCGCATTCCGCGACTGGTTGCGGGCAAATTCATCCGACCGGGACTTGTATGCACAGCACAAACGCACTCTGGCTCAGCGGCACGTGGAAATACACGCAGGAGTTATGCTGACGCGAAGACTCCGATTATCGAGGAGATTCTGGCGAGAGCCCGAAGGACCGGGTAGGAGCTTTTCTCGTTACAGGGCCGGACTGCCCGCGCTCAGCCCGATTTCGGCAGGCCGAACTCGATTCCCCGCTCGCGATTGAGCACCTGCGATCGCGATTCGTCAACCTGGCTTACAGGGACTTCCCCACGGTTCCCTTGCCTGTCTACGTAATTCAAGGTCCCGTTATCCACCCAGTAAGCCGCCGCGTCAATCACCGAACCGTCGCGCATCGCAATCGAAAAGTACACCATCTTCTGCGGAGTCGCGACGTTCGAGGAGCTGCCCCAACGGTACTCGTTGATGACGACAGAGGGCGAGCTGGTTTCCTCCTGTTGCTGTTGCGCCGGTTCGTAGTAATCCGTCGGCGCTGCCGAAGGATAAATCACCGTCACGTTCGGACCCGCGTAGGGGTACGCTCCGTCATAACCGCCGTAGTAGCCGCCGTAAGCCGGGTAAGGCCACACCGGCACGCCCCAGAAGCCGCCGAACCGGCGGAAGCCAAACCGGAACCCGCCAAAGGGCGTGAAGAACGGTTTATTGAAGAAGAACGAGCCGTGGAAACGCGGAGAGAAGAACGGGCTCTTGTTAAAGAAAAACGTTCGCGGCGCGACGAATCCGCGGAATCCCGGCCTGAAATGCCCGAACCCGCCGAAACCGCCTCGGAAACCGTGTCCGAATCCGCCCCCTCTAAAACCGTGCCCGAAGCCCCCTCTGAAGCCGTGTCCGAAACCGCCCCGCATCCCAAAGCCGCCGCGCTGCCCAAAGGCGCTGATCGACAGAATGGAAACGAGGCATAAAAGCCGGACCAGCGTTTTCATACCTTTTTCCTCATCCGCCAGCCTAACGCCGCGGGCCGCCGTTTTCAACGCCGTTCCAGCCGCCAAAGTCCCGGTACGGGGCTGAAAAAGTACCAGTGAGAATCCCGCACCCTGCTCAGGCACTTCTCTTTGTATGGGAAAACCTGCGGATGCCGCCGCCGCGCATGCCGCCATCCTTCGCTTCCTGGAGCGCGGCGGCGAACCGGCGCTGCTCGAGCCCGGCGAAGAACAGTTCACCCTCAAGCCCGACAACTACAAGCTCGACTGGCGCAACGGCCGCCTCACGATTCAGGTCTGGGACGAGCGGCGCGTCCTGGCGCGGCGGATCGTCGGAATCGCCGAGGAGCGTGCCGGAAAGCTCGAGCTCGCCATCGAGCGTTTCGGCAAACGGCCGGGGCGCATTTACATCTTAGAAACGAAGCAGGCGCGGACCTCGGTCGAGCGCCTCGGCGCCCGGCTCATCCTGAGGGAGCGGTTCCGGCGGTCGCTCTCGCGGCAGTTCCCGGACTGGCAAATCGCCGAACTGAGCGCCGAAGCCAACCTGGAGGAGAGCCTCTCGCCCTCCTATCCGCGCGCGCTGCTCAAGAGGGGATCGACGGGCATCGCCGCCATCGCCGCGCCGTCCGAACCGGGAGCCGCCGCAGCGTGCCTCACCTTCGGTCTCATCTGGCTCGATTACCTGCGGCGCCGCGAGCGGCGGTTGACCCTCCAGAGCCTCGCCCTGTTTCTACCGGAGTCCGGCGCGCGCGCCGCCTGCCACCGCCTGCCCTTCCTCGACCCCAAAGCGGTTCGGGTGCAGGCGTACGCGTGTTCCGAAGAGGGCTTTGAAGAGTGGATCGACCCGCGCGATTACGGCAACCTCGACACCCGCCTGGAGCCCTGCGCGGCGCCCCTGGAAACCTTGCCCTCCCGCGTGGCGGGCTGGGTGGAACACCTGCGCAGCCTGCCCGGTGTGGATGCGGTGCGGAGGCCCGACGGCGCTTTGAGTCTCCGCGTTCGCGGCCTCGAATTCGCCCGCACCGCCCACGGCGAACTGCTGTTCGGCCTGCGGAAGCGGGCTGCCGCCACGGAGGCGAACCTCGCGGAAATCGAGCAGCTCGCCCGGGAGATCGAGCGGCTGCGATCGCCCTCCGCGCCGGACCGCGAAAACCCTCTCTACCAGCAGCAGCCCGAGGCGTGGCTCGAAGCGCAGGTCCGCGCCCAACTGGAGCAGATAGACGCCACGCTTCAGCCCGATCAAGTGTACGCACAGGCGCCAACGCTCTCCGGCGGCGACCGCGGCATCATCGACCTGCTCGCAGCGGACCGCGACGGCCGCCTGGCGGTGCTCGAATTGAAAGCTTCCGAGGACATTCACCTCCCGCTTCAAGCTCTCGACTACTGGATCCGCGTCGTCTGGCATCTCGAGCGCGGCGAGTTCACGCAGTACGGTTACTTCCCAGGGCGCGTGCTCGCACGCAAGTGGCCCCGGCTCCTGCTGGTGGCCCCCGCGCTGTGTTTCCATCCCAAAACGGAAACGATTCTGCGGTTCTTCGCCCCCGAAATCGAAGTGGAGCGGGTCGGCCTGGGCGCGGACTGGCGCCGCTCGCTAAAGGTGATGTTTCGCCTTCGCGGCGCCGATCGCCCCGCGTGAGCCAATTTGGCCCGTTCCGTCCGGCTCGCAGCGCCGGAGTAGAATGGCAGCCGAAACGATCCGCCGCACGTGTGAAGAAGCGGAGAGTTCCGTCCCGCTCGCAGCACCGGAGTAGAATGACAGAGGGGCGCAGCGGGTCTGATTGCCCGCAAATCGGACATGAACAGTGATATTTATCCGCAAATCAAGCAGGCATTTCGGCATTTAAACCCGCAGGAGGTCCGGGAACTCGCCGAACGGCCGGTGACTATCGGCCTGATTGCCTCCGGCAATGCCGGCTTTGTGCAGATGGAGGATGTGCTGATTCCGCGAGGTGTCACGCGCGCCAGGCGGGCCGAACTCGAGTCGCTGGTGCACCGCGTGGGCGCGCCCGGCGCACCCGAGACCTTCGATATCATCCTCTGCGAGGACGAGCTGCTCTGCCCTCCGGGCGCATTTTGCTTTCATGCGTCCGATTTTCGGCGCACGGCACGCGAAATTCTGGCGGCGCGTCCCGATCTTGAACTCCCGCTGGCCCGTAATTTCGAGCCTTTCCGGCAGCCCGCCATCGCCCGGATCGTTCGCGGCATCGCGCTGGAAAACGCGGCGTTCGCCCTGGTCACGGCCTTTCCCGGAATGTTGTCCGGCGCCGTGCGGTTCCCGTTCTCGGTAAAAGACTTTGCGTCCGAAGCCGCGTTTATGACCGTCAACCAGGTGCGCATGGCCTTTCTGATCGCCGCGGCGAGCGACGAGGACGTCGGCTACTACGAACAGCGGGTGCAGATCGCCGCTATTGTGGGCGGCGCGCTGGGCTGGCGTGCTGCGGCCCGGGCGCTGGAAGCCAGAATTCCTTACGGCGGCGGAGTGATCCCCAAAGCCCTGGTTGCGTGGGCCGGCACCTGGACAGTCGGCGTGGGACTCGAACGCTTTTACCGCATCGGCGCCGGCCTCACCCGCGCGGAGCGCCGGGAGATTTTCGCCCGCGCCATGGCGCGCGGCCGTGAAATCGTGGCCGGGCTCGTGGAACTCTGGAATTCCGGCTCACAACGCAACGCTGAAGCCGCCCTGGCCATCTAACCTTTTTTTGGAGGAGGTTAAGAATGAAATTCCGAATCGCTGCCGTAATCGCGGTGGCTGCCTCCATCGCCTCAGCCGACACGCTTACTCTGCGCGACGGCAGAACGATCGAAGGCTCTTATCTCGGCGGCACCGCACGGCAGATCCGCTTCGCCGTCGGAGACGCCATCCAGATTTTTAACGTCAGCGACGTCCAGAGCATTCGATTCGAGACCGAGGCCGCTCCCGCCGCTGCCCCGGCTCCGGCTCCCGCCCCTGCCGCCGAAACCCGAATTCTCAACCTGCCGGCCACCACGCCGGTGAGAACAACGCCTGTTTCCGGTATCGAGATACCCGTTGGAACCAACATCACCATCCGCATGATCGACGACGTGGATTCGAACGTCGCCACGGTCGGGCAGACGTTTCGCGCCAGCATCGATGAACCCGTAATAGTGGACGGGCGCGAAGTGGTGCCGCGCGGCGCCGACGTAACCACCAAGCTTGTGGAGCTGAAGGACCCCAATAAGATCACCGGCGGCGGGCAACTGACGCTCGACATCGCATCGATCACCGTCAACGGCAAGGAGTTTGAGGTGGATACCGCCGCCATCACCACGGCGGGCGAATCGCGCACCGGCCAGAGCGCCAAAGTCATCGGCGGGACGGCCGCCCTGGGCGCGATTATCGGCGCCATCGCTGGCGGTGGAAAGGGCGCGGCCATTGGCGCGGTCGCTGGAGGCGGAGCCGGAACCGCGATTCAGGTGCTCACGCAGGGTCCGCGCGTCCGCATCCCGTCGGAAACGCGGCTGACCTTCGCGTTGCAGGCGCCGGTCAGGATCCAGTAGGATAGGTTTCTTTTCGACCTTGTCCGGGTAATGATGACCCTCGTGCTGATGGCGGCACTTGCACTCGCTGCTCAGAAACCGCTCGTAGAGGGAAATCCCTCGAGCCGCGTCCGCGTCGTGATTTACGAGGACTTGCAGTGTCCGGACTGCGCCAACTTCCGGCGTATGCTGGACGAAAAACTGCTGCCGAAATACGCCGCCACGGTGGCCTTCGAGCACCGCGATTTCCCGCTGCCGAAACACTCGTGGGCGCGGAAGGCCGCCATCGCGTCGAGGTTTTTCCAGGAAATCGATGCCGCGCTCGCGCTGAAATTCCGCCGGTACTTACTCTTCAACCTGAGGGCGATCCAGCCCGGCGATTTCAACGAGCGGCTGGCTGCCTTCGCCAGGGAAAACGGCTGCGACCCGGACAAGGCGGTTGCGGCGCTCGATACCCCAACTTACGCGGCCGCGGTCGAGGCCGACGTACAGGAGGGAATTGCGCGTGGTGTAGCCAGAACGCCCACCGCGTTCGTAAACGGCGCGCCGTTTGTCGAGACCTTCACTTTCGAGGAGATCTCCAAAGCGATCGACGACGCACTCAAACAACAATAACGGGAGGCTGCCATTCAGAAACCAGTTGCTATCGTAACCGGCGCGAGCCGCGGAATCGGAAGGGGCATCGCCATCGAGCTTGCCCGCACCCATGCGGTCGTCGGGACCTATCGTGGCCGGCGCGACGCCGCCGAGTCATTGAAGGAACAGACCGGCGCGGAAATCTTTCAGTGCGATGTGAGCAATCCTGCGGAACGCCAGGCGCTGATCGCCTTCACCCAGGAGAAATTCGGCCGCATCGACCTGCTGGTGAACAACGCCGGCATGGCGCCGCGCGTGCGCCAGGACATCATGGAGGCGACCGAGGAGAGCTTCGACGAGCTGATCGCCACCAACCTCAAAGGCCCGTATTTTCTTACCCAGCTCGCGGCGCGCATCATGGCGCAGCAGGGCGAGGGACGCATCGTTTTCGTCACGTCGATTTCCTCGTACACCGCCTCTTTGAACCGCGGCGAATATTGCATTTCTAAGGCTGGCCTGAGCATGGCGGTGGCGCTGTGGGCGGCGCGGCTGGCTGCCTGCAACGTGAAGGTGTTCGAAGTCCGGCCCGGCATCATCCGCACGGACATGATCGCGGCGGTGGAAAAGACATACGAGGAGCGCATCGCCGCCGGCCTGTTGCCCCAGCGGAGGATGGGCGAGCCGCGCGACATCGCGCAAGCCGTCCGGGCCATCGCCGACGGCCTGCTGGACTACTGCACCGGCCAGGTGCTCAACGTGGACGGCGGTTTCCACCTCCGGATTCTGTAATAGGCTCCGTCTCGGCCCGCGCCGGCCGGGCGGCCGCATCCCCGCAAGGCTTGCGGCGTGTAGCTTTCCAGCCGGGCAGGCTGCCCGCGCGTGAATCCCGCGGGAACGCGTGCTATAAGTAGGAGTCGTTGCAAAATCAGGAGCGCACACTCATGAAAAAGATGTTTTATGGCTGGTGGGTGGTAGCGGCAGCGTTCTGCACGTTCGGGCTTGCGGTCGGCCTGCCCTATTACACCATCTCGTTCTTTTATGACTATTTCGGGGAGACCTATGGCTGGCGCGACGTGGACATCACGCGCGGCTTCCTTTATGCCTCCCTCTTGACGCTCTGGGTGGGACCGCTCGTCGTCCCACGCGTTAGCCCGAGAAAGCTGATCCTCATCGGCACCGCGCTGACCGGCATCGCGCTGTTCTGCTTCGGAAACATGGGGGGCAATATCTGGGTGTACTGGGGCATCTGGGTCATCTACGCGACGGGCTACTTCCTTTCCGGCCCCATACCGCACCAGATCATCATCTCTAACTGGTTCCGCAAGAATCGCGGCAAGGCGATGGGCGTGCTCTACGTCGGCGTGGGCGTGGCCGGCGCTCTGGGGGCCAGGATCGTCAAACCGCTGACGGAAAACCTGGATTTTCACAGGGCGCTGATGATTATGGGCGGGCTGATGCTGCTGGCCTGGCCGCTGGCAATCTTCGTACTCCGGGATAAACCCGCCGAAAAGGGCCTCTTTCCCGACGGCGCCGACACCGCGCCCGAAGAGATCAAGGCCAAGCCGCACAGCTTCCGCTATCTCGTGCGCCGCTACTCCTTCTGGCTGATTGTGTTCGGCAGCATGTGCTCCATCGGCTCCATCGGGGCGGTGAATTTCCTCATGAAGCTGGTGTTCAAGGAGAACATGGACCCCAGCATCACGGACCCCGAGCAGGCTCAGATCCTGCTGAACTCCACGTGGCAGTTCTCCCAGATGGTGATTCTGCTGTCGAGCATCGGCGGGCGCCTGGTCATCGGCGCTTTTGCCGATAAGTTCCCCAAAAAGTGGGTGATGACGGTCAGCTATTTCCTGTCGGCCGCCACGATCCCCCTGCTGCTGGCGGTGCAGCCGCCCGCCAACCCCTGGGTCTTTTCCATTCTCTTCGGCTTCGCCATGGGGGCGGACTACATGCTCATCCCGCTGATGGCCGCCGAGCAGTTCGGCGTGAGCACCCTGCCGCGGGCAATGGCGATCATTCTGCCCGCCAACACCATCGCTCAGACCGGGTTCCCCGCCCTGACAGCGTACTTCCAGGAACTTTTTGGAAGCTATACGATCCCCATGTACATCGTATTTGCTGTGGGCATCATGAGCGGCATTTCGATCGCTCTGCTTCCAAAGAAGGAGAAAGAACCTGTCGAAGAGGAACTTCACGTACAAGACACTCGAGGAGCTTCGGCTTAGCGCGGAAGCGCTGGGCGCAACACACGTACGGTTCGAGAGCGATCCTGAGCGGGTCCGCGCCATCCTGGCGCGGCCCGTGCGGGTCGGCCGGTTTGTGGTGGGCAACTCGCTGGCGATCCACCCCATGGAGGGCTGCGACGGCGAACTGGACGGCCGCCCCGGCGAGTTGACCGCCCGCCGCTACGCGCGATTCGCCCGCGGCGGCGCCAAGCTGATCTGGTTCGAAGCCACGGCAGTCCGCCGCGAAGGGCGCGCCAATACCCGGCAGCTCTGGCTTCATAGGGGCACGGTGGACGACTTTGCGCGCCTGCTCGAAATGGTCCGCCAGATCCACCGCGACCGCTACGGCACGGCTGACGATCTGCTCGAACCCCTTCAGTTGACGCATTCCGGCCGCTACAGTCATCCGCGCCGCGTGATCGCTTACCACCACCCCACAGTGGACCTGAAGACCGGCGTGCCTCCGGATTATCCGGTAATCTCCGACGATGAGCTGGAACGCCTGGAAGACGATTACGTCGAGGCCGCCCGGCTCGCCGTTCAGGCAGGCTTCCGCGCGGTCGATATCAAGGTGACTCACGGCTACCTGCTGAGCGAGCTGGCCGGCGCGAAAACCCGCGAAGGGCGCTATGGCGGGCCGCTGGAAAACCGCTTCCGCTTCGTCAGAAACGTGGCCGGCAAGATCCGCGCCGCGCTCGGCTCGAAGCTGATGCTCACCATGCGCCTGGGCTGCTTCGATTCCGTGCCGTACTACCGCGATCCCGAAACCGGCATCGGCGTCCCGTACGAATATCCGATTCCCTACCCTTACGGCTTTGGCGTGGATCCAAATAACCCGTTAAAGGAAGACCTCACGGAGGTCAAGCAGGCCATCTGCTGGCTCCGCGACTGGGGGTTCGAGCTGCTCAACGTCTCGATGGGGATTCCCTACTACAACCCGCACATCGGGCGGCCCTTTGAGAAGCCCGACGACGGCAACTACGAGCAGCCCGAACACCCGCTGCTCGGCGTGGACCGTCATTTCCGCATCGCGGGCGAACTCCAGCAGACGTTTCCCGATCTCCCGATGGTCGGCACCGGCTATAGCTGGCTGCAGAAGTATGCGATCAATGCCGGCGCGAAGAATATCGAGGAAGGCCGCATCCGCTTCCTGGGGATCGGCCGCGGATCGCTCGCCTACCCGGATTTCGCGCGCGACGCGCTCGAGAAGGGTGAACTGCCCGAGCAGCACGTGTGCAAGACGCTCACTTACTGCACTTTTCTGATGCGGCAGAAAAACCATCCGATGGGCCAGTTCCCCACCGGCTGCCCGCCCTTCGACAAAGAGATTTTCGGGCCGATTATCAAGGAAGCCCGGGCGGCTAAACGGCGCCCAGAACCCAGCGCAGCACCACCTGCAGAATCGCAAGCAGGATTGCAGCCAGAAACGCGGGCAGAAAGCCCTGAATCGAGAAGCCCGGCGTAAGGACCGCCACCACCTTCAGTACGATGGCGTTGACCACCAGCAGAAACAGCCCAAGTGTGAGCACCGTGAGTGGGAAGGTCACGATTTTCAGAATCAAGCCCAGCGTCGCATTCAGCAGCCCGATGATGATGACCGCGATCAGCGCGGCGCCGAGGCCGGTGATTCTGAAACCCGGAACCAGGCGGGCCACCAGCAGCAGCACCAGCGCGCTCAGCAGCCAGTGGAGAAGCAACCCCACCATTGCTTCAAGATAGCAGATCGCCGTCCGGGGGTTTCTACATATACTCGGGTACGTCGATGCCCAGCACGGCAAGAGTCCGTTCGAGCTGCCGGCGGATGTAGCCGGTCATCCAGAGCAGAAAAACCTTTTTCTCCCGGTTCTCTTCCGTAATCACCGGAAACTCGTGATAGAAGTTGCTGAAGATCTGCGCGAGCTGGAATGCGTACTTCGCCACGTGCGCCGGTTCGCCGGACGCAATGGCGCGCTCGATGGCCGAATCGGTCTTGGACGCCGCCACAAGGAGCTGCCACAGCGCGTCCGAACGGAGCTGCCGCCCCAGCGCTTCCGGCGTCAGCTCCCGCTCAAAGTCGGGAAGCGCCTCGCCGCGCTCCTCCAGCTTCCGCCAGATATTTCGCGCGCGCACGGCGGCATACTGCACATAGGGTCCGGTTTCGCCCTCGAAACTCAGCGCCTCCTGGAAATCGAAAGCAATGACGGCGTTCCGCGTGTACTTGAGCAGGAAGTAGCGCAGCGCACCGATGGCGATCCGCGTGGCCATCTCGCGCTGCCTTTTCGGCGTGTCGTCCGGGTGGCGCGAAGCGACTTCCGCCAGCGCCTCCTCGATCAGCTTGTCGATGAGGTCGTCGGCCTTGACGCCCAGACCCTTGCGCCCCGAAACTTCCACGTACGGCCGCTTGCGGTCCTCCTCGGAGAGCTCAATGCCCAGCTCGGCGCAGCAGCGTGGCGACAGCGCCACCATCTCGTACGAGAAGTGAATCGACCGCTCCGCCTGCTCGTTGAAGCCGAGCGCCCTCAGTCCCGCCACGACAACGTCCTGCAGATACGACTGCCGTGAATCGATCACGTTATACACCCATGTGCCGCGGCCGAAACGCGGAGCATCGGGATGCGGCTCGTCCGTGGTGACCCACAACTGGTGGCCGCCGGGATACGTCATCAGCGGGCGGTAATAGAAATCCTTGCCGAGCAGACCGAATTTCCAGAGCTGATAGGCAATGTCCTTGCCGACGTAGGTGACCGTACCGTTCGAGCGCACGATAACCTTGCTCTCGTCGCTCTCGGCATCGCCGGAGTAAGCCGAAGCCGGCATCACCCAGCAGCCCGCGTTCTTGCCTTCGGTTTCGAGATAAATCGCCTTGCGTTCCTTCAGCAGCTCGAACGCCGTCGCCCAGAATTTCAGGTGCAGGATCTCGCTCTCGCGCGGCAGCACGTCGTAAGTGATGCCCAGGCGCCACATGGTCGCCAGGTGCGCCTGCACGATGGCGTCGGCGACGATGTGCGCGATCTTCGCGGCGTCGCCCTCGCCTTCTTCAATGGCATGGAGCGTTTCCTGCCGCCACGCCAGCGCGGCCGGGTTCTCAGCATAGTAGGACGAAACCCGCGCATAAAGGTCCCAACAGAGATAATCGAAGCGCGGTGTTTCCGCCGCGAGCCGCGCCACTTCCTCCGGCCCTTTCCCTTCCAGGCGATGGAAACCGACCACCACGTCCGCCACCTGCACGCCGGTGTTGTCGATGTAGTTCTGCACCTCGACGCAGCGGCCGCGGGCCCTCAGCATCCGGACGAACGTGTCGCCGAGCACTGCGTTGCGCAGGTGGCCGATGTGCGCGGCCTTGTTCGGATTGATGTTGGTGTGCTCGACGATGATCTTGCCCTCGTCGCCGGCGCCGGCCGTTTCTTCCGCCGCGCCCGAAAGCAGCGAGGCCGCGTACGCGGCGCGGTCCAGCCGCACGTTGAGATAGCCGTTGCCCGCTACCTCAAGCGACGCCACTCCCGGCAGCGGACCCAGTTCCGCCGCCAGTTCGGCCGCGATGGCCTTCGGCGGCTTCCGCAAGTGCTTCGCAAGCTGGAACGCGACCGGCAGCGCCAGTTCGCCGAACTCCGGCTGCTTCGGCGTTTCCACCGCGACCGGCATTTCGATTCCGTAGCGGCTTCGAATATGGGCAGAGACAGATTGCTGGAGAGATTTTTCGATTAAATGGAACACAGAGATACGAGTATAGCGAGTCGGCCCGAACCGTTTCAGCGGCGCTCACCTCGCGCCATCGTGCGGCCGCTGGTCCTATGAGGGAGGGACGAACTTGTAGCCGACTCCGTGGACGGTGCGGATTCGCTCCGGCTGGGCCGGGTCGCGCTCGAGTTTCGCTCTCAGGCTGGCGATGTGGTTGTCCACCGTGCGCGTGGTCGGGTAGTTTTCATATCCCCAGACTTCGTTGAGCAGATCGTCGCGCGTCACCACCTCGCCCGCGCGCGAGGCCAGCAGGCGCAGGACGTTGAACTCCTTGCGCGTCATCTCCAGCGGCTTTCCTCCTTTGGTTCCTTCATAGGAGAGGAAGTTCACCACCACGTCGTCGAACCGCAGCTCGTGCGGCAGAGCTTTGGGCGGCGCCGCCCGGCGCAGCAGCGCCCGGATGCGGGCCATCAGCTCGCGAATCGAAAACGGCTTGGAGACGTAATCGTCCGCCCCGAGGTCAAGGCCGAGTACGCGGTCCGCCTCCTCGCCGCGCGCAGTCAGCATTAGAATCGGCGTCGAAACGCCTTCCGCTCTCAGCTTGCGGCAGATCTCGTATCCGCTCAGTTTCGGAAGCATGAGGTCGAGAATAATCAGGTCCGGGTTCTTCTCGCGCACGAGGCGGTAGCCGGACTCGCCATCCGTCGCCGTGAGCACGTCGTAGGATTCAAACCGGAGATTGTCCGCGAGCCCGCGGAGGATTGCGGGATCGTCTTCGATTGCCAGAATAAGGCTCATAGGAAAAACTCCTCAAGTCTCGCGGGCGGGCTCGACGGGTATGCGGATAATGAACGTGCTGCCCTGCCCGGGAGCGCTGAAAACGTCCGCCTTCCCGCCGTGCGCCCTGGCGATTTGCGCGACGAGCGCCAGCCCCAGGCCGGCGCCCGGGATAGCCTGGTTCTCGCGCGTGGGAACTCGGTAGAACTTTTCGAAAATCCGCGCCTGATCTTCCGCAGCAATGCCCACGCCGTGATCGGTGACGCGGATCGCGACGCTCGCGTTCTCCCGGCCCACCCGCAGCTCGATCACGCGGGAGTCGCCGGAGTACTTCATGGCGTTCGTCAGCAGGTTGAGCGTGGCCTGCACGAGGGCGTCGCGGTCGGCAGTGATCACCGGCAGGCCGTCGTCGATCTCCATCTGCAGCTCGAAGCCCTGCTGGGACAACTGGTAGCGCAGCGCCCTCACCGCCTCCCGCACCGCCGCGGCCGGCTGCACTGGCCGGAAATGGTAAATCTTCTTGCCCTGCTCGGCCTTGGAGAACAGCAGGACCCCGTCCACCAGCCGCGACAGCCGTTCGCACTCGTTGACGATGGTGTCCAGGTATTCCTCTTCCATTTCGGGGTCCTTGGCGCGCCTCAGTTGCAGGGTTTCGGCGAACATGCGGATGGCCGTCAGCGGAGTCTTGAGTTCATGAGAAATGCTGGCCACGAATTGCGCGCGCAATTCCGCGACGCGCATCTCCCGCTGCAAGTCGCGCCATAGCAGGTAGCCCGCGAAGGTGGTGACGGCCACGATGAGAAACAGCATCGTGTAATAGAGGCGGCGCTGCAATCCGTTCCCGTCCTCCGCGGGAGCGGCGGCCTGCGCCAGAACGGCCTTCAACCCCGGAAACGCCGCGCCCAGGGATTCGCCCTGCGGTTCCCGGTAATCCACCAGGCGCACCGTCGGCTCCATGTTGAGCGATCGAAGAAGCTCCGGTCCGCGGACCACGATCACCGCGCCCTCGGCCGCACCCACCAGCCAGCCCTCGTCGCCGTACGGCGCCCAGACCGGCTCCGGGCGGCCGTCCTCTCCAAGTAAGCCGAGGCGCGCGAAGTCGTCTCTCAGCCGCTCGGCCTGCCCGAACATGCGCGCCTGGGATTCGGCCTGCTTCCGCAGATCGTCTGCAAAAGCTTTCGCCGTGCGGTCGAGCGTCGCGGCCATCTCCGTGAGGGGAAGCCATGCGATCGGCGGCAGCCACGGCCGCGACAGGCACACCGTCTTGGCGCGCTCTATCACGCGGGTCTGGTCGGCAGCCGAAGGCGCGAGCCGCCGGGCGGCATACAGCGCCAGCGGGACGCCGTCCTCGTCCGTGATCTCCGGCGGGGCGTCGAGCAGCGTGCGGAACAACTCCGCCGCGCGCTTGTTCTCCCCCGCCCTGTCCAACGCCTGCGCCCAAAGCCAGCGCGCGTAAGCCGCTTGCACCGGGTTGCGCGCTGCGCCAAGCGCACGCTCGTAACAGCGAGCGGCAACCGCGCCGCCCTCCGCGCCGAAATTCGACTGCTCGCACTTCCTGATCCGCCCTTCGAAGTACGGCCGGGAAACCAACGCGCGGCAGCGGCGCGCGGCGCGGTCGGCTTCCCAGGGCAACACCATCACGCCATTCTGAACCCGCGCGACGAAAACGACCTCGGGATGGCGGTACCGTTCCGCGGGTTCCAGATCGCGCTGGATCTCGCTGCGCCGGATCGGCTCCAACCGTGCCAGCAGCGCGTCGTGCACCCGCAAAACTTCCCGCCGCCGTTCGTCCGCCCGCCGCTTTTCGGCCAGCTCGCGATCCTGGGCGACAATGCGGAGTCCCAGCGCGACGAGAGCAATGCAGGGCACGCAGACGGCCGCCAGAAAGACGCCGAGTTGCACGCGATGGCCGAGCCGGCGCATGGGTCTACCCTCTCGCGATCACGATTGTAGCCCCGCCGCCGCGCAGGCTGTCATGAAAATGTCATGGAAGGGCAATACCTTTCTACCGCGCTTTCATAAGCCTGGCGCGCGTGGCGGTGAGCGTGTCGCCGAGGAACTCTTTCGGCAGGTTGCGGACCATGGGATCGAGCAGCCAGGCAAGGGCGGAGGGGATGCTGCGGCTGAGCGAAATCGCCTCGCACTCGACGTAAACGCCGCCATCCCGCTCGTTGAAAGCCCAGTAGGAATTCAGCCGCCAAAGGAAACCGCGATCGCGGCCGGCGGGCATTTCTCGCTCCTGCGGCCCGCCGGGATCCCGTATCTCGACTATACGGGTGCTGCGGGAACGGCTGTGCCAGCACAGCGAATTGATGGGCTGGTATCGGACATCGTATTCGGAATTGAGCACGACCGTGATCAGCTTGCGTTTAAACAGCCGCAGCCTGATTTTGAAATCGTTGCCTTTTCGCTCCAGTGTCTTCGAATCGACCACCACCGGCTGGTAGGTGTTCTTGTGATTGTCGTAGTCCTGAAGCAGCTCCAGCACCTCGCCCAGCGTCACCTTGGGGATGAAAACCGCGCCGATCCAGTCGTGAATCAAACCCCCCGGCGCCCGGCGATCGCCCTTCTCACCCCTCGGCTCGCAAACCAGGCTCCCACGGCGGAGGAACTGGCGCCGCTCCGGCGTGTTCGCCCAAAGAAACAAGTCCCCCGCTTGCAGGCGCGCATCGAGGCCCGATTCCGCCACCCGTACGTAATTGTTGAACGCCTGCACGGCCTCCCGGCTCGGTCCCGCAGTGGTGGGCGCCTCCGGCGTGAGCAGGAGCCCGCAAAGGACAAGTGCGGCGGGTACCACAGCACATTCAATATGTGTGATCCGCCGCTTGATGTCAAAGGCAAAAACGCTTCGCCACTTAGCGAAATGCCAGCCCGAACCGGACGCCCAGGTAATGGAACCAGGAACCGTTGTAAACGTGCACGTGGTTCCGGAGTTCCACTCGAAACCCGACACGCCGTGCAACCCAGTAGTTCATTCCGCCTCCGAAGTTGAACATGTTGGCGTGTCCATGGCGGAACATCAGCGTGTATCCCGCCGTAACGAAGGGATCGGCCCGGCGCTCGTTCCCCCTCAGGAAGTGGTAATTGATATTGGGCGAAAACACGCCCACAACACATTCGGGAAAGCAACGCGTCCCGCTCATAGCGCCGAGTTCCAGGCCGGCGCCAATGCCTTTGCCGATAGCTCCTTCCACCCCGGCTCCAATGTGTATGTTTCCCACGGCCTGCGACCCAGCCGTGACGATGCCGGGCGCGGAGAAAACGTATCCATTCATGCCCTGGCCCAGTGCCGCGGCCGAGAGCGTTGCCAACAGCAATGCGATTTTGGTTTTCATATCCCCTCCCGGACAGCCCGAGAATATCCGGCGGGGCGCTTTCGATTGCCATCGGAGTGGCGGGGCGGCGCACTGTTCTTGCAATCTGTTTGTCAGGAAATGGCACAATCACAGCATGCGGTTTCAAAGCAGAAGAACGGCCGGCTTTACCGAATCGGTAATTCGCGAAATGACCCGGCTGGCCGTGCGGCACAACGCTGTAAACCTGGCCCAGGGATTTCCGGATTTCGATCCTCCCGAGGAGATCAAGGAGGCGGCGCGCGAGGCCATCCGTGCAGGGTTCAACCAGTACGCCATCACCTGGGGCGCGAAGCCCCTGCGCGACGCCATCGCCGCCAAGTACCAGCGCTGGTACGGCATCGAGATCGATCCGGAGCGCGAGGTCACCGTCTGCTGTGGCGCCACGGAAGGCATGATCGCCTCGCTGCTCGCCGTGATCGACCCCGGCGACGAGGTGATCGTATTCGAGCCGTTTTACGAGAATTACGGGCCGGATGCCGAACTCTGCGGCGCCGTGCCGCGCTTCGTCCCTCTACGCCCGCCCGCCTGGACTTTCGATCCCGACGAGTTGCGCCGGGCGTTCAGCCCCCGGACCAAGGCCATCATCCTCAATACGCCCAACAACCCGACCGGCAAGGTGTTTTCGCGCGAGGAACTGGAAATCATCGCCGCCCTCTGCCAGGAGTTCGATACGCTCGCCATCACCGACGAGATCTATGAGCACATCGTTTACGACGGCGCGGCGCATGTTCCGGTCATGTCGCTTCCGGGGATGCGCGAGCGGTCGGTGCTGGTCAACAGCATGAGCAAGACCTACTCGGTGACCGGCTGGCGGGTCGGCTGGGTGCTGGCGCCGCCGGATATCACCGCCTCCATCCGGAAAGTGCACGACTTCTTGACCGTGGGGGCGGCGGCGCCCCTCCAGCAGGCGGGGGCTCTCGCGCTGGCGTTTCCCCAGGAATATTACGACAAACTCGCGCGCGATTACGCCGAAAGGCGGGACCTTTTTCTGCCTCTTTTGGAGCGTGCCGGTTTCCGCTGCTTCTGGCCCCGCGGCGCTTATTACGTCATGACGGACATCTCAAACTTCGGTTTTCCGGACGACGTCTCCTTCGCCCGGCACCTTGTCGAACGGGTCGGCGTGGCCGCGGTGCCCGGTTCGAGCTTTTTCTCCAATCCCGTCAATGGGGCTTCCTATATCCGCTTTTGTTTCTGCAAAAAATATGAGACCCTAAAAGAAGCAGGGCGGCTTTTACAAGTGTTGACATGCGTTTGAGCCTCCCGGACGGTCGGTCTTCCGGAGATAACAGTAATGTTGCCAAATTTCCTTTTACCCGAGGCGGTGATCCGAGAAGACGGGGAGGGCCCGGTGATCAGCGTCGCCTCCGCAAAAGGCAAAATGCTGTTGCTCACCCTTGGCATCACCCGTATCATCGAGCAGCAAAGCCTTGACGTTTCGATCTGGGGTTCGCCCGACGGCGCCGATTGGGGCACGGCGCCCCTGGTCAGGTTTCCCCAGAAGTTCTACTGTGGAACTTACCAGCTCGTGCTCGATCTCAGCGAGCAGCCCGACATCCAGTATCTGCGCGCGAAGTACAAAGTGAACCGCTGGGGCCACGGCGCCCAGAAGCCGCTGTTCGGCGTGTACCTGTTCGTCCAGGAGACCGAAGCGCGCGCCGCCGCCAAAACGGCCTGATCCGCTTTTACCCCATCCTGCTAGAATCGAAGTCGGCAGACCCCTTATGGTCAGAACCGATCCGCTCTCGTTTTTGAGCGAGCAGATTGAAAGCTGGAAAAAAGCGGGAACCTACCAGACCCTGCGCCAGCTTCAGACTGCCTGCCAGCCGGTTTGCCGGGTCGACGGCAAGGAAGTCATCAATCTCGCCTCGAACAACTATCTCGGGCTCGCCGGACATCCCAAACTGATCGAGGCTGCCGTCGAAGCCGCGCGCAAGTACGGCGCCGGATCGGCAGCGGTGCGCACGATCGCCGGGACCATGAGCATCCACCTGGAACTCGATCGCCGCATCGCAGCGTTCAAGCAAGTCGAAGCCTGCGTCGTGTTCCAGTCCGGCTTCGCGGCCAACGCGGGAACCGTCGCCGCCATCCTTACTCCAGAGGACCACATCGTTTCCGACGAACTGAACCACGCCAGCATCATCGACGGTTGCCGCCTTTCGAAGGCGAAGATCCACGTCTTCCCGCATAAGGACGTCGCCGCCGCCGACCGCATCCTCGGCGAACTCGACGGCAAATCGGGACGCAAGCTCCTTATCACGGACGGCGTTTTCTCGATGGACGGCGACATCGCGCCGCTGCCCGCCCTTGTGGAAGTTGCCGAGCGCCACGGCGCGATCATGATGGTCGATGACGCGCACGCATCCGGCGTTCTGGGCCGCAACGGCCGCGGCACGGTGGATCACTTCGGGCTGCACGGGCGCGTCGACATTCAGGTGGGCACTCTGTCAAAGGCGATCGGAGTGCTCGGTGGATATGTCTGCGGCAGCCGCAGCCTGATTGATTTTCTCTACCACCGGGCCCGTCCCTTCCTGTTCTCCACTTCGCACCCGCCCGCCGTAGCGGCCTCGTGCCTGGCCGCCTTCGATATTCTCGAAAGCGAGCCGGAGCGAATCGAGAATCTCTGGAATAACACGCGCTACTTCAAGAGCGCGCTCGCCGCCGCCGGATTCAGCACCGGCGAAAGCGAAACCCCGATCACGCCCATTATGGTTGGAGAGGCCCGCACGGCCCACGCGTTCTCGAACGCGCTGTTCGAGCAAGGCGTTTTCGCCACCGGCATCGGCTACCCCACCGTGCCGCAAGGCAAAGCGCGCATTCGGACCATCGTGACCGCCGCCCACACCCGCGAGCAACTCGACCGCGCCGTGGAAATCCTGACCCGCGTCGCGCGCAAGATGAATATCCTGGCTTCGTAACAACCGCACTTTGAGGACAAGTTGTGGCGTCGAGGATTGAGCGCTGGATACACGTGTGCGCCATCACCAAGAAGATTCTCGACCAACTTCGGCGATAACACAGGTGGATCCGAGGCTGGGATGATCGCCCGCGCACCATCGTCGGGCTGGCCATCCAGTTTCGGATGTTTCTGGCGTTTCTGACAGCAATTGAAAGCGCCACGCAGGTACTTGGACCGTGCAGAAACGGTTCTCGGATTACTCCTGCTTGCTCTGGCGGCCTCGATCCAGGCGATCACGAAGGTTCCGCTCACTGTCGGGACAGCGTTCTGTGCGGCTGCCGCCGTATTGGTGTTCGAAGTTGCCAATCTGATTCAGAAGTGCCGGTGATGTCTCTCGAACCTCGAGTTAGCGCTTCCCTAAGGCCGATTGCGCATGTCCGTCGAAGCAATGGAGGGTAAGGGGCCAGTTGCTATCTCAACAAACAGCCAAGCCTAAAGGTTATACCAGAAGGATCCCAATTATCTATCCATCCCCCCGTCGCATCAGAGGTCTTTTCTACCGCCCTTCTAAGCCGTTTCCCTGATTTCAACCCGCCGCGTTCCCGGCTACTGTGAGAATTACCAAGCCACCGTGGGACCAGAAGGAGAAGGTATGAAGCGTTTCATGCAGAAAGTGTGGTCGTCCCCGTTCTGGAAAGACGAACAAGGCCAGGATCTGATCGAATATGCCCTCATGGCAGGCTTCGTTGCCGTTGCCGCCGGGGCCCTGATGCCCAACGTCTCCAGCAGCATCAGCACGGTGTTCAGCAAGATCCAGTCGCTGCTGGCCAATGCTGCCGGATCGTAGTCTCCTCGCGAAGGGCGGCGGCAACTGATTTTTCGCCGCCCTTTTCCCCTACTGCGCCGCCATCTCTCTGGCGGCAGCCAGCAGGTTCACCAGGTTCCCTTCTTCATCAAACTCCAGCGGCCGGGGCGCCCCAATAATCTCCAGATTGGGATTGCGCCGGATTTCCTCTTCCAGGTTTTCGCTCAACCCCAGCAGCGATAGCTCCATCGTGTTGCGGATCCATCCCAGCGTCACTTCCTTCGGGTTGAACTTGCCCACCGTCAGCGCCAGCCGTTCCAGACACTCCCGGTCGGTCCGGGAATGCAGCGGCGTCCGGACCCCTTCCGGCTTCCCCGAGGTCATGGCATTCACCAGCGTCGCTGTCCAGTCGATGCGGTCCACCAGCCGGTCCGTCGCCATGTCCGCCATGCCTATCCCGACAGCATTGCCGTACGTGAGGTCGCTCAGGTCGCGGACGAAAACCCGCGCGATCCGCGGCAGGTGCGGCCACACATTGTACTCGGCGTGAATCGAGCGGTTGATGACCTTGGTGTCCATGCCCGTGCCGCTGATATCCTTGCCCATCTCGTCGACGATCAGGATATCCAGGCTCTCCACCGGAATCCGGCCCGCCCACGACTTCGCCAGCTCCAGCAGCTCCTCCTCGCGGCTTTCCATGATTTCCGCTGGCAGCGCCTCCAGCTTCGCGGTGTTATGGTAGGCGTCTTCCACGATCGCCAGGCCCCCCAGTATCTTGCCCGACGTGAGCACCTGCTTGCCCACCGTTCGCACCACGTGCTCCATCCCGAGGCGGTAGCCGAAGGCGTGGTACCGCTGCGCGCCGGCAAACTTGCCCAGCCCGATCGCCATCATCTTGAACAGCCCGCTTTCGAGCTTCCCGGCGAAGTCAGTGTGCCACTTCACCCGGCTCACCAGCATCACGCCGTCGCTCTCGTAGGCGTGGCGGTCCATGAACACTTCGATTCCTTCCGCCGTGCTCCCGAGCGACACAACGTCCAGCGAGCTGACGATCGGGCAGCCCATCGTCTCTTCGGTGATGCCGTAGTTTGCCAGCACGCGCGCCTGGCCCTCCGCCGTCGCGGCGCCGTGGCTCCCCATGGCCGGAAAAATGGTCGGCCGCATCCCCTGTTCCTTCCAGAAATCCACCACCGCCCGTACGATGGTCGCGATATTGGAAATGCCGCGGCTGCCCACCCCGATGGCGACTCGCGACTTCGGCTTCAGCCGGGCGGCAAAAGCGGCAGCGGAGAGCTGTCTATGCACCTCCCCGGGGATGTCCGCCACTCTCCGGTCGGGGAATCTCTGGCGGACGAGGAGCATTCGGCTAAATGGCATGATCACCGATTCTACTCCAACGCCTCCGGGGCAGGCTACGCGCTTCCCCACTGGGTCTCGAGCATCCTGGAATACTCGCCCGAGGCGTAGAGCTCAAAGTGGAATTCTTCGGGACTCAGCCGCTCGAACGGGAACAATTCCTGGCGGCAGGCAAACATATAGTCGGCAAACCGGTGGTAATACCGCACAAAATCCGCCGTCAGGGATTCCCGCTCCGGCAGCGTTGCGAAAAGCGCGTGCAGGCCCAGCGCCCGGCTGAAGATGGCTTTGTGCTCGTGAACGCCCCAGGTCCGCAGTTTGTCGAGCACGTTCCCCGGCGGGTTCTCCACCAGCAGCGCCGCGAAGCTCTCGGCCATGATCCCCTCCGACGCTTCCCCGCTCCGCGCCAGCGAGTCCACGCACTGATGCGTCCAGCGCAAGAGGTCCTTTCCGAGATAGAACAGCATCGAGATCTCGCAGTAGCGCCCCTCGAGCAACCTGCGCTCCAGCTCCTCGGCGGGGTCGTCGGCCGGCAGCAAGCCTTGTAAGATCAGGCTCGCGCGCGACGCATCGGCCAGCTTGGAAGGGCCTCTTGAGCCCGTGAATGGGTGCAAGATCAACGGCGGGAGCTTATAGGGTTTGCGCATGAATTTTGTACAGGCGGACTACACCCGCCCCTACTGTTCCCCATCGGCAGAAGCGGCCCCGGCTTTAGCGCCGCCTCTCCCCCAGCGTTACTTTTGCCGTGACGGTTTCCGTCCCGCGGAGTACTTTGACGGTGACTTCGTCCCCAGGCTTCTTCGCCCGCAGCGCGTAGGTGAAATCGTGAAGGTTCTGAACCGGAGCGCCGTCGAATTCCACCAGGATGTCCCCGCCGCGCAGACCTGCCTGCGCCGCCGGCGACCCCGGCGTCACGTCGGCAAACCTCACGCCCTGCGGCGTCTCCCCGAAATCCGGCACGCTGCCGAACCAGGGACCGTATCCCGAGCCGCCGCCCGCCACCGCACCTGCGTGCGGCACTTCCACCTTCACGAACTGCGGCCGCTGCTCGCCCTCAGCCAGCGCCTTTGTGACGCCGGCGACCACTCTCAGCAGCTCCGCAGCCTCGGGCGCGGCGATCTTGTCCCAGGTGTCGCTCGGCCTGTGATAATCCGCGTGCAACCCCGAAAAGAAGAACAGCACCGGGACCTGCTTGCTCGTGAACGACGCGTGATCGCTCGATCCAACCTCCACCTCACCCGAAAGGTCCATTTTCAGGTTGTGTTTTGCGAATTCTTCTTCGAGCAGCGCTTGAAATGTGGTGCCGGTGCGCGCTCCCCCGATGTACACCTTGCTGTCGCGCAGCCGCCCGATCATATCCAGGTTGATCATGGCGACGGCTTTCTCCAGCGGTAGCGGGGGATGGTCCACGTAATACCGGGAGCCCAGAAGGCCCAACTCCTCACCAGCGAACGCAACAAACAGAATGCCGCGCTTTAACTTCGGCTGCGAGGCAAACCAGCGCGCCAGTTCAATCACGCCCGCCGTGCCCGAAGCATTGTCGTCCGCCCCGGGATGCACTGTGCCGACCGCGGACGGCGCCATCGAGTACTGCTCGCCCAGCCCGACGTGATCGTAATGCGCTCCCACGATCACATACTCGTCGGTCTCGCCCGGCAGATATCCCCACACGTTGCGGACTGTCTTGACCTCGCGCTTGAGGTCTGTCACCGCGCTCACTTCGAGTGAATCGGGAAGCGCAAACGTCCGAGGTTTCAAATCGTTATCGATCTCGGCTTCAAGTTCCGCAAGATTCTTGCCCGCGGCCGAAATCCACCCTTCAACGATTTCCCGCTTCACCTGGATGAACGGGATTCCGGCGTCCGCTGGACCTGCCGCCCGGCCAAACTTGTCCAGATCGCGGTACCCCCGACGGTTGTTCACCAGAATCACTCCAGCGGCGCCCTTCCGCTTGGCGTTTACCGCCTTGCTCCAGGACTGCGCATGATCTGTATACAACCTGCCGGCAAAAACGCTGTTTTCATTCGCTTCCTGCGGTTCGTACCTCAAGACAATGACAACCTTGCCTCTTACGTCCACTCCGGCGTAGTCGTCATACCCGTACTCGGGCGCGGTGATGCCGTAACCGGCGAACACAAGCCGGCCGGAAAACTTGCCGCTGGAAGAGAAGTTGAAAGGCTGGAAGTCCCGGCCGAATTGCAGCGTCTTCTTCCGGCCGTTCTCGATCACCTCGAACCGGTTGCCGGAACCGAGTTTGGCGTTGGTTGTTACCGGGAAGCGCTGGAAGTAGCTCCGCCCCAGCGGTTGCAAGCCCGCCTCTTTGAATCGCTTAGCGAGAAAATCCGCAGCCTTTTCGAGTCCCTCGGCACCCGTTCCGCGGCCCTTCAATTCGGGGGATGCCAGGTACTTCACATCCTCGAGGTACCGGTTGGGGTCGATGCCTGCCGCTGCCCACAGGTGGAGGGCAACGAACAGGACGGAGACAACGGCAAATCTGGCTCTGCGCAACACTCAGTATCCTAATTGCTGCTGCTCAAAGGCGTTGGCAGCTTCACTTCGCACCCGCAATCTTCCCCGGCGTTCTTGGCCACCGCTTGATATTCGATCTCGTTCTCGATGATTTGGCGCAGGTTATGCCATTCCATCGTGCCCACCAGCCGGCGTCCGTTCACGAATAGAGTCGGCGTGGAGTTCACCCCCAGGGACTTGCCTTCGGCGATGTTCCTATCAACCTCGGCCTCTGTCGCGCGCGTCTCCATGCACCGCGTAAGCTCGGCAACATCGATTTCATTTGCTTTGGTTTTGGCGAATTCCATCACCTTTGACTTGAAGTTGCCGGCGTTGATCTCCGATTGGTGTTCGTAGACCCAGTCGTGATAATCCCAAAACGCGGCTGGCTTCTGCCGGAAGACGCAGCGCCCAGCGATGGAGGCCATCTTGGCCCAGGGGTGGATGCTTTCCAGAGGGAAATCCTTGAAGTAGACGCGAACCTGTTTCGGGAACGCGTTCATCAGGTTATCCCGGAGCATCTTGGCTTCCTGTTTGCAGTACGGGCACTCGAAATCCGTGAACACCACGATCACCACCGGAGCGCCCGGCGTGCCGAAGCTGGGCTGGAACTCCGTCTTGAGCTTGTCCAGTTCCGCTTTGAACGGGTTCTGCCCGAACTCGAACACCGCTGCTTTGAGGATGCGCTGCCCGTCCGTGGAGATGTAAAAAAGCTCGTCTTGAACCGCCTGGCCGGCGGATGCCCGCACGTTCACCTCGTTAAAACCCGGCAGCTTCGCTGACGGTTTCGGGTCGGAGATGGTGACGCTGATCTTCGGCCCCCAGACGTAGAGGTGACGTAAATATTGCTCCAGTTCCGCCTTGTCGTAAAAGGACTTACGCGGAGCGGCGCCGCCGGTAGCGGGCCGCTGCGCCACGGCCAGGGCGCCCAGACCCGCGACACACAACGCGAAAAGAGTCTTTTTCAGGAAGGGGTGCATGTTGATTGCTCTCATTTTATAGTACCGGGCCGATGCGCCACGGCACGAATTCCTTGTGCCCGAAGCGCTCCGCCGCCGTCCGTTCACCCGAAGCGACTCTTAACACGAGGTCGAAGATTTCCTCTCCAACCTGCTGAACCGACTTGGTTCCGTCGGCAATCTCACCGGCGTTCACGTCCATGTTTTCCCGCATCCGCTCCCAAGTGGCTGAGTTGGCTGCGATCTTGATTACCGGGACGGTCGGGAACCCTATGGCGCTGCCGCGCCCGGTGGTGAACGCGATGACGTTGATGCCGCCGGCGGCCAGCCCGGCCAGCGACACCGGGTCGTAGCCGGGGGTGTTCATAAAGACGAACCCAGGCGATGTGATCCGTTCGGCGTAACCCACCACGTCCATCATGGGGGAAACGCCCGCTTTTGCCACCGCGCCCAGCGACTTTTCGATGATGTTGGTGAGCCCGCCCTCTTTGTTGCCCGGAGAAGGATTGGCGTCGAAGCACTCTCCGAACCGGATCAAGTAGTTCTTGTAATCACGGATGTAAGTCAATAGTTTTTCGGCCACTTGCCTGTTTCGCGCCCGCCGGACGAGCAGGTGCTCCGCGCCGAAGATTTCCGGCGTTTCGGCCAGCACCGCCGTTCCGCCGAGCGAGGCGAGCTTGTCCGAGCACACCCCGAGAGCCGGATTTGCCGTGATGCCAGAGAACGAGTCGGACCCTCCGCAGTTCAGCCCCAGAACGATCTTGGATACCGGAATCTCGACCCGCCGCTCCGCGGCAAGCATTTCCATGAACCGGCCGATTTCCCGCCGGGCTGCCTCCACGACTCCCCGCGTCCCCCCGCTCCCCTGAAGCGTCAGCGCGATGAGCCGCTCGTTCTGGGGATAGTGTCGTACTTGATTGTCCTCGCAGCCGAGCCCGAGGATGACCGCGGCGCCGACGTTGGGGTGGTCGAGAATCCCGATCAGGGTGCGCCGCAACTGGTCGGTATCGGGCCCGATGGCGTGGCCGCATCCGTCGCCGTGGGGGAACGCCACCACCCCGTCCACGTTGGGCGGCAGGGTTTCGACCTCGTAGCTCCGCGCGACGAGTTCCGCCGCGTGGGCGGCGCAGTTGCTGGCGGCGACTATGGCGATGTAATTCCGGGTTCCCGCGCGGCCGTCCGGGCGGGAGTAGCCCAGAAATGTCGGCTGCTCGGCGCGCGCCGGGAGCGGAATCTCGCCGGACGGAAACTCGTAGTCGAAGGCCAGCTCCTCGTAGCCGAGATTATGGGTGTGAACGTGGCGGCCCGCTTCGATGGGACAGGTCGCCCGGCCGATCACCTGCCCGTACCGGCGGACGGCTTCTCCCTGGCCGATGGAGGCGACGGCGATCTTGTGGCCTGGCGAAACGGGGTCAAGCGCCCGGAGGCGGCGATCGCCGAACCGCAGTTCCTGCCCCGGCGACAGCGGCACGCGCGCGATCGCGACGTTGTCTTCCGGATGCAACAAAATGGCTGAGTTTTCCGCGCTGGGAAGCCTTATGAGAGTCATAAACGTGCCATTCAGGCCGCTCTAGCGGAATAAAACCGTTTCGGTGGTTTGTTCCCCCAGGTGGACGTGCAGCTTGTCCCCGGCGGGGTGGATCCACAGGCCGGTTCCGTCTTTAGGCACGGGGATGTGTTCCGGCCCGGACACAACGATGAAGCGATCGGTCTCGACGCCCGCGAGCAATTTGCCGATGTGCACGTGGAAGTGGCACTGGGTCCGGACCTTGTCGCCGTTGTAGGCGAGTCCCCAGCCATCACCCCAAAGCTGGCGCGCGCGCTCGATAGCGAGCCGCCACATCTTGGTGCGCTGGGCCCGGCTCATTTGGGCCAGCCCGCCGACGCCGTCGTGGTGGGCGCGCGGCAGCAGCAGCCAGCGGTTCGGCTTGCGCGGGTTATTGTCCTTCAGAAAAAAGAAATCGATGTCCGGAGGCTGCTTTTCGGCCTCGCGGCAAAGCGAGCATGGCCGCACCGTCATGGTCTCGGGCCGGGCTGGGTCGCAGGCGCACGCGGACATGTCGGCGTAGGCGGAGCAGGCTGAAAGCACGAGCAGCAGTACAGTCAGTCGCACGATGAGCTTTCATTGTACATTTGGGAAGTGCGTTTGAGTATTGCCTGGCTGGCCCGCATATCCGCCATTTACATTTTGTTTTTCTTCAATCTTTCCGGGGTGGGGATGCTGGGGCCCGACGAGCCGCGCTACGCGGCGATCGGCAGGGAGATGGCGCGATCCGGTGATTGGATCACGCCGCGACTTTGGGACGAGCCCTGGTTCGAAAAGCCTCCGCTGCTGTACTGGATGACCGGCGCCGCGTTCCGGGCCGGCTTGAGCGAGGACCTGGCGCCCCGGCTGCCGGTTGCGCTGTTGTCGGTCGCGTTCCTATTTCTTTATTGGCGGGTGCTCGAAAGGGAGTTCGGGCGAAGGGCTGCCGCGTTCGCCACGGGCATGCTGGCCACTTCGGCAGCCTGGCTTGCCTTCAGCCACACGGGAGTAACCGATCTCCCGCTCGCGGCGGCGTTTTCGGCAGCCATGCTGCTTGCGCTGCGGTGGGTGAATGGAGGAGACCCGAAGCCGCTCACCTACACAGCCGCGCTGCTGGGCGTGGCGGTGCTAGCGAAAGGCCTTGTGCCTCTGGTACTGGCATTGCCGCTGCTGTGGGTGGGCCGGAGCCGGTGGAAAGATTTTCTGCGACCCGCGCCCGTGCTGGCCTTTTTTGCGGTTGCGCTCCCGTGGTACGCGTTGGTCACGGCACAGCACGGCTACGCGTTCATTGAAGAGTTCTTTCTAAGACACCACTTCGGGAGGTTTGTAACGAGCGAGTTGAAGCACGTGCAGCCGTTCTGGTTTTACGTGCCGGTGCTCGCGGCCGGGCTGTTCCCCTGGACGCCCTCAGTGGTGCTGCTGCGAAGCCGGAAGCTGTACTCCGACGTGCGTCTGCGGTTCCTTCTGTTGTGGGTGGTTTTTGGGTTTGTCTTCTTCTCGGCATCGACCAACAAGCTGCCGGGGTACCTGCTCCCGCTGATGCCGGCCCTGTGCGCGCTCGCGGGGGTCGCCCTCGACCGTGCCGCAAAAGCGCACTGGGTGCTCGCGGCGAGCGCGGCGATGCTTGGTCTGGCGCCGGTCGTCGCTGCAATTCTGCCGGTGGCGCTGCTGCGAGGACTCTCGCGCGCGGAAATGCCGGCCGTGCCGTGGGCGGCCCTGGCCGTTGTCGCCGCCGTTGCGCTCATGGTCTGGGTGTGGGAGAGCGCCGGCCGGCGGACGGCAGCTTTTGGACTGATCGTGTGCGGAATGGTTGCCGGAGTCGCGTGGTTGCAGATCACGACTTACCCGGTGCTCGACCGCACGGTCTCGGCGCGCGGGGTATGGCGAGAGATCCGCTCACGCGCCGGGGAGGTCTGCGTCGGTGATGTGAATCGCGGGTGGCGCTACAACCTGAATTACTACTCGGGGATGCCGTTGCCCGCGTGCCGCGAGCAGGCGCGGCCCGTCCGCATCGAGCCCGGCCCGGGCGGGATCGCGGAGATCAGGGAATAGCCGTTTTCGCGCACGGGAGGCAGCGTGCCGTGCGGAGCGGCGCCTCGGCTCTTCGCTGAGCTTCAGTCCGGCTCAGGAGGATTTGACGGACTTCAGCGTTTTCTGGATCTTGTCCGCCAGGGCCTTGGTTTCCTTGGATGAGGGAATCTGTTTCAGGGTCTCGAGCGACTGAGTGGCGAAAAGCTCTACGCGGGCAGGCTGATCGAGTTTTGTACGAGTGTAGAGCTTGGCGTGCTCGTGGAGAGAGTCGGCCATCGCCAGAAGGAAAACCTCACGCGGCACCTGCGCCGGGGTGGCTTTGAAAATGTCCTGAGACTTGGCCACGTCGTCGGGCGCACCCACCGCCCGGCACGCTTCCAGCACGACCGACGTCCGAAGATGCGCACGCCGCACATCCTCGACGATCGCGGGCGACAGCATCTCCCCGCCCCCGATCTTGGACAACTGCGGAGGCGGAAGCGGGCTTCCCTGGGGGAAAGGAAAATCGAGCACGACGTGCGGATCCTGGTTCTTCAGGAACTCCTGATAGATATGCGCGAATTGCAGCGCGAGGGTGTTGGCGTAAGCGCGGAAGGCCGTCATCTGCCGCCGGAATGCCGCGGCGTTTGCGCGGTTCGCCCTGGCCCCGTACTCGAAATTGTCAGCCAGTTCCATATATCCTCTGGCCATCCCGGAAGTAAGGATCAAGTGCCAGGGTAGAGCGCGCGACGTGTATTCGTTTTGCGTCTTGGCGAGGTTTTCCAGGTGCTCAATTGTCTTGACGTAGTCGCCCGCAGCGTAGGTCTCTTTGGCGCCGGCCCAGTAGAAGGCGGGAGTACCCACCTTCACCGCCTCCGACCCGCCCGAGCAGGACGTCATGAGTAAGCCGCCGATTACAACTGCAAGAATGGAAATGATAGTCACAGCTTTCATGGCTGCCTCCCGGCCCATCCTCATATCACAAACGCACGGGTATTGCAACCATAAAAGCGTTACTCCGGCGCGCACTTAGCCGGGGCCTATTCTACGCGATCAGCCCCGGCGGGAAGAGCCCGCCCGCGTTGCGCGAATCGCATCTACGGAAGTTACGTTCGCGTGCGTGGCTGCCGGAAAAGGGATGGGTGTGTCAACCAGCTCGGCCATCGCATAGGCGGGCATGCCTTCGGCTTCCTTGAGAAAGGTCATGCAGCGCCGCTGCGGGTCGTAGTCGACGCGGATCCAATCGCCGCCGTGGACCTGGTCGGTGGCGATCAGGTTCGACATCGGCTGGACAAGGTGCCGCTCGATGGCGCGCTTCAGGTGCCGCGCGCCGTACTTGGTATCGGTGCCTTCGGCCAGCAGGAAATCCTTCGCGGCGGGGCTGACCGTAAAGATGAACGGATTGGAGCCCGAGGCGGACAGAATGCGCTGCTGGACCATTTTCAGCTCGATGTCCAGAATCCTGCGCAGCTCGGGTTCTCCGAGGGGCTTGAAGACCACAATCTTGTCGAGCCGGTTGATGAATTCCGGCGTAAACTTGCGGCGCGCCGCTTCAACGCCGGCCTGCGAGATCTTCGAAGCGATCCGGTCGTCAAGAGGAGCGTTGCCGTTCGGGGTGGAACAGGCGGTGAACCCCAGCTTCGGGCTGAGAATGTTGGACATTTCCCAGGCGCCCAGGTTGCTGGTCATGAAAATCATGGCGCGGCTGAAATCCACGCGGCGGTTGTCGCCGAGCGTGAGAGTCGCCTTATCGAGGATCCCCAGCAGGAGGTTCCAAAGCGAGTCGCTCGCCTTTTCGATCTCGTCGAAGAGAACGAAGCTGACCTTGACTCGTTCGGTGTGGTACTGATTCAGGACTTCCTGGCTGAGCAACGGGTGTGTTTCGCGGTGTCCCAGGTAGCCCGGAGGCGATCCGATGAGCTTGGCGATTTCGTGGCTGTGCTGGAACTCCGCGCAGTCGATCTTGATTACCGCACGCGCATTGCCAATCAGGGCCTCGGCGGTGGCTTCCACAATTCGTGTTTTGCCCGAGCCAGTCGGTCCCAGGAACAAGAAATTGCCGATCGGGCGCCCCGGCGCGGTCATCCCCGTCAGGAACATCTGATAGATGTTCACGATCTGGTTGATCGCTTCGTCCTGGCCCACAATATACCTGTGCAGTCCGGCCTCGAGCGCCTCGGCATCGCGGCCCGTCTTGGTGGGATCCAATGGAATGTTTAGGCGAACCATTTCGTTAGCGCCCCTTTTCGCACCCTCTGCGGTTGTCCAAGCAATCTCCATGCCAGACTTTCGGCACGGAAGCCAGCCGGCGCCCGCGCGACTTTACAAGCAGTTCGATTGAGACATCCGAACAGCCTGTCGCAGCGTGCGACAATCCGGTTCTGGTAAGGACCCGCTTCCTGTAAACTTTACTTCTCATCACTTTGAGCGCCCTCGAGAATTCGAGAGCCCCCTTTTTCGGCGCAGAAAACCGCCCCAGCTCTCCACACTTTTGAAGGAGTTTTCTTGACTACTTATAGGATGACGGATATAGCCCCGGGGTTTCCGAGGCTATCTCCTTGGCTTTGATGGGCGCACTTCGACGCGGCTGATCAGCGTTCTTTCGGGCATACGGAGGATTGCGAGCACGATCTCGGCGATGTCCTTGGGCGCGATCTTCCAGTCGGCTGAGGACAGTTCAGGGTTGAAGCGGGTGTCGACGCTGCCGGGCATGATGCAGGAAACCCGGACATTGTCGTAGCGGTGATCGAGCATCATGGCCTCGGTGAAGCCGTTCAATCCGAACTTCGATGCGTTGTAGGCAGCTCCGCCGGCGAAGGCGTTCTTGCCTGCCAGACTGCTGATGTTGATGATGAAGCCCCCGCCGCGCTTGCGAAAACGCGCCAGAGCTTCCCGGGAGCAATAGAATGCGCCGTTCAGGTTGGTGCGGATGGTGGCCTCCCAGACTTCCAGGCTGGTTTCCGCGACGCTGGCGAAGTGGCCCACGCCGGCGTTGTTGACCAGGATGTCGAGGCCGCCCAGTTCCCTATCGACGAATTCAAAGAAGGCGCGCACGTCTTCAGGTTTGGAGACGTCGGCAGTCCTGGCGACCAGTTTACGTCCGTTGCGGCCGAGTGTTTCACGGGCTTCCGCCAGGCTCTGCTCCGAGCGGCCGCAGATGGCCACCGCCGCGCCGCTTTCGAGCAACGCCTCGGTGATCGCCAGGCCGATGCCCCTGCCGCCTCCGGTTACAACTGCAAGTTTTCCATCGAGAAAGGTTCCCATAACTCGATTATGCGCAACTTTGAGCAAGCGCGCCGTGTACGAAGTTACATGAAATTCTCCATTGGAATAAGTACACTGGCGTAAATGCACACTGAGCGGCTGATGGAAGTTGCAATCATCCTGCTGCCGCTCGTGTGCTGGCCCAACCTGGAGCGGCCGTTTTCCACACCGAAGCTGTGGCTGCTCGCCGCGATGGCTTTGGCCGTGGCGGCGCACCACCTGAGAAGCAGGGAGCGGCTGCGTGTTCCGGGATGGCCCTGGCTGGCATGGCTGGGAGCGATCGCGCTATCGGCCGCGACGGGCGCCTATGTCTCACTGGAGGCGCTGCTGCTGGTCCTGTTGCCGGTTGGGTTGTATACATGCCCGCTGCCGCCCAAGCGAATCGGGTCTGCGCTGCTGGCGGGATCGGCGATCGAATCGCTGGTGGCGGTCCTGCAGTACTGCCACGCAGATCCCCTGCAACTGCTGGGGTGGATCCCGGAAACCTTTTCCAACCCCAGAATGCGCGTGTATGGAACGCTGGGCAATCCCGCCTTCGTGGCTGCGTTCCTCTGCGCGACGCTGCCGCTGTACGCCGGCGTGAAAAGAAAAGCCTGGCTGGGCGCGGGTCTGGCATTGCAGGCTGCCGCGATTTTCGCCACCGGATCGCGCATCTCTCTGCTGGCGCTCCCGGCGGCCGCGGCGGTGCTGGCGTTCCGCGGCGTAAAGGCGCACAAATGGTTGCTGGCGGGAGTGCCGGCCGCCGTCCTCCTGCTCTGGCTTTCTCCCGCGCGACCGCTCGGCGTGACGGTCGAGGGACGGCTATACCTGGCGCGGGTGACCGTGGCGCACTGGAACGAGATACGCCCGCTGGGCCAGGGTCCGGGAGCATACCGCCTGCAGTTTGCCCAATGGCAGGAGAACTGGCTTCGCGACCCACAGAACCGGGAAAAGGCAGGGGACTTCGCCGGACTGGTCAACCATGCGCACAACGACTATGTCGAGATGTTAGTGGATTTCGGACCTGCAGGTCTGATAGCTTTTTTGGTGTTGTCCGGGTGGTTGATGGCGAACGCCTGGCGGACGCCGGAACGAGGTTGGTGCGCAGGCGCCTGGGGCGGTTTGGCCGCCCTGCTCGCGGCGGCGTGCGCCGATTTTCCCTTCCACCGCCCGGCGGAATGGGCCCTATTTTGGCTCCTATTGGCCATGCTCGGAGGCGGCCTGCAACGGCAGAAGCCCGCAACCGAAGCGGAGGCAATGATTCTGGCAAAGAAGTGAGGAGAGTGGATCGATTGATGTCTTCCAAGCGCATTGTTCTTGTTGGAGTGCTCTTGCTGCTGGCATTCGGCCTCAGCCGCGCGGCAAGATTTCGTTTTCACGCGACCGAGGAGGCGTTCCGCAAATCGTGCCGGGAGCAGTTCGAGAAGCTGGGCATGACTCTGGAGGCCGCGAAAGCCAAGTATTTCACTCCCGAAATCGCCCTGGTCACGCCAGCGTGCCTGAGGCCGGGCGGAACCGGAGAAGTGGTGATCAAAGGAAAGTTTCCTCCCGGAACGAAGTTTATCTTCGAGAACGACAACATTGAAGTTGTGAAGGAGAACTTCACGGGCGGGGAATACCGCGCCACGCTGAAGGCGGCGCCGGGCATCGGTCCGGAGACCGCGGTGGTCAAAGTGATTTCGCCTGTGACCTGCATCACCACCCAGGCGGACAGGGCCGCCGTTGTGGGCGGCAAGTTCGAGTGGACCATGGATGCCGCCAATGGCTGGCGCATTGTGGCCCGTTCGACCGGCTCCGGAACCTGCAGCAGCGGCGTGGCCGGGGATGAGTACGAAATGCTGTTCTTCCGGAAGGGAGAAAGCACTCCGTTCGAGACGCGGAACGCGAGTTTGCACTTCACCGCGTACAGTTCGACCAATTACCGGTTCTCAATCGGCGGCGGGGGGGCCGGCGATATCATGTCTGCGCAGCAGGATGCCGCTCAGCTCGCGCAGAAGCTGGGGGACCCGAGTCTGTCGAGCGCTCAACAGGCCCAACTCCTGCAGCAATTGCAGGCGGGAATGGCGGCGGCCCTCGCCAGCTTAACCGATCCCAGCAACATGCAAAAGATGCAGGAACAGCAAAGCAAGTTCGGCTGCCATATCATCAACCTGGAGTCGCGGGGTGATGCGCTGAAGGGCAATATGAGGTGCTCGGAGGCGGTTGGAACGGAGATCGCGCTGACCGGCACGCGAAAACTCGTCCCGTAGACGGCGAACAGCACCAGGAGCCGGCAACGTAATCCGGCCGATCCTGGCAACTTACCTGGAGGGCGCCGCGTGGTATAAGGAAGTCGTGGTCCTTTTCCGCAACCGCTATGTGCTTCTCGCCGCGGCGCTGGCGGCGGCGTTCCTCCTGGGATTCCTGCCCCAGTACTTCAAAACACGCGCACTACGGGCTGAGCTGAACGAGGCGGCACTGGAGTCCAGCCGCATGCGCCTGCGCGACCTGGCGGCCCTGGCGTACATGCAGGCCGGAGAGAAGAACTACGGTCTTGCCGCGCAAACCGCCGCCGAGTTTTTCGACAGCGTGCAGAAGATGGCCGGACAAGCCGAAACCGCGGAACAAAGAAAGATGTACGAAGATATTTATTCCCGCCGGGACACGGTGACCGCCGCACTCGCCAAAGGCGACCAGGGCGTTCTGAACGAGCTCCAGTCCATCTACCTGAAAGCCCGGGCGGTAACCGCTCCCTGAGCCCTGGCATGCCGCATCTGCGCCGTTCCGAATGGGTCGTCGTTGCGTACCTCACTTACACGGCCGTGGTGTCGTTCGTGTTGCCCGTCAAGGCTCCGATCCCGGCGATCACGGTCGCGGTGAACGCGGTGGTGATCGGGGGCTTTTTCCTGCTCGCGTACGCGCACTCGTTCCGCAAGCCGGAGTTCCTCAGCATCATGCGGGACTGGTATCCGGTGCCGCTGATGCTGCTTTGCTACCGGGAAATGGGCTGGTTCGCGCCGGAACAGCACACTTACGAGCTGGAGCAATCCTGGCAACTCTGGGATAAGACGCTGCTGAACACCCTGGGAATGAAAGCGGCCATCGAGTCGCTGGGCCCGGTGCTGCCGTCGATTCTCGAGATCGCCTATTTGCTGGTCTACACAATCCCCTCGTTTGGCATCGCAATGCTTTACGTGTACCACCGCCGCGAGCGCGTGAACGGGTTCGTGTACCAGTTCCTCCTCGGCATTCTGATTTGCTACACCCTGTTCCCGCTGTTCCCCTCCGAACCGCCCCGCACGGTTTTCCCGGGAGAGGACCTGCCCAGCTATCTCACCATCTTCCGGCGGTTCAACTTGTGGCTGCTGGGCGGCTACGGCATCCATACGAGCGTGTTTCCGAGCGCGCATGTCGCCGGAGCGTTTTCCGGCGCGTTTGGAATGATGCGACTGCTGCCGGAGCACCGCTGGGTGGGAAGGTCGCTGCTGGTGCTGGCGATTCTGATTGCGACGGCGACGGTCTACGGGCGCTACCACTACGGCGCCGACGCGCTGGCGGGTTTCGCGGTGAGCCTGGCGGCGCTGGGGATTGTTTCGCTCACGGACCGGATAGCGCTCCGGCGCAAACCGTTTTAGTCATCGCGTTTAGTCATCGCGCGGCCCAAGTAATTTGCCCCGCACACAAATAAGGACCGATTCCCCAGTTTTCGCTATCATGGAAATAAGATTGGGCGCCGATCTGGGAATGTCGGCCTACTTACTCCCTGAAGTTTCCGTATTCTTCCGCGCTCATGTTGTCTTCCTGGCAAAGCAAGACACCGTTCCCGGCCGGCATCCTACTACCGAGTAGGAGGAGTTCAACATGGCAACAAACGAACGGAACCTGCGGGAAGAGGCGGGTCCGGGCGGCACGGCAAACGCGCGCGAGAGGGACATACCTCTGGTCGAGCAACCCGAGGTGATGATCGCGCCGGCGCATGAGGCTCCCGAAAGAGTGTTCCGGAGGCGCACCTCGCTCGAGTCGCTGACGCGCACTGCGGGGCACTACTCCGGCGCCGCCGTGCGGGCTTACCGCAGTATCAGGCAAGAAGGCCCGGCCGATCGGGCGAAACGCATGGTGCGCGACCACCCGTCGTCACTGGCCATCGCCGCGGCGGCAGGCTACCTCCTGGGGCGGATACTGCGGCGAAGGTAGGAGGAAACAGCGATGGCGGAACGTTACGAAGCAAGTCCCGGAGCGGGCACGGCCCGGGTCCGGGAAGTCGCAATGGTTGGCGAGCGCTCGACGGTGGACCTTATTAAGGATGTTGTGAACAGCATCCAGGGCATTATCCGCTCGGAGCTCCGGCTGGCGAACGCCGAAATGAAAGAAAAGGCAGAGAAAGCCAGCAAGGCGGGCATCGTACTGGCCGCGGGAGGCGCTCTGGCGCTGTACGCGTTCGCATTCCTGCTCGTGGCCATCCACCAGGCCCTTATACTGGCCATGCCGGAGTGGCTTTCCGCGCTCATCATCTTTGCCGCGCTGGCGATCGCCGGCGGGATCATGCTCTCGACGGGCCGGAAGCGCTTAAAGCAGATCAAGCCGAAGCCAGAAATGGCGATGGAATCCGTAAGGGAGGATATGGAATGGGTGAAAAGACGGACGCTATAAAGCATGAGATCGAGCAACAGCGGGAGGCGCTGGGAGCGAACCTGGAACGGCTGGAGGAGCGCTTCCGGGCGGTCACTAACTGGCGTACCTACCTGGAAAGAAAGCCGCTTATGGCTCTTGCGATCGCATTTGGAGGCGGGCTGCTGCTCGCGATACGGCGATAAGGAGACGATAAGAACTGGATAGGCCGGCTGCGTGCGGGTTGGCGACGTCTGACGGAAAGCACTTCCGAAAGGGTATAATGCCCGTGCCCGGCATTCAGTAATGGTGGAGATTTCGAAGCAAGCGGAGCGGCAATCCAAAGCGTCGTGGGAAGAGATCCTGGTCGTTGCACTGTTGCTGCTCGCGCTGGGCGGAGCGAGGCTGGGCGGCCATCTCCTCTTTCATAGCCTTGCGGAACTGTTCATCATCGCGGTCCTGTGGGGTGTATTCTTCCTCTCCTGGAACTCGCGCCGCCTTCTGGACAACCACTATCTCCTGTTGATCGGCATCTCGTCGCTGTTCGTCGGCGCTATTGACGCGGCACACACCCTGGCCTACAAGGGCATGAACGTGATCCCGGGCGCCGGCGCCGATCATGCCACTCAACTGTGGATCGCGGCCCGCTATGTGCAGAGCGGGTCTTTTCTGGTGGCGCCGCTATTCCTGCGGCGCAGACTGAAGCCAGACCTCGCCTTAGCGATCTACGGCGTGGTGACAGCCGCGCTGATTGCATCCATATTCAGCGGAGTCTTTCCCGCGTGCTACGTCGAGGGATCCGGCCTGACTGCTTTCAAGATATGGAGCGAGTACGCCGTGATCCTTGCGCTGCTGGCCTCGGCAGGTCTTCTGGTGTGGCAGCGGGCGCAGTTCGACCGCTCGGTTCTGCATTCCTTGCTGGCGGCGATCGGCCTGATGGCGGCGGCCGAGGTGGGGTTCACTCTTTACGACGATGTCTACGCGGCGGCCAATGTCATCGGGCACTTCCTGAAGTTTGTCGCGTTCTGCTTCATCTACAAGGCGATCATCGTGACCGGCGTCGTGCGGCCGTATGACCTGCTCTTCCGCAATCTCGTCCGGAGCGAAGAGGCGCTCCGGCGCAGCGACGAGCGCTACAAAACCTTTGTGGCAAACGGCTCCGAAGCGATTTTCCGGGTGGAGATGGGAAAACCCGTTCCCACTTCCCTGCCCCTGAACGAGCAAGTCAAGCTGCTGCTCGATCACGCCTACGTGGCCGAGTGCAACGACGCGTACGCGCGCATGCACGGACTCAACGGCGTCGACCGGGCGGTGGGCGCGCGGCTTTCGAAGGTTCTGCTCGGGACTGACCCGCCGGCGGCCGAGCTGGCAGAAAGCTTTATTCGTTCAGGCTACCGGGTGGCGGAACTGGAGTTCCGCCGGAAGGCCGAGAACGGCGAGGTGATGTACGTGGCGGGTAGCCTCATCGGCATCGTCGAAAACGGCCACCTGTTGCGCATCTGGGGCGTGCAGCGCGACGTCACCGAGGCCAAACGCGCCACGCAGGACCGGGAACGGCTGATCGAGGAACTCCGCAGCGCTCTTGCCGAAGTGAAGACTCTCAGCGGCTTGCTGCCGATCTGCTCGAACTGCAAAAAAGTCCGCGACGACAAGGGCTATTGGACGCAAGTGGAAGCTTACTTCCGGCGCCGGACCCACATCTCCTTCAGCCACGGCATCTGCCCGGATTGCCTGAAGACACTCTATCCCGAGTACTATCCCCGCACAGAGTGACAACGCGAGAACCCGTCCCTTGAACGCAATGAAGCCTTCGATACCTCCTTACCGGATGCCGGCCGCCGACGTGCTGGCCGCCTTCCAGACCGACAAGAAGCTCGGGCTGAGCGAAGAGGAGGCGCGGGCGCGGCTCGAACGCTACGGGAGGAACGAGCTGGCCGAGGAAAAGCCAACGCCGGCGTGGAGAAAATTCCTCGCGCAGTTTGAGAGCCCGCTGGTTCTGCTGCTGCTGGCGGCGACCGCGATATCGCTGGGGATCTGGCTTTACGAGCGGGAATCCGCACTACCCTACGACGCGATCGCCATCTTCGCCATCGTTCTGCTGAACGCGGCGATGGGCTACATACAGGAGGCGCGGGCGGAGTCCGCAGTGGCGGCGCTGCGCGAGATGGCGGCGTCGCGCGCGAACGTGATCCGCGGCGGAGAGCGCCGGAGCATTCCGGCGGCGGAAATCGTGCCAGGCGACATCATTCTTGTTGAGGAAGGCGACACGATTCCCGCAGACGCGCGGCTGATCCAATCGACCGCTCTGCAAACGATGGAGGCGGCCCTGACGGGCGAGAGCCTGCCGGAATCGAAGGACACCGCGCCGATCGCGGAAGAGGCCGACCTCGGCGACCGCGCCAACATGGTATTCGCCGGCACGGCGGCAACATACGGGCGCGGCCGCGCGGTCGTCGTCGCCACCGGGATGCAGACCGAGATGGGGCGCATCGCGGTGATGCTGAGAGAGACCCGGGAAGAGTCCACGCCGCTGCAAAAAGAGCTGGACCGCGTGGGGAAGACTTTGGGGCTGGCCGTGATCGTGATCGCCGCCGTGATGATCGCAACGACCATCGTGGCCGAGCACGTGACCGGGCTCTCTGGAATCTTCGACGTGTTCATCTTCGGCGTGGCGCTCGCGGTGGCGGCGGTGCCCGAAGGTCTTCCGGCGGTGGTGACTGCGGTGCTCTCACTCGGCGTCCAGCGGATGGCGAAGCGCAACGCGATCGTGCGCCGGCTGGCGGCGGTGGAGACGCTGGGATCGGCGAGCGTGATTGCGTCGGACAAGACCGGGACGCTGACAAGGAACGAGATGACGGTGCGCGAGGTCGTCACCGCGAGCGGGCGCGTCAGCTTGAGCGGCACGGGGTATGCGCCAGTAGGCGAGGTGACGCGGAGCGGGGGCGGCGCCGTCGAAGGAGCGCTGCGGGCCGAGCTGGTGCGCGCGCTTGCGATCGCCGACCGGGCGAATAACGCCGTAGTGCAGGAACAGAACGGACGCTGGTCGGTGCAGGGAGATCCCACCGAGGGGGCGCTGATCGTCGCGGCGCGCAAGGCGGGCTTGCAGGCGGAGGCGCTCGAGGCACGGTTCCAGCGCATCGGCGAGGTTCCGTTTTCGTCCGAGCGCAAGCTGATGAGCACGGTCCACACCGACGCGGAGAGGAGCGAGCGCGTGCTGGTGTTCAGCAAGGGCGCGCCGGACGTCCTGCTGGCGCGCTGCACGGCGGAACTGGTGGGCGAAGAGCAGCGCCCGCTAACCGATACGCGCCGCAGGGAGATCCTGGGAGCCAACGAGGAACTCGCCTCGCGGGCGCTGCGCACGCTGGGCGTCGCGTTCCGGTCGATTCCGGCCGGCTCGCCGGAAGCCGAGGACATGGACGAGGACATCGAGCAGGAGTTGGTCTTCGCCGGCCTGATCGGCATGATCGATCCGCCTCGCGAAGAGGCGCGCGATGCCGTGGCGCGCGCCCGGCGGGCTGGGATTCGCCCGATCATGATCACCGGCGATCACCCGGTGACCGCAGCGGTCATCGCGGAGGAACTGGGGATCGCGGAGGACCGCAAAGCGGTGACCGGCGCGGCGCTCGAAAGGATGACCGGCGAGGAGCTTGCCGAAACGGCCCGCAACGTTTCCGTCTATGCACGCGTGAACCCCGAACACAAGCTCCGCATCGTCCGGGCGCTGCAAGCCAACGGCGCGGTGGCGGCGATGACCGGCGATGGCGTGAACGACGCTCCCGCACTGAAAGCCGCGGACATCGGCATCGCCATGGGCATCACGGGCACCGATGTCTCCAGGGAAGCCGCGGATATGGTGCTGGCGGACGATAACTTCGCCACCATTGTGGCCGCGGTCGAAGAAGGCCGCTCGATCTTTGCGAACATCAGGAAGTTTTTGCGTTACCTGCTGTCGTCGAACATGGGCGAAGTGGTGACGATGTTTTTCGGCGTGCTGCTCGCGGGCGCCATCGGGCTGCGGCCGGAAGAAGGCGGCGTTGTCCTGCCGCTGCTGGCGACTCAACTGCTGTGGATCAACCTCATTACAGACAGCGCGCCGGCGCTTGCGCTTGGCATCGATCCGCCCGGCGAAGAGGTCATGAGCGCTCCGCCGCGCCCGAAGGGGGAGCGGGTGATCACGCCGCGCATGTGGTCCGGTATTCTTCTCGTGGCGGCAGTGATGGCGGCTGGAACGCTGCTTGTGCTGGCTGGCTCGCTTCGAGCGGGATCCGGCGATGCACAGTACGCCAGGACGATGGCGTTCCACACGCTGGTGCTCTTCCAGCTCTTCAATGTTTTTAGCGCGCGCTCCGACAAGCGAAGCGCTTTCAACCGCCTGTTTGCGAATCGCTGGCTATGGCTTGCCGTCGGGCTCTCGGTCGCGCTCCAGGCAGCGGTGATCTACGTGCCTTTCCTGCAGGCCGCGTTTTCGACCGTGAGCCTGAGCCTGAGCGACTGGCTGGTCTGCGCCGCGGTGGCCAGTTCGGTGCTGTGGGTGCGCGAGTTGAGCAAAGTGGTCACGCGGGCGGTATGACCGGCCGCATCGCAAACGAGTTGACGGCCGTTTTCCTCCGGGAAAAACTTTTCCCGGAACTCGAGGCTTGATTCTGCGTCCAATCAGGCAGGAGGGATGGCCATGGGAAACACGAAGGCGCACATGGAACTTTGTGAGGCGATCCTGGACCTGATCGAGCGGAAGCGGGCCGAAACCGGCGACGATTCCCTCGGGGCGGCCATCGAGCGCGTGGTTCTCCAGAGCCAGTTCCAGGAACTCGAGCGGGAGATTCTCGATAATCCGGGCGCCATCGAACCCTGGCTAATCCGCCGCCGCGATCAGCAGTAAGCTTCGGGAGCGGTTGCAGGCAGTTCAGTGTTACATTTGCACATGGAGTATCCATGCGTGCAATGACACGAACTGCCATATTTGTATTAGCAACAGCCGTTGCCGGCTTCACAGCGCAGGCGCAATCGCCGCTGCCCACCCTCAAGGTAAGTCCCAATAAGCGCTTCCTGCTGAAAAGCGATAACACTCCGTTCTTCTATCTCGGAGATACTGCCTGGGAGTTATTCCATCGTTTGAACCGCGAGGAGGCGGCTGCTTATCTGAAGAAGCGGGCCGAGCAGAAGTACACGGTCATCCAGGCCGTCGCGGTGGCGGAGTTGGATGGCGTCGACGATCCCAATCCTTACGGCGACGTGCCGTTTATCGAGCGCGACCCCACCCGGCCCGCCGTGACCCCCGGGGCGGATCCGGCGGACCCCGACCAGTACGACTACTGGGACCACGTGGAATACATCGTGGACGAAGCCAACCGGCTGGGCCTCTACATCGGCTTTCTGCCCACCTGGGGCCGCTGGGTAGTGGGAGACCGCGATGGAAAGAACCGGATCATCACGGCGCAAAACGCGCAGGCATACGGGGAGTTCCTCGGCAAGCGCTTCGGGAAGAAAGGCATCATCTGGATCCTGGGCGGCGACCGCACCGCGACGGGTTACGAGGAGGTCTGGCGCACGCTCGCGCGCGGCATCGCCATCGGCGTTTCCGGCAGAGAGGACTACGATGCGGTGATGATGACGTTCCACCCGACGGGCGGACAGACGTCGTCGCCGTGGTTCCACAACGACGAGTGGCTCGACTTCAACATGCATCAGACCGGGCACGGCCTTGCCGCCGCCACGCGGTCATGGGAGCGCATCGCGAAGGACTACGAGCTCACGCCGGTGAAACCGGTGATGGACGGCGAGCCTCTGTACGAAGACCATCCGCTGGCGTTCCGGGCGGCGGAGCACGGGTATTCCTTCGACGCACACGTGCGGCAGCGGGCCTACTGGGCCGTGTTCTCCGGCGCTTTCGGCCACACCTACGGCAACCATTCTGTATGGCAGATGTACGCGCCGAACCGCACAGGCAAGAACGGGCCGCTGCTTTACTGGTATGAAGCCATACACCGCCCGGGCGCGGCGCAGATGCGGTACCTGCGGGAACTGATCGAGTCGCGGCCCATGCTTTCGCGGGTGCCCGACCAGAGCATCGTGGTGAATGAACTGGAGGGCGCCGATCATATCTCGGCCACCCGCGGGGACGGCTACCTGTTCGTCTATACCGCCCAGGGCCGGCGCTTCACCGTGAACATGGGGAAAATCTCCGGCGAGAAAGTGGTTGGTTACTGGTACAACCCGCGCACTGGAACTTCCACTCCCATCGGCACGTTCGAGAACACGGGGACGCGGGAGTTCGTCCCCCCGGCCGAAGGCTTCGGCGCGGACTGGGTGCTGGTGCTCGACGATGCCGCGAAGAAGTTCGGGCCGCCTGGAGTATCTCCGGGCCAGTGACCTCCGGTTTTCGTTATACTTCCTTTTCGAAGCGGAACCAGAACGGGCCGGGCTTGATCGCCCGGTATCAACGAGGAGAGGAAAATTATGAACCGCCGTCAATTCCTGAATACGGCCATTGGGGCGTCACTGGTACGCGCATCGGGTTATGCAGCCGAATTCGCCGACCAAAAGCCGCTACGCGTAGGGCTGATCGGCAGCGGCTGGTACGGCAAGAGCGACATCTTCAGGCTGAATCAGATCGCGCCGATCGAGATTGTTGCGCTCTGCGACGTGGACAAGCGCAATTTGGAGGTGGCAGCGCAATGGTCGGAGCAGAAGCAGCCGTCGAAAAAGCGCCCGCGCCTCTACACCGATTACCGCCAGATGCTCAAGGAAGAGCAGTTTGACCTTATCGAAGTCGCGACGCCAGACCACTGGCACGCCCTGCCGATGATCGCGGCATGCCAGGCGGGGGCGGACGTCTACATCCAGAAGCCGATCAGCGTGGACGTAGTCGAGGGACAGGCGATGGTGGCGGCCGCGCGCAAATACAACCGCGTGGTGCAGGTGGGTACGCAGCGGCGCAGCACGCCGCACCTCGTCGAAGCGCGGAACGAGTACATACAGTCAGGCAAGCTGGGCAAGATCGGCTACGTGGAGATCTGTTGTTACCTGGGCGGGCGCGCCACTCCGATGCCGGAGGCTACCCCGGTTCCGCCCGAGCTGGATTACGAGTTCTGGACCGGACCGGCGCCCATGTTCCCCTATAACCGCGTCCGGACGTCGAACTGGCGATCATTCATGGAGTACGGCAACGGCACCATCGGCGACATGGGAATCCACATGCTCGACATGGTGCGGTGGATGATGAACCTCGGCTGGCCGAAGCGAATTTCCGCGAGCGGCGGAATCTTCGTCCACAAAGACGGCTTCCCCAACATTCCGGACACGCAGACGGCGACATTCGAGTACGACGATCTGACCATCGTTTGGAACATGCGCCGCTGGGGCGCTCCGCCCGATCCGAAATACACCTGGGCGGCCATCTTCTACGGCGATCGGGGCACCCTCAAAGCGAGTGTGTACGGCTACGATTACATCCCGGCGGGAAAGGGCGGGACGCCCGTTCACAAGGACGTCGAGTACGAGCTGGAGAAGTATCCCGAAGACAAGACCGAGCCGCGGCTGGAAAGGCATGTGGCGCCGGCGATCCGCTACCACTTTAAAAACATGCTGGAGGCGATGAAGACGCGGAGCAGGCCGGTTGCCGATATCGAAGAGGGCCACATTTCCACCGCGTGCTGCATTCTCGCCAACATTTCGATGCAGTTGCACCGGTCGCTGACCTGGGATGCCAAGGCGGGGCGCGTCGTGGGCGACGAGGAGGCCAACCGCTTGTTGCGGCGCCCGTATAGAAAGCCCTGGGTGCATCCGGAAGTCGACCGGGTTTGAAGATCGGAGGCAATCGTGATTCATAAAAAGAAATTCGCGGCGCTTGCCGGCGCCGCGGCACTCATAGTGTGCTCTGCGAACGCCCAAACCGGTCCGGTGGTGCTCAAGTCGCCGAACGGCGAGGTAGAGATCGCTTTTGCGACCCTGAGCCGCGGATCGCAGCCGGCGGAAACAGGGCAACTCGCCTACCGGGCCAGCTTCCGCGGAAAGCCGGTAGTGGACTGGTCGAACCTGGGCCTCGATATTCAGGGCTCGCAGGTGCTCGGGGCGCAGGTGCGCATCACGGGTTCCGAGCAGTCGCAAGGCGACGAGACATGGACGGCGCCTCAGGGCAAAGCCAACCCGATTCGCAACCGCTACAACGCGGTCGTGATCAAGGCCGAGGAAACCGGTTCCCGCAGGCGGTTCATCGAGATTGAGGCGCGGGCTTACGACGACGGCGCGGCGTTCCGGTATCGCGTTCCCCGGCAGAACGCGCTGCGGGAGATCCGCATCGCGCGCGAGGCCACGCAGTTCCGCATCGCCAAGGACGCCAGAACGTTTCCGCTCGTTCTGCCCAACTTCCGCTCGAACTACGAAGACGACTATCTCGAGCTGCCGCTGAGCGGCGTGCATAGCGACTACCTGATCGGGTTGCCGCTGCTGATGGAAGTGCCCGGCGTAGCCTGGCTCGCCATCACCGAAGCCTACATCGACAACTACGCGGGCCTCTATCTCAGCACGCGCGACTCGCGGACGCTGGAAGCGCGCCTGTCTCCGCGCCTGGACGAGCCGGGACTGGCTGTCTCCACCGAGACGCCGATGAACTCCCCCTGGCGCGTACTGATGATGGGTGCGGAGGCGGGGCGGCTGGTGGAGTCGAATATCGTGCTGAACCTGAACCCGCCCTGCGCGATCGCCGACACGTCCTGGATCAAGCCGGGCAAGACCTCGTGGAATTGGTGGTCGGGCACCGTGGCGAGAAATGTTTCCTTCAAGCCGGGCATGAATACGGAGACGATGAAGCACTACATCGACTTCTCCGCGCGCAACGGATTTGAGTACATGCTGATCGATGCGGGATGGACGCGGCGGATTCCCGGCCGGGAAGGGCCGAATGACAGCGGAACCGACCTGACCCAGACCAATCCCAACATCAACATGCCCGAGCTGCTGGAGTACGCGAAGTCGAAGAACGTGCGGCTGTGGGTATGGGCGCACTGGACGGATGTCGACCGGCAGATGGATGAGGCCTTCCCGCTGTATCAAAAGTGGGGCATCGCCGGCGTGAAGATCGACTTCATGGACCGCGACGACCAATGGATGGTGAACTGGTATCGCCGGGTGGCGAAAAAGGCGGCCGAGCACAAGCTGATGCTCGATTTCCACGGCGCCTACAAGCCAGACGGCCTGCGGCGAACCTATCCCAACGTGATGACGCGCGAAGGCGTGATGGGGCTGGAGTACGCGAAGTGGAGCGCGCGCATCACGCCCAGGCACAATGTGACCATCGCGTTCACACGAATGCTTGCCGGGCCGATGGATTACACTCCAGGAGCTTTTGAAAACGTGACCAAAGAGGAGTTTGTGCCGCGCAACCGCTTCCCGATGACGATGGGCACGCGCGCGCACCAACTGGCGCTTTTCGTGATCTACGAGAGCGCCTTGCAGATGGTGGCGGATTACCCCGGCGCGTATGACGGGCAGAAGGAACTGGATTTCCTGAAGGCCGTCCCGGCAGCCTGGGACGAGACCCGAGTGCTGAACGGCGAGCCGGTGAAGTACATCACGGTAGCGCGGCGGCGCGGCCAGGAGTGGTACGTGGGCGCCATCACGGATTGGGATGCGCGTGAGCTCGACGTGCCGCTGAGCTTTCTCGGCAGCGGTTCCTACACGGCCGATATTTTCTCGGATGCGCCCGACGCGGCAAAGCAGCCGAAGAACACCGTGCGGGAGCAGCGCCAGGTGAACGCGAAGACGGTTCTGAAACTACGGCTGGCTCCGGGCGGCGGCGCCGCCATCCGGCTGACGCCGGCACGGTAACTCTCAAACCACAGCGCACTGCGGCTGCATTTGGTGGCGCAAAATCCGAATGCAGCCGCCACATGTGCGCTCCCACCGCGCATTCTGCTATACTCAGCCCTGGTTGCCATAACGGCAGCCCTCAACACAGCGAGGAATGTTCGGGAAGGCGGTGAAAATCCGCCACTGCCCCGCAACTGTAAGCGACACAATACGGCTGCGCGGCCACTGCGAATAGTGGGAAGGCCGGGCAACCCAACCTCTGGGATAAGCCGAGTCGTAAGTCAGGAGACCGGTTCCTCGTTCGATGAGAATTCCGTTCCGAGGGAGAACGACTCATGCTCCGCGCGAGATCTCTTCTTGTAGCCTGTCTTCTGTTGCCGGGGGGCATTGCTTGCGGCGCCGATGGCGTCGTAGTGGATCCTTCCGGAAGACCCATTCCCAACGCCCGCGTCGAATGCGGGGGCGATTTAACCGTCACAGCGCGCGACGGGCGATTTTCGCTGCCTGCGGCGCGCTGCCGGGCCGCGGTGTCGGCCCCTGGCTTTGAAACAGTTCACGTAGAACTTGTTTCAAACAACGCCCGCATCGAGCTTCCCATTGCCGCGCTCAGCCAGCGCATAGTCGTTTCGGCCACGCGGCGCGAGACGCCGGCCGAGCAAGCCGGGGTGGCTGCCAGCCTCGTGAGCCGCGCCGAGATCGAACGCCAGCAGTTTCCGATGCTCGGCGATATGCTGCGTGGCGTGCCGGGCCTGCAAGTGGCGCGTTCCGGCCGCCACGGCAGTCTGACCCAGGTCTTCGCGCGCGGCGGTCAGCGTACCGCCACGCTCGTCATGGTGGACGGCATCGCGATGAACGATCCCGGCGGGGAGATCAACCTGGCGGGATTCACTACCGGCGCGCTCGACCGCATCGAAGTTGTGCTCGGACCGCAGAGCGCGCTGTTCGGCGCGGAGGCGTCCTCGGCCGTGGTCCAGCTGTTCACGCGGCGCGGCGACCCCGAACGCAGACTCCCGCGCGGCTCGGTTTCCTACGAGCGCGGCAGCTTCCAGACCGACCGCTGGATGGCGAACCTCGCCGGCGGCTCCGGGGCGCGGCTCGATTACGCGCTCGGAGTCGAGCAGCTCCACACCGTGGGTGAGTATCCGAACGACTATTTCCGCAATACCAGCGGCACCGCCAACGCGGGATTTCAGATTTCGCCCAATACGCGGCTGCGCGGCGTTTTCCGCAGCTACGATTCCATGCTGGGCGTGCCAAACCAGGTCGGCTACGGCATCTACGATTTCGACGCGAACGAAGCGACGCGCGACACGGCTGCGGGAATCCGTCTGGAAGACATGCGCGGGAGCAACTTCGTGCAGCACGTCGCCTTCAGCTATCACCACCTGCGCGACTTGTTCGTGGACAGCGTCATGGACGGGCCGTATGAAATCGCCGCGCTGGTGCGCGACACGACGCATCCCGTGCCGCGCACTCACCTCGTGAGGCTGGTTGATCCGAACACCACGCCGCCGCCCGGTATGAGGCTGGTAACGCAGTCCGTGACACTCTTCCCGTTCGATCCGTTTCTGAACGTGACCTCGCGCAAGGCCGTCGAGTACCAGGGGACACTTGCGCATTCCACCGGAGCCACGGTCTTCGGCTACGCGTTCGAGCGGCAGGGCGGAGAAGTTACCGGGCGCGACGTTACCCGGGACAACCACGGCCTGTTCGTGCACGAGCAGGCGGTCGTGGCGGGGCGGTTGTTCCTCTCCGGCGGCCTGCGGCTGGAGCGCAACAGCGCGTTCGGAACCAAGCTGACGCCGCGCGGCGCGGCCAGTTACCGCCTCACGCCATCCACGCATCTGCGCGCGAGCGCCGGAGTGGGCATCACCGAGCCCAGCCTGCTTCAGAACTTCGCCCGCGATCCGTGGTACGTGGGCAATCCCGATCTGAGGCCGGAAAAAACCACCAGCTTCGAGGCCGGCGTCGTGCAGGAGTTTTTCGGCAGGAGAGTGCGCGCCGAGGTCTCGGCCTTCGCCAATTCGTATCGCGACCTCATCACGTTCGCTTTCACCGAAATTCCCTCCACGTGGCAGAACATCGAGGCGAGCCGGGCCCGCGGCCTGGAGTTCGCCGCGCAGGCCAAACCGGCGCCGTGGATCTTGCTGAGCGGGAACTACACTAGAATGTGGACCCGAATCACGCAATCGAGCTCTCCCAACGCTTTGTTCAACGGTACGGGGCAGGAACTGCCGCGGCGGCCGGGGAACTCGGGAGCGGCATCGATCACGCTGACGCCGCGGAGGTGGATGTTGCATGCCGGGGCGTTGCTGGTTGGAGAGAGGCAGGATACGGACCTGTTCGGAGTAACCCGCAATCCCGGATACCAGGCCGTGTACGCGGCCGGGTCGCTCCGGCTGCACCCCCACGTGACGCCGTTTCTCCGCCTAGACAACCTGTTGAACCAGCGCTACTCCGAAATTCTCGGATACCCCGCGCCCTCGCGCAGCGTTCATGGAGGATTGCGCCTGGAATGGTGAGGCGGCTGTTCTGCGTGTTGCTGGCCCCGGTGGTGCTGCTGGCCGCCGGGCCGGCGCGCATCGTGTCCACGTCGCCGAGCATCACCGAGATGCTCTACGCGATGGGGCTCGGCGACCGCGTGGCCGGCGTCACCACCTTCTGCCGCTACCCTCCCGAAGCCGCGCGCAAGCCCAAGATCGGCAACTATCTTCAGCCCAACATGGAAATCATCACCGCGCTGCGGCCGGACCTGGTGATTGCCGAGGTCACCGGCGTGCGGCGGGCCGAAAGATTTTCCGTGCTCGGGCTGCGAGTGCTGGAAGTGGATGACGGGACCATCGCGGGCATCTACGATTCCATTTCCCGTATCGGCGAGGCCGCAGGGGCGAAGGCGGCCGCGGATGCGCTGAATGCGCGAATCCGCGCATCGCTCGAAGAGGTGCGGAGGAAGACGGAAAAGCTGCCGCGGCGGCGTGTGGTTTTCGTCGTCGGGCGCGCGCCGGGGCGGCTCGCGGAGCTGGTGGTGGCGGGCAAGGGATCGTATCTCGACGAAGTGATGACGCTCGCCGGAGGCAAGAACATTTTCGGCGACACGCTGGCGCAGTACTCGAAGGTGAGCCTCGAGGAACTGCTGGCGCGGAACCCCGAGGTAATCGTGGACATGGGCGAGATGGCCGACACCGCGGGCGTCACCGAACAGGAAAAGCGTGCGGTGGTGGCGCTGTGGCGCAGGTATCCTTCGCTGGCGGCGGTTCAGAACGGACGCGTATTTGCGGTAGCCTCGGATGTTTTCGTAGTTCCCGGCCCGCGCGTGGTAGACGCGGCGCGCGAGTTCGCCCGAATGCTGCACCCGGAGGCCGGTTTTTGAGTCTGTTCTCACTGCGCGAAGTCGGGATGCGCTACAACGGCGTCCAGGTGCTCGAAGGCGCCACGCTGGCATTTCCCCAAGCGCAATTTGTGGCTATCGCGGGGCCGAACGGCGCGGGCAAGTCTACGCTGCTCGGCATCATGGCGGGTCTGCGGCCCAACTACACGGGCGCCTGCCTGTACGCCGGGAAGGAAGTTACAGAATGGCCGCGCCGCGCTTTCGCCCGGGAGGTCTGCTTCCTGCCGCAAAGCGTGAAAATGGAATTCCCGTTCACCGCCGAACAGGTTGTGCTGATGGGCCGGACGCCGCACTGCGACGGCCTGTTCGAATCGCCGGAGGATTGGGAAGCCGTCGAGCGCGCCATGGCGAGAACGGACACGCTGCCGTTCCGCGGGCGCGACTTCCGGTCGCTGAGCGGCGGCGAGCGTCAACGCGTGCTGCTGGCCTCCGCCGTGGCGCAGCGCCCCAAAACGCTGCTGCTGGACGAACCCACCACCTACCTCGACATCAAGTACCAGGTGGCCATCTACCGCCTGCTTCGAAACCTCAGCCGCGAGGGGCTGCTGGTGGTGGCGGTCACTCATGATTTGAACCTGGCCGCGAGTTTCGCCGACCGGATCGTGCTGCTCAACGCCGGACGCATCGTTGCCGATGCCCCGCCGGCCGAGGTCCTGGCGCCGGAAGTGATTCTGCGCGTCTTCGGCGTGCGCTCCCGGGTCGAGCGCGGGCCGGACGGCAAGACCTGGATCGTGTATGGAGAATAGGGCGCTCACGCGAAGGGGTTTTTGGCTGGCGATCGCCGTATCCGCCGGCATCGCGGCCGCCACCCTGTGCATCGCGCCGCTGGTGGGTTCGGCTTCGATCAGTTTCGAGCGGGCTTTCGCCGGCGCCTCGCCCGATAAAGAAATTCTGTTCTACACGCGGCTGCCGCGGGTACTGCTGGCTTTACTCGCGGGCGGAGCGCTCGGCGTCGCCGGCGTGCTGTTTCAGGCGATGCTGCGCGACGCGCTCGCGACGCCATACACGCTGGGTGTATCAAGCGGAGCGGCGCTGGGCGCGGTGATCGCCATCTGCATGGGATGGAGCGAAGTGGCGCGCCTGCCCGCGGTGTGGGTCTGCGCGTTCCTGGGCGCGGCTTTGGTGTTGACGCTGGTACTCGGCATCGCAACCGAGGGAAAGCGGATGTCGTCCTTTACCCTGCTGCTGGCCGGCGTTTCGATCAACACCATCTGCCTGGCTTGCATCCTGTTCCTCCAGTACATCGCGACTTTCGGCCAGACGTTCGCCATCGTGCGCTGGATGATGGGCGGCATCGACGCGGTGGATTACTCGACTCTGGCATGGCTGGGCGCGGCCGTGCTGCCCGCCCTCGGTTTGATCTTCGCCAAGGCGCGTGAGTGGAACCTGATGGCGGTGGGGGAAGAGTGGGCGGCGGCGCGGGGCGTTAACACGTCGCGGCTGATCCTGACCGGCTACCTGCTCGGCTCGTTTATCGCGGGCTCGATAACGGCGATCACCGGACCGATCGCCTTCGTCGGGCTGATCGTGCCGCACGCGCTGCGGCTGCGGCTCGGCGCGGACCACCGCATTCTGATCCCCTGCTCCTTCCTGCTGGGCTCGTCGTTTTTGGCAATCTGCGATACGATGGCGCGAACCGTGCTGGCGCCGACGGAGATTCCCGTGGGTGTTGTCACGGCGCTGCTGGGAGGTCCGTTCTTTATCTGGCTGCTGCGCTCCAAGCGGCGAAGCCTGTGGCTGTAGCGCGCCTTAGCGCGGCGCGGTCACAAGTGCAAACGGGAGCCCGCCCGCACGCACTACACTGGTAAATAGAGTGCTACGGAGGGGAGCCGCAGCCTTTCTCGCCGTTCTGGGAGTCCCTGGGTGTTGCGCCGCTCAGCAGGTACACTCGCGCGATTTCGAGGGCAGCACAATCGTTTCCGTCCGTTTTCAACCTCCCGAACAGCCGCTGGAAGCCAAGGAGCTTGCCGAGATGCTTCCCCTGAAGCCGGGAACCGCGTTCACCACCAGAGACCTGCGCGCCGCAATCCGGCGGCTGTTCCGTACCGGCAGATACAGCGACATCTCCGTGGAGGGGCGCTCTGTAAACGGCGGCGTCGAGGTGATTTTCCACACCGCCGTGCAGTGGTTTGTGGGCCGGGTGGAGGTCAGCGGAGAGCTGAAGTCGCCGCCCACGCGCGGCCAGCTCTACGCTGCAGCGGACCTCGAACTGGGCCGCCCTCTCACGCAGGACGACGTCAGCAATGCCGCGGAACAGGTTGCCGCCCTGCTGCGCAGGAACGGCTTTTGCAGCGCGAAGGTCACGCCGGCGATCGCGCGCGACTCCCCTCACCAGCAGGCGAACATCGATTTCTACGTTGAGCCGGGACCGCGCGCCGACCTCCGCCCTCCCGTGATTGCCGGCGACCCGGTGATCGATCCCCGGGAAGTCGCGGAAGCAGCCGACTGGCGCGGGCTGTTCGGCTGGAGGGCGGCTACCGAAAGCAACGTGAACCGCGGGCTGCGGCGCGTGCGCCAGTTTTATCAGAAATCGGGCCGCCTGCTGGCCCGGGTGTCGCTCGAGGACCTGGATTGCGACGCGGCGTCCAACCGGGTAACACCCACGCTCAACGTGTTCGGCGGGCCCAAGGTCGGCATTGAGACCGTGGGCGCCGATATTTCCCAGAGCAGGCTTAAGAGATACGTTCCCATCTTCGCGGTGGGCGCGGTGGACCGCGACCTGCTGGCCGAGGGCGCATCGAACCTCCGCGACTATTTGCAGAGCCAGGGCTATTTCGACGCGCAGGTCGGCTACGAGTTCCGGCGCACCGGCCCGGACCGGGAAGACATCGTCTACAAGATCAACCTCGGCGAGCGGCAGAAACTGGTCCGAGTGATGGTCGAGGGCAACCGCTATTTCAGCACCGAAACGATTCGCGAGCGCATGTTCATCGAGCCCGCGGGCCGGATACGCCTCCGGCATGGCCGCTTCAGCTCGACCTTCGCGCGCCGCGATCAGGAGGCCATCGAGGCGCTGTACCGGGCCAACGGCTTTCGCGAGGCCGCGGTATCCATCGACACCGTACCCAACTACGGCGGCAAGCGCGGCCACCTCGCGGTAGTTGTACGGATCACCGAGGGCCCGCAGTACTTAGTCTCCGGCGTCACAATCAACGGAGTCCGGCAGCTCGATCTCGCGGAAATTACCGCCTCGCTATCCTCGGTTCCCGGCCAGCCGTTCAGCGAAACCAACGTCGGCATCGACCGTGATTCCATCATCGGGCTGTACAACGCATCGGGATTCCCTAACGCAACCTTCAACTGGTCAATGCGTCCCGGCCCGGATCCACACACGGTCAGCATCGAATACACGATCACCGAGGGACCCCGCCTGTTCGTGCGCGACGTCCTGGTGACGGGCAGCCGCAGGACCCGCGATAGCCTGATCGAACGCAACCTGGAAGTTTACAAGGGCGACCCGCTGTCGCTCAGCGCGATGTCCGCCACGCAAGAAAACCTCTACAATCTCGGCGTCTTCGAGCGCGTCAGCATGGCCATACAGAATCCCGAAGGCGAAACCGAGCGGAAGTACATGCTCTACGATCTGGAAGAGGCCGACCGCTACCGCGTGTCGATCGGAGGCGGAGCGGAGATCGCGCGCATCGGCGGCGGCTCCACAACCACGCTGAGCGATCCCGAAGGCGTAGCCGGATTCAGCCCGCGCGTTACCTTCGACGTCACCCGGCTGAACCTGTGGGGGCTCGCTCATCGGGGCGTTTTCGTTGGACGGGCCTCGACCCTCGAACAACTGGGATCGCTCAGTTACTTCTGGCCCCGGTTCCTCGGCGTCCGCGACCGCGAGGTCAACTTCACCGCGCTCGCCGATCGCGCAATCAACGTCAACACCTTCACTTCGCGGCGCCTGGAAGGCTTCGTCCAGATGTCGCAAAAGCTCACCCGGTCCAGCACCGTGCTCGGCACGCTGAGCCTTCGCCGGGTAAGCGTTTCGAACGTGAAAATCGATCCGGCGCTCATCCCTCTGCTGGCGTCGCCCACGCGCGTGGGCATGCTTTCGGGCGCTTACATTTTCGACCGACGCGACAATCCGATCAACGCAACCCGGGGCATGTTCAACACGCTCGACGTGGGCATTGCTCCCACATTCCTCGGGTCTCAGGTCACGTTCTCGCGCCTGTTCGCCTCCAATTCCACTTTTCATCCATTCAAGAAAAACCTGGTGTTCGCGCGGCGCATCCAGTTCGGCTGGCTGGCGCCCTTCCGCGTGGAACCCGGCGTTCCCAGCGACCAGGCCATTCCCCTGCCCGAAAGGTTCTACGCCGGAGGCGCGGCCTCCCACCGCGGCTTTCCCGAAAACCAGGCCGGCCCGCGCGACCTCGTCACCGGGTTCCCCATCGGAGGCAATGCCGTCCTGATTCACAACACGGAGCTGCGCTTTCCGCTGCTGGGAAACAACATCCGCGGCGTGCTCTTCCATGACATGGGCAACGTCTACTCCACCATCCGGGACATCTCCTTCCGCTTTCACCAGAGGAACGACCAGGACTTCAACTACATGGTGCACGCGGTCGGCTTCGGCCTGCGGTACAGCACGCCCGTAGGGCCTTTCCGCGCGGATTTCGCTTACAGCATCAACCCGCCAGCATTCATTGGGTTGGAAGGCACCACCCAGCAGTTGCTGGAGGGCACGGCGGAAACAGTGAGGAAACGGATCAGCCGCTTCCAGTTCTTCATTTCCATCGGGCAGGCGTTCTGATGGGTGGGGCTGCCGCAGTTCTGTTCGGTGTGCTCGCGTCGCAAGCGGTGCTGCTTGACCGCCTCGCGGCCACCGCCGGGAGCGAAGTGATCACCCTGGGTCAGGTGCTCGATGAGATCCGTGTGGCCGCCTTTCTGAATCGCGAAGCGCCGGACTTCAGTCCTGCTTCCAAGCGGCGGACTGCCGAACGGCTTGTCGACCAAGCGCTCATCAGCCGTGAAATGCGCATCAGCCGGTTTCCCGAGCCCGCACCCAGTGAAGCCGAAAAGATGCTGGCCGAAATCAAGCGCGAACGCTTCCCCACAGAAGAGGCATTTCGGAAAGCGCTTGAGGAGTATGGGATCACCGAATCGTACTTGCTTGCGCACCTGAACCGGCAGCTCGCAACGCTTCGCTTCACAGACTACCGTTTTCAACCTCTGGCCAACGGCGGGCAGGCGAACTCACAGGCGGCCGTGATCGACGAGCAGATGGAAGCGTGGCTGAAACAGGCCCGCGCGAGCACGCAAATCCGCTTTTTCGAGGAGGCTTTTCGATGAGCCGTGCCCGGAAGATTGCCGTCATCGCCGCTGCGGGAGTCCTCGCCGCGATCTTGTTTCTTTTTGTTGCGGTGATCGTCGTGGTGAGCACGCCGTGGTTCCGCAATTTCGTTCGCGACCGCATCGTTGCCGAAATCGGGGAAGCCACCGGCGGGCGCGCCGAACTTGGCGAATTTGCGTTGTTCCCGGCACGCCTTGGCGCCCAGCTCGTCAACTTCGTCCTGCGTGGAACCGAGCCGCCCGGCGCTCCACCGCTGTTTCGGGCCAGGCGGATTGACATCGAGCTGAAAGCCGGGGCGGCGCTCCTCCGGAAGCTCGCGATTCAATCGCTGCTCGTCGAGCAGCCCGAGATCCACCTACGCATCGAGCCGGATGGCTCGACCAACCTGCCGGAATCCGGCGCTCCAACCGGACCTCGCCCGCTCGAAACCTTGATGGACTTGGCGCTCGGCCGCTTCGAGGCGTTCGGCGGCCTGCTGTCCGTTGCCGACCGGCGGACACCACTCGATGTGCGCGGCGAAAACCTCAACGCCCGGCTCACCTATCACTCCGCGGGGCCGCGCTACACCGGCGGAATTACGGCTGCGCCCGTCCATTTCACCACAGGAGGCAATCCGTCCCTGCCGGTACACGTGGACATTCCACTCGAAGTCACACGCGAGGCGCTCACCATCACGAACGCCCGCTTCGATGCGCCGGATTCGCACCTCGAAGCCTCGGCCCGGCTCACCGACTTGCGCGCGCCGCACGGCGACGTCCGGCTCAACGGGCGGCTCGCGCTGCCGGAACTCGCGCGTTCCTTCATGCCCCGGATGACGGCGAGAACGCAGGGCACGCCGCCGCTGGACGTGAACGCAACGGCGTCGCTCGACGGCAACCAGGCCCGCTTTGAAATGCTCCGCCTCGTGATGGGCCGTTCGTCTCTCAACGCAGCCGGCGCGCTGACCAACTTGCAGGCATTCACCGGCACGTTCCACTTCAGCGGCGATTTCACGATGGAAGAGCTGAAAAACTTGTTGAACCTTCCGCAGCTCGGCACGGGTACGGTGCACGTGACTGGCACCGCCACTACCGGCCCGCGCGGGCTGGAGGTGAAAGCGAAGTTCAGCGCGGGCAACGTCGCGCTGAACGTCGGCGGGGCGCGTCTCACCGGCGCCAGTGTATCGAGTGACGTGCACGTCTTCGGGGGCGACGTGTCGCTCACCAACATCCGCATCTCGGCCCTTGGCGGCAGCTTTACGGGCAGCGCGCAGATCATCAACCGAAAGCGGTTCGTGGTGGAAGGCGAGCTGGCCAGCATCAGCCTGCGCGAAGCGGCCGCGGCCTACGGGCTCGCGCAGCCCGCCTGGAGCGGCGCGGTGTCCGGGCCTATGCGAATCGAGGGTACCTTGTCCGGTCCCATCGCAGACCAGTTGATTGCACAGGCTAAGCTGAGCATCGCTCCGGGGGGAGGCGGCATCGCGGTCTCCGGCAACATCGACGTGGCCTACAACGGTCCTGCGGGCAGAGTTTCCTTCGGCAATTCATTTCTGGCCTTGCCTGCAACGCGCGTCGATTTTTCCGGCGATATGGGGAATCGGCTGAGCGTCCGCGCGGTCTCGCGCGACCTAAACGACCTTTTGCCCGTCCTGGCCCTTTTTTCCTCGGCCGCTCCGAGAACACTTCCGGTTGAACTCGCCGCCGGAGGCGAGGCGGTTTTCGACGGCACAGTCGCTGGAAGCCTGGCGGATCCGCGTATCGAAGGCCGCCTCTCGCTCACTGGCTTCGCCGTCAACGGGCGGAAATTCGACCGGCTCACGGCGGGCATTGAGGCGTCTTCCATAGGAGCGGCTATTCGCGGCGCGGTTCTCAGTCAAGACCGGCTTGAGGCGAAGCTGGACGCCTCGATCGGCCTGGTGAACTGGAAGCCGCAGCCGTCGAGCCCCGTTTCGGCCTCCGCATCGCTGAGCAACGCCCCGGTGGAATCGCTGCTCGCGATCGCGGGCCGCTCCGCGCTGCCGGTGACGGGCACACTCGCGGCGAACGCGGAAGTCTCGGGCATGTACGGCAGCCCGCTGGCCGGCGTCGCTCTCACCATTCGAAACGGCGCCGTTTGGGGCGAACCGTTTGAAGCCGTTCAGGCAAGACTCTCTTACACCAACGGCGTGCTCCAACTGACTTCGGCGCAACTGACCGGTCCCTATGGGCGCCTCGCAGCGAGCGCCGCTTACCGCCATCGCCCCGGCGACTTCAGAAGCGGACGGCTCGCATTCCGTATCAATGCCAGCGCGCTTCAACTGGCCTCCATCTCCGCCGTCAGCGCGCGCCAACCGGGACTCTCAGGCGTGGTGGAGATCACGGCCGCCGGGGCAGGCGCCGTGCAGATGGGCGCGCCGCTGCCGTTCCTGCTATCGAGCCTGGACGCGAAGCTCACGGCCCGCTCCCTCGTGCTCGATAACCGCCCCGCCGGAAGCCTGCTCGTTACCGCGCAGACGCGCGGCTCCGACCTCACCTTCGATCTGCAATCCGACATCGCCGGCGCAACCGTCCGCGGAAGGGGCGCGTGGCGTCTGGCCGGCGACTACCCCATTCAGGCGAACTTCACGTTTTCTCCAGTAGAGCTCGGAGCGATTGCGCGTCTGGCGTCCGGCCACTTGGACCGCATTTCGCGAAACGTCTCGGGACTGATCGCGGGAAGCCTGAGCGTCTCAGGCCCGATGATGCGGCCTCGCGATCTGTCTGGAAAGCTTGTGTTAAGCCGGCTCGAACTCACATCGCTCGTACAGCCCGCGGCCGGCGCGCAGCCTTGGACTTTGCGCAACGACGGCCCGATCACGGCCACGCTCTCCCAATCCGAGTTCCGTCTGCTGCCCGCGCGCCTCGCCGGCCCTTCAACCGCGCTCTCTGTCTCCGGCGGGATGTTCTTGAACAAGGGGAACGCCCTCGATTTTCAGGCCACCGGCCGCATCGGGCTGGAACTCCTGAATATGTTCGACCCGGACATCTCTTCCTCTGGCGTGGCGCTCCTGAATGCCGCGGTGCGGGGCACGCTCTCCAAACCGGACGTAAATGGAAAGCTGCAACTCCAGAACGCCTCGCTCAGTGTCGCCGATTTTCCGAACAGCATTTCCAACGCCAACGGCACGATCCTGTTCAGCGGCACGCAAGCCGTGATTGAGAACATCACGGGAGAGACCGGCGGCGGCGCGGTCTCGCTCACCGGCCGGGTGCATTACGGAGGCCCGGTCACCGACTTCCGTCTTCAGGCAACCGCGCGGGAGGTGCGCATCGATTATCCCGCGCAGGTTTCCACGAAAGTGAACGCGAAGCTGGCGCTCGCCGGAACCACCGAAAGCAGCGTGCTCTCCGGCAACGTAAGCGTCCTTGAAGTCATGCTGCGCCTGGAAACAGACCTCGCCGCGTTGCTTGCGCCCGGCACTCCGCGCCCCGCCCCGGTAGTGCAGACCGGCCTGCTCGGCGGCATGCGCCTGGACGTGCGCATCGAGACCGTGCCCGGCGTCCAGTTCTTCTCCGCGCTCACCCAGGACCTCCAGGCCGAGGGCGACTTGCACGTGCGCGGCACACCCAGCCAACCCGGCATGCTCGGCCGCATCACCCTGACTCAGGGTGAAATCCTGTTCTTCGGCAACAGGTACACGGTGAGCCGCGGCACGATCTCGTTCTTCAATCCGCAGCGAATCGAACCCATTGTGGACGTGGCCCTGGAAACGAGGGCGCGCGGCGTCAATGTCACGGTGCTGGTTTCCGGACCGGTGGACCGCCTCAAGCTCTCCTACTCATCGGACCCTCCGCTTGCGTTTTCCGACGTCGTCGGGCTGCTCTCGACGGGCCAGACGCTCAGCGGCGATCCGCTGCTGGCAGCCAGACAGCAGTCCGCTCTGCCCCAACAGGGCATCCAGCAACTCGGCGCTTCGACGGTGCTGAGCCAGGCGATCGCGACACCCGTCGCCGGGCGCCTCCAGCGCCTGTTCGGAATCTCTCAACTGACGATCAACCCGCAGGTGATCGGGACGGCCATCACACCGGAGACTCAAATCACCCTGGAGCAGCAGATCTCGACGAACCTTATCTTCACTTACGTACAGACTCTGACGGAGGCGAACCCGCAGACCATCCGCGTCGAATGGGCGATCAACCCCCGCTGGTCCGCCGTCGGCATCCGCCAGCAGGACGGCCGCTTCGGCATCGATTTGTTCTACAAGAAAAGCTTCCGGTGAACACTGGGCGGGCACGGAAGCCCGGGGTTACATGCGGTTGATCAAACTGGCCACGTAGCCCGCGCCGAAGCCGTTGTCGATGTTGACCACGGCGACGTTGCTCGCGCAACTGTTCAGCATGGCGAGTAGTGCGGCGAGCCCCTGGAAGCTCGCGCCGTAGCCGACCGAAGTGGGCACGGCGATCACCGGGCAGGAAACCAGGCCTCCGACCACACTGGGCAGCGCCCCCTCCATGCCGGCGCAGACCACCACGACGCGCGCCTGCATCAGCCGCTCGCGGTTGTTCATCAGCCGGTGAATGCCGGCCACGCCGATGTCGTAGATGACCTCGACCTCGTTGCCCATCACCTCAGCCGTCACCTGGGCTTCCTCGGCGACGGGAATGTCGCTCGTGCCGGCGGAGATGATGGCGATTTTGCCCTTCCCGTGGACAGTCTTGTCGCACCAAACGCGCAGGGCGCCGGAGAGCGGGAAATACTCGACGTCGGGGGCAACCTCGCGCACGCGCGCGGCGGTGGCCTCATCGGCCCGCGTGATCAGGATGTTCGGCGTTTTTTCGAGCAGCCGGGCGGCGATCTTCGCCACCTGGTCCGGCGTCTTTCCCTTGGCGAAGATGACTTCCGGCATGCCGTGGCGCAGCGCGCGGTGATGGTCGACCTTGGCGAAACCGAGGTCCTCGAACGGCAGGTGCCTGAGTCTCTCCATCGCCGTATCGATATCCATCGCGCCGGAGCGGACCGCTTCGAGCAGCGCCTTGATTTGTTGCTGATTCATAAAAAGACCTTCGGCTAAAACCTCAGAGTATCTCCCACTCGCAAACCGTACTTGGCCGCCATTCCCCCGGCGAGTTCGAGCACGTACTGCGCTTCGAAATTGCCTCCGTAGAGCGGGCACTCGCTGGCTTTGGAGCTGGTGCATGGCGGCGTATTGGCCGAAATCTCGACGATGCGGCGCGTGCGGTCCATCCAGACAATGTCGAGCGGGATGCGGACCTGGTACATCCAATACTGGTACTTGCCGGGACGCGCGTGAAAGAACAGCATGCCGCGGTCGGGCGGGAGCGAGTCGCGAAACATCATCCCGCGCATGAGATCCACGTCCCTCAACATCATCTCCGCGCGCACGCTCTTTCCGTTCGGGAAGGTGACGATCGTCGTCTGGTACTCGTCGAGAGTAACGGCTTTAGGGCCACAGCCCGCGAGCGCAAGCGCGAGCGCGAAACAGGCCGCGGATAGTCTCCAACGCACCATGAAATAGAATGATAACAGGCATGGCATCGATATTTAGGCGGCTCCGGTTGACGCTCGAAATGATCAAGTTCGAACACTCCGTCTTCGCGCTGCCGTTTGCCGCGACCGCCGCGCTGCTCGCCATTCGCGAATCCAACTATGCGCCGCCGCAACTGGCCTGGAAGCTGTGCTGGATCCTGGTGGCGATGGTCGCGGCGCGCTCGGCGGCGATGGCGTTCAACCGCGTCATTGACGCTGGCATCGACGCCAAAAACCCGCGCACGCGCTCGCGCCACATCCCTGCGGGCCTGGTATCGACGACTTTCGCCTGGAGTTTCGTGGCTCTCACCTCGCTGGTTTTCCTGCTCGCCGCCCGTGCGCTGAATCCGCTGTGCTTCCGGCTGGCGCCTCTGGCGCTGGCGATTGTTTTCTTCTACTCGTTCACCAAGCGGTTCACGACGGCGTCGCACCTCGTGCTCGGGCTGTGTCTTGGCATCGCCCCCGCCGCGGCGTGGATTGCCGTGCGCGGCTCGCTCGATCCGCGCATCCTGTGGCTCACCGCCGCGGTGATGCTGTGGACGGCGGGCTTCGACATCATTTACTCCTGCCAGGACTACGAGTTCGACGTCCAGGAGGGGCTGTTCAGCTATCCCAGCCGCTTCGGAATCGCGGCATCGCTCTGGATTTCTCGGGGATTCCATGCGGCGATGCTGGTGTGTTTGATTGCGCTCGAACGCGCCTTCGACCTCGGCGCTCTGAGCGTTGCGGGAATTGCCGCCGTCGCCGCCCTGCTCGTCTACGAACACCGCCTCGTGAAACCAAACGATCTATCGCGCGTGAACGCCGCGTTTTTTAACGTGAACGGCTACGTCAGCGTGCTATTCTTTCTGTTTTGGGCGGCCGATATCCTTCTGCTCCGCGCTGGGACGTGAATGAAGATTACGTTTGAAGACCCGAAGCTGGAACTAATTCGCGAAAAGGTGATGGCGGGCGTGCGGCTCAGCGCCGAGGACGGAATCACGCTCTACCGCTCGCACGATATCCTCGCCGTGGGCTGGATGGCGAACCTCGTCCGCGAGCGCATGCACGGCAATCTCACCTACTTCAACGTGAACCGGCACATCAACCCCACCGATGTGTGCGTGGCAAGCTGCCGGCTTTGTGCGTTCGGGAAAAAGGCCAAAGACCCGCGCGCCTACACGATGTCCCTGGAGCAGGTTTGGGAGACCGCCGGGCGCGGCTGGACGGAAGACGTCACCGAATTCCACATTGTCGGGGGACTGCACCCGGAGCTCACACTCGACTGGTATTGCGAAATGCTCCGCGGGCTGAAGAAGCGCTTCCCCAAGGTCCACCTGAAGGCGCTCACGATGGTCGAAATCGCCTATCTCGCGCGCCGGACGAAAATCTCCTACGCCGAAACGATCCAGCGGCTGATCGATGCCGGCGTGGAATCGCTGCCGGGCGGCGGCGCGGAGATCTTTGCGGAGCGCGTGCGCCGCGTGATCTGCGATCACAAGATCGACGGCGAGGAGTGGCTCGAAGTAGCGCGCACGGCGCACCGGCTCGGCCTGCGCTCGAACTGCACGATGCTCTACGGCCACATCGAAAACGAAGAAGACCGGGTGGACCACCTGCTGAAGCTGCGCGCGCTACAGGACGAAACCGGCGGATTCGTGGCTTTCATCCCGCTGGCGTTCCATCCCGCCAACACGGCTTTGAAGCACATCCCGCCCACCACAGGATTCGACGACATACGCAACATCGCCGTGGCGCGCCTCATGCTGGACAACGTGCCGCACATCAAGGCGTACTGGGTGATGATGACGCCGCGCATCGCGCAGATCGCCCAGCGTTTCGGCGCCGACGACATCGACGGCACGGTGGTGGAGGAAAAAATCTACCACGATGCGGGCGCGACTACGAGCCAATCGCTGCGGCGCAGCGAACTGCTGCGGCTGATCCGCGAGGCGGGCCGCGAGCCCGTCGAGCGCGACACGCTCTACCGTCCAGTCACCCGGTCCGGCGCGGCGTTCACCATTCTGGTGTAGCCCACGCTCAGCGCGGGGTGATCAGGCCGCCGAGCTTATCCTCCTCGGAAATGGCGCGGTGGGGGAACCGCGTCGAGTACGCCTCAAAATACTTCAAACCCGAACCGGTGTTGCAGATCACGATGCGCTCGCCGGCGGCAAGAACGCCGTTTGCCAGAAGTTTCTGCAGCGCCGCGACGCAGGCCGCGCCTTCGGGCGACGGAAAAATGCCTTCAAGTGAGGCAAGCTCCACGCCGGCATCGAGCATCTCGGCGTCGCTCACCGCCACCGCCGTCCCGCCGCTTTCCCGCAACGCCCGCAGGATCAGGAAATCGCCCGCCGGTTTGGGCACGCGGATCCCGCCGGCCAGCGTCGCGGGGTTCTCGAAAGGTTCGCAGCGCTCCGCACCCACTTCGAACGCGCGCACCACCGGGCAGCAGCCTTCCGCCTGCACCGCGACCAGTTTCGGCCGCAGGCCGGAGATCCAGCCGAGCGCTTCCATTTCCTCAAAGGCCTTCCATATGCCGATGACGCCGGCGCCGCTGCCGGTGGGGCAAAGGATGGCATCCGGCAGGCGCCAGTCCATCTGCTCGGCGATCTCATAGCCGATCGTCTTGCTGCCTTCGACGCGGTACGCATAGAGCGCGCTCATGTCGAACCAGCCGTCGGGCGTTCCGCCGTTCTTCTCAACCTGCGCTCCGGCGGCCCTGCACACAACGAAATCCGGTTGCCGCGCCTCTCCGGTCAAAACGACGTGCGCCTTAATACCCGCCGCCGCTGCGTATGCCGCCAGCGTGCTCGCCGCGTTCCCACCACCCGTCACAGCCGCCTTGCGAATACCCAGCTCGACGGCCATCGAGACCGCGCAGGAAAACCCGCGCGCCTTAATCGAGCCCGTCGGGTTCTGCCCCTCGTCCTTGATCCAAAGCTGCCGCACGCCCAGGCGCTGATTAAGGCGGCGCGTGCTCACCAGCGGCGTCATACCCTCGCCAAGCGACGCGATCGCGTGCAGCGTCCGCACGGGCAGCACCGGAGCGTAGCGCCACATGCTCGGTGGGCCGTTCTTGATCCACTCGCGGCTCCAGCTTCGACGGGCGAGATCCAGGTCATAGCGCGCCAGCAGAGGGCCGCCGCAATCGCACAAACTGCGCGGCTGCCGCGGATCCCATCGCCGTTCGCATACACTGCACCTCAACTCCGTCAAAGTCGTCATCACGTGATGATCATAGCAGCGCGCCGGGTCTGGAGTTGCGTGCGCGCACTCCGACCCTGTGTGGGCGCGGCGCTGGTTCACAAAAAGCGTTCGTGTGAGGGGATGCCTTACTGCTTTTCCAGAACAAGCTTCTGGTTGTCTTCCCACATGCCGGTCTCAAAGTGCCGCATGATGGTCAGGACTTTGCCGTCCTCGGACACCGTCCACTTGTCCGTCATGGTGAATGCCGTATCGCCGAACTGTCCCTTGGATACAATGACAAGCGTTTCGCCTTCGTACTTGAGGGTGCTCCTTACCTCGGCGGAACCGACCTGATTGACGCACTCCTTGCCGTCGGTGGTGTACTTGCTCTCGACCTCGATTTCCCCGCCCTCACTGGACTGCTTGATCGCGACAGTAAGATTGGGATCCGCGTGCGTGACTGTCTGCGTCATGCTGTCCGGCGCCGGCATCTGGCCGAAATCGCTCTTGGATACGTTCAGCTTCCAATGGCCGGTAAAGTTGGGCCTGGCAAGCGTGGACAGCGCCCCGAAACTGACCATGGCAGTAAGTACGAGCAAACGTCGCGTCATTTTGTATCCTCCACTAATGCCCAACTTAGCGGGCCGCTGTCCAGCATACGCCGCCCGGCCCCGATACCCGATTGGGACCGCGCCGGGCGTCCACAGCCGGTTACTGCTTCTCCAGGACAAGCTTCTGGTCGCCCTCACCCATCTGGCTTTCAAAGTGCCGCATGATGGTCAGGACCTTGCCGTCCTCGGAAACCGTCCACTTGTCCGTCATTGTGAATTCCGAGTCGCCGAACTGGCCCTTGCTGACAATGACGAGCGTTTCACCCTCATACTTGAGAGTGCTCTTGATTTCGCCAGGCCCCCACTGGTTGACACACTCCTTGCCGTCGGTCGTGTACTTGTTTTCCATCTCGAACTCGCCGCGCTCGCTGGACATCTTGACTGCAACGGTGAGATTGGGATCCGAGTGCGTGATCGTCTGGGTCATGCTGTCTGGCGCCGGCATCTGGCCGAAATCGCTCTTGGATGCGTTCAGCTTCCAGGTGCCGGTAAAGTTAGGTTTTGCGAGCAGGGACAGTGTCCCGAAAATCAGCATCGTGCAAACTACGAGGAGACGCTGCCTCATTTGTTTACGTCCTCCTTAATAGGCCTTTTACGCCTTCCTAAACAGGTCGCTGTCCAGCATACACCAACTGCTACCAGTTTGTGAGCGAGCCGTCCGGCCGCCATAACATCGGTATCGGCGCGGCATGCTCCGTAATCTCGGCGATCATCTGAAGCCTCGAAGGATCGAACACCACCCCCAGTCCCGGCCTCCGGTTGGGCCAGAGCTTCCCATGGCGGAAATCGAGACACTGCGGCAAGTGCGGCGTTTCCGCGGGCCCGGCGCCGACCATTTCCATCGCCACCGGACCTGAAAACACGCTGCACGCATGTACGAGCGCGGCCGTAGCGATCGGCCCGGTGAAGTGCGGCACCAGCCCCACGTAGTGGGTCTCGCAGATCGCGGCAATCTTCATGAACTCGGTGATGCCGCCGCAGTTCGGAATGGTGACGCGCGAGTAATCGATCAAGTGCTGCTCCACCAGCTCGTTAATGTCCCAGCGGTCGCCGAACTGCTCGCCCACCGCAATCGGAACTTTCACCATCGGACGCAGCGTGCGGTACACGCCCGGGTTCTCCGACCGCACGAGGTCTTCACAGAAGAAGGGCTCCAGATCCTCAATCAGCGAGCTGAGACGGACTGCGTCCGACAGATCCAGGCGCGTGTGGTAATCGATGCACCAGTCGCCGTCCTTGCCGATGGCGTCCCGTATGGCCCTGCAGGTTTCGGCGGTTCTGCGCACGATCTGGCGGGAGTCGAATCCCTGGCGTCCGGAATCGAGGACCGAGATGCGGTAAGCCCGGAAGCCCGCCTCGATGCAGGCGCGCGCCGTCTCAGCCGCGCTTCCCTTGCGCGGGAAGGAGGTGGAGTAGCACTCGACGTAGTCTCGCGCGAGGCCGCCGAGCAGCTCGTACACGGGCGCGTTCAGCGCTTTGCCCTTGATGTCCCAGAGCGCCATGTCGAGCGCGCCCAAAGCGTGCAGCTTTTCGCGTCCGGCCGGGTAAAAGAAGCCGCGGTACATGAGCTGCCACAGGCGGTCAATGCGCCACGGGTCCTCTCCGATCAGCATCGCGGCGCACTGCTCGATGGTGTCCTTCGTGCCGCCTTCACCGATACCCGTGATGCCGGCATCGGTCTCTACAGTGACCACGTTACTAGACTGATTGAAAATGGGGCGCGAGTTCGGGTCGCGGTAGTACCGGATTCTGGTGATTTTCATCTTCGCGGGCGCTGCGGGCGCGGCCGAAAGCGCTGCGGAGCCAAAGGCGGGAGCAGCAGCTAGAGAGCGGAAGAAAGACCGGCGATCCATACGGGGCAAAATACCACGACCGGGGCTAATTTGGAATGCCGTGAGTCTCCTCGCCATTACCGGCATGCTAACCTTTGGATCATGAACGACGCGGACGTCGTTGCGCGCATGCGCCGCGATTGGGATGCGCGGGCGGCGGAAAATGCCAAGTATTACGTGGCGTGCCAGAAATGCGAGCAATCCGACGCGGAATTCTACAGCGGAGCGCCGGAAATTATCGCAAGGGTCCGCCGCGATTACGTCTTCCTGCCACAGCCGGCGCCGGAATGCCGCTTCCTGGAAATCGGGTGCGGGCTGGGCAGACTCATGTTCTCACTGGCCGCCGACTGCCGCGAGATACACGGCGTCGATATCTCGCCCGAAATGATTGCTATCGCCAGGGACAAGCTGCGCGACATTCCCAACGCCCGCTTTACCGTAGCAGAAAACAGCGACCTGAGCGCTTACCCGGACTCGTACTTTGATCTCGCGTACTCTTATGCCGTGTTCCAGCACATTCCGGACCGGGCCGTGATCTTCCGCTACCTTGATGAGACTCTGCGCGTGCTCAGGCCGGGAGGCGTTTTCATCGGCCATTTCAACGGCGCCCCGCCGGCCGAAAGCCGCTGTGATACATGGGTCGGCTGCTGGGTCAGCAGTGATGAACTGTTCAAATACGCAAGGGACAGAGGCTGGCAGGTTCTCTGCCGCGAGGGCGCCGATTCCCCCTACCTCTGGCTCACCATGAAGAAGCCCGCTGCGAGCACACCACTGCGCGGCCCGGTTTCAGCCCGCATCATTACCGTTGCCGCCGCCGATGGCGGGCGCACTCTCGTCGCGGGCGGTCCTATGGGCTTCGCCACGCTGTATGCTACGGGAATCCCTGCCGAGTGCTGCTGCCTGACCCGGCTCTCCGCGTCGATCGGATCCACGCCCGTGCCGCCCTGCTATCTCGGGCCCGCAAGCGCAGATCAGCCCAGGCAGATCAACATCCAGGTGCTCGAAGAGACGCCAGCGGGCGAACACGATCTCGTCCTGCTTTTCGACGGCCGGCCTGTCTCGGAACCCGTCCGAGTCAGCGTGAAGCCGCGCCCTCCCGTGGCCCCGCGCCTGGTAGCGGTCACGGACGGCAAGAATATCCTGACTCGCAACGTCATCACCTCCGGCATCATGCAGCTAAACCTGGAGGAGTGCCGCGACATCGGCAGCCTCGAAATTGCGATCGCCGGCCGGCCTGTCGCGCACTCGCCCGCGTTCTGCGTTAACCCGCTGTCGCGCTATTACCACGTCAATGTGCCGGCGCCGGAGGGAATTTTCGGGAAACAGACACTCCAGGTCTCGGTTGACGGCCAACAGCTAGCGCCCGTCGAAATCGAAATCGTGCCCCCAGGCTCATGAGAACGCGCGCCCTGCCCGCCGTCTTCCTGCTTGCCAGCGCACCACTGGCGTTGTGTCAGAGCGAGCCCGAGTGGAAACGGGTGGCGACGCCGCTCCATTTCAACTACCGTGGCGACGCGAAGCAGGTGTTCGGACAGCACTCGAATCTTTTTTACCTTCCGGGCAGGTTCGCTCCCGGCGAAAGCATGGACGACCAGTTGGGCTGCCGCAACAACGAACCGCCGCAACCGCACGGCGGAACTCCACCGCCGTTCTGGTACGCGGGCGGCGTCAGGTTGGCGGGACCGCGCCAGATAACCACCCCTGCCGTCGGCGCCGTTTATAAGACCACCGGCAGCGAACGAATGCGCGGCCTGGCGTTTCGCGGCTCCTGGTATCCGGAGCTTTCCGCCCCCGGCGCTGTGGGCGCGGTCTTCTACAGCAACAACCACTGCTACATGGGCACGCTGGAGTACGGATTCCAGCGGGATTACTCCTGGTCCTCCCCCGCCTATGTCGGCTTCTACTACCAGAAATATGCGAACTGCCGGAAAGACGGCGCCGCTGTCTGCCACGCGACGGACGACAACTCGCGCGCTTCCATCGTCGAAGAGTGCGCCGCGGGCATCAATCTGCCGGACGATATCGACCTGAACAACCCGGATAAGTGGTATCAGGCCTATGTCTTTTGGGACGCCGCCGCGAGGAAGCACAAATTCAAAGTCGAGGTGGTGGATGCCAAGACCGGCCATCGCGACTGGGAGTGCATCGTCGATCCCTCGGCCGCGGATCCGTTTGCCGGCGACAGCCGCTGTCACCGCACGGTAAACGGCCGCACCAACTTTTCGCAGAACTCCTGCGATGCCTCTTTCCCAATCTCGTCGCTCTATTCCGCCGCCGGTTCCGTCACGCTCACGGTGACCACGAACAACGCGCGGTATCCCGAGCACACCCCAGCTCTGAGAGTGGACGAGATCCGGATCGGTCAGTGACCGCAGCAGGCCTGTCCGCTTAGGAGGCTCGCCTCTTGCTGGCCCTTCCGCTTCGTCTTGCGGAATCTGAGGGTAGCGCCGCTCCCACCAGCCCCGCCGCATACAGGCGCTCATCTACGCGGGAGAGCCTCACCGAGCGCGGCAGCAACCGCGTATGCGGGACCGTGCAGAGATAGTCGGAAATCACCCACAGGTCTTCTTCTGTTGTCATCCAGTGGATTCCATCGAACCGCGTCAGGTTCACCGGCCGCGAGTAGCGCCGCAGCGTCTTCTCCGCCGCGAGGTTGTAATAATGCTCGAAATAGGACATAACCAGCTCGCGCAGCGTGCGGTAAACCGGCTCGCGGAAGCGCAGCCCCGCGTAGTTCGACTTCGCAATCCCGCCCCAGTGGCCGCGCTGCTTGAAAATGGCGATCACGTGATCGTCGTCGCGAACCGCCTCCAGGTCGAGCAGCAGCGGCGGGAAGCCTTGCGCGCGCAGCGCCGCGGCGGCGAACAGGGCGCCCTCCAGGCAGTGGGCCACCCGGTCGCGCAGAACGCGCCGCGGCGACCGGCAGGTGGGCCCGTCTGGCTCATGGTTGTAAGCGATCTCGACGTCCAGAAAACGCTGGATCTTTTCCGGGGTCTTCAGGCTGCGCAGGACGTTCCATTCCTGGGCGAGAAATCCGTTCTGGCTCATGCTTTTGGATCAGAATACCTTATCTGGGAAGGGCGGGCCGGGACGCCGCCGGCCTCCGGAGCTCTTCCCCGCCCTGAGGCCCAAGGCCGGCAACGATTCCGCCTCCGCGCAGTTGCGAGATCGCGATTGACTCTCAGCCTTCTAAGCTGAGGGTCGCCGGTTCGAATCCAGCCAACCGATATCGAGGATTACGGAAAATGGCGCCTCTCGAACCGGGGCTTCCCGCTAAAACTCCAACTTCTCAATCTGCGCTTTCAACTCCTCTTCGAGCGCCGCCTTTTTCTTCCGCAGCTCGCTCAGCCGGTCGCGCAGCGCGGCAAGCTGCGTTTCCTGCGCCTCGAGCTGGCGCGCGTACTTCTGGACCAGGTCCTGCTGGCCGCTAACCCGGTTCAGGCTCGCGATGTTCTGCCGTAACCGCTCCTGGTCCTTAACGACCTCATTGAACTGCTGCTCGGTGCGGGCGATCTCGGCGTCGTTGGCCGCGATGGCGCGCTTCTGGTCCGCGATGCGGGCGAGCGCTTTCCGCGCCGCCTCGCTGAGCGCGGTGTTCTCGACATAGGTCACCAGAACGTCGGGCGTGGCGCCTGCAATCCCCATCGATGTTTCGTAGACGCGCTCTTCGGTGACCGGAAACTTCTCCGTGGCTCCGGGCGCCAGCTTCACCTCGAACCGCCATGCCGAAGCGGTGGTTTCGGCCGGCTGCATGTTTACCAGGTTGTACTGCGGCCGCATGGGATGCTCGATCACCAGCGTCTTGGCCTTCTGGTCCACGTTGCGGATCGTGTACGTGGTGGTTTCGCGGGCCGCCCACCGGGTCGTCAGCACGCCGCGGCGGAGATGGACTTCGCGGACCCTCTGGCTTCCTGAGTCCGGCAGCGTGGTGATGCGCGTCCCCAGGTCCACCGCGTAGCTGATCAGGCGCTTGTCCCCGCTCTTGAGGGTTTCCATCAGCGCCTCGCCGGCATAGGCGTTGCCGTCGTAGACCGTGATGGGGCCGCCGTCCAGCGTCTTACCGGTGGAGTTGGTGATCTCAGCCGCGTTCCGCGGGTTGACGCCGTCTCCTGAATAGATGAGCAGCTTGCGAGCGGAAAGCTTCTGCTGGAGAAACGGCACCATGGCGGATTCGTCTTTGCGGACGGTCACCGGCGTTGGAAAACTGTACTCGAACAGCTCGCCGACTTCGCGAGCCTGCGCGCCCTCGATGGAACTCGTGACGGGCCGCGGCGCGGCTTCGGGCTGCGCTGCGAAAAGGCTCGCCACGGGCGCGCCCGGCACGGCCTTCCTGGGCGGGGACGGAGGCGCGGCCGCATCCGCTCTCAGAGCGATAGCGCCCTCGTGGACCTTCGGCGCCGCGGCCTGGTCTTCCGGCAATTCGGCCTCCTGCCGCTGGACATAGCGCGGCTCGTACAGCCGGCTGATGAACGACACAGGGCGGCCGGAAACCAGTGACAGGCGCACCTTCGTCCAGTCCTCGCCGGTCGTGTTGTCCACGATGGCCCAGCCTTCGAGCATCGGCTCTCCACTCTCGGGAAACACCAGCCGGTAACTCGATTTCCAGACCGGCACCGGGATCACGTAGGCAACCGACACGCGCCGCGCCCTGGCGTCCGTCGAATCGATGTACACGCTGCGCTGCTCGTGTGAGCGGCCGGCCACGAGACTGCTCAGATACTCCTTGAGTTGCAGTTGAAGCGCGGCGTCGGTGAAGCGCACCCCGCTGACGGCGGCGAGGTCATAGGTGCGGATCTCGCCCGAGTCGAGCAGCAGCGTGATCTGCTCGCGCGGCGGTTCTTTCTCCGCCCCCTGGACCTCCCGCGCGCTCAGGATGGTTCCCTCCGTCTTGCCGGCGCCCATCGTCAGTTCGATGCGCGCGCCCTTGAGTTGATCGAGCAGCGCGCTGAGCGGGCGCCCCGGTCCGAGCTGGAACGGAAAGCCGGAAAGCTTGCGCGCCAGCGGCTCGCTGGAATCGTAGCGCAGAGCCGTGATCCTGCCGCCGCCCGCCTCCGTCACGGTGAGCGACTTCAAGACATCGTTCATATCGCCGGCCTTGAAATCCAGCCGCGCCGATTCGCCCGGAGCGAGGTCGCCCTCGCGCACAAAATAGCCAAGCCCGTTCTTGTAGAGAACCACTTCCCTCACGGGCAGATCGGCCGCGGCGGCGCTCCCGGCCACGAGAGCGCCCAGCAGAATGATTCGAATCATGGCTATCCTCCCGTTTGCTGAATGCCGCGGCCGGCGGTTCCCTTTCACTCGCCCATCACTTTGATGATCAGGCGCTTGGAGCGCTGGCCGTCGAACTCGGCGTAATAGATCTGCTGCCACGGACCGAGGTCCAGTCTCCCGCCGGTCACCGGGACGACCACCTGGTGGTGCACCAGCAGGCTTTTCAAGTGCGAATCGCCGTTCGTCTCGCCGGTGCGGTGGTGGCGGTAATCGCGGCGGAATGGCGCCAGCTTTTCGAGCCACTCGTCGATATCGGCGATGAGGCCGTCTTCGGCGTCGTTCACCCAGACGCCCGCGGTGATGTGCATGGCCGACACCAGGATCATCCCCTCCTTGATCCCGCTCTTGCGGAGGGCCGCTTCGACCTCGGGCGTAATATTGATGTATTCGCGGTGTTTTTCCGTTTTAAATGTCAGATATTCGGTGTGAAATCGCATCAATCGCGATGATATAGCATCCGGCGGAAGGTTGGGCGGCGCCGTAGCGGGGGTTTCAGGTACACTTGTGGTCGGCTTGACACCGCGTTGGGGGAGAGTCAGACTTTTAGTTTACGAGACGTTGTAAACGCAAATCGTGTGTGTAGCCGGTGGACGGAGGTATACATCCCCGGAACGGAGTCCTTTTGAGACACCTCCTCACTTCCACGTTGTTGCTCTTCTCAGCAGCGGGGTATTCCCAAACGCAGCCGTCCGTCCCGCCGCAGCAGCCGCCCTCCGCAGCCGTATCGGTGCCAACGCTGAACCCGCAGGACATGCCTCCGCCCGTGGAACGCGAGCGGTCTTCGGATTACCAGGGCCCCGCGATCCTGAGCCGCGGAGGAGCCGCCTCCGTCAGCCGGGAAGACCTGACCACGCTGCGCCCCTACATCAGCATCAACGGCATCTACGACACCGATCTGACAACGTTTTCCCTGGACTCAAGCGGGCAAATTCCTTCCGATGACGGGTATGGGACCGAAGCGCTGGTCGGCCTTACCGGCAGCCACAGTTGGAGCAAAACATGGCTCGATCTGGACTACCGCGGCTCGTTTCGCCACTACACCCAGAGGACCTATTACGACGGCATCGATAACAGCCTGGACGTGACGGTGCGCCATCAGAAAAGCCGGAAGCTCATATTCGAACTCGGGCAATCCGCGGCCAGGTATTCGCGCTCCTTCTTCCTGCCGGCCGGGTTCGGAATGACATACAACCCGCTGAGCGCCAGCCTCACGCAGAACGACCTGTTCGACACGCCGACAACCGTGCTGATGAGCGTCGGGCGCGCCATCTACCAGAAGTCCGTCCGGCTCGCTTTCGGCGGACAGGGGACAGGATTTCTGGTGCGGCGGCGTTCCGAAGCGCTGGCGGGCGCAACCGGGTTCGGCGCCGCGGGCGACATCACCTACCGGCTGAGCCGCTTCCAAACCATCGGTGTGGACTACAGCTTCAACCGGTTCGACTACACCGGGATGTTTGGCTCTTCGGACATCCACGGCATTGCCTTCAACTATGCCGCGCGGCTTTCCAAGCGGTGGGAGATGGCGCTCCGGCTCGGCGGTTACCGCATCGAGACGTCGCGGCTTACGCGCGTTACCCTCGATCCCGTGCTGGCTGCGATTTTCGGACGGCAGACCGGAATCGACATTTTTCACGGTGTGGGCTACTCGCCGCTGGCCGAAATCCGGTTCACGCGCGGGTTCCGGCGCGGTTCGTGGACGGTGGCATACGGCCGGTCGGTGGCGCCGGGCAATGGCGTTTACCTCACGTCGAATTACGATAACGCTCGCACCGGCTTCACTTATAATGGTTGGCGAAGGGTGAGCATTCACGGAGAAGCCGCATACTCTAGCTACTCCAGCCTTTCCCAATCCCTCGGCAAGTACGAGAATTACACCGCGGGTGGAGGCGCAAGCGTTAAACTGAGCAAGTCTTTTTCTTTGGTTACTCGCGTGGCGGGACGGCGATACAACATTTCGGAAAGCTACCGGAGAGAGGCATTCCGCGCGACAGTGGGCCTTGCCTGGAGCCCCGGAGACTATCCGCTTTCCATCTGGTGAAAAATGGCGATGCAGGGGGAGCCGGGCAAAATCCTTCTCGTGGACGATGAGCTGTCATTGCTCGTCGTGCTGGAGCAGTACCTGAGCCGCTTGGGCTACAAGGTTGCCGCCTGCCGCAGCGGGCACGAGGCTTGGGAATTGTTCGAGCGCCAGCCGTCAGCCTACTCGCTGGTGATGGCCGATATCGTCATGCCCGAGATGTCCGGACAGGAAATGCTTGTCCGGATGCTTGAGTTGAACCCGGACATCTGCATCCTGATTTGCAGCGGGTATCCCTTCGACGTCTCAAGCCTGCCGGCGGCAGCCCACCAGCAAGTCGGCTTCCTGCAAAAACCTTTCACGCCCAAGATGCTGGCCGGAGCGATCGAACAGCTCCTCAAAGCCCGGAGTGAATCCAAACGGCCGTAAAGCCTGTTCTTGAAACAGGACCGCGTTGAGCCCGCGCTAAAACCTACTCCCCCTCCAAAAGGGCCGATTCCACGCGCGCGGCAAAGTTCTCTTCCGATTCCGACCAGAGCTTCCTGCCCTCTAACGGCAGAGCTTCCTTGAGTTCGCCGATGAGACGCAGTATCCCGCGGATGTTCGAGTGAATGGCGCGGGCGCTGTCCGGCAGGTGCGGCTGCGGGATATAGTGCGATTCCGGACCGAAATCGATGCGCAGGTGATCGCCTTCGTCATTCTCGAACTCCGGCCCGTAACAGATTAGCGACACGGGCGAAGGCCCCAGTTGCCAGGAGTCGCGGTACTTCCACAGCTCCCACCAGCCTTCGGCGATGTAGGCGCAGTCGGGATTCTCGAACTCGCGGCACATCGCGACGACCGAGTCGACGTCGGCTCCCTCCACGAAGGCGTGCTCCAGCGCCGGCGGCTCCTTAAGCTCCATCGCGTACACTCTTAACGCGCCGATGCCGGGGCGCAACTTCGAAAACGGAAACGCCCCGAGCATCTGCTGGAAATGGCGCAGCATCGTGTCCGGCGTGAAGCCGTGCAGCCAAAGAGAAAGATAGAGGTGGTCGGGCACTCCACCTCATTGTAACCCGCGCGGTCAGCGTATTCGCTCGGTCAACGTGATCGGCTCTTCCAGGCGGAAAGTCAAACGGGTTTCCACGGGGAGTTCGCTCGGCTTGCCGCGCGTTGCAGCGACGGTTCCGGCGCCCGCGGCGCCGCCCACGCCAGCTCCGATGGCCGCACCTTTGCCGCCGCCCGCGATGGCGCCAATCGCCGCACCGATCGCCGCGCCCAAGCCCACCTTCTTGACGTCGTCACCCCGCGAAGTGGGACCTTCCTTTACGAAGCGTTCGGTGACAAGCGTAACGTCCTGTCCGTCGGAGGTGTGCAGACTCGTGAGGGCCACCGCCAGTACGGCAACGCCTTTGACCCGCCCCGCACGCTCCACTTCCACCACTTTGCCCCTGACGCGGGCGCCCCGCTCGGCGATGGCCAGGCCATCCACCACGAGCGGCTGGTCAAGCGTGGCGGCGAAGCTATCCCCTGCCTGGTTCTTCTCGGTGGACAGGGTCTCGGCGAGCCTTACCGTAATCAGCGTGCCTGCGGGAATGGTCACCGTCCGCGGCACGCGGGCAGGCGGCGGCGCTGTCTCTGTTCCCGGAGGGGGATTCAAGGCGACCCGCTCCGGAGCTGGTTCGGGGTTGGATGGCGGCGGGGGCGGAGCCGGTTCGGCAACCTGGGGAGCGGGCGCCGGCGGCGGCGTCACCGGCGGCCGGCTCTCAGCCAGGGTCTCCGGCGCTTTGCTCTGTACCCGAGGACCCGGCGACGGCTTGCGCGCGCGCACCGCAGCGGGCGCAACGGGCTCGGGCTGGGGTAAAGCAGCGGCCGGTTCAGCGGCGGCCGGCGCCTGCGGTTCCACCGCGCTCTGCGCCTCCGCGGCAGCGGGCGCGGGCGCCGCCTCCTGACCACGGTAGATCTTGTACAGCAACCCGGCGCAGATAATCAGCGCCGCCAGAATTCCTACCTGCAAGGCTCTCATTATCGATCTCCTTCCTTTGAAACGCATGCCGGAGGGAACGCGTTTCCAGCACGTTTTTCGCCTCCCAGCCGGCGCCCGTTACAATGATAAAGAAATGCCGAACTTCCCGGAAACGCTAAAGATCGGCGCAGTACGGATTGTTCCCGCCACGGTTCTGGCGCCGATGGCGGGCGTAACCGATACCGTATTCCGGCGCTTCATCCGCGAGCTGGGAGGCTGCGGCCTGCTGATGACCGAGTTCGCCAGTTCCCACGGCGTACTCGCGCGGAATCCGAAGCGCACCCTGCGATACCTCGTTTTCGAACCCGACGAGCATCCGATCAGCGCCCAACTGTTCGGATCGGACCCCGAGGTGATGGCCGGGGCCGCACAAGTCTGCGAGGAACTGGGTTTCGACACCGTGGACATCAATCTGGGCTGCCCAGTGAACAAAGTGGTGCGGTGCAATGGCGGCTCGGGACTGCTCCGCGATCTTCCCCTCGTCGAGCGCCTGTTCCGCGCCGTGCGCCGCGCGATTTCCATACCGCTCACCGTGAAATGCCGCGCAGGCTGGAGCGACCGCGAACTCGTGCACGTGCAACTCGCCCGCATTGCCGAGGATTGCGGCGTGAACGCGCTGGCTCTGCACCCGCGCACCCGGGAACAGGGCTACGCCGGCAAAGCCGACTGGAGCCGCATCGCCGAGGTCAAGGCCGCGGTGAAAATCCCGGTGATCGGCAACGGCGACATCGTGACGCCGGAAGACGCCGTCCGCATGGTTGCCGAAACGGGATGCGACGGAATCATGGTGGGCCGCGCCGCCGCCTACAATCCCTGGATCTTCCGGCAGATCTCGCAGTACGTCGCTACGGGGCGCTACGAAGTGCCGTCGGAAGAGGATCGCTACCAGATGATCCGGCGGTATTACTCGATGCTGCTGGAGAGCGGCGACGTGGAGGTGACCGGCAAGATGAAGCAGTTCGCCAGCCACTTCACCCACGGAGTCCGCAACGGAGCGCGGCTGCGCGCGCAGATTTACCGGGAGCAGGACCCGCGCCGCATTATGGACCTGGTAGACGAGTTTTTCGGATGCGAACTGGCAGACACGGCTGCGTAGAGGCGGGGCTGCCCGCAGGGCCGTCTGAACTGCGTTTCCGCTTTCAGCGCTGCCCGCGAATCGTATGAAAAAGGTGCAACTCATCACGGACGGAGCGTGCCTTGGCAATCCCGGTCCCGGCGGCTGGGCAGCCATCCTCCGGTACAACCAGCATCGCAAGGAACTGTTCGGCTCCTCGCCCCACACCACTAACAACCGCATGGAAATCGCCGCCGCCATCGAGGGTCTGCGCGCGCTCAAGGAAAGCTGCGAGGTCGAGATCGTCACCGATTCCGAATATCTGAAGAAAGGAATCACCGAGTGGATCCACGGCTGGAAGCGGCGCGGCTGGGTCACTTCCGGAAAAAAACCGGTGCTGAACCGCGAGCTGTGGCAGAAGCTCGACGCTCTCGCCGCGCGGCACAAGACCACCTGGGTCTGGACGAAAGGCCACGCCTCGCACGAGGACAACAACCGCGCCGACGAACTCGCCACGACCGCCGCCCGGCAACAGATCTTCAGCGAGGGATATAAGCCCGACCCGGAGATGCCGGACTACAGGATAGACAACGGCGGCGCAGGGACGGCTGCGGCAGGCAGCCACTAAGATGGTAAATATGTTTCGTGTCGTCCTTTTGAGCCTGGTGGCGGCGTCGGCCGCGTTTCCCCAGGGTCTGTCCGTCGGTTTGAAGGCGGGCTATCCGTTCAAGGATGTGTTCAATAATCGTTCAACGCTCGCGGCGCTGATTAGCCCGGCCAGCGGCCGGTACACGATCGGGCCGGTCGTAGAACTGCACCTGCCCTTGCGCACCAGCATCGAGTTCGACGTGCTGTACCGGCCGGGGGAGTTCCGGCGCCAGCCGCTCCCCACAGGACCGCTTTCGAAAGTCACGGCGGGCGAGTGGCGTTTTCCGCTCCTGCTGAAATACCGGTTTTCCGAGAGCTTCGTGACTCCCTTCCTGGGAGGCGGCGTGGCATGGCAGCACCTCTCCGGCGTGGACGAACCTGAGCTCACCACCGAGACCAAGAGCGGCGCCGTCGTTGCCGCTGGCCTGGAGGGGCGTCTCCCCATCATCCGTGTCTCCGCCGAGCTGCGTTACACGCGATGGGGCGCGGCCACCCTCAGCAACGTCATCACCGGGTTGAAACAGACGAATCTCAATCAAGTCGACGCGCTCGTGGGCATTACATTTTGAGACTGGCACTATTCGGCGGTACTTTCGATCCCATACACAACGCGCACCTCGAGGTAGCACGCGAGGCGGCCCGCCGGTTCGGGCTGTCTCGCGTGCTGGTCGTGCCTGCCGCGCAGCCTCCGCACAAGAGCGGCGCGACTGCGGCAGGCTACGAGGACCGCTATGCCATGGCGTCGCTTGCCTGCCAGGATGAGCCGCTCTTCGAGGTGTCGCGCCTGGAAGCAGGCAACCAAAGAAGCTATTCCATCCGCACCATCGAGAAGCTGAAGGCGATGCTGGAGCCCGGAGATGAGCTGTATTACCTCATCGGCGCCGACGCCTTTGCCGAGATCCGGTCGTGGCACCGGTGGCAGGACGTGATCCGGGAAGTGGAGTTTATCGTGGCGGCGCGTCCGGGACACGACTATTCGGTGCCGCCGGGAGCGCGCGTTCACCGCCTGGACACCCTGTCGCTGCCGGTTTCCTCGTCCGGCATCCGGGCGAGACTGGCGGCAGGCGAGTCACCGCCTGAGGTCCCGCCGCGGGTGCTGGAATACATCCGCGAAAGGGGCCTTTATCAGGCTGCCGGCAAAAGGTCGGCCTGAAATCGCCTTAGCTCCTGGCTGGCTCTGCCCGAAACCACCCACCGCATTTGCGGGTATTCATATACTTTTTTTCGCGTCCACCCGAACGCCTTTCGTATCTAAACTAGTGGGTTTAACTGAGGCTCAGCGTTGCCATATTTAACAAAATCTGGTACAAAACAGCAGGTTTCGCGTAAAGAGGGCCTGGGTAGTACTAGTCGTACTACTAAGAGGGTTGATCCCACAAAAGTACTTGAGAAAACCCAACATATGTGGGTATAACAAAAGAGTACTGTCCAGACCTGATAGGACTTCCAAGAGCTCGTGCGGACAACGCGGGGAACGGAGCGGCGATTGCAGAACGTCAGGGGGGGCTGCCGACCTGGGCGGCGGGAATAGGGCAAAAGAATGCATCCACTAACGGTAGGGTTAGTAATCGCGAATGAAGATATAAGGAACGAGGTTCGCGGATATCTCCGCGCAGCCGGAATGCGGATCCTTTTGGATCAGGAGTTCCCGATTGAGACACTCCAGCTTAAACGGCTGAACCTCGACCTCGTTCTCATGGACATCTGTCCTGGCCCTGAGTCGCTCGAAGAGACGATCCGGCGGGTCAAGACGGTGTCCCCGGCGTCGCTGGTTGCCATCGTCCACTCTTCGCCCGATCCCGAGGTAATCCTCAACGCGATGCGGGCCGGCGCCGACGAGTTCGTGCTCCCACCGTTCGAAGAGAAGCTCACCGCGGCGCTCCAACGCCTTGCCGCGCGGATTGCGAAGCGGGAAGCGGCCAGCCGCCCTGCTGGCAAGGTGGTCGGCTTCGTCTCCGCGAAGGGCGGCTGCGGAGCCAGCACCGTGGCGTGCCACGTGGCTTCGGAATTCCAGCGCTCCACGCAGCACGACATTCTTCTGGCGGACCTCGACCTCGAGTCCGGGCTCGTCGGTTTTCTGATGAAAACGACGACTCAGTACTCGATGCTCGACGCGGTGAAGAACGCCCACCGCCTCGACTACAGCTTTTGGAAGGGGCTCGTCTCGAACACGCGTCCCCGCCTGGACGTCATGCCCGGCCCGACCGGGATGACGATTTCCGATCCCTGGGACCCGACCCACCTCAGAACCGTCTTTCGCCTGATTCGCTCCATGTACGGCTGGGTGATCGCGGACCTCGGGCGGACGCTGAACCCGATCCTGCTGACCGTGCTGGATGACCTGGACGAGGTGTACCTGGTGGCCACACCGAGCGTCACGGCTCTGTATCAGGCCAAGATTTTCATCAACCGCATCACCGACGTCGGTTTCCCGCGCAACCAGTTGCGGCTGATCATAAACCGCGTGCCCAAACGGTTCGAGCTCAGCTCGGACGACTTGCAGCGCTCCCTGGGCCTTCCAGTCCACGCGGTGCTTCCCGAGCGCCCCGAGCTCGACGACGCCTACGCCGCGGGCAAATTGCTCGGCGGGAGTTCGGATCTCGGCCGGGCCTTCACCGATCTGGCCCTGAAAATGGCCGGAATGCGCGAAGAAAAGACCCGAAGCTGGCCATCATTCTTCGGTACGAAGAAAGAGCCGGGCTTTTTGGGCGCCTGAAGCAGCCGCGGGTCCTGCGGACCCCCATCTTTGCGGGTAGATTAAACGAAAGTTTTAGTACTAAATACCACCTCTGTTACTACTCTCGGGTGAATTCCCTAGAAAATTTGGTCGAATACCCGTGCCGCGTATAAGATAGATAGGTAAGTACACCTCTCATGTCACGCAGGCACCCAGTCACGGTAGGACTCGCTATCGCCGAGGGCGATCTGCGGGACGAAGTGCGGGCGGCGTTGCAGCTCCCGGACGTGAGGATCGTTCTGGAGCAGAACACGCCCATCGACTCGGTGGCGCTCAAGCGGCTAAGCCTTGACCTGGTTCTGATCGACGCGATTCCCGCCGGCACATCGCTGGAAAGCGAGCTGAAGCGCATCAAAACCGCGTCGCCGGAAACGCTTGTCGCCGTCGTCCATCGCTTCCCGGACGCTGAGCTGATGCTCGAGGCGATGAGGGCGGGCACGGACGACTTCGTAACCACGCCAATCGAAAAAGGCGTCCGCTCGGCGCTCGACCGGGTGGCGGCCCAGTGCGCACAGCGCGGGGAGTCGAGCCGGGCGCCGGGCAAAGTGGTCGGCGTCGTAGCCGCAAAAGGGGGGTGCGGCGCTACAACCGTTGCCTGCCATCTGGCCTCCGAATTCCAGCGCGTGACGCAGCACGACATTCTGCTGGCGGACCTGGACCTGGAGTCCGGCCTGGTCGCCTTCGTGATGCAGGCCAAGACGCCGTACGGGCTGATGGACGCGCTCAGGAACGTTTACCGCCTCGACTCCAGCCTGTGGCAGAAAATGGTATGGAATGCCCGGCCGCGCCTGGACGTGATGCCCTGCCAGCCTGGCCTGCTGCCTTCGGAGTCGGAAATCCCGCAGTTCCGCGAGGTGTTCCGGCTGATCCGGTCGATGTATGGCTGGGTAATCGCGGACCTCGGCCGGCCGCTGTCTCCCATCACCCTCGCGCTGCTGGAGGACCTGGACGAACTGCTTCTGGTCGCCACCCCTTCGATCATGGCGCTGTACCAGGCGAAACAGTTCCTCAAGGAGACGATGGCGCTCGGCTATCCCCGCCAGAGAATGCACCTGATCCTCAACCGCGTTCCCAAGCGGTCCGAGATCTCCACTTCCGACGTGGAGAGTTCTCTGGGCCTTCCGGTCTACGCCGAACTCTCCGAGCACGTCGCAGTGGAAGCCGCCTACACGGAGGGCAAACTGCTCAGTCCGGAATCGGAGTTGGGCAAGCAGTTTACGGACCTCGCCTTGCGCACGGCCGGCGTGCGCGTCGAAAAGGCCAAGGGGTGGGGCTCGCTGTTTGGCGCGAAGGTCCCCGCTCCGGGCTTCCTGCGGAGCTGATTCCCCTACAGTCCGGCGGCAGGCAAGCCGATTCCGGTGTGTATGCGGCTTGCGCTCGCGGCTTCCCTGCTCTGCGCGGCAATCTTTCCTTCCGCGTACCTGGCCTGGCAAGCGCGCGACGTGCCGCACCTGGGCTATTTTCATGACGACGCGCTTTACTACGTGAGCGCGAAGTCGCTGGCCGGTGGCGCGGGCTACCGCATCGCGAGCCTGCCCGGCGAGCCGCCTCAGACGAAGTACCCGCCGCTCTATCCGGCGCTGCTGGCCGGCGTGTGGCGCCTGAGCCCGAACTCCCCGGAGAATCTCAAATGGGCGCTGGCGGCGTCCTGGCTGATGCTGGTCCTGTGGCTCGTGGCGGCGCTGCGGGCATTCCGGGACCTGCTGGGGCCGGGCCTGGAAGCTTGGGCGCTCACCGCTGCACTCGCTTTGAATCCGTTTGCCGTGCTGTGCGGCATCAGCCTGCTTTCCGAGTTGCCCTTCGCATTCCTCTTGCTGGTTTCGATGACCATGGCGGAGCGGGCCGGCGGGCAGGGACGGGGCGTTTGGTTAGCAGCCGCCGCGGGCGTGATTGCTTCGGCGGCGTTTCTCACACGAACGGCGGGATGGCCGCTGCTTGCGGCCGGACCAGCGGCGTTTCTCTTGCGTCGGCAGCCCCGGCGTGCGGCCGCTTTCGCGCTCGCGATGCTGCCCGGCGTGGCCGGCTGGATGCTGTGGGTCCAGTGGCGCCGCGTTCCGTCAGCGGACCCCATCCTGCTCTACTACACCGACTATCTCGGCTATTGGGTGCAGGACCTCGCGTCCGCCGGCGTGCCGCGGATGATCTGGAAGAACCTGGACAGCCTGCTTTCCGCCATTGGCAGCCTGTTCGTTTTCGGTCTGGGCGATTCCTTTGCGGCAAAGAGCGCCGCGCGCGTGCTGGCAGTCGCGGCTCTGGCGGGGACCGTGCGCCTCGCCCGGCGCGGGCGCGGGTTGGTTTTCTTCCTCTTCACGGGAGCTTATCTGGCGATGCTGCCGGCCTGGAATTATTCGCCCGATCACCGGTTCCTGGTGCCAATATTCCCGATACTGCTGGCGGGATTTTGGATGGAGTTCCGCCGCGTTGCCGGGAAAGTGCGCGCCGCCTTCGTCGCGGGCCGGACTGCGGAGCGCGCGGCGGCGGGTGCGATCGGCGCGGCGCTGGCCGCAATCGTTCTGGCCGCTGCGTCGGGAGCGTGTTTGGGCCTTTTCCGCGCCCTTCCACGATTTCTGGAGGAGCACCGCGCGGCGCGCGAGGCTCACCTGCCGGCATACCGCTGGGCAGCGGCGAACCTCCCGCGCGACGCCGCCGCGCTCGCCTACGACGACCCGGGCTTCTATCTCCACACGGGGCGGAAAGCATGCCGTCTCATGATTCCGCCCTCGCTTGTGTACAACGGAGACCGTGGCGCGCTGGAACGTTTTCTGGCCGGAGCGCCCGATTGGGCGCGCGCTCGCGGATTGTCTTTCCTCCTGCTCCGGCGCGGCGATTTCCATGCGGAGCTGCCGGAGGCGGACCGCCGCGTGGCATACCGCGTTTTGTCTTCACACCCGCGCCTCCGCAAAGTTTACGCACGCGATGGAATGCTCATCAGCCGCATAGAATGAGCGCGGAAAGCGAGCGGTACAATCACAGATCATGGTCCGGCGTTTCGGTCTGATCCTGTTTCTCTCGCTTTCCCTTGTATTTGCTGCCGGCAAGAAGCCGGTTACGCTCGAGGCCCTCTCCTCGCAGCCCGCGCCGTCCACACCGGGCGCGCCCATCTGGGCCCCCGATGGCATGAGTTTCGTCTACACCGAAGGAGGCAAGCTCTGGCTGTACGACGTGCCGTCGCGCAGCAAGACCGAACTGGTCTCGACCAGCGTCTTCGAAGCGGCTGCGACCAAGGGCACGCCGCCCGAGCGTTTCGAGTTTCAGAACCGGCGCGTGCGGGAGCAGTTTGTGCAGTGGTCGCCGGACGGCCGTGAACTGCTCATTGCCTCCGGCGATCTTTTCCTTTACCGCATCGCCGCGCGCGGGTGGACGAAGCTGACGGCCACGCCTGAGCCCGAGCGTGACGCAAAGCTTTCGCCCGACGGCAAGCTGGTGTCGTTCCGGCGCGGGCACGATCTTTACGTGCTCGATCTCGCCACGCGCAAAGAGACGCGCCTCACGACCGACGGTTCCGACACCATTCTCAACGGCGAGCTGGACTGGGTGTATCCCGAGGAACTGGAGCTGGGAACGGCGCACTGGTGGTCGCCCGACTCCAAGTCGATCGCCTACCTTCAGTTCGACGTCAGCCGTGAGCCGCTCTACCCGCACGCCGACCTGGCGCGCCCGCGCGCGTTGCTGGAGCCGCAGCGGTACCCCCGCGCGGGCGATCCGAACGCGGACGTGCGGCTCGGAGTGGTGCCGGCGGCGGGAGGCCGCACGCGGTGGATGGACCTCGGCGAAACGCGGGATAAGCTCCGCGCCCGCGTTTACTGGCTTCCGGACGCGCAGGGCATCATGGTTATTCAACTCAACCGTGTTCAGACCGAACTGGAGGTGGTGATCGCGGACCCGAAGACCGGCAAGTCGCGGGTGATTCTCCGGGAGTCCGACAAGGACTGGGTGAACCTGCGGGGCGATCCCGTATTCTTGAAAGCCGGCCACGAATTCCTATGGCAGAGCGAGCGCGACGGGTTTAATCACCTCTACCGGTACTCGATCGAAGGCAAGCTGCTCGGCCGGCTCACGCAAGGCAACTGGGAAGTCGTTCAGGTGGCGGGCGTCGATGAGGCGGCAGGACAGGTGTATTACGTCTCCTCGGAAGCGGGGCCGCTCGAAATGCAGTTTTACCGCGTGGGTCTGTCCGGCGGGACGCGCACCAGGCTGAGCAAGGAAGCGGGCACGCACGTCATCAACATGTCGCCCGCCTGCCAGTATTACGTGGACATCTTTTCGAACCTGACCACTCCGCCGCGCCACACGCTGCACACGAAGGACGGAGCCGAATGGGCGGTGCTCCGCGAGCCGGACCGCAGGCAACTCGAGGAGTACGACATCCTGCCCAGCGAAATCGTCGAAGTGAAAGCGGCTGACGGCACGCTGCTCTACGCGCGGATGATCAAACCCGCGGGCTTCGATCCCGCGAAAAAGTACCCGGTGATCGTGAACGTCTACGGCGGTCCAGGCGTCCAGTCGGTGCGCAATAGCTGGCCGGGTGGCGTGTCACTGAACCAGGTGTTCGCGCATCGCGGCTACGTTGTCTGGGAACTGGATAACCGCGGCACGTTCGGGCGCGGGCACAAGTTTGAAGCAGCGGTCTCGCGCAATCTCGGGTCGCTCGAAGTGGAGGACCAGAAGGAGGGCATCCGTCACCTGCTCTCGCTCGGGTTCGCCGACCCGAAGCGCATCGGCATACGCGGCTGGAGTTACGGCGGATACATGACCATCCGCGCCCTGCTGCTGGCGCCCGACGTGTTCGCCTGCGGCGTGGCCGGCGCCCCGGTAACGGACTGGCACAATTACGACACCATCTACACGGAACGCTACATGGGACTGCCGTCGGAAAACCCCGAAGGCTACAGGCGCAGTTCCAACGTGCTGGCGGCGGGCAAGCTCAAAGGCAGGCTTCTCATCGCGCATAATCTCGAGGACGATAACGTCCTCTTCCAGAACGCCGTTCAGATGGTGGATGCGCTGCAGCGCGCCGGCAAGCAATTTGAGCTGATGATCTACCCCAACAAAAGCCACGGGCTGGTGAGCGGGCGGAGCCATTTTGACGAGCTGACGCTTTCGTTCTTCGAACGCTGTCTGAAGTAGGCCCGCGGCTCCGGGGAAAGCGGGCCTCGCTCTACGCGTTCTCGATCTGTAGCGAAAGCTCTTCCCACTCTCCCATCAGGGCTTCGAGATCGGCGCGGCGGCTCGAAAGCAGGTTGGTGAGCCGGATGGTTTCATCCGCGCTTTCAAAACGGGAGAGGGCCATCTCATAATCTCTGATCTCGGCCTCGACGCGCGCGATCTCCTCTTCGATCTCCTCGCAGCGCTCCTTCATCTTCTGCAGGCGGATCGGATTGAGGCGCTTGCCGCGGCCGTTCTGCTGCTGCTGCGCCGGCGCGGGCGTTGCGGCCTCCTGCGGCTCCTCGCTCTCCGCGGCCTGTTCCGGAGAAGGCGGCGCGCTTCCCTGTTTCCGCCAGAGATAGTCCTCGTAATTGCCCGGATAAACCGTCACTCGCCCGCCTTCGATTTCGAAAACGCGCGTGGCGAGCTTATCGATGAAGTAACGGTCGTGGGACACGAACACCAGCGTGCCCGTGTATTCCTGGAGCGCAGACAGCAGAATGTCCTTGGCGCGCAGGTCCAGGTGGTTGGTGGGCTCGTCCAGCAGCAGGAAGTTCGACGGCTTCAGCAGCAGGCGCGCCAGCGCGAACCGGTTTCGCTCGCCGCCCGAGAGCACGCCGATTTTCTTGAACACGTCGTCGCCGGAGAACAGGAAGCAGCCCAGCAGGTTGCGCAGCTCCACCAGGGGCGTGGACGGAGTCACCGAGGCAAGCTCGTCGAGCAGGCGCGCCTCGGGGTCGAGCTCTTTGTACTGGTCCTGGGCGAAGTAGTCCACTTGCACGTTGTGGCCGAGTTCGAACGTGCCCGCGCTCACCGGCTCCACTCCGGCCAGAATCTTAATCAGCGTGGACTTGCCGGCCCCGTTCACCCCCACCAGCGCGACGCGGTCGCCGCGCTCAATGATGAAATCGACGTTCTCGAAAACGCGCCGATCGCCGTAACTCTTGGCCACGCCCTTGAATTCCGCCACAATGCGCCCGCTCGCCTTCGGCTGCGGGAAGGAGAAGTGAATCGTCTTCTCCTCCGGGGGAATTTCGATCCGCTCGATGCGCTCCAGCTCCTTGATCCGGCTCTGGACCTGCTTCGCTTTGGTTGCCTGGTACCGGAACCGGTTGATAAAGGTTTCGAGCTGGCGGATTCGGTCCTGCTGATTTTTGTAGGCGGCTTCGAGCTGCGCCCGGCGCGCGTCGCGCTGCTTCACGAAGCTTTCGTAGTTTCCGGTGTAGAAGTGGAGCGTGCCGTTCCACAGCTCGACAACTTTCCTCACCGTGACATTGAGGAAATAGCGGTCGTGCGAGACAAGCACGTACGCGTAGGGATAGGAGGCCAGGTAGCTCTCCAGCCAGTTGCGCGCTTCAAGGTCGAGGTGGTTGGTCGGCTCGTCGAGCAGCAGCAGGTTGGGTTTTTCCAGCAGGAGCTTGGCCAGCGCGATGCGCATTTGCCAGCCGCCGGAGAATTCTTCGGTGCGGCGGCGCCAGTCGTCGGGGCGGAAACCGAGACCTGTGAGCACGGCGCCCACCTGCGCCTCGAGGGTAAAACCGTCGCGCGTGCGGAATTCGCTTTCCAGGCGATAGAAGCGCTCGGAAACCTGTCTGTACTCTTCGCTATCCGGCGCGAGTTCGCTCATCCGGCGCGTGAGCTGTTCCAGTTCCTGCTCCATCGAGCGGAGGTCCGCGAACACCGAGAGGCACTCGGCGAAGACGCTGCGGCCGGAAAGCGAAAGCCCGTCCTGGGGAAGATAGCCGGCGGTGAGGCCGCGCGTTCCGGTGAGGGTGCCTTCGTCGAGCGTCTCGATTCCGGCCAGAATCTTGAGCAGTGTGCTCTTGCCTGTGCCGTTGGCGCCAACAAGGGCAACGCGGTCTTCCGGCGTGATGAGCCAGTCAACGCCCTGGAAAAGAAGTTTGTGTCCGAAGCGCTTGCCCGCGCCGGCCAGTTGCAGCATAGTTCAAACAGGGGTCAGCCCGATATGTTTTATTTTCGCTGAAACGCGCCGGCCCTGGCCTTACCCCTTGTAGCAGAAGAAATCGAGCGCCTTGGCGATGTAGTTTTTCATTTCGGAGCGCTTCACCACCGCATCGAGCATGCCGTTCTTCAGCAGGAACTCGGCGGTCTGAAAACCTTCCGGCAGTTTCTGCCGGATGGTCTGCTCGATGACGCGCGGCCCGGCGAAGCCGATGAGCGCGCCCGGTTCGGCGATGTTCAAATCGCCCAGCATGGCGAAACTCGCGGTGACGCCGCCGGTCGTCGGATCGGTAAGCACGCTGATGTACGGCACGCCCGATTCGTCCAGGTACATGAGCGCGGCGGAAATCTTCGCCATCTGAACCAGGCTGACCATGCCCTCCTGCATCCGCGCGCCGCCCGACGCCGACACGATGATCAGCGGCATGTGGTTGGAAATGGAGCGCTCCACCGCGCGGGTGATCTTCTCCCCCACGACGGCTCCCATGCTCCCGCCAATGAACTTCAACTCCAGCACGCAGATGTTCACCGGCCGGCCGGCCAGCCTCCCTGTCGCCGATATCACGGCGTCCTTCAGCGAGGTGGCCGCCCGCATCTCCTCAAGCCTCGTGGTGTAGGGCTTGGAATCCACGAACCCGAGCGGGTCGGTCGAAACCAGATCGGCGTCGTGCGTCTCCCATTCGCCGTCGAAGAGCAGCCGCAGCCGAGTCGTCGCGTCAATGCGAAAATGGCGCCCGCATTTCGGGCACACGTTCATGTTCTCTTCGAGCGTCTTTTTCCAGATGATCTGGCGGCAGGAATCGCACTTGAACCACAGTCCCTCGGTGCGAACCTTGCGCTCCTCTTTCTCGGGCTTCTTCTCACCCGATTTCTGTCGCGTGAACCACGGCATTAGTAATCGATCCCTCGCTGGGCCAAGATTCCTTTGTGAAACGGGTGCTTGATTTCCTTGATCTCGCTGACCAGGTCCGCCGCCTCGATCAGCCGCGGATGCGCGTTGCGCCCGGTGCAGATCACGTGCAGCCGTTCGGGCCTGGCCGCCAGATCGGTAAGCACGCGGTCGATGGAGAGCATTCCGTAATGAATGGCGTAATTCACCTCGTCCAGGATCAGCATGTCGTACGTATCCGCGAGCATCGCCTCGACAGCCGCGTTCCAGGCTTCCGCCACCAGCCGCACGTCCTCCGGATCGGGCTTTTCCGTACCCACTTTCACAAAGCCGCGCCCCATCGGCCGGATCTCGAACGCCCCGCCCAGCATGGGCGCGCTGTCGAGTTCCCCATAGTGCCACGAGCCTTTGATGAACTGGATCATTAGGGTCTTCAATCCCTGGCCGGCGGCGCGTAACGCGACTCCCATGGCCGCGGTGGTTTTGCCTTTTCCGTTGCCGGTAAAGACCATTAACATGCCGCGTTGAGAGCTCATCGTCTTAAATTAGCATAGCGGGTTCCGCTACTTAGCTTTGGCCGCGGGCCGCGGCTGGGGTCTGGCCGAGGGCGGCTGGGGCTTGGGCGCAGGCGGCGCATCGGCCTTGGGCCCGGCGGTTTCCGCTTTCGGCGGATATGCGAAATCGTACTGCTGCACGATCCGGCCGGTAATGTTGACCACGCCGGACGCCCACACCACCGGAGTGACGGCGTCTCTGACGTCCATCACGAGCACGAAGTTGTTCTTTTCGGCGAAGTCGGCGATGATCTTGTGCATCCGCCCGCCGATGCTTTCATAGATCGCCCGCTCGCGCTGCTGCGCCTCCCATTGCAGGTCTTCCAAACGGCGCTGGAAGCGCCTCGATTTCACCTCGATGTCGCGGCGGATGTCCTCTGCCGCGCCGCCGTTCAGCGCCGATCCCCCGTTGATCAGGCGCTTCTGCAAAGCCTCGATTTCCGCCTGTTCCTTCCTGAGTTCGGCCTGCCGTGCGGCCACCATCGAGCTCAACTCCGCGATTGCCTTCTTTCCCTCCTGTGTGCTCTCGATGGCGTCGCGCAGCCGGATCACCGCGACCCGCTGCGGGGCCGTTCCGGTCTGGGCGGAAAGTGCAGGCAGCATCTGAAACGCGCACACCAGAGCCGCGGAAACAAGTCGCATCCGGATCCCCCCTGTGTTCGCTGATACTCCCATCGTACTCCCAGCCGGGATGGGAGGGGGTTGCCGCCGTCCGCGGCAGGCAAATCCGGCTTACTTTTCGGCTGCTCGGGCCTGCTTCCAGATGTTCAGATACGGCGCGAGGTCCTGCATCATCGTTGCGAACTGTTCGAGGGTCAGCGATTGCGCCCCGTCGCTGACGGCCTTATCCGGGCAGGGGTGGACCTCCACCAGAAGGCCATCGGCGCCCACGGCCACCGCCGCGCGCGAGAGCGGCGGAACCAGGCTGCGCTTGCCGGTGGCGTGGCTCGGGTCCACGACCACCGGCAGGTGCGTCATTTCGTGCAACACCGCCACCGCCGTCAGGTCGCAGGTGTTCCGCGTCGCGGTTTCGAAGGTGCGGATGCCGCGCTCGCAGAGAATCACGTTCGGGTTTCCGGCCGCCACGATATATTCGGCCGACATCAGCAACTCCCTGAGCGTGGAACTCATGCCGCGCTTCAGCAGAACCGGGCGCTTCACCCGGCCCAGGGCCTTGAGCAGCGCGAAATTCTGCATATTGCGCGCGCCGATCTGAAGGATGTCGGCGTATTCGGCCACGAGGTCCACGTCGCGGTCGCTCATCACCTCGGTGATGATTGCCAGGCCCGTGGCTTCCTTCGCCTTGCGAAGCAGCTTGAGGCCCTCGACTTCCAATCCCTGAAAGTCGTAGGGCGAGGTGCGCGGCTTGAACGCGCCGCCGCGCAGGATGCGGCCCCCAAGGCGCGCCACCGCTTCGGCCGTCTGCATGATCTGCTGCTCGGATTCCACCGAGCAGGGCCCGGCCATCACGACGAAATCCGCCCCTCCGATTTCCAGCCCGTTCACCTTGATCCGGCTGCGCTCGCTCTTGAACTCGCGGCTTACAAACTTGTATGGCGCCGAAATCCGCATGGCGTTTTCCACGCCGGGCATGCCCTGGAGCGACTCCAGGCATGGCGTCACGTCGCCAACTCCAACCGCCCCGATCACTACCCGTTCCTCTCCCTGAATGGTGTGGACTTTGTAACCGAACTCTCGGATCCGCTCGCAAACCGCCTCGATCTCTTCGCGGGTCGCGTGCAGCTTCATCGAGATGATCATCTGTGCTTCTCCTTGGAGCCAAAAAAAAACCCACTCTGTCGAGTGGGTTGGTTTTTTCTGAAAAACTAGACGCCGTTCACCAACACCACTCACCCGGAGTGGGTAAAGTAGTACCAAAATCGAAAGCTATACGATTTTGCGCTGGTGAACAGCATGGACGAAACACGCCAGTATAGCACTTTACTGGCGCTTTGTGAATCCCTTTGAATGCCGGGGCTCTGTAAACTTTTACATCTTGTAGCGCCCGAGGTCCTCGTCATTGAGGCCCTCAAGCCAGCGGCGCAGCTCCTCGTTGTTGACCTTCTCGGAAACCGAGGCCATCTTCGACGACTTCAACACCGATTCTTCGACGTAGATCGGGCAGTCGAGACGAAGCGCGAGCGCGAGGGCGTCGCTCGGGCGCGAATCGACGCTGATGACCTCTCCGTCCCGCTCCAGCCAGATCACGGCGTAGAAGGTGTCGTCCTTGAGCTCGCTCACCACCACCTTCTTCATTCCGGCGTTCAGGCCGAGCAGCAGCGTCTTGATCAGATCGTGCGTCATCGGCCGCGGCGTCGAGACTTTTTCGATTTCCAACGCGATCGCATTGGCCTCATAGACTCCCACCCAGATGGGCAGGATCGAGTTGCCGTTCACGTCCTTCAGAATGACGATCGGCATGTTTGTAACCGGATCCATCATGAGGCCGCGGATTTTCATCTCGACTTCCATAGATTCCCCCTAACCTCCACTATACGCCGTATCCAGCCAGCGAATTGGGACCGGCCCGGGTCACGTGCACGTGCATGTACTGTCCAATGACTGAGTGGCCGTTGGATCCCTCCAGCGTGAAGTTCACCACGCGGTTCTCCGCCGTGCGGCCGATCCACTGCCCCGTCGCGCGATTGTACCCCTCCACCAGCACTTCCTGCGTGGTGCCGACGAGTTGCTCGTGCAGCCGGAGCTGGATCCCCCGCTGCTTTTCCTGCAAAACCATCAGCCGGCGGCCCTTTTCCTCCTCGGGCACTTGCCCGTCCAGCGCCAGCGCCGGCGTGTTTGGACGCGGCGAGTACTTGAAACTGAAAATAGCGTCGTACTGCACTTCGTCGAGCAGAGAAAGCGTCTGCTCGAAATCCTCTTCGGTCTCCCCGGGAAAGCCCACGATGATGTCCGTGGTGATCGCCACGTTCCGGGGCGACGCCTTCAGCCACGCGATCCGTTCGAGATATTCCTCCCGCGTATACTGCCGCTGCATACGCTCCAGCACGCGGGTGGAGCCGGACTGCACCGGAAGGTGGACGTGGTTCGCGAGCACGGGGTTGGCGTCGATTGCGTCGACAATTTCCTTCACGAAGTCCCGTGGATGCGAGGTTGTGAACCGCACGCGCCGGATGCCCTCGACTTCGGCAACCCGCGCGAGCAGCGTCGCGAAATCCCAGCCGCGGGATGACGGATCTCGGTAGCTGTTTACATTCTGCCCGAGCAACTGAATCTCGGTATAGCCCTCATCGGCCAGCCGCCGCGCTTCCTCCATGATGCTGTCGCTAGCTCGGCTACGCTCCCGTCCCCGCGTGAACGGAACCACGCAGTAGGCGCACGACTTATCGCAACCCTCGATGATGGTGATGTACGCGCGGTGCGGGTTGTCCCGGCGGGTGAACGGCGTCTCAAAGGTTTCCTGCGTATCGCGATCGAGCCCGGTGACGCGCCGCGCCCCCGCTTCGAGCTGCACCAGCATCTCCGGCAGCCGCGTGTAGCTGGCCGACCCGCAGACCAGACTCACGTGCGGCGCCCTCTCGAAAATTCTTTCGCCTTCCTGCTGCGCCACGCACCCGAGCACGGCGAAGGTCTTGCCCTTTCCCGCCTCCCGCTTGAACTGCTGGAGCCGGCTAAAAACCTTCTGCTCAGCCTTGTCGCGGATGCTGCACGTGTTGTACAGCACCAGATCGGCCTCCTCGGGCTTCGGGACTTGCCTGTATCCCTGCGCGATCAGCGTGCCCACCACCTTCTCTGAGTCGTGGACGTTCATCTGGCAGCCGAAGGTCTCTATGTAGAACGTCTTCATGGAGGCTAATTAAACCCATTATAAACTGCGGCCCCAGGCCGTTACGGACAGGCGTGGCGCGAGCCCCTTCAGGCGCTATCCGAAGCGGCTTTCGTAGCGCTCTCCGATTTGGCCGCCGCGGGCGCCTCGAGCGCCACATACCCGCACGCGACAATGGCGAGGAACATCGCGAGCACCTCGCTGTCCCCGAGGTTCACTTCCGCCAAACCTTCCACCAGCAGCGCGAGCACCACGGCGCTGCCCCCGTGCAGCAGGGCGCGGCGGTCATCCCGGCCGGGCGGCAGCTTCAACAGGCCCCGCCGGAAGTCGTACAGAATTTTGCCCATCAGCCATAGAAAGCAAAGCAGCACCGGAATGCCGCGCTCGGCGGCGTAGTGCAAATACACGTTGTGCAGATGAATGTAGGAGCCTTCCGGGAGCGGCCTCGGGATGTCCGCCGGAACGTAGTCGTCGAACTTCAGCCGGGGCACCTCGGGGCCCAGCCCAAGCAGCGGGTGTTGCCGGATCATCTCCAGCCCCGTGCGCGCGGTAACAACGCGGAACTGGTTCGAATCCAGTTTGCCCGGGCGCACAATCGATATGGCGCGCATCCGGAGCGATTCCGGAGCGGCGAAAAACCCCGCAACCATCAACACCGGCACGAGGAGCAGAAACCGGCGCCGCCAGAACCAGATCAGATACAGCCCGCCCACCACGGTGGCGATCCACACCGCCCGTGTCTGCGCCAGCACGACCCCGGCTGCGATGAGCACTGAGCAAACCAGCAGGAACACCCAGGTCCGGCGCCGCATATCCCTGGCAAAAAACAGATAGGAAAGCGCCATGAGCAGCGCAAGCATCCCCAGCGCGGAAAACGTGAACCAGTGGCTCATGAAACCGGTGATTCGTTCTCCGACATAAAAGCTGTAGAAATCGCTGCCCGCCGCCCGCGCCTGCCTGACTTTGTCCGCGAATTGAACGATGCCAAGCCCGGCGCTGCCGGCCGCAAACCCCGCCCACGCCAGCACCAGAAAACGTATGTTCGCCAGCGTCCGCAGCAGAGTAAACACTACGAGCAACTGGCAGAAAACGTACATCTTGCGCACCTGCGGCAAACCGGCCGCGGGATCCTCGGAAAACGCCACGGCGACGAGCGTCCCCAGCAGGAACAATCCCAGCGGAAGCCAGATCGGCGGCAGCCTGAGTTTTTCGCGGGAAAGCAGAAGCGCCAGCAGCGCCATCCCAAGCAGAGTCTGCGAGGGCGCGATGCCAAGAATGACGACCGCGGACGAGCCCAGGGTCAACCCGATCGCCGCCCGCAACATGAGGCTATCCGAGGGTTTCATCGCGCTTAGAGTCTACACGAAAGAAACGCGGTGTGGATGCACCCGTGGAGTATACCCAGGCTGGAGTCCGATTTGGCTTGCAAGGCGGCCTATCTGTGGCCGAAATACATCAGCCAGCCGAGGCCGAAGAGCACCGCGACGAAACAGGCGAAGCAGTACAGGCCGTAGATCAGGCGCTCGCGATCCGTCCTCTTGGTGACCACCCCGAGCACGATCGAAGTGAACAGTGAAAATAGCAGCGCGGCCTCGAAATGCGAGAGATTTACCTTCGGCATCAGTCCTTCTTCCCGACCGCGATTTCGTACGCGTCCACCATGGCCAGCACGTTCAGCAGGCCCGCGGTGACGAGAAACTTGGTGCCGTAGTCATGCACCGCGCCCGCCATGTCCGGCTGCGAGTAACCAAGCCAAGTCGCCAGCAGGTACGGAATGCCGGACAGCAGATTGCACAGGAACCCGCCGTAGTAAATCACAATCGTGAGCAGGTCCCCGCTCTGCGGTTTCAAGAAGTGGCCGCGCATCATCAATCCGAGCAGGAACATCAAGACGACCGAGGCGAACAGCAGTCCGGCTCGCCCGTAGCGCTTCAGCAGGAAATGGCCCCCGCCTGGTATGAACCACGCCAGAGCCACCGCCGGACCCCATTGACGGAGGGGTTGCATCGGCTCCTTCTTCTGCTTGGAACTCATGGTGAGAATTCTTATTCTAACATCGAGGCTTAAGCCGTCCGCTTGGCCGAGTGCCGGAGCCGGAGCCAGTCCTCGCCACCAATGGCAGGCACCGAGGATTTAGCGCCCGCCGCCTACCCAGCCATGAACGTTTGGCACCGGCGATGCCGCTACCCGGGCAGCATCTTCGTGATGTCGTTGTACAGGACGAAAGCCATTACCGCCATCAGGAAGGCAAACCCGAGCTTGAACACGGCTTCCTTGACCCGCAGGCTGAGGTCGCGGCGCATCAGCATCTCAACCAGCAGCATCAGGATCACGCCGCCGTCGAGAATGGGAATGGGCAGAAGGTTGAAAACCGCCAGGTTGAGGCTCACCACTGCCATCAACCCAATGAAGGCAGTCGCGCCCTCACGTGCCGCGTCGCCCGAAAGCTTCGCGATTCCGATCGGCCCTTCCAGCGACTTCGGCGACAGCCGCTGCTCCAACATCCCCCGCAGGAATTGGTAGATCAGCGTGGCGCTCTTCAGGTTCTGCGAAATGGACTCGCGCAGTGCGTCGGGAAACGCAAGCTGCGTCATCACCATGTGCGGCTGCGGCAGCACGCCGATCATCCACCGCGGAGCGGTGCCCGGAGGGTCCTGCCCTTTGACCGGCTGGATCGTTACCGTGTGCTCCTGGCCCTGCCGCAGATACTCGATCACCACCGGCCGTCCGCCCGCGCTGTTGATCATCTCGTGCAGGCGCTGGATCGACCGCAGCGGCTTTCCATCCACTTTCAGAAGGATGTCGCCCACCTTCAGGCCCGCTTTTTCCGCCGGCATGTTGCGGGAAACGTCGGCTACCTCCACCTGCCCCTGCGCGTGCCAGCCTGCGGAACCGACGCCCGTCCGTTCATCCAGGACCGGCTTCACCACCGTCCAGAACTCGTTTCCCTGGCGCGAGATTCTGACGTTGAGTTCCCTCCCGGCGCTGGCGACTTCCCGGATCACAATGTCTTCCCACGTGGGGTTGTGTTTGCCGTCGAGGGTGACGATGCGGTCGCCTTCCCGAATGCCCGCCTTAGCCGCCGGCGAATTCGGCGTCACGTAGCCGATCATGCCTTCCTGCGACGGGTCCGGCGGCTTCGGATACTTCACCATGAACAGCCCGGTGAGCAGCCCGACCGCCAGCACAATGTTCATCGCGGGCCCGGCGAATGCGATGATCAGCCGCTGCCATCGCGGCTTGGCCAGAAACGCGCGCGGATCGTCGACGCTCTCATCGCCCGGCTGTTCGCCGGCCATCTTGACGTAGCCGCCGAACAGAATGGCCGAAAACCGGAAATCAGTCTCGCCTTTCCTGAAACCGAAGAGCCGGGGGCCGAATCCGAAGCTGAAAACCTCGATTCTTACGTTGAAAAAACGCGCGGCCCAGTAATGCCCCAGTTCGTGGACCAGGATCATCACCCCGATCAGAACCAGCAGCCAGATTATGTTTTGAGCTGCTTCCATAAAAAATCTCTCAAACCGCCCCGACCGGCCGGACCGTTGTCGCTGTTTTACATCTGTTCACGATTTCCCTCGCCACCGCGCGCGATTCCTCGTCGATCTGGAGAACTTCTTCCACCGAACGCGCCTGCCTGACCGGCACGCGCGCCAACGTCTCCTCCACGACGCCGGCAATGCCCGTAAACCCCACGTTCCCGCGCAGAAAAGCTTCTACAGCAACCTCATCGGCCGCGTTCAGCGTGCAAGTAGCGGATCCCCCTGTTTCCTGTGCCTGGTAGGCCAATGCCAGCAGCCGGAACTTGTCCATGTCCGGCGGCTCGAATTCCCATACCCGCGCCTCACGCCAGTCCAGGCGCGGAACCACGGAGGCTTCCCTGTCCGGATAGGTGAGCGCGTACTGGATGGGCATGCGCATGTCGGTTGCCGAGATCTGCGCGATCACGCTCCCGTCGGTGTACTCCACCATCGCATGCAGCGAGGATTGGGGATGAACCACGATTTCGACCACTGACGGCGGCACGCCGAAAAGCCAGCAGGCTTCAATCACCTCGAAGCCCTTATTCATCATCGTAGCGGAGTCGATCGTGATCCGCTTGCCCATCTTCCAGGTTGGATGCTGGAGCGCCTGTTCCGGAGTCACTTTGTCCAGCAATTCTTTCGGCGTCTTCCGGAAGGGTCCGCCGGAAGCTGTCAGAATGATGCGCGCCACCTCCGAGCGCCGCCCTCCGCGCAGGCACTGGTGGACCCCGTTGTGCTCGCTGTCTACGGGGATCAGCTCGGTACCGGCCTCGCGCGCCGCTTCCGTCACCAGCTTCCCGCCCGCTACCAGAACCTCTTTGTTCGCCAGCCCCACGGTCTTGCCCAGCCGGACGGCTTCGTACGTCGCCTCCAGCCCCGCCACTCCGACAATCGCCGACATCACGAAATCGACTTCCGGGGCGGCAGCGGCAGCCACCCTCGCCCGGGGGCCGAACTCCAGTTGCGGCCAGGCCGATTTCGCCATCCCGGTTTCCGCAAGCTCCTCGATTAGACGCTCACGATCCGCCTCCGTTGCCACGACTGCAACCTGGGGCCGGAACTCCGCCACCTGCCGGGCCAGCAGTTCGGCGTTCCTTCCGGCTACCAGCGCAAACACGCTAAAGTCGTCGCGCCGGCTCCGGACTACGTCGAGGGTGCTGCATCCGATGGAACCCGTGGAACCGAGAACGGTGAGTTTCTTCATTGAGCGACCGTAAGCAACATTTATCAGTATAAATCCGAACCGGAGTCCATCTCAGATTCGGTTTTCAGAATCTTCACTGTTGCAAGTTTCATCAGTGGGAGGGTTTCGGGCGGCTTTTTCTTTGTGGGGCGCCGGGGAGGATTGCTTCAGGGGTCTTTTATTTAGAGGTTAGTCTCGCTTTGGTGGGAGTTGCCTCCCCGGCTTGTTTCCAATAATAGAAGATCTCAGACCAGAATGCAACTAATTTTTGTAGATTTTTAGCGCCGCCTCACTTCAACTCCCGCCCAGGCCTCCAAAACCTTGATAGAAGAGCAGAAATCCTCATCTCCATAGCCGGCTGCGATCGCCGCCTGATACATTTGCTGGGTGATCGCGGTCAGCGGAAGCGGCACTCCCTGCTGTTTTCCGGATTCCAGCGCCAGCCCAACGTCCTTGTGCATCCACCGCACCGAAAAATTCGTCTCGAAGTTGCGGTCGAGCACGTAGGGCGCTTTGAAGGCGATCAAACCGGAGCGGGCGGCGCTGTTGTTCAGGATTTCCAGCATCAGCTCGGGGTCGACTCCCGCCTTCGTGCTCAGCACCATGCCTTCGTTAAATGCCTGCAAGAGGTTGGAAAGAATGAGGTTCTGGGTAAGCTTGGCGTTCAGCCCCATGCCCTGCTCCCCGCAATAGTAGAACTGCCTCCCCATTACCTCGAAGTATGGCCGCACGCGCTCGAAGACTTCCTTGTCCCCGCCGATCATGAAGGTGAGCGTGCCGTTTTCGGCCCCTGGTTTGGAACCCGTGCAGGGCGCGTCGAGAAAATGTATGCCTTTGGCCGCCAGTTCCCGGCCGATTTTCCGGCTGCCGGCGACCGAGATGGTGCTCGTGTCCACGATCACCGAGCCCTTCCGCGCCCCTTCGATCATCCCGTCCGGCCCCAGAATCACCTGTTCGGACATGGCCGTGTCGCCGACGCACAGAAAAGAACACTCAGCGAACTCGGCCACCTCGCGCGGCGTCCGGCAGAACACGCCCTTTTCCGCTTCGGCCAGTTCCTGCGCCTTGCGGGCCGTGTGCGACCAGACCGCGACGCAGTGCCCGGCGCGCATCAGGTTGCGCGCCATCGGATACCCCATGATTCCCAGTCCAAGAAAACCTAGCTGTGCCAAGCAGTTCCTCCGAAAGACAGTATAATAGCGCCCCCTGCTTACAGTCCCTTAAACAACAAAATGCCGGAGAAGGCATCCTTCTCCGGCCTTCGGAGAACCCATCCCCTGTCAATAGCGGACTCACCCGCCCTTTCACGGGCCCCAATGACTCTGGCCTAATAGTCTAGGCGCGTTCGGGTCTCTTCACCATCCCCCTTTTTCTGTATTTTTTCTTCGCGCGGTTTACGGCCGCCGCTCCCCGCTTTCGATTTCAGAAGGGATCGAACCGCTTCCACGAGCGCCTCAGGGGCAAAGGGCTTGCACAGGACCGGCATTCCGGCCGGGAATTCCGAGCCTCCGACTCCGGACAGCCCGAGCATTTTCATCCCGGGATACCTTTTCGAGAGTTCCTTGAGTTCCGGCGGCTGCCCGTCAATCACCAAAAGGTCAATCTCGCCCCTACGCTGTTCGTAAAGCCGTACAGCGCTCTCTCCATTTCGGGCCTGAATAACTGAAAAACCCGCCCTCTGAAGAATCTCTTTCACCAACTGCCGCACCGCGGGCTCGCGTTCGATGACCATCACGGTCGCCGTCTTATCCAGAGGCATTCTCGCTAGGAAACCCGCCGCGCAGGCGTGCGCTTACGAACTGCCACGTGCGCTTCACTTCCCGCCCGGCGAACAAAAGCCCAGGTTACGGCTGCCGGGTGGACCAGGCCCAGCATCTTCAACCGGCGCCGCCTCCCCCGCAAGAAGCCGGCGCGGAGGGCCGCAACCTGGGACTGCAAAGGAGATTCCCAATGGTTAGTGACTTCGGGCCGCGATTCGTTACAGAAAATCCGGAAAAATTTCTCCGCTTTAAAAGACCGGGTGCGACGAGCACCTGAAAGGGTGAGCGAGGCCCATCCCGGCTCCACGCCTGGGCCAGCAGGACCTCGCCTTTGAGGATCCGGAAGCGCCAATACGTCAGGGAATCGGTTTTCTTAATCGAGTTGTATCTTGAAGCCGAAACGGGCTGTTTCCGAAAGGTCCCCGCTGCAACGTAAAACAAGTGTGTAGGCTCCTGACTGCAGGCGGGAAACCGGAATGAGGATGCTGATGTGGGCGGCGGGAGAAGCGGGCGCCGGCGCGGCGACCGAGAAACCGCCGCTCTCCGGAGCTTCCGCCCGGATATCGCACACGTAGGCAGAGCATTCGGCGCCTGGCGGGATATCGAGCAAGAGGCCCACGAACAGCGCCTCCTTCGGCACGGCAAGCACCTGATCGCCGCCCTGCCCTACCGGCCGGAGGAAGTGCGCCACGTAGGCGCGGGGTTCGCCGAGCCGCTGCAACTCCTTCCGCAGCCGCGGAATTCGCACGAGTTCCTGGTAGCCGGCGATCGCCGCCAGAGCGGCTGCCGCCGTGATCAGGTAGGCTGGGCGCAGCCAGCCGGTCGCCGTCCGCCGGCCCGCGTAATCGCCGCCCTCCGCCAGGACAGCGCGGGCGTTGGCCGCAAACGCGGCCCCTGCTTCCACTTCCGCCGCGCATTCGGGGCATTCGAAGTAATGCTCTTCGAAGGCGCTCCGTTCGGCGGGCGATAGCTCGTTGAGCAGATACTTGTCGGCGGCCTGACGTTCAACAGCCTCCCGGTGGTTCATGTCACATCATTCAAACGTTACAGTGAAACTCCGGCCGCTTGCGTTTCATGTCTTGGCCAGCCTTTCACAATATAAAGTCATTTTCTGCCGAAAGCTAGCCTTGGCCCGGTGCACCAAAACTCTTAAGTACTCGGGGCTGACTTGCATTTCCTGGCAGACCTCCGCCTTTGACTTCTCCTCAAGAAATAACTTCCGCAGCGCCGTCCGTTCCTTGGGAGACAGTTCCGCAAGCACGCTTTCCACGAGTTTCTTGCGTTCCTCAGTGATCAGACCTCTTTCCAGTTCCATGCGCTCGTCCGCAGGCTCGGGCACTTCATCGGCTGTTATACCGCCATATCTTTCTTCCATGCGGCGGTACTCCCACAGCACATGATTCGAAGTCGCACATACAAAAGCGCCTAAACTGGCGGGCTGAGTAATTCCCTCCGACCGGACAGCCAGCGAGACCCGCAGGAGCGTTTCCTGCATCACATCCTGCAACATCTGCCACGAGCGCACGCCGTTAAGTAGCTTGAGCCGGAGTATTTTCCCGAAGTATCTGCTGAAATGGCTCTCCGTTTCGGCATCTCCTTCTCTTAATCGCTTCAGATACTCCGCGTCGAACTGAACTTCTTCGGCGGTATCTCCCATTTCGGAAATGCCGTAGTATATCGGCTTCAATCTTCACGCGCAAGGGAGTAATAACCGGAACATTGATTCCAGAACTCTCTTACCAATTACTCCTGGCAATTAAGGGAGGGTTAAATGAAAATCCTTGACGCGGCACTCCCCTGTTCTGTTAAAAAAGATTCAGGTTCCTCCAGCAGCTCTGGGTCTGGATGGGGCATAACCACTTTCCAGGAGGGTCCATGATCGCCAGGGAAACTCGTGAAAACAGAGGTGCGCCGGCTGCATTCCGCCTGGATGTCCGGTTGCACGAACTACTTACAAAGACACCTCAGAGGCCGGCCCCGCTGCCCGGAGACGATCAATTAACGCTCCCCGAGCCTGTCTTCCCGCAATTTCCGGAAAAACTGGCCGAAACGCATCCGGACGACGTGGAAAAACCCGATCCGCACCGGCGCCGCTGGACCGCCCCGCTCGTTATACGCTGTCTCCGGGGCTGGCTGACTCCCTACATCCGTTCGCGAGTGCTTCCCGGCGACTTTCACCCGATCATCGCTTACCTGTTCACGGAGTGGAAGTGCAATCTGGATTGCCATTACTGCTGGGCATTCGACAACTCCGTGAAGGGGATGACCGAGGCCACGGCGCGGCGCTCGATCGACTGGCTGCGCGATACGGGATGCGGCGTTCTGGCGCTCATGGGCGGCGAACCGCTGCTCAGGCCGCAATTCGTGCACAAAGTCGTGTATTACGCGGCAAAAAAGGGCTTTTGGGTGTACGTTCCCACCAACGGGCGGCTGCTGCGCCCCGGCGTGGTCGACCGCCTGGGCGACGCCGGAGTCGCCACCGTGAACTTCGCCGTCGACGCCGTGGATGAAAAGCCCGGGCTACCCAAGGCCCTGAACCCGGTCCGGCGAAACTTCGAATACCTCGTAAACCGGCAATACCGCTACGGTTATTCGGTTTTCTTCAACATGAATATCTGCCGGACCAATCTGGAGGATATCAAGCAGCTCACCGAGATCGCCCACAAGCACGGGATCGCCACCGACTATCACATCAATGAATCGCCGATGCTCGAGCAGAGTCACTTTAAGCACCTGAACGGGAACAGCACCTTCATCACCCCCGAGGACTGGCCCCGAGTAGACGAGTTGATCGACTGGATCATAGAGAAGAACCGGCAGGGCTACAAGATGGTGAACTCCATTGCCCGCCTCAATGAAATGAAGGAGTTCATGCGCGGCAAGGTGCAGTCATGGAACTGCCGGGCGGGACAGAACTCGCTGATTATACGCGTCGACGGAACGCTGGCGCCGTGCTTCCCGATGTACTCGGCCAACTATGACTGGGGCGTGGCGGGAAATCATAAGTTCGACACCGCACAATTGAACGAGATGAAGCAATCCTGCCAGCCGCATTGTTTCTCGACGCTGAACCACAACCTTGCCTACTGTTACAACGCCTCGCGCGCGATCAAGTGGGTACTGCGGCAGGCGCTCAGAGGTTTTCAGGGAGTAACCGGCAGCTTCGAGGACTAAGGGGTTTCCGAGCCGCTATACTCCGAAATTGGAGAATATTGCGGCTCATGTCCGTACTGGATCTGTTCAGACTTGATGGAAAGACCGCGCTGGTGACAGGCTGCAAGCGCGGCATCGGAAGGGCGTTGGCCGTCGCGCTGGCCGAAGCGGGCGCCGATATCGTCGGCGTCAGCCGGACTCTGGAATGCCCCGGCAGCGAAGTCGAGAAGGAGGTGCGCGCGCTGGGCCGGATGTTCACGGGCTACGCGTGCGACTTCGCGGACCGGAAAGCGGTCTACGCGCTCGTGGACCGCGTGCTGAAGGAACTCCCCCCGATCGACATTCTGGTGAATAACGCCGGCACGACTCTGCGCAAGCCCGCGGCGGAGCACCCCGACGAATATTGGGATCTTGTGATCGAGACGAACCTCAATTCGCAGTTCGTGCTGACCCGCGAATTGGGCAAGCGGATGCTTGAGCGGGGCGCGGGCAAAATTATCTTCACGGCGTCGCTGCTTTCCTTTCAGGGCGGCATTTACGTTCCGGGCTATGCGGCGGCAAAGGGCGGCATCGCGCAGCTCACCAAAGCGCTCTCAAACGAATGGGCGCCGAAGGGTGTGCAGGTGAACGCCATCGCGCCCGGCTACATAGCGACCGATCTCACGGAGCCGCTGCGCGTCGATCCGGTGCGAAACCCGGACATCCTGGCGCGCATACCGGCCGGCCGGTGGGGCGAGCCGGCGGATCTGGCCGGAGCGGTCGTTTTTCTGGCTTCTCGCGCCTCGGATTACGTGACGGGAACGGTGCTCACGGTCGACGGCGGCTGGATGGCGCGCTAGAAAGGCCGCGCGTACCCGCAAAGGTTTTTTGGGGACGGAGCGTCAAATTTGCGTGTCCACTCTGAGTAAGTGCTATCCGTAGCGGCCTTCGATGTAGTCGGCCGTGCGGGGGTCTTTTGGCGTGAGGAAGAGGTCTTCGGTCCGCGTGTGCTCGATCAGCTCGCCCATCAGCATGAATGCGCACTCGTGGCTGACGCGGCGCGCCTGCGCCATGTTGTGGGTGACGATCACCACGGTGTAGCGCCCGGCCAGCGTCAGCATCAGCTCCTCGACGGCGAGCGTCGCCTCACTGTCCAGGGCGGAGCACGGCTCGTCCATCAGAATGATTTCCGGCTTGAGCGGCAGCAGCCGCGCGATGCAGAGTTTCTGCTGTTGATCGAGTTGCAGCGTGGTGGCGCGGACGTGCAGGCGGTCTTTCAGCTCGTCCCAGAGAAACACGTCGCGGAGCGCCTTTTCCACGATGTCGTCGAGCACGGATTTTCGCCACTTGAACAGCGGGCTGTGGATGCGCAGGCCGAAAACAATGTTCTCATACACGGAGATCGGCAGCGGGTTAGGCCGCTGGAACACCATTCCCACGGTCTTGCGCAGCTCGATCAGGGAAACGTCGGGCGCGTAGATATTCTGCCCCAGGATCTTGATTTCGCCGGACGTTCTTACATACCCGTAGCGCTCGTTGATGCGGTTGAAGCAGCGCAGCAGCGTGGTCTTCCCGCAGCCCGAGGGGCCGATCAGCGCGGTGATCTCGCCGCGCCGCACGCGAAAGTTCACGTTCCTCAGGGCCTGGAAATCCCCGTACCAGAGATTGAGATTCTTTGTCTCGATGCTGTGTACGGCGCCCGCGCTCATCCAAAGACCCCGTTCACATACTCGTAGGTCTTGCGGCTGCGGGGGGAGTCGGAGAAGATCACCTCGGTGCTGCCAATTTCCTCAAGCTGCCCGTTGAAAAGGAACGCGATGCGGTCCGCAAGCCGGCGCGCCTGTTGCACCAGGTTTGTGACCAAAATGATCGTCATACGCGACCGCAGTTCCTTCAACACGTCTTCAATGCGCATTGTGGTGACCGGGTCGATGGCGATGGAGAACTCGTCGAGGCAGAGGATTTCGGGATCGTGCGAGAGCGCCCGCGCGATGGTGAGCCGCTGCTGCTGCCCGCCCGAAAGCTTGGTGCCAAGCGTATCCAGGCGGTCCTTCACTTCGTCCCAGAGCGCCGCCTGGCGGAGGCAGCTCTCGACGCGCTTTTCGAGCTGGCGGCGGTCCCGGATGCCGGCCATGCGCGGGGCGAACGCAACATTGTCGAAGATCGTCATCGGCAGCCCGACCGGCAGCGGCGCCACCATGCCTATCTTCCGCCGCAGCGCGTAAACGTCCTTGATCTGCCGGATGTCTTCGCCGTCCACCTTCACCGTGCCGCTGACAACCGCGCCCGGAACGCTGTCGATCGTGCGGTTGATCACCTTGAGCAAAGTGGTCTTGCCGGATTGCGAAGGCCCGATGATGCCGAGCACCTCGTTGCGGTACACGTCCAGGGTGACGCCGCGAAGGACCTCACGCCGCCCGTAACGGACGTGCAGATCTTTGATTTCGATCATTACATCCGTCTTCACCATTTCTTTCGTGCGCGAAGGCGTGTGCGTACGATGATCGAGAGGGCGTTCACCATCAGGACGGTGCCGAGCAGCACGATCGCCGTGCCAAAGGGCAGCGCGTGCGGCACGCCCGGCACTTGCGTGGAGATGGTGAACAGGTGCATGGAAAGCGCCATGCACTGGTCGAAGGGTCCGTAGGCGAACAGATCCCCTTCCTGAATCGCCTTGTAGAACACGGCTCCGGTAAACATGATGGGCGCGGTCTCGCCGGCCGCGTGCGCCACCTCCAAAATCAAACCGGTGAGAATGCCGTTGATCGAGTTCGGCAGCACGACGTGGCGGATGGTCTGCCACCGCGTGGCGCCCACGTTCCAGCAGGCCTCGCGGAAGGCCATCGGCACGGCCGCAAGCGCCTGCTTGGTGCTGGCGATGATGACCGGAAGCGTCATGATCGCCAGGGTCAGCGAAGCCGCCAGGATCGACTTTCCCAGCCCGGCGAACAGCACGAAGGCGCCCAGACCGAACAGCGCGTGCACGATGCTCGGCACGCCGGCCAGGTTCACCACGGCCAGGTTCACCATCCGCGTGAACCAGTTATCCTTCGCATATTCGTTCAGGAACACCGCCGCCAGCACACCGATGGGAGTGGAAATCGCCAGCGACAGCAGCACCAGGTAGCAGGTCCCTAGCAACGGCGACCAGATCCCCCCGGACCGCATTCCATCCTTTGGATTCGTGAAGATGAAATCCAACGAAAGAATCGGCAGCGCCTGGTAAAAGATGTAGCCGACGATCAGCACCAGCGGCGCGACCAGCAACAGCGTCATGAAACCGAAGACCGCCTTAGCGACGGTTTCGCTTCGATGCTTTCTGCGCGTTAATGGAGTGGTCTGGAACACGAGCTAACGTCTGCCGGCGCCTGCCTCATCTGCCTCGAATACCGCGCACGACGAGGTCGGCGGTCAGGTTAATTACGAATGTAATCGAGAACAACAGGATACCAATGATGAAGAGCACCTGGTAATGCTCGGAGTGCACAGGCGCCTCTCCCAACTCCGCGGCGATGGTCGCCGTCAGCGTCCTCACCGAATCCATCACACTGTGTGGAATATTGATCGAGTGCCCGGTGGCCATGAGAACGGCCATCGTTTCGCCGACCGCCCGGCCCACGCCGAGCAGTCCCGCCGCCAGCAGCCCGTTTTTCGCCGCCGGCAACAGCACGCGATAGATCAACTGCCACTTCGTTGCGCCGAGCGCCAGCGCCGCCTCGCGGTAAGTGTCGGGCACCGCCTTCAACGCGTCCTCGCTGATCGAGACGATGATCGGCGAACTCATCAGGGCGACTATGATGCCGCCGTTCAGAACGTTCAGCCCGATCGGAGCGTCGAACAGCCGCATGATGATCGGGTTCATCACCGTCAGCCCTATGAAGCCCCAGACCACCGACGGGATGGCCGCCAGCAGCTCGATGATAATTTTCAGAATCTCTCTCAGGCGGCCTCCGCAAAACTCGGAGATGAAAATCGCCGCCCCGATGCCGAACGGAACCGCGATCGACATCGCCAGCAGGCTGACGCTTGCCGTGCCGGCGATCAGCGCCAGCGCGCCGTATCGCACATTGGTCTTCGATGTGGGATACCACTCGATACTGCCGAAAAATTCGCGGGGATCGAAGCCGCCGAACAGAAATCCGGCGCCCTCGCGGAACACGAAAAAGAAAATGCTGAGGATGAAAAGAATGGCGCTGACGCCGCACAGCCGGATGAGCACCTCCATCGCGGCTTCGGCGATCACTTCCCACCGTCTACGCTGCTTATGCATCTGGATGCCGGTCTCCGCTCCGCGCGCTCAGGACTGAGACACCGGTCGCACGGGCACGTATCCGGTTTGCTCGACGATCTTCTGGCCCGCGTCGGAAAGAACCCAGTCCAGATACTTCTTCGTCTCGCCGGACGGTTCGCCGAGCACGTACAGTAGCAGCGGACGTGCAATGGGGTAATTCTGGTTGAGGGTGTTTTCCACGGTTGGGGGGTACGCCGTCTCCCCCGCCTTCTTAGCCACTCGCAGCGCCTTGACGCCCGGCGTGACGTATCCCATGCCGCTATAACCGATAGCGCCCGGCGTTTTGGATATCAGTTCGACACAGTCCTTCGAGCCGTGCATGTCGCGGGACCCAAGCTTGAAGTCCCGTCCTCCAAGGACGGCGTCGCGAAAGTAAACATACGTCCCCGAATTCGATTGCCGGCTTATGCGCACGATCTCGTCCCGCGCGCCGGGGATTCTTACGCCGAGCTGCGACCACCTTTCAATCTTTCCGCCTTCGCCGAATATTTCGGCCAGCTGCTCCAGCGTGATTTCCTCCAGCGGGTTGTCCTTGTGAACGAAGACGGCGAGCGCGTCGTAGCCTGCCAGAAACTCGCGCGGCTCCTTCCGGGTGGTTTTCTTCGCCCGCTCGATTTCCTCCGGTTCAATCACGCGGCTGCAATTGGCGATATCGACCGTTCCGGCGATGAGCGCCGCGATGCCGGTTCCGGACCCGCCTCCCGACACCTCCACCGAAACCAATGGAGCGACGCGGGTGTATTCCTCGGCCCAGGCCTGCGCGAGGTTGACCATCGTGTCCGAACCGGTGTTCTGAATGATCGTTTTTTGAACCTCCTTACGCCGGGAACAGCCCGTTATGAACAGAGATAGGATGGCAACACCAGTAAGAGCGGATTTCAGCATAAATTCAGGATCAGGTTCGACATCGAGACTCCCTAGCCGAACGGCGCCTGCCCGTCTCCGAGGATGGCATGCACCAGGTCGCGGACATGCTGAGTGAGCCACTGAAATGCCCGCTCATATTCGGCGCGGATCTCCTCGGGAGACCCCTGCGCCTTGGACGGATCGGGCACCGCCCACTGCAAGCCCAGGACCTTGGTCGGCCGCTGCGGAAAGGCCTTTTCCGCGTCCTTCGAGAGCGCCACCATAATGTGGAAGCTCTCCGAGCGGAGCACCTCGCCGACCGAGCGGGAAGGCTGGTTGGAAATGTCGTATCCCTTCTCCGCAAGAAACCAGACGGTCCGGGGATCGACAGCGCCCCCGACCAGGCCCGCGCTGCTGAAGGAGAATCGCTCTGCTTTCAGGGCTTTGGCAGCCACCTCGGCCATCCGGCTCAGGCAATCGTTGTTGTCGTCGACGAACAGCACATGAAAGCCTTCCCGGGGCAGGTGCCTGCGGTACTCGCCCGTTGCGAAGTAAAGCGCCTCCTCGCAGATGTTTGTGGCCTGGTCCGAAACGCGCTCGAAGCGCCGCGCCACCGTCAACAGCGGCGACAGCGCCTCAAGCGGCAAGCGGCCTTCCTCCCGCCACTCCACCAGCTTGTCGCTCAGGTCGTCACGAACCTGGTTGACCCGCGGCTCGACGCTCATCGTGGCGCGAGCCAGTTCCGGGTTCTTATCGACAAAGGCGTGAACGGCGTTGTGCAGCATCGGGATCGCCAGGTTCGCGATCTCGTGAAAACTGTCTTTGGGAATCTCGTAAGGGAGGTGGCTCATCAACAGGATCTGCCGGGCAATGCTTTCGGCGTAATCGCCGACGCGTTCGAGCTGCCCGGCCACCTTGCTGGCCGAGTACACGAACCGCAAATTGCCGGCCGCCGGCTGGTGCCGGATGATGAACTCCACGCACAGCCGGTCCAGTTCTGTCTCGAGCGCATCCACGTCCTGGTCCCGAAGGATCACCGAGTAGGCGAGCTGGCGATCCCGCGTCAGAAAGGCCTTGAAGGCACGCGTGAGCGCCCGCTCGTCCAGCGCGGCCATCGTCAGCAGCTTCGAACGGATGACGTCAATGTCGCGCTGCAAGAACGCTTCGAGATGCGGTGTGGACGGAGATTCCAAATCCTGAGTCCCTTTATCGACCACGTAAGGCGGTCTGATGAAGCATTATACGGTATTTTGGGGGCTTTTCGGCCCGGCGGTCTGAAAACAAAGAAGAAATTCCGTGGTTCCGAAGAAAACTTCCGGTTTCGCGATCCGCGCGTGGTGGTACACTGACAACTCAGGAACAGCATGCGCTGGGCGCAGGACTGCAGGCTCGAAAAATCCCTGCTGCTCGTCTGCCTGCTCCTGCTTGCGCAGTGGACCGGTTTCTATATGGTGCTGTGCGTCTCCGGGCCGGACCACGTCCAAACCGAAGTCTTCGACGCGCGCTGCACCTCCTCACCGCCGTCTGACGCCGAGGGGATCGTTGGCGCCGGCGGGAGATGTACCGGCTGCACGGACATGCCGGTGCAAACCGCCTACGGCTGGGATGCTTCCCGCCGGGAAACCGGCGACAACGTCCTCACCGCGCTGCCTGCCGAATCGCCGGGCGGCCTGGTTCGCCCAGCGGTATCTGAAACTGCTTTCGATGCGGTCCGCTCCCCTCTGGCATCCAGTCGGCTCGCCACCGCCGTCCCTCTCCGCTGCTAATCCTTTTCCCTGTCTCGCGATTGGAGGCGCCACTCGTGCCGGCGCCGTTTGAGGTTTAGGTAAAGCCCGACAAAGGGAGGGATTATGCAAGGTTATTCGCCCGCGATCAGGGCGGCGTGCTGCGCGGCGCTATTTGCACTGGCAGCCTTTCCGCAAAGTCCGGCCGCCGTCGCCAGCGCGGATTCCCTGGAACAACTTGTAGAACTGGCTCTCCAACGCAATCCGAATTTGCTAGCCGCCCGGCAGCGTCTGGCCGAGGCGCAAGGATTGCTGCGGCAGGCGGGAATACGGCCCAACCCCGCGCTTAACGTTGCCTTTGCAAGCGGCGCCCCTCTGGGTAGTCACGGCGAACGGCTGTTCGAGGTCGGATATTCGCACACCTTCGAACTCGGCGGCAAGCGCACGCGGCGCGTCGAGGTAGCGAATATCCAGGCTGCCGCGGCGCGGTTGGAAATCGCAAACCTCGAACGGCAGCTCCGGGCGGACGTGAAGTCGCGCTACATCGAGGCGCTTGCGGCAATGAGGAACCTCGGAAATGCCCAGCGGCTTCTGGAATTGAACCGCAAGAGTTATGAACTCGCCACCGCCCGCGCGCGCGAAGGAGAAGGCGCGCCCCTCGAGCAGGGACTGCTCCAGGTTGAGGTCAACCGCATCGATTCCGACAGGCTGTTGTTTGAAAGCCAGGTCGAGCGCGCTGTCATGGAACTCAAGCTGCTGGCCGGGATGGACCAGGAGGGCACGCTGAAAATTTCGGAACCCCTGAGACCGCCGGCAGTCTCCGTCAGTCTGGAACGCGTGCTGGAGCAGGCGCTTGCGCAGCGGCCGGACATTCAGGCCGCCCGGCTCCAAGAGCGGCTGGCAGACGCCGAGCTCAGCCTGGCGCGGGCAGAGGCATCGCCCGATCTGGTTGCCACGGGACGGTACGCCCAAGTGCAGGGGCAATTCGACCAGTTCGGGTTCGTACAGCCGGGAGGGCCGCTGGCGCCGCTGACCGACACCGACAACATGCTTTCGGCGGGAATCACAATTTCCCTGCCGGTCCGGAACCGGAATCAGGGCAACATCGAGGCTGCTATCGCCCGCAGCCGCGCGGCGCGCCTCCGGCGGGAAGCTCTGGAGCGGTCGGTCCGCCAGGAGGTGCTGGCGGCGGTGAACCGCTACGAGGCCGCCCGGCGGGCGCTCGACATTTTCGAGCAGGGCGTCGTCCGGCAGTCGCAGGAGAATCTGCGTATCGTCCGCAGCGCGTACGAGCTTGGAGAATTGCGCCTGTTCGACGTCATCGACGAGCAGCGGAAATTGCTCGAAACGCAGCGGGCGTATACCGACCTGCTGCGGGACGCAAACATCGCGGTTGCTGAGTTGGAGCGCGCCGTGGGCGCGCCGCTTGAGTGAGGTGCCGGCGTGAAATCCCGAACTCCCGTTCTGATTGCCGTTTTGATCGCCGCCGTTGGGATCGCGTACTATGCGGGCCGGAAGTCGGTCCAGCCGCCCGCGGCGCGCGAAGCCGGAGATGCTCATTCCACCGAACACGCGGAGCACGCCGGCGAGTTAACGCTTACCCCCGAAGCGCAGCGCAGGTTCGATGTGCAGTTTGCCACGGCCGAAGTGCGCCCGCTCGGCCAGGCGATTCAGGCCACCGGCAGCGTGCAGGCCAACGGCTCCAGAGTGGCGCACATCCGCGCGATTGCCCGCGGGCGCATCGACAGCGTGTACGTCCGGCTTGGGGACCGGGTCCGGGCGGGGCAGCGGCTCCTGGTCTACGACAATGCCGAACTCGGCGAGGCCATCGGCCAGTACCTTTCGGCCCTCGCCGACCTGCAGAAGGCGACGGCGGAAACCGAGGTGTCAAAGCGCGCTCTGGAGCGCGCTCAGAGCCTCGTGGATCTGGGCGCCATCGCGAGGGCGGAATACCAGCGCCGGGAAGCCGAGCACAAGTACGCCCTTGCGACCGTCGAGAGCCGCAGGGCGGAGGCCGCCAAAATCGAGGAAAAACTGCACCGCTTCGGGATGACCGACGCGGAAATCGGAAAACTCGACCCCCGCGCGGGTCTGGAATACCACCGCGAGCAGTCGCACAGCACGCTCACCGCTCCTTTTAGCGGCGTCATCACGCAGTTTAGTGCGGCGCCCGGCGAGACGATCGGGCCCGAGACCGAGCTCATGACAATCGCCGACCTCTCGACGGTTTGGGTTCTGGCCGACCTGTACGAGAAGGACATTCACGCCGTTCGCGAGGGACAGCGAGCCGAGGTATTCGTGCCATCCTATCCGGGCCGGGTTTTCGCGGGCGTCATCTCTTACGTCAGCGACGTGCTCGACGCCAACACTCGCACGGCGAAGGTCCGCGTCGAAGTTCCGAACCCGGAAGACCTGCTGAAGCTGGAGATGTTCGCGACCGTCCGGATTCCTGCGCCGGCGTCCCGTTCCGCCGTTGCGATTCCCGCCGCCGCGGTGCAGAACGTGGACGGGGCCACCGTTGCGTTCGTCAAAACAGCGGCCGACCGTTTCGAAAAGCGGACACTGAAGCTGGGACAGCGCTCCGGCGACTGGGTCGAGATCATCGACGGGATCAAAGCGGGCGAGGTGGTCGTTACCGAGGGCTCGTTCCTGCTGAAGTCCGAAGCCAGGAAGGGCGACTTGGGGCATCACCACGAGGAGTAGCGCCGGATGATCGAACGGATTGTCAGCTTCAGCATCGAGTGGCGCGTCCTGGTGGTGCTCGTTGCCTGCGCGATTGCCGGCTTCGGCCTGTACTCGGCGGCGGACCTGCCCATCGACGCGGTCCCGGACATCACCAGCAACCAGGTCCAGATCAACGCAGTCGCGCCCTCGTTCACCCCGCTCGAAATGGAGCAGTACGTCACCTTTCCGATCGAGCTGTCCATGGCGGGGCTTCCTGGCATGGAAAGCGTCCGTTCGCTCTCGAAGTTCGGCCTGTCGCAGGTGACGGTCACCTTCAAGGACGACGTGGACATCTATTTCGCGCGGCAGTTGGTGCTGGAGCGGTTGATTGCCGCGGAAAAGGAGCTGCCGGCGGGCATCACGCCGGAGATTGCGCCCGTCAGCACCGGACTGGGAGAAATCTACCAGTTCACAGTCGAGAACGCGCCCGATGCGCCGCAGCAGCGTTCCCTGATGGAGCTGCGCACCATACTGGATTGGTTCATCAAGCCGCAGCTTCGAACCGTTCCGGGCGTTATCGAAGTGAACTCGTTCGGAGGCGAGGAGAAGCAGTACCAGGTTCTGGTGGACCCAAACAAGCTGGTGAGCTACGGGATCAGCCTGGCTCAGGTGATCGAGGCGCTCGAGAAGAACAACGCCAACGCCGGCGGCGCTTATATCGAGCACGCCGGAGAGCAGCAGCTTCTGCGCGGCGTCGGGCTGATTCAGAACGAACGCGACATCGAAAACATTGTCGTCGCCTCACGTCAAGGCACGCCGATTTTTGTTCGCAACATCGGCGAAGTCAGTCTCGGGGCGCAGGTGCGGCAGGGCGCCGCGACCCGCGACGGCAAGGGCGAAACCGTCATGGGCATGGCGATGATGCTCAAGGGAGAAAACAGCCGCGCGGTCGCCGAGCGCGTCGAGCAGAAACTCAAGGAAACGGCGAAAGCGCTGCCTCCGGGCGTTGTAGTAAGTCCCTTTTACAACCGGCGCGACCTGGTCGACCGCACGGTGGCGACCGCGGTGGGAAACCTCGTCGAAGGCGGCCTGATTGTCATGGCCGTGCTGTTTCTTTTCCTGTTGCAGTTGAGGGCCGGCCTGATCGTATCTTCGGCGATCCCGTTATCCATGCTGGTTGCGATCATCGCCATGAAGTATTTCGGCGTGTCCGCAAACCTGATGAGCCTCGGTGCGATCGACTTCGGTCTGATCGTGGACGCCGCCGTCATCATCATCGAGAATTGCGTCCGGCGGCTTGCGGCGCGCCGCCGTGAACTCGGCCGGATGCTGAGCCGCGGCGAGCGGATCGAGACGATCCGTGCTGCCACGCTGGAAGTCAGGCGCGCCAGCCAGTTCGGCGAAATCATCATCATCGCCGCCTATCTGCCGGTTCTCGCGCTGGTGGGCATCGAAGGCAAGATGTTCCGGCCCATGGCCCTTACGGTCGTGTTCGCGCTCTCCGGGGCGCTGATTCTCAGCTTGACCGTCATTCCGGCCCTTGCGGCGCTGTTTCTGCGCGAACCCCGAGAGGCCGCTGTGGGAGCCAGCGGCGACAAGCACGATGACGAGCATTTCCTGATGCGCAGGCTGACGCGCTTCTACGACCGGATCCTCAAGCGAGCGATGCACCGCCCGGCGCCCGTGTTTGCGGCCGCAGCCGTGTTCGTCGCTGCGAGCTTTATGCTGTTCTTCCGCCTGGGCAGCGACTTCATCCCCGATCTGGACGAGGGCGCGATCGCCATAAATACCGGCCGTCTTCCCAGTGTGTCCCTGCCACAGGCCGTGAAAATGCTCACCGTGATGGAGCAGGCCATCAAGGAGCTGCCGGAGGTTGAGACCGTTACCAGCCGCATCGGCCGTCCGGAGATTGCAACCGATCCGATGGGTCCCGAGCACGCGGACACCTACGTCTTTCTGAAACCCAAAAAGGAGTGGAAAACGGCTCGTACGCAAGAGGACATCGTCCAGAAGATTTCCGAAAAGCTGAAGGTAATTCCCGGCATGAGCGTGGCGTTTTCGCAACCCATCAAGTTCCGGATGAACGAGCTGATCGAGGGCGTGGGCGCGCGGTCGGATGTCGTGGTCAAGATTTTCGGCGACGACCTTGAGCTGATGCGGGAAAAGGCCGAACAGGTCGCGCGCATTCTGAGCGGCGTGCCCGGCGCGGCCGACACCCGCGTCCAGCAGGTGTCCGGGCTGCCCGTGCTTCAGATCAAAATCGATCGCGACAAGATCGCCCGCTACGGCATCAACGTTTCCGACGTACAGCAATTGATTCAGAGCGCGATTGCGGGGTCCAAGGCGACGACTGTTCTCGAAGGCCTCATGCGGTTCGATCTGGTGGTCCGGCTGCCCGAGTGGGCCAGAAAGGACGCCGCCGCGATCGGGAACCTGCTCGTGAGCGCTCCGGGCGGGCAGAGGATCCCGCTCAGCGAGTTGACCGAGATCGTCAGTGAAGAAGGACCTGCGGAAATTTCCCGGGAGAACGGGCAGCGCCGCATTTCGGTCGAGGTGAACGCGCGCGGCAGGGATTTGGGAAGCTTTGTCGCAGAAGCTCAGCAAAGGGTTGCCGAACAAGTGGTGCTGCCGCCGGGGTACGTCATGACCTGGGGCGGAACGTTTCAGAATCTCAAAAGCGGCAGGCTCCGCCTGATGGTGGCGGTTCCGGTGACATTCATGCTGGTCTTCCTGCTCCTGTTCGCCACCTTCAAGTCCATGGGCCAGGCAACACTGATCTTTACGGGCATTCCTTTCGCGGTCACTGGAGGAATTCTCGCTTTGTGGCTGCGCGGAATGCATTTTTCCATGAGCGCGGGCATTGGGTTCATCGCCGTGTCGGGAGTGGCGGTGCTGAACGGTGTGGTTATGGTGGCATTCATTAACCAGTTGCGCGAGCGCGGCGCGCCGCTGCGGCAGGCCATCATGGATGGCGCAATCACCCGCCTCCGCCCCGTGCTGATGACGGCGCTGGTCGCCAGCCTGGGCTTCCTGCCGATGGCCATCTCAACGAGCCCCGGCGCGGAAGTGCAGAAGCCGCTCGCAACGGTTGTCATCGGCGGCCTGGCGACCTCGACGCTTTTGACTTTGGTCCTTTTGCCTCTGATGTATCGCTGGCTCGAGGCAAGAGGGACCGAATCCGCGTGAGCGCTTCCGGCCGTGCCGGAAGCGGAGGCGCTCTTTTTTGCTACAATTCACGGCAATGCTGGCCGCGCCCCCATCGCAGGTTTTCACGCGCCGGGACGTGCGTCGTGTGCTCGGAATTGCCGAACAGCAACTGCGGAGCTGGGAGAAGCAGGAGCTGGTGCCGCGCCTCCAGGAGTATGCGTTTTCGGACCTCATCGCGCTCCGCTCGCTGCAAAAGCTCCGGAAGAACCGCGTTCCGCTAGAGCGTATCCGGCGCGCCATGAACGCGCTCCGCAAAAAACTTCAAGGAATTTCCGACCCGCTCAGGGAACTGAAAATCGTCTGCGAAGGCCGCGAAGTGGCGGTGCTCCTGGAAGGCCAGAAGATGGAGGCCGTCTCGGGGCAACTCCTGCTCGATTTCGACCGCGAGGAGTTGAACAGCCTGCTCTCCTTCCCCGTGGTGCGCCAGCCGGTGCGAAGCCCGGTGGCACGGCGACTGGAAGCGGAGGCATGGTTCGAGAAGGGGTTGACCTTGGAGCAGACCGGCGCGCCGGTGGAGGAAATTATCGAGGCGTACCAGCGCGCCCTGGAGCTCGACCCGCGGTCGGCGGGCGCGCTGGCGAACCTGGGAACCGTGTACTACCACATGCGCAAGTGGGAGGATGCCGAACGCTGCTACCGCCAGGCGCTCGAGATCGACAACCGCTACGCGCTCGCGCATTTCAATCTCGGCAACCTGCTTGATGAGCTGGGGAAAACCTCGCAGGCAATTGCGCACTACCAGGCGGCGCTCCGGGCAGACCCGAATTACGCGGACGCTCATTACAACCTCGCGCTCGCCTATCAGACGCGCGGCGACTTCATGCGCGCCGTCAAACACTGGAAAACATATCTGAAACTCGATCCTGGCAGCACCTGGGCATCAATCGCCAGACGGGAACTCGAAAAACTCTGCCGGCTCACGGTGGTTCCAGGCTCGCGCGGCAAACAGAATCCCGGCGCGAGCGGCGTATCCTGAAATCTGGCCGGTACTTGGAGTCCGCTGTAAACTGGGTATTGATTCATAATATTGGGGGTTTTGATTGAATCGCCTCGTATTGGCTTTCCGCTGTTTTTTCGGAATCCTGTTTCATAACAGGCTTTCCGACCAGGTAATTACCACCCTGGGATTAATGCCTGTGCCGGAGAAGCCCCCGGCCCCTCCGCCGGACCATATTGACGGCACGGTTCAGATCCTCTCGATCCTCCAGCGCGACTCGCGGCTCATCGATTTCCTCATGGAGGACATCTCGGCCTACGATGACGAACAGGTGGGGGCTGCCGTGCGCACGCTGCACGATCAGTGCCGCGACTCCCTGAAGCGCTACGTCGAACTCGCGCCGGTTATCGACGGAGTCGAGGGCACGTTCACCAGGATTATCGGAACGCCGCTCGCGCAGAACCCGGCCGCGCTGGTGAAGTTCATTGGCAACGTGCCTGCGGGAATGCCGGAGGGAGGCGTCCTGCGGCACAGGGGTTGGCGCGCGGTCAAGGTGGATGTTCCGGTTCCCTCTCACGGCAACACGGTGATAGCGCCCGCGGAATTCGAAATCGAATGAGAAGTTAAGCGATGGGCAAACAGTTTGTCATCGGGATTGATTTGGGCACGACGAATTCGGCGCTCGCCTACGCTCCGCTCGCTTCGATCGCGGACCCGTACCAGCTGCCGCGCGCGAGCCTGTTTTCGATCCCGCAAGTGGTCAACCCGGGCGAAGTGCGCGGCGAGCCGCTGCTGCCATCTTTTCTGTATTTGCCCGGGCCGGTCGATTTTCCCGAAGGGTCGCTCGCGCTGCCTTGGGACAGCAGCGCGGACTTCGTAGTCGGGCTCCTGGCGCAGAAACGCGGAGTGGAGAACCCCAGCCGCCTGGTGTCCTCGGCGAAATCCTGGTTGAGCCACGCCGGCGTGGACCGCACGGCTCCCATTCTGCCCGTGAACGCGCCGGAGGGCGTGAAAAAGCTTTCGCCGGTAGAAGCCTCCCTGCGCTATCTCGAGCACATGCGCAAGGCCTGGAACCACGCCCATCCCGAAGCGCCGCTCGAGGAGCAGCGCGTGCTCGTGACGGTTCCCGCTTCCTTCGACGCCGTAGCGCGCGAGTTGACCCAGCGCGCGGCCGAGCAGGCCGGCTACCGCGACGTCATCGTGCTCGAAGAGCCTCAGGCCGCCTTTTACGCCTGGATCGAACGCCACCCCGACTGGCGCGAGCGCGTGAATGTGGGCGACCTCATCCTGGTGGTGGATATCGGCGGCGGCACCACCGATTTCACACTCATCACGGTGACCGAGCGCGAAGGCGAACTGGTGCTCGAACGCGTCGCCGTCGGCGATCACATTTTGCTGGGCGGGGACAACATCGATCTCGCCCTGGCGCGGTTCGTCGAGCAGGGCCTGGCCGCGAAAAACGTCAGGCTGGACATGCTTCAGCTCCACGCACTGTGGCAGAACTGCCGCGTGGGCAAAGAAAAACTGCTCGAGGAAGGTTCGGATCTCACCGAAGCGCCGGTGACGGTGCTGGGCAAGGGCGCCGGCGTGGTCGGCGGCACCATCAAGGCGAAGCTTCAGCGCTCCGACGTCGAGCGCATCTTGATGGACGGGTTTTTCCCGGCGGTGTCGAGCGAGGAGATGCCGCAGCGCGCGCGCCGCGTCGGCTTACAGGAACTCGGGCTTCCCTATGCTGCCGATGCCGGCATTACGCGGCACCTGGCGCGCTTCCTGCGGCAGCAGGCTTCCCAGGCGCAGAGCGGCTCCGTGCGGCGCGGGCCGAGCGGTCTGGCCTGCCCCACGCACGTGCTGTTCAACGGCGGCGTGATGAAGGCCCGGCTGATTCGCGAGCGGCTGCTTTCCGTCCTGAACTCCTGGCTCAAAGAAGAGGGCATGGCGGAGATCGTGCCGCTGACGGGCGAAGACCTGATGCACGCGGTGGCGCGCGGAGCCACCTACTACGGCCTGGCGCGCGAGGGCCGCGGCGTGCGCATCCGCGGCGGCGTGGCCCGCACATACTACGTGGGAATCGAAAGCGCCATGCCAGCGGTCCCCGGCATTCCCGCGCCGCTCAAGGCGCTCACCGTCGCACCGTTCGGAATGGAGGAGGGCACCTCGGCCAGCATTCCCGGTCGCGAGTTCGGGCTGGTAGTCGGCCAGCCCGCGGAGTTCCGCTTCTTCTCCTCCACCGTGCGCAAGAACGATCCGGCCGGCGAGATGATCGAAGACGTCGGCGAGGAGCTCGAAGAACTGGCGCCCATGGAGGTCGAACTCCCGGCGGACGGCGGCAGCCCGGGTGAGGTGGTCCCGGTGACGCTCGAAAGCGTAGCCACCGAGACGGGCCAGTTGCAATTGTGGTGCGTGGCGCGCGACGGCCGGCGCTGGAAACTCGAATTCAACGTGAGGGAGCGTGTGACGGCGGCATGAAGATCGGTATCGACCTGGGGACCACGAACTCTGCGGTCGCCTATATCGACCCGAGCGAAGCCGAGGACACCCAGTTTCCTCCGGTCCGGATTCTTCCCATCCCGCAGCACATCACGCCGGAGCGGGTCGAAGCGCTGAGAGTGCTGCCGTCGTTTCTGTATCTCGGCGACGAGGAATACGTGGGCGCATACGCGCGCGACCAGGGAGCGCTTGTGCCCACCCGGCTGGTGCACTCGGTCAAATCCTGGCTGTCCAACCCGGAAGTGGACCGCACGGCGAAGATCCTGCCCTGGGATTCGCGGGAGACCGGGCGCATTCTCTCGCCGGTGGAGGTGTCCTCGCGGTTTCTGACGCGCATGCGCGAAGCCTGGGAGCGCGCGCACGGCGGTTCGATCGCCGAGCACGACGTGGTGCTCACCGTTCCCGCGTCCTTCGACGAGGAGGCGCGGGAACTCACGGTGCAGGCTGCCGCCGAGGCTGGCTTTCCCAAGCTGACGCTGCTCGAGGAGCCCGCCGCGGCGTTCTATGCCTGGATTTCAAACCATCTCGCCGATTCGCGGAAAAACCTCTTTGACGGCCAGGTGGTGTTGGTGTGCGACGTCGGCGGGGGCACGTCCGATTTCACGCTGATCCGCGTTTCCCGCGAGGGGGACCGGGTTGAATTCACGCGCACGGCGGTAGGGCGCCACCTGCTGCTCGGAGGGGACAACCTCGATCTCACGCTGGCCTGGCTGGTGGAGAACAAGCTGGGCACGGCGCTCTCGATACGTCAGCGCAACGCCGTGCGACGCCAGTGTACGGCCGCCAAAGAGCGCCTGCTTTCCGATCCCCATCTGAAGAGCGTGGAAGTAGTGGTGGCCGGAGCGGGCACGGCTCTGGTGGGCGGCGCGCGCAAGACCGAAATCCTGCGCGAGGAAGTTCTCGAACTTGCCCTCGAAGGTTTTTTGCCGTTCTGCAATCTCGAAGACAAGCCCCAGGAAGAGAAGCGCAGCCTTTTCCGGGAACTGGGCCTGCCTTACGTTTCCGATCCCGCCGTTACGCGCCACCTCGCGGCCTTTCTCACCGGCGCGGCCGAACATGCGCCCTCGGGCATCGACGCGATTCTGTTCAACGGCGGCTTCTTTATTCCGGACGTGTGCCGCAACCGCGTAGCGGACGTGGTGGCCCACTGGTACGGACGCCGTCCGCTGGTGCTGGAAAACCGCGATCTCGACCTCGCGGTGGCCGTGGGAGCGGCCTACTATTCCTACGCGCGAACGACGGGAACGGGCGTGCTTGTCCGCGGCGGTTTGCCCCGCACTTACTACATCGGCATCGGCGACCGTCTCGAAGACGAGCGCGTGCGCGCCGTCTGCCTGGTCCCGCGCGGCACCGAGGAAGGTTCGGAACTGGAACTGGACATCGAAAACCTCCAGTTAGTGGCGAACAAGCCCGTTTCGTTCCGGCTCTATAGCTCGCTGACGCGCACCGAAGACGAGCTCGGGCAAATGATCGAGTTCGCCCCGTCCGAACTCGACGGCGACTTTCACCTGCACGCGCCGCTGAACGCGGTGATCCGCTTCGGACGGCGCACCGGCGAGCGGCTCATCCCGGTGAAGCTCGGGGCGCGGCTCACCGAAATAGGGACGCTTGAGATCTGGTGCGAGTCCAAGATCAGCGAGCACCGCTGGCGCCTGCAATTCCAGTTGCGCAAGAAAGCGGAGGCCGAAGCGCCGAAGCGCGCCGCGGCGGTCATCAGCGAGGGCGCGCTGGAGGCGGCGAAACAAGCCATTCGCACCGTGTTCGCGCCGGACGGCGACCGCTCGATCGCCCCCGAGCAGTTGCCCGGAAAGCTCGAAGGCGCGCTCGGCCTCGGCAAGAATTCCTGGCCGCTGGCGGCCATCCGCCAGCTCGGGGATCTGTTGCTGGAACTGGCCGACGGCCGCAAACTCGCCCCCGCGTACGAGCAGCGATGGCTCAACCTCACGGGCTTCTGCCTGCGTCCCGGTTTCGGATATCCGGGCGATGATTTCCGTATCGAGCTGGCTCGCCGCGTGTATGCTTCCGGGCTGCAGTTCGGCAACCAGGTGCAGAACGAAATCGAGTGGTGGATTTTCTGGGGCCGCGTGGCCGGCGGGTTGAACCGTAACCAGCAGGTGGACATCTACCAGCGGCTCTCGGCGGTGCTCGCGCCGCGCGGTTCGAAAAAACCGCCGCGCATCAATCCCAGCCTGCTGCGGGAGATGTGGCGCACGGCCTCCAGTTTGGAACTGCTGCCACTGCAAACCAAGATCGAACTCGGCGACCGCGTGGCCGCCCGCGTGCGTTCCGGCCAGGTGTCGGACACGGACCTGTGGTGCCTGGCGCGCCTGGGCGCCCGCGAGTTGTTCTACGGCCCAGCGAACCAGGTGGTCCCGCCGGCGTCCGCTTCGCGGTGGGTCGAGGCGCTGCTGCCGGTTGAAAAGGCGGCCGACGCGCTCGTCACCATGGCGCGGCGCACCGGCGATCCCACGCGCGATCTCTCCCCGATTCTCTTCGAGCAGGTGAGGCGCGCCGTCGCCGGCAAACCGGACGCCGGCCGGCTGCTCGCCGTGCTGGAAGGAGAATCGGAACTCGACTCCGGCACCCTCGACCGCATGTTCGGCGAGGAGCTTCCCTCAGGCCTTGTGTTCGCCGAATCCGGCGCGGGCGCAGACTGATGAGCGAAATCGATCTTCTGCGCCGCATCGCGCGCAAGGCCCGCGCTGCCGGGCGCGGCCTGCTGCTCGGCATCGGAGACGACTGCGCGATCTTCCGCTCCCGCGGCGCGAGTGAAGACCTGCTGTTCACCACCGACATGATGCTCGAAGACGTGCACTTCCGCCGCGGCACGCACCCTCCGGAAACCGTGGGCTGGAAGGCACTGGCCCGCGGGCTGAGCGACATCGCGGCGATGGGCGGCCAGCCGCGCTTCTGCCTGCTCTCGCTCGCCGTGCCCCGCTGGGCCGGCCAGGATTGGATCGACGCTTTCTACAAGGGTTTTTTGGCCCTGGCGCGAAAGACATCCACGCCGCTGGTCGGAGGCGACTTGGCGCGGGCCGAACGCATGTCCTGCGACGTAGTGGTCTGCGGCGCGGTTCCGCCTGGAAAAGCTCTGCGGCGCGACGGCGCGCGCCCCGGCGACGGCATCTACGTCACCGGGCCGCTCGGCGGCGCTGCGCTGGGGCTCGAAACCCATAGCGGCGCGGCCTGGAAAAAACACTCAAAGCCTGAACCGCGGCTCGACTTCGGCCTGAGACTCCGGGGCCGCGCCACTGCTGCCATCGACCTCAGCGACGGCCTCTCGCTCGACCTGCACAGGCTATGCCTGGCCTCGCGCTGCGCCGCCGTTCTCGACGGTGAGATCCCGGTTTTCCCCGGCGCGACGCTCGCGCAGGCGCTTCATGGAGGCGAGGACTACGAACTGCTGTTCACCGCGCGGACTGCCGTCAAAGGCGCAATCCGCATCGGCGCCATTAAGAAAGGCCGCCCCGGTCTGGTGGAGTTTGAAGGGAAACCGCTTGAGCCCTCCGGCTACGACCATTTCACGCGGGCGATATAATGGCCTGCGATGCGCCGAACTTTGTTAGCCATACTTGCCATTGCCATGACTACATCCGCTGCCGTACGTATAGAAAAGATCAACTACAAAGGCTGGCCCAACAGCTACCGGATTTCTAACGGTGAAGTCGAACTGGTTGTCACGTCCGACGTCGGGCCGCGTATCATGCGGTACGCATTCATCGGGGGGCAGAACCTCTTTAAGGAATTCCCCGAGCAACTTGGGAAGTCGGGCGAGAAGGAATACCAGATGCGCGGCGGCCATCGCCTGTGGGTAGCGCCGGAGACGCTGGAGACAAGCTGGGCGCTGGACAACTCGCCGGTCAACATCGAGATTCGCGGCTCCGAGCTCACAGCTACCGGGCCGGTCGAGCCGGGCACCGGACTGCAAAAGCAGATCGTCGTGCGCCTGGACGACACAGGCACCGGCGTTGAGGTGATCCACCGTCTGAAGAACACCACGCCGTGGACGCTCGAGTTCGCGCCATGGGCGATGACGATGATGGCCCCGGGCGGCACCGCCATCAGCGGCTTCCCGCCGCGCGGCAAGCACCCCGAGGTGCTCGCGGCAACCAACCCGCTCGTGATGTGGGCCTACACGGACCTCTCGGACAAGCGCTGGACGTTCACCAAGAAGTACTTTGCGCTCCGGAACGACCCCCAAATCGCCGAGCCGCAAAAGATCGGAACGTTCAACCCGAAGACCTGGGCCGCGTACCTGCTCGGCACGGATCTGTTTCTGAAGCAGACCACGGCCGACCCGGCGCGCACCTATCCCGACTTCGGCTGCTCCTTCGAGACGTTCACGAATAACGAGATGCTGGAGATCGAGACGCTCGGCCCGCTTACCAAAGTCGAACCCGGCAAGGCTGCGGAACACACAGAGCGCTGGAGCCTGCACAAGAACATTCGCATCTCCCAATGGACCGACGCCGAGCTGGATAGGGTCGTCGGCAGCCTGCTGAAGTAGCGCATCTGCACCCCGCTCCAGCATGCGGATTTCAGACAGCAGCGGCGGCGTTTCCACCGCCGCTGCTGCCGTTCAACTCCCCCCTACTTAGCGAAGCTCACCATATCGAACCAGGCCGAGCCTGAACCCGCGGCCGTTCCCAGAACGATCCGCGCCCTGCGCGCGCCCGGCGGAGCAAACTCGCTGGCTGAGATCTGCTTCCAGCTCGTATTGCCCGATACCTCCGGCAGCCTCGTGCTGCTCAGAACGCGGCCGGAGAGATCCTGCCAGTCGATCCGCACCAGCGATCTCGCGCCCGCCGTTTGGACGAAGCACGTCAGTGTGTACTTCACGCCCGAGTACACCTCGATCGTCTGTTCGATCGAGCGCTCGGACGACGCGGCGGTCACCTTGGCCGAGTTCGACCCCTCCAGGAACACGGTGGAATCCAGCGTGCCTCCCTGGCCGCCGAGGCCGTCCCAGGGTCTGGTTCCCGATTCAAAGCCTCCGTTCACCACGAGACCCGCATTGTAGTTGTCCGGTGGGGCCACAGGCGGGTTGCCCGGATTGGTTCCCTGCGGATCGGATGGAAGCGCTCCCGAAGGCAGCTCGCCCTTGAAGAAACCGGCCTCGTCGTACCAGATCGTTCCCTGCCCCGGAGCCGCCGCGAGCACGATCCGAGCCGTGTAGGCCGAGGGCGGAGCGTAATTGCCCGCCGCGATCAGTTTCCAGTCGGTGTTGCCAGACTCCACCGGTAGAACCGTCGACGCGATAAACTGGCCGGAGGAATTCAGCCAGTCGATCCGCGCCGCCGATACCGCCCCGGCCGTCTTCACATAAGCGGCCAGCGTGTAATAGACTCCCGAGTACACCCGAATTTGCTGCGACACGGAACGCTCCGGCCCTGTGGCCGCCGCGATCCGGACGGATTTCGTACCCGCCGCGAACGTTGTCGAATCGATAGCCGCGCCGTCGCCGAAGCCCGTCCACGGCTCGGTTCCGTTCTCGAATCCACCGTTCGTCAACATGGTGTTGCCAGATACCGGAGGAGGATTCGCCGGAGGAGGATTTACGGGAGGCGGATCCGACGGAGCCGGGTTCTGGGGCGGGTCGCCCTTGGCAAAGCTCACCTGGTCGTACCAAAGCGACCCCGATCCGGCCGCAGCGGCCAGAACGATCCTGGCGGTGTAAGCGCCGGCCGGAGAGAAAGCTCCGCCCGCAATCGCCTTCCAGTCGGTATTTCCCGAAACCACCGGCAGTGCGGTGGAGCCGATCACCTGTCCGGAGGAGTTCAGCCAGTCGATCCGGGCCGCCGACCGCGCCCCTGCCGTGCGAACAACAGCCGCCAGCGTGTAGTAGACCCCGGAGTACACCCGCACGTCCTGACGGATCGAGCGCTCCGCGCCGGATTCCGCCGCTATTCTGGCCGATCTCGAACCGGAGGCAGCCACCGAATCGATCGTCGCCGAACCGCCGAAGCCGGCCCAGCCGGTTGTCCCGTCCTCGAACCCGCCGTTAGCGATCATGCCCGGCGTGTAGCTTGCGGGAGGCGGGTTCGTGCTTCCGCCGGAGCCTTGTACCGTTTGCGTTAGAACCGCCGACACGCTGGCGTTGTGATTAGCGTCTCCGCTGTAGGCCGCGGTGATCGAGTGCTGGCCAACGGAGAGCGAGGCCGTCGAATACGTGGCGATGCCGCCGTTCAGCCCCGCCGTTCCGATCGCCACACCACCCACGAGGAACTGCACCGTACCGGTGGCGGACTGCGGAGTCACGCGTGCTTGCAAGGTGATGGCCTGACCCACCGACGACGGGTTCGCGCTGCTGGTCAGCGTTGTGGATGTCGCCGTCTTCGCGGGCGGTTGCGTGCTTCCTCCCCCGTCTTCTCTCAGCGGCAGCTTGATGATGAACACGTCCTGTTTGTTGTTGATGGTGCGCCGCCAGTTTGACGTGAACTTGAAATACCGCCCGTCCGGGGAAACGTTGCCGCGCGGCAGATCCCAGAAATCCGTGTTGTCAAACAAGGCCCAGGTGTGGCCGAAACGGTAAACCAGCGGACGGTTCGGCTCAGTGCTCACACCGAGAATTTCGTCGTCCCACGGTCCGGGCGGGTTCGGGCTCCAGGACTGGCGCGTCAGCGCGAGGATCACCGGCGCGAACTTGTCGGGCCGCGCGTTGTTCCAAGACGTGTGTTCTTCCTTGTACCCGTAGCCGCCGGTGGTCACGTCCGGCGCCATTTTCGTCCAGGCTTCGGGGTTGTCCAGCGGCCGCAGGAACCACTGCATGTAGTAACCGGCCAGCCCGTTCCCGTTTACGGCATAGCCCCATCCCAGCGAGTTGTGGCCCGTGCCGTACGGCCAGAGGTGACGGAAGGTGTCGTTGGACGTATCCCAGATCAGCAGGTTGGGGCCCGACTGCCCGTCTCCTTTGCTCAGCACCACAAACCGGCCGCTCTTATCGATGTTCACCAGGTGCAGGCCGAATCCCGGCGCCTGCCCGTCAAACGTCACCGGCTTGCCGTCGACCGTTGCCCGGTGCGTGTCGAGCAGCTTGTACTGCTTTGTCCTCACGTTGATGTAAAGGCAGTAATGATACGTGTCCTGAATGCCATCGAAGTCGATTGTCAGCCAGTCGTTCGCGCTGATTGAAGTCGACCCCATGCCCCCGCGGAACGACGGGACGATCTTCGAAACGTCAATGATCGGGGTGTATTGTTTCGTTGCGAAGTTGTACTCGTAAAGGGTGCTGCTGGAGAGGTTCCCTTGCCCGCGCCCGTAAAGAAGGTTCGGATCGGTGTAGCTGAACGACGGAGCGCCCAGGCTGATCGTCCCCGGGATCCGCGTCGCTCTCATGTTCGCGCCGTCGAATTCATACGCCACCACCGTCATGCCCGAGCACAGAACGTAAAACTTCGTACTGTTGGCATTCCAGCTGTTCTGCTGTGCTGCCCCAGGCGTCACGCAGCCGGTGTCGGTCGCGCGCAGGATCGGATTGCCATATATCGGATCCTTAATGACCGTTCCGGCCGGCCCCATCGGCGGAGTGGGCGGAAGCGGCCGGATAACCAGGTCCGTCGGAGCATCATAAATCACAGACCTACTGGTTACCTGGGCCGGAAGAAGGCTCAGGCAGAGTACGAATATCGGGAATAACTTCTGCATCAATATGCACCTCTGTAAAGCGTTCAGGTGAGCCTAGGCGCAAGCGCCCAGGGAGAGCCAGGTTTTCACAGGAGATTCAACAGGACGAGCAGCAGGACTACGACTTCGAACAAGCTCTCAACGATTTGACCCCCGCCAGCCTCCGCGTCCGAAGGGACGGCGAGGGAACAGCACTGCGGAACGCCAAAACGGCGTCCCGTTGAAGAACTCCGGTCCAGGAGTACTCTTCAGAAATAGTACTAGAATACCTGGGAATCTCTTAGCCCCTATACGGGGTTTTTCCACAGGGTTGTTAGCGGGCATGGTGTCACCCCATACGCGGGTATTTTGACCAGCGCTGCCGGAAAAATCGCCGCAGAGGCGGGCACCGCAAGAAACCTTACACCAAACTCCCGCGACTCGTGGGAGACTATGGGGTCATACTCTTAATCAACCGGAGAACACTGTGAAAGCTATTGTTGCGGCGGGAGATCTGCTGTGGGAAAACAGCCTGGTGGAAACGGGAAATGCGAGAGAACTTGATGGACGCCGCTCGCCAAATGCGGCCGTTCATCGCCGTCCCGGCGGCGTCTGGTTCCTCGAATCTCTTTTGCGCCAGGCGTGCGAGGATGTTCCGGTAGAGATCTCCGCGCCCGCGCCGAGCGAAGCGGCCGGGCAGGCCTATTCGCTCTGGTCCCTCCAGGACCAGTTCCCGGGCAGTAAGGCCAAGGTCTGGCGCATCTCGAGGTTTCTCGGCTACACCCCTGCGCCCGCCTGGCCGAACATCGCCGAGGACACAGCCAGCCCCGACCTGCTCGTCCTCGACGATCTTAATCTGGGCTTCCGCGACGATCCCACCTGCTGGCCCGCCGCGCTTCAACCCGGCGGCGCGCCCCGCGATATCATTCTGAAGACCACGGCGCCCCTCGGCGCCGGCGCGCTCTGGAGCAAACTTCTGGCCGACTTCGCCGACCGCCTCCACGTCGTGCTGCCGGTCTCGGCGCTGCGGCACCGCCGCGCCTCGATCTCGAAGGCCCTTTCCTGGGACCGCACTATCGAAGAATCCGCGCGGGAATTCGACACCGGCGTTTCAGCGGCCGACCTCGGTCGCGTCTGCCGCGTCATCGTGCATTTTGGAGCCTCAGGTGTAGCCAGTTTCACGCGCGGCGGCCGCCTCGAGCGCTTCCTGTACCATCCGGAAGACCTCGAAGGAGTTTTTGAATCCAACCGGCCGGGCATGACGCTTGGCGCCACATCAATATTTGCTGCCGCTCTGGCCCGCCACCTGGTTGACCCCACAGGCTTTCCTCTTTACATCGCGCTCGGCCGCGCCCTGGCTGCCCGCCGGGCCCAGCACGAAATTGGCGGCGGACCCGCGGAGTGCTTTTCCGCCGCTGCCGGCGACCGCGCGGTCCGCGATGCGCTGCACCCACCGGCCGCCGCACCCGAGCCCGCGCGCATTTTCTTCACCTCGCCCGCTCGCCGCCTGCTGGACAACCTCGCGCTGCGCGAGCAGCCGGATACCGCCTCGGACCTCCTCCGGGACGTCACCGGCGTTGGGTACGAGGATGTCGCCGCGAGGGCGGCCGACGTCGTTGTCCGCGGGCCGGTGGCAGCGCTCGCGCCCGCGCCGCGCGCCCAGTACGGCTGCTTCTTCACGGTGGACCGCCAGGAAATGGAACGGATGAACGCCATCCGGCGCCTGCTCCTCTCCTACCGCGAAAATCCCGGCGACCGCCGCCCGCTATCCATTGCGGTGTTCGGACCGCCGGGCGCGGGCAAGTCTTTCGCCATCCGGCAGCTCGCGGCGGCGACGCCCGGATGCGAGCCGGTGCTGGCGTTCAATCTCTCCCAGTTCGAGTCGATTGCCGATTTGCGCCGGGCGTTTGAGCGCGTGCGCGACGAATCCGTGCGCGGAGAAATCCCGCTGGTTTTCTGGGACGAGTTCGACTGCGCCGACCTGCGGTGGCTCAAGGAATTCTTGGCGCCGATGCAGGACGCCGAGTTCCGCGGCGGCGGGCCGGCCTTCCCCATAGGCAAAGCGGTGTTCGTTTTCGAGGGCTCCACGGCGCACTACTTCGAGGCGTTCGACCGCACCAACGCGGTGCGCGATGCCGACAGGTTCCGCTCCGCGCGGGGGCCGGAGTTCGTCAGCCACCTGCGTGGTTTCCTCAACATCAACGGACCCAATCCGGCGAACCCCGCCGGCACCAGCGACGAGCAGGCGCGCGCGGCCGACCTGGCGCATCTCATCCGCAGGGCCATTGTGCTTCGCACCGCCATCGAGCGGCTCCATCCGCACCTGATCGACCAGAGGACCGGGCTGGCCGCGATCGCTCCGGGCGTCATCAACGCATTCCTGCGCGTCAGGAAGTACACTCACGGCGCGCGCTCGCTTGAAGCCATCGTCACCATGGGCAACCTGGAGCGCGCCGCTTACTTCGGGGTGGCGGAACTTCCCTCCCCCGACATCCTCAACCTGCACGTGAGCACGGATTTCCTCGAGCACGCCCGCGACGGCCAGCTCGAGATCCCGGTCATTGAAGCCCTAGCCGGCGAAATCCACGAGCGGTGGCGCCGCGAGCGAGAAGAGCAGGGTTGGACTTTCGGGCCGGTGCGCGATGACGCCGCCAAAAAGCACCCGCTGCTCAGGGCATACGGCGAACTCCCCGACGTCGAGAAGGAGCGCCACCGCTTGAGCGCACGGCTTGCCGTCGCCAGATTGAACGCGCTCAATTACAAGATCGTGCCGCGCGCGAGCGCGGAAGAGCAGGACGGGCAATGGGCGTTCCGCGAAGAGGAGCTCGCGCGGCTGATGAGAATGGAGCACGATGTCTGGCTGCGCGAACGGCTGTTGGAAGGCTTCGAGGGCGCCGCCGAAACCAACGAACGGCTTCGCCTGCACCGCCTCGTAATGCGATTCGACGACTTGCCGGTCGCCGACCGCCGCTTAGCTCGCAAGTCTGCCGACGCGCTCCTCGGCGCCCTCAGGAAACACGGCTTTACCCTCGCGGCCCGGGGATAGCCGGCGGGGCTGCCGGTTTCAACTGGTTTCCCAGAAGGGCGCGGGCGTGCGCGCTTCGTCCATGAGCTTTATCATGCGGCTTGCTATATCCGGATGCCGGGCGGCGACGTTGTTTTTCTCGGAGAGGTCCTCAGCCAGGTCGTACAGTTCCACCGGCGCGCCTTCGCCGCCTTTAAGACGCACGGCTTTCCAGTTGCGCCAGCGCAGCGCCTGCGAAAACCCTCTTTCGTAAAACTCCCAATAGAGCGGCCGGTCCGGGTCCGGTACGGGGCCCTCGCCGAGAAGCGCTTTCAGCACGGAAACGCCGTCCAGGCCATCGGGCGCTTTCTGCCCGGTGAGTTCGGCAAACGTCGGGAGCATATCCCAAAAAGCAAAGACCTCGTTGGAAACTCCCGGGCGTATGCGGCCGGGCCAGTGCGCGATGAACGGAACGCGGATGCCGCCTTCGTACATGTCGCGTTTGAAGCCGCGCAGCGGGCCGTTGCTCTTGAAGTGGCGCGCGGCCATCACGCCGGGCCCGTTGTCGCTGGAGAAGATCACCAGCGTGTCGCGTTCGATTCCGTAACGCTTGAGCCGGTCCACGATCATCCCGACGCTGGCGTCCAGGCGCGTGATCATCGCGGCGATTGTGCGCATCGTGGGAGGCCAGGGTTTGTCGGCGTAGATCCCCAGGTCGGGCACTTCGAACCGGCCATGCGGAGGTGTGAAGGGGGTGTACAGGAAAAAGGGTTGAGAGTGGTGATCGTCGATGAACTTCAGCGCCCGCTCGGTGATCAGGTCGTGCGAATACCGCTGGTTTAAACCGCTGAGGTTCTGCGGGATGTAGGATTCCCGCTCGTTGTCCCACAGCATGTTTGGGTAGTAGGTATGAGCGTGCACCTGGTGCAAGTATCCGTAAAAGGTGTCGAATCCTTTTCGCGTTGGCAGGGCGTGCATGTCCGGAGGCGTGCCGAGCCCCCACTTACCGAACGCGCCGGTGCGGTAGCCGGCACGCTGGAAGATCTGCGCCACCGTAACCTCATCCTCGCCCAGCGGCACGTGCGGTTCGGCGTTTCCGCGAATGGTCGCATGGCCGGTATGCCGTCCGGTCATCAAACAGCAGCGCGACGGTGCGCATATCGTCGAGCCGGAATAGACCTGGGTGAAGCGCAGGCCGTTTTGCGCCAGCGCATCGATATGCGGCGTCTGAATGTCCTGCTGTCCGTAACAACCCAGGTCCGCGTAGCCCAGGTCGTCCGCGAGGATAAAGATCACGTTAGGCGGCCGGCGCGTCTGCGCCGAGGCCGCCAGGGGCGCGGCTGCCACGGTTCGAAGGAAATTACGCCGCGTCGTTTCACTCATACCGTCTCTTCTTCTTTCCATGTTGTTGAGATCGTAACCACCTTTCCCGAATCGAGGATGCGCACCCTGGCCTCGGCGGTGTGCCGGCCGGGTTCATTTGCGAAAGCGTACAGATAGTAACGGTCGTTCCTGGACTCTTTGAGCTGGGGCTCGACTCGTTTGCCGTCCAGCGTCAGTTCCACGAGTTCCGTGCGGGGCTGGCGCGGAATGCCTGCCCCAGTGTTGTCCTGCCAGAGACGCAGCCGCAGCGCCAGACCGGTTTCCGGCGCCGCCGCCTCGAACTTCATTCCGGGCCGCAGCAAGACGAGCGATGCGGCGGGCCTGCGCGAGCCGGGTCCCGCTCCGTCCCAGAACCGCCGGGAAGCCGAACGCCGTTCGAGGAATCGGAGCATCTCCGGTGTGGCTCCGGCGAAGTGCGTCTTCCAGCCGGTGATCGCATCGTGGCGCACCGACATGACGAGGTTGCGGTCCAGCGCCTCCAGCCATCCCTCCCAGGTGGGCTCCCGGGCGATGAACAGCGTGGTGAAGCCGGCAAGCTGATCTCCCCACCACCAGCTCTCGACGCCGTGCGCGTCCTGCAAACCTACAAACGGAAGCCGCCGGTACCAGCGGTGCAAGAACGGCTGAGAATGGAGGAAATTTTCGTTTCCGAAGTGGAAGGTGGAAATGGCCCCGTAGGTTCCCTTCTCCACGGCCTCGTCGAGAAGAATGCGCGTGAGTTCTTCGTTCTCGAGAAACTGCCAGATCATCCGGCCGCCCCTCTTCCTCAAGTCGGCAATCCGGGTATCGCGCAGTTCGCTCCAAGGATACGGAAATTTCGTTTTCTCCATGCGCTTGCCGGCGCCGTTTTCAAAGGGCGCGACCAGGTCGACCAGGTGCGAATAACAGCCGTGCCCTTCCACCGCGGTGTAGGTTCCGTACTCCTCGTCGCCGATGTGGAACTGGACCGGCACGCGCTCGGCGGCGGCCACGCGCCGCGCCTCCTCGATCCAGCCGGGCGGCGAGTTTTTCGCAGTCCAGATATGGATGTTCAGCGTTTTCGCCAAGAGCACGGCTTCCCGAGGCGACCCCAAGCCCGGCGCTTCCACCTGTATGGAGAAAACGTCCGCGCCGCGGGGAATGGCACTGCGCGGCGCACGGGCCGCCGGACGCGCCGGCATCCGCGGTTCGCGTTTGAGCAGGCGCAACGAGTCCAGCGCGTAGAACGTAGCGAGTGGATTGGGTTCACCGCCCGGCCTGTCCTGGAAGCCGCCTTCAGCGGTCAGCAGCGAGTCGATCCAGCGGCCGCACTCCTCGGGCTGTGCGGGCTGCGCGCCGAGCTTGTCGAGAATCTGCAAGGCGCACCAGGTATAGGCGATGTCGTCCACGGCGCCCAGCTCCGCGTCCGGCGCATAGGTGAAGCCGCCGCTTGGAAGCTGGCATCCGCGCACCCACTCGGCCAGACCGGGCGCGGGCGGCAGTTCGATGCCCAGACACTCGCAGGCCAGCAGGCCCCAAAGCGTATTCATGACGTGCCCCGGGCTGCCGTCTTCGGCCGGGGTCGTGTTGAATGTTCCGTTCTTCCGCCGGCGCGCCTGAAAATAAACGCGCCAGGCGTCATCGTCCGGAGAAGGAGACAAGCCGAGCAGGTGACGGACGCGCACGGCCATCGCCTGGTGCTGGAAGACGGGATTGCCGCCGAGCTCATACTGCCGGGTGAATTCGGCCGGCTGTTTCCACGTGGACGCCAGCGAGCGGAAGCTGTCGATGGATTCGCCAAGCCACAGCAGCGTCTGCACCTGCTCGAAATCCAACCGCCACAGCGGGCGATCCTTGCGCCGGATCTCCGGAACCGGGTAGTTGTCCCGCACAAAGCTGGCCACGGCTGCCGCATCCGGCACGGGAAGCCCGAGCAGCCGGTAGCTGCCCACCACACCAAAGGTGGGCGTCACATGAGCGATCACGTCGGACGCCCAGCCGTAGCCCCCTTCCGGGCGGCGGTGCGTCTCAAGGAAGGCCGCAATGCGCTTGCGAAGACTTTCAGACAAGGGAGCCGCGACGGCGGATCCCGCCGCCGCGGCAAACAGCGCTAACCACGAGCGTCGCGTCTGCATGGATCGATTGTTCCCGGAAGGACGTCAAAAGTCCAGCCGCGCCACAATCTGAACGCTGCGATTGCCGCTGACGCTCGTGACTTGCCCAAACAGGGGACTCTTGATGTCTGTATTGATGCCGCCCAGTTGATGGCGGTTGAACGCGTTCAGGAATTCGCCGCGAAGCTGGATCCGGTAGCGCTCCTTGACGCGTATGTTTCTCATCAGCCCCAAGTCTTCGCTGATGGTGCCGAATCCACGGATGGTGGTGTAGCGCACCGCCGCATTCCCGAGCGTAAGCGGCGCGGGGTCCGAGAACAGGCTCTTGTTCACGTAGGTGTTCTCCGGCGCCGCGGTATTGGCGAAATTGAACGCGCTCTTGTCGTAGCCGGAGGCGCGCATGTTGCCCGCCGCAATATTCGGCCGCTGGCCACCGTTCCAGCCGTTGGGCATGGGGCTGGAAGCGCCTCCGAACCCGAGCGGCGCGCCGCTGTAGTAGTTGAAAATGCCGGAGACCGACCAGCCTCCGAACACGGCATCCAGCACGCTGGAGCCGAGTCCCCAGCGGCGGCCCTTGCCGAACGGCAGGTCCCATTGCACGTAGCCCTTGAACATGTGCGGAATGTCGAAGGAAGCCGGGGCCTTCTCCAGCTTCAGGTTATAGACATCCATCGGGCCGCTGTTGTCGCCCAGGAAGGAAGACTCGGTGTTGCTCAGGGTCTTGGACCAGACATAATTGGCGTGCATGCTCACGTTGGCGCCGAGCTGCTTGTCCAAAGTCACCTGGAGCGAATGGTAGGTGGAGAATCCCCTGTTGGAACCATACGGCGTCACAGTCGACAGTCCCTGCAACTGCGGAAACTCGCGGAGCGCTCCGGCCACCGTACCGGAATAACCCGTGAACGGGTAACGAACGCCGTTGGCCTCGGCTTCCTGTGCGTTCCGCACGGGATTCGGCAGCCTGGTCCCGTACTCGGTGAGCACCGAAGCGGGAAGTTGATTGAGCCGGCCGAGCTGTTCGTTCCGCAGGCGCGTGCTCTTGTTTCCCACGTATCCGACGTCCAGCACCATGTTCCAGGGGAGCTGCCGCTGCAAATTGAAGTTCCACTGCTGGGTGTAGGGCGATATGCCGTAGTTGGGATCGATCATTGAGGGGCTACCGCCGCGGTTGCCGCGGGAGACATCCATTACAGGCGGCAGATAGCGGTCTGTGGGGAACCCGTCGTCCCAATTGAAAATTCCGCGCCACGGCTCCACCGGGTTAGCGGACAAAGAGTAGCTTCCCTGCCAGGCGAACGCGCTGGCGCCCGGGATGGCGCTGTATCCGTTAAACAGGTCGCCTTCGAAAAAGATGCCGTAGGCCGCCCGCACGGTCCACTTGGGGAACGGCTGCCAGGCCAGGCCGATGCGCGGAGAGAACTCGCGGTAGCGCTTCTGGCCGAAGTATCGGGAGCCGGTGCAAATGTCGCACTTGCCTGCGAAGTCGTAGGCGCCGGGATAGCCGCTCTCCGGATCGAGCTTGGTGGGGTTCCAGCTGGCGATCCGGTCAGCCACTTCGAAATAGGGCGGCTGGAATTCCCACCGCAGTCCAAGGTTGAGGGTCAGGCCGGGCCGGACCTTGAAGTCGTCCTGGATGAAAAGCGCGTAGTAATGCCTGCGCCCACCCAAGCCGACGGGAGCTGCCAGTCCCGCGCTGTCCACGATGCCCAACAGATAGGACGCGAAGGAGAAACCGGTCTGCGTGCCGGCAAAGGTCGCGTTGGGAATCGCCGTGGCTCGCGCGTTGAAGTTAAAGCTGCCTCCCTTCGAGCCGCGGACGTTGAACTGGTTGCGCCGGTGGTCAAAGCCCCACTTGAGGAAGTGGCGGCCGGACGCCCGGCTGAATGTGGCCGCTACTCCCGAGCCCCCGTACACCGACAGATTATGGGCAACGGAGCCGGCATTGGTCAGGCTGACGAAAGGACCGCCGCCCCAGTTGACCTCGGGATACCCTTGGGTGCTCAGGTCCTTGATGCCGAACACCTGGGCCCCGTCAACATCCAAATGAACCGTGGCTGTCGGATTGACCATGCGGTTCCAGGAAACGGTGACGTTCATCAGCGTCTGCGGCGTAATTGTCCAGTCGTAAGCGGCTCGCGCCAGGTAAGACCGGATGGTCTGCCAGCGCGCCTTCGACAGCGGGCCGCCCAGACGGTCGTTCACATCCCACATGCCGCCCTGTCCAAGCTGGAGCCGCGGCCGGTGAGTAATAGCGAAAGACCCGGTGAGTTTGCGCAGCGAGTCCAGGATCTGGTCACCCTTGACGGAAAACTGGTGCTGATCGAACTCCGGAGTGTTGTTCGACGGGAAGACGCCGTTATTCTCGAGCGGGATGAGCCCGTCGGCGCCCCGGATGGTCGGAGTATAGTGGCGCTTCGCGATCTCGTTCACCCGCTGAGAGACCTGGCTAAACCGCGACTTCGGGATTTGGTTGTTGGGAAACATCTCGCCGATCCATTGCCCGTCGGGCAGGCGCCGGAACGTTGCGGGGTCGTAGATGGCGCCGCGGAGCACAGGGCGCCCCAGCGCGTCGGTCTGCGGGATTGCCGGACCTAGCAGGCGGCTGAAGTCGCCTTCGTAGAATTCGGGCAATGGCAGCGTACGGTTGGGTGCGCCGAAGCCAAGCGTGCGCTCCCGGTACCGCTCGTAGGCCACATAGAAGAAGGTCCTGTCGTGCCCGTCGTAAAGCTTCGGCAAGTAAACCGGACCACCGAAGGAAGCCGCCCAGTTTTGCCGGCGGTCCAGGGACCGCTTCTGCCCGTTAAACTTGTTCGTGAACGTGTTGGCATTCAGCGCCTCATTGCGAAGGGCCCCGTAGAGGCTGCCGCGAACGTGGTTGGCGCCCGACTTCATGACGAAGTTGAACACGCCGGCCTGCATGCGGCCATACTCGGCGGACATCCCGCTGGTCTGAACGCGGAATTCCTCGACCGATTCCATGGAAACCGATGACTCGCCGAAGTGTCCGGCGCGGTAGGTGCTGACGCTGGCCCCGTCCAGCAACACCTCTTTGGACGCCGTAGTCGATCCGTTAATGTGCCCGATCCAGGAGGTGCCGATCACGCCGGGCGTCAGGCTGTAGGCGAACGCCTCGGGCGACCGCGCGCCGGAAATACTCAGCGGCAGATCGACGATGCTGGCGTGGGAAAGCGAGGTGCCCACCTGCGGCGAGTCGGTCTGGATGCGGGCCAACTGGGCGGTAACCTCGACGGTCTCCGTCACAGCGCCCACCTCCAGAACGGCATCCACACGGAGCACGTCGGTCGCCCCCAGTTTCAAATCGGGGGCTACGAACCGCTTGAAGCCGCTGGACTCCACGGAAACCTCGTAGGTCCCCACCGGGAGATTGGGCAGTGTGTAGACGCCGGCGTCGGTCGACTGGCTTTCGTAAACCGCGCTGGTCGCTGTGTTGCGGGCCTGGATCCGGGCGCCCGCAATCACCGCCCCTGTGGAGTCGGTCACTGTGCCGGTGATCGTGCCGCGGTTGAGCTGCGCCACGGCCGATACGGCGATTAATACCGTAAGAATGGTAACGGTTATCAATTTCCTGAGCGTGGAAACATTCCTCACGTCTGCTGGTTTGGTCATAGGCTGATGTTAGCCCGGAAGGGATCCAAGCGCCGCTAAAATTTGACTAAAATCTGTTTTGAGGAAATCAAAGGTGTGCCAGGGTCAGGGGTAAAAGGGTCAGGGGTAAGGAAGGTCTACCGCTTTGGGCCATTTCGCACTGACCCCGAAGGCAACAGGCTTTGGGACGGGGACCAACCGGTTCCGCTCACCCCGAAGGTTTTTCAACTCCTTACGTTCCTGATCGAGAACCGGGACCGCGTCGTCAGCAAGAAAGAGCTGCTGGAGACGATCTGGCCGGACTGCGTGGTGACGGAGGCCAACGTCACGCAGAACGTGTCGACGCTGAGGAAGGCCCTCCAGGAAGGGGAACTGGAGCACAAGTTCATTGCCACCTTCCCAAAGAAAGGATACCGGTTCGTCGCGGACGTGGTGGAGGAAACGGTTGAGCCCGACACCGAGGCGAGGCCCCAGCAAGCTGTTAAGCCGGCAAGGCGTTTTCGCTTCGGGCTCTGGGCTGCCCTTGCCGCCGGGGTGGTTGCGGCTTTGGGCGCGACCCTGATGCTCCGGCGGCCCGACCCGCTGCCCGTGGACGCCGGCGTTGCAATTACCCATCTGCCGGGGCGCGAGTATCAGCCGGCGATCTCCCCGGACGGGAACCGCGTAGCCTTCGTCCACCACCCGAAATCGGAGATCGCGCTGCGGATCGGAGTCGTGGACCTTCGCACGCCGACGGAGCCCATCCTGCTCGGTTTGCCGGACCGGGACGCGGTAAGTCCGGCATGGTCCCCGGACAGCCGCAGGCTGGCTTATCTTCAGGTTCGCGAAAACGGCGTGTTCGTGACACTGCAGGAAATTGGCGGCGAGCCTGTTTACCTGATGCAGGTCCCGGGCAGGCGGGACGACCTTTTGGAAAGGCAGCTCGACTGGTCGCCGGATGGCCGTTACCTGGCAGTATCCACCCAGCGCTCCCGGGACGCGCCTTTCAGCATCAGCCTGATTCACATCGCCCAGCGCAGCATTACGCCGCTCACGGCGCCGGACCCGATCACCGACGGCGATTTCGAGCCGCGGTTCTCTCCGGACGGCCAGCGGTTGGCTTTCCTGAGAATCCGTTCCCGAAGACGCATGAGCGCCTTCGTCATGGAGCTGCCCGCCGGTGTGCCTTACGAAGTGACCGGAAGCGAGCAGCCGATCGGAGGGCTGGATTGGACCCCCGACTCGACGTCGCTGGTGCTGAGCGCGGTGCGGGACGGCGTGTCACGCGTCTGGGTGGTGCCGGCAGAGAGCGACGAACCTCCCTGGACTCCCACTTCGCTGATAACGCTGTACCCCGTGCAGATTTCAGTCAGCCGGACCACTGGCGCTATGGTGACCGCGCTGGCACAGCCGGACGAGAATATCTGGCGCGCACCCCTGGGAGAAAAAGGCCTCCTGGCCGATTGGGAGCCATGGATCGCGTCCACCCGAAACGACTGGTTTCCCACCTTCTCCCCTGACAGCCGCCGGGTTGTGTTCCTTTCGGATCGCTCCGGGAAACCGCAGCTATGGTTGAAAGAACCCGATGGTCGTGAACGCCAGCTCACCACCGGCGACCTGGATCCGAACTACGGCTCATGGACCGCCGACGGTAGCCAGATCGTTTTTTCCAGCCTCGCCCGCCGCCAGGCGTTCCGGATCGGCGTCACAAGCGGTTCCCCGACAGAAATCCCCATCGAGAACGGCACGGGCGCCCATGTGGCTGTGACCCCCGACGGTACGTCCGTGCTGCTGACCCGCAGGTTCTACCTCTTTCAAGCACCCATGACCGGCGGGAAGACGAAGCTGTTGACCGATCAGGGGGGCTATCCGCTGCGCGTTTCCCGCGACGGGGAGTGTGTTTACTACGCCCGGAACCGCTTCAGCGAACAGATCTGGCTCCTACACCGCCTGAGCGGGAAGACCGAACAGGTCGTGGACCGGTTGAAGGCAGGATGCTGGGCTTGCTGGTCGGTCAACGACCGGTGGCTCGTCTACGTGATGGAGGGCGAAGCGGGGCGTCCGGCGCGGATCATGCGGATGGACCTGGCATCGCGCCGCTCGGAATCCCTGGGAGACTTGCCGTGGCGCCTTCCGGCCTTCGGACGCGGAGCGCTGGCGCTGGCGCCGGACGGCAACTCTCTGTTAGCGGTCGTTGGGGAAGCCGGAAACGGCGACATCTTATTGGCGCAACACACGCCTTGGAAATAGTGACCGCAGAGTTGCGCTCGACGACGAATCTGTGAAGCACGTCCACGGCGCAGCATACGCCTTGGAAAAGTGAATGCATTCCATCCATCCGCGCAACTACAACGCGCTGAGTTCAAGAGATACGGATTCCGCGGGGCCTTCACTGAGCGTTACTTCCTTGCCCGCGGAGAGAAGGGCCATCGCCATATCGGACCTTTCGAGTCGCCGCGGCGCGGAACTCTCGATGGCGGCAACCCGGTATGTTCCCGCGGGCAGTCCCTGAATCTTGAAGTTTCCATCCTCGCCGGCGGCGGCAGATGTGAAGACGGGGTGTTTGCCGCCCCGGAGCACCAGCGGCGACGAAACCACGAGAACCAGCACCCCGCAGCACCTGGGAGTTGTCAATATCTCGAACTTTACCCTCGCAGCCTGAGGGTAGACGGCCGGCTGAGCCCTCCCCTCAGCCGAACGCCGGTGTATACTGGCCACACCATGAAACGCTGGGGACTCAGGATTCTGGCCGTGCTTGGCGGCCTCATCATTCTACTTGCCGCGGCCGGTCTGGCCGCGCGGTCGCTCATCTCGGACTCGGCGAAGGATGTTCTTGTGTCTTCGCTGGCTGAGACGCTCAATGTTCCGGTGACAGTCGGGGCTGCGGAGTTCGATCTGGTTGAGTTCCTGAAGCTTCAACCGGCCGTCTCTCTGACCGAGATCACCGCCGGCAATCCGCCCGGTTTCCGTGGCAGGCATCTGCTGGAGGCGCAAAGAATGAACGCCCAGGTGCGCCTGCTGCCGCTGTTGAGGAGGAGAATCGAGGTCCGCTCCATCGTGTTCGAGCAGCCCCGCATTATCGTGGAGAGCAACGCGCAAGGCGTCACCAATATCGAGGCGTTCGTCAAGGGGATCGGATCGAAAGAGCGGCCGGCGGCGGCGCCGGCCAACGGCAGCCAGCAACCCCATGAACTGGCGATCGGCGAGATGCGGGTCGACGAGGGCGTGATCGTTTATGGCGGCAGACCCTTGGTGGAGGGGATCAACCTTCGCGTGCGCGATTTCGCGGAGGGTCAAAGCGCGCGCATCGAGCTTGGCGCAAGGCTTTTCGGCGGCAATAACTCGCGGGTGAAGCTGAACGGCAGAGCCGGTCCGTTCGCCGCCGACGCGCTCCCGCTGGACGCCACGCTCGCGCTGGATATCGCGCCGGCCGAAATACCGGCCCGCCTGCGCCGCGAGCAGTTCGGCTCGTTTCTCGGAGCGCCGGGTTCCAAAGCGCGCGCTGGTTTGCAGGGCACCGTGAAGGGCGATCTGTACGGAACCGTCAGCGGCCCCGCGAAGCTCACGCTTTCGGACGTCATGATCGGGAAGGACGACAAACACGTCCTGCCTCTTGCCGGCGAGGTTCCGATCACGTTTGCCGCGTCGCGGCTCATGTCGTCCCCGGCGTTCCAATTGAAGATTGCCAAAGCCAGGCTTCAGCTCGGCACGGGCGAGTGGAACGGCGAGGCCGAGTTCCGCCTCCGCGGGACGGAGTTGAGCGGCAGCAGCCGCGGCTCGATCCGCAACGTGGACATCAACGAGCTGGCGGGAGCCTTCACTACCGCGGAGGGGAAGATTTACGGCGTGGCGGAAATCCCCACTTACTCGGTGAAGTTCTCCGGCAAGAACGCCGATCAGATTCGCGATTCGGCGGCGGGCGCCGGCAAGCTCACGGTGACGAAAGGCCGGATCGCGGCGCTGGACATGCTTGCCTCGATCCAGCGCGCACTGAACCAGTCAGGAGACTCGGCGGCTGGTGAGACGCCATTCACAACCCTGGTGAGCGACTTGAACATCGGGCAGCGCCGGCTCGACCTCAGCGGCGTGCTGCTCGACAGCCCCGCGTTACGGCTCGCCGGCCGGGGTTGGATCGGCTTCGACCAGAGCCTCGACTTCGACCTCGAAGCCCGCGTCACCGGCGCCACGGCACGCCTCGTAAGCCAGGTAACTCGGCGCCCGCAGACGGACGAGGCCGCCATCCCGGTAAAGGTGACCGGGACGGTGAACTCCCCCCACGTCCGCCCGGACGTCAGAAAGCTGGCCACCGGCGCCGCCGAGAGTCTTTTCAGGTCCCTTCTAAAAGGGAAGTGAGATTTCTGGCGAGTTTCAGGTCACTCGTAAAGGGGAAGTGAAGTTTTCATGACGTAAGCGCGAACTCTGACGCCCGCTCCGGCGTTACCAATTGCATGAGCGCGGGAAGTCTGCTCGGAAATGTAAGGTACGCCGTCCGCACGTTCTCAAAATCTCCCGGTTTGACCTGTGTCGCCGTGCTGGCCCTTGCGCTCGGCATAGGCGCGAACACGGCCATATTCAGTGTTGTAAACGCGGTTTTCATTCGCCCGCTGCCCTATGCCGATGCCGGGCGGCTGGTGGAACTCTCCGAAGAGCACCGCCTGGGCCGCCGGATGTCGGTCTCCTATCCGAACTATCTCGACTGGCGTAAACAGGCCGATGTGTTTGAAGCAATGGCGGCCCACGCCGTCTACGACGGCACGCTCATGGCGTCTGGAAACGCCGGGCGCATTCAGGTAGGCTACTTTGGCGCGGACTTCCTGCGCGTGCTCCGCGTCGCCCCGCTGCTCGGCCGCGATTTTCCCGAGGAAGACGACCGGCAGGGCGCGGAGCCCGTCGCTATCCTCACCCACCGCTTGTGGCAGACCCGCTTCGGCTCGGATCCCGCCGTGCTCGGCCGCACCGTCACGATCGACCTGCGAAGCTACACCATCATCGGCGTGCTTCCGCCCGAGTTCACTTTCTACCGCCCGGTGGACGTGCTCATCCCATCTCTGACGCTATCGTCCGGGCCGTGCTCTACCTGCGCGAAAACCACAACAGTGTTTGGGTCATCGCCAGACTGAAGGAGGAGGCGACGCTGGAGCAGGCGCAGTCGCAGATGAGCACCATCGCGGCCCGGCTCGAAAAGACGTACCCTGAGTCCAACACGAACATCGGCGCCAGAGTGCTGAGCCTTCGCGAGCGTCTCTCGGGCGACTCGCGCCGCACCATCGCGATGCTGCTCGGCGCGGTTTGCGTCGTGCTGCTGATTGCGTGCGTGAATGTCGCCAACCTGCTGCTGGCGCGCGCGGCGGACCGGAAGAAGGAAATGGCGCTGCGCGCCGCGCTGGGCGCTTCGCGGCGGGACATTATGGTGCAGCTCCTCACGGAAAGCGTGTTGCTGGCGGCGGCCGGAGGCGCGCTCGGCGTCCTGCTGGCGTGGTGGAGCTTTTCCGGGTTGGTCCGCCTGGTGCCCGCTTCGATGGCCGCTGGCGGCCTCAGCATCGACCTTACGGTGCTGGGTTTCACGCTGCTTGTCTCGCTGCTGACGGGCGTGCTGTTCGGGCTCGTTCCCGCAGTGGACGGCTGGCGCGTCAACCCGAGAGAAGCGCTGCGCGAAGGCACGCGCACGACCGGCTCCTCATCCCGCGGCCGCCTGCGCGACGCGCTGGTTGTTTCCGAGATCGCGCTGGCGCTCGTGCTGCTGGCGGGCGCGGGCCTGTTGCTCCGCACGCTCAACCATCTGATGAACGTCCGGCTCGGCTTCCAAACCGAAAACATCCTTACCGCCCGCGTAAGCCTGCCCGATGCCGATGCAATCACGCCCGTTCAGGCGTCCCTGTTTTACGACCGGCTGATCCAGCGCGTTCAGGAAATGCCCGGAGTAAGAGCGGCCGGAACGATCAGCCACATACCGCTGGGCGGGTCCTACGCCAGCGCGGTGTTCTACCGGGCGGACCAGCCGGTTCCGCCGCGCGGACAGTTCCCCGCCGCCGATCAACGCTGGGCGACGCCCGAATACTTCAGTGCGATGGGAATCCCGCTGCTCCGCGGCCGGCTTTTCACGCCCGCCGATGGCCGGATCGGCAACTTCACCCGCGACAAGCTGCTTGACTGGTTCCGGTCCACTTCCTTTTCGGTGGTGATCAACGAGACGATGGCGCGCCGCTTCTGGCCAAACGAAGACCCCATCGGCAAGAGTTTCCGCTTCGGGTTTCCCGAAATGAAAGGCTCGCTGCTGACAATCATCGGCGCCGACATGGTACTTCTCGGGCTATCAGGCGCCGCGGCAGAACAAGACGCTGGTGGTACGAACGGCGGGCCGGCCCGAGGCGCTCATTTCCGCCGTGCGCCGCATAACGGCCGAGCTCGAGCCGGCTGCTGTGGTGTCCGAGGCGCGCACGGTCGAACAGCTCGTATCGGAGTCGGTGGCTCCGCGCCGGCCGAACATGTTGCTGCTGGGGATCTTCGCGGGCCTTGCGCTGCTGCTGGCTTCGGTGGGGACTTACGGAGTGATGGCCTACGCGGTGAACCGCCGCAGCCACGAAATCGGGGCCCGGCTCGCCATGGGCGCGACGCCTCTGGACATCATGCGCCTGGTGCTCGGCAGAGCCGCGCTGCTCGGCGCTCTGGGAATCGCTATCGGGACCGCCGCTGCGGTCGCCCTGACCCGGCTCATCTCGGGGATGTTGTACGGAGTGAAGGCCACCGACCCGCTCACCTTCGCATCGGTTGCCGTGGTGCTCTTCGGAGCGGCCCTGGCGGCGAGCTTCATGCCCGCGCGAAGGGCGACGCGAATATCGCCGCTTGCAACGCTGCGGAGCGAATAGCCCTTGCTATTCCTTCTCCGGCGGCATCTGGTAGACGTAAATCGTGTGCGTGCGGTTGGTGGCCGACACGGTGTCTACCTTGATCGGCTTCCAGCCGCGCATCTTGAAGTCGTGGGAAACGACGCGCGCGCCGGGGCGCAGGTTCGCCTCCAGCAACGGCTTCAGGCGTTCGTTGGAACTCGTCAACAGGTACAGGGTCACTACGTCGGCGGGCTTCAGATCCACTTGTAGAAGATCGCCCTCGATGATGTTCACCCGGTTGGTGAGACCGAGGGCCTTCACCTGTTCGCGGGCTTGCCGCGCCAGTTCCTTCGATATCTCGACACCGACGCCTTTGGCCTTAAACACCCGCGCGGCGGTGATCACGACCCGCCCGTCGCCGCAACCCAGGTCGTAGACCGTCTCGTTAGGCTTGATATCCGCGGCTGCGAGCATCCGCTCGACCACAACCTGCGGCGACGGCACAAAGGGCGCGAGGCGCTCCGGCTGCGGGCGTTGGGCCAAAGCCGGGGAAAGCGCCGCGGATACGAAAAGCACAAGAATCAGCAAGAAATTCTGCATATTTACTGCGAGGCCGCTCCGGACGTGCGGCGTCCCTCCCTGAACTTCACCGCTTTCGAAACGATTTCGCTCACGGCCGTCCAGAGGTCACGCGGGCGCGAAATCGTATACTCATAACCCCTGAAAAACCTCACGGCGCGGCCGATCGCGTCCCGCCACGGGGTTTCGCGCGGTTGCAGGTTGTAATTCATGTAGAATACCGGATACTCGACTTCTCCCACTTCCTGCAACGACTCCCGCGGCACGCTCTCGTCCACCAGAGCCTTCGGGCCGGCGAAAATAAGCGCGTCGGGACGGTCCTCGCCTCCTACTTCCTGTTGGATGAGATTGGCAAGGAAGTCCGTTTCGCCGTTTTTCTTGCTCAGGCGCTTCAGATCCACCGTGCCCAGGTTCAACGACCGCAGCGCCTCCCCAAGCGCAGGAAAATCAATGTAATCCGAGTACTCCTGCCGGTAAAGGATGCGCTGCTCCTGCAAATTAAAGGCAACCAAAGAAAACTTTCCGATATGGGGGTCCCTGGCGAGCGTGCGCAGCATCGATACCAGCGCCGCCGTATCCAGCGGCTGAACGATTGCTGCCGTTGCGTTGTGCGGCGCAAAATTCAGCATCACTTTCACGTTCAGCAGAGGCTCGTTCTGCACCCGTTCGACCGGCGGTTCCTGCTGAAATGATTCCGGTTCCGCCGCCTGCACGACGCCCGGCTCAATCGAGAGCACGAGAGGCTTATCCCTCGCAGACAGTTCGGCCTCGATGTCCCAATATGCGGAACAGACACGTTCGCTGCGGTCCCGCATCAGCCAGTCGACGTGATATTTGCCTTCGCCGACATCGAAAGCGCCCTGCAGGTAGGCGTTTCCCGAGGCGTCATCGCGCAGCGGCGGCACCTGCACGCGCTGAACGAACAAGTACGGATCGTCTTTGCGGTTTTCCGGCGTCACCCGGAAAATCATCGTCAGCGAGTTGTCGGTCCCCGCCAGTTCCTTCAGGGGCACGCTGACTTCATAGCCGGCATGAAAGCGAAGATCGAATCCGAGCGTTGGCTTAACGGGTGTAACCGTGCAGGGAAGGTCCTTACGGGGCTCCTGGGTCTCTAAAACCGCCAAATCGGTGGGGAACATGCGCACTGTGCCTCCCGGACCGGAACCCACGAGAGGGCTCTGGCCGGACAGGCCGAAAGGCAGAGCCGCCGTCATCAGTGCGCAGAGCAGCCTGGAGTGGATTCTTCCGCAAGGCATCGCCATCTTCCGGAACCAAGCTGGCTTTCGAATATACATTGTAGCTCCCGCTCACCCCTTGACAATGCCTTTCATGCGGCACAGCCATCCCGCACCCCCACCTGCTCTGCTTCTATTATCGGTCCTTCCGTGACTGCGGAACATGAAAAAGACCTGCCGATCTTGAAATCAACTTGTGGTACAGTTCTAGGGAATATGGCATCCCGAAGCGTAAATAAAGTCATTCTGATCGGCCACTTGGGCCGGGACGCCGAAACGCGGTTCACCCCCGCGGGCGCAGCCAAGACCACCTTTTCGGTAGCCACCAACCGCCGGTGGAAGGACCAGCAAACCGGTGAGTGGAAAGAGGAAACGGACTGGCACAACGTCGTGCTCTGGCGCCAGGAGAACGTGGCCAACTATCTCACCAAGGGGGTGCAGGTCTACGTTGAAGGGCGTTTACAGACCCGCAACTACGAGGACAAGGACGGCAAGAAGGTCTATATCACGGAAGTCGTGGCCGATAACGTGATTCTGCTGGGCGGCCGCGGCGCCGGAGCCGATGTCGGAACCGGGATGTCGGAGCCGGTTTCCGCGCCCGGAGGGGCGCAGCGTACCCAGCGGCCTTCCGCCCCCGCAGCGGACGAAGATCCTTTCAGCGCTACCGACGACGATATCCCGTTCTAGCCTGTGCGCGGACCGTGCGGCGCCGGGCGCAAGCGGCGCAAGCCCTGCCCCGGCGGGCAGCCGGTCCCCCACCCCGGCGCAGAAGGCTACTCCAGCATGTCCAGCGCGGCTTGAAGTTCGTTGCGGGCGTGCTGGTCGCCGATGCGCGATGCCGCTTCGATCCCCTGCTGGTACATGGCCCGCGCTTCCTCGATCCGCCCCAGCTTCTCCAACGTCTGCCCGCCGTGAAAGTAAGCGTAGGCATAGTCCGGATTGTGCGTGATGAGCTCGCGGTACTCGGTCACGGCGTCTTCCAGGCGGCCCGACTTTCCATACTCCATCGCCAGTCCGTAGCGAGCCAGAGTATTCTTCGGGTCCTGCGCCAGAATCTTCCGGAGCAGTTCAAGACGTTCATTCATCATCGGTTTTCCAGGAAGGGAGCACCATCTATGTTAATATACCTGCGATGGCGTGTCCTTATTTTTACCCTCAGAAACGATTCGCGGATAAGGGAAAGCACCCCCGGCTGCCGCTGGGCGACCCTTATGAAGGGCTTTGCATGGCGGACCCCATGCGAAGCTGGCGCCCGGAAGAGAGCGTGCTTCGTGAATCGTGCAATCTGGGCTATGCGCGCGGAAAGTGCGAGCGGTTTCCCGCCGGAGCCGGCCCGGACGCCATTCGTTTCAGTGTTACCGGCGATCAGAACGGCTTACTGAAGATCTTTTACGTTTCCGAGCAGAATCATAAGGCGGTCGAGTACGGCACCCTCGAATACTCGGTAGAAGAAGGCAAGCTGCTCAACGCCGGAACTAATGAGTTGCTGCACGGGCAGGTGCAGGCGTACGTGGAAAGCTATCTCCGCCGCCAGCGCGAGCCCGAGGAGCTGGCGAAAAACCCGCACCGCCGCTGAATCGTGCCGTGAACCAATCGAGATTCGTTCCCAAGACCGGCATTCCGCCAAGCCCGAAAGAGGACTGTCTGGCTCCCCGCCCGGTCCGCGAATCCAAGTCCGTGCACTCCGAGTTTGTGCTGCCGAACGACGCCAACGGGTTCGGCTTCATGCTCGGAGGCAAGGTAATGCACCTGGTCGACCTGGCTGCCGCCATGGCGGCGATGCGGCATGCCCGCCGCCCCGTCGTCACCGTCTCGGTCGACCACATGAGCTTCCTGGAGCCCGTTCATATCGGGCAGCTCGTGCTTCTGTACTCTTCCGTGAACCGGGTATTCCGGACATCCATGGAGGTGGGCGTCAAGGTTTTCGTCGAGGACCTGATGACGGGCGAGCGCAAGCACACGTCCTCCGCCTACCTTACCTTCGTGGCGATTGACCCCTCGGGAAAACCTATTCCCATTCCTCCGGTAATTCCAGAGACCGACGAGGAGAAACGCCGTTTCGAGGAGGCGGGAAAACGGCGAGCGTACCGCCTCGAATTAAAGAAGCGGTACGCTAAATAAACCGCGCGGACGACTTACCCAGTCAGTTTGTACATGTATTTAATGCTGGGCTTATAGATCAGAAGGTTTGGCTGCCCTTCCCGGTGGACTTTTAAACAGTTTTTGTCGTACCACTCGATAACGCCTTCAAGAGTCTCCCCGTCCTGGAGAACGAACACCATCGGCGTCTTCGCCTGCATCTGCTTCACATAGTAGAAATTCTCCGCGTTCGTTTGCTCAGGAGGAATCGGCTTCTTCTGAGTGGGAGTGTTCCGGCGGTTTGGAGTATTCGCCTGGTCCTTCATTTCTACTAAAGACGGACGGATCAATCTGCGGTTGGCAGGCTCCATAGCAGGCCTCTCCTTTTATAAAGAACTATTAATTACATGTATCGCGGGGCTCGTACTTGGGAGCCGGGCGGTAAGCTTGGGCTTATGTCTTATGTATACGAATAACATAATGTGGCACTGGCCGCAAGCGCAAGTCGTCCAGCCAGATCCGGAACACCGAATTTGGCGCGCGCAGAAAAAGGGTCTGAATGGTCGGGCGGCGGCTACGCTTTCAAGCGCGGCTGGGGTTCGATTTCCCCCACCAGGGGGGCGGCGTACTCAAGGAATTCCGGCACGACGTCGCTGCCGCTCGGATGGATCCACTCTGAAGGGAACAGCCGCTCGGTATAGGCGACCTTTTCGAGATCGGCGAGCCCTGTCGTCGAGCGATACTTCGGGCCGGGCTCGCGGACCAGCGTCACCATCTTTTCCGTCTCACCGGAAACCGCCGCCCTGACCGCGGCGCGGCCGCACAGGCGCGCTTCCTCGCGATCCACCCTGGAGGCAAAGGCGGCGCTCGAACGGCCGAGCACGCCGGGCTTTTCGCTCCGGGTGCGCAACCCAAGGCCGCCGGCGATCAACTGCGCCAGCACGTGCGCGAGGTTGGCGGAAAGCCTGCGCTGGAAGCCGTCGGCGGCGAACTGGTCCGCGCCGAAGAATCCACCCTTGTCATCCTTCTGGCCCTCGCAGACCGCCACCACAGCATAGCCAAGGCGGGAATACACGCGGTCGACATCGGCCAGCAGCTTGTCCGGCGCCAGCGGCCGCTCGGGGAGATAGATAAGGTGGGGAGGGTCGTCGGGGTAATAGCGGGCCAGAGCCGTAGCCGCCACCAGCCATCCGGCGTTGCGCCCCATCACCTCGACAACGCTCACGCGCCGCGGAAGCTGGCGCAGGTCCGAACCGATGTCCCGCAGCGCGCTGGCGAAGAAGCGCGCAGTGGAGCCGTACCCGGGCGTGTGGTCGGTCTCGGCCAAATCGTTGTCGATCGTTTTGGGGATGCCGATCACGCGCAGGTCATAGCCCGCTTCCCGAGCCGTGCGGGCAATCCGCATGGCCAGATACATCGAGCCGTTGCCGCCGTTGTAAAAGAAATAACGGATATTGCGCGCCCGGAAGACGGCCAGCGCGCGCTCGTAATCCTCATCGCGAACTTCCCGGCGGCAGGAACCGAGCGCGGAGCCGGGCGATTCGGCGATGGCCTCCATGAGCGCCCGATCCTGCTTGTACAAATCGACGAAGTCTTCGTTGAGGACTCCTTCGATGCCGTGCCGCGCGCCGTAAAGAGCAGTGATCTGACTATGACACCGGCACTCTTCCACCACGCCGGCAAGGCTTGCGTTCATGACGATGGTCGGGCCGCCCCCGTGAGCAACCACCGCCGCGCCACGCGGCCCTTTCATGCGGTTCCTGACCTCAGCTCCATGATCAACGCATCCAGCGCGATGTTCTTTTGAATGTTCCGGCGCACCAACTCGGCCAGCTCGTCCACTTTGGCGACCGCCTTTCGCATCCAGCGGAAGCTCACGCGCCCGGCCAGCGCCGCGAGCCTCTGCCGCACGTGCATATTCCGTATTTTTCCGCCGCCGTACTGAAGTTGGAGGATGTCCGAAAGCAACGAATACAGCGTCCGCAGCAGAGGCTCGAGCTTCTCCGCACGGGCGGCGGGCGACTCGGCGTAGCTGACCCAGGAGGCGAACGGCGCAAGGCCCGCGGCCGTTTCCAGCAGCGCCAGCATCGCCTCGCAGCGGCGGTCGTAAGCCTCCAGATCGATCGAGACAGCCAGGCCCGGACTCCCCTGCGCCAGCGCGATCCGCCGTTCGGCATTATCGAGCTTGCGCTCGGCGGCGAATTGACGCATCTCCTCGTCGGGGACCGGCCCCAAGTACAGCGGCACGGCGCGCGAACGGATGGTGGGCAGCAGGTCGTACAGGTTTGCGGCGGTGAGCAGCAGAATCAGGTGGGCGGGCGGCTCCTCCAGGGTCTTGAGAAGCGAGTTTGCGGCCTGCTCGCCCGCGCGGTCGATTTGATCGATCAGAAACACCCGCCGGCTGCCCTTCAGCGGCTTGAACTGGGCGCGCTCCCTGAGCAACCTCATCTGCTGGATCGAGATCTGCTGGAGCGGGCCGTCGGGAGCGAAGGTCACGAAGTCCGGATAGGAAGCAAACAGCAGCGGGTCCTGATTACGCTTGTCGGCGGGCCACTTCTCGCGCTCGGCAATGGTCTCCAGGTTCTCCGGCCGGCTGAGATCGTCCCTTTCGATGAGTTCGGCGTGCCCGAGCAAACGCGCTGCAAACCGGCGCGCCAGCGTGGCCTTGCCTACGCCTTCGGGGCCGGCGAGCAGTATGGTTTGCGGGATGCGGCCGCTTTCGATCATGTTTTCCAAGGCCGCGGCCGCCGCGCGGTTGCCGAAAAAATTCTCAAACATGGACCTTGCTGATCAGCGGGCTGAGGACATTCCAGACGTCGGTGGCGACGGCTTCGGCGCCCGGCCGGCCGTCGATGACGTGGAACCGCCCCGGCTCCCGCGCCGCCATTCGTAGAAACGCCTGGCGGACGCGGCGATGAAACTCGACCGCCTGCTCGTCCATGCGGCTCTCGGCGCGGTCCAGGTTGCGTTCGCGCACACGGGCGAGTCCGGTTTCGACATCCACGTCGAGGAGCACGGTGGCATCGGGGACGAGACCGCGGCAGGCAATGCGGTCGAGCGCCTGAACGGCGTCTTCGCCCAAGCCGCGTCCGTAGCCCTGATAGGCCATCGAGGAATCCGTGAAGCGGTCGGAGAGAACGATGGCGCCTTTTTCGAGCGCGGGCAGAATCACCTCCTCGATGTTCTGCGCGCGGCTCGCGAAGTACAGCAGCAGTTCGGGCATGGGGCGCAAGTCCTGATTGGATGCATCCAGCAGAATGCGGCGGATGAGCTCGCCGATGCGCGTGCCGCCCGGTTCCACAGTTTCCACGACCGTGTGGCCCTCGCGCCGGAGACGCTCGGCAAGCAGCCGCATCTGCGTGCTCTTGCCGCAGCCCTCGCCGCCTTCGAATGTGATGAACAGTCCCTGGCGCTTGCCCCGTTCAGTCATAGACGTAGTGCAGCACTTTCTTCAGGTCTTCCCACGCCTCGCGCTTGGCGTTCTGGTTATACGGCCTGAGCAGATAAGAGGGATGGTAGGTCACCATCACCGGGATGTCGCGCCAGCGAAACCAGTTGCCGCGCAGCCGCGTGACTCCCTCGCGCCGGTTCAGCAGCGCCCTGGCCGCCGTACCGCCGAGAGCGCAGATAGCCTTCGGGCGGATCGCTTCCAGTTGCCGGAACAGAAACTGCCCGCAGATCTCCATTTCTTCCGGCTCCGGAGTCCGGTTGTTCGGCGGCCGGCACTTCACGACGTTGCAGATGTAGACGTCGGGACGCCGGATCGGCATGCCTTCACGCCGGGCCGTGCCGTCGATCATCTGGGTGAGCAACTGCCCCGCCCTGCCCACGAACGGGATGCCCTGCGCGTCTTCGTCCGCGCCTGGCCCTTCGCCAACGAACACGAGCTTTGCTTCCTCGTTGCCAACTCCGAAGACGATCTGCGTACGCTGCGCGTGCAGCGGGCAGCGGCGGCAGTCGCCTATATCGGCACGGATCTGCGCAAGCAGCACGCTCGGGGCAGCGGGCCTCTCGGCAGCAGGCGCAGCAAGGGCGAGTTGCTCGACAGCAGGTGCGGCGGCGGGTTGATCAACAGCAGGTGCGGGGACTTCGGGCGCGGCAACACCGGGAGCCGCGCGCCTATAAAGAGTTTTCACACCCAGGTCCTGATAATACTCGAGGTATTGGCGCAGCAGCTCCGGATTCATTTCGTCGCAGGGAGCGCAGCGCGCAGCTTGAGAAGGTGGTCGAAAATGCGATCGGCAACTTCCCGCTTGGAGGCGCGGGGAAGCTCGACGGCTTCGCCGGTACGCAGCGCCAGGACGACTTCATTGTCGTCGGACCCGAAAGCGCGGTCCACGCGGTTTCCCACAATCATGTCGCAGTTCTTGGATTCGAGTTTGCGCCGGGCCTCCGGAAGCGGGTCGCCGGTTTCCGCGGCGAAACCGACGAGCAGGCGGTTGCCTTTCATGCGCCCGAGTTCGGAGAGTATGTCGGGGTTCGGTTCCAGGCGCAGCGTGAGGCCGCCTTCGCCTTTCTTGATCTTTTGGGGCGCCGGATCGGCCACGCGGTAATCGGCGACCGCGGCAGCCTTGATGACGATGGTGGCGTCCTCGAAGTGCGCCTTCACGGCGGCCCGCATCTGCTCAGCCGTTTGCACGTTGACCGTGGTGACTCCCGGCGGCGGGCAGAGATGGACCGGCCCGGAAACAAGGATCACCCGCGCGCCACGGGCGGCGGCCGCTTCGGCAATGGCGTAGCCCATCTTGCCGCTGGAGCGGTTGGAAAGAAAACGGACCGGGTCCAGCGGCTCTTCCGTTGGCCCTGCGGTGACCAGCACGGTTTCACCCGCCAGGTCGCGCCTGCGCTCCAGCACCGATAACACGGCCGCGGTAATCCGCTCGATTTCGGCAAGCCGCCCGGGACCCACCATGCCGCAGGCCAGAAAACCCTCTCCGGGTTCCACGATGACGTGGCCGCGCCCGCGCAGCGTTTCCAAATTGCGGCGGGTCGCCGGGTGAGTCCACATGTTCGTGTTCATGGCCGGCGCGATCACCACGGGACCGGTGAAGGCCAGGTACATGGTCGAGAGGAAATCGTCGGCGAGCCCGTTGGCGAACTTCGCCATCAGATCGGCGGTGGCCGGAGCGACAACCAGCGCCTCGGCTTCCTGCGCCACGCGGATGTGCTCCACGGCGCTCGCCAGCGTATCCTCACTCGACCCGGCAAACATGGAGGTGATTACTTTGCGGGCAGTGAGCGCGGCGAAGGTGAGCGGGCGGACGAACTCCTGAGCCGCGCGGGTCATCACGACCTGCACCGAAATCTCGCGCTCCATCAGCGCGCGGGTGAGTTCGGCGGCCTTGTAGGCCGCGATCCCGCCCCCGATGCCGAGGACGATATGGCGGCGGTTAACGGTCACGCTGGCCTGATCTTATCTTAGATGCTGTCGGGGGGCGCGTCTTCTTCCGTCTGCTTCTCGGGCGCCGGATCGTAGTATTTCACCAGCCCGCGGCGAACTTCTTCAATCGCCGTGACGGTGGGCTTTTTGGAAGTGGTCGGCAGGAATGGGCGCGCCCCGCTCTGAAGCTGCCGCGCCCGCTTGGCGGCAACAATAATGAAGCGGTAAGTGCTCTGTTCCGGATCGTCCGGAATCGCTGCAACACTGTTTTGGCGAGACGAATTGGCCATGGGCAAAACCTCTGTCGGATCTATCCAAAGGTCGCCAGGATGCGGCGGACCTCGCCGTCCATCCTGAAGCGGCGGACACGTTCGGCCTTCACGATGGAAGCCAGGGTGTCCGCGGATGTGTCCAGATCCTGGTTGATCAGCACGTAGTCGTACCGGCTGTAGTCCTGGATTTCCCTTGCCGCCCCCTGCAGACGACGCCGGATAACCTCTTCAGAATCTTCAGATCGGGCGCGCAGTCGCGCCTCCAAGTCGCTGCGTGAGGGGGCAAGGATAAATATGCCTACTGCGTCTGGAACCTTAGATTTTAATTGTGACGCACCTTGCACGTCGATGTCCAGTACCAGGTCCTTGCCCTCCGCCCGGGCCCGCTCAAGCCAGCTGCGGTGCGTACCGTAATAATTTCCAAAGACTTCCGCGTATTCCAGAAACTCGTCCCGGGCGATGGCGGCTTCGAACTCGGCCCGGGACACATAGATGTAGTCGCGGCCGGGCTGCTCCTGGCCGCGTGGCTGCCGCGTCGTGTAGGAGACCGAAAACAGCAGGTTGGGGTCCTGCTCGAGCAGCCGGCGCACGAGCGTCGATTTCCCCGAGCCGGACGGGGCGGAAATCACAAACACGATGCTCATTCCAGGTTCAGCCCCTGCTCCCGAATCTTTTCAATTTCGGCTTTCACGTTCAACGCCAGCTCGCCGATTTCCAGTCCCACTTCGCCGATGCCGGCCGATTTCGACAGGATCGTGTTGGTCTCCCTGTGCATCTCCTGAAGTAGAAAATCCAGTTTCTTGCCCACTTCGCCGCCGCCCTCCAACAGGTCGTTCAACTGGACGGCATGGACCTTAAGGCGGGTAAGCTCCTCGCTGATGTCGGAGCGGTCCACCAGATACGCGACTTCCTGGGCGAGGCGCTGCGGATCGATCGAGGTGCTGTTCAGCAGTTCCCCCAGCCTTTCGGAAAGCCGCGCCTGGAACTCGGGAACGGCGCGGGCACGGATTTCAGCCATCTCCCGCGCGTTGCGCAGCACGGTGGTATTCCGCGCCTTTATGTCGGCGGCGATTTCGGCGCCCTCCCGCTCGCGGAACTGGTTGAAAATTACGAGCGCTTCCTCCAGAGCTTCAACCAACTGCCGTTCGAGGTCCGGATCGGGCTCCTCCTCGCGGGACTCGAAAGCGCCGGGGATTCGAAGCGCCGCGTTCAGGTCCGGGTCTCCGGACAATCCATGCACGGCTGCCATGCGGCGGAAAGCGGTGATATAGGCCTCGATCAGGCTTTGATTCACGACGGAGGGCGCCGCCTCCCGAGAATCGACCACGCGTACCTGAACCTGAACATGGCCGCGCGCCACGTGGCGCTTTACGGCCGCGCGCAAGGCGTGCTCGAAGGCATCGAGTTCCGGCGCCATGCGGAAGTGTATGTCCAGGCCGCGATGATTCACCCCTTTCACCGTGATGATGAATTCGCGATCGTCTGCGAGCTTTCGAACGCGGGCATAGCCCGTCATGCTGCGGGGATTCATAGATTGTTCACCATCGGGTCTTTGCGGGCTCTGCGCGATTCAGAAGCCAGGCGGAAAGTAGAGTCATGGATTGTTCACCACCGAATCGGGCGTGAGGAACTGCAGCGCGTGGAGGCGCTGGTAAATCCCTCCGCGATTCACCAGTTCATCGTGCGTGCCCACCTCGCAAATGCGCCCCTGGTCGAGCACCACGATCTTGTCCGCCCGGCGCACGGTGGAGAGCCGGTGCGCAACCACAATCACGGTGCGGCCGCTGATCAGGTTCGCGAGGGCGCGCTGAACGAGCATTTCCGATTCCGTGTCGAGGTGGGACGTTGCTTCGTCCAGGATCAGAATGGGCGCGTTCTTCAGCAGCGCCCGCGCAATCGCAATTCGCTGCCGCTGGCCGCCGCTCAGCTTCACGCCGCGGTCGCCGATCACGGTATCGTAGCCCTGCGGCAGCGCGAGGATAAACTCCTCGGCCAGGGCGTTGCGGGCCGCTTCCTGAATTTGGTCCATGGTAGCGTTCGGCCTGCCGTAGCGGATGTTGGCGGCGACGGTGTCGTTGAAAAGGAAGGTGTCCTGCGCTACGATGCCGATCTTTTCGCGGATCGAGGCGACCGTGAGGTCGCGCACGTCCGTGCCGTCGATCAGCACCCTGCCCTCGGTCACGTCATAGAAGCGCGGCACCAGGTTCACCAGGGTCGTCTTGCCGGCGCCGCTTGGCCCGACCAGCGCCACGATCTCGCCCGCCTTCACCTCCAGCGAAATCGACTGGAGCAGAAAACCGTTCGGCGAGCCCGGATAGCGGAAGCTGACGTTGTCGAACGTGATGGCCTTCTCGAACCGCAGGAGCGGGCGGGCGGTGGGCTTGTCCATGATGTCATCGCGGCGGTCAAGGTATTCAAATACCTTCTGCGACGCGCCGATCGCCTGCTGGAAGATGTTGTGGATTCCGGTGAGCCGCTTTACCGGCTCGTAGAGCATGAGCAGCGCGACGACGAAGGTGGTAAAGCCCTCGATGTTCATCTGGCCGGCCTTGATCTGGTTGCGCGCGTAGGCCAGCAGGCCGACGATGGTCAGCGCCCCGAAGAACTCGATCAGCGGCGAAGCCAGCGCCTGCTGCGCCGTGTACTTCAGGTTGCTCGCCTTGAGGCGCCGCGCCGCGCTCCGGAAACGGCGCGACTCGTATGCCTCGGCGCCGAACGACTTCACGACCTGATGCCCGCTGATGCTTTCCTGGAGGATCTGGTTCATCTCGGCAGCGTTGTCCTGCGCGCGCCGCGTGGTGCGCCGGATGCGCCTGCCGATCTTCGCGGTGGGCAGCAGGACGAAGGGGAAAAGCGTGAAGCTGATCAGCGCCAGCTTCCAGTCCTTCGAGACGATCACCACCAGCAGGGCGATTGCGGTGAACGCCTGCCGCAGGAAATCCGCCAGCATGTGCGAGGTCCCGACCTGAATCTTCTCGATGTCGTTCATGATCGACGACATCAGCTTTCCCGTCGAGTGCATCTCGAAGAACTGGGCGCCCTGTCGCAGCACCTTATCGAATACGCGCTGCCGGAGGTCGGTCACGGCGGACACGCCCACGTAGTTGATCAGGAAGTTGCCGGCGTAGTCGCAAACGCCCTTGATGAGAAAGGTCGCCAGGATGGCGAACGCAATCATCGTCCAGACGTTGTGAATCCAACCGGGCGTGAAGTGCTCGAGGTAAATGGTCTTGTCGATGACGGGGATCGTGAACAGATCCACCGGCAGGTCGGGGGCTTCCGGCTTGAGCACGCGCCCGAAGACCTGGCCGACCAGCAGCGTCACCATGCCGTGCGCCGCGCCCACGATCACCATCAGGATGACGGAAAGGATCAGCGCCCAGGAATGCGGAGCGACGTAGCGCAGCAGCCGGCCGAATTGCCTCATTGGGCGACCCTCAGCCGCTCGAGCGCCGCGAGCACCTCGGCCACCGGCAGCGCTGCGATGCCTTCGCGCGCGACCAGCATTTCACTCCTGGCACGCCAGGGATACCAGACTTCGTGATCGGAATCACCGAAAATCACGAGGAGCGGGATTTGGAATGCGGCGGCCATGTGCGCCGGTCCGGAGTCGTTCCCGACGAACAGCGACGCCCCCGCAATCAGCGACTTGATTTCGGCGAGCGGCGCGCCCGCCACGGTTCGGTAAGACGCGAACGGCGACAGGTCCTCGCCGGGACCCGCGATGAAGACCGGCTCGAGCCCCCACGATTCGCGCAGCCTGGCGGCAAGCGCGAGGAAGTTTTCCGCCGGCCAGGTCTTGGAGGCCGCCGACGCCATCGGGTGCAGCACGGCGTAGGGCGCGCCGTCCGGGCGGCGCTCGGCGAACAGTTTGGCGCGCGGAACTTCGCCCTGCCGGGCCCCGAGATAGAACATGGCGGAGGCGAGATGTTCGGCCGTGTGCACCTTGCGGCTGACGCCGAGGATCTCCTGAGCGGTGGGAATGCGCACGTTGTAAAGAGACGCGTACCTGTGGTGGGCGAAGCCCGCGCGAAACTTCGCCCCGGAACCCACCGTGAGGGCCATGCTGCGGGTGCCTCCGTGCAGGTTCAGGCACAGCGCGGGCCTCCAACGAGCAAGGCCGGCCACCGAAGGCTCGAGCAGGTCGCTGATCTCGGGGTTGCCTTCGAAAATGGGTTTAAACCGTTCTTCCACGACCACGGCGATGTTGAGGTCGGGCCGGCTCCGCTTCAGGATTTCAAGCGCCGGTGTCGTCAGGACGCAGTCCCCCATCGAGCGCAGGCGGATCACTGCAACCCGGGCGCCGATGGGGAGCTGCTCCAGTACGGTTGCCATTCGCGGCGGGTTTACTCTTCGATCTTAGCTTCGTCGATGAGCATGACCGGGATATCGTCCCGGATCGGATAAACCCGCTTGCACTTCACGCATTTCAGGCCGCTCTCGTCCGGCTTGAGCTCCACGGTCTCCTTGCAGAGCGGGCACACCAGGATTTCTAACAGTTCCTTGCTGATAGCCATAGTCAACTGGCTATCAAGTTTATCAGAAAGGGCCCGAGCTAAGCCGTCGCGGCCTTGATTTCGGCTCTCGCCTTGGCGATGACTTCGAGGTACTGCCGGGCTTTCTGCTCGATGACATCGAAGCGGCCTTCCTTAATGGACTTGCCGTCCACCAGTTCCCCGCCGACCGCCACGGCGCAGGCGCCCGCCTTGAGGAACTCGCCGGCGGTCTCCAGATTCACGCCGCCGGTGGGGCACATCTCGATGTGCGGGAACGGGCCCTTCAGCGCCTTGATGTACTTCGGCCCGCCGACGTTGCCGCAGGGGAATATCTTCACGATATCCGAGCCCGCTTCCCACGCCGTAACGACCTCGGTCGGCGTGAGCGCCCCGGGGATAATCACCTTCGAGTACCGCTTCACCATCTCGACGGTCGAGAGCCTCAGGCTCGGCGTTACGACGAATTCCGCCCCCGCGAGCATGCAGACGCGGGCTGTCTCCGGATCGAGCACGGTGCCGGCGCCCAGCACGAGCTTATCCCCGAAAGCGTCGGCCACTTTCTCCAGTGCCTTGACTGCGCCGGGGACCGTCATCGTGATCTCCGCGGCCCGGATTCCGCCCCGATAGATCGCATCAACAGCCTTGATCGCGCTTTCGGCGCTTGGTGTCCGCACCACAGGCACGATTCCAACATCACGAATGAAGGACAGGATTTGTTCTCTGGTCATGAACTTAGATCTTATCATCCCGGCGCGGTCCAAGCCATCCGATTCGGGACCGGAAAGTCGGGAATTCGCGCCCGCGGCCGAGGGCCGGCCCCGCAGCTTGCGGCCTTCTGCGCTATCGTACTGGTTTGGCGCTCATCACCGTAAGAGTAAAACCGAACTCGAAGAAGCCGCGCATCGAGGAGGCCGCGGACGGCGGCCTGACGGCGTACTTGAAATCGCCCCCCGTGGAGGGCCGGGCGAACGAGGAGTTGATTGCGCGGATGGCCGAACGGTTTGGGGTTCCGAAATCGCGGGTCCGGATCAAGTCGGGACTGGCGTCGAAGGTAAAGGTGGTCGAAATTCAGTGATCGCGCGCCGCCCAGTGGAGCGCGATGCCCCCGAAAATGAAGCGGCGCACGGCGACTTTTCCATAGCCGGTGCTGCGCAGCAGCGAGCAGAACTCGTCGGCTGAGACAAAACCGCGCAACGAATCCGGGATGTAGGTGTAGATGCGGGGCCGGCCGTGGAGCAGGAAGCCCCAGAAGCCTCCCTGGAGGAAGAGCCAGGCGAGGCAGAGCCTGCGCAGGATCGGGTTGGCCGGCAGGAAAAAGTCGAGGCTGACCAGCAGGCCGCCGGGCCGCAGCACGCGCCGGATTTCGGCCAGTGCGCCGTCGAGGCCGGGGAAATTGCGCAGGCCGTAGCCGACGAACACGGCGTCGAAAGCGGCGTCGCGGAAAGGCAGGCGCATGGCGTCGGTGCACGCGACGCGGCCGATGCCGTTCTTGCGGGCGTGGAGCAGCATCCCATGCGTCAGGTCGGCCGCGACGATGCGGGCGCCGGGGAGGCGCGAAGCGGCGAGGCGGGCGAAATCTCCGGTTCCGCAGGCGAGGTCCAGAATCACCGGCTCGGGCGGCAGCACGGCGCGCTCGACGGCCTCGCGTTTCCAGCCGCGGTCCATGCCGTAGGAGAACGCGCGGGTGATGAAATCATAGCGCGGGGCCACGGCGCCGAACATCTGGCGCATGAGGCGGGAATCGCGCTTTTCCGGCGGTGAATTTTTCACGAAATGAGCTCCGAAATAGCCTTCGAAGATAGTATACTTGCGAACACGGATAAGAAATGGCACCGGTTATTCAGGTATTAGTCGCGCTCATAGTGCTGGTGGCGGGAATTTACGACATACGTTACCGGCGAATCCCGAACTGGCTGGTGCTGCCGGCCCTGCTGGTGGGATTCGCGTTGAACGCCTTTCTTTACGGGCTCGCCGGATTGAAGATCGCCGGCCTGGGCTTCGGCCTCGCCGTGCTGATCTATATGCCGCTCTACGTGGTGCGGGGGATGGGCGCCGGCGACGTAAAGCTGGCCGCGGCGCTCGGATCGCTGGTGGGGTGGCAGAACTGGCTGCTGCTGTTCGTATTCGCGGCGCTCATCGGGGGCGTGCTGGCGGTGGCGCTGATGCTGGCTTACGGCCGCTTCCGAAAAACGCTCTGGAATGTGGGTTACATCATTTGGGAGTTAGCGCACCTCCGCTCGCCGCACGCCCGGAGCGAGGAACTGGATGTGCGCAGCCCGCGCGCCTTCAGACTCCCGCACGGGGCCGTGCTGGCCCTGGGGACGCTGACGCTGGTCGGAGCGCGGGCGTTTGCGGGATAGGCCCGAGCGGGACTAATCTCGACGAAGCGCTGTTCGCGGGATTGTCTCGCCGGCGCGAAGTTCACGCACAAACATCCCGGTTTTTCCCGCGCAAACAGCGAATATCGGCTCTTCGCGGGGACGCACCCGGTACTCACCGAATTGGATCGCCCACGAATCGCCGTAGTTGTCTGCCACAAATGGATTCGGCGCGATGGCTTGAACTTGAAACTGCTTCGTCGATGGCTCGTAATTTCCGTAGCTGTAGCATCTGCCGATGCATGCGCGATCAATCATATGGTTGAGCGGATCGATACGCAACCCTTCGCTGCGAATCCCGAGCACGACGCGGCTGCCGCGCGGCGCCCCGCTCAGAGCCGCTTCGATTCCATCTTCCACACGGTTGAAGTCCTTGGTATCGAAGTAGAGCATGCCGAAGAACACGACCGCGACGGCGCCCAGAGCAACCGATTCGCGCCTGCTAAGCTTCACGCCCGCGGCAACAGCCACCAGGAGCACCGCAGCGATGAGAGAAGACCGGTCAGAAATATAGGTGAGGTCATGATTGAAGCTGGGCAACGAAATTCTGCGGGGTATCAGCGCGACCCCGGCGCCTGCGAGAAGCCAAAGCTGCACGGCAGCATCGCCAATTCCGCCCGAACGCAGCAGCATGTAGAGCATCACAAGGGTGAGCCCCAGGGCGAGAACGGCGTATCTCTGGTCAAACACCCACGCCTGGTCCATCCCAGTTGCAGTGAACACCTGGATTGGCGCCCAGACTGTGACGAAATGAGAGCGAATCAAGAACCGGGCGAGGACAATACACGCGCACGCCGCCGCGAACAGGCAGATGCCGGTCCGGCGCGTCACGCGGCGGCTGATATGCACATAGGCTAAAATCGCGCCGACACAGGCAACAGGAAAGGCGTGCGCGGCCACACCCAAGCTCATGACCGTGAGCCCTCCCAAAATCCGCTTTGCCGTGGGCCGCAAAAGCAGCGTGGCTGCCCAAAGCGAGAGCCCCGTGCCAAGCAGGTAATTGAAAAAGCCAGCGTGAAATGCCCATCCGTAAGTAAGGATCGCGAGCAGGGGAGCGGCAGGCCAAACCGGAGCGCGGCTGAGGGCGGCGGCGAATCGGAAGGCGCCCCAGAAAAAGATCAGCGCGACCAGCGCCACTGCCATGCGCTGCCCCGCGGCGTATCCTGCCTGATGAACCATCGCGGAGAGCAGTTCATCGAACAAAAAGTTCGTCCAGACGCGGACGAGCACAAGCCCCTCGAGGCCGCCGGCGCGGATCTGATCGGCAAGCCATACGTTGTAGACATGGCTGCCGAGGTCCCCGGCGTGAATGCGCGAGTGCCAGAAGCACGGGATCACGAGTGCAGCGCTCGCAAGTAAGACAGCGGCTGCCTTGTGCCAGAAAGAGGGAGAGCGGCGCAGTATCGCGCTAGCTGCAGAACGATGCTCCGATACCTCTTTAGTCAAGGGCATAAATCGCCGTCCCGGACGCCTGGTAAACGAGCGGCAGTCCTGAAGGCGGATCAACGACTTCCCCGTTCATCACATGTCCCTTTGCCGTTGTGTGGTACACAAGGTAACTCGCCCCCTGCGCGCGCGCAACTTCCGGGGCGGAAGCGATGAATCGCGTTACATCTCCCTCTTTGCCTTTATAGACAACTCGAGGAGGGACTGTTAAGCGCCAAGCGCGGCGCCCTGTATACAGGTAAACAATCGGGTCCGTCTCGGCGAGCAGCGTCCGACCGGGAGGAACCCGGGCTTTAATCCATTCGTAGGCGCGGCGGGTCTCGCCAACTTCCGACCGCCACTGCTCCATAAAGGCGGGAAAGTGGCAATTTATGGAAATCCAACTCATGCCGCACAGCAAAGCCACAAACCCGAGCACGGCCAGCGCCGGCGCGGCGGCCAGGATTGAAAGCTCGGAGCCGGAGCTGACGCGAGCCACGAGCCTCCGCCACGCTTGGGCGAACTCCGCGACGACTCCAGCGAGGAGCAACGGAAGCACTGGAAACAAAAGACGCTCAGCACGGTCGTTATGACATAGCATCCACGGCAGCAACAATGCCACATACAGCGCCGCAAAGAAATGGTATGGGTGGAGGCCGTTCCTCACCGCAAGGCGAATCACCGCGAATAAAGTCACCACCGCAACCACCGATAAAAAAAGATCCTCTTTTAGCCCGCCGATACCAAGCGGCAGAGCGAATAAAGCCCCGATGCCAGGAAAGTACTCCTGGATGTTCTCCCAAAAGACGAACGGTGTTTCTGAAATACTGAAGTTCGCAAAATGATAACCCATGTAATCGGTGTAATAGAGCAGGTGCAGATTTGCGCCGCCAGCCACGTGGGCTCTTGTCCATAGAGTCCACCCCACGACGGCCATAGCCATCAACACGAAAAACAGTCCGGCCGCGGTGAATCTCCGTCGCCAGAGCAGCCATAAGGGAGCTGCAATGAGCAGCGGGATCCCGGCGTTGCGCGTCAAATAGGCTGCCGCGCCGAGCGCGCCGGCCGCGGCGGCCACCCACCATCGCGATTCGGGCCGCCCGGCTCTCAAAATCAAAAGAAAGCACCCGAACAGCACACAGCAGAACGGCAGTTCCGACATCAAGCTCACGCTGTAGAGGATCACGAGCGGATTGAGGCCAAGCAGGATGCAGACTACTGCGCCCTCACGCCGTGAGACTCCGAGGCTCGGCAGCAGTCTCCAGGCCAGCACTAGCAATACCGGCAGAAACACCCAGGACAAAGCCGCCGCCAGCGGCAGGTTGTCCGGGAACCGGGGGTTGACCATCCACACGAGCGAGAGCGCGAGCGGGTACAACGGCGGGTATTTCGTCTGGAAAGGTTCGCCGGGTAGGCTCAGAATGCGGTAGCCCGCCCCCTGCGCGAGCGACTTCGCACACACGAAATAGAGTCCGTCGTCGTGAATCCACCCGAAGCTGGGCATGTCGCGCGAGTAAAACGCGATGAGAGCGGAGGGAATCACCGCGACAACCAGAATCGCAAATGCGACACGCCTGCTCATTGGCTCAAAACCGCACGGAAGCGAAAGCCGGCAGCAAGTCAAATCGGGTTTTCACGCGCGCGAGTGGTTCGTGAACGCCTGCACATAACCCAGGCTTTGTACAACCTGCGTTTCTGCTTTTGGCCGCAGTACTCCGGTGACGGGCCGCGCATATGCGCGGCCCACCCTCGCAAAACACCTGTTCCGGGAGTCAGGGCAGCAAACGAGGCAATTCAGCCCTGCATCTTGCGCTTGCGGCGGCGCATGATCAGCAGCAGCAGAATCGCCCCCGCAGCTATCCAAAGAATTGCGGACAACGTGGTGTTATCGCCCATCTAAATTTCTCCTTTCTATGACTTGGTCCTACTGGCCAAAAGACTGCATTAACGGGAAGAGCTGTTTGACAAGCTGCAATATACCCGGTCCCGCCGCCACCAGCAACATGGAAGGCAGGATGAAGAAGAAAATCGGGAAAACCAGCTTGACGCCGACTTTCGCCGCCCGCTCCTCGGCCTCCTGCCTCCGCCGCACCCTCATGAAGTCCGAGTGCGTCCGGAGCGCTTCGGCGATGCTTGTGCCGAACCGGTCCGCCTGAATCATCGTTGCGACGAGTTTGCGGAGCTCCTGCTCACCGGTGCGGTCCGCCAGGTTCTTGAGCGCTTCACCGCGCCGCTTTCCGGCGCGCATTTCCAACGTAACGAGGCCGAGTTCTTCGCACAGGGCCTTGTGAGTCCGCATCAATTCCCGGCTGACGTTCGCGATCGCCTGGTCCAGGCCGAGTCCCGCCTCCATGCAGACCACCATCAAGTCGAGCGCATCGGGAAGCGCAAAGCGTATTTGCTCCCTGCGCCGGTCGATGAGGTGCTCCAGGATCATGTTGGGGCCGAAAAAGCCTGCCAGCGCGGCCGCTGGGAGGACGACGATGCTCAGCACGGGGTTCGCAATATACGGCCGGAAGAACACCGCCGCGGCAAACAAAATAATCGCCAGAACAATTTTGATGCCGTAGTAGACCCTGATCGCCGTGTCTGTGCGATACCCGGCGGCTATAAGGTAGCGCCGCGCCAGGCTTGCATCCTGGGGCGAGATGGGCACCTTTTCGCCGATCTGCTGGATAACCCGGATGGCCCATTGCCGGCGCGGGCCGGCTATTTGGTCCAAAGTGGGCACCTCGACGGCGGCCGCTTCGCCGAGACGGTCGTGGATCCGCCCCGGCCGCGAATACAGCCGGTAGCCGTAAGCAGTAATGGATACCGCTACGAGCAGGAAAAAGGCGATCGAAAGCGCTAGCGCCATGGCTTTATACCTTGATATTCACGATCCTTCGGATCAGGAAATGCCCGATGATCATGCAAACAATACAGACGGCGATAAGAATACGCCCGTCCTCGTCGTTCGCCATCCCCTGAAGATAACCCGGCGCGATAAGCAGCAGCCCGAACATCAAGGCAACCGGCATCAACGTCAGGATCGTTCCAGTGATGCGTCCGTGCGCGCTCGCCGCCCTGACCTGGCCTTTCAGTTTGAATCGCTCCCGGATTATCAAGGCGAGCTTGTTCAGAATTTCGGCGAGATTGCCGCCCGTTTCGCGCTGGAGCAACACGGCCGAAACGAAAAAGCTCACATCCAGCAGCGGCACGCGGTTGGCCAGGTTCTGGAGGGCGGTCTCGATGGGCAGTCCGAGGTTCGCTTCGTTGAAAACCTTTCGGAACTCCTGTCCGAGCGGCTGCGGAGACTCCTCCGAGAGCATTTCGAGCGAGATGGTGAAGGCGTGACCGGCGCGCATTGCGCGGGCAAGAAAGTCCAGCGCCTCCGGGAACTGCTCTTCAAAAGTTGCCAGGCGCTTCTTCCTGGCATGCAGCACGTAAAAATAAGGAAGCGAGCCGCACACCAGCGCACCTGCCAGAGCGCTCGGCTCGGGAAACATGAGGATGTTCAGTTTCGCTCCGAGCAATGCGCCCGGGATCAACAGCACCACCATAAGCAGCAGGAGCGAATAGACGTTCATGGTCATGCCCGCCTGCTGGATATGGGCCTCCATTTTCCGGACGAAATCGAACCGGCTCAGCAAGTTCTGAAGGGCGGCGTTGACCGGCTTTTCCGGCTCGAGCAGCACCTTGGTCTCGATCACCGCAGGGCCGGAAGTCGCGGCGTCAAGCATCTCGGCGACCTTCTTTTTCTTTTGCGTCTCCAGGTACTTGAGGCCCAGGCTGACGGCCAGCACGACCAGTGCGAACATCAGCAGGAAAGTAAGCACAATGAAGGGCAGCATACGAAACTCCTAGCGGATTTCGACCGTGGTCTGGAAAATGGAAGCGGGCAATTGGATTCCGGCTGCCTTGAGACGGTCATAGAATTTCGGCCGGATGCCGGTCGGCCTGAATTTTCCGATGACCCTTCCGTCCTCGCTGATGCCGGTTTTCTCGAACACAAAGATGTCCTGGGTCGTGATCTGGTCGCCCTCCATCCCCACGCACTCGGTGAGGTGGGTGACCCGCCGCGCTCCGTCGCTGAAGCGTGCGATCTGAATGATAAGGTCAACCGCGGAGCTGATCTGCTGGCGGATGGCCCGGGTGCCCATAGTGGCGCTGGCCATGCCTACCATGACTTCCAGCCGTCCGAGCGCGTCGCGCGGGCTGTTGGCGTGGATGGTGGTCAGCGAGCCATCGTGGCCCGTGTTCATGGCTTGCAGCATGTCAAGCGCTTCTTCGGCACGCACCTCGCCCACCACGATGCGGTCGGGCCGCATACGCAGGGCGTTGACAACGAGCTGGCGAATTCGAATCGCGCCCTGGCCTTCGATGTTCGGCGGGCGCGTTTCCATGCGCGCCACATGGGTCTGGCGCAACTGGAGCTCGGCGGCGTCCTCGATGGTGACGATGCGCTCATCCTCGGGGATGTAGCCGGAGAGCACGTTCAGCAGCGTGGTTTTTCCCGCGCCGGTTCCACCGGAAATTACGATGTTGAGCCGGGCTTTGACGCAGGATTGGGCGATCTGGAGCATGCCCTCGGTCAACGTGAGATTGCGCACCAGCTCCTCGGGCTGGATCGGGTCGCGGCGGAAGCGGCGGATGGAGAGCAGGGGGCCATCGACCGCCACAGGCGGGATCACGGCGTTAACGCGCGAACCGTCGGGCAGGCGGGCATCCACCAGGGGCGAGGATTCGTCCACGCGGCGCCCCACGCGGGAGACCACCTTTTCGATAATGCGGAGCAGGTGCTGGTCGTCTTTAAACTCCACCGGCGTGCGGTGCAGTTTGCCGAACCGCTCGACATAAACCAGGCGCGGAGTGGTCACCAGGATGTCCGATACGGTGGGGTCCTGGAGCAGCGGCTCGAGGGGGCCGAGGCCGAATACCTCGTTCAGAACTTCCTCGGTGACACGCTCCTTCTCCACCCGGCTGAGAGGCGTGGTCTCTTCCTCGACAAGCTTCGCCACGGCGTTGCGGACTTCCATGCGGACCCGCTCTCCACCCAGCGACGAGAGCGCTTCCAGATTGATACGCTCGATCAGCTTGCGATGGAGGGAGAATTTCAGCTCCTGATATTCGGGCGCCAGCGGCTGCGCATTGAACAGGCGCGTAACCCAGCTGGCGTCTCCCCGATTCCCAACCGTTAAGTTAGTGGACATTCCCGCTACTTCCTTTCTCCTTCGAATCTGAGCCGGCGCCGCGCTATAGCTCGGGCCGGAAAATTCCAGCCCCTGCCGGGCACGGCGCAAACCGCCGGCCTGGCATCATGCGCAACAGATCCGGCGTCCAAAACAGGGACAGAACTGCGCTCCCCCGGAGGGAGCGGAGCGATCTTTGGGGATTGCGCAGCCTGTCCCCGAAATTCAGAAAATCGACAAATTCAGTTTCTGTTTCGGCTTCTCCTTCGGTTTCACACCGGCGATTTTCATGGCCAATGCGGCCATTGCCTTGCCTAATTCACTGTTTGCCGTCAGCAGACTGCCTTCGGCATAAGCTTCGTAGAGCACAGGGTAATCGTTCGGCAGGAACTCGAAGACCGGCAATCCGAGCACCCGCTGCAACTCGCCAGGCAAGATATCCGAACGCTTGGGCGCCCGGTTCATCACCAGATACAAGCGGTCCCGGCCGAAACCGGCGTCCGTGAGAGCTTGCACGACTTGCTTGCTGAGGTGCAACGCCGGCAAATCCATCGTAGAAATCAGGTAGAGTCCATCCAGCTCGCTGGCGACGTCGAATGCCAGAGAACTCGCGCTGCGTCCGAGGTCCAATACGACCCAGTCGTAGGCCGAGCGGAGGAATTGCAAAACCTGCCGGAAATGGTCGGGATCCACAGCGCTGCGAGGGGTGACGGCTGGGGGAGCAGTGATCACTTCCAGGTGCTCATGGCCGTTGGAAACAAGGGCCTTCCAGTAACTCAGGTCCAGCCTGTGGACGTTCAGCACCGCGTCCATGATGGAATACTGCGACTTGGTCCTCATCAGGAAGCCGACCATGCCGGTATCGAGATCCATATCCGCCAGCAGGACCTGCTGCGAGGTAGCTCTCTGAAGCTCGACGGCAACATGGCAGGCAATGGTTGTGGCGCCGCAGCCTCCCTTCGCGGAAAGAAAGCCCAGTATCTTGCCGCGCTGCCGGCCGGCGGTCTGCTGCTTCAGGCGTTCGGAGGAGATGCGTTCGAGCGCCTTCTGCAATCCCTCCTCGAGCGGCGGATAAAGGAATTCGTTGGCGCCCGCGCGAATCGCCCCCAGAATCACCTCCGGATCCGCCGTGTCGTTTAGCGCGACAATCATCGGAGGGGCGGAGAGCGTCTTGATGCGGCGCGCCACTTGCTCAAACGGTTCGGCCAGCCTGGTCAGATCGATGAGCAGCACATCCACGCGCGCCTGTTCGAGCTGGTTCAGAAAATGGGACGTTTCACCCAGCGCCGGCTGCTCCATGACCACGCGCACCGGCAGCGGTCTCAGGCAGGCATGAACCTCGTTCAATAGGTCCTGGTTCTTAATTACTAGTCCGGCCCTCAGCGGATGCATGGATTCCCTGATCCATCGTTCATTTCGGGGCCGCGCTCGTGGCGGGCGCGGGCGCCGGCGGCGCCGCTGCGGGCGCGCCTTGCTGAGCCTGCGGAACCATCACCGGCACGTACTGAATCACCGGCATTGGCGGGTTTGTAGGAGTTTGCTCCTTCATCGCCTCGAGCTGCTCCACAGGAATGGTTTCCTGTAGCGGCTTCACCGGCGTCTGGCCGGTAACGCTGACCGGCGGGGTCCGCGGCGCTGCCGATGGCGCGTTCTCCATGAAAGGCACCGGCATCTGGGGAGTGGCGATCTGCATCGTGGCCGGTACGGGCCGCACCACTTCGGGCGTCACCACGACCAGGAGTTCCGTATTGTTCTTGGCTATCGAACGGCTCTGGAAAATCTTGCCAAGCAGCGGGATATCTCCCAGACCGGGGATTTTGCTCATTTGCTCGACCGCGCGGTTGTCCAGCAGACCCGCAATGGCAAAACTCTGGCCGTCCTCGAGTTCGATTTCCGTCTGCACGCGGCGGGTGGAAATCGCCGGGATGACGAATCCGCTCAGACTCACGGCGTTCGCGAGGTCAAGCGAACTGACCTCCGGGTTCACTTGCAAGCGGATGGTGCCGCGGGGCGTGACGTTCGGAAGAAAATTCAGCCGGATGCCGAATTCGCGCCATTGAATAGTGACAGCGCCGGCGCCTCCCATCGTGCTCTGTACGACAGGCACGGGAAACTCGCCGCCCGCCAGGAAACTGGCCGGCTTGCCATTGATGGCCAGCACGTTCGGCTCGGCCAGGATTTCGAGTAGACGCTTTGCGTGCAACGCTCGGATCGTGGCGCCGAAATCCAGGTCCGGGCGAAACAGGAATATATTCAAGGCGTCTGCCAAAGTAAAGGAACCTCCCTCGGGCGATCCCCCAACAGTTGGAGGCCTGAACTGGCCGGTTGTTACCGAACCGATTGTGTTCAACGCTCCTGTACTGAAAAGGTTTGCGCCGAGTTCCTGGCTCACCGAACGATCGACGTTCGCGAATTTCACCTTCAGCAGAATCTGCTGCTCCATGCCCGGAACATTCACGTGGAGAAGATTGACTGGTTTCCCAAGTGTCGAGGCAATGGTGATCGCCCTCTGGGCGCTCACCATGTCCTTCACCGTGCCGCGCACGTAGACCGTGTCGCCCTCAACCGACAGCGAGACGTCCTGGCCCGGCAATTCTTTCTGGAGTTCCTGCCGGACGGCTTCGAGCCTGCTTGTGCTCGGCCGAACGCGAAGATCAAACAGCAGGCGGTTGCCTCCCTGCTGCCAGATGATGAGGCTGGTTTCGCCGGGCGCTTTTCCGTTCACCAGCACTTCGCGCGGGCTGACCGCGATCGCCTCGGCCACCGCCGCATCCCCCACGGACACGCGCTGGATATTTACCGGGCTCTCAACAACCAGCGACTTGCCCACGGTGACAAAAAGGTCGCGCGCGGCGGACCCGGCACTCTGCTGGGCAGGCTGTTGCGCCTGAGCGTGCCCCCAGGCTGAGTATCCGGCCAAAATAGTCGCCCAGCTTATAGCGAGAAGTGTGCCGCTCAGCATTCTTTTGTTGCTCACTGAATTACTCCTCCGGCTCTCCCTTAAACGTCGCGCTGGCTTTCTTTCCGCCCTGGATCACCTCAACCACCACGGCGGGCGTCTCCTTAGGCTTGACCGGGGCTGCAGCCTGCTGCACCACGGGCCTGGGCTTGGCCGCCGCGGCCGGCCGGGGCTCTGGCGCCGCCGTGCCGGTAAAGAGCCGTGACAGCGCGGTGCCCGGCGTTTTTGCGACCGTGGTGTCCAGTGGATTCCGAAGCACAAGTTGAATCTTGGTCTCATTACTTGCCAGGCTCAACGCTTCCGCCTGCTCGGGCGTCACCAGCAGGTTGACAACGGGCACCGAGATGGGTTTCCCTTCGGCGTCCTTCTGAATGTTCTGGCCAGCGGAGAGCACTTCAATGTTCTGCAAGAGGGTTCTCGAGAGAGTGCCCAGCGAAGCGGGCGAGTCCGGTGGTTTGCCGGCGATCAGAACGTCCACGCGCATGCCCGGAACCACGAACCCGGCCACGCCGATGATCTCGTTCACACGGATGGCAACCGCCCGCATTCCCGGCGGGATTGTGGCGGCAAGGCCAGCGCCCGCCCCTTTGGGGGCCAGCCGTGTTTCCAGAATCGGCTCGCCCTGGTAAATCGGGGAAACCACGCCCCGGCCGACCAGGTCCTCCTTCTTGGTGACCGCCAGTTGCGGAACCGAGCCGGACCATTGGGCCGTGCTCAGATCGGTGTCGCGGATCAGCGTGCCAACAGGAAGGTCGCGGGCGGCGACCGTGATTTCCGTGGTGGGGACAGGGTTGGGCACGGCGCTCAGACGGCTGGAGACCAGCCTGTAGAAGATCAGGGTCGCCCCGCCGGCGACAATCAGCGCAAAGATGAGTACTGATAGAAACCGTTTATTCATGCTCGTTCCTTACTGTCACACTCCGGAACACAGTCACCGAGGCCTCAATTTCCCGCTCATCGCGAAGCGGAAAGAGGGGGCATGGCGTCCATGCCCCCAGGGATAATTATTGTGAGGCCGCCGCCGAGTTGGCAGCGGCAAGCCGTGAGTTTGCCGTGGTCCAAATGTTGTTGATGCTGCCCCCAGCCGTGATGAACAGGGCGGCGGAAGCAAGCGCGACAAACGCGAGCAGGAGCGTGTACTCGATCAGGTCCTGGCCTTGCTCGTCGCGCACGAAATTGGTGATAAAGCGCATTGTTGTCTATCTCCTCGCGTAACGTGACCTGTCGGCCACGTTGGTATTGATTTGGATTAGCGGCCCCGCGGCCGCCGGAACTCCGCCGCCATGGGCGGCGGAAGCCTGTACTCCCTCCGGCCTTGAGGCGCTCGCCGCCAAAGAGCCCCGGCTGCGAAACACGATGGCTTTGCCATCGTCGTAAACCGGGCGCCACTTGGGGGATTCTTTCAAGGTACTGGCCAGAGGGGCGTCAACAGGCAGAAGCACCGTATCGACGCTGTAGCTGTCGAGGGTTTGGCTCCAGTCGTATCTGGCCCTCATAACGTTCAAAAACGCTTTGCCGAACTCGGCGCCGTAAAAGTCGCTTCTGCCATCGACGAAAACTTTTGTTTCAGGAAAAAGACGGTAAATCAGATAATCGCCCCACTCGTCGTGCGTAAAAATACGTTGAGCCATGTCCGGCACGCGCAACACCTCAAGGGCTCCGGCCGGGTATTTCTCGGGATCGTATTCCGCGCGCAGCAAGGGGGCCTGCGGCGCAAGATAAAATAGTGCAACCAGAAGAGCGCCGGCCGCCGCGCTGGCAAGCGGAATACGGCCGGCGGCATCCATTTCGCCTATATCTGCCGCGAAAGACTGGAATCCGGCCGCCGTCTTCTTCAGCCAGCTCGCCACATTGCGCTCCCGAACCAGCGCCAGCAGTTCTTTTAGCGTTCCGGCCACGATGGGCGCAGCCAGCAGCATGAATATGGGAATGTTTCGAACCGACATCAGCGCCAGGTGGGCGAAACCAACAAGGATCAGTGGATAAGCAAAGCGCCTCTTATAGAGGCTCCAGCCCGCAGCCACCATGGCCAGAGCCAACAGCGGCTCGAAATAGAAGGCCACCGGATGCTGGAAATTCAGCGATTGAAACTCGCTGATGTGTTCAAAGTGGTAGCGGTCGGTCAGGTAGCGGTAGATATGAACGTGCAACTGGTAAGAGTAAGGGTTGATCAGGCTGGCGGCGGCGCAGGCGGCTGCGGTGATGAGATACGGCTTGCTGCGCGCCAGCGCGGTGCGCCGGGTCTCCCCGTCGGCCTCGAACAGCCACGCAGCCAGTTCCCCGGCAGCATACATCCCGATCAGCACGATGCCGACGAAGAAGCCCCCGTGCAGGTTCGTCCAAACGATGGTTAGCGGGGGCAAAAGCCAGAGCAGCCGCGTTCTGCCGTCGCGGACGCGCTCCAGCAGCGAGTAGAACACCACGAGAAACAAAAGGGTGAACAGGTGCGGGCGCGCCAGCCAGTGGATGGTGGAGGCCGCGTTCACCAGAAACACGACCCCAATGGCGATCAGGACGTTGGAGCACTTCCGCCGCACCAGCCGGTAGAGCAGCGCCGAGGTCACCGAGATCACCAGCATGCTGGCGGCCACTACCGCCGCCATACCCCAGTTGGCGTGGAGCCAGGAAAAGATCACGTCCCAGAGCCACTCCCAGGCGAACCATGGCTCGTCGGGCATGGTGTAAGAAAAGATGTCGCGGTCGGGGACGCGGCCATTCTCCCGAATCCAGTCTCCGGCCCGGATGTGCCAGCCGGTGTCGCCGTCCAGGAGCAGGTGTTTTGCGCCGCCAAGCCGGGAAAAGACCAGGATCATGGGCATAACAAACGCGAGGTCCGTCAGCGACGGCAGACACCAGAGAACTGGATTGCCCTTCTGCTTGCCCATATGACTTCTACATCAGCGAACAGCCGACTCCGTCGTGGTCGGCTGGCTTGGCGCAACTCCCGTTGGCATAATTCCGGAACTGCATCTGATTCACCTGGAAAGCCAGCCGCACGCCTTTCTCGGTGACGATCACCCTGGCCACCACCACCTGGCAGTGCATGCACCGCCGGCCAAAGGAGTGATTGGCGGGCAGCTCGATGTCCACGGTGAGCAGGTCGCCGGGCTTGGGCAGCTCCGTCATAATCCGATCTGCAACCCCGGATACCAGGATGCCGCCACGGCTGATGTTTTCGGTGATTCCGGCAAAAAGCAGCGACTTAGTCCTCGGGGAAGCCACGTAACACGGCAGCTTGACATCAACCCGAGGATCGGTACGCCTGTCCATTTTTGCCTTGTTGTTAGGAGTACACCCTATCACCGCAAGGATCAAGACCGAAAATGGATGATATATTTTTGTTGACTGAGGTTAACCGACAGTTTAAGATCGAAATTGCTTACGAAAATCGCCTCCCCGGCCTGTGGCGGGAAGGTCAAAGGCTGGTTATCGGGATACCACGCTAACCAAAGAGAGTAGTATCACGGTTAACTTCCGAGAAACAGAAAACGGCAAGGACATTCGGTGAAAGGGGCATCCGAAGCAACGAGACTTCTGGTACTTACGAGCAATCCCAGTGATAGTAGTACTAGAACTTAGCTAGATCCACAATGTTAACTTCGACACAGCCAAACTTTAGTACTAGACCTGGTCCGAGCGAGCGGAGCGGCCCGCAATTCATATCGAAATTCAAAAGATTTTGTTACGATATTTGCTCGCACGCTGCGGAATAAAGATGGCTCGTGTTCTGTTGTTCACCGATGAACCTGTACTGGCGAGGGGCTTCACTTCCGTACTTTCGGGCGTGCCCGGGTTCGAAAGCGTCTCCGTGTGCCACAGCGCCGCGGAGCTTGCAGGAAGCATTCTCAATACGAAACCGGATGTTCTGCTGATCGACCTTACGCCGGAGGTGACGTTCGGAATTCTCACGCAATTGCGCCGCGAATTGCCGAATTGCCGGATTGTTTTGTGGGTCCGCGCAATTTCTACGGAACTCGCTTACCAGGCGATGGAACTGGGTGTGCGCGGCGTGCTGCGGAAAACCTTGCCGCCGGAGTTACTGATCAAGTGTCTTGCCAAGGTCTCCGAAGGGGAGTTGTGGTTCGATAAGACGCTGACGGCCAGCTTTTTGTCGGCCAAGATGGTTTCGCTGACCAAGCGCGAGAGCCAATTGGTGAGCCTCCTGGCTCAAGGCCTCAAGAACAAGGAAATCGCCACGGCGTTGTCGATTTCCGAAGGGACCGTGAAAGTTTATCTTTCGCGCCTGTTCCAAAAAGTCGGAGTAAAAGACCGGTTTGAATTGGCCCTTTACGGCCTGAGAAATCTGCAACACATGAGCGGCGAGAGCTCGCCCCTGAGCCCGTCGCCGCATGAGTCCGCGGCGGCCGCCGGCCGCGATCCGGCTCAGATGCAGTGGCTCAGGTCGCTGGTGCTCGAGAAACAGCCGGTAAAGCCGGGCGATCAGGTGCAGTTCTGGAGTCCCCGCTCGTAGCGGATTCCCGCCCAGACACAACCCGTTTTGCGCGGGGAATCTGAGCGGGGAAACAGAGCGTCGCCGCCATGCAACCGCTTTTCACGCAATCTCCGAGCAGCCCCGCCCTGCTCTCGGCGGAGGAACCGGATTTAAGTCAACTCTTCTCTCGGCTCTGGCCGACGCAGGCCAGCCGCTGGCCTGGTTTCACCATTTCGGTGATACTGCACGTACTGGCAGTACTACTGATACCACCGATCTCTGCGCGCATCGAAGCGGAATCCGACCGTCGAATCTGGGCGCGGCAGGAGAGACTCATGCGGACGCTGCGGATTCGCGTCCCCGAGCAGCTCTACATCGCGTCCGCCCCGAGGAGGACGCCGGAGCCCAAGCGGGCCGTCCAGCGTCCGAAACCGGCGGCGCCCGCTCCGGCGGCGGCAAAACCGCAGGCCCCCGCGCCCGCCGAAACTCACCGCGCCGCTGCCCCCAGGCGGCGCTTCGATCTGCCGCCCGCACAGCACCGCACGCAGAGCAGCCAAAGCCTGATCCAGCCGTTGCAGCCGCCGGATCTGCTGCCCCAGCCGGGACTGCGGCTGCCTGAAGTGTTCTTCTGGGCTCCGCCGGTGTCGCGCATGCCTCCGAAGCCGTTCGTGCAGCCGGGCCATGCCGTTCCTCCGGCACGGCCGCGGGTGTTGGATGCCCCGCCCCGGCTCGACTTGCCAACGCTGACACCGACCGCGCCTCTCCAGGTTGCGCAGCTCATGACTCGCTCGCCGCTGGAGGCGCTTCCGGATTCCCAACCGATACGCACGAACTACCCCGACCAGCCCAGCCCACGCAGCGGTCCGTCGGGGGACCCGCTTCCCGGCGACCCGACCAATGTCTTATCGATTTCATCGGACCCGCTGCCCTTGCGGGAGTATCTGGCCGTGCCTCCAGGGAATCAGATCGGCAAAGCGCCGGAATCCGGAAGCCAGACGGGCCCCTTGAGCGGAACCGGCAGCGGGGGCACAGGCAGCGGCACGGGCACAGGACCACGCGGAAGCAGAACCGGGACCGGAACTGGAACGGGAACCGGCACTGGCGCCGGATCGGGACCGGGAGGATCGGGATCGGCCGAGGCCGACGGCTCGCCAGACGCAATTGCGTTTTCGCCGGCGGTAAACGCGACGCGCATCGACCACTCCGCGACCGGCGTTTTCGACGTCGTTGTGCAGTCGAGTGGAGTGGAAGGCTTCCCCGAGAGCGCGGGTGTGCTGAGCGGCAAGCCGATTTACTCCGTCTACCTGTCGGTGGGCGCGCCTAAGGATTGGATTCTGCAATACTGCATTCCGTTTGGCGAGGGGAACTCCGCCGAGGCAAGCGGCGCTGTTATCAAACTGGGCAACCCTTCGCCGTTAACCGCTCCCTTCCCCCGCGTGACGTTCCGGCCGTTTTTCGATCACCGTCCGGGAACCTACCTGATGCTGCACGGGTTCATCACCGCGGAGGGGAAGTTTCAGGACTTGAAGCTGCTCGGCGCCGGCGACCCGCGCTCGACCGCCGTTGTGATCGCCATACTGAACCGCTGGGAGTTCCGCCCGGCAACGCAGGACGGCCGTCCCGTGCGCGTGGAAATTCTGCTGGCGATACCCGGCGAGTAGACTCCGTCAGATTCGCAGCTCGTAGCCCAGCGCCTTCATGCGCTCGATGATGGCCGAGCGCACTGCGCCGACTTCCTCCAGCGACAGCGTATGATCGGCAGCCGCGACGGTGAGGCGGAACGAGACGCTCTTCTGGCCTTCGGGAATGGGCGGTCCCGAGTACTGGCGCAGGAATTCAATGGACTCAAGCTGCGGCCCGGCGGATTCGACGATAAGTTTTTGGAGCGTGCCGGCCAGCTCGCGCATACCCGCAATGACGGAGAGGTCAAACGAGCTTGCCGGGAAACGCCGGATGGGCTTGTAACGCTTCTCGCGCGGCTGCAACTCCTGGACGAGGCGCAGATCGAGATCCAGAACGGCCGCCCTTCCTTCGATGAAAGACGGGTGGAATTCGAACAGGCGGCCGACAACGCGCCCCTGCCAGAGCACATCGGCCGCGCGCGTTGGATGCTCGAACGAACGCGGCGCGGCGGGTCTTACCTCGGCGCCGCGCATCAGGCACTCGGCGAGCCGCTTCAGCTCAAACAGATTTTGTTCCCCGTCTTCGCGGCGGTAGATTGCCGCGGCCAGGTGGGGAATCTCGTCCGGCAGACCCTCGGCGCGCTTGTGAATCTCGCGCCCGATTTCGAACAGCCGGAACGAATCCAAGTGCCGCGCGTTGTCGACAATGTTGCGGAAGATGCCGGGCACAAGGCTCATCCTCATCAGGCTCTGATCGGCGGCGATAGGGTTGGCGACGCGCACATGCGCTTCCGGATCAAAGCCGAGCGCCGCGGCCTGTTCCTCGCTGAGGAAGGAGTAGTTGTAAACTTCCGTAAAGCCCTGGGCGGCCACCATGGAACGAACGCTGCGGTGGAAGAGGCGCTCTTCGTCGTCCGGCGGCGGCACGACGGCCATCACCGGCGCCTGCGGCTCGATCGTGTCGTAGCCGATCATGCGCCCAACCTCTTCGACGAGATCGTCCTTGATTGAGATGTCCTTCGTGGCGCGCCAGCTCGGCACGCTTACGGAGAACACCCCGGGCTCGGGCTCCTCCACACCGAACGCGAGCCGTTCGAGAATCTCCCGCACGGTTGCGGGTTCGACCCCGCGCCCGAGTTTCCTTGCCAGCCAGTCCAGCGGCAGCTTGATCGGCGGGGGCGCGGGCATTTCTTTTTTCTGATCGGCGAACCCGCCCACGATGCGTATGCCCGGCGAGACCATGCGGAAAAGCTCGACGGCGCGCGCGAGGCCGCGAATGGTGTTGGCCGGGTCCTGAGCCTTTTCGTAGCGCATGGAAGCGTCGGTGCGCAGCTTGAGCTTGGACGAGGTCTTGCGGATATTCGAAGCGGAGAAGCACGCGCTCTCGAGAACGATGCGGGTGGTGCGCTCGTTAATGGCGCTGTCGAGTCCGCCGATCACGCCTGCCAGCGCTACGGGGCCGCGGGCGTCGGCGATGACAAGGTTCGAAGAGTCGAGCGTGTATGTTTCCTCGTTCAGCGCGACAAACACCGCGCCTTCGGGAGCCCGCCGGATGAAGATCGTATCGCCGTGGAGCAGGTCGGCGTCGAAGGCGTGCATCGGCTGCGCCAGCTCGGCCATGATGTAGTTCGTCACGTCGACGATGTTGTTGATCGGGTTCAGGCCGATGGCTTCCAGCCGGTACTGGAGCCAGGGCGGCGAGGGCCGCACGGTCACGTTCTCAAAGACCAGCGCGCTGTAGCGCGGGCAGAGGTCGAGGTCCTCGATGGCTACCTTCACGGGCGCGGGCCCGGCGGGAACGAGTTCCGGCTTCACCGGGTCGATTAAGCGCAACCCGAGAATGGCCGCCACCTCGCGAGCCATTCCATAGTGGCCCCAAAGGTCCGGCCGGTGCGTGAGCGACTTGTTGTCGATTTCGATAATGCTGTCGGGCCGACAGCCGGGGATTGGGGCGCCGGGTTCGGCGTCGAGTTCCATGATGCCGGCGGAATCGCGGTTGATGCCGAGTTCGGCGCCGCTGGCGAGCATGCCGTCGCTTTCCACGCCGTCAATCGTCGCCTTGCCGATCTCGCGGCCGCCCAGCTTCGTTCCGGCCGGCACGTAGGCGGTCACGATGCCCGGGCGGCAGTTCGGGGCGCCGCAGACAACGGTCCGGGTTCCGTAAGCGCCCGCTTCGATTACCGCCTTGACGTTATGACTCCCGGCGATCGGTTCGACGCTCACGACCTTGGCGGCCACGACGCGCTCCAGGTGCGCTCCTACGGTGGACACACCCTCGCACTCCGCGGTCTTCATCGTGATCAGCCGGCCGAGTTCCGCCGGATCGATCTGGAGACCTTCGACAAGCTCGGAAAGCCAGTTATACGAGAAATTCAAGGGAGAACCTCAGCGTTGCTTCAAAACTGCTGCAAAAACCTCAGATCGCCGCTTTGGAGCAGGCGTATGTCGTCGATGCCGTAGCGCATCATCGCCAGACGCGTCAGCCCCAGGCCGAAAGCAAAACCGTTCCACTCATCCGGATCGATGCCGCTTATCCGCAACACGTTCGGGTGCACCAATCCGCAGGGCAGCAGTTCGACCCAGCCGCCCTGCTTGCAAACCGGGCAGCCCGCGCCGCCGCAGATCAGGCACTGGATGTCCAGCTCGAAGCCGGGTTCGACGAACGGGAAATAGCCCGGCCGGAGCCGCACCGTGACATCCCGCTTGAAGATGTGGCTGAGCAGCCTCTTCATGAAGTAGATCAGGTGGGCCACCGAGACGTCGCGGTCGATCATCATGCCTTCGAGCTGATAGAAGGTGTGCTCGTGCGACGCGTCCACTTCTTCGTTGCGGAACACGCGGCCCGGCGCGATCATGCGCAGCGGCGGCCCGAAGCGCTCCATGCCGCGCACCTGCACGGGTGAAGTGTGGGTTCGCAACAGATTGCCGCCGACAATCCAGAAAGTGTCCTGCATGTCGCGCGCGGGATGATCGGGCGGGATGTTCAGCGCATCGAAGTTGTGGTATTCGGTCTCCACTTCCGGGCCGTCGAGCACGGCGAATCCCATCGAGGTGAACAGATCCTCGATCTCGCGCTGGATCTGGGTTATGGGATGCAGGCTGCCCGGGCGCGGACCCGGCGCGGGGAGCGTCAGATCGACCCATTCGGCGTCCAGCCGGGCGGCCAGCGCCTGTTGCTCGAAGCGCGCCTTGCTCGTTTCGATCGCCGCTTCCAGGCTTGCCTTCACGGCGTTCAGCAGCTTCCCAACGCGCGCGCGCTCCGCCGGAGCGAGCCGGCCGAGTTGCTTGCTGATTTGCGCCAGGGTGCCTTTGCGGCCAAGCACCTCGACGCGCACGGACTCGAGATCCTCGGGTCCGGCCGCCGCTTCGAGCCGCGCCCGCGCGCTCGCCTCAAGCTCGTTCAGCGTGGATTCCAAAGATACAGTGGATTCGGGCATGGCTCAGGCAACCGGCGTAAACACCTCAGAGGTTTTGGAAAGTTCCCAGGCGAGATGGTTGATATAAAGCCGCAGCACGGGTTCGGAGTACTTGCCGCGGAACTCCTGATAGACGCGCTCCTGCCAGCCTTCGGTCAGGTACTTATCCGCATCCAGATTCTTATCGAAAAAGCCGTCCTGGTTGGGGATACCAAGGAAGTCCAAAACCTCCCGGATCATGTCGAGGTGCGCGATCAGCACCGCCTGGGCCAAATCCTTGGCGAATTCCTCATCGCCCTGCTGCAAGCGCGCCCAGAATCGCGGAATCCCTTTGCGGAGGCTCTCGGTATTCAGCTTTGCGAGGTGGGCGCGCGTTTTCAACGTCTCGTAAAGCTGGTACGTCTTGAGTTTTCCAATCGAAATCTGACGGACAAGCTCAGCGAATACATCTTCGCCAAGCGAAAGAAAAACCTGGGAAAGCTCCATCACCGCCAGCGTAACATATCGAGTCCGGTGTGTTCCGGGGCGCCGCCGGTCTTCACGCGGCGGCGCCTGGAGTCAGAAGCGGTATCCCACGCCCACGCAAGGCAGCACCGTCAACGTGGGTCCGCCGTGTGCGTAAACCTGGATATGCGGCCGGATGTACAACGACTCCCACACGCTGATCGTAGCCCCGCCGCCGAAAACGCCGGCGAAACCGGTGTCGTTCGCCCTCGGGGGGCGACCTCTGAACGTGCGGCGGACAACACCACCGCCGATCTGAACAAACGGCCGGGTCCTCCCCCGGGCGCTTTGCAGTACATAGCTCGCGGTGGCGAAATGGCGGTCTTCCATGGTGCCATGGACGTTGTTGAAGAGGTAATCGAGCTGTATCCGGTGGTTACCCGCGTACGGATAGCCGAAGCTCAGCCCGACCGCCGAGATTCCGTGCGTATCCTGATTCTCCCCGACGGAAAAACCACCGCCGCCAACAATGGAAAGATCGGCCTGTTGAGCAACGGCCGGAAGCGCCAAAACAAGGAAAGCCAGCAACGGAATTACGGAATTCTTGAGCATTTTCCCCAAGTTCCGGCCTCCATGAAACGCTGCGCCGTGCGGCACAACTACTCATGAAGCCGCCGGAACTTTTTCTATGGTACCCGTAAAGCGGGTGCAGTTCGCTACAATTGAATACGGTCTATAAAACAAATGAGCAATCTGGTCGTACTTGGCGCACAGTGGGGGGATGAAGGAAAGGGAAAAGTTGTCGATCTGTTTTCGGAACGCTTCGATGTAGTCGTCCGCTACCAGGGCGGCCATAACGCCGGGCACACGGTGCGCATAGGCGACCGCAAAGTGATTCTGAAACTGGTCCCAACGGGAATTCTGCGGAAAAACAAGCAGGCGGTGATCGGCAACGGCGTGGTGGTGGATCCGGCCGCGCTGCTCCAGGAAATTGAGGGCCTGGAAGCCGCCGGAATTCCGGTTAAGGGCCGGTTGTTCGTCAGCAATCGCGCGCACGTGATCACGCCGTTTCACCGGCTGATGGAGCAGCTCTCGGAATCCCGGCCGGGGCGTGCGATCGGCACGACATCGCGCGGCATCGGGCCATGTTACGAAGACAAGGTCGGCCGGCGCGGCATACGCATCGCCGACCTGATAGACCCGGAGGTGTTCCGCCCCATTTATGACAACCTCGCCGCGGATAAGGAAGTGATCCGGGCCGCCTTCAATCTGGGAGAGCCGGTGGACGTCGAGGCCACGCGGCGCCAGTACGAAGAGTACGGCGCGCGGCTCGCCCCGCTGGTCGTCGACACCGCCGCCATGCTGAACGCGGCGATTCGGGACGGCAAGCGGCTGCTGTTTGAGGGCGCGCAGGGCACGATGCTCGATATCGACCACGGCACGTATCCTTATGTGACCTCGTCCAGCGCCGGCGCGGGCGGGGTCGCCAGCGGCACGGGAGTGGCTCCCACCCGTATCGGCGCCGTACTGGGCGTGACCAAAGCTTACATCACGCGGGTCGGCGGCGGCCCGTTCCCTACGGAAATCCACGGCGCGACGGGCGAAGAGCTGCGGAAAATCGGGAACGAGTTCGGCGCCGTCACGGGACGGCCGCGGCGCTGCGGATGGTTTGACGTTCCGCTGCTCCGCTACACCGCGATGATCAACGGGTTCGATAGCCTGGTCGTCACCAAGCTGGACGTCCTCGACAGCTTCCGGGAGATTCCCGTCTGCACCGGCTATAAGCTGTGCGGCAAGCTGATCACCGACATGCCCGCCACCACGCAGGCGATGGCCGCCGTGGAGCCCGTTTACGAAAATCTTCCTGGCTGGGGCAAGCCCACCGCAGGCATAACGAAGTACTCGGACCTGCCCGCCCGCGCGCGGGACTATCTCCAGTTCCTCGCAGAGCAGACCGGGGTGGAGGTCGGCGCGATCTCTACGGGACCTGAGCGCTCCCAGACCATCGTGGTCCCGGGCTCGAAACTGGAAAAGCTGCTGTAGGATCAAAGCGACCCGGAGGTGCGCTCCGAGCGCCGCTGCCAGTGCGTCCGAGTCCTCAGAGCGCCTTCAAAAAAGCTTTTGCTTCCTGGATGCCGGGGAAAGCGCGTTCCGCCTGCCGGAACTCGGCGGTGTGGACGCTGCGGCGGGCGCCGCGAGTCTGCGCCGGGTAGCGGAGGTGCAGCATTTCGTGGAAGAGGACGTAGTCCAGGACAACCTGGGGCACTTTCGGGTCGTCGAGCAGCTTGCTAATGATGATGGCGTTGTGGGAGGGGTCGTAGTGTCCCAGCATGGTGCGGGAGGCGCGGCGGCTCCAGCCCAGCAGCGGGCGGGCCATCAGTCCGTTGAAGTGCCGGAGATTCAGCTCCTCGAAGCGCTCCTCCAGGTTGAAGTGCTTCCCCTGCGGGCCGGAGATGAATTTCCGCCCGCGGATCTGCCGGATGAGATGAATGCTCCGCCTGACGTCGTGGCGGTTGAGATAGAGCCGGTAGCGGTGGGCGTAGGAGGCCGGCACCGGGCGGCGGAGCAGTTTTCCGAGCAGGATGTAGGCGAGAGCTTCCATGACCGGAGCCGGGGCGCCCTCCAGCAGGTCGCTCATCCGGATTTCGATCCGCCCGGAATCATAGCGGGCGAAGCTGTCCGGGTTGGCGAACTTGCAGAAGGTAACGGTGATTTCGGGAGGTTTCGTCCTCGGCTTCAAGTTGCGGAAAACACGGGTGTAAATCTCGCGGGGAGTTTCAAAGAAGAGAGCGCTCTCGACTTGCATCTCCGTAGTAATTAACATAGCAAGTTTAGGTTGATTATCGCCTTCTGTTCGTTTTCGCCGCGATACCATGTGTTGTTTGACCCGAGATTGGAGGATTCGTGCCTAATGCGATGATCAGCGCGCTCGGTTGCTACGTTCCGCCGCGCGTGTTGACAAATTTCGATCTGGAAAAGATGGTGGAGACCAGCAACGAGTGGATCCTGGAACGTACGGGGATCCGCGAGCGGCACATTGCCGACCCGGAGGTGGCCACCTCAGACATGGCGGTAAACGCCGCCCGGGAGGCGCTGGCCCAGCGCGGCATCGACGCGACCGAGATCGAAATGATTCTGGTCTGCACCGTGACCCCGGACATGATGTTTCCCTCGACGGCCTGTCTGGTGCAGAAGCAGTTGGGGGCGAAAGGCGCCTGGGGCTTCGACCTGATCGCCGCATGCTCGAGTTTCCTGTACGGCCTGACCACGGCCGCCCACCTCGTGATCGCCGGCAGACACAAGAAGATTCTGGTGATCGGGGCCGACACCATGTCCCGGATCATCGATTACACGGACCGCGCCACCTGCGTGCTGTTCGGCGACGGCGCGGGCGCAATGCTGGTCGAAGCGACCGACGACGATTCGGTGGGCCTGATCGATTTCATCAACGAGATCGACGGTTCAGGAGCGCCGTTCCTCTATATGCCGGCGGGCGGAAGCCGCATGCCGCCTTCGATCGAGACCGTGCAGAAACGTATGCACTACGTACACCAGGACGGCCAGCAGGTGTTCAAGTACGCGGTGCGGAAGATGTACGAGACGTGCCAGGCTTTGCTGGATAGAAACGGCATCAAGCCGAACGATATCGCGGCGCTGATACCGCACCAGGCAAACCGCAGAATCATCCAGGCAACGGCCGACCGCCTCGGGATCAATTGCGAAAAGGTGATCATCAACATCGACCGCTACGGGAACACGACCTCGGGCACCATCCCACTGGCAACCCGCGACGCGATCGCGTCCGGGCAGTTGAAAAAAGGCGGGCTGGTGCTGTTCGCGGCCGTCGGCGCGGGATACACGGCTGGCGCGAGCCTCTGGCGCTGGGCGTACTGATATTCGCCGGTCACACGGCGGCAGCGCGAGCGTAGACCTGCTCCGCCGCGGAGGCGCCGCTCGCGGGCGGGCGGTAGCCCTCCGCCTTCAGCGCGGCTTCGAGCGCGGTCAGGAGCGTGAGCACGTTCTCGCAGGTGGAGGAAGCGCCCATCAGGCCGATGCGAAGAATGCGGCCGGCGAGCGGCCCGAAGCCGCCAAGAATCTCGATACCATGTTCCTCGATCAGACGCTTGCGGATCTTCGCGTCGTCAACGCCTTCGGGCAGCCGCGGCGTGTTCAGCGTCCAGAGGCGGTGGGCGGGATTCTGCACGTGCATGGATAGCCCCATCGCCTCCAGGCCCGCGACAAGCGCGAGGTGGTTGAGCCGGTGCCGTTCGTAGCGGCGTTCCAGCCCTTCCTCAACGGCCACGGCAAGAGCTTCCCGCAGAGCGTAGAACATGCTGACCGGGGCGGTGTGGTGATAGCGGTGCGCGCCTTCGTAGTAGTCGTCGAGTAATTTCAGATCGAAATAGAACGACCGCACAGGCGCCTCGCGAGCGCGCAGGACCTCAAGCGCCCGCGGTGAAAGCGAGATGGGGGCAAGTCCGGGCGGGCAGCTCAGGCACTTCTGAGAGCAACTGTAAGCGATATCGATGCCGGTTTCGTCCATCTTGACCGGCATCCCGCCCAGTGAAGTGACGCAATCCGCGATCACGAGAGCGCCCACTTCGTGCGCCGCTTCGCAGATCGCCTTGCCGTCCTGCCATGCGCCGGTGGAAGTTTCCGCCTGGACATAAGCGACGACTTCCGGGCGTTCGCGCAGAATAAACTCCCGCGCCTCGGCATCGCTGAACGTCTCGCCCCAGGGTTTTTCGAAGCGCACAACCGCGGCGCCCTGGCGCCTGGCGATATCGGTGATGCGGTCGCAAAAGTAGCCGTTGGCGAAAACGGCGAACCGCGTGTCCGCGCCGGCGAAGTTGGTGACGGCGGTCTCCATTCCGGCGCTGCCGGTCCCGGAGATGACCATCGTGAAGTGGCTCTCCGTACCGAACACCATGCCAAGCATGCGCCGGATGTCCTCGGCAACCTCGAAAAAGTACGGATCGACGTGGCTGACAATAGGCAGCCGCATCGCTTCATAGACGCGGGGCTCAACCATGCTGGGCCCAGGTCCCAAGAGCAGGCGCGGCGGCGGAGACAGCGGCGGCACTTGCATAGCGCTATGGTCCGTAAAATGGGAGGGCGATGTCAACGGCGTTGCCCATCGATCCGCTGATTCCCGCGGTGCTGGAGGAGCTACGAAAGGCGCGCGCGCTGGTGCTCGAAGCGCCGCCGGGAGCTGGCAAGACGACGCGAGTCCCGCCGGCGGTGATGCGGGAGATGCCCGGCGAGGTCCTGGTTCTGGAGCCGCGGAGACTGGCCGCGCGCCTGGCGGCGCGGCGGGTGGCGTTTGAACTCGGGGAACGTGTTGGCGAGACGGTGGGATACCAGGTGCGCTTCGAGGAGGCAGTGGGGCCGCAGACCCGCCTCAAGTTCATGACCGAAGGCGTGCTGACACGCAGGCTGCTGTCGGACCCCGAACTGCGCGGCGTCTCCGCCGTCCTGCTGGACGAATTTCACGAGCGGCACCTGGAAGGGGATACGGCGCTGGCTCTGCTGCGCCGATTGCAAGAAGGCCCGCGGCGGGACCTGCGGCTGGTGGTCATGTCGGCGACGATCGAAACGGCGCCAGTGGCGGAGTACCTGGGCGGCTGCCCGGTGCTGCGGTCGGCAGGGCGGCAGTATGAGCTTTCGATCGCCTACAGGCCATCGTCGCCCGAGCCCCTGGAACAGCAGGTTGCGGCAAGCCTGGAGACGCTGCTGCGCGACGGGCTCGACGGCGACGTGCTGGTGTTTCTTCCGGGAGCGGCGGAAATTCGGCGGGCGGCGCGGGCGTGCGAGCGGCTCGCGCAACGAGCGGGACTGCTGCTGCTTCCCTTACACGGGGACCTGCCGCCCGAAGAGCAGGAACGCGCCCTCGCGCCCGCGGACCGGCCGAAGGTGATCCTGTCGACCAACGTGGCGGAAAGCTCGGTGACGATCGAGGGCGTGACGGCGGTGATCGATAGCGGCCTTGCGCGGGTGGCCAGCCAGTCGCCGTGGTCCGGGCTGCCCAGGCTCACGGTGTCGCGCATCAGCAAGGCATCCGCCAACCAGCGCGCCGGGCGTGCCGGGCGCACGCGGCCGGGCCGGGTCATCCGGCTGTATCCGGCCGAGGATTTTCACCGGAGGCCGGCGCAGGACGTGCCGGAGATCGCGCGGGTGGAATTAACCCAGCTCGTGCTGACGCTGGCGGCAATGGGGGTGCGCCCGGCGGAGTTGCAGTGGCTGGAAAAACCTCCCGAAGCGGCCGTCGAGGCGGCAGGCGAGCTGCTCCGGCGGCTGGGCGCGATGGATGAAAACGACCGACTGACTCCGGGGGGGCGGCGGATGGCCGCCATGCCCGTGCATCCTCGGCTGGCGCGGCTGATTCTGGAAGCGGCGGACCGGGGAGCGGCAGAAGACGGGTGCGCGCTCGCGGCGCTGTTGAGTTCCGGCGAGAGATTGCCACGTGATGCGGAGCACGCCGGGCCTTCGGATTTGCTCCTGCTGCTCGAAACCGACTGGGAACCCCGCACGCGCCGGCTCTTCGAGCAGATCAGGCGCTTCGCGCCGCGAGGACAGCGAGGCAAGGGAGGCGACGAAGCTCTGCTGATGGCGGTGCTGGCGGCGTTTCCAGATCGCGTCGCCAGGAGACGGAAAGGAAACGATCTGCTGCTGGCCTCGGGAGGCTCAGCGGTGCTTTCGCCGTCGAGCGTGGTGCGGAACCATGAATTCCTGGTGGCCGTGGATCTCGAGGAACGAAGCGAGCACGGGCTGCCGCTGGTGAGACTGGCGAGCGGCATCGAGCCGGAATGGCTGCTCGATTTGTTTCCCGAGCGCGTGACCGAACGGCGCGGGCTGGAGTGGAACCGCGCGGCGGAGCGCGTGGAGGAATCCGGCGCGCTGCTCTACGACAAGCTGGTGATCGAGGAGAGCCGCGGAGCGCCGCGCGACTCCGAGCAGGCGGCCCGGCTGCTGGCCGAAAAGGCGCTCGATGCCGGAATCGCGCGATTTTGCGAGCCGGAGGAGCTGGAGCAGTTTCTCGCCCGCACGGCGTTCGCATCGGAGCATACTCCGCTGGTAAGGGAGTTGGGCGAGGAGGACGTGCGCGCGGCGCTGGCGTCGCTGTGCCATGGACTGGCGAGCTTTGCGGAACTGGAGAACGCGGCCCGGAAGGGCGGCTTGCTGCGGGCGCTGGAGGCCGGTATGCCGGCGGACGCGCGGCGGGCGCTGGAGGAGTATGCGCCGGCGCGGCTGCGGCTCCCGAACGGCCGGTCCGTTAAGGTCAACTACGCCCGCGGGCGGACACCATGGATCGCGGCGAAGCTCCAGGAATTTTTCGGTATGCAGGAAACTCCGAGAATCGCCCGCGGCAAAGCGCCGGTGGTGGTCCACCTGCTTGCGCCCAATAACCGGCCGGTGCAGACAACAACGGATCTGGCCGGGTTCTGGGAGCGCCTGTATCCAGCGGTGCGGCGCGAATTGAGCAGAAGGTATCCGCGGCACCGCTGGCCGGAAATGCCGGGACCGTGAGCACGCTGTTCCCAGCAATTCCGGCATTCGCCTAAGACGTTAGCTGATAAAATAATTTACAAAGTCTTTATCATGCTTGACACCATCCTCGCCAAGATCTTCGGAACCCGGAATGAGCGCCAGATCAAGGCGATGCTACCTCTGGTTGCCGCCATCAACGACCTGGAACCGCAGATGCGGCAACTTTCCGATCAGGAACTCGCAGCCAAGACAGCGCAGTTCAAGGAGAAGCTCGCCCAGGGCGCGACTCTGGATGAACTGCTCGTAGAGGCGTTCGCCGTGGTGCGCGAGGCCAGCCGCCGCGTGCTGAACATGCGGCACTTCGACGTGCAGCTCATCGGCGGCATTGTCCTGCACCGGGGCAAGATCGCCGAGATGAAGACTGGCGAGGGAAAGACGCTGGTGGCCACGCTTCCCGTCTACCTGAACGCGCTTGAAGGCAAAGGCGTGCACGTCGTTACGGTGAACGACTACCTGGCCAAGCGCGACGCCGAGTGGATGGGGAAGATCTACAAGTTCTTGGGGCTGAGCGTCGGCGTGATCGTCCACGAACTCGACGACCGCGAGCGGCAGCAGGCCTACAACGCGGACGTCACCTACGGCACCAACAACGAGTTCGGCTTCGACTATCTGCGCGACAACATGAAGTACCGCCTCGAGGACTGCGTCCAGCGCGGGCACAACTACGCCATCGTCGACGAGGTGGACTCGATTCTGATCGACGAAGCGCGCACGCCGCTGATCATCTCCGGCCCGAGCGAGGAATCCACCGACAAGTACTTCAAGGTGAACCGCATCATTCCCAAGCTGGTGCGGGGCGAAGTGATCGAAGGCAAGGAGCCGGGAGAAAAATACTTCACCGGCGACTACACCGTGGACGAAAAGGCGCGCACCGTCGCGCTCACCGACGAAGGTTTCGAGAAAGCGGCCCGGCTGCTCGGACTCCCGACGCTGTGGGACCTGGAGACCATCGAGTGGAAGCACCACGTGGAGCAGGCGCTGAAGGCCCACGTGCTGTTCCAGCGTGACAGAGATTATCTGGTCAAAGACGGCGAGGTGATCATTGTCGACGAGTTCACCGGCCGCCTTATGCCGGGCAGGCGCTGGAGCGACGGGCTGCACCAGGCGGTGGAGGCCAAGGAAGGCGTACCGATTCAGCGCGAAAACCAGACGCTGGCCACCATCACCTTCCAGAACTACTTCCGCATGTACAAGAAGCTGGCCGGCATGACCGGTACGGCGGAGACCGAAGCGGCGGAGTTCGACAAGATTTACAAGCTCGACGTCGTGGTCATCCCCACGAACCGCCCGCTCGTGCGGAAGGAGTACCCGGACGTTGTCTACCGCACCGAGGAAGAAAAGTTCCGGAACGCGGCGAAGGAAATCAAGGCGTGCCAGGAGCGCGGCCAGCCGGTGCTGGTGGGCACGATCTCGGTGGAGAAATCCGAGAAGCTGTCGGGCATACTCCGGCGCATGGGGGTCAAGCACGAGGTCCTGAACGCCAAGAACCACGAGCGGGAAGCATACATCGTGGCGCAGGCGGGGAGGAAAGGCGCGGTGACCGTCTCCACCAACATGGCGGGACGCGGCACCGACATTCTGCTCGGCGGCAACCCCGAGTATCAAACCAAGGAGTATTTCCGGAAACAGAACAGAGACCCCGACACCGTCCCGAGAGAAGAGTGGGACGCCGTATTTCAGCGCTACAAGGAAGAAACCGACCTCGAGCACGAGGAAGTAGTGGCCCTCGGCGGGCTGCACATCGTGGGCACCGAGCGCCACGAGTCGCGGCGTATCGATAACCAGTTGCGAGGCCGCGCGGGGCGCCAGGGCGACCCGGGCAGCTCGCGTTTCTACCTTTCGCTTCAGGACGACCTGCTGCGCATCTTCGGTGGCGAGCGCATCCAGAATCTCATGCTCCGCCTGGGCATGGAAGAGGATGTGCCCATCGAGTCCCGGCTGATCACCAAGCGGATCGAAGCCGCGCAGAAGGCCGTTGAGGCCCAGAACTTCGCCGCCCGAAAGCACCTGCTCGAATACGACGACGTGATGAACAAGCAGCGCGAGTTCATCTACCGGTGGCGGCGGCAACTGCTCGAAAAGCAGGATCAGCGGGAGTGGGTCTTCGAGACCTCTCGCAGCATCCTCCAGTTCTTCATCGATTCGCGGATGCCGGAGAAGAGCCACCCGAGCACCTGGGACCTGGCGGGCCTGCAAACGGACGTGAACAGCCAGTTCGGCGTCAAGATCAACACCGCGGAGCTCGCCTCGATGAACCGGCAGGAGATCGAGGACGCCATCTTCGAGCAGATCGAGAACAAGTACCGGGAAAAAGAGGAACTCATCGGTCCCGAGGCCATGCGCGAGACCGAGCGCCTCATCATGCTGCACGTGATCGACACGCAGTGGAAAGACCACTTGCTCTCGATGGATCACCTCAAGGAGGGCATCGGGCTGCGCGGTTACGGGCAGAAGGATCCTCTGGTCGAGTACAAGAAGGAATCCTTCATGCTGTTCGAGGCGCTGCGGGACCGCATCGAGGACGAAGTCATCCGGTATCTGTTCTTCCTCCGGCCGGCCGAAGCAGACCGGCTTCCCCTCCCCCTCGCGGATCAGGAGCCTTCCGAAGACACGGAAGCCGAGCAGGAATTGGTGGCGGCAGCCGCACAGCGCGCGGCGGCCCAGGCCACAATCGAAGATTTCACGCGGAACATCCAGCGGAAGAAAGACAAGGAAATGGCTGAATTGCAGTTCGTCGGAGGCGAGCGCTCGGCTACAACGGCAAAAACGGTCGTCAAAACCACCAAAGTGGGGCGCAACGAACCGTGTCCGTGCGGGAGCGGCAAGAAGTACAAGAAGTGCTGTGGGGTAAACGCTTGAAGACGCTCCGCTTAGTGGCTCTCATCATCGCGGCGGGCCTCACCGCGCACGCCGCAGCAGCGATCTGGCCCGACCAGCTCGGCGGCGCCGTCAAGACCGCCGGGGAAACCGTGGCCGTGAAGGACCAGGCGCTCTGGAACGAATACGGCTTCGAACTTGCCGAGCGGGCCGAGTACTCCTTGGGGGAGAAAAAGTTCACCGCGACCGCCTACCGGCTCTATGATCCGACCGGCGCCCTGGGCGCGTTCCTGTGGCAGCGGCCGGCGGATGCGCAACCTTCCCAGCTTGCAAGCTTTGCCGCCGAGACCGGCGACGGCGTCATGCTGGTCTATTACAACTACCTTCTTCAGTTCGCGGGGTGGAAGCCCGAAGTGGCCGACCTGGAACCCTTCCTCCGGGAACTCCGGCCCGTGAACGCGGCGGAATTCCCGCGGTCGTACCTGCCTGACAGCAATCTCGCGCCGAACTCTACGCGCTACATTCTGGGACCGGTCGGGCTTGAGAGGTTCGCGCCGCAGATCCCGCCCTCCGTCGCAGCATTTCATCTGGGATGCGAGGTCGAGGTTGCCTCCTTCGCTACGGAAGCGGGAAAAATCAGCTTAGCCGCTTTCTCCTACCCGACGCCGCAGATCGCGACTATGCAGTTGGAGTCCTTCCGCAAGGTGCCAGGGGTCCTGGCGAAGCGCACCGGACCGATAGTGGCCGTTGCCATCGCGCCCCCGAACGCGGACACTGCCGAGCGGCTGCTGGCCCAGATTCGATATCAGGCAGTCATCACCGAAGCCGAGCGGATGCCCACCGCGCGAGACAACGTCGGCAACCTCATCCTGAACATCTTTATCCTCGCGGGCATTCTGATGGCGTTGTTCCTCGTCGCGGGGCTGGTGTTCGGTTTCCTCCGGGCCGCAGCCCGAAAGGACAAGGCGGAGGAGCCAATGATCATGCTGCACTTGGACGACCGCAGGTGATATAACGCAATAAACCTTGTTTTTCAGCAGGTTAGGGGCGAGGGAGGCATGTAAGCGGAGTTCGACACCTTACACGCAACGACGCACAACTCACCAAGATTCTTCATCTTAGAAGGAAAACCTAAGGTCCGAAATGAACCCTTGCCGGGAGTTTTCCACAGGATGGAGAAAAATTGACCAACGGATAAGGTATTTCCTTAGAAGAGCTTGGAGCGATTCGGAGCCACCCAGCTTTTTTGCTTGATTTACCTGCCCCGGTGCAATAAGATCCAATCACAAAGAGTTTTGGCGGTTGCGTTTCCGTCGAAACTGATTCTCCCATAGAACATCACCCTGGTAGAACAGGGCAGAAAAGGAAATGCCTGCCTCGTCTCCGAGGCGGGCATTTCTGTTTTTGGGCCCGTTTCTGCGCGATTCCGGCTTCTCAATCTTGACTTTTTTGTACAGATTCCGCTACCCTTGAAATGGCATTCTACACGGAGCTCCCATGAGTTCTTCAACAGACCAGATCCAGGCTTTCACTCAGCAGGAGTATAAGTACGGCTTTGTCACGGAGATCGAGACGGATTCGGTCCCGCCAGGGCTGAACGAGGACATCATCCGGCTCATCTCGGCCAAGAAACATGAACCTCAGTTCATGCTGGAGTGGCGGCTCAGAGCCTACCGGCACTGGACCAAAATGACCGAGCCGAAGTGGGCCAACGTCCACTACCCCCCGATCGACTATCAGAGCATCGTCTATTACTCCGCGCCGAAGACGGTGGCGAACCGGCCGAAGAGCCTGGACGAGGTCGACCCGGAGCTGCTCCGCACCTACGAGAAGCTGGGGATCCCCCTGAAAGAGCAGGAAGTGCTGGCGGGGGTGGCCGTGGACGCGGTTTTCGACAGCGTTTCGGTGGCCACCACATTCAAAGAGAAGCTGGCGGAGCTCGGAATCATTTTCTGTTCGTTTTCGGAAGCGGTCCAGGAGCACCCGGAGCTGGTGGAAAAGTATTTGGGGTCGGTGGTCCCCTATTCGGACAACTTTTTCGCCGCGTTGAACTCGGCGGTGTTCAGCGACGGCTCGTTCTGTTACGTGCCGAAGGGAGTCCGCTGCCCGATGGAGCTTTCCACGTACTTCCGGATCAACGCCAAGGACACAGGCCAGTTCGAGCGCACGCTGATCATCGCCGACGAGGGCGCCTATGTCAGCTACCTGGAAGGCTGTACGGCGCCGATCCGCGACACCAACCAGTTGCACGCGGCGGTTGTGGAGCTGGTGGCGCTGGACAACGCGCAGATCAAATACTCCACAGTGCAGAACTGGTATCCGGGCGACAAGGAAGGCAGGGGCGGCATTTACAACTTTGTGACGAAGCGCGGCAAGTGCGCCGGCGTGAATTCCAAGATCTCCTGGACGCAGCTCGAGACGGGCTCGGCGATCACCTGGAAGTATCCGAGCTGCATCCTGATGGGCGACAACTCGGTGGGCGAGTTCTACTCGGTGGCGGTGACCAACAACCGGCAGCAGGCGGACACGGGCACCAAGATGATCCACATCGGGAAGAACACGCGCTCGACCATCGTTTCGAAGGGCATCTCGGCGGGGCACGGGCAGAACAGCTACCGGGGAATGGTGAAGATTCTGCCGGGCGCGGAGAACGCGCGCAACTACTCGCAATGCGACTCGATGCTGTTGGGCAACGAATGCGGCGCGCACACGTTCCCCTACCTCGAGGTGAAGAACTCCTCGGCGCAGGTGGAGCATGAGGCGTCGGTGTCGCGCATCGGCGAGGACCAGATCTTTTACTGCCGGCAGCGCGGCATCTCGACCGAGGACGCGGTGTCGATGATCGTCAACGGGTTCTGCAAGGAAGTCTTTCGCGAGCTGCCGATGGAGTTCGCCGTGGAAGCGCAACGGCTGCTTAGCGTGAGTCTGGAAGGCAGCGTAGGGTAGGGTTTCACGACAGAGGAGAAAGCATTGCTGGAAATCAGAAACTTACACGCTCGGGTCCAAGAGAAGGAAATTCTCAACGGAATCAACCTCACGATCAAGCCCGGAGAGGTCCACGCGATCATGGGGCCGAACGGGTCCGGGAAAAGCACCCTGGCGCAGGTGCTGGCCGGGCGCGACATCTACGAGGTTACCGCCGGCGAGGTTCTGTTTGAGAACAAGAACCTGCTGGAAATGGCGCCCGAAGACCGCGCGCGTGAAGGCGTTTTCCTGGCCTTTCAGTATCCGGTTGAGATCCCCGGCGTGTCGAACATGTACTTTCTGCGGGCGGCCGTAAACGCCCGGCGCAAGCACCAGGGACTCGAAGAGCTGGACGCCTTCGACTTTCTGGAACTGGTGAAGGAGAAAGCGCGCCTGTTGGGACTGAGCGAGGACCTGCTTTCGCGGCCGGTGAACGAAGGTTTTTCCGGCGGCGAGAAGAAGCGGAACGAAGTTTTCCAGATGGCGGTGCTGGAGCCGCGCCTGTGCATTCTCGATGAGACCGATTCGGGACTGGACATCGACGCGCTCAAGGCGGTGGCCAACGGCATCAACGCCATGCGCAGTCCCGAGCGGGGCATGCTGGTGGTGACCCACTACCAGCGGCTGCTGAACTACGTAGTTCCGGATTACGTTCACGTGATGTACAACGGCCGGATCGTGCGCTCGGGCGGCAAGGACCTGGCGCTCGAACTCGAACAGCAGGGCTACGCCGGGCTCGAAGCCGAGGCGGCGTCCGTCAGGTCTTCGTGAGGTCTGAGAGAGCATATGCCGGCGACCATCGTTCCCATACACGAGAACCAGGAACCGTACCTCGCCATGTTCGCGAAGCGGGCCGAGAAGCTCCCCGGGCTGCCCGAGTTGCGCCGCGCCGCTGCCGAGCGCTTCGCCGCGCTGGGTTTTCCCACCACGAAGGACGAGGACTGGAGATACACCAATCTGGCGCCGTTCTTGAAACGGCCGTACGAGCCCGCCGCGCCGGCGCCCGTCGAAGCCGTGCGGGAACGGCTGGCGGCTGTGCCGTTTACGGACCTGGGATGTCCGCGGCTGGTGTTCGTCAACGGCCGCTACGTTCCGGAGCTGTCCGCCCCGCCCGATGGAATCACGGCGGGCAACGTGCGCGCGGTTCAGGATTGGACAACGTTCGCCGAGGCCGAGCAGCTTGGCGACAACGCGCTTGCCGCATTGAACACGGCGCTGTTTGAAGACGGGGCGTTCATCCGGATCGCCAACGGCTGCGTGTCCGAGCAGCCTGTCCATGTCCTTTATGTGTCATCCGGCAGCGGCGTTTCGTACCCCCGAACCCTGATCGTGGCAGGACGCGACAGCCAGGCCGTTCTTGTGGAGGGATATCTCGGGCTGGGGGACGACGCGTATTTCACGAACGCCGTCACCGACCTGATCGCTGCCGACGGAGCGGTGGTTTCGCATGTGAAGCTCCAGACGGAGTCGCCCCAGGCGCTCCACTGCGGGCTGCTGCGTGTGCGGCAGGGCGCGAGCAGCAACGTCAGGTCTCACAACATCGCGCTCGGCGCGGCGCTGGCGCGGAATGAGATCAAAGTGGCGCTTGAAGGCGAAGGCGCCGAGTGTACGCTGAACGGCCTGTACCTGACCACAGGCCGGCAGCACGTCGACAATCACACGACGCTCGATCACGCGCGCCCGCATACCACCAGCACCGAGTTGTACAAGGGCATTCTGGACGGCAAATCCGAAGCCGTCTTCCACGGCCGCATCATCGTACGGCCCGTGGCTCAGAAGACCAACGCGATTCAGCGGAACAAGAACCTGCTGCTGTCGCGCGACGCGGTGATCAACACCAAGCCGCAACTGGAGATTTACGCCGACGACGTGCGATGTACACACGGGGCCACGGTGGGCCAGGTGGACCAGGAAGCGGTCTTCTACCTGCGCAGCCGGGGCATAGGTTTGGAGGAGGCGCGCAGCCTGCTTACCTACGCATTCACGAGCGATCTGATCGAAGCCGTCCCGGTGGAAGCGATCCGGGAGCGGCTTTCTGCCGCTCTGTTCGAGCGGCTGCAAGGCGGCCTTCTATGAGAACCGGGACAAAGACGGCTTCGCAGTTCGACGTCCAGCGGATCCGCGCGGACTTCCCCGCCCTGGCGCAGACGGTTCACGGCTATCCGCTGGTGTACCTCGACAACGCCGCGACGTCGCAGAAGCCGCGCGTCGTGATCGATGAAATGATGCGCTTTTACACGCAGGACTGCGCCAACGTGCATCGGGGCGTACACCTGCTGAGTGAGCGCTCCACGGCCGCTTATGAGGGGGCGCGGGAGACCGTGCGCCGGTTCCTGAACGCCCGCTCGACGCGCGAAATCGTGTTCACGCGCGGCGCGACGGAGGCGGTCAATCTGGTGGCGCAAACGTATGGGCGCGCCAACGTGGGGCCCGGCGACGAGATCCTGATCACGGCGCTCGAGCACCATTCGAACATCGTGCCTTGGCAGATGCTGGCGGAGGAGAAGCAGGCGGTGCTGCGTGTGGCGCCGGTCGACGACCGCGGCGAAGTGATTCTCGAGGAGTTCGAGAGACTCATCGGGCCGCGGACGAAGATCGTCGCGCTGGCGCATGTTTCGAACGCGCTCGGCACAATCAACCCGGCGGCGGAGATGGTGCGGATTGCGCACCGTGAGGGGGCGGTCGTTCTGGTGGACGGGGCGCAGGCCGTGCCGCATATGCAGGCGGACATGCGACGGCTGGACTGCGATTTCTACGTCTTTTCGGGACACAAGACGTTCGGGCCGACCGGAATCGGCGTGCTCTATGGAAAGGCCGCACTGCTGGAAGCCATGCCTCCGTGGCAGGGCGGGGGCGACATGATCCGGTCGGTGACGTTCGAAAAGACGCTGTATAACGATCTGCCGTACAAGTTCGAGGCAGGCACGCCGCACATCGCGGGCGCCATCGGGCTGGGGGCCGCGCTCGATTACATGACGGCGATCGGCATGGACCGCATCGCCGAGTACGAGCACGAGCTGCTGGAATACGGAACGGAGGCGCTGCTGGGAGTCGAGGGCGTGCGGCTGATCGGGACGGCGCGCAAAAAAGCCGCCGTGCTCTCGTTCGTGATGGAAGGCGTGCATCCGCACGATATCGCCACCATTCTCGATCGCCGGGGTATTGCAATTCGGGCCGGCCATCACTGCGCGCAGCCGATTATGGAGCGCTTTGGCGTGCCGGCTACTTCGCGGGTTTCGCTGGCGTTCTACAATACTCGTCAGGAGATCGACGCCCTCGTGGAAGGGCTCGGGTGGGTGAAGGAAGTTTTCGCGTGAGCACGACGGCAATCAAGGACTTATACCAGCAGGTGATCGTGGACCACAGCAAGCGGCCGCGCAATTGCCGGCGGCTGGAGGGAGCGGACCGCCAGGTGGAGGGCTATAATCCGCTGTGCGGCGACAAAATCACGCTCTACTTGAAGCTGGACAACGGTATCGTCAAGGACATCAGCTTTGAGGGTTCGGGCTGTGCGATTTCGACGGCGTCGGCTTCGCTGCTGACCGAGTCCCTGAAAGGCAAGTCGCTGGCGGACGCCGAGGCGCTGTTTGAGAGTTTTCATCGCCTGGTGACCGGCTTGGAGCCGTCGCACGAGGCGCCGAAGCTGGGTAAGCTGGCGGTGTTTTCGGGCGTGTGCGACTATCCCACGCGCGTGAAATGCGCGACGCTGGCGTGGCACACTCTGCGCGCGGCAATCCGCGGCGACGAGGAAAGGGTATCGACGGAATGAGCGAGCTGGAAGACAAAATCATCGCCGCTCTGAAAACCTGCTACGACCCGGAGATACCCGTAAACATTTACGATCTTGGACTGATTTACGAACTGAAGGTGGACGGCGGTGAGGTGCTGGTCCGCATGACGCTGACCGCGCCCAACTGCCCGGTGGCTGGGATCCTGCCTGCCGAGGTGGAACGGAAGATCCGCGCCTTGCCCGGCGTCAGCGACGTGAAGGTCGAGCTGGTGTGGGATCCGCCATGGGACCGCAGCCGGCTCTCGAAAGCCGCCATGCTTCAGCTAGGGTTGGATTATTAGTGAAGATTTCCGCACAGGAAGAATACGGCATTCGCTGCCTCCTGCAGATCGGGAAAAGAGGGGCGGAGGCGAGCCTGACGATCCCGGAAATCAGCCGGGCCGAAGGGCTTTCCTCGCACTATGTCGCAAAGCTGATGCGGGTGCTGCGCCGCGCGGGTCTGGTGAAGAGCGTGCGCGGCCAGGCGGGCGGCTACAGCCTGACGCGTCCACTGGCCGAGATCACGGTCGCCGAGGCGCTGGCCGCGCTGGGCGGGCGTCTGTATGAGCCGGGATTCTGCGACAGGCACGGCGGCAGCGAGGACGTTTGCGCGCACACCGTGGACTGCTCGATTCGTTTTCTCTGGCGTTCCGTGCAGCACGTTGTGGATCAACTGCTCTCGAAAACGACCCTGGAAGATTTACTACCAAAGCAGGAGGACCTCGCCGTCGCATCCCCACCGGAGCGGCTCGCCAGAATTCGTGCTCAGTAACCGGCGCCCCCGCTGCGAGCCTATGCTAGCCTGAATTCTTGCCGTTGTTTTCTCTATGCCGGACCAAAAACTCCAGATAATTCCACTCGGAGGCTTGGGCGAGTTCGGAATGAACTCGCTGGCGCTCCGATACGGTGACGACATCATTCTCATCGATGCCGGCATGATGTTCCCCGAGGAAGAGCTGCCCGGCGTTGATATCGTGACGCCGGATTTTGCTTACCTCGAGGAGAACCGCGCGCATTTTCGCGCGCTGATTCTGACACACGGGCACGAAGACCACATCGGCGCGGTTCCCTTCCTGCTGTCGCAAATGAACGTGCCGGTGTACGGCACTGCGTTCACGCTGGCCCTTGTGGAACGGCGTTTGGAAGAGCACGACCTGCTTGAGCAATCTAAGCTGGTGCGAGTCGCCGCCGGCGACAGGATCGAGATCGGGCCGTTCCAGGTGGAGTTCATCCACGTGACGCACTCGATCGTGAGTGCGGTTGCGCTGGCCATCACCACGCCACTCGGGACGATCATCCACAGCGGCGATTTCAAAGTGGACCCGACGCCCACGGACAACGTGCTCTTCGATCTGCACTCGCTGGCCGACTACGGCAGGCGCGGCGTGCTGGTGCTGCTTTCCGACTCGACCAACTCGGACCGTCCGGGTTACACCGAGAGCGAGCGCGACGTGCGGCCCCGGCTGGAGGACATCATTAGAAACGCGGACCGGCGGGTGGTGATCACCTGCTTCAGCTCCTCGGTGCACCGGCTCCAGCAGATCCTCGACCTTTCGGCGGAGTGCGGGCGCAAGGTGGCGTTTCTGGGCCGCAGCATGGTGAGCACAACGGAGATCGCCCACGCCCACGGCCTGCTGGATATCCCGAATGGAATTCTGGTGCGGCCTCAGGACATCATGGACGTCCCGCCCCGGAAGCTCCTGGCGGTAGTTTCCGGCAGCCAGGGCGAGCCGATGTCGGCGCTCTACCGCGTGGCGGTGGACGACCACAAGCATCTCTCGCTCGAGCGGGGCGATACGGTGGTGTTCAGCTCGCGCATCATTCCGGGAAACGAGAAGGCGATCTACCGGATGATCAACCATTTCGCCAGACGCGGCGCGGACGTGATCTACGGGTCGATGAACCCGCCCCTGCACGTCTCCGGACACGCGAGCGCCGAGGAATTGAAGCTGCTGCTGAATCTGGTGCGCCCGAAGTATTTCGTGCCGATTCACGGCGAGTACCGGCAGCTTGCCAAGCACGCCATGCTTGCCGAACACCTGCGGCACACAGGGCTCCAGGAGACGTTCATTCTCGAAACGGGCGAGACGCTGGAGTTTGACCGTTACGGCGCGCGCCGCGGCGCGCGGGTCCCCGTGGGGCGCGTGTGCATCGATTCGGGGTCCGTTGACGATGTGGTGGAGGACTTCGTCATCCGCGACCGCCGCCATCTTTCCGAGGAGGGTTTCCTGCTGCCCATCATTGCGATCGACAAGCACACGGGCAAAGCCGAGGGGCTGCCGGAAATCGTGAGCCGCGGCTTCATCTCCGAGGACGGCTCCGACCTGTTGCAAGAGGCGCGGCAGGTTGTCGCCCGCACGATCGCTTCCGCCACGGCGGAGGAGCGCACCGACTGGGGCGTGATGAAAGAGAAGATACGCACCGACCTGCGCCGTTTCGTGATCAAGCAGACCTCCCGCCACCCGCTGATCATGCCGGTGATCCTGGAAGTGTAAGCGGCTGGTTACCGCTCGATCGACACGGTCAAGTTGTCGACCACGTTGAAATCGATTTCGTAGCCCAAGCCGGGTTTGACCGGCGCGTGTACGTAGCCGTCTTTGTCGATCCGGATTTTGTCCTTGATGTAGGGCCGGTCCGAAGATCCCTGCGGCAGGGTCATTTCGAACCAGACGTTGTTGGGCATGGCCAGCTCGCAGTGGAAATGCACGGCGTGGTCGAGCGCGTCTCCCCAGTTGTGCGGGGCGCACTCCATGCCGTGGCATTCCGCCAGGGCAGCGACTTTCATCCCTCCCGTGATGCCGCCGATGTTGTCCACGATGAACCGCAGGACATCCATCGCGCCGCGCCGTATGTATTCCGCGTAGTCGTAAATGGAGAAGATGAACTCGCCCGCGTGTATCGGAATGTCGAGCGCGTTGCAGAGTTGAACCAGCCCTTCCACATCGGAAGTGGGAATGGGGTCCTCGTAGGCCACGAAGTTCAGATCCTGAATCATGCGGCCCACGAGTATGGCCTCATGCCGGGTGTAAACGCCCACCGGGTCGTGCAGCAGGATGAAGTCGTCTCCGGCGGCTTTACGAACGGCCTTGCAGACTTCGATATCCAGCTTGTAATCGCTTCCCTGGTGCGGAGGCAGCTCCGGCGGGTGGATCTTGTAAGCCTTGAACCCCTCGGCCTTGGCTTTCAGCACGTCCTCGACGAAGTCATCAACGGTTTTCAGATGTTGCGAACTGGCGTAGGCCAGCACTTTGTGGCGGTAGGCGCCCAGAATCTTGTAGACGGGCAGGCCCACCGCCTTGCCGGCGATGTCCCAGAGGCAGTTGTCGATGGCCGAGGCGTAGGAACTCTGACCGCGCCGCCGCCTGGGCTCCACCCACTGGGAGGTGAACTGCGGCCTGTCGAGCGCGTTCTTCCCCACGAGCACCCTGCGGGCGAACTGCACCCATCCCTCGTTGTTCCAATCGGGGTGCCAGTAGCGCGTCCCGAGAGTGTAGTTCCCCTCGATCCCGCTTGCGGTCACCACCGAGGCCAGGCGGCCGCCTTTCATGACATAGGCCTTGACTTCCTTGATGGTCAGGTCGGGAAGATCGCCGGGTTTCACCCCGACGGCCGACGCCACCATCTGCGCACGGCCCGCCGCGGTGAAAATGCCCGCGCCGGCCAGTCCGGCGCTTAAAGCCTTGCGTCGCGTAATGCCAGAATCCGCCACCGGGAGCCCTCCTCTCTGTCAATCGCTCAGTTCAGATTACCCCAGTTTCGGGGGGTGTCAAGGGAGTGCGAGTGTGGGCGTTACCCGAACTGGTTGACACTCGGGCAAGACTGTCCGAGGCTGGAGGTCTGAAGGGTAGGGAAACGGATGTCCCGGTTGAGCTATCCCGCGAAGTTCACAGCCGGCAGCGACGGCCGCGTGCTGGTCGAGTTCATCGATCTGCCCCGCGTAGCCACTGACGGCAAAGACGAGCGCGAGGCGATGGAAGAAGCCATGGATGCTCTCGGCTCCGATCTCTCCATCCGCCTGTCCCGGCGGGAGGAGATCCCGGCGCCCTCTCGGGCGAAGCGCGGACAGCGCCTGGTGCCCGTGCCGCTCTGGCTGGCGCCGAAACTCGCGCTCTATTTTGCCATGCGCGATCAGCGCGTCAGCAACTCCGAGCTGGCGCGCCGCCTGGGACTGCACGAGCGGGTGGTCCGCCGCATGCTCGATCCAAAACACGCCACGAGGCCCGAGAAGATCCAGGCCGCTCTCGCTGCCCTTGGCAAGCAGATGACCGTCGAAGTCCGCGATGCCGCCTGAGGCACCATTGGCGCTTTGCAGTTTTGGAGATTTCTAGATGGGAGATCCCGGAGTACCCGGTATTCGTGCCGCGACGATGAGTGCGAGCGGCGGGGTGAGAATCGGAGTGCGGGAGCCGCTCGACCGCGGCCCCATTGAAGCCCGAACCGGGCTCGCCCAGGGCCAGGACCCATACCGGGATTCCGCGGTCAATCGACCGCGGCCCCATTGAAGCTCTGCTTCATGGGTTTCCTCGATTTGCAGGGATTCGAATTCCGCGGTCATTCAACTGCGGCCCCATTGGAGCTGGATCACATCGACGGAGTGGGGTTCAATCGGTTGCAGTTCTGCGGTCGCTTAACCGCGGTGGAAAACCTACTGCAGCTTTCCCCGCCCCTCGACGCGCCAGACCTGCTCGACCTCGCCGCCGCGAATTCCGTAGACCGTCTCGTGGAGGTTCATCGCGGCGCAGATGTGGTTGGGGATGATGCGGACGCGGTCTCCTACTTTGAACCGTTGATTCGGGCCGCGCAGTTCGATGTAGCCGTGCTCCTCGTTCATCTTGGTGAACACGGCTTCCGGGGCGTCCACCACGTGGCCGAAGCTCACTTCGGCGCCCGCCGGCGGGGGATCCGAGGAAAACGTCTTCGAGCCGCCGTCCACGATGATCTGGCCTGGCACGGTGGTGGAAACCACCGTGGTGAGAATCGAGGCCGCGCAGTCCGCCAAGGTGCATGCGCCCGAAAGCACGGTATTCCGGTCGTTAAAGATGTACGTGCCGGGGCGGATCTCGTTCATCCCGGCGATCAAATGGGAATGAAACAGCGCGGGGGTCGATCCGCCGCTGACGATGCGCGCTTCGATGCCCGCGGCCCGCAGCTCTTCGAGCATGGCCGACACCAGAGCGCTCAAGCGCATTACAGTTGCCAGGCCGGCCTCGTCCATCCGCTTGATGTGCCCGGGATAGAACGCGATCCCTTCGAACCGCAGCGCGGGCAGCCGCATGAGTTCAAGGGCAAAGCGTACGAGTTCCCCCGGCGCCACTCCCACGCGGCCGAGCCCCACATCCACTTCCGCCAGCACGCCGATTTCAAGCCCCGCCTCGCGAGCCGCGCCGGATAGCTGTTCAGCCGCGGCCATGCTGTCGAGCGCCACCGTGACCTGCGTCTCGCGCGCGACCTCCATCAGCCGCTTCAGCTTCCGTTCTCCAATCACCGGATACGCCACCAGCAGATCCGGCGTGCCCGAGCGCAGCATGACTTCGGCCTCGCCCACCTTCGCCACGGTCAGGCCCGCCGCACCGAGCTCGAGCTGCCGCTTTCCGAGCGCCGGGATCTTGTGCGTCTTGGTGTGCGGCCGCAGCCGCAGGTTGTGCTCGCGCGCGTACGCGGCCACGCGGCACAGGTTGCGCTCCATGATGTCCAGATCGATCAGGAGCGCCGGCGTCTCCAGGTCGGCGATGCGCATATCAGCGGAATTTCAAGACGATTTTTCCCGCCGGCCCCAGATAGTGCAGCTCGAGATCCTTGGGCTTGTGCTTGCCCTCGAGAGAGAAATAGAGCAATCCCGAAAGCGGCTTGGAGATTTCCCCTTCGGGGAGCACCTTTTCCTTCAGCACAGCGAGCAGCGGGTTTTCCTTTTCGCCCACTCCGGTTTTGGCGGTTGCCACGGCCTCGGTCTGCCCGGCCGCATTCCCCACCCCGGGAGGCTCCATGCCGCCGAGGCGTCTCGGGCGGCCGCCCGTGCCCGGAATGCCGCCCCAAATCGGGCCGCGATCCTCGGCCACAATGCCACCTCCCGAACTGGTAGTGGAAACCACCAGCGCGCCGCGCCCGGCGATCTGGCTGGGTTCGAAGGGCGCGGACTTCTGCCCGTCCTTGAAGCTGCGGAGCAGGAAATCGTCCTTGTCGACCAGAAGGGGTGTTTCACCCGTGGGCGTCAGTTCCACGCGGATCACTTTGAAGTATCCGCCGAGGTCGGAACCAAGCTCGTCCCTTATCGAGTCTTTGTCGTGGTAGAGCGTGGCGGTGATCTGGAGCTTGCTGTTGCCTGCTTTGGCAACAGGCAGCTTTTTCTCCGCCGCCAGGCAAACCGCAAAAGTGAAAACGAGGGAACACGCCAGCAGTCGCATCGCGCGGGGACCTCGCCCAATTATACGCCCTGGAACACGGGAACAGTCAGATGGGCGAATTGGCCACGGCCAGCCGGACGATTCCGATGGCCACGGCCAGAGCGCAACAGGTGATGCCCACCAGCCACGGCGCGTTGTCCACCGGCTTCGACTTCACCAGCGACACGAGGCCGATGGCGAGCCCCGCGGCGGCAAACGGAAGGTTTACCCAGTTGATGAAGATCAGAATCGGGAAGAAACCAAACATCATCCCGATGAATGCAACGAGACCCCAGATCAGGCTCAGCATTGGTGACGCCCCTCACTTCCAGGATATGCGGTTCCGGCGCGAGGCGGCCGGCGGCACAGGCATCAATTCCGGGATAATGGACTTAGCGCAGCGCAGGGGTTGGCCGATACATGAACCAGGATCGAGGGGAGGCCGAACTGTCCTTTTCGCTGGTGAAGGGAGGGCCGATCTATTCGCTGTTTCGCCGCGCCGGCATCATACGCGCCGGAGAACTGGGAATCCACCGGAGAATCCTGCTCGTTTGGGTGCTGATTGCCGTGCCGGTGATCGTTCTTGCCCTGGCCGCCGGGCAGCTCGTCCCAACCGACGATATCCGGAACGCTCTGATCAGGCACTTCTCCGTCCTCGCGAGAATGCTGGTCGCAATTCCAATCTTCATTGCAACCGATGTCGCGGTGGAGAGCTTTACCGTCACGATCGGGCAGCGACTGCGGGCTACAGGCATTCTGAGCGAGGCTCAAATACCCCGCTTCCGCGATGCCGTACGCCGGGCGGAACGGTTGCGCGATTCCCGCATTGCGTTTGCGGCAGTCGTGGCCCTTGCGGCGATCTCCGTTGCCAGCCGGCTGCATCCGACCTGGGAATGGCAAGAGTTGTCGTGGGCCGTGGTGGAACGTGGGGGTCAGCCCGCGCTGAGCCCCGCCGGATACTGGTATGTGATCGCAGGGTTTGGGTTGTATCTTTTGCTCGGGCTTCAGTGGATTTGGCGGCTATTTGTGCTGCTGATCCTGTTTTGGGAAATTGCCCGTCTCGACCTTTCGCTCGTTCCCACACACCCGGACCGGGCCGGCGGCCTCGGTTTCCTGCAGCAGGAAATGGTTGTGTTCTCACCGATCGGGTTCGCCGTTTCGGCCGTTCTGAGCGCGCGCTGGAGCCACGACATCCTGTACCGCGGGTTCCACGTCGCGATGCTCCAAGTCTCCATGATCACGTTTCTCGTCATAGCCGTGGCGATGCTGGTGGCCCCTCTGGTTGTATTTGCTCCTGCGCTGATACGGCTCCGTCGTACCGCTTTGCGCGACTACAGCCCATTCATCAGCCGGCAGGGGCGCCTGGTTCACAAGAAATGGGTGCTGGGGGAGGAAGTGCCCGCTGAAGAAAGCGGCGTCCTGAGCGCGCCGGAGCTTGGCCCGCTCGTGGACATCTCCAGCTTGTATCAAGGCCTTCAAGCCATCAGACCGGTGCCCCTCAATCCCAGATCTCTGATCGCGCTTGCGGTGATCATCGGCTTGCCGATCCTGCCGGTGCTGACGCTTGAAATCCCGCTAAGAGAGATTCTCAAAGGCCTGACACGATCGGTCTGACCGCGCTATACCACCTCGAACTCCCAACCGAATCCGGGCCTGTCGGACGGCCGCACGTAGATGCCTTCGGGGCCGCGGGTAATTTGATTGTCCTCTTCGAAGCGCCGGTAGACCTCGGGCGGGCCGCCGGGCGCCGGCATGAACAGTTCGGCCCACGGGCTGTTGGTGGTAGCCATTACGAAATGGACGGCGTCGCGCTGGCCGCCGCCGTGCGGGATCACCGGGATATCGTAGGCGGCGGCGAGGGCGGCGATGCGCCGCATCTCGGTGAGACCGCCGCACCAGTGCATGTCGGGCTGCCAGATGGAGGCGGAGCGGTGCTCGAGCAACTGGCGGAACCCGTAGCGCGTGTACTCGTGCTCGCCGGTCGCGATGCGGGTGGACTTGATTTGCGCGTTGAGCCGGCCGAAGCCCTCATAATCGTGCGGCTGGAGGCACTCTTCCATCCAGTAAACGCGCAGCGGCGCCAGCATTTCGGCCATTTCGAGCGTGTAGCGCTCGGTCCACGCCATCCAGCAATCGAGCATGATTTCGCCGTCCGGGCCGAGCGCTTTCCGCGCGCGCTCCACCAGGGCGAGGTTTTTCCTCATGCCCTCGCGGCCATCGGCGGGGCCGTGCGGCATCGCCAGTTTCAGCATCTTGAAGCCGAACTCCGCATGCTGTTCGATGTCGTTGCCGGTGCAATAGGCGGGGATGCGGTCTTTGGTCGCCCCGCCGATCAGCTTGTAGACCGGCATATTGAGGGCGTTCCCGATGAGATCCCAGAGCGCGATGTCCACGCCGCTGATGCCGTTGATGGCGATTCCCATGCGCCCGTAATGCATGGTGGCGCGCCACATCATGTCCCACAGCCGCTCGATATCGAACGGGTCTTCTCCCAGCAGCAGCTTGCGGAGGTTGCCTTCCACCACCGCGCCGCCGCCGGGACCGCCGCTGCCGTAGCCCTTGATTCCCTTGTCTGTGGCGATCTCGACGGTGAAGCCGCCCAGGTGGCCTGGGTCCGGAAAGAACAGCGCGCGGTTGGCCTTGTACTTCGGGTAAATCGACATCGGATTGGCCACTTCGACGCCCTGCGTGGACCATGAGCCGGGCGCCGGACGATAAGAAGGAACGGGCCGCCGGGGACGCGTGCGTACCAGGCGCACGCTGGTGATTTTCATTCCGCTTTTTTCGGGAACCTGAGGAGCGGCAGCCATCGCCGCAGCCGGTAACTGGAGGAAATGTCGGCGCCGCATAACTGTGCGGAATTATAAGCCAAAAAAGCTCAAGACAAAGGAATAATTGGAAACCGGGGCTGGTTGACACACGTCAGGGCAGCAAGCACACTTACAGTAGTAGAAGGAGGAGCCATGAAGGCTGGCGCGCACGTCTGCTGTATCGTCCTGATTCTGTTAGTAGTCGCCGGCTCCGCGGAGGGTCAGGCCGTCATTTCGGCAAAATCCGGGTTGATCAATTACGTCGAGGGCGAGGTCACGCTGGACGGCCAGCAAGTAGAAGTGAAGCTGAACTCCGTCACCCAGCTCAAGCCCTCGCAAGTGCTGAAGACGGGCGCCGGCCGCGCGGAAGTGCTCCTCAGTCCCGGTGTTTTCCTGCGTGCGGGCGAGGACAGCTCGCTGAAGCTGCTCTCGGACGAGATCGTGAACACGCGGCTGGAAATGCTCGAGGGGTCCATCATCGTTGAATGCGTCGAGCTTCCGAAAGACGGCTCCGTCACGGTCTTGTATAAGGACGCGACGGTTGTGCTGGGGAAAAAAGGCCTGTACCGTGTTGACGCCGAACCGGCAGCGCTGAGAGTCTACGACGGCGAAGCCACCGTGCGGCAGGGCGAGCAGAGCCAGACCATCAAGAAGGGGTGGCTGCTGCCGCTTGATGGCTTGCTGGCAGCCGAGAAGTTCGACACCAAGACGGGCGACGCGCTGCTCCGCTGGGCGCGGCGCAGAGCCGAGTACATTGCGATGGCCAACCCCGCGGCGGCGCGTATGGCCTGGCGGGACCGCCAAGGCTTCGGGAGCGCGGTGAGCAGCATCTGGGTTTACAACCCTTACCTGGGGATGTACACCTTTGTCCCGCGGACCGGCATGTACCGCAGTTACTGGGGATACGATTATTGGAGCCCCGGCGAAGTACGTGTGCTGTACTACCCGCGAGTCTACCGTGCCCCTTCGAGCAGCGCGGGCTGGAGCCGCACCGGCGGCGCAATGAGTTCGCGGGGCTACGAAGGCGTACCGAGAACCGCGGCGGGCACCTCGGGCGTGGCGGCATCGTCCGCCCCGCGCGCCAGCGAGCCAAGCGCCGGTTCAGTATCCGTGCCGCGCGGAACCGGCTCGGCGGGCGCCCGGCGCCGGTAGTTTTTTGTCCGCAGGTTTCTCGGCCGACGGCTCCACCGCGAGCACGCTTCGCGATCCCTCACGAGCGGCAAGCGATTGCAACGAAAAACTCAGGAATGGCGCACCCCGGCGGAATTCCGGTACCAGGCGAGGGTGCGGCGGAGCCCTTCCTCCAGCGTGAATTGTGGCTGATGGCCCAGGTCGCGGACTGCCGCTGTGGTGTCGGCCTGCGAGTGCCGCACGTCGCCGGGGCGCGGCGGTCCGTACACGGGCGGAATCCTCACGCCTTCTATGCGCTGTAGCGTCTCCCAGACCTCGTTCAGCGTGTAGCGGTTTCCGTTGCCGCCGTTGTAGACCTTGCCTGAAACGCCGGAGAAGGCCGCCTTGAGCGTCAGAGCCGCCACATCCTCGACATAGGTGAAATCGCGCGACTGCTCGCCGTCGCCGTAGATCGTAGGCGCGCGCCGCTCGATCAGGGATTTCATGAAGAGCGAGATGACGCCGGAATACGGGCTCGACGGGTCCTGCCGCGGCCCGTACACGTTGAAATAGCGCACCGCCACGGTGTCCAGGTGGAAGCACTCCGTGAAAACGCTCGCGTAATACTCGCCGACGAGCTTCTGCACGGCGTAGGGCGATTTCGGCCGCGGCGGCATCGTCTCGACCTTCGGCAGCGTTTCGCTATCGCCGTAGGCCGACGAGGAAGCGGCGTAGAACACGCGCCGCACCCCGCCCTCCGCACAGGCGCGAAAGACGTGGAATGTCCCGTCGATGTTGGTTTCGTGCGAGGGCACGGGGTCGGAAATCGAGCGGGGCACCGAAGGGATCGCGGCCAGGTGGAAAACCACGTCCGCTCCCTTCACCAGCGGGGCGATTTCGTCGAAGCAGCGTATGTCCGCGCGGTGTATCTCGATGCGGTCCCGCACTTCGGCAAGATTTTCTTCGCGCCCGGTGAGAAAATTGTCGATTACCGCCACCTTTCCATCGCCGCGATCGAGCAGCGCGCGAACCACCATCGAGCCGATAAAACCAGCCCCGCCCGTGACAACGTACCTGGTCATTGTATTTTTGCGATCTCCGTCTGAAGGTAGCGCATCGTCTCTTCCGCGATCCTGTCGGCGCCCAAACTGAAGTCGAAAACTTCGACCGAGAGCCAGCCCTGATAACCGCGCTTGTTCAGCACCTCGAATACGGGCTTGAAATCGTACGTCCCCGTCCCCGGATGCCGGCCGTCCATTTCGTTCAGGTGAACATGCCGGATCAGATCGAAGTGCCGCTCCACCAGCACGGTATGCGGCTCGGCCTCCTTCACCGCGTTGTGCGAATCGAACATCGTGCGCAGGCCCGGGCTGCCGATCTGCCGCACGATAGCCGCCGCTTCGTCGAGCGTCGTCACCACGTCGGTATCGGGCTCGGGCAGGGCTTCCAGCAGCACGGTGACGCCGCGTTCGGCGGCATACGGCGCAACGCCCGCCAGGCCCTCAACGAGGCGGCATGTGGCCTCCTCGCGGCTCGAACCGCCGGTTGACGAGCGCTGCTTCGGCGAGCCGAACACCATGACGCCGCCCGGTCCGAGGTCGGCGCAAAGGTCTACGAGGTAGCGGACATACGCCCAGCTCCGCTCGCGCACAGCCTTGTCCGGCGTGGTCACGTGCAGGTCCTTTGGCCCTACGAGCAGCCAGTGCAAGCCAACGAACTGAAGCCCCTCCCCCTCCATCGCCGCGATGAACTCCCTGCGCCGCGCCGGGGGAATGTCCCTCGGATCGTCAGCCAGAGTGAACGGCGCGATCTCGATTCCAGTGTACCCGGCCTTGCGGATGGATTTGCAGGTCTCCGCGAACGGGCGTTTTTCGTAAACCTCGTTGCAGATGGCAAGACGAAATGTACTGGGCATGAGTCTCCTCACTCGATCACATGTACCACCTTGGCGGCCCCGCCTGCGGCGGCCGGAATCGTGGTTGCGAAGTCGCCGAAGCTCGCGCGGTGGATCATCCGCTTCAGCACACCGGCATCCATGCGCGGCAGGTCTTCGAGTGCGCGCTGGAAAGCTTCGGGGCTCGCGTTCACGCTGCCGAACACCGTTTGATTCTTCACCAGCATGTCGCGGAACGGGATTTCGCCCCGCGCATCCGGGCTCCCGAGCACGCCAAACACACCCAGAGGAGCCAGCGAGCGCAGGCCCGCCATTGCAGCGTCAGCCGCTCCGGCCGCCTCGATCACAATATCCGCTTTGCGTTCGCCGGGCGTGTTCAGATACTCGATGCCGGCGGCCGCAACCAGCCGGGCTCGCGGGTGATCCGGAGGTTCAAGCGAAACGATCGCCGCGCGGAGACCGCGCAGTTCGAGCACCATTGCGGCCAGCAATCCGATCGGCCCCGCGCCAAATACCAGCGCGGTGCGGGCGCCCGGCTCGTGAATCCTCAGCGCCGTTTCGACTGCTTTCTCCACCACGCTCAGCGGCTCGATGAGTACGGCCGTATCCAGCAGCGCTTCCGGCACGCGGACCAGGTCCGCTTCGGAATCCACCGCGTACTCGGCAAAATAACCGTGAAGCCCGAAGATGCCGCGCTCGAGAGCCTTTCCGGTGAGGCACAGATCGCGCCGCCCGCGCGCGCAGGAAAAGCACGGAGGATTGCAGGGACGGCGCACCAGCGGCACTACCCAGTCGCCGGGCTTCAGCGCCTTCACGCCCGGACCGGCTTCCACAACCTGCGCGAGAGCCTCGTGCCCCAGCACCAAAAAGCTTTCACCCTCGGGAGGGAACCCGATGCTGAACGTCGCCAGCTCGCGGTCCGTACCGCAGATGCCTACCTCACGCACGCGCAGCAGCGCCTCGCCCGCGCCGGCGCCGCGCGGTTCGGGCAGATCGCGCTCAACCAGCGCACGGGATTCGTAATCAAGACCGGCCGCCCGCATCCCCTCAGGCCGGCTTTCTCGCCACCGCAATCATCGACAGCCCGCGCCACGGCAGCAGCCAGTCCACGCGCCGCCAGATCCACACGGTCTTATCGAAAATCTTCAGCGACGGCTTGTCGATTCTGCTTCGCCTCAGCAGGCCGCCATACAGGCGCCAGGCGAGGGCGCCCACTTTGTTCATCTGCACGACCTTCTCCACCCGGCAGCCGTTCTGCTCCAGCAGCTTGCGCAGCTCGGCCTCGGTGAACCGCTGCCGGTTGCCTAGCCTGCGGTCCAGTTCGCAAAACAGCGACGGCCCCTGAGGCGCCAGCACGATCAGCGCGCCGCCCGGTTTCAGCTTGCGCTGGAGAGCAGCCACCGATTTGGCCGGATCCTCAAGCAGCTCCAGTACGTGCAGGCAGAGGACGGTGTCGAAGGACTCCCCTATGCTTTCAATGCTCTCGACGGAGTTCGGATCGAGCGGCCGCACGCAGACGTTCGGCGTGCGCAGAAAGCGGTTGCGCAGCGCGTGCAGGTAAAGCGGGTCCCGTTCGCAGGCCACGTACTGGAGGCGGCGCGCCATCAGCCGTCCGGTGATTGCGCCGATGCCCGCGCCCACTTCGAGGACCGTATCCCCCAGATACGGCCGCACGGTCTGCGTCAGCCAGCTCAGGTACTGCGGCGTTCCGGTGAGGTTGTACAGCATGCCGCGCCCGTAGGGCTCGACGTAAAGGTCGTCGATGATCCAGAATTTCAGGATCGTCGCCAGCGCCTGGAAGCCGTCCTTCCAGCCGATCTTCTTGCCTTCCTCGAACGTGCGCCCGTGATAACTGATCGGCACCTCGTAGACGCGCAGCTTCCGCTTTGCGCACTTCATGGTGATTTCCGGCTCGAAGCCGAAGCGGTTCGAGCGGATCGGGATGCTCTTCAACAGGTCGGTGCGGAAGGCCTTGTAGCAGGTCTCCATGTCGGTGACGCCGAGATTGGAAAACATGTTGGAGATCAGCGTCAGTCCCTTGTTGATCATGGAGTGCCAGAACTGAAGGACGCGCGTTTGCTCGCCGGCGAGATACCGCGACCCGAACACGGCGTCGGCGTGGCCGTCGAGCAGCGGCTTGAGTAAACGCGGGTACTCGTTGGGATCGTACTCCAGGTCGGCGTCCTGTATGATGCAGAAGTCGCCGGAGGCCTGTTTGATGGCCGTCCGCACGGCCGCGCCTTTACCCATATTCACTTCGTGGCGGAAGAGGCGGATTTCCGGGTGCTTTTCGGCGAGCCGGAGCAGAATGTCCCACGTGCCGTCGGTCGAATGATCGTCCACCACGACCAGCTCCCGCTCCATGTCCTCCGGCAGAGGCGCGTTGAGCACTTGGGCAAAGCAGCGCTCTACCATAGTGCGTTCGTTGTACACGGGCATCAGGATCGAGAGCTTCATGGGCCTCCAGTACTCAACCAGTATAAATAAGCACCACGCCCCGCAGTTGCAGCATAATGTATCTTCGTACCGTTTACTATGCCTCAGCCCATTCTTGAAACCGACTTTCCCGGCGTGGAACGTTACGCCAGGGGAAAGGTGCGCGACGTTTACGCCGCCGGAGACAACCTGCTGATCGTCGCCACGGACCGCATCTCCGCCTTCGACTATATCCTCGCCACGGGAATTCCGGACAAAGGCAAGGTGCTGACGCAGCTTTCCGTCTTTTGGTTCGATTTCCTGAAGCCGCTTACGCCGACGCATTTTATCTCGGCTTCGGTGGATGACTACCCCGCCCCGTTCCAGCGGTTCCGCGATCAGCTCGAGGGCCGGTCCATGCTGGTCAAGCGCGCCCGCATGATCGAAGTGGAGTGCGTCGCGCGGGGCTATCTGTCGGGTTCCGGCTGGAAAGAGTACCGCGCCACCAGGTCCATCTGCGGCATTCCCCTTCCCCCCGGGTTGAAGGAGAGCGACAAGCTGCCCGAGCCGATTTTCACGCCCGCCACCAAGGCCCACACGGGGCACGACGAAAACGTCTCGTTCGACAAAGTAGCCGGGATGATCGGTACAGATCTGGCCACGCGCCTGCGCGACCTCACGCTGAGCATCTACACCCGCGCCGCCGAGTACGCTCTTTCCCGCGGCATCATCATCGCCGATACCAAGTTCGAGTTCGGCTTCGTGGGCGATCAGCTCGTGCTCGCCGACGAGGTCCTTACGCCGGATTCCTCGCGCTTCTGGCCGCTCGAAACCTGGCGTCCCGGAGGACCGCAACCCTCCTACGACAAGCAGTACGTCCGCGATTACCTGGAATCCATCCAGTGGAATAAGCAGCCTCCGGCGCCGGCGCTGCCTCCGGACGTCGCCGCCAGGACCAGCGAAAAGTACAAAGAAGCCTACCGTGCGCTGACCGGCAAAAATCCGTGAACTGGCTCGATATCGTACTGGGGATTTTGATACTGATCTCGGTGGTATCCGGGATCAAGAGGGGCCTGGCGCGCGCCGTCATCGGTTTTGGCGCCGTAATTCTCGGCCTCTTTTGCGGCCTGTGGTTTTACGGCCTGCTCGGCGCGCATCTCAGGTTTGCCGGATCGCGCAACATCGCCAACCTCATTGCGTTTTTCGTGATTTTTTTGGGGGTGGTTCTGACCGGCAGCCTGATCGGGTATCTGATCGACCGCCTGCTCAAGCTGGTCCGCCTTTCGTGGTTGAACCGCCTGCTGGGCGGCGCGTTCGGCCTGATCCGCGGAGTGCTGGTAGGAGCGATTGTCGTGCTGGCGATCATGGCGTTCTGGCCGGGACCGGCGCCGCGGCCGGTCACGCAGTCGCGGCTGGCGCCCTACGTCGTCGATACCGCCCGGCTGCTTGCCGCGGCCGCGCCGTACGAAGTGAAAACGGCGTTCCGCAACAGCTATGCGCGGGTGAAGCAGATCTGGGCGGAGGCGATGAAGCGCGGCGTGCGCCGGCTTCCCGAGTCGGAGTTTTAGGCTTCGCCGAGTTCACACAGCAGCCGGCCGGGGCGGCGTGCCAGGCGGCGCTCCAGGCGCTCCTGCCGCCGGGCGAGGTCTTCGGAATCAGCCAGCGTGCGGGCGCAGCGGATCATTTCTAACGCCATAGCGTAGTTCCGTTCGCGGTGCTCGTAGTATTTCGCCAGCGCCTCGAGCGCCTGCACGCGGTAAGGGTTGCGGCTGGCGGCCAGGTCCGTCCAGATGGCCAGAGCCGCGGGCTCGTTGCCCGATCTTTTCTCCAGGGCGGCGGTATCCCACAGCGTGCGGAACAGCAGGTCCTCGGGAAGCCCGAGATCGACGGCGCGGTGCATGAGTTCCAGCGCCTGTTCGCGCTTGCCGGCCTTCAGGCACCAGCGCGCGAGGCCCACCAGGTCGGTGCCGTGCGCGAGAGGGGCCGCATGGGGCTCGCGAAACGCGAACGGCACGATGCCGGTGAGGCAGGCCGTGGTCAGAATATCGAGGGCGTTGTGGTGGAAGATGGGCACTAGCCGGAACGCCTGCTGCGTGCGCAGGTATTCGAAGTAGACATAGGGGATCATCTCGCCCGGCAGGTCGCCCTCGCGCTCTACGCCTAGAATCTGGTTTTCCAGGTCGACCAGCCGGCAGCTCTCCAGCCGCAGTTTCCATAAGCGGCGCGCGCCGTGCAGCAGATCGAGATGCGCCAGCCTGTCAAACGGCGGGCGCGCGCGGGCCATGCGGTACCGCGTTTCCAGGAGCGGCTGATCATACGTCTTGCCGTTGAAGGTGATGAGGACGTCAAACCGCCTCAGGTACTCCGCCAGCGCGTGGAGCAGGCTGGGTTCCTCGCCGTAATCGCGCATGAAGAACTGCCGGACGCGGAACCCTTCCTCGCAGATGGAGCCGACGCCGATCAGGAACGCGTACGTGCCGGAGCCTCCCGCAAGGCCGGTGGTTTCCGTATCGAGAAAAGCCCAGCGGCTCACCGGCGCCGGCGCCGCCTCGCCACCGGAAAGCGGACCGAGCAGATCGTCCGGCAACTCGAGCAGGTTTGATATCTCCATGCTGCCGTGCCGGCGGTGGCGCTCGTACAGCCGTTCCGTTTCAAAGTGTGAGCCGAAGGGAGTCTCAACGACCTCGCCGCTGAGCCATTGCTCGACGAAGTAGCGCGCGGGGCGGCGATCGACGGGCAGCCGCTGCGCCGGCGGCCCGGCCGCGTACTTGCGGTCGATGCGTTCGATCTTGCGGCGAAGAGCGGCGAGCTGTTCCTGAAGGTCGGCCATTAATTCGCTTTTTCTTTGCTAATGGTAGAGCGAAGGGGCGACTGAATTCAAGTTCCTGGCGGGTCAGCGGGCACACTGGAGCCGCGGTGGCTTGACTGCAAAGTCCCTGCCTAATCTGGGTCGGAGGCTGCTCCAGCACGAATCTTCAATGGGGCCGCGGTTCATTGACCGCGGAAATGACGAAACCCCAGAACACTTATGAGCGTCTCATAAAGTGCTTCAATGGGGCCGCGGTTCATTGACCGCGGAAATGGCCTTCTTGCCGTCTGCTGCGCCGGAGATCCGCACCTGCTTCAATGGGGCCGCGGTTCATTGACCGCGGAAATGCATCGATGGCGGCAAAAACCTCCGCTTTCTCCATCCGGCTTCAATGGGGCCGCGGTTCATTGACCGCGGAAATTCAATTAGCAAGAACTCCAATTACATCCCCGGCTTAGCTTCAATGGGGCCGCGGTTCATTGACCGCGGAAATTTCGTGGTCGGTCACGGATCGGGAAGGCCTACGAAGGCTTCAATGGGGCCGCGGTTCATTGACCGCGGAAATGCGGTGGAGGGAATGCAAGTCGTTCCACCGCTACACGCTTCAATGGGGCCGCGGTTCATTGACCGCGGAAATATGGGGATTGTTTACGATGAAAATGGACTTCTCCAGGCTTCAATGGGGCCGCGGTTCATTGACCGCGGAAATGAGGTTTTCGAGCGGTGGAAGACCGGATATTTGGCTGGCTTCATGGGGCCGCGGTTCATTGACCGCGGAAATAAAGAAAAGGGATGGGAAGAGCATTGGAGTCTTAGTGCTTCAATGGGGCCGCGGTTCATTGACCGCGGAAATGGCCGGGCGCTTCATGGACAGCAGCAAGAAGCCCGCGGCTTCAATGGGGCCGCGGTTCATTGACCGCGGAAATACCCGCACGCTGCAGCGCTGGGTAAGCTGGGGGGCGCTTCAATGGGGCCGCGGTTCATTGACCGCGGAAATTTTATCCAGGCGTTTCTACTCTGCGTAGTGAGTGGGGCTTCAATGGGGCCGCGGTTCATTGACCGCGGAAATGGTAGAGCAACATTATCTGGCAATCAAGTCTTTTATGCTTCAATGGGGCCGCGGTTCATTGACCGCGGAAATTCATAGGAACCGTCTGGTTTCTTTGTGCCGATAGCGCTTCAATGGGGCCGCGGTTCATTGACCGCGGAAATGTGATCGTGGCATGTGACTTCCGATCCTCCTCAGATCGCTTCAATGGGGCCGCGGTTCATTGACCGCGGAAATCCAATCACCGCCGGTCTGGTCGCCGGACTGATCGAGCGCTTCAATGGGGCCGCGGTTCATTGACCGCGGAAATACCTTGACCCCCCTTTTATTGAGCCGGATGTTGTGCTTCAATGGGGCCGCGGTTCATTGACCGCGGAAATGCCGCGGCGTTCGCGAAAGCGGTGCCGGAAGTGCCGCTTCAATGGGGCCGCGGTTCATTGACCGCGGAAATGAAGAACCGGCGGATTCAACCGCCGGATACACACAGCTTCAATGGGGCCGCGGTTCATTGACCGCGGAAATCGCCGTAAGCGTAGCGGAAGCCCCAGTCCCACCGGAGCTTCAATGGGGCCGCGGTTCATTGACCGCGGAAATTCCGTCCAAAGCTCTGCATCTGGTCGTCTGCCGACCAGCTTCAATGGGGCCGCGGTTCATTGACCGCGGAAATTTTATGCGGGGCCTGGATCCGACCTCGGTGGTGCGGGCTTCAATGGGGCCGCGGTTCATTGACCGCGGAAATGCACCGGCTCCGTCCGGAGCTTTTTCACCGTGTCCGCGCTTCAATGGGGCCGCGGTTCATTGACCGCGGAAATACGTTCAGTAGCGATGTAGGAGGGTTCTTTCGTATAGCTTCAATGGGGCCGCGGTTCATTGACCGCGGAAATGCGGCGGCCCGGAGGATGTCCTCCTCGCGATGATCGGCTTCAATGGGGCCGCGGTTCATTGACCGCGGAAATTATGACGCGCCGCCCAGGATTACCAATTTCGGCTCGCTTCAATGGGGCCGCGGTTCATTGACCGCGGAAATGTGGTGTCCCCATGTGGCTCCACCGTCCCGGCGAAAGCTTCAATGGGGCCGCGGTTCATTGACCGCGGAAATGTAGCTCTGCCCCGCCTGCTCCGTCGCGTAAGCCAGCTTCAATGGGGCCGCGGTTCATTGACCGCGGAAATGATTTCTGGAATGGTTTTCCATGGCGAATACAGATGCGCTTCAATGGGGCCGCGGTTCATTGACCGCGGAAATACGGCCGATCGAGCGAAGGAATTGCTGCGTGATGCCGCTTCAATGGGGCCGCGGTTCATTGACCGCGGAAATCAATGGCATACGCTCTCCGCAAAAAATTTTTCTAGAGCTTCAATGGGGCCGCGGTTCATTGACCGCGGAAATATCACAACGCGCTGGTGGATGAGGTGAAGGCTATTGGCTTCAATGGGGCCGCGGTTCATTGACCGCGGAAATGGATATCGGCGAGTTTTACGCAATGGTTTTTGAATAGCTTCAATGGGGCCGCGGTTCATTGACCGCGGAAATGCGCCGAAGTTGAGCACTTGGGAATCCCGCACTGCGCTTCAATGGGGCCGCGGTTCATTGACCGCGGAAATGGCCCATTGGGTAGCCGGGAGGGGGAGGAAAAATATGGCTTCAATGGGGCCGCGGTTCATTGACCGCGGAAATCCAGCACGCCGGATTTCGTCGTGCGCCAGCAGTACCGGCTTCAATGGGGCCGCGGTTCATTGACCGCGGAAATATCGGGTGGTGGATTACGACGAACCCAACCGAGTAGCTTCAATGGGGCCGCGGTTCATTGACCGCGGAAATAGCGCCAGGAGCGCCGCTGTGCCGACTGCAGAGAGGCTTCAATGGGGCCGCGGTTCATTGACCGCGGAAATATCACCTGTGCTGAGAGCGCCAGCGCGAACACCCCTAGCTTCAATGGGGCCGCGGTTCATTGACCGCGGAAATAATGTCGCCGGAGACGGCGGAATGGGGCGGGGCGGGGCAAGCTTCAATGGGGCCGCGGTTCATTGACCGCGGAAATGACGCCGTCCTCGGACTCCATCGCGTGCGTGCTTAAGCTTCAATGGGGCCGCGGTTCATTGACCGCGGAAATAATACATTCGGGGTCGTCCACATCGTCACGTCGTCCGCGCTTCAATGGGGCCGCGGTTCATTGACCGCGGAAATTGCGAAATGCCGCTTGAGGATGAGGTCACGGATGAGCTTCAATGGGGCCGCGGTTCATTGACCGCGGAAATGGCCTAATGCCTGACCGCGAAGAGATCGTAATCGAGCTTCAATGGGGCCGCGGTTCATTGACCGCGGAAATTCCATCCACATGCTCGGCCGCGATGCCCGCCTCGCGGCTTCAATGGGGCCGCGGTTCATTGACCGCGGAAATACGAATGCGTCCATGTTCTCAGGCTTGCGGCGCCGGCTTCAATGGGGCCGCGGTTCATTGACCGCGGAAATAAATGACTCATGCCAAGCGTTCGCGTTTACCAGAAGAAGTCAATGGGGCCGCGGTTCATTGACCGCGGAAATAAATGGGTCCACAGGACGTGTTCGTGGGAGAGGACATCCTCAATGGGGCCGCGGTTCATTGACCGCGGAAATAAATGTGCCCTTGGTCTGCTTCTGGAGGTCGATCTGGGCCACAATGGGGCCGCGGTTCATTGACCGCGGAAATAAATCTGCCGCTCAGACCCGAGCGGCCAAGGCCCGGGCCCAATGGGGCCGCGGTTCATTGACCGCGGAAATAAATGCGGCATGGAGTACGGCGAGGGGCGCAGTAGGTTCCAATGGGGCCGCGGTTCATTGACCGCGGAAATAAATGACTGCGCTGAGAGCAAGGAATCGAAGTTTGGGAACAATGGGGCCGCGGTTCATTGACCGCGGAAATAAATCTACCGCTGCGAGGGGTCGAGTGACAAGTTCCTAGTCACAATGGGGCCGCGGTTCATTGACCGCGGAAATAAATTACCTAGTCATCGAACGTTTGCCATGACTGAGGTTGCAATGGGGCCGCGGTTCATTGACCGCGGAAATAAATAGCTCGCCTCCAAAATCCACCTTTTCAAAGACCTGCGGCCAGACTTGCGAGCGGTCCGGTCCTTCCGGAGGGCACGCGCCGGCCTTCCTGGCTCCGGTTCCAACAACCTGCCCGAGATCATAACTTTACACCATTCGAGCGGCTCCCGCACCCCGATTCTCACCCCGCCGCTCGCACCCTCATCGCGTCACAAGTCCGGTACTCCGGGTCGATAGACCACGGAATTCCCGCTCGCGGGACCCTGTCGCGGCTGCCTATGTCGCCGCTTCCACGAAGGCCGCTGTTAATCACGGCTCCAGCTCCGATCAGCGCCCGCCCGTCGAGCCCTGCTCCTGCGCCTCCCGGCGGATCGCATCCAGAACTCCATTAATGAAAGAAACCGCTTCTTCTCCGGAAAAGCGCCGCGCCAGCTCGAGAGCTTCATTAATCACCACGGCAGGCGGGTTGATGCCTCCGGTCATCTCAAAAACGGCCATTCTCAAAATGTTGCGATCCACGGCAGGCATGCGCTCCAGGCGCCAGTTCTCCGAGTACTTCGCGATGCGGCGGTCGATCTCCTCCACCCGCGCGCAGGTGCCCTTGACGAGTTCCTCCATGAACGGATCGGGCGGAAGCGGCGCCTCCTGATCCTCCTGCTCCTCGGAGTAGAGCGAATCGTAGTAAGCGCGGATGGCGGCCTCAACGGGCTGCTTGCGAACGTCCACCTGGAACAGCACCTGAAGCGCGCGCTGCCTGGAACGGCGGCGGGACGGCATCATACTTCAGCGCGGCTGGCGCAACTGGCGCATCAGGTTGCCCATCTCGACGGCGGACATCGCCGCGTCAAAGCCCTTATTGCCGCTCTTTGCGCCCGCACGGTCAATGGCCTGCTCCAGCGTGTCGCAGGTGAGCACGCCGAAGGTGATCGGCACACCGGTTTCCAGCGCCGACTGCGCCAGCCCCTTGGCGACTTCCGCCGCGATGTATTCATAGTGCGGCGTGTCGCCGCGGATGACGGCGCTCAGACAGATCACGGCATCGTGCCGCTTCTGCTTCGCGAGCTCGTGCGCCACGATGGGCAGTTCCCACGAGCCCGGAACCCTGATGATCTCGATATCCTCGGGCCCTCCGGTGCGCGCCAGCGCATCCAGCGCCCCCGTCAGGAGGCGTTCGGTGATGAGGCTATTAAAACGGCTTACGACGATGGCGAATCTTAGCCCCGCCGAACTCAGATTACCTTCAATTACCTGTTTGGACATTTCACTTACCCTGAAACACGGCCCTGCGTTTTTCCAGAAAGGCAGCCGTGCCCTCTTTGCGGTCCTCAGTGGACGCCGCGACGGCAAACGCGCTCGCTTCGAACTTGAGTCCTTCTTCCAGCCCGCTGCTCAGGCCCACATCGACCGCATCCATAATCAGCGCGGCGGCGATGGGGGCATTCTGTGTCATCTTCTGGAGCAGCGCCCGGGAGAAGCCGAGCAACTCGGCCCGGGGGACCACGTGGTCAACCAGCCCGATGCGGAGCGCCTCTCCGGCGTCAACCGGCTCGCCCGTGAGAAGCATTTCCAGCGCGCGCCCGCGCCCCACAAGCCGGGGCAACCGCTGCGTCCCGCCGTATCCGGGAATCATGCCCAGCCGCACTTCCGGCTGGCCCAGCCGGGCGTCCTCCGAAGCGACGCGAACGGTGCAGCACATCGCCAGCTCAAGGCCGCCTCCCAGCGCGAAACCGTGGATGGCCGCCACCGAGGGCTTGGCCATTAGCTCCAGCCGGCGGAAGGCGCGCTGCCCGGCAACCGAGGCTTCCCGGGCCTGCACGGGAGTCTTGCCCGCCAGTTCCTCGATGTCGGCGCCCGCCGCGAAGGCCTTTTCCCCCGCGCCGGTGAGGATGAGTCCCTTAACGGCGTCGTCCGACGCCGCCCGCGCGAAGGCGTCGTCGAGTTCCGCAATCACGGTGGCGTTGAGCGCGTTGAGCTTCTCCGGGCGGTTGATCGTGACCAGGGCGATCCCGTCCTCCGAAAGCTCGAAAGCGATTCTGCTATAAGACATATGGGATAATCGCTAGAGGCGCTAACCGCGCGGCATACCGCCGCTTACCGCGTCCGTTACATCATACCGCATGGACCCCCGATATATACGCAATTTCTCTATCATCGCTCATATAGACCACGGGAAATCCACGCTCGCAGACCGGCTGCTGGAGGTCACCGGCGCGCTTTCCGAGCGGGAGATGATGAACCAGGTGCTCGACTCGATGGACCTCGAGCGCGAGCGCGGCATCACCATTAAGGCCCACGCGGTCCGGCTGAACTACCGGGCGAAAGACGGTGAACTCTACCAGCTTAACCTCATCGACACGCCCGGCCACGTGGATTTCAGCTACGAGGTTTCGCGCAGCCTTCAGGCCTGCGAAGGTGCGCTGCTGGTGGTGGACGCCTCCCAGGGTGTCGAAGCACAGACCCTGGCCAACACCTACCTGGCGCTGCACCACAACCTGGAACTGATTCCGGTCATCAACAAGATCGATTTGCCGGTGGCCGAGCCCGAGCGCGTCCGCGAGCAGATCGAGCAGGTGATCGGGCTGGACGCCTCGAGTGCCATCCTGGTCAGCGCCAAACAGGGCACCGGCATCGACGAGGTGCTGGAAGCGGTCGTCCACCTGGTGCCCCCGCCAAGCGGAAATCCCGAGGCGCCGCTGCGCGCGCTGATTTTCGATTCGTGGTTCGACCCGTACCGCGGCGTCATCATTCTGCTGCGCGTGGTCGACGGAAAGCTGCGGATCGGCCAGCACATCCGCCTCTGGGCCAACGGCAAGGTGTTCGAAGTGGAAGGATTGGGCTATCAGTCGCCGAAACCGGTGGCCTGCGAGGAGCTGTCCGCCGGCGAAGTGGGCTTCATGTTCGCGAACATCAAGACCGTCTCGGACGCCCAGATCGGCGACACGGTGATCGACGACGACAACCCGGCCGCCGAGCCGTTGCCCGGGTTCCAGGAAGTGAAGCCGATGGTGTTTGCCGGGCTGTACCCGGTGGAGTCCCACGAGCATGGCGCTCTGCGCGACGCTCTCGAAAAACTGCGGCTCAACGACAGCGCGCTCAACTTCGAGCCGGAGCACTCGGCCGCGCTCGGCTTCGGATTCCGCTGCGGCTTCCTCGGGCTGCTGCACATGGACATCGTTCAGGAGCGGCTGGAGCGCGAATTCAATATCGATCTGATCACCACCGCACCGGGCGTGCGTTATCGCGTGCTGACGCGGAAGGGCGAAGTCGTGGAGGTGGACAATCCCACCAAGTTCCCCAGCGCCGCGGAAATCGAGCACGTCGAGGAGCCCATCTTCGAGGCCACCATCATCACGCGCGATGAGTTCATCGGCGAGATCCTGAGATTGCTCGAGGAGAAGCGCGGCGTCCAGAAGAAATTCGAGTACATCGGCACGGGCCGCGTGCTGCTGGTCTACGAGCTGCCGCTGAGCGAAATCGTGCTCGATTTCTATGACCGCCTGAAAACGGTCTCCCGCGGCTATGCGTCGCTCGACTACCACTTTGCGGGCTACCGGCCTTCCCCGATGGTGAAGCTGGATGTGCTCGTGGCGGGCGAGCCGGTGGACGCGCTCTCAATGATCGTGCACAAGGATCATGCGTACGAGCGCGGCAAGAGCCTGATCGAGCGGCTGCGAAAGCTGATCCCGCGGCAGATGTTCGAAGTGGCGCTTCAGGCGGCCATCGGCAACAAAGTGATCGCGCGCGAAACCATTTCCGCGATGCGGAAAAACGTGCTCGCCAAGTGCTACGGCGGCGACGTCACGCGCAAGCGCAAGCTGCTCGAAAAGCAAAAGGAAGGCAAGCGGCGGATGAAGCGCGTCGGGAAGGTCGACATCCCGCAGGAAGCGTTTCTGGCCGTGCTGCGCGTGGGCGGAGAGGAGGAGTAAAGACGGGCGCCCCGCGCTCAGGAGCCGTCTTCGAGGAATAGATTCGCGGCTCCGCAGCCCGGACAACGGTAGCGCTGTAAGAATCCGAACCTGGTCACCAAGTTTGCCTGCCGGAGGGCTTCCGCGCTGTGTCCGGATCCGCACCGGACGCAGACGTTCGTGCGGGTCCGCGTGTCGACGGCGCCGGTGTTGCCGAAGTACATCGCCCATCCGTAGCGCGTCAGGCTGGTCCCCAGCCATTTGTCTGTGAGCCGCAGGATGTAGCTCAGGCATTTGAGCACGGTCTCATTCCCGCCCCCAAGCAGCCAGAGCCTGCGTGGCGGCCCGCGACCGCCGGTTGGCGCGGTTCAGGAAAGAGAACGACGTTGCGAGCACGCGCGTGCCCGAGTGAGCCAGCGGCGTGTGCTTCTCAACCAGGGCGATCAGACTCTTCTCGTCAAGAAAGCGGTTCACGTGGCCGCCGCCGCGCGCCAGCCAGCGGTACAGGCGGTCGCAGAGGGTTGAAGCGTCCGGAAGTGCGATATAGAGCGCGCCGACGGGGTCCAACACCCTGCCGATCTCCTCTAGCGCCTCTTCCAAACTGGAGAAATGCTCAAGGCTGTGGTTCGCGATCACTGCCGCGAACAGTCCATCTCGGAAGGGCAGCCGGCAGGCATTGCAGCGTACGAAATGCCCGTCACGCGTGCCCCGGAGCGGCTCCAGGTCCGCCCGGACAACGCGGCCGGAACACGCGTCAAGAGGGAAGCTCCCCCTCCCGCTCCCGAGATCAAGCACCCATGCGCCGGGAGCGACGGATCGCAAGATCTCGTGCATGTAGCAATGATAGCGGCGGCGTTACGCGCAAGCGCTCACACGGCTTTCCCCTTCTTTGCGCGTCTCGTCTCCTTGCGCGGATAGAGAAGCGCGTCCGCCCATGAACGCTCCTTCTTGCTCAAGGGACCGCCGGTCTGTTGCAGCGCGTCTTCCAGCATCTCGCGCCATCCCGCGACATCGGAAAGAGCGACCCTGACGGCGTGCTGCACGAAGCCGGAAACACTCGCGGCCTGTCCGGCTGTCACCAGCGCGCGAATCTCTTTGAACTGGTCGTGTGGAAGGGTGACGGTGATCTTGCGGGCCGCCATACCAAAACCATTACCACGGCGGCGATTCGGATGACAGACGCCCTTACCAGCCCATCTGCCGCATCCGCGTCTCGATGGCGGCGCTGTAGCGGTCCATTCGGGCCGGTGTTCGCTTTCTGGGCGAGGGAAGAATGGCGGCCAGGCGGACGGCGCGCGCCCGGTCCACCGCCGACGCCGGTATGCCGTAGTGGTAGCGCGCCGCGGCTTCGGCGCCGTAGACCCCCGGACCCCACTCAACCACGTTCAGGTACAACTCGAGAATCCGCCGCTTGGAAAGGATCATTTCGGCCACCGGCGCAAGCGTAAACTCCACGATCTTGCGCAGCGGCGACCGGTGCGTCGTGAAGAACAGGTTTTTCACGAGTTGCTGCGTAATCGTCGAAGCGCCGCGGCGGATGCGGCCGCTTTCGATCCCGTCTTCGATCACGTTGCTCACTTCTCTCCAGTCGATGCCGCGATGCCGGAAGAAGCGCGTATCTTCGGCGGCGATGACCGCGCGCTGGAGGTTTGTCGAGATCCGGCTGAGCGGCACGAACCTGTACCGCTTCTCGTAGCGCTCCCCCTTGAGCAGCGCCTCGACGCGGCGCTGGATGTGGACTCCGGTAGTGAACGGGTCCATCCACCGCAGTGTGAACAACCCGGCAATGGCAGCGGCATAGCAGCCCGCAACCAGCAGCGCGAACCAACGCGCCGCCCGCCCCAGAACGCGCTTCACTGTACGGGCGCTTCAGCCTCCCTTTCCGGCAGCGGCCGGTACCAGATGTTGCGGAACCGCATCACCGTGAACGGCGCGCCCTTGTAGTTGTGGTCCTGAAGCATCAACGGGCCGGGCTCGCCGATTTTGTCCTCGATACACCCGCGCCCGATGTTCTTGATCGTGACATTGTCCTGCACGAGGACCCCGTTCCAGAACACGGTCACCGTCCCGCGCTCGAGCAGCCTGCCCTCGGGGCTGCATTTCGGGGGATGAAAGATGATGTCGTAGGTCTGCCACTCTCCCGGCGGCCGGGCGGCGTTCACCAGCGGCGGCGCCTGGCCGTAAAGCGCCGCTGCCGCCCCCGTCGGGTAAGTCGGGTTCTTGTACGAGTCCAGGATTTGGATCTCGTACCGGCCGTGCAGGTACACGCCGCTGTTGCCGCGTTCCTGGCTGTGCTTGTCCGGCATGTGCGGCACGTTGAATTCCAGATGGATCTGCGCCGCCCGGAATTTCTTCTTGCTGTAGATGTCGCCATCCCCCGTCTTGCAGACCATAACGCCTTGCTCGACGCTGCATCCCGCCGGCGATCCATCGCGCTTGGTCCATTCCGACAGGTCCTTGCCATCGAACAGAATGACGGCATCCGACGGCGGCTGCCCGGGCTTGCCGGGTTCCACGACTCGAGGCTGAGGTTCCGATTGCGCGGCCAGCACAGCCGCGCCGAACAGGATTACCGCAAAAGCGGCCGGAAATTGGGCGTGCATAGATTGATCATTATCGGAAATCGCGCTCCCGGCAAGCAGCCGGTTTTTACCTGCGCGATCTCGGGCGCATCGCCTCGCTCCAGGCGCCCCCGTCGATCAGAAGGGCGATCGCCATGACCGCCCAATGAGAGCTCGCGAGAGGCTCGTTGAGGCTGACGATCCAGGCCCAGGCAATCGTGGTGGTGGGAAGAAAGATCAGGCCGAGGACCGGAATCAGCAAGTCATGGTAGGCCCGCTGTATGAGTTGCGAGGAGAGGTACAACATGACCAGCGCCACCCTCGGAAAGACCATCGCGGCAAGCAGCAGCGCCATGGCGGCAACCCTCTATCCCGTAAGGCGGACGGCAAGCCGGCCGGCCCAACGGTTTGTTACACTCGTTTTCGGTCTCACGGATTATCTTATGCTGAATTTCGAATACCGGAACCCAGTCAAAATCCTTTTCGGCAAGGGCCAGATCTCAAAGATTGGCAAGGAGATACCGGCGGACGCGCGCATTCTGATGACGTACGGCGGCGGCAGCATCAAGCGCAACGGCGTCTACGATCAGGTGCGCTCGGCTCTGGCCGGCCGGTCTTTCGCCGAGTTCGGCGGCATCGAGCCGAATCCGCGGTACGAAACGCTGATGAAGGCCGTGGAAATCGTGCGCGCCGAAAAGATCGATTTCCTGCTCGCCGTCGGCGGCGGTTCCGTGCTGGACGGCACGAAGTTCATTGCGGCGGCTGCGCCGTTTCAGGGCGACCCTTGGGACATCGTATTGAAAAAGGCGCCGGTGACTTCCGCGGTGCCTCTCGGGACCGTGCTTACGCTGCCGGCTACCGGTTCGGAGATGAACAACTGCGCGGTCATCTCGCACGCGGCAAGACAGGAGAAACTGCCCTTCGCGAGCGACCTGGTGTATCCGCAATTTTCGGTGCTCGACCCCGAAACCACGTTTTCCCTGCCGCCGCGCCAGATCTCCAACGGCATCGTGGACGCTTTCGTACATGTCATGGAGCAGTACCTGACGTTTCCGGCGGACGCGCCGCTCCAGGACAGGCTCGCCGAAGCGATTCTGCTGACGCTGATCGAAGAGGGTCCGAAGACGCTGGCCGAGCCGCGCAACTACGAAGCGCGCGCAAACTTCATGTGGTGCGCCACCATGGCGCTCAACGGTCTGATTGGCCAGGGCGTGCCGCAGGACTGGGCGACGCACATGATCGGCCACGAGATCACGGCCCTCTGCGGCCTCGATCACGGGCAGACGCTGGCCATCGTGCTGCCCGCTCTGCTCGAAGTGCAGCGCGAACGCAAGAAGGCCAAGCTGCTGCAGTACGCCGAGCGCGTTTGGGGCATCACGTCGGGGACCGAGGAGGAGCGCATGGCTGAAGCCATCCGGCGGACGCGCGAGTTCTTCGAACGCGTGGGCGTGCCAACCCGGCTTTCGGCCTACGGCGTCGCTCCCGCCGCGGTGTGCAGCATTCCCGAAAGGCTCGAACGGCGCGGCTGGGTCGCTCTCGGAGAATCCGGCGAGGTTACCCCGGCTGTCGTGAACCGCGTGCTTGCAGTGGCGGCGTGAAAGCGCCGCCGCTATATCGTCACACAGCGCGGCACCGCAAAACCGCGGCGCAGCTCGCCGGGCTGAGGCACGTGCCGCAGGCACATTTTCACGACCAGCTTTGCGCCGTCGCAGGTGAACGGCACCACGGTCCAGGACTCCGTCCCGCCGCTCCGGGTGTTGAAGTTGTGGCCGAAAACGACGGTCGGGATGCTCATGCCCATCGGCCCGGTCTGCTCTTCAAGCAGATTCTTGACGTTGCCAATGATGATATTGGCCAGTTCGGCGACCGCATCCAGAACGTCGTCGCTGACGGCCTCCGGCGGCGGTGTGTCTTCCATCGCCAGCAGGTGCGTGTAGATCCTGCCCGCCAGGCTCGGGTCGCATTGCACGATTCCCGTGCCCGCCCACTGCCCTACGAGGCCCAACAGCGCGATGACCCCGTCGGTCGGTCCCGAACTGGGCGGCTCGCGGTACGCCTCGCCGGGGGTTACCGTAAGGTTCAGCATCGTCCCGAAGGCCTCGGCCGTCGCGGCGCATATCGAATCGACTATTTGCTCATGGTTGATTGGTTCCACAATGGATCCCCTTCCTGAGTGCTACAGAACGCTCGCCAGCGTGTGCCGGATCTGGTCGGCAGTGAACGGCTTGCGGATGTAGCCCGCCGCGCCAAGCTCGGCGGCCGCCATCACTTTCGCCTGCCCGCCCTCGGTTGTCACCATGATCACCGGCAGGTTTTTCCACTGCTCGCTCTCCTTGAGCTTCCGGAGCAGCTGGAGGCCGTCCATATTCGGCATGTTGATGTCGGCCAGCACGAGGCTGACTTTCTGGGTGCCCAGCACCTTCAGAGCGTCCACGCCGTCGGCTGCCTCGTACACCTCCCCGAGAGGCACATCAGCCTGCCGCAAGACGCGCTGCAAAATTTTCCGGATGGCGGCGGAATCGTCAACAATCAGAACATCCAGGAGCATCAACTCCCATATCGGGTCATCGGGCGGAGGAATTTAGGCCGATTTTCCGCCGGCCGGGCTAAACCACGTAGCGCTCGCCCGCGGTACCCTTGAGGCTGAGCACGCCTTCGCTCTCCAGCTGGCGCACCAGCGCGATGATTTGCTGCTGCGCCGCCTCGACGTCCTTGAGTTTTACCGGCCCGAGCGCTTCCATGTCCTCGCGGAGGATTTCCGCGCCACGCTGCGACATGCAGTCGGTGAAGTGCCGCTTCAGTTCCTCGCTCGTGCCCTTCAGCGCCACTGTGAGCAGCTTGCGGTCCACCCGGCTCAGCACTTCCTTGATGCCGTTCTTGTCGAGCAGCACCATGTCCTCGAATACGAACATGAGCTGGCGCACCGTCTCCGTCAGCGCCGCCTCGCGCTGCTCCATCGCGGCCAGAATATCCTTGCTCATCGCCGAATCCATGCGGTTGAGCATTTCCGCCACCGCCCGCACGCCCCCGTAGGATTCCCTGCTAATCTCGCCCAGCGCGTTCAGCTTCTGCCCGATAATCGCAGCCACTCTCGAGATGATTTCCGGAGATATGCGATCCAGTTTCGCCATCCGGTAAGCGACGTCCGCGCGCATCTCAAGCGGGAGAGAAACCAGCAGCGCGGCCGCTTGCGAGGGGTTCAGATGCGACAGGATCAGCGCAATCATTTGCGGATGCTCGCTGTGAATGAAGCGCGCCAGTTGCTGGGGATCGGCCTTCTGCAGCGCGTCGAAGCTCAGGAAATCGTTGCCGAGCGCCTTCATCAGCCGCTCGAGCATGCGCCTTCCTGTCTCGGGGCCGAAGGCGCTGATCAGCAGCTTGCGCGCATACTCCACGCCGCCCTTCAGCACGTACTCGTGCGCCACCGACATCTCGAAAAATTCCTGGAGCACGGCCTCAGCCTGCTCGGCGGAGACCGAACCCAAGCGCGCCACCTCCTGGCTGACCTTCTGTACTTCGTCTTCTTCGAGTTCCTTCAGGATTTCGGCGCTGACCTGGTCCCCCAGGCTTACCAGCAGAATGGCCGCCTTTTGTATGCCCGTCAGCGGCTCGGTCGAGGCGTTCGTCGTGCTCATGTGTCCTGATATGTCGGGCCGCGCAGCTTCCCGGCGGCTGAGCTGCGCATTCCTCTCCACTACATCGGGCCTAAAGCGGCAGGCCTGAATCAGGGAAACACCCGAGCGCGGCCCTGGTTTCCTACTGCGGGCTAGGGCTGCCTACCGAGCCGGCCGACGTAAAGTCCATCGGGTTTAAGCCGATATGGGGTTTTGACGGCGCCTCCGCAAATGCATTCATTCTTCACAACTCCGGCGCCGCGAATGACAGGAGCGAGGACGTGAAATCACAGGTAACTATCGGTGCGAAGCTCGGCGGGAGTTTCGTGGCCATTCTTATACTGCTGCTCGTGTTGGGCAGCGTTTCATTGCCCGCCATCTCAAGCCTGGGGCGTGCAACGGGGAGGCTGGTAACCACGGAAATGAGCCAGCAGCGCCTGATTGCCGAGCTTGACCGGGCCGTCTTGGAGATGCGAGCCGCGCAGCGCGGCGCCGCGCTGTTCTCGATGGCAAAACAGAATGGACAGGCCCGGCTGGCCGCGGACGATTTCCGCAAGGCCAGCTCCATTGCCACCGCGCTCGCCAACGAGTTGCGCACGGCGCTCGACGACGATTCCGGCCGCCGCGCCGCCGAAGAAATCCTGGCCGGCGTGAACGCCTGGATGCCGCTCTATCAGGAAATTGTGCAACAGGCGGCCGCCGAGCAGCCCGAGGGTCCGGTGATGGAAGCGCTGGGCAGGACCGCGCCCGTCATGGACCGGATAAGCCGTGCGGCCGCGCGGCTGAGGGAGGCCCAGGCGCAGCGCGCCGCGGCGATAGCGTCGGAGGCTGCCGGAACCGCCTCCTCCAGCTGGTGGGCCGTCCTCGTGCTGATCGGATTGATTGCAGCGGGAGGATGCGCCGGTCTGGTCCTGACGCGGCAACTGAACTCGGGACTGCGCCAGATCGCCGCGGAAATCGCCGAGAGCGCGGGCCATATAGCCGCCGGCGCGAGCCAGGTGTCTGCCGCGAGCCAGGCGCTCGCGCAAGGCGCCTCTGAGCAGGCAGCCTCGCTCGAGGAGACCTCGGCGTCCAGCGGGGAGATTACGTCGATGACACGAAAGAACGCGGAAAACTCGAAATCGGCCGCCGAGTTTATGGCCGACGCCGAGCGGAAAGTGGAGGAGGCCAACCGCACGCTCGGCGAGATGGTGGCCTCCATGCGGGAGATCAACGCCTCCAGCGACAAGATCAGCAAGATCATCAAGGTGATCGATGAGATTGCCTTCCAGACGAATATTCTTGCGTTGAACGCGGCGGTCGAGGCGGCGCGCGCCGGCGAAGCGGGAATGGGATTCGCGGTGGTGGCCGATGAAGTGCGCAACCTCGCGCAGCGCTCCGCGCAGGCTGCCAAGGACACGGCCGCGCTGATCGAGGAGTCCATTGCGACATCCCACGAGGGCAGCAACCGGCTGGATCAGGTCGCCGCCGCCATTCGCGCCATTACCGGAAGCGTCAACCAGGTCAAGACGCTGGTGGACGAAGTGAAGGTGGGCAGCGAGGAGCAGACGCGCGGCATCGAGCAGATCTCGAAGGCCATTGCGCAGATGGAGCAGGTCACGCAACGAGCGGCCGCAAGCGCCGAGGAGAGCGCGTCCGCCGGAGCCGAGATGAGCGCGCAGGCGGAACATCTCAACAAGGCCGTGGCGCGCCTGCGCTCGATGGTCGGCGGAGCGGATTTCGAGTCCGGCTCGGCGTCCCGTACGGTCCGTAAGTTCGCGCCGCGCGTCACCGAAAACCTCAAGGCGCTCAGCCGCGCGGTTTCGTTCCGCAACCGGGAAGCGGCGCCGGCTGCCGTGACTTCCGCGGCGAAAGCCAGAGAAGCGCTGCCGCTCGAAGAGGATTTCAAGGAGTTTTAGGGGATCGGCTATGCCCCGGAGACACGTTGGGGGAAAGGCATAACCATGTCCGGTAACGGCTCGATTGCTGAGGGGCTGCGCCGCCAGGTTGAAGAACTGGCAATGGCCGTCATGATGCAGGAATCGCCGGCGGCGCCGGAGGCCCTGCGCGCGCTTGCGGCCGCCCTGGAGGAGACGCGCAGGCAGGCCGCGGAAGCCGGTTTGGAGGAAGTGGCGCGAATCGCCGGCGAACTGGCGAGTGCGGGGCCCGACGAACTCCGCCAGGGTATCGCCAGGTTGCAGGCCGCCTTGGACAATCCTCCATCGGCGCCCGCCGCCTCCCTGACCCAGGACACGGACCTGCTGAACGACGTCGTCATGGAGTCGGCCGAGCACCTGATCTCGATTGAAAGCCAGCTACTGACGCTCGAGCAGGACCCGACCAACGCCGAAGCCGTCCATTCCGCCTTCCGGAGCTTCCACACCATAAAGGGCCTGGCCGGCTTCATGGAGTTGACCGCCATCCAGGAGGTGGCCCACGAGGTCGAAAACATCCTCGACCTGGCGCGGAACAAAAAGCTGAAGATCACGCCCACGGTGATCGACGTCGTGCTTGCCGGCAAGGATTATCTTCAGCATGCCTTCCGGCTTCTCGAACCGGCCCTGCATGGCGGGCAGCCCGGCCAACCGCCGGACAACACCGCGCTGATCGCGCGCATCAAAGCCCTGGCGGAAAACCCCGAGCAAGCCGAGGAGCAGGCCCCCGACGTGGAAGCGCCGAAAGACGCCGCCGCGGCGACGAGCAAGGTCTCCGAAGCCCGGATGGTCAAGGTCGACACCGCGAAGCTCGACTTCCTGGTGGACATGGCCGGCGAGATGGTGATCGCGCAATCGCAGATCACCCACGACCCGGATCTGCAGTCTTTGGAAAGCCCGCGCCTGCAGCGCAACCTCGCCCACCTGTCGCGCATCACCGAGGAGATCCAGAAGACCGCGATGTCCATGCGCATGGTGCCGATCGGGCAGTTGTTCCGGCGCATGCACCGGCTGGTGCGCGACCTGGCGCGGAAGGCCGGTAAACAGGTCGAACTGGAGCTGTTTGGCGAGGACACCGAACTCGACCGCACAATTGTCGAGGCGCTTTCCGACCCGCTCATTCACATGGTCCGCAACTCGGTGGACCACGGCATCGAAAAGCCAGAGGTGCGGCGCGCCGCCGGCAAGAACCCGGTGGGAAAGGTGCGTCTGAAGGCTTGCCACCAGGCCGGCAGCATTCTGATCGAAGTCTGCGACGACGGCTGCGGCATCAACCGCGAAAAGGTTCTCGCCAGGGCCTGGGAGCGGGGTCTCGTCCCGCCCGGCGTCACTCCGCCCGATAACGAAATCCTCAACCTGATCCTCGAGCCGGGCTTCTCGACCGCCGAACGCGTCACGGACGTTTCCGGGCGCGGCGTCGGCATGGATGTCGTCAAAAAGCAGGTGATGAAGCTCCGCGGGCGCATAGACATCCAGTCCGTCGAAGGCCAGGGGACCACGTTCTTCCTGAAACTGCCGCTGACGCTGGCGATCATCGACGGGCTGGTGGTCGCCGTCGGGCGCGAGCGCTATATCGTGCCGCTGTTCGCGGTGCGCGAGATGTTCCGGCCCGTGCCAGGCATGGTCACCAACGCCTGCAACCAGGGCGAGGTAGTGCTCATCCGCGGCCGGCTGCTCCCGCTGGTGCGCCTGTACCGGCGCTTCAACGTCAAGCCCCGCACCGAAGATCCCTGCGAGAGCGTGTTTCTGGTGGCCGAGGGCGGCAGCAATGTTTTCTGTCTGATGGTGGACGAGTTCTTAGGCAAGCAGGAAGTGGTCATCAAAAGCCTGGGAGAGACCCTGAAGAACATTCCCGGAATCGCCGGAGGCGCCATCCTCGGCGACGGGCGCGTCGGGCTGGTCCTGGATTTGGACGGCGTTTTCGAGCAAGAACATGACGCTCAGCCGGCGGGAGTTTGAACGGATCCGCAGCCTGGCCCGCCTGCACGCCGGACTGGATCTGCGCGAAGGCAAAGAGGGACTGGTTTCCGCCAGGCTTGGCAAGAAGGTCCGGCAAGGGGGGTTCCGCAACTTTCAGCAATACTGCGATCACGTCGCCGCGGACACGACCGGAAAAGCGCTCGCCGAGATGATCGACGCGCTCACCACCAATCACACCATGTTCCTCAGGGAACCGGCGCACTTCGATTTCCTGCGCCGGATCGCCTCGGCCGAGCTGCGCGGTCCCGGTCCGATCCGGATCTGGAGCGCGGCCTGCTCTACCGGGGAGGAGCCGTACTCCATCGCCATCTGCCTGCTCGAGGAACTCGGGCCGCAGGCCGCCTCACGAATCCGCATTCTGGCGTCTGACATTTCCACGCGCGCGCTCCAGGCGGCCAAAGACGGTATCTACGCGGCCGAGCGGTTCGAGGGATTTCCCGCCGCCTGGCTGCCCAGATACTTCCTCCGCGGCGAGGGCAATTGGAAGGGCTGGTACCGCGTCAAGCCGGAGCTGCGGCGGATGCTGGAGTTCCGCCGAATCAATTTGATGGAGCCGTTTACCGGCCTGCCGAGCTTTGACGTCGTTTTCTGCCGGAACGTCATGATCTACTTTGACCGGCCCACCCGGGAGGATGTTGTCCGGCGGATCACCGCCTTGATCGAGCCCGGCGGCTACCTGCTGACCGGGCATTCGGAAAGCCTGCTGGGCGGGCAGCACTCGCTCCAGTACATCTGCCCGGCGGTCTATCGCAAACCGCTGGAGGGCGGTTTCTGCCACAGGCGGCTGGAGGGGAGGCTATGCGTTCGATAATCGTCGGCGTCGCGGATTGCCAGGTCAGCGCCGACCCGGAGACGGTGCTGGTGACTTACGCTCTCGGTTCGTGCATCGCGGTCACCATCTACGACCCCGTCGCGCGCGTCGGCGGGATGCTGCATTACATGCTGCCGGAATCGAGCATCGACGCCGCCATGGCCAAGGAGAAGCCCTTCATGTTCGCCGATACGGGCATTCCGCTGCTGTTCCGTACAGCCTACAATTACGGGGCCGAAAAGAAGCGGATGATTGTGCGGGTGGCCGGCGGCGCCCAGGTGATGGACGACCAGGGCGTGTTCGACATCGGCCGGCGGAACTACCTCGCGTTGAGAAAGATCTTGTGGAAAGCCGGCGTGCTGATCCATGGAGAGCATGTCGGAGGCACCAATTCGCGCACGATGCGGCTGGAGATCGCCACCGGAGCGGTCTGGCTGCGGGACGCCGGGGCTCAAGAGGTGCAACTCGGGCCACCAATTCCCCAGGGGAGAGTGTAATCACATGGGATACCGCGTGCTGATTGTCGACGACTCGCCGGCGATGCGATCCGTCATCCGGCGGGTAATCGTCCTGTCGGGGTTCGACCTGGAAGAGTGCCTGGAGGCCGAGCACGGCGGGGAAGCCTGCCGGCTGTTGCAGGAGCGGCCGGTGGACGTCATTCTGACCGACATCAACATGCCTGTCATGAATGGCGAGCGGTTCCTCGAAGCGATTAAGGCGGACCAGTCGCTGGAAGCGATTCCCGTCGTCGTCGTCTCGACCGACGCCACCGAGCACCGGATCCGCCGTATGCTCGAACTGGGCGCGCAGGGCTATGTCACCAAACCCTTCTTTCCCGAATCGCTCCGCGGCGAACTGGAGCGCGTGCTGGGGGTGAACTATGGCTGAAACGGGCGCTGGTGAAATCCTCTGTGCCGCGGCGCAGCAGGTGCTGGAAACGATGTTCTTCACCACGATCGTGGGTGAGAGGCAGGGGCCGCCCGAAGGCCCGGCGGTGGCGGCCCGGGTTTCCTTCGAGGGCAGCCCCTCCGGCACTTTCGGCTTGAAGCTTTCGGCAGAGGCGGCGCGCGCCATCGCCGCCAATTTTCTTGGTGTGGAGAACGATGAAGAGGTCAGCGCCGCCCAGACCGGCGAGGTGATCTGCGAACTGGCGAACATGGTCTGCGGCGCTATGCTGAGCCGGGTGGAAAGCGGCTCCACGTTCCAGATCGCGCATCCGCAACTGGACGCCGGCGAGGAGCCCTCTGATGGCGCGGTGGCGCGCTACCTGGATCTGGACAACGGCGCGCTGGCTCTCTGGGTGCGCTTCGACGGGCAATGAACTGGAGGGGGCGTAAAATCCGCGTGCTGATCGTCGACGACTCGGCGATCGTGCGAAAACTGCTGAGAGAGGCTCTCTCGGCGGAGCCCGATCTGGAAGTCGTGGCGACCGCGCCGGACCCGTACATTGCCCGCGATAAGATCCTCTCGCTCGAACCCGATGTCCTGACGCTCGACATCGAGATGCCGCGCATGGACGGGCTGACTTTCCTTAGGAAACTCATGCAATACCGGCCCATGCCGGTGATTGTGATCAGCTCGCTGGCCCGCGCGTCCTGCGATGCGGCCATCACGGCCTTGAAAGAAGGCGCCGTCGAGGTGATGGCCAAGCCCGGCGGGCCGTACTCGGTCGGCGAACTGCGCTTCACTCTGGCGAACAAAATCCGGGCGGCCGCCCGCGCGCGCATCCTTCCCCGCTTGCCGGTGCAGACTCCCGAACCCGGCTGTGGCCAGATCGGCGCCGGCTGCGCAAGCCGGGTGATCGTGATCGGCGCGTCCACGGGCGGCACCGAGGCCATTGAAAGCATCCTCCTGCGCCTGCCGGAAGACACGCCCGGAATCACGATCGCGCAGCACATCCCGGCCGGTTTCTCCCGCGCCTTCGCGGAACGTTTGAACGAGATCTGCCGCCTGGAAGTGAAAGAGGCCGAAGACGGCGACACAGTAGTCCCCGGCCGCGCCCTCGTTGCCCCGGGCAACTTCCACATGATGCTCAGGCGGGCGGGAAACGGTTACCGCGTGGAAGTGAAGTCCGGCCCGCTGGTCTGCTATCAGCGCCCGTCGGTGGATGTGCTGTTTACCTCCGCCGCCGAAAGCGCCGGGGCCAACGCCGTCGGGGTCATTCTGACCGGAATGGGCGCGGACGGCGCCCGCGGCCTGCTCAAAATGAGACAAGCCGGCGCGGCGACGATCGCCCAGGACGAGGCGTCCTGCGTAGTCTTCGGCATGCCCCGCGAAGCGATCCGGCTGGGGGCCGCCAGCCGCGTGGTGCCTCTAGTCAGAATACCTGCGGCCATTGTCGCGGCGCTGCGGTGCCAGCAGGAAGGGCGCGCGGTCACTCCTGCCGCAGCGCCCTGATGGGGGCGTTTACATCATCTTCTCACCGCCCCGAACGCTTCCTGTCTCAGGTCGATTCTGCCGTCAGGCACCACCACGGCCACCCATGGGCTGTCGTTCGATACCACCTTGCCCTGCCAGGTGATCTTGCCAGGCGTACCGGCGCGCAGGGTCGCAGTCCGCTCGGGCTGCGCCACCTTCAGGTTGTCTGCCCGCAGCTCGAACTTATGACTGCCCTGCCCGCGCGCGGTTACCGTGATGGTGACGTTGCCCTGCCCGTCCGTTTGCGATGAAACCTCGTAATCAAGGAAGTTCTCCGGCCGCAGGTCCAATTCGTACGTTCGACCGGGCAACACCGTGAAGTTTTTCTTCAGGCTGCCCACGCTCACTTCATACTTGCCTTCCGGCACCTCCGCGCGGAATTCGCCTTTCACATAGTCCGGTTCCACCGAGAACGTATAGCCGGTCCGCGAGTCACGGAACACCACCGGTCCGCCCGGTCCGGGAGCCACGTACCCTTTCACCACCGCCGGTCCCGCAAGGTCTTCCATCAACCAGAGCCAGCGTGATGACGGGTGCACCCAGACTTCCTTATAGTTCCAGGAGTTGGTGGCCGGCCAGTACGGAAGGTCGTTGTTGCCCAGCATCTTGATGCCAACCGGCAGCGAACCGACCATGTCGCCCGACATCGCCGTATACTGCGGAGCGTAGTCATAACCCTCGCCGTACATGGTGCTTTGGACGAACGGGTTCCGGCCTACCACCCAGTGCAGTTGTTCCTGCGCCAAGTCCGCTAACTCCAGCCGCCCACGAAGATGCGCTGCTACCGTTACGGCTTTAGACTGCGACAACACGGTCCCGTAGTTGCCCCGAAACTGGTAGGACGGCTGTACCGGGTACATCCGAAGATAGTAGTCCCCGCCGACCTTCCATCCGTTAAGCACCTGCGCACGGAAAATCTCCGCCTGCTCTCCTTTTGCCCGCGACTCCGCCTCGTCCGGCCGCCATAACCCGTTTGGCAGATGCCGGTACGGCTCGGTGAACGCGGCCATCTGGTTCTGGAAGTACTCGGAATGAAGCATCACGGCCGAATACCACTTCATGTAGTCCGGGTGGTTCGGGAAAACCTCACAAAGCCGTGCCAGCGCGACCACAGGCGACTGCTCGTGCGAGCGGTGCTGATAGTGCACCATCCGGGACTTGTCCGGGCTGGTGTAGAAGAACCCGGTAAAGGGCGGTTCTACCCCCGGCAGGAACGTCCGCTGCTGCGCGCGGAGCACCAGTTCTCCCAGCCGGATCGCCTCATCCGCGTACTTCTTCTCCCCGGTCAGCTTGAACAGATCGAGCGAAGCCTTGATGCCGGCGCCGGCCGTCTCGGTAAAATTGCCGCGGCCGCTGCGGTCCGACCACGCCTTCAGCCCCTCCACTGCGAACTGCCAATCCGCCCGCGCCATTTTCAGGCTGCGTGCCGCACGCGCCGGATCTCTTCGCTTTAGGACCTTGGCGCCGATGGCTTCCGCAGCCGCCGCCAGGAAGTTCTCAAATGGGGTGTTGCGGGCTTCGAACATTACATCGTCCGCGTCGCCCAGGACGCCGTTCGTCCAAAAGTCCATTGTGGCCCAGGTAATCCGATAGCCATCACCGAAGCTGACTTTCATCACCCAGTCAAGCCCCCAAGTGGCCTCTTCCACCAATCTGTCCACAAGCTCCGGATCCTGTCCGTTCGCTTCCAGCCGGTCAGCCAGCGCGAACATGGCGTAAACGGCTTCCGACGTGTTGACCAGCCCCTGCGACAGGTCGCCGGCATCGTGCCAGCCGCCGTTCACGATGATGCGCTTGTCCCCGTGTACGCCCTGCCAGTCCTGGTGGCACACCTGGTGGATGCCCGGCACCTCGTAGCCGCAGCGCTCCGCGTAGAAAAAGTTAATCGTCTTGAGGATGGTGTCGCGCCAGACGTTCAAATCGATCCGGAAGGGGAGCGTAGCGATATCGCCAGCCCTGATGATGTATGATCCAGGCGAGGCAACCTCATTGAAATCGAGGACCTGAAACTCCCCTATGCGCGTCTTTACCGTCCGGACCGGTTTCGAAAGAACGATTTCCCCGTTATCCTGGCTGACGATCTGGAACTCACGCGCCTTCAGATCACTTGCTATTGCCCGCTTAGGGGCATTCAACTGATACCCCGTATGACTGAAGGAAATGCGCCCGGGCGCGACGTTCCAACCCTCATAGTGGTCAGCCTCAACCCGCTGCAGCTCCAGATGGTCGATATCGAACTGCACCGTCTCCGTAGCGCCAGGCTCATGTCCCTGAAGGCGGTAGGTGAAAGCCAAGCCGGTTACCCTGTCGCGGGCCAGATCGGGAATCTCCCAGACAACATGGTTCCACTCATGGTTTCTCAGCAGGACATAGTTGCCCGTTCGGCCGCGCTCTGGCCCGACGTTGCGCAGAGTTACCAAGAACGACACAACGTTGAATCCGGGCAGGTCGGGATAGATCCAGAATGAAATCCGGTTGAACTTCTCCCAGTTTTCTTCATTGAACGTGCGAACGGCAGTCGCGGCGCCCCAGGGCCTGCCCTGAGGGGACGGCTGGGTCCCTTTCGTGGGGGCGCGCAGCCGCAAGGACTGCTTGCCGTCCTTCGCGCGCTCGGTGGTGAAACTCATTTCGCCCGTCCCTTCGAATTTCCATGTGGACGGGTTTTCCATGTCGTCGAGCAACCGCGACTCGAGCACCGGCTTTTGCAGCCAGCGATAGGTTGTGGTCTTAGTGTAGTCGATGGGCATGGGCCGCCTCTGAACCTGGCCCAATGCCCCGAGCGGAAGCAGCAAAACCAGTACTAAGAGACTCGCACAAGTTCGCATAGTAATCCCCACAGATGCAGATAAAGATAAGAGCCGGCCCGCGGCTGAACCGCGAGCCGGCGTCGCCGTACTCTCAGCTTTGGACTACCACTCGATGCGGAGTCCGGCCTGGCCCGTCCGGTTGCCGGAGGCCTGCCAGATGTGGCCGAAGTACGGGTTGTTCATGTTCATGTCGGGGCTGCTGAAGTAGTGCCGGTTGAATGCGTTCAGCAGCTCCACGCGAAGCTGAAGGTTCACTCCTTCAAGCATCCGGAACCGCTTGGCGATACTCATATCCTCGGAGAAGTTCCAAGGAGTCCGCATGGTCGGGAAGCGCACAGGCGAATTGCCCAACTGCTGCGGCAACGGTTGGGAAAAGACCGATGGATCGAACATGCGGTTGCCGGGATCATTGCGGTCCCAGGGATTGAACTTGCTCGGATCGAATATGGAGGTGAATCCGCCGGGAGGCGCAGTGAAATTGGCGTAGACGGCAGGACCGTTCCAGCCCACCGGCCGGACGAGGGCGCTCGGTGCACTAATCGGCGCGCCGCTCGTGTAGTTGATGATCGCCGAAACAGTCCAGCCGCCCAGCAACGCCTCGGCCAGCGGGCCGGCGTTGCCCAGCAGCCAGCGCCCCCTGCCGACCGGAAGTTCCCACATTACCGATGATTTCAAACGGTGAGTTCTGTCATCGGGCGTGATCGACTTATAGACCGAAGCGTTGTAGACGTCCTGCAGCCCTGTCGTGTTACCGGCGCCCATCACGTCGTTCACGTTTGCGATCTGCTTCGAGAAAGTGTAAGCACCATAGACATAAACGCCTCTCGACATGCGCTTGGTGACAATGAGGTTGCCGGAATGGTAGGTTGAGAACCCGACCGGATCGCCCCAGGCGGTCAGGCTACGCGTAGTAAGCTGTGGGAACGGAACCAGCGTGCTCCAGCCTGGACCGGACCAACCGGCGTACGGATATGGCAGGCCTGCCGCAGCCGCCGCCTCCGGCGAATCGATCACCTGGCCCAGAACCGCGCCGCGAGCCAGTTCTTCGGACCGGATCTGGTTGGGACTCCGGTTGCCGCCCGCATGGAGGCGCGTACCCTTCGACGCACGCCAGTCCACTTCGATCAGCAGGTCCTTCGCTGGTTCCACCTGGAAACCGAAGTTGAAGTGCTGGACGTATCCTGCCTTGGTGTAGTCCGGCGATATGATGGTACCGCCGCGAGTCTGCCCCCACGACGGATCGAGGTTGCCGGGAATAAGTTGTCCCGGATAACCGTCGTCGATGTTGAACACTGGCCGGTAGAGGCCCTTGGAGTTCTCGACCACGCTGTTAGTGGGGGCAAAGCCAGCCACGAAGCCATTGGGTACCATTGCCCATCCGATGGTCTCGGGGGTATAGGTGATCCCGTAGCCAGCGCGGAGGACCCAATTGTTGAGAAAGCGATAGGCAAGGCCGAACGTCGGCCCGAAGTCCATCCAATGCCCTTCAGCCGGCGAGCGCTTACCGGTACGGCCCTGGCCGCTGCCCATGTACTCCACAGCCCCCAGCAGTCCGGCCGCATTCGGGTCCGGCAGCAACGGGTTGAAGTTGGCGATGTAGTCATCACGCTCGTAAATGGGTGAGTTTCCACTCCAGCGAAGACCGAGGTTCAGGGTCAGCCGCGGGGTGACCTTCCAGTTGTCCTGAACAAACAGCGCGGCGTAATCCCGATGGGACGCGGTGTTGAAGGGCGGCCCCGTGTTAGCGCTGTTCACCTCACCCAGCAGGAAGCTGGCAAAGCTGTTGCCGGTGCGGGATGTATACGACTGGCCCGGTATGCCGGTCGTGATGGCGGCGAAGTTGAAGATACCGCCGCTCGAATCCCACCGGAAGTCCTCACCCGTCAGCCGGTTCCATTCAAAGCCGAATTTCAGCGTGTGGGTGCCCTTTTGCCAGCTCAGCGTCTCATTCAGGATGAATCCCTTGTAAGTGAAGTCGCGGTAGTCGCGCTTCCCCCAGGACTCGAACGTCGCGACCGGTGAGCTGCCGAGGTTGAACTCCGGCGCGGTCCACCTTTCCGGCGGCAAGTCGTTTCCAACCCCGGTGACGCCCCAGGCTTGGGCGTAACCCTGGCCGGCCTGGCGGCTGCCATAGAAGTTCTTGTTGACATTGACGCCGAAAGACAGGTGATTCAGCACCGTCGGGCTCACGATCCAGTCATACGAGACGTTCCAATTGTACCCGCGCCGCTCCTGCCGCATGGCTTTGGCGAGGGGCCCGCCGTATTCCGGATCGTAAAGCGACCAGAGCCCCCCCGCGTCCTGGAAGTGCCGCGGGAAACCATGCTTGTAAAAATAGCCGCTCAACCGGTGATTGCTGGAGATGGAGTGGTCCATCTTGACGGTGCTCTGCATAACGTTCTGCTTGGAGTACCGCGTCCAGTATAGGTTGTTGGTAAGAGAATCGGATACTGGCGGGTAATACTTGGCGAATATCGCTTCAAAACCCTGGGCTACACGGGAAATCCGGCTGACCGGGATAATGTTGCCTATAAACGGGTCCGCCACAAACTGCCCATTTACCTGCCGGAGCGTGGAAGGATCGTAGATCTGGCCTTCATAGACCGGCCGGCCAAGTACGTCCGTGCCAACCTGGTTGCCGGTGAGGAGCCGGCTCAAGTCGCCACGAAACATTTCCGGCTGCGGAACGCTCCTGTTAAGAGCGCCGGGGCCACTCTGGTGGTTGTCAAACTTCTCCCACGTGAAATAGAAGAAAGTGCGGTTTCTGCCGTCGTAGATCTTTGGAAGGTATACCGGACCGCCTATGCTAAAACCCCAGTCGAACCGCCGGTCTTTGGGGCGCCGGAAACTCGCCGTATTGGGGTCAGTGAAGTTCGGATCAGCGGCCAGCAGGCGGTTGTTGTTCCAGTTGTTGGCGTTCAAAACTTCGTTGCGGAAATAGTAAAAAGCGGAGCCGTGCACATCATTGGTGCCGGACTTGAGCGTAAACGCCAGGGTGCCGCCGCTCTGGCGTCCGTATTCGGCTGACACGTTGCCGGTTTGAACGTTCAGTTCCTGAATCGCCTCGGGAGAGATGCTTGCCTCACCGAAGTCTCCGGGCAGAAACCCCGCGAGGTTGGTCATGCCGTCGACGATGATCCCGGCGCTGCCCGCGGGCGTGCCCTGGATTTTCATGTCCCAGGCTGAGCCCTGTACGCCCGGCACCAGTTTGTCCGCGAAAGCCGCCATGTTGCGGCCACCGCCGAAGCTGAGCGGCAAGTCGCTGAAGACCTTCGCGTTAACACCTTCGGTGGTTTGCGCAGTTTCAGTCTCGAGCATGGCGGCTTCCGCCGTAACGGTTAAGGTTTCGGCGACAGCGCCCACTTCAAGAACTACGTCGATACGGGCGACCTGGCCCGCTGCCAGGTTGATACCTTGGCGGTTAAATGCTTTGAAACCTTGCGCCGAGAAAGCTATTGAATACTCCCCCACCGGCAAGGAGCCGATGGTGTAGTTTCCCACTTCATTCGTTGTGCCGTTGTACTCCACCCCGGTTGCCACGTTCCTTGCAACCACTACTACGTCGGGAACTCTGGCTCCCGTGGAGTCGCTCACGATTCCGGTCACTGTGGCGCGACCAACCTGTCCTGCGAGCGGTGAACAAAAGCTCACAAACAGCAGGCAACCCACAGCCCAGGACCAAACTGCTGTCATTTTTTTACAAAGCTTCATCGATTTCTCCGCTCCTGGGTTCAGTCGCCATCACGGAGATGGACCGAACCCCTTAAGTGAATCCAGCGACTCGAATCTTGCAGAGCCATCCTTCAAACTACCCCCTGCGCCAATTCGCGAGCCGTGGATTCACCCAATCCTACTCTCAGGCGACCACAATAGACAGGCTAAATCGGCTAACAAGCACCCGCACCGTAGACACAAGTGCTGCCCTTTCAATAACGTTAACGGCCGCTAACGGCGGACGTTAACGCCAGTTCGGAGGCTTTTCTGCTATGATGGGTGCCGATATGGGGGTCGGTGCCGAGCAGGTGGGCCGCGCCGCCGAGAAAGCGGAACTGGATGCTATCCTCCGGTCCAAGATTTTCAGGCGCGCACCCAATCTTTCCAAAATCATCGCCTACACGTGCGAGAAATACTTTGAGGGCGATGCCGCAAGCATCAAGGAGTACAACATTGCGGTCGAAGCGCTGGGCCGCAGCCCGGACTTTGACCCCACGCGCGACAGCATTGTCCGGGTCGAGTACACCCGGCTGAGAAGACGCCTGCGCCAGTACTACTTGACTGAAGGGGCCAGCAGTACAGTCGAGTTGCAGATACCGGAAACCGGCTACGCTCCGCGGTTTGTGGCTCGGAACCCTCAAAAGCCCGACAACGCCGGCTCCGAACAGCCCAACGAGGCCCAGGTTCGGAGCTCAGGCGAAGCGCTGCCGGCCGAAGCTCGCCCTCAGCAGCCCAGAGGCCGTAAGAGATGGTTGGCAATCCCCCTTTCGCGATCGACAAAGCGGACTTTGGTGGCGGCTGCCACCATCGTTGGGGTGATCGCGTCTATCGTAGTTGGGCGTCACCTGATTGACCCGGAAGATCGTCTCGAAGCGGCAGATTCCACAAGCCCAGAAAGCGGAAGCAGCTCCGGAGCGGCTCCCGGCACACACGAGGGTCTTCGAATCGCCGCCGGGTCACAGGCACCACAGTATGTCGATGCGAGCGGCCGTCTCTGGCTGGGAGACCGCTGGTTTGAGGGCGGCCACGCAATAGAACGCAAGGAGAATCGGATTCTGCGCACCCTCGATCAGACCCTGTACCAAACCGCCCGCGTCGGCCGTTTCCAGTATCACATCCCTTTGCGTCCAGGCATCTACCAGTTGCACCTCCACTTCGCCGAAACCGCGCTGGGCCTCGTTGATCCGGAGTCCAGCGGCGAAGGGCTGCGGAGATTCGACGTCATCGTTAACGGCCAAACGGTTCTGAGCAACTTTGACGTCCTCGCCGATTCGTCTGGCCCGAATATCGCCAACGAAAAGGTCTTTATTGACATCACACCATCAAACGACGGATTTCTGCACCTCAGTTTCAACCCTCAGATACGCGAGGCCATTCTGAGTGGGATCGAAATTATACCTGGCATTCGGGGGAAGATGCTGCCGGTCCGGATCCTGACTGGCGCGCGGGTCCATTACGACTCCAAGAAGCAGTTTTGGGGAGCTGACCGGTACTTTCGGGGCGGGCGGATCATCAGACGTTTTGCACCCGTCCCACACGCTGAGGAGCCGGGCCTCCACCTGGCGGAGCGCTGGGGACACTTCGACTATGCCATCCCCGTGGCGCCGGGCAGCTATACGGTGAAACTCATATTCTCGGAATCGTACTTTGGGCAGCCCCGCACCCAGAAATCCGAAAGTGGCGGGGGAGCGGGCAGCCGGCTTTTCGATGTTTACTGCAACGGCGTGGCCCTACTCCGCAACTTCGACATCTACCGCGAAGCCGGCGGCCCAAACAGAGCTGTAGAAAAGGTTTTCCGCGGCATCAGGCCGAATGCCCAGAACAAGATTGCTTTGTCATTCGTTCCGGTGCGGGACTATCCGTGCCTCAAGGCGATCGAGGTGACGCCGGAGTGATTGCGCCTCCGCCGCGACGGCCACCGGCCACCGAAATGACCGAGACCCAATCCTACCCGCGTCCGCCATATCTGTTCTTGGTTGCGGTCACTCCTGCCGCAGGGCCGTGATGGGGTCGATGCGCGAGGCGCGGCGTCCGGGCAGGTAGCCGGCCAGCAGCGCGACCAGGGTCAGAACCGTCCCACCCGCGATGAACGTCAATGGGTCCGCCGCCTTGATCCCGAACAACTGGGATTCCACCAGCCGGCTGAGCGCTAGCGCCGCCGGAATGCCGATGGTGAGCCCCGCCGCGGCCAACTCCGCCGCCTCCCTCAGCACCAAGCCGAGCACGCGCCCCCGGGAAGCCCCAAGCGCGATTCGCACGCCGATTTCCGATGTGCGCCGCGCCACCGTGTACGCCACAATACCGTAGAGCCCGACAGCCGCGAGCAGCGTCGCGAGCACGCCGAACGCGGCAGCCAGCACCGCGATCATCCGGTCCGTGTGCACCGTTTCCTCCACCAGCACCTGCATCGATTTCATTTCGAGCACCGGAAGGCCGGAGTCCAACTGCTGGACGGCCCGGCGGATCAGCGGTCCCGTCTGACTGATATCCCCTTCCGTCCGCACATAGAAATTGATCCGTTCCAACCGCCTTTCCTGGGCAAACGGGTAGTACAGAGCGGGCCGGGCGGCATCCCGCGCATTGAGGTGCTTGCTATCCGCCGCCACGCCTACGATGCGGCAATCAGGCTGCCGGACATCGGGGGACGCCCGGCTGACATGGCGCCCGATCGGGTTGCGGCTCCCGAAATATTTCCGCGCGAATGCCTGGTTGACGATGGCGACCTTGGGCGCGGAAGCGTCGTCGCGCTCCGTGAACTCGCGCCCGGCCAGCAGCGGAATGCCCAGCGTGCGGAAGTAATCCGGGCTGATGGAGAAAAACGACGCGCCGGGCTCCTCGTCCTCGGCCGGGCGGTACCCTTCGACCAGAACGTTTCCGCCGCGCTCAGTTCTCGAAAGCGGCCCCGGATTCGCGGCGGCCACGGCGCGCACGCCGGGCAAGCCGGCCAGACGGTCCCGCAGATCGCGGCACAAGGCGATCCCGCGCGCGTCCGAGTAACCGGCCAGGCTCGGATCTACAGCGAACCAGATCAGGTTTTCAATCCGAAACCCGAGGTCAGCGTGAAGCAAGTTGTAGAGGCTGCGCGAGAACAGCCCGGCGCTTACCACCAGCAGCAGCGAAAGCGCGATCTGCGCCACGACCAGCGCCTTTCGAAAACGCGCCTGCCCCCGCACGGCGGTCACCGTGCCCGAAGTTCCTCTCAGCACCTGGGCAAGTTCCGTTCCCGCCGTTTGTAAAGCCGGGATCAGACCAAAGATCAGGCCAGCCGCCGCGGAAAGCCCCAAGGCGAAGGCCAGCAGGCGGAAATCGAGCTCCGGCTTGAACCATCCGTGGGCCGGGCGTCCGGTCATCAAAAACACCAGCGCGGCCGTAGTCCAGCGGGCCGCCGCAAACCCCAGCAGCCCTCCTGCAAACGCCACCACCGCGCCTTCCGCCAGCGACTGCCTCACGATCGTCCAGCGCGTGGCGCCGATCGCCATCCTGATGGCGATCTCCCGCTGCCGCGCCGCCGCCCGCACCATCATCAGCCCCGCCACGTTCGCGCAGGCGATCAGCAACACCAGCCCGACCATCGCCATCAGCGCAATGAGCGGCGTCCTCAATTCGGTCCCTATGTCGTTGATGCCCCGCGACCCATCCTCGAGGCGGATCCTCTGGGCCAGGAAAAGCTGCCGTTCCCGCTCGCTGCGCATCCGGCCCAACTGCGCCAGCTCCTCCTCCACGATTGGACGATAGATGGCGTTCAGCCCCGCCTCGGCCTGCGAGAGCGCCATCCCCGGCTTCAAGCGCGCAAGGACGTTCAGCCACCGCGTGCGGCGGTCGAGCAAGCCATCCCACACCGGCGTCATCTGCGCCTTCATGGAAACCGGCACGAACAACTCCGGCATCGCTCCCGCCAGCACGCCGTGGAACCCGGGCTCGAGCACGCCCACAATCACCATGGGATGGTTATTGACCACCAGGGTCCGGTTCAGTACGTCGCGGCTGCCCCCGAACCGGCTCTGCCAGGCGGCGTAACTCAGTACGACCACCGGGTTCGCCCCCGGAGCGCCCTCGTCGTCGCGCGTCAACACGCGTCCGAGCGCCGCCCGCACGCCCAGGACCTCGAAAAAATTCCCGGACACGAGGTTCGCCCCGACGTTCTCAGTACGCCCGCCGTACATCACGTTTACGCGCGCGCCCGAACGCGCGATCACGCCGTCGAACATCGTGGCGCGGTCGCGAAGGTCCCTGAAGAGCGGATAGGAGAAGACGGTCTGGTTGTTATCGCTGAGGGCCCAGCCGGGCGCCCGGTAGTCCTGGTGGAAAACGACCAGTTGTTCCGGATTGCGCACCGGGAGCGGGCGCAGCATTACCTGGTAAAACAGCGAAAAAATCGAGGTATTCGCTCCGATGCCCAGCGCGACAGACACAATAGCTGCGGCTGTGACCAGAGGGCTGCGGCTCAGCACGCGCAGAGCGAACCGGAATTCCTTCCGCATGCGTGCTTCTGATTATACGTTTGTTCGCCCGAGGGGTTACGAAGCGTCGGTTGGTTGCGACAGCGGGCTCGCGATCTGCACGAGTTCGGGAGCGGGCGGAGCGGAGGGACGCACCAGTCCCGCGGCGCCGGGTTTTCGAGCCGTCAGAGGCTTCTGCGGCGCGCGCCAGAAATCGATGTAGGACACCTGGTGAACGCAGGAGATCGTGCAGGTGGGCGCACAGCCCTTTTCGAGCACGAATGCGCGCCGCATGTCGGCACGCGTGTACTCTTCCAGCGGCTTGGCCGGAAATCCGCGGCGCTGCGAGCAGTAGTGTACGAGCCCGTCCTCGCAGACGTAGAGATAACGGGCGCCGGCACGGCAGCGCCAGTAGCTGAGCTTGCCTTCGGCAATATTGTCCTGAAAGCGATTGATCCGGGCATAGCTGCGCTTCCCCAGCTTCTTCGCTTCCAGGAATACGCGGCGTTCCTCTTCGCTGAGGGCCTTCAGGGGTTGCTTCGGGTCGTGGCAGAGACCGACCGTGGAACTGAACCCCAATTCCACGGCCCGCCGGGCGACCACGAGCGCGTCCTGCGGCCGCGGCATGCCCGCGCCAACAACGGAATTGATGTTCACGTGAAAAAGCGCGTGCTCGGCCAGCAGTTTCAGCTTGCGGTCAAGCACCTTGAGGCTCTTTACGGAAACGCCGTCGGGCTGCACGTTATCGATGCTGATCTGCATATGGTCGAGCCCGGCGCGATTTAGCCTTTGGATGCGCTCGGCCGTCAGCAGATAGCCGTTGGTGATCAATCCAGCGATCATTCCCCGGCGACGGATGCGTGCGATGACCTCCTCCACTTCGGGGTGGAGCAACGGTTCGCCGCCGCTGATAGTGACAATGCTGGTGCCCAACTCCGCCAGACGATCGACGCGCCGCCGCAGCGTTTCCACCGGGACCGGCGGCGAAACGTGATCGTATTCGTTGCAATACTTGCACGAGAGATTGCAGCGGCGGATGGGGATCAGGTGCGCGAGAATCGGATGGCTGGTCGAAACCAGCCCGCGAACGATCATCTCGATTTCTCGCATCCGGCGGTGGATGGCTCTTGCGCGCCGCCGGAGCCTGTGGTCCCAGTTCGGCATCAGCCCCTCCAAAGAGATTATTCGACCACACGATGGCGGAAGCTTCGATGGGTTCGTCTTCTGTGGGGCGAATTTGGCGTTAAACGGTGAAAATGAAGGGGTAAGCGCGCTTAAACACTTACCACGGGACAGGGGGATTGCCGGATGATGGCGTAGGCGTTCGTCCGCAGGCGGCCGAACAGGCCAGCGGCAGAACCGCGCCCGATCACCAGCAGATCCGCCTCGAATTTTTCCGCCGCGCGGCAGACCACACGGGGCGCGTCCCCGCCGTCCACGAAGATCTCGGCCTCTGCGCCGGCGTGCCGGCTCATTTTCTCCAGCTCCTCGCGCGCGCTCGCCGCCAGATCCGAAGCCAGCTCGCGGTCGAAATACTCGCCCGGCAGCGACTCGATACAGGGGTTGGCATGCACCAGCACCAGCCGCGCCTCGAATTCATCGGCCATCTCCTTTGCCCAGGCGAACGTCTTGCGGCTCTGCGGACCCAGGTCGAGAGCGCACACGATGGTCCGGAACGCGATCGAGTCCACCGGCGGGGCTTCCTCGAGGTGCACACCGGTCCACACCGGGCAGTCGGCATCGTGCAACACCTTCGCGGTGACCGAGCCGAGAATGAACCGCCGGAACGGTCCATACCCGTGAGTCGGCATGGCGATGAGGTCCACGCGCTCCCGGTGAGCGTAGTCAACGATCCGGCCGGCCGGGTCGCCCTCGAGCAGTTCCCGCTTTACCCGCACGTGCCGTAGTTCCTCTTCGAGAAAGGTTTGCAACTGCTTGCGCATCACCTCGGTGCGGTTCGCCATCAGGTCGTTCATCGCCGTTCCGCCGAATTCGAGGGTGCTGAATTCATAGCGGATGGGTTCGAGCACGTGCAGCAGGACGATCTCCGAGTGAAAATGCGCCGCCAGCGCTTCGGCATACCGGAATGCGCCAAGGCACCGCTCGGAAAAATCCACCGGCAACAGAATCTTGGCAGGGGGGAACATCGCCTCTCCTCCAATCCCGTCTCGATTGTAACGCCGATTCTAATTACTGAAGTCCTAAATCAGTCAGGATCTTCGGCGACTCCTCTTCCATCGCCAGTATCTGGTGGCAGCTATTGCAGTCCTGCCCGATTTTCTTGCCGTCGGCCGCTACGTGGTCGTCATCGTGACAGCGGAAGCAACCAGGAAAATCCATGTGGCCGATATTATTCGGGTACGTCCCCCAGGTCACTCTCATCGCGGGGAACACATTCCGCTTGTAAATGGATACGAGTGATGCGGCCGCGCGTGCAATGTCGTCGCGGCGTCCGGCGTATACGTCGGGGTGATGTTCTTTGTAGAACCCTTCGAGTCCGGCGGTAATCGCCGCGGCGGCCTCCTCGTGGCTCCCGTAAGAGGCTTTCAGCAGCTCCGTTCCCTTCTTCTTGACGAAAGGCAGCGAGGGGGAAATATCGTCTGCCGCCATGGCCTTATTGATCTCGCGCTCCGGCAGCGAGAAAGTGTGGGTCGGACGGTTGTGGCAGTCCATGCAGTCCATGAGCCGGGTGGGAAGGTTGTTGACCTCTTCGGCTTTGGCCCCGCTCGCCAGGTAAACGGTAGATCGCCCGGTCACGGTGTTGTGATACTCGACCTTGGGGATCGTCTGGCGGCTTTCGTCGGCTGGCGTGTAGTAGATTGTGACGCCCGGCCCGAGGTGCGCGCCATGAATCCCGGGGCCGGTGCGCCCGCCCCCGATCCTCATGAGGAGCACGGTCTTGGTCAGGCTGTTCGTTTCGTCGTCAGCGAAGTTGTTGATGATGCGCAGCCGGTCCTCGCCGAACTTCTGAGGCCAGTGGCACGTCTCGCAGGTTTCGCGCGCGGGGCGCAGGTCGCGAATCGGGGTAGGAATCGGCCGCGGATAGATGTCGAAGGTGACCGCAACCACCTGCCAAGCGCCGGAAAGCTTGCTTTTTACGAACCACGAGGCGCCGGGGCCGATGTGGCAGGCCACACAAGCCACCCGCGAGTGAGGCGATTCCTGGTACGCCGTGAACTCGGGCTGCATCACCGTGTGGCAGGCCTGCCCGCAGAACGTAACGCTGTCCATGTAGGTCACCGCCTGGTATGTGAACAGGCTGCCCAGCACGAGATTAATCACCGTGGTGACGCCGATGAACAGCGCAAGCCGCTTCAGCGCCGGGCTCTGCAGCGTCAGGGGCGCGAAGACCGTTGGAGCGCCGCCCTGCTTGCGCTCCCGGCGCACCCGCAGCCAGATCCCCAGCGGTATCAGGGCAAGGCCGGCAAAAAAGAAGACGGGCAAAATCAGGAATTCCAGAATTCCGAGATACGGATGCGCTCCTTCGGCCCGCACCGTCATCGGAAACAGGAAAATCCAGAAAACCACCGCCGAGGTCACGAGCACGACGCCGATGCGGCTTATCAGGTTCGCGCTCAAATAGACAATCGGAGCGATGATGCTCTGAAAAGGAGCTCTGCGAAGGACCATAGGATTCTATTCCGACTTGGATTCCGCGGCTGCCGCGTGAGCCTGCCCAACTTCCCCGTGCTGCTTCCCTCCGTGCTCTCTCACTGAAACACCGGTCAGAAACGCGGTCTCAAGCGGATAGACATCCGGATCGAAAATGACGGAGTAAAAGTGCCATACGACGATAGCCAGCGTGGCGAGAATCGCCTCGTAGAGATGTATGGTAGTCGCGACGTCCAGCCAGCTCTTGGGGAAATACCGGAGCATCCAATTATTTGCCCACAGCATGATTCCCGTGACACTCATGATCACCGTGCCCCAAACCACGGCCCAGTATTCCGCCTTCTCGATGTAGCTGTACGGGGAGATCGAAGGCCGGCGCGACAACACGCCAAGGTTGTAGCCGAAATTCATCAGCGCTTCCGGGACGTCCTGGCGCCGCGGCCAGAGTTGCTTCCAGTGCTCGCGCAAACGCCGGCTAACGATGAGCGATATGACGTGGATCACCCCGGCGCCCATCAGCACGACCGCCGCGATGCGGTGAACGACTCCGCGCACCGGGAAAACGCTCTCCCAGGCCACCAGCGGGCGGGCCCACCAATGGTCCGGGTACTTCAGCGCGAAGCCGGTCCACACCAGGACGATGAAGGAAATTGCGGTAAGCGCGTGCTGGAACCGCTCGAAGCCGTACACCCTGATTTCCGGCTTGACCCCGTGCGGATGCGGCATGCGGCGCAGCGGCTTGAACCGCAGCGCGGACAACTTCCGCACCCAATCGCCGAGGTTGTGCAGCAGCATCAACCCGATCGTCAGCGGAATGAGTACTGTGTAGGCCAGGCGCACCCACTTGACGCCCTCCGGCTCTCCGCTGCCCGGCAACTGGTGGACGGGGCCGAGCGCAAAACGCCTGCCGGCGCCCTCATGGCAGCGCCCGCAGGTTTCCGGCAAATTGTTCGGGTGGATGCTCGACTTCGGATCGGACGACGGCAGGATGTTATGAAAACCGTGGCAGCTCGCGCAATTCGCCACCGACTGCGAGCCCGCCTTGGCCGCCAGTCCGTGGAAGGACGCGTCGAAGCTGAGGATGCGGTCAGCAGGCAGGCCAAAGCGTCTGGAAAGCTGCAAGTTTCCGTGGCACTGCCCGCAGGTCTCGCGGATATGCGCGGGGTTGACCGGGGAAGCCTGGTCGGCCTTGGGGAGAATGGAATGCTCGCCGTGGCAGGTCGTACAGACCGGTGCGGCGGAGACTCCCTTCGCCGCGGCCGCCCCGTGAACGCTGGCGCGGAACTGCTCCGAGATGTCCCCGTGGCACATGCCACAGGTGTCGGGAATTCCGATGCGAAATTCAGCCGAGGTCGTTGGCTTCGCCTCGTGGGCCCCGCCGTGGCAGACGGCACACTCCGGAGCGGCGGAGTTGCCTCTTTGCGCCGCCTGTCCGTGGACGCTGTGCGAATACTGCTCCGCTACTTCGGTATGGCACTGAGCGCACTCCGGCTTCGGCACGCCGCTGGGGTGCGGATAACTCGTGTGCTTCTCGTGGCAGGTGCTACAGCCCACATCCGCGTGGGCCGAAGCAGCAACCTTCTTGCCCTCGTCGTGGCAGGAAGCGCACGATTCGTCCGCAGACTGCGCGATCCCAGCCGTCAGCGAGCCCCAGAAGGCGAACCCCAATATCGCAAGGACGATCGGGGAACGCATTAGCTATTAGTCCATCCTTATCGTGGTGTCGGTAAACATCTTGTACAAATACATTCCGGCGATCGCCAGCGCATAAAGCGCGACAATCACGGTAAGGGTCTTTCCCCAAAAATCCACTTTGTCCAACTTCTTGGCGACCTCAGCCTGAGCGGTTATCTGGGAAGCTTCCGCGTCCAGCACGTGCAGAAGCTGGTCGGTCTTTCCCTGGAGCCGGCGCCGGTAAATAGCCAGGAACACGACCACCGTCGCCAGCACGCCCCAAATCACCAGATGGACAGTCATGTTGCTCATTATTAAATCGACCTCGCTAAATGTGAACGAATAGATAAGAAGCCAAGGGGCCTGCGCCGCCGCACATCCCCGTTGACACTCGCATGACTCCTCTCGGAACCAATACAGTTTACATCAAGCCCGTTCACTGTAAAGCCGGCGGGTTGGGAAGATTTTTGCGGTCGAACTTCTTCCCCAGCGCCTCTTCGATCGCGTCGACGATCGCCGGCATATACGCGTCCAACGCGCACACGTCGCCTCTCAGGTCGCAATTTCCATCGAGCTTCTGTTCGATGCAGACCGAGCAGACGTGCTCGCGGATCGCCTCGACATACGCCTCCATCCTGTCGCTGTCCGTCGCCAGTATGGCTTCCACTACGCGGGGGAACAGCCGGAACAAGGAGCAGTGATTCGGATCGTCGAGACCGCAGATCGCTTCGGTCGTTTTCTCTTCGCAGACCGTGCAAACACGGTTTCTGATTATCGCTTCCAGGTTCTCAAAATTGACTTGTGGCCTCATTTCAACCCCTCCTCTGAACCTTCGAACGGTTCGCGTGTCCGTCCGGCAGCGGCTCTGCGGGCTTTCCGCAAGCGGGCGCGGCCGTCGAACCCTGGGCTTCGGCCCCGCGGGTTTCGGTTTTCGGCACCCGCAGTTCGGCGGCCATGATTGCCAGGACCGCCGTGCTCAAAGGATCCTCGTTGAAAACCACCGAGCGGATCCCTGCGTTCCAGGCCTGCATAAGATGTTTCGGATCGTTGCTAGTGATGAGAACGACCCGCTCGGGATTCACCAAGGGAAGCGGCAAACGGCTCAGGGCTTCCGAATCCACAACAATGACGCCGCCCTGTTGGGTGTCCGGCTGTTCGACGCAACGGATCTCGCGGGTTCCGCCGCGCATCAGCAGATCCCGAAGCGCCATGGCGTATTGAACGTCAGCGATCGCGAGTTGAACCGTCTGCATATTCGCGACTCCTCTCGGGAGTCAATCCGACAACTTCACTCGAATGTCAGCAATCGGATAACCACATCTGTTGGACGCGGATAAATACCGTGATCTCAATAGGATAACGGGCCATACCCGTCCGCGGCCACAACTTGCCTGCCTGCGTGCGACCGGGGGCAATCCACGCAACCTGGGGCTGATTGGGTAAGGTGCCCCAACCAGCGGTAGTCCCGCGCGGGGGAGGGTGCCAGCCCGAAATTGCCCTTCCGGCGCCGCTTGCCCGATTTTGGGTGATTTCACCCACCTATGCGCTACAATGAAGGTAAGTTCCCAACATCGGCGAGCGTGCATCCATGAAGTTGATGCCAAAGTGGCAGCAGTCCAACGTCCTCGAGGCTGTGTTCGATCAGCTCTCGGACGCCCTGATCATGTGCGATACCGACCAGACCATAACCGGGGTAAATCGCGCAGCCGAAAGACTTTTCGGGATACCCGCCGATGAGATGGTCGGCCGCACCTGCCGCGAAGTCTTCAACTGCGATGGGTGCGAAGCGGGCTGCGGCCTGATGGCCGGGCTGAACGCGCACTCGGAGCTGCCCCACGGCGCCATTCGGCTGCACACCGAGGATGGCCGGGAACGGCTCGTGCTCATCCGCACCTCGCTGGTTACCGGCCACCGGGGCGAAAAGCAGGGGGTGGTGGCAACCATCAAGGACATCACCGAAGAGGTTGCCCCCATCAAGCGCGAGGTCATCGCCGAGTCCGAAGCCATGAGGGAGGTGCTCAGCTTCGTCCGCAAGGTCGCCGCCAGCGAGGCCACCACGGTGCTGCTGGAGGGCGAGAACGGGACCGGCAAGGACCTCATCGCCAAAACGCTCCACTACGAGAGCGCCCGCCAGGCGGAACCGTTCATCGCCATCAACTGCGCGGCGATTCCGGAAACGCTGCTCGAAAGCGAGCTGTTCGGCTACGAAAAGGGCGCCTTCACCGATGCGCGCTCCCAGAAACGCGGGCTGTTCGAGCTTGCCGATAAGGGCACGCTGTTCCTCGACGAAATCGGCGAAATTCCGCTGACGCTTCAGGCCAAGCTTCTCCGGGTGCTCGAAGAGCAGAGCTTTCGCAGACTCGGTGGCCTGAAAGACATCCAGGTGGACCTCCGGTTCGTTGCCGCGACCAACAAGAACCTGCGCGAGGCCGTGAGGGAAGGCGCGTTCCGCCAGGACCTTTACTTCCGCCTCAACGTCATCCAGATCGTCATTCCCCCGCTTCGCGAGCGCACCGAGGACATCATTCCGCTGACGAACTTCTTCATCGACCATTACAACCGGAAGTTCAAGCGTCACATCGAAGGCGTATCGCCGGAGGCAAGGGATTTGTTGCTGAGCCACGACTGGCCCGGCAATGTTCGCGAGTTACGAAACGCGATCGAGCGCGCGATGATCCTCGAAGACTCGTCGCTCATCACGCCCGCGAGCCTGCCTATCAGCATCAGCCGCGCGGAGGCCAGGCAAAGTCCGTCGGCGGAACCGGAAATGAGGTTCCCGGACTTCGGATTGTCCCTTGCGGAGAACGAGCGCCAGTTACTGGCGCGCGCTCTGGAGAAGACCAACGGCAACCAGACGCAGGCGGCCCGCTTGTTGCGCATCACGCGCGATACCCTGCGTTACAAAATGAAGAAATACAACCTCCGCTAGTCATCCGCACAGCGCCGGATCTGCTATCATTAAGATAATTTCATTGCCTTGAGCCGCCTGACTTGGGGGGTCACGGCGGCGCGACATCAGAGGGTGACTTCTGACTTGGGGGATGCGTGTGGCTCCACTTTCGGAGGGCTTCTCTAATTCGGATTACTTCCTGAAAGAAAAATTCCTTGTTACCGGAGGCGCGGGGTTTACAGGCGCAGCCCTGTCCGCCCGCCTGCTTGCCCGCGGCGCGCAGGTCATCATCTACGACAACTTCGCGCAGCCCGGCTCGGCTCAGAACATTGACTGGCTGGCGGAGCGCTACGGCAGCCGTCTCGCCGTGGTTCGCGGCGATGTCCGGTCGGCAAACGGGCTCGCGGAGGTGGTCCGGAAGGTGGGCGTGGTTTTCCATCTCGCAGCGCAACCGGCGGGTTTCGACGGCGCCGCCACGCCCGAAGAAGCCTTCGAAGTGAACGCGCTCGGCACCTTGAATCTCCTGGAGGCGGCCCGCGCGTCGCGGCGGCCTCCGCTTGTTTGTTACAGCTCGACGTCCCGCGTCTACGGCTCGCCGGACTCCAAGTCATTTGGAGTGACCGAAAACGAGCAACTGGACATGCGCTCGCACGTCGGCTGCTCGAAGGGCGCCGGAGACCAGTATGCGGCCGACTACGCGCGAACCTACGGGCTGAGGACGGTCGTACTCAGGCAATCCTGCATCTACGGTCCAGGCCAGTCGGGCACTGAAGAGCAGGCTTGGGTGGCGCGTTATGCAATTCGGGCCATGGCCGGGCTCCCGGTCACGATACACGGCAGCGGAAGGCAGGTTCGGGATGTTCTCTATATCGACGATCTCATCAGCGCGTACGAAGCGGCGATCAAGAGGCCGGAGAGCACAGCCGGCCGCATATATAATATCGGCGGTGGCCCTCGCAACACCCTTTCGCCGCTTGAACTTATCGGCCTGCTGGAGTCGCAGACCGGGCGCCGGATCGATGTGCGGTTTGAGCCGGCGCAGCCGGATTGCCCGGATGTCTTCGTGGCCGATATCGAGAAAGCGCGGCGGGATTTTGGATGGACGCCGCGCGTGCCGCCCGCAGAAGGCGTCAGGCGTCTTCTCAAATGGCTGAAAACGAACCCGGACCGTCTGAGCGCGGCAGCCGGCGCCGCAGCCGCGGAGAGCCTGTGGTAAGCGCGGCGCGTCCCGCTCCCGTTGCCGCCCGCAGAGCGGGGTTAAGTTACCTGCTGACGGCGGCGCCTCTCCTGCTCGGACTGATTTTCACGTTATTGGCCCTGCGCTCGCTGCCCGGAGGCAATATCATCGATCCCGACGCCGCGCGGCACGCGCTCAACGGCGCGTTCATCCGCGACCTGGCCGCCAGCGGCGAGCTTACGAATCCCATCGCGTTCGGCAAGCGATACTACAGCCATTACCCTGCCCTTTCGATGCCCTATCACCCGCCGCTATTCCCGGCCATCGAAGCGGCGTTCTATGCGGTAGGAGGCGTGAATCTGACGGCGGCGCGGATAGCCGTGGCGCTGGCCGCGGGTCTGAGCGCAATTCTGCTCTACGGCCTGATCCTTTCCCGCTACGGCTCGCACGCGCTGGCGTTCCTGTCCACCTTCGTTTTCATGTCGTGGCGCTGGTCGCAACACGTCGCCAACGACGTGATGCTCGAGTTCCCCGCCCTGGTCCTCGTGCTGGCCTCTTTGTACTTCATCGGCGAACCCGTCGATAGCCGGCGGCTGTACATTTTCGCGGCGCTTGCCGGCGCGGCCGTGTGGACGAAGCAGAACGCGTTGTTTCTCAGCCTGGTTCCGTTTGCATACGTGCTCTTCCGCCGCGACTGGCCGGCGCTCCGGCGAAAGACGATCTGGCTTGCCGCGGCGCTGTTTGGGGCGGCGGTCGCCGCGTTCGCGTCGCTGACCGCTCTGTTCGGATGGACCGGTCTGGCGCAGGCGAGCAGCGGACGGACAATCGCCGAGATTCTGCTCGAGAACCCCGTTTACTACACGCGAGTATTGGCGCAGGATGCGGGCGTCATAGTCACGGCGCTCATGCTGGCAACAGTGATGGCCGCGGCTGTGCGAGCGCTGCGCGGCCGCGGCGAGGACGCTTTGTTTCTGGCATGGGCGTTTTCGGCGGCGGCCTTCCTGCTGTTCTTGGGCATGCTGGACCAGCGCTATCTGATTTTTGCCGCTCCTCCGCTGATCGTTATCTTCTTCCGCTCGCTGCACGCCGTATGTGCGCGGCTTACGGGGCCTGTCCCCGCGTGGCTGGTGGCAGGCGCGCTGGGGGCGATCTTCTGTGCCGTGCAACTCAGCCACCCCGCGCCGTTCCTCAGCGGACCTGCCGAGGCGGCCGAAGCCGTGCTCGCTGGAGGGCCCGGGCGCATCATCTATTGCGGCGGCACCATCGGGCAGTTCACGTTCGCGGCGCGCGAGCGCGACGTCGCCCGGCATTCCATCGTGATCCGCGGAGACCGGCTGCCCGCTGGCATGTTCGACGCCACGGCATTTGAAAACTTCGCGCACCGCTACGGCGTTCAGTACGTTGTGCTCGAGAAGACGAACACGCCGCGCGATTGGGACACGCTTGCCGCCAGTCCCTCGCCCTCGATGGTGCTGGAGCGGGTGATTCCGCTGCGGGCATCCGATCCGCTCTGGAGAGGCAGTCTCGCCATATACCGCTTCATGAATCCCTCGCCGCTGCCCGACGACACGATCAAGCTGCGCCTGAGCAAGGTGAGCGGCGACTGGGAGGCCACTTTCTGACACCGCGGTCCAGCCCGCCGCCTGCTGAGCGAAGCGCCAGTCTGCGATCGCTGCGGGTCTGACCAGATGCATTCTGTCGCCGTGATGCGTTTTCTCTCCTACTCCTTGGGGCTCCTCTCGGTAACGCCGGTTCGCACGCGCGGGTCGGGGTGACCGGGAATCGCGGTAGTCGCCTCCGTAACGATTCCCGTGATGTACTCGATCGGGGTCCACTCAAAGTAGTAGTTCCGAACCTCCAGGTTCGGCACGAGTCCGGCGAGAATCTCGCGCGGATCTTTGGCCGGCTCGGGCGGCAGCTCGTAGTCCGGGGGCAACACTTTCTCGGAACTGCAGAGTGCGTACATGGGAACGTGCAGCGCCGCGGCAGCCATCGCAATGAGGGCCGTGCCCATCTTGTTCGCTACGCCGCGCGGAGAGACGGCGTCCGCGCCCACCAGCACGAGCGAGCATTCGCGCAAGAGGGACGCCGCGGCAGCATCGGGAATCAGCACGGTCTCAATTCCCTCCCCTGCCAGCTTCGCCGCAAGCGCAGCGCCCTCGCACAGAGGCCGCGATTCCGTGCAGACCGCGCGAAAGCGCGTGCCTGCGGCGTGCGCCGCGAGAAACGCTTGAAGCACGGCCGAGCTGTAAGAGTGCGTGAGTACACTATCGCCGCTACGGATGAGCTTCGCGCCGTTTTCAGCGACGCGCAGCGCTGCTTCACGCATCCTGGAAACAAACTCGCGCGCTGCCGTGCGGGGATCCTTTGCCGCGCTGACGGCGCGTCCGAGGTTGACCAGCGGCGCCATGAGGGGCTGCGCGGCAGCAATCTCGCGTGCGGCTTCATCAATCGTGTGCGGCGCGATCTCCGCCGCGAGCACGAGCGCTTCGGCGGCTTCGGCGGTGAGATCAGCCGCTCCGCTGGTCCGGTTGTTCCTAATGGCCTCGATCCGGGCTTGCACCAAAGGAGGCAACGGCATCGCGCGGGCTGCCTCGTTACGCCTCGGCGCGGACGATGCGCGGGTACACCTTGCGGATCGCCGCCACCACGTCCGCGATGTCCCGAGCCGTAAACTTCGGGTCCATGGCCACGCCCGCGAAGCGCCCGAGAATATCCAGCGTGCGGGGGCAGCACTCCGGCCCGTAACGGATTGCTCTGCCCCGCTCGGAAGTGAACGAGGGCCAGTTCGGATGAACCGTGACCTTGTTGATGATGTGCGGCTGAACCGGCAGGATCACCGACCCGCCCGGAGGAGCGGCGGGCACTCCCTCCGCCTTCATCGCCTCGATGTAGCGGTCGCGCAACGCCTTGGAGCGGAATCCGAGGAACACCGCCGACCCCAGCTCGCCGTCCGGATCCGGCCGGAGCCGCAGACGGAGTCCTTCGAGCCCCTGAATTCCCTCGTACACCTGCCGCGCGTTCGCGCGGACCGCGGCGACGATCGTATCCAGCTTCCGCAACTGCGCCAGCAGCACGCCGCCGGTGAACTCGCTCATGCGGAAATTCGTCCCGATGAACCAATCCCCTTGCCGCTTGCCGACGACTTTCTCATGCACGGCGTGAAAGTTGCCGAGGTCATGGAAGCGCGCCGCGCGCTCGAACAACAGCGGATCGCTCGTCACGACCGCGCCGCCCTCGCCCGCCGTGATCGTCTTGTTGAGCTGCAGGCTGTAGATTGCGATGTCGCCCATCGATCCCAGTGGCCGCCCCTTGTAGCTTGCGCCCACGCTCTGCGCGCAATCCTCCAGCACCTTGATGCCGTGCCGGCGCGCCACCGCCAGCACGCGGTCCATGTCACACGGATTGCCTTGAAGGTGGACCGCCATAATCAGCTTCGTTTGCGGCGTGATCTTGCTCTCGATATCGTCCGGATCGATGTTGAACGACTCGTCGATCTCGGCGAACACCGGCAGCGCGCCCGCATGCACGATCGTATTGAAGCAGGAGTGCCAGGTCCACGCCGGCAGGATCACCTCGTCGCCCGGGCCGATACCGAGAGCGGCGAGCGCCGTCTGCAGAGCCGCCGTTCCCGATGTTACAGCGAGCGCGTACTTCGTCTGCATGCGCGCGGCGAACTCTCGTTCGAACGTTGCTACTTTTTCCGGCCGCCCGCTCCCGCTCCCATACCAGCGGAAAGGCCGGCCGGTCTCCAGCACCTCGAGCAGCTCGCGGCGCTCCTTGTCGTCGTAGTACTCCGGGCCCCAGTAATCGGCGCGGAGCGGCTTGTCGCGCACAGGCTTACCGCCGTCAATCGCAAGCTGAGGGGCGGAATACGCGCCGCGAGCCCCAGCCGCCGCGGCGGAAGCAGCGAGGAACGTTCTGCGATCGATTCCCATGGCAGGCTCTCCTTTTCCTGCCCCAGCATACACCGATGGGGCCGCTCGCTCAATCGTTTACGGCGTTCACTCGATTTCAGAATCCGAAAGGATAGCGCGGCCGATTTTGCGGTGCTAGCATGTGGGTAAGGGGCGCGGGCTCAGATGGGCGACGAAGAGTTGAACTTCACCGAAGAGGAAGCTCGTAGCTGGGCGGGCGATCCTCGAAATCAGCCGGCAGAAAGCGAGCGTTTGGCGAGGGTTCCGGTGGCCTGCATCTTACTTGTGGTGGCCATCATCATATTCGTGTTGTTGCTTGGTTTCTCGGCGGTTCAACATCAGTCGGCTGTTGAGCCGGTCGCCGGCGCGTCAACGGCTGTGCCGTAAGGTTTAGCGCGCGGACCGCGCTCGGCGAGCGGCGCTTCCCGGTTTTCCGGGTCCTGGAGGGCCCGGACGATTGCGGTTTCTTGGGGGTGAACACTATGTCTTTCCACCCGCGAGTGCCTGTTTCCCCGAACCGCACTGCCTTCACGCGCGCAACTAATTCCAAAAGGAGGAAAAGACTACTGTGCCTACCAAAGAAGGGATGACAATCGTTGACGAGCCGCTTCCGGAACAGCACGAAGCGCCGGAAATCGAGGTACACGGAAGCGAAGCGGTGATCCGCATCGAACACGAGCAGGGTCCCCAGGAACGCAGGGTGAGGCTCCCGGAAACCGTCTGGGCGTAACACAATGCTGACCGAAGTACGCTGGGAGAAAGAAAAGGAGCTGATGCAAAGTGTGTTCCCGCAGTTCAAGCCTTTCATGCGTAATTCGGTCTTCGGTTTCGAAGGGTTGCTGAAAGGCAAGGCATCGGGACGCACTTACCACGTCGTTTTGGAGTCTGAGAAATCGAGTTACCCGCAATTTCCGCCCAGCATCTATATGGACCCTCCGATCGGGCACCACTGGATCGGAAACGGGCGGCGGTGGCTGTGCGTGAGCAGAAAATGGTCGGCGGCCCGGTCAACTTTCGCAAACAGTCTGCTCGCGGCAGTTCGCTACCTTGACGAATACGACACGGCAGAGCACGCGCCGGACCGCCGCCCGCAACGCGGGCGGTGGCCAGGCCTGGTGACCGGAGCGGAACGTTAGTGTTCTATGCACGAAACACGCGCGAGCGGGAACTGCTCGCCGACGCGCGCGTGTCGGTGATCGGCTGCGGAAGCTTCGGTTCCGCGCTGGCGGACATGCTGGTGCGTGCCGGCCTCGGGCGCCTGACGCTGATCGACCCCGAGGATTTCGCTATTGAAAACGTCGGCCGGCACGTGCTCACCGGCGCGGACGTCGGGCGCGCGAAAACGGAGGCTTTGGCCGATCATCTCCGCAAGATCAACCCCGGGCTCCACGTCGAAGCCCGGCGCGAAAAATTCCGCACAGCCGAGGGCCTGTTGCTGTGCTGCGCCGACTCACGACGGTGCGAGTCGATGGTGAATGCCGTCTCGCTCGTCCACGGGCTTCCAGCGGTCTTCGTGGGAGCATACGGGGCGGCCCGCGCCGGGGAAGTACAAATCTGCATTCCTGGGAAGACGCCCTGCCGCGAGTGCTTTGCCGGGTTCCGCGACGATGCGGAACCGGTAGCAGACGGCCCTGAGCGCTACACGGATCCCGACTTCGACGAGACGAGGACGCCAGCGCGCGCGGGATTGTGGGGATCCATACTGGCCATCGCAGGAGTCGCCTTCCACGCCGTGCTGGGCGTGCTCGGGGTCCGCGAGACGATCGATACCGAGCGCCCGCTGTGGATCGTCAACCTCGACTACGAAGGATTTCGGCCCTACGCCGTCACGTACGCCAAGGTCAAGAAAGGCTGCCCCGTGTGCGACGAAAGCAAGATCGCGGAATTGACGGTGGAGTGGTAGGCGCGGCTGGATTCGAACCAGCGACCCTCAGCTTAGAAGGCTGATGCTCTATCCAACTGAGCTACGCGCCCCCAAGAGGCTTTCGATCTAGGTCTTAGTTTACCAAGTGCCGCGGGCCGCGCACGCGCGGCTCCCACGGGCACCGCATAAAAACCCGGTGACAGGTACTATTCGCCTCTCGGCCTCCTCCCCGGATTGAAACCGGCCGAGGTGGAGGCTGCCGCGGTGGCCGGGTGAGCCGCTCCGCTTACGGGAGCGGCTTTTCGCGCTGGATCAGGTGGAGGATATTGCCGTCGGGGTCCGTGAAGAACACGGTGCTGACGCCCTTCTTGGTATCGGGCTCGGTGAGGAACTGCACTCCTTTTTCCCTCAGAGCCGCGACGGCGGCCTGGAAATCGGTCACCGTAATGGCGAAGTGGCGCAGTCCGGGAGTCTTCATCGTAGCCGGCGGCCGCTCGCCTTCCGAGGCGATGATCTCGAACATCGAACCATTGGGCGCTTTCACGAACGTCGTCTTGCTCGTGGGCGAGAAGTAGTTGATCGTGAAGCCCAGGGTGTCTACGTACCACTTGGCGAGCTTCTCGGGATCCGGTGTTGCGATTGCAGCGTGCTCTAGTCCTTCAAACATAGACAGGCATTCTATCAGGTCTCGGTTGCGCACCGGAAGAACCAATACTCTCATTGGCCGCGCTGGTTGACTTCGCCCGAAGCGAGGCGCTACGATGCGGTCAAATGCATCGAACGCGGGGGTGCTGTCGGGTCTCGCGGGGGGACCGCCTTCGATCTGGGTCCAGCAAACAACATTTGAATTCAAGAGTCTGGCTGCGTTATTGTAGTCTGTTTGTGGAAGGGTGTCGGTGCTGTCCGAACCGCACATTCCAGATCTTGTTATCCTGTTGAGCTAGTGGCCCCGTTTCGGAGGCCGGCTCCCCAAAGTTCCGGAGGAATTCTTGATGCAAGCTATTACACCTGTATTGGCGCTATGGCTCCAGGCAGGCGCTGCTGACGAGTCCGGGGCGAATTACCTGTACCTCGTACTCGCCATCAGCGTTCTGTCGCTGGCAGTCGCGTTCGTGTTCGCCCGCTGGGTGATCGGCAAGGATACCGGCACCGCAGAAATGCGGCGAATCTCGGACGCGATCCGCCAGGGAGCCGAAGCGTTCCTTCATCGCCAGAACACTACGATCATCACCCTGGCCGTGGCGCTGGCGGTCATTATTTATGCTGGATACGCGTTCGGCAAAGGCGACACAACGCTTGCCGTCCGAATGACGATTTCATTCATCGTGGGCGCCCTCTGTTCGCTGGCCGCCGGATTCTGCGGCATGTGGGTCTCCATCCGGAGCAACATTCGTGTCGCTGCGTCGGCGCGCAGAGAATTGAATGAAGCGCTCCAGGTTGCCCTTCGCGGCGGCGCGGTGACCGGCCTCAGTGTTGTGGCGCTCTCGCTGCTCGGCGTCGGCGGCCTGTTCTGGATCTTCGATGGCCTCGCCGAGCCCAGGCTGGTGCCCTTCCAGATCGTGGCGTTCGGCTTCGGCGCCAGCTTCGTCGCGCTGTTCGCCCAGTTGGGCGGCGGAATCTACACGAAGGCGGCGGACGTCGGCGCCGATCTTGTCGGCAAAGTGGAAGCCGGCATTCCCGAAGACGATCCGCGCAACCCGGCGGTGATCGCGGACCTGGTGGGCGATAACGTGGGCGACTGCGCCGGCCGTGGCGCCGACCTGTTCGAATCCACCGCCGCCGAAAACATCGGTGCGATGATTCTCGGCGTTGCTCTGTACCCCATCTTCGGGGTCAAGGGCATCATGTTTCCGCTCGTCGCCCGCGCCTTCGGTTTGATCGCGTCCATCGTCGGCGTGCTCATCGTACGCGTGAAGGGCGATGAGGACCCGATGAAGTCCCTCAACCGCGGCTACTACGTCACCACCATTCTCGCGATGGCCGGCTTTTACGCGGCGGTGCAGTTGCTGCTTCAGGGCAACATGATGCTGTTTGCCGCGGGCGTGATCGGCATCATCACGGCGTTCCTGTTCGTCTACATCACGCAGTACTACACCGAGTACAAATACCGCCCGGTGCTCTCGATTGCCGAAAGCGCCAAGACGGGTCCCGCCACCGTAATCATCACGGGGCTCTCGGTTGCTATGGAGTGCGTTGCGCTCCCGGTGGTCGTGATCGCGGCTGCAATTCTGGGTTCGTACTACCTGGGTGTGCATGCCAATCTGCCCGGCGTGGATCCGATAGCCGCCGGTTTCTATGGCACGGCGATCGCCACCATGGGAATGCTCTCCACCGCTGCCTACATTCTGGCGATGGACACCTTCGGGCCGATCACGGACAACGCGGGCGGCATCATCGAGATGTCGCAGCAGCCTGAGGAAATCCGCATGCGCACGGATCGCCTCGATGCGGTCGGCAACACCACCAAGGCCCTCACCAAGGGGTATGCGATCGGCAGCGCCGCCCTGGCCGCCTTCCTGCTCTTCACCGCGTACATCGACGCCGTGAAGGAGGAGCTGGTCCGGGTTGGCAGGCAGATCGGTGAGTTCACGGTCGACATCGGCAACGTGCCGGTCTTCACGGCCGCTCTAATCGGGGCGATGTTGGTGTTCCTGTTCAGCGCGCTGGCGATTCGCGCCGTCGGCAAGGCGGCGGAGACGGTCATTGAAGAGGTCCGCCGTCAGTTCAAGGCCAACCCCGGAATCATGCAGGGCACGTCGGATCCCGACTACGGCACCTGCGTGGACATCGTCACCCGCGGCGCTCTGAAGGCGATGGTGCTGCCCGGCATTCTGCCGGTCGTTGGACCGGTGGCGGTCGGCTTGATCTTCCGGAGCTTCGGAGTGACGGCAGACAACCTGCCTGTGGGCGCGGTGTCCGTCGCAGCGCTGCTGATGGTCGGAACGATCGCGGGCATTCTGCTGGCCCTCTTCATGAACAACGGCGGCGGCGCGTGGGACAACGCCAAGAAGTACATCGAGACTGGCGCTTTTGGCGGCAAGGGCTCCGATGTGCACAAGGCGACTGTTGTCGGCGACACCGTCGGCGATCCGTTCAAGGATACGGCCGGCCCCTCGCTGCACGTGCTGATCAAGCTGCTCAGCACCATTACGCTGGTCGCAGCGCCTCTGTTCATCTAGAATTAATTCTCGTGAGTTGAGTAACGCGGCCCGTGGATCACCCGATCCACGGGCCGTTTTTTTTCTGGAGGAAGGATGGAACGGGTCTGCTTTCTGTTGCAGGTTAAGAAGGACCGCATCGAAGAGTACAAGGAGCGCCACAAGGCAGTCTGGCCGGAGATGTTGCAGGCGCTTCGCGAGACCGGCTGGCACAACTACTCGCTTTTCCTACGGGACGACGGGCTGCTGGTGGGGTACCTCGAGACTCCAGACCTCGCGAAGGCCGTAGAGGGCATGTCCAAACGCGAGGTGAACGCGCGCTGGCAAAGCGAAATGGCCGAGTTTTTTGAGAACCTTGGAGACCGCCGTCCGGATACCGGCTTTCTCCGCCTTGAGGAAATCTTCCACCTGGATTAAGCAGCCTTAAAGCCTGGGCAGTTTCGGAGGACGCGGCCCGTGCCGGGTGGCGCGCCCCAGCGGCTCGTACGCGAGTTCGCTTCCGGCACGGGCACAACGGAGCAGCAGCCCGCCACGGCTCATGTCCCCGCGCCCGGCGAATTCGGTGGGGAACAGCAGGCGATCCCCGAAGATCGCCGAGAGCACGTCCAGGTACTTGGATGTGGCTACACTCCCCAGCAGCACGACATCGCATGCCGGAGGAAGCATCCCGGCCAGGGCACGCGCGTCGCGTTCGAGCGGCACTCGGTAGCGCGGCTCCGCCTCGTGGATGAGTACGCCCGCGATCTCGCGCAACTCATCGAGCGTGACCGTAGTTTCGGGCGGCAGCAGACCGCGGCCCGGCGTGATCACGAGCGCCTCCGGCAGGCCCTCCGGCGGCGAGGCGAACACCGCCGCGTAGGCGAGCTTCCCTCGGAAATACAGCCCGCTGATGAAGCTGAAGACCTCCCCCAACGGCGCGCCTTCCCGCCGCAACCGCACCGCCAGATCGAATTGAGAGCGCCCGCTCAGCACCATTCGCGCGCGCTCGCCACCCATGTTCGCCGGAGAGAGAAGAAATATGCGGCGCTTCAAGCACTCATTTTCTCGTAGCCCGCCGGCACGGGTGAGCCGTCCCATTCAGTGCGATAATCGAGAGTCTGACTATGAAAAAGCTGTACAGTCTCGTAATGCTTTCGGTTTTGCTTTGCGGCGCCGTTCAGGCACAACAGCCCCGCGAAGAGCCGCCGAGATACGAGTTCTCGTTGTTTGGCGGCTACCCGCAATGGGGAGACGCCCTGCTCGGTTCCATCAACATGGAGGACCCGAAGGACACTGATTCGAAGCTGAAAGGTGTGTATACTACGGGCGCCCGCTTGACCATCAACACCCGCGGCTATTACGGGCACGAATTCGAGTACGTGCAGCAGCGCGCCAGGTTCCAGACGGAGTACCGCACCACCATTGACGATGTCCCCGTGACGAAAATGCTCGAAGACCGGGTCACTGTTCGACAGGCCTCATACAATTTCCTGATGTACTGCATGCCCAACGGCGAATTCTGGCGCCCGTATATCACCGCCGGCTTGCAGATGTACAACTTCGGCGCGCCCCGGTTCGAAGAGTGGCCTGGCGGCGGTTCGAGGAACTACGGCGTCAACTGGGGTGGCGGACTCAAGCTCAAGTTCGGCCGCGCTCTGCTCCGCTTCGACTTCCGGGACTACATCGGCGGCAAGCCCTATCACCTGAAGTTCGAGGAGAGACTCGAAAATTTCAGCACCAAGGACAACTCCGGCGGCTCCATACACAACCGGCAACTGACGGTAGGCCTGGGTATCACATTTTGACCATATTGGACGCGCCCGGCCCAACGGAAACCGCGGAGCTCTTGGGAGCCGGGCCACATGCGTGGCCCGTCATCGACACAAGCAGAAACGCCGCCCGCTGTACCCGGCCGTCCGGTTCAGTATCCGCCGCCGAAGCGCCCGGGGTAATGGTGCATCATCAGACTGAACAGCGCTCCAGCTTTCTGCCTTTGCTGCGGAGTCAGCGTCGAGTAGAACTGCGCGAACCCGTGCGCCTTGATGGCCGCCAGTTGACCCATTAGCTGGCCCTGGGCTTGGGCGAGCTGCTGCACCTGCTGTTCGAACTCCGGCCCGGTGGCGCCCGATTCCAGCAATTGCCGCATTTGAAGCCTGTTCTGCCGCAACTGCTGGAAGATCGGTTTCGACTCCTGCATTGACTGCTGAATGATGGTTTGCATCTGAGTGCGCTGGTCAGGCGTGAGATCGAGAACGATTGCGACCTGGTCGAGCCTCTTCGCCATGCGCTGGCCCGGCTGTCGATCCTCCGGCGGCTGCGTTTGCCCGAGCATCAAACCGGCGGCCAGCGCTGCCGCGGCGGCGTAGCGTACAAACATCCCTCTCATGGCATCCCCTCCTGCTACGTGTGACGGTGCGCGGCAGGCCCGCGATTCGCACCCAACTCGCAAAAGCCATTTACAACCGGCCGAAACCTCCAAGGCTATAATCGGAGAGTGAGATTTTCCTACTTGGGTGTTGTCCTGGCCGCGATTTCCATTGCGGCCTGTAGCCGGAACGTTCAGAGCGAGGCGGCTGTGCGGCAGGGCGTAATCGATTACCTCTCCTCGAGGACCGATTTGAATATTTCCCAAATGCAAGTGGACATCAGTTCTGTCTCATTCCGCCAGAATGAGGCCGACGTGGTTGTCTCGTTCCGCCCTAGAGGCGGCAGCGCCGACGCGGGCATGCAGATGCGGTACACACTCGGGCTTGAGGGGAACCGCTGGGTCGTAAAGGGTAAAGGCTCGGGCTCGCACGCACAGACGTCCAGCCCGGAGCAAGGGACCGGAGGCGAACTGCCGCCCGGCCATCCACCGATGGGCTCGGCGCCCGCGCCTGAAACCACAAAATGAAACGCGTGGCGGTACTGGGCGGAGGCCCCGCCGGAGCTTTTGCCGCCGAGCGCCTTGCCTCAGCCGGTCTGGACACCATTGTTCTGGACGAGAAGTTGGCTTGGGAAAAGCCGTGCGGCGGCGGCTTGACCTTCAAGGCTTACGACCGCTACCCTTTTCTGTTCCATAACGACACCCCGAAACGATTCGTCACCGATACTCTACTTGTCGCTCCGCGCGCCGGCGCCGCGCGCCTCTCGCTGCGGAAGCCGCTGGTCATCTACTCCCGGCTCGACCTCAACCGCATGCTGCTCGAGCGCGCCTCCCGCGCGGGGGCACGCATCGAGAAAACCCGCGTGCTCGAAGTGACGCGCAACGGCAACTGGGCGATCCGGACAACCGGCGGGACAATCGAGGCCGATTTCTGTATCGTCGCCACCGGGGCGCGGAACTCGCTTAAAAATATGGGGACCCGCCTGACCCCGGCCGACACCATGCGCGCGCTCGGCTATTACGTCCCTGGCGACCAGAAGCACATCGATATCCAGTTCCTGCCGCAACTCGAGGGATATATTTGGGTGTTTCCGCGCTGCGGCCATCTCTCGGTGGGGATTTGCGGCAAGGGAGTCCCGGCGCAGGATCTGCGGCTCCGCCTCGAACGGTTCATGGAAGAGCGGCGGATCTCCACGAAGGACGGCCGGTTCTACAGCCATCTGCTGCCCTCGCTGGGTTCGTCGGGGTGGCGCAACAATCGAGTTGCGGGCCAAGGCTGGCTTGCCGTGGGCGACGCTGCCGGGCTGGTGGATCCTATCACCGGCGAAGGCATCTACTACGCCATGCGGTCGGGCGATCTGGCCAGCCAGGTGGTGCTCTCCGATGCCCACCCGCCGGCCGAGAAGCACCGCGCGTACAGAGCGCTGCTGGTGCGGGACTTCGCGGCCGATCTCGCCTACGGAGCCGCCATCGCGCGCCGCTTTTTCTTAGGTAAGTTTCTGTTCCGCTCCGTGCCGGAGCGCATGGTCGCCTTCCTGCGGCGCAGCCCGCGCTTTTACGATTTGATGCAGGATCTGTTCGCCGGCACGCAACCCTACTCCAGCCTGAAGAACAGGCTCCTGCGAAACCTGCACGGAACGTTTCTCGACATTTTCTTAAATCTTCTTTTTCATCGTCCTGAAGTAGCGGAGGAGAACCAGGTATGACGCGGTCCAAGGCGCTGTTCGAGCGCGCGCAGAAGTCCATTCCGGGGGGTGTGAACTCACCCGTGCGGGCCTTCCGGGGCGTCGGCGGCACGCCGCCGTTCGTCGTGCGGGGCCAGGGCTCGCACATCGTGGATGCGGACGGAAAGGAGTACGTGGATTACGTCTGCTCCTGGGGGCCGCTGCTGCTTGGCCACCGCCACCCGGAAATCGTCGAGGCGCTCAACCGCGCATTGGAAACAGGCACCTCCTTCGGCATCCCCACAGAAGGCGAAGTGGAACTCGCCGAGGCCATCTGCGAGGCCGTCCCGTCCATCGAGATGGTGCGGCTGGTCAACTCCGGCACCGAGGCAACGATGAGCGCGCTGCGCCTGGCGCGCGCCGCCACCGGCCGCGACCTCATCGTGAAATTCGAGGGCTGCTATCACGGCCACGTGGACTCGCTGCTGGCGAAGGCCGGCTCCGGAGTCGCCACGCTCGGCATTCCGGATACGGCCGGAGTGCCCCAATCCTTCGCCGCCACAACGGTCACTCTGCCATTCAATAACGTACAAGCGCTCGCGGAGTGCTTCGACGTTTACAAAGACAAGATCGCCGCGGTGATTGTCGAGCCGGTTGTGGGCAACATGGGTTGCGTCCCGCCAGCGCCCGGCTTCCTTCAGGCACTGCGGGAGACAACGGCCCGCAACGGCGCGCTGCTGATTTTCGACGAGGTGATGACCGGTTTCCGCGTGGCCTATGGCGGGGCGCAGGAACTGTATGGAATCCGCCCGGATCTGACCACGCTGGGCAAGGTGCTCGGGGGCGGGCTGCCGATTGGCGCTTACGGCGGGCGGCGCGATCTGATGTCGATGGTCGCTCCCTCCGGTCCGGTTTACCAGGCCGGAACGCTGTCGGGCAATCCGCTGGCCGTGTCCGCGGGCCTGGCGATGCTGCGCTACCTGAAATCGCACCCCGAGGTTTACACCCAACTGGAGGCCCGGACGGCGCGTTTGGCTGCCGCCGCGCCTTCCAGCATCACCGTGAACCGCGTCGGCTCGATGTTTACTTTCTTCTTCACCTCCGAGCCGGTAACGGATTTTGACAGCGCGATGAAATCCGACCGCGCCCGATTTGCGGAATTCCATCGCTGGATGCTGGAACGCGGCTTCTACCTGCCGCCGTCGCAGTTCGAGGCGGCTTTTGTCTCGGCGGCGCACACGGAAGAGGACATCGAGCGCACCGTCGAGGCCGCGCGCGCCTGGTTCAGCAAACAGGCGTAGCCGCTACCAGATATGAGAAGCAACCACTTCCGGGCGTTCGGGAGTCCGGATCAGGACGTTGACCCGGATGACCATCTGGCAATTCTTGTCTGGCGACCAACCTTCCACCGTGCTCAGCACCCTTTCCAGCTCTCCCTTGTTGGTGACCAGTTCCCCGGCGGCCATGGTCCCGTAATGCGACAGCCCAACGACTCCCAGGAGCGGTTCCCCGGTGCGGGAGCGGATCAGCCGGGAGATGATGGCATAGTCGACATAGGAATCCGGCAACCCTCTGGGCAGGGCCCCTATGGATGCCACTTCCTTGTTTTCCTGCTGGTCAAAAACCGTGAGTACCGAATTCACGACGTAACGCAGCTCACGCATTAACGACGCCGCCCATTGGGACCCTCCTATAAGGACCGACGGGGTGCTGCGCAATTCAGCAAAAGTCATTTCGTTGCCCCGGCGAATCACGCAAGCCTTTTCCCGCGCCTGAAAGAGTCCGTAGACGTAGGCGACGGCATGCGCGTCGCCGATTCCGACGTAGTTGTACGGCTCCGGGATGATTACGGCCGAATAATGCCTGTCGACCCTGGTCGTGGCGCCCGGCGGAGGCGCCGTTCCGGGTTTGTAGGTGAGAACGAGTTCATCCGCCTCTTCCCCGAAAATGTTGAAAACTTTAGGGTGAGCCACGCAGAGGGTGATGGTCTTGGGGCTTTGCAAGAATGGCTGCCAAAAGCTTTCAAAGGCGGATGGCGGCCTGCCAAGCAAAGTGTAAAGCGCCACGGCAGCCAGTAGGACCAGAGCAATGCCGCCTCCCACCAGCAGGGCGGTGCGGCTTCGCTTAGGTGCGGGAGGGAGCGCCGGGCGCGGGTGAATCCAGTGGAATTCGGGAGAGTAGGTGCCTACAGGGATTTCGATCCGGACCGTCGCGGAGTCCCCAGCCTCGTCAAAATACTGAGCCAACCGCCGGCGGACCTCATTCAGCTTGGCGCGGACGATGGAATCCTGGCCCGTGTCGTAGTCCAGGGGCCGGCCGAATATCTCCTGGCCGATTACGCGCTCTTTGAGCTCCTCGACGTTCCCCTCCAGAGCATGGTGGACCAGATGAACCAGGATTTCCTGCGATCGCTTGCTGGAACGGAAAGCGGGACTGCGCAGAATCTCATCCAACTGTGCAAGGATCGCGCTGCGGCTCGGCGGGTCGGTCCGGTTTTCCACGCGGTTGTTTTCCAATAGCATAACGGTCCGAAAAGCCCCGTTCCGCGGGACGTTACGCGACGTTCGAAGCGGCCGTTACAAGCCGCTACAAGCTTGAAAAGAGCGCCACACCAATATATACCACTTCTACCCAGAAGCGCTCGTGGTTTGTCCATCCTCAGCTTTCAAGGAGGAAGGGGGCAAACGAACGCTCTGATCTAAAAGGGAGGAAAGAGGTGAAGATGAATCTAAGAACAGCTCTCGCCTTGTTCGTCTCACTCCTCCTGGTGACCACCTGTGCGTGGCCGCAAGCCAGCACGGGCACGGTCTCGGGGACGGTGCGGGACCAGAGCGGAGCAGTCATACCGAATGTTCCGGTGACAATCACGAACACCGGGACGAATGTCAGTATTCCGGGGCGTACCAACGAAGCCGGCCGGTACTACTTCCCCGGCGTCTCGCCCGGCACGTACCGCATCGTGGTGGAGTCGCCCGGAATGAGGAAATATGAAGCAACTTTTACCGTCCAGGTGCAACAGAGTGTTGTTATCGACCCCGTGCTCACGCCTGGCGAAACGACCACGACGATTGAGGTGACCGACGTTACGCCCATGGTGGTCACCGACAACGCCACAGTGGGCCACGTGCTTGAGCGCGCGCGCGTCGAGCAGTTGCCGATCGCCAGCCGCGACCTCAAGGTCCTGTTGTCGGCCATGCCGGAAATCGAAAACGTACGGGCATTCGGAGCACCCGAGGGTTCGATGGAATTCGTTCTCGACGGCGCCCCGATGGTCAACCGGCGGTGGGCCAACCACGCCACCATGCAGGGCATGCTCGATTCGATTCAGGAGTTTAGAGTCGAGACCAGCACCCCCTCGGCCAAGTACAGCAGGCCGGCGTCGGTGGTCATGTCCACCAAGAGCGGATCCAACGAATTTCACGGGACTGCTTTCGAGACCCACCGCAACAACGCCATCGGTCTCGCCCGTAGAAGAGAACAAATGACCAGCGACGCGCCGAAGTACATCCGCAACGAGTTCGGACTTTCGGGCGGCGGTCCGGTGATTCTGCCAAAGATTTACGACGGCAGGAACAAGACCTTCTGGTTCGCCGCATGGGAAACCTCTCGGACAGTCAGGGGCGTGAGCCAAAGCTTCAACGTGCCAACGTTGGCCATGCGGCAAGGCGATTTCAGCGGCCTGCAGACTTCCGACGGCTGGACTCCCGTTCTCTACGACCCGTGGAGCACCGGACCGGCAGAGAATAACTACGCCCGGGTTCCGTTCGCCGAAGACGGGGTGATGAACAAAATCCCGCTATCGCGGATGAGCCCGGTGGCGAAGTACCTGTTCAGCGTCACGCCGGAACCGACCACAGCCGACAATCCCCTGGTGGCGCGCAACTGGTACGGCACCTACAACCGGCGGTCTATCGGCTACAACTTCTCTATGAAAGTGGACCACCACTTCTCGGAGAAGGACCAGATCTACGTCCGGTACTCGCAGAAGAACAGCACCGACAACGAGCCCTTCAGCAGCCAAAGGATGCTGAACGACGCCGTCGGCTACACGGCTCTGGAAGTGCCGACGAAAACCCTGTCGTTCAACTATGTGCGAACGATTTCGCCCACCTTCTTCAACGAGTTGAACATCAGCGGGTACTACAGCAGGTACTACAACGAACCGCCGGTGATCACTCCTCCGGATGGATATGCAACCTGGCAGGATTATCTCGGCATGCCGAATCCGTTCAATTCCAGCTACTTCCCGAAGTTTACGGAGCTCGGCATCGGCAATTACGCGTTCAACAATAATGCCCCTCAGAACTACCACAACGGCTACATCGTCATCGACGACAACGCCACAAAGCTGATCGGCAAGCACGAGCTGCAGTTCGGGTTCCATTACCGCTACGACCAGAACAACCAGTTCCCGCAGCAGTGGCATGCCGAGGGCATGAACAAGGCCGGCACCGGTGCGACCGCGCTCTACGATCCGAGTGCCAGCACCCCGACCAATCCGGTTGCCCTGAACAGGACCGGACACAATATCGCCAACTTGTTCATCGGCCAGCTCATTTACGAGAGCTGGATGAACCGCGGTTGGTACAACATGCGCGAGCGTGACTATGCGCTCTACATCAACGACACCTACCGGGTAACGCCTCGCCTGACCTTGAACCTGGGTCTGCGCTGGGAATACTGGCCGGTTCCTCGGGACAAGTACAACGGCCTCGTCACGTTCGACCCAGCCACCAAGACCGTCGTAACGGGCGCCCCGCTGGAGGAGTTCTACCGGCGGATGCTCACGGTTCCGTCGGTGGTGGCTCGCTACCAGGAAATTGGGGCGAAGTTCGCGGATTATAAGACGGCGGGCTTCCCCGAAACGCTGATGACAGGTTCGAAAGGCGACTTCGGGCCTCGGGCGGGCTTCGCGTACCGCGCTTTGGAAGGCAAGAAGGCTCTTGTCCTCCGGGGCGGCTACAGCCTGTCCTACTACCCGGTACCTTCGTACAAGTGGATGGACAACGACCGCGGCAACGTCCCGTTCAACGCGGGCTTCGTCAACAACCCGACCTCCGCGGCCCAGACTCCAGACGGGCTGCCCAACCTGCCCATCCGCTCGATTCCGACGATCGTCGCGGGGGTGAATTCCCGGGATGCCGTCACCCTCGACAAGGTGACTTCGATTTCCCGCGGCACGGGCAGCATGCAGTATTTCGGCCCCGACCTGCCTACCTCCCGCGTACACTCGTGGAATTTCACCATCGAGAAGGAGATCATGGAGTACACGGTCACCCGCGTACGCTACGTGGGTAACAAGGGCAGCAACCTGGAGCAGTACTACAACTACAACAACGCCCCCAGCGATTACATCTGGTATGTGACCACGGGCCAGCCCAAGCCGACCGGTGAATTCGCGCCGGTCGCAATGAGGCCCTTCGACCAGACCACTTTCGGAACATTGCGGGAATTCCGCAAGACCGGCTATACACGCTTCAACGGAATGGAGTTCGAGGTTGAGCGCCGTTACCACAAGGGCGTGGGATTCCAGCTGGCCTACATCGTGGGCAACACGATGACCAACATGTCGGACGTGCCCGACACCAGCGTGTTCCTGCCGGGCGCGGTGCCCTCGGACTACGAGGAGCGCAGCCGGTTCCTCAACTACCGGCGCGACACAGGCATCCCGAAGCACCGGGTGAAGTGGAACTTCCTCGTCGATCTGCCCTTCGGCAGAGGCAAGCCGCTTCTCAGCAATATCCATCCCGTGGTCGACAAGGTCGTGGGCGGCTGGCAGTTGTCCGGCATCGGAACGATCCGCAGCAACTACTTCAGCCTGCCGACGGGAATCTATCCCACCACGGGCAATCCGATTGAAATCTACGGCTACAAGTACCCCATCCAGGACTGCCGCAGCGGCGTTTGCCAGCCCGGCTACCTGTGGTGGAACGGGTACATTCCTCCGCACCAGATCAACACTCCGAACGGCATTATGGGCGTTCCGGAGAACTACAAGCCGGCTGGGCAACCGCTGATCCCGCACGGCGACCCGAACTATCCGACCAACCTGCATGGGACAAACACTACGTGGGTGACACTGCAGAATGGACAGCGCCAGCAGGTCACCTACAACGACAACCTGCATCCCTGGAGGAATCAGTACTTCCCGGCGAACCGCACCTGGAATATGGATGCCAGCCTGGTGAAGAACATCCCGATCTGGGAGAGCATCAGCGCCCGGTTCAGTGCTGATTTCTTCAATGTGTTCAACAACCCTGGCAACCCGACCAGCATCAGCCAGGAAGGGATCCTGAACACCAGGAACTCCGGCCAGGATCCTCGCTCGATTCAGTTGAGCCTGCGCTTGCACTGGTAGCAAGCACCCACTACCCCCAGGGGGCCTCGAAAGAGGCCCCCTCTTTCTAGAAGGAAACGATATGAAAGCAAGCGCGCACTGTGTGATGGCGATGAGCCTTGTCCTGTTCCTGACAGGCTGTTCCGGGCGCGGGAAGGAACATGGTGCGCCGGCTACGCTTGTTCGCTTTGACTCCACTTTCGATTTCGATCGCCTCTCGCTGAAGCTTGCCGACGCCGCGCTGACCCACCAGGAAACGCTGCGGATCACAACCGCAATTGCCGAAGGGAATTCGCTGCCGGAGGTTGTAATCCGGCCGCGCATGGGCAAGTGGGACCTGTCCGGCCGCCAGTACATTCTCTTCAACGTGAAGAATACGGGCCTGCACGAGTTGCATCTGAGCTGCTGGCTGGAGCCGGCCAAACCCCACAGAATGGAGCTGTTTCCAAGGGAAGAGAAACCTTGCTACCTGAAAATCTATCCCACGCGATGGACATTCGACACTCCCGTTGAGCTGCACGGTTTTCTCCAGGCCGCGCCCGGCGACCCGCCGCTAGTGAACCCGCACAACATCGCCGGAGTGGGCATCTCCGTCTTAAATGCAGATCAGAAACACAGCATTGATATTTCCGAAATTCAGGCTGGGGGATGGATGACGAATCTCAAGGCAGCAACCTTCTTTCCATTTATCGACGAGTACGGACAGTACAGCCACGAGGACTGGCCGGGGAAGATCCATTCCCTGAAGGACTTTGTTAGGAACCGCCAGGCCGAAGAACGCGAACTGGCAGCCGACCCCGGACCAGTAGACCGGAGCGCCTACGGCGGGTGGACCCGCGGTCCCCAGCTTGCGGCCACGGGCTTCTTCCGCGTCGAGAAGTACGGAGACAAGTGGTGGTTTGTGGACCCGGAGGGATACCTGTTCTGGTCGTTCGGCCTCTGCATGACGCGCAGCGTGAACGAGGGTCCCGACTCGCTGGTGAATCGGAACGTAACCCCGCTAACCGGGCGTGAGCACTACTTCCGCAACCTGCCCCCCGAAGATTCCGTGCTCGGGCAGTTCTATGGCACCGGCAACTGGGCGCCCCGCGGGTATTACAAGGGCCGCACGCCATACAGGACCTACGACTTCGCCAAAGCGAACCTGTTCAGGAAATACGGCCCGAATTGGCCTGCCATCTACAACGAGCTTGTCCATCGCCGTTTTCGAAGCTGGGGCATCAACACGCTGGGCCACCGCTCCGACCGCCAGATCCTGATGCTGCGCAATACCCCGTACGTGGCTTCGATTGACTTCGAAGACGCAAGATTTATCGAGGGATCGGAGGCTTTCGTAACCAGGTTCTTCGACGTGTTCGATCCCAGCTTCCGCAAGGCGCTGCGCGCGGCCCTGGACGCCGAACGCGGCGTATCGATTGGGGATCCCTGGTGTCTTGGGTTCTTCGTCAACCATGAGATCGCGTGGGGCGAGGACGACACCGCCCTGGCGCTGGCAGCGCTTCGTTCTCCGGCGGATCAGCCGGCCAAGATAGGGTTTGTCCAGGATTTGAGGCGGAAGTACGGGACCGTTGCCAGGCTGAATGCCGCCTGGGATGCCTCTTTCGAGTCGTGGGATGAACTGCTGGCGGCTTCCTTCGAGCCTGACCGGCGCAAGGCCCGCGCCGATCTGCTGGCCTTCAACAAAAAAATCGCCGACACCTATTTCCGGATCGTGAGGCAGGAGCTGAAGTCCGCTGCGCCCAACCAGCTCTATCTGGGGTGCCGCTTCGCCGGCCGGCCCCCGCTGGTGCTCGAAGTTGCGGCCGCCTACACGGACGTGGTCAGCTTTAGCGTTTACGACTACACCGCGGAATACCTTCAGTTGCCCGGCGGGATAGACAAGCCAATTCTCATCAGCGAATTTCACTTCGGAGCGCTCGACCGCGGCCTCCTCTATCCCAGCCATCACACGATGGCGATCAACCAGCAGGACCGGGCGGCCCGCTTGATTTCCTTTGTCGAGGGAGCGCTGAAAAACCCGTACATCGTCGGGGCCCACTGGTTCCAGTATCGCGACGAACCGACCGCAGGTCGCGGCGATGGAGAGAACTACCAGTGCGGCTTCGTGGATATCTGCGATACCCCGTATCCGGAGACGATCCGGGCGGCAAGGCTTCTCAGCCGAACCCTGTATCCGTTTCGCATCGACGCTAACCGAGAAATCTCCTTGAGCCTCGCGCCGCAGCTCCGATAGGCCGGGCGCCAAATCTCAGGCCCCGGTCTGCCGGCTCTCCGTAACTCCTCTGCCGGTTCCCTGCCCCTTCCACGAATCGCACTCGAGGCTAGCTCGGCAGTCCCGGTGGCGCCTGGCCCCTCGGCAAAGTTCAGGCCTTTCCGGGCGGAAACAAAGGCCCCTGCCGGTTCTGGTGAGCAACCGCTTGGAAACGGATAAAAACAAAAAAGCCCCTGAGGTTTCTCTCCCTAGGGGCTTTTTGTTCTAATTCGGGCGACGTCCTACTCTCCCACACGCTCCCGCGTGCAGTACCATCGGGGCTGAAGGGCTTAACTTCCGTGTTCGGGATGGGAACGGGTGTGACCCCTTCGCTACGATCACCCAAAAGCTTGTCAGAAACGAATATTGACGGGCGCTTCGCGCTTGGAAACCCTGTGTTCACGATAAATTTTATGGTCAAGCCGAACGGGCTATTAGTAACGGTAAGCTCAACGTGTTACCACGCTTCCACATCCGTCCTATCAAACTGGTAGTCTACCAGTGCCCTTCTTACCTTTCGGTTGGGAGATCTTATCTTGGGGATGGCTTCGCGCTTATATGCTTTCAGCGCTTATCCAGACCGAACTTCGCTACCCAGCTGTGCCGCTGGCGCGACAACTGGATCACAAGAGGTTCGTCCACCCCGGTCCTCTCGTACTAAGGGCAGCTCCCCTCAAATCTCCTACGCCCACCACAGATAGGGACCGAACTGTCTCGCGACGTTCTGAACCCAGCTCACGTACCGCTTTAATAGGCGAACAGCCTAACCCTTGGGAGATTCTACACCCCCAGGATGCGATGAGCCGACATCGAGGTGCCAAACCGGAGCGTCGATGTGAACTCTTGACTCCGATCAGCCTGTTATCCCCGGCGTACCTTTTATCCGTTGAGCGATGGCCCTTCCATACAGAACCACCGGATCACTAAGGCCTGCTTTCGCACCTGCTTGACTTGTAGGTCTCGCAGTCAACCTGGTTTATGCCTTTGCACTCGACCGCTGATTTCCAAACAGCGTGAACCAAGCTTCGCGCGCCTCCGTTACCGTTTAGGAGGCGACCGCCCCAGTCAAACTACCCGCCTATCAGGGTCCCTCTCCCGGATTACGGGAGTAGGTTAGAACCACAGAACGATCAGGGTGGTATCTCACCGTTGGCTCCCCCGAGTCCGAAAACCCGGGTTCAAAGCCTCCCACCTATCCTGCGCAAACCGCCCCATAGTCCACTGATAGGGTATAGTAAAGGTGCACGGGGTCTTTCCGTCTAGTGGCGGGCACCCGGCGTCTTCACCGGGACCACAAGTTCGCCGGGCGGGTTGTTAAGACAGTCCTCAGATCGTTACGCCATTCGTGCAGGTCGGAACTTACCCGACAAGGAATTTCGCTACCTTAGGACCGTTATAGTTACGGCCGCCGTTCACCGGGGCTTCAGTTCGAAGCTTCGCCTTGCGGCTAACCTCTCCCTTTAACCTTCCGGCACCGGGCAGGCGTCAGCCCCTATACGTCGTTTTCGACTTTGCAGAGACCTGTGTTTTTGTTAAACAGTCGCCTGAGGCATTTCACTGCGGCCCCACCGGAGTGAGGCACACCTTCTCCCGAAGTTACGGTGCTAATTTGCCTAGTTCCTGAACAACCCATCACCCGAGCGCCTGAGAATACTCATCTCGTCCACCTGTGTCGGTTTGTGGTACGGGTACCTTGACCCTCCTTAGAGGCTTTTCCTGGCGGGCGACCGGGCGGATTTTCCTCTCCCGGCCTCCTGCTCACCTCTCTTTGGAACCATTGCGCAGAGAGGCCTGCAGTCCGCGTCCCCCCATCGGTCTTTATCGGGCCAAGGTAGTCACGGAATGTTGACCGTGTGTCCATCAGCTACGCCTTTCGGCCTCGCCTTAGGCCCCGACTAACCCTGAGCGGATTAACCTTTCTCAGGAATCCTTAGACTTTCGGCGACCAGGGTTCTCACCTGGTTTCTCGCTACTTATGCTGGCAGAGTCACTTCCGAACGCTCCACCGGTCCTCTCGGTCCGCCTTCACCGCGTTCAGAACGCTCTCCTACCGCCAGCGGTTTCCCGCTGACCCATAACTTCGGTACTGCACTTGAGCCCCGTTGGATTGTCGGCACCGAGCGGCTCGACCAGTGAGCTATTACGCTTTCTTTAAAGGATGGCTGCTTCTAAGCCAACCTCCTGGCTGTCTGAGCCTCTCGACTTCCTTTCCCACTTAGTGCAGATTTGGGGACCTTAGTTGATGGTCTGGGCTGTTTCCCTTTTGACAACGAAGCTTAGCCCCCGCTGTCTGACTCCCGCGCTTTCGTCCGCGGCATTCGGAGTTTGGTTGAATTCGGTAACCTGGGAAGGCCCCTAGTTCATCCAGTGCTCTACCGCCGCGGCGGACCACGCGAGGCTAGCCCTAAAGCTATTTCGGAGAGAACGAGCTATCACGGAATTTGATTAGCCTTTCACCCCTACCCTCAGCTCATCCAAGCTGTTTTCAACCAACACTGGTTCGGACCTCCATCCGCTGTTACACGGATTTCATCCTGGCCAAGGGTAGATCATCCCGCTTCGCGTCTATTCCCAGCGACTAAACGCCCTATTCAGACTCGCTTTCGCTACGGCTCGCTTTCGCTTAACCTCGCCACTGAGAATAACTAGCCAGCTCATTATTCAATAGGCACGACGTCAGGCATTCTCCTTGCGGAGCATAGCCCTCCGACTGCTTGTAGGCGTGCGGTTTCAGGTACTATTTCACTCCCCTAGCAGGGGTCCTTTTCACCTTTCCCTCACGGTACTAGTTCACTATCGGTCGCAAGTGAGTATTTAGCCTTGCCGGATGGTCCCGGCGGATTCCCGCAAGGTTCCACGTGCCCCGCGGTACTTAGGGACCACTAGAAGGAGGATTGCATTTTCACTTACGGGGCTGTCACCCTCTATGGCCGGCCTTTCCAGACCGTTCAGTTAACGCTTTCCTATCCCTCGTTTAACCTCGTGCGAGCCGAACCGGTCTCCCGCTTCGTCTCCACGAGATTATTGTGGCCCTGCAACCCCAGGCTCTCCTTTCGAATCGCCTGGTTTAGGCTCTTCCGATTTCGCTCGCCACTACTTTCGGAATCACGGTTGTTTTCTTTTCCTCTGGGTACTGAGATGGTTCACTTCCCCAGGTTCGCCTCCTGCAGCTATGGATTCACTACAGGATGATGGATGTTCGCATCCATCGGGTTCCCCCATTCGGAGATCCCCGGGTCACAGTGTGCTTGCCACTACCCGAGGCTTATCGCAGCTAGCCACGTCCTTCATCGCCTACTTGCGCCAAGGCATCCACACGCACGCCCTTAGTAGCTTGACCATAAAATTTACCTTGAACACAGAGTGTTCCAGGCGCGCTACTATCGTCCCCCGCCGGCGTCTTCGCCCCGGCGGATGACGAACTTGTGCTTTAGTTGCCCGTCAATATTCAGTTTTCAAAGATCAACGACTTCCACGTCTGTTGCCCGGAAGTCAGAAATCAACAATCGGCTCTATCTTCTCCGATTCTTGACCTCTGATTTCCGTGCCATGGTGGGCCTGGGTAGAGTTGAACTACCGACCTCACCCTTATCAGGGGTGCGCTCTAACCACCTGAGCTACAGGCCCGTTCGCTTGCTATGCTTCGGCCAGCCTCTGGTGGAGCTGATCGGAGTCGAACCGACGACCTCCTGATTGCAAATCAGGCGCTCTCCCAGCTGAGCTACAGCCCCTGGTAAGTCTTGAGGCCGGCTGGACGCGGCCCGGGCTACGCCCAGGCCTTCCCTTCTGATCCCGAAATCCAAGTGGAGAACACTGAGGGCGAGAGCTCTACCAGCCGGATAACCGGCCGGGAGCTGCTTTGGAGTGGAACGGCTGCCAACGCATCGCGTTGACTCCACCCACGTTCTCTCTTAGAAAGGAGGTGATCCAGCCGCAGGTTCTCCTACGGCTACCTTGTTACGACTTCACCCCAATCATGGATCATACCTTGGGCCGCTGCCTCCCTTGCGGGTCAGCCTGCGGACTTCTAGTACAATCCACTTTCGTGATGTGACGGGCGGTGTGTACAAGGCCCGGGAACGTATTCACGGCGCCATGCTGATGCGCCATTACTAGCGATTCCAGCTTCACGCAGGCGAGTTGCAGCCTGCGATCCGAACTGAGAACGGTTTTTTCCGATTGGCTCCCCCTCGCGGGTTCGCAGCGGTCTGTACCGTCCATTGTAGCACGTGTGTAGCCCTGGACATAAAGGCCATGATGACTTGACGTCATCCCCACCTTCCTCAAGCTTATCGCTCGCGGTCCCCTGCGAGTTCCGCCTTTCGGCATGGCAACACAGGGCAAGGGTTGCGCTCGTTGCGGGACTTAACCCAACATCTCACGACACGAGCTGACGACAGCCATGCAGCACCTCGACTCACGTCCCTTGCGGGAAAGGGGTATTTCTACCCCGGGCATGAGCCGTTCGAGCCCAGGTAAGGTTCTTCACGTTGCGTCGAATTGAACCACATGCTCCACCGCTTGTGCGGGCCCCCGTCAATTCCTTTGAGTTTCAGCCTTGCGACCGTACTCCCCAGGCGGCGGACTTAACGCGTTAGCTCCGGCACGGACAGAATGAACTGCCCACACCAAGTCCGCATCGTTTAGGGCGTGGACTACCAGGGTATCTAATCCTGTTTGCTCCCCACGCTTTCGTATCTCAGCGTCAGTAATGGTCCAGAAAGCCGTCTACACCGCCGGTGTTCCTCCTGATATCTACGCATTTCACCGCTACACCAGGAATTCCGCTTTCCTCTCCCACACTCTAGCCCTGCAGTTTTCGGCGCACCCTCCCAGTTGAGCCGGGAGATTTCACACCGAACTTACAGAACCGCCTACATACTCTTTACGCCCAGTAATTCCGAACAACGCTTGCTGCCTACGTATTACCGCGGCTGCTGGCACGTAGTTAGCCGCAGCTTCTTCTGCAGGTACCGTCATTATCGTTCCTGCCGAAAGAGCTTTACACCCCGAAGGGCTTCATCGCTCACGCGGCGTCGCTGCATCAGGGTTTCCCCCATTGTGCAAGATTCCCCACTGCTGCCTCCCGTAGGAGTCTGGCCCGTGTTTCAGTGCCAGTGTGGCCGTGTGCCCTCTCAGGCCGGCTACCGATCTTCGCCTTGGTGAGCCATTACCCCACCAACTAGCTAATCGGCCGCGGGCTCCTCCTTCAGCGCCTTTCGGCTTTCCCCTCTCGGGCTTATGCGGTATTAGCCCCGGTTTCCCAGGGTTATTCCCCACTAAAGGGTAGATGACCCACGTGTTACTCACCCGTACGCCACTTTACTCAGGGGATTGCTCCCCCTTTCTCGTTCGACTTGCATGTGTTAGGCGCGCCGCCAGCGTTGATTCTGAGCCGGGATCAAACTCTCGTTTGATTCCGTAGAGTAGTGATCGCCTCAGTTGAACTCGGATCTCCGAGGTTCAAAAGTGCGCCCAACCAGATTTTCAAAGATCTTTGCAGCCTGCCCGGGATCCCGCAGGAAGCCAAGCCTGCTGCAAGGCCTCAAAAGCCGTTTAAACCGCACTCCGCCACGCTCTATTGTTCGGAGCGGAGACTCTTGCGGTTCAAGAAACCGTCAAAGAGCTTTTGGAAGGTTCTTGCTACCGACGCACTTGCGCGTCGGCCTTTTCCTTCGCCGTCATTAATCCTACCACCCAACCCTCCCCAGCGCAAGTGGCCGGGGCCTCCTCAGGTGGTTCCGGATTAGCGGCTTCTCAACTCAGTTTAGCAAAAACTAAATCGATCCGCAAACCCTGCCGCCCTTGCTCGTTCCGGGGCGCGCTTCTATTTCCTTCCGCTTTGCCAAACCCTGGAACGTTTACGGGCGACTTCCATTAAACTAGCAAATCCAAAACATCGATGCAACATCCCGAGGCAAAAAAATCAATGCGGCTTGCAATTCGTTGAAATCCGGGCGGTTTCTGAACCCAAAAACCCGCTTCCGCCGCTCCACCTGGCCGTCCCGCCGGCTTCCGTTTCCGCCTCCGTCCGCTTGGCTTTTCGGGCTCCCCCTCTGTTGGCGTAGAATTAAACAATCTATGCTCGGTTCCGATCAGGATTTCTATCGTATTCAGAAGCTCCCGCCTTACGTTTTCGCGGTCGTAAATGAGAGAAAAGCCCAGTTGAGGGCCCAGCAGCTCGATGTCGTCGATCTCGGGATGGGCAACCCCGACGGCGCCACCCCCGAATTGGTCGTTAGAAAACTTCAGGAAGCCGCAAGAGACGCCCGCAATCACCGCTATTCGATGTCACGGGGCATCCCGCGGCTCCGGCAGCAGATTGTGGCGCGCTACAAGGCCAACTATGGCGTCGAGCTCGATCCCGAAAAAGAAGCCATCGTCACCATGGGCGCCAAGGATGCCCTTGCCCACCTTCTGTTTGCCGTCATCGGCCCCGGGGATGTCGTGGTCTCCCCCAATCCCGCCTACCCCATCCACCAGTACGGAGTCATTATGGCCGAGGGAAGCGCCTGCATGCTGCCCATGCCCACCCCGGAGGAGTTTCTGAACCGCCTGGAGGACCTCCACCGCACGGCCGCCGTGAAGCCCAAGGCAATCCTGATCTCGTTCCCCCACAATCCCACCACGCACTGCGTCGACTTGGACTACATGAAAGAGATTGTCCGCCTGGCTGCCCACCACGGCACAATGGTGGTCCACGATTTCGCCTACGCCGACCTGTGCTTCGACGGCTACAAGGCCCCCAGCATCCTTCAGGTCGACGGAGCCAAGGAAGTCGCCGTCGAGATCTTTTCGATGTCGAAGAGTTACAACATGGCGGGATGGCGGGTCGGCTTCTGCCTGGGCAACCCAAAAATGATAGCCGCGCTGGCCCGCATAAAAAGCTACCTGGATTACGGCGTTTTCCAGCCAATTCAGATCGCCGCCATTCTGGCGCTCAGGGAATGCGAGGAAGATACCAAGAAAATCTGCGCGATTTACCAGAACCGGCGTGACGTCCTTGTGGCCGGCCTGAACAGGGCGGGCTGGGAGATCACTCCTCCGCGCGGAACCATGTTCGCGTGGGCGCGCATTCCCGAGCGTTTTCAGGCCCTGGGCTCGCTGGAATTCTCCAAATTGTTGCTCGAGAAGGCGCTGGTCGCCGTGTCGCCCGGCATCGGCTTCGGCCCGCACGGCGAAGGTTACGTGCGGTTCGCCCTGGTGGAAAACGAGCATCGCACCCGGCAGGCTATCCGGTGCATCAAGCAGTTCCTGAAGGAGAGGGCATAGGGGCCACTCCGGTTGTGGCCCCCGACTCGCATATAATTCGGCTATGGCTGCCGTGCCTGAAGCGCAGGTTCCCGTTCTGCTGGACCTGTGGCAAATCCGGGGGCAGGATCTCGACCCCATGCTGGAAGAAGAGGTCCGCACCTGGCGCCAGGAACTCGATTGGGATTTTCAGCCATCGGCCGACCTGGTGCGCCGCTTCGTCGATGTGCATGCCCTGAACGGCTACGCGCTGCTCGTCGGGGACGAGGTGGTCGGCTATTCCTACTACGTCTGCGAGGACCACAAAGGGCTGGTGGGAGATCTCTACCTCCGGGCCAAGAACCGCACCGCCGACAACGAACACAGGCTGCTGGGCGCCGTCATCGAGCACCTGGTGCGGACCCCCTACGTCCGCCGCATCGAGTCGCAATTGATGCTGGCCCGCTATCTGCAACCCAGGCTGTTGCCCTCGGCCGCTTTCGCCCGGTCTTTCGAGCGGAACTTCATGGCTGTGGACGCCTCCGTCGCAACCAGCCTGCCCCCGCGCCGTCTCGAAGGCGTTGTCCTGGACCGCTGGAGCGAGCGCTGGCAGGACGAAACCGCCTCTCTCATAGCCTCCGCCTATCGCGGTCACATCGACAGCGAAATCAACGACCAGTACCGCTCAACCTCCGGTGCGCGCCGCTTTCTCTTCAACATCGTGCAGTACCCCGGCTGCGGGACGTTTTTCGAGCCGGCATCCTGCGTCGCTATCCAGACTCGCGACGGGCGGCTCTGCGGGGTTTCGCTGACGAGCATGGTGTCGAAGGAATCCGGCCACATCACTCAGATCTGCGTGGCGCCTTCGGTCAAGGGGAAGGGTGTCGGCTATGCAATGCTCCGCCACTCCCTGGAGGTCATGGCCCAATCCGGAGTAACGAAAGTCAGCCTCACGGTGACGGCGGCCAACACCGCAGCGGTCAGACTGTACTTGCGCGTGGGTTTCCGCCTCGTGCGCAGGTTCCACGCATTCGTTTGGAAGGGTTTTTAGCTTCTCGCCGCCGGCGCGGCTTTCAGCCCAGGTCCCGTTCGATCGCAGCGGCGATGCGCGTTGCCGCGGCCTCGACTCTGGCGAGATCCGGTCCCTCGACCATTACCCGCGCCAGCGGCTCCGTGCCTGAGAAGCGGACCAGAACCCGGCCTGCGCTCCCGAAATCCCGTTCCGCCGCGCGGATCTCCTCGTTCACCGCGGGCAGTTCCGAGAGGGGCTTCTTCGATTTGATCCTGACGTTCACCAGCCGCTGCGGATAGACTTCCAGCTCGCTGGTGAGCTCGTCCAGGTCGCTGCCTGCTTCCAGCACCGTGTCGATCACGCGCAGCGCCGTCAGCAATCCGTCCCCCGTGGTGGCGTACTCGGAGAAGATGATGTGTCCGGACTGCTCGCCTCCCAGCACCGCGCCGGTCCTCAGCATTTCCTCGAGCACGTACTTATCGCCCACCGGCGTCCGGAGCAGCTTGATGCCGCGCGCCGCCAGCGCTCGTTCCAACCCGAGATTCGACATCACCGTGGCTACCACCGCCGGTTGCCCGTCCGGTCCCGTAAGCCTGCCCTTTGCATGGAGCGCCTTCGCGCACATCAGCAGGACTGCGTCGCCGTCCACAACCTTCCCCGAACGCGAGACCAAGATGGCGCGGTCGGCATCGCCGTCGAAAGCCACGCCCACATCCGCACGGCAGTCCAACACTGTTTTTTGGAGCTTCTCGATGTGCAGCGCCCCGCATCCCAGGTTGATGTTGCGCCCGTCCGGACTGCACTCGATGGCGGTCACTCTGGCGCCCAGCCGTTCGAACAGTTTTGGCGCCAGCGCGGACGCCGCCCCGTTGCCGCAGTCGACCACCAGTTTCAAACCCGAAAGCGAACGGCCGAGCGTGGATGCCAGGTAGTCGATGTAGTGCTGGCCAAGTCCGGCGTCCGGCGTCAGCTCAACCGGTTGCGGCTCAACGCCCGCTTCCAGGAGCGCAAAGATTTCTTGCTCGACGGCGTGTTCCTGCTCGTCCGGGAGCTTGTATCCGGAATGGCCGAAAATCTTGATCCCGTTATCACGGTACGGGTTGTGGGAGGCCGAAATCATCACCCCGGCCACAAAGCTGTTCGTGCGGGTGAGGTAGGCCACTCCGGGAGTCGTGGTCACGCCGGCAAAGCGGACGGCAGCTCCGCGCTTCCGAAGCCCGCCGGCCACGTGCCCGGCGATCCAGGGGCTGGATTCCCGGGTGTCCATGCCAATCACGATTTCCGGCGATGGCGCCATCCGGCTCGCAATATCGCCCAACGCCGCGCCCAGCGCGTAGACCGTTTTCGGATCCAGCGGGAATTCCCCCGCGACGCCGCGAACTCCGTCAGTGCCGAACAGTTGCCGCACCTTCATGCCCTGCCACTCCTCCTTGAGCTGTCTTCTCCAGACGAACGAAAACTTCCACCTCAGACGACGACGCGAAACGAACCTGCGGATCCGGAATGAAGGCATGCACACGGAATTGCGCCTCTCCGATGACGTGGGACAGATCGATCGAGTCGGTTTCCACGTACCCTACCTGGCGCACGCGGCTCTCCGGACCGATGATGGTCAGCCGCGGAGGAGAGACCTCCTCCTTGACGACGTGATAGCCTTCCGGCGGCGGCGAGGAGAACCGGACGCGCACGGGAACCTCCGCCGATACGCGCGGTTCGAAGTGCAGCCTCACCTGTCCCGGAACCGCCCTGACCAGCTCCATTCCCGCCGGCAGATCCACAATGTTGCTCGGGTTTACCGGGAACGTGTAGTCTCCCGGGCGATGCACGCCGGAAAGATCGAACACCACCGCCGTCCGTGAAGCATCAAAATTCCGCATGCGGGTGGCCGGACCCTGAACTTCGAGGTAAATCCGCTCGGGAGCCTCCGAGCTCATCTCGAGATCGGCAGGCACGTTCTGATACTGGATGTGGGCAATGACGGAGGTCAGCAGCTCGGGACTGCCCACGAAAATGAGCCACAGCGCCAGGGCGATGCCGAGCGCCAGCAGCTTCCAACCAAGATTGTTTAGTAGCGCCCGGATCATCGGTGAGTGGCCTTCTTCCACCCAGCTTCTCTCAACTGCTCCTGTCCTGGCTCATCGAGAACCGGTTCGCGGAACGGCTGCCGCTCGTCGCGCCGCTTGCGCCCGAAGTGTTGCGCGATCCGCTCTTCGAGGCGCTCCATCGTCACGTCCGATTCGATCTCGCCGAATGCCGCGACCGAAATGCGCCCCGTCTCCTCGGAAACCACCAGCGCCAGACAATCCGCCTCTTCCGTCACGCCGATGGCCGCGCGGTGGCGCGTGCCAAGCTTGCGAGCCAGCAGCGGATTCATGCTCAGCGGGAGGAAACAGGCCGCCGCCGCGATGCGGTCCCCCTGAACAATCACAGCCCCATCGTGCAGCGCGGTGCCCGGCTGAAAAATCGAAAGCAGCAGGTCCCGCGATAAGTAGGCGTTCAGCGCCACGCCGCTCTCGATGAATGTCCGCAGCCCCATGTCACGTTCGATCACGATCAGCGCGCCGATACGCTGCTGGGAGAGCCGGCTGATCGCCAGAAGAATATCCTCGGTCGATTCACGCCGTTTCAACTGCCCCCCGAAGTTCAGCCAGCCGCGCCGTCCGATACGCGCCAGCGTGCGCCGGATCTCGGACTGGAACAACACGATCAGCGCGATCGCCGTGTACGGAACCACCGTGGAGAGTATCGCGCGCAGCAGTTCCAGCCCAGCCCAGACCGAAAGCCCGTACACCAGCAATAACATGCCGATGCCGGCCAGCACGTGCGCCGCCCGGGTGCCACGCACAACCATGATGAGCTGATACACGAGGAAGGCGACGATGAGAACATCGATCGCCGCCGTCACTGTCAGCTTTGGCATCCAGGACGTTATCTGTGAAACAGAAAAGGACATTAGCGCCGGGCTACTAATATTATCGCAGGAGAAGGGACCCAAACGCGCCAAAGTTAAGAAAAAACCCCGCCCCGCGAGCTGGACATCCCCACGCGCCGCCCCAATTCAGGCGGTCACGCCCTGCACGTTTCTTTACGAAAAGGGGTACTTAGCTTGCTCGATCGTAAGGCCTCGAACCTCGATCTTCGAAAGGTCCGCGGTCCCAAGCCCGGCGGCTTCGGCGAGAAGAATCGTGTTGTCGCACTGGCGGAACGGCGCCGTGCCCCGCCCGGCGCGCGGATCGTATCCCATCACCGCCGTGGCTACGGCGTCCGTACAGACAGGGTTCAACCCCGCTATGATCAGGCCGGGGCGGACCAGCCGGAGTCCTTCCACCCAGGGGCCTTCACCGCCCGCGACTGTCTCGATTCCATCGATGATCGCCAGATCGACCGGGCGTGCCGCAGCCAGATCCACCACGATGCGCGGAACGCGGTACCCCGGATCCGGGTTCGGTGTCGCGCTGATTTCCTGCGGCGCGCTCCTGGAAACGCGGCGCCGGGCGAAGTGCAGGCTCTCGGCGCGTCCCTTGGTCGGATTCTCGTTCGGCTCTTGCTCGCCCGCATCATCGCCGTAGATAGAAGCCGGCGTGATGCCGAACAGGTTCTTGAGCGAGAGCGTCACGCCGCACGTGTCGTGGTTCTTCAACTTGGCAATGCTTACGAATACATCCGTATCCTCATAGGAGTGGTTCAGGTCGAATGCCGGGTACATGTAGGCGCGGCCCGGAACTTTCAGCCGCGAATACCTTTTCCCCTTACCGAGGTTGTTTGTATTCTCGAACTCCACGCCGGGAGCGGCATTCTGCAAGCTGCGCACGTTCCAGCCCGAATCCAGAAGGTACTCCTCGAGCGGGCCGCCGCTCGCCCAGCAACTCTCGACGAACCGTATTCGGCGCGCTCCCGCTTTCCCCATGAGCTGCGCCACCACTCCGGCAATGTTCGGATGCGTATAGTGCGTGACGCCCAGCGGCCTGCCCTGGAAACGCAGCGCCGGGCTGCCTGTAAGATTGAGCTTGATCGTGACCGTCTTGCCGCGAACCAGCCGCTCCAGTCCGCCAAGTTGATCGAACACGGTGGAAAGCACCGGCTCAAGCCCGGCTGTGTAGCTTTCGGCGCGGGCGATAACCACGGGAGCGGCGGGCGGTTGAGATCGTGCCAGCAAGGCGGCCGTCAGGCCGAGCAATTCCCTCCGAGTCATACGTCTACTCTAATACGAGAGCTGCTACTGCGGAAACCTGCGGAATGTCACATCCTGTCCCCCCTTCCACCGGGTACAGCTCCAGCTCGCGCGGCGGTTCTCCGGGCGCAAGCAGCCGCGCTCGCGTGAACTTGCCCAGGAAATGCGCGGTAACCGACTCCACCGGGTAGCTGGTGTAATTCACCAGTTGGAGCACAACCTGTTTTCCATCCGGCGAGGCAAGCAAAGAGGAAATCATGCCGGCGACGTTGAATAGCCGCACGCCCATGTTCGTCCGGCCGATCATCGAGTTCACGCCTCTCCAGATCTCGTCGATTTGAGCAAGTTCCTTGTCTGAGAGCGTGATCTGGCCCGGCTGCGGCGCAGGCAGCTTCCATCCCGGCGGAGCGTTCAAGAGCGTGCCGCCCGCCCTCGTGAAATTCCGCAAAACTTCTTTCTGCTCCGGAGAGAGAGCTTCGGGGTCCACATTGACAACCCATCTGGCCTCCGCGAGCGCCTCCGCGGTCAGCTTCGGCGCCGGCACCGGACGCACGGGCAAGTGCCGCGTCACGAGCATGTCCAGGATGCCGCCTGAAAGTATGGTCCCGCCGTCCGTGCCCTGCACCACCGCAAGCTGCCCGTAGGGCCTCCAGCGCCTCCACTTCTTGTGCTCCTCGAAAAACCGAAGCAACGCGCCGATGCGGGCCCAGTCCTTGAGCGCAGCCGCTTCGCGTGCCAGCAGCCTCCGGCTGAAATCCTCATCCAGCGCGACGATCCACCGTGCGCCCACAACCGCGGCGTCGGCGATGGCCGCGAGATAGCTTGTTACCGGAATCACGGTATTCGCCGGAGGCACGTTGCCGATCCACACCGCGGCCGTGGTGTTCGCTCTCAGATACCGCAGGAAACCGGTGTTGGTCTCGATCCACGGGCCTCCGGTGGCGGCTGCTTTGGCCTGCGCCCGGATGCCGGGCCATACGCCGTCGGCGACGCCCGTGACTGCCGCTGCCGGATTCAGGCGAAGTTCGTGGCGAGGCGGCAGTTCGACCACAGCCAGTCCCGCGCTGCGCGCCGCATCCCACGCGGAAGCGGAAAACGCCCCTTCGAGCATGACGCCGGCCAGCTTCGCCGCGGCCGCCTGCCGGACCGCCTCCGCCACGTCCGCTCCCGGACGCACCACCGCCAGCACGGAAATGCCGCGTACAGCCGACGCTTCAGAAAACGCAGTCCCGGCTGGCGCCCGCTCGAGAAGCAGAACGTTGATCGGAGTTTCCGCGAGCAGATCGAGCGTCTTAGGATCGGCCGACGGCCACCTTGCAGGCACCGCGTCCGCCAGATTCAGCGCAAGGAGCAGAGCCAGGACCATAGCCCGATTGAACCATGTCCGCTCACATCGCGGAGGGTCGCGCCTGTAAATTTAACGTTTACGCGTTTCTCCCGCGACGCCGCGAGCAGCGCAGCCGTTGGCGCCCGGGGCGGAATCCTGGTCAGTGGTCTGCCGCGCCGGCGTTCGAAGCGGTATGTCCACTTCCCCAGTGATCAGCCGCGCGCGCCGGTTGAACGTGAAATACTGAAACGCCCACTGAACGAAGACCACCACGCGGTTCTCGAATCCCACCAGGTACATCAGGTGCACGAACAGCCAGGCGAGCCACGCCAGGCGGCCCGTCAGCCGTATTCTTCCGAATTCTGCAACTGCTTTCTCCCGGCCGATTGTGGCAAGACTGCCCTTGTCCAGATAATGGAACGCCGGTGGCTGCCGGCCCTTCAGCCGCGCCTCGATCACCTTCGCCACGTACCGCCCCTGCTGCATGGCAACCGGCGCGAGTCCGGGCAGCGGCGATCCCGTCTGATGCGGGTAGTTGGCCAGGTCGCCTATGACAAAAATCTCCGGGTAGCCCGGAACGCTGAGATCGGGTTCGACGATTACGCGGCCGCTGCGGTCCGTTTTGGCGCCGGTGCGCTCTGCCAGGAGCCGGCCCAGGCCGGACGCCCGGACGCCCGCGGCCCAGATCACGGTGCGCGCCGCCAACCGGCCGGTCCTGCCGTCAGCCTCGTAAGTCAGGCCCCTCTCGTCAATCGCCGTGACGCGCACGCCGACCAGCGGCCGGACCCCGAGCCGGATCAGGTCCCGTTCCGCTTTCGCCGTCAGATCCGGAGAGAATGCGGGTAAAATGCGCGGGCCTGCCTCCAGCAGCAGAATCTGCGCCTCGCGCGAGTCGATGGAACGGAAGTCACCTTTGAGTGAATCGTTGGCGATCTCGCTCAACGCGCCGGCCAGTTCCACGCCGGTCGGCCCCGCGCCTACGATTGCAAACGTCAGCCACTCGCGGCGTATCTCCGGATCGGGCTCCCGTTCCGCCGCTTCGAAAGCCAGGAAGATCCGCTTCCGGATAGCCGTTGCATCCTCCACGGTCTTCAGACCCGGCGCGAGCCGCTCCCACTCCGGATTGCCGAAATAGTGCAGCACGGAACCAGACGCAACGATCAGACTGTCATACTCGGCCTCGCCATCGCGGAGAATCACTTTCCGCTTCGCCACATCGAAGTCCACCACTTCGGCAAGCAGCGTTTCCGTATTCTTCTGCTTGCGCACAATCGAACGCAGCGCGGCGGAAATATCCCCCGGCGAAAGGCCGCCGGTGGCCACCTGGTAGAGTAATGGCTGGAACAGAAAGAAGTTGCGGCGATCGATGAGCGTGGTCTTAACGGGCGCGCGGCGAAGCGCTTTGGCGGCCTCAAGTCCGCCGAAGCCTCCCCCAACGATGACTACCCGGTGTTCTCCCAGCATAATTTCCTACCCGGCCGGCTCCGTCTGGACCTCGGTGGCGAAGAGGCCGGAGCGTGTTGTAGTACTCGATTCCCTGCGTCCAGTCCACGGCCCCGTCTTTATCATTGTGCATGAACGTCAGCGGCGTTTTCACGTTCCTGGCGTGGTATACCGGCGAGTTACGTACGCCTCGGTATTTTCCCAGTACCCGACGGTAAACCGCCCCTGGCTGCTTTCGAAAACCGGCTGGTTGGTCGAGCAAGGATTGTGGAACAACCCGCCGCTCGCGGGGACGGCAAGCAAGCACGAACGAGCGCGTGATTTTGCTTGACAGGGAGAGCTTCCGGATGAGATAACGGGGCGTACTGCGGCTTAGCCACATGCGGACAGGCGCGGCACGTTCATGAACGGAGGGGCACGCCGGAACCCGCGCCGGCAGCCGGCTTTATGCCGGAACAATGTGGCCGGGACCGGCAGGCGTTCGTAAAGGGAAGTTTTTAAGAGGGGCTGAAGTACAGTTCCGGCCGGTTTTCAACCGGAGCCGGCGAAACTCACCCCAACCTGGGAATCAACAAGTCTGGGAGATCAATGATGATTTATCCGAAACCACAATTCCGTGAACGATACGAGAACTTTATCGGCGGGCAATGGATGCCTCCGATCGGCAACGCTTACTTCGATGACGTTTCGCCGGTGGATGGAAGTGTCATCGCCGCTGTGCCGCGCTCCACGGAAAAAGACATCGACTGCGCCGTCTCGGCTGCCGAAAAGGCGTTCCAATCCTGGCGAAACACGTCTGCCAGCGAGCGAAGCAACATCCTGTTTCGGATCGCGCAACGGATCGAGGATAACTTCGAGGAGCTCGCCCGGATCGAGTGCTGGGAAAACGGAAAACCCATTCGCGAGACTCTGACCGCCGATATCCCTCTGGTCATCGATCACTTTCGCTACTTCGGATCGGTAATCCGGGCGGAGGCCGGCGATGTCAGCGACCTGGATCCCACCACGGTTTCCATGGAGATTCACGAGCCGCTCGGTGTGGTCGGGCAGATCATCCCGTGGAACTTCCCGATCCTGATGGCGGCCTGGAAACTCGCGCCGGCGCTGGCGGCAGGAAACTGCGTCGTGCTGAAGCCCGCGGAGCAGACTCCGGTATCGATTCTCGCCGTCATGGAGATGATCTCCGACCTGCTCCCGCCCGGCGTAGTCAACGTCGTAAACGGATTCGGCCCGGAAGCAGGCAAACCGCTCGCATCGCATCCGCGCGTCCGCAAGATCGCTTTCACCGGAGAAACCACGACCGGGCGCCTGATCATGCAGTACGCCTCGGAAAATCTCATTCCGGTCACGCTGGAGCTGGGCGGCAAGTCGCCGAACATCTTTTTCGCAAGCGTCATGGAGTCGGATGACAGCTTTCTCGATAAGGCCCTGGAAGGGTTTACGATGTTCGCCCTCAATCAGGGTGAAGTTTGCACCTGCCCGTCGCGCGCGCTCATTCAGGAAAACATCTACGACGAGTTCATGGAGCGCGCCATCAAGCGCGTCCAGGCAATCAAGTTGGGAGACCCGCTGGATTCGACCACAATGATGGGAGCCCAGGCTTCGAACGACCAGTATCAGAAAATCCTCAACTACCTCGACATCGGCAAGAAGGAAGGCGCGAAGGTACTCACCGGAGGCGGGCCGGCAAAAATTGAAAAGTACCCGAATGGTTTCTACATCCAGCCGACCATTTTGGAGGGGCACAATAAAATGCGCGTCTTTCAGGAAGAGATCTTCGGTCCCGTGGTTAGCGTGACGACATTTAAAGACGAAGACGAAGCGCTGGAGATCGCTAACGACACGCTGTATGGCCTCGGCGCCGGCGTCTGGTCGCGCGACATGCACCAGGTTCAAACCATTACCCGCGGGATCGAGGCCGGCCGCGTTTGGGTAAATTGCTACCATCTGTATCCGGCAAACGCGTCGTTCGGCGGCTACAAGCATTCGGGGATCGGGCGCGAGACCCATAAGTACGTGCTCAACCACTACCGCCACGTGAAGAACGTGCTGATTTCGTTTGGTAAGAAACCCTTGGGGCTCTTCTAATGACGGAATACCCGCGCGTCGAGATTACGAAGAGGGCCAGCGAACTAGTCGACAGGTTACGCGAACAGCACGGCGAGTTGATCTTTCACCAGAGCGGCGGCTGTTGTGACGGCTCCTCGCCCATGTGCCTCAAGAAAGGCGATCTTCGAATCGGCGCACAGGATGTGCTGCTCGGCGAAATTCACGGCTGCCCGTTCTACATGTCCGCCGCTCAGTTTGAATACTGGAAGCACACGCATCTTACGATCGACGTAACGGAAGGGCGCGGCTCCAGTTTCTCACTGGAGATTCCGTTAGGACTGCGCTTCGTCACGAAATCGCGGCTGTTTACGGAAGAAGAAGCAAAGGCGCTAAAACCGGTCAGGACCGGCGACGCGAAAGCGTAAAGCGGGACGGACTGCACTTTACGCCTGTAGAGTCAGTGATACCGCCGGGAGCCTACATCCGCGAACAGGTTCCCCGCGCGTCTTCACTTCAAACGCTACGTAGTAAAATTTCGCGGTGGCTTTCTTCGGAATTTCAGGTACTATATTCCGTGGTGTTTGGATAAATGGGCAATTGTGCATCGCTACTTCGACAAAAGCTGGAGGAGAGGCGTGCTCTCCCCGTCCCCGGTTGTTATGACGCGCTGAGCGCGCGGGTTATCGAAGCCGCTGGCTTCGAGGCCGTCGGGATCACCAGCTTTGGCCTGGCGGGCAGCCTGCTCGGGAAACCCGATTTCGGCCTGCTCGAGATGGCGGACATCCTCCGCAATACGTGGAACGTCGCACGCGCGGTTGCGATTCCGGTGATCGCCGACATCGAAACCGGAGGCGGCAACGCTCTCAATGTCATCGAAGTCATTGAGAAGCTGATCGCGATAGGCATCGCCGGCGTGAACATCGAGGATCAGCTCTTCCCAAGCCGCTGCGGCCATTTGGAAGGCAAGCAGGTGGTCTCCGCCGAGGAGATGGCCGGGAAGGTGCGCGCGATAGCCTCAGTGCGCAAGCGCCTGGGCGCGGACCTCGTCATCATCGCCCGCACCGACGCCTGTGCGGTTTACGGCCTCACCGAAGCCATCCGGCGCGCCAATATCTATCTCGAAGCGGGCGCCGATATGGCTTTCATCGAGGGCATACGCACGCGCGCCGATATCGAGCGGGCCGCCTGGGAAGTCAAGGGGCTGCTCTCGGTGAACCTGATGGACGCGGTTACCGGAGTGCAAACCGAACTGGTACCGCTGCCCGAGCTCGCCCGCATGGGCATTGCCCAGGTTTGCATTCCGGCGGCTGCTATCCTTGTCGCGCATCGCGCGCTCACAGCATTCTTCGAGGCGCTGCGTGCTTCCCCCACCGGACTTTTGGCCGGCGAGTCTCACTGGCTTTCCAGCTTCGAGGAGTACAACGCGTTCACCGGCTTGAGTGAATACCGCGCCAGGGAAAGCGAGTTCCTCCCCCGCGCCACCATCGAAGAAAAATACGCGGTCCACGCCTGAGCGGCGCGCGCGGTCAGTATCTGAGCTTGTCCGTTTTGCGCGCCCACTCGTCGAACGGCGCCAGGGCCTGCTCACACGTGAGCCTTTCCGCGGGAATGGCGCGTTCTTCCGGCTTCAGGCAGAGCTGCTCGTAGATGAAGGCGTCGTCGAAGCCGGCGCGGGCCGCGTCGGCGCGGGTAGCTGCGAACCAGACCTTGGAAGGCCGCGCCCAATAGATCGCGCCCATGCACATCGGGCAGGGCTCGCAGGTCGTGTAGATCTCGCAGCCCGTAAGCTGAAATGTGGCAAGCGCACGGCAGGCTTCGCGGATGGCCACGATTTCGGCATGCGCCGTCGGATCGTTCGTGGACGTAACCAGGTTGACGCCGCAGGCCACCACCGTGCCGTCTTTGACAACCAGTGCCGCAAAAGGCCCTCCTTTACCCGCGCGCACATTCTCGCACGCCAGCTCGATCGCCTCTTGCATAAACCGGTTCTCGCCCATTCCTCTCCCCGGAAACTCTCTTTCTCGAAGCAGATTATACGCTGCAGTAACTCCGGAGATGTAGTTCGGCAAGGCCGGCGGTCTAGAATTGAATTAGAGGAGGGGCTTTTTTGCGAATTGCACAGATTGCGCCTTTGTACGAGAGTGTGCCTCCGCGCCTGTATGGGGGCACCGAACGCGTCGTCTCCTACCTTACCGAGGAACTGGTCAGACAGGGCCACGAAGTCACGTTGTTCGCCAGCGGCGATTCCGTCACCAGCGCGCGTCTCATTCCCTGCTGCAGCCGGGCGCTCCGCCTTTCCAAGTGCCAGGATCCCTTTGCTTTTCATGTGCTCATGCTCGAGCGCGTCTTTCAGAACGGCCGGCATTTCGACATTCATCATTTCCACATTGATTACATGCACTACCCTTATTCGCGCCGGTCCCTCACCCCCAGCGTCACTACGCTGCACGGCCGTCTCGATTTGCCCGAATTGCGCCATCTTTACAGCGAGTTCCGGGACGTTCCCGTGGTGTCCATCTCGGACGCCCAGCGCACGCCGCTCCGGTGGTTGAACTGGCAGGCGACCGTCCATCATGGCCTTCCCGCCGGCCTGCACACCTTTCGTGAGAAGCAGGGAAAATACCTTGTTTTCGTCGGCCGCATCTCCCCGGAAAAACGCGTGGATCTCGCCATAGAAATCGCCATACGCGCCGGGATGGAACTTAAGATCGCGGCCAAGGTGGACGCCGCCGATCGCGAGTACTTCGAAACCGAAATCAAGCCGCTGCTCGGCCATCCTCTCGTCGAATTCATCGGCGAGGTGGGCGACGCTGAAAAGGACGAACTGCTCGGCAACGCCTACGCCCTGCTGTTCCCCATCGACTGGCCGGAACCGTTCGGCCTCGTTATGATCGAGGCCCTGGCCTGCGGCACGCCCGTGATTGCCTGCCGCAGAGGTTCGGTCCCGGAGATCATCGACGATGGCGTAACCGGATTCATAGTCGATAAGCCGCTGGATGCCGTGCAGGCCATCGAGAGGGTGGCGCGGCTGAGCCGGCGGGCATGCCGCGAGACGTTTGAACGCCGGTTCAGCGCCGAGCGCATGGCCTCGCAGTACCTGGAGACCTACCGCGCAGTCATCGCGGGGCGCCGGTTGCAAGTCCCTGCCGCATAACCGGACACGGAGGGGCCACGATGGAAGAAATCATTAAGGTCGAAGAACGTTATTACATCCTGGCCACTTCCTCTCTGGCCGACACGCGTACCCGCGTGCTGAAAAACGTCGAGACTTTCGCCGTCTTCGACCGCTTCGGAGATATTCAAACCGTCGGCTTAGGCGAGCAGGGCATCTACCATAACGGGACCCGTCACCTGTCGCGCTCCGCCCTGCGGCTGCAAGGATTGCGCCTTCTGCTGCTCAGTTCCACCATCAAGGAAGACAATGCGCTGTTCACGGCTGACCTCACGAATCCCGATATTTTCGACAGTGAGGGCCGCGTGCTCGTGCCCCGCGGCACGCTGCACATTTTCCGCTCGAAATTTCTATGGAAGGGCGCCTGCTACGAAGCGATCCGCCTCCGCAACTTCGGCCTGCAGCCGCTCGATACCCAATTCACGCTCCGTTTCGACGCCGATTTCGCCGACATCTTCGAAGTGCGCGGCATGGAACGTCCGCGCCGGGGCGCCCGCCTGGAGGACAGAGTCGAGAACGGGACCATCGTGCTCTCCTATGAGGGTTTGGACGGGGTGCTCCGCCGCACTCGCGTTTCCGCGTCTCCGGCGCCGTCGGAAATCTGGTCGTCCGGCATGCAGTTTTCCACCCACCTGGACGCGCAGCGCGAGGCCGAGTTCTTCATCACCATCTCTTGTGAAACCGGCCAGGAGCAGAAACCGGGCTACACATATCAGACCGCGCTCATGGAGGCCACCGATGCCCTCAACGCGCTCCGCAGCCAGGACTGCCAGATCTACAGCGCCAATGAGCAGTTCAACGGCTGGCTAAACCGTTCCGCCTCCGACCTCCACATGATGGTGACCGTCTCCGACAACATGGTCTACCCGTACGCCGGCGTCCCATGGTTCAGCACAGTCTTCGGGCGGGACGGCATCATCACGGCGCTCGAGTACCTCTGGGTGAATCCTCTGATCGCCCGCGGCGTGCTTCTGCACCTCGCCGAGACTCAGGCCACCGAAGTCAACCGCGCTCAGGACGCCGAGCCCGGAAAAATTCTTCACGAGCAGCGCGGCGGCGAGATGGCCGCCCTGGGCGAGCACCCCTTCCGGCGCTATTACGGCTCGGTGGATTCCACGCCGCTGTTCGTGATGCTGGCCGGAGCGTACTACGAACGCACCGCCGATTTCGAGTTCATCCGCTCAATCTGGCCCAACATCCTGCGCGCGCTCGAATGGATTGACAAGTACGGCGATTCCGACGGCGACGGCTTTGTCGAATACTGCCGCCATACGCAGAAGGGGCTCATCCAGCAGGGCTGGAAGGATTCCTACGACTCGGTCTCCCACGCCAACGGCACGCTCGCCGAACCGCCGATCGCACTCTGCGAGGTTCAAGCCTACGTCTATGCGGCCAAACGCGCCGCCGCCAATCTCGCCGCCGCGCTCGGCGATGCCGACACGGCGGACCGCCTGATCCAGGAGGCGTTCGAACTCCAGGAGCGCTTCGAGCAGGCCTTTTGGAGCGATGAACTCTCCACGTATGTTCTGGCGCTCGACGGCGACAAGCGGCCCTGCAATGTCCGCTCCTCCAACGCCGGGCACTGCCTGTTTGCGGGCATCGCAAGCCGGGATCATGCGGAAATCGCCGCCGAGGTGCTCCTTTCCTCGGAGATGTTTTCCGGCTGGGGGATACGCACCTTGAGCGCGTCCGAGGTCCGTTACAACCCGATGTCCTATCACAACGGCTCGGTGTGGCCCCACGACAACGCGCTGATTGCATTCGGCCTGGCCCGCTACGGCATGCTGTCGAAAGCCGCCAAAATTCTTTCCGGGCTTTTCGACGCTGCGCTCTTTCTGGACCAGCACCGTCTTCCCGAGCTGTTCTGCGGCTTCGGACGCCGCGTCGGGGAAGGCCCGACCCTCTACCCGGTTGCCTGCTCGCCCCAGGCGTGGGCCGCCGCCTCACCTTTCCTGCTGCTTCAGGCCTGCCTCGGCCTCAACGTCAGCGCCCTGGATAAGACAGTCCGGTTCCACCACGGATTCCTGCCGGAATTTGTGCCCGAAGTCGTGCTGAGGAACTTGAGCGTCGGCGGCGCGAAGGTGGACATTGAAATCCGCCGTCACGCCGGCAGCCTGAGCATTAACGTATTGAAGAAACAGGGCAAAGTCGAAATTTTGGTGGCGCACTGAATCAGTTTGAGGAATCTGAGCCGGAGCCATGCTAACGTACTGTTAGCACGTTATGGGCGAGCAAAAACTGGAACTCACAGACGAGGAATGGCGCAAGCGCCTCACGCCGGAGCAGTATCGCATCACCCGCCAGAAAGGCACCGAACCGGCTTTCACCGGCGAGTACTGGGATAAGCACGACCCCGGAATGTACCGCTGTGTCGCGTGCGGCGCTCCGCTCTTCGATTCCGATGCGAAGTTCGACTCCGGCACCGGCTGGCCAAGTTTTACTTCGCCTGTCTCCAAGGAGAGCGTGGCCACCCAACCCGACACAAGCCACGGCATGTACCGCACCGAGGTGATTTGCAGCCGCTGCGGCGCCCATCTCGGCCATGTCTTCGAAGACGGCCCGGCGCCCACAGGCCTCCGCTACTGCATCAACTCCGCCGCGCTCAACTTCGAACCGAGATGATTCGCTAACTTACCTGTACGCGGGAAACGACCCCAGGGGCGGATTGCTGAACAGGGTCGTCGTCTCGCTCTTGAGCAGGACCCATAAGCCATAGACCCCCAACGCCGTCCCGAACGGCACGTTCACCAATTGCAGCGCAGAGAGCACGATCGTCATGATGCGCGCCCACTCGCGGTATCGGAGCAGGCCGATGCCGGCAATGATTCCGGGGAGGGAGAGGATGGCGAGGAAGAAGAAAATCGCGCCGCCGATCAGTCCCAGAATCGGCGCCGCGAGCCGCGCGTCGGGTTCCCCCGACATATTCACCACTCCGGCGATGCCGCCAAAAAGAGCCAGGATCGCCAGCGCGATAAGTACGCCCACTGCTCCGAAAACGATATGCAGGACCGCAAGAATTCGCACGTGACTAGCCATCTCAGCTCCTCGGGGCGGCTCCATCCCACCCGCTTCCTACGGAATATACTCCATTGTGGCGAACCGTGTTCCGTTGATCCGGCGGGAGTCTTGCGTGCTCGAACGTCAGTTTCTTCCCGTAAGCGGCCTGGCCGAACGCCTGGATGGCCTCCCTGAGGCCCATCTCCGAAAATCATGCGCCGGCGCTGGTATCTTTACGCGGGAAACGAATGCAGGGGCGCATTCCTGAAGAGGCTCGCCGTGCGGTCCTGGAGCAGGACCGACAATCCGTATACACCCAGCGCCGTTCCGAACGGCACGTTCACCAAGTGCAGCGCAGAAAGCACGATCGTCAGGATGCGCGCCCATTCGCGATACTGGAGCAGGCCGAGACCGGCAACGATCCCGGAAATCGCGAGGATGGCTGTGAAGAAGAGAAACACGCCGCCGATCAGCCCCAGGATCGGCACGGCGACCGCCGCGTCGGGATCCCCCGAAAATTTCAGCACTCCGGCGACGCCGCCGAAAAGTAGCACGACCGCCACCGCGGCCAGTATGCCCAGTGATCCGAAAATGATATGCAGAGTGGCAAGAATCCTGACGTGTTTCGTCATCTTGTTTCCTCGGGGCAGGCCGGATTGACCGCTCCATAGGAATATACTTCATTGCGGCGAACTTTGTTCCGTTGGTCCGGTGAGGTTCCGTTAATCCGGCGAGAGTCTTGCGCAGACTCTACGCGTGCTCGAACGTCAGTTTCTTCCCGTAAACGGCCTGGCTGAACGCCTGAATGGCGTCCCTGAGGCTCATCTCCGGGAACGTCATGTGGCTGGATCTGATTTCCCCCAATCCGAGCAGGCCGGCTTCCCACAGGTGGCGGACGGCCTGCGGCTCAAAGCCGAGCAGCCGCGCTCCCACGACGTCGGCCGCCAGGGGGTCGGTGCTGGCGATCACGATCCCGGTCTCTACCGCGATGCCGCCGAGCGGCCCGGTCCCGACCATAGCCGGATGCCCCACCGTGATCGCCAGGTCGGGCGGGAACCGGCGCGCCATGGCCGCGATGAACGAGTGCATGTCGCCGAAGAAAGAATGCTCGTGGCGCTGCGCCGACCGCGGGTGGCCGTAGTAGCCCGCGGCGGGGTACGACATGGCGATGTTCTTCAGCGCCAGCGTGACTGTGGCGATGTCATGCAGTTTGATCTGGCTGAGCGCGATGAGCGTCTCATACTCGAAAACCCGTGGATTCACCATCACGGATTTCTGCGGGCCGTCGACGTCCACTTCCGGCATGTAGTTCAGCGCCACCTCGAGAAACGGGGGCTGGTTGTGATCGAAAAACTCGACCCCCTCCTCGCTGATGACGTCCATCATCCCGCTCACACGGAAGACTTCCTCGGTTTGCACCGCGCCTGCGCCGCCGCTCACCACGATGTGTTTCGGCCCGAAGGCTTTCAAATGCCGCAGCACCGCGCGGAGCGTATCCGGCTGCGTGACTCCCGTCGTGTCCTCAGCCGAGGCCCAGGTGTCGTTCGGTTTCACCGCCACGAGTTTTCCGCGTGCAAGCCGCTCCAGCGGCATGTGCTGAAGCGCCTGCCCGAGCGCTTCCCCAATGTCGAAGTTTTGGGTGATCGCCACAACGGCCATGAGCTTCCGCCTATTCCGAGCCCGGCCGCGCGTGCATAGTCGTCCGGCCGGTCAGGTGAAGCTGGAACCACTCGCGCGCGAGCGCGGCCACGCGGTCGAGCGCTCCCGGCTCTTCGAACAGATGGGTGGCGCCCGGAATGATCTCAAGCCGCTTCTCTCCGGACAGCTTCGCGAACGCCTCCCTGTTCAGATGCAGCACCGTCGTGTCGTACGAGCCGACGATGAGCAGTGTGGGGGCCCGGACCCGCCCGAGGACTTCGTCTCCCGCGAGGTCCGGCCTGCCGCCGCGCGATACCACGGCCGCGATGTGATCGGGCCGCTCAGCCGCCGCCACGAGCGCCGCCGCTCCTCCGGTGCTCGCGCCGAAATAGCCGATCCGCAGCGAACGGGTTTGGTCCGTGCTGCTGAGCCAGTCCGTAGCCCCGGCAAGCCGCGAGGCAAGCAGGTGGATATTGAAGCGCAGGTGCGCGGTTTGCAGGTCAACCGCCTCCTCTTTGGGAGTGAGCAGGTCGATGAGCAGGGTGGCGAGGCCGCCCTCGCGGAGTGTAGCCGCCACCCGCCGGTTGCGTGGGCTGTGGCGGCTGCTGCCGCTGCCGTGCGCAAACAAAACGATGCCCCGCGCTCCTTCCGGAATGCTCAGGTCTCCGTCGAGCACGACCGCGCCCGCCGGAACCTGAACCGACACTTCGGTCATGCCGCCGCCTTTCTGATGATCTTGCGCAGAGTCCCTCCCGCGACACCGCGCGACAGCAATCCCGCGCCGACAATGCGCGCCGCCCGTCCGAGCGAATCGCCCCGCCTGCGCAGGCCGTATGCGGCCAGCGCGCCGCCTGTCAGGCTCACGATGGTCCGCAGGACCGGCGACGAGCCGGGCTTATGCAGTTCGCCCTGAAGCTCAGGGACCTGCCCCGGAGTGCGATACACGCGCAGCCGGTTCTCCACTTCCTCAACGCCGCGTACGCCCGAGGCCTCTTTGAGCAAAGCGCCAGCCTCATCGGCCAGAACCGCGCCGCTCAGGGTCACGTGTCCTTCATGCGCGGTAACCTCGATGGCATCGGGGTGGGAAACGACGCGGCGGATGCGCTTCTGCACGTGTTTGGCTAATCGTTCGTCGGAGGCCTTCATCACTCCGCTGCGAACCGTGGACGTCGCCGAGGCCGCCATGTCCCGGACCCGGCCCGCGATATCCTTCGATTTGCTGCTGACCGTCCCCGAGGCCTCTTCCCAAGCCCCAGCCATCTTGTCCCGCACCGTGGCGCGCCGCTCGCGCCCGCGTTTGGGATCGGTGAAATACATCGCAGCGCCCCCTAAGGCCGCGGTTCCGAGCCCAGCCAGAATTGCCGTTGTTTTATTCATTTGCTATCCCCCTGCCCCCTTTGTTTTGTCTTCGTCCGCGATGCGATCCAGCGCCTCGGGAAACTGCGCCGTTCGAAATCGCAGAACGGTTCTCTCGCCCGTCGTGGTCAGAACCTCAAGTCCCTCGTGCTCTCCCGTTTCGCTGCGCTCGTATGAGAATCTCGCAACGCCGTTGATAATTCGCGTCACCTGGGATTGCGGGCTGGTGCCCACCCTGATCTCGATGGCGTCCGGATCGCTGCCTTTCAAATCGGCGTTAATGGACTGAAAAGGCAGGTCCGTGGCCTCCTGCTGCCCGCCGAGATCCATGCTGAGCACTTCGAGCGTGGTCAACCAGCCCTCGTGCTGCCGGCTGAACATATCACAGAAGGCCTGCCACTCACTGCGCGGAATCACGTATGTTGGCATAACAACTCCCCTGAGCTCACGCCGCCGGATGCAACTGCGCCCCCAGGTTGAGCAGCTCCCGGATTTCCGTATCGGAGGTCTGCCGGAAATCTTCGTACCAGAGTCCGACCGCATGGAACGGCTCGGGCGTCTCCGCGCAGACCACCTCCTCGACCAGTCCGCGGAAGTCCTCACAGGTGGAGGGAGCGGCTACCGGGACCGCAACTACGATCCGTGCGGGATTTTTCTGCCGGAGCGCGGCCACCGCCGCGCGCATGCTTGAGCCCGTGGCCAGACCGTCGTCCACCACGATGAGCGTGCGGTCCTGGACCGGAAGCGGCGGGCGCCCCTGGCGGTAAAGCTGCTCGCGCCGCATCAGCTCCGCCTGTTCCCTCTCCGCCGCACGATCGATCACGTCTGCGGGAACGCGGAACATCTCCACCACGTCCGGATTCAGCACGCGCACGCCTCCGGAAGCGATAGCGCCCATAGCCAGTTCCTCGTGCCCCGGCAATCCAAGCTTCCGGACGAGAAAAAGATCCAGCGGAGCGTTGAGTTCCCGAGCTACTTCGAAGGCAACCGGAATACCGCCGCGCGGCAGCCCCAGAACTACCACGTCGGACCGGTTCTTGTACTTGGACAGCTTTCCAGCGAGGATACGGCCCGCTTCGGCTCTGTTGCGGAAGAGCTCCAACCCATCCTCTCTACAATCGGTGACGACGCCCCATCTCGGGCGGTTTCCCGAACCTGAAGGAACTCGGGTCCGCACGCGCCGCAAACCGGTGTGTCGTATATTAGTTGCGTGCTGAGGCCGCAATCGCCGGCAGAACTTGCGGAGGCGCTGCGCTGCGCCGCCGCTCGAGGCAACACAATCGCCCTCGGAGGCGCGTTTTCCAAGACCGCCATCGCTGGACGGACAACTCCCGCGGATGTAACAATTTCCACGGCTTCTCTCAACCGAATTCTGAAGTACGATCCCCGCGATCTCACCGTCAGCGTCGAGGCTGGCATGCCGTTTGACGAACTCAGCCGCGTGCTCGCCGCCCATCGCCAGATGATCCCGCTCGACCCGCCGTTCTCCAGCCGCGCCACCGTCGGAGGAGTGCTGGCGGCCAATACCAGCGGACCGCGCCGCCTGCTCTACGGGACCGCGCGCGACATGGTGATCGGCATGACCTTCGCCACGCTGGAAGGAAAGCTGGTGCAGTCCGGCGGGATGGTGGTGAAAAACGTGGCCGGGCTGGATACCGCCAAGCTGATGATTGGTTCGTTCGGCACGCTGGCCGCCATCGCCGTGGCGAACTTCAAGGTGGCGCCCATCCCGCCGGCGTCACGGACCCTGGTGCTATCTGCCGCCTCCCTGGACGAGGTCATGTCCGCCCGGAACGCCGTAATCCGAGGCGTGCTTCAGCCCACCGCGGTGGATCTGCTCGATCCCCGCGCGGCGGCCCGGCTCGGATATCAAGGCTACCTGCTCCTGGTCCGCGCCGCCGGTAACCGCGCGGCACTGGAACGCTGCAGCCGTGCGCTGCCCGCGGCGTCTGCTCTGGAAGGAGAACCCGAGGAAGATCTGTGGCTTAGAATAAAAAACTTCACGCCGGACTTTATGTCGGAGCACGCCGGCGCCACGGTCGTACGCGTATCCTGCCTGCTAACGCAGGTCGGCGAGGTTGTCCGCTCGACCCCTGGGCCAGTCGTGGCGCGCGCCGGTTCCGGAGTGGTCTATGCCTACTTCACGGGGCCGGGCGCGGCGGGCGAGTGGGTCCGGGAAGCCTCGGCGCGCGGGTGGAAGGTTGTCATCGAGTATGCGCCCGAGGAAGCGAAAAGCAACCTTGAGCTATGGCCCGCTCCCGCCGACGGATTGGAAATCATGCGCAGGATCAAGCGCCTCTTTGACCCGGCGAACCTGCTGAACCGCGGGAGACTTTATGGCCGGATCTGAAACGGTCCGCACTGGGACCGCCCCAGGACCCCAGATCTTCGACCTCGACCGCTGCGTGCATTGCGGTCTCTGCCTGAACGCCTGCCCGACGTACCGCGAACTCGGCCTCGAAATGGACTCGCCGCGCGGGCGGGTGTACCAAATGGTCAAGGTGGCCGAAGGAGAGATGCCCATCGGGCCGTCGTACATCAAGCACCTGGAATTGTGCCTGGCCTGCCGCGCCTGTGAGACGGCCTGCCCTTCGGGCGTTCAGTACGGGCGGCTGATCGAGGCGGCCCGGGCGCAGATCGAAACGGTGAGGCGCCGCTCGCTTCCCGCAAGGCTGCTGCGCGGCTTTATCTTCAACCGCCTGCTGGTCTCGCCGCGGCTGCTGCGGCTCGCGGGCAATCTTCTCTGGGTCTACCAGGCGAGCGGTATGCGCGCCCTGGCGGAATCCACCGGCCTGCTCAAGAGTTTTGGCCGCCTCGGCCGGCTCGCTCCGCTCACGCCGGAGGCCGAGCGGCCGTTTTTCTTCGACCAAATCGGCAAGACGTTTCCGGCCGAAGGTAAGAGGCGCTACCGGGTGGCTTTCCTGGCCGGCTGCATCGCCAATGTCTGCTTCGCGCGGCTCAACGAGGCTACCGTCAGGGTGCTTCAGAAGAACGGGTGCGACGTGGTGATCCCGGCGGGTCAGGGCTGCTGCGGGGCGCTCCACGTGCACTCGGGAATGCGGGAAGAAGCGCGCCGGCTCGCACGCCGGAATATCGACGCCATACCCGCCGCGGACTTCGACGCCATCATCACCAACGCCGCCGGCTGCGGCTCGACGCTGAAGGAATACCACGAGCTGCTTGCGGACGACTCTGCTTACGCCGCGCGTGCGGCAGCGTTCTCCAGGGCCGTCAGGGACGTCACCGAATTCCTCGCATCCATCGAACTGAACCGGGACATGCGGCCCGTACGCGCCACCGTGACCTACCAGGACTCCTGCCATCTCGCCCACGGACAGCGCGTGAGGCTGGCGCCCCGCCGCCTGCTCCAGGCCGTGCCGGGTCTCGAGTTCCGCCAGATGCCGCTCTCGGATCTCTGCTGCGGCAGCGCCGGGATCTACAACGTGGTGCAGAGCGACATGGCCGCCGCCATCCTCGCAAAGAAGATGGAAAGTATCAACGGCACCGGAGCGGACATCATCGCCACCGCCAACCCTGGCTGCATGTTGCAGTTGCGCGCCGGAGCCGCCCTGTATGGCCAGGGCCGGCGTGTAGCGCACGTCGTCGAACTCCTCGACGAAGCCTACCGCCGCGAGCCATAAATACAACTCCTGCGCCCCCGCCGCAGCCTGGATACGGTGCGATAGAATTTCACAGATCATGATCCAGGTCCGCAATTTGACGAAGGTCTTCAACGTCCCGAAGCGCGGGGTGGTACGCGCGGTGGACCACGTTTCCTTTGAGGTCCGCGCAGGCGAGATCTTCGGCCTGCTTGGCCCAAACGGCGCCGGCAAAACCACCACGCTTCGCATCCTTGCCACCGTTCTGCAACCCACCGAGGGGACCGCGGTGCTGGGCGGGTATGACGTCGTCCAGCAGCCCGAACAGGTGCGCCGCCAGATCGGGTTCCTTTCCGGCGACATGGGCCTGTACCACCGCCTTACCCCTCGCGAAATCCTGACCTTCTTCGGCAAGCTGAACGGGTTTCGCGGAGCGGAGTTGAAGCAGCGCCTGAGCGACGTGCTCGCGCGCCTCGGGATCGAGAACATCGCCGACGTCAAGGTGGATAAGCTTTCGACCGGTCAGCGGCAGCGCGTGGCCGTGGCCCGCACGCTGGTGCAAGATCCGCCCATTCTCATCCTGGATGAGCCCGCCTCGGGGTTGGACGTCCCCACCGCCCGCGTCATCGAGGAATACATTCTCGAAGCGCGCAACGCGGGTAAGTGCATCATTCTCTCGACCCACGTAATGGAAGAGGCCGAGTACCTCTGCGACCGCATCGCCGTGATTCACGAAGGCCGCATCACGGCCACCGGAACGATGGCGGAACTGCGCGCCGCCACCGGCAAGGAGCGGCTGCGCGAAATTTTCCTGTGCCTGCTCGGCCTGGAATCGCTGGAAAGGAAAACGAGCCGTGCGATTTGATTCCGTTTCGACGATCTACCGCAAAGAAATGCTGGACTCAGTGCGAGACCACCGCACGTTGCTGAGCATGGTCGTGGTGCCGCTCATTGCCCTGCCGGTGCTGTCGCTGTTCGTTGTGAAGATGGTTACGGTGGTCGAGCGGAGGGCCGGCGCCAAAGCCCAGACCATCGCCATCTCCGGCGCCGAACGGCTCCCCGGCCTGCTCAACGCGCTGGCCGGAGCCGGCTTGAAGTTCGTCCCCCGAGAGGACCTCGAGGCCGCGATCGAGAGCAAAGAATTCGCGGCCGGCGTCGAGCCCGTGGAGTTGCCTGACGGAAGGAAAGAGGTCCGCATCTACGCCGACCTCACCCGCCAGGATTCCGAGATGGCGGCCCAGAGAATTCGCGCCGCGCTCGACCAGTTCAAGGAAACGAACGCCAGAATCCGCCTGCGGGAGATGGGGGTCCCGGACGAAGTGCTGACTCCGTTCACTGTCGAGCGCGTCAACGTCGCTCAGAAGAAGATGGCCGGCTTCATGTGGGGCTCCGTGCTCGGTTACGTTGTCGTCTTCCTGATGTCCAGCGGAGGGATGTATGCCGCCATTGACCTGACGGCCGGCGAGAAGGAGCGGCGCACGCTGGAAATACTGCTCTCCGCGCCTGCCGGGCGCAGCGAGATTATCCTGGCCAAGATTCTGGCTACCACGACCGCCGTTTTCGTCACTGCGTTCCTCACGCTGGCCAGCCTCGCTGTCTCGTTCGTGTACATAGGGCGCCAGGTGGCCCAGCCCATGCTGAAAGCGCTGAGCGAGGGAGTGCCGCTGGATATCGGCACACTCGGGCTGATTCTTCTGGCGCTCCTGCCCACCGCCGTGATGATTGCTTCCATCATGGTTGCAGTCGCGCTGTTCGCCAAAAGCTACAAGGAAGCCGTGAGCTACCTGACGCCCGTCATGATAGCGGCGATCTTCCCGCTGATCGCCGGACTGCTGCCCGGGACACAGCTTACGCCCGCGCTTGCGCTGATTCCGTTATTCAATGTCTGCCAGTTGATGAAGGAGATTTTTCTGGGCGACTATAGCCGGCTGAGCCTGGTGATCACGCTCGTCTCCAACACCGTGTACGCCGCCGCGGCGTATTATTTCGCGGTGCGGGTATTCAAGAGCGAGAGCGTGCTGTTCCGGACGTAGGTCTCACCGCAGAGCAATTCCGGCGATGCGGACCGCCAGAGGCCTCAGGTTCACGCCCTCGAGGTTGGCCATCAAACTCACGGCGAACCCTTGTTCCGGATCCATGAATAGAAGGGTGCTGACGCCGGGCTGATTACCGCCGTGCCCCACCCATTTTCGGCCGTCAATGTGGAACACATGCCAGCCCAACCCGTAGCCGGTGGGTTTGCCGTCCGCGGTCTTCTGTTCGGTGAACATTTCCTCAACGCTCTTGCGTCCCAGCAGCGTTCCGCCGGCCACGGCCGAGGCGAACTGCACCAGGTCCCCGGCAGTGGAAATCATGCCGCCCCCGGGAATCTTGTTGCTGGTATCGGCGAGCGCGCAGTTTTCAATTTCCCCTCCCTGCCCCCGCCGGTAGCCTCGCGCGCGATTCGGGATGATGGCATAGACGTTATCGTCGCGGATGCGGTCCATCCTGGCCGGGCCGAAGATGTGCTCGCGCAAGTACTCCATGAAGCGCATCCCCGACGCGCTTTCCACCGCACCGCCGAGCAGCGTGAAACCATAGGTGGTGTAGAGATAGCGTGTACCCGGCTTGAACAGCAGGGGATCGTTTCCGAACACGTCGAGCGCGCCGAGGATTTCCGTATAGTGCTGCGTGCTCTGCACCTCGGCCTGGGACTTGTAGTGCCGCACGCCGCCCAAATGCGCCAGCAGGTCGCGCACCGTGACCGGCCACTCTTTTTGAGGAAAAGCGGGGACGTAGGTTTGAATCGTCTCGTCAAGCTTCAGTTTGCCGCGCTCGGCAAGCTGCATCACCGCAACCGCCGTGATCGGCTTCGAGATCGACGCCAAACGGTACATCGTGTGTGCACGGGCAGGCACCGAGTTCTCTATGTCCGCCTGGCCGAAGCCCTCAGACCATACCAACTGCAAGTTCAGTGCGATAGCGGCCGAGAGACCCGGTATCCTCAGCCGCTCCATCTCCGCGTTGATCGCGGCGCGGATTTCGTGCTGCTTCGACGGCGGAAGCAGAATTTCGGATTGCGCGGCCGCGCTCCAGGCGCAAGACACCGCAAGCGCGAACAGCAGAACAGCCCCTGCGGCAGGGGGCCGTCCCGCCCTCTTACATCTGTGAAAGTACATGCCGAGTAGGAGTATTCTACAACGTCAGCGGATTGGCGAGAACGGCAGCCCGCGCAGAATCGAATTGGAAATGTTGGACACGATTTCCGCGTCGGAGAGGCCCGGCTGCGAGCGCAGCTTTTGCCAGTCCGGGTCGGCGCCGAAGGAGGCCCACGCCTTTTCGCGCGCCGCCATATTGTCAAACGCCAACATGTAGGTCAGGTTGGGGAGCCTCTCTCCGACCAGGGCCTCGCCGAAGAAGACCGGCAGCATTCCGTTGCGGCGGAAAATGGCGATCTCCCCGATGTCGAACATGTTCATCTTGCGCCGCAGCGTCTTGACGTTCGGCGACTCGTACATCCGAAGCTCGAATATGCGCCCACCCCGTCCCTCGCGCGCCGGCGGCACTTCCACTACCGGCATCGTATCGAAGCCGCGCAGCAGCGAGCTTTCCATGCGGATGTAGTTCAGCTCCGGCGTGGAATTGTACGCGTCGAAGGCGGCGGCGTAATCCTTGTCCGCCTCCATCTTTTCGAGCGCGGCGCCCATGGCTTCGAAAGAGGGAAAACTCAGCAGGCAGGTGATCGTCGGGCTATGCTGGCCGAACACGTTTGTGAAAAAGCCCATTGGCCCGATGCCTGCCCTGGTGGCCGCCGGAAGGAAATGCTTGGCCAAAAACTCCTGCGTCCGGCTGACCTGCGTTCCGTTGCGCATTCGGATATAGCGCAGTTCAAATATGGCTTTCTTCGCTGGTGCGGCTGCGGCCATACCGGCAGTTCCAACAGCGGCGCCGGCGGCCGCCGAGAGCATGTTTCGGCGTGTCATAGATCTTGAAATTAAATCACACTCGCGGGGCCGCCGCCTCGTGTTACCCAAAAAGATCTAACTGCCGCGGCTCGGGCTGCCAGAGTTCCGGCATGTATTCCACCGGTGCGCCGCTCAACCCGTGCCGCGCCCGGACTCTCTCCACCCGCGCCTTCACACTCCTCGCATACTCGCCCCGCAGAAACGCGGAGCTTCGGAACAATGCGCGGTAGCGCGGCATCAGCTCCGGGAACCGCTGCTCGATAAACGGAAAGAAAACCTGCTTCGCGCACGGCTTCAGGAAGAGCAGCCCTCCGCCCATCGACGTCGCACCGGCCCCTGCAGCGGCCGCAGCCAGCGCGTCGAGGCTTTCTTCGCTGTCGGTCAGCAGCGGCATGATCGGATTCGGAAAGACGTTCACCAGAATGCCGGCCGCGGCCAGCGCGCGTACCGCTCCCAGGCGCAGGGACGGGCGCGGCGCCCTCGGTTCGAGCAGGCGCGCCAGTTCCTCGTCCAGGGTCGTGATGGTGATGTTGGCGTGGAACACGTTGCGGCGGGCAATCTCACGGAGGAGATCGACATCGCGCGTGATCAGATCGGATTTCGTCGTCAGGGAGAGCCGGCGTCCGTTCTCACCGGCCATGATTTTCAGGATTTCGCGGGTGACTTCGAACCGGCGCTCGGCGGGCTGATACGGATCGGTCGCGGTCCCGATCGCAATGGCCTCGTTGCGCGGGACTTTGCGCAGTTCCTCGCGAAGTCCTGCCACCGCCGCCCGCTTGGCATAGATCTTCTCTTCGAACTCGCGCCCGCCGTCCAGTTCCATGAATTCGTGCGTGTAGCGGGCGTAGCAGTACTTACAGCCGAACTCGCAGCCGCGATAGGGGTTGATGGTCCACTGAAACGGCATACGTTCGGTGGTGCGGTTGAGCAGGCTGCGCGCGGGCAGTTCGAAATACTCGACGCGTTTTTTGGCTTCAAGCGTCCGGCTTTCGGCGGCGAGGCGCGCGATGCCGACGAGGTTGCTCACGTCCCCATTTTCGCCTTTTGTTCGCTGGAATTCAACCCGCGAAACACGAATCACCGGATCGTCCCGCGGAAGGCATCTTCCACGGAAATTCCGTTTACCTCCAGCGTCACCCCCAGGGCGCGGTCGAGCGCCGCGCGCGCTTTGGCCCACGCGCCCCGGGCGGCCACTTCGGTCGCCTGCGCCTGTGCCACGAAGTTCTGGTACTGGATCAGCAGGAAGGTCGTCGAAAGGCCGACTTCGTACCGCTTTTGCTCGGCCGCCAGCGACTGCTCCTGCAACCGCCGCGTCAGCACGGCCGCTTCGTAGGCCGCGCGCGACCGTTCCAGCCCGATGACGGCGTCCTCCACCTCCAGCCTCACCTGATTCTCAAGCTGCTGCCGCTGGATTTGCGCGCGCCGCTGCTCGAGTTCGCCGCGGATCGCCGCGGCCTGTGCCACGCGATTCCTGAGCGGCAGCGTCAGTTGGAGGCCAATCCCGTAAGTGGGAAAATTCCGCCGCAACACCTGAAGGAAGGAAGACCCGAAGCCGCCGAGGAAGTCGGGCGGAGGCGGCACAACCTGCACGCCCGTGAACACCGCGTTCGGGTTTAACTGACCGGCGAGCCCGCTGTTCTGAAGGAAGCCGACCAGGTTCAGCACCGGGAGCGCCTGGTTGCGCGCGCCTTGCAGGCTGATTTCAGCGTTGGCCAGTTGCAGCGACGCGGCGTCGAGGTCGGCGCGGTTCCGCAGCGCCTCGGCAATGAGGTCCTGGATGGGGCGTATCTCCGGAACGGGCGGGGGCGCCGGGATGGGGTCAGTGGGGATAATGCGGGCGTCGCGGATGGCCGGCGAGGCCGTTCCGGTGCGCGAAATCACCGTCTTCAGGATCAGTTCCTGCTCGCGCGCGAAGCCCTCCGAGTTGACGAGGTCCTGGCGGCTGGCGGCGATCTGCGCCTCCGCCCTCACCAGTTCGATCGGGGCCAGCGTGCCCGCTTCCACCTGCCGGCGGTTGTCTTCATAGAGCTTCTCCGCGAGCGCGACGGCTTGCCGGCGAACCTTTACTTCCTCCAGCAGGGCGACGAAATCGTAATACAGCCGGATCACCCCCGCCACGGTCTCGATCGCCTGTTGGCGAAAGATAAGATCGCTGATTCTCCGCTCGTTGTTCGCGATGCGAATGAAGCGCCGGTTCAAGCTCATGCCGAAGCCTTGCAGCAGCGGCTGTGTGACCGTGAGAGTCGCGCTGGAAGTCGTGAAGGGAGTTAAGGTGCTGCGCAGCGAATTGGTGTTCTGGTTGTTGCTGTTGAAGCTGAAGTTGATGGCGGTTCCCGGGCTGAAGCCTTGGATCACTCCCACGTTGCCGGTGGGTCCGGATACAACGAGCGCATTGGTTCCGGTGAGGAACGCGGTCGACTGCGGCGTGCTGGTGTGCTGCCACTGCAGGGCGGCGGTGAGCGCCGTATCGTACACCGGGACGGGACTGCCGGGAAGCAACGGCGCCGTAGACAGGCCGAACGTCTGCTGGCCGGGAACCAGAACGCCGATGTTCAGAACGTTGGTCGGCACGGTCCCGGCGCCAGTCACGGTGGGTTGGGTGGAGGTCAGCAGCGGGCTGGCCGGACCTCCCAGCCCGACCGGCGGCACTCCCACGTTCAGCGGTTGGCCGAGAACGATCCCTCCGCCCCTCGCCCTGAGCAGCTCCGTTTCGGCGATCGCCGGTTGGAGCCGCTGGAGTTCCACGTCCAAGTTATTTTCCAGGGCAAGCGCGATCGCATCCCGCAAAGAGAGGTAGAGGTTGCCCGCACGGATCAGCGAATCAATCCGCGGGGAATTCTGCATCCTGATGGGCGGCACCCGCCGGACGGTCCAGGGATTCCCCGTATCGCTCACCCAGCGGCCGGCATCCGCGGGCAACTGCGCGAACGCCGGCGCCGCCGCCAGCGCCCAGAGGTAGAGTGCTGTTCTGCGCATGTGTGATTTCCCAGTCAAACAAGTGCCCGATTACTCCAGTTTCGCATGCAGGCCGGGGCGGACCTCAGAAGAGCCGCAGGGGGCCAGGGCTGAGCGGGCCTGAGTCTGTGACATAATGCGTATCTTTATGCGATACCGCCACCGGGTTTTGGTCTTTCTTTTTTTCCTCGCGATCATCACTTATCTCGATCGCGTTTGCGTAGCGGTTGCCGGGCCGGAAATGCAAAAGGACCTTGGCATCACGCCCGAGCAATGGGGGTGGGTGGTCGGGGTCTTCGCCATCACCTATGCCTTGTTTGAAATCCCCAGCGGCGCTCTCGGCGACCGCATCGGGCCGCGCAAGGTGCTCACCCGGATCGTGGTCTGGTGGTCGACGTTCACGTTTCTCACGGGGACGGTAAAGAGTTTCAAGTGGCTGCTGGTCACGCAGATGGCTTTCGGCGCCGGTGAAGCGGGCGCATTCCCGAACGCCTCAGGCACCATCTCGCGCTGGTTCCCGAAGACGGAGCGCGGCCGCGCGCAGGGTGTCGTGTGGATGGCCAGCCGCATCGGTGGCGCGATATCGCCCTTGCTCGTGATCCCGATTCAGGCAGCCTGGGGCTGGCGCGCTTCCTTCTGGACGTTCAGTGTCGTGGGCATCATCTGGGCGATCGTCTGGTACATCTGGATGCGCGACACGCCGCGGGAAAAGCCCGGCGTCTCGGCGGCGGAAATCGCGGAGATTGAAGAAGGCCAGACGCCCGTTCAAGGCCACCGCAGCCTGCCGCTCAGCGTGTTGAGGAGCGCGAACTTCTGGTTCATTCTGGCGATGTATCACACCTACGTGTGGGGCTCCTACTTCTTCCTCTCCTGGCTGCACACGTTTTTGGCCAAAGGCCGGGGATTCACGCCCGAGGATCTGCAGAGGTGGTCGCCGTTGCCGTTCGTCTTCGGAATGGCCGCAACCTTTACAGGCGGCCTGGTTAGCGATGCCCTGGTGAAGAGAATAGGCCTCAAGTGGGGGCGCCGGCTGGTGGGCTTTTCCGGACTGACGTTTTCGGCCATCTGCATGGCGGCGGAAACGCTCGTCACCGGAAAGGTTTCTTCCGTACTCGTTCTTTCGCTGGCCTACTTCGGCTCGGACTTCATGCTGCCGGTGGCCTGGGCGGTCTGCCTTGATGTCGGCCGCAGATACGCCGGCGCGGTCACCGGGGCGATGAACATGGCCGGGCAGCTTGGCTCGTTCCTTTCCGCCGTCACCTTCGGGTACCTGATCCGGGGCTTCGGAACGTACAACGCGATTCTGCTGCCCATGGCGGGCACGCTTTTCCTCAGCGCGCTATTGTGGTTGAAGATCGACCCGACGAAGGAACTCGTTCCTGAGCCGGAGACCACAGTTTCTACCGCAACCGCCTGATGTACGAAGTTCTCGAGCACACTGCCGATATCGGCTTCCGCGCGCGCGGAAGCACGGCGGCCGAGTTGTTCGAACAAGCCGCCGAAGCCCTGATTTCCATCGCGATGGAAATCGACGATGTCTCGCCGCAGCAGACCTACGAACTCGCGGCCTCCGGCAGCGACATGGAATCGCTGCTGGTGAACTGGCTGAGCGAGGTGCTTTTCTGGATCGACGGCCGGCACATCGCCATGCGCCGCTTCGAAGTGAGCGGGCTCGCCCCGGACCGCGTGGCCGCGCGCGCCTACGGAGAACCACGGAACCCCGAACGCCACCGTGCGAAACTTGTGGTTAAGGGAGTCACCTACCACCAACTCAGAATCTGGGAGGATGAGAATGGCTGGTGGGCAGAAGTTTATCTCGACATCTGAGCGAGCCTCCATGGAAGTCGAACGCATAGACGAGGTACGAGCGCGTATCCCGCGGGATGAGCGGCGCGGTATGCGCACCGACGTGATCGTATACGCCAACGAGCGGCTCATCGATCAGATCCGCAAGGATCTCTCGCTCCAGCAGGCCGTGAACGTGGCTACGCTGCCCGGCATCGTCGGCCCGAGTCTCGCCATGCCCGACATCCACCAGGGATACGGCTTCCCGATAGGCGGCGTGGCTGCGACGGACTGGAAGGAAGGCGTGGTTTCGCCCGGCGGCGTGGGCTTCGATATCAACTGCGGCGTGCGGCTGGTGCGCACGTCGCTTTCGGCCGACGACGTACGCCCGCGCCTGCGGGAACTCATCAACCAGCTCTTCCGCGACGTGCCCTGCGGAACGGGCGGCGAAGGCCCCATTCGCATCAGCAAGCAACAGCTCGATCAGGTGCTCGTCAAGGGCGCGCAATGGGTCGTAGAGAACGGTTACGGCGAACCGCGCGACACGGAGTTCACCGAGGAACGCGGATGCCTGGCCGGCGCCGACCCGGAGCAGGTTTCCGACCGGGCGGCTGAGCGGGGACGCCCGCAGCTCGGCACCCTGGGGAGCGGGAACCACTTTCTGGAAGTGCAGCGCGTCGAGAAGGTGTTCGATGCCGAGGCGGCCCGCGCCATGGGCCTCGAGGAGAACGGCGTCGTCGTGTTGATCCACTGCGGATCGCGCGGCCTCGGCCACCAGGTCTGTACGGACTACCTGGCCCAAATGGGCGCGGCCATGAAGCATTACCAGATCACGCTGCCCGACCGGCAGCTTGCCTGCGTGCCCACGCAATCGCCCGAGGGGCAGGCCTATTTGGCCGCCATGCGCGCCGCGGCGAACTTCGCCTGGGCGAACCGGCAAACCATCCTGCACTTCGTGCGCGGGTCTTTTCAGCGCATCTTCGGCAGCGAGACCCGGATCGACATGATCTACGACGTCTGCCACAACATCGCCAAGCGCGAGCGCCATCGCATAGACGGCGAGACGCACGACGTGCTTGTGCACCGCAAAGGAGCGACCCGCGCCTTTCCGCCGGGCCATCCCGACCTTCCCGCCGCCTACAAACACATCGGCCAGCCCGTGCTGGTGCCCGGAAGCATGGGGACGGCATCGTGGGTGCTGGTGGGCGCGGAAGGGGCGATGCGCGAGACGTTCGGGAGCGTGTGCCACGGCGCGGGGCGCCTGCTCAGCCGCACCGCCGCGCGCAAGGGCCGCGACGCTCGCGAGGTTCAGCGCAAGCTGGAGGAACAGGGCATTCTTGTGCGCAGCGAGACCCGCGACGGAATCCTGGAAGAAATCCCGGACGCCTATAAGGACGTGGACGAGGTGATCGAAGTCGTCCACCAGGCCGGCCTCGCGCGCAAGGTCGCCCGACTCCGTCCGATGGGAGTTATCAAGGGCTGAGCGGCTGTTATTCCGTGTCTTCGGGACTGCCGGTAGCTTGCCAGAGGAACAGCATCCCGATCATCATGCACGGCAGGATCAACGACTGCGGATGCGGATCGGTCGCCAGCACGCCGATCAGGAACACCACAGCGGAGAGCCAAATCACAACCCACTGAGTCTTAGAAGGGTACCACATCAAACTTCACCCAGAACTTAACACGGTAGCACGAGTCGCTTTTGCGGCGTCTTAACGGAAATTCACGCGGGGACGCGTGTTTCAGGCGTGTCCGGCGGCGCCCGCCAACTCCACCGGCACTCCGTCCACCAGCCGCAACACGCCGCTTGCCAGCGCGCTGACGCGCGGCACCGGCAGCAGAATGCCCGTCAGGTTCAGCGGATCGGCGTTGGAAATCTCGACCTGCTCGCCGGCTTTTTCTGCGCGGCGCACGGCGCGCAGCACGTCCACCGCTTCGGGCAGGGCGTATTGCTCGCCTGTAAAGCCCGCTACGAAGCGGCCGCCGCGGATTTCGCCGCGCGCTTCCATGCGGCGCAGTTCAACCAGCAGGTCGCGCCACACCGCGGGCAGCGATTCGCGCACGAGCAGGTCGCGAAACACCACGCCCCAGCGGCGCAGGAACTGCCGGGCGAGCACGGCGGCGGCATCCGCGCGCTGCGGACCGTGCCGCAGCAGCGCCCACCGTCCTGCCGCATGGCGCGGGCGCGCGTGGCGGCCCCGGCCCTCTCCGCGCCGCCGCTTCGGGTCGATCAGCGAACGCAGGTTTTCGAATCCGTCCGCCGTCACTAGCCCGGCAGCCGCAAGCTCCCACAGCGCGTCCTCAACCTCCGACGCCAGCCGCCCCGTGGCGCGCTGCAACTCGAAGAAGAAAGAAGCGCCGCGTTTTTCGAGCGCTTCGAGCACCTCGCGCCCGGCGTGGGAAAGGTTTTCCCGCTTCTGCCCGGCTCCGGCGTGTGCGAGCAGCGCATCGGCGTCCTCGCGCAGAAACAGGCTCACCGGCGCCGCCCGGCTTGGGCGCACTCTGCGCGCGCCCGCCGCTTCTTCAAACGCCGGATGCGGCGACAATCTGCCCCACATCACCTCGCCCGAGAGGCAAAGGCGGTCGAGATACTCCGGGCTGTAGCGGGCCACGCGCCGCGGCAGGATTTCCGCCTCCCACGCTCCCGCCGGCGCCTCGTAGCCTTGCAATTGACGGATGATTTCGAGCGTCCCATCCACGCCGTGCAGTTGAGCGCCACGCCCCACGTGCTGCCAGCGCAACAGGAAGCGAAGGAAGTCCGCCGTCGTCACGGGCTCGATTTCGTTCCGCAGCCGGCCCAGCGTCAAGCGATGAATTCGCGCCAGCAGCCTCCGATTGCACCACTCGGTTTCGCCGGTCTTCTCCGCCGTGAACTGCCCGCGGAGCACCTGGCCTTCGGCCTCCAGCCGCGCCAGCGCGCGCTCGACAAGCGCGGGGTTCATCGCCAGCCGCGCGGCCAATGCAGACGCCTTCACCGGGCCGGTCGATTCCAGCCAGCCCCGCAGGATGTCCGCCGCCGCGACTTCGTCATCCCGTTCGTAGGCCGCGCGCACGCGCTCGCTGCGTTCCGCGGCAATCCAAAATGAGCGGAACTCCAGCGCGCGACCCGCCTGCACAAGTTCGGGAAACCAGCCCGCCCATTCCGGGACCGGCGGCAGCACGGAGAGCGTCAGCAGCGCGTCGTGCAGCTCGTCGGCATCGCGCACGTCCGGCCAGGACTCCTCGGCCACCCGCGCAATGGCTTCCGCATCGAGCGCGCCCACTCCCTCCGCGAGGTCCGGGGTCAGCGTGCGGCGCAACTGCACCGCCCGCGCGCGCCGCTCCTCCAGCGGAGCGTCGTCGAGGTAGGCGTAAGGATTCGAGTTCAGGGCTTCGTGCGAAAACGGCGAGGGCTCGGCGGTGTCGATCGCCTCGGTGCGGATGGCGCCCGAGCGTATGCCCTCCAGGATGCGCTTCAGCCCCTCCAAGTCCATCGCCTCGTACAGGCAGTTGTTGATGGTTTCCTTCACCAGCGGGTGGTCCGGGATGCGCGGCTCGCCCACGAGGTTTTCGGCGCACGCCGCCTGATCGGGAAACACCGCGGCCAGCAGGTCGTCCGACTTCATCCGCATGATCGGCGCGGGCGTCTTGCGCCCGCCCGCGAATCGCAGAATTGCCAGCGCCCGCGCGGCGTTCCACCGCCACCGGGCCGTGAACATGGGCGAGGCAAGCAGCGCCTGTGTCAGCACGTGCTCCGCCGTCTCCGGTTTGACGAACTCAAAGACGGCTTCGAGCGGAAACGAGTGCTGCTCGGCCAGCGAGATGACGATGCCGTTATCCGTGGCCGCGGCCTGCAGTTCGAAATTGAACGTGCGGCAGAAGCGCTTGCGCAGGGCCAGGCCCCAGGCGCGGTTGATGCGCGCGCCGAACGGAGCGTGTATGACGAGCTGCATCCCGCCCGCCTCGTCGAAGAACCGCTCGGCCACCACGGTTTTCCATGCCGGCAGCGCTCCGAGCGCGGCCCGTCCCGCGCGCACATACTCCACCGCCTGGAGCGCGCCCCGCCGGTCCAGGCCGCAGCATTCCTGAAGCCACGCCGCGGCGTCTTCCGGCGTGCGGGCCGCAATCTCCTCGCGGACTTCGGAGAACACGCGCGAAAGCTCGGCCGTGCGCCCCGGCGCCTCGCCTCGCCAGAACGGAATGGTGGGCGCGGCGCCCTGCGCGTCCTCCACCCTTACCCTGCCCGGCTCGACGCGCCGTATGCGCCACGAGTGCGTGCCGAGCAGGAACACGTCGCCCGCCATGCTCTCGACCGCGAAGTCCTCGTCCACCGTGCCGATGGTTGTGCCCTCGGGCTCGAGCACCACGGCGTAGTTCGAGGTGTCCGGGATGGCGCCGCCCGAAGTGATCGCGGCCAGCCGCGTCCCGCGCCGCCCCCGCAGCTTCCGGTTGATTGCATCGCGATGCAGAAGCGCTCCGCTGCGGCCGCGCGCCGTCGAGACCCCCTCGGCAAGCATGGCGATGACGGCGTCGTAATCGGCGCGGCTCAGGTTGCGGTAGGAGTACGTCCCGCGCACCAGCTCGAACAGCTCGTCCTCGTCCCAGGGGCGGCAGGCCGCCTCCGCCGCGATCTGCTGCGCCAGCACGTCGAGCGGCGATTGCGGAATCTCCAGGCGCTCCAGTTCGCCCGTGCGGATTGCCCGCACCACCGCGGCGCACTCGATCAATTCATCCCGCGTCGTTGCGAACAGCCGCCCTTTCGGCAGCGCGCCCACCCAGTGTCCCGAGCGACCTATGCGTTGCAGCGCCACCGCGATCGACCGCGGCGACCCCACCTGGCACACCAGGTCCACCGTCCCTATGTCGATGCCGAGTTCGAGCGAGGCCGTCGCCACCACCGCCCTGAGCTCGCCTCGCTTCAGCCGCTCCTCGGCGTTGAGCCGGAGCCGCCGCGACAAGCTCCCATGATGCGGCAGCACGGCCGCCTCCCCTAATCGTTCGCTGAGGTGGTGCGAGACGCGCTCGCTCAGCCGTCGCGTGTTGACGAATACCAGCGTGGTGCGGTTCGCGCGGATCAGCTCGGCGAGGCGGTCGTAAATCTCCGACCACATCTCATTGCTCGCCACCGGCCCGAGTTCGTCCTTGGGGACCTCGACGGCGAGCTCCATCTCCCGCCTGTGCCCGACGTTGACCACCTCGGCCGAGGGGCTCAGGAATCGCGCGACTTCCTCGATCGGGTTCACGGTCGCGGACAGCCCGATGCGTTGCGGGCGTGCCCGGCCGGTTTCCTGAACGAGCGCGTCTAGCCGCGCCAGCGTCAACGCCAGATGCGACCCGCGCTTGTCGTCCACCACGGCGTGTATCTCATCCACGATCACCGTGCGCGTGGTCCCCAGCATCCGCCGCCCCCGCTCGGTGGTCAGCAGGATGAACAGCGACTCGGGCGTGGTCACCAGTATGTGCGGCGGCTGCTTCAGCGCCTGCTGCCGCTCCCAGGCCGTCGTGTCGCCTGTGCGCAGCGCCGCCCGCACGGGCGCCAGCGGTATGCCGCGCTCGGCCGCCATCCCCGCGATCTCCGCCAGCGGGATCTCCAGGTTTTTCCGGACGTCGTTGCTCAGCGCCTTCAGCGGAGACACGTAGACGGCCTCGGTCTCATCGGGAAGCGCACCCGATCGCGCCCGCCGGAAGAGGCCGTCGAGGCAGATGAGGAACGCCGCCAGCGTTTTGCCCGAGCCGGTGGGGGCGGAAATCAGGACGTCGCGGCCCGTGCGCACCTTGGGCCACCCAAGAGCCTGCGGCTCGGTCACCGCGGCAAAGCGCGCGCAAAACCATTCGCGGACGAGAGGATCAAAACCCGAAAGGGGCACGCGCTCTTATTTTCGCAAAGAGGGGCCGTTTCCGAGCCGGGCCTAATGCAAGTTTCCAGCCAGAATTGGCCAGTTCATTCCTTTGTTGCTTATAATCGAACCGAGGAGGGGGCTTTTCCCATCCAAACCCAGAGGGAAGAATTCATGTCCACAATCGAAGTCAGCGCGGCCTCGTCCCAGCCCACCCGGACAGATAGCCACGTTACGAATGATTTTTCCATACAGGTGGCCACCGTCAATGGTTCGGGCAGCCAGACCGCGAACACCGTTCTCATGCGCGCCCTGTTTCAGATGGGCATCCCCGTTTCGGGCAAGAATCTGTTTCCGTCCAACATCGCTGGCCTGCCGACATGGTTCACCATCCGCGCGAGCAAGCACGGCTATATCGGCCGGAAAAAGGAAATCGACTTTCTCGTCGCAATGAATCCGGAGACGGCGCAGGAAGACGTCCGGAAGCTCGAGCCGGGCGCCGCCGTCGTCTATGACGAGCCGTTGAAGCTGAATACGGTCCGCTCGGACCTGCACTTCTACCCGGTGCCGTTCGACAGGCTGGTCGGCCCGGTCTGCCCCGAGGCACGGCTTCGGAAGCTGGTCCGCAACATGATCTACGACGGCGTTGTCGCCCAGCTACTCGGCATCGACATGGAGGAGATGCGCACGGCGCTGTACAAGCAGTTCGGGCCGAGGAAAGCCAAGGCCGCGGAGTTGAACTGGAACGCCGTGAAAGCCGGCTACGATTTCGCCGCCGCCAATCTCGTCAAGACGGACCGCTACCGCGTCGAGCGGATGAACGCCACCGCCGGGAAGATCATCATCGAAGGCAATGCGGCGATCGCGCTCGGCTGCGTGTTCGCCGGAGTCACGGTGGTGAGCTGGTATCCCATCACGCCCTCGTCTTCGGTGATCGAAGCGTTGACCACCTATCTGCGCCGCTTCCGCATCGATAAGGAAACCGGGAAAGCCACCTTCGCGGTGATTCAGGCCGAGGACGAGCTGGCTTCGATCGGCATGGTGATCGGCGCGAGCTGGGCGGGCGCGCGCGCCATGACCGCCACTTCCGGTCCCGGCATCTCGCTGATGGCCGAGTTCACCGGTCTCGGCTATTACGCCGAGGTCCCCGCCGTGATCGTCAACGTGCAGCGCGTCGGTCCTTCCACCGGCCTGCCCACGCGCACGATGCAGGGCGACATCCTCTCCACCGCCGTCCTCTCCCATGGCGATACGAAGCACCCGATCCTGTTCCCTTCCTCTCCAGTCGAGTGCTTCACGATGATGATTTCCGCTTTCGATCTTGCCGAGTACTTCCAAACGCCCGTCTTCGTCTTCAGCGATCTCGATCTCGGCATGAATAACTGGATGTCCGACCCGTTTCCCTACCCCACCGAGCCGATCAACCGCGGCAAGGTGCTCACAGCCGAGGACCTCGACCGCCTCGGCGGCTTCGCCCGCTACAAGGACGTGGACGGGGACGGCGTCGGCTACCGCACGCTGCCCGGAACCAGGCATCCCAAGGCCGCGTACTTCACCCGCGGCAGCGGCCACAACGAAAACGCCGGCTACAGCGAGCGCGAAGACGATTACATGAACAACATGGACCGCCTGGCGCACAAGTTCGAAGCCATGCGGTCCCGCGTTCCTGCGCCGTACGTGGACATCGACCAGAGGGCCCACGTTGGCATCATCTGCGCCGGTACGTCGCGCTACGCCGTTGAGGAAAGCCGCGACCAGTTGCGCGACGAGTACGGCCTCCAGACCAGCTATCTGCGCCTCAAAGCCTATCCGTTCACGCCGCAGCTTTCCGAGTTCATCCGCCGCCATGAGCGGGTTTACGTCGTCGACCAGAACCGCGACGGCCAACTGCTCCAGTTGATGCGGCTGGAACTCGACCCCGACGAAATCGCCAAACTGCGCAGCGTGCGCTACTACGGCGGGCTCCCGCTTGATGCCCGCACGGTCACGGCCGAAATCGCCGCCCAGGAGGGATTCTGATGAGCACCACTGCTGTTCCGCCGAAAAAAACGAACCGCATTGGCCTGGAAATCGCCGCCTACAAGGGAGGCAAGACCACGCTGTGCGCCGGCTGCGGGCATAACTCCGTCTCCGAGCGCTTGGTCGAATGCTTCTTTGAAATGGGGATCGAGCCCTGGAGCGTGGCCAAGTTCTCCGGGATCGGGTGTTCGTCGAAGTCCCCGGCCTACTTCCTGGGCATGGCGCACGGCTTCAACAGCGTGCACGGGCGCGCACCTTCGGTCGCCACCGGCGCCCTGGTAGCCAATCGCAACCTGCTCGGCGTGACGGTGTCCGGCGACGGCGATACCGCCTCCATCGGAATCGGCCAGTTCGTCCACATGCTGCGCCGCAACGTGCGCCAGATTTACATCATCGAGAACAACGGCGTCTACGGTCTCACTAAGGGGCAGTTCTCGGCCACAGCCGACATCGGCTCCAAGCTTAAGACCGGCGTGGTGAACGACCTGCCTCCGATCGACTGCTGTCTGCAAGCCATCCACCTCGGCGCGACGCTCGTGGCGCGCTCCTTCTCCGGCGACAAGCGGCAGTTGCAGGCCATACTTAAGGCCGCCATCGCGCACCGCGGCCTCTCGGTCATCGACGTCATCTCGCCTTGCGTCACTTTCAACGATCACGAAGGCTCTACCAAGAGCTACTCGTACATGAAGGAGCACGGCGAGCCGCTGCACGAACTGGACTTCATCCCCGCTTGCGAAGACATCGCTGTGGAAATCGCAGAGGGCGAGATCCGCGAAGTCGAGATGCACGGCGGCGCGCGCCTGCGCCTGAAGAAGGTCGGCCGCGACTACGATCCCACGGACAAGCTCAACGCCGTGCGCGCGCTGGCGGAGGCCGAGAAGGAAGGCCACGTCCTGACCGGCATCCTGTATGTCGATACTTCGCGCCCAGACTTCGTCGAACTGCTGAACCTCGTCGACGAGCCGCTGGCGACGCTGCCCGAATCCAAAGTACGGCCCCCGCGCGAGGCGCTCGACCAGATCATGGACGAGTTGCGGTAGCCTGAGGGGGATGCTTCAGCACAAGCGCCTGGCTCTTGCCCTGGGCGCGCCCGCTTGGCTTGTCCTCGAACGGCAGGCCGCGGTTGTGCGCCCCGATCCGATCATTGAGAGCGGAACTCACAGAGACGGTTCCGCCGTCCGCAAGGTGCGCTGAAGTTGTCCACCCTCACGCCTGATCAATTGGACCGGCTGCGGGTGGTGCTCGTCTCGGCGCGAAACCCTCTGAACATTGGCGCCGCCGCCCGCGCGATGAGCAACTTTGGCTTTTCGCGCCTGCGCGTTGTGAACCCGTATGAAGTGGCATTCCGCGAAGCGCGCTCGGCGGTGGGCGCGGGCGCGGTGCTCGAAAACGCGGAAGAGTTTTCCAGCGTGGCCGAAGCGGTGGCGGATTGCACGCTTGTGGTGGGCACAACCGCACTCGGCAACCGCGAACTGCACCATCCGCTGCGGCAGCTCGCCTATGGAGCCAGGCTCATCCGGCAGCGGCTCGCCTCAAGCCCGGTGGCGCTGCTCTTCGGATCGGAGAAATACGGCCTCACGAACGAGGACCTCAGCTATTGCCACTGGCTCATGCGGATTCCCACGCGCAAAGAGCACGGCTCGATGAATCTCGGCCAGGCGGTCGCCGTCGCGCTCTACGAACTGATTCGCGAACCCCGCGCCGCCACGGTGAAGCCCGAACCCATCAAGCCCGCCGCCGCGGGCGACATCGACCGGCTCACCGCACTGCTGCTCGAAGCGCTCCAGGCCAGCGGATACACGAATCCCCGCACCGCGAAATCCACCGAGGAAAAAGTGCGCCGCCTGGTGCGCCGCCTGAACCTGCCCGCACGGGATATCGAAATCTGGCTGGGCATTTTTCGCCAGATTCTCTGGAAGCTAAGCGGCGGCGGGCGCTGACGCCGCCTTCAGCTCATGTACCAGCCGCCGTTGACGTTGATCGTCTGTCCGGTGAGATACCCGTTTCTGGCCAGCATCACCGCCACATCGGACACTTCGTCCACGTGGCCGAACCTGCCCACCGGGATCAGATCCGGTTTCGCGCGAGGGTTCACCGCAACCATCTCCGTCGCAATCAGAGCCGGAGCGATCGCGTTCACCGTGATGCCCTCCTTGGCCAGCAGCGAGGCGTAGGAGTGGGTCAGTCCTATGATCCCCGCCTTGGAAGCCGCGTAGTGCGGTCCCACGACGCCGCCCGTCTGCGCAGCGACCGACGAGAGATTGATGATCCGCCCCCACTTCCGCGCGCGCATGCCCGGGAGCACCGCCTGCGTCACCAGAAAACAGGATTTCAGATTGATCGCAATCAGCTCGTCCCAGTCGCGTTCGCTAATCTGTTCGAGCGGCTGGGGACGCGTCACCCCGGCATTGTTCACCAGGATGCCGATGCCTCCCAGCGCGTCCTCCGAGGTCTTTACCAACCGCTCCGCCTCCGCGCTGTTGGAGACATCGGCGCGAACCGTCACCGCGCGCCGCCCGAGCGCCCGGATCTCGGCTGCAACGCTCTCCGCTTCCGCCTCGCAAACGCGGTAGTTCACCGCTACGTTCGCCCCGGCACGCGCGAGGGCAATCGCGATCGCACGGCCGATCCCCCGGCTACCGCCGGTTACGAGTGCTGCTTTTCCCGTAATATCGTCCACGTGTGCAGTATACTTCGAATAACGGATGACAAAGGTTGAATCGAACTTCCGGCTCGCGCGGCCGCTCGACGCCGCCCTGCTTAATAACCTGGCCCGCGCACGCAGCATCTACGGAATCGCGCGCATCGAGCCCGCGCCGCAACGCGACGCCCTTCTCGTCGAGTACGACGCTTCGCGACTCACCCTCGCCGACGTCAGGGCCGCTCTTCTCCGCGCCGGAATACCGCTTGACGTTTCGCGTTAAGCGGCCCCTGAACCGTTACTGTCCGACCCGCGAATGGCCGCTGGTTATCGCGCCGCGCGCCCTTCTCTCCGCTCCCAGCCGGGTTTGAACAGCGGAATCGCGTTCTCCTGCTGGTACGGGTGCTTCAAAATCTCTTCGATGTTCAAATCGATGCCCAAGCCCGGCCGGTCGGGGATTTCAATGTACCCGTTCACCACCTCAACCGGGTTCGTCACGATCTCCTTCTCCCACGGCTCGTTGAATTCATCGAAGATTTCGTGGATGAAGAAGTTCGGCGTCGCGGCGTTCAACTGCACACAAGCCGCCGAGCAGACCGGCCCCTGCGCGCTGTGAGGGGCGATCATCCCATAGTGTGCGTCGACCAGATCGGCAATCTTGCGCGTTGCAAACAGGCCGCCCAGGTTCAGCGGCTCCGGCTGGAGAATGTTCACGCAGCCGTAGCTCAGCAATTCGATGAACTGCTGCCGGTTCGAAAAGCTCTCGCCCGTGGCGATGGGCACCGGACTGCGCCGCGCCACCTCCGCCACGGCCTTGATGTTCAAATGCGGCACCGGCTCCTCAAACCACGCGGGCCGGAACTCCGCCATCGCCTCGGCCACTTGCAGAGCCGTCGCGGTGTTGAATCGCGAGTGACCCTCGATCAGCAGGTCGACATCGGGCCCCACAGCGTCGCGCACCGCCCGGATAATGTCCATCGAAAGGTCGAACTCCCGGCGGGTAAGCATCCGCCAGTTGTTTCCGAACGGGTCGAACTTGAGCGCGGTGTACCCGCGCGCCACCACCGCCCGCGCCTTCTCAGCGAAGCTCTCCGGCTCGCGCGGCCCGCGATACCATCCATTCGCGTACGCCCGCAGCTTTTCGTGGCACCGCCCGCCCATCAGGTTGTAGACCGGCTGGTTGCAGGCCTTACCTATGATGTCCCAGCAGGCGATCTCGATGGCCGCGACCGCGCACATGTGGGTCTGCCCGCCCTCGGTGTACACGTCCCGGATCAGCTTCTGCGAAATGATCTCGATCTGGAACGGATCCATCCCGAGGATGAGCGGCTTCAGCTCGTGTATGGAGGCTTCCACTGTCTTGGCGAAGAAGTTGGCCGTGCCTTCCCCGATTCCATACAGGCCCGAATCGGTGATCACTTTCGCGAACAGCCAGTTCTTCCAGGGATTTCCGGCAATATAGGTCTCAATGGCAGTGATTTTCATCGTATCTATTAGACCAGAGAGGTACGCAGCGTTGGGTTATCATGGTCGAAGCCGTGACCAAGGAAGAGATCATTCTAGCAGGCCGTGAGTACCTGTTCCCAGCCGTTTTTCACTACTACCGCGAGCCCCTCGTCATAACTCGCGCGAAGGACCAGCACGTCTGGGACGCCGACGGAAACCAGTACCTGGATTTCTTCGGCGGCATCGTCACGATCAGCGTCGGGCACTGCAACGAAAAGGTTACCGGCAGGATTTGCAGTCAGCTTCAAACCCTGCAACACGCTTCGACTGTGTACGCCACCGCGCCGCAGGCCGCGCTCGCCGCGAAGATCGCATCTATCACGCCGGATCGCCGCCTTACGAAATCGTTTTTCACCAACAGCGGCACCGAGGCGAACGAGACCGCCATTCTGGCCGCGCGCTGCTATACCGGCTCCACCGAGATCATCGCGCTGCGCCACTCCTATCACGGCCGCACGTCGCTGGGTATGACGCTCACCGGACAATCGAGCTGGCGGCTCGGCGCGCCCGAGCCCGGCGTCGTCTTCGCGCACAACGCGTACTGTTACCGCTGCCCCTTCGGGCTCTCGTATCCTTCCTGCGATCTGCGCTGCGCGCGCGACGTCGAAGAACTCATCCGTACGGCGACTTCGGGCCGCATAGCCGGCTTCATTGCCGAGCCGCTGCAGGGCGTCGCCGGCTACATCACGCCGCCGCGCGAGTACTTTTCCGTCGTCGCCGAGATCGTGCGCAACTACGGCGGGATTTTCATCAGCGACGAGGTCCAGACCGCCTGGGGACGCACCGGCGGCAGGTGGTTCGGAATCGAGCACTGGGACGTTGTGCCGGACGTGATCACCAGCGCCAAGGGGCTCGCCAACGGCCTGCCCATCGGCGTCACCGTCGCCACGCCGGAGGTGGCAAACTCCGTCCGGGGCCTTACCATTTCCACCTTCGGCGGAAACCCGGTGGCTGCCACGGCCGCTCACGCCGTTCTCGAGTTCATCGAGGAGAACGCCCTGGCCGCCAACGCCGCCGAAACCGGCGCCTACCTGCGGGAATGCCTGCTTGAGCTTCAGGAGAAGCACGAGATCGTTGGCGACGTCCGCGGCATGGGCCTCCTGCAGGCGATTGAACTCGTCCAGGACCGCAAGACCAAAGTTCCCGCGCCCGCCGCCGCGAACTGCGTGCTCGAAGCAGCCAGGGAAAACGGCCTGCTGGTGGGCAAGGGCGGCCTCCACGGCAACGTGATTCGCATTTCGCCGCCGCTGAACATCAGCCGCGCCGACGTGGACGAATTCACCCGCCTGCTGGACGCCAGTCTCGCCCGCGCAAACGCATTGGGAGCCTGATTTCTATGGAAGAGCGTGCTTTTTTCATCGAGTCGCAGACCACCCGGCCTCTGGAGCTTCAATGTCCGTTTTGCCGCACCTCCGCTACTTACGAACTTCGCTGGATGGTGCGCAAGAAAAAGAACCGCCCGCCCCAAGGCGCTGATGAACTCGACCGCGCCCGCTTCGAAAAGGCGCAGAGCTACATGGTGCTGCTCGACGATAAGGTGTCCTGCAAAAACCTGCGCTGCCGCAAACGCTTCGACGTTTCCGGCATCAAGACAATGGCCTTCCTCAACGCCGAGGGCGGCCTGCCCAAGGACTGAGCATGCCCCCTGGCTCTTGTCCAGCCCGCGTCCTCGCTGGTGTACACTATGAATCTAGGGAGGTGGGTCTTCTCGAGTAGCGACGATCTCCCCAAAGCGGTAGCTTCGGTATTAGAAAAGACTACTGCGGCCCTTCTCGCCCTCTTTTTCCCCGACGACTGCCGCATCTGCGGCGCACCCCTTCGTAACATCTCGCGCGTCCCCGTCTGCCCCGACTGCCTGAGCCAGCCGGAACCCCTGGCAGCCGACTATTTCTGCGTATCCTGCCGCACGCCTTTCGTAAATCCGGCGCCGCTCGGCGCCGACGGACGGTGCGCGCTCTGCCGCCGGGGCTTGCGCGGCTTCGACGCCGCGTACTCTTACGGCGCCTACGAAGGGGTTCTCCGCGAGCTGATTCACCTGTTCAAGTACGCGCGGATCAGGCCGCTCGCCGGCCCGCTCGGCGAAATCCTCGCCCGCGCCATTCCGCGCGATCAGAGGTTCGACGCCGTCGTTCCCGTCCCGCTTCACTGGTGGCGCCGCTGGCAGCGCGGCTTCAATCAGTCGGCGCTGCTCGCCGCGGCCATCGGCCGGAGATACGGTATCCCGGTCCGGGCCGCCCTGCGCCGTGTCCGCGCCACTCCTTCCCAGGCGGGGCTGACGAACGCGCGCCGCCGCTCGAACGTCGCCGGGGCCTTTCGTGCGCGGAAAGCGCTGGTGGCGGGCCGCCGCATCCTGCTGGTGGACGACGTGATGACTACCGGCGCCACTGCCAGCGCGTGCGCCGCTGCGCTGAAGAGCGCCGGCGCGAAGTATGTGGCTCTGCTGACGCTCGCCCGCGTGGACAGACGTTCCTGGGTCGAGCCGCTCCAGGTCCGTCCCGATACGGTGGGGGTTACATGATGTCCGGCGTGAATGGGTTGCAAAAACCGGTGTTGGTGCTGAATGCCAGCTACGAACCAATTAATATCTGTGCGGCCCGGCGCGCGCTCGTGTTGATCCTCAAAGGAGTCGCCGCGCCCGAGGAGTTCTCAAACGGCTTTCTGCATTCCGCGAGACAGGCGCTCCGTATGCCTTCCGTCATTCGCCTGCTGGAGTACCGCCGCATTCCGCACCAGACCCGCGCCCTTTCGCGCAAGAACATCCTCATGCGCGACCGCTACACGTGCCAGTATTGCCAGCGCACATTGCCATCCAACGAACTCACGCTCGACCACGTAATTCCGCGCTCGCGCTCCGGAGAGACTTCCTGGGAAAATCTCGTCGCCTGCTGCCACCGCTGCAACAACCGCAAGGGAAACCGCACCCCCGAGGAAGCCGGAATGCGTCTCCTCCGTCCTCCGCGGCCCTTCACCCTGCACACCAGCCGCCACCTCATGCGCCTGCTGGGAAAGAGCGACGACCAGTGGCGCAAGTACCTCTTCTTCTGAGCCGCGGCGCGCGCAGTTTCATCCCGTCTCAATAGCCGGCGGATCGTGATAGCCTGAGCGGTTGCGTTTGATGCCGTCACACATGATCACGAGGCACAGGGCCGCCGTCATTGCGGCCTGGCTGGCGTTCCTTGTGCGCGGCGCTTTCTACTGCGTGGAGCAGCCGTTGTGGGAAGGATACGACGAGTGGGCCCACTTCGCGTATATCCAGCATGTCGCCGAGCATGGGAGCCTTCCGTCCAGACAGGACGCGGTTTCTCCCTTTGTAGCCAGGTCGCTGCAACTCGCGCCATTGCCGCGTTCGGCCGCCGAGGTGTTGCCGGGCACCATCACGCACGATCTTTTCTGGCAGCTTCCCGAAGACGAGCGCGCCCGCAGGCAGGAAGAGCTGCTCCGGTTATCACCGGCGACGCCGCCTGCGAGAGAGCAACTTAACGCCAAACAGTACGAAGCCCAGCAGCCGCCCCTTTACTATCTCCTCCTGGCGCCTGTGTATATGCTCGCCAGGACGTTGCCCCTGCCGGCGCAGGTGCTGTTGCTGCGGCTCCTGAGCATGGCTATCGCCTCCTGCGTAGTCTTCTTGATGTACTCGATCGCTGACCACGTCCTGCACCGGCAGGATCTCGCCATTCTCACCGCGATTCTGGCGGCGTGTCTTCCAGGACTGTACATCGGTGTGTGCAGAATCGGAAACGATCCCCTGGCGATCGTTCTGATCGCGGCGATGGTCCTGGTCTCGATACGTACCTGCTACCGGCCGCCCGGCGCTTTTCAGTGGATCGGAATGGGACTTCTTTTCGGCGCCACCGCGCTGGCGAAGGCGTATGCGCTCGCCGTCTGGACGCTGCTGCCGCTTGTGGCTGTCTTGTTGCTGGCGAGGCATCCGGAACGATGGAAGCGCACGGCGCTGGGGTTCGGCCTGGCAAGCATCGCCGCGATCGCCGTCGCGGGCTTCTGGTACGGGCAGAACCTCATCAACACGGGGACGCTCTCGGGAGAGCAGTTGCATGTCGCTGCGGCGCGCCTCACCCTGGCGGAAAAGCTTGCGGCGCTATTCGCGATGGACTGGCGGCGCGTCGTTGACTCCGCGGCATTCTCGCACATCTGGGTCGGCGGGTGGAGCTTTTTGGTGGTCCGTAGCTGGATGTACCGCGTGTTCGAGTTAATCGCGTTGCTGGGCGCTGCCGGCCTGGCGGTGCACGCAGTTCGAATCTTCCGGCACTCGTCGTGGAAACACGCCCAGGATCTGCTGATACCGCTGGCCGCCGCGATCATGATGTACGCGGCGCTCGCCTATCACTCCCTGATGATCTTTCTGGAAAAGAGCATCTCGATGGGCGCCGGCTGGTATCTCTATTCGGTGATTGCGGCTGAGGTTGTTCTTCTGGCGCTCGGGATCCGCGCCCTGCTTCCCGCCAACGCGTCCCGCTGGGCCTTGGCTGCCGTGTGTTGGCTCGCCGCCGCCCTGGATCTCTACACAATGCACTTCCTGCTCATGCCCTACCACAGCGGGCTAATCCGTCACGATGCGTCGGGATCGCTGGCTTCGTTCAAGCTGCCGGTGCTAAAGTCCGCGAGCCTGTTCGAGAGAATCTCCCTAAACAAACCCCTGGATGCCGGACCCATCGCAGCGTTGTGGTTGGCTTATCTTTGCGCGACGATAGGACTTTTCGTTCTGGCCGCCCTCGCCGCAAGGGCCGGTTGGTTTGAAACCCGTCAGAACGGAAAATCGCGCCGGGCGGCGGTTTGAGTACGGCCCATATAGCGGATGGGGTTTTCCGCCCTGCCCTGCCGCCGTACTTCATAGTGGAGATGCGGCGCCGTGGCGCGGCCCGAGCTCCCCACCGCGCCGATCATTTCTCCTTGCCGGATCTCCTGGCCCGGCACAACGGCGAAGCTGGAGAGGTGGGCGTATAAGGTCTGTAAACCGTTGCCGTGATCGATAATTACCGTGCGGCCGTACCCGCTAATGAATTGCGCTTGCACGACGTAGCCGTCGGCCGCCGCGCGGACCGGCGTGCCCGTCGGCGCGGAGATATCCACGCCGCGATGGAAGGCGCCTTCTCCCGAAAATGGATCCGTGCGGTTCCCAAAATACCCGCGCAGAGTGCCCTCCACCGGCCACATCGACGGATAGGTGTTGACCTGCCAGAACCTGGCAGACCGGCGCGGATAGCGGGTGAGATTGGCGGTCCGCAGCAGGTCGTATTCCTCGATGGATTGCTGCACCGTGGGAAGCAGCGAGCCTTCCTGGGAAATGTCGGAAGGCCCCTCCAGCAACTGCTTCAGTCCGTAAACCATTGAAATTTCGCTAGCAAGCAGTTGCAGGTTCGCAAGCTGGGCGTGCGTTTCTTCCTTTTCGCTTTGCAGCTTCTGATATCGCTGCCGTAATGCGGAAATCTCCTGGCGCAACGAGTTGTAATCGGCGACCTTCCAGGCCATCCGGGCATAGGACGATATGGCGCCAATCACGGAGAAGCAACCGGCCACGGCCAGGCCGAGAATCAGGTAAACGACGCGGTGTGGGATCTGCACCCTCCGCAGCCTGCCATGCATCGAGTGGGCAAGCACGAGGATGAAATACTGCTGCTTCATGGAGTTTTCTCGCAATGACGGTGCGGGCCGTACGCGCAGGCACTCCACCCGCGTGATTCGTGCAGGACGCGCACGAACTTGGGAATTTATCAATTCCAGCTCTGGGTGTCAAGGATAAGGTGGTCCTTTTAGCAAACCTTAAGGTGGGCGGCTTAGCCAAGGGGCCCCCGGAGTCACAGTTCCCGGAAACGCAACCTGTGGTATGTACGTCTGAGGGGCTTAGCCGCGCAGTGAAACAGCTTTTTATTAGCTGGGCTGCCGCGCCCCTTACGGTTGCTACCCTGGAACCAGGGAGGGACTATGGCGCGATGGGGGATTTTTTTGTTTGTGGCAGCGCTCGCCGCGGCGCAACAGACAGCGCCGATCGGCATCGTGCGCGGCACGCTGATCGATCGGGACGAAGCGCAGTCCGGTGAGATGATCGTGCGGCTCAAGGATAACCGGGTCTACAGTTTCCAGTTCGACGCCAAGACCTACGTCGAAAAAGACAAAAGGTCCGTTCCGGTGACCGCTCTCCGCGCCGGGGACACGCTGGAAATTCTGTCCGATGCCGGCAGCGATCCGCAGCGCCGGTACGCCCGTACGGTAAAAGTGGTCGAGGAAGACCCGCCCCCGCCGCCCTATCGCGTGCGCCTGCGGCGCCAGTCCCCACCACAACGTTCGATCATCGATGAGATCTTCCCGCGCGGGAACCTGACCTTCGCCGGAATCGTCGCTTCGGTGGGCCGCGATTCGCTCCTGCTGCGCACGCGCCAGACCCGGACACGGTTTATCCTGCGCCCGGACACGCGCTTTCTCTGCGACGGGTTGCCTGTGGATCCCGGCGGGCTGGCGGTGAATACCAGAGTGTTCGTCAGGGCCGGCAGGAACGTCTATAACGAGCTGGAGGCATTTCAGGTGATCTGGGGGAACATTCTGAAACCTGACTAAAGCCTCCGTCCGGCCCGCGCCCCGGGTGGGATTGTCTGGAAGAGCCAGCGGTGTCTGGCCTGCTATACTAAGGAATTCTGAATTCGCCCATTATGAAGCATTTAGCGGTATTTCTCCTGGCTGCAAGCGGTATGATGGCAGCCGATTTCGGAACGGGCCAGGCGGCCCGGGCCGTTATTGGGCAGCCGACCTTCACAGCCCAATTACCCGACTCGTCCGACGTCGTGCTGGGCGGCGTGGGCGGGGTCGCCTACGCCAATGGGAAACTCTTCGTCACGGACGCCAACCGCGTCGCCGCGACGCCGATCAACCACCGCGTCCTCATCTTCAACGTCTCCGAGTTTCTTCCGCGCCCGGACGCAGAGATACCGCAGACGGATCCGCCCTCTCGCTGCCCGCTGTGCGTGGGCAAGGCCAGCGTCGTGCTCGGGCAGGAGGACTTCACGGGATCGGAATGGCACATCGGGCCGAGCGGTATGCGCCTTCCCACCGCGGTCGCATCCGATGGCATTCGCCTCGCCGTAGCCGATACGGACAACAACCGGATCCTCATCTGGAACAGCATCCCCACGACCAATAACGCGCCCGCCGACATCGTGATCGGCCAGCCGGATTTCAACAGCACCGCGCCGAACGCGGGAACGGGCGATTCCCGCGTGCCCAGCCCGCGCTCGCTCCGTTCGCCCCAGGGTGTCTGGATTCAGGACGGGCGGCTCTTCGTTGCCGATACTTTAAATAAGCGCGTCCTTATCTGGAACAGTTTTCCCACCGAGAATTTCCAGCCGGCCGACGTGGTTCTGGGCCAGCCGGATTTCTACACCGCCATCGAACCGGATCTCACCAGGAACGAGATTCAGGCCAGCGCGAAAACGCTGCTGGATCCAGTCTCGGTCACTTCAGACGGCGTGCGCCTGTTCGTCAGCGATCTCGGCCATCACCGCGTGCTGATCTGGAACTCCATCCCGACGACCAACCAGCAGCCTGCCGACGTCGTTGTGGGGCAGCCAAATATGACGTCCGCGGTGGCCAACTACTCCCATACGTTCAAAGTGGACGAAACCGGCAAGATCATCGAGCGGACCAAGGTGCTGTGCGACCCCGACGGCGGAAAGGATGACAACGGTCTTCCCACCTACCCGGCGCGCTGCGCCGCAACGCTGGAGTACCCGCGCTTCGCGCTGTCCGACGGGACGCGCCTCTTCATTGCCGACGGCGGCAACGACCGCATCCTCGTTTTCAACCGCATCCCGACTACAAACGGAGAGGCCGCGGACGTCGTCCTCGGCCAGATCAACGACCACCTGACGCAGACCTCCGACAACCCGGACAACCCGGACGTCGAGCGCAGGGCAAGTACCGACTCGGTCCGCACGCCGACGTCGCTGGCCTGGGACGGCGAAAACCTGTATGTGAGCGAGCCCTTCAGCCGGCGCGTGCTGGTGTTCACTGTGGGCGGGCCGATCCTGCCGCTCACTGCCGTTCGCAACGCCGCCAGCCTCGATGTTTTCGCCGTGGGCTCCATCACTCTCGGCGGAGAGATCCAGGAGAACGACGAAATCACCATAAAAATTCGCGACAAGGAATACAAGTACAAGGTCAAAAAGGACGACACGTTCGAGTTAATCATTAGGGAGCTCGTAAATCTGATCAACGCCGGAGACGGCGATCCGTGGGTGCTGGCCACCGAAAATCCCACACTGTTGGCCGTCAATCTTACTTCACGGGTAGGGGGCAAACTGGGCGACGAGACCGAGATTTCCGCTTCCGTCTCGCCCGACACGGCTAGGATCACCGCGAGAGCGAGTGGCAACACTCTGGGCGGCGGCGGCTTCGCCGCCAAGCTGGCCCCGGGCAGCCTCATCTCCATCTTCGGGAACGATCTGGCGGAAACGACCATGGCGGCGCCGCCGGATGCGGATCCCCTGCCCTCGGAACTCGGGGGCGTCAGGGTTTACGTCGACGGAAGGGCGGCTCCGATCATCGCGGTCTCGCCCACCCAGATCAACGCGCAGCTCCCGTTTGAGGTGCTGGATGCCACCAGCGTCAGCGTCTACGTGCGAACCCAGCGCAGCGATGGCACTGTAACCAACACCACCGCCATCGGCGTGCCGATCATTCCAGCGAACCCCGGCGTCTTTACTTACGGAGGCACCGACCCGCGCCCTGCAGTGGCCATGCACGGCAGTTCCCACGCAACGGGCACCATCTATATCGAAGGCACTGCTAAAGAAGGGGACGAGATCACCGTCACGATCGAGGACAGGACTTATAAGTACAAGCTCACCGCGGATGACACCCTCGAGTCGGCCCGGGACAGACTCATTGAGCTGATCAACACCGATCCGCAGGTCTTTGCCATCCCGAGCACCCACCACCGGTACATCCGGCTGCGCGCGCGTGTGCAAGGCCCCGCAGGCAATGGCATCCGGTTTAGCGCCACCGCCGACGGAGGAAACGTTGTCGTGGGCGGCACCAACTCAAGGCTGTGCTGCGCTAACGTCGAGGGCGCGCTGATCACGGAGGACAACCCCGCGGTCCCCGGCGAAAACATCATCATTTACGCCACCGGGCTCGGCATGGTGCATCCCGACGAGGCGAAATTCGCCACCTACACCGGGTACACGTACAAAGGACCTTTCAGCAACGCTCCCGACGAGTTTGTATCGGCGATGGTGGGCGGCAAGACGGCCAACGTGCTCGCGGCCGGTATGAAACCGGGAACGGTGGGCATCTACGAAGTTCACCTCGAGCTGAACTCGGATCTCCCGACCAACCCGTTAACGCAACTTACCATCGCCCAGGACATTTACGTCAGCAACATCGCGACGATCCCGCTCTGGAACCCGAACGAGCAGGCGAACCCGCTCCAGTAGCGGGTTCCCGGGCAGGCCGGGCCGCTTACGGATGGCTGAATTCGTGCGCCCGCGGGATCAGCTCAAAGTAGGTGTCTGACGGCACGTTTGTGTGCCAGTAGCCTGCCCATTGCGCGTAGGCCACAACGCCCAGGAATACCGCTGCGATCCCGGCCGCCATCGCCCAGACGGGCACGCGCCGCTTCTTCACCGTCACCATCTCCAGCGCGCCCTCGGCCGGGCACACCGCCACGCATTCCATGCAAGCCGTGCACTCGGCCGATTTGACCGTCACCAGCTTGTCCACAGGAAGCAGCGACGGGCACGCCTTCGCGCACTTCGCGCAATCGATGCACAGGCTCTCCTCCCGCCGGATCCGGAGCGGGCTCAGCAGCGCGGGAAACCCCAGCAGCGCGCCGTAGGGGCACAAGTACCGGCACCAGAAGTTCTGCAAAAAAATCGAGAGCAGAACCAGCACCCCAATCACCACCGCCGCGGTCACGCTCAGGTAGCGGAAGAAGTTCATCATCTTCACGTCGGCGATCACGCCATAGGGGCCTTCCAGAAACGCGCGAATCGCGGCCACCGACATCCCGCCTATCGCGTAAAGGAACAACCCAAGCAGGATGTACTTCAAGCCTCGCAGCGGGATATCCGCCCACCGCGGCAGGCGGAAGTTGCGCCCGAACGTCCGCCGGCCGAACCGCCACAGCATTTCGGAAATCGTGCCGATGGGGCACAGCCAACTGCAAAACGCTTTCCGGAACAGGAACGCGATACCCAGAAACGCCATCAGCAGGAACATTCCCGCCGGATGGACCGCCGGAACCTCTCCCGTCAGCAAATACGCCTTCAGGTTCATCAACCCGGCAATGGGAAGCCAGCCCTCGACCCCCGGCGGCCGTTGTGCCCACACAGTCTGCCCGCCTGTCTCGTAGAACCGGACGAAAAGGTAGAACTCCACTCCAATCCAGAGGTTCAGAACGAGGAATGCGAACTGCACGGCACGGCGGAGCCGCTGCGAGTAGTCGCCCCGCCGCCGCTTCAAGATTTTTTTCTTCACCCGCTTGATGGCAGTTGCCTCACTGGGGGTTGCCTGAGCCGCCATAAGCCCCAGATTAATGCGGCCGTTGACGGTATGCAGTGACCTGTATCACGAGGGCGTAAGCAGCCCGGCCCCCGTGACCAAAGTCACAGGCCGGCCCCGCCGGGGTGCTATCGTCCCGATGGGGGGGCTCTCCATGGATCTCGGGATCAGGCTCATTCGAATTGCGTCGGTCTACATGCTGGTTGGACTGGCCGCAGGCATTGCAATGGCAGTGTCAAAAGACTACACATTCCTCTCGGTGCACTCGCACATCCTGTTGCTGGGCTGGACTACCATGGCGCTCACCGGCCTCGTATATCGTGTGCTGCCCCACTGCACGAATACCAGGCTGGCCGGCTTCCACTTTTGGGCTCACAATACCGGACTGCCGCTGATGATGATCAGCCTTACGCTTACCCTTCTCGGTAACGATGCCGCCGAACCGCTAATCGGGATCGGCTCGATCCTTGTGCTGGCATCCTTGGCCGCCTTCACCCTCAACGTGTTTTCCGCCCGCCGCGCCGGAACGGATCAGAACGAAATGTTGACGATCTCGTCGCCGCCCGCCGCCGCGCGCACCCGTACGTGAAGATTGCCTGACGCCTTATCGTAAAACCACCTGCCGGGCGCAAGCCGGTCGCGGCTGGAGACCTGAACGAACAGCTTCGTCCCCATCTCCACCTTCCGGCACGGAGGGCTGTGGTGCACGACCCATTCGTACGTCCGCGCCTTGAGGCTCTCGGTCTCCAACCGCATGAACTCTCCCGCCGGGGCCGCGTGAACCTGCGAGATGTCCCGCAGGTCCTCCTCGTAAAGGAAGAACTCGGCCGCGAGTTTCGGGAAGTAGTGAAGCTCCATCGGGCCTCCCGCCTCCGCCGCCGCCAAGGGCAGAATCGAGCCGTTGCGCACGAATATGGGCATCTCTCCGGGGACCACAGGCACCGTGGCCACCTGCCTCCCGTTGTACGTTTTGTTCGTCCGCAGGTCCGTCCAGATCCCCTGCGGAAAATAGACCTGGACGCTGTCCACGTTCCCAAGCACCGGCGCAACCAGCAGCTCGTCTCCCACCATGAACTCGTCGGTGTACTTCCACGCCTCCGCGTCTTTCGGGAACTGCATGACCAGCGGATGAATCACGGGGATGCCGCGCGTCGCCACCTCGTATCCATACGCGAGCATGTACGGGACCAGCCTCGTTCGCCAGGTCTGCATGGAGCGATACGGCGCGCGCGTGTCGCTCGTCGCGCCTACCAGAGGGATGAACGCGGCAAGCTGCGCCGCACGCTCATAGACGCCGCCGCCCGCGGCCTGATACGGCGCGAGGTTGAACTCCGGAACCTGCATTCCCGACATGCTCTCGTGCTGGAGCCTGTATACGGTCTTCCGCAGATCCTCCCACGATGCCGCCGCCGGCGCTGCGGCTGCCTTGCGCACCGCAAGCTCCTTTGTTCCGAAGTCCTCGTACTCGCCCGTCGCCTCGTAGTGCTCCTCCATGATCTGCTTCGGCGTCGGGCCGTGATAATAGAAGTACTCGATGCGATCGCCCGGAACCGTCACCCGCCGGATTTCCTTGTCCGTCGATCCAAGGTCAAACCTGTATGTTCCCGGGGTGCGGAAGTACTCGCCATAGCCGCGCGTCGATACCAGAAACGGCCGCCTTGTCTCGACAACCGACCCCCGCCGGTCCAGATTGGCGCCGGTATGCGGCCCCAGGCCATAGAACCGCTCGGTTGCGGATACACCGCTCTCCATCCGCACGACTCCGTCCGCCCGGGTGAAGACGGCCCATGTGCGCCGTCCGCCTGAGCTCGTCACGTCGATGCGGTTGCCGCTCTTGTCCACCTCGACCGTCAGGTAGCCGGTCTTGAACCGTATGCGCTCCCCGAGGTCCTCGACCGTCACGTCTACCCGTTCGGCGCTCACTCGCCTCGATTTGCCAGGAGCCGCGCCCCACGCCCGCGAGTAGCGGAACGTGCTCGTGCTCACCCATTCCACTTCCGCCCAGCCCTCCGCCGGGCTCAGCTCAAACGTATTCGTCCGTCTCGTCTGCCCAGGCAGACATACCGCCAGCAGCGCTACTGCAAAGATGGATCTTGACATTTATAGAGTGACCAGCCGTTGTTGAATTTCGCCTGTAACGCGCGCTCCGTCCTCTCCCACGAACACGTTCACCTCGGAGCGTATGCCGAATTTGGGAAGATAGATTCCCGGCTCCACGGAAAAACATGTCCACGGAATCACGCGGCGCTCGTCGTGGGTTTCCAGATTATCCATGTTCGCCCCGGCGCCGTGAACCTCCGTGCCGATCGAGTGCCCCGTCCGGTGTACGAAATATTCGCCGTACCCCTGCTCGCGGATGAACCCGCGCGCCGCGTCGTCCACTTCATACCCGCGCAGCTCGCGCCCCGCGCTCACCGCCTCCTGAACCGTCTTCACCGCGCGGTCGCGCGCTTCACGCACCACCTCGAATACTTTCACTACCTCGCCGGGCGGCTCGCTGCCGCAGAACCCGGTCCAGGTGATGTCGTAGTAGACGCCGCCGGGCGCGTCCGTCTTCGCCCACATGTCGATCAGCAGAACGTCGCCCCGCCGTATCTCGCGATGCGCGTCTTGCTCCGGCTCATAGTGCGGATTCGAGCAGTTCTCGTTCACCGCCACGATCGGGCCGTGGTCCGTCGTCAGCCCCGCCTGCTTGAAGCCGTCGAGAATAAACCGCTTCACATCGAACTCGGTCACGCGCCGGCCGTTCCGCAGGCAGTCCGAAACCAGCCGGAATGCATCGCGCCGTAGTTCATCGATCTTGCGCCCCGCCTCGAGATGCCGCTCCAGGTTCACCGGCGTCCACCGCGCCTCGAAGTACTGCACCAGGTCCGCCGAACTCACCACCTCCACGCCCGCGCCGCGCACGAGTTCCACCGTCCCCGCATCCACCATCGATACGTACGGAATCGCGCACTGCGGCGAATACTGCATCGCTATGCGGCGGCAGCCCTCCAACAGGCGCCGCAGACCCTCCACCTGTTCCGCCCAGCTCGCATACCGCGCAACGCTCCCGGGCAATCCCTCGAGCACCGATGCCTCGATGCGGTGCACCAGTCCCCGCGGCTCACCGTTCGCCGGGATCAGGTAATACCAGCGCCGGGTTGCCGCCCGTTGCGGCAATCCCAAAATGCGGTACGCCAATGGGTCGCGCTGGTGATGGTCGAAAAACAGCCATCCATCCAGTCCTTCTTCTTTCAAATGCTGCTGAATCGCGGTCAGGTCCATAGCTCAGGCCTTCTCGAAAAACGGCTCCCACTTCTCCCGCGGCGGCGCCGCCGTCAGCAGGCTCACCAGGATCAGACTCGAAAGCGACACGCCCAGCGCGGGATAGATGGCGTCGATCCCGAACGGCGAGCCCGTCACATTCCAAACCACGGTCACCACCGTCCCGAGCCCAATCGAAGCGATCGCGCCTTCCGTGGTCGCCCGCTTCCAGAAGAACACCGCCATCACCACCGGCGTCACCGCCGCCCCGTACACCGTGTACGCGTACAGCGCTGCGCCCAGAATCGATTCGAAGTATGCCGCCTGCGCCAGCGCATACCCGCCCAGCAGGATTACTACCAGCCGCGAAACGACTAACTTCCGCCGCTCCGTCGCCCTGCGGTCGATAAAGCGCGTGTAAATGTCGTGAATGATGTTGGTAGCTGGAGAGAACAGGTAATTATTCGCCGTCGAGATCACTTTTGCGAACACGCCGCCGAGTAGCAGCGCCCCTAACACCGCCGGCAGTCCCAGCCGCGCGGACATCGGAATGATCTCCCGCGGATTCTCCGGATGGAACTTCGCGCTTCCCACCACCGCGATCGCCACAATCAGCGTTTCCAGCACCAGCGTGCCCACGATCCAGCCGGCCACCGCGTACTTCGCGTCCTTCTCCGAACGCGCCGAGAAAAACTTCTGGTACATGCTCTGGTTGCCGATCAGCAGCAGCATCGTAGGGAACATGAATCCCAGCGCCTGCCTCAAATTGATCGAACCCAGCGCCTGAAAGTGATTATCCGGCAGCGCCTGCCGCACCTCGCTCCATCCGCCCACGCCGTGCAGCAAGACCGGAAACGCCGTTATCACGACGCCGGTCACGAGCGCGCCGATCACCAGGTCCAGGTAGGCCACCGACGCCATGCCCGCCCCGGCCGTGAATGCGATGACGAACGCCGCGATCAAATACATGCCGTTCTGCCGGCTCAGCTCCGGAAAGATCAGGTGCAGAATATCGCCGCCCGCTTTGATCTGGTAGCTCGTGATCGTCGTGTACGCGATCACGATCGCGATCGTGCCCAGCACGCGCGCCGTCGCGTTGTACCGCGCCTCGAGCAGGTCCGGCACCGTGAACTGCGCGAACCGCCGCGCACGTCCCGCGATCCCCCAGATGATCAGCAGGCCGATCCATCCCCCCGCCGGCTGCCACAGCGCCGCAAAACCGTTCCTGTATGCGTTCTCGCCGCCGGCAAACAAGCTGCCCGCGCCGATCCACGACGAAAGCAGCGTGAAAACCAGCACGCCCCACGGCAGCTTCCGCCCCGCCACCAGAAAGTCCGCCTCGTTTCGGACTCTCCTCGCCTTCCAGATCGTCACCGCCGACAAAATCGCGACGACGCTTGTTACTACTATTACGTAAATCACTGCTTAGAGAGCCCTCCCCATCACTTTCCGGTGCCGCACCTCTGTCGGGAAACTGGCCAGCCCTGCGGCGCCTCTCGGATCCACCACCCGGAAGCTTAACACGTCGTCCAGCCAGTCCTGGCTCGTTCCGTCCCAATGCTGGGTAGCCGCGGTCACCGTGTATTCCTGCTGCGCCAGCAGGCAGTCAAACTCGAATTCCACCTCGAGTTCCTCGCCCGCTGCCACATCGCCTAGCTCGCGCTTTTCCAGCCGTGTATTCGTCCCGAAAACATCGATACCCAGCCGGTTGCGGATCATGATACCGATAATCGGATCGCTCGAGCTGCGCCGGAATCGCGCCGCCACTCTTATCGACACGCGCTCTCCGCTCAGCACAATTCTGCACGGCTCGCCCGCGCTGTTCACAAGCTCCACGCGCGTGATCTCGCTCGTCCCGTCGCCGTGCCGGAAACTGCTTGCCAGCGCCGCCGCGCCCGCTTCGTTCCCGCTGCGTTTCTCCCGTTCCACCACCAGCCCCACGTAGCGGTTCACCACGTCGCGCGGGCTGCCCTCCGCCTCCACGCGCCCGTTCAGCATCAGCACCGCGCGGTCCGCCAGCCGCTTCACCAGGCCGAGATCGTGCGACACGAACAGCACGGTCACCTTCCGCTCTTTGAGTTCTTCAAACTTATGAATGCAGCGGTTGGCGAAAATCGCGTCGCCCACGGCCAGCGCCTCGTCCACGATAAGAATCTCCGGCTCCACATGGATCGCCGTCGAGAACGCCAGCCGCACATACATGCCGCTCGAGTACTCCTTCACGGGCCGGTCGATAAAATCGCCGATATCGGCAAAGGCAGCGATCCGCGGGAATGCGCGCTCGATCTCACCGCGCGGCAACCCCATCACCTCGCCGCTCAGAAACACGTTCTCGCGCCCGGTGAACTCCGGATTGAACCCCGCGCCCAGCTCCAGCAGCGCCGCCACGCGCCCCTGCGTCGCAACCCGCCCTCGCGTCGGCCGCAAAATCCCGCTCACGATTTCAAGCAGCGTGCTCTTGCCCGAACCGTTCGGCCCCACGATCCCCAGGACCTCCCCGCGCTCCACCCGCAGGCTCACATCCTTCAGCGCCCAGAAATCGGAATGCGCCCTCCGCGAACCGAACGGCAGCAGCTCGAAAATGCGGTCGGACGGACGCCGGTACTGGTGAAACACCTTCCAGACGTTCTGTACGACGACTGCGGCCAATGCGTTCTCCTGCCTAACGCGGAACCCCTGAGCGGATCTGTTTCGTCAGCCGCGCGAAGCGCTCCCCAAAGCGCCGCGCCTCTTCCCGTTCCTTCTCGCTGATCCCTTTGTCTTCTCCCGCCGTCGTCGCCTGCGCGCCCGTCGTTCCGTAGCCCTCTTCATCCACCCCGCCGATCACGATGAAGCGCATCGCCAGAAACGCCGCCACCGCCGAAAGCCGCGTCAGATCCTTCCCTGACGCTATTGCGCCGCCGGTGCAGAACACTCCGGCCGTCCGCCCCTCGCCCAGCTCTTTGCCGGCTTTCGAAAGCGCCTCTCCCACACGCTCCACAAAACGCCGCGCTTCGGCGGACATATCCTGCCAATACACGGGCGTGCCCAGCACAATTCCATCGGCTCTCAAAATGTCCTCCGCGCTCGCGTCGGACGTCTTGCGCACCATCACTTCAACGCCCGCCACGCGTGCCATGCCCTCCCGGACAGACTTCGCCAGCGTTTCGGTATTACCTGTTTCGGAGTGATATGCGATCAGTATGCGCACCGGCGCCGCCGCCAAAATCCACGGCGCGAGTGCGAACAGGAGGATCAGTCTCTTCACACACTTGCCCTCCCATAAACTCTACAGGCTGGAAGCGTTACAGGACAACTACAGGAAGGTTAACCTTGGAAGGAACTTCTGCGGCTGCTCCGCGGCAGGGGAAGCGGGTATCCGATGAGGCAGAACTGATCCAGCGCGAACAAAATCACCGACTCCACATTCTCGGCCTTCGCCAGGCGCACCTCTTTCATCCACGGCGACGTCGGGTCGCTGATGCCGATCAAGTGAGCGCTCTTCTCCCGCGGAAAATTTCTAACCAGCGGAGCCCGGATCGACATGAGGCACTTATCCAAGTTCCGGCCGTAAGTGAATCCGAAGCTCTCGGTCTTCAAACAGTCGAGCTTTTCCGGTGTCCAGTCGGCCGCGGGATAGTTGACCGCGGTGTTGAGCTCCGTCTCGTTGACATCCAGCGGGTACAGCACCTCGAAACGGCAGTCCGGAAACGATTCCCGCACGTACGCCATCACCTCGTTGGTGAAATTTCCGATGAGCGTGGAAAGAAACTCGGCCTCGCGCGGAAACTCCTCCACCGGCGCCGTGTGCTCGGTGATGATCCCCATTTCCGTCCCATACGCCGAGAAGAACGCGGCCTTGGTGTACTCGTCGTAGAACGGCATTCCCGACCGGTGGTCGCGGAAGTACCACCACTGGCACTCGCCGAACTGCAAGTAGGGCTGCATTCCAGCGTCGTGCATGATCTGCGCCAGGTCCCGGAACGCCTCGCGCCAGAATGCGATGCTCGCCGGCGAAAAATTCGTTTGCAGCGCCGGCGTATTCACCCACACGGGGTCGCCCGCCGGTCCGCGCTGTGCGATCCCCGTCTCCGGCGAGTCGTCCCCGTGCTGCAACTCCATGCTGAGCGCCGCCACCGCGTCGATGCCGCGCGCCTTGAGCGCCGCAAAAAAGCTCCGCGTCCAGTCGCGTGCGGCGCGGTTCAACCTCGGCGTCGCGTGAAGATCGGTGCGCCACGTCCCGTCCACTCCCCCGGCCAGTGTGGCGCCGCTCACCTGAACCGTGAACCCTGACGAGGTCGTACTCGCCGATATCGTCACGTTGTTTCCGTCCGTGCCCATCGATCGCGAGTACACCCGCAGCACGTTTCCCTCCGCCTCCGCCCGGACGGCCATGAACCCGCGGTTGAGCTTCTGCTCCAGGGCCTTCGCAACGGTCTCCGCGGTGTCGCCGATGTAGTGCAGGTGGCTCACGGTCACCGTGCTGCCCGGATCCCCCACCCGCCCGATGCTGACTTCCGTCCTTTCTCCCGGCCCGAACACCGGCGCGCCCTCGAAGAGGACCGTGGCCGACGCATACTCGTGCCCGGCGCGAACCAGTTCGTAAAACCACATCGCCCCCACGTAGTGGTTCTGCCGCCCCCGAAATCCCAGCGCATCAATCAACCACGCCGTGCGTTCCGGCGCCAGGCAAAGCGAATGGTCCGTGTCCCAGTCCGTGGCCAGCGTTACCTTGTCGTCGGCCTCTATAACCCTCAACTCGGCCGTTGGAATCGCGATCTCCAAGAAATCGAAGTAGAACGCGCCGCCCGCCGGCCCCTCGAACTCGACCTCCACCGTGTGTATGCCCGGCTCAAGCGTCCCCAGCGGAGCCCGCACCAGCACGTCTTCGCCGGGAATCAGCAGGTCCATCGCAACCGGTGCGCCGCCATCCACGGAAACGCGGATCCGCCCGCCGTTGTACGCCCGCCGCGTTCCCAGATAAAGCGAATGCTCCGCCTGTGCCCGGTACGTGCAGCTCAGCCCAGCGCCCGCCGACTCCGTCCATCGGATCGTGCCGCCCGAAAAATTGCCCTGCCCCCTGTTCCACTCACCCGTATAACTCACCTCGGGAGCATCGTCCTCGATCCGCCGGCTGCCCGGACCCGCAACAACGTATGTCCTGTTACTCCCGGTTACTGTCCAGTTACTAACTTCTACCGAAAACTCAGTTCGCTCAAACGCGCCGTGCTGCAAATCCGCCGCCCACGTCCACCGCATTTTGCGGACGTTCGTCGTCGGAATCGCGCGCCCCTCGATGTCGGTCAGGTTTCCGAAATTTAAATGCACGCGCCATTTTGACGGCGACACCCCGCCGCTGAACCGCGCGTGCCACGGCGTCCAGCGTTCCGTCCGTGCTCCGGATACGAATCCGTACAACCCAACCCGGTTCCAGTTGGCCCCCGCCTCCGTCGCTGTCAGAATCAGCCGCGCACCCGAAGCCGCCGCCCGGACGGTGCTCGAGCCCGCATTGATCGCATCCGCCAAGCCCGCCACCGCTGTCTCCAGCGTGTCCCAGCCAGCCACCCAGAAGTTGTACTGCTCCTCGCCCCACGCCACCCCGATGTAATCGCCGCCGGTCGGCGTCCCTTCCAGTTCGAGCTCCGCCGTCGCCGCCACGTAATCGCCTTCCACCGGAGTCGCATGATCCCGCAGCCGCACGAGGCGCGGCATCGTCTCCCCTTCAATCCAGATGCGCAGATACGGCCACTCCACTGTCGGATACAAGTCCGAGTCCATCGGCACACAGTTCGTGCGCACTTCGTCGTAGGTGAGTTCAAGCCCGCTGAGGTCTCCATCCGGAAGGTTGCGGAAGACGGGATGTTCAAACACATTGTCGCGGTTCCATTCCAGCACCGCCCAGTCGAACTGCTGGCGCCAGCAGCCGGAAATCGTGAACCCCGTCGCGCTCGCGCTGCTTAACGCCGCAATCGCCGAGGGTCGCTCGAAATAGCATTGCAGATCCTGATCGGGCCGTAGTTTCTCAAGAACCATGCGCACGCCTCACAGGCGAATCGTGACTGTCAAATCCCGCCCCGGCGTCGACCCCGGACTCTGCCCTACCGAAAGTATGTTCAACGTGATCTCGTCTCCCGCTGCCAGCGGCGCTACCCCAAAGCAGTTGACGATGTTGGAGTACTTCGATCCCGGCTCAATCACCAGCAGGCAATAGCGGCGTCCCCCGACAACAACCTCCATCTCAACCGGCTCCCCCGTCGGCGGTTCGTTCACCATCGCGGACACGTTCCGCACTGCGTGTGTCTCTTGCACGATAATCGGCGGCGCCGCTTTCGTCTGGATTGCCAGGTGGCCCTCTACCTGAATCGTGTACTGCCCTCCGGACAGCGTCCGGAGTCCCGCGTCAACCGTCCCCGTGTAGCACTCCGTAGTCGTCTTGCTGTTCCCCTTGCTGTTCGTGACGTACATGTCCGCGCTCGCAACGCGCGCGTCGGCGAGCGCAATCGGGTAGCTGAAATTCCCGCAAGCCGGGCTGCCGAAAAAGTCCCGCGGAAACGGCACGATAAAGGTCTTCTTGCTGAGGTGATACACCGCCGTCCCCTCTGCATGCGCGTCGGCATCGCAGCCCACTCCGCGCGTCACGCGGTACCGCAAACCTCCGTCCAACACTTCCTCGACGCGCATCACCTCCCGGTCGATCTGCACAAGCTCGACGCCGCTTCCGCCGTGTGCAGCCGTTAGTTCGATCACCGTGTCTTGCGTTCCCACGGCGGTCTTGAGCGCCGTCGCCGCCGGGCTGCGCAGCTCATCCCAGTAATTCAATGTCAGTGTCGCCGACGAGATGGTTCGCGTGTTGGCCAAGTCCGTGAACGAGACTCCGGTCAACTCGAGAATCCCTTTGCCACGCAGCCAGACGCCGAATAGCGGCTCGCCCGGCACGTCCGTGTCGATCGCCGCGCCGCCCCCCATCAGCCGCCAGCGCGTCAACGGCGACAGTTCATAGCTGCACTCCCGCCCCAGCGCGTTCGCTGCCCTGCCCGAGACGTGTACCGTCATGCCGGCGCGGTTCGGAATCTCAAATTCCACCGGGCTGCTGCTTCCTGCGGCCCCAAACCGCCACCCCGATTCCGCAATCACGAATTCGCTTGTCTCATCCGGCGTCACAACCCAATTGGAAGCGACCGTCAGCACGCTCGCCGTGTTCGAACTGATCACTCTCTCCTGCCCGGCTCCTCTGCCCCGCGTTATCCTCACGATCATCCCGCGGTGCTGGTTCTCGAGCATATTCAGCACCGAGCTGCCGATCGTGTTCTCGGAGTAAGTGGTCGCTGCACACTCCGGCTGAAGCTCGAACCGCCAGTAGAACTTCGCATGGTCGAAATTCTCGTCCGGAGGCAAGACCAGTTCCGCCTCCAGCCCGCTGTCCACAAAGCTCGAGGCAATCGCCTGATTCGAGGCGATCCGCAGCAACTGCTCCGGATTCGTTCCGCGGTAAACATGGAACGCCACGGCGCTCTCGCTGAAGCTCATTTCTTTGAGCCTGACGGCATTCGTATTCGTCCCCGGCGGAATCGTCGCCCGCACAATGAATGACGTCTTGCCCTCGCCCCCGAACGCATCCACCGCTGTCACGGCGTAGTACAGCGTCTGATCCCCGGCGAGCGTCCCCCCATGCGGGTCGACTTCCGCAGCCAGGCTCAGCACCGGAATGCCGGCCCCCGAAAGCGTCGGCTTTGGCGGCGCCGCAAATCCGACGGACAACGTTACGTTCGCCGTCGCTTCCGGCGATCCCGCGCTCTTCTCGACAATCTCGAACTGCGGCGTCCCGTCCGCGTCCTTGATTTTTCCCGCCAGAGGCCGCGGCATGCCCGTCCCAAATCCTGCCTGCCGGCCCGCCCGCGAGTTCTCCAGGCTGCCGTCGTCCGTGTACCACTCATCCCGGTGAATCTGAGCGGTGATTTTGACCGTACCGTAATTGGCCCCGGGAGCGATCCTTAACACCCGGAACGGCTGCCTGTTCAGCCCCTCTTTCAAGTAAGTCACTGTGATCAGATCCCCTGGACGCAGCGCGACCCCTTTTACGCTTGTCTCCAGATCGATGTAACAATTCCCGCGGGTGGACTTATTCAAGAAGTAACTTGCAATCCGAGCCGCCTGGTTGAAATTGGCGATCCCAAGCGCCGGCAGCGTCAGGCTGACTTCCTGCCCCACCCTCACCAGGTCGTCCGCGTCCGTCAGCGACAGACTGTCCTGCTGGTACTCGTTGAACGCATCCTGGAACTCCACGCTCACGCGGTTCGGCGTCTCCGCCGTCCCCTTCGACCACATCCGCAGCGACGGCTCCCCGTTCTCCTTCCGCAGAATTCCGGAAAAACCGTTCGTACCGTCTCCGAATTCGTAGCTCGGCCAGCCGCCGTTGAGCGGCTCTCTGCTGTTGCTCCCGTACGGCTTCATCGGTTGCTGCGCCGCAATCGTGTCTTCGACTCTCAGCTCCAGCCGCCCGTTGATCCCGTATGTCAGAAGCAGCCGGGCGCTGTTGCGTATCCCGCGGATCAAGTCCCCGGCGCTCCTCCGCCTCCGCACGACCAGGTTGCACTGGAACCGCGGTATCTGCACCGGGTTGCCGTGCAGATCCCGCGCGGGAATCAACTCGCCGCAGACCTGCGCCGCGCGCCCGAAACTCGGCAGATCGATCTCCTCCAGCGTCCACCCGGAACGCCTCAGCACGTCCAGCAGCACCCATGCCGGGTTATTTGTAAAACCCTCGCCGAGGTAACTCCCGTCCGGCCCGTACTGGTCCAGGCGCAGCCCCTCGACCAGCACTTCCACCTGCGGCAACGTACGCCCGGTGCTCACCTTGTTAGGAACCACAACTGAGAGCGCCGCCATGCTGCCGTACGGATCGCCCAGCGGATTGCCGGCCGCATCCACGAAGTCCAGGTTGAATCCTCCCGTCCTGCCTCCCATGGTGATCACGTGGAACCAACCCGTCGCGGTCATGTCCACGCCCGCGCGTCCCTCCGGGATTTCCATCCCGTTCACAACCACCTTCAGGACGGACTGCATTTCGCCCATCCCCAGCAGCACTTCCATGCGCGTCAGGTTGCCGTCGTTCTTCGCGAACACCACCGGAGGCTTGTACCACGCCGTTCCATACACTAGCGGAACATAGTCGTTGTAGCGCGCCTCGTTACTAAGTGGCTCGGATAGGTGCCAGCCCTTTTCCCCGTAGCTTCTCACCACTGTGCTCGACGGCACGAACTCTATCCCGCCGTAACGCGCCGTCGGCCGCCCGCTGCTATCTTTGGAAAACATTCCCCGAGCGCGGCACGCCGCAGCCGTGTGATCGCACCACGTGAATGGCGCACCATCGTTGAGATTGCCGGCCCCCTCCGCCTGGTCCGCCGAGTAGCCGCAGCGGTACAGCGGCGAGTACTTTCCGCGCTCTCCTCCCCGCACCGCTTCGGCCCGCTGCGCGGCATTTTCCGGAAACCGCCACGGGCATCGCTTCTCGATGCGAACATCCGGCAGAAACACGCGCTGCAAGCCGAGCCGGTTGTTCACCGTCAGCCGCATCCTCGACTCGGTGATCTCTTCCGGCGCCTCCACAATCCCACGCAGCAGAACCGCGCTCTCGGACACCGCCGCCCCCTGCTTCAGGTCGAAGAACACGAACCGCACCGTAATCTTGCTGCCCTTCCATCCGGTGCTCCGCTCTATTTGGGAACAGTGCGAGTCCGCGTTCGCCAGCTCCAGCGACATCCGCGCCAGCGCGTCCACCCCTTCTCCGGACCCCGTTCGGAACTCGAACAGGCTGTGCCGCAGCACCCGCGCTTCGTACTGGTGCCCCTCGTAGCTGACCCGGTGCGTGCTCCACCGCTCCACCGCCCCCGAGGGCAGCTCGCAGTCGAACAGCAGCAACGGCGTTTCCGTCACGCTCCGCTCTTTGATCTCGCTGATAGTCGCCATCACTGCCTCGCCCGAATCCGAACCGTACACGAGTTGTCGTTTAAGCCGTGCGCGGTCCGCACAAGCTCATCTTGGGCAAACCAGGCGCGATAAACTCCGCTGCGGCTGGTCGTCTTTTTGTATTTCGATGCCCCGACCTGTGGCTCGACCTGGAACCCGAACAACTCCACCGTGCGCCCCGGAGCGATCCAGGCGCCAAACTCCACCGTCTCGTCCGCCGCATAGAGGTTCGTGCTCAGTTCCACCCGCCGCCAGGTGGGCCCGATGGCCGCCTCCTTTTCCGCCGCCGCACTCGGCGTGCTCACGAACAATCTCACCGCGCCCGGCTCCGCGCTCCTTGCGTAAACGCTCAGGCAGTACCCGTACCATCCCGGAGCCGCCAGGACCTGTGACACCTTGCCCTCACCCACCCCGGCGTTCATCACCGCGCATGCACCCAGTCCGCCCAGCGGATCCTCGTACCCTTTCGCAATACTTACCCCCTGCGACTTCTGCCACACCGCCGCACTCAAGTCTTCACTCCAACTTAGTAAGTTGCCGAACGGATCCAAGAACGTGAACGTGCCCAGCCTGCCTTCCACAACTTCAAACAAGTTCTCGATCGCTTCCCATTCGGAGTCCGCAAGTCCCTTCAGCTCTAAGACCCACTCCACCTCGCCCGCGGCGGCGTCTCCGAGCTTTACCGTCCTCCCGTCTTCGGTCTCGTTCACAACGGTCCGCCGCCTTATCACCTTCCCGCCAGGAAACTGGCCCACCGCGCCGGTCAGTAACTGAGGAAAGCAAAGCATCTCAGGCGTTCTCCCTCACCACCAGCACCGTCCGCCCGCGCGTTTCTCCGAGCAGTTCCACCTCAAATTCATCGTTCTCCAGGCTGCAATCCGTATGCACATTCCCCGTCCACGGATCCTCGAAAGAAAAACTCCCCAGCCGCCCCTGCGCCGCGGCAAAAAACTCCTCCAGCCTGGCTAATTCCGTTTCGTCCAGCAGATCCAACCGGATTAACCACCGCCGCACCGGCGCGCCCCGCTTGCGGTACCGCTGGTCCGTCCCGTCGACAAACTTCAAGACCTCCGTCGCGTACGACAGCGCTCTGCCCGCCGGATACTGCGCCACGGCTCCCGTCTTCAATCTCGGAAACGCGTTCATAGATCGTTCACCACGTCGTTGAGCGCGTGCGAGTTCAGCATTGCCTCGCGAACCGCCCGCGCGATGTCCTCGCTGTGGTCGATAAACGAACGGCTATCCATCGCCTGCACCTGTATGGTGATTTGCTGGCCGCCTGCAACCGGTTGATACTTTCTCGCCTCGTCTGCCCCGCTTGCGGAAATACTTCCCTCAAAGCTGATCGAGACCGGCTTTGTATAGGGCGTCAGCACGGTTACCGGCTCGGAGTTTCCCCCGCCGAACAGCTTTGCCAGCCCGCTCACCAGTGGAGCCAGCCCCAGCCCGCTGCCGATCACCTTCGAAAAGACACTGCCAATTCCCCCGCCCGAAGCGCCGCCCGCCGTCGCGTGCGCGATCGTATTCTGCAGAATCGCCTGCGTGTTTTGAGCCACCGCATCGGCCTGGGCCTGGCTTGTGAGTCTCAGTTGTTCGAGCTGCGTCACGAGCTGCGAGCCGCCGTCTCCCCCGGTCCATCCCGAACGAGCCGCCACGTCCCTCACCAGCCCGTCCAGCACCTCCGCGATGCTCTGCCCCGAACCCGTCACCGGCAGAACAACCTGACTGTTACTCCTGGCCACGCCTCATCTCCTCCGCTAACTCGGCCTCCAGAACAAGCATCGCCTCCACCTGCCGTGCCGTCATTTCCTCCACTCGCGGATAGCCAAGCCGCTTCCACACCTGAAACTCTTCCACCCACGCCAGGCTCTCCGCGGTGATGTAAGACTTGGGACATTCCTCCGTCGCCACGTTTCCGCGAGCCCAGACTACCCGCCTCTCAGCCGGCTCGTTCCTTCTCAACCATCCGCAGCGACGCTTCTTTTCCAGCCCGCCTTTCCTGCATTCGTCGCACTTCCACGCGGCTGGATTGGAATACTGGAAATGGAAGGCGACCCTCAGTTTTTTCGCTCTTCCTCGCTCAACCCGAACTCGCGCTTGATCGCCGCCAGCGCTTCGCGGCACAAGTCCTCGGGCCCTGCCTCGATCAGCCTTTCCGGAGTTGCGGGCTCGCCGTCCAGCTCAAGCCCCTCTATCCGTACAAGCCCCCACCGCAGATACACCTCATCGATTTCGCTGGTGAGCAGGGCCGCCTCCAGCTTCTCCCGCGAATCTCCAGACGCCAGGCACTCCGCCTTGGCGGCCACGTCGCGCAGCCGCCGCAGCAACTCCATCCGCCGCCCGAACGACGCCCGTGCGATCGTGAACGTAACTCCCGGAATACTCTGCGCTGCGATTCTAACTTCGGTCTCGTAGTTCATCGTCCTTCCTATCCGAACGCGATGTACATCTCGTCGTCGCCCGTCCCCTGCGCGCGGCAGCCCGAAAACCGCCACTGCAAGCGGTTATCGCCATCGTCGAATTCCGGCACTTCGGGAACCACGCTCTTCAAGTAAGCTCCGAATAACTGCCCGGGCTGTTCCCCAAGCTGCCACATGATGCCGATCGGCGACACCTGCCGCGCCGCCTGGTAAAGCGCCTTTGTTGCCGTGTCGTCCACCTCGTAGAGGTCGAAGTCCACCAACACCGTCCGCATCCCCGCCGAGATACACCGCGGTCCGTCGCTCCCGAATTCTTTCCGCTCGGTGTCGATATCGTTATCGAGCGTCAACGTGGCCGCCGTTATCGTGTAAAACCGCTCCGGCAAATTCCCCAGCCAGGCCTGCCCCAGGTGCCCCGGAATGATCGAGTAGTCGAAGGCCTCCAGCGCCGGCTCCGGAGGAAAGCTCATCAGCTCTCCCTCGCCTTCAACAAAACTCGCGCTGTCGATGAGATCCCGCGCCGTTCCGCTGAACCTGAACTCGTGATAGTCGCTGTTCACGCGGATCTGCATCCTGTCCACCGCCGCGCCGCTCAGGATTCGGTGCACCGCCCCCGCCGGACCCCAGTAATCGAAAATACTTACCGTACTTAGATCGGTCGCGAGTCCGTAGGTTATCGTCGGCCCGATAGGCGTACCCTCGCTCGGCAGCAGGGAAAACGGAGCGTTCAGTTCCACCGTAGCCTCGTCCACGATCGATGCCACGAACCGCAGCTCGCCCCCGAACGTCACCGCCTGCCCCACCGAAAGCCCGTGGCTGCCCTGAAACGTGAGCAGCTTCGCATCCGTGTTCACCCCCGCAATGCCCCCGCCAAAATAGATTGGCGGCGCTCCCAGGCTTGCCTGGAACAACGGCCCGTATCCCGGCTCCGCATCCTGTCGCGTCCAGCCCGTCATGTATGTCGTCAGCTCGAAGGTTGTTCGTTTCCTCAGCCCGGCGGGCCACCCCGGAAAGGTCCGCGTTCCCGTCTTGTCTCTCCGCTCCGCCCGCACGCGCCGCTGCCTGGTAGCTAGCTTCACTGCCGGAAACCGGTTCGAGCCGTCGATCATCGGCACCTGCCCGTAACTCAGCTCGAGCGCCGCGTACAATCGGTTGTCGTTAGAAGATATATATCCGCACGGCATATAATCTAGTCCGCTCCCGCCGTCAGTAACTTACCTCGACCTCAAACATTACTTTCGCCGTCTGTAGAAAGTTTTTGCCCCCGTGCTTGATCGGGCCGAACTCCACTTTGTAGCCCCCCGTATAGAACATTCCGCCACCCCAATCGCCCCGGCTCGCATCCAGCACCTCGGTAACCGCGCCGGTGTAGTATTCCAGGTTGCTCGACACTTTTTCCAGGCGGTCGTGAGTAACCCTCACCTCGACCACCATGTGCGCCTTTCCCGAGAACGTGCGGAATTTTTCTTTTTGCAGGTTCGCCAGCGTTTCGCAGTAGGTGTAAATGGCCGGATAGGCCGCTCCCGCGGATCGCTCCGCCGTTGCACTCGCAACGTTCAGGGCTATCACCTGGCTTGGGTCGATGGGCGCCAGTTCCACGCGCTCCCGCTCCGCGATGGCCGACACCGCATAGGGCAGCCCTGTCGCCGCCGTCATGATGTCCCGCACTCTGCGTGTCACCGCGCTTCCCAGTACCGGCATCCCCTCACCCTCTCAGCAGTGTGCGCCCGGTCCGCAGAATCGTTTGCGGCTCCTGCCCGTTGCCCGGCAGCGCTCCTTGTACGAGGCCTGTCGCCGGCGCCGTCCAGGTTTCGTTCACCCTCAGCGGGCTGGCATTCTGCAACGTCTGCTCCTGCGCCGAAAAACCCACGTAGACGTTCCACCCGGCCGCACACGCCGGAGGCCTCACCGGCTTCACCACGAGCGTGTTTCCCGAGGGTACGCTCAATGTTGCAACCTCGCTCGGACTGCCCTCCTCACCCCTCGTGTTCCGCCACGCCGCCCGCACGTAATACGTCGCCGCTCCTACCCCTGCCGCCGGAATGTAACTGAGCTCGGGCTTCTCCGCTCGCGGAATCGGATCGAAGACCACTCCCAGCCCGGTTTGCAAAAGCGCCTCGCGCGCCCGCGCGGCCAGTTTTTCGTACTCCTTCCACTTCCCCTGGTAGCGGTCGTTTAGCTGCCGGTAATAGGCGTCCCGGTGAATCAGGGCCAACGTGTGAAACACGTGCCATTTGCGCAGCGGCCCGGTCACGACGATGTTTGCCAGCCCCGTTGTTCCCTGGCGTCCGGCCAGCATGGCTTCCAGCTCGATGCCCAGCTCGTCGTGCGCCAGGTTCAGCTTCACCGTCAGGTCGATCTGCTCGGTCGCCGCCAGCTCGAGCACTGACGATTCATATGCAATCAAGTCCTCGATTCTGGAAACCGCACCATCCGTAAATAGCGCCATGGCTTCACCCGCTACGCTTTCTGCCGTACGCCTTTCAAGGCCCGAAGCTCGGCCTCCGAAATCACCGTGATCTGCATGCGCTTCGCTGCGGCCGCCTGCGCCGCGGCTCGGCTCGCCTCGGCCTGCTCCTGCCGAAAGGCCTTGGTTTCCTCCGCCGTGGCCAGCCTCGCCGTTCCTTGAACCACCAATTCGGCCGCCACCCTGCGGGTAACTTCGGTTTTCACACCGGCGCGTCCGCCATCCGGCGTTTCCTTGCTCACCACCACCACAAACGGCTCTTCGAGTGTCGCTTCCAGCTCACTTACTTTCTGGTAATAGACCTTTAAGTTCATTTCCCTCTCCCGAATCGGTTTGTCCCCTGTAAAACAAGCGACCCGGCTCTGGCGAGCCGGGTCGTCGCTGTAAGTTGCTTGCCCGGACGGCTAGCTGTTCACCTGAACGCCGAAGGAGTTCCGCAGCACTCCCACGCCATACAGCACGTCCACCGTGAACTGCTGGGCCAGCGTGTTCGGCTGATAGCTGAGCGTCACTCGCATTCCGAAGTTGCCCACTTCCGCGTATTCGGAGATGGCTCCGGTACCCGGCAGCGGTTGCGGCAACCGGCGAATAACCAAACCGATCGCGCTCCTGGCGAACGCCAGGTTATGCGTCGTCACCGGAGCGCTCCCGGTCTTTGCCACGAACTGCGAACGGAACACGTAGAAGTCCTTGATCTTGCCGACGGTCCCGTCCACCAGCGCCCGCAAGCCCGCGTCACCGGCCTTTTCGTACTCGCTGAACCTCGGGATTTGCCGCAGCGCCGAGTATGTTGCCGAGTCCACAACCAGGTACTTCGGCTCGCTCGCCGGCACCTTCGCCTCGAAGAGCGCCGTTTCCGCGGCGTCGATGACTTCTTCGGTGATCGGCGTGCCCGGCGTCCCGACCGGCGTGTTGGCCGTGAACCTGCTATACAGGTTGAGAAGGTCCGTCTCGATCTTCTCGGCCAGGGCGATCATTGCCGGCTGCATGTACAGCTTCAACAGGTCCGGAACCGCCAGGACTTTCGTTACGTCCGGCACCAGGAAGGTCGCCTCGGCGTGCGTGTCGAGCACGATCTGCGCGTTGCCCAGGCTCGGGTTCTGCGGCTGCACCGTGCCCCCCTGCGCCAGGTTGTGGGCCTCCAGGACCGGAGGAATCGGCACGTTCACCGTGTCCCCCGACTGGGCCAGGGTTGGTTCGAAATCGCGATTCACGAGGTTCCCCATCACGAGGTTCCCCATCAGTGCCGGCAAGGCGTCCACCGCCACCATTTTGACGATCGCGTTAGCTACGTTAGTTGAAGTGATTGCTGGCATTCTGTCTCCTTCTTACTCCTCCTTCGTTCTGATTCCGTTACTTCACTTACACTCCCCGCAACGTCTGCGACGCGATCCTCACAATCTCCTGCCGGATCTGTTCCGCTTCTTCCGCGCTCATCCCCGGCCTGATCTTGTCCAGGTCCGCCGCCCCACTCCCCAACACCGGCGGTTTCGGCGCCGGCGCCGCGCCCGAGCCGCCTGCGATCCGCGCCGGCAGAAACTCAGGGTTCTCGCTCAGGAAGTGCGAAAGGTATTCCTTCAATCCCATCTCTCCCTGCTCCCCTCGCGCCACCAGCCGGCCGTCTTCCGTCCGGTAGATGTCGTCCTTCACCGCACGGAACGCCACGTCGACCTTCGCCACTCCCATCCGCTGCAACTCCGCGCGGATCGTGGCTGCCCGCTCGGTTTCTTCGGCGATCTGCCGGCTCCGCTTGTTCTCCTCCACCAGCTCGTTGAGCCTGCGCTCCAGTTGTTCCCGGCGCTTCCGCTCCTCGATCAGTTCGGCTTTGTAAGCCGGCTCCGTCTTCAACTGCTGTCTCTTGAAGAACTCCTCGATCGTCTCCCGAATAATGCCCCGGATGTCGTCTTGGTTGTTCCCTTGCTCCAACGTCTCTTTTTGTTCGTCCATCTCTCCCCTTTCCTACTCCTTCAGCGCTTATAGCGACCCCTCAATTTCCCGCGCGATCTGATCCTTGACCTCCTGTCTCGCGTCGCACAGGTACTTGGAGGCGAGTCTCTTGAATACCTCCTTCTTCAGCGTCGGCGACTGTATCCCGAGCTCCAGCAGCCGCCGCGCGTCCTCCAGCTCGCTGCTGAAATCCCCGATATCGAATTCATCCAGTCCCGTGACCCCGATCGCTAAGCCGTCCTGCCGCGCCGCCTCGATCGCCCGCAGCACGCGCTTCATCGTGTCCTTCACCGTGTCCCCGTACCCCCGGAGCACCTCGTTGGTGATTGTGAAGTCGCGCTGCTTGCTCAGCCCGGACTGCGGCGTCCGAGCGTCCACCGCCTGCGGCATCAGGTAGCACACCCGGTAGATTTCGTCTTTCAGCCGGTTCAGGTTTTCTACCGCAAGCTGGTAAACGTGCCCCTCTGGCTCCGTCCACCCGAACCGGTCTCCGGGCCCCAGCTGGATGTAATACGAGTCCCCGACAATCTGATTCCACTCGCGGTCCGAGTACACCACCGGCATCGCGAACAGGCCCATCGTGAGCGCCCACGCCAGCGCGTTCGACTTATTGAAGTGCTCCAGTTGCAGCAGCGCGGCCTTGTTCATCAGCGCCAGGCCCTCCGTCACTTTCATCTCGAACAGTGGAACCTGGCGCAGGCCGGCCAGCCCGTGCCGCCCCTCATCCACTAAGATCGGCTTCGCCGTTTGTCCGAGCCCGGTGCTCGTAGCGCGGTAACTCTGGAAGTGCTCCTTGTCGTAATACAGCCACCGCGTCTCAATAACCCCCTCCGCGCTCCCGTCTCTGCTCTGCGTCTGCCTGGACGTGCGCAGCACAACCCACTCGAAATTCCCGTCGTCGTCGAAGTCCCAATTGATGAGGTCTTCCGCGCGGTAGTCCACCAGGTACGCCCGCGACGCCCCCATCGCGTCCTCTTCGGCCCGGTTTGTCGCCGGCCTGGTTATCCGCGGAAAGTCCACCAGGATGTAGGCCGCGCCGGTCACCAGCATCTCCACAAACTGCCGCCGGAAAAAATCGCTCAACGCAGTTTGCTTCCGGTCGCAGTTTTCGGTGAACTCGCAGAAGAACGCCCGCCCGGCTTCGTTGTCCCCTTCGAAGCTCAGGTGAGGCTCCCGCCGGAACAGCGTCGCGGCGTACCAGTCGATGATCGAGCCGATGTAGTTCTCGTAATACACCCGGCTGAGCCGTTCCGCGTAGACGTCCGGCGGCTCTTTCTGCCGTCGCGTCAAGTACACATGCGCGTTTGCCTTAATCTGCTCGCCGCCGGCGTACAGGTCGCGGTAAGTCCGCAATATCGCTCTCCGGCGCCTGTACTCCGGGTGCTCCCGATCGATGCTCACCATGTTTTTTTGTCCTGTTTCAGATCAGCCTCTGGTTCCGGTAGCCCACCGGTGGCTGGGGGCGGCATTCTTGCCAAATCAAATACCCCAGCGCGTCCGATAAGTGTGTCCGCCGCGGGTTGCTGTCCTTATCGATTACGTTGCTGTCCGCTTTGTAACTTACTTCCTCGAAATCCTTGATCAGCTCGACGCACTTTCTATCCACGACTAAGTGCCGCTCCCCAGCCGCCGTCTTCAGCTTCGCGTTGACCAGCGCCACGCGCTCCCGGACTAAAGGGTTCGAGCGCGGGACTTTGTAACTGACGTTCACGTATCCCGCACGGCGGAAGAACTCGCGGATTATCGTGTAGTCCGTTGTCCCGCATGTCTGCATCCGGCTCCCCGAGGCGTCCCCGTAGACGCAGATCCCTGCGGCGTGCCTCGGGAACCGCGCCTGGAATTCCGTGCACGCCTCCTCCGTGGTCGCCCGGCTGATCACGATCTCGTCAACCACCCTCACCACGCCTTCCGAAATTTGCGCCACAACCGAGCACATCGGGTCCACGTTGAAGTCCAGCGCCCAAAGAAGGGGCAGCCGCGGATCGACCTCCACATCGGTCACGTGCTCCTCCCGCCGGAAGGCGTGATACACCAGGCCGCCGTTTATGTTTAGGTACTCCCCCAGCACTTCCTGCCGGTAGAATTTCTCGTCGTAGCTGTACCGCAGCCGCTCGTAGAAGTCCGGAACCCGTTCGAGCAGAAACCGGTTCTCGAACGGCTTCGCCACGATCGCTTCGTACCCCTCCACCGGATTCGCCAGAAAGCGACGGTAGACCCAGTCATACCCCTTCGGTGTCCAGACTCCGAACCCGCACAGCCGCTTCGCCTTTGGGTCCCGCAGCCTGCCTTCGAGCACTACCCAGGCCTGTTCCTGGCAGTAAGTCAGCTCGTCGACTCCGAACCACGCGAGGTTAGTTCCTCTTAGCCGTTCGAATTCATCCACTGCCCGGAACAGTATCTTCGACCGCGTATCCCGCATGATCACCGTGTTTTCCGCCTTGTTGTGATCGTACGGAATGCGGTTCTTTTCGAGAATTTCGAACAGTGTGCTCTGCGTCGCGTCACGCAGCATCGGGTAAGTCGGCGCTCCCAGCAGCCCGGTCCGCCCGGCGTTGACATAGCTCAGCTTGATAGCTTCCTGGCACAGCGCCTGGCTCTTTCCCGATCCGATCGGGCCCGAAAATCCTTTGAACCGCGCTGCCGATTTGTGAAACCGCGCCTGCGATGGCAGCGGCGTATGCTCTATTTCTCGGATGCACAGTCCTTTTCGTCCCGTTCGACCCATGAAACCCTGATCTCCTTCGGCTGCTCTTTTTCTTCCAGTTCCCTTTCTAGTTGCAGCAGTCGGATATAGTCCCCTACACTCGCCTTCACCTCGTCGGATTCGAGCTTCTCTTCAATCCGCTCGATCACGTGGCTGATCATTTTGGCTTTCGATTTCCTGCGTGTACGTTTCTTCCTCGCGCCTCCTCGCGCCGTCTTGTTTGTCTCCCCCCCGCCTTTGGCAACCATGCGTTTCTTTCTCACCCCAGAACTTACATCCGCCTGCGAGCGGTTTCTCCCCACGCGGATCGCCAACCCTTTGAAAACACGAAGACAAAATTACGCAAATCGGCGTGAACCTCTCAGCGCCGCGCGGAAAGGCGCCTTGCTTCGGGGGTTGACACGCCGCCTCCGGCGTGCAATCTTAGTCATTGCCTGTCTGGCTGGGTTTTATATCCAGGAGGGAATCATGAGCCTGAAGATTTCTACTCGACAAGTTGGCGATGTCGCGATACTCGATCTCAGCGGCCGTATTACGCTCGGCGAGGCGTCGGGCTCGCTCCGCGACGCCATTAGAGATCTGATCTCGAAGGGTCAGAAGAACATCATTCTCAACCTTGCGGAAGTCACCTACATTGACAGCTCGGGCCTCGGCGAACTCGTCGGCGGTTTCGCTACCGTGAGCAATCGCGGCGGGAGCCTCAAGCTGCTCAACGTGCAGAAACGGGTGGACGAGCTGATGCAGATCACCAAGCTCTACAGCGTCTTTGAGGCGTTCACCGATGAAGCCGCCGCGGTAGCGAGCTTCCAGCCCCGGGCGGCATCTGTATAGTGGGCGAGTTCGCGGGCGCCGCCGCCAGGCGGCGCCTTATCGCAGTTTGTTCAGGAGGGCGACAGCGCTCCGGATGTCCTCCAGCCGCGCCGCGCGATCCTCGGTTTCCCTCTCGATGTTGAGCTGCCCGCGGTAGCCAATTTCCTTCAGCTTCGCGATAAAGCGCTCTATTCCCACCGAGCCCTGCCCCAGCGGTTTTTCCACGCCCAGCAAGCCTGGTTTCGCAGGCCAGTCCCCGTCCTTGCAATGCACGGAGATCACCACCGGCCCCAGCACATCGAGTGCCTCAATCGGATCGCCGGTCCCGTACAGGATCATGTTTGCCGGATCGAAATTGACTCGCAGGTTCGGCCGGTCCACGTCCTTCAAGAATCTCATCAGCACGTGTGCCGGTTCCTGTCCCGTTTCGAGGGCGAACGTCTGTCCGTGGCGCGCCGCGTAGTCGCAGACCCGGCGCACCATCTCCCGCACCGCCTGATAATCCTCGTTCGCCGGGTCCTCCGGCACGAACCCGATGTGGCACGCGATGCTGCCCACCCCCAGGGCCGCCGCAAAGTCACTGACGGCGTACGTGCGCCGCTCCCGCTCTTCGCGCGTCGCCCGCGGGATGAACCCCACCGTTTTCTGGACCGTCTCGATATCGGCGTAGCTTTCCCCGCTGTACGCCGCGAACACCGTCGCCAGCCGGAACTCCTCGGCCGCCAGCGCTTCCTTCCACGCCGCCGCGGCCGCCTCGTCCAGCTTCATGTCTCCGGGGACGCCCAATTGCCCGCAGCGGATCCCCAGCGACTTCACCTCGCACAGCGTCTCGCGCGGGTCGCCGCCCGCCCAGAACATCAGTCCGACTTCTCTTTCCGCTACAGCCTGCATGCGATCTTCTCTCCCTTTCTCTCCCGCGCCTCCGCGATCATTCGCGTCAGCTTCACCGCCGCGGCCGATTCTTCCGGCCGGCAAAATTCCGGTTCCTTGCCCTCGATACAGCAATTCAGGAAATACTCGATCTCGGCCTGGTACCCGTCGACGTCCGGAAGCGCCAGCGGCTGGCACTCTCCGTCCGCCCGGTACAGCGTCGGAGCCACCCCCGCCGAATCGAACTCCACTGTCCCGCACTCTCCCACGATCGTGTACTCCATCGAGAACGGAAATGCTTTGGGATGGTGCCATCCGCCGGACACCACCACTCCGCCTATCTCGGGATAGAACAGTTCCGCCGTCACCCAGTCGATCCCGTGCGCCAGGTCCTCGTAGCCCACCGCCGAAATGGCTTCCGGCTTACCGAAGACGTGCAAGCACCAATCGACGTCATGGATCAGCAAGTCGAACACGCCGCCGCCGCTGGCCTTCTTGTTTCCCAGCCACTGGCTCCAGGCGGGCGCCGCGCAGCGCCGGCGCAGAATCGCAGCCCGGATGGGCCCCAGTTCCCCACTCTTGATCATCTTCGCCGTAACGCTGTAACTCGGCAGGAACCGGACGACTTGCGCCGCCATCAGGATGCGCTTGTTCTCCCTGGCCGCGGCGATCATGGCGTCCGCCTCCTCGCCGCACAGGGCCATGGGCTTTTCCACGAGCACGTGCTTGCCCGCCTTCAGCGCCGCGATGGCTACCGGCGCGTGCAGATCCGTCGGCAGGCAGATATCCACCGCCTCAATGTTCGGATCCTCGAGCGCGGCGTAGGGATCGGTGTACTTCGCCAATGCGGAAAAGTCCATCCGCTCGCCCGGCCCGCCGATGTTGCCCTGCACATCGGTCAGGTCGCCTTCAAGCCGTTTCGGGATATCGCACACCACCGCCGCAAGCTCGGCCCGAGGCGTCTTCTTCCAGGCCTGCAGATGGGTGCTTCCCATGAAGCCAAGGCCAAACACTCCGATTTTCATAGGAGCAATGGTATCAGAGAAGCGCCCGTTACTCCATGGGAGCGCAGAGTTAAATGCGAGCGGCGGGCCGCACGCTCACACCGACATGTCAACGATTTCGAAGGAAAACCGCTCAGGCGGCAGCGAGGCCACAGGCTCAGGGGTCAAATCCGCCCAGGTCTTGTATGCCGCCGAAGCGACAGTCGTCTTCAGGAAGAACAGGAAGTGGTTCGAGAAAAACGAGATCGGCGGAGGTTGGCGGAACGTCAGGCGCAGCCCCACCGCCCGCTCGAGATCCGCTTCCTTCATTCCCACCTTTTTGTCTGCGAGCAGTGTCACGAAGCTCCGCCGCCCCGCATGCGGCCACACGTCCGGCCGCAGCAGGTTCCGCAGTTCCAGCCTACTCTCGAAAGTCGTCTCGCACTGCCGGATCCACTCCAGAATGGAGTCTCCCCATCTCCAGTGCGTGACAAGTCCCAGGTATTGCTCAACCAGATTGATCGCCAGGTCCATACGGCGGCGTTGCGCATCGAGTTCCGCTGCCGCCCAGTCCTCTGCCGGCAAATCGGCAATCAGGTGCTCGGACTCCACGATGTCGCCCGCCATATCCACCACCTGGTCCAACCGCGCAACGGGATCCGCCCGGACCAGCAGCGGCGGGAGTTCGTGGGTCTTATCCCCAGCAATCTCAACGTATTGGCGGCCTCCCACGATATCCATAACCGTAGCCCGTTTGTAATAATTTGACGCTACTGGCTATCCCCAAGTTGCGGCCTCTCGGGAAGCTCTCACCCGCTTTCTCCGGCGGGCGCGCATCCCGGGCGTGCGATCTGCTATCATGCTCCCGCATGGGCGAATATTCAATAGGTGTTGATCTTGGCGGAACCAACCTCCGGGCTGCGGCTATCGACCGGACCGGAAAAGTGCTGCAAAAGATTGAAGGCGCCACCCAGCTTTCCGCGGGCCGGGATGCGGTAGTCTCGGACATCGTCGCGGCAATCGTAAAGCTCCGGGCCACTCTGGGAGTCGAGCGCCTCGTCGGAATCGGCATCGGCATCCCAGGATTCATCATCATGGAAAAGGGCCTGGTGACCGACTCCCCCAATCTGCCGGAATTTCATAATTTTCCGATCCGCGATGAAATCGAAAGGCTGCTCCAGTCGCCCGTTCTGCTGGAAAACGACGCCAACGCCGCGGCGCTGGGCGAAAAGTGGATGGGCGCCGGCCGCGATGTCCAGGACCTTGTCCTGCTGACCCTTGGAACCGGCATCGGCGGGGGCATCATCTGCAACGGCAAGGTGCTGCACGGTTTCGTCGGCATGGCCGGAGAACTGGGTCACATCACGGTTGTCCCCGGCGGCAATCCCTGCGGCTGCGGCAACAACGGCTGCCTCGAAAAACACGCCTCGGCCACCGCGATCACCACGATGGCCCGGTTGATGGGGCTCGGCGAAAACCTCACCTCCAAGCAGGTTTACGACCTCGCCATCGCCGGCGACCAGAAGGCCAGGGTCGTGTTCGAACGGATGGGAATTGCGCTCGGAACGGCGCTCGCCGCTCTCATCAATATCTTCAATTTCCCGCTGTACCTGTTGAGCGGCGGCGTGCTCGGCGCCTGGGACCTCTTCGCGCCGGCGATGTTCGAAGAGGTGCGGCGCCGCTCCGTCGTGTTCCGGAGCACGGATACCCGAATCGAAAAGGCCACGCTCGGAAACGAGGCCGGCCTTTACGGAGCGGCCTATCTGCCGTTCCAGGCGCGCATCATCACCGCGGAAACCACCACGGTCTGACGCCGCCTTCGCACCAGAATCGGGAGGCCCGCGGCCCTAGTGATCCTCGCTCCGGAGAAGGCCGCCAAGCGCCTCAAGCGGGCCGCGCTGGTCTCCCCCGGTGTTGAGCGGCCCCATCTCCCGCCGCAGTTTCTCCAGCGTCATGCTCTGAATGATGGCCCTGCCGGGCCCCCTCAGCGTCGCCAGGAACAGCCCCTCGCCGCCGAATAATGCCGTCTTGATGCCGCCCGCTAACTGGATGTCGTACTCGACGCTCTCGTCGAAAGCCACGATGCAGCCCGTGTCCACCTGCACCATCTCGCCCGGCTGAAGCGAGAACTCAACGAAATCGCCTCCACCGTGGATGAAGACGGTGCCCGGCCCCGTGAGCCGCTCCAGAATAAATCCTTCGCCGCCGAAGAACCCCGCACCCAATCGCTTCACCAGCGCGATGTTCAGTTGAACCGTGCTCTGCGCGCAGATGAAGCTGTCGCGCTGCGCCAAAATGCTCTCGCCGGGCTTGAGATCGAAGACATGAATGCGGCCGGGATAGTTGCCCGCGAAGCCCACCTCACCAGGACTGGACGCCCTGAAGTACGTCATGAACAGCGATTCGCCCATCATCTTGCGCTTCAGCGCGCCCCATAGCTTCGCGCCGAGTGTATCGCCCGTCATGCGGGATTCCCACTGAATGCTGGGAAACTTGTAGACCATCTTCCCGGCCTCGGCGTAGATCTCCTGCCCGGGCTTCAGCCGGATGCGGGCCACCTGAAGGTTATCGCCCTGAATCGTGTAGTCGAGCGGCTCGGGAGCGGGCTGTACCGCAACCGCCGCCTCAGCCGTAACGCCCGGCGCCACCGCGCGGCCGCAACTGGAACAAAACCGTGAGTCCTCGGTAAGTTGTGATCCGCAATTGGTGCAAAACGGCATATTTTCAGATCTCCGGTCTAGCTTACAATAGAACATACCTGTCGTTTATGCGACGTCTTCTCTCCCTCATTTGCCTGGGCCTGACGATCCCCGCGCTGAGCGATGCCCGCCAGGTCGTCATGACCTGCGGAACCTACCGGGACAGATACCAGGAAGACTTGCAGCTCTACCGCAGGATGGTGCGGGTGCGGCATGAACGCCTGCTCAGGCAACAGTCGGCGCGCGGCGCAGCCGCCGTGGGCGAGCTTCCGGCTGCCGCCCCGAGACCCGACATCGGCGACATCGCCATCATCGAGGATGGCGACGGCGTCATCGGCCAGGTGAACGAGTTCAACCTCAGAAACAAGACCCTGGCGTTCACCCCGTCATCGGGCGCATACCGTGTCAACATCAGCGACGGAGGCTACGACGAGGGCGCGGCAAACGCGGGCGTTCGCGTCGGCCTTACCGACGACGACACCCGCCGGTTCGACCTGCCCTTTTCCTTCCCCTTCTACGGCGAAACCTACCAGCACGTCTTCGTCAACTCGGATGGCAATCTGACCTTCGTCAGCGGAGACGGTTCTTCGCTCGACCGCAGCGTGGGCCGCTTAACCGGCGGTCCGCCGCGCATTGCCGGGCTGTTTGACGACCTCGACCCGAGCAGGTCCCCGCGGGGCGTCTACGTGCTGGCCACCAGCGGACGGTTCGTCGTGAGCTGGGTTGCCGTGCCCGAATACGCCGAAGTCGGTACCGGCTTGCTGAACACGTTCCAGATCCGGCTGTTCCCCGACGGCCGCATCGAGTTCGCCTACGCAAACGAGACCACCCCAAGCAACGCCGTGGTCGGCATCGCGCCGGGCGGGTCGAAGGGGCCAACGTCGGTGATCTCCTACGAGGAGACTCCCCAGGGTACGGAGTTCACCGGCGCGATCGCCGAACGCTTCAGCAAGCAAGTGGAATTGGACATCATGGCGGCCGTCCAGAAGTTCTACCAGAACCACGACGACGCCTACGATTACGTCGTGCTGTTCAACACCCTGGGCATACCGGACAGCCCCTTTTCAATCGCCTCGCAGCGCACGGCGCGCACGCGCTGCACCGGCAACGGCGATACGCCAATCGATGTGGGCCGCTGGTACGGCTCGCCCTCCCGCCTCGCCTCCATCATCAACATGGGTCCGCTCAGCCAGTATCCCAACGACCTCAACGCGCCGATGCCGCTGCGTCCCGAAGACACCCCGCTGAGCATACTGGGGCACGAGTTCGGTCACCTCTTCCTGGCTTTCGCCAGCGTCCTGGACCCGAGGGCCCCCTATGGCCGCCCGATGCTCGGCGGCGGCGGTGTTCACTGGAGCTTCAATTTCAACTCCGAAGCTTCGCTGGTGGAAGGAAACCGCATTCACGACCACGGCGCCGGCGCCTCGCCGCGCTTTCTCACCACCGGCTCGGCCAAAGGCTACTCGCCGCTGGACCAGTACCTGATGGGCTTCCGCGCCGCCGAAGACGTGCCGCCCTTCCACGACCTGTTCTTCGTAACCGGCTCGGGCATTGAAAACTCCCGGCTCCCCCGCACCGGCGTCACCTTCAACGGGGAGCGCCGGAACGTGTTCATGGATGAGCTGATCGCCACCGTCGGCCGGCGCACGCCCGATCACACCCTGGCCCAGCGCCGCTACCGCATCGCCTTCATCCTCATCGTCAGAAGCGGCGAGCAGGTTTCCGACGCGGACCTCCGCAAAATCAATAATTTCCGCACCGCGTTCGAGGAGTACTTCCAAACCGTCTCAGCCTGCACGAACTGCCGGATTCTAGGGACGCAGCCCACGGTCGACACCACGCTGCGCCGCGCCCTGAACCTTTCCATCTTCCCGGCTGCGGGTGTCGTCGAGAACGCCTCGATCCCGGTGACGGTCTCGGTCGCGGCGCCGCCGCAATCGCCTCTTACCATCCACCTGCAGGCGCGCAACGGGCTTGTGCAGGTCCCGCCTTCGGTGGTGATCCCCGCCGGCGCAACAACGGCTGTCTTTAACCTTGCCGGGCGGAGAGCGGGCGTCGAGGAATTAATCGCCACGCCTTCGGATGCCGCCACTTACGAAACCGTTCACACCCGCGTGCAGGTGGCGAACGCGAGCACGGGGTTGAGACTGGCCCTGGTTTCCGGCGGCGGCCAGATCGCCAGGCCGGGCGTTCCGCTCTCTCAACCCATCATCGTCCGCCTGACCGATGACAACGAGCTCCGCTACGCCGGCGTCCGCATCACGGCCTCAGTTTCGGAAGGGGGTTCGGTAACGCCCGCTTCCGCCGTCACGGACTCCGCCGGCATGGCCACTTTTCACTGGACTCCGGGCGCAGGAAACAATCAGCTAACAGTGGCCGTCGACGGCATGAACGTGCAAATCGTGGTTCCGGCCCTCGGGCGGCCCGAATTTGATGAGCGTGGCGTCGTCAATGCTGCGTCGTTTACTCGGGAGATCGCCCCCGGCTCGCTCGCTTCCATCTTCGGCACGAATCTCTCGGTGGGAATTGATGCGGACGCCTCAGGGCTGCCGTGGCCGAAACAGCTCGCCGGAGTCCGCGTGTTATTGGACGGCGTCGAGACGCGGCTCACCGCCGTGCGCGCGGATCAGATCAACTTCCTCGTGCCCTCGGACCGCCCGCCGGGCCCCATGACCATAGTCGTTTTCACCAGCGTGGGGAACTCCGACCCGGTGACCGTGCACGTCCAGGACGTCGCCCCGGCGATTTTCGGCGACGCTGCCAGCGGCTTCGGCGCCATCCAGGTGGCGCACACGGGACAATGGACCAACGTCCGGCCGGCCGCACCGGGTGACTTTATCGAGATCTACGCGACTGGCCTCGGACCGGTACACCCAACCCCCGACGGCCTGGAAGTCACCGACCAGCCCGTCAGGGTGTTCCTCGGCGAGCAGGAGATTCTTGAGGTGCCGTACCACGGGCTTGTGCCCGGCTACAGCGGCCTCTACCAGATCAACGCCCGCATACCGATAGGGACGTTGCCCGGGCTGTACCCCATCGTGATCGAGATCGCAGGCCGGCCCAGCAACTCTTTCAACATCCTGGTTCAGTAGAGCCCGGATTCTACTCCACCATGATGACGGTCAGCGGCTTGCCGTCAATGGCGCTGGCTAGATCCTTGTACAGGAGCGTGATGCCCAGAGGACCCGGCGGCGCCGTGTCTGGGACTCTCACATTGATCTGCCAGACCCCCACCAGACCCTCCACCAAACCGGAGTATTCAGGCGTGACGATGCTGTCGTTGGTGAAGCCAACCAGCAAAGACTGAGTGCCGACGGCCTGGGCGCTGGCAGGGGCGCCGTCCTCCGGCATGCCGTTTACGAAGCCCTGACCGGTGGCATAGAGGACGATGATTTCCCCTCGGCGAGCAGGTCTGACGCCGGCGGGGCAGTACACCGGGCTCGCCACAATTCCGGGGGCGCCATTACAGCTCACCCTCTGAGGATCCCCCCAATTCTGCGCGACAACCTGGATGCCGGCCGAAAGCGGGTGGCCGGGCGGTATCGGGAACGCGGGGTTGAGGAATATCGCGGGCGACGCCGCGCGCACCACACCCGAGCCGGAGGCCAGAATCTCGCCGGTGGATTGTTTCATAACCGCGAAATCGATGGTGCCCCCGACCGGCACCCCCTTCGGCACCTGGAAGTTGATCTGCGTCGGGCTCACCATGAACAATGGCGCCTCAGTCTCCGGAAAATTCTCGCCGCTGACCACCACGGTGATATCGCCGAGCACCCTCGGGAGCGGCAGCGAGGTCGCCTCGAGAGTCTCAAAGGAACCAAACACCCCCGTTGGAGAGAAGGGCCACAGCGTCGCGATCGACCCCGGAGCGCAGCAAGGGTGCATTTGGTTAAGTGACCTGGGCACTTCCACGTTTGGCATGAAATTCGCGGCGTTCGTGGCCCAGAGCGGCGGGAAGTAGAGCGACACGCGGTTGGATACCTCCGCCGCCGCCACCCTGCCCAAGCTGTCCACGGCGAGTGCAACGGGCGGGGTGACCGTCCCCAGGACGAAGTCCGCCGCCGGCGACGGCATCGTCTGCAATCTGCTGAACTCCGGATACCGGAGAATGCGCCCGTTCGACGAGAACGGCTCGGCGACCCAGATATCGCCGGTTACCGGCGCGATCGCTACGTCAATCGGGCTGCGCAGCGGCGTAGTCCCGGTGGAGTATTGAATCGCAGCCACCAGCGCTGAATTCCCTGGCCCGTCCACGCTGCCGATCTGGCTGTAAATCAGAATCCGGTTGTTCCCGGTGTCGGCGACATACAGGCGGCCATTCTCGTCCACAGCAATGCCGCGCGGGCTGACCATCTGTTCGCCTCCTGTCTGGGTCGTCGCGGTATGGAAATTCGGCGGGCCGAAAACGGCGTGAGCGGCCTGGCCGTTCACAAATCCTCCGCCGCCCGGGTCGCGGAACAAGAGCACGCGGTGGTGGCTCATGTCCGAAACCAGCACGTGCCCGGTCTCGGGCATGATGGCGATGCCGTACGGCGCCGACATGTTGAACTGGCTCACGTCCCGGTTCACTTCCGTGAAGTTCCGCTGACCGAGAACGACCGAGGCCCGCTGCCTGACGCCGGCCGGCTGCTGGAAAGGCGTGTCGAAGCGCAGCACGCGGCCATTGCCGCGGTCGGCCACCCAGAGGTTTCCATGCGCGTCAACGGCGATCCCCGCCGGCATGTTCAGTCCCGCGTCATTCGGCTGCGTGGAGTCGTTCGACTCCCCGTTGACGCCGCTGCTGAACAGGTCGGGCTGGCCGATCACGATATCCGCAGTGTCGCCGGGACGGACCTTCCGCGCATCCCGGTAGCCGAGCACACGGTTGTTATACGTGTCCGCGATGTAGAGGTGCGGCGTTTCCCCGTTCGTATCGATGGCGACTCCGCCGCTGTCGATGAAAGTCACGCCCGAAACGCCGCTGAGGGTGTAGGTTCCGTTGAACAGGTACAACTCCCGCCCCTCGATCCAGTTCGGGGCAAAGAAGCCAAAGTCTCGCTGGCCGAGCACGCGCGTGGCAGCCGCCGAGCCGGGGGCTGCGCCGGCAGCGCTCTCCGGGTACACCACCACCCGGTTGTTATAGGCGTCGGCCACAAAGATTTCGGTGCCCGAAAAAGCAGCCTGGGCGGGCGAGCGCAGCCCGTTGATGGCCGCGCTGGGCACATTCGCCGAAAAGCTCGACTGGCCGATTACGGTGCGGGCGGCCGGCGAGGAAGCGGTCGGGGAGTCGGCCGGCCACAGGTCGAAGGGATCGAAAATCGAGATGCGATGCCAGGCCTGGTCCACCACGCCGAGCCGGTCACCGATCATGACCAGGCCCATCGGCAGGCCGAATTCGATGTTATTCGGCCGCGCCGGCGGCTGCTGGCCCGATTGGAGGCGAACCAGACCCAGTATACGCATGGCCGGACTGCCCGCCGGCAGCGGATTGTTGGAATACACCAGCACGCGGCCCACGCCGTCGGCGACATAGATACGCCCCACGGGATCGATCGCCACACCCACCGGATAGCGAAGTCTGGACAAGTCCTGCAGGCCCTGGGAGCTCAGCGCCGCAGCGTTCCGTGTGTTCATGTTCAACTGTCCCAGCACCCTGTCGGCAATGCCCTGCACCTTGCCGTCCTGCCCCCTCGGAAAGCGCAGCACGCGGTGGTTGAAGGTATCCGTGAACCAGAGGTTTCCGGCGCTGTCGAAAGCCAGTTGCTGAACCGCCGGATGGTTATCGACGGTCGCAGGCAAACGCGCGATTCCATCGGCGCCGACTCCCGACTCGCCCCGGCCCCGGTTCTGGTCCTTCCCCTCGAAATCGGCCTGGCCGATCACGAGATCCGGATTCGTGCGGTTCATTTCGTTGTCAAACGGTCTGGGATAGCGCAGGATGCGGCAGTTGCCCGCGTCGACGACGTAAAGGTTGCCCTCCTGATCCACGGCTATGCCAGTGGGAAAGTTGAGGCCGCGGCTCAGGGTGGTGCCCGGGCCAAGCGGATAGGTCGACAGCAGGTCGCGCTGTCCGACTACGATATCCGCGGGCGCGCCATTCGCGAAGCTCGCGGCATTGCGCCAGCCCAGCACACGGTTGTTGCCCGAGTCGCTCACATAAAGCGCGTGCGGCGTGGACGACTTGTCGATCGCCACCGCGTTTGGCCGGAAGAATTCGCGGCCCTCCACCAGATTCGGTTTATCCGAAAAGATCACGGTCCGGACAGAGGCATGACCCACGACGCGCGCCGGAGTCGGGCTTAGGGGAGTAGGTCTTGGCTCCGACTGCGCCTTGAGTAAGTTGACTGAAGACAACACGAGACAGGACAGTACCAGCGTTCTAATGGTACTCATAGGATTTTGGAACCTCCCCGATCCGTGAAGCTGGAAACGATTTGAGTCAAAGATAGCACGTCGACGCTCCAGTGTACAACGGATGTCATACGAAGGCTAATCCCGGAGTAACAATCCATTTCAGGCGCCTTTTCCCACTTTCCAGTTCGACAGCAGTGTGCCGGAGTCTCCAGCTCTCGTGGTGGGGCGCCGGATTCGCGAGTCTTTTCGCCGCCGCTAGATGTAGCCGCTAACGCAGGCCCATGGACTTCAGCATTTCCACCAGCCCGCCGGGGTCGTCAGTCAGAATGCCGTCCACCTGCATCCCGATCAGCCGCTTCCAGACTTCGCGGTCGTCCGTAGTTCCCGAAAAGATTTTCAGGCCCGCCGCGTGGAGCCGGGGCACATCCTCCGGTTGGATGATCGTGTAGTTGATCAACTGGTGCGTAGCGCCCAGCGCTCTCGCCGGCGCCACGTAATCATCCAGCCGCTTCCGCGGGTTCAGCAGACACAGCCGGATCTTCGGATCGAGCTTGTGGATTTCGGCAAGTGTGCGGTAATCGAAAGACTGTATGATCACGCGTTCGGCCATGCCCGCCCGTGCGATGGCGCCGTGCAGCAGCCTGGCGAAGTGCCCCGGCTGCACGAAAACGGGTGAGGCATCCTGGGCCATCTTCGTTTCGATCATCAGGTCCGCGCGGCTGCCGGCAACCGCTTCGAAAACCTCCTCGAGTGTTGGGATCCGCTCGCCCGGCACGGTCACCTGATTCGGGAAGGCCTTGTTCCTCCTGCTGCCGCAATCGAACCGCTTCACCTCGGCCAGCGTGAGGTTTCTTACAAAGAGGGGCGGATCCGGCGCGGCCTCTCCGGGAATGAAGCAAAGGTCCAGGGGGATGGTTAGGTCGTGGTTCACCACGAGGCGGTCGTCCTTCGTCAAGACCACATCGAGCTCCAGCACGTCGGCGCCGGCGGCGAGGGCGTGCCGGAAGGCCGCGATGGTGTTCTCGGGGCGCGCCGCGCGGGCGCCGCGGTGTCCCACGACGAGCGGACCGCGCCATTGCGCCCAACAACTCAGCGAGCAAGCTGCCAGCAGTATCACTCGTGAAAACCGCATATCGAACCCGGAATTTCCGTTTGGCAGGATTGTATACAAGCGCCCCCGTTGGCGCAAATTTTTCATTGAGGCTCTTCGGCTATCCCGGCATGCGACCTCGATGAGGGAGAATCCCCCATACGCGTCACGCTCAGGCCGGTGTGCCTTCCATCCCCGTGCGGCTCGCACCGCCCCGGAAAGGGCGTGCCGCGGCTTCGCCGCCCGCGTGAACCGGGCGCAATGAATGCTATTCTGGATTTTCAATGACTCACCAGAGAAAACCCCGCGTGTGCGCCGTCTCCTATTTGAATACGGCCCCGCTGATCTGGGGCATGCTGCACGGTTCGCAGCGCGACTGCTTCGAACTCGACTTCAGCCTGCCTTCCGAATGCGCGGACAAGCTGGCTTCCGGAACGGCTGATATCGGAGTGGTGCCTTCGATTGAAGTGGCGCGCCAGGGCCTGGGATACCTGCGGGGCGCCGGAATCGCCAGCCACGGCGAAGTGCGCAGCATTCTTCTTGTCTCGAAGGTTCCGCCCGCCGAGATCCGCACGCTGGCCGCGGACACGAGTTCGCGCACGTCAGTGGCGCTGGCGCGCATTGTCCTTTCGCGGCGCTACGGGGCCCAGCCGGAAATGAAGCCGATGCCGCCCGACTTGCCGTCGATGCTGGAGGCAACGGACGCGGCGCTGCTCATCGGCGATCCGGCGCTGCGGGTGTGGGTATCGCCTCCTCCGCTGGCTGTCTACGACCTCGGCGCGGAATGGGTGGCGATGACCGGGCTGCCGATGGTCTTCGCCGTCTGGGGCGGCCGCAAGGAATTCATCACGCCCGGTATGGAAGCCGCTTTTCTGGAATCCTGCCGATTCGGGCGCGCGCGCCTCGCGGAGATCGCGCGCTGCGAAGGGCCGCCGCGAGGATTCAGCGAGGCGTTTGCCCTGGAGTACCTCGAGCGCAACATCGTCAACGAACTCGGCGAGCGCGAGTACGAAGGCATGCGGCTGTTCCATCAGTACGCGCGCGAGCTCGGTATACTGGCGCCGGTTGGAGGGGCGCGGGCATGATCTCCCGCGAGGAAGCTCTGGATCTGTTTCGCAGTCCCGACCTCATCGGCATCGGCATGGCCGCCGACGCCGTGCGGCGCAAGCTGCACCCGGAGCGGGTTGTTACTTACATCATCGACAGAAACATTAATTACACTAACTTCTGCACGGAGTATTGCACCTTTTGCGCCTTTTACCGCCCCCTGGGTCACGCCGAAGGTTACATTCTGCCCAAGGAAATTATTTTCGAGAAGATACAGGAAACTATCGATCTGGGCGGAACCGGTATCTTAATGCAGGGCGGGCTGCACCCGGAGCTGAAGATCGAGTGGTATGAAGATCTGCTCCGCTCGATCAAGAAGCGTTTCAACATACACCTGCACTGTTTCTCCTCGCCCGAAATCGTCAACATCGCCGAAGTAAGCGGCCTCACGGTGCGCGAGACGATCGCGCGGCTGCGCGACGCCGGGCTCGATTCGATTCCGGGCGGCGGCGCGGAGATCCTCGACGACGACGTGCGCCACCGCATCAGCCGGCTGAAGTGCTCCACGAAAGAATGGGCGGACGTGCACCTGGAGGCGCACCGGCTCGGCATGCGCACCACCGCCACCATGATGTTCGGATGCGGAGAAACCTACGAGCAGCGCCTCAACCACCTGGACGTCGTGCGGCGCATACAGGAGGAGACCGGCGGGTTCACCGCCTTCATCCCCTGGACGTTCCAGCGCGAGAGCACGGCGCTGGGGCGCTTTGTGAAAGAGGAAGCGACTGCGGTCGACTACCTGAAGACGCTGGCAATCTCCCGTCTTTACCTGGACAACATCGACAACATACAAACCTCCTGGGTGACGCAGGGCCTGAAGACCTGCCAGCTCGGGCTCCGCTTCGGCGGCAACGATGTAGGAAGCATCATGATCGAAGAAAACGTCGTAGCCGCGGCTGGGGCCCACCATTGCGCCTCGGAGGAAGAACTGCGCCGCATCATCCGGGACGCCGGCTTTATCCCGAAACAGCGGGACACCCTTTACCGCACGTTCTATCTGATGTAGCGGCCCGAACGCCCACTGAGCGTCGCCGCCGCCCCCGCCGGCCACAAACCTCTGATATGCTTTCCGCTTATGAGAAAGACTCTGGCGCTGTTTCTTCTGGCGGTTATCGCGCTGGCTGCGCCGTCCATTCCCCGTGCGGAATACCCGCGCCCGCAGTTCCAGCGTGAACAGTGGCTCAACCTCAACGGCCAATGGGAGTTCGAGTTTGACGACGCCAATGTTGGCCTGGATGAAAACTGGGCCTCCGGCTCGAAGAAGTTCAGCCGCACAATTGTGGTCCCGTACAGCTTCGAGAGCGCGCTGAGCGGCATTCACGACACCTCGTTTCACCCCTGGGTGTGGTACCGGCGCAGCTTCACCGTGCCTGCGGCATGGAAGGGAAAGCGCATCCTGCTCCACTTCGGCGCGGTGAACTACTGGGCCATGGTGTGGATCAACGGCCGGCTCGCCGGGCAGCACGAAGGCGGCAGTACGCCATTTTCCTTCGATATAACGCCGCTGCTTCAGGCCGGAACCAACACCATCACCGTCAGGTCAGAGTTCCCGCCAACAGATCGCACCATCCCGCGCGGCAAACAATACTGGGAGCCCAAGTCGCGCAGCATTTTCTACACGCGCACGAGCGGCATCTGGCAAACGGTCTGGCTCGAGCCGGTCGCGCCCACGCATCTGGAGCGGGTGCGGATCACCGCCGGAGCGGACGGCGTAGCGCGGTTCGAAGCCGAAATCGCGCGGCCCGAACCAGACCTGGAGTTGCACGCCACGCTGCGCTTTGAAAAGGCGGTGGTCGCTTCGGCCTCGGCGCCCGCCCGCGGCGGACGGGCGATGGTGGTGGCGGGCGTCGCCGAGCCGCGCCTGTGGTCGCCCAACTCGCCGAATCTCTACGACGTCACTTTCGAGCTGCGCCGCGGCGCGCAGGTGATCGACCGCGTGGAATCGTATCTCGGCTTCCGCACGGTGAGCGTCGAGGGCGGCCGCATCCTGCTCAACCGCCGTCCCATCTACCTTAAGATGGTGCTCGACCAGGGTTACTGGCCCCAGAGCAATCTCACGCCGCCTTCCGACGAAGCCATCCAGTACGACATCAAGATGACCAAGGAAATGGGCTTCAACGGCGCGCGCAAGCATCAGAAGCTGGAAGATCCGCGCTACCTTTACTGGGCCGACCGCCTCGGCCTGCTGGTCTCCAGCGAGATGGCCAACGCTTACGAGTACAGCGAAGCCTACATCGAGCGCTTCACGAAAGAGTGGATGGCCGCCCTCCAGCGCGACTACAACCACCCGTCGATCATCATGTGGGTGCCGATCAACGAAAGCTGGGGCACGCCCGACCTGTACGATTCGCGGCAGCAATTCCACCTCAAGGCCCTGTACACGCTCACCAAGTCGTTCGACAGCACCCGGCCCGTGATCGACAACGACGGCTGGGAACACACCGACATGACCGACATCTTCGCGATACACGATTACGCGCGCACCGGCGAGATGCTTTTCGAGAAGTACAAGGATATCGGCAAACCCGGCGCGCCGATTCCGGACGGCGGCCGCCCCGCGCTCGCGCCCGGTTATACGTACAACGGCACGCCGATCGTGCTCTCCGAGTTCGGCGGGATCGCCTATATTCCGGCCGGACAGGATGTTCCCAAAGACGCCTGGGGGTACTCCGGCGTGGAGAAAACGCCGGAGGCCGCGCTGCAGCGGCTTCGAGGACTGTACGAGGCGATCGCCAAACTGCCGTTTGCCGGGCTTTGCTATACGCAGTTGACCGACGTCGAGCAGGAAGTCAACGGATTGATGACCTACGACCGCAAGCTCAAGTTCGATCCGTCGGTGCTGCGTGAAATCAACAGACTGGTGCGCTAAGCTGACATTTTTTCTGAGGAGCTTGTGATGGATTCATTTTGGATTGGATTGCTGGCCGTGATTGGCGGCGCTGCGATGCAGGGCAGTTTTGCGCTTCCGCAGAAATTCGTTCGCGGCTGGCCTTGGGAAAAGAGCTGGCTGTTTTACTCCATCGCCGGGATGATTCTGTTCCCCTGGCTTCTGGTGGCGCTGGTGATTCCCAACGCGGGCGAGGTTTACTCGAACGTCAGCGGAAAAGTGCTGCTATCGACCGCGCTGTTCGGCATGGGCTGGGGCGTCGGCTCGGTCCTGTTCGGACTGGGACTGGCCGCGGTCGGCCTGGCGCTCGGTTTCGCCATCATCATCTCTATGACGGCGGCGATGGGCGCGCTGGTGCCGATGGCGGTGCTGCATCCCGAGGAGCTGATGTCCTTCCGCGGCGCGCTGGTGATTGCGGGATTGCTGGTCGTCATCATCGGCGTGGCGCTGTGCTCGCGCGCGGGCGCGCTCAAGGAGGGCAGCGCTTCGTCCGGAGGCGGCAACTTCACGCGCGGTTTGATCATCTGCATCGCCTCGGGCGTGATGTCCCCCATGCTGAATTTCGGCTTCGCCTTCGGCTCGCCAATCGCCGATGAGGCGGCGCGCCTGGGTGCGGACCGCGCCAACGCATCCATCGCCATCTTCGCCGTGGCGATCTCGGCCGGTTTTCTCGTCAACGCCGGATACTGCTTATACCTCCTGGCGCGCAACAACACCTGGAGCAAGGGCCTGCCCTCGGACCGCCCGCACAACCTGCTCTGCACTCTCGCCATGGGCTTCCTGTGGCTGTTCGGCTTTTTCCTCTACGGGCTGGGCGCTACCGGACTCGGCGAGCTTGGCGCCTCGGTCGGCTGGGCGATTTTCATGACCACGATGGTCATGGTGGCGAACCTCTGGGGACTGTTGACTGGTGAGTGGAAGAACGCGGACAAACGCGCGTTCCGCTATCTCGGGGCCGGTCTGGCAGCGATGATCGCCGCGCTGGTGGTGATCGCGTACGCGGGGGCGCTGGCGTAAACGCGGGCTACAATTCGCGGTCGATGCGCCGCCAGCCCGCCGACGCCAGCAGGACCAGCAGAGAGATCACTGCGGCGCCCGCGAGCAGTTCCACCGGTCGCGGGAGCCGCAGCGTCATCGCCATCAGCACCGTTGTGTACACGAGCATGCCAACCGCGCCGCCGGCAATCAGAATCCTGCGCACGATTCTTGAGGCCGGCGGGCGGAGACGTTCCTGGGTGGGATCCATCGTCCCCTCGCTTTAGCGGCTGGCTTTCTCGAATATCTCCAGAAAGACCCGGATTTGCTCGTCCCAGAAATCCCAGGTGTGGGCGCGCGGCGAGATCTCGCGGTACTCGTAAGGGATCTTCTTTTCCGCCAGCAATTGGATGAAATCGCGGTTCTGCTTCAGCAGGAAGTCCTGCCCGCCGCAGGCGATGTACAGCAGCGGCATCTCGGCGGGGGGCACTTTTTCGACCAGGGCGAAGGGATCGCGCGCGCTGCGCTCCTCCGGCGTCGAACCGAAGCGCGGCTGAATCTCGCGCTGCAGCCGGTTGCCCAAAGCGGGCGAATCGGGCCGGTCGTGCGCTATCCCCACCGCCGCGCTAAACGCGCCGATGGCGCTGAACAGCCGGTAGTGCTTCAGTCCGAGAAACGTAGCGCCGTAACCGCCCATCGACAACCCCGCGACCGCCCGCGCCCGCCGCAGCGGAATCGTGCGGTAATGGCTGTCGATGTAGGGGACGAGGTCTTTGATGATGTAGTCCTCGAAGCGCTCCTTGGGGTTGGCTGCGCTGTTCACGTACCAGCTACGCGAGGCATCGGGCATGACCACGATGATCTTGTGTTCCGCCGCATAGCCGGACAGGTTCGTCATGAACGACCATGCGGTGTGATCGTCGCCCAGCCCGTGCAGCAGGTACAGCACCGGATACCGGCTGGTGGAGGTTTCGTAGTCGAGCGGCAGGAGGATGTTGAACGCCCGCTCCTGCCCGAGCGACTCGCTCTGAAACTTAACCGTGGAAATGTTCCTGGCGGCGACGCCCGTTCTCACATCGGCCGCGGGCGCGCAGAGGACGGCCGTAAGTAGCAATACTAAGAGGCGCATAGGAGTCTATAATAATCCGGCTCGGGACGCCGCGGGCGTTCGCAAGTCTTCGAAACTGGATTCGACGGTGGCCTGCGTGGCAAGTCCACGAACTCGCCAACGTCAAAGTCCAGACGGTTCGCTCCGCAGAAGGCGGGGCGCCCATTTTGCGCGAATTCCTTGGCCGGGCGTTGCCCCCTCAGGCCTTTTCCCGCAGTTGCCGCACCACGTAGGGCAGAATGCCGCCGTGGCGGAAGTACTCGGCCTCCTGCGGCGTATCCACGCGGGCCTTCGCTTCGAATTCCCGGACCGTGCCGTCCTCGGCAACGGCACGCACCCGCACTTTGCCCCCGTTTGAGATGGCCGCTTCGATACCCTCTATGTCGAACACTTCGCGGCCGGTCAGGCCCAGGCTCTGGGCATTCGAATCCGGCGGGAATTCGAGAGGCAGAACGCCCATCCCGACCAGGTTCGCGCGGTGAATGCGCTCAAAGCTCTCGGCGATCACCGCCCGCACGCCGAGCAAAGCGACTCCCTTCGCCGCCCAGTCGCGCGATGAGCCGGAGCCGTACTCTTTCCCCGCCAGGATCAGCAGCGGCACCCCCTCTTTCTGGTACTGGACCGAGGCGTCGTAGATCATCATCTGCGCGCCGTCGGGTAGGTGCACCGTCCAGCCGCCCTCGGTGCCCGGCGCGAGCTGGTTCCGCAGCCGGATATTCGCCAGCGTCCCGCGCACCATCACCTCGTGGTTGCCGCGGCGCGAGCCGTAGGAGTTGAAGTCCTTCGGCTGAACGCCCTGCGCGATCAGGTAGCGGCCGGCCGGGCTGTCAACGGGAATCGACCCGGCGGGCGAGATGTGATCCGTCGTCACCGAATCGCCCAGCACCGCCAGCGCGCGCATGCCGCGCAGATCGCGCACCTCACCCGGAGTGTCCGGCATACAGTCGAAATACGGCGGGCGCTTGATGTAAGTGGACGTGTCGCTCCACTCGTAGAGATCGCCCTTCGGGATCCGGATCGAGTTCCACTGGGCGTCACCCTCGAACACCTGCGAGTACTGCCGGGAAAACATCTCCGCGCGCACCGACTTCTGCATCACCTCGCGCACTTCCTCAACGGAGGGCCAGATGTCGCGGAGGTAAACCCGCTTGCCGCCGCTGCCTTCGCCGATCGGCTCGTTTTCCAGATCGATATTGACCGTGCCCGCCAGCGCGTAGGCCACTACCAGCGGCGGCGAGGCCAGGTAATTCGCCCGGACCAGCGGATTGATGCGGCCCTCGAAGTTCCGGTTGCCGCTCAGCACGGCCGCCACCACCAGCTTGTTTTTCTGAATGGCCTCGGCCACCGGCTCCGGCAGCGGCCCGCTGTTGCCGATGCAGGTCGTGCAGCCGTAGCCCACCAGGTTGAAGCCCAGCTTTTCGAGATAGGGCATTAGCCCGGCGTCGCGCAGGTAATCGTTGACCACCTTCGAGCCCGGCGCCAGGCTGGTCTTTACCCACGGCTTGGACTTAAGGCCGCGTTCCACCGCCTTCTTCGCCAGCAGGCCGGCGCCGATCATCACGGACGGGTTCGACGTATTCGTGCAGCTTGTAATCGCCGCGATCACCACGGAACCGTCGCTCAGCTCCGCCTTGCCGTCCACCTTCACGTCCACCTTCTTCGGCGTGGAGGCCAGGAATTCCGCAAAGTTCTGCTTTACCTTCGGAAGATCGATGCGGTCCTGCGGCCGCTTCGGCCCGGCCAGCGAGGGCTTTACTGTGGCCAAGTCGAGCTCGATCACCTCGGTGAAGACGGGCTCGGGCGCATCGTCCGTGCGGAACAGACCCTGTTCTTTCGTGTAAGCTTCCACGAGAGCGACCAACTCGGCGGGACGGTGCGACAGCCGCAGGTAGTTGAGCGTCTCCTCGTCGACCGGGAAGAAACCCATGGTGGCGCCGTACTCCGGCGACATGTTCGCGATCGTGGCGCGGTCGGCCAGCCCAAGCGCGTTCACCCCCGGTCCGAAATACTCCACAAACTTACCGACCACTTTCTTCTTCCGCAGTATTTCGGTGATCGTCAGCACAAGGTCGGTCGCGGTCGTGCCCGCGGGCAAACGGCCATGCAGCCGGAATCCGATCACTTCGGGCAGCAGCATGGAGATCGGCTGGCCGAGCATGCAGGCCTCGGCCTCGATGCCGCCCACGCCCCAACCCAGCACACCAAGTCCGTTGATCATCGTGGTGTGCGAATCGGTGCCCACGACCGTATCGGGGTACACCGTGTCGCCCGCGGTGAAGACAACGGGCGCGAGGTATTCCAGGTTCACCTGGTGGACGATGCCGGTATCGGGCGGCACCACGCGCAGGTTCTGAAACGCCGACTGACCCCAGCGCAGAAACGCATAGCGCTCCTGGTTGCGCTGGAACTCCAGCAGTGCGTTCGTCTGAAAAGCGTTTGGAGTGCCGTACTCGTCGACCTGCACCGAGTGGTCGATCACCAGGTCGGCGGGGATCAGCGGATTCGCTCGCCGCGGGTCGCCGCCCATCTTCTTCAGCGCGTCCCGCATCGCGGCCAGATCCACCACGCATGGCACGCCTGTGAAATCCTGCAGCAGCACGCGGGCAGGCATGAAGCTGATCTCGCGCGAGTCGCGGCCGTTCCACTTCGCCACGAACTCGATGTCCCCGGCCGAAACCGTGCGCCCGTCTTCGTGCCGCAGGAGGTTTTCGAGCAGCACCTTGATTGAGTAAGGCAGGCGGGATACATTTCCCACCCCCGATTTTTCCAACGCGTTCAACGAGTAGTACTGAAACTGGCGGTCGCCCACGCGCAGGGTAGACCTGGAACCAAACGTGTTATGGGAGCCCATTTGAAAGTTATTATAGATCGGTAACATCGTGCGAAAACAGATGTGCTATTCTTGATCCTTAATTGCCATGAGGACCGCCACGCGAGCCGCGTGTATCAGCGCCGTGTTGGTGGTCTGCGTCCTGGCGATCAACCTCTACATCTTCAGTCCGTGGCACTGGCATACCCCCAAGCAGCTTTGCGCGTTTTCCAGCTTCGAGCACGGCAACGGCACTGAGGCCAGCTCACCGGTCCAGGTCGTGCCGCCTGCGGTCTTGGCATGGCTGCCCGCAGCCCCGGACCCGTTGCTTCGTGCAACGGATATTCCCATCCATTACTCAGGTCGCGCGCCCCCCGCTTAAACCCCTCGGCCCGTTTTGAATTCACTGGCAACTGGGGTGGTGGTGTATGCGAATCCTGCCTGTCTGTATGGCATTGGGCGCGCTTTCGGCTCTATACGGCGCCGGCGAGGCGGTAACGGTCGAGCAGGCGGTGGCCGAAGCGCTGAAGAATAACCTTTCGCTGCTGGCAGAGCGCGCCAACATCGATATTGCCCGGGCGCGCGTGCTGGCGGCAGGCCTGAGGCCCAATCCGGTCGTCTCCGCCGAAAGCAATCACGTCGACATGCTCGGCACCGGCTTCGACAGCCTGAACGCCGGCGGGCCTACGGAAATCGTCTTTGAAACCGAGTTCACCTACGAAAGAGCCGGGAAGCGCCGTTTGCGCGTCGCGGTGGCCGAGGGCGAGCGCGCCGTCGCCGAGTTGCAGTTCCGCGATGCCGCGCGCGGCGTCGTGCTCGAGGTCCAGAACGCGTTTGTGGATGCCCTGCACGCCCGCCGCTGCCTGGAGCTGGCCCGCGAAACCCTGGAGACGTTCAACCAGATCGTGGAAGTCAACACCGCGCGTGTGCGCGCCGGCGATCTCGCGGAAATCGAGCTGATTCGTTCCCGGCTCGCCGCGCTGCAATACCAGACCTCGATCCGGCAGGCCGAGCTGCGGCTGCGCACCGCGCTCATAAAACTGCAAACCGCGATGGGCCGCCCCCGCCCCTCGCCCACCTTCGACATCACGGGCGACCTCAGGCGCGACCCCATCGTCCCGAGCCTGAAGGAGTTCCAGGAGGCCGCCCTGAACAGCCGCCCGGACCTCCTCGCCCTGGAGCGCGATTACCAGCGCGCCGGCGCCGAGCTACAGTCCCAAATCGCGCAGAGCAAGCCGGATCTGACTTTCGGCGCCCAATTCATCCGGCAGCAGGTCAACGCCAAGGCCAACTCGCTCGGGTTTTCCGTCAGCATGCCCATCCCTCTGTTCAACCGCAACCAGGGAGAGATCGCTCGCGCCCAAAAGGAGCGCCGCCAGATCGAACTCCGCATCGCCGCCCTGCGCGCTTCCATCGCCGCCGAAACGGAAACCGCCTACGACCAGTACCTCACCGCCCGCAGCCTGCTCGAATCCATTGAGGGCAGCATGCTCCAGGAGGCCCGCGACGTGCGCGATATCACCGAATATACCTACCGCCGCGGGCAGGCATCGCTGCTCGAACTGCTCGATGCCCAGCGCGCCTTCAACGAAACCATGCAGGCCTACATCGACGCTCGCGCCGAATACGCGCGAAGTCTTTACCTTCTCGATTCCATTTCCGGAAAGGTGCCTCTCCCATGAAGAGATCTTTTCTACTCACGCTCTGCGCCTTTTGCCTCGCTTCGACCGGCTGTAATCGCGTGGAACAACCCGCGGCCGCATTCCGCGCCGGAACGGAGCGGGAGCAGGGATTGATCGTGATCCCGGCCGGTTCGCCCCAACTGGCGCAAATCCGTGTTGAGCCCGTCGTCATGGGGAAGTTCAACCTGGAGGAAGTGGTGGCGCCCGGAAAGGTGGAGGCCAACCCAAACCGCATCGCGCGAGTGCTCGCGCCGATCGCCGGGCGTGTCCGCCAGGTTTGGGTCACGCTGGGCGACGCGGTGACCGAAGGGCAGCCGCTGCTCTCCATCGAGAGCCCCGAAGCCAGCGCCCTTCTGGCCATGCACGCGCAATTGCAGGCCGAACTCACACAGGCGCGTTCGGCTCTCAAAAAGGCGTCCGCCGACCTCAGCCGCCTGCGCGACCTGTATGAGCACCGCGCCGTCGCGCTGAAGGAAGTCCTGGAAGCCGAAAACGAGGAAACGCAGGCTCAGGCTGCGGTGGCCCAGGCCACCGCCAGGATCGAGGAATGCGTGGCCCGCCTCGCGCTGCTCGGACTCGAACCGGGCCAGCGCGACCGCGAAGTCGTCGTACGCGCGCCCATCTCCGGAAAGGTTATGGAAATCGCCGTCGTCCCCGGCGAATTTCGCAACGACAGCGGCGCCAACTTGATGACCATCGCCGATCTGCGTTCTGTGTGGATCGCCGCCGATGTGCCCGAGAGCTCGATCCGCCTCGTGCAGCGCGGCGAACCGATCCAATGCGAGCTCGCCGCCTACCCCGGCGAAGTCTTTCATGGCCGCGTGATGCGCATCGCGGATGCCGTGGACCCCGGCACCCGCACCGTCAAGGTGCTGGCGGAAATCCCCAATCCCACTGGGCGGCTGAAGCCGGAAATGTTCGGCCGCATCCGGCATAGCCACGGCACGCAATCCGCTCCGGCGGTGCGTTCGTCCGCAATCCTCCAGCGCCAGGGCCGCAACGTGGTTCTGCGCGAGGAGGCGCCCGGCACGTTCCGCGAGGTCACCGTAAAAACCGGCCCCAGCGAGGGCGGCTTCACGGCTGTCTATGAGGGCCTGAAAGAAGGCGACCGCGTGGTGGTGGACGGAGCCGTTCTGCTTCGCACGCACTAGAGGAAGAGGAAAGGGATGGCGGTGCTCGATTTCGTTCTCAGGCAACGTCTCGCGGTCATTCTGCTTTCGATCGCGCTGGCCGGGGTGGGCATATGGGCCTTCCACGAACTCAACATCGAAGCCTACCCCGACATCTCGGACTTCCAAACCACGGTGATCACGCTCTACCCGGGACATGCGCCGGAAGAGGTCGAGCAGCAGGTCACCATCCCGATCGAGCGGGCGCTGAACAACGTGCCTTGGGTGATCGCCCGCAGATCGCGCACCATCTTCGCGCTTTCCATTGTCGATCTCACCTACGAGTGGGGAGTGGATCAGAACCTCGCGCGCCAGATCGTCCTGGAGAAACTGCGCGAAGTCGAGCTGCCCGAGGGCGTCACCGCCAGCCTCGCTCCGCCGACCACCCCCGCCGGAGAGCTCTACCGCTACGTCCTGACCGGCGACGGCTATGACGACATCGCGCTTCGCGAAATCAACGATTGGGTCGTCACGCCGCGCCTGCTCCAGGTGCCGGGAGTCGGCGACGTCTATCCCTTCGGCGGCGCCGTCAAGCAATACCAGATCCACGTGGATCCGCTGGCGCTGTACAAGTACGGTCTTTCCGTCGAGCAGGTGGCCGAGGCAGTCTCCGCCAACAACCAGAACGCCGGCGGATCGCTGCTGAACGCGGGCGAGCAGGCGCTGGTCGTGCGCGGCGTGGGATTGATCCGCTCCATCTCCGACCTCGAAAACATCGTGGTGGCCTCGAAAAACGGGACTCCCGTGTTCATCAGGGACGTGGGACGCGTCGAGATCGGCGCCGCTGTGCGCACCGGCATTTTCGGCCTCAACGATCGCACTGGCGGAGTCGAAGGCATCGTTGCGATGCGGCGCGGAGAAAACCCCAGCAAAGTGCTGGCCGGCGTTCGCGAAGCGGTGGAAGAATTGCGTGCCGAACTGCCCGAAGGGGTCCGGATGGAAACCATCTATGACCGCACGGAGCTGGTCGACAACACCCTGCGCACCGTCTCGCGCACGCTGACCGAAGCGCTGGTGGTCATCTTCCTGGTGCTGCTGTTGCTGCTGGGCAGTCTGAAAGCTGCGGTGCTGACGGCGGTGGTGGTTCCCCTGTCGCTGTTGTTTGCCTTCGCCTGCATGCGCTTCGCGGGCGTGCCCGCCAGCCTGCTCAGCCTGGGCGCGCTCGATTTCGGCATCATCATCGACGGCACGCTGGTCATGGTGGCCAGCGTCGTCCGCATGCTCACCGCCGAGCCCGGCGATCACGAGGCGGCCACGGCGCAAAACGCTCTGGAGCGGATCCGCACCGCGGCGGCCCACGTGCAGCGGCCGATTTTCTTCTCCCTGCTGATCCTCATCGCCGCCTATATGCCGCTGTTCCTGTTGGAGCGCGTGGAGCGCCGGCTTTTCACGCCCATGGCATTCACTACCTGCGCGGCGCTCGTGGGCTCGCTCATCTTTACGCTTACGCTTGTGCCGGTACTGTCCACGCTGCTTTTCCCCCGTGGCTGCCGCGCCTGGGAAAATCCCGTGGTGCCCTGGCTGATTCGCAAGTACGAGCGGACGCTCCGCTACTCGTTCAAGAAGCCCTGGCACATTGTGGCCGCTAGCGTTCTGATCATCATTGGCGCGGGCTTTCTGGCGACCCGGCTCGGTACCGAGTTCCTTCCGCAACTGGACGAAGGCGTCATCTGGATTCGCGCCAATCTCCCGCCCGGAGTCTCACTCGAGAAATCCGCTGAGATCGGCGCGAAGATCCGCTCCATCATACGGGAGCACCCGGAAGTCTCGCTCGTTACCTCGCAGACCGGAAGGCAGGATTCCAACACCGAGCCTTTCGGGCCGAACCGCAACGAATTCCTGGTGGGCCTGAAGCCCTATTCCACCTGGGAGAAGGGCAAGACCAAGGCGGACCTCGTCCGCGAACTTTCCGAAAGGCTTCGCGCGGAAATTCCCGGCGCGGCATTCAACTTCACCCAGCCCATCATAGACATGGTCACGGAAGCCGTCACCGGCTCCTCGGCGGATCTGGCGGTAATCATCAGCGGGCCGGACCTGAACACGCTGCGGCAGAAAGCGGCCGAGACCCTGGCCGTGCTCCGCGAAATCCCCGGCGCGGCCGATACGGCGATCGAACAGGAAGCCGACCAGCCGCAATTGCGGATTCACATCGACCGGAATGAGGCCGCGCGCCACGGCATCAATATTTCGGACATTCAGACCATCATCGAGCTCGCCATCGGCGGCCGCCCCGTCAGTACCATGTTTGAGGGCGACCGGCGCTTCGACATTACCGTCCGCTACATCCCCGAGGCGCGCAGCTCGCTGGAAGAGATCGGCAAGATCCTGGTGCCGACCGCCAGCGGCAGCCGCATTCCTCTGGAACGGCTGGCCCGCATCACCGTCGAGGACGGCGCCAGCATCATCGCGCGCCGCGAGAACCGCCGCCAGATCAGCGTCCGCACGAACATCCGCGGCCGCGATGAGGGCGGGTTCGCGGCCGAGGCGCAGCGCGCCTTCCAGCGGAACGTGCAACTGCCGCCGGGCTACACCGTCGAATGGGGCGGCCAGTTTGAAAACCTCGAGCGCGCCCGCAAGCGCCTCGCCTGGATCATGCCCCTCACCATCCTCGTGATCTTCGCGCTGCTGTACTGGGCTTTCGCGTCCGCGCGCGACGCTCTCCTGGTGCTCACCGCCGTGCCGTTTTCGATCGTCGGCGGCGTGGCCGCACTCTGGATTCGCGGCATGCCCTTCAGCGTTTCGGCCGCGGTGGGATTCGTGTCGCTGTTCGGAGTGGCGGTCATGAGTGGCCTGCTGTACGTTGCCGAAATCAACCGCCACCGGGCGGATGCCGAGCACAATCTCGAAGAGACGGTGATTCAGGCCGCCCGCGCGCAGTTGCGCCCCCGCCTCATCCTGATCCTGGTCGCGCTGCTCGGCATGGTTCCCGCTGCCGTCGCCACGGGCATCGGCTCAGACATCCAGCGCCCCCTCGCCACGGTGATCGTCGGCGGGCTGTTCACCACCCTGGCCCTGACCTTGCCGGGGCTGCCGGTGCTGTACTTGCTCGCGGAACGCTATCGTCCGCGGCGGTACGTCCGCAAGATCGCCGTCTAGGAATGGAAAAGCGATGAGCCGGCGCGAGGCCGGTCCTTCCGGACTGCCGGCCTCGCGCCGTGGGGGTCGGCTTGGAAGAACTTATCGATCGCCTTCTTCAGCCGCTCAATCAACCCGTGCATCACGTGGGCGTGCTGGCCCGTGATGAAGTGCGACGGCAGCAGCTCGCCTCCTGTATGGATGTGCTGCTGGGCCTCGGTAAGCTTTGCGTGCGCCGCCGCGTATTTCCTCGCTTCGATGAGCGTTTTCGCCTCGACAAGCATGTTGCGAAAAGCTTTCGCCCTGGACTCGCCGTTTGTCCCTGGGCCGTGCGCCTTGATCGTCTTGACCCGGCTTCGGGACGCGGGATGCCCGGTGCCGCAGCCACAGGCGGAATTTGCAGGAAAGGCGCCCGGGGCCGGTCCGCTGACAATGTAGCGGTCGAACATTGCGATCACGTGGTCGGGGGAAGGAATGATTCCGTGATAGGGAGCAATGACCTCTTCCCACAGCGCCTTTACGTAATGGTGCTGCGGGTGCCTGCCGGCCTGGTCCATGTACGCGGGGCTGCTGCTGGCTCTGCCTTTCGAATAGTTGCGGTAGCCGTGCTCGAGCTTGTAGAACACATCCTCGGCGCCGGCTGCCGTCAGTGCGGCAATCTCGTCGGCTACCCGCCCCGGCTTCCACAGCCCGTTGACGATGAGCGCGCCGCGGTAGAACATTTCGGGCTTCAGCCCGTCGAAGGCATATCCTATGGCGCTTCTCGGCCCGCCGGCATCCACCGAATCGAACTCCGTAAGCATGCCCGGCTGGCCCCGGTTCGGCAAGGTTTCACAGCCGGAGTGAATCACGCCGGCAACACCTCCGGGGGCGTTGGCCGCCGCAAACCCGGCGCCGTTGAAGAGCCCGCACTCGATGTCCCGCGAAAAAGTGGAGTAAGTCATCTCCGCGGCCAACCTCATGGGATCGTCGAGCGTCACGCCCCAGGCCGACCAGTTGCGCACCGCCTGCTCGATCTGGGCGCCATCCGGCGCAGTCGACTCCGGATAGAGTTTCTTCCAGTTGAAGATCTCGCACGAGTTGGCCAGCCCGAGCTCACATAGCCGTGTCGCGAACTCCTCATGCTTGTAGTTCTGGAGAAGGTTTTTGGCTTTCTCGACGCCAAAATACGCCGTGGCGACCAACACGGAGCCGAACATGCCCTCGCGGAAGTTGGGGTTCCAGCTCCGCGAGACGTTGGTGTCGGCATCCAGCGTCCGTTGAGGCTGGCGGGTTTTGATAAACGGGTTGTTGTCGCTCGTGGTGAACGCGTTCCCGACCAGCACCGCCTGCATCATGGCATCGATGCGCGCGATCTCCTCCGGCGTCAACTGCTTCCAGATGCGTGGAATGTTCTTCACGACCGCCAGCATCCCGGTCACCTGCAACTCGTGCTGGGCCGGGTAGCCGCCGTTGGCGCAGATATCATTGCCGGTTCCCGGCGTGAAGTGAGGCTCGATGGTGTAGCGGATCTGTTCGAGAATGCGCGCATCAACGCTGGTGTCGCCGGCCAGCGCTGCGTGCGCCATGATGATGGGGGCGCCGCCGTTGTTCCCCATGTTGGTGTACGCGCCGCCCCGTATGGCGCGGTTGTAGCGAACAAGCCCCGCCGACTTCGCAGTATTAACGATGCCGGCGTTCGGCGCCCCCAATTGAGCGGCCGCTGCGCCGGTCGAGGTCGCGGCCAGGAACGCGATGAGACGCGTGTAATGACCACGCATTTCATTCACTCTCCTGTCTGTTCGAGGGGTCGACACCTCGAACCGGCGCACCGGATTTCAGCGGATAGCCGATCTCCGAAATCAGAACAGCAGCCTCAGGCCGAGCTGCCACGAACGCGGCGGCTCCTGGCCCGTGATCCTGCCGAAAGAGCCGCTGGTCGGATTCCTGTCCGGATCCTTCAGCACCACCTGGTTGAACGCGTTGAACGTGTCGGCGCGGAACCGCAACGTTACCCCCTCGCGGATTGTGAAGCTCTTGCTGAGGGAGAAATCCCAGCGGCGCTGCGTATCCGCCCGGAGATCGCTAAAGCGGAACGGCATCGTCCGGACGTTGCTGGCCGGCTGCAGGCTGCTCACGCGGTTAAACGGTTCGGGATTGAACCAGCGGTCCACGCTCCGCTCGCTTCGCGGAAGCTTCACGTCATCGGGGTTGCCAAAGAAGCTGATGTTGCCCCACGCCAGCGGATTGCCGCTCTGGAACTGGTAAACACCACCCAGTTGCCATCCGCCGCCGATTGCGTTGAGCACCGGATGCCAGTTCGATCCGATGGCGCGGCCGCGGCCGAACGGAAGTTCCCAAATGCCGCTGCCGGTGAGCCGGTGCGGACGATCAAGGTCCGACAGCTCCTCGTAAGGCATGGGGTCGAACGCGTTCAGGAACTGGGTGGCCTGCATCGTCTTCGACCAGGTGTACGCCACCTGAAGCGTGTAGCCCCTGGAAAAGCGCTTTTCGAGACGGTTCTGAAGCGAGTGATACCAGGAATATCCGACCGGGTCGGAGAAGGCCACGTCGCCGAAATGAGGATACGGCCTCAACAGATTCTGGCGCGAGATCGTCGAGCTGGTGAACTGCGGGTGCAGGCCGTAGAACGGGTTGGGGAAGGCCTCGGCGAGATAGCGGACGTCGTCTTCCCAGCGCACCGGGTGAGTGCTGAAGTATTGGCCCGGTGTCGCATTGATGTTGCGCGAGACGCCAAGCCTCGTGCCGCGGTTCCCCACGTAGGCAACCTCAAGGACGTGAGCGCCCGGCAGTTCCCGTTGGATGCCAAAGGTCCAGCGCTGCGCATACGGGCGTTTGCGATCCTTGGCAAAGAAGGTGACGCCCTGGTTCAGCGTGGTCGTGAGCCCTCCCCCGGCTCCGATGACGGGCAGCAAGCCGTCCGGCAGCGGGTCGTCGAGCAGCGCCGTGAACGTCAGGCCGTTGTCGGAAGACGGAGTGATCGGGGTCGACCTCGTGAAGCCAGGCTGCTGCGTGTTGGTATAGAGCACGCCAATACTCGCGTAGAAGATCCCGTAGGCGCCCCTGATCACGGTCTTCGGAGTCGCCTGGTAGGCAAAACCGACTCTCGGCAGGAGGTTGATTCCCGGGCCGTTCCAGTACTCGCGCGGGTTGCCGCCCACGCCCGCGAAGGTAATGCCGCCCAGCACCTTGAAGTCGGAAAGCGGCAGCTCGGGCAATTGCCTCTGAGCGGCGTAGTTCGCGATCGCCGCCTCCGCGATCGGGTTCGGGGTGACAGCGTCCCACTGCGTCGCCGCGCGGTTGAAGCGCTCGGTAATCGGCGTTTCACGCTCCACCCGGAAACCGAGGTTCAGTGTGAGCTTACGGGTGACCTTCCAGTCGTCCTGGATATAGAGACCAAGGTAAGTATCCTGTTCGGCATAGCTACCGTTTATAGACATGGAGCCGCCAGGGATGCCCAACAGGAGGGAAACCAATTGAGCGCCCACCGGAGGCGCAGCGCTGGTGTTCAGCGGGCCCCGGCCCCAGAGGCTGTCGAAGCTAAAATCGGGCGCGGCCCCTGTTGGGAACCGGTTGCGGAATTCGCGGAATACCTGGTATTCCGGCCCGAACCGGATGTTGTGATCGCCCTTGATCCAGGTGAAGTTGGCTACCACGTTGTGGCTGACGGACGAGGTGACGCCGTCGCCGGATTCCCAGGAGCTAATGGTCGTGAACGGGGAAACCTGGATCCGCGGAATGACCGCCACGGACTTGTCCACCAGCCTCACCAGGTTCTGCGAGAAGCCCAGCGAAGCCAGATCGAAGCCCCTGCTGACGCGCCGCTCGGGAAATTCCTGCGCCGACACGCCCCAGCGGACGTTCAGCAGGAACGTGGGAGTGAACACGTGAACGTCGTCCACCGCGAGGCCGCGGTTGATGCGGTTCAGAATAATCCCGTTTACATCGTCGCCGAACGTGCGGTTCTTGTCCTCCTCCCAGAAATCGCGATGGAACCGGATGAACATCCTGTTCTGCTCGCTGAAAGCGTGGTCAATCCGGCCGATGGTGGTCCAATAGAACTCCTTGGCCGGCTTGGACATGAAGAAGTTCTGCGCTCCGTTAGGCTGCCCTGGCTGGTTGGGTGACGGCCAAAGCGCCAGGATGTTCTTGGCTACCGGGTGGATCCGGCTGGCCGGAATGATGTTGCCGGGGAACGGCTGCCGGCTGAAGGTGCCGTTCGGCTCGGCCTTGATCGTTGCCGGATCGTACACCTGGTAGTTCGCACCGAGCGCGAGCAGGTCCGAAAGGTCGCCGTTCTTCCAGTGATCGCGCGGGACGGTGGACGTCATGGACCCGCCCACGTTGGGATCGCCAAAGATATTCTGTTCAAACGTGAAGTGCCAGAAGGTCTTGTTCCTGCCGTCGTACAACCCGGGTATGTACACCGGCCCGCCGCCGGCCGCGCCGTAGCGGTTGTCCTGATAGACCGGGATGCGGCGCGCCCCGGGAGCGATTGTTGCACGGTTCTGGAAGATGGTGGCGCAATCCAGGGCGGAGTGGCGCAGCCATTCCCAGAGCTGCCCGTGCAGGGCGTTGGTTCCGCCTTTGGTGCTGACGTTCACGACCGAGCCGAGCGTCCGGCCGGTGGAGGCGTCAAACGCCGAGGTCTCCACCTTGAATTCGGCTAGCGCCGCAGTCGGGGGCGAAAACGCAACTCGCGGGCTCGTGCCGTCGGAATACATGTTCGACACGCCGTCGATGGTGAAGGCGTTTCCGTAGTTGCCGCTGCCGTCCGTGGAGAACTGCGATGGAGCGTTGTTAAACGGGGCCTTGCGGAGGCGCATGTCGGTCCCGTTGACCGTGCCGGGAGCCAGATGCACCAGGTCCATGGCGTTCCCCGCAAACAGGGGGAGCTCGGTAATCCGGCGCTCATCCACCACCTGGCCGAGCGAAGTCGTAGCGGTCTCGAGAATTGGCGTCTCGGCTGTCACTTCGACTACTTCGGTCACTTCGCCGACCGTCATTGTTATGTTGACTTCGACACGGTCGCTGACCCGGACTTCAATACCTTCGCGAACCCACCTTCTGAATCCAGGGAGTTCGGCTTGAAGCGTGTATGTGCCCGGCAGCAGGTACGGGATGACGAAATTGCCGGACTCGTTGGTCTTGGCGCTGGCCACGACACCCGTCGCCGCATTCGTGGCGCGAACGTTAACGTTCGGCATAACCGCGGCGCTGGCATCGGTTACGCGGCCGACGATCGCGCCGCGCGCATCCTGACTCTGAAAGCCCGCGGCTGGCCAAATTGCCCACCCCAGCAGGCACAGCGCAATGAGAACCCACTTACAGTAGTTTTTCACGCGTCAGACCTCCAAAAGGACAGACCTCACCCCTACGGCTTGCGGCCCGAAGGGGACCAGAGGTAAGGATGTACCACCCAGCAGTTGCCAACAAGTCAATTGGCCGTAAATTAGCCGCTAATCGGACCCGGTAACGCCCCATTAACAGAGGTGGCCTCTTGTGATAGACTCCACTCGTCGGTGATGCTGGTAAGTGATAACAAACAGTGGCAAGAGGGAGAAACGAGCGAGGTCCCCATCGAGGAACGGCGTGAAGCCGTCCGCCGGGTGGCCGCCAGCTCCGTGCTGAAAAAGTCGGCGCGTCTCCGTGAGCTGCTGAATTACCTCGCCGACCGCTCGCTTGAGGACGACCAGGCGTGTGTGCCCGAACAGGAAATCGGCATAGCCGTCTTCGGCAGGAAGGACTACGGCGCGCGCGAGGACAACCTCGTCCGCGTTCATGCGGCGAATCTCAGGAAGAAGCTGGAAGAGTACTTCGCCACTGAGGGCGCCGGCGACCCGGTGGTTTTCGAAATCCCGCGCGGCAGCTACGCGCTGCGTTTCCGGTACCGCCGGGAGGAGCCCTGTCCCGCATTGGGGGGGGCCCGCCGCCGGTGGCCGGCCCTGGCTCGTCAAGCCGCGATCGTAACCGTGCTGATGGCGGTTGCGGCCGCCGCCGGATGGTGGGCCCGGGGCTCATGGCGCGTGGGGACGGCGCCGCCGCCGATGGTCCGCAAACTGTGGACCCAGTTCTTCGGGAATGGCCTTCCGTGCGAGATCGTCCTCGCGGACGCAAACCACACTGCATTTCAGGATTTCATCAAAACCACTCTCCCTCTCCGGCAGTACGGGCGGCCGGTGCTGAACCGGCAGTTCGTGGAAGAGCGCTACTCGGATCCGGAGGTGCAGCGGCTCATCATACGCCTGGCCGGCAGATATTTCGTCGCTTTTTCCGACGCGGCCGCGGCTCGTGAGATCGAGGCGTTGGGACTCGCGCCGGATATCCGCTTCCGGTACGAGTTCGCCCGCACGTACACGGCTGAAAGGCTGATGGAAGGCAACGCCGTCCTGCTGGGTAACAAGCGCGCCAATCCCTGGGTGGAACTGTTCGAGCAGCACCTCCGCTTCCGCTACGCGTTCGATGACGAATCGACGATGTCGAGGTTTGAAGACACCCAGCCCGCCCCCGGCCAGCCGGCCGTGTATCCGACGGTGTGGGAGCGCGCCAGCCACTGCCAGGTCGCGATGCTGCCTAACCTCCGGCAGACTGGAAGCGTTTTGATTATCTCCGGAGGCGACCAGCAGGCTGCCGTGGCGGGAGCGGAGTTCATCACCAACGAACGCTGGGTCACGGACCTGGCAAACCTTCTGGGCGTTTCCCGCGATGGGCGGTTCCCGTATTTTGAGGTTCTGCTGAAAACGTCAACGGTCGCAAGCACCGCGCCTGAGTTCAGCATCCTGTTCTGCCGCCGGGTCGACATCAAGTAGCGTTTACCTGCCGCAACCGCCCCGCTCCGTTCCGGTTAGGAGCCGCGGCAGCCGGCGCGTTCCGCTTGCCCCGTCTGATACCATAAAAATCTGCGGATCGGAATTCACACTTCCATCGCGGGGTCGCTGGAAAGAGCTGCATTGAAGGCCGCCGAGCTCGGCGCCAACACGTTTCAGATCTTCTCGGCCAGTCCCAGAATGTGGCGTGCGGGCGAGCCCGACCCGCTGGAGATCCGCAAGCTGGCGGCGGCGCGGGAACGGTTCGATCTGACCCCGCTGGTGATCCACGACAATTATTTGATCAACCTGGCGGCGGAGGATCCGCGGATTCGCGCGATGTCGATCGAGGCGTTTCGCAACGAAGTGCGGCGGGCGCTGGCGATCGGCGCGGAGTACCTGGTGGCGCACCCGGGCAGCTACGGCGGCCAGGGTCTCGAGCGCGGAATTTGCGCCCTGGTGGAATCGCTCCGGGAAGCCGTTCACGGGCTCAAGATGAAGCGGCTGATGCTGCTGATCGAGAACACGGCGGGCGGCGGAACGAAGCTCGGCGGCTGCTTTGAGGAATTGCGAGCCATGAGGGAACTGGCGGCGAATTACGCGGAAGTCGAGATCGGGTTCTGCCTCGACACGGCGCACCTGCTCGCCTCCGGCTACGACGTGGCCAGCGAGGAAGGGCTGCGCGACACCGTGCGCAGCGCCTCCCGAATTCTCGGCATCGAAAACGTCCGCGTGATTCACGCCAACGATTCGAAGACCCCGCTGGGCTCGCACGTGGACCGCCACCAGCATATCGGGGAGGGCTTCATCGGTCTCGAGGGCTTCCGCCGCATCCTGCGGCATCCCAAGCTGCGAACGAAGCCCTTCATACTGGAAACGCCCCGCGACCGCGAAGGCGACGACCGCCGTAACATGGAAACACTGAAGACTCTATGCCGGAAAAGATTTACGACCACAAAGCCATCGAACTGAAGTGGATGAAGGAATGGGAGCGCATGCCGCTCTACAAGGCCGAGGAGAACTCCTCCAAGCCGAAGTATTACGTGCTGGAGATGCTGCCCTACCCCAGCGGCACGCTCCATATGGGACACCTGCGGAACTACACCATCGGCGATGCGCTCGCCCGCTACAAGTGGATGCGCGGGTTCAACGTGCTCCATCCCATGGGATGGGACGCCTTCGGGCTTCCGGCGGAAAACGCGGCGATCAAGCGCGGCCTGCACCCGCGCGACTGGACGCTCTCCAACATCGCCGAGATGAAGAAAACCCACCACCGGTACGCGTTCAGCTACGACTGGGACCGCGAGGTTTCCACCTGCGAGCCGGAGTATTACCGCTGGAACCAGTGGTTCTTTCTGAAGATGCTCGAACGCGGGCTGGCCTACCGCAAGCGGTCGCGCGTGAACTGGTGCCCGGAGTGCGCCACCGTGCTGGCGAACGAACAGGTGGTGGACGGCTGCTGCTGGCGGCACGAAACCACGCCGGTCGAGCAGCGCGAACTGGAGCAGTGGTTCTTCCGGATCACGGCGTACGCCGAGGAACTCCTGGCCGATATCCAGAAACTCGAGGGCGGCTGGCCGGAGCGCGTGTTGCAGATGCAGCGGAACTGGATCGGACGCTCCGAGGGCGCGGAAGTCGATTTCAAGCTGGAAAGCTCCGGCAAGCCGGTCCGTGTGTTCACCACCCGGCTGGACACCATCTACGGCGCGACCTGTGTCATCCTGGCCCCGGCGCACCCGCTGGCCGCCGAACTGGCCGGCGAGGAGAACCGCGGCCGGCTGAAGGAGATGATTGAGGCCCAGCGGCACAAAGATCCCGGCGACCTGGAAAAGTCGGGCTTCTTCACCGGGCACTATGCCATCAACCCGTACAACGGCCAGCGCATTCCGGTGTGGGTCGGCAATTTCGTGCTGCTCGAATACGGCACGGGAGCGATCATGGCCGTTCCGGCGCACGATCAGCGCGACTTCGAGTTCTGCCGCAAGTACGGCATTCCCATCTGGCCAGTGATCCGGCCGGTGGACGGGACGCTGGCCGATGCAGCCACCATGGAAACCGCGTTCCCGGACGACGGTATTCTGGAGAACTCCGGCGAGTTCACCGGGCTTACCAGCGAGGAAGCGCGGCGGCGCATGGCGGCGAAGGCCGAAGCGGAAAACTTCGGGAAGGCCGCTGTCACCTACCGCCTCCGCGACTGGGGCATCTCGCGCCAGCGCTACTGGGGCACTCCGATTCCGGTGATCTACTGCGACCGCTGCGGCATGGTTCCGGTTCCCGAGGATCAGTTGCCCGTGATGCTGCCGCTGAACGTGCGGATTACCGGAACCGGGCGCTCGCCGCTGGAAAGCGTGCCCGAGTTCATGAACGTCAAGTGCCCGAAGTGCGGAGGCGATGCGCGCCGGGAGAGCGACACGATGGACACGTTCGTCGACTCCTCCTGGTACTTCTACCGCTACTGCGATCCGCAGAATTCGCGCCAGGCGTTCGATCCCTCGAAAATCGCCTACTGGTTCCCGATCGACCAGTACATCGGCGGCGTCGAGCACGCCATTCTGCACCTGATCTATTCGCGGTTCTTCACCAAGGTGATGCGCGATTTGGGACTGGTGAAAAACGACGAGCCGGTCACGCGCCTGTTCACGCAGGGAATGGTGGTGAAGGATGGCGCCAAGATGTCCAAGAACAAGGGCAACGTGGTGGGCGCCGACGAGATGGCCGAGAAATACGGCGCGGACACGGGTCGCCTGTTCGTGCTCTTCGCCGCGCCTCCGGAGAAAGATCTGGAGTGGCAGGACGCGGGCGTTGAAGGCATGTACCGCTTCATCAGCCGCGTGTTCCGTTTCGTCACCCGCAACGCGGAAAGGGCGAAGCAGCCGGGCGAACGCACCGAAGCCGACGTAAAGGCTCTGCGGAAACTGCACCAGACGGTAAAGAAGGTCACCGAGGACTTCGATACCCGCTGGCACTTCAACACCTCCATCGCGGCAATCATGGAGCTGATGAACGTGCTGTACCCGCTGGAGCCGCAGCTTTCCGGACCCGCGCTCGCGGAAATCCTCGAGAAAGTCGTGTTGATGCTGGCGCCGTTCATCCCCTATGCGGCACAGGAGATGTGGTGTGAACTCGGGCGCGAAGGGCAGGTGTTCCACCAGTCGTGGCCGTGTTTCGATCCGGAACTCGCCCGCGAGGAAGAGGCGGAGATCCCGGTGCAGGTTAACGGCAAGCTGCGCAGCCGCATCCACGTTCCCTTCGGGACGCCAAGAGAAGAGCTCGAGCGGCGCGCGCGCGAAGACGAACGCATTCGCCAGTTCATTCAGGACAAGCAGATTGTCAAAGTAATCGTGGTGCCGGACAAGCTGGTGAACCTGGTGATCAAAGGCTGACGCCCGCCTGGCGCGCCATAGGTTCAAGTGGCGGTGCCCGCGTACTATAATTCAGTTGCGGCCGCGTGAAAAGTCTTGCGCCGGACGCAGTTTCCGAAATTTAAAGGCTTTGTCTGATTTAGGGCGGAAGATAAAGCGTATTTGTGCCGCGCACATTAGCAAGCGATAATGAAAGCAAGCGGCCGCGCCATAGCGGTACTGAAAGCGGCCGGCCGGAGAAAAGAGGCGGTGGCGTTTGAACCAATCGGGCTCTCTTGAGGTTTTGATTTCTCGGGCCCGCCGCCGGCGCCTCGTGAACCTGGCGCTGAGGCAAGCGGTTTTAGCACTTTGCGCGGCCCTGGCCGGCCTGATCCTGCTCCTTCTTCTCGGCACGGAAATCCTTGACTGGCCGTGGATCGCCGGGTTGTTCGCCGCCGGTTTGGTTGCGGGCCTGTGGGACCTCCGGCGCAGGATTCCCTCACCCTACCGCATCGCTCAATCCATCGACCGGCGCCTCGGGCTGTCCGACGCCCTCTCGACCGCCTTCTATTACAGCCATTTAGCAAGCAACAGGCGCGTCTCGGACGATATACGCGCGGCGCAGCTCGCCGAGGCCAACCGCCTCGCAAGCGAAGTGCCGCTGGAAAAGGCTGCGCCCATCGAGGCGCCGCGTTCGCTTTATGTCATGGCGGTGCTGGTGCTTGCAGCTTCCGGCCTGCTCACGCTGCGTTACGGGATCTTCCATAGCCTCGATCTGCGCCCGCCTCTGGCCTCGTTCACTCTCGACAGCTTCCATTTCATCGCTCAGGCCGCCAAGCCGGACCCGGAAGAACCGAAGACGAAGGACAAGCGCCTGAACCAGTTACTGAAGGAATACGGCCTTTCGCTGGAGCAAAACGCCGAGAACATGGCGCAGGCGGAGTCAAAGGAAACAGCCGGGTCTGAGTCCGCGGAAGGCACCGGCGAAGCCGAAAGGAGGCAGGCGGCTTCCGAACAACCCGGGCCGGGCGAAGACGCCGGCGAGGCTTCCGACGAAACCGCCCAGAGCGCCAGAGAAGGCCAGGGCGATCCGCTGATCGCGAACTCGCCCGATGCTCAGAACTCGTCGCAGCAGTCGGCGTCCAACGAGTCCGCCAGCTCTTCGATGGAAAACAACAGCCTGCTCGAAAAGTTCCGCGAGGCGATGCAGAGTCTGTTGTCGCGTCTGAAAACGCCGCCGAAGCCCGGCGGCGAACAGCAGATGGCCAGCGCTCAGAGCCGCTCGGAGACTGGCGAGTCGCGGCAGGGCCAGGGCAAGAAAGGTTCGCCATCGGCCGGCAAGCAGATGGAAGGCAGGGCGAACGGCGAACAGCAGGGTGAGCAGCAAGGAGAGGGCAACCAAACGGCTCAAGCCGGACCCGGCCAGCAAGGGAACGCGGAATCCCAGCAGGCTTCCCAGCAAGGCAACACCGGAATCGGCAAGGAAGACGGCAGCAAGGAAATCAAGGAAGCCGAGCAGCTTGCCGCAATGGGTAAGATCAGCGAGATTATCGGGCGGCGGTCGCAGAGCCTCACCGGAGAAGCCATGGCGGAAGTGGCCTCCGGGAAGCAGCAACTTCGGACAGCGTACTCCCAGCAGAACGCTCGCCACACGGAAGCCGGCGGAGCTATCAGCCGGGACGAGATTCCACTCGCCTACCAGCGTTACGTGCAGCAGTATTTCGAGGAAATTCGCAAGTCGCCCCCGCCGCAGCGCGGCAGCCCCACCCAGTAATCTGCTTTGCGCTTTGCCTGATTAGTGCCGTGGCGGGACGTAGTCGGGAGGCAGCGCGGCGCCCTCTCCGAAGAAGAATTCTTCCATTTGCTTGAGGAGGAACTCCTGCGCCTCCGGCGTGCCCAGGTTGAGCCGGTATTCGTTCATAATCATCTTCATCCGCTCGACCCAGATCTTCCACGCTTCCTTGGAAACGTTATCGTAAATCCGCTGCCCGAGCGGGTGCCCCTCGAAAGGTACCTCGTCCAGACCAGGCATTTCGCGCTGGAACTTTACGCAGAACACCATCCGCTGGCCCGGCTTGTTTTCAGAACTCATTCTTCCTCCAGGAATTTCAGGATAGCGCAGCGAGGCGATTCACGCGACGCCCTTGACAGAAGCCTTCGCGCGGCGTCTGCCGGCCAGGTATTCGGACAATTTGAGCGGGCGGGGGATTCCCTGCTCGAACCGCCGGCGGGCGGCATTGGCGTACTGGCTGAGAACGCGGCGCTTTTTCGCCGGGTCGAGCCCGCACGCCTCGATATCCAGCAGCAGCTCTACTTCCCAGGGCTGGAAGCATTGCCTGCTGCTGGCGCCGTTCTCGATATCGCGCATGAGCCGGTTGAACCGGGTCAGCATAGCCGTACTGTCCTGCACAGTGGAACTCTCCCTCCAATTGCCTTATCGGCTGGAGCGCGGGCGCGAGGTAAAAACACCGGCCCGGCGCCGCTCCTGTCCGGCGGAGCAGCGCCGGAGCCGGCGGGCATGAGACCGGACAATCCGGCGGTTTAGCTATAGATCCAGTCCTGAGACCGCTCCTTGTCCCACTCCGGAGTCGGCTCGAAGTAGCCCGGTTCGAGCAGGTGCTGCTTCACCACTTCCTCGTTCAGCGTGATTCCGAGGCCGGGGCCGTCCGGCACCTTGATGAAGCCCTTGTTGCAGATCGGCTTTTCCACGCCCTCCACCAGGTCGTTCCACCACGGGATGTCCACCGAGTGGTTCTCCATAACCAGGAAGTTCTCGGTCGCCGCCGCGCAGTGCACGCTGGCGAAAACTGCGATTGGCGAGCCGGCCATGTGCAAAGCCATGGGAATGCCGTACTCTTGCGCCATGTCTCCGATGCGCTTGGTTTCCAGAATGCCGCCGGAAGTGGACAGGTCGGGGTGGATGATATCGACCGCGTGCTCCCGGCACAGCACTTCGAAAGGTTCCTTGAGGTAGATGTCCTCGCCCGTGCAGATGGGCACATCGAGGGTGGCGGTGATGCGCTTCAGCTGCTCGGTCCGGTACCAGGGGATGCAGTCCTCCATCCACGCCAGGTTGCATTTTTCAAACGCTTTCCCCAGCTTGATGATCGAGTTCTCTCCCATCTTCCCGAAGTGGTCCGTCGAGATGGGGATTTCCCAGCCGACAATGTCGCGCACTTTCATGACGTAGTCCGCCATCATCCCTACGCCCTTGTCGGTGAGTTCGATGCCCGTGAACGTGTGCTCGCGCTGGTATTCCACCCGCCCCGGACGCGTAATGGTCCCGGGCGTGTTGCGCAGAACTTGCGTGCCGACGTCCAGCTTCAGCCAGGTGAATCCCTGTTCCGTGATGCGCCGCTTCAGCCGTTCGGCGAACTCCGATTCATTGCGCGCGCCCGGAGTGTCGCAGTAACAGCGAATGGCGTCGCGGTATTTCCCGCCGAGCATCTGCCAGATCGGCACGTTGTAGACCTTGCCCACCAGGTCCCACAGCGCCATTTCGATGGACACCACTCCGCCTGCCTGGCGGCCGTGCCCGCCGAACTGCCGCAGCTTGCGGAATATCCTTTCGATGTTGCACGGGTTCTCGCCAAGGATTCTGCTTTTCAGAAACAGCGCGTACGTCTTGCTGCCGCCGTCGCGCACTTCCCCGTACCCGGATATGCCCTGGTTCGTGTCAATCCGGATGATCGGACAGGTGAACGGCGCCCTGGCCAGCACCGCAACGCGCAAGTCCGTGATGCGCAACGCCGAGGGGCTCGAATTCCGCTGCACATTCTGAACGGCGCCCTCGAGCGTCTCATCCGCCCAGAAACCAGCGCCTAACAGGCCGGCGCCGGCACGAAGAAAAGCCCGCCGGCCAGTGAGTTTCTTGAGTGCTTGCTTCACGTCTGCTCCTTTACGTTGGTGTCTTCCAGCCGGCGAAAAACCGGCGGGTGTCAGCGCTTGCATCAAGCTGCGCCAATCCACATAAGGACGTTCGGGGCAAATACTCAGGTAACAGGGGTTTATTGCCTGAATCTCTGAAATTTCGCTGCGCGCAACTCCGGCCCGCGGAAAGCGAGTGATACGGCTCCCCAGTCCAGGCTTAACAATACTTTACAGGCCGCGGCGCAACGTACTCCTCTCTGGCGGCGTTATCTCCAACAGGAGGTCAAAGAACATATGATGAGACAGCTCGCCACACTCTGCACCGCAGCCGCGCTGTCGGCAGGGATTGTCTTTGCGCAAGGGATGGGGCGCACGCAGGGGATGGGGCGCAGAGGCGTTCCCGGGCAACCGCCCGATCCGCAGGCCATGGTCGAGATGCGAGTAAACCGCCTGGCCACCGTGCTGAACCTGACGGACGCGCAAAAAGCGCAGGCCGTATCCATCTTCACCAATGCGCGAAGCTCTTCCCAGGGCATTCACGAAAATATGCGCAACGTGAGGCAGTCGCTCCTGGATGCCATCAAGAGGAACGATGCAGGAGCCATCGAGGCGCTCGCCGCGCAGGCCGGGACGCTGCACGGCCAGCTCCTTGCGATTCAGGGCAAAGCGGATGCGGCGTTCTACGCCATGCTGAACGCTGATCAGCAGGCGAAATACGAAAAGATGCCGGGCTTCTTCGGAGCAGGAGGCATGGGCATGGGCGTGGGCCGGCCCGCAGCCGGGCCGCCGCCGGGCGGGTTTGCCAGCCCACGCGGACCGCGCCGCGGCGCCCAGTAGCGATCACCACATTCCGGGCTAACTCCATGGCAAGCACGGTTCAAATTGCGTCAGATTGGGGGTTCCGGGCCGAGCCGGCGGCCCGGAACTACGAAACGGAACTCGTCAGGCGGGCCCAGACGGGGGATGAGGCGGCGTTCAGCGAAATCGTCGAGTGCCATCAGGCGAAAGTGAGATCGCTCATCAGCCGCTTCCTGCACAGTTGGGACGAAGCCGAGGACGTGGCCCAGGAAGTATTTGCAAGAGCGTTTCTTTCGCTCCACAAGTTCAGGCGGCAGGGCACGCTCGCGTCGTGGCTCTACAGAATCGCCGTCAATCAATCGATCGAACATCTGCGCAGGAGAAAGTCCCGCCCGCTGGTGTATGAAAGCGAACTCAACCAGGAGGCCGCGCGGTCGGTTCGAAACCGCTGCCGCACGCACGAGGCCTCGCTGGACGCCGTGCTTGCCCGGCGCCAGGCGCTTGGGAAATTGCTTCATGGCCTTTCAGCCTCCGAGAGGAGGATGCTGGTTATGGCGCAGGTCCACGGCTATACCATGGAGGAGATAGCGAAGAAGACCGGCCGGAGCGTGAGCGCGGTTAAGGTGCGCTTGTATCGCATACGGAAGAAGCTGGCGGCGGCCGGCCGCACATTGCCGGAGCTGCCGTAGGATCCACCGCTCGCGGCGGCGCGAAGCCGGAGCAGCCGGCCCGTGATAAGGTTTGGATTTGCAGACCGCCCTCGCAAGCCCAGCGCCTGAGTTGATACTTGCCGGCCGCCCTCGGAAGTCCAGCGGCGGAGTCGATCTATGAACCTCAAGAGAGTCAGACAGCGAGCCGCACACTCCTGGTTGTTTCTGGGCGCGCTGTTTGTACTCGGTGGAGTGCTGGGGTTCCTGCAATACCGCTGGACAGGCGAAGTCAGTGTCGCGGAGCGCGAACGTCTCCGCGCAAGCCTGCGGTCGAGTCTGTTCCGGCTCAGCCAGGACCTCAACGCTGAGGTCGCCGCGGCATGCCGGAGCATTACGCCGATCGAGGCGCAACCGAGCGCCACCCAGACCGAATCGGAAATCGCGGCGCGCTTCGCCGAGTGGAAGAAAACCACTCGCCACGAGCGGCTCTTCAGCCGCATTGCGCTGGCTGTTCCCGGCAACGGCGGTTTTGAACTGCACGGGCTCGACCTTGAGCAAGGAACCTTCGCGCCGGCCGAGTGGCCGTCCGAGTGGGCCGGTCTCAAGCAGCGGCTCCACTGGCAAATGTCGCCGGGACGCGGTCCGTTCCGCGACTTTCCGCACCCCCAGGACCCGCTAACCATTGAGCTGCCGCTGTTTGCGATGCCCCGCCCCGGCGATTCCGGACGGTTCTTTCAGCGAGAGCCCCACTGGCTGATTTTCGAGCTGAACCTGCAGGCCCTGCGGGACTCCGTATTGCCGGACCTCATCGAGCGTCATCTGAACACGGCGGACGATCCCGACTACGACGTGGTGATCACCACGCGGACCATCCCACCGGCAGTGATCTATCAATCGGACCCGGGACGCACGGTCCAGGAGGTCACTGCCGCCGCCGACGCTTCCGTTCCCCTCCTCGATTTGCGGACGGAACAGTTTCGCCGCTGGGCGCCCGGCGTTCCGGGACCGAGGAGCGTGCAACCCTTCGCCCGACGGGGTGGTTTTGGCGGCGGCAGGGGACGGGGCATGATGGATGCCTTCGCGCGATGGGAGATGTACGTGCGCCACCGCGCCGGGTCTCTCGAAGCCGTGGTCTCGCGCGCCAGGTGGCGCAACCTCGCCGTCACCGCCGGACTGCTGATGCTGATGGGGGCCGCCGCGGTCGCGCTGGCGCGGTATACACGCCGGGAACAGCGGCTGGCCGAGTTGCAGATCGGCTTCGTCGCCGGCGTCTCCCACGAGTTGCGGACTCCGTTAACCGTAATCCATACCGCCGCTTACAACCTGCGCGGCAAAGTGGCGGCCAGCCCCGAGCAGGTGGAGCGGTATGGCGCCTTGATCCAGCAGGAGAGCGGCAGGTTGAGAGGCCTGGTCGATCAGATTCTGGATTTTGCCCGCGCCGAATCCGGCTACGTGGTAAAGGAACCGGAACCCGTGAATGTCGAGACCGTGATCGACGAAGTGCTCGATTCGGCCAAAGCGTTAATCGAGGCCCACCACTGCAGCGTCGAGAAGCAAATCGAGCCCGGACTGCCCGCCATTTCCGGCGACCGCGTGGGGCTGAGGCACGCCCTGGCAAACGTGCTGAACAATGCAGCCAAGTACGGCTCGAAGGGAGGCAACTGGATCGGAGTATTTGCGTCCAAAATAGAAAAGAGGAATCAGGTCGAAATCCGGATCGCGGACCGCGGACCGGGAATTCCGGCCGACGAGCAGGAGCAAGTCTTCGAGCCCTTTTTCCGCGGCCGGATGGCCGTCGAGAACCAGGTACACGGCACGGGCCTGGGCCTGAACCTCGCGAAAAAAATCGTGGAGGCCCACGGCGGCAGCATACAGGTGAAAAGCGAACTAACGAAAGGAACGGTGTTCACGATCCGGCTGCCCGCCGCGGCCAACGCAAGACAGCCATGAGCGCGCGCGTTCTTTTAGTCGAGGACGAGCCCGGCTTGGTTATGGCGCTGTCGGACCTGTTGACGTCCGAGGGCTACACCGTGGAGACCGCCACCGACGGGGACACCGCGGCTGCCAAGGCCGCAAGCGAACCCTTCGACATCATCGTTCTCGACGTGATGCTGCCCGGCAAGAGCGGCTTCGACGTTTGCCGCGAGCTCCGGCAGCAGGGCAAGGACGTGGCCGTGCTGATGCTGACCGCCCGCACGCAGGTGGCGGACCGCGTGGCCGGCCTCAAACTCGGAGCGGACGACTACCTGACAAAGCCGTTCGAGCCGCCGGAATTGCTTGCGCGGATCGAGGCCCTGCTGCGCCGCGTGAAGAACAATCGCACTCCGGTGTCGCGCTTCCAGTTCGGCGACGTCGAAGTCGATTTCGACAAGGGCGAAGCGACAAAAGGCGGCGTGCCGGTGAGCCTGGCCGGGAAGGAACTCGAGCTGCTGCGCTGGCTGATCAACAATCGCGGCAAAGTCGTTTCCCGCAACGAGCTGCTGGAAGGCGTCTGGGAGTACCAACCCGGAGTCTCTTCCAGGACCGTCGATGTGCACATCGCGTGGCTGCGGCAGAAGCTTGAAGACAACCCGCAAAACCCGCGGCACATCCACACGGTTCGAGGCGTCGGATACCGGTTCTCACCCTGAGGGCGCCGCGCGCCGCGCGTGAAGGAAAAACTCCCGGTTGCCTTCCGCGCCGAGTATCGGACTTTCCACAAGCGCGGTGCTGAAGCCGGCGGCGCGGACGGCCTTTTCGACTGTGGCGCAGGCCTCCGCGTGGAGCCGCGGGTCGCGAACGATGCCGCCCTTGCCGACCTGCCCGCGCCCCACCTCAAACTGCGGCTTGACTAGGATGACCATTTCGCCCGTCTCCTTCAGCAGCGGCACGATCGCGGGAAAAACCAGAGTGACGGAGATGAAACTCACGTCGCACACCGCCAGGTCGACCGCTTCGCCGATGTCCTCGAAACGCAGGTAGCGCGCGTTGATGTTTTCGCGGACCACGACGCGCGGGTCGGTGCGCAGTTTCCAATCGAGTTGCCCCGCGCCGACATCCACGGCGTAAACGCGCGCCGCCCCGCGCTGGAGGAGGCAGTCGGTGAATCCTCCGGTGGATGCGCCGACGTCCAGGCAGACCTTGCCCTCCGCGCTGATCTGGAAGTGATCAAGCGCCGCAGCCAGCTTGATGCCTCCGCGGCTGACGTACGGCAGGCGCCCGGCCAGTTCGATGCGGCTCTCGACGGAAACGGCGTGGCCCGGTTTCTCGGCTTTTTGGCCGTCCACGAAGACCTCGCCCGCCAGAATCAGTGCCTGCGCCTTGGCCCGCGATTCCACCAGGCCCCGCTCCACAAGCAACTGATCAAGCCGCCGCCGGGCGGGCGCCTTCATTTGGTGCGCTCGACTATAAGCCCGGCGATCTCCCAAAGGCGCCGGGCGCGCTCCCCGAACGGCTCGAGCGCGCGGCGGGCAGCTTCGCACTCCTCCTTGGCCATGCGGTGGGATTCCTCCAGGCCATAGACCACGGGGAAAGTGATCTTGTGCTGCTGCGCGTCCTTTCCTGCCGTCTTGCCGAGCGCTTCGGAGGACTGTTCGACGTCGAGGATGTCGTCCACGATCTGAAACGCCAGTCCGATGTGTTCGCCGTAGCAGGTGAGCGCGTCGAGTTGGGCTTCGTTCGCGCCGGCGCAGATTGCTCCCATGCGCACACTGGCCCGCAGCAGCGCGCCGGTCTTCGCGCGATGGATGCGCTCCAGCAGCTCGGCGGTGGGCTCCTGGCGCTCGCCTTCGAGGTCGGCCACCTGCCCGCCGATCATCCCGCCGACGGTGCCGGCAGCGGTGGAAAGCTCCCTGATGAGCCGGACCTTGCGGTCGCCGTCGGCGCCGGGCATTTCCGAAAGCATTTGGAAAGCCACGGTCAGAAGCGCATCACCGGCTAAGATGGCGATGGCTTCGCCGAACTGTTTGTGACAGGTGGGACGGCCGCGCCGCAGATCGTCATTGTCCAGCGCCGGCAAATCGTCGTGGATCAGCGAGTACGTATGCACGCACTCCAGAGCGCACGCCGCCACCTCCGCGCCCGGTGCCGTGTCCGACACCGCCGAGGCCGCCGCCAGGCACAAAATCGGGCGTATGCGCTTGCCCCCGGCAAACAGGCTGTAGCGCATCGCGCGGTGAATGATCTCCGGGGGCTGCTGCTCGCCGGGAATCAACCTCTCCAGAGTTCTGTCTATGAATTGTTGCTGTTCCGCAACATAGTCGAGGAGAGTCATGTCTTGTCCGAACGGAAAGGTTCGGGCTGAATTCGGCCGTTCTTCCTGATCAAAGTTTCCACACGAGTTTCCGCTTCCTCGAGCTGTCTGCGGCAAGTGTTGCTGAGCTGAACGCCCTTCTCGAAGAGCTCCAGGGAGCGCTCGAGCGGGAGCTCGCCGCCCTCGAGTTCCTTGACGACCTTCTCGAGCTCTTCGAGGCAGGCCTCGAAGGACAACTCCGGTTGCTCTGACATTTGCCTTTATATTTTAGAACAAGGTAACGCAGCGGACACCCGTCTAAACACACCTACCGGCGCGGGCGAAATGCTATGGTGTACACCGCGCCGAGCACCGTCAGCAGCGCTCCCCACCAGATGGGCGCGTGCAGCTCGGCCAGCACGGTTTCCTGCGCCGGCGGGTTCACCAGATGGTAGATTCCCGAACCCATGATCAGCACGCCGTAGATCAGCAGGAGAACCCCGACAAAAAGCCAGATCGAAATAAATTGCCTTTGCTCGGACATGATTCCCTACCAGAAAATGATCTGAAGCACTGCCCACACCACCGCCACCACAATCGCCCAGAACAGGGAGCGTTTGTACAGCGGCAGGTGCCCCTCCGAAGGCACGGGCGTCAGGCCGTAAACGAGGCCCCTCAGCTCCGATTCCGGCTTCGGCTTGGTCATGTAAGTAACCGCCACCGTCACAATCACGCAGATCAGCCAGGACCACAGGGCGCGGTACATGTTCTCCGCCATGTCTTTGGCGTCCGGAGAGAGCGCGATGTAGGCGAGCGCGGAGGGATCTAGCTTCACCCACAGCCACATCGCGATGGACGATACCGTGCCGGCCAGCAGGCCCCAGAAACCGCCCGCGGGCGTCGTCCGCTTCCACAGCATGCCGAGCAGCACCGTACCGAACAGCGGGGCGATGAAGAAACTGAACAGCGCCTGAACGTAATCCATGATGCTCAGGAACTGCATCACCAGATACGCCGTGCCGATGCTCACCAGCACGCCCAGGATGGTGCACCAGCGGCCCATGCTGACGTAGTGGGCGTCCGTCGCGTTTTTCTTGATCAGGGCGCGGTAGATGTCATAGGTCCACACGGTGGCGAACGCGCTTACGTTGCCCGCCATCCCAGACATGAACCCGGCGATCAGCGCCGTGATCCCTAGCCCCAGCAAGCCCGGACCGCAGTAGCGCGCCAGCATCAGCGGCAGCACTTCGTTGTAACTGTGGCCGCCGGTGGCGACAGCCTCCGCCTCGCCCGTGAGATTCATCGGCAGCAGCGCCAGGCCCAGCAAGCCGGGCAGAATCACGATGAATGGCACCATCATCTTGAAGGCGGCGCCGATGATGGGAGCGAGCTTGGCCGCGTGCAGGTCCTTGGCCGCGAGCACGCGCTGGACGACAAGGAAATCCGTCGTCCAGTAGCCGAACGAAATCACCCAGCCGAGGCCGAGCACGATACCGGTCCAGTGGATCCCCATGGGATTGTCGGAAAACGAACCCAATGTGCGCCACAAGTGGGTGTAATCGCCGCTCCAGCGTTCGCCGATCTTCTGGACCATGCCGCTCCAGCCGCCCGCTTCAATCAAACCGAGAATCGGGACGAGCATCGCGCCCAGCCAAATCAGCACGAACTGGAGCACTTCATTGAAAATCGCCGAAAGCAGGCCTCCCAGGGCGACATAAACCGCCACGGTGAGCGACGCCACCCAGATCGAAAAGTGTATGTCCCAGCCCAGCACGACCTTCAGCACGAGCGCCATCGAATACATGTTGATACCCGACATCAGCACGGTCATGAGGGCAAAGGTAACGGCCGACAGGGCGCGCGTCGACTCGCCGTATCGCAGCTTCAGATATCCCGGCACAGAGTGCGTCTTCGAGATGTAGTAGAACGGCATCATTACGATGCCCAGGAAGAGCATCGCCGGGATAGCGCCGATCCAGTACCAGTGGGTCGCGAGAATGCCGTACTGGTAGGCTGCCGCCGCCCAGCCCATCAACTCCAGCGAACCGAGGTTCGCCGCCAGAAAGCTCAGCCCGGCGACCCAGGCGGTCATCTCGCGCCCGGCCAGGAAAAAGTCTTCACCCGATCGCGTGAAGCGCTTCAGGTAGAAACCGATCCCCAGCACGAAGGCGAAATAGATGGCGATGATGGCCACGTCGATTGCGCTGAGGCTCATCAATTGGCTGCGCCCGGCCTGCAAAATCAGAACGCCCATAGCAAGATCCACGTTGGACGATTATATCCGACTGTGAGCGCTTGCATAGGCAAAAAATCGGCCCCTCGCGTGACGCTTTCATGACAATCGCCCCAGGGGTCCGGCTACCATCGTTTGAATGAGATCCGTTGTCCTGTTGTTCGCATTCATCGCGGCGTACGCCCAGGAACCGCCGCCCCGCATCGAGGCGGGCGTCCATCTCAGCACCATCGACCAGGCCGCGCTGTACGAAAAACCTGTCGGTGGCGGCGGGCGCTTCACGCTCCGGCTGACTCGCTTCGTCTCCCTGGATGCGGAAGTGAACCGGTACCCCATCGGCGGAGCACAGGCCGGGTTTCCGCTAACGCAGGTGCTTGCCGGCGCGCGCGCCGGGGTGATCCTCGGTCCCATGGGTATCTTCGCCAAGGTCCGACCGGGGTTTTCGAGCTACGACGCCACTGCGGATCGCCCCGGAATCGGCACCAAGCCCAATCTCGACATCGGCGGGGTCATCGCGTTCTATTCACAGCGGCACGTCGGCGCGCGGTTCGATTTCGGCAGCACCGTGATCTTCTATGGCAACAGCCCGGTCCGGACGCCGTTGAGCCCGGAGCCGGTCACGCTGGGAACACGCGCGCTTCTTCAGGCGAGCGCCGGCGTTTTTGCGTGGTTTTAGGCGAGATACAATCTTCGGCATGCGTGTGCTGGCCTTTTCTCTTTTGCTTACGGTGTCCGCGCTTGCCGCGCCGCGCTACAACGAGTTCCTGTATGGCGTCGCTTACTATCCCGAGCACTGGCCGGAAAAGAGCTGGGAGCGCGACGCCAAGTTGATGAAGGAAGCCGGCGTCAACGTGGTGCGCATCGGTGAGTTCGCCTGGTACCTCATGGAGCCCCGCGAGGGCGTCTTCGATTTCAGCCTGTTCGACCGCGCCATCGCCGTGATGGCCAAATACGGCATCAAGACCATCCTCGGCACGCCCACCGCCGCGCCCCCGAAATGGCTGACGTCGAAGTATCCCGAGACGCTCGCGGTGTACTCGAACGGCCGCCCCGCGGACGATCAAACCCGGCGCCACTACTGCTACAACTCGCCCGTCTACCGGCGGCTCTCCAAGAGAATCGTCGAGGAGATGGCGGCGCACTTCAAGGACAATCCCCACGTCATCGGATGGCAGATCGATAACGAGTTCAACTGCCACATCAGCGAGTGCTACAGCGACAGTTGCCGCGCGGCGTTCCGCGAATGGCTGCGGGAGAAGTACCAAGATTTGCAGTCCCTCAATGAACGCTGGGGCAACGCCTTCTGGAGCCAGTGGTACACGCAGTGGGGGCAAATCGACCTTCCCTTCCCCGCCCCGGCATATCACAATCCCGCGCTCATGCTCGAATTCAAGCGCTTCATTTCCGATTCGGTGAGGTCCTATCAGCGGGACCAGGTCGAGATTATCCGGAAATACCGGCCCAACGACTTCATCACCCACAACGGCTATTTCAAGAACATCGATTACTACTTGATGAGCCGCGACCTGGACATCTTCGCGTTCGACAACTATCCCTGCTTTAACAACGAGCCGCGCTTCCCGGTGGGCTCAAAGCTTACCATGGCGCGCAGTTTCCACGACCGCTTCATGATCATGGAGCAGCAGACCGGACCGGGCGGGCAGGCCTACCTGCTCCGCACCCCGCGCCCCGGCGAAATGAGCCTGTGGGCATTTCAGGCGATTGCGCACGGCGCCGACGGAATGGTCCACTTCCGCTGGCGCACCGCACGGAAAGGCGCGGAGGAATACTGGAGCGGCGTTCTCGAACATGACGACGTTCCCCGCGCCCGCTACGAGGAATTCAAAAAGGAAGGCGCCGATATAGGCAGGATCGCCAAGGAAATTCTCGGCTCGCGCCTGGTGTCCGATATCGCGGTGCTGAAAGATTTCGACGCCGAGTGGGTTTACGACTATCAGTACTTCACTTCCGAAGTGAACGTCGGCGCCTCGTTCGATCACCTTTTCCGGGCCGCCTCCGAAGCCCGGTACAACATTGATTTCATCGGCCGGCACGCGGATTTCAACCGCTACAAGATCATCTTCGGCCCGCAGTTGATTCTCATGGACCCGGATCTCGCGCTCAAAATCCGCAAGTTCGTCGAGCAGGGCGGCACGTTCATCATGTCGGCCCACAGCGCGGCGAAGGACCGCGACAACGGAATGACGCCGCACGTCAAGCCCATTCTGGTGAACGACCTGTTTGGGGTTGAGGTGATCGACTTTCAATGTTACCAGCCGCCTTCGCGCGGGAAGAACGCAATCCGGTTCGAAGACGGCGCGCTCGTGCCTGTGAACGTTTTCGCTGACGTCCTGAAGACGACGAAAGCCACGCCGGTAGCCGTCTGGGATCAGGACTACATGAAAGGCACGCCGGCGGTGACCGAGAACCGCGCCGGCAAGGGCCGCGCCGTCTACTACGCGTCATTCTTCAACCTGGAAGCGGCGCGCGAGTTGATTCGCCGCTATGCCGCGCAATACGGCCTCAAGCCTCTCATGGATGGAGTGCCCGCGGCGGTGGAGGTGACGCGGCGAAGCAAGGGCCGCAACCATTACTACTTCGTGCTCAACCACGAGAACGAAACCGTTACCATCAAGCCCGGCGCCGGATACTTCGATCTGCTGGCAAACACCCCGGCGCCCGCGGTTCTCACGCTGAAACCGTTCGAGTACAAAGTTCTCCGGAGGACGCAATGAGGATGCTCGCTTTGCTGGCGAACCTGGCGCTGCTTGGGAGCGCGGCGCACGCTCAGATCGATCTGCTGGCGCGGCTTGAGCCCGCCAGCCTCGACCGCTTCCAGCGCAAGGAAGCCTCGGTCTTCTTCGACAAAAGCCTCACCATCACGTTCCAGTACACGGCGGGCGAGACCGAGGTGCGCATTCCCGTGGCGCAGGTGGGCTGGCCCACGGACTGGTCGCAGTACAAGGCCATCGATTACACATTCTTCGCGAGCAGCCTGGAACCCGTCGCCATAGGCTTTTCAGCCCGCGGCCAGACGAAGCTGTTCATCACCGAGCCGCTGCCCGGCATCCGCATCCGCGGCGTAATCCCCTTCGACGCCTTCACCCAAACCCGCGAGATGACGCCGCTCCGGCCGCTCGGCTTCAAGGTCTGGCCGCAGCGCCTCTTCTCATTCGATAGGGTCGAAGAGGTGGTCTTCCGCATGCGGTATCCCAACCAGCCGTCGCAGTTCACGCTCTACAACTTCACGCTCGTGAAAGACGTGCCCAAGGACGACATCATCGACAGGAAACCGCTGATCGACCGCTACGGCCAGTGGATCGCCGAGAACTGGCCGGACAAGGCGCACAACGACGCCGATTTGCGGCGGCTCTGGGAAGCGGACCGGCTCGAAGGCGCACGGTTCCCCTTCTGTCCGCTCGGCGGCGATGAGAGCCGCACGCTGCGCGCCACTGGCTTTTTCCGCACGGAGAAAATCGACGGCCGCTGGGTGTTGATCGACCCGCACGGCCACCCGTTTTACTCGGCCGGAATGGACCTGGTTGGATGGGATCAGGGCAGCTTCGCCACCGACGTCACCGGCCGCCGGTTTCTGTTTGAGGAGCTGCCGCCGCCCGGCCCGGCCTGGCTCACTCCCGGCCGCCACGTTTCCTTTTACGTCGCCAACATCATGAAACGGTTCGGCGAAGGCTGGCAGGAAAAGTGGGAGCGCCACATCATCGCGCGGCTGAAGGACTGGGGCTTCAACACCATCGCTAACTGGTCGGACCAAGACCTCGCCACGCGCAGCGGCATGCCGTACGTTCTCCCGCTGTACGGCTGGACAACGCGCAAGACATTCCCGTTCCCCTACGATTTCCCCGATGTGTTTTCCAAGGAGTTCGAGGCCAACGTGGACGCCGCCGCGAAGCGCCAGTGCGAGCCGCTGAAGAACGACCCCAACCTCATCGGCTGGTTCATCGGCAACGAGCCGCACTGGGCGCGCAGCTTCGGAGCGCTGAAATCCTGGCCGGACATGCTGCTGGAAGATCCCGAACCGTCGGCCACCAAGGATAAGCTCAAAGCTCTTCTGGCAGAGAATCCCTCCGAAGCCGAGCGCATCAAGAGCGAGTTTCTCTACACGTGCGCGCGGCAGTACTTCGAGACCATTACGCGCGCCATACGGAAGCACGACCCCAACCACCTGGTGCTCGGAATCCGTTTCGCCGAGCGCCCCAACCGCCGCTGGGCGGAGATGAGCGCGCTGTTTGACGTCTTCAGCATCAACATCTACTCGACGTCATTCGCGCCCGATCCCGAGATGGTCCGCGAGTACGCCGAAGTATCCGGCCGGCCGGTGATGATCGGCGAGTTTACCGCCGCCGCGCCGGGGCGCGGGCTGCAAGGCCTGTTCTATTTCGGACATAAAGTCCGCGACCAGGCCGAACGCGCCAAGGCTTACCGCTACTACGTCGAAAAGGCCGCCGCCGATCCCAACATCATCGGCACGCACTGGTTTCAGATGGTGGACGATTTGCCGACCGGCCGGCCGAGCGACCAGGAGCGGCTCAACTACGGGTTCATCAACGTGCTGGACCTGCCGTACCCGGATCTCGTGCGCGCCGCCCGCCAGACGCACCGGCGGCTGTACGATTTGAAATTCGGCCGGACGCAGCCCTTTTCCGAAAAACCGCGGTGGAATTGAGCGCGGATCAGTGCCGCCGTTCGAGACGGGCGAGTTCCCGCCGGATGAGCGGATTGTCCGGATACTCGCACGCGAACTCGCGCAGCATCCGCTCGCTTTCCTCCGGGCGCTTCTCGCGCAGATAGATGATGGACAGCAGAATCTTCGCGAAGGGCCTCAGGTAAGTCCCGGATTGGGCCACTAGTTTCAGGTTCTCGACCGCTTGCTTCTTGCTCCCCTTCACGCGGTCGAAGCGCGCAAACCAGCGCATGAAGAAGGGCATCGAACCGACCAGGTACTCGCTCACGCCGGCGGTCAGGTAGGCATCGTAATAGTGCGGGTTTTGATCGAGCAGGCGCACGGCAAATTTTTGTGACTGCCGGGCATAGGCGAGGCTCCCGAGTTGCCGCTTCTCAACCAGCGCCGCGTAGTCGGTTTCGATGCCCGACACCGCGGACATCGTGAACAGCGCGTCCTCGTCCCGCGGATTGGCCTCCAGCCGGACCTCGGCGTGCCGCCTCGCCTGCGCGAGCGCTTCCTGCATCGCCCGCTTCACCTCTTCGTCGGGGCGGCCTTTCTTCTTGGCCGTGATCCGCTCGTCGTCAACGAAGAATTCCGCCTCCAGAATACCCAGCCGGTGCAGCTCCGAAAACAGGTACGCGGAGGCACGGACCATGTAGCCCAGCGGGTCATCGGGTTTTTCCGTGAGATGCCGGTCAAGAATCCGGTGAGTGCCCGCGAAATCGAAGCTGTAGAGCCTCTCAAGGGCCTGATGGATCGCGGGGGTTCCGTTGGCGTTCTGTCCCGGCAGTCCGGCCGCGGCTAACAAGAGCAGGGCGGCTGCCGCCCAAAATCTGTGCATTCCCCATAATAGCTGGCGAGATTAGTCAGTGCGAGTAGGTTTTGGTCCGAATCACTCAAGCAGTTCTCGGGAAGCGAGTGCCTACGCGCGCCAGTCCCCGCAGCACGCGCGCGGGCAGCGTCACAACCGCCCACACAAGCTGGAGCACTCCCCCGACCGCGATCCCGAGTAGCCGGAACGGCAGCAGCAACAGCCACACCACCGGGTAGAGCACCAGCGCCAGCAGCGCAAGCGGCCAGCACAGAACCAGCAGAATCAGCCACAGAATGAACGTCAGCACGGCTCGGTCCTCAAAAGACCATACGCAACCGCCGCGGAACAGGTTCAATGTGCGCGCGCGTACTCGCAAAGAGCGCGCAGGTTTTCAAGCGGAGTGTTTCTCACAACCTCGCAGCCGGCATTCACGATGTAGCGCGGGCCGGCCTGCCGGTGGCACTCCTCGATAGCCGCCGCGACGCTCTCCGGAGTACCCTTGCACAACACGCTCACCGGATCGATGTTTCCGGAAAGCACCTGCTGGGGGCCCATCTTCTCGCGCGCCTCGCCCACCGGCGCCATCCAGTCCAGGTCCACCATGTCAGCGCCGACGCGTCCCATTCCGGCAAACAGCTTCCGCGTTCTCCCGCAGATGTGCAGGCGCACGCGCGCCCCCATCGCCCGTATGCCGTCCACGAGTTTCTTTTCGTAAGGCCAGACGAACTCTTCGTAGATGGCCGGCCCTACCAGCGAAGCGGCCGCGTCGCCTACGCCGATCACATCCGCGCCCGCTTCCACCTGCGCACGGGCGAACGCCAGTTCCATCTCCACCGCGAAGGCGAACAGGTCGCGGATAAAGGCCGGGTCGTCCACGAAGTCCGTCATGAGCGTGTTGATGCCGCGCAGGTCGGCCCCCATCGCGCACGGGCCTTCCACCCAGCCCTCGACCATCAGTTGCCCGGCCGTCCTCTGCTTCAGCAGGGCGACGGCGCAGACCCGGTCGTGCATGCGGCCGCCGCCAAGCGGGTCCGGCGGCTTCAGCCGCGCCAGCGCCGCCTTTTCGCGCAGCACCACGCCGCTCTCGACGATGGCGGGCGGCTGATCCTCGAACCAGGCGATCTCTCCCCCGAGGTCCGCCACCTCGCGCGCCGGGTCGGAGATGGCCGAAACGTGGTCGAAACCGAACTCCTCCGCGGTGCGGATCTGCGCTTCCACCAGCACGCGATGGTTCACGGCATAGTCGCGGTATTTCACGCCGCAGCGGTCCGCCGCGAACATCATGGTGATCGGCATGAGCGGCAGGTGATCGACCGGCGCTCCATCAAACATCGCAAGAACTCGTTCCCGTCCGTTCATTGAGCCTTCTCCGCTCCGACAATGCTGCCGTCGTAGCGCGCCACTACGCGCCAGCCCGGTTGCAAGACGAGGAAATCGTCCGAATCCCACTCGGCATCCACAAGGCGCCGGATCAGCGTCATGTCCCCCTGGATTTTTTCGAATTTCCAGTTGCGGCGCGCAGCCTCCTTGCGGGTTTCGCGCTCGAAGCGGTCGTCCGGCTCGACGCCCATCTCGATGAACGTGAATTGCCCGTAGTTCCGCGTTAGGTTCCCCAGCTTCTCCCAGAGATAACGCGCGTTGTCTTCGCCGTACTTCGCCACCAGGTCTTCGAAGACATACCCGATGCCGGTCTTGTCGCGCAGCGCGGGGGAATTCAACTGTTCGAGCCCCTGCCCGCGCTCGATCCAGCCGGTAGTCTTGAAGTAAACGCCGGGATGGCTGTTGAAATAGTCGAGGTAGCGCTCCTTGCTGCCGAGGAACAGCGTGATGCAGTCGTGTGCGCGCGGCAAGGCAACCGGAAGACCGCGCGCGGTGAGTCCCACGAGCCCGGTGCCGCACAAAGCATAGCCCAGCGCCACGGCATCGTATTGCGATTCGTCCACCGCGTCGAGCGCCGCCTGCAGCCGCTCGCACATGCCGGCTGTGGCCATGTCGTGCAGCCCCTTGGGCAGAAACTCCACGTCCACTTTGTTGGGCGACCGCGACACCGCCGCGCAGATCTCACGATAAAGAATTTCGCACGCGATCAGCTTCAGCCGCACACCACTTCGATTCGACAATTTAGACCATTGTAGTGGAGCGGAGCGCGGCCCCGTGCGGCTGTCGCGGAGAGAAACGCGGCCGGGCGTTTGCCCGTGCGGCACTATGCGACGGTGGCGAGCCTGACGATGATGAAAATGTTCCAGGCGCCCAGGGCGGCGTACCAGTAATTGATCCAGCGGATCACGTGGCGCCGTTGGAGAAACAGACAGGCGCCCGCCAGCGCGAAAGCGACGAGTTTGGATCCCCCGACGCTCAGCACCGGTCCTAATCCCGACGCCAGCAGGAACCGGACCAGCGGGCTGGCCTCGCTGGCGCCCAAACTCAGCCCGACGAGCGTCGTCGCGAAGTCCACAAGCTGCAACAAGGCAAAAGTCAGCAGGAGCACGTTTCACTCATCGGCTGCGCGCCGGGAAAGCTGTAGAGCCGGGAATAAAACCGGAATGCGGCGTCCCGTCCGGGCCGCCGCACCCGGAAAACGGCAGCTACCGGCGGACCAGGCGCTTGATCGGCGAGTGCCCGGTTGCCCCGGTGAGCAGAGAGGTCGCTGCCACGGCTGACAGAATGCCCTTCCACTTGTACCTGAGCGGCAGGAAAATCGCTGCGGCGGCAGCCGCCGCCCCGATCCCCATGTTGATCTTTTGTTCTTTGTTCCCAGTGTTGACTCTCATTGGCTCCTCTTTCGGAATCCGGCCGGCAGTCCCCCTGTGTCACGAAGTGCGGCCCGGCTTCTCGTCTATGCCCCTCGGACTCAGGACCGCCCCCTGCGGCGCTGCCCGACCCTCGGACATCCCCTCGGGCGCGACGGTCCCCCTGACCGCGGAGTCCCGCGGCCATAGGCTTGCGATAGCCCTATATTTGTATTAGATCCTGAACAGCCGGTGGATGCAAATGGATCTCCTAGTACGTCTACCCCTAGATGGGGGTAGCCTCTAACCCCTAAAGAGGTATGTACAACCCTTTAATGCGGGCTAGAAAGGGATTTCTGGTTCTAGTACTGTCAAAAGGTGAGTACTATGCACACCGGAATTGCTCCCGTAGTTCTATTAGTTCTATCCGAGCGCTATTCCCGTCCCTCCTCCGGCTTGTGCTGATTAGCGCATAGCGGCCCGGCAGGCCGCATGCGATTCCAAGGAGTACCAATCACCCAATGCTTTTGAAACGGTTGATGACAGTTTTGTTTGGTCTGGCGGTTCTTGCCGCCGTTGCCGTGGCGGCAGCCCCGGGCACCGAGCCCGCGCCCGTCACGTACAACGCCGTGACGGACATGCAGCCCCGGCCCAAGCCGCCGGTCCCCACGATGGGCCTTTCCGGTACGGTGATTCACGACCCGACTTTCGGAACCCGCATTCTGAGGGTCACCGACTGGCAGACGCAGCCGAACTACCCCGACGCCTCGTTCCGCACGCCTTCGGGCTCGTTCGTGAACAACTGGAACGCCGACAGCACGATGTTCTGGGTGCATGGCCGCGGCGGAATTCTCCTGTTCCGGCTCGATCCGGAGCGCATGGCCGTTTCCCGGGTCGGCGACACGAATAATCCGAACGGCGGCCTGATTCTTCCCGAGCCCGGTCCGTTCAGCTATCGCAGGCCGAACATCATCTACCAGCGTTCCGGCGTGAAGGTTCAGGAGTACGACATCAACACAAATCAGGCGACCACGGTCTTCGATGCGGCCGCGGTCGTCCCGGGAGCGCAGGGGTCGTATACACCCTCGGTCAGCGACGACGACAGCCGCATTTGCATGGCTTTCGGAGACAAGCAGGACACGCACCCCTATGTGGCCGTACTCGACCGCAACACCGGCCGGTACCATTTGCTGGACACCATGAGATCGCGGGTCGATGGCCGTCCCACGCGGATTCAACTCGGCTTCGGCATCCACAGCGCTTATATCGACCGTTCCGGCCGGTACGTAGTGATCGGCAAGGGAGTGGGGCGCAAGCCGAACACCTCGGAGTGGGCTGTCTGGGACGTGGACACGGGCGAAGTGGCGGAGATTACGAACCGCTGGAGCGGGCACGATGCCTCCGGCTTCGGCGTCCGGGTAAACGAGTCGGGCTACGTAGGCGGCAATCCTCAGTTCTACGAAGAGGTGCAGTATGCGATCCGGCCGCTCGATCCGGCGCACGTCTCGGAGATCAGGTTTCTGATCGACCCGGCGAATCTTCCGACGCCTCATCTGCCGATCACGGGCGGCCACTTCTCGTGGAACAACGCGCGCCCGGACGTGCTGGTGCCGATCGTAGGGTCGCACTACCGCGAGAGGAAACACGCAGACAAGCCGTGGCGCGCCCTGGACGATGAGATCATCGCCGTGGCGACCGACGGCTCGGGCACGGTCTGGCGTTTTGCCCACCACCGCAGCATCACCGACGGCAACTTCTGGGATACCCCGCGCGGAAACGTGTCCCAGAACGGCCGCTGGTACCTGTTCACCTCCAACTGGGAGCGCAAGCTGGGCTGGGACCCCTACGAAAAGCATGGCCGCCAGGACATCTTCCTGGTGGAGCTTCCCGCTCCGGTAAACCGCTAAACGCGGATCACTTTCCCGCGGCGGGCGGCCGCTCCGCCCGCCGCCCGCTTTCCGCCCGTCCCGCCGCGCCGGTTCCCACGGTCTATGATGAATTTAGGGGGGGCGTCCATGCCGATTGCCAGGACTGAACTGGAAGACTTGCTCCAGAGGGAATTCCGGCCGGACGGGCGCGTCCTGAGCGTTTATCTGAATGTAGACCAGTCCCAGGCGGCCAACCTGAATCGCGGGTTCACGGCGGCGCTAAAGGCGCGGCTCCGGTCGATTGAGCAGCAACTCGATGGCGAGAAACTGCGCCGGGAGTTTGCCGAGGACTCGCAGCGAGTGATGCAGGCGGTGGCGTCTTACCAGCCCCAGGGGCGAGCGCTGGCGCTCTTTTGCGACGCTTCCGACGGCTTTTTCTGGCAGCGCGACCTCAAGGTCGGAGTGGAGACCGAGGTGCGCTGGGATGAGCGGCCCTACTTGCGGCCGCTGATCGAAGCTATGGACGAACACGAGCGCTACGGCGTTGTGCTGGTCAGCCGGGAGCAGGCCCGCCTGTTCACAATCATGCTCAGGGAAATCGAGGAACGGCGCGAGATCTCCTCGGAAAACAAGATCAAACACATCAAGTCGCCGGGCAACGAGAGCGCGCGTTCGCAGGCGAACATCCAGCGCAAGGACGAGGAGCACGCGCAGCACCATATGAAGGAAGTCGTCGCGGAGCTGGAGGAGATTGCCGCCCGCCGTCCGTTCGACCGCCTCGTGCTGGCGGGCCCCCACGAGGTGACCCGCGAGTTCCAGGCGCTGCTTCCGAAGCGCTTGCAGCAACTCGTCGTCGCTTCCCTTCCTTTGCCGATGGAGGCGACCGAACACGAGATTCTGGCGGAAATGCAGCGGGTGGAGGGAGACATCGAGCGCGCCGCGGAATCCGCCATGGTGGAGCGGATGATCACTCAGGCCGCGAAAGGTGCGCAGGCCGTGGTGGGGGCCGGGCCGGTCCTGGAGGCGCTGCGGATGGGGAGAATCATGCGGCTGCTGTATGCGCACGGCCGCACGATTGCCGGCCGGCAATGCACGAATTGCGGGACGCTGTTCGAGGGCGGCGGCGTAACCCCATGCCAGTACTGCGGCGGGAACACGCGTGAAATTCCGGACGTGATCTCCAGGGCGGCGGAGCGCGTCGTGTATTCCGGTGGCCTGGTAGAGAATGTGCGCGGTCCCGCTGCCGCCAGGCTCGAGGCGGCCGGAGGGATAGGCGCGTTCCTGCGCTTCTGACTTCCGCGGGGGCAGGCCGGGCGATACAATCAGGAATGACGAGATGGATCGGCCAAAACAACTGCCGGCATTCTTTTTCCCGTCGCTCCAGTCCGAGGAGCGAACGTACTGGCGCCCGTCAGTGGACGTTTACCGGACCCCCAACGGCTGGCTGCTGAAGTTCGACCTGGCCGGTGTCCGCCCGGAAGACGTTCATGTCGAAGTTCAGGGATGCCTGATCAGGGTCAGCGGCGTCCGCCGCGATCTTTTGGCCGAGGAAGCGGGATCGTATTACTCGATGGAGATCTCATACAACCGCTTTGAACGAACAATCTCGCTGCCGTGCGAGTTCGCGAATCCGCACGTCTCGCTGGAAGGCCGTGATGGCATCCTGATCGTGCGTGTTTCGGAGGGCTGATGAGTAATTCGGAAGACGTTCAGGTACTGCCGCTCTTGCCGCTGAAAAACAGCGTGCTTTTTCCGAATTTGTTGATGCCGCTCTCTGTGGGCCGGCCTTCCTCCCGCGCAGCGGTGGAGGCGGTTCTCGCGACCGAAGGCAAGGAGATGGTGATCGTCGCGCAACGCGATTCCTCGAAGGAAGAGCCGCAGTTCGAGGACCTCTACAACATCGGAACCAGGGCGATCATCAAGAAGATGGCGCGGCAGAGCGAGAACCACATGGAGCTGATCGTGCTCGGTGTGGAGCGCGTCGTGATCCTCCGCCTGGAGCAAAGTCAGCCGTACCTGACGGCGCGCGTGCGGCCGTATCCGCTTCCGGACGAAAAGACGCCGGAGGTGCAGGCGCTGCACCGGGCGGTTATCGAGCTCGCCGGACGCGCCATCCAGCTCGCCCAGCCTAGCCTTCCGGTCGAAGTGAGCCAGTTCCTCTCTTCCACCGACGACCCGGTTCGTCTGGCCTACCTTCTCGGCTCGATGATGAGCCTCGAACTCAGCAAGGAGCAGGCCCTGCTCGAGGCCGCCACCCCGGGCGAGGCGCTCCGCATGATGCACAAGTTCCTCACAAACGAGATCCAGGTTCTCGAGCTGCGCAACAAGATCGCCAGCGAAGCGCAGAGCGAGATGACCAAACAGCAGCGCGAGTATTTCCTTCGCCAGCAGTTGCGCGCCATCCAGCAGGAACTGGGGGAGAAGGATCCGCAGCAGGCCGAAGTCGAAATGCTGCGCGAGCGGCTGGAGAAGCTCCAGTTGCCCGAAGAGGTGGCAAAGGAAGCGCAGCGTGAACTGTCGCGCCTGGAGCGGCTCCCGCCGGGTGCGCCGGATTACCAGGTGATCCGGACCTACCTCGACTACGTCGTTGAGCTGCCCTGGAACACCACGACCGAGGACAACCTCGATCTGGCGCGGGCGCGGCAGGTGCTCGACGAAGACCACTTCGATCTGAAGGAGGTCAAAGAGCGCATTCTGGAGCACCTGGGAGTGCTGAAGCTCAACCCCGAGGCCAAGGCGCCGATCTTGTGCTTCTTCGGCCCGCCGGGAGTGGGCAAGACGTCGCTCGGGCAATCCATCGCCCGCGCTCTGGGCCGCAAGTTCGAGCGCATGAGTCTCGGCGGCCTGCACGATGAAGCGGAACTGCGCGGCCACCGCCGCACGTACATCGGCGCGATGCCCGGACGCATTATCCAGGCCATCCGGCGCGGAGGTTCGAAGAACCCGGTGCTGATGCTGGACGAGGTGGACAAGCTCGGGCGCGACTTCCGCGGCGATCCCGCCGCCGCGCTGCTCGAAATCCTCGATCCCGAACAAAACAAGAGTTTCCGCGATAATTACCTCGACCTGCCCTTCGACCTGTCGCAGGTCTTCTTCATCACTACGGCGAACACCCTGGACACCATTCCGCGGCCGCTGCTGGACCGCATGGAAGTGCTCCGGCTGCCCGGCTACAGCGAGGAGGAAAAGATCCAGATCGCCAACCGCTACCTGATTCCCCGCCAGCTCAAGGAGGCCGGCCTGACGCCCGAGCAGTGCTCGTTCAGCGACGACACGCTGCGGACAATCATCTCGCGCTACACGCGCGAGGCCGGGCTCCGGCAACTCGAACGCAACATCGGCCGGGTTGCGCGCAAAGTGGCGCTGCGCTACGCCGAGGGGAAAACCGAGCCCGTCGCGGTGCGCCCGGACGATTTGCCGGAGATGCTCGGCCCTTACGTGTTCTCCAAGGAAGAGCTGCGTAAGGAGCTGCCGCCCGGGGTGGCGACCGGGTTGGCCTGGACGGAAACCGGCGGCGATGTGCTCTATGTCGAAGCGACACTGCTCCCCGGCGGTAAGGGGCTCACCATCACTGGCCAGCTCGGCGAGGTGATGCAGGAATCCGCCCGGGCGGCTCAGAGCTACATCTGGTCCCACGCCGAGGAATTCGGGATCGATGCCGCGGTCTTCAAGGATTCCGGTCTGCACATCCACGTGCCCGCCGGAGCCATCCCGAAGGACGGCCCATCGGCCGGCATCACGATGGCGACCGCCATGGCGTCGCTCTACATGCAGGCTCCCGCCCGGCCGGATACGGCCATGACGGGCGAGATCACCCTGACCGGGCTGGTGCTTCCGGTCGGGGGCATCAAGGAGAAGGTGCTGGCGGCGCGCCGGGCCGGCGTGACCCGTATCATTTTGCCGCGCGCCAACGAGAAGGATCTTCCCGATCTGCCCGACGAAGTGCGCCGGGATATCGAGTTCATCTTCGCCGAGCGCATTGAAGACGTCCTTGCCGCCGCCGTCCCGGCTCTGGCCGAGAAGGCTCAGGCGTTGAAGACGGGATGAAGCCGCGGCCTGTGCGCCCGGCTTACCCTCAGTCCGCTTCAAGCGGAAGGGGCGTCACCTTCCCGCTGGCGTTCAGCCTTTCCTGAAGGAGCGCCCCCACGCGAATGCGCTGCTCGATTCGCTCCGCCGGGATACCCAACCCGGCGGCGAGTTCCTCGACGGTTTCACCGTCCAGATAGCGACGGTAAACCATCAGAGCGAATGGTTGTGTTTTCATCGGGAATTCTCAACCACGGCTACTACCTGCCGAGGCGCTTCTTGCGGTACTCCTGATATTCCTTTTTGAGTTCGGGGTCGGTAGGACTGCCGTAGATTTCGCTCGATTTGTATTTCCCCGTGCCGAGCTTCATTTTGGTCCACTCGTCGTGGACGCGCGTCTCTTCCGCCCTGTCAAGAATCTCCTGGGCGAACTGAGGCGGTATGAAGTAGATGCCCTCCCGGTCGCCGAACACGATGTCCCCGGGCATGACCGTCGCCCGCCCGATGCGTATGGGCGTGTTGTACGCCGTAAGCATAAGGTCGCGGATGGCGTTCGGATGGGCTCCGCGGAAGTAGCCGGACACGTCGAGCTGAACGATGCCTTCCAGGTCGCGGATCGCGCCGTCGATTACGAAGCCTCCCAGCCCGCTGGGGGTCTTCGTCGCGGTCATGATGTAAAAGGCCAGATTGTCGCCGATGATTCCGCCGGCGTCCATGTTGCCAAACGCGTCCACTACCAGCACATCTCCAGGCTGTAGCGTGTCGATCACCCGCTGATTCTGCGCGCGCCCTTGCATGCCGCGGGCCTTAGCTTCGGCTTCGGCCGTTTGCATCACGTCGGGACGCGCCGGCATGAACTGCGCTGTCACCGCGCGGCCGATCAGCTTTTTGCCGGGGTGGAGAATCTTCCATCCGTCTTCGTACTGCAACCGGAAACCATGGCGGGGCAAGACCGACCAGATGTCCTCGGCCGAAAGCTCCTTGAACTTTTCGAGAATGGAGTCGGGCACTTTCGGACGGCCGTCCTCAAACCTGTCGAACGGGTTCTTGGCCGTGTACTTGATCATCTCTTCCTTGGAGAAGACGAACACCTGGCCGTAAGCGGAGGTAATGAAAAGCGCGGCAAGACACACTGCAAACGGTTTCATGGAAGGGAATGTACCACAAAAGAGGAAGGCCGGGGCGAAACCCGCGTTTCGCCCCTTCCGGAATCAAAATCTTTTAGTTGTCGGAAAGCGCAGCCACGCCGGGCAGTTCGATGCCGGACAGGTACTCGAGCGAAGCGCCTCCTCCGGTGGAGATGTGGGAGATCTTGTCCGCCACTCCGGCAGCCTTCACCGCCTTTTCCGAGTCGCCGCCTCCCACCACGGACAGCGCGCCCGAATCGGCCACCGCCTTGGCGATCGCCACGGTCCCGCGGTCGAACGGAGGCTTTTCGAAAACGCCCATGGGGCCGTTCCAGATGATGCTCTTCGCCGTCGCGATCGCAGCGGCATATATCTCCCTCGTTTTCGGCCCGATATCCACGCCGATCATTGTCTCCGGGATCGTTTCCACTTCTTCGTAGGGGGCGCCTTCCTTGAGTTCCGCCGTCACCACGTGATCGACCGGAAGCTTCAGCTTGGAAGACTTCTCCAGCAGCGATTTCGCCAGGTCGATCTTATCCTCTTCGACCAGCGACTTGCCCGTAGGCCGCCCTTGCGCACGCAGGAACGTATACGCCATGGCGCCGCCGATCATGAGCTGATCGACGAACTTCAGCAGGTTCTCGATTACCTCGATCTTGTCGGACACCTTGGCGCCTCCGAGGATGCCGATGCAGGGCCGCGGCGGATTGTTCGTCACGCGGCCGAGGTAGTCGAGTTCCTTTTCCATCAGCAGCCCGGCGGCCGATTTCGCCACGTGCTTTGTAATCCCGACCGTGGAAGCGTGCGCGCGGTGCGCGGTCCCGAACGCGTCGTTGACGTAGTAATCGCAGCCGGCGGCCAGAGCGCGCGCGAACTCCGCATCGTTCTTCTCCTCTTCCGGATGGAAGCGCAGGTTTTCGAGCAGAACCACGGGATGGTTGCCGGCCTTGAGCTGGTCCACTTCGGGCCCGATGCAGTCGGGGGCCATCACGACCGGTTGGCCGAGAAGCTCCTGAAGGCGCGCCGCGACCGGCTTCAGGCTCATCTCGGGATTCGGCTTTCCTTTGGGCCGGCCGAGATGGCTGGCCAGCACGAGTTGCGCGCCCTGCTCTAACGCATACTTGATCGTGGGTAGTGAGGCGCGAATCCGCTTGTCGCTGGTGATCTCCTTCCCGCCCGGAGCGAGCGGAACATTGAAATCGACTCTCATGAAGATCCGCTTTCCGCGGAGATCCAGATTGCGAATGGAAAGTTTTGGCATAACCTTAAATTGTAGGAGAAAACCCCCTCCCAACGCCGGGAAAAAGGACCGGCGCCTTACGTCTTGAATTCCGGCAAGTTGGATAGCGGCGCCGAAAGTCCGGCGGCCCGGTAGGCCTCGATCAGCGCCCCGGCGGCCGGCCCGTAAGCCGGAGGCGCGACCTCCATTTCGAGCAGGCCGCGGTAGGCGTCGAGCAGAATCGCGCTGCGGAACACCCCGCCGATGTAGGCCGCCCGCACGCGTTCCCCTGGCCGGAACAGCCGCGTGTGTACGGCCATCGTGATCGCCGCCAGCTCTTTCGCGGCGTTCCTCAAGATATCGGCTGCGGCAGCATCGCCTTTGGCCGCCTCCGCGTCCACCAGCCTGGCGTAGGAGGCGATGCGCGGCCGGGGGAACTCCGTGGTGTAGAAGCGGTGGAGAAGATCGTTGGCCGAGGACGCGCCCGTGGCGGCCAGCAGCGCGGAATGAAGCGTGGTGGCGGGCCCCCAGCCTTCCTCGAACCGCAGCGCGGCCCGCAGCGCCTGGCGGACGATATCGAAAGCCCCGCCCTCGTCGCCAAACACATAGCCCCAGCCGCCCGCCCGCGCCGTGCGCCCGGAAGCGTCGCGGCCGTAGGCGATCGATCCCGTGCCGGCAATCGTGATGATGCCCGGCTCACCGGCCGTCGCGCCGGAGAGCGCAATCAGCGCGTCGGTGGTCACAATCAGCCGCTCGGTTCTCAGCAGCTCGCGGAGGAGTTCGCGTTTATCCTCCGGGCCGCCGCTGAATCCCAGGCAGGCGGCTTCGAACCGGACCGATGCCGGATCGAGCGACGCCCGGCGGCACGCCTCGCCGACGCTCTCTTTAATGGCGCGCGTGAACTTCTCCCGTCCCCCGGCCGCGCCTACGTGGTTGCAGGGCCCTCCTACGCCCGCTCCGAGCACGCGCCCCGTCTCCTCGCCAATCAGAGCGGTGGTGGAAGTTTGCCCGCCGTCCACTCCCAGGAACAGCCGCATGTCAGTCGATCCGGTACAGCCACTCGCTGCCCGCGGAGCCGACCAGCGTGAGGCCCCACTGATCCGCGCGCTCGCGTATGTCTTTGGCCAGTTCCTTCTGGTCCTTGTCGTCTTGGATCAGGATGTATTCGATGCCGTTCCACTTCAGTTCCGCCGTGGCGATGCGGCGCGCGTTGGCCGGGGGAGGCACGCCAAGCATCTCGGGCGGGCCGGCCAGTCTCTCCCACGGCGCTCCCGCCTGCACCTGCCCCTCCAGAACAAGCTGCACGTTATGGTGATCGGGTGAGGCGTCGATCACAACGCGGTCCACTGTTTCCGGCCTGCCGAAATCCACTTGCACCCACATGCCGGGAAACAGCGGCTCCCAACTCCGCCAGCGGCTCAGCGGATTCCCGTCGAAGGCCGCCTGCACCTCCCAGGTGTTCGGGCGGGCGCTCAGACGCCACTGGTTTTCGCGCGGCAGCTCGGTGTCTCCGCGAAAGACGCGAAATTCATTTACGCTCCAGCTCTCCGAAAATCCGCCCGCGGTCTGGACTACGCGCAGCCGGCGCAATACCCGCGCGCCAAAACGGAAGACGAGACGGCGCGTGGGCAGCCAGTCGCCGATCAGCGGCGCGCTCAGCAGGTCCACCATGTTCTGATTGAATGCCCCCTGATAGCCGACCAGAATATCGCGCGAGCAGTACGCCTGCGGGGGCCCGTCATAGCACAGCACCTTGGAATCCGGCGGCACCACCCTCTCGATCAGGCGGCCCATTTCGTAGCTTGTTCCGAGCCGCTGCCTCAGGTATTCCTCCTCGTTCTGCAGGCGGAGCGCAGCGCGCACGGGTATCTGGTAAATCCGCATCGCCCACTCGTCGCAGTACTTTGTCATCAGCGAAGGCCAGGAAGTCAGGGCATGAAACAACACCAGCGCGACTCCGGCGCCTTTCCAGTTCTCGACCGCAACGCCCAGCGACAGCGCGAGAAACGGCAGCATCGGAATCAGAAAGCGTGTCCCGATGTTGGAGGGATAGGTCAGCGTGAACACCACTGCCGCCAACACCAGTTGCCTTCCCTGCTTCCGCCGCAGCGCCAGAAGAGCCAGCGGGAACAGGAGAAACACCGGCCCCAGGACACCCTGCAATTTGCCCCCCCTCACAGCCGCCTCGACCGGAATCGTCCATTTATCTGTGACGCCGTTCCAGTTCTCCAGTTGCTTCCGGTATTCCTGCTCGAAGGTGATGTGAACGTAACGGTTCGGGAAATACTTGTTGAAAAACGGCGCGAACGGGTTGTCCACCCAGACCCAGTTCTTGATCACCCAGGGCAGAATCATCACCAGTGCGCAGGCCGCGGTCACCGCGAGCGGTCTGATGAACGGCTTTCGGGCGCGCAGCAGCTTCCAGCCCACAAACCCGAGCGCATACGGCACGGCGAGAAAAGCCGTGTACTTCATTGCGTACGCGAAACCCGCCAGCAGGCCGATGGGGATGAGCAGCGCCGTCGTGCGCTCCTGGTCCCAGATCTGGAGCAGGTAAAACAGGACGAAGACCACGCACGCCACCGCGACGTCGATGTAAGCCGTGGTGCCGTCAAAGCCGACGATCGGGCAGAGGTACACCAGCAGCGCCGCGACCATTCCCGCAACGGGAAAGCCGAAGCGCCGCGCGTACGACAGCATCGCCATCGGCAGCGTCAGCAGGAACGCGAAGTGTACCAGCGCCGTCGACGAATGCCGGCCGAACGCGAAGGCATACAGGTACAGCATCTCGGTGCCCTGCGAAAGGTAGGCATACATGTTGGTGGTGATGCGGTAGAATCCGTGAGCGCGCAGATAGCGCGAGACCAGCCCCAGGTGGTAGGCGGCGCCGTCCGGGCTTGTCTCCGGCGCCAGCGCGTTGAAGAAATACGGGTACGTGAACAGAGCGAACAGAGCGCCCGCCAGTATCTTCCAGTACCGCGGCAGCGCGGGCAGCGGTTTTTCGATCAGCGGCGGGCGGCGGCGCGCGGCGGCAACGGCAGCTCCGATCGCCGCCACTCCCAGCGCGAGGAACACGCCCTTCCGCGCCAGGTGGGTCGCCGCCAGCGCGAATACCAGCAGACTCAGGCACGCGGAGCCCGTCACGAACGAGAATATGTGGTCTTCCTCGCGCCGGAAACGCAGGCCGAGCGCCGCCAGCAGGAGCTTGCCCATCGCGGTGGACACCGCAACCGTCAGCACCGCGCCGAGTAGTATGTAGAAGACCTGCATCACTCCACGAAACCCGCCCGGTGCAGCACGAATCCCAGCCGGACGCCGTCCCGCGGCGAGACCCATGGCGGATCCACCACGATGCGCACCACGGTGAACGGCCCCGGTTTCAGCCACGCCGCCGGCACCGGCTTCTCATACCGTTTGTCGCCGGGCGTCTCATACCGCACCTTGTCCAGCAGTTTTCGGTTCACAAAAAACGAAAGCGTCACCGGGCCTGTCTGATTGAAATTGAATTCGGGAAAGGCGAAATCCATCGTGAATTTCAGCCCTTCTGTGCGGTTTAGAACGAACCGGAGTTCAGGGAACTCACGCGTCCAGCGCCAGCCGGTACCTTCGATGTAGGGCTGTATGTCGCGGACAATATACTCGTCCGCGTTTTCGTCATTCATATTGACGAAGGGGCCGTGCGGCTTTTTAACTGGTTCCGGCATCTGCCGTTGCAGCGGAGGCGGAAACTCCTCCGGAGCGCCCGAACAGCCAGCCAGAATCAGGCACAAAGCAATCAGTACCGAAGCTGCGTACACAGGAACCAGTCAGTATAGCGCGGTGAGGCGGCAAGACGAGCCCGGCACACGGGGAGTAATTGCGCGTAAGCCTGGGAATTACCGCAGCGTCTTCAGGTACGCCACGATGGCTTCGGCATCCTCGCGGCTGAGCCTATATGGCGGCATCGGTGGATTCGGCTGCTTTCCGTTCGGGTTCAGGCCGGTCTGAAGAAATTTCACCAGACCCGCTTCGCCGAAAGTCTGCCATATGACGCCCCGCGGAGTCAGGTCGGGCGCCATCGGCGCCCAGGGCATGCTCACAACCGGCTTGAACGGCAGCAGTGCGCCCCTCAACTGTTTGGCCACGTTCGGCATGCCATTGGCGAGGTGCTCAGTATGGCAGTCGCCACACATGGCGACGTTCTCGGCGAGGTACTTACCCCGCGCTACTTTGTCCGTCTGAGCCTGTGCAAGCATTGCGGCAGCGAACAGAACTACAGTGGAAAGTCCCAGTTTGGTCATGTGGAACCATCGTACAACGACGCTGCCGGAGGGGGTTGTAAAAATCTGCAGAGCGGCTTCAGCCCGACGTGCATGGTGAACAACAGCGACTGCGTGGGAAGTTTACAAAAACGTGCGCGGAACGGGCTTTAGCTCGACTTTTCCGCCTTTGCCAGGTCTGACTTGCGGCGAATCTCGATGTTGAGCCGCTTGATTTTCTGATTCAGGGTGGAGAGCGGAACGTGCAGGATCTCGGCGGCCTCTGTCTGGCTCCAGTTGGTGGCTTCGAGCTTCTCCAGAATCACCCGCCGCTCGAAATCGGCCACGATCTCAAACAGTGAGGCGTCCGGGGGCAGCCCGCCGCCGTCGTCCCTGCGCAGCCGTATGCCGCCCGCGTGCAGCAGATACTCGGGCAGCACGTCCACGGTCACCGTGGGCTGCGAAGCCAGCACGACCGCGCGCTCCACCACGTTCTCCAGTTCACGCACGTTCCCCGGCCAGTTGTGCTCCATGAGCAACTGCATGGCTTCCGGCTCGAATCTCAGCACGGATTTGCCGTTCGCATCCAGGAATTTTTCGTTTTCCTGGCAGTACTTGTTAAAAAAGTGTTCCACCAGCAGGGGAATGTCTTCCTTGCGCTCGCGCAGAGGCGGCAGGTTGATGTTGATGACGTTCAGCCGGTAGTAGAGGTCCTCACGGAACCGCCCCTCCTCCACCAGCTTGCGCAAATCGGCGTTGGTCGCCGCCAGGATGCGCACGTCGACACGCACCACCTCGGTGGACCCAAGCGGCATGAACTCGCGCTCCTGGATGACGCGCAGCAGCTTGGTCTGCGTCTCCATCCCGATGGTGCCCACTTCGTCGAAGAAAATCGTGCCCTTGTTGGCGATTTCGAAGTACCCCTTGCGCGACGCGATGGCGCCGGTGAAGGAGCCCTTCACGTGGCCGAACAGCGTGGATTCCAGCAACTCGGGAGGCAGCGAGCCGCTGTTCACCGCGATGAACATCTGGTCGGCGCGCGGCGAGTTGGCATGAATGGCTTTGGCGATCAGTTCCTTCCCGGTGCCCGTCTCGCCGGTGATCAGGATGGTGGAGCGGCTCGGCGCCACCTGGCTCACCAGGTCCAGAATCCGCACCATGCGCTCGCTCTTGCCCACGATGTTCGGGAAGCTGTACCGCTGCTTCAGCGTGCGCTTGAGCTGTGTGTTCTCCCGCTCGAGCCGGCGCTTGGTGATGATCCGGTCGATCTCAACCAGCAGCTTGTCGTTCTCCCACGGCTTCTGGAAATAGTCGGTCGCGCCGGCTTTCAGCGCATCGACTGCCACCTGCGTCGAGCCATAGGCGGTGATCATGTAGATCGGCAGCTCGCGGTCGCGCTCGCGCACCTCGCGCAGAACTTCCATGCCGGAGCGGTCCGGCATCATCAGGTCGAGCAGCACGAGGTCGTATTCCCGCGCCTCGATCGCGGCCAAGCCCTCGGCCGCGTTCGAGGCCAGATCCACCGAGTAGCCGCCCTCGTACACAAGCAGAGCTTCGAGGCTCTCCCGGATGTCCGCCTCGTCGTCGATGATGAGTATTTTTCCTTTAGTGGCCGGCGTTTCGCCTACGCTTTCAGGCATGTACCGCTTTCCTCGCCAGCGGGAACTCTAGCCGGAATCGCGTACCCTCTCCGGGCTGGCTGTCCACCTCGATCACTCCGTTGTGCTCACGCACGATGCCGTAAGTGACCGAAAGTCCCAGCCCGGTTCCTTTGCGGACCGCTTTGGTCGTGAAGAACGGGTCGAAGATGCGTGAGAGGTTTTCAGGCTGGATCCCATGGCCGGTATCGATCACTTCTATATCCGCCGTTTCCTCCGAGAGCCGCGTGCGGACCGTCAAGGTTCCGCCGGCCCCCATCGCATCCCGCGCATTCAGGAACAGGTTCAAGAAAACTTGCTGCAGCTTCCCGAAGTTCCCTTTTATCGAGGGAAGCCGCGGGTCCAGTTCTAATTGTACCTTGATTCCAGCCTTTTCCAACTGATGCTGGATCAGCACAAGGCTTTCCTGAATGACGCGATTCAAGTCGAGTTCATCGAACGTCGTTGGTGAGGTTCGCGAAAAGTTCAGCAGCGAGTTGACGATTTCGCTCGCGCGGAAGGTTTGCTTGGCGATCTTGTCGAGCAGCCGTGACTTCTGCTCGTCTCCCGACACCTGCTTGGCGAGCATTTGCGCGTAAGTGGAAATCACCGCCAGCGGCGTGTTGACTTCGTGCGCCACGCCGGCGGCCAGCAGGCCGATCGAACTGAGCTTGTCGGCCTGCACCAGCTTGCGCTCCAGTTGGTCACGCTCGGTGATGTCGTCGAAGATGATCAGGCGGCCGATCTGCTGGAGGTCCCTGCTGACCAGCGGAGCCACTGCGATGTTGACCACCGTCTCACGGGCCGCCTCCTCCTGCTCGCGCCGCCCGCCGCCATTGGCGCCATTGCCCGCCGGCATCGGGATCACCTTCGGAGCCTGCCGGGAATGCAGCTCGAAGCGGTAGATGTGATGAATGCCGCTCTCTCCCCGCGTGGCGCTGAACTGCTCCACCAGTTCCGCCGGGAACAGCTCCTCCAGCCGCCGCCCGATGGCATCGGTCCGCTCGATCCCGGTAAGCTGTTCGAGCTGCGCGTTCCAGCTTTCCACGCGGTCGTCCAGATCCACGGTCAGGATGCCTACGTTGATGGATTCGACGATGTTTTCGCTGTATTCTTTCAACCGCTCGTAGGCTTCCATGCGGCGTTCGAGCGAGCTGTAGAGCCGCGCGTTCTCGACCGCGATCCCGATGTAGCCGCAGACGGTGATCAGCAGCTCGATGTCGTCGCTGGTGAGGAAGTCGCCCTTGTCATTCCGGCTCACGCCGATCCAGGCTATAGTGCGGCCCCGGACGGTGCACGGCATGTAGTAGGTGAAGTCCAGTTCGGCGATGGTCTGCCGGACCGAAGGCGGCCAGTTCTCGGTCACCACGTCCAGAAGGTGGCGCGTCCGCTCGAAGAAGAAATACTGTTTCGAGCCGTCCGAGGTCAGGAAGCTGAGATCGAGCGGCACCTCGCCCAGGTGCGCCGGCTTCAGATCCGATCCGAAGGCGCGCTTCAGCTCGAACCGGGTCTCGCTTTCGTCGCTCAGGAAGAAAGCCAGCCGCTGGATGGAAAGCGTGCGGATCAGGCGGTCGGAAACGGCCTGCAGCATCGCGTCGAGGTCCGTTTCCGAGCTCAGCTCCCGCGCGAACTCAACCAGCGTGACCCGGTAATCGTAGCGGTCCTTGTAGAACACGTAGCGGTCGAGTTGCTCCCGGATCCAGTCCCGGATCGGCTGGAAGATGAACGCCGCGAACAGAATCAGAATGCCCGTCGAGGTGGGCCCCAGACCTTCGAAGTCGCCCAGCCAGAAGATCAGCCCGTAAAAGACGCCCAGCACGCAAATGGTGGCCAGCGTGTAGACGTAGCCCTGCTGGAAGATGATGTCCACGTCCATCAGGCGGTACCGCACGATCGCGTACGCCCAGGTCAGTGGCACCAGCAGCAGCGAGAACACCGCCAGGTTCATCCAAACGGTGGGCGCCACGCCAAGCAGGTAGGGAACCGAGTAGAAGATGGCAAAGGGCGCCACGCCGGCGATTGCGCCGTTCCGCAGCCAGGTGATCTGCTTGCGCACGATGGCATCCTCGGCTTTGCGATAAGCCCGGGTCAAAACGACCGCACCCAGAAGGTACATGCCCGTCAGGAAGGCGATCCACACGCGGTCCAGCAGCCACCTGAGTTCAACGCCGGGGATGCCAACCAGCAACCGGCCCGAACTGATTCCCAGGTTCACAAGCAACAGCAGCGAAGCGGGCAGATAGAGAAGCGCCACCGCCAGCCGCCGCCGCCACCATCCGCGCCGCTCCGGAAACGCCAAGCAGAAATGGACAAAGATTGTCGGCGCAAACAGCCCGGCCGCCACGTTGCCGAAGTACATCACCTTATCGAAGTTGTTCAGCTTGCCGGTGTAGTGGAAGGTGGTGAGCACGAACGAGGCCAGGCACAGCACGTAAAAGTGGACCGCCTTGGGGGCGGAGCCGCGGCGGAAAAATACGAACAGGCCGATGCCCAGGTAGGCCAGGCCCACGATGTACTGGTAATACAGCGCCGGGTAGTCGCGATGGCTTTGCCCCACCACCAGCGTGGTCTCGAACTCCACGCCGTTGCGGCGCAGCCGGTAAGCGGCTTTGTTCCAGGAGCCAAGCCTTACCAGCGCGCGGCTTACGTCGGTGGCCTTTTGGATGGGGGTGCCGGCGATTTTCAGAAGGGTATCCCCGGTCCGGATGCCGGCATTGGCCGCGGGGCTGCCGGGTGCAACGTGAAGGGCTTCCACGCCAGCGTCCCGCTCCGTCCATGTGACGCCGTCGTCGGGCAGGCGGAATTTCTTCTGTTGCTGGAAATTGATGGCGGCAGAGATCACCGCCGCCACGGTGAGGACCATTAGCAGCGCGTTCGTGAACTGCAGTTTGAGTCCTCTCATGACCAAGCCTGCCTACACCACACCTTCGGCGTTCGACACGTTCCCACGCCTTTCCCTAGCACGTGGGTTTCCAGCCGCCGCGAGTACCTCCTGTTCACAATAGTAGTTTAATTTTCGGGCACTTACAAGCCAGCCACCCCGCAGCTTATCCGCTTTTCGGGAGAGAGGGTTATGAGGATGTGTAGCTCTTATGCCGCAGGTCCGCGTACCACGGACACGCCTCCCCGGTTGCAATTTCCCCGCCCGGCGGGTCCGAAGCCACCCCGGGCGGTTGTGTACGAGGCAAAACGGATTTTCTTTACGTCCGGCGGTAAAAAAACGATCCAGTACCTTAAACAAAATACTAGTACCAGGCTCGTATACTAAAGCAAATATTATCGAATTTCAGAGATCAATCCCCCTCATTCAGGTACTATACTGGAGTTGATTTCCCCGCAGTTGGGGGATGGTTTCTGGGAACCGCGTTAGCGGTTAATTCCTAAGCCCGAAGCAGAGGGTTCCGAGCGTGGCTTGGAGGAGCGACTTGCCCGAAGAGACTACCTTAACCGGCGGCCCAGAGCCCGCCACCCAAGTTCCGCTGACGCCCGTCGTGGTCGCTAGCCCCAAGCTTTCCAAGCGGAAAGGCCTCCGGCGCTGCCTGTCGCAGCGCGAGGGATTTCTCCTGATTGAGGGCGGCGACTCCCTCGAGCAGGTCGTAAGTCAGTGCCAGCGCATGGCGCCCTGCGTGGTTCTGGCCGACGAAACGTTTGTTTCGCAGATGGAGCCGGCCGAATTCGCCGCCCTTGTCGACTTTGGGCGCTCAATCCAGGTCCTGGTCTGCTCGCCCCCCCAGGACGACCGCGTGATACAGGGCTGGGTCCGGCTGGGCTGCATGGGCTTCGTTCGCGAGGACGCGCCGCCGCAAGTCCTGAAGAAGGCGGTGCGGGCCGCGGCCCGAGGCGAGTTGTGGCTCGAGCGGCGCCTGCTCACCAGGATCCTCCAGCAGTTGCTCGTGGCAACCCGTTCACCTAAACTCACGCCCCGGGAAAGGGACATTCTCAAGCTCATCGCCCGGGGATACAAGAACCGCGCCATCGCGCAGCACCTCTCCATCAGTCACGAGACGGTCCGGTGGCACATACGGAGCCTGCATGCCAAGCTCGGGATGCAGGACCGCCTCGGCACGGCCTTATACGCCCAGCAATACCTCGCGGACGAGCTGCTTTCGGAATCCTCGCCCCCTCCCAAGTGACGCAGCCCACGTTTGGCGCCCTCTCCGCGATCGGTGTTTAGTACCGCGGCCGGGAATACGACTGGTGGTAGCACTCGCGTTCTAAATTCTTGACTAGAACGGGTTGACGCCTGTTTTCATGTGGTTGTCCGGCTTTCCCCCATTCATCGCCCCCTCCCCGGTGGGGTACTGGGTGGACAGAACACCCCTTTGCGGGCGAGGCTCGATCCGTTACGATTGTGAATACCTTCCCCCGGAGCGCTACGCGTGTATACATCGAACGGCAAGACGGTTGTTTTGGCGGAGCGCGAAGTTGAAGTGGCGAACTTCCTCGAAATGGCGCTCCGCTTTGAAGGATTCGAGGTCAAAGTCGTCCGCGAGGGTGAGGACCTCACAGCCGCAGTGTCGGCGGCGGACCGCAAACTCGCGGCGGTGCTGGTGGACATCCCGGATCCCCTCAAGGACGGGGTGGAAACTCTGCGCCGGGTGCGCTGCGCCCGCCCGGATCTGCCTGTGATCGTGTTTTCGGGTAACCCTGCCCCGGAAGCGGTAGTGCGGGTCATGCGCTGCGGGGCGGTGGACTTCCTAGCCAAACCGCTCACGCACGGAGGGCTTATCGAGGCCGTCCGCGGCGCCACAGCAGCCCGGGCACCGAAGCCCGCCCGGATCGCACCGCTCGAGGCGGAAAACCCCACGATGCGGAGCATCGCGCAGGCGCTTGACCGGATCGCGCTTTCGGACGTTCCGGTAGTGCTGCGCGGCGAAACGGGCGTCGGCAAAGAGGTCCTGGCACGCGAAATTCATGCCCGGTCACCGCGCGCGCAAAAACCCCTGCTGAAAATCAACTGCGCCGCCGTGCCGCTGGAGCTTCTCGAGAGCGAGCTGTTCGGCTACGAGCGCGGGGCCTTCACGGGCGCCCTGAAATCGACGCCTGGCAAGTTCGAAACAGCCGATGGCGGCACGATCCTGCTCGACGAAATCGGCGACATGGACTTCAAGCTCCAGGCGAAGCTGCTCCACGTGTTGCAAGACGGCGAGTTTCAACGCCTGGGCGGGCGCGAAACAATTCGCGTGGACGTGCGCATTCTGGCGGCGACACACTGCGACCTGGAGCGGGCCGTGCAGGAAGGCCGCTTCCGCGAAGACCTCTTCTACCGCCTCAACGTGATCAGCCTCGCGATTCCGCCGCTCAGGGAGCGCAAGGACGAGATCGTGCCTCTGGCGCGGCTCTTCCTGGAAAAGCACGCGGCGCACGGGGAGCCGCCGCCCGAGTTGACGCCGCGGCTGAAAGAAGCGCTGATGGCGTACCACTGGCCGGGCAATATCCGCGAGCTTGAGAACATGATGCGGAAGTACCTGGTCTTCCGCGAGCCGGACGCGGTGGCCGAGGAACTGTGGCAAAAGGTCCATCTGGCTACGGTGGTCCCGGCAGCAACCGGGCAGCGCAAAGGCGGAAGGTATCGCGCATCGCCGCTCGACGAGGTGGAAAAGGCGCGAAACCTGGAAGAAGCCCGGACGATTCTGCAGACGCTCAACGAAACGCAATGGAACCGCCGCCGGGCCGCCGAAATGCTCAATATCGACTACAAGGGCCTGCTGTACAGGATGAAGAAACTCCGCATCGGAATGACGACCGATCAGGGCACTGGACGCGGCGCCGCCACCGCCGGCTCGGAAAGCCGCTCAACACCCGTTCACCACCTGCGTCCGTAGAAGAACCCGAATCCGAAACCGAAACGCGGTCCGTAAAAGCGCGGGCGATAGGGCCACGGCCGCCACCAGTAATACGGAAACGGAGCCGGATAAACGTACGCGTACGGCGGCGGAACGACGTAGATTCTGGGCGGCGGAGGAGGAAGGTAATCGAGGTAATCGTAGTAGCGCACGCGGGCGCGCTCCGGTTCATAGGCGCGTCCGTAGTCCTCGGGCGTGACATAGCGGAAGGCCAGGGGCGCGTGTGCCGTTGATATCGTCACCGGATATTCGGTCCGGAAGGTGAGCACCGATTCCGGATGGAGCACCGTGGGACGGCCCCGCGTCAGCAGCACGCCGATTCCGCCCGCGGCAGCGCCCGCTGCGGCGCCGATGCCCGCCCCCAGCCCGCCTTCCGCCGCGCCCCCAATGAGCGCGCCGAGCCCCGCCGTTCCGGCGATCGCAGCGGCGTCCCTGCCGGTCGAACCCGGCCCGCGCGCGCTGATGAGGCGTGTCTGGATGGGCGTCTGGCGGCCGTCCGCCAGAGTCAGTTCGGTAAGCTCGACAGCAAGGCGCGAAACGCCGCTCACGCGGCCCGCCTTTTGGACCTCCACGACCCGCCCCGCGACGATCTGTCCCCGGTTGGCCACGACAATGCCGTCCACCACGACCGGCTGCACCAGTGTGGCGGAGAAGGCGTCGCCGGGCTCGTTCAGGTCGGAGGACAGCATTTGGTCCAGGCGCGCCGAGATGAGGGTGCCGGCCGGGATGGTCAGTTCGGAGGGGATGTAGCCGGGTTCGTTCACCCGGCGCCAGCCGCGCCCCTCTTCAACCTGGCCGGCAAGGACCGGCATGACGAGCACGGCCAGAGACGCTAATGTCCGAATCAACCGTTTCATCGGACTGCCTGCTGCCGGGGCGGAGGTGGCAACTGCGCCACAAGCTGCCTCGCCTGCTGGAACTGGCCGGTGTTGAAGCCGTACATCCGCGGCGGCATCGTTTGGATTTCCGCCTCCACCGCCTTGACGCGGTTCCCCGGACTGGGATGGCTCGACAAAAACTGCGGCACGCCGGGGCCTCCCCTGGCTTCGAGTTTTTCGAAGAACCTGGCCATTTCGATGGGGTTGTACCCCGCCTCCGCCATGATGTGCGCCCCCAACGCGTCGGCCTGGTTCTCCGCCTCGCGCGAATAGCTGAGGAACAGACCGTTCAGTCCGACTCCCAACCCGAGCTGCACGATCTGCCCTATCGTACCCTGCCCGACTGCGACGCCGGCAACCTCGGCCGGCAGTTGAATCAGGGTGGCTTTCGATACCTGGTTGGTGCCGTGACGCAGAACCACGTGCGCAATCTCGTGCGCCAGCACGCCGGCCAGCTCGCCTTCGGTTTCCGTCGCCTCGATCAGGCCCGTGAAAACGAAGGTCGGACCGCCCGGCAGCGCAAAGGCGTTGACTTCCTTGGCGTTCAGGAGGGTAAAGCTGAAGGGAAAACCCGACTGCGCCGCCGACGGGCTGGCCGCCAGCCTGCGGCCGACCCGGTCAATGTAGTCTTGCAGCCACTGGTTCTGAACCACCTGGAATTCCCGGTTCACCTGCGCGGCCGCTTCCTGGCCGAGTTGAATGTCCTGCTGCTTGCTAAAGAGATTGAAACCGGGCTTGAGAGGCTCTCCCGCCCTGCGCGACGCGCAGGCCGCTGTGACCAGCAGAACGCCCAGCGCGGCGTACAGGGTCTTGTATTGCATGCGCCCCCCTTACGCGGACGGATGCCCGCCTACCATCTATACGCTGCCGAAAAAGAGGGCGTTTCAGTTGGGTCAGCAGCGGTGGACCCGGGTTCGCGAGAGAGGAGATGCGAACGGGCCACGCTCATCACGCGTGGCCCGCTCCCCAAGGGGTGTCAATTTCGAGGGAGAGTGCCGGCTACGAAGAACGCCTGCCACTCCGGTGCGCCGCGCCCGCGGAGCCCGAGCGCAGCAGCGTTCCGCATCACCTTAAAGGCAACCGGATCGCCCGGCTTCAGTCCGCTCGCGATCCGCCTGAGGTCCTCGGGCGAGGTCACCTCCTGGCGGTTCACGGCCGAGATGATGTCGCCGCGGCGAATCCCCAGGTCCTCGGCAAAGGAGTCCGGGTCAACATCGGTCACCAGCACGCCGTTCTCGTGGAAGTTCGCCTCCCGGCGTTCGGCCGGGCTGAGGGCGCGGACAGAGATGCCGAACTTGACGGCTTTATTCTCGCCCTCGGTGCTCGCCGAGCCGGGCCTGCGGCGCTGCGTGTCGCCGGCGATGATTTCCTGACGGTCGCCGATCTTAAGCGTCATCGTGATCGGCTTGCCGTCGCGAAGGACGGTAACGGGCACGCTGGTTCCGACCGGAGTCTGGGAAACCATGTTGACGAGATCGTCGCCATCCTTCACCGGCTTGTTGTTGTAGGAAACGATGATGTCGCCCTGGCGCATGCCGGCTGCCTCGGCTGGAGTGCCCGGTGTTACTTCGGTGACGAACACTCCCGAATCCCCGCCGCCGTAGACCTTCAGCAACTCCGGCCTCTGCTCGCGGTTGAATTTGATGCCGATGGCGCCGCGCGAAACCCGGCCGGTCTTGATGATCTGGTTGTAGGAATTCACGGCCATGTTAATGGGCAGTGCAAATCCCACACCCTGGAAGGCGCCGGTGGCAGTGGCGATCATGGTATTGACGCCGATTGCCTGCCCCTTGATATCGAGCAGCGGCCCGCCGCTGTTGCCGGGGTTAATAGCGGCGTCGGTTTGCAGGAAGCGCTGGAGCTGATGCTCCTCGTCCCCGATGGCGCGTCCCTTGGCGCTGATGATGCCGGCGGTCACGGTGGCTTCGAGCCCGAACGGCGCGCCGATGGCAATCGCCCAATCGCCGACCTGAACGGCATCCGAGTTGCCGATCTTCACGGGCTTGAGCGGCTTGCCTGCATCGATTTTCAGAACCGCCAGGTCAAGCTCGGGATCTGTCCCGACCACCGTGGCGACATACTCCGTGGGGTCGTTCGTGAGCCGCACCTTCACGCGGCTGGCGCCGTCAATGACGTGGTGGTTCGTCAGGATGTAGCCCTTGCTGTCCACGATGAAACCCGAGCCAGTAGACATCCTGCGGCGCGGTTGCTGAGGCATCGAACCGAACGGCGAGTCGCCGAAGAAGCGGCGGAACAGGTCGGGGGTCCGCTCTTCAAACGGCAGAAGATCCTCGCCGCCGCGCCTGGAGCTCCTCCCTTCGATGGTGCTCTCGACCTGAACGACCGAGGACTCGACTTCCTTAGCGATTTTCGAAAACGCGCTGGAAAGCTGGACCGGATTCGGAATTGTCAGCTCCTCTGCATCCGGAGCGGCCGCGGACACGGTGCGGTATCCGAATCCGGCAATCGTTACCACTCCCAGCAAAAGGCCGGCAATGAGAACGATGGCCAGGCCTTTCCGATTCTCAGCGAATTTCATTTCTCTCTCCTTCCCCTCGGGGCGGCTGCCGGGCGCATATAACTGGCGCGCCCTGCCGCCATCCATCTCAGACTTTAACAATCCGAATTATGTCCGGCCGTCGGGCAATGGCGAAGGCTCCGGGGTTGTCCAGATAATCCTGATCCAGCTTCGCCCTGCCCCGCCTTTTGAATCTTGTCCAACGTATAGATCTTGTCCAACGTAAAGGACGCAAAAAGCGCCCGCCGCGTCACGGGACGCGACGGCCGTCCACTGCTCAACGACCATATAACCCACTGCCGCCGTTGGCGGCGCTGCCGCCAACTCGTGAGCAGCCCGCGGCGCCGTTGCCAGCTCATGCCGCGCCGGAGAAGGCGCTTCCCGTTTGACGGCCACCTCCTGCTTCGGCCTGCGCTTGGGAACGGCTTGCCTGGCCGGACGCGGCGGTGGCGGCGCCTGATACGCGATCTCGACCGGCGCTATCGGCGCAACGGCTGAAGGCAGCGCGTCGATGGCGGGTTCCGCCACCGCGACCGGTGCGAAATGCGCAGCCAGAACCGCGAGCGCTGCCAGCGCTCCCGACATCGCCACCACGCCGGCGGGCGAAGTCCGCGGGTTACCCCTGCGCTTCCGGCTCATCAACGATTCGATGCGGTGCGAAATCTGCCGTTTCCGCGTGACAACGCCGTGCGCCAGTTGCGGCCGCGCGCAAACACCCAGGTCGATCAGCCGGGCAAGACAGGCTGCATAAGGCCGCGCCGCGCCGGTCATGGAAACCACCCAGTCGTCGCAGGCGATTTCGCGCTCCAGGTTCAGCCGCCTGGCGATCCACAAAACCGCCGGGTTGAAAAAGAACACCGCCTCGGCGAGTTTCTGCACAAAATTGGTCCAGTCGTCCCACCGGCGTATGTGCGCCAGTTCGTGAATCAGCACCTGCCGGAACTCGTCATCCGAGAGGCTGTCCAGAAGCGCCTCGGGGATCAGGATGACGGGTTTGAAAAGCCCAGCCGCCATCGGGACGCCCACCTCGCGCGAGACGCAGAGCCGCACCCGGCGCGAGCCGCCGTAGGCTTTCAGCACTTCCTCGAACTGCCTGAGATGCCGGCCGCCGAGCGGCCGTGCGCGGCGCTTCAGGCCAAGCACCCGCCGGTAACTCCAGGCGAGGCGCAGGAGCAGAAGCGCGGTGATGCTCCCCCACGCGCCGAGCAGCCAGAGAGCCGCGGGGCCGGGCGCAGGCAGCGTCAGGAGCGCCCTCGCCGGCGCGGCGTCCAAACCAGCGTTTCCCTGCACCGAACCGCTCGGGATCCGCAACATCAGCACCGGCAGGCTCGCGACGGCCAGCAGCGCGGCCATCCACACGGCATACCGCGTCGCGGCGCTGATCCGCGGGAAGAGGCGCAACATGAGCCAGACCAGCCCGGCCAGAACCGTCCCCGTCAGAATTCCGTTCAGGACCGGGCCCGGCAACGTTGCTGCTACCCAGTGCGCCATCGTGCCTCCTTATTCGCTCCCGATCAGTTTCCTCAAGCGGTCCAATTCGGCCTCGTCGATGTCTTTGTCTTCAAGCAAGTTCTGCACCAGCAGTTCCGGTGAATTGTTAAAGAAACGGCTCAAGAGGTGCCGGACTGCGCTGCGGCTGGCCTGACCGCGATCCACCACCGGTCGATAGACAAACGCCCGCTTATCTTTGGTATGCCGCACATAGCCTTTCCGTTCCAAAATTCTCAACATCGTGAGGACGGTGTTGTAGGCGACGGGCTTGCCCCTGGGGAGAGCCTCGACAACCTCGCTAACGGTGGCCGCGCCTTTCTCCCAGAGGACCTCCATGACGGGAAGCTCGGCTTCGGTCAGGGTTTGCGATGGTCTTCGGGGCATCGTGCGCAGGAACTCTTAAATCTTTAAGACTTGCTCAATTTCATTTGTACACCGGTCCGAGGCTGGTGTCAACTAAAACTTTAAGAGTTCTGGCGGGAGCGTCTTCCAAGGTCTTGCCAGCCGCACAGCCGCGCTACAATGAACCCCAATGCTGAGCTGCTTGCTGCGCTGTGCCCCCGTGTTGTCTGTGGCCTGGTTTGTGGCCGCGCCCGCGTGGGGGCAGGCCGGAAGCGCACAGCCGCCCGACTTCCGCGAGGCCGTTCAGGCCGCCACCAAACTACCCAGGATCCGCAGCCTGCTGGTGAGCCGGCGCGGAGACTTGATTCTGGAACGCTATTTCCACGGCGCGCGGGCAACAACCCATGCCAACGTCAAGTCGGTGTCCAAGAGCGTGATCTCGGCTCTCACGGGAATCGCAATCGCGCGCGGGCTTCTGCCGGGCGTGGATGCGCCGATCGCGCCGTACTTTCCGGAGCTGGCCCGCCCCAACGTGGACCCGCGGAAACGAAAGATCACGATCGAAGATCTGCTGACCATGCGCTCGGGGCTGCAATCCACCAGCGGCCCCTATTACGGCGCCTGGGTGCGGAGCCCGAACTGGGTGCGCTATGTTCTGGAGCGCCCCCTGATCGCTGCCCCTGGAGAACGCGTGGAGTACAGCACCGGAAACACCCATCTGCTTTCCGCCATTCTGACGAAAGTCACCGGAAAGTCCACGTGGGCGTTCGCGCAAGAAGCTTTGGGCAAACCGCTGGGCATCACGCTGGCCCAGTGGACCCGCGACCCGCAAGGAATCTATTTCGGCGGCAATGAAATGTCCATGACGCCCCGGCAGATGATTCGCTTCGGCGAGTTGTACGCCAACCGCGGCGTGGCGGGCGGAAAGCAGGTGGTTCCCGCATCGTGGATCGACGCCTCTTTCATCCCGCGGGGGCGGTCCTCCATCAGCGAACAGCTTTACGGCTATGGGTGGTGGATCGGCATGATGGCGGACACGCCGGTGTATTTCGCCTGGGGATCGGGCGGGCAGTACATCTTTGTGATCCCGTCTCTCGATCTTGTCGTGGCGACGACTTCCACCGTGGGCGGAGGCGATGGCTATCACCGCCAGCATCAGGCCGTGTACGACCTGGTGGAGAGATTTATCGTCCAGCCGGTGGCTTTTTCGCTGCGAGCAGGCAATTTCTAGCCATTCTTTCCAGAAATTGAAGTTTATTTTGCGAAAAACCCCTTGTGCTCAGGCGCCGCCCGGACTATGATTCTGAGGCGACCTTAACGAAAACCCGCGCGTCTCCGAGCACTCTTGCTTGGACACACGCTGCCACTCACGTCAGGTGGTAATATCGCAGCGGGTCAAGAAAAGCCATGCCACCCGCCGAAGAGGAAGAGCCGCCATCAACGGCGGCGAGCCGCAGTTCCGGCGCAACCGGACGGAATTTCCCCGTCGTAGCGGTGGGAGCATCTGCCGGAGGACTCGAAGCCTTCACGGCCCTGCTCAGACGCCTCCCCGCGCAGACGGGCATGGCGTTTGTTTTCATCCAGCATTTGGATCCCACTCACGAAAGCAGGTTGGCTCAACTGCTTTCCCGGGAGACAGTGATGCCGGTGACCTTCGCCGAGGACGGCGAGGTGCTTTCGCCAAACCGCGTGTACGTGATTCCGCCCAACACCACGATGACGATTTCCGGCCTCACGCTCACGCTGGGGCCGAGGGCGGCCGCGGCGACGGCGGTGGATTCCTTCCTCCGCTCGCTCGCCCTGAGCCAGCAGGAGCGGGCGATCGCGGTGATCTTGTCGGGAACGGGGTCGGACGGAACGCTGGGGGTGCAAGCGATTTCCGAAGAGGGCGGCATCGTCCTCGTGCAGGCCCCGCAGACGGCAAAATTCGACGGCATGCCTCGCAGCGCCGTCGCCACGGGCTGCGCCGACTTCGTGCTGCCGCCCGAGGGGATCGCGGCGGAACTGGCCAGAATCGCCGCCGAGCCCCACCTGGTCAGCCGCGGCATTCCGAACCTTGAACCTCACTTCCCTCATTCCGAAAAGGATTTTCGCGCTGTTCTCGACCTGATACGGGAGCATACCGGCATCGACTTCAGCCGCTACCGCCAGACCACTGTGAAGCGGCGGTTGCTGCGCCGGCTCGGCCTGCTGAGGAGAAAGGACCTCGGCGACTACTTGCGGCATCTCAAAGAGAACCCGGAAGAGGCGCAATCCCTGGCGCAGGATATTCTGATCCGCGTCACGCGTTTCTTCCGCGACCCGGAAGGATTTGAGGCCTTGAGCACGCACGTGTTTCCGGCGCTGATCCGGAGCACTCCGCCCGGTCAACCCGTCAGGATCTGGGTGCCGGGCTGCTCAAGCGGGGAGGAAGCCTACTCGATCGCCATCAGTTTCCTGGAAACGGCCGAGCAATTGCAAAGCCGCGTGCCCGTGCAGGTTTTTGCCACCGACGTGAACGAGTCCGCCATCGAGAAGGCCCGCCGGGGCAGATACCCTGAAAACATCGCCGGGGATATCTCCCAGGAGCGCCTGTCGCGTTTCTTTGTACGCACCGGGAGAGAGCATCAGGTGAGCAGAAGGCTCCGCGACGCGTGCATTTTCTCGCGGCACGATCTGCTGAACGATCCGCCGTTGGCGCGCATGGACCTGATCAGTTGCCGGAATTTGCTCATCTACCTGGAGTCCGTGCAGGAGGACGTATTCCTGCGGTTCCATTTCGCCTTGAATCCGGGCGGTTTTCTGCTGTTGGGAAAATCCGAATCCGCGGCGTCCTTCCCCGAGTTGTTCGCACCGGTGGATAAGAAAGCAAGGCTCTATGTGAGACAGGAGTGCGCGAGATATCCGGCCCCAGCGTATGGGGACGCAAAGGAGGAAGTGCTCGCCCGGGAGCCGCGTTTCGGGCGCAGGCTCGATCTATGCGCCCAGGCGGACCGGATCCTTGTGGAGCGGTATGGCCCTCCGCGAGTGGTCGTCAATCGCGATCTCGATCCGGTTGGACACGCCGGTGTCCGGACGCCCTCTTCCGGCATGGAGAGCGGGAAGATCCTGGATGAACTTAGGAAGACCAGGGCGGAGGAATTGAAGAATGCGGTCCGGACGGCAAGTGAAACAGGCGAATCGATCCGCATTGGCGAGCTGAGGCTCGGTGAGGGCTCATTCTCTGAAGAGTTCAGTGTGGAAGTGACGCCGCTCGAGCCGGAGCGGGACCATTTCCTGATCGTGTTCGAGCGGCGCGGCGAGATGGATTTGCCGGCCGGGTCCGCCGGTCAGGCGGACATACGCAAGTACGAATCGCGCATCGCCCACCTTCAAAGGCAACTGGCTTCCAGCCGCACGCACCTTGAGTCCGTCATCAGCGAGCACGAGGCAGCGAACGAGGAAGTTGTCGCCGCAAACGAGGAGTTGCAGAGCCTGAATCAAGAGCTGGAGAGTTCCAAGGAGGAACTCGAGGCAGCCAACGAAGAGCTGACCACCATCAACCAGGAACTCCAGGTGCGCAATGCGGAACTCGACAGAGCCCGCGAGTTCGCGGAGGCTACCATTGACACGGTTCGCGGCCCGCTCGCGGTCCTCGGGCCGGACCTTCGGGTGCTCAGGGTAAACCCGGCGTTCTACCGGGTATTCGGATTGGAGCCGGATGCGGTCAAGGATCGCTACCTTTACGAACTGGGCAACGGGCAATTCAATGTTCCCAGGCTACGGGCGATGCTTGAGGAAGCCCTCCCCCAGAACCGGGTGATAGAGGATTACGAGCTGGAATACGAGGCGCCCTCCGCGGGCCGGCGCGTTCTGCTCCTGAATGCGCGCCGGTTCGAACGCGAGGACCGCATACTGCTGGCGATTGAGGACGTAACCGAGAAGAAACGCATTGAGGAAGAGCTGCGGTATGTGCAGAAGATGGAAGCGATCGGTTATCTCGCGTCCGGGATAGCTCACGACTTCAACAATTTGCTTACGGGGGTTATAGGAAGCGCCAGCCTTGTGCTGGAGTCTCTCGCCGATGACGATTTTCACAGGCCCACTCTCGAAGGCATAATCAGCGCCGGGGAACGCGCCGCTCAATTGACGCAGCAGCTCCTGGCCTATGCGGGAAAGGGCCGGTTCTATTTGGAACGGCTAGATCTGTCCGAGGAAGTCGTGAAGGCGTGCAGGCTGATTCACGTCTCGATTCCCCACAATGTGCAGCTCCGGCTATATCTCGACAGCCATCTCCCTCTGCTGTTAGCCGATCGCAGCCAGTTGCAGCAGGTTGTGACGAATTTGATCATCAACGCCGTTGAAGCGACTGGCAGCGGCGGGGGCATCGTCGAGGTAAGGACCGGCAGGCAGGCCGTGACCGGAGAAAGGCTGCCGGACCTGACTCCCGGGCAGAAAGTGGTTCCCGGCGAGTTCGTGTTTCTGGAAGTGGTGGACAACGGCCCGGGAATGGACGAAGAGACAAAACGGAAAATCTTCGACCCGTTCTTCACGACGAAGTTCACCGGCAGAGGACTCGGGCTGGCGGCTGTTCTGGGCATTGTGCGGCAGCACAGGGGAATCGTGCAGGTACGCAGCGCTCCCGGCCGGGGGACCTCTTTCCGAGTCCTGTTTTGCGTTGACGAAACCGTACATGCATCGCTTCCCGAGGACCTGAGCCGAGAGGACTTGCAGGGCGCCGGGACGGTCCTGGTGGTTGACGACGAGGAACTGATCAGAAACTTCAGCAAAGCAGCGCTCGAACAGTACGGCTACCGCGTGCTGCTGGCGAAGGATGGCCAGGAAGCGCTCGAGCTCATGCGGCAAGAGTCCGAAAACATCCGTGTCGTGCTGTTCGATGCCGAGATTCCGGACACCGATGAATTGGAAACTCTGGCCGGTATTCGGAGAATCATGCCTGATATTCCGCTGATCATTTGCAGCGGGCTCGGTGAAGTGCCGCACGAGCGGTACGCCGGGCAGGCGGTGGAGTTCCTGACCAAGCCGTTCACCGTCAGGCAGCTTGCGCGGAAGGTGAAGGAAACCATCAAGCCCGAGCCGCCGGCCGGCCCGGCTCAAAGCTGAAGATTGCGGCGGTTTCCACGCGTCCGTTCGGCGACTAGCGAAGGCCGGCGAGCTTTTCGAGCCAGGCGTCCATTCCTTCTCCGGTCTTGGCGGATACGCGGAGGATGGGAAGTCCGGGCCGCACGGCCTGAATGTTGCGCGTGGCGGCGTCCCAGTCGAACTCGACCGCCGCGGCGAGATCCGCTTTGGTGATGACGGCGAGGTCCGCGCCGTGGAAAATAGTCGGGTACTTGAGCGGCTTGTCCTCGCCTTCGGTCACCGACATGAGCACCACCCGCATGTCCTCGCCAAGATCGTAAGAGGCCGGGCACACCAGGTTGCCCACGTTTTCGATGAACAGCAGCTCGAAGTCGGCGAGCTTCCAGCCGTCGAGCGCCTTGCGGACCATCTCGGCATCGAGGTGGCACACCGTTCCGGTGATGATCTGCTTCACGGGCGCCTTGCTGCGGGCGAGGCGGGCGGCGTCGTTCTCAGTCGCGAGATCGCCGACCAGCGCGGCCACGCGGAAGCGCGGCTGAAGCAGGGTGAGCGTGCGTTCGAGCAGGGCAGTCTTGCCGGAGCCGGGGCTGGAAACGAGGCTTACCACGCCGACGCCGGCCTCGCGGAATTCCCGCCGCAACTCGCGCGCAAGCAAATCGTTCCGCTTCAGGACGTTCTGCCGCACCTCGATGATCCGCGGTTCACGTCTCATCCTTTACCTCCAATGCCGTAATCTGAAGCTCGGCGCCCTGTACAACCTCCGGCGCCGGCGTGTCGCACTCCGGACAGCAAAGCCACTGGAACGACCGGGGCGACCGCTTCTCGCGGCACCGGGGGCAAAACACGACTACAGGGACCTCCTCCACAACCAGCCGCGAACCCTCAAGCGAAGTGCCGCAGACTGCCATTTCGTAAGCGGAAATCAGAGCGTCCTTCACCACGCCGGAGAGCGGGCCCAGCTTGAGGTAAACCGCGCTCACCTCGACACCCCGTTGCTTCGCCTCCTCTTCAGCGATTTCGACAATGTTCATGGCGATGGACAGCTCGTGCATTCGCGCTCCAGCGCTTGACGCGGGGTGTAAATCCGGAGGATTACTGGAAAAACCTTGCCGCGCCTCAACGATTTGAGGAACTAAATACCATCGTAACCGAGACCGGCACGCGGCAGGGACACCGCGCCCGGTTTGGCGCGTAACCTGCACGCGGAACGGCAGGAGGCATTCAAAGTGCGGCAAACAACCATGCGTGCGGCGGCGATCGACCGCTTCGGGGGCCCCGAGGTGCTGCGAATCCATTCGGTGCCGGTCCCGGAGCCGGCAGAGGGAGAGGTGCTGATCGCTCTCGACACCGCGGGAGTCGGCAGTTGGGATGCGGCGATGCGCGCCGGGTGGTCTCCCACCGGCCACACGGAGTTCCCGCTCGTGCTGGGCAGCGACGGCGCCGGAACGGTGGCCGCGGTTGGGCCGGGCGTCGAGCGCCTGCGCGAGGGAGATCAGGTGTACGCGTACGGCTTCGCGAATCCCAAAGGCGGCTTCTATGCGGAGTACGTGGTGGTGAAGGAGGAACAGGCGGCGCCCATTCCGAAAAACCTCGATTTGCTGCGCGCCGGCGCAATCCCGACCACCGGCCTCACGGCTTTGCAGGGCCTCGACGACGCGCTGCGGATTCAGCCGGGAGAAACGGTCCTCATTCACGGCGCCGGGGGCGGCGTGGGCAGCCTTGCCGTTCAGTTCGCCAAACTGCGCGGCGCGAGAGTGATTGCGACGGCTACGGGGGAAGACGGAGTCGAGTTCGTGCGCCGCCTGGGAGCGGATGAAGCACTCGACGGGCGGCGCGAGGATCTGGCCGCGGAGATTCGCCGCGTTGCGCCCGGCGGCGTGTCCAATCTGCTTGCGCTGGCGGGCGGCGCAGGCTTGGAACGTTGTCTCGACGCCATGAGAGACGGCGGCCGTCTGGCATATCCGAACGGAGTGGAACCCGAGCCGAAACCGAGACAAGGACTGCGTGTCACGACTTACAACGGGGAGCCCGGCGTGGAGCAGTTCTCCCGCCTCACCCGGGCGGTGGAGGAAGCCGGGTTGCAGGTTCCGATCGCGGCGGAGTACCCGCTCGGCGATGCGGCAAAGGCGCACGAACGCCTGGCCGCGGGACATGTACTCGGGAAGATCGTGCTTCGGACTCGGGCCTGAGCCGCGCCGGGTTTGGCGACGGGCTTGCACCGGATACCTTCCGGAGGGGATAAAGATGCCAACCCTGATTGCAAGAAACTGGTGGTCGATGTTGATTCGAGGCATCGCCGCGATCGTGTTTGGGATCCTGGCGCTTAGCTGGCCGGGAAAAACCTTCGGGGCGCTGGTGCTGCTGTTCGGCGCGTTTGCGCTGGTGCATGGGATTGCCTCTATCGCCGGCGCGGCGAAAAGATCCAGGGAGCACGAGCCTTGGGGAGGTCTTCTGGTGGAAGGCATCGTGAGCGTGGCGGCGGGCATTATTGCATTCTTCTGGCCCGCCATAACGGGGCTGGCGCTGGTGATGCTCATCTCGGCGTGGGCCCTGATTACCGGGATAACCGAAATCACGGCTGCGATCCGGCTCAGAAGATACATCCGGGGAGAATGGCGGCTGGTGGCCAGCGGCGTGATCTCCGTGTTGCTGGCAGCGTTTCTGTTCGCTGCTCCGGTGGCCGGTGCGGTGGCGATCGCAATGGCGGTCGGTATTTACGCGATCATCTTCGGAGCCCTGGAGATTGCGCTCGCGTTCCGGCTGCGCAACTGGTCGGGATTATTGCCCGAGGCGGAAAGGCTGAGGCCCGCCGCTTAATTCCGGAATGGCGGCCTTCGTTTTCGATCTCGACGGCACGCTCGTCGACAGCGTGTACCAGCACGTGCTGGCGTGGCGCGAAGCGCTCGAGAAGGTGGGCTTGTCGCTCTCGGTCTGGCGCATACACCGCCGAATCGGCATGAGCGGCGGACTGCTGGCGCAGGCACTGGGACGGGAGATCGGCCACCGGGTCACCGGAGAGCAGGCAAAGCGCCTCGGAGAGCTGCACAGCGCCGCGTTCGTCCGCTACCGCGACGAGGTCAAGCCCCTGCCCGGAGCCCGCGAGCTGCTGCGCCGGCTGAGCGAGTCGCGGGTGCCCTACGCGGTGGCGACCAGCAGCAGGCTCGAAACCGCGCGGCGTTCGCTGGAAATGCTGGAGATCGGCCCTGAAGTCCCGATCGTCACCCGCGACGAAGTGCGCTATGCCAAGCCGGATCCCGACCTGTTCATCGCGGCGGCGCGGCGGCTCGCCGTTCCGCTACAGGACACGCTTGTTGTCGGCGACAGCGTTTGGGACCTGCTGGCCGCCCGCCGCGCGGGAAGCCTCGGCATCGGGGTGCTTTCCGGAGGCTACGGCGAAGAGGAGCTGACCCGCGCGGGAGCGTTTCGCGTTTATCAGGATCCGGCGGATCTGCTGTCCCATTTGGATGAAGTGGGAGTCCGCGCCCTGGATTGATTGCGAAACCCGACAAAGCGGACTACGCTGTCGGAATGGAAATGCAGCAGATCGCGCAGTTCTTCAAAGGGGACCAGTTTGCCAAAGAGAACGGGATGAGAGTGGTCGAAGTGCGTCCAGGCTTCGCCCAGGCGGAAATGAAGGTCGAACCGCGCCATCTGAACGCGGTGGGGATCGTTCAGGGCGGCGCAGTGTTCACCCTCGCCGACCTGGCTTTCGCCGCGGCGTCGAATTCGCACGGCGTGCTGGCGGTCGCTTGCCAGGCGGATCTCACTTACTTCAAGGCGGTTGCTTCGGGCACGCTGACGGCCGTGGCGGAGGAGATCTCCCGCACTCGCAAGCTTTCCACCTGCCTGATCCGCGTCACCAACGAAGAAGGAGAGCTGGTGGCGCTGTTCAAGGGCGTCGCCTACATCAAGGGCACGCCTCTTGGCGTTGCGTGATAAACAAAGCTACAATCGCGCTGTTTACCACCCCACCGGCTTGCCTTTGTTCTGCTCGTCGAGCCACTTCTGGAGCGGCGCGAAGTAATCGCGGATGGCGGTTGCATCCATCTGGCGCTGCCCGGTGAGGGCCTGGAGCGCGTCCGGCCAGGGGCGGCTTATCCCCATCTCCAGCATGTCGCGCAGGCGCTTGCCGGCCGCCTCATTCCCGTAAATCGAACAGCGGTGCAGCGGGCCCGTGCAGCCGGCCTCTCGCGCCAGCGCGCGGTGGAACTGGAACTGCAAAATGTGCGCCAGGAAGTAGCGCGTATAGGGAACGTTCGCCGGGACGTGATACTTGGCGCCGGGGTCGAAGTCCTGCTCGCTGCGCGCAACCGGCGCGTCGACTCCCTGGTATTTCCGCCGCAGTTCCCACCACGCCTGGTTGTAGCGCTCCGGCGGGATAGCGCCCGAGAACACTTCCCACCGCCATTGGTCGATCAGCAGCCCGAACGGCAGGAACGCAACCTTATCGAGGGCGCGCCGGAGCAGCAGGCCGATATCCTTCGAGGGGTCCGGAGCTTTGTCGAGCAGGCCCAGCTTCACCAGGTACTCCGGCGTGACCGAGAGCGCGATGGTGTCGCCGATGGCCTCGTGAAAGCCGTCGTTCGCGCTGTCGCGGAACAGGAACGGCTGCTTGTTGTAGGCGCGCTGGTAGAAATTGTGTCCGAGTTCGTGGTGGATGGTGACGAAATCCTCTTCCGTAATGTCGATGCACATCTTTAGGCGCAGATCGTCCTCGCTGTCGACGTTCCACGCGCTGGCATGGCACACGACTTCGCGGTCCCGCGGTTTGACGAACATCGAGCGTTCCCAGAAGGTTTGCGGAAGAGGAGCAAAGCCGAGCGAGGTGAAAAAGCCCTCGCCGTACTTTACCATCTGTTTCCAGTCGAAATTCCGCTTTCTCAGAATTTCGGTGAGGTCGTAGCCGGGGTCGGCTTCCTTGGGCGCCACCAACGGATAGATGTTTTCCCAGGACTGCGCCCAGGGATTTCCCAGCAGGTGCGCCGGGATCGGACCGGAGGCGGGCACGATGTCGCCGTACTTCTCCCGCAGCTTGTGCCGCACATAAGCGTGCAGCGAAACGTAGAGCGGCTTGACCTGCTCCCAGAGGCGTTCCACCTCTTTCGCGAACACATCGGGAGGCATGTCGTACTTCGACCGCCACATGGCGCCGGTGTCGGCGAATCCCAGCTCCCGCGCCCCCTTGTTGGCAAGCTGCACGTAGCGCGTAAAGTCGCTCCGCATAGGCGGAGAGATGGTGCGCCACCCCCTCCAGACGTCCAGCAGTTCAGCCGGGTCCCGGCTCTCGGCCATGATCTTCGTGATGGCCTCGATATCGAGGCACTTCGATTGATCGCCGCCGGGACAGTACTTGCCCTTCCCGTACATGCCCTGCATCCGGGTGACGATCTCAGCCAGCTCGCGGCTTTCCTTCGGGTCGGCCGGCGCCGCCAGGGTGAGGGACAGCTTGAGCAGTTTCATCTTGCGCGCCAGTTCCGGCGGCAGGGTGAGCTTGTCGAAGCGCGCGGCTTCCTTGGCGAACGCCGCGGCGGCGTTCATCAGCCGCTCGCTATGCAGCGCGGAAAGGGCTTCGCTGTCTTCGTTGATGTAGGTGGAGTATACCCAGTCGGCCCGCGCGGAAATCGTGGAAAGGTCGAGCAGCGTGCTCTCGACTTTTTCCATGAACTCCCGCGCTTCCTGGACGGTGGGCGCTTTTGCCGGCTGGGCTGCCAGAAGGGCGCCGGCGGCCAGAGCGAGTACCAGGATCCTCATATGCCTTCAGATTAGCCCAGGCACGGGCTGGGCACGAAGGCCCCGGGGCGCTCCGGGCAAGCCGGTTTACTTCCCTTTTTTCTCCACGATGTTCATCGCGAAATAATTGACGACTTTGGCCTCGTCGCGCGCGATTTCATAATAGGCGTTGCGCAGCAACTGGTCCTTGCGTCCCAGCAGGGCCTCGCGGATCGTCTGCTGAACGCGCGGGTCGTTGAGATCGCGCTGCCCGGCCGGCTCCTTGGAATAGACCTTGAGGATGCGGTAGGCTCCCGGCGTGGGGATGATGGGCGAAATCTGGCCCGGCTGCAAGGAATTGATGAGCTGCCGCACCTGAGGGCTCGACTGGTCGAAGGCGGAGAGCGGCAGGAAACCAAGATCGCCGCCGTTCGCCGTGGTCTCAGGGTCTTCGGAGTAGTTCTCCGCCAGCATCGCGAAGTCCTCGCCCTGCCGCAGCCGCGCCTCGATCATCTGGATCTTCTTCCTGGCCTCCTGGTCGTTCTGGGCCTTGTCGTTTTTCAGGTTGCGCGCGCCGCTGTCGGGCGTAGAGGTCACCAGGATCTGCGCAAGGTGAATGGTGGGCTCGGGGCGGTTGAAGCTGGCCTTGTTGGCGTTGTAGAAATCGGTGATTTCCTTGTCCGTAATGGCGATTTTAGAAGTGATCTCGCGGTTGATGAGTTTCTGCACGCTCAAGTCGCGCCGGAGCTGCTCCTTGAGGTCGGCCACGGTCATCTTGCGCTTCTCGAGCTGCTTCTGGAACTCTTCCTGGGTGTAGGGAGCTTTCAGCTCGTTGAACTTGGCGTCCACCTCGGAATCGGTGGCCATGAGCCCGAGCTTCTCGGCGCGCTGAAGCATAATCTCGTTTTCAATCAGCGTGCGCAGAATCTCGAGCTTCTGGATCATCATCAGATCGTCGCTTGCCCGTTCGGCGGTGGAGGCAAACTGCGCTTCGTAGCGGTCGATCTGGTCGTAGGTGATCGGCCGGCCGTTTACGGTTGCGGCCACATTGGCCGGGGGCGCCTTCTTACAACCCGCCAGCAAAAGCACAACGGGTAAGAGATACAGGACCTTAGCAAGTCGCATATGCAAAAACCATTCTAGCCAAGAGGCTCGCGGGCGGGGCGCGCGAAACGCGTGCGCCATCCGGCGCCGGGCGGCTCAAACAAGGGCCGCTTGCAGCTTCTCCAAATCCTCGGCTTCACCGAATCGAAGACCCTTCAGAGCCGGGTCGATACCTCGCAGCAATCCGCTCAGGACTCCGCCGGGGCCGATTTCCAGAAAGGTCCCGCAGCCATTGGCGGCCAGCAGCCGGATGGTTTCGGTCCAGCGGACGGGGCTGGTGACCTGGTCGATCAATCCCCGGCGAGCCTCCGCCCCGGTGCGGATCACCTCGGCGCGCACGTTGTTCACCAGGGGGCAGCAGAGATCGGAAAACTCGGTCTGCTCGAGGTCCACCGCCAGCCGCTGCTGGGCGGGGAGCATGAGCGGGCAATGGAAGGGGGCGCTCACGGGGAGCAACACCGCGCGGCGCGCGCCCGCGGCCTTGGCCAGCTCGACGGCGCGCTGGACGGCGGCGGCATGCCCGGCGATCACCACCTGGTCGGGCGAGTTGAGATTGGCGGCCGTAACTACTTGCCCCTGAGCGGCTTGGGCAAGTATGTCATCCAGTTTTCCCTCCGGCAGCCGCAGCAGCGCCGCCATCGCGCCCTCACCCGGCGGCACCGCCTCCTGCATGTACCGGCCGCGCTTGCGCACCAGTTGCACGGCGTCTGCAAATTTCAGGCTGCCGGCGGCGACCAGCGCGGAGTACTCGCCCAGGCTGTGCCCGGCGACGTAGTCGGGTTGATAGCCCTTTTCGCGTAGAACCGTGAAGGCCGCCACGGAAACCGTCAGAATGGCAGGCTGAGTGTTTTCCGTCAGTTTCAGGGCCTCTTCCGGCCCCTCGAAGCACAGGCTGGAAAGCGAAAAGCCAAGCGCCCGGTCGGCCTCCTCGAAGATGGCTCTGGCGGAAGGGAATGCCTCGGCCAGGCTCCTGCCCATCCCGGCGAATTGGGAGCCTTGACCGGGAAATAGGAAAGCGGTTTTCATAGGAACATTCATTGTACGATGAAGAGTAACTTTGAAATGGAGAAGCACGCCCTGATAATCAGCTCGTTGATTTCGGGCGGGCAGGAGTGGTCCCGTGCGCCTTTCTGAGATCTGCGTTCAGCGCCCTGTTTTCGCGTCCATGATGATCCTCTTCCTCACGGTGATGGGGATCTTCAGTTTCCTTGATCTGGGTGTGGACCTGTTCCCGCGCACCGATCCAGCGGTCGTGTTCGTCCGGGTCCAACTGCCCGGCGCAAGCCCCGAGGAGATGACTTCGCAGGTGGTGATGCCGCTCGAGGAAGCCATCGCCTCGGTCAGCGGCATTGAGGAACTGCGCGCCAACGTCAGCGAGGGCAGCGCGAACATCATCGTCCAGTTCGTGCTGGAGCGCGATATCGGCGAGGCGACCGAAGACGTGCGGGAAAAGGTTTCGGGCGCAGTGCGGCGCCTTCCGCCGAACATCCTGCCGCCGGTGGTTCAGAAAGCGGACCCCGACAGCGACCCGATCATAACCATCGCGGTGAGCGGCGACCGTCCGGTGCGCGAGCTGACCGAGATCGCGGATAAGCAGATCCGGCGCGCCATGGAGACGGTGGACGGAGTGGCCGCCGTGGATATCACCGGAGGGCGCCAGCGGCAGATCAACATCTTCCTGGATATCAACAAGCTGAGCGGCTACAACTTGACCGCGCAGGACGTCCAGAATGCGTTGCGGGCCGAGAACGTGGAAGCGCCTGGCGGGCGCATCGTGCGCGGCCCCACGGAGATCGGCGTCCGCACGATGGGCCGCGTCGAGAGCATCGAGGAATTCAACAACATCATCATCAAGAACGTCAACGGCGCGCCGATCCGCATTCGCGACGTCGGCTACGCCGAGGACGGGATGACCGAACAGCGCAGCTTCGCTTACTTCAACAAGACCCCGGCGGTCATCCTCCAGGTGCGGCGCCAGACCGGAACGAACACGGTCCGCGTGGTGGAAGCGATTCAAGAGCGGCTGAAGACGCTCCAGGACGAACTCCCGGCCGGCGTGAAGCTCGATGTAGTGAGAGAGCAGGCCATGTTCATCAAGGCCGCGGTCAAGGCGCTCGAAGAGCACCTGATTCTGGGCAGCCTGTTCGCCTCCCTCATCGTCTGGCTGTTTATTCGCGATTTGCGGACGGTGCTGATCAGCTCCATCGCCATACCCACCTCCATCGTGACGACCTTCACGCTCATGCGCGCCATGGACTTCACCTTGAACTCCATGACGCTTCTTGGGTTGACGCTGGCGGTGGGTATAGTCATCGACGACGCCATCATTGTGCTCGAAAACATCTACCGCTTCATCGACGAGAAGGGTGTGCCTCCGATGCAAGCGGCCGTGCAGGCCACAAAGGAGATCGCCCTGGCGGTGATGGCGACCACGCTTTCGCTGGTCATCATTTTCGTGCCGATCGCGTTCATGACCGGTTACGCCAAGCGCTTCCTGAACCAGTTCGGGTGGACGATGGCGTTCTCGATCATGGTTTCCATGCTGGTGGCGTTCACGCTGACGCCCACGCTAAGCGCCCGCATTCTGAAAAGGCGGACCGGAGGGTCTGAGAAGCACCACGGCGTGCAGAGGGGCGGTTTCTTCGACCGGACCTACACGGGCGTGCTCAACTGGTCTCTGAACCACCGCTGGGTGATCGTCGGCATCACCATCGTGACTTTCCTTTCGACCTTCGTCCTCTACCGCTACATCGGGCGCGACTGGATGCCGCAGGAAGACCAGAATGAACTCAACGCGGGACTCGAGCTGCCCGAAGGCACTTCGATAGAGGAAACCGAACGCGTAACGATGGAGATTGCCAAGAAGATCATGGAGATCGACGGCGTCGTTGCCGTGATCCCCACGACACAAGGCTACTCGGGACGCGTCAACAGCGCCAACATCGGGATTCTCCTCAAACCGGAGAGCGAGCGCGCTCCGATTCTGGAGATGGGCGCACGGGTGCGCGCGGTGATGCGCCCCTACGCCTACGCCCGCCCGCGTGTTTCGTTCCCCAACACTCTGGGAGGGCGCGAAACGTTTTCTCCGATCCGGGCGATGCTGCTTGGACCCGAGCTTGAGCCGCTCGTCGAGATTGCTAAGCAGGCCCACGTGAGAATGATGGAGGTTCCCTCGGTCAGCGATTTCCGGGTAAACCTGAACCTCAACGATCCCGAGTTGCAGGTCCACATCGACCGGACGAAAGCCTCCGACCTTGGCGTACGCGTATCCGATATCTCGAACGCGGTGCGGCTGCTGATGTCCGGCGACGATGAAATCTCCACCTACAAGGAAGGCTCCGAACAGTACCAGGTAACCATGAGGCTGATGCCGGGGCAGCGCGACGACCCGGAGGTGCTCAGCCGCATTCTGGTGCCCTCGGCGAAGCTCGGACTCATCCGGCTCGATTCCGTCGCCGAACTGAAGCGCGGGCTCGGCCCCAGCCGTATCGAGCGCTTCAACCGGCAATTCGCCATCGGCATGTTCGGCAACGTAGCCCCGGGATACTCCCTGCACCAGGCGGCCGAGGCGACAGCCGCCGTGATCAATGACATCGGGCTGCCAGCCGGCTGCGATCTATATTTCTCGGGCCAGGTGAAGATCCTGGAGGAGACAACAATCAATATGCTGCTTGCCTTCGCGCTGGCCTCGATCTTCATGTACATGGTGCTGGCGGCCCAGTTCGAAAGCCTGATTCACCCGTTCATCATCCTCCTCACGCTGCCGCTGTCGATTCCCTTCGCGCTGATCTCGCTCCTCGGCACCGGGCGTAGCCTGAACCTGTTCAGCGCACTGGGGATTCTGCTGCTGCTGGGCATCGTGAAAAAGAACGGCATTCTTCAGATCGACTACATGAACCGGCTGCGGGATCAAGGCGTGCCGCTGCGCGAGGCCATTATCGAGGCTAACCGCGTGCGGCTAAGGCCCATCCTCATGACGACGTTCTCCATCGTCGCGGGCCTTATCCCCACTGCCATGGGTGTGGGAGCCGGAGCGTCCCAGCGCTCGGCCATCGCCGTAACCATCATTGGTGGACAGACGCTCTGCCTGCTGCTGACCTTGCTCGTAGTGCCGGTGGGCTACTCGCTGGTGGAAGACGTCAAAGCCAGACTGGCAGCGCGGCGCGCAGCCGTGGCCGCTCCCGCTCCGGCAGCGGGCGACTAAACAGCGCACAATCCGAGATCACGCTTATAGGGACGTCGGGGTGGCTGCACCCGCTCCGGCAGCAGGTGGCCCAAAAAAACGCGCGATCCAAGATCTCGCCTGTCGGATCTCGCGGCAGCTGAACCCGCTCTGGCAGTGAGCGACAAAAAAGCCGCCGGCAGCACATCAGCAAAAAAGTTGACAACCAATCGGGCAGTCGTTGCGTCAATTCCAGTGACAAGGGGAGAACACGATGAGTGAAGCCCAAAAAGCTAGAGCACAGAAAGAATTCAAGGGCTGGGCATACTGCCCCATTTGCACACGCACTGTGGAAGCTCAGGTTGTGGCTTCCGGACGCAGAATGGTCGTCAAGCCGGGGCAGAAATGCCCGCGCTGCTCTTCTTCGCTGGAGGCGGCGGCCGTCGTCCGGTACGACGTTGCGGCTTGAGGATTGCGTCCATGCGGGGCAGCACCTTGCATTGCCGATACGACTTATGCTGTAGTGGAAGCTGAGGTTGATTCCATGCGGAGGAAAAGGATCGAGCCTTCCGAACCGGTGGTTCCAAGCGAGATCCTGGACAAAGCCAGGCGCGCCGCCCATCCGGACAAATTGCCGCGGGCGGCTAAGTGTGAAGTTTGCGGGGCCGAGTGTCCGCCGCATGCGTCCGAACGGCTTTGCTGGGTCTGCCGCCGCCTGAAGATCAGCGCGTGGCACGAAGTAGAACAGCAAATGTCCGCTCAGGAGTGAAATACCGGCAGTTGCCGGGTTCCCTCCCCTGCTGATTCGTATACATACGCCGCTGCGGCGACATCTTCCACTCCCAAACCAACCGATTTGAATAGTGTGATGGAGCGCGTGGAGGGCCGGCCAGAGAGGTCCTTCAGTTCCTTCACGCGCTGCCAGTCCGCCTGATCGAGGGCCAGCAACAAGTCCCCCGCCTCCATCTGCGCCTGCTCGATGGAATCCACGGCGATAAGGTCCGCCCGCCTGACAAGTTCGGGCGGCGTCTCGCGGCGATTGGCCTGATTGGATCCGATCGCGTTGATGTGAGTACCCGGATCAATCCAGTGGTCCTCGAACACCGGGTTTCGCGAGTTGGTCGCGGTCACCACAATGCCAGCGCCCCGCACGGCCTCTTCCGCCGAAGCTGCAGGCCGGACCGGCGCGCCGAGTTCGCGAGCGCACTCCTCCGCGAACCGCTCCCTGTTTTCCTGCTTCCGGCTCCAGACCCTCACGTCGCGCACCGGCCGGACACTCAGGACCGCCTCGACCTGCGTCCGCGCCTGAAATCCGCTTCCGATTACCGCCAGAGTATCCGCGTCCGCGCGCGCCAGCAGATCGGTGGCGTAACCGGTAGCCGCGCCGGTGCGAATCTGGCCCAGGTAGTTCGCTTCGAAGAGCGCCAGCGGCGCGGCATCTTCAGCCGAATACAGCAGGAACAGAAAGTGGGCGCCGTAGCGCAGGTTGGTCGAGTATACCTTGATGCCGAAGTAGCGGCCGAATGCGCCCGCCATCGAGTGCAGGACGGAACCCGTCGGCAGCACCAGGCGCCGCCGGGGTTGATTCTGCGCACTCCCGGAGGCCAAGTCGCGGAAAACCCGCCGCATCTGCGCAATGGCGACCGGCATGGGCAGCAGCCGGCGTACGTCGGCTTCCGTGAAGAAAAGCATGTCTTTTCAGCCGCTCCGCACAATCACGAAACGGCCGGATTCACCACTTGCGGCTCGACCTCCAGATCGGCAAAGGCCGCCTGGGCCCTCTCGGGATCGAACTTACCCTCGCGCGCCAGCCGCGACAGCGCCGCGGCGGCGATGGAGGAGGCATTCACTTCGAAGAACTCGCGGAGGTGCTCCCGGTTGTCGCTGCGGCCGAAGCCGTCGGTGCCGAGTGATACCAGGCGGCCGGCCAGCCAGGGCGCGACCTGGTCGGCAACCGCCTTCATGTAATCGGTGGCGGCGATGATCGGCCCCTCGGCGTCCTCGAGTACCTGGAGCAGGTAGGGCCGGCGCTCCGGCTCGGCCGGATGCAGCCGATTCCAGCGCTCGACTTCGAGCGCCTCGCGGCGCAGTTCGGTGTAGCTTGTCACGCTCCACACGTCGGCCGGCACGCCGTAGCGTTCCGCCAGGATCTGCTGCGCCTTCAAGGCTTCATTGAGGATCGGGCCGCTGCCGAACAACTGCACAACGGCTTTGCCCTTCTCGGCCCGCCGGTAGCGGTAAATCCCTTTCAGGATGCCTTCGCGCACTCCTTCGGGCATCGGCGGCTGAGCGTAGTTCTCGTTGTACACCGTCAGGTAGTAGAAAAGATCCTCGTTCTCCTGGTACATGCGCCGGATCCCGTCCTGCACGATGACGGTGATCTCATAGGCATAGGCGGGATCGTAGGCCGCGCACGTCGGCAGCACGCTCATGAGCAGGTGGCTGTGTCCGTCCTGGTGCTGCAAGCCTTCGCCGGCCAGCGTGGTCCGGCCCGCGGTAGCGCCCACCAGGAATCCCTTCCCGCGCGCATCGGCAAACGCCCACATGAGGTCGCCCACGCGCTGGAAGCCGAACATCGAGTAGTAGATGTAGAAAGGCACGAGCGGGAGGTTGTAGTTGGCGTAGGAAGTGCCCGCGGCGGTAAACGAAGCCATCGCGCCCGCTTCGGTAATGCCCTCTTCGAGGATCTGGCCGCTCTTGGATTCCTTGTAGTAAAGGAACATCTCCTGGTCCACCGGACGGTAGAGCTGCCCCTGGCTCGCGTAAATGCCAATCTGGCGGAACAGGGACTCCATGCCGAAGGTGCGCGCCTCGTCCGGGATGATCGGGATGACGTAACGGCCCAGTTCCGGATGGCGGAGCAGCAGCGTGAGGACGCGGACAAACGCCATCGTTGTGGACACTTCACGCCCCTGCGACCCGGTGAGGGTGTCGGCGAAATACTCGAGCGGCGGCGCGGGCAGGGGGGTGTACACCGGATTCCGCGACGGCAGATAGCCGCCCAGCTCTTTCCGCCTCTGGTGCAGATACCGAATTTCGGGAGAGTCTTCCGGAGGCCGGTAGAAAGAGACCGTGTGGATGCGTTCCTCCGTGATCGGGATTTCAAAGCGGCGGCAGAAGTACTCCATCTCCTGCTCGTTGAGCTTCTTCTGCTGGTGGGTGATGTTGCGGCCCTCGCCCGCTTCGCCCAGCCCGTAGCCCTTGATCGTTTTGGCAAGGATCACGGTGGGCCCGCCTTTATGCTCGACCGCCCGCTTGTAGGCGTTGTAGACTTTCTGCGGATCGTGGCCGCCCCGACGCAGCCTGGTGAGCTGTTCGTCGGTCTTATCCGCAACGAGTTCCAGAAGCTCGGGATACTTTCCAAAAAACTCCTTGCGAATGTACGCGCCGTCCCGCGCGGCCAAAGTCTGATAGTCTCCGTCGAGGCACTCGTTCATGCGCTTGACCAGCAGCCCCGTGCGGTCGCGCGCCAGCAACTCATCCCAATCGCTGCCCCAGATCACTTTGATGACGTTCCAGCCGCAGCCCGCGAACAGTGCTTCGAGTTCCTGGATCACTTTCCCGTTGCCGCGCACCGGGCCATCGAGCCGCTGGAGATTGCAGTTGACGACGAAAATCAGGTTGTCCAGCTTCTCGTTGGCGGCGATGCGGAGCGCGCCGGTGGTTTCGGGCTCGTCGGTCTCGCCGTCGCCCAGAAAAGCCCAGATTTTGCGCGGCGTCGGCTCGATCAGGCCGCGGTTCTCCAGATAGCGCATGAACCGGGCCTGGTAGATGGCGTTAATCGGCCCGAGCCCCATTGAGACCGTCGGGAACTGCCAGAAGTGCGGCATGAGCCACGGGTGGGGATAAGAGGACAGTCCGGGATGATCGCGCAGTTCGTGACGGAAGTTTTCGAGGTGTTTTTCGTTCAGCCTGCCTTCAAGGTAAGCGCGTGCATACACTCCGGGAGAAGAGTGCCCCTGGAAGTAAACTAAGTCGCCCGGCTGGTCGCCGTAGGAAGCGCGGAAGAAGTGGTTGAAGCCGACCTCAAGCAAGGTGGCCAGCGACGCGTACGAAGAAATGTGGCCGCCGATGCCCGAATCGTACTTGTTCGCACGCACGACCATAGCGAGCGCGTTCCAGCGGATCAAACTCTTCAGCCTGCGCTCGATCGCCCGGTCGCCGGGATACGGCACTTCCTCTTCCGGAGGGATCGTGTTTATGTAAGGGGTGTTTACGCTGTAGGCGGGAGCGGCCCCGGCCACTCGCGCCCGGTCCGCCAGGCGCTCGAGCAGATAGGAGGCGCGATCCGGACCGGCCTCATCGATCACTTCGTCCAGAGCTTCCAACCACTCGAGGGTCTCCTGGGGATCGAGGTCCTCTGAGCTAGGTAGTTTGTTCCTCAGCATAAGGGAATCTCCTCTCAGAATAACCCGTAGTCCGGGTGGGAGGCGCGGTGCGCGCCGTCATTACGCGATTTTCCGGCCGCAAAAGGCGCAAAATGGCGCCTCAGGGGGCTGCGCAAGCGAGCTCCCGCAGTGGCGGCAGAACCGGATTCCTGCCTCGTAGCCACCCGGGTTGGAAAAGCGCGCCCTTGCCCCTGAACGCTCTCGCGCGCGCGTGAGCATGACGGCCAGAACGATCAAGGCGACAAGGAAGACCAGTTCAGGAATTCCTAGTACGCGCATCATGCCTCAATGATACATCGCGGAACTTCAGTCCCGTTGTTTACGCTTCAGTGCGGATAATCAGGGGTTCACCCCCAGTTGCCAGTAAAGAAAAGCCAGCTCTTCGGTCAGATCCTCGATTCGCTTGCCGATGGGCATGCCCCGGCTGTGTCCCGCCTTCGTGTCGTACCGCAGCAGGATGGGGCGGTCCGACCCCGTCGACGCCTGAAGCAGCGCGGTCATCTTACGGGCGTGCAGCGGGGCGACCCGGGTATCGGCATCGCCGGTCACGAACAGCACGGCGGGGTACTTCGCGCCGCGCCGCACGCGGTGATAGGGCGAGTACGCATAGAGGTACTTGAACTGCGCGGGGTCACTCGCCGAGCCGTACTCCGGCACCCACCAGCGCGCAACCAGGAACTGGTCGTAGCGCAACATGTCGAGAAGCGGGTAGCCGCAAACCACCGCGCCGAAGAGTTCCGGCCGCTGCGTAATCGCCGCGCCCATGAGCAAGCCGCCGTTGCTGCGCCCGGAGATCGCCAACCGCTGGGGCTTGGTGTAGCCGTTCCGAATCAGCCACTCGGCCGCGGCAAAGAAATCGTCGAACACGTTCTGCTTCTTCTCCAGCATTCCGGCGCGGTGCCATTGCTGGCCGAACTCGCCTCCGCCGCGCAGGTTGGGCTGCGCGAACACGCCGCCGTTTTCGGCCCATAGCACCGCGGTGGGGGAGTAGGCGGGCGTGAGGCTGATGTCGAAACCGCCATAGCCGGTGAGAAACACGGGGTTGTTCCCGTCCAGCTTGAGCCCCTTGCGGTGAAGCAGGAACATGGGGATTCGCGTGCCGTCCTTAGAGGAGTACCAGACCTGCTTCAGTTCGAGCTTGCCGCGGTCGATGCGGACGTTGGGGCTCCACCAGACGTCCTGTTTGCCCGTGCCGGCGTCGTAGCGCAGGATCGTGACGGGCGTGTGGAACGAGTCGAACTCGAAGAATGCCTCGCGGCCGCTCCAGGTGCCGTTAACGGCGCTTACGCTGCCGATGCCCGGAAGCGGGAGATCCGGCAGGCGCTTGCCTTCCGGCGTGAAGACGGCCAGCGTGGAAGAGGCATTGCGCAGGTAGGAGACGAACAGGCGCCCGGCCGCCGCGGAGAACTCGTCGATGGCGTCGGGGCCCTCGGGAACAACGACGCGCCAGCGCTCGCGGGCGGGGTTGCGCAGATCGACGGCCAGGACGCGGCCGTTGGGCGCCTCCCAGTTCGTGGCGAGGTAGAGCATGTCGCCGCCGATGCGCCCGGTAAAGCGGCCCTGAAGACCCTTGACGATGGGCGCCGGCGGCGTGCCGCGCTTGAGGTCCTGCACCCAGATCTCCGAGCGGTCGCCCGCGCTGCCCTCGGACACCTGTATGAGCAGGTAGCGGCCGTTTTCGGAGACGCGCGCGCTGATGCCCTTCTCGGGACCGTATCCTTCGCCGAAAACGACGGTGTCCGCGGATGCCGACTTGCCGATGGCATGGAAGTAAACGCGCGGGCCGGCCTTCTCGAAGCGGCTGTAATAGAAGCCGCTGCGGCCTGGGAGGATCGAGATGCCGTAGCGGCCGCGCGGCAGCTCATCCGCAAGCTCCTTGCGCGTATCGACGTCGAGCAGCCTGACGGTGACCTCGTCTTCGCCGCCGCGGCGTATGCCGTAGGCCACCAGCTTGCCGTCATCGGAGATGTCGAGCAGGGTGACCGAAGCGGTGTGGTCCGGGCTGAGCGGGGCCGGATCGATGAGCACCTGGTCCCGGCCGTTCAGGCCCTCGCGCATGTAGATGACGGGCTGCTGCCGGCCGGCGAGGCGGCGGGCAAAGAAGTACCGGCCTCCCCGGACGTGCGGAGCGGCCGCCTCATCGATGTCCATCAGCTCCGAAAGGCGTTTGGCGATGCGGGCGCGTCCGGGCAGCTTTTCCAGAATTGGACGGGAGTATGCGTTCTGCGCGTCGATCCACCGGCGCGTCTCCGGGCTGTCCTGGTTCTCGAGCCAGCGGTAGGGGTCGACGATTTCGACGCCGTGAATGACTTCTCTGACGTTATCGGTCCTGGTGGGGGGAGGCTTCTGCGCAAGGGCGCACAAAGCCAACGCCGAAGCCAGCAGGAGTCTCCCCATAGATTCAGGCTAACAGCATTTCGGGCGGATATACCGGGCCCGGAAGCGCTCGTCGGAGAACCGCTGCCACTCCGCGCGCGAATGCGTGCGGCCGTGAGCGGCGAGGTGGCGGTTGTAGGCGTTTTCGTCTCCCAACTCGCGCAGCAGAGCCATCACCAGTTCGCCGAAACGTTTCAGATGCTTCATATGGCCTCCGTTTCCAGCTGCGAGGGAACGAACGGTGATTCGGTGAGCTTCACCTCGCGCGTGCCGCGCAGGATGCCGGTCCAGACGCGGATGGAATCGACCAGAATGGTCGTCACCAGGATTACGAAGATGCCGCACACGACGGCGTCGAGCCGCTCGTTGAAAATCAGGGTCTGGGTCTCGCCGATCTTTTCCGCCGCCACTTTGCCCGAATCGAGCAGGTTCTGCAACTCGGCTGCGCGCGCCAGGAACCCTATGCGCGGGATCGGCGAAAAGATCTTCTGCCAGGCGGCGCTGAACGTGACGGTGACGAGCCAGACGAGCGGGACGGCCGTGATCCAGACGTAGCGCAACCCGTGCATCTTGAGCAGTATAGTTGTGGCGACGCAGAGCGCCACAGCCGCGAGCAACTGGTTGGCGATCCCGAACAGCGGCCAGAGCGAGTTGATGCCTCCCAGCGGGTCTCGCACCCCTTGTATGAGGAAGTAGCCCCAGGCAAGCACGATGGCGGCGCTGGTCACGATGACGCCGGGCATCCAGCTTGTGCGGCCCCAGGGCTTGTAAAAGTGCCCGATGAAATCCTGGAGCATGAACCTGCCGACGCGCGTTCCGGCGTCGATGATGGTGAGGATGAACAGCGCCTCGAACATGATGGCGAAGTGATACCAGAAGGCGAGGATGGTGCGGCCGCCGCCGGTCTGGGCGAAGATGTGCGCCATGCCGAGGGCGAGCGAAGGGGCCCCGCCGGTGCGATGGAAGAGCGTCGCTTCGCCCACGTCGGCAGCCAGCTCGTCCATATCCTGCACGGTCACCGGGAATCCCCAGGAGGTGATCGTTTCGACAGCGGCCTGCGGAGTGTCGCCCACGATTCCCGCCGGCGAGTTCACCGCAAAGTAGACGCCGGGCTGAAGCGCGCAGGCGGCGATCATCGCCATGATGGCGACGAAGCTTTCCAGCAGCATCGAGCCGTAGCCGATGGGCCAGGCGTGCCACTCCTTGGCAATCATTTTCGGCGTGGTGCCGGAGGAAATCAGCGAGTGGAAGCCCGAGATGGCGCCGCAGGCGATAGTGATGAAACAGAACGGGAAGATTTTGCCGGCGAAGATGGGGCCGGTGCCGTCGGTGAACCGCGTGAACGCGGGCAGTTGCAGCTCCGGCCGCACGAACAGGATGCCCACGCCGAGCATCAGCACCACGCCGAGCTTGACGAAAGTGCTCAGGTAGTCGCGCGGGGCAAGCAGCAGCCAGACCGGCAGCGCGCTGGCGAAGAAACCGTAGATGATCACCGCAACAGCCAGCGCCATGCCCGACAACGTGAAAATGGGCGCCAGCGCCGGGGATTCGGCTACCATCTGCCCGCCGAAAATCGAGAGCACGACGAGCAGGAACCCGATCACCGAACACTCCAGCACTTTACCCGGCCGCCAGAAGCGGAGGTACAGGCCCATGAAGACGGCGATGGGCATGGTGGCGGCGATGGTGAACGTTCCCCACGGGCTGCCCTTCAGCGCGTTGACCACCACCAGCCCGATCACTGCCAGCAGAATCACCATGATGAGCAACACCGTCAGCATGGCCGTGAATCCGCCGACCTTGCCGATCTCTTCCCGCGCCATCTCACCGAGCGATTTGCCGTTGCGGCGCATCGAGGCGAACAGGATGACAAAGTCCTGCACCGCCCCGCCGATCACCGCGCCCACGATGATCCAGAGCGTGCCGGGCAGGTAGCCGAACTGCGCCGCCAGCACGGGACCCACCAGCGGCCCGGGTCCGGCGATGGCGGCAAAGTGGTGCCCAAAAAGAATCCATTTGTTGGTCGGTTCGAAATCGTGGCCGTTTCTCAGGACCTCGGCGGGAGTCGCGCGCTTGTTGTTGAGCGCCATGACGCGCGCCGCGATGAATTTCGCGTAGAAGCGGAAACCGATCAGGTAGGTACAGACCGCCGCGGTAACCAGCCAGGTGCTGTTGATCGGCTCGCCACGATTCAGTGCGATGCCAGCAAGACAGAACGCCGCCAGTACAGCCACGGCGGCCCAAATGAGGTGAGCAATAATTCGTTTCATTTTTGTAAAAAGGGGATTGTACCGCGGGAGCCCGCTTGGCGGAGTGAGCTTAACAGATGGATTGAGAAGGCGCGGCGCGGTCGGTCAAAATGAAACTATGACCGGATTCGGCCGAATGCTCATCATCGCTGGTGTGATCCTGATCGCGGCCGGACTGCTGTTCTCTCTCGGGGCGCGCCTGCCGTTTCGAATCGGACGGCTTCCCGGCGACATCGTCATCCGCGGAAAGAATTCCGTATTCTACTTCCCGCTGGCAACCAGTCTGCTGCTAAGCGTGGTTCTGTCGCTGATCCTGTGGCTGGTGAACCGCCGCTAATCGAGAATATCTATTTGAGAGGCCCGATGCGGGTCAAAGGCCAGTAAACAAACACGGCCTTGCCGTAGATGCATTCGCGCGGGACAAGACCCCACGTACGGCTGTCGTTGGAGGAGTTGCGCCGGTCGCCGAGGACGAAGTACTCGTTGGCTCTCACTCGTTGTTCGGGCATCGAAAAGTTGTCGCGGTACTCTGGCGGCACGTAGTCTTCCTTGAGCGGTTTGCCGTTCAGGATGACGGTGCCGCGATCGATCGCGACCGTGTCGCCCGGTATCCCGATCACCCGTTTGATGTACGACTTGGACTGATCGAAGGGGAACCAAAAAACGATCGTGTCTCCCCGCTTGATCTCGTCTATTCCCAGCCTGTAAATGAACTTATTGACAAAGATCCGTTCCTGATCCACCAGGGTGGGCATCATACTCGTGCCCTCGACTTTAACCGGCTGGTAAATGAAGATGATCACGATAAAGGCGATCACCACGGACAGCATCAGGTCTCGCGCCCAGCCCAAAGCTGCCCTGAGCACGGAAGACCGCCTGCGGAATGGAGGATCGGAATGGCCGGGAGCAGCACGCTCTTCAGTCATGGCCTCAAAATCGACGGCGAGGGTTCACCTCTCATTATACCTGGACGTATAAAACGCGATTCGGTTCCCGCTACTCTGGATATAATCGTTACTCGTCCTGATGCTCAAACACAAAACGGTACTTACGTTTGCGCTGGCCTTGCTGCTGGCCGGCTGCGCCGGCGTCCGGCCACCTTCGCCCGATTCACGGCCGACAGAAAATGTTTCGGTTACCTTCCTGGACGTGGGCCAGGCGGATGCCACTCTCATACGCACTCCTGAGGGCGAGACGGTCCTGATCGATACGGGCCAGAACGGCCGGACGGCGGCCCTGCTGCGCAAACTGGGTATCCGCCGCATCGACCTGCTGATTCTCACGCATGCGCACGCGGATCACACGGGAGGCGTCGAATCGATACTTGAGAGTTTTCCGGTGAACGAGATCTGGTACTCGGGTCTCGACTACAAGGCGAAGCTCCGCCGTCTCCTCGAGCGCAACGGCGGTCTCCAAAAGGTCTCCGCCGGATTCGAAAAGCGCTTCGCGAAGCTGATCCTCACCGTGCTGCACCCGCAGGCGAAGCCGCTGCGCAACTCGGTCAACAACCGCTCCGTGGTGGTGAAAGCCGTCTACGGTTCGGCGAGCTATTTGTTTCCGGGCGATTGCGAGCTGGAATGCTGGGATCAGCTCTTCAAGTTTCATCGCGCCGAGCTGCGCGCGGACGTTCTCAAGGCCGCCCACCACGGCTCGGGAAACGGGACGAGCTCCGGCGTGCTGATTAACGTGCGCCCGGCAACCATCGTGGTCTCCTGCGGGCGCGGCAACGACTATGGCCATCCGCACTCGATCGTCCTGAGGCTGGTCGACAGGCTTGGGGCCCAACTCCTGCGCACCGACCTTCAAGGAACCATCGAGTGCGCGGGCGCGCGGTGCGCGCCGGTCGCCGAAGCCGCGCTCAGCGAAATCTCTGGGCGCTAATCGGCCCCGAAAAGGTTGATTCGCAGCGCTTGGCTATAATGGCCGGGAAACTGGGAGGAGATATGCGTTTTCTGGTTCCGGCGCTCTCGCTGTGTGTTGTTTTCGCGCAGGACGCGCGTAATACACAGGTTCCCAACACGAATACGCACTTCACCATGAAGGAGTATCGAACGCTGGCGGAGTGGGAGGCGCGCAAGGCGCAGCTCCGCAAACAGATCCTTTCCGCCGCGGGACTCCTGCCGATGCCGGAGAAAACGCCGTTGAATCCCAGGATTTTCGGCCGCCTGGAGCGCAATGGCTACTCCGTCGAGAAAGTGCTGATTGAAACCATGCCGGGCTTTTACCTGGGCGGGAATCTTTACCGGCCGCTGCGTCCCGGGAAGCATCCGGCCATCGTCACGCCGCACGGGCACTGGAGCCACGGGCGCCTGGAAAACCAGTCCCGGACCTCCGTTCCCGGCCGCTGCATCAATTTCGCGCGGCAGGGATACGTTGTGTTCTCCTACGACATGCTCGGGTACAACGACACTACCCAGACGCCGCACAAGTTCGGCGGGCGCATCGAGCAGTTGTGGTCGTTCGGGCCACTGGGGCTGCAATTGTGGAATTCGATCCGGGCGGTGGACTTTGTGCAATCGCTCAGCGACGTGGACCCGGAGCGCATCGCGGCGACCGGCGCTTCGGGCGGCGGCACCCAGACGTTTCTGCTGGCGGCGGTGGATGACCGCGTGAAATGGTCCGCCCCGGTCAACATGGTGTCTGCCATCATGCAGGGCGGCTGCGTCTGCGAAAACGCGCCCAACCTGCGTGTGGACACCTTCAACGTAGAGTTCGCCGCCATGATGGCGCCGCGGCCGATGCTGCTAGTGTCGGCGACCGGCGACTGGACGCGCAACGTGCCCTCGGAGGAATTTCCGGCGATCCGCCGCATCTACGCCCTCTACGGGAAGGCGGACGAGGTGGAGCAGGTTCAGATCGATGCCCCGCACAATTACAACCGCGAGAGCCGCGAGGCCGTGTATCGCTTCTTCGGCCGGCGCATACTCAACCTGCCCGATGCGGACAAAATCGTCGAGGACAGCTTCCAGGTGGAAAAGCAGCAAGACCTGCTCGCGCTCAACGGTCGGAGCCTGCCCGAGAACGCGCTGGATTATGACGGGCTGTTCCGGCAATGGAAGGAAGCGGCGCGAGCTCAGAGCGCGCAGACGCGCGATATCGCGGAACTGCAGGAGCGGCTGCGGCTTGTCCTCGGCGCCGAGTGGCCCGCGGAAGTTACGGCGCAGAACCGCGGAGAGCTGATCGTATTGACGCGCCCCGGTAAAGGCGACCGCGTGCCGGGCTTGTTGATCCCCGGCAGCGGGGCGCCGGTCCTCCTTGCGGATGAAAAGGGCGCGGCGGCCGCTCGCAAACGGGAGGGGGCGCGAAAACCGATCGCCTTGGGGCGCACCGTGCTGGCGATCGATGCTTTCCAGACCGGCTCTGCGGAGGCGCCGCGCGACCGCTCGCACCAGCACTTCCTGACGTTCAACCGGAGCGACGATGCGCTCCGCGTCCAGGATATCCTCACCGCTCTGAAGTATCTCAGCACGAAATACGAGCAGAAACCCGAACTGATCTGTGCCGGCAAAGCGGCCGTCTGGTGCACTTTCGCCGCCGCCGTGGCCCCCATCGGCGTGGAGTTGACGGCGGACCTCGGAAAGTTCCAGGGCACGGAGGAGGACTTCGCGCGCCATTTCTTCGTGCCGGGAATCCTTCGCGCCGGAGGACTTGACGCGGCACGCCGTATTTTGAACCAGGTCAGCCCGCAGTGAGCGACGGCCGCTTGCGGCTGTTCATCCAGAGGGAACCGGCGATGGCGGCGGCGAGCACCACGCCCACCAGAATCAGCGGCAGCCACGTGGGGATCGCGACGTGGTGCGAGATGGTCAACTTGATTCCGATAGACACGAGGATGACGGCAAGCGCGGGATGGATGAGCGGCAAATGCAGCATCGCCCCGGCCAGCACGAAGTACAGGGCGCGCAGACCGAGGATTGCGAAAACGTTGGAGGAATACGCGATGAAGCGGTCGCGCGTGACCGCGAGCAAGGCCGGAACGGAATCGACGGCAAAGATGACGTCGGCGCTTTCTATAGCCACTAAGGCAAGGAGCATCGGCGTGATGTAGATGCCGTTTTGCGTGCGATGCCAGAAGTGTTTCCCTTTGTAGTCGCGGTCAACCGGGAGCAGCCTGGCCGCGAAGCGAACGGTGGCGTTTTCCCCGGGTCTTTCTTCCTCGCCCTTGAGGGCCTGCACTCCGAGGCGAATTCCCGTAACGATGAGAATCGCCCCCATTATGTAGACAATCCACTCGACGGCTTCGATGAGGGCAATGCCCGCAAAAATGAAGACGCCGCGCAGGATAGCCGCCCCGAGAATGCCCAGCATGAGAACGCGCCGCTGATGCTCGTGCGGAATTTGGAAGTAGCCGAACGTAGCGGCGAAAACAAACAGGTTGTCGGCGGACAGGGATTTCTCGATGACGTAGGCGGTCAGGTATTCGAGCGCCATTCCTTTGAGCGCCCACCAGACATAGAGGGAAAAACCGACGCCGGCGCCGATCCAGGCAATGCTCTCGACGATGGCGCTTTGCAGGCTTCCCTCACGGGTGAATCTCGGGATCAGAAAGAAATCGAGAGCAAACAGTACAACCACACACAGCGCGAGAAAAAACCATGGCGAGAGTAGCATCCCCATGAAGCGCGGGCCCTTGTATAGCCGACGCAGCCGCTCGCCGGGGGGTTCCTTCGCGTGAACAATCCCGCCGCGTGCGTGCTGATAAAGTATCCAATATGGTTCGGGAACTCGCCGTCACCTCTCCTGATGGCAAGAGCCGCATTGTCAGGCTCGACGGCGATTCGCTGTCGCTGGGCCGGTCGGCCGCCAATGAGCTCTGCTATCCGGAGGACGCCGGGCTTTCGCGGCAGCACGTGATCTTCGAGCGCGAAGGCGAGCACTGGACCGCGCGGGACCTCGGGAGCACGAACGGCACTTTCATCAACGGAACCCGGCTCACCGAAAAGCGGCGGCTCAGGCCGGGCGACCGCATCGTCGCGAGCCGGGTGGTAATCATCTACGAGCCCGGCAAAAGGGACGAGGAGAAGCCGGTATTCTTTGAGGGCGGCGAAGCCCCGGACGCGGACAACACTGTTCTCGCGGCGGCTACCACGCTGGAAAGCCTGCTTAAGAGCGAGCCGGCCAGTTTGAAGGCCACCCGCGGCGGCGCTGGAAACTGGGCCAGCCCGATCACCACGCTCCTGCGGGCCGGCCGCGAGCTGACCCTGCGGAGGCCGCTGCCCGAACTCTACCAGGTGATTCTGGACCTCGCCCTGGAGGCCACAGGCGCGCGCCGGGGAGTGCTGCTAACCGTGGAAAAAGGCAGCCTCGTGGTGCAGGCTTCACGAGGCGATGGTTTGCGGATCAGCAGCGCCGTACGGGACCGCGTGCTCGAAAGCAGAACCTCCGTGCTGGTCCGCGACACCGCGCTGGACGAGGCGCTGCGCAAGCGACACAGCATCGTGGCGCAGAGCGTGCGCACGCTGATGGCCGTTCCGCTCCAGACCGACGACAAGGTGATCGGGCTGATTTACGTCGACTCGCCGGAGTTCTTCCGCCAGTTCACCACCGACGATCTGAACCTGCTGACCGTACTGGCGAACGTGGCGGGCATTCGCATCGAACGCGAGCGTTTGGCCGAAGTGGAGCAGGCCGAGCGGCTCATGGCGGCCGAACTGGAGCAGGCCGCGGAGATTCAGCGGCAACTGCTGCCCTCCGCCGCGCCATCCGTGCCGGGGCTGGACCTGGCGGGCTATACCGCGCCTTGCCGCACCGTCGGCGGCGACTACTACGATTTCCTGACTCTTCCGGACGGCCGCATCGGCCTCGTATCGCCGACGTGGCGGGCAAGGGCATGCCGGCGGCGCTCGTGATGGCCTCCTTGCAAGCTAAGGTGCAGGCGCTGGCAGAGACTCCCGGCACCATCGCCGAGTTCGTGGGCAGGCTGAACCGCGGCATGGCCGCCACCTGCCCCCGGAACCGCTTCGTCACGCTCTTCTATGGTGTGATCGATCCAAAGAGCGGCGAACTCGCCTGGTGCAATGCGGGCCACAACCCGCCGCTGCTGGTGCGCGCAGAGGGCGAAATCGTTCCACTCGACGGCGGCGGTCCGGTGCTGGGCGTCGTACCAACTATGCGCTACGAGGAGCGGCGCGGGGCGATGGAATCCGGCGACGTGCTCTTGCTGTACAGCGACGGCGTCGCCGAGGCGTGCAATCCGGACGGGGTCGAGTTTTCACAGCGCCTAAACACGCTTCTGCTCGAAAAGCGCGGAGAAACCGCGGCCGGGATCGTCCAGGCTGTCCACGAAGCCGTGAGGGCGTGGACGGAGGGCTTGCCTCCGGCCGACGACGTCACGGTTGTAGCGGCGCGGCGTTGTTAGAGAGGACCGGCGGGGTCCCTATGAAGACAGCCGGTCCAGTTCGCTTCCGTCGTGTCCGAACAGGCGGATATCCAGCGCCGGCTGTCCAGCGGCGTGCGTCGAGCAGCTCAGGCAGGGGTCGTATGCGCGGACCACGGCCGAGACGCGGTTCAGCATCCCTTCCTTCAGCTTCTTGCCATCCACAAAGCGCCGGCTGACCTGCTCGATGCTGCGGTTGATGGCCAGGTTGTTGTGGCCGGTGGCGATGATCAGGTTCGCCCAGCGGATCGCGCCTTTCTCGTCCACCTTGTAGTGATGGATGAGGACACCGCGCGGCGCTTCGGCCATCCCGACGCCTTCGAGCGAGTTCACGCCGGCGTGCGCGCGGACGTGCGTCGAGAGAATTGCCGGGTCGTCCAGCAGGGCGCCTATGCGCTCGAGCGCGTACACGATTTCAATCAGGCGCGCATAGTGGTAGAGGAACGAGCTGGTGACAACCGTTCCGAACCGCTGGCGGTATTCCTCCAGTTCCTGGTCGGCTTCGGGCGTTCCGCAGCGGTCGGCAACGTTCAGTCTGGCCAGCGGACCCACGCGGTACGTTCCGTCGGGATACCCGGCCGGCTTGTAATAAGGAGCCTTGAGGTAGGAGTACGGCAGCACCGCCTCCCCGATGAACTTGTTGTAGTCCGCCGCGGCAACCTGGTCTTGCAGGATCTTGCCCTCGGCATCCCGGAACCGCAACCGGCCGTCGTAGATCTGAAGATTGCCGGCGGCATCCACCATGCCGGCATACATGGTGGGTGCGTTTCCGAAGGACGCGATCTCCTCCTTGAACTGATCGAGGACGCCCTTGAACATGGCGAGCGTACGGCGGGCGATATCGCGCGCGTTCGGCAGCTCCTTGAGGATGCGGTCGCGCACGGCGCCATCGAGCGGCGCGTTCACTCCGCCGGGCACCGTCCACGACGGATGGATGCGCTCTTTCGCCAGTCCCTCGATCACCTGCTGGCCGAACTTCCGAAGGGCGATGCCGTCCCGCGCCACATCCGGGTGCTTCTCCAGCACGCCGAGGAGGTTGCGCCTGGCAGGATCGTAATCCATGCCGAGCAAAATGTCCGGCGAGGACAGGTGGAAGAAACTGAGGGCGTGCGACTGAACGAACTGCCCGCAGTGCATCAATTCTCTGAGCCGGGCGGCGGTTTCGGGAATTTTCACCGCCATGATGGCGTCGCAGGCCTTGGCGGACGCCAGCAAGTGGCTCACCGGGCAGATGCCGCAGATGCGCGCGGTGATCGCCGGCATTTCGTAATAGGGCCGACCCTCGACAAACTTCTCGAAGCCGCGCACCTGCGTCACGTGGAACTGCGTGCTGCTAACCTTGCCGTCTTCGTTCAGATAAATGCTGATCTTGGCGTGACCCTCGATGCGGGTCACCGGATCGATGGTGATCTTCTTCATGCGCGCCCTCATCCAAACCTTACTTTCGAGCTGAGGTCAGGCATCCGGCCTTCGAGCAGCTCGCTCAGGACGTAGAGAATGGTCCCGGCCGCCGGGGGGCAGCCCGGGACGTGCAGGTCCACCTTGACGGCCTCATGCACCGGCACGGCGCGCTTCAGGAGCTTGGGCACGCCATCGGCCGGCACGCCGGGATTCTGCTCGGCGCCTTCGACGTAAACGCGGTCGAGCAGTTTCCGGACCGGGAACGCGTTCCGCATGGCCGGCACGTTGCTCGTCACGGCGCAGTCGCCGAGCGCGACAAGGTACTTGCTGCGCTCCCGGATGAGCTGGATCTTGGCCAAGTCCTCCTGGCTGCTCACGGCGCCTTCCACGAGCACGAGGTCCACGTCCTCCGGGAATTCCTGCGCATCCACCAGGGGGCCGTACACCAGGTCGATCTTCTGCGCCACGGCAGCGATGGCCTCGTCGATGTCGAGGAAAGACATGTGGCATCCCGAGCAGCCGTCCAGCCAGACCGTGGCGACCTTCACCTTCTTCATACTCTCACCCCGCGCTTCACTGCCAGCCGCGAGATGTTCTCGTGGCTTTTCGTCATCTCTTCGACCGCCCATCCTTTCTCCGCCAGCGCTCCCGTGGGGCAGGCCTGCACGCATTTGCCGCAACTCGTGCAGCTCTTCGACTCGCCCCAGGGCTTGTTCAATTCGCTCACCAGCATGGAGCGGATCCCGCGCGAGGCGATGTCCCACACGTGGGCGCCCTCGACTTCGTCGCACACCCGGACGCAGCGCGTGCACAGGATGCAGCGGTTGTGGTCCAGCACGAACCTGGGATGCGAGACGTCCACCGGCAGCGCCGGGTAGGTGTACGGATAGCGCACGTGCGTGACGCCGAGCTTCGCCGCCATCGACTGCAATTCGCAGTGGCCGTTCGAGACGCACACCGAGCAGTAATGGTTGCGCTCGGTCAGCAGGAACTCGAGCACCATGCGCCGGTACCGCGCCAGCTTTTCGGAGTTCGTCGTCACCGACATTCCGTCCTGCACCGCCGTGGTGCAAGAGGGAAGGAGGCGCCCGACGCCCGATACCTCCACCACGCATAACCGGCAAGCGCCGGAGGGCGATACCCCGGCGAGGTAACACAGCGTCGGGATGTACTTGCCGGCGGCCCGGGCCACCTCGAGGATGGTCTGGCCTTCCCGCGCTTCCACATACTCGCCGTCGATTCTGATCGATACTTTATGCAAAGGCATGAATGCTTCCTCTAGTTGCGGCTAATCCGGCATTACGTGTTGCCCCGCTGCGGCCATGCCTGTTTCCGAGCATGCCGCTAGTCTCCATTCGCCTTCACGTCGCACCGCAGGCAGCGTTCGGCTTCGTGCAGGACCTGAAGGGCGGTGAGCCCCGTGGTCACTTCGGCGAAGCTCTTCACGCGCTCGAGCGGATCAAGCTGGCCCGGCAACTGGCGGGGCTCCTTGCTGGGGCTCGCCGGCGGAGTCTGGTCATACTCCCACTTGCGTGAGAGTTTGGCGATCCGCTTGTCTTCCATCAGGTGCTGGTCGATCAGGCGCGCCGCCTTCTTGCCGTAACCCATCGCATTCACGACGTTGGCAGCGCCGCTGATCACGTCGCCGCCGGCATAGACTTTGGGGCGGCTCGTCTGCAGGGTGTAGCGGTCCGCCGCGATCGTGCCGGAGTCGGTGAGCTTCAGCCCGGAGGCGCGCGGGAGAGCGTCATCCACCCTCTCGCCGATCGCCAGGATCACCGTGTCGCACTTGAACACCTGGATCTCTTCGGTCGGCACGGGTTTCCGCCGCCCGGAAGTGTCAAACTCGCCGAGCCTCGTCTTGACGACCTCGATCGCCTTGACGCGGCCATCGGTGGTGCCGACAATGCGGTGCGGGGCGGCAAGGTAGACGAAATTCGCGCCTTCGGCCTCCGCCGCCTCGACTTCTTCCTTGATGGCCGGCATATCCTTGCGCTCGCGGCGGTAAATCACGGTGACTTCCGCGCCCATGCGGAGCGCGGTGCGCGCCGAATCGATAGCGGAGTTGCCGCCGCCGATCACGGCCACTCTCTTGCCGAGATTGACCTTCTCGCCTTTCGAAACCGCTTCCAGGAAGCCCAGCGCCGGCATCACGCCGCGCAGTTCGATGCCCGGCAGACGCGCGGAAGCTTCTTTCCAGGTGCCCATCGCCAGGAAGACGGCGTCGTACTGCGCTTCGAGCTCGTCCAGCGAGAGGTCGCGTCCCACGGTGGTGTTGAAGACAAACTTCACTCCCAACCGCTCGATCAGCTCGATTTCTTTGTCCAACACGTGTTCCGGCAGCCTGTATTCCGGCAGCGCATAGCGCAGCATGCCGCCGGCCGCCGCGTTGGAGTCGTAGATGGTCGCCTCGTGCCCGAGCAGCGAGAGGTAGAACGCGCAGGCGAGCCCTGCCGGGCCGGCGCCCACAATGCCCACCTTCTTCCCCGTCGGCGCGAGTTTCCTCGCCAGGATCCGCTCAATCATGGCCGGGTACCGGTCGGACGCGTAGATCGAATCGGCGATGTACCGGTGCACGTCGCGGATGTTGATGGCGGAGTCGAGATTCGTCCTGCGGCAGCGGTCCTCGCAGGGATGCTGGCACACGCGGCCGGTGGAAGCCGGCAGCGGGTTGTCCATCACTACCGATTCAAACGCCTCCTCCAGCCGGTCCTCCTTATACAACTGGAGGAAACGCGGGATGTTCATGTGCAGCGGGCAACTGTTCTCGCACGGCGAGAGCGCCAGGTTCTCGCAGACACCGGCGCGGCAGCGGTTCGCGCGGATGTGGTCCTCGAACTCGTGGCGGAAGTGCCGCATCGTCGTGAGGACCGGATTGGGCGCCGTCTGCCCCAGCCCGCACAGCGACATGTCGCGGATCATGCGGCCCAGTTCGTCGAGGCTGTCCAGGTCCGCCTCCGTGCCCTTGCCATCGGTGAAGGCGTTGAGAATTTTCAGCGCCTTGTCGAGCCCGACGCGGCAGGGCACGCACTTCCCGCAGGATTCCGAATGGGTGAACTCGATGAAGTACCGCGCGACGTCCACCATGCAGTTGTCTTCATCCATCACCACCATGCCGCCGGAGCCCATGATGGAGCCGAGCTTGGCGAGCGTCTCGTAATCGACGGGGGTGTCGAACATGTCCTGCGGGATGCAGCCGCCGGAAGGACCGCCCGTCTGCACGGCCTTGATCTGCCGGCCGTTGATGCCGCCCCCGCCGACGTCATAGACGAACGTCTTCAGCGGCGTTCCCAGAGGCATCTCGATCAGGCCGGTGTTGTTCACCTTGCCCACGAGCGAGAACACCTTGGTGCCCGGGCTTTTCGAACTGCCGGTCTCGTTGAACCACGCGGCGCCCTTGGCTATGATCGGCGCGATGTTGTACCACGTCTCGACGTTGTTGATGTTGGTGGGTTTACCGTACAGGCCCTTCTGCGCCGGGAAGGGCGGCCGCGGCCGGGGACGCCCCGCGTGCCCTTCGAGCGAGGCGATCAGCGCGGTTTCCTCACCGCAGACAAACGCTCCGGCGCCCTCGACCAGCGAGATATTAAAGTTGAAGCCGCGGCCGAGTATGTTCTCGCCGAGCACGCCGTACTGCTTTGCCTGCTCGATGGCGCGCGAGAGCCGGTGCACCGCCAGCGGATACTCCGCCCGCACGTAAATGATGCCTTCGTGCGCGCCCGTCAGGTAGCCGCCGATGATCATGCCTTCCAGCAGCGAGTGCGGGTCGCTTTCGATCTCGTTGCGGTTCATGTACGCGCCGGGATCGCCCTCGTCCGCGTTGCAGATCAGGTATTTCGGCTCTTCCTTGGCTTTCCGCAGCGCCTCCCACTTCAGCCCGGTGGGGTAGCCCGCGCCGCCGCGCCCGCGGAGCTTCGCGGCCTTGATCTGCTCGATTGCCGCATCCGGCGTGCCGTCAATCAAAACCTTGTAGAGCGACTGGTAGCCGCCGACGGCGATGTATTCCTCGATGTCGTCCGCGGCGATCAAACCGCAGTTGCGCAGCACGATTTTCTTCTGGCCGCGGAAGAACGGGATTTCGTTCCACAACGGAATGTCCGGGTAGCCCCTGCCGTAATGGATCTGGCCGGTGAGGTGGTCCCATTCCTCGATCTTGCAAAGCGCGAGCGATTCGGTGATGCGGCCCAGGTAGAGGTCGTCCAAAATCCGGGGCACGTCGTTGGGCTGCACACGGCGCAGGACAACCAGCGGCCGGCCCGGCAGCCACACGTTCACCAGCGGTTCCTGGGCACAGAATCCGAAACAGCCGACCCGCGCGAGTTGCACGTCGAGCCCGCGTTGGCCGATTTCATCCGCAAATGCGTGGAAAACCCCCTCGGCTCCGTTGCCCGTGCCGCAAGTGCCCATCCCCACGGCGATGCGCGGCTTCTGCGGCAGAAGTTTGTCCAGCCCCGCCTGCCTTACGGCATTGTACGAACTCAAGTCCTGGATTCGCATTACTTGCCCTTCGAAAGCTCGTCAATTTCAGTGCGGAGGGCCCGTTCGTTCACGTGCCCAAAAATCTGGTGATTGATTTCCACCACCGGCGCGAGCGCGCACTGCCCGAAACAGGCCACGGTGCGGATGGTGAACTTGCGGTCCGGGGTGGTTATGGAGAGCTTATCGGCGGCATCGGCTTCTTCGCTGTGATCGACGACGCCCAGTTCCAGTTTCAGGCGCTCCAGCAGCGCGCGCGACCCGCGCGTGTGGCAGGCCGTACCCCGGCAGACGCAGATGGTGTTTTCGCCCTGCGGTTCAAGGTTGAACAGGGCGTAAAATGTCACCACACTGTGTACCTGGGACAGCGGCAGGTTCATCTTAGCCGCGATGTATTCCAGCACTTCGGCCGAGAGATACTTGCCGGAGGCTCGTTCCTGAACTCTTTCGAGGATGGTCAGCAGGGAACCTGGCCTGCCCTGGTATTCGGCGACAAGCCGGTCCACATACTCCTGTTCCTGGAGCATAGGCATGTTGGCGTTTCCTTTCCGGGATGGGCCTCAAGCCTTCCCCTGGGTCTGGACCCGGCGCCGGGGCTGCGCCGGAGTTTCATGTTCCTTTGTCCGAATTGCTGCCTTAAACATCAGGATATAACATCGGCCCGGCTTTTGGGGGAGGATAGCTAACGATTTTTGGTGGCGCTTTTCAGAACACGGAAATATAAGAAGCCGATCGGAAAGCTCGCCAATCGCAGGGGTGATTTTCGATCGTCCAGGCGAAACGTTAATTGCCGCCGGCGCCCCTCGTCCGGCGGCGTCCGAGCAACTGCCGGACCTTGCCGCGGAGCGCTTCCGGCGTGAATGGCTTCCGGATGAAGTTCGATTCGCTTGGCTCGATGCCGCTCAGCCAGACGATCTCTTCGGAATAACCCGAGATGTAGAGCACTTTGAGGTCCGGGCGCGATTCCTTGAGCCGCGCGACCAGCGGTCCGCAGCGCATTTCGGGCAAAACGACGTCAGTCAGCAGGAGGTCGATGGGCCCGTCGTGCCGCGCGGCCACCTCGAGCGCGTGGGGAACCCCGCCGGCTTCGAGAATCCTGTAATGCCCCTCCAACATGTGGCGGACAACCCCTCGCACCGCGGCGTCGTCCTCGACGATCAGAATTGTTTGCATACCCAGATGGCGCCCATCATATGCCGGGGGAGCTGCGGCCGTCAATCAGAATGGTGCGGAATCCGCCGTTTTCCACAAAGGATGTTCGGCGGTTTTTCAGATATTTGAATCTTGATCGCGGTGGAATTCCTGTGGATAAACCCACCCGGCGCCGATATGTTTTTAGGCGCATTCCCGTACACCGGGCGGCGGCACAATCCGTCAATCTTGTTTTGCGGGAGAACTATGGGATTCAAGCCAGCAACACATCCCGGCGTGGACCGGTACACAAAAGCGGTGCTGACGGTGATTGCCATTCTGCTCGCAGCGATCGCGTTTCAGCCCGCGCTCTTCCCTACCCCTGCCTCGGCGCAGCAGGGCTATCCCTACCTCTACGTCGAACCGGGCATCGTCAACCTCCGGAAGCCCGACGGCACGCGGCAGGTGCGAGGTAAGGTGGTGATCGATATGAGAAACGGCGACATCTGGGGATTTCCGACAGACGCGCCAGTGCCCTACCCCATCGACATGACCAAGACGGATCCGCCGGTCTCCGCGCCCATTTACCTCGGCAGATTCGATTTTTCGATGATCCCGCGGTGAAGCGCGCGGGCTGGGCGTGCGACTGGTAAGCGCCTGCGGGCAACCGGGCATCAAGGCGCCGGTCTGATTTCGCATCGTTTGAGAAGGTTGACTCCAGCCTGGCAGATTTCATGTATAATCCTCCCGGCTAAGGAGCACCGTGAAGCGAATCCTCGCCGGTTCCCTTCTCCCCCTTTGCGTGATCGCGTGGTGCGCAATGTCATTGATGTTCCTTGCGGCGCCAAAACTCATTGATGCAAGCCTCTCGTTCGGCCCTACGCGCCCCCTGGTTCTTGGAAGTGCGGCCTACTTCGGAGACTGGGCTTCGCCAGACTGTAGCTTGATCGACTGCATTCGAGCGATACGCAACAAAGACCGGGAGTCTCGGCGTGCAGAAGAACTAGCTCGCATGTGCCGAGTCATCCGCACTACTGAGACTGCTAAGTTGATTGCCACACCCTACGGCCAATACTGGCTTCCAAGAAGTGAGCACATTGGCGGCTTAGTGGGAAACTTCATTGAGCGAAAGAAAGACGTTTATAAGACATCCCGCATCCGTCCTGGAGATGTCGTGCTTGATTGCGGCGCCAACGTCGGCGCGTTCACCAGGCTAGCGCTCGACCGAGGTGCAGGTTTGGTTGTCGCCATCGAGCCCGCTCCGGCGAATGTGGAGTGCCTCCGCGCCACTTTTGCAGAAGAGATAGCGGCCGGGCGCGTCATCGTCTACCCGTTTGGGGTTTGGGACACCGAAGAAGCAAAAACAATGAACGTGGTTACCGAGGGAAGCGGGCTGAACAGCCTTGTGTTGTCCTCGCCATACGAGACGAGCCATATTCAAATCCGGTTGACCACAATCGATCAACTCGTCAGTGACCTTAAGCTCGCGCGCGTAGATTTCATCAAAATGGATATCGAGGGGGCCGAGCGTCAGGCCCTTCGCGGCGGCCGCACCACAATCGCCCGTTTTCAGCCCCATCTGGCGGTTGCGCTAGAACACCTGCCCACCGACGCTACAGAACTGCCGGGATACATCAGGGAATTGTGGCCCGAGATGCGCACCGCAACCAGTCCCGCTACGTTTGTAATGCTGCCTAATCTCCAGCGAATTCAGCCGGACGTGGTATGGGCGGATGCGCATCCTGTTGAATGAGTGGGCTATCTGGCGGAAGCTAGTGGGAGTCGAACCCACCCGTGACGCCTTGAAGGGCCACGCGCCGGATTTGAAGTCCGGGCCCAGCACCGGCCAAGACTAGCTTCCACACGCGATTTTAGCCCAGTTTGGTTGCCGCTACGCCGAAGCTGCCGCAAAAAGCCTCAATGAAAATCGTGGGACACGCTGATTGGCTGCGGCGCGGCGAGCGCCTCCACCACACTGGCCTTCACTGACACCACGCCGTCCACGTTTTGCAGGATTCCCTCTACGTACAGAAACGGCGCGTTCACCAGGACCAGCCGGTTGGCCTCGAACACGTTGGGCGTAACGATCACGTTCGCGATTCCGGTCTCGTCCTCCAGGCTCAGGAACACGAACCCGTTCGCGGTTGCCGGCCGCTGGCGCACGATCACCGACCCGGCAACGCGCACCGCGCGGCCATTGGGCATCCTCCGCAGCTCCATTGCCGTTGAGACCCCGCGCGCTCGCATCTCCTCGCGCCGGAACGCCATGGGGTGCTTCCCGATGGTGACGCCCGTGCCGCGGTAATCGGCATCGAGGCGCTCGAAATCCGTCATCCGCGCCAGCGGGGAGGAGCCGTTTCCTTTGAGCGCTTCGAGCAGCGGGCCAGCGGGCTGAATCGCGCGGCTGGATTCCCAGAGCGCGCCGCGGCGGTCTGACCGTTCGAGCTTATTCAGCGCGCCCACCTGGGCCAGCGTCGTGAGCTCGTCCTTGCGCAGCCCGGGCACGCGCCGCACCAAATCGTCGATGTCCGTGAACGGCCTCCGCTTGCGCTCTTCGACAATCGCCCGGCCGGCCTCCTCCCGCAGCCCGCGCACGTACAGGAGCCCCAGCCGCAGGCAGCCGGATTCGATCGTGCACAGCCATTCCGACCGCGTCACATCCACCGGCAGCACGCGCAATCCGTGCCGCTGCGCGTCCTTGATGATCGTCGAAGGATGGTAAAACCCCATCGGCTGATTGTTCAGCAGCGCCGCGGTGAACGGGCCGAGGTAGTGGCACTTCAGATACGCGCTCGCGTACGCCAGCAGCGCGAAACTCGCGGCATGCGACTCGGGAAACCCGTACAGCGCAAACGAGGTGATGGCCTGCACAATGGTGTCCTGCGTCTCGCCCGTAATGCCGTTGCGCTCCATGCCGCTGCGCAGCCGCACCTCGATTTCGCGCATCTTCGCCTCGGACCGCTTGTGGCTGAACGCGCGCCGCAGCTCCTCCGCCTCGCCGCCGGTGAAGCCGGCTGCGATCATCGCTATCCTCAGCAACTGCTCCTGAAAAATCGGAACGCCGAGCGTGCGCTTCAGCACCGGCTCGAGCGACGGATGCAGGCACTCGGGCGGCTCGCGCCCCTGCCGCCGCTTGATATACGGATGAATCATTTTGCCCACGATCGGCCCCGGCCGGATGATGCCCACCTGCACGACGAGGTCGTAAAACTTCGCCGGGCGGAGGCGCGGCAGCGTGGCCTGCTGCGCGCGGCTTTCCACCTGGAACATGCCGATGGTGTCGGCCTCCTGGAGCGCGCGGTAGGTGGCCGGATCGTCCGGCGGCAGGTGCGCCAGGTCCACTTCCTCGCCCGTCGTTTCACGAATCAGCTTGAGGGTATCTTCGAGCACGGCCATCATGCCGAGCCCGAGCAGGTCCACCTTGATCAGCCCGAGGTCCGCGCAGTCGTCCTTGTCCCACTGCACCACCACGCGCCCCGGCATGGTGGCGGGTTCGAGCGGCACGACGGAATCGAGCTGTCCCTGGCAGATCACCATGCCGCCGGAATGCTGCCCGAGGTGCCGCGGCAGGTCCTGCACGGCGCGGTAAAGCTCCAAAAATTTCCGTATGCGCGGGTGCGTAATGTCGAGCCCGGCGTCGCGGAACTGCCGTTCGCTGGTGTCCGCAGGGTCCTTCCACTCCCAGGCGCGCACGAGCGAGGAGAGGCGCGCCAGTACGCCCTCCTCAAAGCCAAGCGCCTTGCCCACTTCGCGCGCCGCCGAGCGCCCGCGGTATGTGATAACGTTCGCCGTCATCGCCGCGCCGAGCCGTCCGTAGCGCTCGTAGACGTACTGGATCACGCGCTCGCGCTGGCTGCCGCTCGGCAGGTCGAGATCGATATCGGGCCACTCGCCGCGCTCTTCGCTCAGAAAACGCTCGAACAGCAGGTCCATGCCCACCGGGTCCACCGCCGTGATGCCGAGCGAATAGCAGACCGCGCTGTTAGCGGCCGAGCCGCGCCCCTGCACCAGAATGCCCTGCTCGCGGCAAAACCGTACGATGTCCCAGACGATGAGGAAGTAACCCGAAAGCTTCAGTTTTTCAATCAGCGCCAGTTCGCGCTCGATCTGCCGCCGCGCCCGCTCATGATACGGTCTATAGCGCTGCCGCGCGCCTTCCTCGGTCAGCTTGCGCAGAAACGAGTCCATCGTTTCGCCCGGCGGCACGGGGTATTTCGGGAACTCGTAGCCCAAGTCGGTCAGCTCGAACTCCAGCCGCGAGGAAAGCTCGGCGGTGTTGGCGATGGCTTCCGGGAGGTCGGCGAACAGCCGCGCCATTTCGGCCGCGGGCTTCAGATACCGCTCGGCATTACCGGTGAGCAGGCGCCCCGCGGTTTCAAGCGTCACCTTGTTGCGGATAGCGGTGAACACGTCGAGAATCTCGCGCTCGGCCGCCGTGGCATGGCACACGCCGTTGGTGGCAAGCAGCGGGATCCGCGCGGCGCGCGCCAGTTCCACCACGGCCTGGTTGCGCGCTTCCTCCTCGCGGTTCATGTGCCGCTGGAGTTCCGCGTAGACGTTTTCGCGGCCGAACGCCGCGACAAGCCGCTCCAGGCACTCCCGCCCCTTGCCGGCCTGAATCGCTTTTGCGAGCGGGCCGTCCGCGCCGCCCGTGAGGCAGACGAGACCTTCGGCGTATTCCGCGATTTCCTCCGGCCGCGCCGCACCTTCGTATTTCTTCGCGCGCAGCTTCATGCGCGTGATGAGGCGGCAGAGGTTCTGATAGCCCGTGCGGTTGCGGACCAGCAGCGGGTAGACCGTGCCGTCCGTGGCAGTGACCTCCGCGCCTACGTGCGCGCGGATGCCGGCCTTTTTCGCGGCGAAGTGGAAGCGCGGCGAGCCGTAGACGCCGTCGCGGTCGGTGAGCGCCATGGCGGGCATGTCCAGCGCCGCGCACGCGCCAGCCAGTTCTTCCGGCAGCGAAGCGCCACGCAGGAAACTGAACGCCGACCGCGCATGGAGTTCGACGTAGGGCAGGTCTCCCGCCCTGTCAGTCATAACTCCCCTCCACAAACCAGGCTCCGTTCCGCCGGTCGCGATACAGCCGGTAGAGCGCTCCGCCGCTCAACTCCACATCCCACTCGTCGCGCGACCATGCGTCTTCGCGCCACCAGTCGCCCGAGGTCCGCCACGGTCCCGCCGCCGCCACCACGCGGCCGCGTATCCCGCGCGCCGTCACCCGCGCCAGACGCCCGCCCTGCGTCTGGACCTGGGCGCGCAGCGCCGGACGGAACACGCGCAGCGCCAGCCGCGGACGCCGCCCCGCCCGCGCCGCGCCGTTCGCGCTTCCGAAACGCTTCATCACGAACGCGCCCGGCCGGTGCGTATCCAGCAGTTCCGCCGACCCCACGTTTCCCTCCCCCACCAGCTTCGCGATCCGCGCCAGCGTCAATTCCAGCTTCTGCGGCTCCGGCGCTTTCGGGAGAAAAAGCCCGTGCTGCACGACGCGCGGGTTCACCGGCTCGGCCGAAATCGAAACCGCCGTCACCGGCGCGCCCGGCGGATGCGCTTCCAGATCGAGCGTGATCAGCTTCAGAAAGGTTTTGGCGTCGCGCATCGGGTACGGAAGCCGCAGCGTGCGCTCGTGCGTCCCCGTTTCGAGCTTCAGGGAAACCCGCAGTTCGTGCGTAGCCAGCCCGTGGGAATCGAGCCGCCCGCACACCGTCCCGAGCAGCCGCCCCAGAATGAACGACAGCGGTTCGAGCAGCACCAGCGGGTATTCCAGGTCGAACGAATCCTCGAAGGACGGCGCTTCCTGCGCCGGCACGAGCGGCCGCACGCTCTCCCCGCGCGCCAGTTTCTGGTAATGGACTCCCAGTGCCCCGAGCCGCTCGGCGACGCCGTCTTCCGGAAGCGCGGCGAACTCGCCAAAGGTGCGGATGCCCCACAGCGCCAGCGTGCCCGTGATGTCTTCCGGTGCGCCCAGGACCTCCACAGGGATCCCCGCCAGCTTTTCCGCGTCCATCATGGTGACGCCCCGGAACCAGCGCGCGCCGTGCACGGCCGCATCCGGGTTGTCCGCCACGGCGATATTCGCGTTCAGCTCCAGTTCCGCGGCGCGCCGCGCCATCGCCTCCGCCACGTTGCGCGCCGAGTTTTCAAACAGGCGCAGCAGCCCGGCGATGTTCACCACTGCGGTGTCCGGCGCGGTCTCCTCGACGTACGGCGAAAAATCCGACGCGCACTCGGCCAGCCGCGGGCGCTGCCGTTCCGTGATCTCCGGAACATGAATCGCGGCGAACATGTTTTACCCCAGCGCGCGCGCTTCGAACGCGGCGGTTTCCGAGCGCACGGGCTTGCGCGTACCGATCCCCATGCGCGCGCCGCGCAGCAGCAACGAGCACCCCGGTGCGCCGCTCCACGCCGTTGTTTCCTGCTTCATTTCGAGCATCAGCGACGCGCAGGACTGCACGGTTGCCTCGCGCTCCAGCACCACGAGCACCGCCGGGGTGTTTTCGATCGCGCGGTGCAGGCGGAACCACGTTGTCAGCGGGATCCGCCGCACGATGGCCGGCCGCACCTCGCACAGATCCAGCGCGATGAAGCCGAACCCGCCCGCCTGGACCAACAGGTCCGCTGCTTTCAGCGCGTGTTCGGGATTGCCCCCGCACCGCACCCACAGCAGCCGGGACAAATCGACCCCCGCCGCCGCGGCCGATTCCGGGTCGAACGCATCGTTGGCATCCACCAGCGCGCAGACCTCGGAGCGTGCCGTGGCCGCGGCGAAAATCGAAAGCAGCAGGCTTGTGCGCCCGGAAGATGCCGGGCCGAAAAGGTCCGTGATGGCGCCGCGCGGCAGCCCGCCGGTGAGCGCATCGAGTTCCTCGACGCCGCTGGAAACAAACCGGAGCGGAGGGCGCTCGCGGAAGGTGAGCTGAGCGGCGAAATGAGGGCCGAGGGCGGACTCGATACCTGCTTTGAGGGCGGCCGGGGATTTCATAAGGAACTCACCTTTTGCCTTTTGTTCGCCTTGTTGACTCCATTTTGCCCTGGCGAAACCGGCATGTCAACCCACACACTATGCCCGCTAGACTTATGGACAGAGGGGCAATCCATGGCGGCGGCGCTCATCCCGGAACGGCCCACCTTGCGCGCGCTGCGCGAGGCGGCGGCGGGCTGCAAGGCCTGCGGCCTGTGGGAGCGGGGCACGCAGACCGTGTTCGGCGACGGCGACGCCCGCGCCCGCGTGATGCTTGTCGGCGAACAGCCCGGCAATGAGGAAGACCTCGCCGGCAAGCCGTTCGTCGGTCCTGCCGGACGCCTGCTCGACAAGGCTCTCGAGGAAGCCGGCATCGACCGCGGGGAAACCTACGTCACCAACGTGGTGAAGCACTTCAAATGGGAGCCCCGGGGGAAGCGCCGCATTCACGCCAAACCGAACGCTCAGGAGATCGCGGCCTGCCGCCCGTGGCTGGATGCGGAAATCGACCTGGTGAAACCGGAAATCATCGTCTGCCTGGGAGCCACCGCCGCGCAGGCGCTGCTCGGCAGGCAGTTCCGGCTCACGCAGCACCGCGGCGAATTCGTTCCTTCCACGCTGCCCGCGCGCGTGATCGCCACCTTCCATCCTTCGGCGATTCTGCGCGCGCCCGATGACGCCGCGCGCCGCGCCGCAATGCACAGCTTCGTCGGCGATCTGAAGGTGGTTGCCGCCGCCATCGGCACGGGTCAATCATGATGAACACGAAGGAGAGGGGCAATGTCGAACCACTTTACCGGGCTTAGTCTCGGCGCGCCGCTGGGCGATCAACGTCTGGATCTCTGCGATCTGTACGCATTTCAGTCGCCCACTGACGCCGGGAGAACCGTGATCATCCTCAATGCGAATCCCAATGCGGACGCGCTCCATCCCGGCGCCATCTATCGCGTCAACATCGACAACGACGGCGATTACCTGACCGACATCGCGTTCAGCTATGTGTTCTCAGAGCCACAAAACGGCAGGCAGACCGTGAGCGTTTTCATGGCGAAAGGGGCCGAGTCGCGCTCGCCGGAAGCCGTCGGGGAAAAAATCATCTCGGATGGCGAAGTCTCGTTCGGCCCCGAGCCCAACATCATGACCGCGGGCAGCATCAAATTTTTCGCCGGCAGCCGCAGCGACGCGTTCTTTTTCGATTACGACGGAATCAAAAACCTGTTCGACACCAGCGGCAAACGGAATTTTACAGAACCCCGTCTTGGCGGCAAGTCTCCCTGGACCGGCGTGGACTCGAATGCGGAAGCGAACGTGTTTTCGACGGTGATCGAGCTGCCGGTGAGCGAGCTCAATCCCCGGCCCGAGCTCCACATCTGGGGGCGGTGCAGCGTCAGGCGAGGCGGCCGGCTGATTCACGTCGATCGGGCGGGCCATCCGAGCGTCAGCAGCTTCTTTAACACCGACGACACCAAGGAGGAATACAACGCGAGCGAGCCGGTCAACGACCGCAAGCGATGGCTCGACCAGTTCGTGCACCTGATGGGGCACACGGGCAATTACAGCCGCGAGGAAGCGATTGCCGCGATCGACAGCGAGCGCCTGCTTCCCGACGTGTTGAGCTTCGATCCGTCGAAGCCCGCGAAGTATCCCAACGGGCGCGTCTTCACCGACGACGTGATCAACCACCGCATCGCCTTTCTGACAAAGAACCAGTGCCCACCCACGGGCCTCAAGCCGCACACTGATTTTTTGAGGGAGTTCCCCTACCTCGGCACGCCGCACGCGAAAAAGTTGGCGGCTGGATGATGAGCCGGGGGCAAAACTTTTTGACGCAAGGCTGGGATGCGCCCCTGCGCGCCCGCCCTACAAATGCCCGCTATTCCACCGCCTCGGCCGTGTAGCGGTTTGACGAACTCCAGAGCAGGTAGCCGGCGTAGCGGTCTCCGAGGGCGTCGCGCACGGCCTGGATCTGCGCCTTGACCATGTCCGAATCGTATTTCGCGCCGAGGCTGAAGTCCTGAAGCCAAGGACGGAGTTTCACCTTGCCGGACAGGTTGAGCGCTTCCAGCCAAGGTGGTTGCTTCAATTGTATCTATGCCCTAAGTTAAGCATTGATATACTTCCCCCAATCACGCTGCCCGCGTAGGACACCGATGAAGGTCATTTATAAGATCACGTATCCGAACGGAAAAATCTACATCGGCAAAGATTTGACTGACAGCATCAACTATTTCGGGAGCGCCGATCCCGCTCTTATCGCAGCCGATTTCACAAGAGAGCAACGGAAAGACTTCACGATTCGGAAAGAGATCCTCTGGGAGTCCGAAACCGCTACCGACGCCGAAGTGAATCAAAAGGAGATCGAGTTCATACGGGCGTTCCGATCCAACGACCCAACTGTAGGCTATAACAGGTGGCCAAAGCTCAAAACGGGCTGAACCACTCCAACAGCCAGCGGAGTTCCACCGGCTGTCGGTCGCCTCACTGAGGAAGCAAGGCATCGTTACCCGAACGCGGTTATACACGCTAGCTTGGGATACTGGACCCCGGCGCTTCCGGGCTGGCGCCCTGTCCGCTAACACCTCTCCCAGACTATTCCAGCGCCTCGGCCGTGTAGCGGTTTGACGAACTCCAGAGCAGGTAGCCGGCGTAGCGGTCTCCGAGGGCGTCGCGCACGGCCTGAATCTGCGCCTTGACCATGGCGGAATCGTATTTCGCGCCGAGGCTGAAGTCCTGGAGCCAGGGGCGGAGTTTCACCTTTCCGTCCAGGTTGAGCGCTTCCAGCCTGTCCACCGCGCGCTGCATCGAATAGTTGACCACTTCGTAAGGGTGCTCGGCCGGGTTCGCGAAGCCAAGGAACGTCTTCGCGTAGTGGGAGGGGTAGACCATCGGGCACACGTAATCGAAGCCGGCGTAGCTGTCCTCGATGATCTGTCCGATGCCGAGGTCGTCCGAATTCACGGTTGCCAGGCCGAACAGGTCGGCCGAAATGGGAATGCCGGACAGCTTCTTGCGCAGGTCCGCGAAAAAGGCGCGCAGCACCTCGCGCTTGGGCGTCTTGCCGTCCCAGTGGGGAAAATACATGTCCTTCAGGTCGCCATCGGAAGGAAACCGGACGTAGTCGAAGTTGAGCTCATCGAAACCGTGGCTCGCGGCTTCGGTGGCGATCGCGGCGATGTAGTCCCAGGCTTCGCGCGCTGCCGGGTCGATCCACGCCAGCCCCTTATGGTCGAGCCAGAGCGTTTCCCGGGTCAACGCGGGCTTCGGCTCGCCGCCCAGCAGCGATTTGCGGTGAACGGCAAGCTCCGGACGCGCGGCGGCATAGACTGGGTCCTGGAAAACCGTAAGGCGCGCGATGACGTAGATCCCTTCGCGATGCAGGCGGTCGACGAGCCCGTCGATGTCGCGAATCACCGGGCGCGGGGCGCCGCATCGCTTCGCCTCGGGGATATCGGCGCGATAGGCGATGCGGCCGGAATAATCCTTGATGTCGATTACCACCGTGTTCAGGCCGGTGGTGTTGCGCAGTTTCAGCAGGTAATCGATGCGGCTGCCGAGGCTCGCCGACCACATCGTGAAGTACACGCCTTTGACAATCTCAGGCGGGTTCGGAAGCCGGGTGGGACGGACCGCCGGACGCACGGGCGGCGTGGGCTTCGGGGGCTCGGGCTCGGCAGCGGGCGCCGGTTCCGGCTGAGCTGCCTGTTTCGGCGGAGCCTCCGGTTTCGTATCTGCCTGCTCCGAAACGGAAGAAGGAGGGCGAATGGTCTCCTGCGGGACCGGCCCGGTCTGTTTTGGGTTCTGCCGCCAAAAAATCACCGCGGCGGCCAAAACGAGGGCAGCGGCGATTACGTACCGCTTGCGAAACACCACATTTTCAGCTTACTCGGTCGAACCGGCCCGTTGTGGGCAGGTACAATGGACGGCATGTTTCTCCGGCGCGGCTCCGTGTGGCTGCTGGCAGCGGCCGGCATTGCGGTCTGGGGCGGCGCGCACGCTCCGGAGAACACGCCGCCCGACCCCGTGCGCCTCACCGACATCGCCGCGCGCGCGGGCGTCCGGTTCGTCCTGAACAATTCCGCCACGCCCCAAAAGCACCAGATCGAGACGATGGTGTCCGGGGTGGCCGTTTTCGACTACAACAACGACAAAAGGCCCGACATCTACTTCGTAAACGGGGCGCTCCAGCCGAAGCTCGAAAAAGTGAGCCCGGCCTATTACAACCGGCTTTACCGGAATAACGGCGACGGCACGTTTACCGACACCACCGACGAGGCCGGCGTCAGAGGAGAAGGCTTCGCCACGGGGGTCGCCACCGCCGATTACGATAACGACGGCTTCACCGATATCTTCATCGCCGGCGTGAACCGGAACATTCTTTACCGCAACCGCGGCGACGGGACGTTCGAGGACGTCACCGTCAAAGCCGGTCTCCACATCGCGGGGCCGAAAAGGCCCTGGTCAATTTCCGCCGGATGGTTCGATTACGACAACGACGGCCATCTCGACCTGCTGGTGGTCAACTACGTCACCTGGATTCCGGAAAAGGAGCCGTTCTGCGGCGATCTGGCGAGGAACGTGCGCACCTACTGCCATCCGAAATACTACGAGGGCCTGCCGAACATTCTGTATCACAACAACGGCGACGGCACGTTTACGGACGTCTCGGAAAGTTCGGGCATCGCCAGCCACATCGGCAAGGGGATGGCAGTCACCTTCGCCGACTACGACAACGACGGTCTGCTCGACGTTTTCGTGACCAACGACACGACACCGAATTTTCTGTTCCACAACGAAGGCGGCGGGCGGTTCCGGGAGGTCGGGCTCCGGGCCGGAGTCGCCTTCAACGAGGACGGGCGGGCGTTGAGCTCCATGGGCGCCGACTTTCGCGACGTGGACAACGACGGGCAGGAGGACATCTTTGTCTCCGCGCTGGCCAACGAAACGTTTCCGCTGTTCCGCGCGCTGAGAGGCGGCCTGTTCGCGGACGTCACTTACCCGAGCGGCCTGGGGCGCCTGACGCTGCCCTACAGCGGGTGGAGCCTGGGCATTTTCGATCTGAACAACGACGGCTTTAAGGACCTGTTCGTTGCCTGCGGCGACGTGAACGACAACACGGAACTGCTATCCAGCCGCACGTCCCGGCAACGGAACATGGTGCTGGTGAACCGCGGAGTGGGAGCGGCGTTCGTTCACGACGAGCAGGCCTGCCCGCGGGAGGTTTCGATGCACCGTGGCGCGGCATTCGGAGACTTCGACGGGGACGGGCGCGTGGATATCGCCGTTTCCCGAATCGGCGAGCCGGCCGTGATCTACCGCAACGTTTCGCCGGCGCCGAATCACTGGCTGGCGCTGCGGCTGACCGGGCGCAAGAGCAACCGCGACGCGATCGGGGCGCGCATTCACCTGGTGAGCGCCTCCGGCCGCGAGCAGTGGAACCACGTCACCACGTCGACGGGCTACGCGTGCTCCAGCGACAAGACGGTGTTTTTCGGCCTGGGGAAAGACGCCTCCGCGCGGCGCATCGAGATCGTGTGGCCGAGCGGCACGCGCCAGGTCCTGGAGAACGTCGCCGCGGACCGCTACCTGGACATCGAGGAGCCTTCGTCCTAGAAGATTTTCCGGCTAAGCCGGCTGACGGTGAACTTGGCGGTTTCGGCGACCGCCATGACGGCCATGACGCCGGCCTGCAGAGGATCGGTCACCACCAGGTCGGCTGCCTGGGGCACGCTGCCGGCCATGTTCAAACTGATTACCAGCAGGCCCTCGGCCCGGACCTCGCGGACCGCGTTTGCGATGTCCCCTCCCATGAGCGCGCCGGCCAGCACCAGCGCGCGGGCGCGCGGCAGACGAGCCGCCGCGCGCACCGCGTCTGCGAGTGTCTGTTCTCCCACCAGCGGAATCGTGTCCACCGAGATGTGCTCGCCGCGAATGTTGTGGCGGTCGGCTTCGGAGATCGCACCGACAGCCACCTGCCCCACCTGCGCGCCGCCGCCGATGATGATGATCCGCTTACCGTAGATTTTCTGGAAGGTCTGGACCTGCGTGGCCTGCCGCACGATTTCCAGCCCCCGAATCTCTTCCAGCAGCGGCTCCGCTTGCCCGGGCAGATCGATTTCAAAGTAGATCCGCGATTCCGGCGCGCGGTTCTCCAGAATTTCGATTAGCGTGATGTCGCCGTTGTGCCGCGCGATCACGCCGGTAAGCTGGTGCAACACGCCGGGACCGGCCGCGGCGCGCACCAGCAGACCGATTTTCGAATTTCTTTCAGGCTCGCTCATCGACTTCGTACTTCCGGAGGAGATCCTCCCAGTGCCCCTGCGACTTCAACAGAAGCTCGCAGACCTCCCGGATGGCGCCCCGGCCGCCCTCGGCGGCAGTCACAAGGTGGGCACAGCGCTTCACCTCGGGCCGGGCGTTGGCGGGCGCGATGGCGAGGCCCACCCGGCGCATGATCACGACGTCCGTGAGGTCGTCGCCGACATAGGCCACCTGCCCAGGCGTGAAGCCGGACTTAGCCAGGATCTCCTCATAGAGCGGAATCTTCTCGATATACCCCTGGTAGATGTAAGTGACATGACATTGCCGGCACCGCTCCTCGGTTGCCGGGGAGACACGGCCGCTGATGATGCCGGTCTGGATCCCCTTCCAGTGCAGCCACTGGAGGGCGATGCCGTCCTGGGTATCAAACCCCTTCGTCTCCACCATTTCACCCCGCGGGCCGGGGACATTATACAGTTTGCCGTCGGTCAGGACTCCATCCACGTCCATCAGGAGGAGCCTGACACAGGCAGCGCGTTCGTGTACAGTTTTGGACATTTCGTGTTGCGGCGGGGGCCGGATCTCTCCGGCCCTACTTCTTCCAAGGCGGCTGCTCGGGCAGCAGTTTGTCGAACTCCGCGATCAGGTTCGCTTCGTACTCGTCCGTGTATTGGCCGTTGCGGAATTTCTCGGCTGCCTCGCAGAAGAACAGCTCCCAGGACTTCTCTTCGAAGCCGGGATTGATGGGGAAGAAACGCGCGTTGTTGCCGCGCGCGGCTTTCATGTCGCCCGGCGCGTCGCCGATCATGAGGATGCGGCTGCTGTCATACCGGCCGCTGGAAGCCAGCGCGATGTGCTCCTTCTTGCTGCCGAGTTCCTGTCCGGCGATGACGGTGGCGTACTTCGCGATGTCGTGCTCCTGCCATTCGCGAATCAGCGCCTCGCCGGGGGTCGCCGAGCAAACCAGGATGTCGGCCCACTCGGAGATTTTTTCGAGGCTCTCGCGCACGAACGGGAAGGGCGGCACGTCGTGCACGATGTCGGCGATCGTCGCGTTCACCGCCTCGCTCCACTTCAGCGCCTGGGTGAGAACGGGGTCGCCCGTCTTCTGCACCTCGGCCTTCAGCGTGGGGTTGCCCAGCTTGGTCTCGCGCGCGATCCAGTCGCGGATCGGCTGCGCCACCGGGATGTTCACGTGGCGGCGCTGCACGTCCGGCCATTCCTTCAACAGGTCGAAGACCATGATGAGAGCGGGGAACCGGTTGATGCCGCGCCACTTGGAATAGAGGTTGACGAACTCCGCCGCCGCGCGCGCGTACTTGGATACCGGCTGAAGATCCCAGTACTTGATGATGTTCGGGATAAAGCACTCTTTGTGCTTGATTTCCATCGTGTCGAACGCGCAGCCGTCGGAATCGATGGCCACAAGGAAATCGTGCTTCTTTTGAAAATTCTTCAAAGGGGCTTGGGGATCAGACATGAATGCTCCTATGCTTTAACCGGCTCCGTGCGGTGCGCCTGGGGCACGTATTCCGGCAGTTTCTTCTCCGCAAAAATCTTTTCGAAGCGCGTGTAGCGCTGTACGCCGTTGACGACCGGCACGCTCACCCAGTCCTCGCCGATCAGCGGGCGGGCGTAGCGCACGAAGTCGTCGGTAACGTCGATGCGGTTCGGCGCGATCCACTCCTTCGGGAACTTGCGCTCGGAGTTGGCCACGACCTCCAGCGGGACCTTGTCGTAATCGACGTTGTAAATCAGTCCCGGGCGGCGCAGCAGCGTGGACATGTAACCCGAACCGTGCTCCACCGCGATCACGACCGCGTTCTGGCCGATCTTGTATGCCTCGTCCAGGTCGACGGTGGAAGCGTAGATCATGGCGTTGCGCTGATCGGTGCCGGAGATCTGGCCGCGAGCCGCGCCGCGCGCCTTGATCCCCACGCGGTTCAGGTGGTTCACCACGATCTGCTCGGCCGTCCACATGCTCGAGGAGAACGTGGTGTGTCCAAAGGCGTCCTTCAGCTCGCCGATGTCGCCCACGTCGAAGCCCTCGCTGATGACAACCATGCAGCGGCCGCTCCGCTTGAGTTCATCGTTCACCAAGTCGGTCAGCTCGGCGAGGCTGAGGCCCGATTCGCGCATGTAGATCTGAAGCGGCATCTCGCGGTTCGGATCGGCGAGGCGGGCGGCGGCGGGTATGAATCCGATCTTCCGGCCCATGGCCTGCATCACCAGCACGGGATCGGAAGGCGAGGAGCCCATGTTCTCCTCGTTGGCGTTCTGGACGTAGTACGCCCAGTAGCGCGCCACGCTGCCGTAGCCCGGGGTGTGGTCGATGAGCTTGAACTCGGAGTCGCCCACGTCGTTGTCGATGGTCTTCGCGACGCCGGTGGCGACGAGGTCGAGCCCGCGCTCGTGGGCGAGTTTGGCCACCTTGTTGGCGGTGTCCATCGAATCGTTGCCGCCGATGTAGAAGAAATAGCCGACCTGGTGGGCTTTGAACACCTCGACGATGCGTTCGTAATCCTCGGTCTGCTTGTCCTTCAGCTTGTAGCGGCAGGTGCCGATGGAACCGGCCGCCGGCGTGGTGCGCAGCAGCTTGATTTCCTCGTCGCACTGGGCGGAGAGGTCGAGCAGTTCCTCGCGCAGCACGCCTTCGATGCCGTGCCAGCCGCCGTAGATCTTGCCGAACTTGTCCGGAAACTCGCGGCAGGTCTCGATGATCCCCCGCAGCGAATTGTTGATCACCACTGAGGGACCACCGGACTGCGCTACAACCACATTCTTGTTCACTGCCATGCCGTTAACTCCTCAAGCCAGCCACTCGGTGTGGAACATCTGACCGCGCGGCTTGTCGATGCGCTCATACTTGTGCGCGCCGAAATAGTCCCGCTGCGCCTGAAGCAGATTCGCGGGCATGCGCTCGCGGCGGTACGCGTCGATGTAGCCCAGCGAGGCGGCAAAGCCGAGCACCGGGACGCCGAACTCCATCGCCTTCGCCACAACCGCGCGCAGGCAGCCTTCCAGCTCGTTGACGATCGGGCTGAACCGCTTGTCGATCATCAAGTTTGCCAGGTCCGGGTTCTCCGCGAACGCCTGCTTGATCGGATCGAGCAGCTTCGCGCGGATGATGCAGCCGCCCTTCCACGTGCGGGCGATCTCGGAGAAGTGCAGATTGTAGTCGTACTCCTTGGACGCCTCGCGCATCAGCGAGAAGCCCTGTGCGTAGCAGGTGATGATGGCCAGCCGCAGCGCCTTGCGAAGCGTCTCGATGAACTCGTCCCTGTTGCCTTCGAATTTCGGTGCGGGGCCGGTCAGGATCTTCGACGCGACCACGCGCTCGTCCTTCATGCCGGAAAGAATGCGGCCTTCGAGCGCGGCGTTGATCGTCGGAATCGCGATTCCGAGATCGAGCGCGTTCTGCGAGGTCCACTTGCCCGTTCCCTTCTGGCCGGCTTTGTCGAGGATCACGTCGACGATCGGTTTCCCGGTCTCGGGATCAATGTGCTTGAGCACCGCCGCGGTGATCTCGATCAGGTAGGAGTTCATCTCCGTCTCGTTCCACGCGGCGAAGATCTCATGCATCTGCGGGGCAGAGAGGCCGAGTACCGACTTCATGATGTCGTAGGCTTCCGAGAGAAGCTCCATGATGCCGTACTCGATGCCGTTGTGGACCATCTTGACGTAGTGGCCCGCGCCGCCTTTGCCGATGTAGGCGCAGCAGGGGCCGTCTTCCGTTTTGGCGGCGATGGCGGTGAGGATGGGCTCCACCTTGCGGTATGCTTCCTCGGGTCCGCCCGGCATAATGGCGGGCCCCCGCAGAGCACCCTCTTCGCCTCCGCTCACGCCCGTGCCAATGTAGTGGATTCCGGTGGGCTCAAGCTCCTTGCCGCGCCGGTCCGTGTCCTGGAAAAAGGAATTGCCGCCGTCGATCAGCACGTCGCCCGGCTGCAGATGCGGTTTGAGGTCTTGTATCACGGCGTCCACCGGCTTGCCCGCGGGCACCATCATCAGAATGCGGCGGGGGGTCTCCAGCGACTCGGCCAGTTCCTTGATGGACTTGACGGTCGTCATGTTCTTGCCCGCCCATTTGCGCGCGGCAGCCTTGGCCTGTTCCTCGTTGAGGTCGAATCCGGCCACCGAGAAGCCTTTGCTTTCAATATTAAGGGCGAGATTCTGGCCCATTACTCCAAGCCCGATTACGCCGAAGTTGTACTGGCTCATGTTTATCTCCCTATTAATTAGCGTGGCGCCGCGCGGCCCCGGCCCGCGGGGAAAAGGGCGGGCTGGGGTGCGCTCCCGAATCACACAGCATAACAGATGAACGGGCGCGCCGAACCCCGTAAATGGGCATCAAAAACAGCGGCAAAGCGCCGCGCCCTACGTAAGTTCGTATCCCTTGCAGGCGATCTGCGCCCAGAGGATCTCCGAACTCCTGCCGTGGAAGGAGAAGATCTGTCGAACGACTTCGCACACCTGCTCGAAGCCCTTCTCGTAGAAAACGAGAATCGAAGGTCCGGCGCCGCTCAGCACGCAACCGAGCAACCCGGGCGCGCGCAGCTTGAGCACCTCCTTGAGACCCGGTATGAGCGGGGCGCGGTAGGATTGGTGAAACCGGTCCTCGAGCGCGGTCGGGAACGCGCTCAGGTTTCCCGTAGCCAGCGCCGCCATCAGCAGCGCGGCCCGCTGCACGTTGAAGATGGCGTCTTCCCGGCTATAGGAATCCGGCAGGACCGCCCGCGCCTTCGTCGTCGGCAGGTCGAAATCCGGCACCACCACCGCGACTCCAAGCTGCGGCGGCGGATCCACCCGCACGGCGCGCGCCGCTCCGCCGGCGTCAATCGCGCTGGCGGTGATGGAGCCCAGCACGCAGGCCGCAACGTTGTCCGGGTGCCCTTCGATCCGCGCGGCTTCATCGAGGATCCGCAGCGGCTTCCAGCCCAGGCCGAGCAGGCTGTTGGCCATCACCACACCCGCGGTTAGCGCCGCGGCGCTCGATCCCAGGCCCTTGCCGATGGGGATACCGTTATCGATTTCGAGTTCAACCGGATCGAGCCGCTCGCCCACGTCCGCCGCCACCCGCTGCGCGGTCTGCCAGATCAGGTTGTCTTCGCCCGTCGGGATGCACTCGGTTTCGCGGCCCGACACCCTGATCTGAAGCTTTTCCGCCCGGCGGAACCGGCACTCCAAATACACGTTCAGCGCCATGCCGAGAGCGTCGAAACCGGGGCCCAAATTGGCGCTCGAGGCGGGGACTCTAATCCTTGCCCAACTCATGCGCGAGGAATTCCCTTCAGCAAAGGACAACCTTGGCGCCTTCGCGGCAGGAACGGTAGATCGAGAGCACGATTTCCAGGGCCTGGCAGCCCTCCTCGCCGGATACCAGCGGCTTCCGCCCGGTCCGGATCGCTTCGCCGAAATCCAGGAACTGGCGTTCAAACGGCGCGAGCGAGATCGCCATCGGATCGGACGAACCGGACATCACTTCTTTTTCGACCGGGGCGGGCTCGCCCGAATCGTTCTCCACGTCCCAGGACGTCAGCTTATCGCCCGAGATGATCGCGGCGCCCTTGGTGCCGTGTATCTCGACGCGCTCGGTGTAGCCCGGCCACATCGCGGTGGAAGCCTGAATGACACCGGTCGCTCCATTGGCGTACTTCATCACGGCGCAGATAACATCCTCGGACTGGATCTTGTGGAGCGCTCCGAGCTGCCAGTAGCCGAACAGCTCCTTTACCGGGCCGATCAGCCAGCGCAGGATATCGACCTGGTGAATCGCCTGGTTGATCAGCGCGCCGCCGCCCTCGACTTCCCAACTGCCTTTGATGGGCCGCGAGTAGTATTCGGGGGGACGATACCACTTCACGTAGGCGTCGGCCTGAAGAATCTTCCCTAACCTGCCGGCGCGGATGGCCCGGTCGAGGAACTGGCAGGAGTCGTCGAAGCGGTGCTGGCTCACGACGCCGAGAACGATCCCGGCCTCGCGCGCGATCTTCACCATTTCGCGCGCGGTCTCCAGGTCCGTCGAGATCGGCTTTTGCACCTGGATGTGCTTCTTGTACTGCGCGCACAGGCGGAGCGGCTGAAGCCGGAAGTCGGGAAACGTGCAGACATCGACGAAATCCACCCGCGGATGCCGGCAGACTTCCTCGTAGCTCGGCACAAACTCCGCGCCGTACTTGGCGGCAAACGCGCGCCCGGCGGTCTCGTTTATGTCCGTGCAAACCGTAACCTCGTAGCCGATGTTCTTGTAAGCCTGGGCGTGCTTGTGCGAGATCGCGCCCGTTCCGATGATTCCAACGCGCAAGTGTCTTAATTCCTCCCGAAGCTCGCAGTATACCAGCGCTCGTCCCGGCAGTGGGCGGGCCGCTCAGCGAATCTTATAGCTCACGGTCATCCCGTCGTTCTTCTCCATGGACGCCCGGATTGTGACCGTATCGTAGTTCGGGCTGGTTTGCACGTACTCCAGGTAATCCGCCATCGCCTGGGCGTGGACGATCGTGTTATCGGCGACCACCACCGCGCCCTTCTTCAGCTTCGGCTCGATCGCCTTGAGATACCTCAGGTAGTCGCTCTTGTTCGCGTCGATGAAGAGGAAGTCCACTTCTCCGTCGAAGGCCGGAAGCAGCTCCAGCGCATCTCCCTCCAGGACGGTGACGGTCTTCTCCAATCCGACCTTTGCCAGATTCTCCCTGGCCTCGCGCGCCCGGCGCGGATCGATTTCCATCGAGTACAGGTGGCCGCCGGTCCGCTCGAAGGCGATGCCGAGATTGATGGCGCCGAACCCGCTGGCCGCCCCGACTTCGATGCCGCGTTTCGCGCCGCTGCTTTCCGCGAGTATGCGCAGCATCATCGCGTCGCCCGGAGTTGTGTTCAGCGACGTCCGCCGGAATTTCTCCAAAAACTCCTTGCGGAACTCTTCGCTTTTTCTGGAGGAATTCTGCGCGAATGCAATCGAGAGCAGCGCGGCTGCGGACATGAATCCGGCGGACATGAGTAATCGCATCACCTGGGTTCTCCTTAGTGGGTTCTTTTGAATATATCCTGTTTCTTAGTGCCCCGGTTGACGGCCGGGAGCGCGGCGGGTAGCATCGGGTTTTTGAATGCGAAAGCACGATTTTTTGCTTTCGCGGGCGGCCGAAAAGACTGCGCCGCTCCGGCCTGAAGGCACTCCCCGGGCGGGGAGGGCGGCATCGGTCTGAAGGTTGGCCGAACCGTGGCGTTGTGGGGCGCCGTGGGTATTCCGGGCGCGGCCGGATATTTCGAAAATCGAGGGAGCGAGATGGCGAATCAGGTTCAACGGCGTACGTTTATGGGAGCGGCGGCTTTGTCAGCCATGAGCCCGGCCCAGGTGTATGCGGCCCGGACGAAAAAGCCGATGACGCTGGCGATCGGCTCGGATCATGCGGGCTTCCCGATGAAGGGCCCGGTGATTCAAATCCTCAAATCCTGGGGACACACGGTGAAGGACTGCGGCTCCTTCACGCCGGATCCGGTCGACTTCCCCGACATCGCGGCCGCCGTATGCAACGAGGTGAAAAGCGGGCGGGCGCAGCGCGGGATCATGGTGTGCGGCACCGGGGTCGGCGCCTGCATCGCAGCCAACAAGGTGACCGGAATCCGCGCCGCGCTGTGCCACGACGTCTACTCGGCGCACCAGTGCGTCGAGCACGACGACGTCAATGTGCTCTGCATGGGCGCCTGGATTATCGGCATCAAGCTGGCCGAGGAGATTCTGGCGGCCTATCTCAACGCGGAGTTCAGCACCGACGAGGACTTCCGGAGACGGGTCCGCAAACTCGGCGAAATGGAGCGGCAGCGCTGAGCACCTCCGCGCGAGGACGGTTGCCTGAAGAGCGGCCTGAGCGATCCGCGGCGCCATCTCGCGCAGGCCGGGGCGCATTGATGGAGCTGTATTTCCTGCGCCATGGAAGCGCCGAGGCCAGGCGGCCCAGCCTCCCCGATTCCAGACGCCGGCTCACCGAAAAAGGCAAGCTCAAGCTGCGCGTGATTCTCGGCGCCGCGCGCGCCGCCAAGGTGAGGCCGGCCCTGATTCTGACGAGCCCCTACGTCAGGGCGGTCGAAACCGCGGAACTGGCTGCGTCCATCCTCGGATGCACGTGTCCTCCCCTTCCCACCGAAGCGCTGCTTCCCGGGGCCTCGCCGCAGGCGCTCTGGGAGGAAATTCGCTCTCACGCGGACTCTCGCTCGATCCTCATCTCCGGCCACGAACCCATGTTGTCCCGCGCCGCGAGCTACATCCTCGGCGCATCCTGGACGCTGGTGGAGATCAAGAAGGGCGCCCTGCTGTGCCTGGAGGCGGATCCCACTCACGAGCGGCCCCGCGGCATCCTTCGCTGGCTGTTCACTTACAACCTGGCGGCCGCCCGGCAGCGAGGATAGGGACAAAAAAGCGGGCTTCGCTCCCGGCCAAGGACCGGAAGCGAGGCCCGCCGAAGCGTCAGGAACGAAGCGTTACCACTCGAACCGCATGTGCAGTTGCACTTCGCGCGGCGTAGCGGCATCGAACTTCGAGTTCAGGTCCAGCACGCTGTAAATGCCGCCGGCACCAGCATTCGAGATGTTGGTGTCGGGGTTGCCCCAGTTCGGGTGGTTCAGCGTGTTGCGGGCGAGCACTTCAAACCGCAGCCGGGCGCGCTCCTTGATGGGGAACTCCTTGGCGAGGGAGTTGTGCATCACGCGAACGCCGGGCCCAATGAGAATGCCGCGCCCCGCGTTGCCGTAACGGCCGATCGGCGGCGCCGCGAATTTTGTCTTGTCAAACCACAGGTACTGGTTCGGGTTGTCCACCGTGAAATCGCCCAGAACATCGGGGCGGATGGTCACGTTGGGACGCGTGGAGCTGGTGGTGTAACGGGTACCGGTCGGGTCGGGACCCGTCCACATGACCGTCAGCGGACGCCCGCTCTCCAGCGCCACAATCGAGGACAGCCGCCAGCCGCCGAGAATACCGTTCACGAGCCAGTGCGCATCGCTCATGAACTTGCGGCCTCGTCCGACCGGGATCTCCCAAACCGCGTTGGCCGAGTAGCGCAGCTTGGCCTGGCGGTCATGCCGCGCCTTCTCCCGCAGACGGTTCGTCGGATCTTCGGGAGTGGTTTCGTCGGTCATGTCGTTGGCCCAGGTAAAGTAGGTCTGATAATACAGACCGCCCCTGGACTTACGCGTAGCCTGAATGGTCAGAGCGTGATACTGATGCCCCGCCCCGTTCTCGGTCCGGCTGATGTCCGGATAAAGCGGGAAGGGCCTGGGCTTCTCGATGAACAGCCGGTCATCCGCGACGGGGCGGTTGATCGGCAGGGAGTACGTGTTGTGGCGGGTGCCGTTGGCGTTGTACGCGATCATGAAACCCGTATCCCAGCGCTGATGTTCGATGGCGAACGAGTACTGGATTACACGGGGGATCCGTATATCGCCTGCGATGGAGCCCGGAATGCTGACCGTCGAAGGCCCTCCGCTGCCGGTGCTCGGATAGACCACCGGCCAGATGAGGGGGTTGTCCTGCGGGTTGGTGTAGGACGGCTCACTGATGATAAACGGCACCACGGCGCCGGTGGACACTCCCGGGGGCGCGGTGTTGTACGCCAGGCCGAAACCGCCGCGGAACACCGTGTTGTTGTCCCATGGACGGTAGGCGAAGCCCAGGCGCGGCTGCCAGTTGTTGAGGTCCGACCTGACCAGAGTGTTGGCCGGATACCCGGCAGCGCTGGCGCCGATAACGTCAATGTAACCGGTGGGCATCAGCGGGCTAACCTTGCTGAGCGCCGCATCGGGAACCACGATTTTTCCCGTTTTCTCGTCAAAGGCGGCCAGGAAGTTGTTTTGCTCCGTCCAGGGCAGCACCGCATCCCACCGCAGGCCGAGGGTCAACGTCAATTTCGGTGTCGGCCGGAAGGTGTCCTGGAAGAAGAAACCGTGATTCCAGCGGACCCGGTTCACTTGCGTCGCCGGGAACGCACGGGTCATGGTCGTGGGTATGCCCAGCAGGAAGTCGGCGTAGTCCAAGCCGCTGAAATTGCCGCTGAAGACGAAGTCGCCGTACAGCGCCGTGCTCTGGCGCCTTTCCTGCATCAGGTAGCGGCTGCTCGACCAGCCGAACTTCATGTCGTGCCTGCCGCGGAACCAGCTTACTGTGTCGCTGAACGAATGCACATAGTGCTGGTCGCACGGATTGCACTCCGCCGGGCTGTTCACGCTGGCCACACCGCTCCTTTGGAAGCTGACTCTGGGCAGCCCGTTGATTTCACCGATATCGGGCGCCAGTCCGATGAAACCTAGTTGCTGGACAACCTCGTAGCCTTTCCAGGCGGAAGTCTGCGGGTACCGCTGAGAGGTCAACCCGTAACGGAACTCATTGAGGAGCGTGGGACGGATGGTATAAGTGTGCGCCCCCGTTACGGCATCCATATTGCGCTGGTGTATGCGCTTGGGCGTCAGTTCGCGGAAAGCCGTTTCCGGCTGGTTGAAGTTCCACCGGACCGACGTCAGGCGGCCGTACAAGAATTGTTTGTCGGAGATCCGGTGGTCAATGCGCTCGGACATCGTCGGCTGTTTCACGAACGGGAAGCCCGGATACGTCCGGAGATAAGTCGGGCTGCCGGGTATCAACGTGTCCGGGTCGCCGTAATTCTGATCCGGGATCAACATGTCCTGGTACATCTTTGCCACGGGGTTAATCCGCGACGCGGGAATCACGTTACCCGCAAACGGCGCGTTGTTGTTCAAGGGATCCCTGATCACGCCTGTATAGGTTGAGAAGTCCCCCTGCCGCCAGCGGTTCAGCGGTACCACCCGCTGTACGGTGAACGGCGAGGTTGGGCCGGTAGCGATTTCCAGGTTCCAGAAGAAGAAGGTTCGGTTCCTTCCTTCGTAAACCTTCGGAAGATATATGGGACCGCCGGCGCCGAACACCCACTGATACCCCCAGCCCTTGTTCTTGGTCAGGCTGAACGGGTTGCGGCTGTTCAGATCGTTGTTGCTGTAGTACACGGCCGCGTTGCCGTGGAACTCGTTGGTGCCGGAACGGCTGATCAGGGTGAGGGCGCCCATGGTCTGCGACTCCGCGTTGGCCTGCGCCACGTCGACCCGCATCTCCTGCACCAGTTCCGTGCGGTCCATCATCGGCCCTAGCGGCGAACCCCACGCGCCGGATAGCGTGGTGCCGTCCATGGTGGCTTCGGCCTGGAGTTCGCCCGCGCCCGCCAGGCGCAGGTTCCATCCGCCGGTGCGCTCAAACTGCGGGGTGAGCGTGAAGTAGTCCCACGCGCGGCGCAGCGTGAGCGGCAGCGCGCGCATTACTTCACGGCTCCGCGTATCCACGATGCGGGCCGACTCGGTTTCAATCAGCGTGGCCCCGGCCGTGACCTCAACGATTGTCGACGAGGAGGCCAATGCCAGGTTAGCGTCGACGCGCCGGATGTCCCGGGCCGAGAGCACTACGTTTTCCGCTTTAAACTCCTGAAAACCCGCGGCCCTGACGACGACCGTATAGGTGCCTTCCAGGATGTTGGCCAGCGTGTACTGGCCCGCTTCGTTGCTCGTAGTAGTGTATTTGTAGTTTCTCTCGATTTGGGTTGCCTCGATGGTGGCGCCCACCACAACTGCTCCGGTGGGATCCTGGACAACCCCGGTGATTGTGGCAAAGGTGCTTTGGCCGTGTAGTGAGCTTGCAAAAAAGCAACACAACGTGGCCAAGGCAAGGCAGATACCTCTCATGCGCATTCACTCCTTCCTGATTTCTGCTCCTTGAGAGTTCAGGTCTTCTTTTCCATTGCGGTCAAAACAGACCCCTTACTTCACCCGCCAACAGAGTTCGTTTTAATTAAATTTAAAATCTGTTTCCTTGTCAAGACTTTCTTTTTGGGTCAGTTAACAACTTGTTATCGTTTTTGACCTGTGTTAATACTCGTTAGACTCGCCTGTTGTCGATGCTGCCTTTGCCCTGCCCAATGCTGCCGTCAGAGGAGCATATAGACCCCTGACCAGCCTCATCTACCGGCTTACCCGAGAGCTTACGTTAACTTTTGATTACATTCGACACGAAAGTTGCGACAGCTCCGGGGATTTCTCCTTGCAGTTTGCGCCTCTGAAACCCCGGAAAAGCCGGATAAGCCGCCGCGCAAGACGCGTGACAGATCCGCCGCTGCGGAGTGCGTTGCCTTACAATGCCTGCATGCTACTGGAAGAAGGGATGGTCTATCGCGCCGGAACGGCGGCCGGGCACAGGATCACGTTCACGGTAATCGATGCCGGCGGGAACGGCGTATGGCCAACGGTCGATCTCAAAGCGCCCGACGGCATGGAACCGAACGTCTGGCTGAATACCGGCCAGCTTTTGTGGATCAGCGCGGAGGCACAGCAAGCGCCGATCCTGGAGGCGGCTGAGCGGGCGCTGCTGGAGACACCGGTCGAGGCGCCCGAATGATGGGGAGAATCGACGAGCTCATGCGCGCGGTGGCGCGCGAGTCCGGCGGCGAGGTTTTCCATGCCGGACTGGTGGAGGGCCTGCCCGAGCCGGCGCGGCGCTATTTGTTGCACGCCATCCGGCCCGGCGCGCGGATCGCGGGATCCGTGAGGCTCCGCATTAAGGCCCGGATGCGGCTCTCTCCGAAGGCCCGCTGGATGCCCGTCGACAGCACCGAGACGATCGGCCGGGAGCTGGGCTTTGTCTGGAAAGCTTCGGTGGGCAGGCTGCTGCGCATCAGCGGATTCGACCGCTATTCGAACGGCGCCGGCGAGATGAGATGGAAGCTGCTGGGGCTGATCCCGGTCGTGACGGCGTCGGGACCGGACGTCACGCGGTCCGCGCGAGGCCGCTTCGCCGCCGAGCTGGTCCTGCTGCCGGATGCGCTGCTGCCGCAGTGGGGCGTTGCGTGGACGGCGGAGGGCAGCGATGGTGCGTGCGCCACGGTCGAGGTGGGCGGCGAGCGCATCGATTTGCACCTTAAGGTCGGCGCGGATGGGCGTTTGAAAAAACTGGAGATGCTCCGGTGGGGAGACTACGGCCTGCCGAAGGGCAGGTGGGCGCACATCCCCTACGCGGTCGCTTTCTCCAGCGAGCGCGAGTTTGACGGCCACACGATCCCGGACCGTTTCACAGTGGCATGGGAGGGCGCTTCCGGACATTTCGATTATTTTCATGGGGAAGTTCACTCCGCCACATATTGTTAGGAGGCGGCTTGCCGATTCCTCAGCCGAGCCAGATCGTCGAGTGTTTTCAGGGAAAGTCCGTTCCGCCGCATTCCGCTGAAAGGCAGCTTGCCGGGTCGTGCGCCGCGCTAGAGTCGTCGAGCATCTCCAGGCCGAAATCCGCTCCGCTGCGTTTCGCTAAAAAGCGGCTTGCCGGCCCGCAAGTCGAGCTAAAATCGTCGCGTGACCAGGCGCGGATTTCTCCAGCTCTTGCCCGCCGGCGCGGCGCTCTCCGCTCCCGCCCCGGCCATTACCAGGGTTGATGTCTTCCCCGTCTCCTATCCGGTGGCTGGGCGTTTCAAGTTCCTGGGCAGCCAGCGCTACGCCGTTTTCGTGAAGATCACATGCGAGAGCGGAGCGGCCGGGTGGGGCCAGAGTGTCCCGCTTCCCACCTGGAGCTACGAGACCCCCGAGTCGGTGGCGACGACACTGGAAAAATACCTGGCGCCGGTCCTCATAGGCCGCAATCCGTTCGATATCGCCGGGGCGCACCAGGCGATGAACCGCGCGATCGCGCCCTCGTTTTCCACGGGGATGCCGATCGCCAAGGCGGGCGTCGACCTGGCGCTTCACGATCTGGCCGGGCGCCTGCGCGGGCAAAGCGCCGCGGCGCTCTGGGGCCGCAAACCGCTCGACCGTATCCCGCTAAGCTGGACCGTGAACCCGTCCTCACTGGATGCAATCGAATCGCTCGTCGAGGAGGGGCGCAAGCGCGGCTACTCCCACTTCAACGTCAAGGTCGCGCCCGATCCGAAATTCGATGTCGAGCTTTGCCGCCGGGTGCGGAAGCTGGCGCCGAACGCCTTCCTGTGGGCCGACGCCAACGGCGGTTACGACCTGGAGACCGCGCTGGCCGTGGCGCCGAAGCTGGCCGATATCGGGGTGAACGTTCTGGAGCAGCCGCTTCCCGCGAACCGTCTCACCGGTTACCGCGATCTGAAGAAGCAGGGGGCGCTGCCGATTCTGATGGACGAGGGCGTAGTGTCGTCCGTTGATCTGGCGGAGTTCATCCGTCTCGGCCTGCTTGACGGCGTGGCGATGAAGCCGGCGCGCACCGGCGGGCTGTGGGAGGCGCGGCTTCAGGTGGAAATGCTGGAGCGCGAAAATCTGATGTTCCTCGGCAGCGGGCTGACGGATCCCGATACCTCGCTGGCCGCATCGCTTCAGCTCTATTGCGCCTACCATCTGAAATACCCTGCCGCGCTGAACGGGCCGCAGTTCCTGGAGGGCACGTTCCTGCGAACGCCCATCGAGGTGAAGGACGGGGCGGCGCTGCTGCCCGCGGGTTTGGGCCTGGGGGTCGAAGTGGATGAGGAGCGGGTTGCGAGCGCGCGGCCCCGGCAGGCGCGGTCTGCATCGCGCCGGTTCACGATCGAGGATGTCCAGGGCTCCGCGCTGCGTTTGAGCGAGGGCGGCGCGCCGGTGCTGGTCTACAACTATGGGATGCAGCTCAAGGAGGGCGTCCCCGAGCGCTACCGTCGCTCGAGCTACGTCCATCCGCTGTACACGCCGGGCGGCACGATCATCACGGATGATTTCCCGGCCGACCACTATCACCACCGGGGGCTCTCCTGGATGTGGCCGCGCGTGATCGCCGGCGGCCAGACGTACAACCTGTGGGAAATCACCGAAGGCGGAATCCGCCAGAGATTCGTGCGCTGGCTGGCGCGGGAGACCAGCGCAGCGGGAGCGCGCATTGCAGTGGAGAACGCCTGGGAGGTGGGCAGCCGCCCGCTGGTGAGGGAGACCGTGGAGCTGGCGGTGCATCCGGCCGAGGAGAACCTCCGCCGGCTCGATCTTACCCTGACGCTGGAAGCTCTTGACGAACCGGTGGCTATCGGCGGCACGCTGGACCTGAATAAAGGGTACGGCGGGCTCTGCCTGCGCTTTGCGCCGCGGGAGAACACGGTGATCCGGACCGAGGCCGGCCGCGAACCGCGCGACACAGACATGGTTCCGCACCCCTGGGCCGAACTGGAGGGCACGTTTGCCGGCCGCCGGGCGCGCGCCCGGATCGAAATCGACCCCGGCAACCCCGGGTTTCCGAACGGGTGGTGCCTGCGCCACTACGGCTTTCTGGGCGTGAATTTTCCCGGCCTGGAATTGTATACGCTGCTCCCCGGGAAACCGTTGAAGATGCGGTACCGAATTGTCGTGAGCTGAGCGCGCGCGTGCTAGCATGGTTATTCCAGGCTCCGGGCTCCGTGCAACGGGCAGCCGCAAACCCCGCCAGGTCCGGAAGGAAGCAACGGTAGCGGTGTAGTTCGTGTGCCGCGGATCACCTGGGGCCTGGTAAGGATTCCGGCTTCCCTTTTCCATGTATCAGGTCTTCGCAAGAAAGTACCGGCCGCAGGCTTTCTCCGAGTTGGTGAACCAGGAGCACGTCCGCACCACGCTGGAGAACGCCATTGCGCAAAATCGCATCGCGCACGGGTACATCTTCTCCGGCCAGCGGGGCACGGGGAAGACGACGGTGGCCCGTATCCTCGCCCGCTGTTTGAATTGCGTTGAGGGGCCGACCAACACGCCCTGCGGAACGTGCGCGAGCTGCCGGGAAGTCGCCGCAGGCAACGCGCCGGACGTGATCGAGATCGACGCGGCGTCCAACCGCGGCATCAACGAGATGCGCGAGCTGCGCGAGAATGTGCGCTACCGCCCCGCGCGCGACCGATACAAGGTTTTCATCATCGACGAAGCGCACCAGATCACCAGCGAAGCGTTCAACGCCCTGTTGAAAACGCTCGAGGAGCCGCCGGAGTGGGTCGTTTTCGTGCTGTGCACCACCGAGGCGCACAAGATTCCCGCAACGATCGCCTCGCGCTGCCAGCACTTCAGCTTCCGCTCGGTGGGCTTCGATGAGATCGCGGCCCACATGCGCTGGATCTGCGAGCAAGAAGGAATTCAGGCCGACGACGAGGCGCTTGCCGTGCTGGCGCAGGTAGGCGAAGGCAGTGTTCGCGACTCGCTTTCCGCGCTGGACCAGGCCATCGCCTGCTGCGGGACAGTGCTTAAAGCGGAGGACGTCCGAGCGCTGCTCGGCGCTTACTCGCTGGATACGCTCGCGCAGATTACTCAGGCACTGGCGGACCGCGATTCCGCGCGCATGCTCGACATCGTGGACAACCTGGTGCGCAACGGCCGGCATTTGCAGCATTTCGTGCGCGAGCTGGCGCGCTATTTCCGCAACCTGCTGGTGATCAAGATCGCGGGCGACAACCCGCGGCTGGTGCCCGCCTCGGACCAGGAGCGCGAGCGGCTTGCATCCATCGCGGCCTCCTTTTCCGAGCAGGATTTGACGCGCTACCTCCAGCTCACCATGGACCTGTTCCGCGATTTGCAGTTCTCCTGGAACCCGAGGCTACATACCGAACTTGGGCTGGTGAGGCTGGTGGAAGCGGGCAAGCTGCTGCCGATCGAAGAGGCGCTGGCGAGCGTTGGCAACGCCGCGCCGCCTGCTCCGCCTGCGCCCCCGGCGCCGAAAGCCGGGCGATCCACGGGTCCTTCCGCGCGGCACGAGGCGCAGGCGCAACCCGCAGCTCAGGTGCAGCCCGAGGCTCAGGTTGAGAAGCCCGCGCCGGCGCCCGGCGGATTGCAGCAGCGGCTTGTAGCGGCCTTACGCGAACTCGGCATGGCGTTCACCGCCGACGCCGTCGAGCAGTCGGCGATGGTGGAAGCGGCGGGAGAGCTCCGGTTCACTACCCCGCCGAACTTGATGCTGGCAATGCAGTCCGCCGATATTCAGAAGGGGCTCGAACACCTCAAGGCCGGAAGATGGAAGATCAAGGTCGCGCCCGGGAACGCCGGCACGGCAAAACCGGAACCGCGGCCGGAGGCGCAGCCCGCCGGCGACGACGAAACCATGCGCCGCGCCCTCGCACACCCGGAGGTGCAGCGGTTCCGCGAGCTGTTCCCGGATTCCGAGGTACGCGTGGTGCGCAACCTCAAAATTTAGTGATACCCTGCCAAGGGGGATGAAAGGATTCACTATGAGAATTCCCGGTAACATGCAAGCCATGATGAAGCAGGCCCAGCAGATGCAGGAGAAGCTGCAGCAGGAGATCGCGCAGATCCGCGTCGAAGCCTCGGCCGGCGGAGGCATGGTCACGGTCAAGATGGACGGTCAGAAAAACGTCCTGGGGGTCAAGATCGACCCCGAAGTGGCAGGCGACGTGGAGATGCTTCAGGACATGGTGATGGCCGCGTTCAACGAAGCATCGAAGAAGGTGGACGAGGAATCGCGGCAGAAGATGAGCGGAATGCTGGGCGGTCTGGGGCTGCCTCCGGGACTGTTCTAGCCTATGCCGGAGTACGCCGAGCCGCTTGCCCGCCTCATCCGGGAATTCAAGCGCCTGCCGGGCATCGGCCAGAAATCGGCCCAGCGGATCGCTTTTCACGTGCTGCGCGCGCCGCGCGAGGACGCCGAGCAACTGGCGCAGGCGGTTCTGGACGTCAAAGACAAGCTCGGCCTGTGCCAGCTCTGCAACAACATCAGCGACAGCGAGCTGTGCCCGTATTGCAGCAACCCGAACCGCGACCGCTCGGTGATTTGCGTGGTGGAAGAACCGCACAACATTGCGCCGATAGAGAGCACGGGCCAGTTCAGCGGCCTCTACCACGTGCTGCATGGCGCTATCTCGCCGCTCAAGGGCATCGGTCCCGAGCAGCTTCGCATCAAGAACCTGATCGAGCGGCTCCAGTCGGGTGAGGTGCAAGAGCTGATCCTGGCGACCAACCCGACGGTGGAAGGCGAGGCCACCGCCGCTTACCTTTCCAAGCTGATCAAGCCGCTCGGGCTGAAGGTCACGCGCATCGCGATGGGCATTCCGGTCGGCAGCGACCTGGAGTTTGCCGACGAAGTTACGCTGACGAAATCCCTCGAAAACCGCCGGGAAATGTAAGGCGGGCCGTCACCGCTTGATCGCGAGCTGGCCCTGCCGGGCGTAATCGATCGCCTCGGCGAGGATCCGCGCGGACTCCTGGGGCGCGTGGAAGCCCATAGAGTTTTCGGCGTTCACGAAATCGACCCGCCACTGCGCTTTGCGATGGAACTTGAGCGCCTCGGCGAGCTGCTGGTCTTTGGCCCCGGCGGCGCGCGCGGCTTTTATGTCGTCGAGCAGCGCGATCAGGGCGTCCTCGGCACGATCGAGCAGGGCGGCGTGGCGCTCCTGAATCGCTTCCGCGCGGGCCTTCATTTCAGCGGCTGAAACCGGATGGCAGGTGAGGCAGGCGCGCTCGACGTTCAGCAGTGGGCTGCGCACGTGGTGGTCGCTGATCTTGACCGCGCCTTGCCGCATGTAAGGCATATGGCAGTCCGCGCAGGCCACTCCGCTGCGCGCGTGAATTCCCTGGCTGAACGTCTCAAATTCGGGGTGCTGGGCCTTGAGCACGGGCGCGCCGGTTTCCTCGTGCTGCCAGTCGCTGAAAGCGATGCGGTCGTAGTAGGCCTCGATTTGTTCCACCTTCAGGCCTTCGGCCCAGGGATAGGTCACCAGCTTCTTTTCGCCCGCGAAGTAATATTCCACGTGGCACTGGCCGCAGACATACGTGCGCATCTCCTGGCGGGTGGCCATGGTGTTCGGATCGTAGTTGTCGATGCCCTGGGATTTCTTCAGCGCCTTGATGCCGGCCAGGAAGCCCGGACGGGTCACGCGGAGGTCCATCGTCTTCGGGTCGTGGCAGTCGATGCAGGCGACCGGGTGCTCGACCAGCTTGCGAGCTTCGCGGAATGGCATGGCGCAGATCAGCTCGAATCCCTTGAGCACGTCGCCGCCGCCCGCCCTGCGGTAGGCGGGAATGACCGAAGCGTGGCACTGGAGGCAACTGCCGGGCTGCGGCCGTTCCCTGGTGCGCGCCGTTTCGTCCTGGTCCTGCAGCGAATAAGCGTGGCCGCGCTCCTCCTTGTATTCCAGGGCGAAGGCGTAGCCGGCGAAGATGCGTTTGAGGCGCGGATCGCGGTCCAGGCGCGAGTAGGGCTCGCTGCCGCCGAACCTGGTGGGCGTCATCTCGGCGGTGCGCTTGAAACTGTCGTATTGACGGGGGAAGTTCCTGCCCCAGACTGCGGGATCCACCGTATCCTCGGTGAGCCTGACTACTTCCACGTAGCGCTCGCGCGCCTCCTGCTTGCGCTCACTGATGTTCATCAGCAGCATCGCCGCCGCGAAAGCCGCGCCGGCGGCGGCAGCGCCAATCAGAATGTAAATCCGGGGTTTTGCACTCATAGGGTTAAATCCTTGCGCCATGCCCTACGCGATAGTGGCAGCGCACGCAATCCTCCGATGGCATCTGGGCAACCATTTCCTGGTGGCACCGCTGGCAGTTCCGCCGCAGTTTTTCTGCGTTTGCGGGGCGGATCCGGATCGGGTCCGGAAAGTTTTGGAGCGTGAACCGCAGCGAATGATTCCAGCCGTTCTCGGCTTTGGCCAGATACTTCGGCACGAAGGGATGGGGCGTGTGGCAGTCGTTGCACGTCGCCGCGGTATGGTGGCTGGCCCGCTGCCAGGAGTCGAAGTTTTCGGCCATCACGTGGCAGTTGGCGCAGGCCGCCGGGTCGTTGCTGAAGTAGGCAAAGCCGCGCGCGTAGACGAATGTGTAGGCGCCCAATCCGAGGGCCACACCGGCCAGCGCGCTCACAGCGGCAGGAATTCCAGATAAACGCATCCAAATCATTGTAAACGTTCGCAGAAAATTTGTTTCGGGCTCCGGCCCGCACGCTATAATGGGGCGATTTTGTTTATACCTACTTCGAGGGAGTCAAGATGCGAAGAAAAGTGACCGTGGTCGGCGCTGGGAACGTCGGAGCGAATTGTGCGCTCCGCGTCGCGGAGAAGGACCTTGCCGATGTTGTGCTGGTGGACGTCGTGGAGGGTGTACCGCAAGGCAAGGCGCTTGACCTTTTGCAGTCCGGCCCCGTCCAGGGCTATGACGTACTGATTACCGGCGCGAACGACTATGAGCCGACCGCCGGCTCCGACATTGTGGTGATCACCGCGGGTTTTCCGCGCAAACCCGGAATGAGCCGCGACGATCTGCTGCTGGCCAATTACGACATCGTGAAGACGGCCACCGCGCAGGCCGCGAAGTACTCGCCGAACGCGATTTTGATCGTGGTGACGAACCCGCTGGATGCGATGTGCTGGGCGGCCATGCAGGTTTCCAAGTTTCCGAGGAACCGAGTGGTCGGCATGGCCGGAGTGCTGGACACAGCGCGTTTCCGGACGTTTATCGCGCGCGAGCTTGACGTATCGGTGGAAAACGTCACGGCCATGGTGCTGGGCGGCCATGGGGACACGATGGTCCCGCTGGTGCGGCTCACGAGCGTCTCGGGCATTCCGCTGACCGAACTGCTGGACGCGGCGACGATCGAAAGGCTGGTCGAGCGCACCAGGAACGGCGGTGCGGAAATCGTCAAGTACCTCAAGACAGGGAGCGCTTATTACGCGCCCTCGGCCGCAGCCGTCGAGATGGTGGAATCGATTCTGAAGGACAAGAAGAAAGTCTTGCCCTGCGCCGCCTACCTGGACGGCGAGTACGGAGTGCGCGGAGTGTTCGCCGGGGTGCCGGTGAAACTGGGCGCCGGAGGGGTAGAGAAAATCTACGAACTGAAACTCACCGCCGAAGAGCAGGAGCAGTTCCGGAAGAGCGTGGGCGCGGTGGAGGAACTGGTCGGCGTCTTGAAACAAAAAGCCGGCGCATAATCTCCGGAAGCGTCTTAGAATAGAGAAGCGGGCGGGTTCTTCCGCCTGCTTCCCGAATGACAGCCAACGTAGTTGATGTAGTTATTGTTCCCAGAATAGATGAACGGTATGCCTGCTACCGCCTGGAAGTCAGGCCGTCCCCGATCCATCGTTGGGGCGTATTTGCCCTCGAACCGATCCCGCCCCGCCGCAAGGTGATCGAGTATACCGGCGAAAAGATCAGCCGCCGGGAAATCAAGCGGCGTTCCCAGCGGGAGCTGGTCTATCTTTTCGAACTGAACAGTTACTGGTGCGTGGATGGGGCCGTGGGCGGCAGCGGCGCCGAACTTATTAACCATTCCTGCGATCCCAACCTCTACTCGATGGTGATGAAGGGCCACGTGATCTACATGAGCCGGCGCGCCATCAGTCCGGGAGAAGAACTCACCGTAGATTACCGTTTCGACAAGAAAATGGAGCGCGTCCCCTGCACCTGCGGTTCCCCGAAATGCCGGGGGACCATCAACCTCCTGCGCTAACGAACCGCTTTGTCAGGCAGGACTCCCGGGAACTTACTAACTCCCGTGGTGTCTAAGTAAGCGAGAGAGGAGGCCGGAGATGTTCGAGCAGAGCATCATCGCAGGCGCTCCGAAGAAGCGCCGGATTTGGACAGTCTGCCTGGCGGTCGTGGGCCAGGCAGCCGCGATCGGCGCCGCGGTTCTCATTCCGCTGATCGTGTTCGATCAACTGCCGGCGGCGAGGCTCAAGCCTCTGCTGGCCGCGCCCGAACCGCCCCGGGGGAGACCGAAGGTGGAACCCGGCGGTGTGAAGCATGTGAAAGTGGCCGACGTGCAATGGCAGATCCGAAAGGGCCAGCTCGTTGAGCCGGCCAGCATGCCTCCGCGCGCCAGGATGATCGTCGACCCCGCTCCACCACAGTATTTCGGTGATGGCACCGGCCCCGGCATCGTGGGTGGCATCGAGGGGCTCGGTTTGAGGACGGACAGTGTGGTCGGCAGCGTTCTGACCAGCACGCTTAAGGCGGTGGAGCCTCCGCCGCCGGCGCCCGTTGTGACGCCCGCGAAGGCCAAGCCGGAGCGTATCACGCTGGGAGGCAATGTTGTTGAGGCCAAGCTGATCGACCGCGTTGTCCCTCGCTACCCTGCCCTCGCGCGGCAAACCCGAATCGAGGGCGCGGTCCGGCTCCGGGCTGTGATCCACGTGAGGGAAGAATTCAGGAGATCAGCCTGATCGAGGGCCATCCGCTGCTAGTCCCGGCGGCCGTTGAAGCGGTGCGGCAGTGGCGGTACCGCCCGACGCTGCTGAACGGCGACCCCGTCGAGGTCGAGACCGAAATCACCGTGTTTTTCAATCTCGCCCGTTAGTGTGGACCGGGCCCGGCCCGCTTGCCATTTTTTCGAGCGCGGTGAGGATGACGGGGTCGCGCTGCGCCTCTACTTCGTCGCCGCGCTCGACTCCCAATGACAGGTTGAACAGTTCCGTCTTCAGACGGTTTGTGATCCATTCACGCTCGGAAGACCACTCGGCGACGCCGGGCCGTATCTTGCGTTCCGAGAGATACACCTGGAACTCGTCGAGCACCTGCGGGGAGACTTCAAAGTTTTCGTCCACGGGGCCGTTGCGGCGGGTGTACTCGGTGGCAAAGGACGTGAAGGCGCCCGTCCCATCGAGCACCATGCGAAACCGCGACATCGGCTGCGGGTAGACCTCGTAGTCGGGCCGGATGCCGCCGCCTCCCTGCACAATCCGCCCCGAGTCGGTGCGGAACTCTTTCTGCTCGCCGAGCCGCATGGCAATGTGCGAACTCTGGATCTGACTGCCTTCGAGCGGCCGCTGGATCGAGCGCCCGCTGGGGGTGAAATAGTAGGCCGTCGTCAACGCCAGCCCGGTTCCTTCCGAGAGCGGAAAGACGCTTTCGACGAGCCCTTTGCCATAACTCGGCTCGCCGACGACAATGGCGCGGTCATGATCCTGCAGGGCGCCCGCGACGATTTCGGCCGCGCTGGCCGTTCTCCCGTTGACCAGCACAGCCATCGGGAACTCGTATGGGGAAGCGGTTGCGGGCACCTTTTCCTCGGTGGACTGCACCGCCCGTCCCCGCACGGTCAGCAGAACCTGGTCCGGCTTCAGGAACAGCGACGCCGTCTCGAGGGCGGCCGCCAGCAACCCGCCTGGATTGTTCCTTAAATCGAGGACGAGGCCGCTCAACTTTCTTCCGCCGAGCTTCTCAATGGCATCGCGAATTTGTTTGCCCGTTTCCGCGTCGAAGCTCGAGACGCGGAGATAACCGATGCCGGGCCGCAGGAAGAAAGCGCGCTCGACGCTGGGCGACTGCATCTCCTCCGGCGTGAGCGTGAAGGTAAGCAGCCGCGCGTTGCCGGGCCGGCGCACGTCGATTCTGGCCTCCTTCTGCCGCGTCTGGCTGAGCAGTCCGATCAACTGCTCGATGTCAAGCCGGGCGAGCCCGATGCCGTTGATCGCAACGATTTCGTCGCCCGGGCCGATGCCGGATTTCGCCGCCGGAGTCCCGGGGAGGACCTGGAGGACGATCACGCGCCCGGGCAGCACGGAGACCACGCTGCCAAAGCCCTTTTGGGTGGATTCCTGGAGTTTCTTGAGCTGGTCGAATTGCTCGGGATCGAAGAATACGGAGTGCGGGTCCAGGCGGCGCAACATACCGGGGATCGCGCCGCCGTAGATAGCCTGTTCGGGATTGACGGGGTCGGCTGCCTCGCGCTCCACGGCCGAATACACCCGCATGAATGTCTTCACCTGCTCAGCGAGGTCGCTGGCCGGGGCGGGCTGAGCGAGAAGAAGAAATACTGCGGGAATACAGGACAACATTACCCGTATTCCAGTTTACTTTATGCACCGGCGCGCAGCCCGAAACCGGGAGGGCATTCACAATAACCCGGAGAATTTATCGGCTTTATTTTTAATGAGATGGGACTTGGGACGCGCGGCCGCGTGAAATGCCTGTGCCTACACTTTGGGCGTGAGAAAAGTGAGAAGGCCGAGATGAAGAGAATCCTATTGGCGATATGCGTACTCACAGCCGGCGCGGCCAGTCCCGCGGGCGCCCAAACGCGAGTCGATTTACGGACACAGGGCAAGAACGTTGATTTTTCCGCGGCCGCCTCGACGAGACCGGTCCGGACGGGAACGGCGCTGCCGTCATCCTGCGCGGTGGGGGAGATGTTTTTCAAGACCGACGCGACGCCGGGGCAGAATCTCTACGCCTGCACGGCGCAGAACGTGTGGACGCTGCAGAGCGGCGCCGGGGGGACCGGTGGGGCCAGCGGGATGCCTCCGGTGTCCGGCCAGGCGGGCAAAGTGCTCTCGAATGACGGGACGGCGCCGGAGTGGCGCAGCATGGGCGGAGACGTGAGCGGAGCGCCGGAAGCGCTGACGGTGACCGGAATCCAGGGGAGACCGGTGAGCAGCACGGCGCCCGCGGGCGGGCAGGTGTTGGCGTGGAACGAGACGGCGGGGCAGTGGGAGCCGGCAACCGCAGCGGCCGCGGGCGGAGCGAACTACTCGCAGGCGTTCGCGTCCGCGACGAGCGTCATCATGCCGGGCGCGTCGCACGGGCTGGGCACGGCGAACGTGATCGTCGACTGCTACGACAGCGGGACGCCGAGCCGGCGGTTGGAAGCCGATTCGATCACGGTGGACCCGGCGACGTTCGACATCACGGTGACATTCGCCAGTCCGCAGAGCGGGCGGTGCGTGGTGAACGGGTCGGGCGGAGCGTTCGCTGCGCAGACGACCGCGAGCAACGTTTTCGCCAGCGGCACGACGCAGACATTCCAGGGCGCCCTGGTGGCGTCCGGCGCCGACCGCACCGCCCCGGCCAAAGCGGGCACCACGTTGCCTGCCAGCTGTACCCCCGGGGACCAGTTCTTCAAGACCAACGCCACCGCGGGACAAAATCTGTTCTTCTGCACGGCGCCAAATACCTGGACCCAGATGAGCGGCGGCGGAGGCGGGGGAACGGGAGGAGCCGTGTGGAGCGTCTTCGGCCGCACGGGCGACGTCGACGCGCAGGTTGGGGATTACTCGTTCTCGCAGATCGCGGGCATGGTAGTGAACGCTCAGATCGCTCCCGGGATCGATGCCACGAAGATCGGGGACGGGTCGGTGAACAACACGAAGCTGAGCTACCTGGCGAACGTGACCTCGGACGTGCAGGCGCAACTGGACGGGAAAGCAGCGGCGGGGCACACGCATAGCCTGGGAGGAGACCTGAGCGGCAATCCCGGGAGCGCCACCGTAACAGGGCTGCAATCGCGGCGGGTTTCGAGCGCCGCGCCGGCGGACGGCCAGGTGCTGGTGTGGAGTTCGGCGGCGAACGAATGGCGGCCGGGCGCAGGCGGAGCGGGCGGAGGCGCGGGGATGGCGGCGCAGCTCGGCGATCTGGCGGTGGTGCAAAGCTCGCCGACGGTGCTGACCATTGGCGCGAACTGCTCGCCGGCGACTCCCTGCAACGTGAGCTTCGGCAACGTGGTGTACTCGTTCACGACCAGTTGCACGGCGACGATCAGCGGGGGATCGGGAACAGCCTACGTTTACGTCACCAACGGCGGCGCGGTGGCCGTGGGACACAATGCAACGGTGAAGACATCGCAGGGGTGCCTGGCGCAGCAGGGCGTGACGGCGTTTCCGGCGGAGTCGGTCCCGCTCTATATCTGGACGGCGACAAACGGCACATGGGATGCGGACGGCGGCCGGGACGTGCGCGGCTGGCTGAGCAATAAAGGCATTGCAGCCGGGACGGGGATAGCGACGGTCGAATCGGGCGGGCGGACGACGGTGAGCGTCGATTCGGCCCTGGTGCCGATGTACATCACGGGAACCGCGCAGCTCAATTTTCCGGAAATCCAGCACGGCAGATGCGCTTCCGACATGACGTTCACGCTGCCAGGCGCGGCAGTGAACGACGCAGTTGCGCCGGGGTGGCCCGAAGCATTCGAGCCGGGACTGCTCGGGATGATGCGCGTGAGCGCGCCGAACACGATTTCCGTGCGGGTGTGCAACTTCTCAGGGGCGACGGTGGATCCGATCAATGCTACGTTCCGCGCGACGGTGGTGCGTAGTTTTTGAGGGGCGCCGTTGAGGCTTCATAGAGCGCCTTGACGCGGTCGAGCGTGTCGATTTCGGCGGGAGTCTTATCGCGGCGCCAGCGGACGATGCGGGGAAATCGCATGGCGTAGCCGCTCTTGTGGCGCGTGCTCTTCTGGATGCCGTCGAAGGCGACTTCCAGCACGATTTCCGGCCGCACAAGGAGCACGGGGCCGTAGCGGCCGATCACGGAGGCACGGAGCAGGCGGGTCAACTCGCGGATTTCCTCGTCGGTGAGGCCGGAATAAGCCTTGCCGACGTTGAGGAACTCGTCTCCGGCGCGGACCGCGAAGGTGTAATCCGAAAGGACGGTGGCGCGCTTGCCGTGCCCCTGCTCGGCGGCGGTGATCACGACGTCGAGCGTCGCGTAAGGCTGCTTCCACTTCACCCACTGACCACTGCGCCGCCCGGATTCATAGAGGCTGCCGCGGCGCTTGAGCACGAGGCCCTCGTTGCCGCGGGCACGGGCGGCGTCGAACAGCTCGGCGATATCGGCAACGCTGTGGGCGCGATACTGCGGCGAGAGCAGCAGCGGCTCCGGACGGCCGTTCAAAACGTCTTCGAGCAGTGCGCGGCGCTCTTCCAGCGGGCGGTCAAACAGCAGGCCGTCGCGGTAGAGAATGTCGTAGGCGATAAAGACTACCGGGATTTCAAACGGCAGAAACAGCGGCACCACCTTGCGCGCGAGCCGCTGTTGGAGAACGTTGAAGTGAAGCGCGCGGCCCTCCTGCCAGGCCACGATCTCCCCATCCAGCAGGCCGCTGCCCGGCAGCTCGCTTAAGGCGCTTTCGATTTCGGGGAAAGCGGAGGTCGCCTCGGCGAGCCCGCGGGTAAAGATGGCCACCTTCCCATTGCTGTAATGCGCCTGAGCGCGAATCCCATCATACTTATCCTCAATTACCCAGTTTTCCGGGTCCTCGATTTCTCCCAGCGAATCTATAGGCTTGGCCAGCATGAAACCCATGGGGTGGAACAGGCGCGCCTCGATGGCTTCGAGGCGGCCTTCGCGCGCGGCCAGGGCGACGCGGGCGAGGTCGCCCGAACGGTTGTGGGCGTCGCGCACGGCTTCGCGCCCCGCGCCGGTTGCAAGCGCCACGGCTTCCTCCAGCATTTTGGCCTGAAGCCCGATGCGCAGCTCTCCGGTGATCACCTTGACGAAGTACTTGATCGTGAGAGGGCGGCAGCGGGCGAAACAGCCGTGCAGGATTTCGAATTTTTCCGCCTGGCGCCGGGCCGATGAGAGGCTCATGTAAATGGACTCCGCTTCGGCCAACGGCAGGGGCTCGTTCCTGGTGTGGCCGGTGAGCAGGAGCGCGAGGCCTTCGCCGAGATCGCCGACTTCGCGCAGGCAAGTGCGCGTGATCTCCAGGTCCCATTGGAAGACGGCGCGCGCGGCGTCCACCAGTGCCGCATAGCCGACGGCGGGACGGGCTCCGGCAAACGGGTTCCCGGAAAGAAACCGCACGGCGCGAGCGAGGTCGGGGCTGGAGAGCGTTTTCAGGTATTCCGCGATCAGATTGACCTTGCGCAGGCGGCTGTTGTTTGCAGCGACGCGTTCGCAGACGGCGGCCAGGGTGTCCATTACTCGTCTGCCTCGCGAATGGCGGCGGCGCGGCCGAAGGGCGCGGTCTGCGCGCGGGCCTTCCAGCCGCGGCTGTTGAGAATGCGCGCGAATGGCTCCGCGTAGCCGTGGACGATGTCGATCTCGCGCGGGGCGGCGGCCTCGACGAACGAGAGCAGTTCGTTGAAATCAGCGTGGTCCGAATAGGGGATGAGCTCCTCGGCGCCAGCGCGGGCGCGCGCGTTGTCGAGGGCCGCCCAGCCGGAGACATAGGCGGTGCGGAAGTTGCGCCCGCTGGCTTCGATCCGGCGGCGGAAACCATGCACGGCGACGAGCGCCTTGCCGTTCAGAGTGTCCAGGCTTTCGTATGGCGTCCACCCGGGGAAACCGGTTCCGCGGCTTTCATAAAGCGGAAGGAACCGCGCCACCGCACCGTGCACGGCGGTGGGAATGCCGGCCTCGCAGAGCACGTGCAGCACCTCCTGCCCCCGGCCGAGCGGGTGGACGAGGAACACGGGAGTCAGGTTCCAATCGAAGCATTCACGAGCGAAGGCGCAGATCCGTTCGCGCGCCTCCTCGCGCGAGAGGAAGTGAAAGATGGGCAGGCCGAAGGTGGATTCCATGATGAGGCGGTCGCAGGGGACCGTGACGGCTTGAGGCCCGAGCAGCGGCGTCCGGAGTTTGAAATCGCCCGTGTAAACGATGCGTTCGCCTTCGAACTCGATGAGAAGCTGGGCGGCGCCGGGTATGTGGCCTGCCGGGAACGGAGTGAGCCGCGCGCCACGAAATTCGAGCGATTCGCCGAAGGCGAGCGCCCGCAGGTTTTCCGCCTCGGGAAAGCGGATGGCGTAAGCCTCGAGAGTTTCCGGCGTGGCGATGGCTGTGCGGTGGAGGGCGCGCGCGTGATCGCCATGCGCGTGAGAGATCCACGCGGCATCGCGCTGCTCCGCCGGATCGAGCCAGAGGCCGATGGCGGGCAGGTAAATTCCCGCAGGCGTGAATTCGATGCGCACGTTCGCTTACATTTTCGCGTAAGGCGGGGCCGCCATTTCTGGTGGGGCAGACACGCCGGCATCGCCGACAATAGGAGCAGGAGGGGGACAGTATGAAGATCGGATTCATCGGGCTTGGCCTCATGGGCATGCCCATGGCCCGCAACCTGCTTCGCTCAGGGCACGAAGTAACGGCGTACAACCGCACACGCGGGCGGGCCGAAGAGCTGGCGAAAGAAGGCGCACGCGTTGCGGATTCGCCGGCGCAGGCGGCCACCGGAGCCGAGGTGCTGGTGACAATGCTGGCCGACGACCGGGCTGTGCGGGAAGCGGTGCTCGAAGGCGAGCGGGCGGCCATCGCATCGCTGGGACGGGAAGCGATTCATATCTCGTGCAGCACGATTTCCGTCGAGATGTCGAAAGAACTGGAGCGGCGGCATGGGGAGCGCGGGCAGGGCTACGTCGCCGCGCCGGTGTTCGGGAGGCCGGAAGCCGCGGCCGCGAGAAAGTTGCTGTTCATCGCCGCCGGGGAGCCTTCGCAAATCGAGTGTTGCCGCCCGGTGATGGATGCGCTGGGCAGGGGCGTTTCGATAATCGGTGAACAGCCGTGGCAGGCCAACCTGGTAAAGATCGCGGTTAACTTTGTGCTTGCCGGAATGCTGGAAACGGTAGGCGAGAGCTACGCGTTAGTCGAGAAGCACAGAGTCGATGCGCGAAAGTTTCTCGAGGTGCTTAATGGGACGATCCATTCCCCGGTGATCGAGAGCTATGGCAAGATCATTTCCGAGCGAGGGTATGAACCGGCGGGATTTTCGCTGCGCCTGGGACTGAAAGATACCGAGCTGGCGCTGGAGGCGGCCAAGTCCTCCGCATCGCCGCTTCCGCTGGCCGGCATCCTGCGGGACCATTTTCTTCAGGCGCTGGCGTACGGGCACGGCGATCTGGATTGGGCCGCCGTCGCGGAAATCTCGCGCATCAACGCGAATGTCGTGCGTACTCTCAAGGCGGGAGGATAGAGTAAGTTGGACGAAGCTGAAGAGCCGCTCCGGATTCCGATTACCGACGTCTTTGACTTACACAGCGTGCCGCCGCGCGACGTAAAGGCGGTTGTAGAAGCCTATCTGGAGGAAGCCCACCGGCTGGGTTTTAAGGCGCTGCGTATCATTCACGGGCGCGGGATCGGAGTACAGAGGGAAATAGTGCGGGCGGTACTGGCCCGCACTCCCTTTGTTCTTTCTTACGGTGATGCCCCACCCGAAGCAGGCGGCTGGGGAGCTACTGTAGTCACCCTGCGCTGAAGGTCAGCTCTTTTTCGAAGTCACGGCGAAAAACGGCTCCAGCTTATGCTGGACGTTTTTGCTGCCGCATTCCGGGCACTTTGCCTCGCCTCTCTCCAGTTCGGCAAAACTCAGAGTGAGCGTGAACTCCTTCTTGCAGTCCTGACAAACGAATGAGTACAGAGGCATGGGACACCTCCTTGGAAATACTTCGTTTCGGTTATTATCATACGCAAGATGGCATCTTTTGCAAAGTCATTCCGGGTATCTACGAGAGGGCGGTGCGACGTGCTGGATATTACGCCGCAGGTCAGCCGGATTGTGGGAGAAAGCGGGATCCGGTGCGGGATCGTGAACGTGGCGGGCCGCGGCTCAACGCTTGGCATCAGCACGATCGAGTACGAGCCGGGGGCGATCGCGGACCTTGCGCGGGCGCTGGAACGAATCGCGCCGATGAACCTCGAGTACGCGCACAACGCGCGCTGGGGAGACGACAACGGCTACGCGCACCTGCGCAGCGCCTTGATGGGCACGAGCAAGAGCTTCCCCGTGCGCGACGGCGCGCCGTACCTGGGGACGTGGCAGCAAATCATTCTTTGCGATTTCGACAGCGGCCCGCGTGAGCGCGAGGTGACGGTGACCGTCGTCGGCGACTGACTTGCCCTTCCAGCACAGGCGCGGTTAGATGGATGCAGGAGGGGTATCCAATGGCCGATGTACGTCTGGAGGCGCTGAAGTTGAAATACCAGCCGGTGTTCGAGGAGATCGAACGGCGGCAGGTGCGGTTGCAGAACGTCCACATCGAAGGCGGCAAGCTGCTGATCCGCGGTGTGGCGCCTTCGCAGGAAGCGAAGAACCGCGTCTGGGACGCGATCAAGGCCGTGGATCCGCAGTACGGCGATTTGACCGCGGATATCACGGTGGCAGCCCAGGCGGAGCCAGCGCGGGCGCAGGCGGCGGGGGCAACCGCTCCGCAGCCGGTGGTCCATACGGTCCAGCCGGGGGACACTCTGTCCAAGATCGCACGCACGTATTACGGCGACGCGAGCCAGTACACAAGGATTTTCGAAGCCAACCGGGACAAGCTGTCCAGCCCTGACGTAATCCGGCCGGGACAGAAACTGGTGATCCCGCAATAGGCGGCAGGAAAAGATCCAGGGCCGCAGGCCCGCGCTGCTCGCGGATTCGCACGCGAAGATTTTGCATTTCAGAGTGTAAGTTCCGGGTGTATACTTGCGCCGGAAGACCTGGAAAAGGAGCCGGCACATGCATCGAAGATGCTTTTTGAAATCGTTGGCCGCAACTCCGGCTGCATGCCTGGCCCATCTCCCCCTGATGAGCGAGGAGGCGTTCGCGCAGCAGCGGGGCGATGCGGCGCAGCCCGAACCGTTCAAGCCCAGCGAGGGCGCCAATAACCCGATCGGGGAAAGCACGGCGATTCACCCCGGCAGAGTGGTCTGGGCCCGGGATCCGGAGGCGACCAGTTGGGACGGCTCGACCGGGCGCTGGTGGGACGACGCGCACACCGATCAGAGAGCCGTAAACCGCATGATCTCCTGGCTTCTTCAGCAGGGGACCGGCATGAAAAACGACAAGCAGGCCTGGGACGCCCTGTTCCGCCACTTCAACCAGACCCACAGGCTGGGCAATGCGGGCTACCGCCGCGGCGAGAAGATCGCCATCAAGATCAACTGCAACCAGGACCGGTCGCCGGAGTGGGGTGTGCCGCCGCAGAGTCCGGCGGGCCGGCGTCCCAGACCGCCGCAGAATGGTTTGCCCAGCCCGCACGTCGTCCTCGGGCTGCTTGCGCAACTCATCGAGGTGGCCGGCGTGCCGGGCGAAGACATCGTCGTCTATGAAGTAGCGTCGGGGCGCAACATCGGCGGGCCGATCGTGGAGAGGGTCAGAGCGAACCCGGACCGCAACTTCCAGCGGGTCCGCTTCGTGGTGAATAACGACCAGGGGCTCGGCGGAAGGATCGCGCCTATGCCGGACAAGAACAACCCGATTCATTTCTCCGGGCCGGAGATGCCGGTTGCGTATCTGCCGCAGCAGGTCACCGAGGCGAAGTACATGATCAACGTGGCGCTGCTCCGGCCTCACGGGATGGCCGGCGTGACGCTGATCGGGAAAAACCACTTCGGCTCTCTGTACTTCCCCGAGCAGGGCTGGACGCCCGTGCCGCTGCATCCCTACGTTTCGCGGAACCAGGCAATGGGCTCGTACAACGCCCTTGTGGACTTGATGGCGCACCGGCACCTGGGAGGCAAGACGTTCCTCTACATGCTGGACGGTCTGTACACGGCCGAACACAACGAAGGCAACGTGTTCCGGTTCGCTTCCTTCGGCGAGCAGTGGGCGTCGAGCCTGTTACTGTCGCAGGATCCGGTGGCGCTCGATTCGGTTGGGTTGGATATTTTGAGCGCCGAGCCCAAGGCGACTCAGGTGCGGGGCAACGCGGACAATTACCTACACGAAGCGGCGCTGGTGGGCAAGCCGCAATCCGGCACTCGTTACGATCCCGCCAAGACGGGCTCGCCGCCGGCCAGCCTGGGCGTTCACGAGCATTGGAACAACGCCACCGAGAAGAAATATTCGCGCAACCTGGGGAGAAAGGTGGGCATCGAACTGATCGCTTCGGTTTGAGGCGGTGAGGACCGAACCTGAAGGCGTGCGGAGGGAAGCTGGTTGACAGATCAGAGGAGAATCTCATGCACATGAGGAGGGTTTTCAAGCTGGCGGCAGTTGCGGCAATCAGCTCCGCGCTTGCCATCGCACAGGGACAGGGAAGGCAACTTGGGGCGGCTAAGGGGAAAGGTTTCGGCGGCTTCGGCGGCTTTGGCCTTGGCGCACCCCAGCTCGAAAGACTGGCCGAGTTTCTGAACCTGACCGACCAGCAATTGGAGCAAGCGCGGGCGATATGGGAAACCGCCCGGGCCGAAGAAGATCAACTCGAGACAGAGGCCGGGAAAATCCGGCAGCAGATTCAGGAGTTGATTAAGGCTCCGACCGCCGAGTTCGACTCCCAAATTCAGGCTCTGCTTACGGCGTATGCCGAGGCCGAGGCTCAGGAACTCGCTATCAAGGCTCGGGCGATGAACCGCTTCTGGAACCTCCTGACGCCGGAGCAGCAGCAGAAGGCGAGCGAGCTGGAGAAGCTCCTCAAGCCTCCCGCAGGGAACTCAGGCAAGCAGAAAGAAAACAAGGAGAAAGAGAACAAGGGGAAGGGGCCGCGCAAAGACTGACGGCGGCTGAGGGCCGGCGGCGCAGCGCGCGCCACCGGGCTGCCGTTAACGTGCCTGCGCCTGCTTGGGCGGTATGATCCAGAGATAGATCTTGTCGCCCTGGACAGTGATCTCCTTTTCCGGCTTCCAATCGCCCATGTCGTGGCTGTGGGAGACGACGCGCGTGCCGGGCTTCAACTCCTGGAGCAGTTTGGGACGTAGTTTCAGGTTGACCCAGGGCCACAGGTAAAGCATGACGACGGTTGCGTCATCGATTTTGGCCTCGAACAGGTCCTCGTTGCGGAAGGTCACCAGCCGCTCGACACCAGCCTTGCGGGCGTTCTCCTTCGACTCTTTGATTCTCACGGGGTCGATGTCGATGCCGACGCCGCGGGCCCCGAATTTCCGCGCCGCCTCGATGACGATCCGGCCGTCGCCGCAACCCAGATCGTAGACGACATCGTCCTTGCGGACGCCGGCGAGGTTCAGCATGGCGTCCACGATTTCGGGTTCGGAGGGCTCCCAGTGGACGTCCGGCGCGCGCAGGGGTTTTTGTTGCGCGGGAACGGCCGGAGCCAGCAGGGTGATGGCGAGGATAGCAGGTAAAATCCGCAGCATACGAAGGCCAATTGTACATCAGGGCGAGGAGGGAGATGTGGCGGGAGCGAGGAAGTGAGGCCGGGAAGAGGGGGCAAGAGTGAAGAGGGGAGTTGGGTCTGTATGGGTGCGTTGAGCCGCCATACTGTAGCACTGACTTCATGCGGCTCAAGCTTAATGGCGAGATCTGGCGTCGCGCATTAGGAGGGGCGGACGACACGTATCTCTGGAAGCCGCACAGCACTAGCGTCGCCTGGTTCCAATTACCGGCAGGCAACAGAGGCCTCAACGACGATATGGCGAATGGCGCCAATGCTTCGGGCGGCCGAATCGAAATATTCTCCGTTCGCCCCCTCTCACTCCCACTGGCCGAGGCAACAGCTCGCGAGAGAACGCACATGCCCGTGCTTGTGAGTGGTCTCAAGGTTAATCACAATGTCTGTGCGGATCCCTGTGCTCTTTGTCGCCAAGAAAAGCGACTAGTGGAATCACACATCATTCCAGAATTTATGTACGCGAATGTTTACGATTCGCTGCACGCCTATGACATTATTTCCACCGCGCCCTCGAATCGCAGACAACGCCGGAGAAAAGGTATCTATGAATTACTGCTGTGTAGTGATTGCGAAGCTGAGATCAGCCGCTATGAAGACTACGCCACCAAGGTGTTTAATGGTGGAACGGAGTTGCACATATCGCACGGTCCGGATTGCAAGTTGTAGCGAACATCAACTATCGTGCCTTCATGCTCTTCCAGCTTTCTGTCCTCTGGCGCTGCGGAGTGTCGCGTCGGCCAGAATTCAAGGAGACGCAACTTGGTCCGCACGCTGACAAGATACGACGAATGCTTGTGGAAGGCGATCCGGGCAATTCGCACGAGTACGGTTGCATTGTTGTCCTACCGTCCCTCCTTCAGATCACCCGTCGACTGGTCTATCCGCCCGAGCCAGTGACGTGTGAAGGTCACCGATGCTACCGTGCCTCGATGGGAGGACTCTGGTGGATCTACGTTGTTTCTGCCCACTCGGCTGCATTTCCGCACCGAGACCTGTTTCTTTCTGAGACTGGTGTTCTGCAGGTCATGAAGGAAGGCCGCCACACTACTCAATTCTTGATCAATTTGGGCCAACACTTAAATATGTGACAAATGTGCTCATCCGATAAGGCGGTGACATACAAGTTATTATTTGATAAAACCAAGTCAGAGCACTTTCCGCGGCACTTAATGCTGCGCGCGATCGATGACGATTGTGGTAGTCCTGCTGGTGGTATTGTTTGCGGTTACGGTTTGACCGCCGACTGGACCAGCGATCGAGAACCCAAACTACCCACGAGATGTCGCTCGCTCCTAGCAGCTCGATCAGAGGCCCTGAAGGCCTGTCCGGCGCCCCCATTTCAGGAGCCCGGGGGCTGGGAACGCGAACACGGCCAGCAAGCATCCGGCCTGATGCTGGCCGGGCGAGGGTTATGTTAGACTCGCGCAGAGGTTCACGTCACACATGAGGACTCTGATATTCATTGCGCTGGCGGCGGGCCTGGCGGCGCAACAGCCTCCGGCCGCTTCGAAGCCCAAGCCGCCGCGCCAAGAGATGGTTGGAGACGATATTCGCGGGTACTCGGACACCCCGCAGATTCCGGGGCAGAAGTGGAAGGTTCACGACATGGAGCGCCCTCGCCCGGTCAAGGTCACACCCCCTCCCTTCGTGAGCGTCCCGCCGCCCTCCGACGCAATCGTGCTGTTTGATGGAAAAGACCTTTCGCAGTGGGTCACGCGCGGCCGCGGCGGCGTGACGGAGCCTAAGTGGAAGGTGGAGAACGGCTACATCGAAATCGTTCCGCGCACCGGGCGGCTGGTCACCAAAGAGAAATTCGGCGACTGCCAGCTTCACATCGAGTGGATGATCCCAAAGGAAGCCAGAGGCACGGGCCAGAATATCGGGAACAGCGGCGTGGAGCTGATGACGCGCTACGAAATCCAGGTGCTCGAGTCGCACACAAACCTCACCTACGCCGACGGCGGCGCTGGGGCAATTTACGGCGTGTGGCCGCCGCTGGTGAACCCGGCGCGTCCGCAAGGCGAGTGGAACTCCTACGACATCATCTTCGAAGCGCCGAGGTTCGAGGGGGATAAAGTGGTGAAGCCGGCGTACGCGACCGTGTTCTTCAACGGCGTGCTGGTGCATCACCGCCGCCCGTTCCTGGGCACGACCGTCTGGAGGCGCGTACCGGAGTACAGGCCTCACCCGGCCGAGGAGCCGCTGAGCCTGCAAGACCACAACCAGCCGGTCCGCTTCCGCAACATCTGGATCCGCAGGCTGACCCTACCCGATTAAGCCACAGGACCGCGTGTGGGCCGCGGCGTCAGTCGCCCGATTCGGCGGCTGGCGTTGCGGCGGCCCGCCGGCGGCGGGCTTTCAGCGCTTCCACGCCGATGGGAACAAGGGAAAGCGCGATGATTCCCAGAACCACCTTGTCAAAATTCTGGCGCGCGAAAGGAACGCTGCCAAGCAGCACGCCGGCCGTGGTTATGCCGCAGACCCATAAGGTCACACCGGTGACGCTGAAGGCCAGGAAGCGCAGATAGTTCATCCCCGAAACGCCGGCCAGAAACGGCGCGAAGGTGCGAATGATCGGGATGAACTTGGCGTAGACGATGGTCTTGCCCCCGTGCTTCTCGTAGAACGCCTTCGAACGCAGCAGGTGCTCGCGCCGGAAAAAGCGCGAGTCGGGCCGGTTGAAAATGTGCTGGCCGGTGCGGCGCCCCAGATAATACCCGGTGCTGTCGCCGGCGATACCCGCCGCCATCAGCAGCGGGATCACAATGTAGATGTTGAGTTGCGCGGCTCCGGCCACTACTCCCACGGTGAAGAGGAAGGAATCTCCCGGCAGAAAGAATCCCGTCAGCAGCCCCGTTTCGGCATAGATGATGCCGACCAGAAGCGCATAGCCGAGCCAGCCGGTGAAAACTGTCGTGAGAAGCTCAATCAGCTTCTCCGGAGTCGTCAGGGTGCGCAGAAACTCTACGAGCGCATGGAACATGAGCGGTATCCGCGGGCGAACGGGTTCCGGCTAGCTGCGGTAGCCATCCAGAAGCCGGTTAATTACGTCCTGGTGGATTTTGATTTTTCCGCTGCGGATCAACGCAGTCCGCAGGGAATCCTGGAATAGCTCGGTGCGCTCCCGAGCTTTTCTCGCTTTGATCTGGGCGATCAACTCCTCGCGGCTTTCGGCAAGCTTGCTCATATCGGCCGGGGTCTTGCTCTCGACTTTGCAGATGAACCGCTTGTCCTCAACCGTCACGGGACCGAAAATGCTGCCCACCGGCTGTTCGAAGGCCTGGTATACAGCCGCCGCCGAGCCGATTCCGTCGGCCGCGCCGGTACGGGTGAACTCCTGGGTGGTCTTGACCTGGAGCCCCAGAGCCTGCGCCAGCTTCCTCAGGTCGCCGTTAAACTCTTTCGCCTTGTTGGCGGCCTCCTGCGCCTTTTGAGTGACTAACACAACGAGCTTTTGGGAAACCAGCTCAGCGCGAATCTGATTCTCCACTTCGGAAAGCTCGGCGTCGCGCGCCGGAAAGATCTCGGTCACCGTGGCTACGGCGAGCTTGTTGCCGGGAGCTTCGAAGACCGGGGTCACGCCGCCCTTGGCAAGCGCCCTGATGGTGTCCTCGAAGTCCGGATTCACGCCGACTTCGGGAATCTGGTCGCCCGCTCCCGCCTTCTCGACGTGCACGTAGGTGACTCCCAGCTCCTGGGCGATCTGTTGCGCCGCGCCGGGGCTCTTCAGCAGGCGGTCGCGCGACTCATCGGCCAGGCGCTGCATAGTCTCGAAGACGCGCTGTTTCTTGCGCTCCTGCGCCAGTTGCTCCTTCACCTCTTCGAACGGCCTCAGGCGCGCGTTTTCCTTCTCAAGCACCTGGATGATATGAAAACCGTACTCGGTCGTGATGACATCGCTCAGCTCGTTCGGCTTCAGCGAGAACGCGGTGGATTCGAAGTTGGGGACCGTCTGGCCGCGCACAATCCAGCCAAGGTCGCCGCCTCGGGTGGCCGAACCGGGGTCTTCAGAGTTCTTCGTGGCGAGCGCGGCGAAATCGGCGCCCGCTTTGAGCTGCTTCAGCAGTTCTTCCGCTTTGGCCTTGATCTGCGGGACCTGGTCCTTGGGGACATCCGTTGTCTTCAGGAGGATGTGACGCACCCGCACACGCTCGGGCGTCCGGTACTGGTCCTTGTTGGCTTCGTAAGCCTGGCGCAACTCCGGCTCGGGAATGGTGATGGTCTTGGCGATCTTCTCTTCGGAAACCACCACGAGATCGATCGAGCGCTTTTCGGGAATGCGGTACTGCGCCTTCCGGGTCTCGTAGTACTGGCGGATTTCCGCCGGCGAGACGAACACCTCGGAACGGTACCGTTCGGGGTTGATCTCGACGTAGCTGAGCTTTACTTTTTCGTTCCTGCTCTTGTACTCGGCCTCGATTTCGGCCGGGGTGACCACCACGCTCTGCGCCACCAGGTCCTGGAGCTTCGAAACCATCATTTCCGAGCGGACATTCGCCTCAAACTCGGGAATGGTCATGTTCTGCTGGGCCAGCAGCGAAGCGTATGCCTCCTTGCCGACGAACTGCCCGCCTTGGAAGAGCTGGGGAACGAGGACCTGCAAGCCGCGCGCCAGTTCGTCCGGGGTGACGTTCAAGCCGAGCCTCTGCGCTTCGTAGGCCATCACCTGCTCGAGGATCATCGAGTCGATGAATTGGGGAACGAGGGCCGGCAACATTTCCCGAGGAACGGATTGCGCCCTCTGGGCCATGTTGATCCGCTGCTGTACATCGCGGGCAGTCAACACCCGCTCACCGATCTCGGCAACTATCTGTTCCTGTCGCGTGCCAATGGTGCCGAAACCAGGGATCAGGGTGACCACCATCGAAATGGCCACCAACATTAACAGCGCGCCGAGCAGGTAACGAACAGCCTTGGCCCGGCTGCGAAAGAGATCAAACATAGGATTAGCGTGCTCCTCGGGAAGACCGAAACTACATTATAGCGGAACTCCCTCGCCGGAGCGCCTCCACCGGTTGGGGGTACGAACATCCCGCACCCGGCCATCTATTTTGCGCTGCGCCGCTCCGTTTCGTTCGCTTTCTTGGCCTGGCGCCGCGACCCGGCGCCGCAGGAGTCCGCCATTCAAGTGCTTATGCCCAGGCGCGGGAGCACCCACCGCATCAGGGCAAAGTAGGCGAGAAAGAAAACCAGAATCAGGATAAAGTCGGACACCTTCGCTCCTTACGCCCCGATGGCGTCGATTGCGCGTTTCAGCAGTTCGTTTGCCTTTTCCGCCGTCGGAGCCAGCGCGGGGTTCCCGGTCACTTCCATCATCTTTGCCGCATCGACAGCCGCCGCCACCGTCCGGCCGCCTTCTTCGTAAACCACGACGTTGCAGGGCAATAGCAGCCCGAGGTTCAACTCCTGCTGCAAGGCCTCGTATGCCAGGGGCGGGTTGCAGACTCCGAGAATCTTGTAGTTCCTGAATTCCACGCCGAGTTTCTCGCGCAGCTTTTCTTTGATGTCGATTTCGCAAAGCACGCCGAACCCCTGGGCCTTCAAAGCCTCGCGCGCGCGTTCCACAACCTCGTCGAATGGCATGTCGAGCGAACGGGCGTAGCCGTAAGCAAGCGTCTGGCTTCCAATCATCACACTTCCTCCTTGCAAATAGGATGCGGGATCCCGATTTCGGTGACAAGGCCAGAGGGCGCAGTAGCGCTGGAACTGCCGCCCGGAAACGGATATCCTTCCTTGGTGGCTATGGCGAGCAACTCCCGAAGAGACTTCCTCCGCAGCCTGGGCGCGGCTGCGGTAGTGCGCGGCGCGGCGGCGGAAAGACCCAACATCCTCTTTATCATGGCGGACGACCACGCTTCGCACGCCATCTCCGCCTACGGCAGCAGGATCAACCGCACACCGAACATCGACCGGATCGCGGCCGGCGGCGTCCGGCTGGACAACTGCTTCTGCACAAACTCGATCTGCACGCCCAGCCGGGCGGCGATTCTCACCGGCCAGTACAGCCACAAGAACGGCGTGTACACGCTGGCGGACCGCTTCGACGGCAGCCGGAACCACGTCGTTAAGGAATTGCGGAACGTCGGTTATCAGACCGCGATCATCGGCAAGTGGCACCTCCACACCGATCCGACCGGGTTCGATTACTGGAACATTCTGCCGGGCCAGGGGGCGTATTACAACCCGGTGTTCATCGACCGCAGGCAGCAGAAGCAGCACCAGGGTTACTGCACCGACCTCATCGGCGATTTCACGCTGGACTGGCTCAAGCAGCGCGACCGGAAAAAGCCCTTCTTCCTGCTTTGCCACCACAAAGCGCCGCACCGGCCATGGGAACCGGCCCCTAAGTACGCGCGCCTTTTCGAGAACCAGAACATTCCCGAGCCGGATAACCTCTACGATCGCTTGGAAGGCCGCGCCCGCTGCGTAGCGGCAGTGCAGATGAAAGTGGGCGAGCACAACACCAAGAGGGACCTGAAGGTGGACCGCCCCGCGGGTCTCGAAGGCGACGCGCTGCGCAAGTGGGCGTATCAGTACTACATCAAGGACTACCTGCGCTGCATACAGAGCGTGGACGACACCGTCGGCCGCCTGCTCGACTATCTGGACGAGGAAGGGATCGCGCACAACACCCTGGTCATTTACACTTCGGACCAGGGCTTCTTCCTCGGCGACCACGGCCTTTACGATAAGCGGCTCATGTACGAGGAGTGCCTGCGCATGCCGTTTCTGGCCCGGTATCCCGCGGGTATCAAGGCGGGCACGGTGAACAGTGACATCATCCTCAACATCGACTTCGCGCCGCTGTTCCTCGACTATGCGGGGGTGAAGCCGCCGGCGGAAATGCAAGGCCGCAGCTTCCGCGCGAACCTGGAGGGCCGCACGCCGGGCGACTGGCGCACGTCAATGTATTACCGCTACTGGATGCACAACGACAACGATCACCACGTTCCCGCCAACTACGGCGTGCGGACCAAACGGTACAAGCTGATCTACTACTACGGGAAGCCGCTCGGGATGGCGGGCGCCAACGAACCCGCGACGCCGCCGGAGTGGGAGCTGTTCGATCTCGAGAAAGATCCGCGCGAGATGCGCAACGTGTACCACGACCCGGCATACGCCTCCGTGGTGAAAGAGCTGAAGGCCGAACTGGCGCGCTTGCAGAAAGAGTTCGGGGATACGCCCGCCTGACACCGCGGGCGTTATGGCAGCACATTCACGCGGATCGACGACAGGTACGGCTTCGCGCGATAGACCCGCTGGGTGGCCTTTCGAAAGTCGGCTGGAGCGGCGCGGTGGATATCCACGAACTGTTGCGGGTTGCGATCCACCAGCGGGAACCACGAGCTTTGAATGTGCACCATGATCCGGTGCCCGCTGCGGAAGGTATGGTACACAGCGGGCATGGTGAACTCGATGCGAGTGACCTCGCCGGGCTTAAACGGCTCAGGTTTTTCGAAGCTGTTGCGATACCTGCCGCGGAAAGGTTCGCCGCGCACGAGCTGCTGGTAGCCGCCCATGCGAACGGGCCCCTGGGGGTCGTTGTCGGGATAGTTGCCGGGGTAAACGTCGATCAGCTTAACGACCCAGTCCGAATCGGTTCCGGTGGTGGAGACGTAGAGAATGGGCCGCAGCGGGCCCGCGATGGTCACGTCCTCCTCCAGCGGCTCGCTTTCATACACGAGCACGTCGGTGCGCGAGGAGGCGAAGCGCTGGTCCGCCACCATGTACTCGCGCGGCATGCGCGTGCTTTGCCATCCGATGAAAGGCACCGGTTTGGCGGGGTCGCTGATGTATTCGTCGAAGGAGGCCCGTGATTCAGCCGGCGGCTCGAAGGAGAGTTTGCCGCCCGCGTGCAGGTAAAGAGGTTTTTCAACGGCTTCCTTGGGTGGCCAGGCATCGCACCGCCGCCACTGGTTGCGGCCCGTTTCGAAAACATAGGCCTCGGGCAGATCCAGTTCGCCCTTGTCGTTCAGGTAGTGATTGAAGAACGGAAGCTCGATTTTCTCCCGGTAATAAAGCGACGTTTTCTGCCCAAAGCGCACGTCGCCCAGCGCGTCGCCGTCGGAGCGGGCCCATCCGCCGTGAAACCACGGCCCCATCACGAGCGTGTTGTGCAGGCCGGGATTGCGGCGTTCGATCGATTCGTAAACGGCCAGCGCGCCGTAAAGGTCCTCGGCGTCAAACCAGCCGCCAACAGTCATCATCGCGGGCTTGATTCTTTCCAGGTGCGGCAGGACGTTGCGGGACTTCCAGAACTCGTCGTACGTGTCGTGGCGCAGCAATTCTTCCCAGAAGGGCACCCGCCCGTTGAAGTGGCGGGAGGTGATGGCGGCAAGCGGCCCCGAGCGGAGGAAGAAATCGTAGCCGTCCGGAGTGCCGTAATCGAAGTCTTGCCAGCCGGCGGTGTTGGTGAACGCGGTCAGGAAGTAGAAGGCGTGCAGCAGGAAAAACGCGCCGTTATGACGCCAGTCGTCCCCGATGAACCAGTCCGCGATGGGCGCCTGCGGCGAACAGGCCTTAAGCGCGGGATGCGCATCCAGCGCGCCCATCACCGTATAAAAGCCCGGGTAGGAAATGCCCCACATCCCCACGCGCCCGTTGTGGTTGGGCACGCGCTTCAGCAGCCACTCGATGGAATCGTAGGCGTCCGTGCTCTCGTCGATATCGCCGGGACCGCGCTTCACCGGCAGGTAGGGACGGGCATGGACGAACTCGCCTTCCGATTGCACCCGGCCGCGCACGTCCTGGTACACGAAGATGTAGCCCTCGCGCGCGAAGGCTTCGGAAGGACCGAGGCTGGACCTGTAGTTGTCCACGCCGTAAGGGGCGACGCTGTAGGGCGTCCGCGTGAACATGATCGGGTACTTGCGCGAGCCGTCCTTCGGAACATAGACGGAGGTAAAGAGGCGCTTGCCGTCGCGCATAGGCACGCGGAACTCGTATTTCGTGTAGTGCGCCTTGATGTACTCGAGTCCCTGCGCGTGCAGCGTGATGAGGCAGGCCGCCAGGGCAAGGACCAGCCTCGCAGTAAGGGATGCAAGTCCCATGAAGAGTAGAATACTGAGTTCCGGCCTTCCTGATTTGGCTTACTTCGCCTTGGCCGCCTCAGCGGCGACAACGTTGAGCCGGCGTCGGCAGACGGTGGCCTCATCGGCTCTTTTGTGATCCGCAGAAGCGATTGCCTTTAGCATGTACTTCCCAGGAGTGGAGGGAAGCACCAGGGGGATATCGTAAATCTGCTGCCCGTTCGGCGGCACATAAAGAGGAATCTCCTCACGCGCCACTTCCTTGCCGCCGGCCGCTTCCACTACCAGGGCGAGTTTGCCCCTTGCCGCGCGGTATTCGTCGTTGATCACGATGATCCGGAAGTTTCGCCGCGAGCCGGCCTTCACCGACCGCTGGAAGAAATTCACGTAAACGCCGAGCGGATTGAAGGCGTGCGGCATATAGTCCGCGAAATGGGGTTCCAGCTCCAGGGTTTTTACGTCGCGGAAATTATCGGAGGTGAAGGCGCCGGGAAAACTTGCCGTAAGAAAAGTGAAATACAGGACGCCCGCCATGTTGCGGTGAGCCCGCCAGTACTCCGTAATGGCGGCGAGCGAGTAGGCGTACTCCTCGAAGCGCTGTTGCGGTGTGGCGTCTTTCCCGAGGGCGGACGCGTAGACTTTCTCGGCGAGCGTGGTGGGCGTGCCGTCGCGATTGAGCCACAGCCACTCGTACTCGTTGATGATCTGGGCGTGCCCCTGAACTCTGGCCCCCGTGACTGCGCCGCCGCCCCTTTCGAGCTGCGTCAGATCCAGCCGCGAGCTGGTGAGATAGGGGTGCTGCTCGACCGGGTCGTCGGGTCCCGCGGGCGGGCTCCAGCCGTTTTCCCAGGGCCGGTTGGAGAGGTCGAGGTGGCGCACACTCGGGATGATTTTTTCCGCGAAGATGGGCGAAACGGTTTCGTTTTGCGCGTCCCAGATCACGACGCTGGGGTGATTCCAGTTGTCGCGCATCCATTCGGCGTACTGCTTGACGACCTCGGCCGTATCCCACTCGTCGTGATAGGTCCAGATGAAGAACTCGTTCTGGATGAGCAGGCCCGCCTCGTCGGCAATGTCGAGCCAGAAGTCGGGCACCGGGCCGATGCAGAAGCGGAAACTGTTCCAGTGGAAGCGCTTCGGGAGTTCCACCAGCAGCTTCCGCACCCACTCCTCGCGCCAGGGGAGGTCGCCGCAGTCGGGGTCCTCAAAGAAGCGGTGGAGCGTGATGTTGGAGCCGCGCATGAAATAAACCTGGCCGTTCAGGTAGGCGCGCTTGGTGGCGCTGTCGAAGCGGAACTCGCGCATGCCAAAGCGCGTCAGCACATGGTCGCCGCCGGTGTTCGTCTCCAGTTGATAGAGGAAAGGATTTTCGGGAGACCAGAGGACGGCTCCGGGGATCTTGATGGTCTGGGTCCAGGTTTTTTCCTCCCCGGCATCGAGGCTCACGACCGGCATGCGGCTTTCGGCGACGATTTGCTGCTCCTTCCACGTGCGCACCCGCTGGATCAGTTCGAACAGGGCGGGCTTCGCGCCGTAGTTCCTGATGACGGTCTGCACCACGATCTCCGACGAGCCGATGCGTGGCGCCACCTGCACGGTGCGGATCACCGGATTGTCGGAGAGCAACACGGAGACGCTGTCGTAGATGCCGGGCGTCCATTTCAGCTTTTCCAGATCGGTGCCGGCGGGGACGGTGACGGGCAAAACGGCCGGGTGAGCGCCGATGCGCACGACCAAGCGGTTCTCGCCGGTCCAATTGATGGCCGGGGTCAGGTCGAAGTAGCCGGCGGTGAAGCACCCCAGGTGCTCGCCGATCTTTTTGCCGTTCAGCCAAACCGCCGTGCCGAACTGAGCTTTGTTGACCTTGAGGATGGCGATCTGTTTCCGTTCCGGCACGCGGAAGCTGGTGCGGTACCAGAAGTAGTTCCGCTTCTGCCTTGGGATCCCCACGGGGTGGGCTAGCGCTTCCGGTGTCGCCGGTCTCTTTACGAACGGATGGCGCAGCGATTCGCGGCTGTCGAACAGGTCCACATCCGGAAACGGCGGACGGGCGAGGTTGGCAAGGCCAGGCACCGGTCCGCGATGGCGGAACGCCGTGGGCATGTCGTCCGCGCCAATGCTCTCATCCACCTCCCACGTGCCGTCGAGGGAAACAATCACGCGGCCGCTCGCAGCCGGCGCCGGAAACACAGCCAGGGTGGCGGCGGCCAGCAGCAGGAAATAGCGGCAAAACCCAAAACCAGCCATGAACACTCCTTTCAGCCGAACAGCGGAATTTGGAATTTTTTCATCCTAACACTAGCGGGGGACGACGTCAGAACTCGAAGCGCAGACCCAGTTGAAGGGAGCGCGGCCCGCCCACCTGGAGCGCGGGGGCGAGGCCGCTGCTGGGGGTCCCGCTGCCGAGCATCAGGTTGAGCATGGAGGCCGGCCTGCCGAACAGGGGGCTGATGAGGAAACGCACCGGATCGCCGAAGTTGGGGTGATTCAGCGCGTTGAACGCTTCGAGGCGGAACTGAACGGCCGCGCGCTCGGAAAGTTGGAACTGGCGCCGCAGAGCGAGATCGAGCTGGTGCATGCCGAATCCGCCGATGGTGTTGCGGCCGAGGTTGCCCTGAACCAGGTCGCCGGGAGCCGAGAATGCGGCCTGGTTGAGCCGTGCGCCACCGGGCGCGTTGGGGTCGGCGATCCACACGGGCACGCCCGGGTTGAGGTCTGGCCGCACCACGTTGCTCATGTTGAGCCCGAAGGCATCGGGCCGCGTCAGCACGTCGATGGGGAAGCCTGTGCGGGCGCGAAACATGCCGTGGAGCGTCCAGCCGCGCGCAAGTCTGAACCGGGATTGCGGGAAATCGTAAGCGAACGCCGCGGCAAGCGAGTGGCGCACGTCGAAGTTCGAGGAGCCGCGGTCGCCTCTCGCACTGAAGCCCGGATGCACCAGGAGCAACGCCGAACTCCAGGAGACGGTGTCGATGGAATGCGACCAGGTATAGGACACGATGCCCTGCAATCCGCGGGCTGCCTTCCGCCGGTACTGCAACTGAAGCGCGTTGTAATCGGACGAGCCGTGATTGGTGGCCACGGCGACCTCGACCGCCGCGATGTCCGGCCGCAGGTACACTTCGCGTCGCAGCAGCGCCCGTCCGGCCGAACCAAGATAGGAGACTGACGCTGCGCTCCCGCCGCTGAAGCCGTGTTCCAGGGTGACGTTCCACTCCACCGAGTAGGGCAGGCGCAGGCCGGGAGCAACGCCGTATTGAATCAACACCGGCATCATGGACACCGAGCGCGCGGCGTAGGGCATTCCGAATGACATGCGCAGGCTGTTGAACGGAGCGCCATTGACCGCATCGGCCTGAGCGCTGAAGCCCGCGTCGTAATAGACGCCCGCTCCGGCGCGCAGCACCGTGCGGCCTTCCGCCGTCAACCCGTAAGCGATACCCAGCCTTGGTCCGAAATTCGCATAGCCCATCCGCCAGAGCGAGGCGCCCCGCCCCGGCACTTCGATGGCGTCGTGCGCGGTGGTGTCAGGACCGGCGGAACTCCGCACCGAGGGCGACGACGGGTTCAGTTCCCACCGCGAACCGTAAGTGACGGTGAGCCGCGGCCGCACGCGCCAGGTGTCCTGAACGAAGAACGATATGTTGCGCACGGCGGTCGAGACGCGGTCGGCTTCCGAGAATACCAGGAGCATGTCGCGATTCGCCGCCAGGTCGGCGAGGCTCTCGAATGTGACGCTGACGCTGTACGGCGGCCCTCCGCGGTGCAGCCGCAGGCGGCGGTAATCGCCTCCGAAACGGAACTGGTGCGGGCCCCGGTTCAGCGAGAACGTATTGACAACGTTGATTTGCCGCTCGCTGTTTCTGCCGGTTGCGCCAGTAATCAGCTGCCCGATGCCGGAGACCGTGAGCTGGTAGAACGATTTTTCGGGCGGCACCGCCACCGGCAGCGGAAGCCGCGAAAGATCCAACGGCACTGCCCCGCCCTCGTTGGTCGTCACCCATTCGCCGTCCACGGTGGTGTTCGTCGTGTTCACCCGCAGTTCGTTGATGAGCGACGGGGCGATCACGGCAGTCATTCCGGCGGTGATGCTTTCCGAAAGGAACACGGAGTGGTTGATCTGTGCGTAACCCGAGTCGGTTTCCGAGGGCGTCCGGCTGTAGCGAGCGAATACGTTGAGGCGCGGGCTGAAAGAATGATCGAGCCGGAAGCTGCCGGTGTCAAGCCGCGAAGGCCGCCATGCGGAGGCAGTGAGTTCCGCGAGCCCGTCGCCCAGGCTGCGTCCGTTAGGTTCGGGAAACGCGCGCAGAATCGGCTGTACGGCAGCGGGCGCCTGAAGCCGCAAGTCGTGCGAGGGCACCGGCGCGCTCCAGGTGAGCGGCTGCTTCAGGCGGAGCCCCTCGTAGGAGGCGAAGAAGAACGTGCGGTTGCGGCGCAGCGGCCCGCCGAGCACGCCTCCGAAATTGTTGTAGCGGAGAACACCCCGGCGCAGCCCGGCGGCATTGGCGAACCAGTCGTTGGCGGCGAGCGCCTCGTGGCGCAGGCTTTCGAATGCCGCACCGTGAAATTCGTTGGTGCCGGACCGGCTCGTGACGATCACCTGCGCCCCCGGCAGCCGGCCGAACTCCGGGGCAAAGCTCGAAGTGGCGATGCGGAATTCCTCAAGCGCCTCGATCGAGATCAGGTTGTGCGTGCTGCCCAGCGCCGTCATGCCGGGCAGCGAACCGCTGCTGAACTGCGCGGGAATCCCGGTGCCGCTGACGCCTGTGTTGGCGCTGATGCCGTCGAGGGTGAAGTAATTCGCGTTGGCGCGCTGGCCGTTGGCCGTGAACTGCCCAGCCTCGCCCGAAGTGGCAGGCGTCACCAGCACCCCGGGCGTCAGTTCGAGCAGCCCGACCAGGTTGCGGCCGTCCTGCGGCAGCGCCTCGATCATCTTGCGCCCCATCACCATCCCGACCGAGCCGTCGTCGAGGTTCACCGGCGCGGGACCGCCGTCCACCGTGATCTCCTGCTCGGTGGGGCCCACTTGCAGCACGAAATCCACCTGCGCGGTCTGGGCGACTTCGAGCCGCAGGCCGAGGCGGACGATGGTCTGAAACCCCTCCTTGCGCACGGTCAGCTTGTATGTACCGGGCTGGAGCGAAGCGATGATGTAGACGCCCTCGTCGTTGGAGCGGCAGGTGCGGCGGATGCCCGTGGCCTGGTTCATCGCCGTGACAACGGCGCCGGGCACCACGGCCTCCGAAGAATCTCTGATGACTCCGAAAACCTGGGCGAAATCCTGGGCTTTGAGTCCCGCCGACAGCAGAAGCAGGAGACTCGCCAGGACCCGCATTACGGCTGCCCTTCTTCGGCGCCCCCGTAAGCGTTCCGGTAGGCCGCGGAGAGCGCCTGAAGACGGCTCAGAGCGGCTGCAAGCTGTTGCGGAACCTGGGCGGGCGGCAGATCAGTGTTTGCGCCGGCAAGCAGGACGCTAATCAGATGGTCAGCTTGCTGGGCTGCAGCAAGGACCTGCCCGGTTGCTTCCTGCCAGCTTCCCGCCAGCGTCTCGTGCTGCGCCGGGGCGGCGGCAGCGCCAAGGGCCGCGAGCGCCGGACCCATCATTCCGGCCAGTTCGGAGATGGAGGCAGCCAGCGCCCGCGCGTGCCCGCCGCGCAGCGCCGCGAGCAGATCCAGGTCGCTCTTCGAGAGCCGGGCCTCTTCGGAAGCCGGAAAGCGCCGGGCGAGATTCTCGAGTGCGTGAGCGCGGGCGATCGCGGCGTCGCTCAGATCGAGCGCTCGGTTACTGAACTCCTCGAAGGCGAGTTGCCCGCCCACGGCGTTCTGAATTGCGGCCGCATGCGCCGGCGGGGAGACGGCCACGGACAGGGCCGCGCCCGCGCCGCTTTCCTCTGGGCTCATGGGGCGCGGTTCCTGGAATCGCAGGCGCACCTGGGGCACGTGGGCGAGCGAGGCCCTCAACTGCTCCTGCCTCGCGGGGTCGATGCCGGTGCCGGTGACGAAGATTCCGTCCGGGCGGCGGGTGAGCTCGATCGGCTCTCCGAGGTCGGCGCCGATCCGGTGAAGCGCCGCGAGGGCCTGCAATTCTTCGCTCGGCCCCGGCGCGGCCGGCGGTGCAGATGGCACAGGCTCGGGCGCCGCGGGAGGAGTGGCGCGCGCGATCTCATGGGCCGGCGCGGGCGGTTCGGGATCGGGCGCGGCGGCTTCGGTGATCTCCACGTAGTCGCTGTCGCGGAACTGAAAGGTGCCTTTGACCGGGGTGAAATCGCGGGCGCGGAGCGTGATGGTGGCTTCCGCGAGGGCGCCGGCCGGGGTGGTGGTGCGTATCCGGTACAGGCTGGCGCCGCCGTCGCGCACATTCTCCACCTCGTCGCGCTTTTCAGGAAGCTGATCGCGCCAGGAGGCGTAGGAACGCGCACTCAACGGGGCTTCCCAACTGTAGTTCGCCGAGGCAAAAAGCGCGCTCAGCGAGTCCTCACTCGCTCCGGCTTCGCGGGCGTAGACAGCGGGCCGGGTGAACGAGCGCGACCGCGTCCGCACCCGGATGTGCCGCGGGCCGCTGAAGGAGCTTTCCGAAGCAACGGCTTTCTGAAGCAGCTCCGCCGCGCTGGCTGAAGGAGTCATCCCGAAGCGGTAATACGCCAGGCAGGCCAGCAGGACGGCGGCTGCGGCGGAAATCCACCAGCGCGGAGCGTTCGCCGGCCGCATCCTCGCCCCAGCGGGCGCCTGCGCGCGGTCTTCCGCTTCCATCCGGCTGCGCAGATCGGCCCAGGGCCTCGGCGGCGGGGGCAGTTCGCTCTTGAGCGCTTCGTGGTACCGCACGTAGTCGCCGATCCCTTTTTGTAACTCCTCCAACTGCGTGCGGCAGCTCCAGCACGCTTCCAGATGGCTGCGCACGGCCGCCGCCTTCCGCGACGGCAACTCGCCGTCCGCGAAACGCAGCAACTCGCCGCCGTCAGGATGGGGCGCATGGAATCTAGTCACTGCTCGCCCTCCTTAATCTTGTGATCGCGCGGCGAAGGAACTCGCCGACCGTTGATGTGCCCACCCCGAGCACCTCGGCGATCTCCTGGTAGCGGAGCCCCTCGGCGCGCAGGAAAAGGCAGATCTTCTGCTGCTCCGAGAGGTTTGCGACCGCGTTCCGCAACCGCGCCATTTTTTCGCGCTCGATCAGCGCCTGCTCCGGGTTCCTGCCCGGAGCGGGAATGGAGCACTCCATCTCCGGCTCAAAGGGCAGACCGCTCTCCTGGCGCGCCCGGACGTTGAGCCCGAGGTTGTGAGCCACGCGGAATACCCAGGCCCGCGTGTTCCGGATCGCTTCGCCCTTCTTCAAAGCGACGTAAAGCCGCAGGAAGATTTCCTGCGTGGTGTCCTGCGCCTGCGGAGGATGCAGGCCAAGCGTCAACAGGTAGCGGTAGACATCCTCGCGGGCTTCGATATACAAGCGCTCGGTTTCTTCTTGAAGCGGGTTCGCAGCGCCCTCCAAACCAAGGCTTTTTAAGGTCAGCTCTCCGATCCCGCTGTGCGCCGCCGATTCTGCCATCGCCGTTGATAATCTACTGCGTTCCTGGGTATAGCCTGGCCGCCCGGGACAAGCCAGGCATACACTCCGGCCTCCGTTTTCTTCTAAGACAGCCGGAAGACAATTTTAACGACACAAAGCACTTCCTCGACACGCAACCCGGTGATTTGCAGGTGCTTGCCCAATGACGGCAGTTTCCCGGTGCGGATTTGGAGTGAGGGTGTCGTCAAAACGGCCGGTGGAGGGTCTTAGGGGCGTCAGTGTGAACCGCCGGAGACTTTGGTTTCGGCTGGCGCCTGGTATCCAGGAAGAGGAAAATGGACGCGGGCCTCTTCAGGTTGCAACGCCGCCGGGTGGGTGGCTTACCGGGCGCGCCGACGCCGGGTCTCAGCCCGAACGCTCGGGCGCGCCGCATCGGGGGTGGTCTTCTGTTCCTTCCTGCCGGCCTCCGATGCGGCTGTCTCTTCAACGCAACCGCTCTCTATTGCAGTAAGGCATTAAACAGCAGCTTGTAAGTGCCGTGGGTCTGGGCGCGGTGCTGGGCGCGGAACCCGATCATCACCACCCGCCCGCTCTTATACTGCGCCGCCACCATCGCAGCCTTCTTCGCCAGCACTTGCTCTCCCACCAGCCAGCCGCTTTCAAGCACGTCGCGATCGGCATACCGCGCGATCACTTCATAGCGTTCGTTGTGCTGGTTCGGGATGATTTCAAACACAGGGTTGCCGCTCAGGTACACCGCCAGGCCCTCGCGCGGCATCCCATAGGCCAGCGGGTGGGAGTTGTCGAACACCGTACGCAGCGTCGAGCCGGGGCACCAGAATTCCCGGGAACTCCTTCCCGCCACCGCGTTGCGGACGCTCAGTTCCAGCTTGTCAATCGCGAACTGGCTCGCATTGCCGAGCGTCACCAGTGTCCCGCCCTTTTCGACAAACGTCTTGATCGCGGCCACGCCCTCGTTGCCGATGCCGCTGCGATACTCGGGCGGCGTAGTTTCATCCTCACGCGATCCGCCGCTGCTCTCGCCGGTGATCATCGCGGTTGAATCGTTCGGCAGGATGATCACGTCATAGGCGGCGTTCAAATTGCCTTTTTTGATTTCGGCGTCCCTCAACGTGGTGTAGGGGAAACCGAACTGCTCGAGCACCAGGCGCGTCCAACCCTCGTCCATGTTTCCGCCCCTGTAGCGCTGGTACATGGCGGTGCGCAGCCGCTTGACCGGGTGTGTGTTCCCGCCGGGGGGCTGCGCGAGCGCCTTGAAACTCACGCCCGTGCTCCGCGCGACTTCGTCGAGGCCCGCAGCCGTGCCCACAATGAAATCGCCGGGCTCCAGGCCCTCCGATGACTTGTCCACGCGGCGCAGCGCGATCCCCTTGTCGAGCAACATGTTCGCGGCGCGGAAGCTGTCGTTCAGTCTGCCGCTGAAGGCGTACCCCGCGGCACGGCCCGGCTCCACGGACCCTGCCGGCTCAACCGGCGACGTCACCTTTCTCAACCCGGCCTCGACGATCTCCTCCAGCGGATCCACACGCACGCCCATGAACTCGAACATGGTGTCGGTGGCCATGTCGTAGGGCCGTATCGGGGAACCGTCGCGGTTGCGCGTCCACTCGTTATCGGGGTAGAACGTGCGGCCGAGCAGATAGCGGATCACGCCCATTTTGGGCTGCGCGAGCGAGACCACCCAAGAGCCCGCCGGGTAGTTCATCCCGCCCGCGGTGGTGAACCCTTTAGGCGCCTGCATGATCTCGATGCCTTGGTCCAGCAGCTTGTTGACGAGTTTCACAGCGGTCAGCGGATCGTGCTGGGCGCTGGGGATGACGTAGCCGGCCGGCTTGCCCTCGGCGCCGCGCGCGGTCTGCCGCTTCGCTTTCAGGTAGGCGTTCCAGAGCACGGTCTCGCGGTTTCGCGCCGCCAGATCGAGCAGGGCCCAGGCGGACGTTTTTTGCCGGTCGATAATATCGCGCAGTCTCCACCAGCCGCCCGGCCAGGGATTCGGAAAGACGGTCTGGACCTCGTAGGAGGGAAGGTTGCGCGCGCCGCCGCGCAGTTGATCAGGGTGAATGAAGATCGGCGTCGCCAGCTTCGTCGTGGCCGATTCCGTCAGCATTCCCGCGATGTTGTGGAACGGCGTGATCCAGTGGAACCCGAAGTGTCCCCAGCCGGAGTACTGCGCCATATTCAGCACGCCCGACTGCCCCGCCTCCTCCGCTTTGTAGGCCATGTGCGCGCCGTACCAGCTCATTTCGCGCCAGACCAGCGGGTCGGCGTGGGGCCGGATCGGCTCGGCGTACGGCGGCAGATAGATTCGCGCCCCGTAGCTGCCCATGTGGTGATGATCGAGATAGGCCTGCGGCACCCAGTCGCGAAACAGGAGCTTCCCCACGTACTGCGATTCCACGAGGTTCATTTGAAACGCGTCGCGGTTGTTATCGTGACCGGCGTACTTGTGATAGAGCCACGGAAGATTGGTCCCCTCGTACTCCGTGCCGAGCGTTTTCTGGTACCAATCGTAGACCATGATTGCGCCGTCGGGATTGAACGAAGGCACCATGATGAAAATCACGTTGTCGAGGATGCGGCGCGTGTCCTCGCCGTTGTCCGTAACCAGGTCCCAGGCGAGTTCGGGCGCCATCTGCGTGCCGCCGATTTCGGTGGCGTGCAGGCTCATCGTCTGGCAGATGACCGCGCGGCCCTCCGCGACGAGTCTCTTGACCTCCTGTTCCGTGAGCCCGCGCGGATCGCTGATCTTCAGGTTGATTTGCCTGAAGTGCTCGAGCCTCGCGATGTTCGCCGGCGACGAGATGAAGACGAACAGGAACGGATTCCCCTCCGTGGACGGCCCGGCATTCACCACGGCGAGCTTGCCCCCGCTCTCCTTTTCGAGCAAGCGGAAATACTCCACGATTTTGTCCCAGCGCGCCATCTTGCGGTCGGCGCCGAGCCGAAACCCGAAAAACTTTTCGGGAGATGTCACGTGCGTCTGCGCCGGGGCCAGCAGGCAGGCAAGGGCAGCCAGCAGGAGTAAGTTGAGTCTGCGTCTCATGGCGGTCTCCGTGGTAGCAGGAGTGTAACACAGGCCGGAATGAGCGAGAGGCTGTTTGCCCGAGTTTCGGCGAGTCTGCGGCTTGACTCCGGCACGCCGCGGGTAGGATAAACGAGTGTCGGGCAACGAAGCTGGGTCCTTTTATGCGGGTTTTAAGAGAAACGCTCATCCGGGCCGGATTCGCGGTGGCCTTACTCATTCTGGCTGGAATCGGCGTAATTGCTTACCGCAGTCTGATCCGTGCGATTAGTACTTCGCACGCGGTTGAGCACAGCTACGAAATTATCGAGCAACTGAACGATCTCGCCACGAGTCTCGCCGACATGGAAAGCGCCGCGCGCGGTTTTGCCGCCTCGGGCGACGATACCTACCTGGAGCCGTACCACGCGGCGGCGGGCAAGGTCGGTCAAACGATCCGGAACCTGAGGCGCCTGACGGCGGATCACGCCGAACAGAAGCGCTTTATGGGCGCTCTTGAACCGCTCGTTGAAGAAAGACTGCGCCATCACCGCACGGTCATCGAGCTCAGACAATCCAGGGGCGCGAAAGGGGCGCTGCCCGAACTTTTCACCGGCCGCGGCCGGGAGCTGATGAATCAGATCCGGGCTGCGATCGACGATATGGAAACCGCCGAGCGCGGCGCGATTGGCCGGCGCATTGCCGATGCGCGCGCTAGCGCAAGGGCGTCCAGCGACGCTCTGCTGGTGGGGACGGCCTTGGGCGTCTCCGTGCTGCTGTTCGTCTTCTTTCACTTGAATCACCAGATCGCCCGGCACAGCCGTTCCGAAGCGAAGCTCATGCGGTCCAACCGCCTTTACGCCGTGCTCAGCGGGGCGAGCGAGGCGATCGTGCGTCTTCGCGACCGGGACAAGCTCCTCCACGAAGTGTGCCGCATTACCGTCGAGAGCGGCGGCCTGAAAATGGCCTGGGTGGGTTTCACAGACGCTCCCTGCCAGTGGACTCCGGTTGCCTCTTTCGGGGCCGGTGACGACCTTGTCAGCCGCCCGTGCCTCAGGACAGAACACGAAGGGGAAAATCCCTGTCCGATGGGAATGGCGCTGCGCGAGGGCAGAAGCTTCGTTGCCAACGATCTCGCCAGCGACCCGCGCGTGCTCCCCTGGCGGGACGAGGTTTTGCGCCGCGGCTTCCGCTGCGCCGCCGCTTTCCCCATTCGCTCGCGCGGCCGCACGGCCGGCACGTTCGCGGTGTTCGGCGCCGAACCCGGCCTCATCGACGGCGATCACGTCTCGATTCTCAGCGAAGTCGCCACCGATATTTCTCTCGCTCTGGAACGAATGGATCAGGAGGCGCAGACCGCACAGCAGCGGGCTCTGGCCCGGTTCGCCGGCAGCGCCCTCGAGGGGGATGGTCCCGATGCGCTGCTCCAGCGCGCCGCCGCGGTGGCCGCCGAGGTCCTCAAAGCAGATTTCACTGCTGTCCTGGAACGCACCCCCGGCAGTCAGGACCTGGTGCTGCGCGCGGGCGCGGGATGGCCGCAAGAGCCTGCCGGCCGCTCGGCATTTGAAGCCGGCGCCAAATCGCAGGCAGGCTACACGCTGCTGAGAAAGGCCTCCGTGGCAGTTGAGGATTTGAGCGACGAAACCCGTTTTTCCGGCGCCAGCCTGCTGCGCGATTGCGGCGCCGCCGGAGGCGTCACAGTCCTCGCCGGCGAGGCTTCGCAGCCGTTCGGCGTTCTGGGCGTTTTCTGGAAAACCCGCCGCCGGATCAGCGATAGCGAACTCGATTTCCTCGAATCGCTGGCCGGCCTGCTGGCCAAGGCCATCGATAGGCGGCGGGCCGAAGAGATCTCGCTCAAGAAGGCCGAGGAGAAAATCCGCAAGCTGAACGAAGATTTCGAGCGGCGCGTAGCCAGGCGTACCGCCGAACTCGCCGCGCTCAACGAAGAACTCGAAATGCGCAACTGGGAAGTGGAGCGGGCCAGCCGGCTGAAGAGCGAATTCGTCACCCGCATGAGCCACGAGCTACGCACGCCCATGAACGCCATCATCGGTTTCTCGGACCTGCTAATTGAGGAAACCGAAGGCCCCCTCAACCCGGTTCAGAAGAGTTTTGTCGAGCACATCCAGCGCGGCGCCAACCACCTTTTGGAGTTGATCAACGACGTGCTCGACCTCTCTAAGATCGAAGCCGGCCGTGTTGAACTCCGGTTCGAGGATTTTGAGCCCGCCGGCGCGCTGGCGGAGGTGCTTGCCGTGATCAGGCCGCTGGCCGAAGCCAAGCGGCTGGAGATTGAAAGCTCGGTCCCGGCAGAACTGGAGATATGCGCCGACCGCACCCGCTTCAAGCAGATCCTCTACAACCTGCTCAGCAATGCGGTGAAGTTCACGCCCGAGGGCGGCCGGGTGCGGGTCGATGCCGGCGCCGAAGGCGGCGATGTCTGGATTGCCGTCACCGACACCGGAGTCGGCATTCCGCCGGGAGAGCACCACGCCATCTTCGCGGAGTTCTACCAGGCAGGGACGACCACCAGGGGGGTCAAGGAAGGCACTGGTCTCGGATTGTCCATCACGAAGAGGTTAGTGGAATTGCACGGCGGACAAATCGAGGTGCAGAGTGAATTGGGCAAGGGCAGCCGCTTTACGTTCACGCTGCCGGCAGCCGCAAGACCGGCAACCAGCAGAATCGCCTCCGAGGAGCGGAATGAAAAAGATTCTCGTGGTTGACGACAACGACGCCAGCAGAGAATTGCTCCGCGCGGTTTTGAGAGATTCGGATCGTGAGATACTTGAAGCTTGCCGGGGGGACCAGGCGCTGGAGACTATCGCCGGCGAGAGGCCGGACCTGGTCCTGCTGGACATTGAATTGCCGGTGATGGACGGCTTCGCTGTGCTGCGCGCCTTGCGCGAGGATCCGCGGTTCGGCGCGCTGCCGGTGGTGGCCGTCACCGCGCACGCAATGCAGGGATCCGAGGAAATCGCGCTCCGGGCGGGTTTTACCGCTTACATCACCAAACCGATCCGCCCCGCGGACGTGCGCAGGCGCGTGGCCGAAATTCTGGACTCGAAAACGAAGTGATCATGGCCGACGGTTTCAGAGTCAGGCTAGTAGCCATCGATGACGACCCCGCCAGCCTCGCCTTGATTACGGCCGCGCTCAAAGCGGAACGCGACCTGGAGATCATCACCGCCACCGATCCCTCGACAGGCGTCGACCTCGTCTTGAGGCACCGGCCTCAAGTCGCCCTGATCGACTTGATGATGCCGGGCATCGGCGGAATGGAATTGCTGGAGCGCATCGTCGAGGTTTCCCCGGATACCGACGTGATCCTCATCACCGGCCACTACTCACCCGAATCGGCCGTTGCCGCGATTCAAAAGGGCGCAAGCGACTACTGGACCAAGCCGCTTTCCGTAGCGCTGCTGCGCGAGCGGATCGGCAAGCTGATCGAGCAGTGCCGGCAGCATTACACGGCGTCGCTTCTGGACGGCGAAGTGCTCCGCGCCAATCAGTTCGAGGGCATTGTTGGCCGGAGCCCGCTCATGCTCGATGTCTTCCGGCGCATACGCCGCATCGCGCCGCACTACCGGACGGTACTTATTACGGGGGCAACCGGCACGGGCAAGGAGCTGGTCGCGGCGGCGCTCCACCGGCTCAGCCCGGTGGCGGAAAACCGGCTCGTGGTGTGCAACTGCTCGGCGGTGGTGGAAACGCTGTTCGAGAGCGAACTGTTCGGCCATGTCCGTGGGGCCTTCACCGGCGCCGCCCAGGACAAGATGGGCCTGTTCGAGTACGCCAACGGCGGCACCGTCTTTCTCGATGAAATCGGCGACATGCCGCTGGACACGCAAAGCAAGCTGCTGCGCGTGATCGAAAACGGAGAGATCCAGCGCGTCGGTTCGCCGGCGGTGCGCCGCGTGGATCTCAGGATCGTGGCCGCCACCAACCGCGACTTGCGCGAATTGATGGCGCAGAAGCGGTTCCGCGAAGACCTCTTTTACCGGCTCTCGACGGTGGAAATCAAACTGCCGCGCCTGTGCGAGCGGCCGGAAGATCTTCCGTTGCTGATCCGCCATTTCCTCGGGCAGTTCTCGACCGAGTACGGCAAGACGATCCGCGGCCTGACCCCGCGCGCGCAGCTCTTGCTGGCGCGCTACTCGTGGCCCGGCAACGTCCGAGAGCTGAAAAGCGTGCTCGGCAGCGCCTGCATGATGGCCAAGGGCGACATCATCGATATCCACGACCTTCCCGAACACCTGCGGCGCGCGCCGGCCGAAGCTGCCGACGAGGATCTGCTGACGCTGGAAGAAGTCGAGCGCCGGCACGTGCGGCGCGTCCTTGAGCGCGTCGGCGGCAACAAAGCCAAGGCCGCCAAGATTCTTGGCATCAACCGCACCACCATCTACCGCATTCTGGGTGAAGAGAGCGCCGAGGCCGGCGCTTCCTAGCGCGTTGCTTCAATAAACTTCAGAAACGCGGCGGCGATCTCGGCCGGCTTGGCCTTTTTGGCGAGGTCGTGGCCCGCGCCCTCGACGGCAAGCAGTTCGGTCCGTGCGGGAATCAGCGTCAAGGCATCGCGGATCTGCTCGATGGAGCCGAACGGGTCGCGCGTGCCATGCACGAACAGTGCGGGCGTTCGCAGCGCGGGGAAGTGCTCAGCGCGAAGAGCGGCGGGCCGTTGCGGCGCGTGCAGCGGATAGGAGAGGAGCAGCAGGGCATCGGCGAGGGCCGGGTCTTCGGACGCGGCGATGGTCGCCTGACGCCCTCCGTAGGACTGCCCGCCGAGAAACACGCGGCGCGGGGCGATCTTCCGAAGCGCGGCGACGGCGGCGCGCAGCCCTTCGCGGTCGCGGGGAGCGGCCGAAGAGGGCGGCGGCCCGGTGGGCCGCGACTGGCGGAACGGCAAGTCGCACCGCAGCACGGTTAATCCCATTCCGGCGAGGGTTTCCGCCAGACTGACCAGCAGCGGCGCATTGGCGTTCGACCCCGCGCCGTGGGTGATCACCAAACCGTCCCCCGACGATCCCCGGTGCAGAAAGCCCCGTACCGCCGCCCCTTTGCCCGAGTCTTCGAAAAAGGCTTCCACTACTCCCAACGTAGCGCAATCAGGGGATCCACTTTTGCTGCCCGCCGCACCGGGCTATACGCCGCCAGCACCGTTTCGGGCATTCCGGGGCGCTTCCCGGATCAGAGCACCGTGCAGGCGGCGCCCAGGATTCCCACCTGCGCTCCGAGAGCTGCCGGCACAATCGGCGTCTCGGCGGCGAACTGGTTGATGCTGCGCTCCGGCGTGATCCGGCGCAGGCGCGAAAACAGCGGCTCGCCGATTTGAGCCACGCCGCCGCCGATCACGATGATATCCGGGTCGAGCAGGCTGATGGCGCTGCCGAGCCACGCGCCGAGCATCAGCGCGGTTTCGTCGAGCATCTCGATGGCCCGCGGATCGCCGCACGCCGCCGCGCGCCCCACTTCCTCGGGCGGCATTCCTGCCCGCCGGGCGATGGCCGGTCCCGAAGCCAGCGCCTCGATGCAGCCGGGCAAGCCGCAGCCGCAGATCGAGCTGCTCCGGTAATCGATGGTCACGTGGCCGCCCTCGCCCGCCTGCCCGTTCTTACCATGATGAATTTTCCCGTCGAGAATGATGCCGGTGCCGATTCCGGTACTCACGGTGACGTAGAAAACCGTGGAATACCCGCGCGCGGCGCCGAACCGCCACTCGGCGAGTCCCGCCGCGTTCGCGTCGTTCTCCACACGGCAGGGGAGCTGGAATTCTTTCGAGATCTGCTCGGCGAGCGGGATGTTCACCCATCCGGGAAGATTCGGCGGGTTGATCACCACGCCCGTTTTCGGGTTCAGCGGGCCGGGAGCGCAGATGCCGATGGCCGTCACGCCGTCCCGCAGCAACTTGTCGATTACGCTCTTGAGTTGCGCGTAAGACGTCGCGTAGCCCTCGCAGGCGCGCGTCGGCACCACTGCCGTTTCGAGCACGCGCGCATCCGCATCCACAACTCCCGCGGCAATCTTCGTGCCGCCGATGTCAATTCCTAACACAGCCATGGAGGTACGATATCATGGGACTAAAGGCATCGATGGTTGGAAACCATGCGCGGAGCCCGCGATGGGGCTGATTACAATCTCAGGCCAACCGGGCTGCCGGCACGAGGAAGCGGCGCGGCAGATTGCGCAGATCCTCGGCTTCGAACTTCTCACCGAATCGCGTCTTCAAAGCCTGATTGAAGAGGAGTACGGCGCGGAGCAGCCCATTCCGGATAAAGCGTACCCCGATGCCGTGCTGTCGATCGTAGCGCGCCTCGCCACCGAACGCCACCTGGTGATCTGCGCCACCGGCGCGGAACTGCTATTCAAGAGTTTTCCGGGCGTTTTGCGGGTTCAGGTAGTCGCTCCGGAGTCGCGGCGTCTGGGCACGCTCATGCTCGAGCATCGGATCAACCGGCCCGCAGCCCGTATTCTGCTTCGCGAACTCGAGCGCCGGCAAAAAGAGCTGCGCCTCAAAAAGTTCGGGAAAGCAACAGCGCCGCCGCACCTCTTCGACGTGGTCTGCAACACCGAATGCCTCGAGATCGAGGGAGTGGCCGAGGTGGTCCGCGACGCCGTGAACGCGTGCGGGCTGGTCGAGCAAGGACTCCTGTCGGCAGCGGCCGAATCCCACATACAGTTCCAGGCGCGCCTCAACCTGTCGAAGTTCGGCATCTCCCCGCCCGCAAAGGTCAGCCTCAAGAAGCGGATTTTCGTCCATCCGAGCGAGGAGATCTTCGCCAATCTGCTGGATTTCTACCGCGTCGCCTGGGAATACGAGCCGCGCAGCTTTCCCATTCAGTGGGACAAGAACGGCCAGGTGACCGAAGCCTTCACTCCCGATTTCTATCTGCCCGAGTTCGACCTCTACGTCGAGCTGACCACGATGAAGCAGTCGCTGGTCACGAAGAAGAACCGCAAAGTAAAGTTGTTGCGGAGCCTCTACCCCGAGGTAAACATCCAGGTCTTCTACCAGAAGGATTTCGAGAACCTGATTTTTAAGTACGGGCTGGCGGACCGGCTTGCCGCGCAGCCGGCCGGCGGCGGGCAGGGGCAGCATACTAGATGAATAAGGCCGCTCCGGAAATCGAAAGAATTCTCTACACCGAGGAGCAGGTTTCGCAGCGCATCGCCGAAGTGGCCGCTGAAATCAGCGAGCGGTATCGGGGCCGTGAACTCAGGCTGATCGGCGTGCTGAAGGGTTCGGTCTTTTTTCTCACCGCCCTGGCGCGCAAGATCGAAGTTCCGGTAAAGATCGATTTCCTGTCTATTTCCAGCTTTTCCACCAAGCCGTCCGCGCCCGGCGTGGTGCGCATCGCCAAGGACCTCGACGACACGATCGAGGGCGAGGACGTCCTGCTCGTCGAGGACATTGTCGATACTGGGTTCACGGCGCGGTATTTGCTGCAAACGCTGGCGGCCCGCGGACCCAACACGCTGGCGCTCTGCACGCTGCTCGACCGGACCTCGCGCCGCATCGTGCAGATTCCCGTCGAGTTCCGCTGTTTCGAAATCCCGGACCGTTTCGTGATCGGCTGCGGTCTCGACTACAAGCAGCTCTACCGCAACCTCGGCTATATTGCGGTCATGAAGCCGGAACGAAACCACTGAATCCCTGTGCGAACACAAGTCTTTTGCACAAGTCGATCCGCCGCCCTCCGCTGCCGCCGACTCCGGCGTTGCCCCAGCGCCAGAGATTAACCCCCATTGCCCGATCCGGCATACCGGGCTAAGATTGTCGAGGATCGCTACTGGGAGTCTGGCGGTATGGAGCCCTTAGTTCTATTCATCTCTCCCAATTCCGCAGATGCCAAGATCCTCTCGGAGATGCTTGCGCCGACAGCACTCCGGCTGGACTATGCAGTCCGGATTGAGGAAGCTCGCAACAAGCTCGCGAATGGGCCGTACCGGGTAGTGGTTACGGAGGCCAAACTCCCGGACGGCGTATGGACGGACGTGATCGAACTCACGTACGAAATAGGGGTTTTTCCAGCAGTCATAGTGACCAGCTCTGCAGCCGACGATCTTTTCTGGGCGGAGGTGCTGAACCTCGGAGCCTACGACCTGCTTGCACAGCCGTTCGACGAGAAAGAGGTGAGGCGCATCCTCACCAACGCCTGTTCCCAGGTTGTGCCGAAACCGGTCCGCAAAGAGACTGCGAGACCCAGGTCGATCTCAGCCAAAATGTCGCCGAACGTGTGAGCGCGCTGATCGCGTGGGCGCGCGCTTATAATGGTACTTTTCCATGGCCCACGCCACCGACCTCTCCGCCGCCGCATTCCGCGGCGCGGCCATCGAAAACGCCACGGTAAGGTTCCTGCGGGGTGAACTCCGGCCAGGGCTTTCCGGCACTTTCCCATTTCTTCCAGGAGCATGGACGTCCGCGCCGTGAGTGAGCCCGCGCCAGGCGCCCACGACGAAACCGCGGGCCACGAGCAGATCGTCCGCGCGGCCGGAGTGGTTTCGGCCGCTGTTCTGCTCAGCCGTCTGAGCGGCCTGCTGCGCGAGACCGTCATGGCGCACCTGTTCGGCGCCGGCCGCCTCTATGACGCCTTTTCGCTCGGCTTCCGGATCCCGAACCTCACGCGCGACTTGTTCGCAGAGGGTGCCCTCTCCTCCGCTTTCGTACCCACCTTCACCGAATACCTCTCGACGAAGAGCAAGCGCGAGGCTGCCGAGCTGTCGAATCTGGTCGGCACGGCGGTGATCCTGATTGTGGGCGCGCTTTGCGTGCTGGGCGCCGTGTTCAGCCCGTTTCTGGTGAGCTTGCTCGCTCCCGGCTGGGAAACAGCGGATCCGGAGAAGTTCGAGCTGGCCATCGCGCTGACCCGAATCATGTTCCCGTTCCTGCTGGTGGTGGCGCTGGCGGCGCAGGCGATGGGAGTGCTGAACGCGTGCGGCCAGTTCGCCGTGCCCGCGCTGGCTTCCACGTTCTTCAATATCGGTTCGGTTGCATTCGGAGTGGGACTCGGTTTCTGGCTCGGCCCGCATCTGGGCATCGATGCGATTACGGGAATGGCGTTCGGCGTTGTGCTGGGCGGCGTTTTGCAACTGCTCTGGCAGTTGCCCGCATTGTTCCGGCTCGGTTTCCGTTTCCGGCCCCGCCTGAACTGGTCGCATCCCGGCCTGGTGCGCATCATCCGGATGATGGGACCCGCCATCATCGGCAGCGCGGCCGTGCAGGTCAACGTGGTGGTCAACACCAACTTCGCTTCGACCATCGTCGATCCGCTGCGCGGCCTCGACGGACCGGTGAGCTGGCTTCAGTATGCTTTCCGCTTCATGCAGCTTCCGCTCGGGCTGTTCGGCGTGGCCATCGCCGCCGCCACGCTGCCTTCGATTTCGCGCAGCGCCGCGAACGGCAATATCGACGAGTTCAGGAGAACGCTTTCGCGGTCGCTCGGAACGGTTCTGCTGCTCACGGTTCCCTCTTCGATCGGCCTGGTCATTCTCGGGAATGCGATGATCGGGCTGATTTACCAGGGGCGCAAGTTCGAGGCTTATGACACGCACCAGACCGCGGTGGCGCTCTCCTACTACGCCATCGGGCTGGCCGGTTACGCGGCGGTGAAGGTGCTGGCGCCCGCATTCTACGCGCTGGGAAGCGCGCGCATTCCGGCGCTGGTGAGCATCGCCTCCATTCTGATCAACTTCGTTGTGGCCTGGACGTTCACGCACAAGACGCAGCTCGGCCACGCGGGCCTGGCGCTGGCCACTTCGGGCGTTTCCCTGTTCGCCTCCGTGGCCCTGTTCTTGCTCATCCGGAAACGCATCGGCGGCGTACACGGCCGCGCGCTGCTGGCGAGCACGCTGAAGATCGGCGTCGCGGCGCTGGTGATGGGCGCGATTGTAGTGCTCTGCCGCGACGGGCTGCAGGGGTGGCTGGGCGTCACGCGGTTCGCGCGGCTGGTGGAACTCGCCGTGTGTATCCCGCTGGGCGTAGCGGTGTTCGGCGGGCTGTGCCGCGCGTTTCGCGTAGCGGAACTCGAAATGGCGAGCAGGGCCGTGATTGCGCCTCTGGCGCGCTGGCGCGCGGGATAGGGCGTTTCCCCAATTTGTGGCAGTAACACGCGTCGTTTACACTGGTGTTCGGTGCGCCAGACAGGAGCCGCACATGCGGCCTTGCTTTGGGCACGCTGCCCGCCAGCTTCGGGCCAGGCGTGGCCCGAATCTGCGCACCGCACAGACATGAGGATCGGGATCTTATTGCTCGTCGCGCTTGCAAGTGCTGCGCGGATGACCGGGGATGTCGCGCTCCTGGTCAGCGAGCCGTATGGCAAGTTCGGTTTTTTCAACCCAACCGGGCACGCTTCGATTTATTTGTCCGGCGTGTGCGCGGAAACGCCCACAAAGCTCCGGCTTTGCGAGCCCGGAGAAACCGGCGTGGTCATCAGCCGCTACAACCGGCTTGCGGGGCGCGACTGGATCGCGATGCCTTTGTTGCCTTATCTCTACGCGGTGGAGCGGCCGGAGGACGTGCCCGAATTCGCGAATGCGGCGGTTGTCGCGCATCTGCGGGACAAGTACCGCCGCGCACGCCTCCGGGAGCTTGTTCCCGATGGTCCGGAGGGAGAAACTCCCAAGGGCGATTGGACTCAACTGGCCGGGGCCGCCTATGACCGCAGCATCTACGGCTTCGCGATTTCAACCACGCGAGAGGACGATGAACGCCTGATCCGGCATCTCAACACGCAGAACAACGAAAGGCGGTTCAACCTTTTCTATCGCAACTGCGCCGACTTTGCGCGCGGCATCATCAATTTCTACTACCCAGGCGCACTCGGCCGGAATCTCGTCGCGGACGCTGGTATTTCCACGCCCAAGCACTCCGCCAAAGCGCTGGTGAAGTACGGCCGGCGCCGGCCCGAGCTGGGCCTCCGGCATTTCGTAATCCCACAGGTCCCGGGAATGCCCCGGAGCACCAAAGTGCGCGGTGTGAACGAGTCCCTTGTCCGGTCCAAGAAATACGTTGCGCCCTTGGTTGTGCTCCAACCCTGGGTGGCAGCGACGGCGGGTGCCGCCTATCTGATCTCGGGCCGCTTCAATCCTTCCGGCCAGCCGCACGTGGTTTGTGAGCCGGCAACCCTGGCGGCCTGCTCTGCGAGCGCAGCTTCCGAACTCCGCGAAACCGCGCAGACCTCGACGGGTTTATCTAACTTGAGGCACGCGTCCGGAAACTGAGCCATCAAACCAGGCGCCCGGCGCGGCCGAAACGCGCGGGCCATCCGCCCCGTCTGATAGGCTAGTTAAGTGCCCGTGCGCGTCAAGGTCTTGTTTTTCGGCATGTTAAAGGACATCGTCGGAGCCGCGGAGGACACGCTGGAGGTCGGCGACGGGGCCGCGGTCGGGCAGGTCTTCGAGCACTACGCCCGGCTGTATCCGAAGCTCGGAGAGATGCGGAAAAGCATCCTGCTGGCGCGCAACCAGGAGTTCTCGAGGGACACCGAGCCTCTTTCGGACGGCGACGAGGTCGCGCTGATGCCGCCGGTGAGCGGCGGAGCGCCGGAGTTCACCCACGTCATCGAGCGTGACGGCAATTTCTTCGCCCTCACGCGCGGGCCGATCGACACGCGCGGTCTTGCCCGGCGCGTTCTGCGGAGGTCGGATGGAGCGGTGACGACGTTTGAAGGCGTCGCGCGCGACAACACCGGCGGCAGGCCGACCCAGTACCTGGACTACGAATGTTACGAGCCCATGGCGATCAAGGTGATGGCCGAGTTGGGCTGCGAGATCGCGCGCACGCACGAAATCGGGCGGCTGGCCATCGTTCACCGCCTGGGCCGCGTCGCGATCGGCGAAACCAGCGTGGCGATCGTCGCCGCCGCGCCTCACCGCAAGGCGGCGTTCCAGGCCGCGATGGAGGCCATCGACCGGCTGAAGCGGACCGTGCCGATCTGGAAGAAAGAGACCTTCGCGGACGGCGAAGTCTGGGTCGAGGGAGAGTGGGACGATTCGGTGATCGCCCGATGATGACGCGGCGGCAAGTGCTGGCATCGTTTGCTGTTGCGTGCGCGGCGCGCGCGGCGCAGGATCAGGAGACCGTTTTCCGCGTCGACGTGCGGCTGGTCCGCATCCTGGCGACCGTGAAAACGAACTCCGGCGAACTCGTGGGCAACCTGCAAAAAGAAGACTTTTCGATATTCGACAACGGCGTGCCGCAGGAAATCGCGGTTTTCGAGCACCACACCGAGCAGCCGCTTTCGATCGCCATCCTGATCGACACCAGTTCCTCCACCGGAATCGAGCTGCGCTACGAGGTGCAATCCGTCACGCGGTTTTTGCGCGCGCTGTTTGCCAGCGGCAATCCACAGGACGCCGTCGAGCTTTACAGCTTCGACGCCGACACCACGCTGCTTGTGCCGTTCACGCGGCGCCTGGACCGCCTCGAACGCGAGCTGAAAGGGCTGAAAGGGAGCGGGGGCACAAGCCTCTACGACGCCGTCTGCTTTGCCGCCGAGAGCCTGCAGCAAAGAGAGGGACGGCATGTCCTGGTAGTGATCACCGATGGGGGCGACACCACGAGCGCAAAGACCTTCCATCAGGCGCTCGAGGCCGCCCAGATGGCCGACGCGGTGATCTATCCCATCCTCGTCATGCCCATCACCAACGACCCGGGACGCAACATCGGGGGCGAAAACGCGCTGACGCTGATGGCCCAGAACACCGGCGGGCGCGTGTTTGCGCCCAGCCTCGGCCCGGCGCTCGATCAGGCTTTCACCGAGATCCTCCGCGACCTGCGCACGCAGTATCTGATCGGCTACTACCCGAAAGACGTGCCCCCGTCCAAAGACCGGTTCCACCGGATCCAGATCAAGGTAAACCGCCCGGATTTGCGGGTTCTGGCGCGAAGCGGCTATTATGAAACATCCGAGGAGAACCGCGGGTGGAAACCCGTGCGTGAGGAGTAAGAGTGAGCGCCAAGAGCAAAAAGGGCGGCGGCAAGGCCAAGAAGCAAGCCCGCAGCAAGGCACAAAGCAAAGGCAAATCAAGAGCTCCGGAGCAAACCTTTGAGGAAGTCCGCTACCTGAAGTACCTCATCGACAACGAGGTTCCCGTCCGGGTCAAGCTGCGCGACAACACCGAGGTCACCGGTTCCATCGAGTATTACGACTACACCTTCATTCGCCTGACACGCCAGACCGAGCCCAACCTGTTCATTTACAAGCACGACATCAAGTACCTGTACGAGGAAGAACAGGCCTCCCCCGCTTGAAAACCGCTGGCAACTTCCTGGATTGCCGGGTTATGATGTTGTCTGTCCTAGCCCGCATCCCGCGTCCCGGAAGACAGCCATGCTCAGACTCGTACTCCTGTTGTGCCTGGCGAACCTGGTGGTTTCCGCGCAGCCGGAGATCTACCAGGGCGGTATTGTGAATGCCGCCAGCTTTGCCATTTCGGGACTCCAGAATTCCAGCATCGCCCCCGGATCCATCATCGCGATCTTCGGCCGCGAACTGGCCACCATCGACGAAGGCTCCAGCGTGCCCGCGTACCAGTTCCCGCTGCCGAGAAGCTGGGGGGGAGCCACGGTGAGGGTGCAAATCAGCCCAGGGTCTGTTGTTGACGCGCCGCTGTTGTATGTCTCCAAAGAGCAGATCGTAGCGATCATGCCTTCGAGCGTGCCTACCGGCAGGAGCGTTTCTGTCCGCGTTCAGACCTCGAGAGGCCAGAGTGAACCCGCTACGTTGACTCTTGTGCCGCAAAGTTTCGGGATATTCAGCAGCACCGCCAGCGGCGCCGGCCCCGGGGCGATTCAGAATTTCCTGAGCGATGACTCATATCCGCTCAACACCATGATCTTGCCTGCCCGCCCGGGGCAGACGGTCGTGCTCTGGGGCACGGGCCTGGGTGCGATCTCAGGCGACGATGCGGAACCCGCTGGCGGTACCGACACATTCCCGCCCGTCGAGGTCTTTGTTGGGGGCCGGCCAGCCCATGTCGCGTACCACGGCCGGAGCCCCGGTAGCGCGGGTCTGGATCAGATCAACATAGTGGTTCCCCACGACGCCCCAACCGGGTGCCACGTGCCCGTGGTCGTCAGGACCGCCGGCGGCGTGATCAGCAACACCGTCAGCATGGCGATCTCGCCGGACGGGCAGCCTTGCTCGGATCCCCTTAGCTTCCACAACGCCGACATCGCCACGGCGCAGGGCCCGTCGAAGAGCGTCACCCTGGGGGCCATCAAGGTGAAGCGGGTGCAAAGCGGCGATGCAGTGACCGACGAAGGCATTGGCTGGTTCGGCACCTACGGGCTCACCGAAATCCTCAACTCGCGGGGCGTGTTTGCGGCGCCGTCGCTCGGTACATGCACAGTCGACCAGTTCCGAGGAACGGCGTACGCGCCGCCGGAGGGCTTGATTCCACAAACGGTTTTCCCCAACGGAGACACGCTGGCGTTCACAATGGGAACCAGCCAGCGCCAGTTGATGTTGCAGTCGGGAATGTATAACGGCCCGCTCAGTGGAGGCAGTCTGCCGCCGTTTTTGAATCCCGGGACTCTGCGGATCGAGAACACATACGCGTCGCTTCCGGGACAGACGCCCTTCCGCTTCAACGTGGAAATGGACATATCGTCTGGCGTGATCTGGACCGGCAACCTGCCTGGTTCGATTTCGCGAGCGCAGGATCTCACCATCACGTGGGCGGGCGGCAATCCCGATGCGGAGTACGTACAGATCACCGGGTATTCCACCTTGCCCGGCGGCGGTGCGGGCGCGGGCTTTGTCTGCTCGGCGCCGGTGAGCGCCGGATCCTTCCGGATCCCGGCCCTGGTGCTGGGAGCGTTGCCGGCGGGCACGGGCAAACTCCAGGTGGGCGTCGTTGGACACAAACGCGTGAACCAGCCGGCCAGCAACCTCAACGCGCTCTACTTGAGCTACACGGTTGCCGAGAGCCGCAGCATTAATCTGGCTCCGTAAGCGCGGAAAACGCTCGCGAGCATGGCCGTCAGCGGCCCTCTGCTAAAATCGTGGTTTCCCTATGGCTTCCTACCTGGAAACCGCGATGGAGATCGCGCGCGAGGCCGGCGCGCTCCTGGCGAACTACTTCGAGCGGCGCATCGGCTACCAGTTGAAGGGCGAGTACGACCTGGTGACCGAGGCGGACCGCGCCTCGGAAAAGTTGGTCGTAGAGCGTCTGCATTCCCACTTCCCTTCCCATTCGGTGGTGGCCGAGGAAGGCACGGGGCAGCAGCGCTGCTCGGAGTTCTGCTGGTACGTGGACCCTCTGGATGGCACAACGAACTTCGCCCACGGGTTCCCGGCGTTCAACGTCACCCTGGCGCTCGAGCAGGCTGGCGAACTCGTGGCCGGCTGCATCTTTGATCCCATCCGGCAGGAAATGTTCGCCGCCGAACGCGGCTCGGGCGCTTATTTGAACCACCGCCGCATCCGGGTTTCGAAAGTCGACAAGCTGGAGGAGACGCTCGTCGCTACGGGCTTCCCAAGCCGCAAGCGGCATGCCAACCTGAACATTCACTTCTACTACCAGATGGCGATGTTCACACACGGCGTGCGCCGGGCAGGTTCGGCCGCCCTCGATCTGGCTTATGTCGCCTGCGGCCGGCTGGACGCCTTCTGGGAGTTCAACCTGAATCCGTGGGACGTCGCCGCGGGCATTCTGCTCATCCGGGAAGCGGGCGGGACAGTGACCGATATGCGCGGCGGGCCCGCAAAGCTGCGGGGCGAGCACATTCTTGCCGACAACGGCCTGGTGCATGGCTCCATACTCGAACTTTTCGACGAAGTGTTCGCCGGCAAGGCCAGGGTGCCGCTCCCGGAAATCGGGGTCCCCCGGTAAGCCATTGGTTTTACGCCCACAATCCTTTACTTACGCAAGCCTAAGATGGTAGATTGAGTCTTTCCAATGCGAACTGTTGACTTGATCCACCGGAAGCGGGACGGGGAGGAATTGGACTCCCAGGAAATCGCCTGGATTATTGAGGGCTACACACGCGGCGAGATTCCAGACTACCAGATGGCGGCTTTCCTGATGGCGGTGTACTTCTCCGGCATGTCGGACCGCGAAGTCTCCGCGTTGGTCGATTGCATGGTGCGTTCGGGGGGAACGCTCGATCTCTCCGATGTGCCCGGCGTGAAGGTGGACAAGCACTCCACGGGCGGCGTGGGAGACAAGACGAGCCTGATCGCGGCTCCGCTTGCCGCCGCCGCCGGGGTGGTCGTCCCCATGATCGCCGGGCGCGGGCTGGGGCACACCGGAGGCACGCTCGACAAGCTCGAATCCATTCCCGGTTTTCGCACCAACCTTACGATCGACGAGTTCCGCGCGCAATTGAAAAAAGTAGGGCTGGCCTTCGCCGGACAGTCCGCCGAACTGGCGCCGGCTGACGGCAAGCTGTACAGCCTGAGGGACGCGACCGCCACGGTGGAATCCATCCCGCTGATCGCGTCTTCGATCATGTCGAAGAAACTGGCGGCGGGGCTGGACGCCCTGGTGCTGGACGTCAAAGTCGGCTCGGGCGCGCTCATGAAGCGGCAGATAGACGCGCGGCGGCTGGCGCAGATTATGGTCGCCATCGGCCGGCGGATGGACAAGCGGGTGCAGGCGCTCATTACCGATATGAGCCAGCCGCTCGGCTACGCGATCGGCAACGCGCTGGAAGTCATGGAAGTTTCGCAGACGCTCCAGAGCGCCGGACCGAACGACCTGACGCGCCTTTCGCTCGAACTGGCTGCGCGCATGATTCACCTGGGCAAAGCCGCGGACTCGCTCGAAGCGGCGCGCGAGATCGCCCAGCGCAAGCTCCTGGACGGTTCCGGCTACCGCAAGCTCAAGGAAGTTATTCAGGCGCAGGGCGGAAACCCGCAGGTGCTCGACCGCTTCGACCTGCTGCCGAATGCCAGCGGCGTCCGCGAAATCACCTCACCGCGCGCGGGTTTCGTGAGCCAGATCAAGGCCGAAGACATCGGCCAGGCGTCCGCGATGATCGGCGCCGGACGCGACACGATGGACGCGCCGATCGACCCCGCGGTGGGGGTCATCCTCGAAGTCAAGGTCGGCGAGAAGGTGGACACCGGCGCGGTGCTCTGCCGCATCTACTACACCAAGGAAGACCGCCTGGACGAAGCGGCGCAGCTTGTCGAAGACGCATTCCGCATCTCTACACATGTGCCCGAGGAGCGCGAGCTGATCCTGGAAACGGTCAGTTGAGCGCCTGCGGGAAATGGGCCGCTTCACCGGCATCATCGGACTGCTGGTCATCCTGGCGGCGGCTTTTCTTTTTTCCAAGAACCGGCGCGCCATTCAACCGCGCGTGTTGATTTGGGGTCTGGGGCTTCAGGTCGGCGTCGCGTTCCTGGTCCTCAGAACGGGATTCGGAAGGTTTTTCGAGGCCCTTTCCACCCTGGTCAACGCGATGCTCGGCTACGCGGAGGCGGGCAGCAACTTCGTTTTCGGGCCGCTGGGAACGAAAACGGGGCCGTTCGGCGTGGTGTTCGCGTTCCAGGCGCTCCCCATCGTAATTTTCGTCGCCTCGTTTTTTTCCATTCTGTATTACCTCGGCGTCATGCAGTGGGTGATTCGGGGGATGGCCGTTGTAATGCATAGGGTGATGGGCGCAAGCGGCGCCGAGTGCACGAACGTGGCGGCCAGCATTTTCATGGGACAAACCGAAGCGCCGCTGACCATACGTCCCTTCCTTCCCAACCTGACGCAATCGGAACTGTTCACCGTCATGACCTGCGGGATGGCGCACGTCGCCGGCTCGGTGATGGGTGCGTACATCATGATCGCGAAGGTTGAGGTCAAGCACCTGCTCACCGCGGTGATCATGACCGCGCCCGCCTCCCTCATGCTGGCCAAGATGCTGATTCCGGAGACGGAAAAACCGGAGACGGCTGGCAAGATAAAAGTCCACATCGAAAAGCCGGGGGTCAACCTAATCGACGCGGCCGCGCGCGGCGCCGGCGAAGGTTTGTACCTGGCGCTGAACATTGCGGCGATGCTGGTCGCCTTTGTCGCGCTGATCGCGATGGTTAACGGAATCCTGGGCTGGGCGCACTCGCTCCCCGGGATGGGATGGCTGCCGCCCACGCTGGAAAAACTCTTCGGCATGCTGTTCGCGCCCGTCGCGTGGATGCTGGGCGTGAGCTGGAAGGACGCCTCCGCGATCGGCAACCTGCTGGGCACGCGGCTGGTGCTGAACGAGTTCGTGGCGTTCATGCAGCTTGGACCGATGAAAGCGCAGCTCGATCCGCGGTCGTTCACCATCGCCACCTACGCGCTGTGCGGGTTTGCGAATCTGACCTCGATCGCCATACAGATCGGCGGCATCGGCGCGCTGGCGCCGAACCGCAAATCGGACCTGGCGCGGCTGGGATTGAAGGCGGTCGCGGCCGGAACCATGGCGAACTTCATGTCGGCCTGCATAGCGGGGATGCTGCTGTGAAGGAAATTCTGGAAGCGAAGCGCCGCCTGGAAGAGCTTCACACGGGCGCGCCGAAAATAGCCGTCGTGCTCGGGAGCGGGCTGGGCGCGTTCGCCAGCGAACTCACCGGCCGCATTGAGATTCCGTACCCCTTGATTCCCCACTGGCCGCAAACGACCGCCGCCGGGCACGCCGGCAAGCTGGTGTTCGGCTACCTGGGCGAGCTGCCCGTGGCGGTGATGTCCGGCCGCGTGCACCTGTACGAAGGTTACACGCCCCGGCAGGTCGTCTTCGGCGTGCGCGTGCTGGCACAGCTCGGCGTGCAGACGTTCGTGCTTGCGTGCGCGGCCGGCGGCATTTGCACTTCCTACGCGCGCGGAGACCTCGTGCTCATCTCCGACCATATCAATCTGCAAGGCGCCACCCCCCTCACGGGACCAAACGAAGAAGCGCTCGGGCCCCGCTTCCCCGACATGTCGGAAGCCTACTGCCCCGCCCTGCGGCGTCTCGCAAAGCAAACCGCAGAGGAGCTCGGATTTACGCTGGCCGAGGGCGTTTATGCGGGAGTGTCGGGCCCCAACTATGAGACGCCGGCCGAGATCCGCTACCTGCGCACGATCGGCGCCGATCTGGTCGGCATGTCCACGGTTCAGGAGGTTATCGCGGCGAACCACATGGGCGCGCGCGTGCTCGCCATTGCCTGCGTGACCAACATGGCGGCGGGCATTCTGCCCAAGAAGATCACGCACGAGGAAGTGCTCGAAACCGGCGAAATGGCGGCGGAGAGACTGGTCAAGCTGCTCAAAGCCTTGCTGCCCCGTATCGAGGCCTGACATGGACGCTCTGGTCGAAGCCGCACTGGCCGCTCGCGAACGCGCCCACGCGCCATTTTCAAATTTCAAAGTGGGCGCCGCGCTCGAAGACGCCGCCGGGCGCATCCACACCGGCTGCAACGTCGAGAACGCTACCTACGGCCTCACGATGTGCGCCGAACGGGTGGCGGTGTTCAAAGCGATTTCGGAGGGCGCCCGGCAATTCACCCGCATCGCCGTGGCGGCGGACACCGCCGTCCTCACCCCGCCCTGCGGCGCCTGCCGCCAGATCCTATGGGAGTTCTGCGGCGATGTCGAGGTGGTCCTGGTCAATCTGGAAGGGAGGATCGAGCGCTTCCGTCTTAAGGACCTGTACCCGCGGCCCTTCGACGCTTCGTTCGTCCGTTAGCCTCCTCCCGCCAGCCGCGGCGACGCCTGCAGCCCAAATCGGGAGCCCGCCATCCTGTTTCGCGGCGAATTCCGGTTTGGTCCATGAAGTGCAGCAACTCTGTCCAGGCGTTCGGGGGTTGCATATGTTTGTAGCCGGGATTCTCGCAATGCTTCTGATAGTTGGCTTACTGCTATCAATGCTTTCCTCTTCTCCCAAAGTGAGGCAGTAGGCGAATCGCGACACGGTGCAGGTCATTTCGACACGCTACAATGGCCTGCATGCGTTGGGCGTTCGTAGTTTTTGCCCTCCTCCTTTGTAGAAATTTCCCGGCGGAGGCGCCCGCCGCAGCGCCCGTCTACGATGTCCTGATTTTGAATGGCCGGATTCTGGACGGCTCCGGCTCTCCCGCCATTCCCGCCGACGTGGCCGTCCAGGGAGATACGATCGCCGCCGTTAGCCGCATGCCAGACGCCCGCGCGAAGCTGCGCATCGACGCCCGCGGCATGCACGTGGCCCCCGGATTTATCGATATTCATACACACGCGCGGTACGGCATTTTCGACGTGCCCACGGCGGAAAACTACATAAGGCAAGGCGTTACCACGGTCATCGAAGGCCAGGACGGCGATTCCCCCATCCCGCTGCGGCCGTTTCTCGCCCGGCTGGCCGACAGCGCTATCGCGGTGAATTTCGGGATGTTCGCCGGGCAAGGTTCGATCCGCGAAGCGGTGATGGGGCTCGAGGCGCGGCCCGCCACACCCGCCGAACTGGCGAAGATGCGCGAACTGATGCGGCAGGCGATGCTGGATGGCGCCTTCGGCATCTCGACCGGCCTGTTCTATGTGCCGGGAAACTACACACCTACCGAGGAGATCATCGAGCTGGCGCGCGTGGCGGGACGGATGGGCGGCATACACATCTCCCACATGCGCGACGAAGCCGCCGGGGTAGTGGAAAGCGTCCGCGAAACCATTCGCATCGGGGAGGAAGGCGGCCTGCCCACGCAGATCACCCATCACAAGATCGTCGGCAAGGGGAATTGGGGCGCAAGCCGGACGACGCTGAGGCTCGTGGAAGAAGCGCGCGCCCGCGGCGTGGACGTCACGATCGACCAGTATCCCTATACCGCTTCGAGCACGTCACTTTCGGGGGCGCTGCTTCCGCAGTGGGCGCTGGCCGGCGGGCAGGCAGCGCTGATGAAACGGCTGGCCGATCCCGCCCAGCGCGCCAAAATCAAGGCGGGAATCGTCAACCGCCTCATCAACGAGCGCGGAGGCGGCGACCCCAGGAACGTTGTCATCTCCAGGTGCTGGTTCGACGATTCGCTCACCGGCAAGAGCCTCGCCGACATCCTCGCCGCGCGCGGAATTGCCGTGAACATGGAAAACGCCGCCGAGACCGTCATCGAGCTTCAATCGCGCGGCGGCTGCCAGGCGATTTTCCATGCCATGGCCGAGGAGGACGTAATCCGTATCCTGACCTCGCCGCACACGATGATCGCCTCCGACGGGGAGATTCCCATTTTTGGGAGCGGCTCTCCGCATCCGCGGAGCTACGGAACGTTTGCGCGCGTGCTCGGGCGGTACGTGCGGGAGAAAAAAGTGCTGCGGCTGGAGGAGGCGGTACGCAAGATGACTTCCCTGCCCGCGGCCCGGCTGCGGCTTACGGATCGCGGCCTGCTGCGGCCGGGCATGAAGGCCGACGTGGTGGTCTTTAACGCCGAGACCGTCGCCGATCGCGCCACATTCCTCCAGCCCCACCAGTACGCAACGGGATTTTCCGCCGTGCTGGTGAACGGCCGTCCGGTGATCTTGAATGGGAAGCTCACCGGGGATCGCCCGGGACAAGTGCTCTGGGGCCCGGCCGCCCGTGCTAGACTTGAATAAGTATTTGATCGACCTGCCAATCTGGGAACCCAGCCGTTCATCCCGATTAGCTTCGTTTCAAATCGACAGAGGAAGAAAATGACGAATATTTTTGTTGGAAATCTCAGCTATGGAGCAGCCGAGAGCGAGATTCGCTCCATGTTTGAGGAGTATGGAACCGTGAACCGGACAAGCATCATCACGGACCGAGACACGGGCCAGGCCAGAGGCTTCGGCTTTGTCGAGATGCCGAATGACGATGAAGCCCAGCGCGCCATCGCGGCGCTAAACGGCAGGGAACTGCATGGAAGAGCACTGACGGTGAACGAAGCGCGTCCCAAGGCGGAACGGTTTGGAGGCGGCCAGCGCCGCTTCGGCTCCGGTGGAGGCTCCCGCCGGCAGCCTCGCTGGTAAGTTTCAAAAGCAGGACGCTCCGGAAACGGGGCGTCCTGCCGTTATCCTTTCCTCACGCTCGCGGGCTGCCGCAGGCAGCTAGCGGCTGTGCCTGCCTAAAGTTCCAGGACTTCCTTCTCTTTGATCTTCGCCGCCTGATCGACTTTCTGCATGTAGCTGTCGGTCAGCTTCTGGATCTCGTCGAGTCCCCGGCGCTCGTCGTCTTCGCTGATCAGCTTGTCCTTAGCCAGCTTCTTGATCGCTTCATTCGCATCGCGCCGGACGTTGCGCAACCCCACGCGGTGTTCTTCCGCCACAGCGTGCAGGTGTTTCACCAGCTCCTTCCGCCGCTCGGCTGTCAGCGGGGGGATCGGAACCCGGATCAGCTTGCCGTCGTTCGATGGATTCAACCCAAGATCAGAACTCCGGATGGCCTTCTCGATCGCATTGATCTGGGTGACGTCCCAGGGCTGGACCGTGATGAGAGAGGGCTCGGGCACATGCAGGGTGGCTACCTGGTTCAGCGGTGTGGGAGTGCCGTAGTAGTCGACTCTGATGGGATCCAGCAAGCTCACGGAAGCGCGGCCGGTTCGAATTACTGCCAGCGCATGTTGCAGGCCAGAAAGAACCTTCTCCATGCGGGTCTTCGCGTGAGTCTCCACCTCTTTGACGGATTGAAAAACGTTCGCTCCAGTGGGGTTTGCCGGTTTCATGAAACCTTCCTAATAACAAACAAAAGTGTTGTCAATCGCATTATACCGGTAGGACGCCGCGCAATCACTCGTGAGCGCGGCCATACCGGATGCGCTTATCGGATCGTGGTGCCCGTGGGTTCGCCCATGGCGACGCGCATGATGTTGCCCGGCACGTTGAGGTTGAAAACGATCATGGGAAGACGGTTGTCGCGGCACATGGCCACCGCGGTCCCGTCGATCACGCCGAGCGCCTTGGAAAGCACCTCCACGTAGGAGATCTCGGGATACAGCACCGCGTCGTCGTTCTTGAGCGGGTCCTTGTCGTAGACGCCGTCCACGCGCGTGCCCTTGGCCATGACCTCGGCTCGAATCTCGAGCGCGCGGAGAGCGGCGGCTGTATCCGTGGAGAAGTACGGGTTCGAGGTGCCGGCCGCGAAGATGACCAGGCGGCCTTTTTCGAGGTGGCGGATGGCGCGGCGGCGGATATACGGCTCGGCGACCTGCCGCATTTCGATCGCGGTCATCACGCGCGTTTGGACGCCGCGCTGTTCGAGCGCGTCCTGCAAGGCAAGCGCATTGATGACGGTGGCCAGCATGCCCATGTGGTCGGCGGTGACGCGGTCCATCTCCTTCGCGGCTGCCGCGACGCCCCGGAAAAAATTCCCGCCGCCCACGACGAGACCAAGCTGGACGCCGGCCCGGGCAACCTCCGCGATTTCGCCTGCGAGTTCGCGGACCCGCTCGGCGTCAACTCCGAAATTGGCGTCGCCCGCCAGGGCCTGGCCACTGAGCTTCAGCAAAATGCGCTTGTATTTGGCCACGATGGACCTGGCCTATGACTCGGAGCCCTGCGCTCCGGCCTGATCGCCCAGCTTGAAGCGGCAGAACCGCGAAACCGAAATATTCTCGCCGATTTTGGCGATCTTCGTGGCAATCAACTGGCCGATGGTGAGCGTGTTGTCCTTGATGAACGGCTGCTCGTACAGGCAGACTTCTTCGTAGAACTTGTTCAACCGCCCCTCGACGATCTTGTCCACGACCTTTTCGGGCTTGCCCTCCGCGAGCGCCCGCGCGCGCTGGATTTCGCGCTCCTTCTCGAGCACTTCCGGCGTCACGTCCTCCTTGCGGATGAACCGGGGGTCGGCTGCGGCGATCTGCATGGCGATGTCATGGACGAGTTCCTTGAACTCTTCCGTTCGGGCCACAAAGTCCGATTCGCAGTTGACCTCGACAAGTACGCCGAGCTGCGCGCCGGGGTGAATGTAGCTTCCGATAAGGCCCTGCTTCGTTGCGCGCGTGGCCTTCTTGGCCGCCGCCGCGATACCACGCTTGCGCAGTACGACTTCGGCTTCCGCCAGATCGCCGTTGGCTTCCGCCAGGGCGCTCTTGCAATCCATCATTCCAGCGCCCGTACGTTCGCGCAATTCTTTCACTAGTTGTGCGGTAATCTCCGCCATTTCGCCACCTGCCTCTATCTGAATATGAGAATTAAAACCGGGGAACGCGCCGGCGGAATTCCAGCCGGCGCCAGACGCAGTCTACGGCCTCTCTTCCCTCTGCGCGGCGTTCGCCGCTTCTTCAGTCGTCTCGGGAGCGGCCTCCTTGCGCGGCTGGGAAACCGACGGCAAATCCTCGTCCGGCATGCTCTCCGACATAAGCTGCTCGGCGTAGCGCGGATCGAAGTACTGCGTATTCTCCGGAATCTCCTCGAGCGGCGTTTCGTCGCTCACGATGCTTTCGGCAACGAAGTCCTGCTCGGTCGCCAGAGCCCGGCCCTCGATGACCGCATCCGCCACCTTGCTGGAGAACAGCCGGATCGCGCGCAGCGCATCGTCATTGCCCGGAATCGGATAATCCACCATGTCGGGATCGCAGTTGGTGTCCACCACCGCGACTACGGGGATTCCCAGCTTGCGCGCCTCGCGGACCGCGATCTCTTCCTTGTTGGAGTCGATTACGAAGAGGAAGTCGGGCAGCCCCGGCATCTCCTTGATGCCCGCCAGGTTCATCTGAAGATGCTTGCGCTCGCGCTCCAGCCGCGTGATTTCTTTCTTCGACCTGCCCTGATAGCCGTCCTCGGTCGCCATGGTATCCAGCTCTTTCAGCCGCTTGATTGAACGCTGGATGGTGACGTGGTTGGTCAGCAGGCCGCCGAGCCACCGCTGGTTCACGTAGAACATGCCGCAGCGGGTGGCCTCTTCCGCAATGGCCTCCTGCGCCTGCCGCTTGGTGCCGACGAACAGAACGTTCTTGCCCTGCGCGGCCATTTCGCCCACAAATCTCAGCGCCTCTTTGAACTGCTTCAGGGTTTTCTGAAGGTCGATAATGTAAATTCCGTTGCGTTCGCCGAAGATATACTCTTTCATCTTCGGATTCCAGCGCTTGGTCTGGTGCCCGAAGTGAACGCCCGCTTCGAGCAATTCTCTCATTGAAATTGACGGCAAACTGCCTCCTGTTTTCTCTGTTGAACGGTATACCTGCCGGGGGCACGTTCCAAAGCGAAATTTGTGCTCCCCGAAGGAAGGAAAGGACTGCTACTCACGCCGTGCAGGCTCCGGCGGATGGGGAAACCCGCCGGAAAGCCGTAAGCACCGCGCAAAAAACTCATTAACGTTTCGAGAACTGGAACCGCTTGCGAGCGCCCTTCTGGCCGTACTTCTTCCGCTCGCGCTGGCGGGGATCGCGCGTCAAGAATCCGAGCTGCTTCAACCTGGGACGCAGTTCGGCGTTGAACTCCACCAGTGCGCGCGCTATACCGAGCCGCGCGGCTCCGGCCTGACCCTGCAGCCCACCGCCGCAGACCCGGACCAGAACGTCAAACCGGTCCGCCGTCTCCGTGGCCAGCAACGGCTGCCGGACCGTGGTGCGGCTCGCTTCGGTGATGAAGTATTCCTCAAAAGGCCGCCCGTTAACGGAAATCTGCCCTTTTCCGGGCCGCAAAAAAATACGGGCCACTGCGGTCTTCCTCCGGCCCGTTCCCAAATACTGTACTGGTGCCGCCACTCAGATTCCTCTCTCGCTATTCCTCATTTCGCCACGGGCAAGGCTACGGGCTTCTGCGCCTGGTGCGGATGCTTGTCGTCCGGGTAGACGCGCAGCTTGCGCAGCATGCGCTTGCCCAGCTTGGTTTTCGGGAGCATGCCCGCGATGGCGTCGTAGACCAGTTGCGTCGGTCGCGTCGCCCGCACCTTCCGCGCACTGACTTCCGTCAGCCCGCCCGGGTACCCGCTGTGGCGCCGGTAGAGCTTCTGGTCCTCTTTTTTCCCGGTCAGCCGCACCTTAGCGGCGTTCAGCACGATCACGTGGTCGCCCGTGTCCAGAAAAGGGGTATAAATCGTCTTGTGTTTCCCCATCAGAAGCATCGCCGCCTGGCTGGCCACGCGTCCGAGAGGCTCGTTCTCGGCATCCAGCACATGCCAGACCCTTTTGACGTCCTGCGGGGAGGGGAATTCAGTGTTCATGGACAGAAGTGTCCGCTCCTTTACCTTGCAGATTCTTAGGTTAGCGAACGGGCGGCGGTTGTGTCAAACACCCGCGTTATAGTAATCGCTGCCGGGAGCCGGCCCGGCCGGATCAGCGGCTGGATTCCGGCGCCGGTTCGGCTTCCTCGGCATGATCCAGCACCTCGCGGATCTTTCTGGCCAGTTCGGAAGGCGTAAACGGCTTCTTGAGGAGCAGCGCTTCCAAGCCGTTGCCCATCCTGGCATCGTCCGTATACCCGGACATATAGATCACTTTCATGTTGGGCCGCAGCCAGGCCAGCCGTTCAGCAAGTTCCGGGCCGTTCATGCCCGGCATCACGACGTCGGTGAGCAGCAAATGGATCTCCTCGCGGTGCTCCCGGCAGATCCGCACGGCGTCGTCGGGGTGCGATGCCTCCAGCACCGTGTATCCGCGCTGGGAGAGCAGCTCCGCCACGAGCCTGCGGACCTCGTCCTCGTCCTCGACCAGCAGAACCGTCTCACAGCCGCGCTCCGTCTCAGGCGTTTCGAGCGAATCCGGCTTTGCCAGGGCGAGTCCTTTGACGGCGTTCAGATAGATATCAACGGTTGTGCCCTTCCCCGGTTCGCTCGCGATCCGAATTTCACCGCCGCTCTGCTTGACGATCCCGTAAACGAGCGACATGCCCAGGCCCGTCCCCTTGCCCGGCTTCTTGGTGGTGAAGAAAGGCTCGAACAGGTGGGCTTTGGTTTGCTCGTCCATGCCCTGCCCGGTGTCGATCACCGAGAGCTTGACGTAGCGGCCGGGTTTGATGCCAAGGACGCGGGCAGACTTCCTGTCGGCCTCCAGGTTTTCGGTGCGCACCGTGATCCGCCCGCCCCGGGGCATCGCGTCGCGCGCGTTGACGATCAGGTTCATCAGCACCTGCTCGATCTGTCCGGGGTCGGCGCGCACGGTCCAGACCGGACTCAGCTCGGCCACCAGTTCAATGTGCTCGCCGATGACCCGCCGCAACATACGATCCATGTTCGCCACCAGCAAGGTCAAGTCGACCGGCTTCGGCCGGGCGATCTGGCGGCGGCTGAAAGCAAGCAACTGATTCGTCAGAGAGGATGCACGCTCGACGGCGCGCAGAATCTCCTGGACATTCACCCGCAGCGGCGCGGCGGCCTCGCCTTCGAGATCGTCCAGCAGCATGTGGCCGTAGCCGCTCATCACGGTGAGCAGGTTGTTGAAGTCGTGCGCCACGCCGCCCGCCAGACGGCCAATGGCCTCCATCTTCTGGGATTGCCGGAGCTGCTCCTCGAGGCGCTTGCGCTCGCTGATATCCGCCGCCACAGTGATGAAGCCGCTGGGCGCGCCGTCCGCGTCGCGGAGCAGCGCGGTCCAGATGGTGAGGTCGACGGACGAGCCGTCCTTCCTGCGCTGCGTGACTTCGACACCGTTCATCATCTCGCCTCGTTTACCACGCTCGATGCGGGAGCGGAAAACCGCCGGGGCCTGATGGAGAAGCGTGGAGATCGGGCGGCCGAGCGCTTCTTGCTCTGTCCAGCCGAAGATGCGTACGGCAGCGGGGTTCCAGCTCGTAATGCGCCCGTCCAGGTCGAGCGAGAAGATCGCCAGTGGCGACGCCTGAATGACGGCTTGCAGCGCCTGGCTGGTCTGCCGTAGCGCCTCATCGGCCAGCTTGTGGGCCGTGATGTCGGCATCGATTCCGTCGAGGCGCACCCGCCGGCCATCCAGCGGGCTGGCGGTTGCGGCGCCGCGCACCCAGCGGATGGTTCCGTCGGGCCACACCACGCGGTATTCGATCTGGGGGCCGGGCGCCTGGCCCGCCGCCACTTGGCGCAGGAACTCGCGGAGCCGCTCCCGGTCTTCGGGATGCGCCTGGCCGCACCAGTTCTCCGGGTCCATGAAGTATTCCGGTGGACGGCCGGTAATTTTCTCGATTACGGGAGAGATGTAGAGATACCGCGCGGAACCATCGGGCTCCACCTCGGCGGTCCAGATGCAGTCGGAGATGGAACTGAGAACGCGGCGAAGCTCGGCCTCCGCGGCGCGCAGCGCTTCGTCGGCGCGCTTCCGGGCAGTGATATCTCGCGCCAGGACGAGCACCTCGTCCGCTCCGCTGGCCACGATGCGGTTCTCGATGTCGCGCAATTCGCCGTCGACCGGCAGCCGCAACTCACAAAGCTGCGGCTCCCTGGTCTCGATCACGCGGCGAATCAGCGAGGCGATTTCGGCGGCAGCCTCCGGCGGGAGAATTTCAGCGATATTCCGGCCCACTACGGGCGTCTGGTCTGCCCCGAAAGGGAGATCCCGCGAAGGCTTGCAGGCCACACACGTGCCGTCGCCGCGGATGCGCATCATGAGATCGGGAATCGCCCCAAGCAGCGCGCGGTTGGTGGCCTCGCTCTGTTCAAGCGCCTGCTGCGCCTGCTTGATCTCGGTGATGTCCACCATCAGGCCGCGGAGTTGCGCCGGGCCCTTTTCGCGGAGCACCATGCGGGCGTCGTCGCGAATCCAGACCACGCGGCCATTTGCCGCGATCATGCGGTATTCGAGCCGGTGGTCCCCGCCGGTCTGGGCCAGTTTCCGGCGGGCGGCTAGCACGCTGTCCCGGTCGTCCGGATGCAGGCGGCGGACCCAGAAATCCGGCTCCTCGAGCCATTGCTCCACCGGGTAGCCCAGAATTTCACTCGCGCGCCGGCTCACAAACCGGAAGCGGAACGTTGCGGGGTCGGCGTCCCATACTATGGCGTCTACGTCGCTTAGCAGGTCGCGGAACTTGCGGTCCGACGTGCGCGCCGCTTCGCCGAGTTCGACCAGCATCTGGCGGATTTGCAGCGCGACAGCGACGACGATGAGCGCAACCGCCGTAAGCGCAAACACGGCGAAGATGCGCGCGTCGGGCTCGGTCGCCAGTCCCCTTTGCCCCCAGAACCACGCCAGCAGACGCAGCGCCGCGAACGCGCCCAAGCCGATGAGCACCGACCGCAACGCGAGTTTTCCCCGCACAGCCCGTTTCATCCCGCGAGCCCCCGCCTGCGCGGGGCAGCGGCCCCCGCGCACGTGGCGAAGAAACCAGTATAGGCTACTGCCGCCCCGGCTATCCGAGAAGCATGGGCTGACGGGCGCGGCTACTCGATCCGATAGATGGTCAAGCCCGACAGCAGCTTCGGGTAGAAGTCGGTGGATTTCTGGGGCATGACTCCGCCCGAAAACGCGATCCGCGCGACTTCACTGACAGGCACCGGCTCCAAAAGGAAGGCTGCTTGCCCGGCGCCGGTCCGCACCTCGTCCACGGCGGCTTCCACACCGCGGATATACCGCAAATGCTTCTGCTCACGAATATCCGCTTCACTCAACCCGAGCACCTTTTCGAGCATCTCCTGGTGCAGGAAGCTGACGTCGAGGACGCCGGGCTGGCGGGGAGCGTCGAGCAAGTGGATCCCGGCAGGCAAGGCAACGCCGATGCGAATCGTATCCTGGTGTTCCTCCGCCCAGGCGCGCCGCAGTTCGTCCAACGAGCCCAAAGGCGCGACGCGGAATTTTTCCCGCACGGCCCGCAGGAAGGCTTCGGAATCGAAGGTTTTCAACCCGTGGACCACGCGGTGGGTCGCCAGGATTTTCAAACCATCCGAGTGCATGTTGACGAAAGTCATCATGACCTTGCGCGCGCCCTCGAGCCCGGGGTTTTCGTTCCGGAACGCGAGCGCGGTCTCGTACCGATGGTGGCCGTCAGCGATGAGCAGTTTCTTATCCGCCATCAGCTCGCAAATTCGCGCGATCACGTCCGGAGCGGAAATTTTCCAGAGCTTGTGCACGGCCCCGTACTCGTCGGTGACGCAGGCGGCGGGCTGGGCGCCTGAGGCGGCATCGAGAATGGCGTCGATTTCGCCCTTCGGGTCGGGGTAGAGCATGAAAATCTGCCCGAAATGCGCGCGGGTATGCCGCAACAATTCCAGGCGATCCTGTTTCGGCCCGGAAAGGGTCTGCTCGTGCCTGTGCACCGTGCCTTCGGCGTAGTCCTCCACCGCGCCGAGGCCGATGAATCCCTTGCGGATGAGGCGCTCACCGCTGTCCGGGGACTCGAATTCCTGAAAGTAGGCGTAAAAGCCGGGTTCGGCGTCCTGCTCCAGAATGCCGGCGGCAATCCAGTCGCTCATGTGCCGCGCGGCGCGCGTGTAAACGTTATCCGAGGGCGAATCGGACGGCTTCCGCTCGCCCAAAATCACGCGGACGAGATTATAGGGACTCAGCGCGAGATAGCGCGAGCGCATCTCCGGCGTGATCTTGTCGTACGGCTGGGTGACGAGCTGGTCGAGCGGACCGGCTTTCGGCGTATACCGCCAGGGTTGAAAAGGGTAGATTTTGGCCATGCGAGTCAGTAAAGGACGATTCTCTCATTTTCGCGGGCCCGGAAGCGAGAGCCCGCCCCGCTAGCTGATCAGCCGCAGGACCTCGGACATTACTTCGGCGAAGGCCGCTCCGATCCCGCCGGGACCCGATTCTATGTACTTGCCGGCGGGATAATCGGGATCGTACTGCTGCCCGACGTTGGCCATGCGCTCCATCAAACCCTTATCGGGTTTCTCTCCGCTTCCATTGTCGAAGCCGATGACGTAGATGACGGGCATCAGGTCGTTGGCCTTGCCGTCCGCGCGTATTCGTTTGATGGCATCGTCCACGACATTCCAGGAAGCCAGCCCGATCTGGCAGGGTGAGTCTACCTTGGTTGGATCGTAGGCGGCGCCATTGCAGCGGTCTGGGTGCTTGTAGATGTCGGATGTCTTGTACGCCCAATCGCCGGTCATGGGATCAATGCTGGGTTCGGTGGAATTGCCATAGAGATCCGTGGGGGGAATCCGGCTGACATCATTCTTCATGTTGTTCTGATTGCCCACAAACGAGCAGTTCCTGGAAGCCGGGTCAGGAACCACGGGTTCGTCCGGGTTCGACATCCAGGTTTCGATGTCCGAACCACCTTTCCGGGTGCGGTTTGCCAGAGCAAAAATTCCTACGGTGTTGCCGGTGCGTGCGAACCCCGAGCCTTGCGCGATGGCGCCGATGATCTTCGTGGACTCGCCGGTCCATTGTTTGTACACGCAGGGACTCGATCCCCTGATGTAGGTGTTGCCCGGTGTGTTGAATTCCGCCGAGATGCCGTTGGGCAGTCCGTCGGTGAACAGCACGATCATGTTCAGAGCGCTCTTCAGCGGGTTCTTTTGCAGTTCCTTGTAGGCGAGCCAGAGCGCTTCAGCCATCCCGGTGTTCGAGCCGGACTGGATCTTATCGATCAGCGAAAGCATGGGCTCCTTGAAGTTCTCATCGGGCCCAGTACCGGCGTCGGGATTGTTGGGATCGCGCGGCGGATAGGCGACCAGAGCGGTGCGGCCGAAGACGACCAGACCCAACTGGTCTCCGTGTTTGAACTTCCGCACGAACTCCTTTGCGTTTGCCCTGAGTTCGCTCATGTATCCCGACATGGAAGCGGACCGGTCCAGAACGAGAACCAGCCTCACATCGCGCCGTGCGGCCGCGCCCGAGGCCGCCACGGTCGAGTAGTCGTGCCCGAGGATCCGCATGAACAACAGCGGCACCTGCACTCTGGCCTGAATCGATACCAGAGTGCGGCGGTAGCTCGCCATATCCTGGGTGACTTCCACCTGCAGAGACCCGTCGGAGAGCCTGGGAGCGGAAGCCCCCCAGAATCCGTCAGGGAAATTCGCCTGGACGAACTGCTCCGCCGTCTTGATGGCCGAGTCTCTTTGCTCCTCGAAGGTGAGGCCGGCGCTCAGGGACCGCGCCGCGGCGATAGCGCCTCCGTCCACCGCCGACGACAGCTTGGCCTTCATGAGGTAGAGCATCGTGACGTCGATGCCCAGACCCACCATGGGCAGCAGCACCGTCAACAGCATCACGCTCAAGAGGATGATGGAACCTTTCCGTTTCCATATGTGCGATTGGGCGGGCATAGCATTCCTTTCGTGGATCCCCGGCCGGCGGCGGCGCGCGGCCAGCGCTCTCCCGCGTGTCAGAAGAGAGCGCATGCGTATGTGCCGTGCGGCTCGAAGGGACCAGGGACAGCCGAGGTGCGGAAATACGCTTCGACCATATAGGCGCTTCCGCCGGCGGGGAATCCACCCGAGGGCGGCTCCGGCAGCAGGTTGAAATTCTTCAGGCGGAACCGCGAATCGTTGCCGTACTTGGGCGCGAGAATATCGCCGTTCGGTTCCGTGCTGCCCGGAGGGGGATCGCCGTAGTTGCTCCCGCGCAACGCGGCGTTGCCCAGGACCAGCCGGTGCGTCATGACCCACTGATTCCGGTTCACGCACTGCGATCCCACGAGCCCCATCTGGGCGCACTGCTCGTCGCCGATGTAAGTCACGGTGGTGAGGATCACCACGCCGTCGCCGGGCGGCGAGCTTCCCTTCGGCCGCATGTTCATGCCGAGCGCGAGCCGCACCACCAGTTCCTCGGATTCCGGCCTGGAAAAATCCACCGCGCGGGCGTACATATGGCCGACGTCGCGCGCCACCTGCACTGTCTGAATCGCCTTGATGAGGCTGGTGCCAATGAACAGCGTTCCCAGCAGCAGCGGCACCCAGAACACCAGAGTCGTCAGCGCGAACTCGATGGCTGCGGCGCCTTTTTCGACATTCGATCGAGTGCCCACAATCGTCCTTTCCGGCCGGCTACAAGGGAGGCGCCCCGCTGGGCGGCGTAGCCTCCATGCGATCCGACGATCGGGCCGTGAAGAAAAGCGGCGCGCCGGTGCGATACAAGGGCAGCAGCGGCGAGTGGGCAAACCCTTCCACCGACACCTCGATGATGTTGTCGCCGGAGTTGATCGGGGTGCTTCCGCCGGGCTTAAGCGGCGTCCCGAGGTCGCTTTGCGAATACCACTCAATGTGGATCAGATCCTCTTTGCCTTTCAACAGCCCCAGCGAGTTTGCGACCACCACGCTCCGGATCGAGTCCCTGTGCCCCATGCCGGGCAGGGTTCTTGATGTAACCCCGAACCGTACCCCTTCCCGCACGGCATGCTGCAAAGTTCCCTTGGTGAATACCGCCCAGCCGATGTCGATGATCAGGAACAGAAAACCGAGCATGGGCACCAGCACGAGGGCCATCTCGAGGGTCTCTGCCCCTTTCTGTGTTGGCCGGCGAGCATCCGATGACTTGTGATTCATGCAAACCGCGCGCGGGCACAGACCAATCCCCCTGTCGCCATTTGGCGATCACCCGCGCGTCCTTACGCTTTAAGGACGAGACAGCTCGCAAATTTCTTTACGAGCCGCCTTGAATAAGCCGGAAATTTATGTGTGAATTTATGCGATACTCAGCTTGGTAACAGTACCCTGATAACTAAGGCGAGTATATTATTCTCCCTTCAACGTACTAAGATTTAGAATCAGTGAAGCAGATGCCGCCATTGCCGGAAGCAACAGGCTCCCGCGCCGAGGAGATCGAGCGGGAAGTCGTCCGGCTCTACGGCGAGTTTGCGGAGGGCATGTTCCGCTACGCTTTCGTGCTTCTGGCAAACCGCGAGGCCGCGCAGGATGCGCTCCAGGAAGCGTTTCTGCGCTATTTCATGGCGCGGAGCGGAAACCGGAGCATCGAGCGGCCGCGGGCGTGGCTGTTCCGGGTGCTGCGCAATTACCTGCTCGATCAATTGAAAGCTTCTTCGCAGCGCAAGGAAGTCGATCTCGCCCAGATGCGCAATTATCCCGATATGCGGCAGGACCCGGAGTCCGAATTCCGGCTCGAACAGATCGTGCGCTCCTTGCGCGAGTTGCTCAGCCCGCGGGAACTCGAATGCTTCCGGTTAAGGGCGGAAGGTTTGCGCTACGAGGAAATCGCCGAGGTGCTTGAGGTGCGGCCCGGCACCGTCGGCGCGTTGCTGGCGCGCGCGCAGAAGAAACTCCGGCAGTCCTCCGTAAAGCCGGGCGCGAGCGGCAACGAGCAGGCGGGCTACCCGGTTCCCGAATCGGAGTGTCCTTATGCATCCTGACACAGCGACTCTGCTTGCCTACCGCGACCGGCAGTTGAGTGCGGTTGCGCAGCGCGAGATCCAGCTCCATATTGCGGGCTGCGCCCGGTGCTCCGCCGCGCTCGAACGGCTGTCGAAGGAATGGGAGCACATCCTGGCGGAAGACGCGGCGTTCCGCCGGCTTTGCGCGCCTCCGCGGGATGGTTTGGACCGGGTGCTCTCCGCCATTCGGGAACGCGGCCGCGCGGCGTCCTCGACCGAATCCGAACTGAAACAGAAAATCGTCGAGCAACTGGAGGTGTACTTCGGTTCGCGTATCTGGGCCGTGCTGGGCGGAGGGCCGGCTTCCGAACAGGGCACAGACCTGCTGGCGAAAGCGGAGCCGCTGCTCACCACGTTCATTGGCCGGAGGGCCGCCGCGGCTGTCGTAGCGGAAATCCATAAGGGCGCCGATCCGAGGGCCTGCCTCGATGCGGGGGTGATGTGATGGGAAACGCTTTCCTGTACCGGGCGGCCAGGCCGGCGCCGGCGCTTCTCATCGGGTTGACCTTTGCAGTCCTGGTCCTGGGCGTTTTCCCGGCAGTTGAGTGGGTCACTACGGGTAACGAAGGCACGTTGCGGCTCTTTTTCGATTACATCGGAGCGCTATGGCTGATCGCGCTCAGCCTGGCGGAACTCGGATTCTGCCTGCTTGCGCGGGCGCAGTTCTCGCCCGGCGAGCCGCTGCGCCGGGTATGGTCGCTCGCGTCGCTCGGCGCCGCCGCGCACGCCGTGGGGAGCATCCTTTCACAGGCGCTCGGAATTCCCGGGGGACTGAACCCGTTTGCGGGAAACGCCGGATGGCCCGCGGCGGCCGCACGAGAGTGGGGGCTCACCATTGGCGGTCCTCTGCAAATGATTTTTCTGGCTTCCGCGCTGGCGTTCGCGCTCAAGACCTACAGGCGGTCGGGCCTGCTGCCGCGGATCCGCCCGGCGGACTGGGCCCTGCTCGCCGTGGTCGCCGGCTTCTCTGTGTTGCAGATCTACGAGGTGGTGCTTTACTGGGGCCCGAACAAGACCGGCAACTTCCACGAGGCGATTACCGTCATCACCGATCCCCTGCTCTGCCTGCTGCTGGCCGAAGCCATCCTGATCCGCCGTTCAGTCCTCAACATGGGCTGGGGGCTGATCGGGCTGTGCTGGAGCGCGTTCACCGCAGCCATTTTTCTGACCTCCGTGGGGAACATCGGCCTCTGGCTGACGACGAATTTCGCGCTGCCGAGGGCGCTGGAGGCATCGACATGGTATGTCTGGTTTCTCGTGTATGCCGCCTATGCGCTGGCCCCGGCCTATCAGGTGGAAGCGTGCCGCCGCGCCGTGCGGCCTCTGGTGCTGCCGCTGAAGCCGGCGCTGTGGGGCCGGCTGTGGAGACCGGCTGCCTAAGACCGGCATAGGTATATTTACCCGCCGTCCTCAGTGTAATTCGACGAAGAATTCCGCTCGATCCGGCCGTAGTGTTTGCTGATGCGCACCAAAGACCGCGGTTTCGCGCTGATTACCGCCGGGCTTTCTGTTGTCGCAATGCTCGCCATACTCGGCCTGGCGGTGGATCTGGGGCGCCTTTACATCATCCGGAATGAAATGCAGGCGTTTGCCGATTCGGCATCCCTGGCCGCGGCGCTCGAGCTCGACGGCACCACGGCCGGCATCGCCCGCGCACAGGCCGCGGTCTCGGCGAACACGAACAAGTGGAACTTGGGGGCGTCGGACTTCAGCGGTACGCAGGTCGACTTTGCGACCTCGCCGAGCGGTAGCTGGGAGACGAATCCCAACCCGGCCACAAATTACGCTTACGCGCGCGTGAGAGCGACGGCCACGGCCCCGCTGTATTTTCTGCCGGTTGTTTCCTCGGCCACCGTGGCCACGGTAACCGCCAAAGCCGTAGCCGGGCAGGTGCCGAAACCCGAGTTCCGCGAGGGCCTACTGCCGTTCTCACCGCTTGCGCACGATCCGGACGCGCCGGACTTCGGCTTTGAAATCGGCCAAAAATACACGCTGCGCTGGCCCTCCAGCCCGAAACTGGGAGACAACGTATGTCCCGGCGACGACGAGCAGCGGTGGATCGACAACGCAAAACTAGGCAGCCCGTCGGAACGCGGGTACATCGAGGAAACGAGCGCCTCCATAATCCGCGCGGCCATCGAGAGCGATTACCAGACCCGCCCGATCGGCTTAGGCGATCTGCTCCAGATGACCGGCGGCTCCATGACGACCCAGCGCGATGCGCTGATCGCGCGTGTGAACCAGGACACGGACCCTACCTCGACCACTTACGCCGAGTACGCGGCGCGGGGAGCGGGAAACGGCCGGCGCGTCGTTGCCATCGCCATCAACAACGGCTTTCCCGAATACCGCGTGGTCGGATTCGCGGCGTTCTTTCTGCTCGAGCCCTCTGAGTACCAGAAAGGGGGCAACAAGCCGTTCTGCGCGGAATTTATCGGTCCCTACGTTCAGGGCGGGCGCACGGGGGGCGCCGCCGGACCCGGAGCCTATGTGGTGAGGCTGGTGGAATGAGGCGCCGCGGCAACGTTACGATCGAGTTCGCGCTGTCATTCGCGCTGCTGTTTTCCGTACTGGGCGGGGTGTTCCAGTTCGGCTACTCGTTTTACATCTACAATGCGCTTGAGACCGTGGTGCGCGATGCGGCGCGCTACGCTTCCCTGCGCGCCTACAACTCGCCATCAAGCACACCTTCGAGCGAATTTCTGACGGCGGTGCGGAATATGGCGGTCTACGGCAACCCGGCCGGTGGTTCGCAGGCCGTGGTTCCCGGACTGACGCCCTCGCACATTGCGCTCACGGTGACTTTCGACCGCAACGTTCCCTACCGGGTGAAGGTCGCCATCCAGAACTACACCGTGCACGCGGTTTTCTTTTCCTTCGTGCTGAACGGAAAACCGTACGCCGAGTTCAGGTACATGGGCAGGTATGCGCCGACGAGCACATAGAACGCCCCGCCGGGCGCATCCGGCTTTTACCGGAACCGAGCGCGGGCAGGCTGCCGTGGAAGCGGCGCTGGTGGCTCTCATCCTCGTCGTCACCCTGATCGCGATCTTCGACATGGGGCAGGTGTTCTTCATCCACCAGACCCTGGTCGAACGTGTTCGCAATGCCGGGCGGTACAGCGCCGTGCACGCCTACGATCCGGAGGCCTTCACCAACATGGTCCTGTACAACCAGCCCACCAGGCCCGAGGGCGCCTCCTCGGGGGTCTTCGGGCTGACGGACTCGATGGTGGAAGTGACCCGGCTCGATGCGGGGACCAGCGAAGACCGCATCGTCCTCACGTTGCGCGATTACCCGTTCCGGCTGTTCACTCCGATCATCGGGCGCGCCTTCACCGGGCGGCCGATAGTCGTGAGCGTCCCTTACGAGGCTCCTTAGGGGAGGGCCCTTCGCGGCGAGTCATGAGCCTCACGCCGAGCGCCACCAGCCCCAAGGCGATCCACTGCTCGAGCACCAGCGGGCCGAAGTGCGGGTTCATGGCATCGTGCGCGCGCACGAACTCGACCAGAAAGCGCACGCTGGGATAGAGCACCAGATAAAGGCCAATAATCGCGCCCGGCTGGTGGGGCCGGAGGAACCGCCGGTACAGAATCACGAAGATGATGGCTTCGGCAATGGCCTCGTAGAGCTGCGTCGGGTGGAGCGGGATTCCGAGCGGCACGCCGAACAACCGGTGGGACTCGGGGTTGGTGAACGTCACAGCCCACGGCAGGCGCGATTCAATCCCCCAGCAGCAGCCTGCCGCAAAGCAACCGGCACGGCCCAGGGCGTGGCCGATTGCGATCCCCGGGGCGAACGCGTCGGCCGTCGCCAAACCCGGCAGGTTCTTCCGCCGCATGTACCAGAATGCGACGATCAGGGCGACAATCAGCCCCCCGAAGAATATCCCCCCGGCCTGCAAAGTGCTTAGCGAAAAAATCTCCGACGGATTCTCAAGGTAGTAGCCGAGATCCATCAGAAACAGGAAGAGCTTGGCGCCGAGCAGCCCTCCAAGCGCCGTGTAGACGCCGAGGTTCAGCACAGCCTCTTTATCGAGACCGCTTTTCGCCGCCAGCCGCGACGCCGTCCAGAGGCCCGTCAGGAACCCGAGCGCAACCAGCAGCCCGTAGGTCGGGAGGAAAAAATCCCCGATTCGAAATAACTGAGGAAACATTTAAGTCTTGAGCGCGGGACGCCTCGACGATTGAAGCATGTCGAGCAGCACCAGCGCGGCTCCAATAGTGATTGCGCTGTCGGCCACATTGAAGGCGGGCCAGTGGTAACCGTTTACGTACAGGTCCAGGAAGTCTGTCACCTTCCCGTTCAGCACGCGGTCATACAGGTTGCCGAGGGCGCCGCCCATAATCAGCGCCAGGCCCCAGCGGAAAATCCGGCTCTCTTCCATGCGCCCGCCCGCCTGCCAGAGAAGCACTCCGATCAGGACCACCGCGGCCGCGGAAAGCCCCACCAAAACGAAAGTACGCACCTCCGGCTGCGCGCTAGCAAACATGCTGAACGCAGCGCCCGGATTCTCGGTGTGAATGATGTCGAAGAAACCGGGGATGACCGTGAACGAATCCCAGACGGACATGGTTCGCTGAACGATCATCTTCGTGATCCGGTCGATCAGGAACACCAGCGCGGCCAGTCCGTAGGATAGCGCTCGCAGCCGTGTCACGATGTCTTCACGATCTCCTGAACCGCCTCCGCGCAGGCCCGGCAAATCGTCGGGTACTCCGGATCCCAGCCGGTGTCGGTCGTGTACTTCCAGCAGCGCTCGCACTTGTTCCCTGCGGCGCGGCCGATCTCCACTTGCAGCTCCTCGTCTGGGTGTTGCTCGACGGTCACCTGGGAAACGATGAACAACCCGGGAAGCTCGTTTTCATACTCCCGCAGCAGGGGATACAGGTCTCCGTTTGCCCGCAAGCGAACCTGGGCTTCTAGGGGCGCCCCGATGAACTTTTCCTGGCGGGCGGTTTCCAGGCTCTTCAACACGCTGTCGCGCACCTTGACCAGGCGCTCCCAGTTGGCGGCGCGTTTCCGCTGCGCCTCGCCGAGCCCGGCGGTGAGTTCCTCAGGCTCCGGGAACAGCGCCAGGTGAACGCTGTCGGGCGCGTCGGCCGGCTTCTTCATGTGCTGCCAGACTTCCTCGGCGGTGAAGCTGATGAGCGGCGCGGCCAGCCGCACCAGCGCGTAGTTGATACGGTCGAGCGCGGTCTGGGCGCTGCGGCGGGCATGAGAGCGCGGCGCGGCGGTGTACAGCCGGTCTTTGAGCACGTCGAAGTAGAGGGCGCTCAGGTCCGTGGTGGCAAAGTCGTAGATCGCATGATAGACGCGGTGGAAGGCGAGTTCCTCGTACCAGCGCCGGCAATCGCGCACGAGCTGCTCGGTGCGCACGAGCATCCACTGGTCGATTTCCAGCAGCTTGTCCGCGGGCAGGGCGTCCGTGGCGGGATCGAAATCCGAGAGATTGCCGAGTGCGTAGCGGAACGTGTTGCGCAGCTTGCGGTACGCCTCCGAGAGCCGCGCCAGGATGGTCGGCGAGATGACGATATCGTCGGTGAACTCGACCGAAGCCACCCAGAGCCTCACTACGTCCGCGCCGTACTGCTGGATGAGTTCCTGCGGCTCGATGAAGTTGCCCAGAGATTTGGAAAGCGCGCGGCCGTGCTCGTCGAGGGTCCAGCCGTGGGTGGCGCATTGGCGGTACGGCGCGCGGCCCTTCAACCCCACGCCAACCAGCAGCGAGCTATGGAACCAGCCGCGGTACTGGTCGCCGCCTTCGACGTAAAGATCCGCGGGCCAGGGCAGGCCGTTGGCCTCGTTCAGAACGGCCAGGTGGCTCGAACCCGAGTCGAACCACACGTCGAGAATGTCGTTTTCCTTGCGGAACTCCGAACCGCCGCAGCGGGCGCAGGCAACGCCGGGACCGATGAGTTCGGCGGCGCTGCGGTTGTACCAGGCGTCGGCGGTCTCGCGCTCGAACAGATCCACCACACGGTCGAGGATCTTGCGGTCGGTCAGCGGCTCGCCGCACTTCTCGCAGTAGAAAACGGTGATCGGGACTCCCCAGACGCGCTGGCGCGAGATGCACCAGTCCGGCCGCCCGGCGATCATGTTCGAGATCCGCTCCTGGCCCCATCCCGGCATCCATTTCACTTCGCGGATGGCCTCCAGGGCGCGGGCGCGCAGGTTGTTGCGCTCCATGCCGATGAACCACTGCTCGGTGGCGCGGAAGATGGTCGGGTTGTGGCAGCGCCAGCAGTGGGGATAGCTGTGGCTGAGCGACTGCGAGCCGATGAGCGCTCCACGCTCCCTCAAGATGTCAATGACGATCGGGTTGGCATCCCAAACCGTCTTGCCGAGGAGGGCTTCCGGCAGCGTCCCCGCGGCGCCTTCGGCCTGGAAGAAGCGGCCGGCGGCATCCACCGGGCAGTAGGTGGCGATGCCGTATTTCTGGCCGGTTACGTAGTCCTCCTGACCGTGGCCGGGCGCGGTGTGAACGGCGCCGGTACCCTGATCCAGAGTGACATAGTCGGCCAGCACGCCCACCGAATCCCGTTCCAGGAAGGGATGGCGGAAAACCGCGCCTTCCAGTTGCGCCCCCTTCATGCGCGCCAGAATCTTGGGCGTGTTCCACTGCGCCTGCTGCGCGGTCTGATCCAAAAGACCGGCAGCCACGATGTAAACGCCGCCATTGGCCTCGACCGCCACGTACTCATAATTCGGATGGAAGGCGATGGCCATGTTGGCGGGAATCGTCCAGGGCGTGGTGGTCCAGATCAGCCCGTAGACGGTACGGCCCGCCAGCGCCTCGTCCAGCTTGGCGGGATCCGAGACAAGCGGGAAGCGGACCCAGATGGAGGGGCTGGTGTGCTCCTCGTATTCCACCTCGGCCTCGGCCAGCGCGGTGCGGCAGTGAATACACCAGTTCACGGGCTTGAGGCCCTTGTAAACGTAGCCCTTTTCGAGAAACTCGACGAACGCGCGCGCGATGGCCGCCTCGTAATCGGCGGTCATCGTGAGATAGGGTTTTTCCCATTGCCCCAGAACTCCCAGCCGTTTGAAATCCTCGCGCTGGATGTTGACCCATTTCAAAGCGTACTTGCGGCACTCCTCGCGGATCTGAGAAACCGTCATTTGCGCTTTGCGGGGCCCGAGTTCGCTGTCCACGCGGATCTCGATCGGCAGACCGTGGCAGTCCCAACCGGGGATGAAGGGCGCGTCAAAGCCCGCCATTGTCTTGGACTTGACGATGAAATCCTTCAGAACTTTGTTAAAGGCCGTGCCCGAGTGAATGCGATTGTTGGCGTAAGGCGGCCCGTCATGCAGGATGTAAACCGGCCTTCCCGCGCTCTGTTTGCGGATTCTCTCGTAGAGCCTGGTCTCCTCCCAGCGGGCGAGGATGCCGGGCTCGTTCCGAGGAAGATTGGCCTTCATCGGGAAGTCCGTTCGCGGCAGGTTGACTGTCTTTCTGAGGTCTACGCTGTTCTTTTGCATGAAGGGATTCTTCATTATACCGTAAGGACTTAGCGCGGATTCGGAGAGCGGCATTGCCCAATATGCGCCGGCCGGAATTCGACTTCAAGCTGCCCTTTTTTGGGGTGCCCTGCCAGGCGATTGCGTGACATAATCTTTTTGAAAGCGCTCCCATAGCTGAAATCAAACGGGAAACCAGAACGAGGAGCGCCGGCACACGAGATGAACCTGGAAGATGTAGCCAAGAGAGCCAAAGTTTCGACCGCCACGGTGTCGCGGGTGCTGAACGACGTCGGGCTCGTGAAGAGCAGCACGCGCGCCCGTGTGCTCAAGGCGGTGCGGGAACTGAACTACCACCCCAATCTGCACGCCCGCACGCTGGCCGGCGGGAAGAACCGGACACTCGGAATGGTGGTGTCCAACCTGGAAAATCCCTTTTTTCTGGACATTTTTCGCGCCCTGGAGGCGGAAGCGCACCGGCACAAGTACGAAGTGGTGGTGGCGAATACGGACTACCGCCCGCAGCGGTTGCTGGCCAGCGTCCACAACCTGATGGGCCGACGCCCGGCGGGTCTGGCGATGATCGTGTCGGAGATGGAGCCTTCGCTGATGGACGAACTGGCCGGCGCGAATATCCCCGTTGTGGTCTACGACGTTGGCGCTACCAAACCCAACATCACGAACATCCGGGTGAACTACGGCAAAGGCATGGAAAAGATGGCCCGGTACCTGCACGACCTGGGCCACCGCAGGATGGCTTTCGTGGGGCATCACACCAGCCTCGGTCCCCTCAGTGTCCGCAAGAAGTCCTTCGTGGACATGATGGCGGCGCTTACACCCGAGATCGAATTCACCACCATGGTGGAGACGGATAGCCCCGCCGGCGGGCGCCAGGCGGTGCGGCGCATTCTGGCCTCGGGCTTCAGGCCGACTGCGGTCATGTGCGTCAACGATTACATGGCCATCGGAGTACTCAGGGAGCTACGCGATCAGGGCCTGTCGGTGCCCGGCGACGTTTCCGTCACCGGGTTCGACAACATTTCCCTCGCCGAATTCACCATCCCGACACTCACCACTGCTCATATCCCGCGCGAGAAGATCGGCAAGCTGATTTTTGAAACGCTAGTGCCCGAGCAGGGCCGCGGCACCGAGACATCCCAGGAGATTCTGATCGATCCGGTGCTGATGGTTCGCGAATCCACCGGCCCCTGCAAGGCAAATTGAGCGGGGCGCGCCTGTATCATTCTAAGAGAGTGCCAGAAGCCAAACTGCCGGACGATCCGCGAAGTGAATATACGGCCCGGCTGGAGGCACGCCGCGCCGTCTACGCGCGCCTGGACCGGCGCCATATCGCCATCGGCAACGCCAAAGTGGCGGTGTTTGCCGCCGCGGTTGCGATAGCCTGGGTCGCTTTCTCCTACGGTTGGGTTTCGCCCTGGTGGCTGCTGGCGCCGGCAGCCGTGCTGCTGGTTCTCGACCGCATTCACGACATCGTGCTTCGCCGCCGCAAGCGCGCCCAGCGTGCCGCCGCCTTCTATGAACGCGGGTTGGCGCGCATCGAGGACCGCTGGGCCGGAACGGGAGCGACCGGAGACGAATTCAGGGACCAGACCCATCCGTACGCCGAAGATCTCGACCTGTTCGGAGAGGGCTCCCTGTTCCAGTTGCTCTCGACCGCTCGCCTTCGCGCCGGGGAGGAAGCGCTCGCCCGCTACTTGCTTGAGCCCGCCGAGCCCGGCACGACGCGCGCGCGGCAGGCCGCCGTAAGCGAACTCCGCCCCCGGCTCGATTTGCGGGAAGACCTCGCGCTGCTCGGCGAAGAGTTGCGCTCCGCCGTCAACCCTCGCGCATTCTCAGCCTGGGCCGAGCAGCCGCTTACGATGGATTCCACGCCCGCGCAAATCACCGCCGCCGCGCTTTCGATTCTGGCGGTGGCGGCCGCCGCCGTCTGGGCCGCGTTCGGGGTGGTGGAGTTTTTTCTCGGCGTTGCGGTAGTGGAGGCGCTGTTCTACATCAAGTGGCGGACGCAGGTCGCCCGCGCGGTTGAACTCGTGGGCGAGCCCGCCTACGGAATTGCGCTGTTCGCCGCCATACTGGAAAGGCTCGAGCGGGAACGGTTCACCAGCCCGCTGCTGGTGGAACTCCGGAAAGGGCTTGATACCGGCGGGGTCCCCCCTTCCCAGGCGATTGCCCGCCTGAACCGCCTGATGGAGTTGCTCCATTCGCGCGACAACGTGGCCGTGCGCGTCATCGGCCCGCCGCTGCTGTGGACCACGCAGGTTGCCTTTGCGATTGAAGCCTGGCGCAAGAAGTACGGCCCGTCGGTGCGCGGCTGGCTGGCGGCGGCCGGAGAAATGGAAGCGCTGATGAGCCTGGCGGCATATGCATACGAGCACCCCGGCGACGTCTTTCCCGAACTGGTGGAGGGCCCGGCGCTCTTCGAAGCCGAAGGCATCGGCCACCCGCTGGTGCCCGCAAGCCGCCTGGTGCGCAACGACCTCCGGCTCTGCGGCGACCTGCGCGTGCTCATCGTGAGCGGCTCGAACATGTCGGGCAAGAGCACTCTGCTGCGCACCGTCGGGGTGAACACGGTTCTCGCTCTGGCCGGCGCCCCGGTTCGCGCGCGCCGCCTCCGCCTCGCTCCGATGGCGCTGGGCGCCTCGATTCGCACCCTGGACTCCCTGCAAACCGGCGCCTCGCGCTTTTACACCGAGATCAAACGCCTGCGGCTTCTGGTCGATCTGACCAAAGGCCCCCGGCCCGTTCTGTTCCTGCTCGACGAGCTCCTGCACGGCACGAATTCCAACGACCGCCGGATCGGGGGAGAGGCCGTCATCCGCAGCCTGGTCGAGCGCGGCGCGATCGGTTTGGTGACGACCCACGACCTTGCGCTCGCGGATATTGTGAACGTGCTCGCCCCGCACGCCGCCAACGTCCACTTCGAAGACCACCTGGAAAACGGCAACATCACGTTCGATTACCTGCTCCGCGAGGGAGTGGTCCGCAAGAGCAATGCGCTGGAGTTGATGCGTTCCATCGGGCTTGAAGTGTAGGAGCTCGGCGCGGATTTCGCGGGAAAACGGAGCAGCGGGCAGCGGCGCTCGCAACAACCGGTTAACGGAAATTCACACCTGTTTCCAACCGCGCAAAAATCCAGCGTGCGGTACCATTTAAAAAGGCGCGGTGCCATCCGCGTTCATTTCAAGAGAGGGCTGGAGCCGAATCCGAGTGAGTATTACCATCGGTGTCCTTCAAGAGACCTTTCCGGGCGAACGGCGCGTGGCGATGGTTCCCCGCGCAATGGATCCGCTGTTAAAATCCGGGGCCGAAATCCTGGTGGAACGGGGCGCGGGCGCCGCCGCCGGATTTCCCGACAGCGAGTATGAGAAACACGGCGCGCGCCTGGTGAACAGCCCCGGAGAGGTCTTCCGGGCAGCCGATGTGATCCTCCAGGTGCGCACGCTGGGAGCGAACCCGGACGCCGGGCGCGCCGACCTGGCCTTCCTGCGCCCGGGGCAGGTTGTCATCGGCTTTTGTGAACCGCTCACAGCCCCCCGCGAGTGCGCCGATTTGGCCGCGTTCGGAGTGACGACCTTCGCGATGGAACTCATCCCGCGCATTACGCGCGCGCAGAGCATGGACGCGCTCTCTTCGATGGCCACTATCGCCGGATACAAAGCCGTTCTCCTCGCCGCCGACAACCTGCCGCGCATGTTCCCGATGCTGATGACGGCCGCCGGGACCATCGCGCCCGCCCGCGTATTCGTGCTCGGAGCGGGCGTCGCCGGGCTCCAGGCGATTGCCACCGCAAAGCGGCTCGGCGCGGTGGTGAGCGCGTACGACGTGCGCCCGGCCGTCAAGGAGCAGATCGAGAGCGTTGGCGCGCGCTTCGTCTCGATGGAACTGGAGACCGCGGCCGCCGAGGACAAAGGCGGCTACGCCCGCGAGATGGGCGAGGATTTCTACCGCCGCCAGCGCGAGTTCCTCACCGGCGTCCTGCGCGAGCACGACGTGGTGATCACAACCGCCGCGGTTCCCGGGAAGCGCGCGCCCGTTCTCATCACGCGCGAGATGGTCGCCGCCATGCCGCCGGGATCTTTGATTGTAGACCTCGCGGCCGAGCGCGGCGGCAACTGCGAGCTTACGCGCCCCGGTGAGACCGTGAGCGAGAACGGTGTTACGATTCTCGGACCGCTGAACCTCGCCTCCACCGTGCCCTACCACGCCAGCGAGATGTACGCGCGCAACCTGGCCGCGTTCGTGCGGCACCTGCTCAAGGATGGCTCGATCGCCGTGCGGCTGGAAGACGAGATCATCCGCGAGACGCTGCTCACCATGAATGGCGAGGTCGTGCATCCGCGCGTGCGTGAAGCCCTCGGGCTGCCGTCGGCTCTGGGCAGCGCCGCTCATTGAAAGGAGACCGTTCGTGCCATTCGATGAAGTCACGCTATACGTTTTCATGCTCGCCGCGTTTCTCGGCTTTGAGCTGATCCGGCGGGTGTCGCCCCTGCTGCACACTCCGCTGATGTCGCTGACCAACGCCATCTCGGCCATCGCCGTGGTGGGCGCCATCGTCGTTTTGGGTCAGAAGGACGCGCCGACGCTCAGCAAGGTGCTCGGCTTTATCGCCGTCACGGCCTCCACGATCAACGTGGTCAGCGGGTTTTTGATCACCGACCGCATGCTGAAGATGTTCAAGAAGCGGGGGCAGGAAAAGCCGTGAGCACCGAACACGTGTTTCAGTTCAGTTACCTGGCGGCCGCGGCGCTGTTCATTTTCTCGCTCAAGTGGATGAGCGCGCCTGCCACCGCGCGGCGCGGCGTGCTGGCCGGCGAGATCGGCATGCTGCTGGCCATCGTGGGAACGCTGCTGCGCCACGATGTGGTCAGCTACCAGGGCATCTTCATCGCCTTCCTGATCGGTTCGGCCGTCGGCGTGCCGCTCGCGTATCTCATGCCGATGACCGCCGTCCCGCAGCGGACCGCGCTCTCGCACGCCTTCGGGGCGCTCGCCGCCGCGCTCATCGGTACGGCCGAGTATTACCAGCACCAGCCGCACGGCTTCGTGATGGGCGCGATCGTCTTCGAAACGCTGCTCGGCTTCCTCACCTTCACCGGGAGCCTGATGGCCTTCGGCAAGTTGCAGGAAATCGTGCCCACGCGGCCCATCGTGTACCGCAACCAGAACGTGCTGAACCTGGCGCTGTTCGGCGCTGCCGTGGCGGCGGGCGTCATGCTGATCATGCACCCCGAGCGCACTTGGCTGTTTCCGATCTTCGCCCTCTTCGCGCTGATCTTCGGCGTGCTGCTGATCCTCCCCATCGGCGGCGCCGACATGCCTACGGTCATCGCGCTGCTTAACTCCTATGCCGGACTCGCCGCCGCCGCGATGGGCTTCGTGCTCGATAACAAGCTGCTGATCATCGCCGGCACGCTCGACGGGTCCTCCGGGTTCATCCTCTCCATCATCATGTGCCGCGCCATGAACCGCTCGTTCACCAACGTGCTGTTCGGAGCCTTCGGACAGGTCCAGAAGGCAGCCGCGCACGCCGAGCAGCGCCCGGTGCGCTCGATCACTCCGGAAGACGCCGCCTCGATCCTCGATATGGCGCGCCTGGTGATCATCGTCCCCGGGTACGGCATGGCCGTCGCCCAGGCGCAGCACAAGCTGCGCGAGCTTTACGATCTGCTCACCAAGCGCGGCATCGACGTACGCTTTGCCATTCACCCCGTCGCCGGCCGCATGCCCGGCCACATGAACGTGCTGCTCGCCGAAGCCGACATCCCGTACGACAAGCTGTACGAGATGGATTACATCAACTCGGATTTCGCGCAGGCCGACGTGGCGCTGGTGGTGGGTGCAAACGACGTGACCAATCCGGCGGCGCGCAACGATCCCAAGAGCCCGATTTACGGCATGCCGATTCTCAACGTGGACAAGGCGCACACCGTCATGGTGATCAAGCGCAGCATGAGCCCGGGCTTCGCGGGGATCGACAATGAGCTTTACTACATGGACAAGACGATGATGCTGTTCGGCGACGCCAGGGCTGTGCTGGGCAATGTCGTCAAGGAGCTCGGGGCCACCGTCAAAGTGTGAGGTCCGGTAACTGCCGGCCGGAGCATCACGCAGTCTCGCCCGCGCCCGTGAGCATTCGCTGAACGGCCTGAACGAGCGTTGCCGGGCGGAACGGCTTGCGGATGAAAGCAAACTGCGCGATTCTGCCGGCCTGCTCCACCTCGTGCTCGGTGACGAAACCCGACATGAACAGCACGGGCAGGTCGGGATTCAACGCTACGATCAGGCTGGCGAGCCGCGTGCCGTCCATCTCAGGCATCACGATGTCGCTGATCAGAAGCTTGATGCGTTCCCGCTGCGCTTCATAGATCCGCAGAGCCTGTGTGGGGCTCGTTGAAACCAGGACCTCGAAGCCACGCTTTTCGAGAATCGACTGCACAAGCTTCAGCGCCATCGGCTCGTCGTCGACTACCAGAATGGTTCTCATGTCGGTGCCCGCGTCTCAAGTGTACAGCGCTCCGCCGCAAGAATTCAGCGCTATGCTTTGTTCCCGCTCCCGCTTGCTTGTCCGCACTCCAGCTTTTCCAGCAACCGCCGTGCGGCCCACCGCCCCGCTGAAATCGCGCCGTGCACCGAACCGCCGGCGCCCTCCAGGCAGGTTGCCTCTCCAGCGAAGGCCAGCGTGCCCTCAATCGGCTCGGCAAGAGTCCTTCGCGCATCCAGCGCCCCGACGGGAACGTAACTGTAGGCGCCGCGGGAGAACGGGTCGGTTTGCCAGTCGTGCATGTACCAGTATTCCAGCAGGTCTTCGATATGGGCGCGCCCCATGCCGAAGATTTTCTCGAGCGTGGATGTGGCCAGGTCTACAATGGCTTTCTCGTCCGCTCCGGCCAGCGCTTCCCCGTTCGGTCCGGCGGCCCAGGCCGTCAGCACCGGCGCGATTGCCGGGTGCGGCGTCCACCAGGTAGGAAAAGCGAGGCCCGGGGAGTGCAAAAAGCTCAAGCGGGGCGCGCGATCTTCCCAGAACGCCTCCCGGAACCGGAGCGTCACCCGGATCACCGATCCCATCTCCAGTCTCAATGCCGCCGCGAGCGCTTCGGCCGGCTCGGGTACGAACCGGATGGCGTTCTGCTGGAGGACGCCAAGCGGCACGGTCACTAACACCCGCTCCGCTTTGAACGGGCCGATGGGATGTCCGGTGCGGGAATGCGCAATGACTTCGACGTGCCCGGGACGCCACCGCACCTCGCTCACCACCGCATTCAGGTGCAAGCGCACCCGGCCGGTTGGCAACAGCGCCTGCACCAGGGAATCGTAGCCCGAGAAGATGCGGAAGGCACGGTCGCCGTGAACCCGGCGCGTTTCCTCCTCGTCCTCAAGCAGCGAGAGAACGCTGATGCGCTCCCTTCGCGCCGCATTGAATCCCTCGACGTAGCTGCTGGCCCAGATCTTCGTGTCGGGATCGAGATCCGCGTGGTCCAGAAATTCCTGGAAAGACATGTCGTAGGTGGCGGCTTCGCGCATTTGCTCGAATACCGGGCCGATCGACTCGAACAGTTCGGCGGACCTCACGAGCCGCCCGCGCCGGTAGGTCCAGCTTTCCCCGTCGAGTTCGCAGATGCCCAGGCGCGCCGCCGCCGCGATGTCAAAGATTTCGCGCGGCATGCCGTGGACAAACTCCGCTCCCAGCTCCACGGGCACAGCCATCATGGGATCGTGAACGGTGTAGATGCGCCCGCCCAAACGGTCGCGCGCTTCCAGAATCAGGACATCGAGCCCAGCGGAGAGGAACTCACCTGCCGCCGCAAGACCAGCCACCCCCGCCCCGACGACCAGCACATCCGCATGGTTCGTCACAATTAGATTGTATACTTCAACTCCCTCAGGCGCTTCTCGGGAGTTCCGCACCCGCTTGGGCGCTTGCGGTTCTGTGAACGGAGAACGCACGCGGGCCTGCGGGTGCCCGCCGGCAGCTCTCAGGTGTACCATATAGACCATGAATACTCGAAGATCTTTTATTGCCACAGGCGCGCTTGGAACCCTCGGCCTCGCGGCCACCGCCACGGCTCAACAGCCAATAGCCCGAAAAGGACGGCTGAAGCAGTCGGCAACTCGCGGTTGCTTCGGGCGCAGGATGCCCATCGAAGACATATGCCGCGAAGCGGCACGCCTCGGTCTGAAAGGTCTCGACCTCATCGGGCCGAATGACTGGCCTACCCTCAAGAAGTACGGCCTGATCCCGACCATTACGCCCGCGGCGGGCCATTCGCTCACCGACGGAATCAACACCAAGGCGAACCATGCCAAAGCCGAAGCCGGCGTGCGCGACATGATCAACAGGGCCGCGGAATTCGGCTGCCCCAACGTGATTGTGCTGTCGGGCAACCGGCGCGGCATGTCCGACGAGGAAGGAATGGACAACTGCGTCGCGTTCCTGAACTCCGTAAAGGCGCAGGCGGAAGACAAGGGCGTGACGATCTGCATGGAGCTGCTGAACAGCAAGGTGGACCACCCCGACTACCACTGCGACCACACGGCCTGGGGCGTGGAAGTGGTCAAGCGCGTCAATTCGCCGCGGGTGAAGCTGCTCTACGACATCTATCACATGCAAATCATGGAGGGCGATATCATCCGCACCATCCGCAACAACATACAGTACATCGGTCACTTCCACACGGCGGGCAATCCCGGCCGCCACGAGATCGACGCCACGCAGGAGTTGAACTACCGGGCAATCGCCCAGGCGATCGTCGAGGCGGGCTACACGGGTTATGTGGGACACGAGTACGGCCCTGTTCGCGACCCGCTGAAATCGTTGGCGGAAGCGATCGAGATTTGCGACGTGTAGGCGCGGCGATAAGCGGGGGAGCGCAGGCGGCAATGCTCGCGCGCGCCCCGCTCGTTTTGTGTTAGGGTGATAAATCACGCTCGTTTACAGGTTCTACAGGAGTAGTCAATGGAAGCGCTTGGAATGATAGAAACTAAAGGACTCGTTGCCGCCATCGAGGCGGCCGACGCCATGGTGAAGGCCGCTAATGTGGTTCTGGTCGGCAAGGAGTACATCGGCTCCGGTCTGGTAACCGTGACGGTGCGGGGTGATGTGGGAGCCGTAAAGGCTGCCACCGACGCCGGAGCAGCCGCCGCCCGCCGAGTCGGCGAGTTGATCTCCGTGCACGTCATTCCGCGCCCGCACGAAGAAGTCGAGAAGATCCTTCCCGCGGCCAAGAAGAACGGCTGACGCCGCCGTGGAGCTTTTAGGCAGGTCCGGTTCGCCCCATGCTTCACGCTAAGGAATCCGCTTCCGTGCAGGAAGTCCGCGTCAAGGTAGAAAAAGCGTATGCAGCTTTCCTGAAGTACCTCGCCTACGACCAGCAGCGTGTGGACGCGATCGTCGAGGCCATGGGCGCCGCGGGGCGCGCCAATGCCCGGCGGCTGGCCGAAATGGCGGTCGAGGAAACCGGGTACGGCAACGTTCGCGACAAGATCGTCAAGAACCTGCTGAACTCCGACCTGCTGCCGCGGTCCATTCGCGGGATGAAGACCGTCGGGCTGCTGCGCGAGATACCCGAGCAGGGCATCGTTGAGTACGGTGTTCCGGTGGGAGTCGTGGCGGCGGTGCTGCCGACCACGAACCCGACCTCGACGGTCTTCTACAAGACGATCATTTCCCTGAAGGCCGGCAACGCCATTGTGATCAGCCCGCATCCCCGCGCGGCCAAGTGCACCAAGGCGGCGGCGGACCTGATGTACGAGGCGGCCATCAAAGCGGGCGCGCCGGAGGACATCATCCAGTGCATCACGGAGCCGACGATGGAATCCACGCGCGCGCTGATGAGGCACGAGCGCGTCGCGGTGATTCTGGCCACCGGCGGGCACGCGATGGTGAAAGCGGCCTACTCGAGCGGCAAGCCGGCTTTCGGCGTCGGCCCGGGCAACGTCGCGGTTTATCTGGAGCGCTCGGCGGATGTGGCCGACGCCGTGGCCAAAGTGGTGGAGGGCAAAGCGTTCGACTACGGCACGGTGTGCTCGAGCGAACAGGCGCTGGTTGCCGAAGAAGCGCTGAAGCCGGCGATAGTGGCCGAACTCAAGCGGCTGAAGGCGTTCTTCTGCAATGAGGAGCAGAAGCGCGCGCTCGAAAAAACCCTGCTGAAGGACAACTTCCGGATCAACCCCGAGTGTGTGGGGCAGTCCCCCACTCGCATCGCCGAAATGGCGGGCTTCAGGGTGCCGGAGGACACTTCGATCATCGTGGTCGAGCTCCAGGGCGTGGGGAAGGAACATCCGCTCTCGGTGGAAAAGCTCTCGCCGGTGCTGGCCCTGTATTTCGTCCGCGATCATGCCGCCGCCCTGGACACCTGCGAGGCGCTGACGCGCTTCGGAGGGCTGGGCCATACCTGCGTGATCCACTCCAAAGACGAAGCCCGGATCCGCGAATTCGCCGAGCGCATGCCGGCAATGCGCGTGCTCGTCAACACGGCTTCGCCTCCCGGTTCGACCGGCATCACTACTCTCCTGCAGCCTTCGATGACGCTTGGCTGCGGCGCCATGGGCGGCAACGTCACCGGCGACAACGTCGGTCCGCTGCACCTGATCAACATCAAGCGCCTGGCTTACCAGGTGCGCACGGCTGAGGAGGCCCTGCCGATCCCCGCCGAGTACAAAGATCTGGAAGCGAAGCCTGCACCGCTTCCGGCTGCGGCGGCGCCCGTCTCCAGCGGCATCGACCGCCAGGCGATTGCGGCGGCTGTGGAAAGATACCTGGCTGAGCGCGGCATCCGGACGGCGCCGGTGAACACGGTTGACGCCGCCACTGTGGCCGCTCAGGTCGTGGATCGCTTCTTAAGCAAAAAGCGGGTTGCACCGCCCCCGGTCTGCCCTTGCGCGCAAGGCCCTGGCGCGTGCCAGATTGCAGCTCCGAAACCCGCGCCGGCCCCGGCGCCGGAACAACCGGCCGCTCCGCCTCCGCTGCCGCCCGCGCCGGAGATCGTGATTGCGGATTTCGTCTGCGAGAACGACGTCCGGGAGGCGATCGCAGCCAAGAAAAAGATTTACATCGGCCCGAAAACGATTGTGACTCCGTCCGCTCGTGACTTGGGCACGCAACATGATATCCTCGTGTTGGCAAAACGTTAAATGAGCCTCAACCTCGACGAGCTAAAAACCGAAGTTCTGCGGCACCTGGAGAAGGAGGGATTCGTTGTCTTCCATGGCTACTCGCGGCTGGCCGACACGGATTCCTTTGTGGCCTGGGACACGGAGCGGCACCCTTCCTATCAGAAATTCCTCGAAGCGGCGAAGAAAGCCGGAGTCGCGCTGATCGTTTATCACCATCGTGAATTCACTCAGGCGCACGTGGACGAAGCAGCCGAACGGCTGGAAGGGTGCGACTTCAGCGTGGAAGAGCAGCGCGCCATGGAGCGCAAGCTCCGCGAACTGCGCGAATATGAGGGCTTCACCTGCGCGCTCGAACTATCTTTCGATCTGAACGGACGGGTTTACCTTTTCAATCTCCGCGCCGAGTGGTACGAGGACTATCTCGACCTGCTGGAAGAGATGGACGCCGCGATGACGGACGAGGAAGACGACGACGAGCCGATGGGCGGTTACTACTCGAGGAACTAGCGCCCGCCCATGGACCGACCGGCGCGCTGGCTGATCCCCAAAATTGATTCGGATCGCGCCGGGCGGCTCGCCGCTTCCCTGGGTATCTCGCCGGTCGCTGCGCGTGTGCTGGCCGTTCGCGGATACGACGACCCGGACGCCGCGCGGCGGTTCCTGAATCCTTCCCTCGACGATCTGCACGATCCGTACCTGATGCTGGGCATGAGCGCCGCCGTCGAGCGCTTGCGGAGCGCCATCGACAAGCGCGAAAGGATCCTGCTCTACGGCGATTACGACGTGGACGGCACGATTTCGGTCGTCATCCTGAAGAAAGCGATCGAGCTGGCGGGCGGCGCCGCCGAGCATTACATCCCTAACCGGCTCCGCGACGGCTACGGCGTGCACCCGGAGGTCATCGAGACAGCGGCGGCCGCCGGCACAAAGCTCATTGTCAGCGTGGATACGGGCATTCGCGCGGCGGAAGCCGTGTGCCGCGCGCGTTCGCTTGGAATCGACGTGATCGTGACCGACCACCACCTGCCCGACCGCAACATTCCGCCCGCGCTCGCTGTGCTGAACCCGAACCAGCCCGGCTGCGGCTACCCGGAAAAGAACCTTTGCGGCGCGGGGGTGGCGTTCAAGCTCGTGCAGGCGTTGCTGGCAACGCTCGGCTGGCCGGAGGCGAAACTGCGGCGGTTCACCGAATCGTTCCTCAAGCTGGTGGCGATCGGAACGGTGGCCGACGTCGTGCCGCTGACGGGCGAAAACCGGATCATCGTGAAAAAGGGGCTGGAGGGGCTGCAATCCGTGCGCAACCCAGGGCTTGCCGCGCTGCTTTCCGTCGCCGGTTTCGAGCCGGGAGAGGCGCCCTCCGCGGTACAGGTGGCTTTCCGGATCGCGCCGCGCATGAACGCCGCCGGCCGCATGGCGGACGCCAACGACATCGTGAACCTGCTGCTCACAGACGATCCCGTGCACGCCCGCGAGCTGGCCGAGCGCCTGCATAGCCTGAATCGTGAGCGGCAGGAAACCGAGAACGCCATCGTGCGGGAGATCCTGGATGAGTGCCTGGCGCAGCCGGTCACCGAGGCGCAGGCCGCGCTGGTGTTCTGCGGCCGCGACTGGCATCGCGGCGTGGTGGGCATCGTCGCCAGCCGCATCGTCGAGAAATTTCACCGTCCGGTGTTCGTGCTGAGCGAAGATCCCGAAGAGGGCGTCGCCCAGGGATCCGGCCGCAGCATCCCGAACTTCCATCTTCTGGAGGCGCTGGAATCCATGCCGGAGCTGTTCCTCCGCTACGGCGGGCACAGGCAGGCCGCCGGGCTCTCTCTGGCCGCGGACCGCGTGGACGAGTTCCGCCAGCGGCTGAACGCCTACGCCGCCGCGCGGCTGACGCCGGAGGATTTTCGCCCCGAGATCGAAATCGATTCTTTGCTCCGGCTGGAAGAAATCAGCGAGCGGGCGGTGGAGAACGTGCTGGCGATGGCGCCGTTCGGCTGCGGCAATCCGGCGCCGGTGTTCGCCGTGCTGGATGCCGAAGTCGCTGCTCCGCCCTGCGTGATGAAGGAGAAGCACCTCCGCCTGGTTCTTCGCCAGAACAACCACTCGCTGGTGTTGAAAGCCTGGAACTTCGCCGGGCGTCTGGGCGAATTGTCTCAGGGCGCGCGCGTGGACGCCGCGCTGGTGTTTGAAAGAGACGATTACTCGGCAAGCCGCGGTTTCCCCGGCTGGTGCGCGGTGCTGCGCGACGTGCGCGCGGCCGGGGCTGTATAATTTCCAGGTGCAACTCACCGCGCTCGACTGGGCGATAGTCGGCCTTTATTTCCTCTTCAGCCTGGCGATCGGCTGGTACTACAAGGCCCGCGCGGAGAAGAGTATCGGCGAATTCTTTCTCTCGGGCCGCAATGTTCCGTGGTGGCTGGCCGGCACCTCGATGGTGGCCACTACGTTCGCCGCGGATACGCCGCTGGCGGTCACCGGCCTGGTCGCGCGCGGCGGCATCGCAGGCAACTGGCTGTGGTGGAACTTCATCGCGGGCGGCGTGCTCACGGTGTTTTTCTATGCCCGGCTGTGGCGCCGCGCTGGCGTAATGACCGACGTCGAGTTCGCCGAGATCCGGTACTCGGGCGCGCCCGCGGCTTTCCTGCGCGGGTTTCGCGCCGTGTATCTCGGCATTCCGATCAACTGCATCGTACTCGGCTGGGTGAACCTGGCGATGGTGAAGATCCTGATGCTGATTCTCGGCATCACCAAGCTTCAGGCGCTGGCGGTCGTGCTCGGGATGATCGCTGTCACGTCGCTGATATCTACCCTGGCGGGCTTGTGGGGCGTGCTGGTCACAGACCTCTTCCAGTTCGCCATCGCGATGGGCATGGCGATCGTGCTGGCGGTGTTCGCGGTGGGCACCGTGGGCGGCATCGGCGGCATGAAGGCGAAGCTGATCGAAAGCGGGCAGGGCGCGGCGCTCAACTTCGTGCCGGACCTCGATTCCGCCTGGATGCCGATGATCACCTTCCTCGTTTACATCGGAATGAACTGGTGGGCGGCGTGGTATCCGGGCGCCGAACCGGGCGGCGGCGGGTACGTGGCGCAGCGGATGTTTTCCGCGAAAGACGAAAAGCATTCGCTGCTCGCGACGCTGTGGTTCAACATCGCTCACTACGCAATTCGCCCGTGGCCGTGGATTCTGGTCGGGTTGGTGTCGCTGATCCTTTACCCCGGCTTACAGGACCCGGAAACCGGCTACATTCTCGTCATGATGAACCAGTTGCCGGCATCGCTGCTCGGCCTGATGATCGCCGCATTCGCAGCGGCGTACATGTCTACCGTCGCCACACAGCTCAACTGGGGCGCCAGCTACCTCATCAACGATTTCTACAAGCGCTTCATCAAGAAAGATGCCGGCGAGCGGCACTACGTGCGCGCATCGCAGCTCGCCACGGTGCTGATCACAATTCTTTCGGCGCTGGTGACGTTCTACCTGGATTCCATCGCGGGCGCCTGGAAGCTACTGCTTGTCACCGGCGCGGGCACGGGACTGGTCTTGCTTCTGCGCTGGTACTGGTGGCGGATCAATGCCTGGAGCGAGGTCAGTTCGATGGTTTCCGCGTTCATCGTTTCCATTGCCCTGCAAACCGCCGGCGGTCTGGATAGCGACGCGCCGCGCGATTTCGCCTGGATCATGATCGTGACCATCTCTATCACCACCGCGGTCTGGCTTGCGGTGACTTTTCTCACGCGGCCCGAAAACATGGACACGCTGGTGAGCTTCTACCGGCGCACGCGGCCGTCGGTGAACGGCTGGCGACCCGTGGCCGCTCTTTGTCCCGATGTGAAGCCTTCGGGCGAGGGTTGGAGAGATTTCCTCGACTGGATCTGCGGCGCGTTGCTGATCTACGGCTGGCTGTTCGGGGTCGGCAAACTGCTGCTCGGCGAAACCCTCACTGGCGCGGCGCTGACCGGCGCCGGAACGCTTGCGGGCGCGGTGATCTATTGGGATCTTTCGCGAAGGGGCTGGAAGACCGTTGCTGAATAGAAGCGTCGTTCTCCTCGCCGCGCTCGCGGTGCATGCAGCGGCCGGACCGGTCGAGTTCGGAATGGCGGAAGTGGAACGCGCGATCGCCGCCCGCGGGCTGAAACCCAATGCCATCCGCTTCAAGACGGAAATCGGCCCCGGCGCGCCGGAATCGTTCCGCATCGCTCCAGGTCTGATTTCAGGAAGCGACCTCCGGGGACTGATGTACGGCCTGCTCGAAGCGGCCGAACAGATCCGTGAAACCGGCCGCCTCGTGGCAGCCGCGGGCAAGCCCGCAACGCCGATCCGCGGCATCCGGTATTTCCTTCACAACCGCGATCTCGAAAGCGGTTGGTATTACTCGCGCGAGTACTGGAAGGATTTCTTCGCCATGCTCGCGCGAAACCGGTTCAACCGGTTCAATCTCGTCTTCGCGCACCAGACGGATTACCTCGCGCCGCCGTATCCCTACTGGGTCGCGGTGGACGGCTTCCCGCAGGTGCGCGTGCCGGGCCTCTCCACTGCGGAGCGCGAGCGCAACCTGGAAATGCTGCGCTACATCTCGCAGACCGCAGCCGACCACGGCATCGATTTCACCCTCGGCATCTGGGAGCACAACGTCCAGCGGTGGATGAAACCCACGGTAGAAGGGCTGACGCCGGAAAACATCGGGCCGTACAGCTACGCGGCGCTGAAGAAGGTACTGGCTGAGTGCCCGGCGATTCGCAGTGTGCAATTGCGCACCAATGAGGAATCCGGCATCCCCAACAACCAGCAAGTGGAGTTCTACCGCGATTACATATTCCGCGCTATCCGCGAAGCCGGGCGGCGCGTCACGCTCGACTTGCGCGCCTGGCTGCTGGCCGGAAAAATGCTCGAAGCCGCCACGGCGGCGGGAGTCCCTCTGCGCGTTTCTTCGAAGTACTGGGCTGAGGATCTGTGCCGCCCGTACCAGCCCGCCGAAACGTTCCCCAATTACAGCTACATGAACCTGCTCGAAAAACCGCGCCCCTACGACTTCTTCTGGGAAGTCTGGGCACTCGGTTCGCACAGGCTGCTGCTGTGGGGCGACCCGGACTTCGTGCGCCGCGCCGTGCCCACGTTCACGCTCTCCGGTTCGGCCGGGTTTGAGATCGATCCTCCGCTGGCGCAAAAGGGTTTCGGGAACCGTCCGGGGAACTGGGGCATCTTCACGGAAGCGGAGAAACACCGTGCGTTCTGGCGTTGGGAATTCGAGCGCTACTGGATGTTTTATCTGCTCTGGGGACGGCTGAGCTACGACACCAAAACGCCTGAGAGGGTCTGGATGTCGGAGTTGAGACGGCGGTTCGGCGAGGCGGCGCCGGATGTGCTTGCGGCGTACCAGGCGGCCAGCGCCGTGATCGGCGAGATCGTGGCCGCGCACATGGCCGACCCCAATATGTACATCTGGCCGGAGATCAACCCCGGCGGTCTGCTGGACGCCTACAAGGACGTGAAGCCGAGCGACTGGCGGTTCGTCGCCTCGATTCCGGAAACCGTGCGCAACCGGCTGAAAGGCATCGCATCCGCGAAGCAGACCCCGCAGCAAACCGCTGAAATCCTGCGCGCCCTCGCCGGGAAGATCGAAGCCGCGGTCGCGAAGGTGCGGACAAAGATACCAGAAGGCCACCGCGAATGGCAATCGACGGAGCCGGACTTCACAGTGCTCGCCCTGCTCGCACGCTATCACGCGCACAAGCAGATTGCCGCGTGCGAGACCGCGTGGTTTGACGAAACCGGCGACGCCGAGGCCCTGGTGACCGCGCGGCGCGAGATCACCGCCGCCATACCGGTGTGGGAAAAGCTCGCCGAGTTCACGAGCGGCCTGTATCCCGAACAGATGGCCTTCGGCCCCGACGACATCGGGCACTGGAAGGACAAGCTGCCGTACGTGCGGCACGATCTCAAGCTGATCGAGGAACGCCGGAAGGTGCTCGAACAGTTCGGGCGTTTCGACTTCGCTTTCGACTTCGGCGGACCGGTGCGGCAGCCGGGCGCCAGCTACAGGCAGGATCCGTTCGTAGTCCGCAACACAGTGGCGCCGCGGTTCACCGCCGTCGACCCGGAGACGAAGTACACGCAAGAGGCCGGCTATGGTTTTGTCAGCGACGGCGAGCGGCGCGCGCAGGCGCTTCCCTTGACGCCGTACCTCGAAGTGCGGGCCGTCGCCCGGAATCCAAAGGCGCTTCCGGAGAACGTGCTGTATGGCGATGCGATCCACGGGCGCGGCGCGCAGACGTTTCGCGTACGCGCGCCCGCCGGAACGTATACCGTCTTCTTCCTCCACCCAGACGGTACGGCGCTGCCTCAGAAACTGGAGGCGAAGGACGGCTATCTGGACGTGGTGTTCCCCGAGGGCGAATGGACTGTGAGCGGCCTGGTTATCAAGGGGCCGCGCTCACAGGGACCGCTGCCGCTGCGCCGCGAGCCAAAGCGCGTGAGCCGTCCCACCATCCAGCACCTTCCACCCAAGACCGCCGTAGCCGGCAAGCCGCTGCCGCTCACGGTGAGCATCACGCCGGCCACTTCCGTGAAAGCAGTGAGGCTGCACTACCGCCCCCTCAACCAGCTCGCCGAATTTAAGACCATCGAGAACAAAGGGGCCAAAGGCGCCTTCACCATACCCGCTCAAGACATCTCCGGCCGTTGGGACCTGATGTACTACTTCGAAGTTCTCAGCACGGAAAACGGCGGGTGGTTCCACCCCGATCCGGCCGCCGCGACGCCTTATTACGTAGTGACCACCGCCGCGAAATAGCGCGGCAATCCGTCTTACAGATGCTGCCGCAAAAAGGCCACGATTTCCCCGCGCATCTCGGGGAGTTCCTCGTGGCCGCAATCGTAGCGCAATAGCTTCCAGTTTTCGGGTTTGCCCGCGGCGGCGTAAACCTGCTTCAGTTCGCGGTCGATGCGGTCCAGGCCGGCGGGCGGCGTCAGCGGGTCGCGGTCTCCCGCAACAGCGATGTGCGCGCGCGGCGCGATCAGCGCGTTGATCTGTGCCGTAGTGAAATACTTGAGCAGCGAGGGGACGTAGTAGTAGATGCCGTGCCCTCTGAGGCCCTTGGTGGCGATCAACGCGTCGAAGTCCGTCAGGCAGCAGATATCGGCGCAGACCTTGAACCGGGTGTCGAGGGCCGCCACCCACCAGGCCATCGTGCTTCCCATGGACATCCCGAGCGTGGCCAGCCGCGAGCCGTCCACCTCGGGCCGCGTCAGCAGGTAATCCGTCGCCCGCAGCGAATCGTACACCATCATGCCCCACAGCACCTGGCCCCGCCAGAGCATGAGCTTGAACAGGTCCATTTCGCTGATGGTGGAACGCTCGCCGAACATCCAGCAATCGATGCATAGCGCCGAGTAGCCGAGTTCGGTGATCGCGTCCGCCCAGGACGGAAGATTTTTCTTCGGCCGCAGCAGCTCGTCCTTGCCCAGCTTGTACTCGCCATTGTGCCAGTGGTTGAAGAGAACGGCTGGCGCCTTGCCTTGCAGCGAGTGCGGCTTGATGAAATACGCCGGCACAGGCTCGATGCCGTTGAGATCGAGGACCAGTTTTTCCAAAACGAAGTTCGGGCGCTTCTCGACGGACACCGTGCGGGCGTAAATCGGCCGGTCTCGCGGCGGAAGGTCCCCCAACAGACCATAGAGTTGGCGGCGGCGCGCCTCGGCAGTATCGGCAGGGGTACCCTTCTGTGCCAGCATAAACAGTCCTCCTACACCAGCGGATTTGATCAGCCTGCGGCGGTTCATTCGTCGTTTCTCCTCGCCTTCAAAAGTGTACACGGACTGAAGCCCCGCAGGTATAATCAAGAACTCTGGTCTTGACCGGAAGGTAAGCCCGATGAAGACAGTGGGACTCCAAGTATCCCATAAGGAAGCGCCCTCCGGCGTGGTGGTGATCGAACTCGCCGGGAAGATGATGCTCGGCGATGCCAACGCCGTCGAAGACCTCATCACGCGCCTGCTGCAGGAAGGCCGGCGCAAATTCGTGGTGGATTTGAGCGGGGTCACGCACATCGACAGCACGGGCATCGGCAAGTGCATCGCCAGCCTCGGGAAAGTGGGACAGGCCGGCGGCGCGCTGGTGATGGCCGGAGCCACCGGCATGGTTCGCGAGGGCTTTCGGGTGACGCGGCTCGATACGGTCTTCCGGTTCTATCCCGATGTGGAGAGTGCGGTCGCGGCCATTTGAGGTGGTAGGACGCAGCACGGCTTTTCTGGGATGCGCGGCGCTGGCGCTCGCTGCCGCGTCGCTGCCCGCCTTCGCGCAGCACCGCTATCCCGGAGAGACATGGGAAAGAGCGCGCGGCCCGCAGTGGTCCGCTGAGGGACTCGCTGCGGCGCGGGCTTACTCGGCCACGATCAAGACGGCCGCGGTGATGATCCTGCAGCACGGCGCCGTAGTCGACGAGTGGGGCGAAACCGCACGCAAATTCAACTGCCACTCCATCCGCAAGAGCCTGCTGAATGCCCTGTACGGCATCGAGGTGGCGGCGGGGCGCATCAATCTCAAGAGCACCCTGGCCGAATTGGATATCGACGATAACGAGCCGTCGCTCAGTCCCACTGAGAAGCGGGCTACCGTGCTCGATCTGCTGAAGTCGCGCTCCGGCGTCTATCATCCCGCGCTTTACGAAACACCGTGGATGAAAGCCACGCGGCCCCCGCGCGGCAGCCATCCTCCCGGCACGTTCTTTTACTACAACAACTGGGACTTCAACGCTCTCGGAACCATCTTCGAGCGGCAGACAGGGACGAAACTGTTCGAAACCTTCAAGAAGCTGATCGCGGATCCGCTCGGGATGCAGGACTACCGCGTCGAAGACGGAGAATACTTCCGGGGGCCGGACTCCATACATCCCGCCTATCCGTTTCGCATGACGGCGCGCGATCTGGCGCGCTTCGGGCTGCTTTACCTCAGGGGAGGCGTGTGGCGCGGGCAGCAGATCGTGCCGCGCGAGTGGGTGCGCGAAAGCACGAAAGCGCACTCCGATCTCGGCAACGGCGAGGGCTACGGCTACCTCTGGTGGGTTTCCAGAAACTCGTTTTCCGCGCGCGGCGCCGGCGGGCACTACATCTGGGTGATTCCGTCCCTGGACCTCGTGGTGGTTCACCGGGTCAACACCGATGAGCCGGGAAACCAGGTTACGGAAGAGGAGTTCCGCCGCCTGCTCAGCCTGATCGTCGCCGCCGCCCGCGACGCTTCTTCCTGACCTCCCGCGCTGCGCTACAGCACAAGCCGCTCGTCGCCTTCACGGCGTGTGACGTGTTCGCGATCCAGGTATTCGAGCAAAGGAATGGCGTACTTGCGCGAGATGCCTGCGAGGTCTTTGAACTGCGGCACGCTGATGCGCGCGCCCTTGTGCGGGGCCAGGCGCGCGCGCAGGCCGTCAATCGCGGAGCGGTGAAAGACAAGATCGTCCGAAACTTTCACAAGGCGGCCGTCCCGCAACAGCATTTGCAGAAGTCTGCGCGCGCGCGACGGCTCCACTCCCGATTTCGCCAGTACCTCATTCACCGCGGGCACTGCGAGGCCGGCATCGCGAAACGTTTTCTCGATAGCGCCGGCAGCCCGCTCCTCGTCCTCTCTCAGCACTACTTTGTGCGCGGCGAGGCGCACGACTTCCCCCTCGGCTACGAGGTTAGGAGCGCGTTCGATCATCGCGTCGAGCAGGAACGGCGGCGCGCCCGGCAGTTCGCGGCTCCGCAGTTCCTGCTTCGGCATTCCCTCGAGCAGCGGATTCTGCCGGTGAAATTCCCGGAGCAGGCCGGTGATCCGGGCAAGCGCAGCCTCGAACCACTCCCGGTCCACCAGCCACAATTGCGGCCGGCGGATCGCCACCAGACGTTCAGATCGCGCCGCCTGTTCGATTTCAGCCGGCATCAGGCCCGTGCGGGTCACCAGATCCGGCAAACTCAAGCCGTACCTGGACTCGCGCACCAGCAGCGGCACGCCCTCCTCGATGGGCTTGCCCAGCAGCGCGTCCAGCCGCGCGGCCGCGTTCTCGCCGCGGCGATAACGATGCCCGGTGATATCGGCCACCACGCCGCCTCCAATCGTCACGACGGGCGAGAACATGCGGATGATAAAGCGATCGCCGGGCAGCAGGAGCAGCGGGTCGCGCAGCACGATCCGCGCGTAGGCCCGCTCTCCCGGCGGAAGCCTTTCGGCGCCGTCAAGCAGCCGGACTCGCGCCTCGACCTCGGCGGTCCCGGCGTGAAAGTGAACAGGGGCGTGGTTCTTCAGCGGTTTCGCGCCGGGCAAAAGCTCGATCAGGGCATCGATGCCGCGCACCGCCTGGAAGAAGCCGGGCTCGGCCAGCGTCATGCCGCGCGCCAGTTCACTCGGTTCGGCCCCGGTGACGTTGAGGGCCGTCCGCTGCCCGGCCGAAGCGCGGTCCGCCGGCTGCCCGTGCACCTGGATCCCGCGCACGCGGAGCCGCCGTCCGCCGGGATGCACTTCCACCTCCTGCTCCTTCCCGATGCTGCCGGAAATCAGCGTGCCGGTCACCACCGTGCCGAACCCGCGCATGGAAAACACGCGGTCGATGGGCAGTCGGAAGTGGCGCGAGGAGTCCTTCGCGGGCGCCGCCAATGCGAGTTCGAGCAGGCGCGCGCGCAGCTCTTCCAAACCCTCTCCCGTCACCGCGCTCACGGGAACCACCGGCGCGCCCTCCAGGAACGATCCCTTAACGAACTCCTCCACCTCCAGCCGCGCGAGGTCGAGGATTTCTTTGTCCACGAGATCGGCTTTCGTAAGAGCGATCAGGCCTTTCCGTACCCCGAGCAGCCGGCAGATGTCGAAGTGCTCGCGCGTCTGCGGCTTGATGGACTCGTCGGCGGCCACCACCAGCAGCACCACGTCGATGCCGGCGGCCCCGGCCAGCATGTTCTTGACGAAGCGCTCGTGCCCGGGCACGTCCACGAAGCCGGCGCGCACCCCGGGCGCCAGGTCGAGATGCGCGAAGCCAAGATCGATCGAAATGCCGCGGCGCTTCTCTTCTTCCAGGCGGTCCGTATCGATCCCGGTGAGCGCGCGCACGAGCGCCGTTTTGCCGTGATCGATGTGCCCCGCGGTACCGACGATAATGTTTTTCATGGGGCTGCTTGCCATCTTACTACTGGCCTTCCCGCCGTTCGTTCAGGAGGAGGCGCCCGTGTTCCGCGCCACTACCGCACGGGTTCGAGTGGATGTGCAGGTGGGCGAGAAACAGCGCCTGTTGAGCGGCCTCAGCAAGGAAGATTTTATCGTCTACGATGAGGGGCAGCCCCAGGAGATTCTCTACTTCGCCCGCGAATCCGAACCGCTGGACGTGCTGCTGCTCCTCGATGTGAGCGGCAGCATGCGGCGCTACCTCGAACAGATGGCCAACAGCGCCCGTGAGGCGCTTGCCGGTCTTCATGACGGCGATCGCGTGGGCTTGATGCTTTTCAGCAGAAACACAGAGGTCCGTGAGGAACTCACGGACGACCGCTCCCGCGTGATCGGCGGGCTTAAGCAGGCCGTGCGGGCTGATCATCTGGGCAGCGGCACGCGGATCAATCCCGCCATCCTCGATGCCGCCGCCTACATGGCGAAGCAGGATGTGCGCGGGCGCCGCGCCATCCTCATCGTGACGGACAACACAAGCCTGAACTACCTGTCGCCGGACGAAAAGGCGATCGAAGCGCTGCTTGCCGCCGATACGGTGCTCAACGCGATTGTCGTGGGTGGCGGCGACAGGCCCAAGCCGCCGCGCCCCGGCGTTTATGTGAATCCCGATTTCACGCCGCCGAACGTGTTCCGCATCGCGGAGGAGACGGGCGGCGAGGCCGTGAAGGCCCGAAATGCCGGGAACTCGTTCCGCGACATGCTGGAAAGCATCCGCACGCGCTACAGCATCCAATACCGCGCGCCGGACACCGCGGCCACCGGCTCGTTTCGCCGCATCCGGGTGGAGCTGTCTCCCGAAACGCGCCGCCGCCATCCCCGCGCCTGGATCCGCGCCCGCAGCGGCTATGTCGTACAATGAGGCCAAGCCGTTCCCGAACAGAAATCCATGGACACAGTAAAGCCGTCTTCCCGACTTGAAGAGGTGCGCCGGCGTCATGCCAATGCGGAAGCGGGCGGAGGCGAGCGCCGCCGCGAGCGGCAGCACGCCGAAGGAAAGCTTTCCGCGCGCGAGCGCATCGATCTGCTGCTGGACGAGGGCACGTTCGAGGAGGTGGACAAGCTGGTCCGCCATCGGTGCCGCGATTTCGGCATGGCCGATCAGGTGGTGGACGGCGACGGCGTAGTCACCGGATGGGGCCTGGTGAACGGCCGGCTCACCTACGTTTTCGCGCAGGATTTCACCGTTTTCGGTGGCGCCGTCTCGGAAACCAATGCGCGCAAGATCTGCAAGATCATGGACCTCGCGCTGCGCAACGGCGCGCCCATTGTGGGGCTGAACGATTCGGGCGGCGCGCGCATTCAGGAAGGGGTGCTGTCGCTAGGCGGCTATGCCGACCTGTTTCTGCGGAACACGCTGGCCAGCGGAGTCGTGCCGCAGATTTCGGCCATCATGGGTCCGTGCGCCGGCGGCGCCGTGTACTCGCCCGCCCTCACCGATTTCGTTTTCATGGTGGACCGCACCAGCTACATGTTCATCACCGGCCCCGACGTCATCAAGACTGTGACGCACGAGGACGTGACCAAGGAGCAACTGGGAGGCCCCCTCACGCACAACACGCTGAGTGGCGTGGGGCACTTCATCGCGGCAGACGACGCCGAGTGCCTGCGCATGATCCGCGAACTGCTTTCCTACCTGCCACAGAACAACCACGAGGACCCGCCGCGCCGCCCGTGCACCGATCCGGTGGACCGCGCCGACCCCGCACTCGACAGCATCGTGCCCGCCGAATCCAATCTGCCCTACGACATCAAGGAGATCATTCTCCGCGTGGTCGATGACGGGCGGTTCTTAGAAGTCCACGAGCACTTCGCCAAAAATATCGTGGTGGGCTTCGCGCGGATGGACGGGCGGCCCATCGGCATCGTCGCGAATCAGCCGGCGTACCTGGCGGGCTGCCTGGATATCAACTCGTCGGTCAAGGCCGCGCGGTTCGTCCGCTTCTGCGATGCCTTCAATATACCCATTCTCACGTTCGAGGATGTGCCAGGATTCCTGCCGGGCACCGAGCAGGAATTCGGCGGCATCATTCGCCACGGCGCGAAGCTGCTGTACGCCTACGCCGAAGCGACCGTGCCAAAAATCACCGTGATTACGCGCAAGGCGTACGGCGGCGCTTACTGCGTGATGGGCTCGAAACACATCCGCACGGATATCAACTTCGCCTACCCGACCGCGGAGATCGCGGTGATGGGACCCGAAGGCGCGGTGAACATTGTGTACCGCCGGGAGATCGCTGCCGCCGCCGACCCCGACGCCATGCGCGCCCAGAAAATCGAAGAGTTCCGCGAGCGTTTCGCGAGCCCCTTCATCGCCGCCGAGCACGGCTTTATCGACGATGTGATCGAGCCGCACGAGACGCGCCCCAAGGTGATCCGCGCTCTGCGCATGTTGGAGAACAAAGTGGACACCATGCCCCGCAAGAAGCACGGGAATATTCCGCTGTAGGAGGGTGCTTACCGCGCCCGCTTCTGCTCCAGGGTCGCGTTGACCTCCGTCATCCGCTTCGTCAGCGTTTCCCAGGGCGTGAAGTCGATCCTCACCAGGCCGTAGTTGCTGTTTTCGCCGTCCAGGCGCCGGCCCTCCTTCGGCTGATCGCGATACTGGAACCAGTGGAAGCCCACGCACGAAGGCGATTCGGCCAGCGTTTCGACATAGGCGGCGAATCCGTCGGCGCGGTCCTGCTGCGTTGCCACGGGCTTCGCCGCGCCTTTCGTGTTCGGCAAACCGCTGTCCATCGCCTTGAAGCTGAACTCGGTGATCATGGTGGGCTTGCCGGTGAGTTCCGTGATCCGGGCCAGCGCGTCCACCGGCGCTTTCGGGTTGTAGCTGTTGTAGGAAATGACGTCGAAGTACGGACCCACGCCCCGCAGCACGGGCTCCGGCGCGTAGCCCGCGAAGCGGCAGCCGATGATCATGTGATTGGGATCGTACTTGCGGATCGCATCGCGGCAGACGCGCGCGTATTCGGCCGCGGCCAGTTCGAGGAACGCCGCCTTATCTTCCTCGGTTGCGCTCTCCGGGGTGCGCCCGCGGGACTTGAGGAACTCCACCGCTTTCCTGCGCCCCGGCGCGTTCTCCGGGAGCTTCATATAGGTGTCAAACAGGCTTTCCTTCGACCGCCAGTCGGCGCCCCAACGCAGTTCGTTATCCGTGAAGTATCCGAGCAACCACGGGTCGCTGGCGCGCGTGCGGCACTGGCGCTCGGCCGCGCGAAATGCGGCCTCCCGGAATTCGGCGCTGAAGTAATCCGGAATGCCGCCCTTCAGCCACAGATCGCGGTAGCCCGCGGCAGCCAGACCGAGAATCGGCGTGTAAGCAAGGCCCGTGCCCCACATTTCCTCGACCGACCACGCACCCACCGTGTTGAAGTTCCACAGCCGCAATAGCCGCGTGGTTTCCTTCGCCCACGCCGCCACGTCGGGCGGCCGGGGGGAGGAGTCACTCTCGGGCGTGTGCGCCACATGGCACACGCCTTTCGAGAAGAACGCATTCCCCTCAGGCGAAACCAGCCACCATTTGCCGCCGATCTGCTCGACGTGAAAGAAACCCGTTTTCCGGCCCTTAAGTCTTGTCCAGCCGCCATACTGGTCGTACTGCGCGAAGGCAGCGGCCGCCGCCAACAGCAGCAGGATCGATTTCCTCATCGCTCCCCCTCAAAAATCGCGCGCCTCTAATACCGCGCCTTTACTCGTATCTCAACGCCACCACCGGGTCCAGCCGCGCCGCCTTCGCCGCCGGCCAGATCCCGAAGAACAGCCCTACCCCCACGGAGACCAGAACACCCGTCGCAGCCGCCCACAGCGGCACCGCGGTCGGCAGAATGGGAAACGCGAGCCGCGCGACGGTCGAAACGAACCATCCGAAGGACATCCCGAGCAGCCCGCCTAAACCTGTCAGCACCACGGCCTCGGTCAGGAACTGCGCGACAATGTCCGTTCTCTTGGCGCCGATTGCCTTGCGGATGCCGATCTCCCGCGTCCGCTCGGTCACCGAGACAAGCATGATGTTCATCACGCCGATGCCGCCCACCAGCAGGCCGATCGAGCTGAGCACCACCATCACCACCGCCACCGTGCTCGTGATGTTGCGGAAATCCTCCAGCATCTGCTGGCCGGTGGACATCCAGAAATCGTCCGGCTTGTTGTAGGGAACGCGCCGCTCCTGGCGGAGCACGGCGCGCACCTCGTCGAGCGCCTTCGTGAGCTTGCCCTTCTCGGCGACAACGATGATCATGTGCTCCTTCGCCTGCGGGAACATTTTGCGCATGGTGAAGTACGGCAGCAGGACGCGCAGGTCTTCGTGCCCCGGCGGGGACGCCGTCGGGCGCGCCATCACGCCGATCACTTCGAAGAACCGGCCGTTCACGTCGATCCATTTCCCAACCGGATCGCCGGTAGGGAACAGGCCTTTCTGGACGTCCTCGCCGATTACCACTACCGGGCGCCGCCGCCGGCTCTCGTCGTCGGTGAAAAAGCGCCCGTAGATCATCCTCTCCGCGCCGCCCGCGACGTAGGATTCATCCGTTCCCCCCAACTGAATGCGGTAGACCTCCTCGCCCTTGTACCTCACGCGGTCCTGCGAGCGCCCGCTGAACGTGTTGGGACTGAACAAAAACGCGCTGACGTGGATTACCGACGGGCAGCGCTCCTTGATGGCCTGCGCGTTTTCCCAGGTCAGCGGCTTGCGTTTCCACTCCTCCGGCGTCATGGCGCCGCGAAAGCCGATGTTGAACTTGAACAGTATGGCGGTGTCCGGTCCCAGGCTCGCCATGAAGTTGGCGACCACCGCGTCCACGCCGGTGATGAGAGAACTGACGGCAATCACCGTGCCCGTGCCAATGATGACTCCGAGCACGGTGAGGAAACTCCGCATCTTGTGTTCCAGGATGGTGGCCAGCGCCATCCGCGCGGCCGAAACGATTTCCGAGCCGCTCATTTTTCCGACCTCAACGCTTCAATGGGATCCAGTTCCGCCGCCCGCTTGGCCGGGTAGATCCCGAAAAACAGCCCGATCACAGTCGAGAGCCCCACACCGACGATTACGGCCGACACCGGCAATTCCATCGGCACCCCGGCCGTGTTGCGCACCACCACCGCGATGACCCAGGCAAGCAGGACGCCCATGATTCCTCCCGCCGCCGCCAGCGTCGACGACTCCACCAGAAACTGGCTGAGGATGTCCTGCTTCCGCGCTCCCACGGACTTGCGGATGCCGATCTCGTGCGTCCGCTCCGTCACGACCGCCAGCATGATGTTCATGATCACGACGCCGCCCACCACCATGAACACCGAAACCACCGCTACCGCCGCCGCGGCGATCACGCTGGTAAGCTGCTGCCAGATCTGCACCAGCGAATCCGCGCCGAAAATCCCGAAATTGTCTTCCTCGTTCGGCCTGAGGTGACGGTAGACCCGCAGCAGCATCCGCATCTCCTCCTGCGCCTGGAGGAAGTGCTCCTGGTCGATCGCCAGGGCATTGTAGCCCAGACCGCTGCGGGAGCCGTATATTTTGAAAAACGTCTCGATCGGGATCATGATGAAGTTGTCCCGGGATTGCCCGAACAACGTTCCCTGCGCCTTCGCCACCCCGACGATCGTGAAAGGCAGTCCGTCAATCTGCAGAGTCTTGCCGACCGGGTCCACTTCGGGAAAGAATTTTTCCTTGAAGTCGTTGCCGATGTAGGCAACGTACATTCGCCGGCGGTTTTCCGAATCCGTGAAGAACCGCCCGGAAGCGGCCTGCACGTTCTTGATCACCGCCGTGTTCGGCGTCACGCCGCTGAGGCTCACCCAGTCCACCGCCTCGTTTCCATAGCGCACGGTGACGCTCCGCGACGCCTCCATGCCGAGTTCGCGGACCAGCGTGAGATGCTCCTTTAGAAACTCGTACTCCTCGCGCTTGAGCGGCGGGTTGCGGCGCATCATCTCCTGCCACTTCTTGGGGCTGATCTGCCCCATCATGCTGTATTGCCGCACCCAGAACCCGTCGGCGCCCATATCGGAAACCTGGGTCGCAATGACCACGTTCATGCCGTTGATCACCGACATTACCGCGATCAGAGTCGTGGTGGCGAGAATGATGCCGAGCAGCGTTAGGAAGCTGCGGAGCTTGCTGCTGCGAAGGGATGCCATCGCCACGCGGATCGCTTCACCAAAGGACGCGGTTCCGTGCATGAGATCGCCTGCCGAGTGCACCTCCCATCGCCAGCATACCTGAAAAAGGACGCGCCACTCCGGGCAACAATTCGCGCTCTCCCCGAGAATCGGCTGGAAGGCTAGGCCGATGCCAGTGGACCCGCGGATTCGCCCAGCGCCGCCAAGAACGCTTCCTTCCGCCGCTCCGCGAGGCGAACCGCGGTTTCCATCGACACGCCATATAAGACAACGCCGGCGCCGCCCGACACCGCCAGCACGGCGAAGAAAGCCACCTCACTGTCGAACGCGTGGCGCGCGGCATATGCCAGCAGCACCGGGATGCTCAACAGCGGCAGGCTCACCAGCAGAAACAGCATGAGCTTGCCTCCCGAGCCCCGTCCCCAGGCATTCTCAGGATCCATCGCCCTCGGATAGTACAGCGACGCGAGATTGCCCGCCGCCAGCAGGTACACGCACAGCACCAGCAACACCACGTATGCCTCCAGCACCCGCGGCGCCGAGACGGGCAAACGCAGGGCGGCGCACACCAGCAGCACGGCGGCGATTTCCAGCGCGATGAGAATGGCGCCCGCCAGGTTCTTCGCCGCCAGCACCTTGGCAAACGGCACCGGCGAAGAAAAATAGAGCTGCGCGGCGGCGCGGTCGAAGCCGAACACGTTCCAGATGAGCACCTCTCCGAGCAGCACGACCGCGTACACGCTGATCAGCACCGGATAGTTGCCGCCCGATCCGTCCCGAACGGAACCGTGCACCACCGGCAGCCAGATCAGCACGCCGAAGGAGAAACCCATCAGGAACAGCACGCGGAACCGCGGTGTGCGGACCAGCGAACGCAGCTCCTTTTCGAGCAGCGCGGCCACCGGATCGGAGAGGAACAGGCCGGGCAAACGGTACAGCGTCTCGGACCAGGGCGTGCCGCCGCCGTTGCGCCGGTCCGCCGCAGACGCCGCCGCCTGGTCAAAATTCAGGCTGCGGCGGAACTGGCGCGATCCGAAAACCCACGCCATGCCCACCCACGCGGCGAGCAGCGCCAGAAGCGGCAGCGGGTTTTCCCCGAGCGCGATCCGCGCCGTGGCCGCCCAGGGCCAGATCGGTCCGGGCAGACCGCTGAAATAGGTCAGAATGCCGGGCGGCACCCCGAAGTAGGCGATCACCTGCGGAGCCGCCGCGGTGAGCACCACCAGCAGCACCACGGCCTCCCGGACGCGCCTGTAGGCCAGCAGGCGCTCAATGAGGCTGCGCATGCCGGCCGCCGCAAACAGGTTCATCGCGATGAACGGCGGCAGCGCCAGCAGCGGACCCCAGAACGGCACGGCGGGATTCCGGAGCAGGCCCGCCGCCGTCCCGGCCAGCACGAGCAGCATCTCCAGCCCGGCCACGGCGCGCAGCATCAGCTCCATCGTGAACAGCCGCCCGGGGAGCACGGGGTACAACAGCAGCTTCCTCGTATCGATGGACAGGCCCGCGCTGCCGGTCATCAGCGGAGCGAGCTGCCAGTAAAGGAAAACCCCCATCAGGCCCCACGGCAGCGCGGCTTCGAGCCGCAGTCGGTCAAATGAAGCCGCCGCAAGCCCGATCGCCACGGCGATGCCGGCCCACATGCCGTACCAGATCACGCTCATGGCAACGCTGATCACCCGGCCGGAACGCCCCTCCGCCGGGCGGAAGTTGCGCAGCGTTCTCCACTGCGCCCAGAGAATCGCCGTGACCTGGGAAGACATCGCGCTATAGCCAGTCCAGCCGCTCGGCCGCGCGGTCCGCGCCGACCAGCCTTACAAAGACGTCTTCGAGAGTCTCCGAGCCGCTCCGCAGCGCGGCCATCCCGCCCTCCATCACCAGCTTGCCTTCGTGAATGATGGCCACGCGGTCGCAGAGCCGCTCGACGACTTCGAGCACATGCGAGGTCAGGAAGATGGTGGCGCCGCGCCGCACCTGATCCAGCAGCAGGTCCTTCATGAGCCGCGCCCCCACGGCGTCCACGCCCTCGAAGGGCTCGTCCATCAGGAACACTTCGGGGCGGTGGATGAGGGCGGCGGCCATGGTGAGGCGCTTGCGCATTCCCTTCGAGTACTCCGCGATCAGCTTTCGCGGGGCGGAGTGGAGTTCGAAAAGCTCCAGCAGCTCTTTGGCGCGCTCGGCGGCCACGCGGCGCTCCAGCCCGTACATGCGCCCGGCAAACTCCAGGAATTCGCCCCCCGTGAGCCGGTCAAACAGCACCGATTCATCGGGCACCACGCCGATTTTGCGCTTGATCTCGACGGCGCGGGCGGGCATCGGCAGCCCAAGGATCTCGATCGAGCCGGACGTCGGAGGCGCCAGGCCCATCAGCATCCGTATGGTGGTGGTCTTCCCTGCCCCATTCGGTCCGAGAAAGCCGAAGAAACACCCGCGCGGGACGGTAAGGGTGAGGCCGTCCACCGCGGCCTTGCCGCCGTAGCACTTTCTGAGGTCGCGCACGGCAATGGCCGGCGGCTGGTCGGTCATAGAATCTCATGTTACCCCGCGCCGCGGTCAAGTTTTTGCCATAGCTGCCGATAGTTACAAACGTGATCTCCGCAGAACCCGGGTGCAGCCTCAGCGCGGCCCAGGCGCTCAGGAACCTGGACCGCCTGCCGCCCTTTTCGCCGATTCTGAACCGGCTGCTCGCCACGCTTGCCGAAGAGGACGTCTCTTTCGGGCGCGTGGCCGATCTGATCGAGAAGGACACGGTGCTGGCCGGCAACGTGCTCCGGCTGGTGAACTCGGCTCTGTACGGCCTCAGCGGCACGGTCAACTCGGTGCGGCACGCGGTCGCGATCCTGGGCGTGAACAAGCTGCGCAACGCGGCGCTCGGCATGTCCATTTCGCGCCTGTGGACGCAGGTGCGCACCCCGCCGGGCTGGTCGACGGCGCGGTTCAACCTGCACTCGACGGCCACGGCGGTGCTGGCCGACCTGCTTTCGCAGAGAGTGCCTGTGCCGTACCCGGAGGGCGGTTTCGTGGCGGGACTTCTGCACGACATTGGGAAGCTGCTGGCGGCGGTCTCTGAGCCCGAAGAGCCCTGGGATGCCGAGACTTCCGGGACGGGCCACGCCGAACTGTCGGGCGCGGTCCTGGCTCGCTGGAATCTTCCCGAACCCATTCAGCAGGCGGCCCTGTTCCACCACGCCCCCGCAGAGGCCGCCGGCGGTGAGATCCATCTGGCCACGCTGGTCCATGCGGCCGACGGGCTGGCCAACGCCCTGGGCCACTCCCTGGCGCCGCGGCCGCCGGTCGAGGAAGACCTCGCCGCGCACCTCGAGCCGCTCGGGATCAGAGAGCAGTTCGCGGAACTGATCGAGCAGTTTGAATCGGAATTCGCGGCGCTGCGCGAGCATTTTTAAGGGGTCAGCCGCTAATTATCCCTTTGCGGAGAGCCGGTGATTTGCGATAATGAACTTGAACCCAACTTTGGCGCGGTAGCCAAGTGGTAAGGCAGAGGTCTGCAAAACCTTTATTCGCGGGTTCGATTCCCGCCCGCGCCTCCACACAAGCCACACCTTCCAGGCAGAGCTGGGGTGGTTAACCTCAAGCCATCCTTCAGTAGAAATGCATGACGTATGGGCGAACCCGGCCAGCCATGAACGCGCACATCCCGCAGGCAGACCTATACGATGGGACGGCTGTTCTCACGACCTGTGTGATTTTGAAAACATCGTCCGGGTAATGTTCGGTAGAGATCGACATTCTGGGACGGTAACGCGCCAATGTCGCGGCTGCGCCCTGGAGAGCTGGTACTTCCGCCCCCTCGATATCCATCTTGATGAAGTCAACGCGAGGTAGATTGAGTTCAGAAACGAGCTTGTCGATCGTTGTCAGGGGAACAACCACCCCGTCGTCGCTTCGTTTCTCAACCACACTGTCGACATACAGGGTGAGCGTCGAATCGGTGTTCCAGACGCCCTTGGGATACACAATCACTTTGCCTTGGGATATTTCGTGCTCCAGGTTCCTTTGCAGACAGACGTGCTTCATGGGAGAGGGTTCGATCGCGACAACCATTGACGCTCCCATTTGAAGTGCTTGCCGCGTGAAGTCCCCCACGTCGGCGCCGCAGTCCAGGACAACATCGCCCGGCCTGACTGCGAACCGCCCAGAACCGTAGATTTTCATGAACTGCTCTGCCAACACGAATGGGAGGCCTGCGGATACCTGCGCCGGGGCCCAAAATTGACCCTCCGGCGTACTCCAAAGCTCGAGGGCGCCATCCCGCTCCAAGATGCTGGATTGGCGGCGTATGCGAGACACGTGCCAGTTCAACCGCCGCACTTCGAGCACCGCAGCCAATGTCCTTCCGGGAGGGCAGTCGCTCCTGGTGACAGTAAACACAGAAATGATCACAGCGCCGGACAGCAAGACACCGCCGATAATGCAACCAAGCAGAATTAGAGTTTTCGGCTTCACCATGGCGCCTGCCCTTCGCCCACTTGTTTTCAGACGTAATTGGAACCGCATGTATTGTATCGCTGTGGCATGCGAAGGCAATCCGTCAAGGCAGGAAAATCAACGCGATAGATGCCAGTTCTACGAAAATGGCCGACGTCAGTGAGCTGCCGCTTTGCGAGCTTCCACTCCCGGTTCCAATTCGTAGGCCGCTTTACTGAGAATCACGATGTCCACCCTCCGGTTGCGCGCGCGGCCGCCTTCTGTTTCGTTCGGACCCGCGGGGCGCTGGTCGGCGTAGCCCGCCACCGATAGCTGCGACTGCGGCACCCCGAAGCGTTCTACAAGCAGCCTTAGCATGGCAATTCCACGCGCGACCGACAGTTCCCAGTTACTCCGGAAGCGCTCGTTGTGGATGGGCACGGAATCCGTATGCCCTTCCAGGCGCACCGGGTTCGGAAGTTTGCGGATGGCTTCGGCGATTTTACCTATGCTCCCGTATCCGGCCGGGTTGATCGTGTCCTGGCCGGTCGGGAAGAACGCCGCTTCCGTAAGACTGACCACGAGCCCTCGCGACTCCAGCCGGAGTTGCAGCTTGCCGGCGCTGATCTCGTCTTTCAGCTCCGCGGTCAGGAAGTCCAGGGTGGGTAACAGGTCGGCTACGGGGTACGGTCCTCCTTCCGCTTTCGTTTCCGGCCCGCCGACGGCCTTTTCCTTAGCGGGACTGGCCGAGGGAGTGCCGAGAATCGCGGCGATCACAGCGGCCACGTGCCCCTCCGCAAGCGCCCTGCGAACGGAGTCGGAAACCTGCCTGGCCTTATCCTTGTCGGAGTGCGCAGACGCAAACATCACGACGAAGAACGCAAACAGCAGCGTCATGAAATCGGCCCAGGAGACCAGCCAGCGTTCCAGGTTGACGTGTCCGCCCTGCGGTTTCTTTCGAACCATGATCGGCTATCCCGCTAGGACCGCGCCGCGGCTGCGGCGGCCTCGCCCTTTCCAGTTTGCGCCCTGGCCTTCGCCCTTCCCTGAGCCTCGGCGTCTCCGTAAGCTTCCAGCTTGATCCGGATCAGCTTCGGGTTCAGGCCCTCGACGATGCCCGAAACGCCTTCCAGCATCAGTTCTCTCAATTGCTGCGCGGCCTGGGCGCGCGCCCGGATCTTGTTCCCCGCCGGGATGAAGAACAAGTTGGCGGACCCCACGCCGTAGATGGTGGCCACGAACGCTACTGCGATGCCCTTGCCCACCTCGTCGATGTTTTCCAGGTGCTTCATCACCTGGATCAGCCCCAGCACGGCGCCGATGATGCCGATGGTCGGGGCGTAACCGCCGGCCGACTCGAACACCTTGGCCAAACTCTCGGCGCGGCGGTCCGCGGTGACCATTTCCAGCTCCATCATCTTGCGGATTTCCTGGAGGTCGGTGCCGTCCACCGCCAGGTTCAGCGCCTTGCGAAGGAACGGGTCCTTCACCGCCTCCGCGTCCTGCTCGAGCGAGACGATGCCGTTTTTGCGCGCCTTCGTGGCGTAGCCGATGATCTCCTCGACGATCTCGCCCGGGCTGAGATTTCTCTCCATGAAAACCGAAACCAGCGCTCCCACGGCGCTTTTCAGCACGCGGAAAGGCGTGGTCACCATCACCGCCCCAAGCGTTCCGCCGAAGACGATCAGAGCGGCGGTCGGCTGAAGGAGTTCCTGGATGACGCCCCCTTCGAGCGAAAACCCCGCCACAATGCCGCCGACTCCACAAATCAGCCCGAGCAGGGTCGCAAGGTCAAGCTTGCCGCGCAAGTCTTTGTTCGCCGGTTTTCCTGGATCGGCCATTACTCGAGGTCCTGACTTTCCGTATCCGTGTGAACGGGATCTGAAATGCGCTTCAGAAAACAGTTCGCGTTCACCGTGCGGCGGAATTCAACGATCCGGCGCACCACCTCATCGGCCTCTTCCCTGACCATGAATTGGTGGCCATTGGTCAGCGTGATCACCGTATCTGGCGTGATCTCAATGTGCTCAATGAGATCGGAATTCAGCAGAAACGGCCCATGGTTCAACCGTGTCAACCGGATCATGTTCCGCCTCCTGTTGGCATATCGGCGCGCGCGACGAAGTTTTGACGTCAAAACAATGGCCTAAAACCGGCGGGGCAGGATCCGATAAGGGCATTTCGGAGGCGACGATGGAGGCATACGATCTCGCTGGAGAGGCGCGGCGAATTCTGGCCGCCGTGGAAGCGGGCAAGCTGACAGATTTGGAAGCGGAACTTTACCAGCCGCTTCGCGCGCCAGACGGCCTTCCTTCCGAAGCCGCCGAGCGCTGGGAGCTGCTCGAAGCCATCGCCGCCGAGATGCGCCGGGCTTTTCGCCGCATGCGGCTGCACGCGGCCACTCAGTTGGAAGGGATCGAGGTCAACACCCGCCTGCTGCGCCATCTTGCGGGAAACAGCCCACCGGCGGTTACTTGAGCATTTCCAGAATCGAATTCAGCTCCCGGCGTACGTCGTCCAGCGCGGGCAGAGGGGCGCCGAACAACTCACCCTGCTGCTGCGGTTTCGGGGAGCGCTCGCGGCTGGCGGACTTGTTCTTGTTCTCCAGGTGCCGCCGGGCGCCTTCGATGGTGTACCGCTTGTCGTGAAGCAAGTGTTTGATTTCAAGCAGCAGCTCAACATCCTTGCGCCGGTACAGCCGGTGGCCCGTGCCCGACTTCTTGGGCGCGATGCCTGGGAATTCCGACTCCCAATATCGCAGCACGTGAGGCTTCACCCCCACCAGCCGGCTGGCTTCGCCGATGCGGAAGTACAGCTTGTCCGGAATTTCCGGCGCCTGCTGTGCTTGGACTTCGATGTTACCCATTGGACCAGTCGCGGTCATCCGTCATCCTACGGGAAATAAACAGCGGCCGTCAACCGCACTGCCGTAATACCCTCATTCACCTGAGGCATCCTGCCAAGTGTTTTGCGGCTGCTTTTCGGAACCTATTCCCATCTTACTTTCACCAGCGAGCGCCGAATCACTCCTTGGAATGGTTCCTGCCGTCATCATCTCGCCCGAACCCGGGCTGGCTGCTGAGCTGCACGACGCGCTGATGGAAATCGGCCAGGTCAACGTCGTCCGCAGGCTGGGCGACTATCCGGCTGAGGACGACCTCGTCCGCATGATCCGCGCGATTTGCCCGCGGATCTTCTTCATCAGCGTCACATCGCTCGAAAAAGCGCTGCGGACCGCCGCCCAGATCGAAGCGCACGCGCCCGGCATCCAGGTGATGGCCGTCGGACGGACCTGCGACCAGAGCACGCTGCTCGAATTGATGCGCGCCGGGATCCGCGAGTACATTGCGATTCCGCTCACCATACACGAATTGCCGAGCGCGCTCATGCGGCTTCACCAGGCGCTGGACCGCAAGCCGCCCCACATTGAGACCACGGACCTGCTGTTCAGCTTCCTGCCCTCGAAACCCGGCGTGGGCTGCTCGACCGTGGCCCTGAACACGGCGGTGGCGCTCGCCGCCCTGCCGAATTCCAAAACGCTGCTGGCGGATTTCGACCTGAACTGCGGGATGATCGGTTTCCTCCTCCGCCTGGAGAAAGCCGGCTCGATTGTGGACGCGGCCGAGCACTCGGCCCATCTGGACGAGGTGCTGTGGCCGAGGCTGGTCCATTCGATGGGCAACCTGGACATTTTGCCTTCCGGCGATATTCGGCCCGGCTTTCGCATCGAAACCGGGCAGATACAGTATCTGCTGGAATTCGCGCGGCGGAACTACCGGGTGATCTGCGCCGATCTGTCGGGCCTTTTCGAAAGGTTTTCCGTGGAGTTGATGCAGCAGTCGAAAAGGATTTTTCTGGTCTGCACGCAGGAACTGCCCTCACTGCACCTGGCGCGGCAGCGGCTCGAATTCCTGCGCAGCATCGAACTGGAAGACCGCGTGAGCCTGCTGCTGAACCGCGCCCAGAAGCGGTCGCTCATTCCAACGGAGGAGATCGAGAAGGTGATCGGGTTGCCGGTGGCCATGGAGCTTCCCAACGACTACCGGGGAGTGCACCGGGCCTTCATGGAAGGGCGGCCGGTCGAAGCGTCAAGCGAACTCGGGAAGCGCTTCCGGGAGCTGGCCCGCATGCTGACCACCCCCGAGGCGGAGGAACCGGCGCCCAGGCGCTTCGTGGATTACTTCACCATCTCCCCGGCGCGGTTCACGCTGAAGACGCCGTCACGGAAGTAGGAAGCAAAGAAGCTCGTGCTCTGCTCCGGAGCGTCGTCCCAGACGTCTTAGCGTGGCATGGCTCGCAGTCACCGTTTAATCCGGAATCGAATAGGACCGGCAAACTCGACTGGACGCCCATCCCTCTTCATTGGCCGGCAGGTCCACTGACGAGCCGCCTCCTCACAGTATTTGCGCAAAAGAGGATGCGTGCGCGCCTCAGCACACACGACTTTCCCATTGCTTCCAACGACTGCGAAGACTTCGATGGTCGCCGTACGAGGTAAAGTAAAGACCCCACGCCAGCGACAGCACCGAGCGAGTAGAGGTCCCGCCAGTTCGCGGTGCGTGTGAGCGCCGCACGAACGAAAACCAGAGTCGAAAGGAACAACCAAACCTCTCCTCGGACAGTGACTCCAGTAGCCTCAACAGGATCACAAACGTACTTGGGGAACCTCGCCCGCCCGCTTCCGGGCTTACGTCCAGTTGCGGCGCTCGAGGAAAGTCGGCGGCTCGTAGACGCGGCCTTCGGCGAGGCGCATTTCTTCCAGGCGGCTGGTCCACAACAGCACGGGCCCGACGAGCGCGGCGGCGAGGCGGCTCAACACACCGAACTCTCTCTCTACTTCGTGGCGCAGCAGGCGGATCTGGTCGCTGATCGCCGCGTTCGTCTGCCGCAGCTTCCGCTCCATCGCCCACAGGCAGGCGCTCGAAAAATTCTTCAACTGCCGCACCTCGAACTCGAAGCGCCGGCGGATGCGCGGGTCCGGGTGGTTCTTGTACCGCTTCCAGCCCTGCAGCGTGGTGCGGAAAATCCGGTACAGGCTCGGTCCGTTGCGCTCGAAGTCACGCCGGAACGCCCAGTCCAGAAACTTCTTCGAGTCGTCGCGGCTGATGGCGGCGTGCTTGAAATTGAACTTGTACTGGCCGTGTATGTCCGCCAGATCGACGTCATCCAGCAGCCTGCCCTCCTGGGCCATCTGCTCGTACAGCGGCGTCCCCGGCACCGGCGTGTACAGCATGAACTGGTGGAAATCGGTCTCGTGCGCGATGGCGTGCTCGATCTCCTCGCGGATGTTCTCGGGCGTGTGGTGTTCGAGCCCCACGATCGTGGAGCCGAGGCACTTGATGCCGTGGCTCTGCATTTCGCGCGTCAGCTCGCGGGTGTCCGTGCCGTTCAGCTTCGCGTAGCCCGAACGCGGCGATTCCAGCCCCAGCCAGATCCACGAAATGCCCAGCTCGACGAGCTCCTCGAAGGTGTACTTGCGGATCGCGTTGGCCGACGAGAAAACGTAAAACACCCAGCTCTTGTCATGCCGTTTCATGAGATCCAGCAGCTCCATCGAACGTTTTCTCTGGAGCAAAAAATTCTCGTCCATGATGAAGAACGAGCAGACCTTCATGGCGGCTTCCATCTCCGTCATCACCTCGAACAGCTCCGCCCCGCTGTTGAAGAAGTTGAGCATCTTCCCTTTTCCGCCGAAAAACGCGGAAGTGGTGCAGAAGTTGCACCCCATGGGACAGCCCACCGACGGGATGATCGTCGCTGCCGTGTCTCCGGGGCGATTCGGAATCTTGATCCCCAGCGCCCGCACGTCGAAGCCGGAAACGATATGGGGATGGCGGATCGGAGCGTTTTCGTCCTCGCCGAGATACCGGCGCATCCAGGAGATGCCGTCGCCCTTGACGATGTGGTCGGCGTCGATCATGTACTGGATGCCGGGTATCGCCGTGACGTGCCCGCCGACGACGATCACCGCCTTCGGCGCCAGCCGGCGCACAATGCGGCACATCTCGCGGACCTTGCCGACATTCACGATGATCGAGGAGATGCCGACGATGTCGTAGTCGTTTTCCTTCAGTTCTCTTTCGAAGTCCTCGCGCGTGGGGAAGTCGAGCACGGTGCAGGGCGCCGAGATGTTGTGCTGGATCATCATGATTCCCCAGGAGCGGTGGAACATGCGCAGGGAAAAGGCGCCCTGGGCGCGCGTCACCTGGTTGTGATAAAGCTCCATGGGATTGATGGAGCGGCTGCCGAATTCGTCGTCTTGAGCGTAGGGTCCGAACACGGACGATAGCAGAACACGGGCGCGGACGCCCTTTGGATGAGTCGTCATTTCGAAGCTGTTTCGGAGGGCCCGGAGAAGCGCCCCTCTTAATCCTTAATCTTCATCATACTCTGGACAGAGCAGGTCCGCGCGTTCTTTTTTGGAAAATTCCGCGGTCAACAGGCGCACACGCGTATAATGGAATACTTTTGATGCTGAGCGAGAAGTTAAGAGAAAACGGCGTCGTCGGCGCCGGCGGCGCGGGCTTCCCCACCTACGTCAAGGCGAACTCGAAGGTGGAGTTCGTGCTGGCCAACGGCGCCGAGTGCGAGCCCCTGGTCCACAAAGACGTCGAGCTGATGAAGAATTTTCCGGCGGAGATCGTCTCGGGAATGGACCTGATGATGCAGGCCACCGGGGCGCAGCGCGGAAAGTTCGGCATCAAGTCCAAGAACACCGAGGCCATCGCGGCGATCGAACCGCACTTGAAATCGCGCCCCATCGACATGGTGTTTCTGGGCGACTTCTATCCCTCGGGGGACGAGTACGAACTGGTCTACACGGCTACCGGGCGGCTGATCCCGCCGGCGGGCATTCCGCTTCAGGTCGGCTGCGTGGTGAATAACGTCGAAACGCTGTACAACGTCCACGCCGCCAGCAAGGGCGTCCCGGTGACCGAAAAATTCGTCTCGATCTCGGGCGCGGTGCGCCAGCCGCAGAGCTTCTGGGTTCCCATCGGAACCAGCTTCCGCGACCTGATCGAACTGGCGGGCGGCGCTACGGCGCCGGAGTTCGCGATGTTCGTCAGCGGCCTCATGATGGGCTCGCTCTCCTTGAACCTGGAAGACGTGGTCACGAAGACCACCGCCGGGCTGATCGTGTTGCCGCGCGACCACTTCCTCGTCAGCCGCAAGGGAAGGCCGGAGCGGGAGATGAGCCGGATCGGCAAGTCCGCCTGCGACCAGTGCTCCTACTGCACCGAGTTCTGCCCGCGGTACCTGCTGGGCTACGAGGTGATGCCGCACAAGGTCATGCGCAGTCTCGGCTTCACGCTGACCGGATCCCAAAACTGGAACCAGTGGGCGCAGCTCTGCTGTTCCTGCGGGCTTTGCACGCTTTACGCCTGCCCGGAGGACCTGTTCCCCCGCGAGGCATGCGACAAGGCCAAAGCCGATCAGCGCGCCGCCGGCATCAAGTTCACCCAGCAGAAGCCTCCCACGGTGCATCCGATGAAGGAAGCCCGCCGCGTGCCGCTCTCCATGCTCAGGCGGCGGCTGAAAGTCGAGGAATATGAGACCGCGACCCCGTTCCGCAACACCGGCTTCACTCCCGGCCGCGTGCGGATCCGGCTCCAGCAGCATGCAGGCAAACCGGCGCGGCCCGTCGTCGCGCGCGGGGATCGCGTAGAGAAGGGCTCTCTCATCGGCCGCATGGAGGCCAGCGATCTCGGAGCAAACATTCACGCCAGCATCGCCGGCGTCGTGGAAGCGGTGACCGACGAGTTCGTGGAGATCAGAGGGTAGGAATCAGTGGCAAGGAATTCAATCGGGTTAATTGAACTGAGCAGCATCGCGGCGGGTTTTCAGGTCTGCGACGCGATGCTGAAGAGCGCCGACGTGGAACTGCTGCTGGCGCGCTCGATCTGCTCTGGCAAGTACATCGTGATGGTGCGGGGCGATGTGGGCGCGGTGAAGGCCAGCATCGATGCGGGCGTGAATGCCGGCAATTTTTCGGTCATCGACAGCTTCATCGCTCCGAACGTTCACGAATCCATTTTTCCGGCCATCAGCGGAACCACGAAGGTCGAGGCGCTTGAGGCGCTGGGCGCGATCGAGTCGTTCTCGGTGGCGTCGCTGATCGAGGGCGCCGACGCCGCGGTGAAGGCGGCCAATGTAAAGCTGATCGAGATTCGCCTGGCGATGGCCCTCGGCGGCAAGGCGTTCGTGACGCTGACCGGCAGCGTGGCGGCTGTGGAAGCCGCGGTCGCAGCCGGAGCCGCGGTGGTGGCCGAAAAAGGGCTGCTCGTCAACAAGGTGGTAATTCCCTCCCCCCGCCCCGAGCTTCTCAACGAAATGCTCTGAATCCGCCGCCGCGGGTTTTTGAACTCGCGGTAGCGCTTCAGCGGCAGCATCGAGGTCTGCGCTGTACAACATAGTCAAGGGGCCATCTCTTTTTCTGCTCGCTTCCATGTGCCGGCTGGCGGCGGCGCCTTACGGCTGCCCTTCCAGCGCCCCGCTCGCCAGCTTTCATCAGCCTCCTATTCACAACTGTGATGTAATAGAACCATTTGGAGGCTCCTGATGAAAACTGCCGGGGAAATCTCCGTCCGTATTCTCCTTGTCCTCGCACTGCTGGCGTCGGGAAGCATCCGCGCCGCCGAAGAAAATTTCAAGGATATTGAGCGGCGGGTAACGGAATTTACGCTGAAAAACGGAATGAAATTCCTCGTGCTCGAACGCCGCCGCGCGCCGGTTGCCTCCTTCCTGACCTACGCCGACGTCGGCGCCGCTCAGGAAACCAAAGGCATCACGGGCCTCGCGCACATTTTCGAGCACATGGCCTTTAAGGGCACCCGCACCATTGGTACGAAAGACTACGCCAAGGAGCGGCAGGCGCTCGAAGCGGTGGACAAAGCGTTTAGCGCGCTCATGGCCGAAAAACGCAAGGGGCAGAAGGCCGATCCGCAAAAGGTAAAGGAACTCGAAAAGGCCTTCCGCGCCGCGCAGGAGTACGCCGGCAAGTTCGTCGAGAAGAACGAGTTCGCAACGGCGGTCGAGCGCGCGGGCGGACGCGGCCTGAACGCCTCGACCGGCTGGGACGCCACCCGTTACTACTTCAGCCTCCCCTCAAATTACGCCGAACTGTGGTTCTATCTGGAGTCGGAGCGCTTCCGCGACCCCGTTCTGCGCGAGTTCTACAAGGAGCGAGACGTGGTGATGGAAGAGCGCCGGATGCGGACCGAAAACGACCCCATCGGCCGGCTGCTTGAGGAATTTCTCCACGCGGCCTACATCGCGCATCCGTACGGCGAGCCCGTGGTGGGTCATATGAGCGATCTCGAAAACATCACGCGGGCGGATGCCGAGGCGTTTTTCAAGAAGTACTACAGGCCCAGCAATCTGACCGCGGTGATCGTGGGCGACGTCGACGCACAGGAAATGCGGCGGCTGGCCGAGATTTATTTCGGCCGGCTCCCCAGCGGCCCCAAACCCGAGCCCATCCGGACAGTGGAGCCGCCTCAGAACGCGCAGCGCCGCGTGCGGCTCGAACTGCAATCCCAGCGCATCCTGCTGATGGGCTATCACAAGCCGGACATCAACCACCCCGACTCGGCTGTCTACGACGTCATCGGCAGCCTGTTGAGCGAAGGCCGTTCTTCCCGCCTCTACCGCTCGCTGGTGCGGGACCGCAAGATCGCCGTGCAGGCCGAGGGCTTTCCGGGACTGCCCGGCCAGAAGTACCCCGGTCTGTTTATCTTTTTTGCGGTGCCCGCCCGGGGGCACACCAACGAGGAGTCGGAACAGGCCATCCTCGAGGAACTCGAACGGCTCAAGAACGAGCCGGTCAGCCAGGACGAACTGGACGGCGTTAAGCGCCGCGCGCGGGCCAATCTGCTCCGCGGCCTCGCCGACAACAGCGCGCTGGCGATGCAGCTTGCCGACTGGGAGGTGCTCACGGGAGACTGGCGCAACCTGTTCCGCCAGCTCGACAAGATCAACGCGGTCACGCCGGAAGACATACAGCGCGTGGCGAAAACCGTGTTCGTCAAGAACAATTTGACCGTGGCCACAATCGAACCGCTCGAAACGGCCCAGGCGAAGTAGGGAGGGGACTCGATGCGATCCATCAAGAAGCGGCTATACGTAGGACTGGTTCTCGCAACGGTTGCGCTCGCCCAGCAGGCCCCTAAACCCGCGCCTGCGACGCCGAAGACCGCAGCCCGCCGGCCCCCCGCCAGCTACAAGGATCTGAAATTCCCGCCGATGAACAAGATCACCGTGCCCGAGCCGGTGCGCTTCCAGCTTCCCAACGGGATGACGGTGTTCCTGGTGGAGGATCACGAGCTGCCCATGATCAGCGTCTCGGCTCTTGTGCGCACGGGCTCGCGCTGGGAACCCGCGGACAAGGTCGGGCTGGCCTCGATCACCGGAACCGTGATGCGCACCGGAGGCACCGCCTCGCGCCCCGGCGATCAACTCGACGAGGAACTGGACCGGCTCGGCGCCATTGTCGAAACCGGCATCGGCCAGGATTCCGGCGGCGCCACAGTTTCGGTGCTCAAGGAGGACATTGACACCGGCCTCACCATCCTCGCCGACATCCTGCAAAACCCGGCCTTCCCCGAGGATAAGATCACGCTGGCGAAGATCCGTATGCGCGAGAGCGTGGCCCGGCGCAACGACGATCCGGGCGAGATCGCCTCGCGCGAATTCCGCCGCATTCTGTTCGGCAAGGACAGCCCCTACGCCCGCGTTCCCGAATACGCCACCATCGACTCGATCACCCGCGACGACCTCGTCGCTTTCCACCGGCAGTTCTTTCAGCCGGAAAACGTCATCCTGGGCGTCTGGGGGGATTTCGACGCCGCCGAAATGCGGGCGAAAATCGAGAACACGCTGGGAAAATGGGCGCGCGGCGGCCGGCCGCAGCCTCCCGTGCCGGATATCGATCCGGCCGCACGCAACCGGGCGGGCATCTACGCGATCAACAAAGACGACGTGAACCAGTCCCGCGTGCTGATGGGTTTCATCGGCGGCAAGCGGAACGACCCCGACTATTACGCGCTGACCGTCGCCAACACGATCCTGGGCGGCGGCTTCTCCTCCCGCCTCATGAACCATGTCCGCGCCGACCAGGGACTCGCGTATTCGGTTGGCTCGTCGTGGGCTGCCGGATGGGACAGGCCGGGCTATTTCGTGGCGTCGGGCGCCACCAAGTCGGAAACGACAGTCAAGATTATCAACGCCATCAAGGCGGAGATCCAAAAGCTCGCCGAGGACGTCACAGACGATGAACTGGCGCGCGCCAAGGACGCCATTCTCAAGGGCTTCGCCTTCGAATTCGACTCCACCGGCGAGATCGTGCGCCGCCTGATGACCTACGAGTACTTCGGTTATCCCAGCGACTATTTGCAGCGGTACCGCGACAACATCGAAAAGGTCACCAAAGCCGACGTGCTGCGCGTGGCAAAGCAATATCTCAAGACCGACAACCTTGCCATCCTCGTGCTCGGCAGGGAAAAGGACTTCGACCAGCCCCTGACCGCGCTCGGTGAGGTGACACCCATCGATATCAGCATCCCGGCGCCGGCACAAACCCCGCTCGCCGCGGCTACCCCGGAAGCGGAAAAGAAGGGGAGAGCGCTGCTTGCGGCCGCCCGCGACGCCATGGGCGGCGCCGCGGTCATGAGCGTCAAGGACTACACCGAAACGGGGAGCATGAACATCTCTCTGGGCGAGAACGAAATCGCGATGCAGCGCGAGACGACGCAGAGCCTCACCGGCAAGGTGCTCAACAAGATGCAGACCCCGATGGGCGAGATGGTGCAGGGCTACGACGGCCAGGTGGCCTGGATGCAAACTCCGCAGGGCACGCGGGAACTGCCGGCGTCGCAGAAAGAAGAATTCGACAATTCGCTTTTCCGCGAAACGCTCTGGCTGCTTCAGAATTTCGACAGCGGCTCTCTCACCGTCCAGGCGCTCGGCCAGTCGGAAGCGGACGGCAAACCGGCTGAGGGAGTCGCGGTAACCGACCCGGAGCGAAAACGCCAGGTCAAACTCTATCTCGATGCGGCGACCAAGCTGCCCGTCAAAAAGGTCTACACGGCTGCCTTCATGGGACCTCCCGGAGAAATCGAAGAGATCTACTCGGATTACCGCGAGGTGAGCGGGGTGAAGCTCCCCTTCAAGACGCAGGTCTTCCAGAACGGCCAGAAGCGCGCCGAGCAGACCACCACCGAGCTGAAGATCAACCCGGGCGTGCCGAACTCGGCTTACCAGAAGCCGTAGACGCCGGCGGCCAAAGTCTTTTTTGGCACAACCTTAGGCGAGTTTCTTGAAGTGTGTTCTTAGGCGCGGCACACGGAACTGCCCGAAGCGCTTCTCCGTATTAGACATTGGCCAAGAACATGAGCCCCACACGAAGGAACCTGATTCTGTGCGCCGCTCTCGCCGCGGCAGCCCGCCTTGTACCCGCCCAAGACGAAGCCGCCGGCATGAAAAACTTCCTGACGGTATTCTCTCAACGCCAGACCGTCCGCAGATACAAGCCCGACCCCGTACCCGAAGAAGCTCTCCGGCAAATCCTGGATGCCGCGCGCTACGGCCCCACCTGCATGAACCAGCAGCCCTGGAAGTTCTTGGTTGTTCGCGATCGCGCCAAGATCGAGGCCATGAAGAAGCAGACGCTCAGCCTGATCGAGAAGCAATTCGAATCGTTCGCGGCGCAGAACAGGGACTTGAAACCCGAAGAACTCAACGCCAGGAAGGAAAGGTCTCTCCAATTTACGGAGGGTTATTTCACCGCCCCTGTGTACGTAGTCGTGCTGGTCGACGCCGAGTCCGCCTGCGCGGAATACGCATTGAGGCACGATGGCCCTATCGCGGCCGCTTACCTGATGCTCGCCGCCCGCGCCTTTGGCTACGGTACGGCTTACCTCACCGACGGCATTCCGGATTCGGTCACGCGCGACGTGCTGGCGATTCCGCCACGATACCAGCGCATCTGCATCACGCCGGTCGGAGTCCCCGACGGCTGGCCCAGAAAGCAGGAGAAGAGGAAGCTGGAGGAAATCGTCGCGTGGGAGACGCTGGAGGGTCATCCGCCTCTCAAGCGCCTGCCCTACAACCCGTAGGAACAGCGCGGGGACCGCTCCGGGCGCCAGACCCGTCGCGGTCCCGCAAAACGCTACTTCTTCTTGCCTTGCGCGGCGACCGCTTCCATGGCCGCCTTCACCTTCTCGGGGTCGCCGAGATAGTAGCTCTTGATCGGCTTGAGGTCCTGATCCAGTTCGTAAACCAGCGGCATGCCGGTGGGGATGTTCAGTTCGACGATGTCCTGGTCGGAAATGTTGTCCAGGTACTTCACCAGCGCGCGCAGGCTGTTGCCGTGAGCCGCAATGATGACCTTCTTCCCCGCTTTGATTGCCGGCGCAATCGTTTCGTGCCAGTAGGGCAGGAAACGCGCTACGGTGTCCTTCAGGCACTCCGTAAGGGGCAGCTCCGATTCGCTGAGGTCCTTGTACCGCGGATCGTTGCCCGGCCAGCGGGGATCGCTCTTTTCGAGCGCCGGCGGCGGAATGTCGTAGCTCCGCCGCCAGATCTTCACCTGCTGCTCACCGTACTTGGCGGCCGTTTCCGACTTGTTGAGGCCTTGCAGACCGCCGTAATGACGCTCGTTCAGGCGCCAGGAATTCTGGATCGGGATCCACATGAGGTCCATCTCGTCCAGAATGATCCAGAGGGTACGGATGGCCCGCTTCAGCACGGACGTAAAGGCGAGATCGAAGGTGTAGCCCTGGGCCTTGAGGGTCTGGCCCGCTTCCTTCGCCTCGGCGATCCCCTTTTCGGACAGATCGACGTCCGTCCAGCCGGTGAAACGGTTCTCCTTATTCCACTGGCTCTCGCCGTGTCGGACTAATACTAGCTTGTACATTACTGTCTGAACGCCTTTCTGCCGGCAAACTGCGCCTCGGCCCCCAGTTCCTCCTCGATGCGGAGCAACTGGTTGTACTTTGCGATCCGGTCGGTCCGGCTGGCCGAACCGGTCTTGATCTGGCCGGCATTGGTGGCCACCGCCAGATCGGCGATGAAGGCGTCCTCGGTCTCGCCGGAGCGGTGAGAAACCACGGACGTGTAGCCCGCTTCGGCGGCCATGCGCATGGCGGACAGGGTTTCGGAGACGCTGCCGATCTGATTCAGTTTGATGAGGATCGAGTTGGCCACGCCCTCGCGGATTCCGCGGGCCAGCCGCTCGGTGTTGGTGACGAACAGGTCGTCGCCCACAAGCTGAATCTTGGAGCCGAGAGTCTCGGTCAGCAGCTTCCAACCCGCCCAGTCGTCCTCGGCCATGCCGTCTTCGATCGAAACGATCGGATACTGCCGCACCCAGTTCGACCAGAACTCCACCATCTGCTCGGCGGTCCGCTCGCTCTTATCGGACTTCTTGAAGACGTACTTGCGCTTTTCGGCATCGTAGAATTCGCTCGAAGCCGGATCGAGGCAGATTCCCACCTGCTCGCCGGGCTTGTATCCTGCCTTGGTGATGGCTTCGAGAATCACCTGAAGCGCCTCTTCGTTGGACTTCAGATTCGGCGCGAAGCCGCCCTCGTCGCCGACCGCGGTCGAGTAGCCCGCCTTCTTCAGCACGCTCTTGAGGGTGTGGAAAATCTCCGCCCCCATGCGCAGTGCCTCGGAGAATTTCGAAGCGCCGTAAGGGGCGATCATGAACTCCTGCACGTCCACCGAATTGTCGGCGTGAGCGCCGCCGTTCAGAATGTTCATCATCGGGACGGGCAGCACGCAGGCGCCGGCCCCGCCCAGGTAGCGGTAAAGCGGCAGGTCGCGCGATACCGCCGCCGCCCGCGCGGTGGCCATCGAAACAGCCAGAATGGCGTTGGCGCCGAGGCAGCCCTTGTTCGGCGTGCCGTCCAGTTGGATCATCGTGCGGTCGATGGCGGCCTGCGCGATCGCTTCCATCCCCACGACCGCCGGAGCGATCTTCTCGTTGATGTTCTGAACGGCTTTCTGAGTGCCCTTGCCGAGATAGCGGGCCTTGTCGCCGTCCCTCAGTTCCACTGCTTCGTGCTCGCCGGTGGATGCGCCCGAGGGGACCGCCGCCCGCCCCAGGCTCCCGTCGGCCAGCCAGACGTCGGCTTCCACGGTCGGATTCCCGCGCGAGTCGAGAATTTCTCGCCCTTGTACTTTTACGATTTCCATGTCTTTTTATTGCTCCTTGAAAAGAATGCTACGATACGGGCCACGCTGACAGCTACGATGTACCTTAACCGGATTGCCTGAGCGTGTAAGGTTCCTGCCTGGTGTAGATTCCGTCCTGCTGGCAGATCACCACAATGCCGGAGTCGGTTACCGTGTAGCCTTTCTTCCGGTCCTCTTGAAGATCATAGCCAATTACGCTGGACTCCGGTATTCTGACGCCCGGACCGATGATGGCGCGGCGAATGCGGCTGTAGCGCCCGATGTGCACTTCGTGCATCAGGATCGAGCTGTCCACCTCGCAATAGCTGTTCACGCGCACGCCCGGAGAAAGCACCGAACGCACCACCCGCCCCCCGGAAATGATGCATCCGCCCGAGACGATCGAGTCGATGGCCACCCCCATCCGGCGGCCCTCCTGCGCGAAGACAAACTTCGCGGGCGGCTGCTGGAGCAAGTGGGTGCGAATCGGCCAGCGCGTATCGTAAAGGTTGAACTCGGGCAGGACGGAAACCAGGTCCATGTTGGCGTCGTAATAGGCCTCCAGGGTGCCTACGTCACGCCAGTACTTCACGCTCTTGTCGTTCAGGTCGATGAAGTCGTACGCGATGACGCGCGACTTTTCGATGCACCGCGGAAGTACGTCGCGGCCGAAGTCGTGGGTGGACGAGGGGTCCTCCGCGTCCTCCATCAGCGCGCGCAGCATCACCTTGGTGTTGAACAGGTAAACGCCCATCGAAGCGCTGACCATGGCCGGATTGAACCGGGACCGCACCGGGTGGTCGTGCTGGGGCTTTTCCTCGAACCCGATGATGCGATGATTGCTGTCGATCTCCACGATCCCGAAGCGGCTGGCCTCTTCGGGCGGAACCTGTATGGTCGCCAGGGTGATTTCTGCGTTGTGCTGCCGGTGCCAGGCGATCATCTCGTGGTAGTTCATCTTGTAGATGTGATCGGCCGAGAGCACCAGCACGTGGTCCGGATTCTCCGCAATGACGCTCTGCAGGTTCTGGAACACGGCGTCAGCGGTCCCCAGATACCAGTCCTCGTGAACCCGCTTCATCGGCGGGATCACCTCGATGTACTCGCCCAGTTCGGGAGACAGGATCGTCCAGCCGTCCCGGATATGCCGGATCAGCTCGAGGGCCTTGTACTGCGTCAGCACGAGAATCCGGCGGATATCCGAGTTGATGCAGTTGGAAAGCGTGAAATCGATGATCCGGTAGATCCCACCGAACGGCACCGCTGGTTTCGCGGTGTGCTGCGTGAGCGGGTAAAGGCGCTCTCCGGCGCCCCCCGCCAGCAAAATCGCTAGTACATTCTCCATGAAAACAATGAGAAAAAGCCGCCTTACCGATTTATAGCAAAACGTTCCGCCGGCCAGCAGGGGTTTAATGGGCGAGTACCGCTTCGCGCTGGAATGGAGCGAAAGCCGCCAGGCGCATCTGCTTGTGCCCGTCGGTCAGCTCCACATGGATCCGCCCGTCCTCGCCCGTGCCGCCACGGCCTTTGAAGGAGTCCCCGGCGGTGATGGCTTCCAGATCCCGCAGTTGGAGACGCGGCAAACCGCCAGCCGTGGCAAGAGAACAGGCGCCGGAAAACGATTTGAATTCCGTGTTTGGATCCAGCGAAACGGACCGCCCCTGGAAAGTCCCCTCCGCCCTGAGGTTTTCCAGCAGTTCGGCGCCGGTGCCGGACGTTTCCAGCACGCCGCTCCCGTCCCAATCGCCGCCCATCCACTCGACGGACCGGAACTTGGCTTCCAGGCGGTAGACAGGAACGGCGCGCCGCAGGTTGGCGGTGAGCCGGCCGCTCACGACGCCTCCGCCCCATCGCGCCGAAATCTCGGGAATATTCACGGTTGTGCCTTCCCAGCGGATTCGCGCGCGGAGCTTTGGAAATTGCCTTTGCGCCACTGTCAGTTTGCCGGCTTCGAGCACGCCTTCGGCGCGGAGTGCGGCCAGCCACTCAGGGACCCGCGTCCTGCCCAGCCTCAGCGCTCGGGTGAGGAAGCTCTCGTCCCGCCGCAGCGCGGGCATGAGCAACCGCTCCAGCTCCGCCGCATCCAGTTCGTTCGCTTTGACCGTGAACTGGTGGGGATGAGCAGCGTTCGGGCGGTAACGGTACGTTCCGGCGATCTCGCATGTACCTAGCCGTCCGCTGAAGCCCTCCAGCGATGCTTCCCCGTCCTTCACGACGATGCGGGCGCGGTCCACCTCCAGCGGGACGCCGAAACCGGGCAGCGGAATCCGCGTGCCTTCCACGCGCACCGTACCCGTCCACCCGCTCGAAAGCCCGCCCTGCTGGCGATAGGTGAGCTGGCCCCACCACTTGCCCTCACGCAGGTGCTGGACCAGCGGCACGGCCCCCAACAGGCGCGACCAGGAAGTGCCGGGCTCGGGAACGCTCATGGACCGCGTGGAGATGACGGCGTTCAGCGCCTGGTCGCTCCAGGTGTACGATGCCTTGAAACTCGCCTGGTCCTCGGGCGATCCGTCGGCGGGAAACCGAAGCGCGGTCGAGGAAACCACCACCCGCGGCCCGTCGAACCGGAGTTCGGCGTTTTCCAACCGGAGTACCGGCGACTTCGGCGCCCTGATTTCGGCGCGCTTGGAAACCAGCGTCCCCTGAATCCCTTTATCGGGCGAGTAGCCCACGACGCCTCTCAACTCGCCCTCCAGTTCCAGGCCCGGTGGAAGCGGCTGCCCCATGTGGTAGGCCATTTTCGGAACTGGCGCCAGCGGCAGTCCGTTCATCGACACCAGAACGGCCCAGGCCGGCCTGTCCTGGTGACCCACCGCCCGAAGCCGGACGGACACCGGCGCCGGAGCTTCCCCCTCCGGTTGCACGGTTTCCAAATTAAGCGTCTGGGAGACCAGATCCAGGCGGCCGGCGTAATCGAACGCCCAACCCTCGCCATAAGGCGGCAACTGGTCCCAGCGGTGGATGTCGCTCACCTGCATCCGGCCCGTGATGCGAATATCGGAAACCGGCCCCACCATACGCGCATTGGAGGCCACCTGTCCGTGAACGCCCACGTCGTGCCCGTGAACCAGGCGCACCAGTTCGGCCAGCGAGCTTCTTTCCAGATTGAGCGTCAGATCGATGGCGCCGCCCGTGGTTGGGTCCGGGCGCCAGCGCCCGCGCGCCGTGAATAAGCCGAAGCCCAGCGCCCTTCTATCCGTGCGGGCGGGCTGCCCCTCGAAGCGCAGCCGCCATTCCCCGCCCGGCGAAACCGGAGGGACGACATCCAGCGAAACTTCGGTGATGTAGAAGATCGATTTCGTGTTGCCCGACTTGAAGTTGATCCGGCCGCCCCGTAGCTGGAACTGCGGCAGCCGGATTTCTTCCGCCTTGCCAGCCTCCGTGGAAGCGGGCAGCAGCTTGCCAAAACTCCAGCCTCCGGCCGCGGGCCGCGTCAGGTTCACCCGCGGATTCACCAGCCGCAGCTTCGAGAATTCCAGCCGCCCCGCCCACAGGCTGATGAAATTCACGCGCGCTTCGACGGATTCCACGTAAGCGAAGGGTTCGAGGCTAACTTGCGGGTCCTCGTGAATGACGACGTTCTCAGCGGAGAATCCGGGGCCATTGAACAAGTCCAGGTGAACTTTTCCCACCTCGACCCGCCGGCCCAGCGCCTCCTCCAGTCCGGCACGCACACGGCTGCTGAAACGCGTGGCGTCGACAAAAGGCAGGATCAGCCCGACGGCCAGAACCAGCACGGCAGCCAGGCCCGCCAGCCTCCAGATTGTTTTCTTCCGCGTGCTCATCGAGGTCCCGCAACCCGAGTTAGGTTATCGTACGCCTCCGGGTCGTCCACGTCCAGCAATACACCGGGGTCATCCACATCCACGTAGATCGCCTCTGCGGCGTGGCGGCGAACCACGTCCCGGGCTTGCGAGCCGGGCGGAAGACTCAGGAACTCCTCGATCAACTCGCTCGAGCAGCAGACCGGATGCCCCCGGCGCCCGTTGTAGCGGGGAATCACCAGCGGCGCCCCGCCCTGCTCGAACCGGTCCGCAAGAGCTTCCACGGTTTCCGCGCTGATGGCCGGATAATCCACCGGCGTGAACAGCACGCCGCCCGCCCCGGCCGGGATCGCGCGCAGGCCGCACTGCATCGAGCTGAGCTGGCCTTCGCGCCAGTCCGTGTTCACTACGAACACGGCTTGGTCAGCGCGGGGGCAGCCCGCCCGGATCGTTTCCGCGTCGTGCCCCAGCACAACCACCACCGGGGAGCAGCGGCGTCCCAAAAGGCCGATCAGGCGGTCCAGAAACGTCTCGCCGCGGTAGGCCAGCAGCGGCTTGGGGCGCCCCATTCTGCTGGAAGCGCCGGCCGCGAGGATGAGTCCGGCGAGGCTCACTTCAGGAGCGCTTTCAGGCGCTCATTGGCAAACACGCTCTTGGAAAGCGCGCGCCAGTTCGACTCCGCGTTGCGCCGCACAGCCACCATTTCTGCGGCCACCGAAATGGCGATCTCCTCCGGCGTGACGGCGCCGATCTCCAGCCCCATCGGCGCATGGAGCCGCTCGAACGCCGCGCGCGGAATGCCTTCTTTTTCCAGTTCCTTGATCACCGAAATCACCTTGCGCTTGCTGCCGATCATCGCGATATAGCGCGCCGGTGTGCCCACGGCCCAACGAAGCACCCGCATATCGTCCCGGTGCCCGCGCGTAACGATAATCAGATAGCTCGATTCGGTAATGTCAAGCCGGGGAAAAATTTCCTCGTAGGCGGCGGCGATCACTTCATCGGCGTCGGGAAACCGCTCGCGGTTGGCGAACGACTCCCGGTCGTCGATCACCACGGTGGCGAAACCGGCCAGCGCGGCTACCTGCGCAAGGCTCTTGGAGATATGCCCCGCGCCGAAGATAAACGCCCGGGGCTGGGGAAGGATCGGTTCCACAAAGACGTCCAGTTGGCCTCCGCAGATCAGGCCGTTGTCATAGGCTGCGTCCTGGTTGAGGTTGAAGGTCAGGTGCTTCGGCTCGCCGGTTTCCATCACCTCGCGGGCCGCGTTCCAGACTTCCGCCTCCACGCAGCCGCCGCCGATCGTTCCGGCCATCGAGCCGTCCTCGCGGACCAGCAGTTTGGCGGTTTGATAGCTGGGGATGGAGCCGCGGACGCTAACGATGGTCGCCAGAGCGCACTTTTGTCCCCGCCGGCGGAGCCGCACCACCTCCTCGAAGATGTCCATCCCGCTGGAATTATAGCATCCTGAGCCGGCCAGCCTTGGTCAGCAACGAAAGCGCCCTTCGACGAGCGCCGCTCCAACCCCGTAACCAGCGGCCCGCCGCGCGCGCCGCCCGCGTCCCTCATCCGGCCGCCCCGCCGCAGACCGTCTCCCCAACCGGCTGTTTCCTGTAACAAACTTTACGTAATTAGTTGATTACATTTCCTTAAAACCGTGATATGATGCCTTTTCTAACTCATAGGTGAATTGTGTCTGGACCGGGTCCGGTCTTCGACCTGGAACTGTGAACGCCTGACGATCCGGTTCACATGCTGGGGCGGGTGGCGTGCCTGCGCCGTCAGGGCATTGAACCGCCCGCGAAGCGGCGGATCCAAGGACACAGAAACGACCACATTGATCGTCCCCGGCCTGTCGGGACCGGGGCTCGACCGGCCAAGCCGGCCGGCACGGCAGGAGAAAGTAGCGTCGGGATTTTCTGGGGGCGGAGCTAACACCGTGGCTCTTAAAGCAAAGGCCGGTCGGATAAGCCACCTAGCAGCCGGCATAGCGGCGGCCGCGCTCCTTTGCGGCTCCGCCGTTGCTCAGCCCTTGGTATCGCTGGAAGCGGTATCCGCGCGCCGTCCGACTGACTACGCGCCGGTGATGGAAGGCTCGGCCGTTACCGTCCGGGGCACGGTCGCATCCCCCGCAATCCATTTCGGGTTCTACACCCACGTTTCGATTCAGGATCGCGCCGGCCGCGGCCTGGTGCTCGAAGGAACTCCCACGCAACTCACGCGGCTTCAGCCAGGAGACAGGATCGAAGCTACCGGAACGGTCGGCCGCAGGACCGGCCTGCCCGTGCTGCTGGTCTCAGGCGTCCGCGTCCTCTCCAAGGAAAACGCGCCCGCTCCGCTCCGGGTCACGCTCAACGCTCTGCGCTCGTTCACGCACATGGGAGCGCTGGTGAGCGTCGAGGGCCGCATCACCGAAAAAGGCGAGAACACCGGCGGGGAATACCTCATGATCGGCGATCCCGAAAAGCCGCTGAAGGTTTTCCTGCCGACCGCGGGATCGCCCCGCGGGCCGTCGCGCCTCGCGCGCTTTGAGATCGGGGATAAGGTCCTGGTCACCGGCATCGGCGCCCAGTACTGCTCGTTCCCGCCGTTCAACCGGCTGTTCCAGGTTGTCGTCCCCGACGCGGACAACATTGTGCTGCTCGGAAAGCGCTGGCTGATTTCCCCCGAGCTGTTCGCGGTCTCGATGGCGGCGCTGATCTTCGCGCTCGGCGTCTGGTGGCTTCGCGAGCGCCGCATGTCCGCGCAGCGCAGCATGGTCCGCACGTTTTACGCGCTTGGCGAGGAGATGACCGGCGCCGGTTCGCCGGCCGAAATTCTCAGGAAACTTTCCGCGGTCCTGCCCGGCGTCCTGCAGGTCTCCGGCGTACACCTCTACCTGTACAACCGCACCGCCAAGACGCTGGACCGCGTGCCGCATGGCGCAGATAGCCGTCCGTTCTCCCAGCCCGTGTATCCGCCGGAAGGCTCGCTCCCTCTCGGCGCCGCGGCCTGCTTCCGGAACCAGGCCCTGCTGACGATTCCGGACACGCATCGCAGCCCGTTTTTCCCCGACGGCCGCCGCGGCGAGTTGCCCCGCTCCGTGATGTTCGTGCCCATGTTCGCGGAGACCGAACTCGTGGGCGTGCTGGAGATCTTCGACCAGAAGCCGATGCACGATTTCAGCCCGGACGAGAAGGTGCTCGCGCAGCATCTGGCCAACCAGATCGCCCTCGCCCTGCGGTTGATGGAAGAGAAATCCATCCGCGAACAGCTTTCGCGCAGCGAGAAGCTGGCGGCGATCGGGCAGCTCATGTCCGGCGTGGCGTCGGAATTGCGGCAGCCGCTGGAGAACATCACAAAGCTGGCCTCCAGCGTGAGGCCGGGCGCGGGCATGTGGGCCGATTTGCGCGACATTTCCGAGGAGGCCCGCAAGGCGTCGGAAATCGTGTCCCGCCTGGTTTCCTTCATGCAGCCGGAGCGGGTGGAGGCCAAACGCATCGAGCTTAACAGCCTGCTGCGCAGCCTCATCGAATTCCGCAGGCAGGAATGGGAGGCGCGCGGCTTTGAAGTGCGCGACATACTGTGCCCGGCGCCGGTCTATGTGCTCGGTTCGCAGGGCCAGCTCGAACGCGTTTTCCTCGACTTGCTTGTTCAGGCTGAGCAATCGCTGGCTGAAGCGTCGGAGAAGAAATTGAGCATCGGCATGACCGTGATGGCGCGGCGCGTCCTTGTCGAAATCAGCTTCGGCGTGAACCCGCTGAAGGGGGCCAGGGAGTCCGAACCGCTGCACGAATCGGTCATCGGCGTGCCCGGCGAGAGCGTATCGCGAGGCATTGTGCGCAGCCACGGCGGCGAGATGCGTCTGGTGCGGGTGGGCGAGGACGAGTGCCGGCTGGAACTGGAGTTGCCGCTCGCGCCCGCCAAAGTCGCCGCCGAAACCAAGAGCGGCCGGCCTTACACCTGCCTCATCGTCGAGCCGGACCAGGGCGCGCGAGAGGAGCTGGTCCGGCTGCTTACCAACCGCGGCTGCCGCGTGATTCCCGCCTCCGGCGCCGAAGATGGCATCGAACTGGTGCAGCGGATGCGCTTCGACGTGGTGTTCTGCGGCGTCCGTTTGCCGGGCCTGAACTGGGTGGAGTTCTCCGAACGCATTCGCTCCCAGACAACTGCCTTCGTGTTGCTCAGCGAAGGCTACGACTACGAGCTTTCGCGCGGGCTGCTGAGCGCGGACACCCATGTCCTGATGCGGCCGTATTCCGAAGACGACCTCGACCAGTTGCTCGAAGTGGTGGAAGCGCGCCTGGCGGCGGCGCGCGGCCCGCAGATCGTCCGCCAGGAAAGGCAGGCCATCAGCTTCTAGCCGCTCCCTGAGTGCGCCGCCCCGCGCAGTACAATGGGAACCATATGAGACCGAGCGCACTTTTTGTCGCCGCGATGCTTCTTGTCCCGGCGCTGGGAGGAGCGCAGGAGGAGTACAAGGGGCCCCGGCCTCCCAAGCCGGATATCCCCTACCTGGTCCACGCCGACAACCTGATCGAAACCGAAGTTCAGGAAGCCAGCGAAACCAAGAAGAAGGACGATTACATCTACACGATCGCCGGCTCGACCTCACCGGCGCGCACGCCGCTTGCCGAGCCGATCTTCCTCTTGCTCTCCGAGAAAATCTCGCCGGACTCGCTCGAACTCTACCGCCTGGAGGTGAAGGGCGGCAACCGCCAGGTCACGATTTCGCCCAACCGCAAGAGAAGCGCCCGCCCGCTGCGGATGTCGGTAACGCGCCTGGCGGACAAACTGTACCGCCTGGAAGTGAACGAGGGGCTCGGGCTGGAAAACGGCGAGTATTCGCTCTCGCCAAGCGGCTCCAACACGGTCTTCTGCTTCCAGGTGTATTAGCGCATTCTCGAACTGCTAAACTCTTTCCATGTTCAAGGGCATCGAACACACGGCCATTGCTTCTCCAGACCCCGAGCGGCTCGCGCAATGGTACGTTGACACTCTCGATTTCGTGATCTGCCACCGCTACGGAGGCAATATTTTTCTGAAAGCGGCGAACGGATCGATGATCGAGATCGTTCCCGCCGAGGGCCCGCGCGCCGCACAGACCGCGAAGTCTCCCGGCCTGCGCCATCTGGCCATCGAAGTGACGGATTTCGATGCCGCCTGCGGGCAACTCGAATCCAAAGGCATCCGCTTCTTCGATCCCCCGCGGGAAGTGAACGGAACCCGCCTGGCGTTTTTCGATGACGCCGACGGGAACATCCTGCACCTCATCTATCGCGAAGAGCCCATCTGATCCCGCGCAGTACCCGCCGAGCCTGGTGGAAAGGGCCGCAGCTTTGCCCGCGCTAAAATACAACTGATGCGTGTTCCGATCATCTGCCTGGCGCTGGCATGCAGTCTGCCGGCGGCGCCGGCCGGCGATCTGCTTGCCGCGCGCGACCGCCAGGACCGCGCCACGCTCGAGAAACTGGCGCGCGAGGCGGCAGCGGCGGCTGAGAAGCAGCCCCAGGCAGCGGAGGCGCAGTTCCAAGCGGCCCAAGCGCACTTCTATGTAGCCGAGGTCGCGCTGGAACTGAGGGACCGGAACGCGGCCCGTGCGGCCGCCGAGGCAGGGATTCAGGCCGCTCAGCGCGCCGTCGCGCTCAAGCCGGATTCCTCCGAGTATCACCGCATCCTGGGCGCCCTTTGCGGGCAGGTCATTCCGGCGAACGTGCTGCTTGCGCTCAAATACGGCAACTGCGCGCGTTCATCGATCGAACGGGCAATCGAGCTCAATCCGAAATCCTCCAAAGCCTGGCTTACCCGCGGCGTCGGCAACTACTATCTGCCGGCGTCGTTCGGTGGAGGCGTTGAATTGGCCATCCGCGATTTCCAGAAGGCCATTGAGCTCGATCCGAAATCCGCTGAAGCGTATCTCTGGCTGGGGATCGCTTTGCGCAAGGCGCAGCGCAACGCCGAAGCCCGGAAGGCGCTGGCGAAGTCACTGGAGCTGAATCCGGATCGAATTTGGGCCAAGCAGCAATTGGACAAAACACCGGCGCAGTAGCGGCCGGCGCGAAGAAGACGGGCGCGGCCGCGCGCTACGTGTGGCCCGGCGCAACCATCCTTCTCCTCACGCTGCTCACCTTCGTTCAGTTTCCCGGCCGAACCTTCCTGCAATCGGACACGCAGATCTACATGCCCATCCTGGAGCGCCTCGGGAATCCGGCGCTCTTCGCGCAGGAACTGCTGGCCCGGCATCCGCACACCTCCTTCACCATCTACGACGAGTCGGCGCTGGTGTTGAGCCGCCTGACCGGCCTTAGCCTGGAGACCGTTCTGCTGGGCGAACAGTTCGTTTTCCGGGCGCTGGGAATTCTGGGCATTTTCCTGCTGGCGTGCGCGCTGCGGCTATCGACGCGGCTGGCGCTGCTGGCGGCGGCCACGTTCTCCCTCGGGGCGACGATCGCCGGACCCACCGTGCTCTCCATCGAGTACGAACCGGTGCCCCGCGCGTTCGCCGTGCCACTGCTCCTGCTGGCAATCGGGTTGGCGGCCCATGGGCGCGACCTCAGCGCGGGCGCCGCCGCCTCCGTCGCGTTCCTCTATCACCCGCCGTCGGTGCTGCCGTTCTGGATTGTGTACTTCGCCCTTACTTTGTGGCCTTCCAAGCCGTCCATCATGCGCCGCCGCATCCTGGGCCTGATTCCGATTCTCGTGGGCGTGATCGCGCTCTTCGCGCTGTCGCGGCTGCAAACAGGCGTAAGCGAGCCGATGAACCTCTTCGGCCGCGTCGACCCGGAACTGGAACGCCTTCAGCGCATGCGCGCCCCGTACAACTGGCTTTCGATGTGGCAGCCGCAGTGGTTTCTGCATTACCCGCTGCTCTGGTTAGCGTCGCTACTGGCGTACCGGCGGATTCGGGACTCGGTTTCGCAGGACGTGCGGTTCTTCCTCATCGGATTACCGCTTCTTGGCATGCTCTCGATGCCGGCCACCTGGCTGCTGCTCGAAAAGTGGAAGTGGATCCTGATTCCCCAGCTCCAGCCCGCCCGCACGCTGTTGTTCGTGACGGTACTGGCGAGCCTGATGGCAGTGGTTGCCGCGGTGAGGGCGTGTGAGCGGCGGCGCTGGTGGGAAGCCATCCTGTGGTTCACGCTCGTCTTCGCGATTCCCACAAAGACGTACGTTCCGGGCCTGATCACCGAACCGGGCCGCGCCACGCTGCTGGCGCCTGCGCTCGCGCTGCTGGCGGGGGTGGCCGTTTGGGCGGAGCTTGGAAAGCGCCGGTGGGCCACGGCGTCCTGGGCGGCGGCCGCACTGCTTCCCTTTTTCCTGATCCCCTGGGCCGGAGGCGTGGTCAACTACCCGCGGCTGCACACCCCCGAAATCGATTCGCTCGCCGAATGGGCCCGCGCCAATACGTCCCAGGATGCCGTCTTCCTCTTCCCGGACGCCGGGCGCGAACTATACCCCGGCATCTTCCGATCCAAGGCCCTGCGCGCCGTCTATGTGGACTGGAAAGGCGGGGGCCAGGTGAACTTCATGCGCGAGTTTGCCATGGAGTGGCAGGACCGGTGGCAAGACACCGGCGCGGGCAGATTCAGGCCCGAACTCGTACCGTCGTTTCGGGCGCGTGGGATCGACTACTTCGTCCTGAAATCCGAGCACGCACTGAAAGGGCGCACGCCGGTCTGGTCGAACTCCCGGTTCCTGGTCTACGAGCCCTGGTAAGACTCGCGCCTGCTCTCTGAACCGTTTGGGAGTAGAATCGCCCGAGGTGCACCCATGGCAACAAGACGGTTTGCCGTTTTTGCCGTACTGGGGTTCCTCTCAGGGTTCGCCGCTCGCTCCGGCGCAGCCGAGGCGGTACCCCCCAAGGACCAGATTCAAGTGGGCCGGGACGGCATGCTGCGCTCCCGGACTGGAGAGCTGTACGTGCCTTTAGGCGGGCTGCACGGGAATGTCCTGCCGCTCTCCCGCATCGACCTGACCCCGGAAGAACTGGAGAAAGTAAAGCCCTACATCTGGACCGCCCAGCGGACCGACGGCCAGGGGCACATCGATTTGTGGGATGCGTCCGACGCGGTGATGGACCGCTGGTTCAAACAGCTAGCCGCCAACGGGGTCACCGCCCTTCGGCTTTTCCCCCGCGCGCGCGTCGGCAACGAGGTACTGGATCTCTGCGGAAAGCTCAATCCCGAACTGCAGCAGGTACTTCATCGCGCCTTCAAGATCGCACGGCCGTACGGCATACGCTTTCTGCTTCAGATCCTGCCCGAGCCCGGCCGCACCGGCTACGTAAGTGCGCGAGCCATCGAGAGGTGGGTGCTGCCGCGGTACACTCAGGCGGAACTCGCCCGGCTTTCCCCCGCGCAAACGCGTTTCATCCACGAGAAGAAGAGCGTGTCGATGAAGGAGTACTTCACCGACCCCGACGTGCTGGCCTGCCAGAAACAGTATCTCGAGCAGGCGTTGGACTGGGTGGCCGCGGAGCCGCAGGTGTTCGCCCTGGAAATCTACAACGAGCAGGGCTGGAACGGACGCCAGTTCATGTATCCGGCGGAGGATGCCGAGATCCGCTGGACGGCGGAAATCGTGCGGACCATCAAGCGGCGCCTGCCGCGCATGCCGGTCACCCTCTCCCACCCGGGCTTCGGCATCACCGGCTACGACCCGTTCAAGTGGACCCGCGCTGCGGGCGTCGACTTCTATTCTCCGCACGCTTACGCCGGGCTGAGCGGCGAGAACGCAACAATCGACTTCGCGGCGGTGGCGGCGGCCAGCAGCCGGATCATGAATGCCGTCATCCCGAGTTTCTACGGCGAGTGGGGCGTCTTCGACAGCCCTGTGCCGATGGACCTGAAGCGCTTCAGCCACCGCGATGCGATCTGGCTGTGCCTGCTGGGAGGTGATGGTGGATTCCTGCAATGGACCAACGAATTCCTGGAAGAGTATCGCTGGCCCGCAAAAGTGTTTCAGGCTCTGCCCCGCAATTTCTCGCCCGAGCGGCCCAAGCTTGTCGTGAAAATCGGCGCGGAGTACGAGCGCTTCCACACTAACAGCCGTTACCCCGCATTCAAGCCCGGCGAGTTCATCGGCTTTGAGTTGAACCGCCAGAAACAGCAGGATGAGAACATCCAGCGGGTCTTCGCCGCTTACCGGCGGTCGCTGGAGTTGGGCGTTCCCATCGCATTCACCATGACCGGCCGCGGCATGACGCTGGACGAGTTCGCCCTTCTGGATGCCGCCAGGGTGCAAAGACCGATTCGGGCCGAGGGCGGATACCAGTTGGCGTGGTTGAAAGACGCCCGCAACCCGCTGTGGATCGCCTATCTGCGCAGCCGGAAAGTGCATGGTTTCGGCAGCCACTTCATCGGCGTTCCCAGCGGGGCGCCCCTCGCGATCCGGCTGAGCCTGCCCGCGGGCCGTTACCGCGCCCTGCTGATCAACTTGAGTGCCGGCGAAGTCAAGGCGCATTCCGTGAAGCCGGACGCCTCAATCCGAGTATCCGAACGGACAAGCGACGACTATGTGCTGATCGTCGGGGCGGAGTCATTGCGGCTGGAACTTCCGGGTTGGGCTTCGTAAAAGCTCAAGGCATTGTCGCCCTGCTTCAAAAGGCGCACGCGCCGCAGCCTCCCGTACTCCTCCTTGAGCGCTAGCCGGATTGTGTGCTGCGCGATCACGAGCGGCGGCGGCGCTTCCCCCAGCGCGCGCAGCGCCTGCTCGTACTCGCTTTCGAGATCGTACGGCGGATCGAGAAACACGATATCCGCGGCTAACCGCCTGAGCACAGGGACCGCCTTGCCGCAGATCACCCGCGCCCGCTGTGTAATCCCCAGCGATCGCAGGTTTTCCCGGATCACTTCCACCGCCGCGCGGTTCTTTTCCACAAAGATGGCCCGCGCGGCGCCGCGGCTCAGGGCTTCGATGCCGGCCGCGCCCGACCCCGCATAAAGATCCGCGAAGGTGACGCCTTCAATGCGCGGCGTCAAAACATCGAAAAGCGTTTCCCGCAGGCGGTCCGGCGTCGGCCGCAGGCTCATGCCGGGCAGCGTCTTCAAGCGCCGGCTGCGGAATTCTCCGCCGATCACGCGCATCGCTTCACCCGACCTCCACTAACCCGTACCGCCGCTGCCAGTGTGTCTTCAGGTAGTGCATCGCCTGCCGCAGCTCCGGGTCGTTTTCCGGCCGGCCGACGAAGTCCTGCGCCTCCCTCCGGGCGATCTCGAGGATTTCCGAGTCCCGCAGGATGTTGGCAATCCGCAAGGCCGGCAAGCCCGATTGCTTCGTGCCGAAAAACTCGCCCGGCCCGCGCAGCTTCAGGTCCATCTCGGCGATGTAGAAGCCGTCGCTGGACTCCACCATGGTGCGGATTCGCTCCCGGCCGGCATCGTTCAACTTGCCCGTGACCAGCACGCAATAGCTCTGTTCGGCGCCGCGGCCCACGCGCCCCCGCAACTGGTGAAGCTGCGACAAACCGAACCGCTCAGCCTGCTCGATGATCATGACGGTGGCGTTCGGCACGTCGATGCCCACCTCGATCACCGTGGTCGAGACCAGTATGTTGATCTCGCCCCGCTTGAACCGGTCCATCACCGCTTCCTTTTCCGCCGTGGCCATGCGTCCGTGAAGCAGCCCGACCTCAAACTGTGGGAACACTTCGGTCGAAAGGTGATGGTGCATCTGCTCGGCGGCTTTCATCGCCCGCGCTTCCGATTCTTCGATCACGGGATACACCACGTAGGCCTGCCGGCCCGCTTCCACCTGCTTCTTGAGAAAACTCCAGACCTGCTCGATCCGTTCCTCGGTCACGTGCCTGGTCACCACCGGCTTGCGCCCCGGCGGAAGCTCGTCGATTACAGAAACATCGAGGTCGCCGTAGAGGGTTAGTGCGAGCGTGCGCGGGATGGGCGTCGCGGTCATGACCAGAACGTCCGGGTGCACGCCCTTGCGGATCAGCTTCAGCCGCTGCATCACCCCGAAGCGGTGCTGCTCGTCCACAATGGCCAGCCCGAGTCTCTGGAATTCGACGTCCTCTTCGATCAGCGCGTGGGTCCCTACCGCGATCTTGATCAAGCCGTCCGCCAGCGCCCGCTTGAACTGCGCCTTTTCCCCTTTGCGCGCCGACCCGGTGAGCAGCGCCACGGTGTATCCCAGCTTTGCGAACAGGTTTTTCAGATACAAGAAGTGCTGGGTAGCCAGGATTTCCGTCGGCGCCAGCATCGCCACCTGGTAACCGTTCTCAATGGCGATGATCGCCGCCTCAGCCGCCACCAGCGTCTTGCCGCTGCCGACATCGCCTTGCAGCAGCCGGTTCATCGGCACGGGCGACTCCATGTCCCGCGCGATTTCCCCTAAAACGCGTTTCTGCGCGGCGGTCGGCTTGAACGGCAGCATTTCCTTGATGCGCTCCCGGACGCGTGCGTTCAGCTCGAATGCGATCCCGCGTTTGAAGCGCGCCTGCTTATGCTTCAGCGCCAGACCGCACTGAAGCCAGAAAAATTCCTCGAAAATCATCCGGAATTGCGCCGGCGAGCGGAAGTTGTTCAGCAGCCCGAGATCCTCCTGCGGTCCGGGAAAATGGACGGCGTTTATCGCGCTCCAGAGGTCGGGCAGCTTCAATTTCGCACGGATCGAGGCGGGAAGCGGATCGGGAAGAGGCGCCAGCGATTCCAGCACCCGCCAGATCAGACGGCGGAAAATTCGCGTCGTTATCTTGCCCGTTCCCTCGTATATCGGAACAATACGGCCGACATGCAGGCCCGCTTCACCCTCTTCGTCCTCGGAAAGAATTTCGTATTCCGGGTGAAGCATCGAAAGCTGGCCCGTATAGCTGTCGAATTCCACTTTCCCGTACAAGGCGATTTTCTGCCCGGGAACGATCACGCCGGCCAGATACCCGCCGTGAAACCACTTGCCCACGAGGATCTCGCGTGAGGCGTCGCTGAAGGTGGCTTCAAAGAGGCCCAGGTCGCGCCGCCGGAAACCGGCGAGCCGGGCGGTCCGCACCTCGGCGATCACCGTGGCTACCTCGCCCGGCGCCAGTTGGGCGATGCTCTTGACGTTGGTCCGGTCCTCGTAGCGGAAGGGCGTGTAGGCCAGCAGATCCTCCACGGTTTGCAGACCCTTGGTCTCGAGCGCGGCCGCGCGCGCCGGCCCGACACCCTTCACATACATCACCGGGGTTGATAGGGAAATCTCCGCCAAAAGAGTTATCTTAGCCGTTATGCGACACGTGAGCTTGCTCCTGCTCTTCGCGCTGGTCCCGGCCGGCGCCGAGATCCGCCTGGGAATCGTGGGAACCGACACCTCCCACGTCCCCGCCTTTACCGCCGCCTTCAACGATCCGGCCGACCCGAACCACGTCCCCGGTTTCCGCGTTGTGGCGGCGTGGAAGGGCGGAAGCCCCGATGTCGAGGCCAGCCGCACGCGCGTGGACCGGTTCGCCGAAGAGATTCGCACGAAATTCGGAGTGGAAATCGTGGCGGATATTCCCACCCTGTGCGCAAAAGTCGATGGCGTTCTGCTGGAATCCGTGGATGGCCGCGTCCACCTCGAACAGGCGCGCCAGATCATCGCCGCGCGCAAGCCTATGTTTATCGACAAGCCGCTCGCCGCCACGCTTGAGGATGCCCGCGAGATCGCCCGCCTCGCGCGGCAGGCCGGCGTGCCCTGGTTCAGCAGTTCGAGCCTGCGCTACTCGGAAATCGTAACGGCGCTCGCGGCCCCCGACGCCACCGGCGCGTTCACCTGGGGCCCCGGCCCGATCGAAGAGCACCATCCGCTCGATCTCTCCTGGTACGCCATCCATCCCATCGAAATGCTGTACGCATTGATGGGCCCCGGCTGCGTGGAAGTCTCGCGAATTTCCACCCCCGACGCGGATTTGATCACCGGGCGTTGGAAAAACGGCCGCATTGGGACCGTCCGCGCGATCCGGCCTTCGAGCGACTACGGCGCAATCGTATTCCGTCCCCGCGAAATCCGGCAGAGCAAGCCACGAATGTACTCCGGATACGGGCCGCTGATTAAGAAAATCGCGGAGTTCTTTCAAACGGGAGTCCCGCCGGTTCCGAACGAGGAAACCCTGGAAATCTTCGCATTTATGGATGCGGCGCAGCGCAGCAAGGCAGCCGGCGGCCGGCCTGTGCCGCTGCAATAACGTTCGCCAGGCCGCACTGAAGGCTGGATACCGGGTTGACATGGAAGGAATCGGAACTGCCCGGGACCGGCCGGGAGCCGGCCCCGGGGGACGCACTCTGGCGGACTATGCCGATTTTTGCAGGACCGGGCGGAGCCTGGAGCCCGCCTGCGCCGGGCGAATGCGGGGCGTTTCCTCGGCACAGACCGGCCTCGGAGCAGCCCGGCGAGTCGGGCCGTAGAAGTACTCGTCGAGCGGGAACAGGCTGTAAGGTTCCAGCTCGCGGAACACGCGGCCGAGTTCCTGCTGAATCCTGTAAACCGCGTGAAAAAAGGTGCCGCGTTCGATCTTCAATTTGCGGCAGCAGAGCTTCCAATCGGCTCCGAGCAGGTAATGGTATTTAAAAATCTGGTAATCAAACTCGGACAGTGTGCGCCGGCTTACCAGAATAAAGTCCGCTATGTATTCCTCATCCTTGCGGCCCCAGCATGTGGTTCTATCCCGACCGGGGACGAAGTCCAGCGAAATACGGCTCATGTACTTCTCTTTTGTCGCGCAATGCCGGAAACGGGCGTAGCAGGCGCGGAAAATCGCCCGCAAGACACAGTTGCACGGGCGCGTGCGGCCTTTGCGGCCCAGTCGCAGTCCGACTCCATGGCACTGTGTGCATGCCACATTGGCAAGCGCGATTGTATCTGATCGGGTCCATTCCATCTTGATGTCCTCACAAGAAAGCCTCCCGACTGCTCGGGGAGGCGTCTCAAAACCTGCCTTCAAGGTTACTGGCGCGCGGAAAAGGGTCAACCGCGAGCGGCGTTGTTCAAAGAGAAAAAGATTGGATTAAGGCTATTAATCTGGTTTAAGAGTAATCTTCCAGAGACTTAGGGGGAAATACCTGGCTTATTTCCGATTTATTAAAAAAGGCACAGAATCGGAAATTATCCGTTTTCCCGGCCCACCTATTTCACAGGGAGATAGGGAGCGCAAAAAGCGGAAACACGGGTATGTACTTTGAAACTTTGAGGGGACGCCTCCTCGATTCAGTTCGGAAACGGATCCAGAACGGGGAAGTCACGGAACGAAGACTAGCCGGAATGAGTGGGATTTCCCAGCCGCACATGCACAACCTCCTGAAGGGCGCCCGCACCCTCTCGCCGGAGATGGCCGACCGGATCATGCGCACCTTGAAAATGTCGGTGTTCGACCTTCTGTGCCCCGAACACTGCCAGCCGCCGCGCCCGGAAGCCGGCGCCCGCGTTCACTGGATGTCAGAAAGACGTCACCGCAGCGCCTGGCTTAACCGCGCCTCCGGGACTGGCCCACTTCGAGGTAGATCTCGAGGACCTGCCTGGCCGTCTGGGACCAACTGAAACGCCGGGCCTGCTGTTGCCCCTTGCGAATCAACTCGGCACGCAGGCTCTCGTCCACCAGAACTTCGCGCAGCCCTCGGGCGATGTCGAACACGTTCTCCGGGTTCACCAGCACGGCCGCGTTGCCGACCACTTCGGGCAGCGAGCTGACGTTGGAGGTGACCACGGGCGTACCGGAGGCCATGGCTTCAAGCGGCGGCAAACCAAACCCCTCGTAAAGAGACGGGAAGGCGAAAACGGAGGCGGCCTCGAAGAACACACGCAGCGCGTCCACTGGCACGAACCCCAGAAACCGCACTACGTCCTCCACCCGCGTCTTGATCACGGCGCGGCGCACCGAGGGGTACTTGGATATCTCATCGCCGATGATGATCAGACGCAGGTCCTTGTAGATGGGATGGTTTTCCAGATCGCCCCGCAGCACGGCGAAGGCCTCCACCAGGCGCGGGATGTTCTTCTGCGGCCGGACCGCGCCGGCATACAGGATGAACGGATAGTTGATCTGGTAGCGCTCCAGGATGCGCTGGCGCTCGGCGGGGTCGGCGCCGCCGTCCTGGCGGATGAAGCGCGGGTCGGGCGCGTCGTAGATCTGGCGGATGCGGTCGGGCGGAATGTTCAGAATGTTCTCAACGTCGCGGCGGGTGGCGCCGGAAACGGCGATTACCCGCTCGGCCCTGAGCAAGCCCCGGCGGAACAGGTACATCCGCATGCTCCTGCGCACGTGCCGCCGCTCGGCAAACAGCAAACTGCCTATGTCATGGATCGTGACCACGTACGGCCGCGGCATCAGCAAAGGAACCACGGCGTGCGGAAGATGGACCAGATCCGGCGCAAGTTCCTTGAAGAAGAAGTAGCACGAATACTGGTTCATCCAGTGGCTGTCGGAACGCCGGTAGACGGTTGGGATGAAGTTGGGCGGCAGCCCGGCCAGTTCGGGTTCATCGGGCCTGGAAACCACCAGAACGTACGTGTTCTCCGAATCCAGCCCGGCAAGACCGTGAACCAGGTTGCGGATGTACGTGCCTATGCCGAAATCGCCGATGCGCCGTGCGTCGATGACGATGCGAAGAGCCATCTTCCCGGGCCGGGTTTCAGCCGCGACCTCCGGCGGGCACCGGGTGCAACTTCCAGGCGTAGAGAGGGAATTTCGCGGCCAATGCCGCCACCCGGCTGCGAACCGCCGCGCGGGTTTCCTCGGAATGAATGTTGTTCAGGACTTCGGCGATGAGGGCGGCCACTTCGCGCATCTCGGCTTCTCCGAAGCCGCGTGTGGTAACGGCGGGGCTGCCCAACCGGATGCCACTGGGGTTCAGCGGCGGGTTCACGTCGAATGGAATCGTGTTCTTGTTGACCGTGATGTAAGCTTCGTCGAGCGCCTTTTCGGCTTCCTTGCCTCTCAGGCCCTTGGAGAAGATATCCACCAGCAGCAGGTGCGTATCGGTGCCGCCGGAGACGATGCGGAAGCCGGCGTCCGCCAGACCGGAGGCGAGCGCCTTCGCGTTGGCGAGCACGCGGCGCTGGTAATCCACGAACTCCGGCTGCATGGCCTCGAGGAAACAAACCGCCTTGGCCGCGACCACGTGCACCAGCGGGCCGCCCTGCAGGCCGGGGAATACCGCCTTGTCGATCGCCGCGCCGTACTTCTCACGGCAGAGGATCATGCCGGAACGCGGCCCGCGCAGCGTCTTGTGAGTGGTGGACGTTACGATATCGGCGTACTCGCACGGATTCGGGTGCAGTCCCGCCGCCACCAAGCCCGAAAAGTGGGCCATGTCGACCATCAGGATCGCCCCCACGGAGTCGGCAATCTCGCGGAAGCGCTTGAAATCGATGATCCGCGGATAGGCCGATCCGCCCGCGATGATCAGCTTGGGCTTGTGCTGATCGGCCAGGCGCGCCAGCTCGTCGTAGTCGATGATCTCGTCGTCGCGGCGCACGCCGTAGGGCACCACGTTGTAAGTCTTCCCCGAAAAGTTCAGGTGGTGGCCGTGCGTGAGGTGCCCGCCGTGGGAGAGGTTCATGCCCAGGATGGTGTCGCCCGGCTGCAACACGGCGGCATAAGCGGCCATGTTGGCCTGCGCGCCGGAGTGCGGCTGCACGTTGGCGTACTCGGCCTTGAAAAGTTTTTTCGCGCGTTCGCGGGCGAGGTTCTCCACCACGTCCACGTAGTCGCAGCCCCCGTAATAGCGCTTGCCCGGGTAGCCCTCGGCGTACTTGTTCGTGAAGACGCTGCCGGTGGCCTCCAGCACCGCTCCGGACGTGAAGTTCTCACTCGCTATGAGTTCCAGGCGGCAGTTTTGCCTGTTCAGCTCGTTCCGGATCGCTTCGTGGACCTCGGGATCCACCTCCGCGAGCGTGCGGGCCATTCGGTCTTGATCGGTCATTGCGATTTTTCCTCCAGCGTCCCGGAACCGTTCCGTTCCCGGGCAGCGATTTTCTCCAAACGCCTTGAATGGCGCCCCTGATCGAACGAGGTGCTCAGGAATGTTTCGACCAGATGCCGGGCTTCGGCGAAATCCAGGTAACGGGCTCCCAGGGTCAGCAGGTTCAGGTCGTTGTGAGCGCGGGTGAGCCGCACCTGGTCCGCGGAAACGCCTACTGCGGCGCGAATGCCGGGCACTTTATTGGCCGCGATACACATTCCCGCGCCGGTCGAGCAAACCAGGATCCCCCGTTCGGCCCGGCCGGAGGCCACTTCGTCCGCAACGAGGAAGGCAAAATCCGGGTAGTCGCAGGCATCCCCGGAGTGCGTTCCCCGATCGGTCACCTTGTGGCCGGCAGCCTCCAGCACCTCTCGAAGCTGCTCTTTCAATACGAATCCGGCGTGATCGGCGCCAATGGCAATTGTCATGACGGGGAATAGTCATTCTAACATGCTAAGATTTAATTCTATTTGCGCGTCCTCCGGCCACCGGCGGGAGTACGGCCCCTTCGGAAGGATCACCTTCCCTCATTTGGACACACATCATGCGTTGGAGTCGACTTTTCATCCCCACTCTGCGGGAAGACCCCGCCGAGGCTGAAGTCATCAGCCACAAGCTGCTGCTGCGGGCAGGCTATATCCGCCAGCTTGCGGCCGGCATTTACAACTATCTGTTCCTGGCGCGGCGCTCGCTGAACCGGATCGTCCAGATCGTGCGCGAGGAAATGGACGCCATCGGCGCGCAGGAAATGCTTTTGCCCGCTCTCAACCCGGCGGAAATATGGCAGGAGTCCGGGCGCTGGGAGATCATGGGCAACGACATGTTCCGGCTGAAGGACCGCAACGGGCACGATCTCTGCCTGGGGATGACGCACGAAGAGGTCATGACCGTGATCGCGCGCAACGAGCTGCACAGCTACAAGCAGCTCCCCCAGATCTGGTACCAGATCCAGACCAAGTTCCGCGACGAGCCGCGCCCGCGCTCCGGCCTGATGCGCGTGCGGCAGTTCATCATGAAGGACTCCTACTCGTTCGACATGGACGCGGCGGGCCTGGATCAAGCCTATCAGAAGCACTACGATGCGTACTGCCGCATTTTCTCGCGCTGCGGCCTCCAGTACCTGGCGGTGGAGGCGCACACGGGCGCGATGGGCGGCAGCCTGTCTCACGAGTTCATGGTGAAGTCTCCGGCCGGCGAGGACTGGGTCGTGGAATGCCCCAAGTGCGGCTATTCGGCCAACCTGGAAAAGGCCGTTTCCCGCCCCGCGCCGCCGCAAGCGCCGGATCCCGAAGGCGACCTCTCGCCCGAGGAGTTCCACACGCCCGGCCGGAAAACCATTGCCGAAGTCGCCGAATTCACCAACCTGCCCGAGACGTCGCAGATCAAAAGCCTCGTGATGGTGGCCAAGGGCGAGCCGGTGCTCGTGCTGCTGCGCGGCGACCATCAACTCAGCGAAACCAAGTTCGCCGCCGCGGTCGGGACCTCCGACTTCCGCCCCGCGCACCCGGAAGAGATCGTGAACTGGTTTGGAGCCAGTGCCGGATCGCTCGGCCCGGTCGGCGTCAAGAACATGCGCATTCTGGCCGATCTGGCGCTGGAAGGCCGCCGCAACATGATCGCCGGCGCGAACCGGGACGACTACCACCTGCGCCACGTCACGCCGGGCGAGGATTTTGAGGCTCAATTCAGCGACCTGCGCCATGCGGCCTCAGGCGACGCCTGTGTGGAGTGCGGCGGAGAGATCACGCTCAGCAAGGCCATCGAGATCGGGCATATTTTCAAGCTCGGCTACCGGTACTCGGATTCGATGGGCGTGCGCGTGCTCAACGCAGAAGGCAAGGAAGTGACGCCTATCATGGGCTGCTACGGCATCGGCATCGAGCGCATCCTCACCGCGGCTGTCGAGCTGTATGCCGATGCCGACGGGATGGCGCTCCCCACGGCCATTGCGCCGTTCCACGTCGTGATCACGCCGGTGAATCTCGGCGACGCCGCCCAGCGCGAGGCCGCCGAGAAGATTTATCAGGAGTGCCTCGACGCGGGCGTCGACGCGCTGCTGGACGACCGCGACGAGCGGCCCGGCGTGAAGTTCAAGGACGCCGATTTGATCGGCATCCCGTACCGCATCACCGTGGGCAAGAAGCTTGCTCAAGGCAAGGTGGAGCTGGTAACGCGCCGCGGGAAGCAAACGGCCGAAGTCGAAGCCGCAAACGCAGCACGGTGTGTCGCCGAAAGAGTGCAGCTTGACCTGCGGGGTTGAGCGCTACTGATATCGCCGCCAGGGAACAGCGCATTGCCGAAAGAGCCCAGCGTAACCTGCGGAAAGGACGTTGACTGGGGCGCGGTGCGCGCCGAGTTCCCTTCCCTCGCGCGCTGGACGTTTCTCGATACGGCGACTTTCGGCCAGATGCCGGTTCGGGCGGTGGAAGCGGTCGCGCGCCATTTCCAACGGCGCGATGAACTGGCCTGCGCCGATTTTCTGGACTGGTTCGACGACGCGGACCGCCTGCGCGGTCTGCTCGCCCGCCTGATCCACGCCGAAGCGGCCGATATCGCGTTCATGCCGAACGTGACCGCCGCGCTCAGCCTGCTGATGAACGGGCTGGACCTGCGGCCCGGCGACCGCATCGTTACCTTCGAAAACGAATTCCCTGACAGCATCTATTTCCCGGCGCTGAAGCGCAGTCGCGGCGTCGAGTTCATCGAATCCCCCTGGAAGGGTTTTCTCGACGCGATCAACAGCCGCACGCGGTTGGTCCTCTTGAGCGAGGTGAATTACACGAACGGCTTCCGCCCTCCGCTGGAGGAGATTGCGCGGCGGGCGCACGAGCGGGGCGCGGTGCTGTTCGTCGATGGGACCCAGAGCCTGGGTGCGCTTCAGATCGACGCCCGCGCGGTGCAGGTGGACATGTACGCGGTTCACGGGTACAAGTGGCTGCTTTCGCCGAACGGCGCGGCGTTCTGTTACGTGTCGCCGGGCTTGCGGGAGCGGCTTGCGCCGAACGCGGTGGGCTGGCGCAGCCATCGGGCGTGGCGCAGGGTGGATAGCCTGCACCACGGGCCGCCGGAGTTTACTTCAAGGTCCGAGAAGTACGAAGGCGGCATGCTTTCGTTCCCCCTTCTGTACGCCATGGAGGCCTCCGTACGCATGATTCTGGAGATCGGGCCGGCGGCGATCGAGCGGCGCGTGATGGAACTGGCCGGCTGTCTCCGGGAGCGGCTGCGCGCGCTTGGCGCGCGGCTGCGCGCGGACGAATCGCCGCACTACCAATCCCCGATCGTAGCGGCGCGCTTCGCCCGGCCCGCTTCGGAACTGGCCCGAACACTCAAGGAGCGCGGCGTGCTGGTTTCCGCCCGGCACGACAACCTGCGCGTTTCAACGCATTTCTACAACAACCAGCAGGATATCGACCGCCTCGCAGAGGAGTTGAAGGCGCTGCTGTAACGCCCATCGCGCGGCTCAACGCGTTTGCAAGTACCGTTCGCGGCTGCGCCGGATGGCCGCGCGCGCTGCCTCCGGTCCCTCCCATCCGCGCATTTCCGTCCGCTTGTTCTCGAGTTCTTTGTAGATGGCGAAGAAGTGCTCGATCTCCCGCCTGACGTGCGGGAAAATCTGCTCGAAGGTGCGCACGTGGGCGTACCGGGGGTCCCGGTTCGGCGCCGCCAGCACCTTCTGGTCGAGTTCGTCCTGATCCAACATGTTCAGCACGCCGATCGGCCGCACCTCGATCAAACAGCCCGTAAAGCTCGGCTGTTCCACCAGCGCCAGCACGTCCAGCGGGTCCCCGTCATCGGCCAGGGTGCCCGGGATGAATCCGTAGTCGCCCGGGTAGAACATGGGAGAGTACAACGGTCTATCCAGCCGGAAGACGCCCAGAGCGGGGTCGTATTCGTACTTGTTGCCCGAATGCTTCGGAATTTCCACAATCATCCGAACGAGTTCGGGACTTTCCGGTCCGGGATCCAGGTCGTAGAGGCTGGCCACGCGCCCAGCGTAGCAGATGTGCAACCGGTAAAAATGGGCCTTGACAACGTGCAGGGTTGCGGATTTAATTCTATTAATCTCTGAAGTGATGGTCACCTTCACTTCTGTAAACGGAATCGGCCGCCGTGATGGCGGCCGCGCCCGGCATCAGCCCCCGGTATGCCGTTTACAGCAGGCGGTACAGAGGAAGGGCGGATCCTGACCGGCAAGGCGGCCGCATCCTCCAGCGGTGAAAGCCCCGGGCAGGGGGAGGCCTTTCAGGCCTCGCTTCCGCCCCTCCGCCGCCTGGAGCGTCTATGAGATCCCCGCGGTTGCGCCCACCCGCTCGGGCTCGGCCCAGGCGATCAGGCCCGGCAGAAAGTCCTCCGTCAGATCGGGATGGTGGGGGCGCACACGGACCGTGTACCCGTGCAGTCCGCTGCGGGAGCACTGCACGCCTTGCGCCACGAACACGTAGCGGCCCTCGGCATCCCGTCCGGCGGGTTTCATCGGCTCGCAGCGCGCATCGACAATCTCTCCCGAGGGACTCAGACGGCCCAGGTAAAGCTCGACGGCGACATCCTCCGGCGACAGATCGCCGAGGCGGATATGCGCGCGCGCCGTCATGCACGCGCCGACCGGCAGCGTATGCTCCGGGCCACCCTCGACCAATTCAATGCGCACCTGTGGCCAGCCCGCCTGCACCCTGGCGATGAAAGCCGCGAGGCTCCGCGCCTGGGCTCCCCCGCCGGCATCCAACCTGCGAAACCGCTCATGCGCCTTCAGGTAGAACTTCGTGGTGTAGTCGCTCACCATCCGGTGTGTGTTCACGTAATGGCAGAGTGAGGCGATGGAAGCCTTCATGCGCGCGACCCACTTGCGCGGGATGCGGTCCGGTCCGCGGTCGTAAAAGGTGGGGATCACTTCGCGCTCCAGCAGATCGTAGAGCGCCCCCGCTTCGACCTGGTCCTGGTAGTTCCGGTCATCGTAGGTTTCGCCTTTGCCGATGGCCCAGCCGATTCCTTCGGGCGGGGCTGGAAAGCTCCAGACCTCGTCCCACCATCCGTCCAGCGTGCTCAGGTTCAGCACGCCGTTAGCGGCGGCTTTCATGCCGCTCGTGCCGCTGGCCTCCAGGGGCCGCAAGGGGTTGTTCAGCCAGACATCCACGCCCTGCACGAGGTAACGCGCCACCGCCATGTCGTAGTCTTCCAGAAACACGATGCGGCGGCCGAGTTCCTTCTGGCGTGAGAGGTTGACGATTTCCCGGATCAGCTCCTTGCCTGCCTGGTCGCGCGGGTGGGCCTTGCCGGCAAAGATCAACTGCACCGGGCGCGCCGGGTCGCTCAGAATGCGTACCAAGCGATCGAAGTCGCGGAGCAGCAGCGTGGCGCGCTTATAGGTCGCAAAGCGCCGTGCGAAGCCGATGGTCAGCGCATCGGGATCGAGCACTTCGCCGGCGGCTTCGATTTGCTGCTGCGACGCTCCGAGGCGGATGCGCTGCGCCCTCACGTGCTCGCGCGCCCAGGAAACCAGGCGCTCCCGGCGCCGCTCGTGCGTGCGCCAGAGCTCTTCCGCCGGGATCGAGTAGACCCGGCGCCAGACGTCGCTGTTGGCGGGTTCCTCGCGCCAGCTCGGTCCGAGGTAGCGGTCGTAAAGCTGGTTCATTTCCTGGGAAATCCAGGAACGGAAATGCACGCCGTTGGTGATGTGGCCGATCGGCACCTCATCTACCGGCACGCCCGGCCACAGGCGCTGCCACATCCGCCGGCTGACCTCGCCGTGCAGCCTGCTTACGCCGTTCCGCCAGGAAGCGAGCCGCAGAGCGAGCACCGTCATGCAGAAATCGGTGTCGGTGGCACTGGCCCGGCCCAGCGCCAGAAACTCCTGCATGGATAGCCCAAGAGCGGAGGCATAGCTGGCGAAGTAGCGTTCCATCAACTCCGGCGAGAAATAATCGTGGCCGGCTTCCACCGGCGTGTGGGTGGTGAACACCAGCCCGGCGGAGGCGAGCTCGCGCGCCTCGGCGAAGGACATGCGCCGGACTTCCATCAGCCTGCGGATGCGCTCCAGGGCCAGGAAGGCCGAGTGCCCTTCGTTCATGTGATATACGGTCGGTTCCAGACCCAGCGCTTCGAGCGCGCGGTAACCGCCGATGCCCAGCACGATCTCCTGGCGGATCCGCATCTCGCGGTCGCCGCCGTAGAGCTGGTCCGTGATGTCGCGGTCCTCGGGGTTGGGATTGCCCGCGAAGTTGGTATCGAGCAGATAGAGCGATACACGGCCTACCTGCGCGCGCCACACCTGGGCCTTCACTACCCGGCCCGGAAAATCGACTTCCACGACGACCGGCTTGTTGTCCCGCCCCAGGGCCAGACTGAGCGGGAGGTTATGGAAGTCATTATCCGGATATTCTTCCTGCTGCCAGCCCGCCTGGTTCAGATACTGGCGGAAGTAACCCTGCTGGTACAGCAACCCAACGCCAACCAGGGGGACGCCGAGGTCGCTGGCCGACTTCAGGTGATCGCCGGCCAGAATCCCCAGGCCGCCCGCGAAAATGGACAAGCACTCGGTCAAGCCGAACTCGGCGGAAAAGTAAGCGATGAGAGGACCGTCGGGGCCTGGGCAACACTTTTTTTCGTACCACGACGGCTCGGAGAGGTAAGCTTCCAGGTGCGTCTCGACGCGCTTCAAGTGGGCGAGAAATGCGTCGTTTCGGGCAGCCTCTTCGAGTTTGTCCTGGTCGATGGCGCCCAGCATATAAACGGGATTATGGCCGCTGGCTTCCCACAAGTCTCGGTCGAGACGCCGGAAGAGCTCGATGGCTTCGTGATCCCACGTCCAACGCAGGTTGTAGGCAACCTGGCGCAATCCCTCAATTCGGGAAGGCAAAGAGGGGATCACGCTAAACGTTCGAATCGGTAGCATACCGTCCTGAATGCTAAGACATCGGCCGTATAAAGATCAAGCTTTAGGCCATTGCGGCGCAAGGCGTCAGTGGTGAGTCTGAGGTTGAGCAGCCGTCTCGGCGGCAATCAGGAGCCGGCCGTTTGCACCGCCAGACGCCGCGCACGCGCGGCGCGCAGCCGGTCGCGGTATTCCTGCGCCAGCGTGGCAAACCCGGCCCAGTAATACCCGGCGACAAACAACAGCAGGAACGGCAGCGAGAGGAAGTTATTCACGTCGATGGCAAACAGCACCATCGCGAGGAAATAGGTGCCGATCGCAATCTCGATGAAGGGAAGCAGCCCGCTTTTGCGGCGATAGGTGGACGGTTCGGCGCTGGCGCGCCGCCCGTCTATGGCATACTTCGGTGTTCTGACGAAACTGGTTTTCACGCCCAGCAGCGCTTCCAAAACCGCACGCGTATTGATCACCGTGAGGCCCACGCCGAGCGCCAGCAGTGCGGGCAACAGGAAGATCGAGCGCTTCCACTGGTGCGGATACAGCTCGCGCTGCGCCAGCACGTAGAACACCGAAATCGACCAGAACGAGGCCACGATCAGCGGCAGGTCGAGAAAGACCATCTGGAACCAGCCCATGTAGAAGCGGACGATCATCACCGGCAGCAGGAGCGCCGCAACCACCACCATCATGGGGTAGCTGATGTTCGGGGTGAGGTGCATCACGGCTTCGAACTTCACCCGCCAGGGGATGTTCGCGCGCAAGATGGTTGGCAACAGCTTCTTCGCCGTCTGCGTGAGGCCCTTGGCCCAGCGCGACTGCTGGACCTGGAAACCGTACATCTCCACCGGGAGTTCCGACGGACAGTCCAGCCCCGGCAGATAAACGAATTTCCAACCCTTCAACTGCGCGCGGTAACTGAGGTCCGAGTCCTCGGTGAGGGTGTCGTGCTGCCAGCCGCCGGCGTCCTCGATCATCTTCCGCCGCAGAATGCCGCCGGTGCCGTTGAAGTTGAAGAAAAGGCCGCGCCCGAAGCGGGCCCCGTGCTCGAGCACGAAATGGCCGTCGAGCAACATGGCCTGAACCTCGGTGAGCACGTTGAATTCGCGGTTCAGATAGCTCCAGCGCGTCTGCACGACGCCCACCTGCGGGTCGGTGAAAAAGTGCACGGTGCGCATGAGGAAGTCGGGCGGCGGCACGAAGTCGGCGTCGAAGATGGCGATCAGTTCGCCGGTGGCCGTCTTCAGTCCTTCCTGAAGAGCGCCCGCCTTAAACCCTTCGCGATTCGAGCGATGGTGGTACTCGATGGGAACGCCTTGCGCGCGGTATCGCGCCACCAGGCGCTCGGCGAACACATGGGTTTCGTCGGTGGAGTCGTCCAGCACCTGGATTTGAAGCAGGTCGCGCGGATATTCGATTTTCGAGACACTCTCGATCAGCCGTTCCACGACATACCGCTCGTTGTACAACGGCAACTGGATCGTAACCGGCGGCAACTGCTCGAAGCGGGCGGGAGCCTCCCGCGGCAGCTTCTTCCGGTGTTTGAAATATGTCCGGATGATTTCGTAGCGGTGAAGACCGTAAATGGAAAGAATGCCGAGGAGGCCGAAGTAAGGAATCAGGATCGACCAGTCAAACCACTCGAGCTGATGAATACCGCTGAACGTATTGTCGAACAGCGCCCGCTTTAGTTGTTCGTAAGCGCTAACCGCCAGAAAGAACGCGGGATTGAGAACAGGCACCATGACACTGGCAAACACTATTGTACGCAGCCGTTATTGTACATCACGTTCCGTCGTGGCGCCCCGGGAATTCTAGTCTCCGTGAGCCAGCGTCACAACAGCCTGCGCTTCGGCGGAAAGACCCTCTCCCACCGGACCCAGCCGCTCGGCGGTTTTGAACTTCACCGAGACGCGGGACACATCCAGACCGAGCGCGGCGGCGAGGCTTTCGCGGATGGCCGCCCGGTAATCCTTCAGCTTCGGGCGCTCCAGAATGATCGTAGAGTCCACATTCACAAGGCGGAAACCGCGGTCCGCCGCCAGAGCTAAAGCGTGCCGGAGAAAAGCCAGACTGTCGGCGCCCTTCCAGCGCGGATCCGTATCCGGGAAGTGCATGCCGATATCGCCGAGAGCCGCCGCCCCGAGCAGGGCGTCAGTCACCGCGTGGAAAAGCACATCGGCGTCGGAGTGGCCCTCCAGCCCGACGTCGGCCGGAATCCTCACCCCGCCAAGGATCAGCGGCCTGCCGGGCGCCAGACGGTGCACGTCCCAGCCTATACCGGTACGATACTCAGGCACTTAGGACGCCTTCGTGTGGGCTGCCTCCTCGGACAGGAACAACCTGGCCAGGTCCATGTCGGAAGGCTTGGTGATCTTGATGTTGCGGTCGCTGCCCACTACGACGGAAACCTCGACCTTCTCGAGCCGCTCGACCAGGCTGGACTCGTCCGTGCCAATGAAGCCGTCCTCTCGCGCGCGCTCGAAGGCTTCTTTCAGAAGGGCGTAGCGGAAAACCTGGGGCGTCTGGGCGAGAGTCAGCCGCTCGCGGGGGAGCGTGCCGTGGATCTTGTTGCCGCGCACCTGCTTGACGGTATCCACCGGGATGATGCCGACGATGGCGGCTCCGGTCTCCGCCGCCTCATCGATCACCTTCTCAATGGTCGCCCGGTCGATAAATGGCCGTACGGCGTCATGAACGGCCACAAGGTCGGTATCCGGTTCCAGGACGGCCAGCGCGTTTTCGACGGACGCCTGCCGCGAGTCGCCGCCTTCCACGAGCTGGATGGGGACCGGCAGCGCCTCCTGCCGGAGCAGCCCGTCAAACCATTCCATGTCCTCGGGGCGCAGCGCCACGACGATCTTCATCACCCTGGGGATGGAAACGAATTTTCTGATCGTTTGCAGCAGGATGGGCGATCCATCCAGCAACATGAACTGTTTGCGGCTGGTGCCGCTCTTTTCGGCCGAGCCGCGGCTCATGCGCGTGCCGAACCCCGCCGCGGGGATTATGACCGCAACTTTCATCTTCGAGATTTGATTGTATCCCTAACCGTAGCTGTAGTGGGGGCCTTAGCCGTTCGGGGGCGCCGAAGCGGTGGCCGTTTGCTCACGCCGGTCGTGTTTCTCGGGCTGCGCCTTGTCGTAAACGGTGTGGATCCGCTCGTCGAAACGGCCGAAAATCATCTTTCCGGCGGTCGTCTGGAGCACGCTGGTCACGGTGATATCGATGGTCTTCGAAATCAGCCGCTTGGCGTTGTCCACCACCACCATCGTGCCGTCGTCCAGGTAGGCCACGCCCTGGTTGTATTCCTTGCCTTCCTTCAGGATGAAGACGCGCATGGCCTCGCCCGGCAGAACGATGGGCTTCAAGGCGTTCGCCAGCTCGTTGATGTTGAGCACCTCGACGCCGTGCAACTGCGCCATCTTGTTGAGGTTGAAGTCGTTCGTCACGATCTTGCAGTCGTAGACCTTCGCCAGCTCGATCAGCTTCATGTCCACGTCGCGGACGTGCGGAAAGTCGTCCTCAAGGATCTGCACGTTCAACTGGGCCATCTTCTGGATGCGCTGGAGGATGTCCAGCCCGCGGCGGCCGCGGTTCCGCTTCATGGAGTCGGCCGAGTCGGCCACCAACTGCAACTCCCGCAGGACGAACTGCGGGATCACGATCGTGCCGTCAAGAAAACCGGTCTCGGCGATGTCGGCGATGCGCCCGTCGATGATTACGCTGGTATCCAGGATCTTGAAGGCCTGCTTGCCGGACTTCTCGCCGCCGAACACGCCGCCGAGAGCGGCCAGGTTCAGCAGCTCGCCCTTGTTCGCTCCCACCACGAGACCGATGTAGGTCATCCACAGCAGGAGCAGAATCTGAAGGAACGGCAGCACGGGGCTGCTTGGCTGGAGCGCCCACTGAAAGACAACGGCCATCAGTACGGCGCCGATGATGCCCAGCAGAGAGCCGATGGCGGACCCGATCAGCCGCTTCAGGCTGACCTCCCGCACCCGCATCTCAAACAGGACGATCCCGATTCCCACCGCCAGCCCGGCAAATCCCCCGGCGACCCGTTGGGCCAGCGTCAACTCCCCGGCAGTCTGAAATGGGGAAAGAAAGTAACCGACGAAGCCGAGGAGCAAAACAAAGAAAACACGGATAATCAGTATATTCGTCATCAAACACCTGCCTCACCCTGTACCGGCCTGACCCAAGCCAACGGTGCGAACTCCCCATCGCCCGCTCAAGCCGGCACTCCCGTCTTGCCTTCCACAAGGCGGAAGGGTATGAGCTAATCTGCCGCTTCGCGGCGGCATAACGGGATTTACCCCGCCAGGAATTCTGGTGGGCGATAAAAATTAATAAACCGTAATTTTCTATCCCGCGGGTTGAGTATACCACTATTCGACGCAGGATACCACGAAATTTAGAGCAGGCTGTTTGAATATTACAGATAACAGAGATCTTCGAAGGGTTCTGCGAGGGACTGTGGGACCGGGTCCTCCGCAGGCTGCGCTGCGCAGGCTGTCAACTCACCGGTCCAGATCTTACGGTTACAGAGCCTTTGCGAGTTCGGCGGCGAAGGCGCTCTTGGGCTCCTGGCTGGCCTTACCTTTCTTAGAATGCCGTTTGCCATGCGCCCGGCCATCGGCCCTCTGACCTTTGGGTTTCGGGGGCTGAGCGGGGTTGGCGCGAAGCAGTTTGCCTTCCAGCGGCGCGCGGTCGAAACGGCGAATGATCGCCTGCATCTCTTCCTGGTTCGGCGCGTCGATGAAGGCGAAGCCCTTGGATTCCTGAGTTTCGGGATTGCGAATCACCTTGATCGCGTCAGCGACCAGGGATTCCGACATAAGCCAGGATTGAATGTCATCCGCAGTCACCCAGGTAGGAAGATTACCGAGAAAAACTGTAAAACTCATTGATGAGCGTGTTAACTCCGTTGGTTGGAATTTGGGGGATCAACTCGTGGGCGTCCGTCCTATCTGATCTTAACAAAGGCACACCACGGTTGCAAAGGCCGGCGCGCGGATTCCCGGCTTTTAATTTGTGACGCGTGACCGCACCGTCCGGGTACACCGCGCGCCGTAGTTCCTTCAGCCGCACTCATCCCAGATGGACGGCGCGGGCCACTTTCACCGCCGGGTGCTGCTTGAGCTGGGCGATGACGCTCTCGGGAACGCTCCCGTCGGTCTCCACCACAGCCAGAGCTTCCAGCGGCGCGCCCGGCTTAGGCGGGACATCGCCGCGGCCGAGCGAGAAGTTCGCGATATTGACGCCGTTCTGTCCGAGCACGGTCCCCACATGACCGATGACCCCAGGCACGTCCTCGTTCTTCATGAACAGGAGGTCGCCGCTCAGCGGAGCCTCGCAGTAGATGCCGTCCACCTGCATGAGGCGGGGCTTACCGAGGACCAGGGCGCCCTCGACGGTGATCCTGCCGAGGTCGGTCTCCAGCTCCAGGGTGACCGAATCCACATGGGAGGCCTTGCTCGTGTGGCGTTCCTCGACGGCCAGCTCACGCTGCGTGGCGAGCTGCATCGCGTTTACCAGCGTGGCCCGGTGAGACAGCCACCGGTTCAGCAAGCCGACGAGGCCACCATTGCGGATGAGGTGCTTGCTGCCGTCGCCGATCTTACCCGAGTAAACAAGTCGCACGCTCTTGGGATTTCCCGTGGCGATCTGGGCAGCCAGACTGCCAAGACGCTCCGCAAGCCCGATGTAGGGGCCCACGGTGCGGTACTGCTCGGGAGTCAGCGCCGGCATGTTCACGGCGTTGATGGCGACGCCGTTCTTCAGGTACTCGACGATCTGCTCGGCGATCCGGACGCCGACGATTTCCTGCGCCTCTTCGGTCGAGCCGGCGATGTGGGGCGTCGCCAGCACGTTATCGAAGGCGAGCAGCGGCAGATCGGGTGGCGGCGGCTCCGGCTTGAACACGTCAAGCGCGGCGCCCGCGACCTTGCCCGAGCGCAGGGCCTCGACCAGCGCCTCCTCGTCGATCATTTCGCCGCGAGCACAGTTGATGATGCAGACGCCGGGCTTCATCTGCTCGAAGGCCTCGCGCGAAAGCACCTTCCGGGTCTCCGGCGTAAGCGCCGTGTGAAGCGAGATGTAGTCGCTTTCGGCCAGGAGTTTCGGGAGTTCGACGAGTTCCACGCCGAGATCGGCCGCGACCTGCGGGTTGACGTACGGATCAACGGCCAGAATGCGCATTTCGAAAGCCAGCGCCCGCCGGACGACCTCGCGGCCGATGCTGCCCAGGCCGATGATGCCGAGGGTCTTGCCCCGGACCTCGTGGCCCAGGAATTTTTTCTTCTCCCACTTGCCGGACTTGGTGGAAAAGCTGGCCTGCGGAATGGAACGCGCCAGGGCCAGCATGAGCGCGATCGTGTGCTCGGCGACCGAGATGGCGTTTCCGCCCGGCGTATTCATGACGAGTACGCCGGCCGCCGTGGCCGCATCCAGGTCGACGTTATCCACGCCGACGCCCGCGCGCCCGATCACGCGCAGTCTGGGCGCCTTCTCGAGCACCTCTTTGGTGACTTTGACCGCGCTGCGGACGATCAGCGCGTCCGCCTCCGCGAGACAGTTCTGGTACTCCTTCGGGTTGGAAACCATGACGTTCCAGCCCGGTTGAGCCTTCAGCAACTCGATTCCGGCTGCTGCCATTGGTTCAGCGATGAGGATGTTCATGGATTGCCTCCTATGAAACCACCGTCGCTTTAGGCAGCGCCGCTTCGGCGTAGACTTTCTGGACCGCGGCCACTCCCGTTCCGAAGGTGACGGGGCGCCCGTTGGCAGCCAGAATGAGTTCCAGTTCCGCGATGACCGCGAACAGGTCGGCGAAATCGAAATAGCCGAGATGGGCGATGCGGAAGATCTTGCCCTTCATCGTGCCCTGGCCGTTGGCGATGATAGAGCCGAATCGGGTCCTAAACTCCTTGACAATGACACCCGAATCCATTCCCTCGGGGGCTTTAATGGCCGTAACCGAGGAGCCGGGCGAGTTGGGCGCGAACAGCTCCAGTCCAAGGGCAAGGGCGGCCTCGCGGGTGGCGCGGGCCAGCAGTTGGGCGTTTTCGACGAGCTTGTCCATGCCGAACTGCTTGATGTATTGGAGCGCGGCTCCGAGGGCGAGGATCAGGCTGGTGGAAGGTGTCCAGCTCGACTCTCCCGCATCGGCGCTCTTCTTTTCCTTCTTGAGGTTGAAATAGTAATGCGGCAGGTTGGCCGTTTCCGCGAAGCGCCAGGCTTTCGGGCTGATGCTCATGAAAGCCAGGCCGGGCGGAATCATGAAGGCCTTCTGCGAGCCGCCGATCACCACATCGAGCCCCCAGCCGTCGATATCGAGCGGCATGGTGCCGATGCCCGTGATGGCGTCGATGACGAAGATGGCCTCCGTCTTGCCGATGATTTGCGCCATGGCGCGCACATCATGGGCAGCGCCGGTGGATGTCTCCGACGCCTGCACGAAGACGCCGCGCGCGCCGGGATTGGCGGCCAGCGCCTGTTCCACGCGCTCGGGGGAGACTACGTCACCGTATTCGGCCTTAAGCACGACAGCGTCGAGCCCGAACGCCGAGGCGATCTCAACCCAGCGTTCGCCGAACTTGCCGGCCGAACAGACGATCACCTTGTCGCCGCGCGAGAAGAGGTTCGAAACGGCGGCCTCCATCGCTCCGGTGCCCGACGAACAGAACACCAGAACGTCGTTGGAGGTACCCAGCACTTCCTTCAAATCCTTGAGGGCAGCGCGGTAGACCGTACGGAAATCCTCAGTCCGATGATGGATATCCGACGCCATCATGGCCTGCAAAGAACGGGGATAGAGGGGGGTTGGCCCCGGCGTTAAGAGACGTTGTTTTCTGACGTGCATAAAAGCTGGTGAATTCACTAGAATATCAAAGTCATGGCGCTCCTTGACCGGGTACAACAGGACATGACCGAGGCCATGAAGGCCCGGGACGAATCCCGCCTCAGCGCGCTGCGGATGATCAAGGCCGCGCTGATGAAGCACCAGGTGGATTCGATGAAGCCGCTCGACGAAAAAGCCGAGCTTCAGGTGCTGAATACGCTGATCAAACAACGCAAGGAATCGGCGGAGATGTTCCGCAAGGGCGGCCGCCTGGAGCAGGCCGCGCAGGAGGAAGCCGAGCTGAAGCTGATCGAATCCTACATGCCGGCCCCGGCGAGCGAGGAGGAGATCGAGCAGGCAATCGCGCAGGCGCTGGCCGAAACCGGCGTGACGAGTCTGAAGCAGATGGGCGCTGTGATGAAGGCGGCGCAGGCCAAGCTGGCCGGCAAACGCGTGGACGGAAAAACGCTCAGCGAGAAGGTGCGGGCGCGGTTGTCTTAAGAACCAGACGCAGAGTCACCCGTCCCCGAATCCATTCCGGAAAGTTGTCGTGCGCCCGTTTACGTTAACGGGTGCAAAATCGATTCTTTCTTGAGCAGCAACCAGAGCTGCGCGCATCAAATCAGAGAGGGCAAGCCGAAATTCACGAGGCGCAGATGCACACCACAGCCCTGCCGCAATCAACTTCAAAAAAACTCAGACGGGAGGATGAAGGAATCATGCCAGCACTCAAGGGCACCAAGACGCATGAGAACCTCAAGATCGCGTTTGCCGGGGAATCCCAGGCCAACCGGCGGTATCTGTATTTCGCGAAGCAGGCCGACGTGGAAGGCTACCCGGAGATCGCCGGGCTGTTCCGCGACACCGCCGATGGGGAAACCGGCCACGCGCACGGCCACCTGGATTACCTGAAGGAAGTGGGCGACCCGGCAACCGGTCTTCCGATCGGCGATACCGCTGCGAACCTGCAAGCCGCCGTCGCCGGCGAAACCCACGAGTACACCGACATGTATCCCGGCATGGCCAAAGTGGCCCGCGAAGAGGGATTCGCCGAGATCGCCGACTGGTTCGAGACTCTGGCCAAGGCGGAAAAGTCCCACGCCGGCCGCTTCCAGCAGGGATTGAAAGCAATCGCGTAATCGCGACTTCACCAGCCCGGCAACGCCGGCAATTCCGCCGCTGCCGGGCTTTCGCTCGCCCGCATGATTATTAAAGGCGCACCCACTTCCGGCCTGTGCTATAGCCCCAGCGATCCGAAGTACTGGAATGAGGCCGGCCTGAAGGCCGAGATCGAGCGCATCTTCGACATCTGCAACGGCTGCCGCCTTTGCTTCAATCTCTGTCCGAGCTTCCCCGACCTGTTCAAGACAATCGACGGCTACGACGGCGATGTGAGGAAGCTTACCCCGGCCGATGTGGACCGCGTGATCGACCTCTGCTTCCAGTGCAAGATCTGCTACGTCAAGTGCCCCTACACGCCGGAGGACAAGCACGAGTTCCAGCTCGACTTTCCGCGCCTCATCATGCGGGCTAACGCCATCCGCCGCAAGAAGCGCAGCGGCAGCCTGCGCTCGTACGTGCTTTCCCGCCCCGAACTGCTCGGCAGACTGGCGGGTATGGCGCCGGCGCTGGCGAACTGGGCGAACCGCCAGCCGCTGTTGCGCGCCGGGCTGGAAAAGGTGCTGGGCATACACCGCGAAAAGGTGCTGTCCGAGTTTCACGGAGAAACGTTCGAGGAGTGGCATCGCAAGCAACCGCGGCCCGAGAGCGATTCGACGAAGGCCGTCCTGTTCTACACCTGCTCGGTGAACTACAACGCACCGGAGGTGGGCCGCGACGCAATCGAGGTCTTCGCGAAAAACGGCATCGCGCTTACCTGCCCGAAACAGAACTGCTGCGGTATGCCCGCCCTGGAATCGGGCGACGTCGAGCTCGCCAAACGTTTGGCGCGGCAGAACGTGGAGTCGCTGCTGCCGCACGTCAGGGCCGGGAAAAAGGTGCTCGCCATCGACCCCACCTGTTCCTACATGCTGCGCAAGGAATACGCCGAACTGGTAGGCACGCCGGAAGCGGCCGAAGTCGCCGCCGCCACCATGGATCTATGCGAGTACCTGTTCCAGCTCAAGCAGCGCGGCGAGCTCAACCGCGACTTCAAGTCGACGCCCGGGCGCATCGCGTATCATTTGCCGTGCCACCTGCGCGCGCAGAACATCGGCTACCGCTCGCGCGATCTGATGCGGCTCATCCCCGGAACAACCGTCAGGATGGTGGAGCAGTGTTCAGGGCACGACGGCACCTGGGCGATGAAGAAGGAGTTTTTTCCGCTTTCCATGCTGACCGGCAAGAAGGCGTTCGAGGGCATGGCGAATGCGGAAGCGGAAATCTTCGCCAGCGATTGCCCGCTCGCCTCGATTCAGATCGGCCAGGCGCTCGGGAAGCGGCCAATCCATCCCATACAGGTGCTGGCGCGGGCCTACCGCGCCGGTGGTTTTCCGAAACCAGTTGAAGAATTGAAGTCATGAACCCCGTCGAATTGCACGAAATCAAAAACATTGCCGATTACGAGATCGAGCGTAGAACCTGGCGCCCGCAGATCATGGCGCTCAAGGACCGCAGGCGGATTCGCGTCGGAGAGCACCTGACGTTTCTTTTCGAGAACCGCGAAACGGTTCGCTACCAGATACAGGAAATGATGCGCATCGAGCGGATCGTCGACCCGGCGGCGATCCGGCACGAGGTGGACACTTACAACGAACTGATCCCTCTGCCCGGCGAACTCTCGGCCAGCCTGCTGATCGAGTATGAGACGCCGGCGGAGCGCGACGTCGCCCTGCGCGGACTGCTCGGCCTGGAGAATCACGTGTGGCTCGCCGTCGCCGGCTACCCGCCGGTCAAGGCCCGCTTCGACACGCGGCAGATCTCTACGGACCGGCTCAGCTCCGTCCAGTACATCAAGTTCCCGCTCACGCCGGAGATGCGGGCCCACTGGTTGGAGGGCGCGCGAATCATCGTCGACCACCCGAAGCTCAGGGCGGAGCAAGCGCTAACCGAAACCCAATTGAAGGAACTCGCGGGCGACTTCCAGCCGTAATTGCAGGCGCGCGGGCCGCCGTCCGGCGGAGCTGACTCCGCCGGCCGCAACTTTTGGCAAGTGATAGCGGGTATACCTCGCTATTTCAGCCGCGACCCGGCCTTCAAGGGCGCCGCCGGCGGCAAGTGCGGATGGACAACGCTCTTATATGCTTTGCACGCGTCCTGTACCGTTGGTTCGGAGCACACCGCAACTAGGGTGTCATAAAGTCTTTCGAGGCGCGTATTGAAGGATTTGTGAGCATCGGGAGCGAGCTGCTCGCCAAATTGCGTAATCAAACCAGCCCTGCCGCTCGCCATGCTCAACTTTGCGAGCGTACCTGCCGCAGCATATGGATCGTAGCCAGCTAGCAAAGCCAGCATTGTCCCTTTGATATCCGCATCGAATTCGGGGTTGGTTGGGTCATCGCTCTGATCATTCAGCTGCCATTGAATGATGTGACCGACCTCGTGAGCAATTGCGAACGCAAGCTCACTGGGCGAATCACTAATCAGTTCCGAAAGAGCCACATTGATTAGTATCAGATCGCCCTTCCACGCAAACGCATTGATTACGGGCGCGTTGGAAATTATCAGCTCGGGTTCATATCGCAGAACGCCAAGACGTAGAGCAGTGTCAATGATTCTTCGGTAGACAAGGCGTATGCGCTCCCAGTGCGACACAGGCCATTCAGCGGCACCTGGAGGAAGCGCCGAGATCATCCCCCTATCCGCATTTAACGTCCAAGCAACGAAGTCTTCCTGGGGTGGGTTTGCGGACGTGATTTGAAGCACGCCATAAAAATCTCCAGGTAGATCGGGGAAGTACTGCATTAGGTTGAAACTGGTATGTCCCAGCGGCGGAAGGCTAAATTGCCTTTGTCCGACAAAGACACCGTCCTTATCTAGCAGTACCACGTTGACGCGAACAGGCATATCTGACCAGGCGTTTGCGATGGCAACCCCAAGATCGCGATTCGCAAACGAAGTATAGACCAATGTTGGAAGGGTGGGTTGAGAAGTGATCTCCTGGCGCGCAACACCGTTTTCGAGCACTCTGAAAGCAACGGTTGCCTGAAGTGGCACGCTGCTCCTTGCGATTGCCCAGCCCACCTGGATTGCCGAAGATGCAATTTTGCTCCTGAGCACTCGGCTGCCACCGGCGGGCACAGTGAATGTGTGATCAGCCGCTAAACCGTTTCCGAGATCCATGGCCAGCGGCTTCCCATCGTTGTCGAAAAGAAACAAGCGAACCCTGGCTTCTGAAAGGCATGGGTTGACGAAGGTAAAAGTTGTCTGCCATTGCTGAGCAGCATCACCTCCATCGGCAAGTTGAGGGAAATACAAATCGGTGTGAGCGCTGCTTGGAATCTGGCCGAAGGCACACAAGCAGGTCAGCAAGATACTTAGGGAGATTCGGACCGTCATGTGTGGGATTGTTACAGAACACGACAGAGCTGTCAATGATTGACTTACCATGAAATGGGTAAGCCTCTGGCTGTACGATACTTTCCCGTTCTAACCTTCACTTATTCGAAACAATGGCTTTTCGCGATCAAAGCTGATCGGCTATCCGAACTGAGTGAGCCGTCCGGCGTGGGGAAGATCCTGCTGCGGTGATGCGTTCTTGCGAACTACACTAAGTAAGGAGACCGGGCCCCGATACCCCTCATGATCCTGCGAAGCTGCCTGCTTTTTCTGGCCAGGCAAAAAGCGCTGCGCCGGTGGATGGAGACATCCTCCCTCGTCCGCCCGCTGACTGCGCGGTTCATCGCGGGCCCAACGCTGGACGACGCACTGGCGGTGGGCTCCCGCCTGGAACGCGACGGGATCATGATGACTCTCGACCGCCTCGGCGAGAACGTCTCCTCGCTCCCGGAGGCCGAGGCGTCGTGCGAAGGGTATATCGAAGCCCTGCGCCGCCTGGATCAGCTCGGCTCGAACGCGACGGTTTCGATCAAACTGACGCAGTTCGGCCTCGATCTTTCCGCCGACGCCTGCCGGGCCAATGTGTGGCGCCTGGCCGAAGAAGCTGCCAGGCTCGGCAGGACGATCGAGATCGACATGGAATCGAGCGAATACGTCGATCGCACGCTGCGGCTGGTCTTCGATCTTCACGAGCGGTTTGGAAACGTCCGCGTCGCCATCCAGGCCTACCTCCGGCGCAGCGGCCGCGACGTGGAGCGGATGTGCGACGCCGGCATTCCGGTGCGTCTCTGCAAGGGCGCGTACCTCGAACCCGCCGCGGCCGCTTTCCAGGCCAAGAGCGAAGTGGACCGGAACTACGTCCACCTCATGAAGGTGCTGCTCGAACGCGGCGCCTACCCTGCTCTCGCCACCCACGACGAAAAGATTATCGCCGAAGCGAAGCGTTTTGCCCGCGACAAGCAGATCGCGCCGGACGCTTTCGAATTCCAGATGCTCTATGGCATCCGGCGCGACCTCGAGCGGCAATTCGCAGCGGAGGGTTACCGGCTGCGCCTTTACGTGCCGTACGGGCAGGCCTGGTATCCCTATTTCATGCGCCGCCTGGCCGAGCGGCCCGCCAACCTGCTGTTTCTGCTGCGCCATCTCGCCCGCGGCTGACCCGCCGGCGGGGGCCCGCCCCCGGCTTCTGCGGGTGTAACCCGTAAACGGAGTTCATGAGACAATGAACACAAAGTGGCGCTGAAGATACAGCTTTCTCGAAAAGCGTTTTGGGTGCGATTCCTCATGCACCCCCTCGGGAAGGTTGCCGTCGGCATCTCCCTGGCGCTCGCCATCGCAGGGATGGCGACGTTCACCTACTACTACGTCAAATACTCGCGCCTCATCGACCAGAAGCTTCGGTCGGGTCCGTTCCCAAGTACGTCGATGGTGTTTGCCGCGCCGCGCGTGGTCACGGTCGGCGACGAGATCACCGCGGAAGAGATCATCAGCCAGTTGCGCCGCAGCGGTTACGGGGAATCGAACACCAACCGCATGGGCTGGTATCACCTCCGGCTGGACGGCGCCCTGGAAATCTTTCCCGGCCCCGATTCGTACTTTGACAACGAACCCGGCGTAATCAAATTTTCGGACAACCGCGTTTCCCGCATCATTTCGCTGCGCGACAACACCGACCGCATGCAATATCTGCTGGAACCGGAACTCATCACCAATCTCACCGACAGCAGCCGGGAAAAGCGGCGGCTGGTGAGATTTGCCGACATCCCGCAGGTGCTGGTGCATGCGGTGCTCTCGGCCGAAGATAAGCGCTTCTTCCAGCACGCGGGCTTCGATCCGCTGCGCGTGATCAAGGTGGCGTATCAGGATCTCAAGGAAACCCGCAAGGCGGCCGGCGCCTCCACGCTGAGCATGCAGCTCGCGCGCATGTTCTGGCTGAACCCGTCCAAGACCTGGCGGCGGAAGGCGGCCGAAGTCCTGATCACGCTGCACCTGGAGCAGCGGCTGTCGAAGGAGGAAATCTTCGAGTATTACGCCAACCAGGTGCCGCTCGGCAGGCGCGGCAGCTTTTCCATTCACGGCTTTGGCGAAGCCGCCCGCGCCTATTTCGGCAAGGACATCAGGCATTTGACGCTGCCGGAAGCCGCCACGCTCGCCGGCCTCATCCAGCAGCCGAGTTTCCGTAACCCCTACCGCCACCCGCAGCGCGCCCGCGACCGCCGCAACGTGGTGCTCTACCTGATGCGCGAAAACGGGTTCATCACCGACGAGCAGTATAAGGAAGCGATTGCGGCTCCGCTGGTGCTGGCGCCGGCCGAAATGGAGTCCACGGAGGCGCCCTACTTTGTCGACCTGGTCAACGACCAGTTGCAAAGCGAGTTCGCCGATCACGATTTTCAGAAGAGCACCTATCGCGTTTACACGACGATCGACCTCAATCTGCAGCGCGCGGCTTCGGAAGCGGTCCGCCTCGGCATGGAGGAGGTGGATAAGATGCTGAGCCGCCGGCGCTGGCGTAAGGGGGAGACGCCGCCGCAGGCGCAGTGCGCGCTGGTGGCGATCGACCCGGAGACCGGCGCGATCAAGGCGCTCATCGGCGGGCGCAATTACGGCGTCAGTCAATTGAACCGGGCCCTGGCGAAACGCCAGCCCGGATCCGCTTTCAAGCCGTTCGTCTTTGCGGCGGCGCTCAACACGGCAATCGAGGGCGGACCCGCGATCTTCACGCCGGCCTCGACGATCCTCGATGAGCCGACCACGTTCTGGTTTGACGACAAGCCCTACTCACCGTCGAATTACAAGAACGAATTTCACGGAGTGGTGACGCTGCGGCAGGCGCTCTCGAAGTCGCTGAACATCCCGACGGTCAAGCTCGCCGAACAGGTGGGCTATGAAACCGTGGAGAACCTGGCCAAGCGCGCAGGGATGAATCTCAATATCCGGCCGACGCCCGCGATTGCGCTCGGCGCGTACGAAGTCACCCCGATTGAAGTGGCCGCGGCGTACACCATCTGGCCGACCGGCGGCGTGTACGTCAAACCGAACTGGATCAGCTTGATTCGCAACCAGCAGGGCGAGGTTGTCTATACGCACAAGCCCGAGCGCACCCAGGTTCTCGATCCGCGCGTTGCCTACATCATGACCAACCTCATGCAGGAAGTACTGAGGACCGGCACCGGCGCTTCCGTCCGCGCGCGCGGCTTCACGCTGCCCGCCGCGGGCAAGACGGGCACTTCGCATGACGGCTGGTTCGTCGGCTTCACCTCCAAACTCATCTGCGCGGTGTGGGTCGGCTTCGACGATAATCGCGAACTCGGATTGGAGGGCGCGCGTTCCGCGCTGCCGATCTGGACCGAGTTCATGAAGCGGGCCCATCAATACCGCGAGTACCGCAACGTGACCGATTTCGTGGCGCCGGACGGGGTCGTCACCGTCGAGATCGATCCGGCAACCGGGCAACTGGCAACGGCAGCCTGCCCCACGACGCGGCCCGAGGTGTTCATTTCGGGCACGGAACCCGTAGAGATCTGCCGCCTGCACGGCGGGACGGGCGGCACCCGGGTGGCATCATGGGAACTCCCACCGCCGCCCCCGCAGCCGCCCGCCGCCCCACCCCGCGTCGAGCCCCCACAGCGCACCACCGCCCGCGCCGCCGCGGCCCAGACGCCGCCGGCGGAACAGGCAAAAGCCACGCCTCCGGAAGAGCCGCAAAAGAAAAAGAAAGGCTTTTTCGGACGGCTACTTGATGTGTTTAAATAAGTTTATAAGTCGTACGTAGCTGGAGGCAGGCATGTCTTCGAAGACACTTTTACTCGTTGCCGGCGCTCTTCTTCTGGCTTTGCCGGCAGCGATGGCTCAGGCGCCAGCCGCCCCTGCCACCGCAGAGGAGGCCACCCCCCCAACGCTCGCCCCTCCGCCGCCACCGCTCGAACCGTTGACGCCCGAAAAACGGGGCGACATCTTCATGGCCCGCAAGATGTACCGCGAGGCCATCGAAGAATACAGCAAGTGCCCGCAGACCGCCGTCATCCTCAATAAAATCGGCATTGCCCATCACCAGATGAACAACCTCGACACGGCCAAAAAGTTTTACGAACGGGCCATCAAGAAGGATAAGCGTTATCCCGAAGCTGTCAACAACCTGGGCACCATCCACTATGCGAAGAGAAGTTACCGGCGCGCGGTAAACCAGTACAAGAAAGCGCTCAAACTGAACCCGCAGGCCGCGTCCATCTATAGCAACCTCGGCACCGCCCTCTTCGCACGGAAGAAATACAAGGAGGCGGCCGAAGCGTACGCACAGGCGCTCGCGCTCGATCCCGAGGTCTTCGAGCGCAGGAGCACCTACGGCGTGATGTTGCAGGAACGCAACATCGAGGAGCGCGCGAAGTTTCACTACTACCTTGCCAAGATCTACGCCCAGGCAGGCGTGACGGACCGCGCCCTGCTGTACATCCGCAAAGCGCTCGAGGAAGGCTTCAAGGACAAGAAGAAATTCACGGAAGAACCCGAGTTCGCCAGTTTGCAGGAGCTTGCCGAGTTCCAAGAGATAATGGCAACGGAATACCGTGTTCTCTAGGGCACGGGATCCGCTTGTCTGTGTAGCCGTCCTGTGCCTCGCGTTTGCGTCGTGCTCGAAACAGCAGCCGGCGGCGCGAAAAATCGCGATACTTCCGTTGGAAAATCTCTCCGCCGATCCGCAGCTTGACTGGGCAAGCAGCGCCTTCTCCGAACTCCTCACGGTGCAGCTCACCGGAGTTCCGCGCATCGCTCCGCTCTCGCTGAAGTCTTTGCGGGACGTTCCGGGGTCGGGCGCCGGCGCCGTTCTTCAGGGCTATTTTTCGGAGGCGGGCGGCAGTCTGCGCGTCGAGGGCGTCCTCCAGGACTTGGCCGCGAACCGCGCCGAAAAAACCATTTCAGCCGCCGGCCCTCGCGAGGCAATTCTGGAAATTGCGGCCTCGCTTGCGCGGCAGATCGATCCCGATGCGCGTCCTTTGCCCACGAGAGACCAGGCGGCGCTGCGGGCGTGGCTGGAAGGGCTCGAAGGCGCGAGCGATGGTTTTGAGCGCGCCGTCGCGGCCGACCCCGATTTCGGCGCGGCCTACGTCAGTTGGGCGCAGCGGCTGGCCTCGCACGGCGATCGCGCCGGGGCGCAACAGGTGATCGCCTCCGCCGCGAGGAGAGGCAGCCGCATTCCCGCCGTGGAACGGGCGCGTCTCGGGGTGCTGGCGGCTGCGCTCAATGGCGATAGCGCCGCGCGGCGCCGGGCGCTTGTCGAAATGGTGCGCGCCACGCCGGCCGACGTTTCCCTTTACCGCACCCTGGCCCAGATGGACCTCGCGGCGCGCTCCTATACCAATGCCGTGCAATGGTACGAGCAGGCGCTCGAGCGCGACCCCGGCAACGCGGCCTTGCTCAACGAAGCCGGATACGCCCACGCCTACGCGCGCAATCTCGAAGCCGCAAAGAAGGCGCTCACCAGGTACCGCAAACTCCGGCCGCGCGAGGCCAACCCGCTTGACTCGCTTGGCGACGTGCACTTCTACCTGGGACGCTTTGCGGAAGCCGAACAGTATTACCTTGAGGCTTACGACAAAGACCCCGCATTCCTTTCCGGCGCGGAGTTGTACAAAGCCGCCTGGGCAAGACTGATGGCCGGCGACCTTCAGGGCGCGCGCGCGAACTTCGAGCGGTTTGTGCAGGCGCGGCAGCAACAGCAGGATGCGCTCCTGCCCTATCGAATCGCCCAGTGGGATTACCTCACCGGGCGCCGCCGGGAAGCCATCGAGCGGCTCGAGAAAGCCGCAGGGCCGCCCCATTCTCAGCTCGCCACGCTTGCCGCGGTGCAGTTGTCGCTCTGGGCGCTCGAGGCGGGCGACCGCGATCGCGCCCGCGAGTTCGCGCTGCGCGCCCATCCCTCGCATCCGCTCGCGGCGGTGTGCCGGTTCCTGTCCGGGCCGCCCGCGACAGCGGACGAATGGGCTGCGCGGGCTGATGAGGCGTTCCCGCAGCCGGGCCAAAGCGCGTTGCGCCGGTACGCTCTCGCCTACGCTCTGCTGCTTTCGAAAAACTTTCAGGCAGCCGTGCCGGTGCTCAAGGAGATCTACCATCAGACCCCGCCCACCGCTCCGGACCCCATCGAAGTGCCGCTCGCATGGGCGCTGGTTGAAACCGGCCGGATCAAGGAGGCAAGCGAACTCCTTGCAGTCAACCCGATCCCCGAGCCTGTTGGCGAGCACCCGGTCCTCTCGTTGAGTTTTCCCCGCATCTTCCAGCTCCGGGGAATCGTGCTGGATAAGGAAGGCCGCCCTGCGGAGGCAAGAGCGAACCTGGAGCTGTTTCAACGATTTTCCGGTCCGCAACAGCGCGCCGGGCGCGGCGATCGAACGCCGCCGGCAGCCACGCCGCAGTAGTCCCCGGACAGCCGAGAAAGCCCCCCAATGAACACGCTTGCATTCCTGTTTCGTCGGGAATAGCATTTTGTTGGAGGCTGTTTTTTGAAGATGAGAATGTCTTATATCGCACCGTTGCTTCTCGTGCTTTTTATTGCCTCGACTTGTCTTCAGGCGCAGTCCGGAATGCCGCAAATGAAGTCGGTCGAGCCGGTTAATGCGAAAGCCGGTGATGTGCTGACCGTTACGGGAGAAAACCTTGACGCGGCGAACGTGGCCAAGGTTTATCTGACGGACGGAAAGAACGATGTCGAGGTGGTTATCGAAGGGCAGGAAGCGACGGCGCTGAAGTTCAAAGTGCCAGAGAACGTCAAGCCGGGACGCCTCGCCCTGATGATTCTCACCAAGGGCAAGGAGCCGAAGCTGATCGAGCAGCCGGTGAAAGTCACGATCGATTAATCGTGACGAACCGATGCGGGCTGTTCGGAGCTGCGTAGTCCGCCAGGGCGAAGGACGCGGGGGTCAGTTTGTTTTTTTTCTCCGGAACGGCGAGGACAGGTAGCCCCGCGATTCTTTCGCTGCGTCGGACTCGGGCGCGAATGCCGCCGCACGGCGATATGCCTCCACGGCAAGAGCGCGCTGCCCTTTGAGATCGTAGATCTGCCCCAGACGCATCCAGGCGAGCACGCCGGTGTTGAGGTCGAGATCATCGGCGCTCGCGGCCGCCTTCTTCATATTGGCCAGTGCGGCATCGAGGTCGTTGTACCAGAACTGGATGTTTCCTTCGGCAAAGAGGATTTTTTCGAGCTTCAGCGTGGGAAATGCGCCGGGATTGCGGAGCTTCAGTTGCTTCAACCGGCGCAGCGGGGCCAGCGCTTTCTCCAGGTCGCCGAGATCGCTGTACATCTGCGCCAGCTCCATTTGAAAAAGGTAATTCTGCGGGAAGCGCCGGATCATCTCCTGGAGCAGCGGGATAGCCTTCTGCGGCTGGCGCTCGCGCCGGTATACGGCGCAGAGAAGGATCTTCGCGTCAATTGAATTCCCCACGCCTTTTTGCGCCACCAGTTCCAGACCCCGGATGCCTTCCTCCTTGCCGCCGCGAATTCCGGCCAGGAATCCGAGCACTCTCCAATGCCACGGCAAGCTGCCGACGACATAGTTGTGCACCGCCGGCACAAGCATCGCGTCGATTTGGCCGGGGTCGAGTCTGAGTACGCGCTCGTGATACTTCCGCGCGTTGGTGGCGTTGCGCAGCGCGTCTTTCCAGGCTTTACGCACCAGGAAGTCGTAGTTGGCCCGCAGGCCATAAGAGACCCCAAGGGTGTACAGCGCCTCGGTATCCGCGGGGTTTTCCTTGAGGCGCGCCTGGGCGAGCTGAATCGCGCGCGCGATCGCGCTGTCGAACATGCGCTGGTCCTCGGGACTGGCTTCCACCTTCGGCCGCCGCAGAAAAGGATTCGCCCCAGTCACCAGTTCGCTTTCGAGCGCCCCGGCGCGGTACATGTCCCGGTAAAGGATTGCCTGGGCGAGGTGGTTGAAAACGCGGGGATCGGTGGGTTGCTCTTGCGTCTCGCGGGTGAATTCCGCGATCGCTTCCTCGCAGCGCAGATTGTAGAAGTGCTGGAAGCCGCGCGATAGCGGCGGTTCGCGCGGGATGATCAAGGCAGCGGCGAGCAGCAGGGGCAGCGAGAGCATCCAAATTCATTTTAGTGAAAGCGTTAACGCGCGCCTTCAGTTCCGCGGCGCGCCGCCCGGGAAAGTGAGGGAGGAGTTCCCGGACGGGGTTCGGAAGGTGGCAGACCGGCGGAGCGCCGATTTATCCTACAGGCGTGAGAGTCTTTCTGCTGCTGGCATTATCGGGAATAGCGGCTTTCGCCCAAACGAAGCAGGAGCTCGGAAAGCGGGCAATCGACGAAGCGCTCGCCGCGCTCGGCGGGGACCGCTTCCTCTCCATGCAGGACCGCGTGGAAACCGGGCGGGCGTACTCGTTCTATCGCGAGGAGCTTTCCGGACTTTCCATCGCCACCATCTACACCCGCTATTTGAAGCGCGCGGAGCCGCCGGAGCCGGGCCAACTCCTCATCAGCGAGCGCCAGTCGTTCGGAAAAGAGGAGCGCTACGGCGCGGTACTGTTTGCCGATGGGAAGGGCCACGAGATTACGTTCCGCGGGGCACGCCCGGTGCCGCAGGATACTCTCGACCGGTTCCGCGACTCGACTCTGCACAACATCTTCTACATCCTCCGGCAGCGGCTCGACGAACCGGGACTGATCATCGAACACCAGGGAACGGACTTCGTGGACAACATGCCGGTGGAGATCGTGAGCATCACGGACGCCGACAACCGCACCGTCACGGTGTACCTGAACCGCTCGACGCATCTGCCCGTGCGCCAGCTTTATGTGCGCCGCGACCCCAAAACCCGCGAGCGCTTCGAGGAGGTGACCATCTACTCGAAGTACCGCGACGTCGGCGGCATACAGTGGCCGTACGATGTGCAGCGGCTCCGGAACGGCCGGAAGATCTTCGAGATGTACGCCGACAGCGTCGAGGTGAACAAAGGGCTCCCCGACGAGTTGTTCACCCTGCCCGCGAACATCAAGATCCTTAAGCCGGCGCGGTAGCGGTGCAGCGCCGGGACGCGAATTCTATACCGTCGCGATCTGCTGCTGCGGCTGCTGCGGCGGAGGCGGCGGCGTCGGATTGAACTTGACGGACACCAGCTTGGAAACGCCCGGCTCCTGCATCGTAACGCCGTAGAGCGCCTCGGCAGCCTCCATGGTGCGCTTGGAGTGCGTAATCAGGATGAACTGCGTTTGCTGTGACATTTCGCGGATCAAGCGCGTGAGCCGCGCGATGTTCGGATCGTCGAGCGGCGCATCCACCTCGTCGAGGATGCAGAACGGGCTCGGCTGATACTTGAAAATCGCCATCAGCAGCGCAAGCGCCGTAAGGGCCTTCTCTCCGCCCGAGAGCAGCAGCACGTTCTGAAGCCGCTTCCCCGGAGGCGAGGCGACGATGTCGATGCCCGACTCGTTCACGTTCGCCTCGTCGGTGAGCCGCATCTCGCCCGTGCCGCCGTTGAACAGCGTCGCAAAAAGCTCGCGGAAGTGGTTGTTGATGGCGGTGAAAGCCTCGTTGAACCGCTTCTTCGATTCGACATCGATCTCCTGAATCACCTTCTCGAGATCGCGGATGGAATCGAGCAGGTCCTGCCGCTGGGTGTTCAGGAAGTCGTACCGCTGCTGCGCAAGCTGGTACTCGGAGAGGGCTTCCGGGTTCACCGGGCCGAGCGCCTCGATGCGCCGCTTGAGCTCCTGGAACTTGTTTTCGATTTCGGCCAGCCCTTCGGCGTCCAGAGGCGGCTCGCTATCGGACCCAAGCTCCGCGATCGGTATGCCGAGTTCGTTGCGGCAAGTCTCATCGAGGAACTTCAGTTCGGTCTGGCGCTTCACCAGCTCCACTTCGATATGCGAGCGGTTCTCCTGCGCGGCTTGCAGGTTGGCCCGCAACTGCTTCAGCGATTCTTCGAGGCCGGCCAGGGCGGCGCGCAGTTTGACCTCCTGTTCGGCCAGCCCGGCGACCTCCGCTTCGGTGCGCGCTTTCGTATCGGCCAGCACGGCGGCGCGCTCATCCAGTTCGATATTGTTGGCGAGCAGCCGAGCGCGCTCGACGCCGAGACGCTCGAGGTCGGCCGCGATCTCCTTGCCGCGCTTCGCCAACTCCTGGATCTGCGATTCCAGACGGGCCAGCGTGGCGCGGTCGGCGCGCTGCCGCTCCTCAAGGCCCGCCAGTTCGGCGCGGAGGGCGGAGTGCTCCTCGCCGGCGCGCGTCGCCGCGGATTTCAGGCCTTCGAGTTCGTTGCGCGCGGCTTCGAGCGCCTGCTCCAGTTCGGTTCTGGCGCGCTCTTTTTCCTCCACCGCAGCCTGGTTCTGCTGGCGCCTCTCCGCGGAGCGCTGGCGCTCTTTCGACAGGCGGTCCAGCTCCAGCCGCGCCACCGAGAGCCGCGAGTTCGCGCGGTTCAACTCTTCGGCGACCTTGCGCATTTCGTGATCGAGAGCCAGAGTTTCGCGCTCCTGAGCCTGCTGCGCGCTGCGAAGGCGCTCGATTTCCTGCTCCAGGCGGGCAATTTCGCGCTCCAGGTTCTGGATGCGGGCCGCGGTCTCTTCAAGGACCTTCTGCCGCGCCTGCACGAGCGCCGTGGTCTCCCGCAGCTCCCGTTTCAAAGCCAGCGGACCGCTGGAGCTCTTCTTTCCGCCGCTCACGGCGTGCCCGTGATAGCAGACGCCGTCCGGGAGGAGGAAGTACAGGTCCGGGTATTCGAGCGCGAGCCGCTGAGCCTCCGCGCGGTCGTTCACCAGGAAGCACCGGGAAACGCGCGGCAAACACTGGAGGGCCGTATTGCTGAATCCGTTAGTCAGCCGCAGGACGTCGCTCAGGCGCGCGGCGGTTCCGGCAGGCGGCTCGGCCGGCTGCGCCGCCGCGGGTTCAGTTCCCTTCTCCGGATGAACCAGGAACGTGGCGCGCCCTTCCAGGCTGCTGCGCATCACCTCGATGCCGCACTCGGCCTGCTGCCAGTCCTTCACGACAATGTATTCGAGTTCGTCGTGCAGGAACTCTTCGGCCGCTTTTTCATAGGCGGGTTCCACCTCGACGAAATCGGCCAGCACGCCGATCGGGCGCAGCTCCTTGGCCTGCCCGCGCTCGATCGCACTGAACAGCCGCTTGACCGAATCGGTGGTGTAGGCGCGGTGCGAGAGGATCTCTTCGAGCGAATCGCGGCGCGCTTTCAGGCGGGAAAACTCCGCCCTAGCCGCTTCGAGCTGGCGGCGCGCCTCGCTGAGTTCCTTTTTCCTCTCGGCCAGTTCGCCCTCCACCCGGCGCCGCTGTTCGGCGGTGGATTCCAGTTCCATCTGCCGCGCGGCGCGCTTGGCCGTCAGCTCGTTTTTCGACGCGGTGAGCCACTCGATGTCGGCCGAGGCGGTCTGCTCTTCCTTCTGCGCCTTGGCGGCATCGCGGTCGAGCGCGGCCATGTAGGCGTCGATCTGCGCGAGCTGGTTCCTCAGCGCTCCGGCCTCGCCCAGCAGCCGCAGCACGGCCTGTCGCGAGGATTCGAGCCCCCGCTCGCGCTCGCCGAGCGAAGCCTGAAGCGCGTCGCGTTCTTTCGCCTTGGCCTGGAGCCGCTCGCGGGCCTCGGCAGTCTGCCGGTCCCGCTCGGCCACAGTCTGGCGGTGGGCCTCCAGTTCCTCGCGCACGCGGACGGCGCGGCTTTCGATTTGCTGCGATTCGGTTTCGCCCTGCGCCAGCCGCTGCTCGATCGAAGCGATCTGCTTCGCTTGATAGTCGAGCCGCCCGCGGGTTCGCTCAAGCTCCAGGTCCAGCTCAGCCAGCCTCTTGCGAGCTTCCCTCAGTTGCTCTTCGGTCTGGTAGCCTTCCGCCTGCGAGCGGCTGTATTCCTGTTCCTTTTGTGCGGCTTCGGCCGAGAGTGCCTCGCAAGCCGCCGTTGCGGAGTTCAGATCGAGCGCGATCTTGGCCGCCTCCCGCTCCAACGCCTGGTGGCGCGCCGCCAGCACGCGCCGCAACTGGGCGTCCATCTCCGCCTTCAACTCTTCGTACCGGCGGGCCTTGGATGCCTGCCGCTTCAGTGAGTTCACCTGCCGCCCGACTTCCTCCAGGATGTCGAAGACGCGTTCCAGGTTGTGCTTGGCGCCCTCCAGCCTGGCCTCTGCGAGCCGGCGCCGAGCCTTGAACTTCGATATCCCCGCGGCCTCCTCGATCACGGCGCGGCGGTCCTGCGGGCGGGAGCTGAGAAGTTGCCCGATGCGCCCCTGCTCGATGATGGCGTAGGATTCCGGCCCCAGCCCCGTGCCCATGAAGATGTCCTGGATGTCGCGGAGGCGGGCCGCGCGCCCGTCGATGAGGTATTCACTCTCCCCCGAGCGGAACAGCCGGCGCGTAATGGTGATTTCCCGTTCACCTTGCGCGGCGCCCTTGCCGTTGACGGCGCCGTTGGCCTTGCCGTTCACACTGCCGTTCACAGCGCCGTTCACACTGCCGTTCGCCCCGCCGTTGGCCTTGGCGGCCAGCTCGGCGAAGTGGAAACCGGGATCCACCAGGGTGATGGTCACCGAAGCCAGTCCTACCGGTTTGCGGTCGCGCGTTCCGGCGAAGATCACGTCCTCCATGCGCGCGCCGCGGAGGCTTTTCGCCGACTGCTCGCCCAGCACCCAGTTGATGGCATCCGCGATGTTGGATTTCCCACAGCCGTTCGGGCCAACGATGGCGGCGATCCCCGAGCCGTTGAAGCGGAGCTCGGTCCGGTCCGGGAACGACTTGAACCCCTGCATCTCGACGCGCTTGAGTCTCAGCAAAGTCGCAATCTCCAAAACGGAAAAGTTTTACCCGGCCCAACACGGGCCCGGCACTCGGGGGGGTTGAGACCATCCTAAACCGGAATGGGAGCAAAAGTAAAGCACCTCAGATACTCTATAAAGGGCTAGGTGCTTTGCAGCCCCAAAATATAGTGCCCCACGCGCCGGAGCATCTCCTTCCCCTCGTCCAATTCTAGCCGCCCCCGCTCACCACACCAAAAAAAGTCCGCACGAGTCCGCAAATGGAATTGATTGTGGTATAGCAAACAGTATACGTATGCGGATCGCCGTTCACCCCGTGCCGTATGTGCCTTTCCGCACCTTCCTCACCGCGATTGAAACCCTCGAGCGCGGCTGCCCCAACCAGCTTGACCGCTCCGTCTGGCCCTCCTACTCCGGCGCCATTCAGGGCCAACTGCTCGGCGCTTTCCGGTTCCTGGGCCTGATGGATGAAAACCAGTTCCCCACTCCCGAACTGAGGGAACTCATTGCCCGCAAGGACAATCGGCGCGCGCTGCTGCGCCGCTTGCTCGAAACCAGCTATGCCGACCTGATCCGCCTCGATCTCTCGCGCGCTTCCCCGCGCCAGCTCGATGACGCCATGCGGCAATACGGGTTGAACGGCGCCACGCACCGGAAAGCCGTCTCGTTCTTTCTACAGGCCGCGCAATACGCCGGACTGCCGCTTTCGGCCCTGCTGCGGGCCAAAATCCGCGGCCGAGGCCAGGGGAAACGCCGCGCCGCCACCGCCACGAAAAGCGTTCCCGCGATCTCCAAGACGATTGAACTGAAGAGCGGCGGCGTTCTGACCCTGACGGCGGCTGTGGACTTCTTCGCGATTTCCGCCGAGGACCGCCAGTTTGTCTTCGATCTGATCGACCGCATGCAAGCGTACGAAGAATGAGTGCGAACAGGCCCAGGCGCCGCTGTGTTCCGGCTTTTGATATCGTGTTTGCCGGAGTTCGCGGCGGCGTTGATTCCCGGCCGCGCTGCGAGCCCAGGAGGGATTGGATGACTGCCGCCTGCACCCGGCGTGAACTGCTGCTTGTGTTTGCCGCTTCTGCCGCCCGCCCCCAGAGCGCCGCCAAGCCCATCCGCGGCGTGTTTCCGATCATGGCCACTCCGTTCACCGAGAAAAAGGAGGTTGACTGGGAGGACCTCGTCCGCGAAGTCGAGTTTCTCGGCCGCTGCGGCGTCCACGGGTACGTGTGGCCGCAACTGGCGAGCGAGTACTGGCTGTTGAGCAAAGAAGAGCGCATGCGCGGGATGGAGCTGCTCGCCAAAGCCGCCAGGGGACGCCGCCCGGCGCTCGTGCTCGGCGTACAGGGTCCGAACACCGAGGCGATGCTGGAATACGCCCGCTACGCGGAGACACTCGGCCCCGACGCGATGATCGCCATCCCGCCCACCGAGGCCAAAACGATCGACGACTTCCGCGAATACTACCGGTCCCTGGCGCGCGTAACGAAACGGCCCATATTCGTGCAGACGAGCGGCGGCGCGCGCGGTATCAGCCCGTCCATTGAAGTCCTCGTGGAGATGGCGCGCGAGTTCCCTAACCTCGCTTACGTGAAGGAGGAGCACGCTCCCATCATCCCGCGCATGATCCAACTGACGAAGCACCGGCCGCCGATCCGGGGCGTCTTCAGCGGGAATCATGGCAAGGGATGGACGTACGAACTCCGGCTCGGCTGCGACGGCACGTGCCCCGGAGCGCCGCTCGCGGACGTTTACGTGAGCATCTGGGACCTTTATCACGCGAACAAGAAAGAAGCGGCGCTCGATGCGTTCTCCAAGCTGATGCTGCTGGTGAACCTGGATTCGCAGATCCCCGGTACGTTTCAGTACCTGATGAAGAAGCGCGGCGTGTTCAAGACCACGGTCTCGCGGCAGCGCGAGATTTCGCTCACGCCGGAGGCCATCGCGGAGATCGAGTTCAATTTCGCCGCGCTCAAGCCGTGGCTGAAGGCGTAGCCGCTCACCGCGGCGTGGCCGCGGAAGTCGCCGGCGATTCTTTTCCGCGTGCCGCGGGCCTGGAGGGACGCCTGGCGATCATTCGCGCAGCCAGCAGAAGCGCAAGAACGGCGGCGTAGGCAAGCGGCGCCCGCACATCCGATTTCACCAGCCAGTAGTAATGCAGGCAGCCGGCCGCGGCGCTCACGTAAATGAGCCGGTGCAGCCTCTGCCATCGCTTTCCGCCCAGCCGCCGCACCCAGTTGTTTGTCGACGTCATCGCCAGCGGTATCAGCATTACGAAAGCCGCAAAGCCGGCGGTGATGAACGGGCGTTTTCCGATGTCGACGGCAATCTCGTGCAGATCAAAAAACTTGTCCAGCCAGAGATACGTGATGAAATGCAGGCATCCGTAGAAGAACGCAAACAGGCCGAGCATCCTGCGATACCGGATCAGCCCGGGCATCCCCAGCAGCCTGCGCGCGGGCGTCACGGCTAGCGTGATCAGCAGGAACCGCAGCGTCCAGTCGCCGGTGGCGTGAGTGATGAACTCGATTGGATTCGCGCCGAGCCCGTCATGAAACCCCCGCCAGACCAGCGCGCCCAGTGGCGAAAGGCAGAGCGCGAAAACAAGCGGTTTAGTAATACTTGCGGAGGTCCATGCCGGCATAGAGCTGAGCCACTTGATCGCCGTAGCCGTTAAACATCAGGGTATTCCGTTTGAAGAACTCGCCCAGGCGGCGCTCTTTCGCCTGGCTCCAGCGCGGGTGATCGACCTGCGGATTCACGTTCGAGTAGAAACCGTACTCCTGCGGGTTGGCGCGGCTCCAGGTGGTCGGCGGCTGCTTTTCCGTGAACTTGATTTTGACGATGGACTTGATGCTCTTGAACCCGTACTTCCAGGGCACGACCAGGCGCACGGGAGCGCCGCTCTGATTCGGCAACGTTTCCCCGTACATGCCGACGCAGAGCAGCGTCAGCGGGTGCATGGCCTCGTCCATCCGTAAACCTTCCACATACGGGAACGGGATGCCGGCCCAACGCGCCGCCGGCATCTGTTTCGAATCGTACAGGCTCTCAAAGGCGACGTATTTCGCTTTGGAGGTGGGCTCCACCTGCCTGATGAGGGCATTCAGCGGGTATCCGATCCACGGAATGACCATCGACCAGCCCTCCACGCAGCGAAGCCGGTAGATGCGCTCCTCAAGCGGCGCGAGTTTCATAATGTCGTCGAAATCGAAGACCCTGGGGCGGGCGACGTGGCCTTCGACCGAAATCGCCCACGGCGATATACGCAGGTTCTTCGCCAGCTCCGCCGGCTGCTCCTTGCCGGTGCCGAACTCATAGAAGTTGTTGTAATGAGTGGCGTGCTGGTAGGGCGTAATTTTCTCGTCCGTGCTGAACGGGCTTTTCCGGACGTCCGCCAGCCTGACGCCCGCCGGAGCAAGGCCCGGAAAGGCCGCCAGCGCCGGAACCGCCAGGAACTTCCGGCGGTTGAGGTAGACGTGCTTGGGCGTAATCTCGCTGGCGCGGATTTGGGGCGGTTTACGGATCAGCATTAGTTGCTTGGATGCGCGGCGCGGGCCGTCCGCTGCAAGCTTAAGCAGCTTTGCGGGGCCGCTCTTCGGTGCGGATGGCGCCTTCGGCCGGCTGGATCCGCCTCCCGCGTTCCCTCGCCCAAACCTGGGTGAACTCGGCGCCGAGCAGCAGGATCATCGACGCGTAATAGACCCACAGCACGATGAGGATCAGCGACCCCGCGGCACCGTAGGCGCTCGTCCTCGCGCTATTCGCGAGATACATGCCGATCAGGTAGCGGCCGATTACAAACAGCACCGCGGTTGTAATCGCCCCCACCCAGACTTCCCTCCAGGCGATCTGCGTGTCGGGCAGCACCTTGTAAATCGCGGCGAACAGAACAACAAATACGGCGAAGGAAACCAGCGCGTAGAGGACCCGGGAGAGCGTCCCGGAAAAGGGCATAAAGCCGGCCACACTTTCGAGCGCGGGCAGAAGCGCGCTGAGGGCCAGCGAGGCAAACAGCAGAACGCCGATTCCGAGCAGCATGATAAACGACCAAAGCCGCTTGAGCAGGAAATTTTTGACGCCGGCTTCCGGATCCGGCTGCACTTCCCAGGTCTTGTTCAGCGCGGACTGGAGCTGTGCGAACGCGGTCGTAGCGCTGAACAGCAGCGCGAGGCCACCGAAAACCAGCCCCAGCACGGTCCCGGAAGTGTTTTCGCTCTGCCGCTGAATGATGGTTTGCACCTGCTGCGCCGCGCCGGGCCCGATGAAGCCCTGTATCTGCTGCTGTATCTCGCCCTCCACGGCCGCACGGCCGAAAACAATCCCAACCACCGCGACAAGGATCAGCAGAATCGCGGGCAGCGAGATCACGGTGTAGAAAGCCAGGGCGGCCGCCATCGTCGAGCAGTCGTCGGCGATGAATTCCTCGATCGTGGTTTTGAGGTACTTGAAGTAGCGTCCGAGGCGTCCCATGGCTCGCGCCAGCCCCTGAAAGTATTGAGCAATTCCGGGGCCAGAGGAGAGCGGGACTACTCGGTCTCGCGCGGCTTCAGACCCTCAGCCAGCAGAACGGCTTCCGCCAGTTCCCGCATGGGGCGGCGGCGCCGGCGGCTCTCATTGCGCAGGCGCAGGTAGGCCTCAGGCTCGGTCAACTGAAATTTTTGCTGGAGAATGCCTTTGGCGCGCTCTATGATCGTGCGGTCCTCCAGGCGGCGCCTGATCTCGCCGGCGGTACGCTGGAGGCGGGCATTCTCCTCCACCAGCCGCCAGCGCTCGATTGCCCCTCCCATCTGCTCGCCCAAAAAGGTCAGGACGCCGATCTCCGCCGGCGAGTGCTCGTGCGGCAGCTTGTGATGCACATTCATCACGCCAATCACGGCGCCTCTGGAGATGATCGGAACCGAGACCAGCGCTTCGTAGCTGTCCTCGACGAGCGACGGAAATTTTTTAAACCGGGGATCGTTGAACGCGCCACTCGAAAGCGCGACCACGGACTTGTGCTCCGCGACCCAGCCGGCGATGCCCTCCCCCAACTTCATCCGCAGCGTTCCGATCTCGGCCTTGTGAGGCAACTGCGAGGCTTCCAGCACGACCTCGCCGGTGGCGAAGTCGGGCAGATAGACGAGACAGGCGTCGCAGCGGGTGGCCTCGACAACCAGCTCGATCAGAGCCTGCAGCATTTCGCGAAGGCTCATGCCGGAACTGACAATCCGGCTGGTCCGGTGCAGGAGCGCAAGATGCGGCTCGGCAGTTGTTCCTGTCGGGGCGCTCATGCTTCGAGAGTAAGAGACAACTTCGGCAGGCGTCCAATCGAAAGTTTCTATGCCGTGTATAACGGCTTATTCGGCCGCGGCGCCGAGGGCATCCAGGAACAACCGCGCCACCCGCGGGGCGTCGTACTGGCGCACGGTTTCCAGGCCGGCCTCGGCCAGGGCGGCGCGCATCCGGCCGTCGTTGCGCAACTGGAAGAGGGCGTCCGCCAGCGCCCCGGCATTCTCCGGCTCCACAAGCAGCCCATGCGGCACAACTTCCGGCGCAGCGGCCGCGCGCGCAGCCACGATTGGCTTTCCCGCAGCCATCGCCTCCAGGAACACGATGCCGAAACCCTCCTGCACGCTGGGCAGACAGAACACGTCGCAGCTCTGATACTCGCGGGCCAGAACGTCCTGCGGAACGTCGCCGAGCCAGCGCACGGTCTCGCCCAGTCCGGCTTCGCGCGCCAAGCGGTGCAGCCGCCGCCGCTCGGGTCCTCCTCCCACGATCCGGAGTTCGAGTTCGGGAACGCGCCCGCGCAGCCGTGCCGCGGCTTCGAGCAGCACGTTGAGGCGCTTGCGCCGGTAGAACCGGCATACTGTAAGCACGGTGAAGCGGCGGGGATCGGGAGCGGCGGGATTGCGGGCGAACAGCTCGCGCCACAGGTCGAGATCGATCAGTTCCGGAACCACTTGCGGCTCTTTGGCGAGCCCGTACAGCTCCCGGATGCGCCCGGCCGCGTACCGGCTGGTGGTTATGACCGCACCGGCGCGGTGCACGTGAGCGCGCTCGCACGCCGCCTGAATCAGCATGGTGCGGCGCGTAAGCCCGCGCTCGAAGCGCGCCTCGTCGGCAATCACGCCCTTGATGGAGGCGACATGCGGGCGGCCGCTGCGCACGCGGTATCCATCCATATCGAAGCCGACGACCGCGTCGAAGCCGCTGAAATCGCGCCGCCGGAGCTGTTCGTTGAACCACAGCCGTTCCAGCGTGAACACCGGCAGGCGCACTTCCGGCGTGAAGAAGTGAATCTCGCAGCCAAGTTTCCGGAGAGCGCGCGCCAGCGTGGATATGCCGCTGAAGGTTCCGCTACCGCGGATGACATCGAGGGGCGTGGCAGTAAGAAAAGCAAGCCTCACGGCGCCACCGCGAACGGCCTCAGCGGCGAACCGGTGCCTCCGCGAATCTTCAGGGGCGCGGCGACGAACAGAAACGTGTAGACGCGCTCGCGCGCCACCTCTTCCAGGTTGAGCGATTCGATGATGTGGATGCCGCTTTCCACCAGCAGGTGTACGTGGACCGGCATCGAGGGCGCCGGGACGCGCTCAAACGAAACTGTATCCGAACCCGCGGCGTATATGCCGCGCTCGCTCAGCCAGCGCGCGCCCTCGGCTTCCGGTCCGGGCCCGCGCACTTCCGCGATGTAGCGGGCCGGCTCGTTCCAAAACCGCCCCCAACCCGTTCGGAGCAGGACGACATCGCCGCGCCTGATCTCGACGCCCTGCGCCCGCACGGCGGCATCGAGGCACTCCGGCGTGATCGTGTAGTCGACGGGCAGCGCCTCGACCCCTTCCAGCCCGGCGATATCGAGCAGCACGCCGCGCCGCAGCACCAGCCCCACGGTGTCGATCGAGAGGTGCCGCAGACCCTCGGAGTAGGACTGCACCCCTTCGGCTGGGACTCCGCCGTGCAGCATGCCGCCGCACGAGTAATGGCAGAGCGCGTCGATGTGCGTGCCCACGTGCCCGCCGAGCGCGATTGCTTCCGAAGCCGAGCTGACCCCGCCCGGCCCAACGTAGTCTCCGTGCTTCTTGGAAAGGCTGAACAGAAACGGGGGATGCGAGGGATAGTGAGGCATCCCCACGAACCACGGCTGCGCCAGATCGTACATGCGGGCGCCGCGTAGAAGCTCGAGAAACTCGTCGATCACGACCTACATATACATTCCGCCGTTGACGGCGAGCACGTGGCCGGTGATGTAAGCCGCGTCGTCGCTGGCCAAAAATTTCACAGCATTGGCGACGTCTTGAGGCTGCCCGCCGCGCTTCAACGGCACTTTCGCCAGCATCGCGGCGCGCTGCTCCTCCGTGAGCCTGGCGGTCATGTCGGTCTCGATGAATCCCGGCGCCACAGCGTTCACGGTGATGTTGCGGCTGCCGAGTTCCTGGGCCAGCGTCTTGGTCAGCCCGATGATGCCGGCCTTCGAAGCCACGTAGTTGGCCTGGCCCGGATTCCCCGACTGGCCCACCACCGACGCGATGTTAATGATGCGGCCCCAGCGCGCTTTCATCATCCCCGGGATCACCTGCTGCGACGCGAGAAACGCGCCGGTCAGGTTGATGGAGAGCACCAGGTCCCAGTCCTCCTTTTTCATGCGGAGCGCCAGGTTGTCCTTCGTGATTCCGGCGTTGTTGACCAGTATGTCGACGCGCTCGAACTGCTTCAGAATGTCTCCGAATGCCTGCTTGATGGAATCCGGGGAAGTGAGGTCGAGGAAAACCGTGACGGCTTGCCCGCCGGCCTCGCGGATCTCCGCCGCGACCTTCTCGTTGTTCTCCGGCTCGTTCGAGGCGACAACCACCCTGGCGCCGGCCTTGGCCAGGGTGAGGGCGATTGCACGGCCGATGCCGCGGCTGGCGCCCGTAACAAAAGCAATGCGATCTGTCATTTCATCTCCAGGCGTCAAAACAAACATCAATCATAATAGAAGCTGGACGTTTGAAGCCATATGTCTTACGCCGACTTGCGCGAATTCATTCAGAAGCTGGAGCAGGAGCGCGAACTCAGCCGCGTCCGCGTCGAGGTCGATCCGGAACTGGAAATCACCGAATTTGCCGATCGCGCCGTCAAGCGGGGCGGCCCGGCGCTTCTGTTCGAAAAGCCGAAGGGCTCCGACGTCCCGGTCCTTATCAATGCGTTCGCGAGCACGCGCCGCATGGAGTTGGCCCTTGGCGTTTCGTCCCTCGACGAGATCGCCGCGCGCATACAGAGCCTCCTCGAGATGAAGGCGCCCGAGGGGCTTATGGGCAAACTGAAGATGCTGCCGCGGCTCGCCGAAGTGGGTTCGTTCTTTCCCAAGAGCGTCTCCAGCGGCCCGTGCAAGGAAGTGATCCGGCGCGATAATTTTTCGCTGTTCGATTACCCGATTCTCAAGTGCTGGCCGGAGGACGCCGGCCGCTTCATCACCCTGCCGCTCGTGTTTTCGCGGCACCCGGAAACCGGCAAGCGCAACTGCGGCATGTACCGGATGCAGATCTACGACGAGCGCACCGCGGGCATGCACTGGCAGACGCACAAGCACGGCGCGGAGCACTACCGGCGCCTGGCCAAGGAGGGCAAAAAGACGCGCATGGACGTCGCGGTCGCCATCGGCGCGGATCCCGCCACGATGTTCTCCGCCATCCTGCCGCTGCCCCCCGACGTCGACGAAATGCTGTTCGCCGGTTTCCTGCGCTCCCGCCCCGTCGAGATGGTGAAGTGCGAGACGTCGGACCTGGAAGTGCCCGCAGCGGCGGAGATCGTTCTGGAAGGCTACGTCGAGCTCGGCGAGCTGCGCCGCGAAGGGCCGTTCGGCGATCATACGGGTTTCTATTCGCTCGCGGACGACTACCCGGTCTTCCACGTCACCTGCATCACGCAGCGGAAGAAGCCGATTTACGCGGCCACGATCGTCGGCCCGCCGCCGATGGAGGATTACTACATGGGCAAGGCGGTCGAGCGCATTTTCCTGCCGCTCATGCGCCTGCAACTGCCCGAGGTTCGCGATATGTGTATGCCGGCCGAGGGCGTGTTCCACAACCTGTTGCTGGTTTCGATACGCAAGTCGTATCCCGGCCACGCGCGCAAGGTGATGCACGCCATCTGGGGCATGGGCCAAGCGATGTTCAGCAAGTGCATCGTGGTGGTGGACGAGGACGTGGACGTGCAGAACGTCCGCGAGGTCGCCTGGAAGGCGCTCAACAACATCGACCCGCAGCGCGACATCGAGTTCGTCATGGGCCCCGTGGATTCGCTCGACCACGCCAGCCGGCTGCCGAACTACGGCTCGAAGATGGGCGTGGACGCCACGCGCAAGTGGCCGGAGGAGGGTTTCACGCGGCCCTGGCCGGAGGTGATCCGCATGACGCCGGAGGTGCAGCGGCGGGTCGATGAGCTCTGGAAGCAGGCTGGGCTGAAATAGTTCGTGCTCCCGCGCCTACTCCGCCGGGAGCCTATGTTAAACTGACTCTGTTCCCCCTTTTCGCGGTGGGTGTAGCTCAGTTGGTAGAGCGTCGGATTGTGGTTCCGAATGTCGCGGGTTCGAATCCCGTCACCCACCCCACCGCAAGCCTGTTGTGTACATTGGCTTTTTGGTTGAGCAGGGCGGCTTTACAGCTCTAGGCTCTACGCCATTAATGGGGGCACCCCGCTGCTGACCGTCACCCACACATTATCCTAACCCTCAACCGATAGTTGTTGAAATTGCGGAAGCCATAGCCTGTCTGCTGATGAGACACGCGTCTGCCCATGTGGGATAACGTGAATCAGCCTGCTTACCGGACCGGATGGCCTTCCGGGTCCGTTTTCGATGCGGCCCGCCAGGTAGGCGGCGAAGGAGGCTCAGATAATCGGCGGGCTTCTGGCGGCGCCATTTCTTCGCGGCGTGGAGAAAAGGCCAAGCCCGGCAGGATGGAAGAAACGTGAGGCAGGAAGGCGGGACAGGACATCACAAAAAAACCGGGGGCAGGCCGAAGAAACACGGCCTGCCCGCCGGATCACCGGGTCAGAACCGGATCAGAAGAGAATGCGCAGGCCCAGCTGCACTATGCGTGGTTCCCTAGCGCTTGTCACCTGACCGAATCTCGAGGTCGAGGAGTCGGTGTACCAGGTGTCAATGGATGCCCATTGCGAATGGTTGAATGCATTGAAGAGTTCCGCGCGGAACTCGAATTTCAGCCTTTCCCTGGCCTCAAAGGTCTTCCCAAACGAAATGTCCCAGTTGTTGATGCCGGGACCGCGGAGTATGCCAACGCCCGCGTTGCCTTTCACATCCTGCGGCGGGGCCGAGAACACGGCGGTGTTGAAGAACCGCCCGGGCGTCCGTTCCCCGCGCGGGAGGTTCGGGTTTCCGGAAACGTTAGGCATATTGGGCTCCCAGTCGCGCGCGCTGGTTACGCCGTTGTAGACAGTCAGGGCATCGCCCGATTCGAAGGTCGTGATCGCGTTGACGTTCCAGCCCCAGAGGAGCGTTTTGGCCACTCTGCCCATCGAGGCGCCCCAGGGCGTCTGGAAACTCAGCGCCGTGACGAACCGGTGTGGATGCGAGAACTGCGCTTCACCCCGGCCAAGACGGCGGTTCCAGTGCCAGTACGAGGTGTCGAAGCCGAAAGCCTCGGCCGCGAACGGCGACCGGTCGGCTACGGTCTTGGAGAAGGTGTAGTGGCTTATGAGCTGAAGGTTTTCGGCCAGCCTGCCCTCGAGCTTGATCGTCGCGCTGTTGTAGAAGGAGTTCAACCCATGGCGAATGACATTGACGTCTCCGAAGCGCCCGGTGTTGTTGGGACGCGCCTGATTATAGGCGTCCTCAGAGGGCCAGCCGGTGCGGTATTCCGGAGCGTTGATGTTCCAGTAATACGGCAGTTTCACGCCTCTGCCGCCCAGGTACGACGCGCTCAGCACGACGCCCTGGTTCAGGCTCTTCTGAATCTCCAGCATGTACCGCTGATAATAGGGAACCGTTCCCGATTTCTTATCGCTGAACATAATGTCGGCCGGGTAATCGAAAATGCCCCGGCCCGGTCCGCTGCTGATGGGATAGCGTCCCACCTCGACTTCAGCCGGCTGGGGGAAGATATCCGAGAACGTCAGATACGGGATGTCGTCGTGAATGCCGTAGCGGGCATTGTCGTAGTAGTCGCCGACAAATCCGGGAACGGAGCCGTATGCGCTATCCATTCTGCTGCCGACCAGCGAGATGCCGGCCTGGTAGAAAATGCCGTAGCTGGCTCTGGCAACCAGGTCTTCACGCAGGCGGTAAGCGAGGCTGACCCGGGGCGCGAAGTTGTTCTTGTCCGCCGGCACATAGTGCAGCGGCACGCCGTCCGCCCTTCCGGGAATGGCCAGCTCCCATCCCGGCACGCTGGTATCAACGATCGCCGAGCCGTACCGGGTCGGAGAGTAAAGCGGAATTGAGAGATCGTACCGCAAGCCAAGGCTCAGCGTCAGCCTCGGCGTGACCTGCCATCTGTCTTCCGCAAAGAAGCCCCAGTAGGGAAAGGCAAAGTTCAGATCGGGCGAGCCGCCGACGAAGCGGTACCGCTGGCTGATTGACGTCGGCAAGCCGAGCAGAAACGATGCCATCGCGTCCCCGCCGCGGCTCTGATCGACGCTGCCGGCGCGGGTGAAACGATTGTTGAATCTTACCGCACGGACGTATACCCAGTCGGCCTGCTTCTTGTTGAAGAAGTTGAAACCGAACTTCATTGAATGGCTGCCCTTGATCCAGCTCACGTTGTCGGAGAACTGGAGCGTCGGGTTGGATGACATGAACACTTCTTCGTGTCCGATGGTCGGCCAGGAACGGCCGCTGAGATAGATTGCGTGGTATCCAAAGTCCTTGCCGGGCTCTCCCAGGTTTTTGAAGAACTTGTTCCTCAGGGTGTCCGCCTTGCTCATATAGGAGCGAACGTCCCCGTCAACGTTGTACATGGTGCCTTTTCCAGTGGCGAAGACGAACTCGTTGGTCAACGAGGGAGTGAAAATACGCGCGTAGTTTACAGTCACCAGGTACGATCTGTCTTCAACGCTGGCTGCCAGCTCGGGAATCAGCCCACCGCTGTTGAGGTCGAGGCCCTTGGACCGCGAAACGTTGACGTAAACGTTGTCGTTATCGCTCAGGCGATAGTCGAACCGCATGTCCAAGCGGTAATTGTCCTGCCCGCCAGCGGCGAAAGTACGGTAGTTCCTGAGATCGCTCGGGTCAAACGGGTTGGAGTATCCGTTCGGCATGGGGAACATGGCAAGCATCGCCTTCGCGTCGGGGTGTATCGGCGCGGCGATGTTGCGCAGATCGTTATTCGGAATCGGCTGGCGGATGCTCTGCCCGTTTTCATCGATCACGGTCGAGAAAGGATCCCACAGCACGTAGTTCGGATCGCCGGGGAAACGAGTCAGGTAAGCGCTGAAATCTCCCTGCCGCTCGGCTTCGGTCGGCACCCGGTACAGCGCGCTGGCGCCGCCGCGGCGCTCGATCGTGCCTTCATAGTTCACGAAGAAAAACGCCCTGTCGCGCCCGTCATACAGCTTCGGAACCACGACCGGACCGCTGAAGTTTGCGCCGTACTGGTTGCGCTGGAGTACGCTCTTCTTCTGGCCCGGCGCCGCAGTCAGCTTGGAGAACGCATTCCACGCGTTCAGCCCGCTGTTCTGGAAGTAGTCAAACAGCGTGCCGTGGAACTGGTTCCCGCCGCCGCGCGTCTGCACCTGGACCGTCGAGATGTCGCGCCCGTTAGCGGCCGAAAAGCCGGCCACGTCAACTTTCACTTCCGCAACGGCCTCCATCGACGGCGCGTAGCTGACCCCTCCAACCCAGTTGTCGTTGATGTTCACGCCGTTCATGTAAAAGCCGTTGTCGCCGCCGCCGCCGGCGACGACGTTGGCCCCGCCGATCAGGTGGTGCCCGCCGACCGACCACGTCCCGGCGTTATTGCCGCGCGGGTAAGCGGTGAGGTTCGGGCTCAAGGCCGCGAAACTGGTGAAGTTCCGGCCTTTCACCGGCAGCGCTTCCACCAGGGAGCGCTGGATCGTCTGGCCGATTTGATTCTGTTCGGTCTGCAACGCCGACGCTGTTGAACTGACCTCGACTACTTGCGTGACGTCGCCGAGCTCAAGTTTAAGATCGACGCGCACGGTCTGCTGGGCCGTGACTTCCAACACAGCGGAGACGGCCCTGCGGAAGCCGGACGGCTCCACGCTGACCTGATAGCGCCCCGGATTCACGTTGGAGAACAGGTATAGACCCGCCTCGTTGGTTTGAGTCGTGAAGGTCTGATTCCGATCGAGATCGGTCAGGGTCACGGTGACATTCGGAATAATCGAGTCGGACGGGTCCGTGATCAGCCCGGTGATGTTGCTGCGCAGCGTGAACTGCGCCCAGGCGGCGGATGCCATCAGACTGGCCGCAAGCACAAGGCCAACGGCGCTTAATTTTCTAGGCATTGATACCTCCTGAAACGGTTCATCTCCCAAGCGCAAGGTATATCACACGAATCAGACACCGTCAAGGCAGAGTAGAACCTCGGGTTTCGTGGCCGAATCCTGCAAAAAAAGTAAGCTGCAGGGGTCAAAACCAATGCTTGCATCCGCATCCGGCTCTTGACACCACCGGCGGGCGGTGACAGTATGGTTCGGACAGGATCTGAACCGATCCAACAATTTCATCTAAGGAGCACTGACTCAGATGGCCCGCAAGAAGATCTACCTCGCCGCCGTTCTGGCCGCCGCCGTTCTGGTTCTGGCTTATTTCCTCGCCGCGCAGAGACCAAAGGATACCCAGAGTATTTCGCTCGCCGAGCTAAGAGACAAGATCGCCGGAGGCTGGGCCGGCCAGATGATCGGCGTCAGCTACGGCGCGCCGACCGAGTTCCGCTACCTCAACCAAATTATTCCCGAAGACCAGCTACCCGAATGGAACCCGCAACGAGTGCGCAATGCAATCCGCCAGGACGACCTCTACGTCGAGATGACTTTCGCCAAGGTGCTTGACGAGAAGGGTCTGGACGCCACAACCGAAGACTTCGGGGCCATGTTTCGCGATAGCAAGTACGCGCTGTGGCACGCCAACCTGGCTGCCAGGCGCGCCCTCAAGCGGGGCGTTCCCGCCACACTCTCCGGAACGCCGAAGTACAACATTCATGCCAACGATATTGACTTCCAGATCGAAGCCGACTTCATCGGCCTGATGAGCCCCGGCCTCTTCCAGGCTTCCAACGACCTCGCCCTGAGAGTCGGACGCGTCATGAATTACGGCGACGGAATCTACGGCGGGGTTTTCGTATCGTGCATGTACGCCGCGGCGTTTTTCGAAAAAGACCCGCGGAAAATCGTCGAGACCGGACTGGCCTGCTTGCCGGCAGAAAGCCCATATGCGCAGCTAATCACCGATGTCCTCGCCTGGTCGAAGCAGACATCCGACTGGATCGAGGTATGGAACCGCATCGAGGAGAAATGGAACAAGCGCGAGCCCTGCCCGGAGGGAGCCATGCAGCCGTTCAACATCGACGCCAAGCTCAACGGCGCCTACATTGCGCTTGGCCTTCTGTACGGCGACTCCGACATGGGTAAGACAATCAAAATCAGCACGCGCTGCGGCCAGGACTCCGACTGCAACCCGTCCAGCGCAGCCGGAATACTCGGCGTCGTTCTGGGCTATAACAATATCCCCGACGAGTGGAAATCGGGTATCGCCGCGGTCGCCGACGAGAAATTCCGGTACACGGATTATTCGTTCAATTCCATCATCGAGAGCACGGTGAAGCGCGCCGTCGCCATGGTGGAGCGCGCGGGAGGCCGCGTCGAGGGCGACACTCTGATCGTCAGGACACAACCTGCCACACCCGTGCCGCTCGAAATTTGGGATGATTACGGTTCACCGGTCGAGCAAATCGACACCGGCGACCCGCGCTGGACATGGAAGGGCAAGTGGACCACGAGCACCGTCAAGGCGCGGCCGACCTTTGAGCGAAAGGTGAGCGGTGAAAAAGGCGCCGAGGTCTCCATCACCTTCGAGGGCACGGGAGCTGTCTTGGTCGGCCCGTATCTGCCCACCGGAGGCAAGGCCGACGTGTATCTCGACGGGAAGCTCGACCGGACCGTGGACGTGTACCCGGACGAGGAAACTACCCGGAACGGGGAGAGCGTGTGGCACGCGTTTGGCCTCGAAGATACGAAACACACGGTGCGCCTGGTGGTCCGGGGCGAGCCGTACCCCGGTTCCAAGGGCGCCGACATCGGAATCGATAGCTTGATTGTGTTCCGCTAGAGCTGAGACTATGACACACCGAAACATAATCGTCCTTGGCAGCGCGAATATGGATTTGGTGCTGCCGCTCCCGCGCCTCCCGCGAGAAGGAGAGACGCTGACCGGCGGCGATCTTGCCTTGCACCCCGGAGGAAAGGGGGCCAACCAGGCGTGCGCCGCCGCCAAACTGGGGGGCAAAGCGGTGATGATCGCCCAGGTTGGCAGCGATCCCTTCGCCGCGAAGCTGATCGAGAGCCTGGCCGCGAACGGTGTCGACACCTCCCGCATCGGAGTCTCCGCGCGCCCAACCGGCTGCGCGTCGATTTACGTGCTGCCGGATGGGGAGAACTCGATCGTGATCTCCCCGGGCGCAAACGCAACGCTGGACGTTGACATTGCGCTCTCCAAGCTGGACTCGCTCCAGAGCGGCGATCTGCTGCTCTGCCAGCTCGAGATTCCGTTGCCGACGGTAGCGGCTGCGCTCTCGAAGGCGCGCGCCGCCGGGGCGACCACCATCCTCGACCCGGCGCCGGCACAATCTCTTTCGCGTGATGTGCTCTCCAGCGTCGATTTCCTCACGCCGAATCAGACCGAGGCGGCGGCACTGCTGGGCCGTCCCGGTTGCGAGCCACGCGGATTCGAGGATGCCGCTGAAGTAGCGCGTGAACTGCTGTCCCTGGGGCCGAAAACCGTCGTGGTGAAGCTCGGAAGCCTCGGCTGTCTCATCGCGAATGCGAATATGTGCGAGTCCGTGCCCGCGTTCGCGGTGACGGCTGTCGACAGCACGGCGGCGGGCGACGTTTTTAACGCCGGTTTCGCCGTCGCGCTCGCAGAGGGAAAGGGTTTGGTGGATGCGGCCGTCTTTGCCAGCGCCGCGGCGGCGATTTCGGTCACGCGTCCGGGAGCGCAAAGTTCCGTTCCTAGCAGGAATGAGGTCGAGGCATTTTTGAAGCAGAAGACCGGGCCCGCGGCGGCCCGGTAAGGAGCCATTTGTATGTTTGTCGTCGAGAATCTTGGACTCGCCATTTTTTTCTGCGTCATCACCATGCTCGGCTGGGGATCGTGGGCCAACACCCAGAAACTCGCCGGGAAGGATAAATGGCAGTTCCCGCTTTATTACTGGGATTACGCAATCGGCGTGTTCGCGCTCAGCCTCGTGCTGATGTTCACTCTTGGGAGTTTTGGCGACGCGGGGATGCCCGCGCTGGCGAACCTCGGCCAGGCCGATGCAGGGCCGCTTTGGCGGGCGGTCTTCAGCGGCGTGCTGTTCAATATTTCCAACATCCTGCTGGTGGTGGCGATTGACGCCGCCGGGATGTCGGTTGCATTTCCAGTCGGTGTCGGTCTCGCGCTCGTCATCGGTACGGTAGCGAGCTATTTGCAGGCGCCGAAAGGGAGCGCAGTACTTTTGTTCGCCGGCGTTGCCCTTGTCGTTTCGGCGATGGTGGTTTCCGCGCTCGCCTACAGCAAGCTGCCGAGGCAGTCCGGAGGCGGCTGGGCGCGCGGCGTGATGTTTGCCGTAGTCGCCGGCTGCCTGATGGGGTTCTTTTATCCTCAGCTTGCGAAGGCAATCTCACCGAGCCTCGACGCCGGAGTGATCGAACCGGGGTATCTGACGCCCTATACGGCGCTGGTGTTCTTCGCCATCGGACTGCTGGCCAGCAACTTTGTAGTGAACACCGTCTTCATGAAAGCCGGCGGACTGACTTACGGCGACTACTTCAAAGGCACCGCGAGACTGCACTCGCTGGGCTTCCTCGGCGGCTTGATCTGGATGCTCGCGCTCAGCGTGAACATCCTCGCCTCGGGCGTGGCGGGACCGGCGATTTCCTACGCGCTCGGCCAGGGAGCAACGCTGGTGGCCGCCATCTGGGGCGTATTCATCTGGAAGGAGTTCGCCGGGGCCCCGCGAGGAACCACGCCGCTGATCGTCATCATGTTCGCGGGATACGCCGGCGGGCTGATGCTGATCGGACTGGCTACGCTATAGCTGCGCAACGGGGTTGGGAATCGGCTGCGCGGTGTAACGCACGCCGAGAGTCGATTCCCGAACCTTCAGCTCGGGCTCGAGCACCACACTGACCGGCTTTGTGGACTTGATCTCGCCGGTGATCCGCTGGATGAGCAACTCGGCGCCGCGGTAGCCGATCTCGTACGCCGGCTGCGAGACGACCGTGAGTTGCGGGCGGAAGATGTCGGCGCCCGGCACGTCGTCGAAGACCGCGATTGCCACATCCTCCGGGCAGCGGAGACCCATCTCCTGAATCGCCTTGATCGCGCCCATCCCCATCAACCCGTTGGCGACGAACAGCACCGTGGGCCGGGGGTTGCCCAGGATCAAGTCCTTCGCCAGCCGGTAGCCGCTTTCGAGCCGAAAATCGCCTTCGCGCAGCAGGTCGGGGTTGAACGGGATGCCTGCCTCCGACAGCGCCTTGCGATAACCGTTCACGCGCTCCCTGGCGGTCTGCAACGCGGAGGAGCCGGAAATCATCCCGATCAGCCTGTGTCCCATCGAGAGCAGATGGCGCACGCACATCGCCGCGCCCTTGGCGTTGTCCACCACGACGGCGTCGACCTGCAAGCCGGGCGGCAGGCGGTCCAGGCAGACCAGGGGAGTGCCCGCGTCAATCATCTGCTGCAAGTGTGCCGGCTTGCTGCTGTGGGGCGCTACGACCGCCAGCACGCCGTCAACCCGCCGGACTCGCAGCATGGCGAACACCGTCTGCTCGCGCTCCACATGGTCGTCCGTATTGAAAATGTTCAACAGGTATCCCCGCTTGACGGCCGCATCCTCCGCGCCTCGAACCATCAGCGGGAAAAAGGGATTCGTGATATCGGAGATCACCATCCCGAGGGTCTGGGTCTTGCGGGATTTCAGGCTGCGGGCAACATGGTTCGGCTGGTAACTAAGCTCCCGCGCGGCTCGCTCAACCCGTTCACGCAGGGCGGCGCTGACCGACACCGCTCCGCTCATGACATTGGAAACGGTGCCTACCGATACGCGAGCGCGCTTGGCGACTTCCTTGATCGTGGCCATGTTAACAGCAGATGATGTGAAACGCGATAATAAACTATACGGCCCGGCGGCGCGGGAGGTCAAGTCTCATATGCTTCCCAGAGGTAAGAGGTATGATCTTCTACCACAGAGCAACTGCATTCATTTTCATAGGGTTCTGACAGCCATCTTGACTTTCCAGCCAGCTCAGATCATAATGGGCGCCTATGTCGAACTCGGGACGCCGGTTAGCCACAATCCTCTCCGCAACTCTGTTTTCCGCCGGAATACTTTTTGCCCAGAAACCACTAAGACTGAGCCTTGCCGAATACCAGGATCGCGTCCATGCGGCCTGGCTCGGCCAGATCATCGGCACGCTTGCCGGTTTTGAGTTCGAGGGAAAGGCGGCCTCCAGCCCCCTGGTCATGGTGGACCGTATCCCCAGACGCTTCAAGACCGCTCCGGTGGATGACGATTATTACTACGAACTCGTAGCCCTGCGCGCCTTCGAGAAGTACGGCGTTAACATGACGCTCGATCAACTCGGCGAGCAGTGGAAGGAGAACTCCGCAGGTTCCTGGGGCTCCAGCGCCCAGACGCGCATGCAGCTCGCCAAAGGCGTTCCCGGCAGCCAGGCGGGCCACCCGCGTTATAACCGGCTGTGGTGGACGATCGGGCCTCAGTTCAGCGGCGATACCTATGGATTGATCGCGCCTGGGGACCCCAACCTGGCTGGAAAGCTGGCCCGCGAGTACGGCCATATTAACGGATACGCGGTCGGAACCGATGGCGGCGTGTTCGTCGCGGGCATGGTCAGCCTGGCGTTCCGCGAGTCCGATCCGAAAACCATCGTCCGGCAGGCCGCTCGCCTCATTCATCCCTCCTCGCCCTATCGCCAGTGCATAGACATGGTGATTGCCATGGCCGAAAAGGGCGCCAGCCCCGAAGAAGTTTTCCGCGCCATCGAAGATCGCTGGCGTATCGAGTACCCCGCGATGAACAATGCGGTCGCAAACGGCGGGCTGGTTGCCGCCAGCGTCTGGTTCGGCGAAGGCGATTATCTGAAAACCATCAATCTTGCCTTCCGCGCCGCGGATTTTTCCGACGCCGACTGCAACGCGGCCAACGCCGGAGCAGTGGTCGGAGCCATGAAGGGGACCAAAGCCCTTCCGCAAGACCTTATCGCGGCGTTGCAGGACCGGATCCAAGGCGACAAGATGGGCCCCGTCGCTCTGACCCCGCCCGTCGATGAAAGCATTTCCGATATTGCCCGCCGCATTGCCGCTCTCGGGCAGAAGATGATTACCACCCGCGGCGAAGGCAAGATCGTCAACGGCGAAATCAGAGTCCCCTACCGGCCTGTTGTTACCCAGCCGGCCGAAACGTTCAGCCCTGCGGAGTTCACGAAGTTTTGGGACCCGGCATGGACGCTGGAGCGCGCCGGACTCGGCGGCTCGTGCGGTGGGACACACCTCAACGGCGACGTTCTCGTCACCTTCCCGCGTGACGAATACCGCGGGTTGCTGCTGCGCCGCAAGGTGAAGCTGGGCGCCGCCCCTGTCCTGGAGCTGGAAGTCGCTGCCGACGGCAACCGCGCCTGGCGCCTCGACGTGTTCGTGAACAATGCACGCCTGCTCGACCGCGTGATCGAAGGTCCCGCTTCCCGAGGCCGCGGAGACTGGCAACAGATCAGCGTGGATCTTTCCAAGTTCAGCGGGCAGGAGGTCGAAATCCGCCTTTATCAAGTTACGCAGCTAGCCGACAAGCTCTCCAGTTGCGCCTATTGGCGGAAAGCCGTGGTGGCCTCGAAATGAAGCTCGATATCCCGTCCGTTCTGGCCGAGAAAAACAGGTCTCGCAAGGCAGCGCAGCTTCAGTACCTGGCTCAGTACTTCCGCTTGTCCGTATTTGATGTCCTGCACGAGCGAGGTACTGGGCACTGGGGCGGTGCGTCTTCGGCCGCCGAACTCCTGGTGTCGCTGTACTTCGACGCCATGAACGTCAAGCCCGAGGAACCGCGCTGGGCTGACCGCGACCGCCTGGTGCTCAGCAAGGGGCACGCCTCGTGCATGCTGTATACGGTGCTTGCGTGGCGCGGCTTCCTGCCGGTGGAGGAATTGAAATCCTTTCGCCGGCTCAACAGCCGTCTGCAGGGCCATCCCTGTATGGTGAAGACCCCCGGCGTCGACATGTCCACCGGCGCGCTTGGGCACGGCGTTTCGGTCGCTGTGGGTATGGCTCTTGCCGCCCGCGTTCTCAAAAAGAGCTACTGGACCTACGTCCTGGTGGGTGAGGGCGATCTCAACGAAGGCCAAACCTGGGAAGCCATCATGAGCGCCGCCAAGTTCCGCCCGGAACGGCTTGTCATGCTGATCGACTACAACAAGGTTCAACTGGACGGACCGAGCCAGGAAATCATGCCGCTCGATCCGCTTCCGGATAAACTTCGCGCTTTCAACTGGAACGTGGCGCCCACCATTTACAACGGCCACTGTGTGGGCGAAATCCTCGATTCGTTCACCTGGATCCGCTGCCAGTCCCAGTGGCCGGTGGCGGTCATCTATACGACGCACAAGGGCCGCGGCGTATCGTTCATGGAGGACAACGCTTACTGGCACGGCTCGCCGATCGACGCGGAGTCTTACGCGCGCGGGCGCCCCGAGCTGGAGGCGACGCTGGCGGAACTGGAGGCGAAGCTATGACCGTCACGCAAGCCGCCATGCGCGACGCCCTGGGCGACGCCCTGCTGGAACTCGCTCCCCGGTTCCCCGATATGGTTGTGCTGGATGCGGACGTCTCCTCCAGCACGCGAACGGCTGCGTTCGGCAAAGCCTATCCGGAACGCTTCTTCAATGTTGGAGTCGCCGAAGCCAACATGGTGGACATTGCGGCCGGAATGGCCACATGCGGCCTGCGCCCGGTAGCGAGCACGTTCGCTATCTTTCTCACGCTGAAGGCGGGCGATCCGATCCGCAACACCATCTGCTACGGCAAGCTTCCGGTCATTTTCGCTGCCGGATACGGAGGCCTTTCCGATTCCTATGACGGCGCCAGCCATCAGTCCATCGCCGATCTGGCTGTAGTGCGGGCGATGCCCAACATGACGGTTGTCGTGCCGGCGGATGTTATCGAGGTCAGGCAGGCTCTGGAAGCCGCGCTCCTCATGGAAGGCCCCGTTTACATTCGTCTTTCCCGCAACCCGACGCCGGTCCTGTTCGAAGGCAGCCCTCCTTTGGAGATTGGGAAGATCCGCAAGCTCCGCGATGGCAGCGATCTCACCATCGCGGTCTGTGGCGTTCCCACGTTCATGGCGATCGAAGCCGCCGACAGGCTTGCGGCGTCCGGCATCTCCGTGGATTTGCTGGAGGTGTCCACGCTGAAACCCATCGACGCCGAGGCGCTGGCCCGCTCGGCAGCTAAGACCCGTCGCGTGCTCACCGTCGAGGAACACTCGATCCACGGCGGCCTTGCCGGAGCGGTGGCGGAAACCCTTGGCCGGCTGGCTCCCGCCAGAATGGACTTTATAGGCATCGAAGACACGTTCCCCGAATCCGGCGATTATATGGAGCTTCTGAAGAAGTACGGGATATCGGCCGAACACATCGAAAACCGTGCCAAAGCGCTTGTAAAGGAAGGTTAGTGATGAAGCTTGGAATCGCGATCGCGCCGGCAGACGCTCCCCCGTCCACCTTTGTCGTATTCCGCGACGACCTCAAGCGCTCGATTGAGCGTGCCGCCGACCTCGGCTATGACGGCGTGGAACTCGCCCTGCGCGACGCTTCTCAGGTTGATCTTGCCGCTCTGAAGGGATGGCTTGCCGCAACCGGCATGGAGGTCCCCTGCATCTCCTCTGGCCAGGTCTTCGCGGCGGACCACCTCTATTTCACACATCCCGATGAAGAGATCCGCCAAGCGGCCGTGGCGCGCATCAGCGGCCTGGTCGTTCTTGCTGCGGAACTCGGAGCCAAAGTCAATATCGGCCGGGTACGGGGCTTCATCCATGACGGCGACACGCCGGAACTCGCCCGCTCCCGCTTTATGTCCTGTCTCGAGCGCTGCGCTGCCGTTGCCGAGCCTTTGAACGTGGAGTTGATCGTGGAGCCGGTGAACCGGTACGAAATCAACTTCCTCAACACCTGCGCCGAGGTTCTCGAGACCATCAAGGCATCCGGCAGATCGTGCCTGAAGCTGATGCCCGATCTTTTTCACATGAACATTGAGGAGTCCTCCTTCCGCGGTGCCTTCGAGGCTGGCAAGGAGTTCGTCGCCTATGTTCACGTTGCCGACAACAACCGGCTGGCGCCGGGTTGGGGTCAGCTTCGCTTTGAAGAGATCTTTCAGATCTTGACTGACATCGGCTACGACGGCTATATCACGGCCGAGATCCTGCCCAAGCCCGATCCCGTCTCCGCAGCCAAACAGGCGGCGGAGTATCTTTCGACGATGCTCGGCCGGCTTGCCCAGACGAGGCCCGGATGCGCATAAGCAACCTCCGGTGGTGGATCGCCGGCTTGCTGGCGGCGGCTACCGCGCTCAACTACCTCGACCGGCAAAGCCTGCCGGTCGTCATTACGGAAGTCCAGAAAACGATCCCGATCACGGATCAGCAGTACGCCAACCTTCAGATGCTTTTTCTGCTCGCCTACGGCGTCATGTATGCAGGCGGCGGGAGGATCATGGACTGGCTGGGCACCCGGCTCGGCTATGCCATTATGATCATCTGGTGGTCGGCGGCGACAGTTCTTCACGGCCTGGTGAACAGCGCTTTCGGCCTCGGCGCCGCCCGCTTTCTTCTCGGCCTCGGTGAAGGGGGCGGCTTTCCCGGCTCGGCGAAAGCAGTCTCGGAATGGTTTCCTCCCAAGGAACGTTCGTTTGCCTTCGGTATTTTCAACACCGGCTCCAGCGTGGGCGCTGTCATCGCGCCGCCGTTGATCGCGGCAGTGGTGCTGTGGCTCGGATGGAGATGGGTCTTTTTCCTGACGGGAGCGGCGGGCATCCTCTGGGCTGTCATCTGGCTTTTCGTCTACGATCTGCCCGGCAGGCACAAGTTGATCACGGCCGCCGAACGCGACTACCTCAAGTCTTCCCGCCCCCTCGACTTTGTTGACGAAGGGCCCGCCCCGCGCTGGATCGAGTTGTTCCGCTTCCGTAAGGTCTGGGGCTTGCTCGGCGCGAAGTTCCTTTCCGATTGCGCCTGGTACTTTTTCATTTTCTGGCTTCCCAAGTATCTTGGCGACGTCCGCGGTCTCGACATCAAGCAAATCGGCTACTACGCGTGGATTCCCTACGCTTTCGCCGGAGCCGGCAGTTTTATCGGCGGCTGGCTGTCGAGCTTTCTGATCCGCCGCGGTTTCTCGATCAACCGGTCGCGCAAAGTCACGCTGGCGATAAGCGCGGCGATTATGCCGGTGTCGCTGCTGATCACCGCCTCCCCGTTGAGCCTCGCCATCGTCTTCTTCAGCATGGCGCTCTTTGGCCATCAGTTCTGGTCGACGATCATGCAGACTCTGGCCGTCGATATGTTCCCTTCGAAGGTGGTGGGCTCCGTCTCCGGCTTGATGGGCGCTGTCGGTTCCTTCGGAGCGATGCTGTTCAGCGGCCTGGTGGGTATGCTGCTTACCCATTACCAGAGCTACACGCCGGTTTTTCTCATCGCGGGCTTGATGCATCCGGCGTCTTTCTTGATCATTTTGCTGCTCGTCGGGAAGATCGAGCCGGTAAAAGTCACTTCCGAGGTGAAATCATAGGACTATGGACGACATCTGGATCGGAAACGATCACGGCGGCTATGAACTGAAGCTCGCTGTTGTTGAACATCTTCGCGAGTTGGGCGTGCAAGTCCGGAACGTGGGTTCGGACTCCACCGAAATCGTGCGCTATCCGTACTACGCGTCGCTGGTCGCCCGGGCGGTGGCCGAAGGGCGGGCGCGCCGCGGCATTCTCATCTGTTCCACAGGCATCGGAATGAGCATCATTGCCAACAAGTACAAAGGAATTCGCGCCTCGCTCTGCACCAGCACCTATATGGGAAGGCTCACCCGCGCCCACAACGACTCCAACATCTTGTGCTTGGGAGGGAAGATCACCGGCGTATTTGAGGCGCTGGATATTCTGGATGCCTGGCTGAACACCCCGTACGAAGGAGGGCGCCACGACATTTCGCTCGGTCTAATCCGCGAGGCTGAGGAGACGATGATCGGCGGACCCCTCTGGGACCCGCCAGATCCCATGAAAAAATCCTGAGCGCCTAGGACGCGCCGGCTACCTCACTGCTGATCTTGAGTCAGTTCCCTTTGGATACTCAGCGCGATGTTGAGATGCTCGCGCATTGCCGTGCCGGCGCCCTCGGAATCGCGCGAAGCGATGCATTCCAGGACGCGGAGATGGGTCGGCATTACCCGCTCGAACAGGCCGGGCCGCTGCCCCACGCGCGTCCGGACTTCCGACATCAGGTCGCGGACGGAGTCCAGCAGCAACGTCAACAGCGGGTTATGAGTAGCCTCGGCGATGCGGCGGTGAAACTCGGCGTCCTTTGCGGCGAACTGCTGCGGGTCGGCCGCTACCTCTTCCATTTCGGCAAAGATCCTGCGGAGGTCCTGTATGTCCTCCTCCGTGGCCTGTTCGGCGGCCAGGATGGCGATGCCTACCTCCAGCATCATCCGCACCTGGTGCAGATGCTCGATGGTGACTGCCGAGCCGCAGGTGCGCATGTACAGCGTTAGCGGAGTGGTCACCTGTTCAGGCGTCAGCGCCCGCACGGTGGTCCCCACGCCATGGCGAGTCTGTAGCAAACCCCTCGTCACGAGGATGCGGACGGCTTCCCGGACGACCGTCCGGCTGACCCCCAAGCGCTCGGAAAACTCTCTTTCGGGAGGGAGGCTGGCGCCCAAGGGAAGGCGCCCTTCCACGATCTCTTTTTCAATCGCCTCCACAACGCGATGAACGAGGCCGCTTTTGGAGCCCAGCGCCCGGAAACGCGGTTTTGCACGTGGAGTTTTCACAGGAGCGCTTTCGACTGGGTTCGGCACATCGCTTATTCTACAGACATTCGTATCGGCGGTCAACGGCGTAGAGGTACGAGGTATGAGGTATGACTATCCAATAAGTTACTACCTTTCAACGAACTACCAAACCAATGAGCGCCATCATAGTGGATCGGTGAGCGTTATTCTGTGTCTTCGGTCCCGCTGCCGCCGGCGAGACTTTCACGCCGCGGGCAACCAGTAACGTATTGGGAATGTGTAACATACGGCGGACTTTTTACGCGCGGAAAACCGGAAACCCTGGTTGATACGTTTCCGGAGGATAATGTATACTCTTCAACGCACTCCATGGAGTTGATCGGCGCTCCAAGAGGTCTTGGCCCGACTAAACCAATTTCAAGCGGTGGCCTCACGTGACACCCGAAGAGCAGGAGGCCATACGCGCCCAGTTGGAGCGCATCCTCGCAACCCCGCAATTCAGGATCAGCCGCCGGTATCCCAATTTCCTGCGTCACGTAGTGACTCGCGCGCTTGAGGGGCGCACCGAAGAACTCAAAGAGAGAACGCTAGGGGTTGAGGTCTTCGGGCGGGATCCGTCCTATGACACGAGCGCCGACCCGGTTGTTCGCATGACGGCGGGGCAGGTGCGGCGGCGCCTCGCCCAATACTACGAGGAACCGGGGCACGAAAACGAAATTCGCATCGAGCTGCCGGTTGGTTCCTACGTGCCGGAGTTTCGTAAGCCGCCGGCGCCGGCCGAGCCCGAGGCAGCCCCTGCCGCGCCGCCACCGCAGAAACCGGAGAATGCCCGCGCTGAAGAGACTGTTTCTGATGACGCCACCGCGCCGCCGGTTGCGGCTCGCCGGCAGCCCGGCATCTGGAAGCGGTTCGGAATTCTGCCATACGTTGCCGCCGGAATCGCCCTGGTGGCGGCCGGCCTGCTCCTGGTTGACGCATGGAAGGATAGCCCGCTGGAGGAATTTTGGCAGCCCGTGTGGCAATCGTCCGACTCCGTGCTGATCTGCGTCGGAGGAGGACTGCCCAGAGCCGTCTCGCAGAACGATCCTGAGAAGCCGCCCAGCATACTCGATATCATTCGCCAGCACAGAGTGGCGTGGGCCGATGCGCTGACTCTCGCCGACCTGGCGAGCTTTCTCCGCGCCAATGGAAAAACGCCGATTCCCCTCCGGGCGGGAGAGACCACGCTCGCGGAGTTAAGAAGACGTCCGGCGGTACTGATCGGCGGATACAACAACGAGTGGATCCTCCGGTTCACGCGCTCTCTGCGCTTCCGGTACGCCTGGAGCCTGGACTCATCCATCTACTACATCGAGGACCAGCAGAACCCGGCCCAGCGATGGGCGATCGATGCTGAAGCCCCGCACTCCTCCTTCAACGAGGACTACGGCATCGTCACGCGATACTTTGAGCCAGCGACGCGGCAGTACATCGTAGTGGCCTCGGGAATCGCCTACTACGGCACCCTGGCCTCCCGCGAGTTCCTGACCGACGCGAGGTCCATGGCGCTGCTCGCGGCGGCTGCCCCCAAAGGCTGGCAAGCGAAGAACGTGCAAGCGGTGTTCTCCACCCGGATCATCAATGGGGAAACCGGGCCGCCCCGCATCCTGGCCGTCCATTGCTGGTGACAATCCCCCTAGCGTGGCGAAGGTCCATGCCATTATCGGAGTTGATACGGTAACAACTTTCTTGGAAACCCCTCTGGCTGCGAGGGAATTCTGTGGCGTTTGGAACAGGGAACTCTGCCCGGAGGCGGCGCTCGTCCCGAAAGTTGATGCTGATTTCAACACATCCACCCCTTCAAGAGCCCTGTGCGGACCTCGCCGGCGGCCATCGAAGGCACGCCAAATTGCGCCCGCGCCTGCCACGTAACAAAGACGTATTAACACCTGATAAGCCGCTTTTGGACAACAGATTGGCTGCGGATGATCCACTCCTGTCCCGCGGAAACACGGTTGCCCAGGCGACGGTAACAACGTACCGTAATCACCGCTCCGGGCCAGGAGCAGGGTGCTAAACTCCGATCTGGAACGGCGCGGATTGTGTCGTTTCAAAGAACGGCGGAACAGGCCTGCCCGAATCAGCCGGGAGGAGAACGCACCCTGAAGCGCTGTTTCCGGCAAAGAGCCATTCACTGCTTCTTTGGAAGTGGAAACAAACACAAGGGTTGGAAACCTGAGTGTTTCGGGTGTTAAGATCTGTGACTTGGTGTTTGGCGAGTTGAGTCGTGCGTTCCACTAGTGCCAGTGGAATGCAGATGGAATATGCGACGGCCGGCGTCGCTGATGTCTGACGACGCCTTTGATCTCGAACGAACAAGAGGCCCCGATGCCGAAGACGAGACGGAGTTTCCTGCAGACCACGGCCGCGCTCGGAGCCGGATTCAGCAGCGCGTCTTCCCTGTCATTCGCTCAGGTCCGGAGGGGAGCCAGGAACCCCATCGATGCCGTTCCGGATTCTGAGATTAAAGTCCCGAAGGTGAAATTCGGCAAGTATGAATTGAGCCGGTTCATGATCGGGTGCAACCCCTTCAACGGCACCTCGCACCTCAATCGCACCTTCGACGGCGTGATGAGACAGTGGTACCGGTCGGGGAAAGTCGCCGAAGTGTTGAAGCGGTGCGAGAGTTTCGGCATCAACTGCTTCAACTACGTCCATGCCGGACGCCTTTACGCCGAATGGGAACGCTACGTGGCGGAAGGCGGCAAGATGCACATCGTCGCTCAGGCATATCAGGACGATCCGACCGAAATGGTGAAGACCATCAAGCCGGCGGGCGTCTGGGTGATAGGCGAACGCGTGGACACCGCGTATCGCCGCAACCAACTGAACACAATCCGCGACTACTGTAAGAAGCTGCGCGATTTGGGCGTCGAGATGGTCGGGGTCGGCAGCCATATCCCGGAAGTGCTCGCGCTGGTGGAGGAACAGGGCTGGGACGTGGACTTCTACGCCGGCTGCGCCTACAACCGGCGGCGCACCCAGGAGGAACTCGAGCGGCTCATGTCGGGCGAACTCCCCGAAGATGTCCAGGAAGTGTATCTGCGGGGCGATCCGCCGCGGATGTACAAGGTCTTCCGGCAAACGAAAAAACCATGCGTCGCCTTCAAGATCCTGGCTGCCGGGCGGGTGAGCAACATCGAGGCTGCTTTCAAGCTGGCGTTCGACAGCATAAAGCCGATCGATTTGGTCTGCGTGGGCCTGTTTCCGTACTTAAAAGATGAGGTAAAAGAGAACGCTTACTGGACAATGCGTTACGGTTCCACATCCTGATTGAAGACACAAGAGTCTGTGGCGGCACCGGGGAAGCTCGTGAACCCCTGGAATTGATGTTGAGCCCGCTCTGCCGCGGTAGTGAACGCCGCGAATTACTTCCCTGCTTCGACACCGCATGCCGCCGCAGCTCGCGAGTGGGATAGCACATGTCTACTGGTCGAAAAACTGTAAAGCGCCGCAAGTTCCTCAAGATCGGACTTGCGGCGAGTGCATCCGGACTGCTCATCTCCTGCGGGCGCACGGGAGGCGGTCCCCATTGGCGGTTCTTCACCGAAGAGGAAGCGCGCACCGTGGATGCCATCTGCGAGCAGATTATCCCGGCGGACGATTTCCCGGGCGCTTCGCAGGCCGGAGTGGTGAACTTCATCGATCTGCAACTGACGAGGCACTACAAGAAACACCGCGCCGCCTATCGCAAGGGCGTCGCGAACGTCGAGGCCGTCAGCCGCGAGACCTTCGGCAAGCGCTTCACGGAGCTGGAGCCGCAACAGCAGATCGAGGTGCTGACCACGATCGAGGAGAAGGACCCGGCGTTCTTCGCGCTGATCCGCAATCACACCATGCAGGGCTATTACGGCGATCCCCGCCACGGCGGCAATCGCGAGTGGGTGAGCTGGAAGATGCTGGCTCTGGCGTCGCCACCGGTGCGCGGGCGCGCACGCCTCGACAAGGAAAGCAGGGTGAGCTGATGGCTTTAAAGCATGTCAATGCAGTCGTAGTGGGATCCGGCGCCGGGGGCGGCGTCGTCGCCAAAGAACTTGCCACGGCCGGCCTGAGTGTCGTGTTGCTGGAGCGCGGGAAATCCTACTCCGCCGCCGACTGCCGCAAGGACGACCTCAGAAACCAGCGGACCACCGTGCTGGGCAACGCATTCGGCCCGGATGACGAGCGGAACCCCCGCGTGCTGGTGGACGAGAAGGGCCGCGAGCGCATCGTGCTTGCCAGCGAAGGCGGCTACAGCAACAACGCCGCCTGCGTGGGCGGAGGCACCTTCAGCTACGGCGCCATGGCGTGGCGGTTCATGGAGCAGGATTTCCGGATGAAGTCCATTTACGGAGCGGTGGAAGGAAGCACGCTCGAGGACTGGCCCATCACCTACTTCGACCTGGAGCCGTATTACGAAAAAGCCGAATGGGAGATGGGAGTTTCCGGAGACGATTCGGGGAACCCCTTCAAAGCCCCGCGGCGCAAGCCATTGCCGATGCCGCCCCTGCCGCCGAACCGGGAATTTGAAATCCTGGAGCCGGCGGCCAAAAGGCTTGGCCTGCACCCGTTCCATATCCCCATGCTGCGCAACTCGGTGCCTTACAACGGCAGGGGGGCGTGCATGCGCTGCCGCTGGTGCGTGGGTTTCGCCTGCGAAGTGGACGCCAGGACGGGGACACACAATTCGGTCATCCCGATGGCGCTGGCCACCGGCAACTGCGAACTCCGCACCGAGTGCATGGTCAGCGAGGTTATGGTGGACGACCACGGGCGGGCCCGCGGCGTCGTGTATTTCGATGAGAACGACCGGCGCCAGGAGCAGACCGCCGATCTCATCATCATCTGCTGCGGGGCGATCGAGTCCGCGCGGCTTCTGCTGAACTCCAAGAGCAAGCTTTTCCCCAACGGCCTGGGCAACCGCTACGACTGGGTCGGAAGAAACCTGCAAGGGCACACCTATTCCGGCGCGGTGGGCCTGTTCGACTTCGATACGTACGATGACGTCGGGCCCGGCGCCCAGATCGCCATCTGCGACTACAACCACGGAAACCCCGGCCTGGTGGGCGGCGCCATGCTGGCCAACGAGTTTATACGGCTACCCTATCACGTCGTCAATTATGCGCCGGCTTACGTGCCTTCCTGGGGCCTGGCTCACAAGGAGTGGATGCGGAATGCCTTCAAGCGAACCATTGTGGTCATAGGGCCGACTCAGGAGATCCCCATCTTCGACGCCAGAGTGCAGGTGGATCCGAAGGTGAAGGACCACTGGGGCATCCCGGTCGCGCGGCTGTCCGGCGGGAAGCACCCGCACACAATGGAGATCGCGCACGCCATGACCCAGAAGGCGGAGGCATGGCTGAAAGAGGCGGGCGCCAGGCGCACCTGGCGAAGGCAGCCCTCTCCGGGGTTGAGCGGCGGCCAGCACCAGGCGGGCACGTGCCGCATGGGCAACGATCCGAAGACTTCGGTGGTGGATAAATACTGCCGCATTCACGATGTGGATAACGTTTACGTCGTTGATGGAGGTGTGCACGTCACCAACGGCGGATTTAACCCGGTCTTGACGATTCTGGCGATCGCATACTACGCCTCCGATAACCTGATCAAGACCTGGAAAAACACGAAGGGCCGCGTATGAAGAGAATTGCCGCTTTCGCCGGCGCCGGACTAATTGCCGCTATATTACTGGTTCCCGGAGCGACTTTGTATTACGAGTCTGGCGGAGGCGCCAACTGTACGAAGTGTCACGAGATGAACTCTCAGTACGATTTCTGGCGCGCCTCCAGTCACCGGGGCATCGCCTGCTCCAAGTGCCACGGCGGAGCTTTCACGGCCGACGTCGGGTTCCACCTACAGAACGCCAGCAGGGTCTACTACCACCTGAAAGGGGATTTGCCGGAGCAGATCCGCATTCGTAACGCCGACGTGCCGGCCATCGTGGAGCGCTGCCGGAGCTGTCATCAGCAGGAATTCGCGCAATGGCAAGCGGGTCCGCACAGCGCCACCTACGCGCGCATCTTCACCGACAAAGAGCACAACACGGGCCGGCTCCTCATGGACGACTGCCTGCGCTGCCACGGCATGCATTATGAAGGCGGCATACGGGACCTGGTGGCTCCTCTGGACCGGACGGGGCCGTGGCGGATCGTGCCTGCCGGACTGGCCGATCAACCCAGCATCCCCTGCCTGGCTTGTCACGCGATTCACCGCGAGGGGCCGATGCTCAAGAAAGTTGGCGTGGAGGGCCGCATAGCCGGACCGGAACAGGAGATTCACCGCCCGTCGCTGGCGTTTTATGATCGCCGGAGCGGGAAATCGATTCCGGTTGCCGATCTGCCGCTGCCCGTAATGCTGGAAGGCGACCGTCAGGTCAAGATGAGCACGGACCGCCGCCAGGCGCTGTGCTATCAGTGCCACGCGCCCGAAGCCGGGATGCAGGTGGGCAGCGGCGACGACCGCACGCCCATCGGCGTACACGAAGGCATAAGCTGCCTGTCGTGCCACCAGAAGCACGGCCAGAAAACGCGGGCCTCATGTGCGGAGTGCCATCCAAAGATGTCAAACTGTGGTTTGGACGTCGAAACGATGGACACCACTTTCCGGTCTCCGGAAAGCAAGAACAATATTCACTGGGTGAAGTGCGTAGATTGCCACCCGAAAGGTGTGCCAAGAAAGAAGGAGGGCAGACAATGAAATCCGTTATCCACTGTGCCGCCGCGCTGCTTCTCACGGCGGGCCTGGTTGCCGCCCAACCGGCGGGGCTGAAGGAAGCGTCGGTGACGATGAGCGGGAAGGTCATCAAGATCGAATACCCCGCGCTGCCATCCCAGGGCCAGATCGCAGGAAAACCCGCCTTCTTCCATACGGACTCGGATCTGGAAGTGCAGGGCCTGGCAGTTCCGAAGGGCGACTACACGCTTTTCGTGGAACCGGACGCCAACGAATGGCAACTCGTTTTCAGCAAGCAGCCGAAAGCGCAGGCCGCCAAGCTGAACCCGAAGATGGTGCTCGGGCGCGTGCCTATGGATATGAAAAAGAACGCCGCGCCGGCCGAAGCGCTTAAGGTGACGCTCACCAGCTTCGGCAAAGTGGCGGGCAAGCTCGAAGTGGCGTGGGGAAACACGATCGCGTCGGTTCCGTTCAGCCTCGATATTTTGAAACCGGCCCCGGAGTGGTAAGGAGCCTTCGAGTTTCCTCCTAACAGGCCGCGCTGCGAAAAATCCGCCGCGTGCAGCGCGGCCGTCTTCCCCCGAGTATCGCGGCATTCGAGTATCACTTGCCCATGTCCACCCGATCGCTAATCTTACAAGCCGTTGCCTGCCTGCTGGCCGTTTGCGGCTGGCCGGCCGGGGCTCCGGCTGCCGAAATCGAGGATCTCGTGCGCCAGATGACTCTCGAAGAGAAGCTCAGCCTGCTGCGCGGCGACCGCGATCCCGAAAATCTCGGGCAGGCAGGCTACTGGTCCGGTCTGCCGCGGCTTGGGATTCCGCCGATGCGTCTGGCGGACGGGCCGCCCGGCGTCAATGTCGACCGGGAAGCTACCGCCATGCCGGCGCCCGTTCTGCTGGCGGCCACGTTTGACGCCGCAGCCGCGCGGCGCTACGGCGAGGTCTTGGGACGCGAAGCGCGAGCGCTGCGGCAGGACGTGCTGCTGGCGCCCTACGTGAACATCGTCCGCGATCCGCTGTTCCGGCGGAACCATGCGACGCTGGGCGAGGATCCCCTGCTCAACGCCCGCCTGGGAGCCGCGTACATTGAGGGCGTCCAGAGTCAAGGCGTGATGGCGCAGGTGAAGCACCTTGCGGCTTACAACGGGCCGGATAGCGTCTACATCGACGAGCAAACCCTCCGGGAGATTTACCTGCCGCCGTTCGAGGCCGCGGTACGTGCGGGAGTGGCTTCCGCGATGTGCGCCTACAACCGCGTCAACGGCGTTTCCGCCTGCGAGAACGACGAGATCCAGAACCGGATTCTGCGCGGGGAGTGGGGCTTTTTGGGATTTATCACCAGCGATTGGGGCGCTCTGCGGCGCCCGCAGGCCCTGCTGGGTGGAGTCGATATGGAGATGCCCGGGCGCGAGGTGCTCGGCAGGGGAGGACCGCACTTCGGGAAGCCGCTTGAGGAAGCTGTGCGCCAAGGGCAAATCCCCGTTTCCGCGATCGATGCGGCTGTCACTCGCATACTCCGGCAAATGGATCGCTTCGGTTTGCTGAAACGCGGTCCGGCTTCCTCAACTGGCGCGATCGACGTCGCGGCTCACGCCGAGATCGCCCGAGAGATCGCGGAAAAGGGCGCGGTGCTGCTCAAGAATGACGGCAACGCCCTGCCGCTGTCGCGGAACGATCTGGAATCGTTGGTTGTGGTTGGGCCTACCGCGCGGCAGCCGGTAACTGGTTATCAGACTGAGCGCGGCTCCGGCTTTTCATCGCGGCTGATCTCTGCGCTGGACGCTCTGCGCAGGTCCGCCCCCGGCGCGAAAATTCGCTACTTCGTGGGGAACGATTTGGCAGGCGAGCCGCTGGGCGCGCCCGAGCTCTCCTCTACGACGCATCCGGTTCGAGAAATGGATTTTTCCGGCTCCGGCGCTCTTCAGCCGGGCTCAGAGTTTACCTGGTCGGGCACGCTGGCGGTCGAGGAGGAAGGCGAGTACGTCTTCATGGTTCAAACCGCGGTCGGAGCGGATGGCGGGAGCGGCGGCGAAGTGCTGATTGACGGGCGCCCGGTGGTCCGCTCACGCGGCTTCCGCGGTTTCGGAGCCGTGCAAAGGCCGTGGTCCAGCCTGCTGCCGACGGCGGACGGCCTGGACAACGCGCGCGCCGCGATTCACCTCACACCGGGCTCGCACAAGATCGAGTTCAGGGCCCTTTCGGCCGGAAGGTCTCCGTTTCGCATCCGGTTTGCCTGGGCGAGCCCGGCGCACCGGCGCAAGCAACGGGAGGAGGCGGTCAAGGCCGCGGCGGCGGCGCGCGCCGCTGTTGTCTTCGCCTGGCACGAGGCGGGGTCTTCTCTGTCCTTGCCCGAGGAGCAGGACGAACTGATCAGCCGGATTGCCGCGGTGAATCCCCGCACGATTGTGGTTTTGCATGCCGGCGCTCCGGTCGCGATGCCGTGGAAGGAAAGCGTGAAGGCGATTCTGCTGATGTGGTACCCCGGACAGGAGGGCGGTTGGGCCACGGCGAACCTGCTGTTGGGCAGGGCGAACCCCAGCGGAAAACTTCCGGTGACCTTTCCAGTCAGGTTGCAGGACACACCGGCGCGCGCCCCCGGTCATCCCGAGCGGTGGGCCCCGCCGGCGCCCGCGGGCATAGCCGGAGTGGACCCGAATCCGCCCAAAGTGGTTTTCTCCGAAGGTTTGGCCGTCGGCTATCGATGGTATGACCAACAGGGGATCGAACCTTTGTTCCCGTTCGGCCATGGCCTGTCCTACACCCGTTTCGAGTATTCCGATTTGCGGGTGATCCAGCGGGGTGACGGCGTCAGTGTTACCTTCTCATTGCGAAATGCCGGCGACGTCAAGGGCGCCGAGGTGGCGCAATTGTACCTGGGCCCGCCGGAGCGTCAGGCCGCAAACAGGCCGCCGCGGTGGCTGGCCGGGTTTGAGCGGATTGAACTTGCAAAAGGCGAGCGCCGTGATGTAACGATTCACCTGGGTTCGCGCGCCCTCTCGGTCTGGTCATCGGAACAGCACGCCTGGGCCCCCGGCGAGGGCCGCCGTGAAGTATTTATCGGAAGCTCTTCGCGCGACATCCGGCTGCGGGGGTATATAGAGTAACCCAAAAGCAACGCGCCGCGCAGGCGTCCCGGCCGCCTTCCGAACCGGCACCGTTTCGGTTCGCAAGCCGCAGAATTTACGTCTCCGGCACCGGGCCGGGCGCATTTGAGCGAGCCTATTGGCCGCTCTCCTGCATCTTTTTCTTAGTGCAGCCGTTGACGCCAGAACCGCCACAGGAGAGCTTTGCCCCTTCCCCGCCCCGCCGGGGACTTCTTGGCCGGGTGGTGCTGATCCATCCGGGCGAGGGGCGTAGAGTCGCCTGGGCATGGCTTTACCTCTTCTCCGTTTTCAGCGCTTACTACATCATCCGGCCGATCCGGGACGAGGCCGGGGTGGCGGGAGGCGTCGCCAATCTCTCCTGGCTCTTCACGGGCACGCTGCTCGCCATGATGGCCCTGAACCCGCCTTTCGGCGCCCTGGTCAGGCGGTTGCCCCGGATGCGCTTCATCGCCATCACGTACCGGTTCTTCATGCTGAACCTGCTCGTGTTTCTGGTTCTTTTTCAAACCACTACCGGTAGCGCCAACATTTGGACCGGACGGGCATTCTTCATCTGGACCTCCGTTTTTAACCTTTTCGTGGTTTCCGTGTTCTGGGCCTTCATGGTGGATCTGTTCACCAGCGGCCAGGCGAAGCGGCTGTTCGGCTTCATCGCCGCCGCGGCAACCGTCGGCGGAATTCTCGGGTCGAGCGTGACCGCCGCTGCGGTGCGCAGCCTCGGCGTCCCGGCGCTGCTTCTGATCGCGATCGGGCTCCTGGAGGTGGGCGTATTTTCGGCGCGGCGGCTGGGCCGGTTGCAGCCGGTGCTGCACACTCCCGCCGCATCCATGAGCGGCGCCGGCCCGGAGACCCCCATCGGCGGAAGCGTGATGGCCGGCCTTACCAACGCGCTGCGTTCCCCTTATCTGCTCGGCATTTGCGTGTACATGCTCCTGTACACGGTCCTCTCCACGTTCCTCTACTTCCAGCAGGCCGAAATCGTTGACCGTACCTTCGCGGACCGCGCCGCGCGCACGGTCTTCTTCGCGCGCGTCGATCTGCTGGTGAACGTGCTTACGCTCGGGGGCCAGTGCTTCCTGACAGGCCGGACGATGACGCGAGCCGGGGTGGCGATCACGCTCACCTTCGTGCCCGCCCTGACCGCCGCGGGGTTCCTGCTGCTCGGCATGATGCCCACGGCCGCCGTCGTCGTCGGGTTCACGGCGCTTCGGCGGGCGGGAAATTTCGTGTTTGCGCGGCCGACACGCGAAGTGCTCTTCACGGTGGTCAGCCGCGAAGACAAGTACAAGACGAAGAACTTTATCGATACCGTGGTTTACCGTCTCGGCGATCAGGTTGGCGCCTGGTCGTCGAGCTTGATTACTCTGCTCGGGCTTGGCGCGGGCGCTATCGCGTGGACCGCGGTGCCGATTGCGCTGGCCTGGGCCGGCAATGCCTGGTGGCTCGGCCGCCGACAGGAAAAAATGGCGGGCGCCATCAGAGACAAGAAGCGGCCGGCTGGTCTCCCGGAACTCGCTTGATACGCATCGTTACAGCCGCCGCCGGAGGAAGATAACCCATGTCTGAAATGACTCGCCGCAATTGGTTGAAGCTCACCGCGGGCGCTTCGGCGCTGTACGCGGAAAAACTGTTCGCACAGCAACGCCTGATTACGAGGCAAGTCCCATCCAGCGGGGAAGCCCTGCCTGTGGTCGGGCTGGGCAGCTCAGCCACCTTTTCGCGAGTGGCCCGGTCCGAGGACGTAAGCGCGCTCAGGGCGGTTCTGCGTACACTGGTCCAAAACGGCGGCTCCGTCTTCGACACGGCCCCCGCCTATGGCGCTTCCGAAGAAGTGGCGGGCCGCATCGCCCAGGAAGAGGGCTTCACGGACAAGATCTTCTGGGCCACCAAGGTGAACGTCGCGCGGCAGGGGAAAGCCGACCCGGCCGCCGCGCGGGCTCAGATCGAGACTTCTTTCAGCCGGATTAAGAAGGCGAAGATCGATCTCATACAGGTCCACAACCTGGCCGATCTTCCCACGCAGCTTAGCATCCTCAAGGAATTGAAGAGCGCCGGGCGCGTGCGGTACATCGGCGTGACCTCGACTTCGAAGAACCAGTATCCGCTGCTCCTCGAAACGATGAGGAATGAGCCGCTGGATTTCATCGGGGTGGACTACGCCGTGGACAACCGCGATGCCGAGGAGGCCATTCTCCCGCTTGCCCGGGAGAGAAAGATCGGCGTGCTCGTATACGTGCCGTTCGGCCGCACCCGGCTGTTCCGCCGCGTAGGCGACCGCCCGCTGCCGGACTGGGCGGCAGAGTTCGACGCCAAGAGCTGGGCGCAGTTCTTCCTGAAGTATGTGCTGGGGCATCCGGCGGTCACCGCGGTCACTCCCGCAACGAGCCAGCCGAAGAACATGCTGGACAATCTCGGCGGCGCCGTGGGACGCCTGCCGGACGAGGCGATGCGCAAGCGCATGGCTGAATTCGTGGACGCGTTGCCATCGGCCTAGCTTACGAGCCGGCGCTTCGAGACGCTCGCCGGTTGGCCGCGTCTCGAGCCGCGCCCAGCTGCGGCGGAAACGAGATCAAGCTCTTCCGGCCACGCGCAAGAATGATCCTGAAATACGCCCACGTGATCGACGCGGCGACTGCAACCGACGCAGCGACGTCGCTGAGATAGTGGTGGTTCACCACGACTCGTGCCGCTGAAATCAGCACGGGCAGGACGGCCAGGGGAAGCCAGTACCGCGGAAAAAGCACGGCCAGCGGAAAGAAAAGGCTCCAGAAATGGGCGGCGTGGCCGGACGGGAAAGAGTTCCCCACTGGCGTGAACCACGTATCCTGCCAGATGCCGCCGGCGAGGGCTTCGTACGGCCGAAACCGTGAAAACGGAGGCTTCATCACGCCGGCCACAAGTCGGGTAGTCAGGTGCGCCAGTCCGATGAAGACCAGCGCGCGGGCAACCGCTGGGGATCTTTTTCTCGCGGCAATTCCGGCTGCGACCAGCAGTGCGCCGTATAAATACGGCGAAACGGGAAAGCCGAACAGCCACTCGCACAGGCGCACGCCCTGATTGATAGCATCCCTGACCTCTTCGGGAACGGACGCCAGCATTAGCGCCAGGGGTCCATCGAGCACCGCGACTGACAGCAGAGCGAGCGCAGTTGCGATGAACGCAAACCGCAATAGCATCGTGTGATGAGTTGGCATAATAGCCGGAACCTCTTCCGGTGTACGATGCCGGGGCGGGCTTTGTTCCTTGGATTACTCGCGATCCCGGCAGGAGGCTACGATGAACCGCCGGGATCGCTCTTCAGGCGGTGCGAGCGCTCGTCGTAGCGGCCGCGCAGCTCGTCGATGATGGTTTGGTTCCACATCACGGCGCCCAGGAAATACGCGGCCCGTGCGATGACGTGCGCGGCGATCGGCGCGGTGACGAAGAAAAGCGCGACGATGGCGCAGGCGCGGAGAACGGTCCCGAGATCGCCGAAGTGGATGGCGACGCCCAGCATGAGACAGCCAACGCCGAGAGTGGTCGCCTTGCTGGTCGCCTGCATCCGCATGAACAGGTCAGGCATCCGCAGCACGCCCAGGGCCGCCAGCAACATGAAAGCCGCGCCCACCAGAAGAAAGAAACCGGCTATCACCGAACTCATCGACGCCGTCCTCGCTCCAGAAAACTGGCGAAGGCCACGGTCCCGAGAAACGCCACCAGGGCGACGATCAGCGCCGCGTCCAGAATCGAGCTCTCGTTCGTGACAACGCAGTAAGCGCCGATCACGCCGACCGCCAGCGTTGACATCAAATCGAGCGCCACTACGCGGTCGGGGAGCCCGGGCCCCAGAATGAGCCGAATCAGCGCAAGCACGACCGCAATGCTCAGAAGGACGATAGCGGCGCCTGCGGCGCTCGCGGCAATTCCCTCGGCGAACGGCGTCATCCGAAAACCCTCCGGATCCGGCGTTCGAACCCCTCTTTGATGTCTCTTCGCACGTCCTCGACGTCGCTGATGTTCGCCACATGCACGTACAGGACTTTGTCGTCGGAGGAGACGTCCAGGCTGAGCGTGCCTGGCGTCAGGGTGACGATGTTGGACAGCACGGTGACCTCTCCGTCGCCGGTCAGCTCCAGCGGGATGGCGACGACTCCGGGGTGCAGCCGCGAAACGGGGCCGAGCACCTCGCGGGCGAGGCGCAAGTTGGCCAGCACCAGTTGCCAGTGAAAGAAGCCGATGAACTCCAGCAGGTACGCCAGTCTGAGCAGCACGCGCTTCATCTGTGAGCCCTCGACACAGCGTCGATGTAACTCTGCGGATTGACTAACTGCGCGGCCGCGTCGCGCGATAAATCGAAAGCCGGGCCGGCCGCGATTCCAAGCGCCAACGTCAGCGCGGCAAGCGAGGCGGTTGATGCCCACAGCCCGGCTCCCGCACGCCGCCGCACCGCTGGATGGCGCTGCGGCGCGGGCTTCCAGAAAACCTCCGTCCAGATTTTCATCATGGAGAAAAGCGTGAGCAGGCTGACGCCGAGCGCCACCGCCACGATCACGTAAGAACCGGCTTCCAGGCCCGCCTTGATCAGCAACAGTTTCGCGAAGAAGCCGACAAACGGCGGCAACCCGGCCAGCGACAGCGCAGGAACAAGGAAAAGCACGGCAAGCGCCGGGTGCTCCTCATAGAGCCCGCCCAGCTTCTTCAGGTCGAAAGTCCCGCCGAAACGCTGCGCCAGGCCGCTGACCAGAAAGAGATTCGACTTGGCGAGAATGTTGTGGATAATAAACAGCACCGAACCGGCCAGCCCAAGCGGCGTGAACAGAGCCAGCCCCATAATCATGTACCCGATCTGGCTGACGATGTGGAAGGACAAGAGCCGGCGGAATTCATTCTGAGCGATGGCGCCCAGAACGCCGGTTACCATCGTCAGCCCGGCGATCACCAGGATCAGCGTGTGGACATAAACGTCATCGCGGACGAAGATCAGGGTGAATACACGGATCAGCGCGTAAACGCCGACCTTGGTGAGCAGGCCGGCAAAGATCGCCGAAACCGCCACGGGCGGCGTGTGGTAGGAAGCGGGCAGCCAGAAGAACAACGGGAAGGTGGCGGCCTTTGTCCCGAACGCCACCAGGAAAAGCATCGCCAGCACCGTCACGATGCCGGGCTCGGGCGCGTGGCGGAGCTTTCGCGCCAGGTCCGCCATGTTCAGGGTTCCCGCAACGCTGTAGAGGAGCCCGACCGCGGCCAGAAACACCGACGAAGCCATCAGGTTCAACGTGACGTACTTGAGCGCACCTTCGATCTGCCCCTGCCCGCCGCCGAGCGCCAGCAGGACGAACGAAGCCATCAGCATCACTTCGAACCACACGTAGAGGTTGAAAATGTCGCCGGTAAGGAAAGCTCCGCAAACGCCCATCAGCAGCACGTGATAGAGCGGGTAGTAGCCGAACGACTGTCGCGCCTTGTCCAACGAGCCGGCCGAGTAGACCGCAACGGCCGCGCCGAGTATGCCGGTGATCATGACCATCATGGCCGAGAACAAGTCCGCCACCAGGGAGATTCCATACGGGGCGGGCCAGGCGCCGATCTGAACGGCCTGAATCCCCTCCGTCCGCACGCGGTAAAGCAGCGCAGCGGCCGCGCAGAGAAGGGCGAAGGCGCTCACCAACCCGAGTACGCGCTGGACTCTCCACCAGCGCCACGCCAGCAGGCACAATGCGGCGGTGAACAGCGGGATCAGAATGGGAAGGGTCAGGAGGACGCCCATCTATTCAGTGCTCCGCAACTCGTCGATGTCCTCGCTGCCCGTTATCTGGTAGGTCCTGTGCATCAGTGTGAGGGTAAACGCGAGCACGCCGAAACCGATCACGATCGCCGTGAGGATCAGCGCCTGCGGCAGCGGATCGGAGACGGGCCCGGCCGGCACACCGTTATCCGGCAGCAGCGGAGGTCTTCCGCGCGCCAGCCCGCTCACGGTAAAGATCAGCAGATTCGCGGCGTGGCTCAGAAGCGCCAGCCCGATGATCAGGGTCCCCAGGCTCCGGCGCAGCATCATGTAGAGGCCGCCCGCGTAAAGCACGCCGATCACAACTGCGAGCAACAGCGTCATTTCACTCCTCCGCCAGCGTGAGTATGATGAGGGCCACGGCGCCAAGGACGACCAGATACACGCTGGCATCGAAAGCGAGCGCCGTCCCAAGCCTCAACTCCCCGCCCCACGGAAGGGCGATCGCCACGGACTGCGCCGTGAGAAACGGTCTACCGGCAAGCAGGCCCACTGTCCCGCTCAGCGTCGCCAGAGCCAGTCCAGCGCCCATCAGGACTTGCGGGCTGACGTGCAGCCCCCGGCGCGCAGAGGCAACGTCCGTGCTGATCGCCTGAAGCGCAAATGCGGCGGCGGCAAGCAGGCCGCCCACAAACCCTCCCCCCGGAGCGTTGGGCCCGCGCAGCAGCACGATGATCGAGAAGATCAACAACAGGGGCTTGAGCAGGCGGCTGGTGGTGCGCAGAATTCCGGAGGTCATTTGAAAAACCCCTTTCTGGACCGGAGGCGCAGGATCGCCCATACGCCGGCCGCCGAGGCGGCCACAACCGTCGTCTCGCCCAGCGTGTCGAGCGCGCGGAAGTCCGTGATGATTACGTTCACTATGTTGCGGCCATGCGCCTGCGTGTAGCTGTTCTCGACGTAGTAAGTGGAGATCGGCGGTGCGTACTGAACCGAAGCCGCCGTCAGCACCAGCAGGGTCATGGTGATCCCGCCCGCCGCCGAGACGATCAGGTTGCGCAGCCGGTAGCGCCTCGGCCCGAACACGCCGAAATCGGGCAGGTGGTACATCACCAGGACCAGCAGGATGACGATCAGGCTCTCGACCGTGAGTTGCGTCATTGCCAGGTCCGGCGCGCCAAACAGCGCAAAGATCAGCGACACGCCGATTCCCACCACGCCGAGAGCGGCCACGGCGGCGAGCCTCGAAGTGCTTCGGACGGCGAAAATCGTCGCGATGATGATCGCTACCGCAAGTACCGCTTCGTGAAACTGGGGGCCGACTGGCCCGACCATCTGCGGCAGCGCCGCCCAGCGAACGATTCCGGCGATCACGAGAGCGACGGTGGTGACGATCACCATCTGCATGTAATGGCGCAGGTATCCGGTTTGCAGCAGCCCCGTCTGGGTAACGGCGATCCGGTTCAGCGCCCCGACTGCCCGATCGTAAATGCTTGCCGGCCCCCATTGCGCAAGCGGCTTGAGCCCATCTCCCGCCACGATGAGGCGCCCGTGCAGCGAGTAGAGCGCGAGTCCGCCTCCGGCCGAGACGGCGCTGAGCACCAGCGCGGGGCTCAAGCCGTGGAAAAGGGCCAAATCGACGGGCGTTGCTGCCGCGGGCGCGACTGCGAGCGTTGCCGAACGCACCGCGGCGTTCATCAGGGCAGGCGCCAAACCCAACACAAGCCCGCCCGTAGCGAGTACAAGCGGACCGATCCAGAGGGCGGAAGGCGCCTCATGGACATCCGCGCCGGAGTGGCGCCCTCCACCAAAGAACGGCCCAAAACCGGCCGCCGCCGCCAGAATAAACAGCAGCGCTCCGGCTGCGACAGCCGCCGTGGTCAGCAGGCCGGCGTGCACTGGCGCATGCAAAGCCGATTCGTAGAGCAGTTCCTTGCCGGTAAAACCCAGCATAGGCGGCAGCCCCGCCATGGAAAGCGCGGCGAGCACACTCGCGCTCGCGGTAACCGGCATGGACTTGAAGAGCGCACCCAGCTTACCGATGTCGCGCGTGTCCGTCTCATGCTCGACGGCGCCCGCTACCAGAAAGAGAGCGCCCTTGTAAAGCCCGTGCGCAACCAGGTAGACGGCCATTGCCTGGAACGCAAGCGGCGTGCCGAGGCCGATTAGAAAGACAAGCATCCCAAGCACGCTGACCGTTGAGTAAGCAAGGATTTGTTTGAGGTCCGTCTTATTCAGCGCAAGAACCGCTCCGCCCACCATCGTGACCACCCCGACCGCTACCAAAGCCGCTGTCCACGCGGTGGTGCCGCCCAGCGCCGGGTTGAGCCGCGCCAGCAGGTACACGCCGGCCTTCACCATCGTCGCCGCATGCAGGTACGCGCTGACCGGGGTGGGCGCCTCCATTGCTTTGGGCAGCCAGAAATGAAACGGGAACTGCGCCGACTTAGTGAAAGCGCCGATCAGAATGAGACTTAACGCCGCGGGATAGAGCGCGTGCGCCCGGATCGCATCGCCCTGGGCAAGCAGTGCGGTGATTTCGAAGCTGCCGCCGATATTCCCCAGCAGAACAATGCCCGCCAGCAGGCAGAGTCCCCCCAACACCGTAACCAGCAGCGCCTGAAGAGCCGCGCTCCGCGCTGCGGCGCGCTGATTCTCAAAGCCGATCAACAGGTAAGAACTGATGCTGGTAAGCTCCCAAAACACGTACAGCAGCAGCAGGTTGCCGGCGAGCACGAGCCCCAGCATGGAGGCCATGAAAAATAGCAGCAGCCCGTAAAGGCGGCCAAGCCGGGCGCGGTCGCGCAGGTATTTTCCGCTGTATACGAGCACAAACGCGCCGATCACCGTAATTAACAGCGCAAACAGCAGGCTCAAGCCGTCCAAGCGGAAGTCCAGAGCGACTCCCATCCCGGGTGCCCAGGTGTGGTGTTCGAGGATCGGGCCGCCTCGCCAGACCCTGGATGCCTGCGAAGAGAAGTACGCGGCGAGACAAGCGGGAAGCGCTGCCAGGAACCACCCCGCGGCCGGGCTGCTGATTCTGCGAACCAGCGCTACAAGGATGGCTAGGATAAACCCGGAGGCAACAGCAGTAAGCATTCGTGTTTACTGTGCGTCGCTTCGGTGATGCCGCCCTAACAGGTAGGTGCAAGGAGGGACTTCCCCGGCCCCGGCGGCGAATCTTCATTCAGTCTATCATCGGACGTAAGCCGGAGGTGCTGTGTAGCAGGCTCAGGCGGGGCTCTCAATCAAAGCGCAGGATGTTCTTCACGCTTTCGGCCGCAGGCGTCGCGCGAATGAGGAAACTCAGTTCAAAGCGGAGAAAGTACCCCTTATTCTGCATTCGGTAAAAACTGCCCGGAAGGTGCTCTTCATACAAAACGTGACCCCGCCAGTTCGGATTCAGTATAAAATCGAGGCGCGCCTGGATATTGTCGCCGCGCCGGGTTCCGTCGCCGAAGACGCTCTGGTCGCCGCGGAAGGGATGAAAAGCGCCCATGCGGTAGTAAGTCAGCCTGCACTCCAGTTTTCGGTGCGGATAGAATCCGGCTTCCCCCTGCCACATGCCCAGATTAGTCCAGTAAGCCACTCCACGTTCTCTCACCAGGCTGTAAAGATACAACTCGCTCCATTTTGGCCAGCGCGAGAAGAGCGGGTCCCACCCTTCCACCCGGTCCGCGGTGACCGGATCGTCTCCGGAGAAACCCCAGTAACCTGCCTGTAAGTACGGTTTCCATGCGTGCTGGAACGTGCGTCTCAAATAGCCGTAGCCGGCCCAGCCTCGCACGCTTGTCGAAGGGTGCTGCACACCCCACTGGCCCGCAAACTCCCCGGTTGCGCGCCAGCCGGGAGAAATCTCCCGGACCACCCTGGCCCCCAACGTACTGATACGGCGGTCCGGTTGGAATTGCGGGTTCGCGGCCGGGCGGACGTCGTTGACTTCCTTCTTTAAGAAGTAGTACGCCTCGATGCCCGTGTTCTTCAGGTTCGCATCGGTGTAATAAACGCCGAGCGCCTGTTCGTTCCATTCCTGGAGAAGTTTGTGCTGATCGTGTATGCGAGGTAAGAAGCGGTCGTAAGTTGGATTTAAAATTCCGATCAGCTCAATAGTGGACTTCTTTCGCGAGTAAGCCAGGCGAGCCGCGTTGAAGTAAATGCCGCGCGAGCCGTCGCCGGAGGTGCCTTCGAACAGTAAAAAGCCCTCGCCCCGCATGAGGTTCTGCCGTCCTACCCGCAGCGAGAGGCCGTCGACAAAGAGGCGCTTGAAGTCCAGGTAGGCGTTTTCGAAGATCACTTCGTCGAAGCGGTTCGCCATGCCGATCTTCTGATTCGTTTCCTGGTTCAAGCCCACGAAGAGGTCTACCGTGGAGGCCAGTGGCGCTTTCATCCAGACGCGCGTGCGGTAGCGGATCTGCTGGCGCTCGTCGTCCTGGGCGCTGCTGTAGTCGAGGATGTTGTTCCAGTTTTCGTTGCGAACGCGCTGCTCAAAGCCGAATTCGAACGACGGGCTGTGGTTTTGGCCCACGGGCTCCTGCGCTGCGCAAGAGCAGCCCGCCAGGATGAAGATCACGACAAAACAGTTCCGCATGCACACACCATCACTGCTCTTCCCCGGCCAAGCGGTAGCTCTGCAGATGAAGACTCGGATGCAATCGGGCGGCGGGTTCGCGCGCCCGTTCTCTGGAAGTATAACGCAGACTAAGGGCTCGGAATATCCGTATTCGTATACCGCTCGTAAACCGCGCCCGGAGCCCGCGATAATAGGAGTAGAAGTACGGGGTGCGGGGATGGCGACTCTGGTCTTTATCCGCCATGCGGCGTGCGATTCGGGGACAGGCAGCGCCGCGCGTTTATGCGGATGGTATGACGTCCCTCTGACTCCTTTGGGCTGCGCGCAGACCGAACGCCTGCGGGAATGGTTGCGGATGGAGCCGACGGCATCGGCGGTCTACTCCAGCACGTTGAGGCGGGCGGCGGAAACGGCCCGGGCGGCGCCGCTGGAGCCCCTGCCGGCCGACTCGCTCCGCGAGATTAATTGCGGCGTGCTCGACGGAAGGCCGCTGGAGGAGATCCGGGCGCGCCATCCGGAACTCTGGCGCCGCAACCTCGCTCAGAACGACGAGGATTTCAACTGGCTGGGCGGCGAGTCCTACCGGCAGTTTCGCCGGCGCGTGCTTGAGGCGGTGAGCGCCATCGCGGCGAATCACAAACAGGAGCGCGTGCTGATATTTACGCACGCGGGGGTGATCAGCCAGGTCCTGGGAGCGCTTGCCGGCGTGAGCGCGGCGCGGTGGGAAGATTTCCGTCCCGGCTATGCGAGCATCACGGAGATCGACTGGAACGGCGGTTCGCCCACGGTGCGGCGCTACGACGACCGCAGCCACCTGGGGCCGCTTGCAGTAGACGGTTAGCTCCAGCACGCATCGGCGCGCGCCAGGATGCGCAGCCAGTCTCTGACGGCGGCGGACGCCATCGTCCTCTCCGCGCGGGTGGCCGCCGAACCCATCCGGACCACGTGATATCGAAGGGCGCCCGCAAAGGCGTTCGACGCCCCGGCGAGCCAGTACAGTTCGCGAAGCTCCGGCGTGAGCTCGTCGGGCATGCCGCGGCTGGTCAGGTACTTCCGGAACAGCGTATCGTGGCGGCGCTTCGGTTCGGGCTCCCAGAAACTGATCGACTGAAGCCACGAGCAGACGTCCTCGAGGGCGGAGCCCAGGCGGATGCGGCTCCAGTCCAGCAGCACGGCAGAATGACTCCGGCCCTGGCGCCGGATGATGGCGTTCCCGGTGTGTGCGTCTCCGTGAAGGGCAACGCGCGGCCACCTCCGGTTCACCAGTTGGGCACGCAGAGCGGGCAACGCGGCTGCGAGCCGCCGCACCGAGGGCAGAAAGCGGCGAACCGGGGTGAAATCGGCCAAAAGCGCCGCCTCTTCCAGAATCTCCAGCGTTGTGCCCGCCGACTCCTGAAGCTCGGCGTCGTAATCCCATTCCGGGACCTTTTCGGGAGCGAGGGCCTCGTGTACGGTGGCGAGCCGCTTGAGCACGAGCTCGGAAGCCTTCACATCCGCCCACGGCCAGGGGTGGAAGGACGGGATGTATTCGAGGTAAAGATTCACGCAGCCCGAGCGCGTCTGCTCGGCGCCGAGAAGTTGGGGCGCGATCCGCGCGCAGGGGCTTCCAGCGAGCGACCGGTAGGCTCCGAGTTCCCGTATGTCGCCGCCGGCCACGCGCTTGATCACGAAAACAGCCGTTCGCGGCCGCCGCTCCGGATCGAGGAAACGAACCCGGGCGCGCATCACGGAAGCACAGAGCCCGCCGCGCAGTTCCTGCACCGTGATGCGCAAACGGCCAGGGTCCTGGCCGTAGTGCCGGGCCGCAAACGCGGTCAGCCGGCGGACATCAACCGGGGTTCGCCCGCCTTTCGCCAGATTGTTCATCGTTCCCTCGGTCAGCCTATCAGCGATTCAGAGCAGGCGCGAGTCTCTGCTCCTCGCTGGAAGCGGACGCGAAAGGCGGGCAGCTACCGCGAAGCTAAATCCGCCTTAGGCCTTTTCCTCGCCGATGCGAACAGCGGGATTCACGAACAGCCAGGCCAGCGCCCCCAAACCGCAGATCGCAGCGGCTGTCAGGAAGGAAGCCGTCCAGCCGTAGTTGTTGGCGATCCAAGGAGTCAGGGACGCGGTGATGGCGCCGCAAATCTGGTTGCACATGTTCATCATGCCGGAGACCGAGCCGGCGGAGGGCCCGGCGATATCGGCCGTGACCGCCCAGAAGGAACTCTGCGACAGGTACAAGCACCCTGCGCCACCCGCCAGCACAAAGCTGGCCAGTACGGCGCTGGAAACCTGGGTGGCAAGCGCCAGGAACACGGCCGCGAATCCCATCCCGACAACCCCAATCACGCACCGGCCGATCCGGCTGCCGTACTTCTTCGTCAGAGCGTCGGCAATCGCTCCGCCAAGAGGCGAGCAGGTCGCCATGGCGATGAACGGCAGCATCCCGTAGAACGCGCTCGACTTCAAGTCAAGCCCTCGCACGCGGCTCAGGTAGATGAAGAACCAGGTGAAAAAGATGTACGCCACGTAGCCGTAAGCGGAGTAGGCGAAGCTGACCGACAACAAATTCTTGCTGGTCAGCATCGTCTTCATGGGAAGTCCCTGCTTGCCACGCGCCGCTTTGGAAACTGGAGGCAGACCGGCCTTGATGTGCTCCAGCTCCTTTTGCGTTATCCAAGGATGTTGATCCGGATTGTCGCGCGCGAGCCAGTACCAGATGAAGCCGGCAACCAACCCGATCAGCGCGCTGACATAAAAGGAAACGTGCCATCCCCAGTTCACCAGAATCCAGGTGATCAGCGGCGGCGTAACGCCGGCGCCCGCGCCGACACCCGCAAAAATCAGGCCATTTGCGATGCCGCGCTCCGCGGACGGAATCCACCTTGCGACCAGGCTGTTGGAGGCCGGGTACACCACGGCTTCCCCGACACCGAGCAGGAATCGCATTGAGATGAGGAGGGCCACGGCGAAGCCGATAGTTGGCGGCGTCGCGGCGGTGAGGCTGGTGAAAATGCCCCACCAGATTACGGCCAGCAGCAGAATGCGCCGGGGACCCAAACGATCGGCCATGCGTCCCCCAGGCACTTGGAACAAAGCATAACCAAGAACGAAGGCGCTAAAAACCCAGCCGAGCTGGACGTCGTCCAGGTTGAAATCCTGTTGTATGGCTTGCCCGGCTATCGAAATGTTGACGCGATCCAGATAGGCAATCGCGCTGATGAGGAACATCCAAAAAATGAGGGCCCACCGCAACCGGCCTTGAAAGAGTTTCACAAGAACCTCCCTTCAGGTACACAACAGCAAAGGGAGAATTATATAGCAGGCGAGGTGTTAGCGGCGCTGTTCGGCTGAGTGCACAAGCGAAGCGAGGACTTGCAGGCTCCCGGCGGGACTCACTACGCGGGCGCGAGCAGACGAATCAAAGCGAATCGGAGCCGCAGGGCGTTTATTGGTTCAAAATCTCCGCCATGAATTCGGACGCTTCTTTGGAGTTCATTAGAGAGAGCCGGTGGACGGCTTCCTTCTTCAGCTCGGGGTCGGTTTCCTTGCGCGCGATCTCAACGAGAGCGGGGGCGTTCGCCTGGAGAAACAACCCGCGCAGCACGGCTTTCTTAACGTTCTTATCCGGGTCGCTCGCATAGATCGCCGTCAGGTCGGATGCAGTCCGGCTACCCATCAGGCCGAGGCGCCGGATGGTTTCCAGGCGGGCGTTGGTGTCTTTCTCGTTGCGGGCCAGTTCACCCAGGCGGTCCGCCGCGCCGGCCAGAAACAGCGCCTCGATGATCGCCTTTTTGCCTTCCGCGGTGGATTCCGACTTGTACAGATCCGCGAGTTGCTGGACGCCGCCGGAGATTCCGAGCATGCGCACGGCCTCGGCGCGCAGATCGGTGTTCTTTTCCTGCCTGGCGACCGCCACAATCTGGTCGCGGTCCCCGGCAAGCATGAACGACCTCAGGATCTGCTTTTTCACCTTTACGTCGTTTGACGATGCGTAGATCTCAACCAGCGTCTGGCGGCTCGCGCTGCCGCCGAACAAGCCGAGGTTCCGAATCGCAACCATTTGCAGCGCGGGGTCGGCGCCGGTGCGCGCGAACTGCGCCACGATCTCGCGGGCTCGCGGCGATCCGCTCTGCATCAGCACGAAGAGCGCCCGCTCTTTGACCTTCGGCGAAGCCGTGCTCCGAAGAACCTTCTCCAGCAACGGGATTGCGCGCTCCGGATCGGTGGTCATGAGACTGTTGATCGCCAGCAGCTTGAGGTCGTCGTTGCTTTCCGCCTCCGGAGGAACGGGCTGGCCGCTCGCCTGCCGGATCTCCACTTCGAGAGCGCGGGCGTCGTTCGCCCAGCGCGAATTCGGAAATGAATTCCGCAGATCGGCGGTAGCGGCAAGTGCTTCCTCCCGCCGTCCGAGCTTGTTCAATGCGTAGGCTTTCCAGTAAAGCGCGGCATCGCCCCGCGGGCTATCTTTCGGGATTGCACCGAAAATTTCGAGCGCCTTGTCCCACTGGTTCTCGCGGAGGGCGGCCTGGCCTCGCTCATAGTTCGGATCGGAGCGAGCCTGCGATTCGGCCAGAAATCCGTGCCAGCCAACCGGCTGCGCGCCCGCGGGCATCGCCAGCGCCGCAAACAACGAATACGTCAATAATTTCCTGCGCATTTATGAACTCCTCGGAATCGCTTTCTCCCTGATGCGGGAGTCGATGACGCGGACCTTGAACAGAATCTCCTGGGCCGCCACCCGCCTCTTCAGCCCTTCGAATTCGTCCGGCGAGAGGCGCGAAGGCCCGTTGGCGATCTCCAGCAGGACGCGCTCGAGTTCGTCGAGTACCCGCTCTACGGCTGCGTTGCCGGCTTGCGCGGCTGTCTGCCGGAAAATGCGGTTGGCCGAAACCAGTTCCCGCGCGCTCTGCTGCTCGGCGGAGATGTCCACCTCGGCGTCCGGCTCGCTGTTCACGATTTCGAGCAGAACCATCTGCGAGCGGTCCAGGTGATCGCCAACAGCCACCAGCAGCACGCGTTCCCGGACCTGCGGCGCCGGCAAGGCAATGTTGGATTGCGGCGGCGAATACGGCCGGAACCGCCCCACCAGAAACGCCGCCGTTAAGAGGGCGGCCATCGCTCCCGCCAACGCCCACCGGCGCGGCGCGAACAGTCCGGCCAGGAAGCCGCTTGAGGCCTGCTTCTCTTCCAGCGGCAGCCGCGCCCAGACCCGCGCCCCATAGTTCTCGTCGCGCTCCGCCGCCGGCATCGCCTCCCCGATGAGGTTCAGGCTGCGCTCGAGTTCGGCATAGGAGGCCCGGCATTCCGTGCACGCGGCCAAATGCTGTTCCGCGGCCGCGTGGCCCTCCTCTTCTCCGTAGTAAAACCAAACCAGTTGCTCTTCCGTAAGATGTCTCATTGCCTGGTGCTCATTACCGGCTCGAGTGCGCGGCGAAGTTTTTCCACGGCGCGGAACACGCTGTGGCGCGCGGCCCCGTTGGGGCGGCCGAGCGCACGCGCGATCTCCTCAATCGGGACGCCCTCAAAATGCCGCATCACGAAAGCAGTGCGCTCGAGATCGCTCAGTTCGTCCATCGCGGCGGCGAGCCGTTCGCGGATCTCGCGGCTCTGCGCGAGGCGCTCCGGCGACGGCCCCTCCGCCCGAAACTCCGGCGGCGCAACCTCCGCCTCGGACTCTTGCCTCCGCTTGCGCGCCCGGATCAGATCCAGCGAGCAATTCGCTGCGATCACGTACAGCCAGGTGCTGAACTTCGCCCGCGAGTCGAACCGGTTAAGCTGCCGGTACGCCCGGAGAAATGTTTCCTGCACCATGTCTTCTGCATCTTGTTCATTACCGGTCATGCGATATGCCAGACGGAAGACGGTGCGGCTGTGCCGCTCGACGAGCTCGCGAAATGCTTCGGTGGAACCGCGGCGTACCCGCTCTACGGCGTCTGCGTCGTTGTCTTCCATCCGACTCATTAGACTCTGACAGGATGTGGGCGTTAGGAATTTGGAGTCACGGAATTCTTGTCGTCCGTAAGATCCGGTTTTTCAAGAGGTTTCGAGCGGGCGGGCGGCGCGTGACCGGCGCTGTGGGAACATAATTTCGCAAAGGAGGGTCTGTGGAGGAACTGCCAATCGAAATCAGCCCGCTGGAATTGAAGAGAATGCTGGAGGCGGGAGAACCCGTATCGCTCGTGGATGTCCGCGAACCGCACGAGTATGCGCGGCGCCGCATCGATGGGGCCGAACTGATTCCGCTGGGCACGATTCCCCAGGCGTTGCCGTCTCTGAAGGAGAAAGCGGAGCGAGGCCGGCTCGTCCTCTATTGCCAGCACGGAGTCCGAAGCCTGCGTGCCGCGCAATGGCTGCGGCAGCGAGGCGTCCGCCTCTGCCAGAGCATGAGCGGGGGTATAGAACAATGGTGCGCCCCGGCAGAGCCGCAACGGCAGCTATGACGGCCGGAAGCTGAACACCATGAACAGCACCAGGACGACGATGGCAAGAATCGCTGCGGCGGCTATGAATTCCAGATAGACGACGCGCTTCTCGTCATCTTCGGGCTCGTCGCGCCTGCCCAAACGCAGCATGCCGCAAACTCCTCCTGCCCTGTCTACGCCAAACCGCGTCCCAAGTCAAGCCTGGGCCGCCAGTTGCGGCGTAATCAGCCAGCGAAGTACGCCCCGCGGTTCGGAGCCGAACTGGTCGATATCCACCCGGGCGAGGCTGCCCTTTCTCATGTCGATCTGCGCCGCGGGCGCTCCCAGCAAGAACGCGATCGCCTGGCTCAACAGGGGTTCGTGTCCCGCCAGTAGGATTTGATTTTCCCCACTATTAGTGCGGATGGCGTCCCAGACCTCCGCCGGCACGGCGTCCGGCCGGAGGGCGTCTGTCGTGAGGATTCGCGCGTGGGTTCCCAGGATCTCCGCCGCCAGTTCCGCCGTCTCGACGGCGCGTCGCAGGGGGCTCGCAAGGATCAGCGAGGCCCCTGCCCCGGCGGCGCGTGCCCGCAAGAGCACGTCTCCGAGCCCCCGCCTGCCCGCCGGCGTCAGCGAACGCTCCTCGTCCGGGATACGGAACGACTCCTCCGCCTCACCATGCCTAAGCAGGTAAACTTCCATCATTCGCTCCGCTAACGTCATTCTGGCATACTGAGAACGTTGAAACCGGCTTACTTCCAATACGGCTCTGCAAGTTTGCCGGCGCCTGCCGCCTCGTGCCGCCGGCGCGGAGGCGCCATTGTTTAGCTCGCTGCGGGGAAAACAGATCGTGCTCGCCGGCGGAACGGGCGGGCTCGGGTCGGAAACCGCGCGGCTGCTGGCGGCCGAGGGCGCAACCGTCGTCGCCGGTTACTTGAACAACGCCAATGCGGCCGAGGCCCTCTCGGAAATTGCGAAAACCGTCGCGGCCGACCTGACTTCCTCGCCGGACCGCAAACGCCTTTTGGACGCCGCCCCGGACCTCTATGGACTGGTGGTGTTCACGGGCGATCCGGCGCGCGCCGCCGATCCCGCCGCCCTGGAAGGGGCCATGCGCCGTTCCTTCGAGCTGAATTTTCTCGGTCCCGTTCTACTGGCGCGGGAGGCCGCCGAGCGGATGCGAGTTTCGGGCACGCCCGGCGCCATCGTTCTGATCGGAACCATGCAGGCGGTGGCGGTTTTTTCGGGCTCCACCGCGTACGCTTCGCAGAAGTCCGCGCTCATCTCGGCTGCCCGCGTTCTGGCGAAGGAGTGCCGGGGAGCCAACATCCGCGTCAACGTGGTCTGTCCGGGCGTAAATCGGGCGGGCATGGCCCTGGCGAGCATCGCCTCGGGCAAGTATGACCGTTATCTGAACGAAGGCGCGATCCCGCGCTTCGGCGAGGCGCTGGATGTCGCCCGCGCGGTGAGGTTTTTCCTTGAGCCGGACAATTACACTACGGGCCAAGTCCTCACGGTGGACGGCGGACTGACCCTCTGAAAGGTACTTCGTCTAGCTGCGGCCGCGCGCCGGCTGTCCCTTCTGCCGGAACGGATACACGGCCTCACGAATCGGTGTGCCGATCACCTCAATGCGGCTAAGGTCGCGCGTGCCAACCCCGAGTTCCTCAGCCAGGCGCAGTGTGCTATCGCACTTTTCGAAGGGCGCCGTGCCGCGATCGGCCATCGGATCGAAGCCCATCAGGGCTGTACAGACCGCGTCGGTGCACACGGGATTGAGTCCCGCGACCAGCAGCCCAGGGCTGTTCGGGTACGAACCGCGGATCCAGGGCCCCTCGCCGCCGCCCATCGATTCTATCCCTTCCACCACCGCCAGATGAATCGGACGCGCGGCTACCAGGTCGGCTACAATCCGCGGCACGCGATATCCGTCGTCCCGCGGCGAGTTGGGGTCGATTTCGGGATTTCCCGGCGGCTGCCAGCGGCCGCGATGGAACACTTCGCGGCCACCCTGCGGGAACTTGGTCGGCTCGCCCTGGTCTCTAGCGCCAGTGCCGTAGATCGTGCATGGCGTAATGCCGAAGCAGTTCTTCATCGAGAGAGTCACGCCCGTGGTGGCATGCTCCTTCATCTTGGCGATCGACACGAAGACGTCGGTGTCCTCGTAGCAGTGGTTCAGTTCGTACGACTTGTAGATGTAGCCACCGTGTGGGGGAAACACCCGCACATACTTCTTCCCGCTGCCCAGCCAGTTGGTGTTCTCGAATTCCACCCGCGGCGCGGCGCTAAGGAACATCGAAGGAGACCAGTTCGCCTGGAGCATTACCTCTTCGAGCGGATCCGCGGTGGACCAGGGGCACTCGACGATGCGGATGCGCCTCGCTCCCGCTTTGCCCAGCAAGTGTGTAACGGCAGCGGTCACGCGCGGATGCGTCCAGTGCGCAAGCTCGGCCGGGCGGTAACCCAAGCGGTAGTTCACGTCTCCGGTAAGGTTGATCTTGATCGTGACCGTCTTGCCCTTCACCAGTCTCCCCATGCCGCCGAGCTGATCGAACATGCGCTCCAGTGTGGGGAGCAGCTCGGAGCCGTAGCTCTTGCACTTGGCGACGGCAACGGGCGAAGCAGGCGCGGCTGCCCGGGCAGGCTGCTTTACCGCCAGCGCAGCGCCCAGACCGGCCAGGAGTTCTCTGCGAGTGATCTGTGTCGTCATGTCGATTCTCCGTGCCCCTCTAACTATCCAATTCTATGGCAGCATACACATTGAATGCTGGGATGTGGACTTCCATGCCGCCGTCCTCGGTCGGGAACAGCTCGAGCGGCTGCGCCGTTCCGTCCTCCAGCTTCCAGAGGCGCGCCGCGCGGAAACGCCTCGTAAATGACGCAGAAACCAGATTGTTGGACGGGCGCATCGCGTAGTTGATGATCTGAAGCAGCGACTTTTTGCCGTCGGCCGACGCGGTGTAGTAGCAGTTGAGGGTGCCCGTGTTAAAAAATCGCACCAGGTCGTTTTTGTGGCTCATCAGCAGTTGGGCGTCGGCGGCGATCAGCCACGGATCCTGCGATTCCTCCTTGGCCACGGCGATGCGTCCCTTTCCCACTTGCCGCAGGTCATAGCGGCCGTAGACATCGCTGCCCAGCGGAGTGCCCTTCGGCGCAGGGAAATTCGCCGGGACCATCAGCAGCCCGCCCTCGTTCACGAAGTCCAGCAGTTTCTTCATCAGGGCCGCATCGGGCGCCTGCTCGTCGGGATAAACAATCGCCTTCAGCCCTGCGAACGAGGCGGCCACGGCGCGCGACTTGATAAAAATGCGGTACGGGAGACTGCGCCGCGACGACAGGTTGAGCACCTCGCCGGCAAGGAACTCGTTCGGGCCATGGAAATCCGAGACGACACCGAGCGCGCCCAACGGCTTGTACGCGGCCCAATCCCTGTGCGCGTCGAAGAACCGCAATGCGGCCGTAATCGTCTTCCAACCGTCCATTAAGGCCGGAGTCTTTTTGGCCAGTCCGTCGCACCACTGCTTGTCAAGCGAGATGACCCACCGGGCGCCGTGGGCCTCCGCGTCTGCCACTGCAAGCTGGTAAACCGCAGCCCGTAAATTATTCGCGTCCTCCGGCGGCTCCGCGGCGACCCAGATGTCCTTGTTCTGCGCCAGCGCGCGGCACAGTTGAATCATCCAGCCGTTGGAATCGATCCACGGCGCCCCCGTCGGACCGGCTTCCTCGCGGGAACGCCGCTGGACTCCGGGCCAGACGCCGTCGGTGATCGCCAGCACGGATTGCGAGCCGTCCCAAGGCGCGTCGGCCCGTTCGGTCCAGGCAACCGCGGGCGATTTCCCCGCCTGGACGAACGTAAGCCCGGCCTGTTTGGCTTTTTCGAGGACAGCCGGAGCAGGCGCCTCCTCTCCGGTGGACACCAGGCAGTTGATTGGGGTTCCTGTTAGCAGTTCCAATAATGCGGGGTCGCGCCATTCGGCGGGCCAGCGCATCGGAACAAGATGAGGGCGTGCATTTTGCTGAGAGAGCATATCAGACCCGCTTGTCGTTATTTTTTAACCACTTCGTACCTAAGGTTCTTGACTAACCAATTGAATCAAGGCTTGTATGTAGCCAAAGCAAAAAGCGAAAGCCTGGCGACCGCCCGGATCGTTTTGAATGCGGGGCACGTGGTCGGGCATAATCATGCCGTCGTAACCAACTTCTTTATAGACGCGCATGCACTGAATCATATTGACGTCGCCATCATCCGGAAATGTTTCCCGGAAGTCCAAGAATTTCCCGCTGATGTTGCGGAAGTGGACGTTGAAGATCTTTCGGCGTTTGCCGAAGTACCGGATGATGTCGGCGATTTCGCGGTTGGGATCTTCGAGCATTTCGCAGATCGTACCCTGGCAGAAGTTCAGGCCGTGGTAATCGCTGGGCACGATGTCGATGAAGCGTTTGAGGCCGTCCACGCTGCCGAGCACGCAGTTGACGCCGCGAAAACCGGTTTTGCGCGGCATGGGCGGGTCGTGCGGATGGCACGCCATCTTGACCTTATACTCCTCGGCGACGGGGATCACGCGTTCCAGGAAGTAAGTGATGCGCTCCCAGGCATCCTCCTCGCTGACGCGCCCTGCCTCGGTGAGCGGCGGGTCCTGTTTGGCCTTGCTGTAGACGAAGGTGCTGTAGAGGGCGCCGCCTCGTCCCGGTGTGGGGTCGGTCCGCGGGACACCCAAGATGTTCAAGTTGTACTTCACCGCGGGGATGCCCGCCCTGGAGACGTTCCGGATCATCTGGCAGATAGTGTCGATCTCGCGGTCGCGCTCGGGGCTTTTCCCCAGCATGATGTTCGGATTCTCCGCCCGGGTGATGTAAACGGAACTGAGCGGCAGCGGCACCATCTCGAGCTTGATGCCGTGCGACTCAACCCGCTCGCGGAGCTTCAGGAGACCTTCGACCGACCAGTTCTCGTCGAACTTGGCCGAGGGCAGACGGCTGCAGATGTGGTTGACGCCGAAAGCGGCCATCACGCGGAGCACCTCGTCGGAGTCGTTGTGCTGCGTTCCGGCCTTCATCAGGGCCTTGCGGGGGGGCGCCGCAGGGCGGGTTTCGCGCGGTGCGACGGCAGCCGCCGCGCCGGCCTGAAGGAAATGTCTGCGGTCCATGGTTGATGAGAATATCACGGGTGTGCAAGGCGCCGGAGGCCGGCCGGCGCCTCACTTCTCTTCGTAGGGGATGTATCCGTGACGGACCAGCACGGCCCGCGCCGCTTCCACATCCTGCTGCGCGACGTAAAAGAACGCGCCGACCCGCTCGGTGCGGAAAATGATGCCGCCAGCGTACTTGTCGGCCTCGACATGATAGTCGACGCCGGCCTCAGTCAGTTGGGCCTCCAGTTTGAGGGCTTCTTTCAGGCGCTTGGCGATGTAGATGAGCGCCAGTTCCTGATCGCCGAAGAATTCCGGATCCCGCCTCAAGTCACACCGCGTTTGGAATACGTTTGATCAAGTCGGCCATCTCTTGGCGGTTTTCCGCGCCGATGGTAAAGCAATCGACGCAGTCCAGCCCGAGAACGAACCGCAGCATCTCGTCCGGCCGGTCGCGCAACTGGCCTTCCCCGAAAATTTTCATCCCGATCACGCCCTTGCCCGCCGCCTTGTACTCTTGCAGGACGGGAATGACGGTTTTCGGGTCGGCGTCCATCATCACGCCGGCGGGGTTGATCCGCGCCAGGACCACATGCACCCAAGGCGTCTTGGCGCCGGTGCGCAGTGCGGCCAGCGAGTGGCAGGAGATGCCGTGCGTGCGAACGATCTTCTTCTCGCGCGCCTCCGCAAGATACTCCATCGCGCCCTTGCACTGTTCCGGCCAGTTCTCCCGCATCATGGCGTGGAGCAGCACGATGTCCAGATAGTCGGTTCCAAGTTCCGTGCGAAACCGGTCGAGGGCCTCCCGCATCTGGGCCTCAGTCCGGGCGAGCGTCTTGGTCATGATGACGACCTTTTCGCGCGGCACGCTCTTCAGCGCTTCCCTTACGTGCGGATGGCTGCCGTAGGCGTCGGCCGTATCCCAAAACGTAATGCCGTTGTCGAAGCCGAACTTCAGCAGGTCGGCCAGTCCCTGCAACCCCAACTGCCGGGTCTGATTCGTACTCTTGGAATACCCTTTTGTGCCCGTACCTTGGGCGAGCCGCGACAGTCTCACCTTGTCCGGGCCGAGTGTGATAAGGTCGTTCGCGCGAGGCGGAGCTGCGTGTACAACGCGGGCGAACGCGCCCGCGCCGAGAAGAGTACCCTGAACGAATTCGCGGCGTCTCATTGCCGGATTATATCCCGAGCCGGACCCTTTTGTTCAGCGCTTTTTCAAAGTCACGGACAGATCGCCGAAGAAGACGGTATCCAGTTTCGGGTTGGTGGTCACGGCCCGCATGTAATCAGGCGCCATGCCGACGTTATCGGCCACGATCAGGCCTCCCGGACGCACGAGCGGGTACAGCTTGTTGAAGTAATCCAGATAGCCCTCCTTGTCGGCGTCCAGAAACAGGATGTCCACGCTATCCTTCACGCGGCTGATGGTCTCGTGGGCGTCGCCTTCGACAATCGTAACGATCCCGTCCACGCCCGCTTGCTCAAAATGTTTCCGGGCCATGGCCGCGCGCCCGCGGTCGATTTCGAAGGTAGTCAGGCGGCCGCCCGTTTTCTGAAGAGCGAGGCAGAACCAGAGTCCGGAATAGCCGGTCGAAGTGCCGATCTCAACCACGTTCTTCGCGTTCGTGGCTTCGGTGAGCAGGCGCAGTAGCCTGCCGCTTTCGGCCGGCACCTGAAGGTAGACGTTACCCTCATTCCATGCGCTCTCCAGCACCGACAGGATCCTTTTTTCCGCTTCGGTTTCCGCAACCGGCGGATTCGTCATTGCCGGCCGGCGCCGCCCGAATCGCTGTGCCGCCAGAGTGGACGTTGCCGCCAGCACAATCGCTCCCACAGCTATCCATCGCTTCGCCGTTGGTCCCATAGTTTGCTCCCACTCCGAATTGCAGCTTGCAGCAATGCTCACAGTATACTGATCCGAAGCAGGTTTCAGAACGGCACAACGCGAGAGGCTGAATGATGGAAACCCGACGCGAATTCCTGGCGCAGACGCTGGCCGCCGCCGCAGCGCCGGCGCAAAAGCCCGCCTCCGGAACGCCCTGGTACCGGCGTTGCTACCGCTGGGGCCAGACAAACATCACCGAGCGCGACCCAACGCGCTACGACATCGCCTGGTGGCGCGAATACTGGAAGCGCACGCGCGTGCAGGGTGTAATCATCAACGCGGGCGGCATCGTGGCCTATTACCCGAGCAAGTTTCCTCTTCACTACCGCGCTCAATTTCTGGGAGGCCGCGACCTTTACGGCGAACTCGTCAAAGCCGCCCACGACGACGGCCTCGCCGTCCTCGCCCGCATGGATTCCAACCGCGCCTCCGAAGAGTTTTTCAAGGCCCATCCGGACTGGTTCGCGCGCGACGCTTCCGGCGCACCCTACCGCGCGGCCGATAAGTACATCGCCTGCATCAACAGTCCCTATTACGACGAGTACCTGCCGGCAGTCCTCACCGAGATTATCGAGCGCTCCCATCCCGAAGGCGTCACCGACAACAGTTGGGCCGGGCTAGGCAGAGACAGCATCTGCTACTGCGACAACTGCGCCCGCAAATTCCGCGACAAGACCGGCGCCGCGCTGCCGAAAAAGCGCGACTGGAACGATCCCGTTTACCGCCAGTGGATCGAGTGGAGCTACGCGCGCCGCCTGGAGATCTGGGATCTCAACAACCGCACCACGAAGGCCGCCGGAGGGCCCGATTGCATCTGGGCCGGCATGAACAGCGGCTCCATTTCCGGACAGGCGGCGTCTTTCCGCGACCTCAAAGCCATTTGCGAGCGCGCCGAAATCATCATGCTGGACCATCAGACCCGCTCGGACGCCGGCGGCTTCCAGCAGAACGCCGATACGGGCAAGCTCATCCACGGGGTCCTCGGCTGGGGCAAGCTCATCCCGGAAAGCATGGCGATGTACCAGGCCGGCCGCAATGCTTTCCGCGTCGCAGCCAAACCCGCCGCGGAGGCCCGCATGTGGATGCTGGAAGGCTTCGCCGGGGGAATTCAGCCGTGGTGGCATCACGTGGGCGCGTATCACGAGGACCGGCGGGCCTACCGGACCGCCGCGCCCGTCATGCAATGGCACGAAGCCAACGAGCAGTATCTGGTGAACCGCCGCCCCATGGCCAGCGTGGGTCTGGTGTGGTCGCAGCGGAACACCGATTTTTACGGCCGTGACGAGGCCGCCGACATGGTGGATGCGCCTTACCGCGGCATGATGCACGCGCTGGTGCGGGCGCGCATCCCCTACGTCCCGATCCACATCGACAACATCGACCGGCACGGCCGCGAGATCCAGGTGCTCATTTTGCCGAACATCGGGGCGATGTCCGATGCCCAGTGCGACGCGGTGCGCCGCTTTGTCGCCAATGGCGGGGGCCTGATTGCCACCGGCACGACCAGCCTGTTCAATGAATACGGCGACCCGCGCCCCGACTACGCGCTCGCCGGTCTGTTCGGAGCGCACGCCGCCGGGATGCCCGAGCGAAGCTGGGCCTCGCGATCGTTCCACACCTATTTGCGGCTCACGCCCGAACTGCGCGCGCGCGTATGGGGACCCAAAGCCGGCGACGAACCCTCACCCGCAGGCCAGCGCCACGCCGTCCTCAAAGGATTCGACGAAACGGATATCCTGCCGTTCGGCGGCATGCTCGCCCCGCTCAAGACAGACCCGGGCGTAATTGTGCCGCTGACTTTCGTGCCGCCATTCCCCGTCTACCCGCCCGAAACCGCGTGGATGCGCGAGCCGAAAACAAATATTCCAGGCCTTGTTTTGAACCGCCGCGTGGCTTTTCTTCCAGCGGACATCGACCGCCGCTTCGCGCGCGACAACCTGCCCGACCACGGCGATCTGCTGGCCAACATCGTCCGCTGGATCGCAGGTGACAGCATCCCGCTCACGGTCACAGGCCGCGGCCTGATCGATTGCAACCTCTATACGCAGCCCGGCCGCGTCATTTTCCACCTGGTCAACCTCACCAGCGCGGGCTCTTGGCGCGCGCCCATAGACGAGCTGATTCCCGTGGGGCCGTTCGCCGTCAGGCTGCGGACGCCCGAAGGCGTTGCCGGGCGGCGGGTCCGGTTCCTCGTCGCGGGCAAAGAGCTTACGCCGGCGAGGGAAGGCGGCCAGCTCGTCATCGAGGTCGCCTCCGTGCTGGACCACGAAGTCATGGTGATCGAATAGCAGCTATGGCGCTCCGCATTCGCAACATCACACGCGGCGCGGAACTGGCTTGCGCGGCCGACGTCGCCGATACCAGCAGGAAACGCCGCACCGGCCTGTTGAAGCACACGAGCCTTCCCGCCGGCGAAGGGCTTTGGATCGTCCCCTGCGAAGGCGTTCACACCTTCGGCATGAAATTTCCCATTGACGTGCTTTTTCTCGACCGCAAACGCAAGGTGCTCAAGATCCGTGCGAACATGCCGCGCGGGAGGATCGCCTTGTGTCTGAGCGCGCATTCCGTGCTCGAACTTCCCGCGGGCACGGCGGAAGCCACGGGAACCCAGCCGGGAGATCAACTGGAATTCGAAGAAGTCTGACGGGTGGCATCCCGCGATATCTTTACTATTTCGCCTGTGTCACACTGGGACGAGGGGATGCTATGGAGAGAGCCCAAAAGCAGCAAAAGGCTTTGGCTATCCTCGACCGCTTGCGGACCTGTCTCGACCTGAGCCAGGAGGATCTCGGAACGATGTTCGGCGCAACCGGGGAGGACGTGCGCGCGTGGGAGTCCGGCGCAGCCGAGATTCCCGAACTCACTTTCGCCCGGCTGGTTTCGGCGGACGGCGCGCTGGACCGCATGCTGTGGCTGTTCCGGCCCGACCGCCTGCCGCAGGTGATCCGCCGCCGCGCCGAGGCGTTTAACGGGGAGCGCGCGCTGGAGTGGATTCTCGACGGCCGCATTGCCGATGTAGCCGACCGCTACGATAGCGGTCTAGCCTACCAGCGCCGCAGCGCGTGAGCGCCTCGAAGTACACGCGGCCTTAATGGGCGGCCTTCTATTTCTTCTTAGGCGCGGGTGCGCGTGGCGGGCAAGGCTTAAGCGCCACCCACTGCCGCGGGTCTACGGGCACGCCATGGGCATAGAGGCCCCAGTGCAGGTGCGGTGCGGTAGAGCGCCCGGTGGACCCCACGTATCCGATCACGTCGCCCTTCTTCACCACCGCGCCCTCCTTGACCGCAAACTTCGATAGGTGCAGGTAGATCGTTTGAAGTCCCTGGCCGTGATCGATCCCCACCGTGCCGCCATGAACATTCCACATGCGGGCCATCTTCACCACGCCGCCCGCCGCCGCGCGCACCGGATGCCCAGCCGGCGATCTCTGGTCCACGCCGGTGTGATAACTTCCGCTCGGCTTGCCGTTGTACAACCGCTGCACGCCGAAAGGCGAACTGATACAGCCAGAGACCGGAGCAACCAGCGGCTCGTCCCAGTAGCGCTCCTTGCTGAGGTTTTTCCGGAATGTGGCGATGCTCTCCATCTCCCCCGGCGAGGGTTTCAGCTCCGCCACTGCCTTGCCAAGGATGATGTTCTGCTTCGGGAACCTGGCGTCCCGTACAACGACGTCCCGGGTTTGCAGCACGGCGCCATCCGCTCCCAGCATCTCCAGGCTGTAGTTGCCCGGCGGCGTTGTCGCGGGCACGGGCATTAGTCCCAGCAGGCTCCCGTCCTCCTGGGCGAACAGGGGAACAGTCTGGTCGTTCATGCGCGCTTGCACGGCGCCGGCGGGCCCACGCAGCCGGATCACTTCCCCCTGTTGGACGGAAAGTGTCTGGCCCCACGCCGCCGCCGCAATCAACACAAACAGCAAACGCATCAATTCAGGATAAACGTACACCGGCCGGAATTAGAAGTCGAGTGCGTCCGGAGAGCCGGCTGCCGCGGGGAGAGGCCCCCAGACCCACTAGAATGGGAAGAAGTGAATGCAGAAGTCTCATTGGATGCGCTGCCCGGCGGCACGCGCCCTCCCTCGCTCCGTGGAAACTTCGCCTGGACAATCGCGGGAAACACGGTATACGGCGCCGGACAGTGGGCCATCCTGAGCCTGCTGGCCAAGCTGGGCGGGGGGGAGATGCTGGGACAGTACGCGCTCGCCGTCGCCATAGCGGCGCCGCCGGCCATGCTGTCGCACTTGAACCTGCGCGCGGTATTGGCGACGGACATCAAGCGGTGCTATCCGTTCCGCGACTATTTGGCGGTCCGGCTCGGGGCAACCGCGGTTTCCCTCGCTGTAATTGCCGCGATCGCGCTTCTTTCCGGCTACGGCGGCACGGTGCAGGCGGCGATCATCCTGATGGGACTTGCGCTAGGCGCGGAAAACGTGAGCGACCTTTACTACGCCTTAATGCAGCGGCGGGAGCGCATGGATCAGATCGCCCGGTCGATGATCGCGCGCGGCGTTACCTCGGCGGCGGCGCTTGGGATCACGCTCTGGCTGACGCGCAGCCTGCTTTGGTCGGTGGCGGCGCTGGTGCTGGCGCGGCTGGCGGTCCTGGCGGCGTATGACCGCCCGCGGGGCACTGCGGGCGAGGAGCGCGGTAGCGCGGGCATCAGCGCGCGGTGGGCAATTTTCCGTACGGCGCTGCCGCTCGGCGTCTCGCTGATGCTGGTTTCGCTGACGGCCAACGTGCCCCGTTACGCCATCGAAGCCAAGCTCGGCACGCGCGAGCTGGGCGCTTTCGCGGCCGTCGCTTCGTTCATGACCGCAGGCGCGATGGTCATCAACGCGCTGGGGCAGTCCGCCACGCCGCGGCTGGCGCGCTATTTCGCCGAGCGCGACCTGCGGCGGTTCCGCGGCCTCTCGTTGCGGCTGCTCGGGCTGAGCGCGGCGCTCGGAGCGGCGGGCGTGGCGGGAGCGGCGTTGCTGGGCGGCTTCGTGCTGAGCCTCTTGTACCGTCCCGAGTACGCGGCGTACAACGGCCTGTTCGTGGCGGTGATGGGCGCAAGCGTACTTAGCTATACCGGCGCCATGCTGGGATACATCATGACCAGCGCGCGCGCGTTCGCGCCGCAGATGCCGCTGCTGGCGGCGACGGCGGCAACGGCGGCGGCGGCGAGCTGGATCCTGATTCCGGCCATCGGGCTGCACGGCGCACCGGCGGCGGTGGCCCTGGCCGCCTGCGTACAGATCGGAGGCGCGGTCTGGGTTCTTTCGCGAACCATGCTGAAACTGCAAGCGCCAGCGGAGGCTGCGGCGTGAACGCACGCCGGCAATTCGATCCGTTGGAGAGCGCCGCGTGGCTGCTGCTGTGCCTTTTCGTGTTCTCGATTCCGTGGGAAAAGAGCGTCTGGGTGCCCGGCATCGGAACAATTTCGCGGTTCCTGGGCATGGTGGCGCTGGCGGCAGGCCTGCTGGCCGCGATCCGGCGGAAATGGACGCGGGCGCCGAACCTGGCGTTCGTCCTGGCGGGAGCGTTCGTTGCGTGGTCCTGCGCGACTTACTTCTGGAGCCTCGCCCCGGAGGCAACCGCCGCGCGCGGCTGGACCTTCGTGCAACTGCTCGCCATGGTGTGGCTGGTTTGGGACCAGGCGCGCGTGGAAGAACGGCCGCCGCAACTCATGCAGGCTTACGTGGCTGGCGCCGTGCTGGCTTCCTTGGCCACGCTGGCGCGCTACGTGCAAAACCTTCAAACCTATTACCGCCGCTACGCCGCCCCGGGCTTCGACCCGAACGATCTTGCACTCACGGTGGCGCTTTCCATTCCAATGGCGTTTTATCTGGCGTCGCGCAGCCGGGGCATATGGCCCTGGATGTACCGCGCGGCCGTGCTGCCGGCGATCGCGGCCATTCTGCTGGCGGCCTCACGGACGGCGCTGATCAGCGCCTTTCTGGCGTTCTGCTTCGTCATATTCACCTGGAGGCAATCGGACCGGCCGCAGCGCGTCGCGGGCGTACTGCTGCTGGGAGTGCTGCTGCTCGGCACCTTCCGCCTTGCGCCTTCGGCATCGCGGGAGCGCCTTGCAACCCTGCCTAACGAACTGACGCAGGGCACGCTGCACAACCGCACCAGGATCTGGAAAGCGGGACTCAAGACGCTGAAACAGTACCCGCTGGCCGGCGCCGGCGCGGCCGCTTATCCCGAGGCCGTGCGGCCCGCGCTCGGCAGGCCCGCCATCGAAGGGCACGAGTACGTCGCGCACAACACGTTTCTTTCGGTGCTGGTGGAAACCGGAATGATCGGGCTGGCGCTGTACGGGGCGATGCTCGCCACGCTGGCGGTGTTTGTCTGGATGATGCCGTTTATCGAACGCGTGCTGTGGGCGGTGATGCTGGCGGTGTGGGCCACGGGGGTTTCGACGCTGACCTGGGAGCACCGCAAGCCAAGCTGGCTGATCTTCGCGCTCATCATGACCCAGTGGGCAACGGCGTTCCGGCAGGACTGCAAGCGCGCATGAAGATCCGCGTACTCGAAATCATCCCGACACTCAAGCGCGCCGGCGCGGAAAACATGGTTGTATCGCTTGCCTGCCGGCTGGATGGCCGCCGCTTCGAAACCCTGGTGGCGTCTCTATACGATGCCTTTCCGAACGGGCTCGAGCCGGCGCTGGAGAGAGGCGGGGTTGCCGTGCGGCACCTGGGGAAGCGGCGCGGCTTCGATCCGCGCATGTACCCCAGGCTTGCGGCGCTACGGAAGGAGTTTCGGCCGCACGTCGTCCATACGCACTCTTACGTCCTCCGCTATGCGCTGCCGATCTTTGCGCGGCGCGGCACGGCGATGGTGCATACCGTACACAATCTAGCCGAGCGGGAGGCGGACTGGCCGGGCAGGATGATCCACCGCTACGCGTTCCGCCGCAGGGTCACGCCGGTGGCGATCGCGGGCGAGGTGGCGCGCACCGTTCGGGAAGTCTACGGCGTCGAGCCGGAGCTCATCCCCAACGGCATCGAGACCGGCGCGTTTCAGCGGCCCGAGGCGCGCCTGCCGTGGCGGGCGGCGAACGGCTTCGGCGAGGACGAAATCCTCGTTTTGTCGGCGGCCCGGCTGGACCCGCAGAAGAACCCGCTGGGGCTAATCGAAGCATTCGCGGCCGCGGCGGCAGGCGATGTCCGCTGCCGCCTGCTGATGGCGGGCGAGGGCAGCCTGATGGAAGAGGCGCGCCGGCGGGCCGCGCAGTTGGGTGTCGGCGGGCAGGTCAGCTTGCTCGGTGTGCGGACGGACATACCCGAGCTTCTGAACGCCTGCGATGCGTTCGCGCTGGCTTCTGATTGGGAAGGCCACCCGCTGTCGCTGATGGAGGCCATGGCCACGGGCCTGCCGGTGGTGGCGACAGCGGTGGGCGGCGTCCCCGAAATCGTGGAAGACGGCGTCACCGGCCTGCTTGTGCCGCCGGGTGACATTCAAGCGCTGGCGCAGGCGCTGGAATGCCTGATCCGGAATCCGCAGCGCCGGCGTGAACTGGGAGAAGCGGCGCGGGCAGCCTCGACGCGGTTCGATGCCTCGGTCATGGCATCGTCTTATGCGGCACTTTTCGAGCGGGTATGGAAAGCGGCGCTATGACGACACGCATCGTGATGCTCTCGACGAACCTGGCCCGTGGCGGGGCGGAAACGCAGGTTGTGGAACTGGCGCGCGGCCTGCGGCGGAGAGGCTGGGATGTGAGCGTGATCTCTATGCTGCCGCCGTCGGCTTTCGAAGAAGAACTGGCGGCATGCCGCGTTCCTGTGTATTCCCTGGGGATGCAACCCGGAGTGCCCAATCCGCTGGGATTCGCGCGGCTCGTGGCGCTGCTTGGAAAATTGAGGCCGCAGGTGCTGCACTGCCACATGTTCCACGCGAATCTGCTGGGGCGGGTAGTGCGCCTGTTCTGTCCGGTTCCGGTGGTGATTTCGACGATCCACAGCGCAATCGATAGCAGCCGTTCCGGCGGCGGGGCGCGCCTGCGCGAAGCCGTCTACAACCTTACCAATCCCCTTGCGGACGTCACGACAAGGGTCTGCCGCACGTCCGGAAGGAAAGGCGTCGTGGTTCCGAACGGCGTGGACACCGCGCGCTTTGCGCCCGACCGCGAGACGCGGGAAAGGGTGCGCCGCGAACTCGGCGTTGGCAGCGAATTCGTCTGGCTCGCCGTTGGGCGGCTGATGTGGAAGAAGGACTACCACACGATGCTGCGCGCGTTCGCTGCGCAGGGTGAAGGGCTGCTGTGGATTGCGGGCGAGGGACCGCAGGAGGCGGAACTGCGCGCGCTCGCAGCAGACCTCCGCGCCAACGTGCGCTTCCTGGGCCTGCGCAGCGACGTCCCGGAGCTGATGAAGGCTTGCGACGGCTACCTGCTCAGCTCCGTGATTGAAGGCCTTCCGATGACGCTGCTCGAAGCGGCGGCGAGCGGCCTGCCTGCGGTGGCGACGGCGGTAGGCGGCGTGGAGGACGTAGTGATCGACGGCCGCACGGGATTCGTTGTGCCTCCCGGCGATGCAACGGCGTTCGCAAACGCGATGCGGCGCATCGTCCGCATGACGGCAGAAGAGCGCAGCCGGATGGGCCAGGCGGCGCGCGATCACGCGGCGGCAAACTTCGATATCCGGGCGGTGGTGCTGCGGTGGGAGCGCCTCTACACCCAGCTACTCACCTTGGTCGGTTAGGATGGGAGACTGCCCATGGACGTCACGAACCGTTTCGTGCTGGATTTCGCGAAACGATTCGCGTGCGCCCGGCCCGGCGCGAAGATTCTCGAGTTCGGCTGCGGCGCGGGAGCGGTGGTGATCGCAGGGCGCGCGGCGGGCCTGGATATCGTTGGCGCGGACGTTTTCTATAGCGGATCGAATGCGCGCGCGGAAGCGGAACGCTCCGGGCTGCTCGGCTCCGCGATTCTGGAGATTCAAGACGGAAAGCTGCCGTTTCCCGATTCGTATTTCGATTTGATTACCAACAACCAGGTTATGGAGCACGTGGAGGACCTCGACGCCGTTTTGTGCGAGTTGAACCGCGTGCTGAAACCGGGCGGAACCGTGCTCAGCATCTTCCCTTCGCGCGACGTGTTCCGCGAAGGCCACATCGGGATCCCGTTCGCCCACTGGTTTAAGAAGGATTCACGCGCGCGGTTCCTGTACACCTGGGCGCTGCGGTCGCTGGGCGCCGGCACGTGGAAGGAGCAGGCGCCGACGCGGCGGCAGTGGGCCGCCGACAAGCTGAAGTGGATCGACACGTACACGTATTACCGCAGCCGTAAAGAAATTTTTGCGGCGTTCGGGCGTTACTTCCAGACGGAACTGCGCGAGCCCGACTACATACGCTACCGGCTGCGCGACCGGCGTTCGCTTGCGCCGCTGGAGCGGCTGCTCGATTTGCCGGGCGCGCCGGGTGCGGCGGCGGCGTTGTTCCGCAAGCTCGCCTTCCTGGTGCTCGTATCCCGCAAGCCGGCCTGACTGGAACCATGAGAATCGCCTACGTCATAACTCGTGCCGATGCCGTTGGAGGCGCCAGCATCCACGTGCGCGACATGGCCCGCGAGATGTTATCGCGCGGGCACGAGGTCATGGTGTTTTCCGGAGGCGAAGGGCCGGTAACAGGGCTGCTGAAATGCGCGGGCGTTCCCTTCCGCCCGCTCGCATTCCTCCAACGCGCGGTGAACCCGTACCGCGATGCGCGGGCCTATTACGAGCTGGCGGAAGCGCTTGAAGAGTACCGGCCGGAGCTTGTTTCCACCCATACGGCCAAAGCCGGATGGATCGGCCGCGCGGCCTGCGCGCGGTTGGGCCTGCCGGTCCTTTATACTCCGCACGGCTGGCCCTTTGAGGACCGCATGGGCAGGCTCCGGGGGCCGCTATTCGCGATTGCGGAGAGAGCCGCGGCGCGGTGGGCGGGCGGAATTGTCTGCGTGTCGCAGTTTGAACGGGAGCTGGCGCTGAAACGGCGAATCGCAAGCCCGGAAAGACTCCACTTGATTTACAACGGGGTGCGCGACGTCCCGCCTGCTCTCCGGGCCGAACCCGGGGCGCGGCCGGTGCGCATCATCTGCGTCGCGCGATTCGAACCGCCCAAGGACCACCATACGCTGCTGGAGGCGCTGGCGGCGCTGCGGGAAGCGGATTGGGAACTGGAGCTAGTGGGCGACGGGCCGTTGGAGGACAACGTCCGCAACGTCGCCGCGAAACTGGGCATCGGCGCGCGCATCCGCTGGTCGGGATACCAAATTGACCCCGCAGCCGCCCTGGCGCGCGCGCAAATTTTCGCTCTATCTTCGACCTCGGAGGGATTTCCCCGGAGCATCCTGGAGGCCATGCGGGCCGGGCTGCCGGTGGTGGCTTCGGATGTCGGGGGCGTCAGGGAGGCGGTCGCCAACGGCGTCAGCGGATACCTCGTGCCGCGGCGGGATCCGGGCGCGATGTCGGCGGCGCTGGGGAAGTTGATAAAAAGTGCTTCAGAGAGGCAACTACTCGGTACCGCTGCACGTCGGATATACGAGGAGAGATTCCGTTTCGAGGGGATGTTCGATAAAACGGTCGCTCTCTATGATACGTTGAAAGATAGATTCCCCTCGGCGCGGAAGCGGTATTCAGCATGAGCACGTTAGTAAGACCGGCTCCAGTATATGGGGCGCCTGCCCTGGTAATTCAACAGCGAACGGGACTCCTCCGCCCGGAATTCCAGCGGCTCAAGCGAGTCTTCGACGTGATCTTCGCGCTGCTGCTGGGGCTGATTGCATTGCCTGCCGGCCTGCTAATCGCCGCGGCGATCGTCATCGATTCGCGCGGCCCCGTGTTCTTCACCCATACAAGGATCGGCAAAGGGAACCGGCGGTTCCGGCTGTGGAAGTTCCGTTCCATGATCACTAACGCCGACGAAGTGCTCGAGGAATACTTAAGAGCACATCCCGGCATGGCTGTGGAATGGCATTTGAAACACAAGCTGCGCAACGATCCGCGGGTGACCCGCGTCGGACGCTTCTTACGAAAGACAAGCCTGGATGAACTGCCTCAGCTCTGGAACGTGCTGCGGGGCGACATGAGCATGGTCGGACCGCGGCCCATCGTCGAGGCCGAAATCCCCAAGTACGGCGCTGCCTTTGCGCTTTACTCGCGGGTACGGCCAGGACTGACCGGGCTGTGGCAGGTTTCCGGAAGGAACGATACGACCTACCGCGAGCGGGTGGAGCTTGATTCCAGGTACATCCGTAACTGGACGCCGCTTGTCGATTTCGGCGTACTGTTAAAGACGGTCAAGGTCGTTCTCGGCGGGCGCGGCGCATATTAGAGCTGGCGAATCGAACGTCACGGCGTGCACCCCGCACCGCGCTATCCTGAAGTGAAGATGTTGCGGAGCACGCGCGTTCTGCTGCTCCTGGCCTTCGTCCTGATGCTTGGCGCGGTCGGAGCTTCGTGGTACCGCCAGAAGTCTACCCTGTCGCGCGAGGCGCCCAAGCCGCCTAAATCCCTTCCGCTCGACACCACCACTGTCGCCACCGACTGGGTGTTGACGAAGGACCAGGGCGGCCGCATCGTCTACGAAGTCCGTGCCCGCGACTTCCGGCAGTTGAACGAGCCCAGCCGGCTGGAACTCGACAACGTCGAGATCCGTTTGTTCAAGCCCGACGGCAACACGTTCGACCGGATAAGCTGCGCGCGCGCCCAGTTCGACCAGGTCACCGAGACGCTGTACTCCGAGGGCGAGGTCGAGATCAGCATGGGCATGCCCGCCGATGGAGCGCCCCCGGGACGCCTGCTTGCCATCGGCAGTTCCGGCGTCAGTTTCGACGTCAAGACAAGCGTCGTGAGCACCGATCGCGAGGTCGGCTTCACGTTCGATTTCGGCGGGGGTAAGGCTGTGGGCGCGGCCTACAATCCGACGTACCGCGAGCTGATTTTGAAGAGCGAGGTCGAGCTCCACTGGCACGGCGCCGGGCCGCAAACCCGGCCCATGAAGCTCGAAGCCCAGGAACTGATTTACCGGGAGGCGGACTCGCTCGTGCTGCTCCCGGCGTGGTCGCGTTTTACTCGCGAGGGAGTTGAGCTGAACGCCACCAACTCGGTGGTGACGCTCGAAGAGGGCATGATCCGGAAGATCGAGGGCAAACAGGCGCGCGGCTCGGCAGTTTATCCCAACCGCAAAATCGAGTACGCCGCCGACGAACTGCTGATGCTTCTGGATGCGGGCGGCGAGATCGAGAAACTGGTCGGCAGCCGCAACGCCCGCATGACCGCAACGTCGGATTCAGCGCGAACCGGCACCACCGCCGACCGCGTGGAGCTCGACTTCAATACGGCCGCGGGCGAAAGCGTGCTCAGGAGAGCCCTGGCCATGGGCAATGCGTCGATGGAGTCCGTGCCCCTCCCGCGCAAGGGCGTGCAGCCGCCGGAAACGCGCCGGCTGCGTAGCGAGGCGATCGTGATCACCATGCGGGAGGGGGGCCGCGAAGTGGCCACGGTCGAAACGCACGCCCCGGGACACCTGGAGTTCCTCCCGAACCACCAGGGGCAGCGGCGGCGCACGCTCGATGCGGAGCGAATTACCATACGCTACGGCCCGGAAAACCGCATCGAATCCGTCAGCGCATACAAGGCGGCCACCAGGACCGATCCCCCGCCGCGCCCGCCAGGCGACAAGCGGCCGCCCGATCCCCCCGTGCTGACCTGGAGCAACGAGTTCCGCGCCGACTTCGACCCCAAGACCGGCCAGCTTGCCCGGCTCGAGCAGTGGAACGACTTCCGCTACGAGGAAGGCGACCGCAGGGCCCTCGCCTACCGCGCCGTACTCGAAGAGGCGCGCGGCATGGTTGTTCTCGAACAGGCCGCCCGCGTCTGGGACTCCACCGGTTCGACCGCCGCCGACCGCATCACGCTGGACCAGAAATCGGGCGATGTGCTGGCCGAGGGCAACGTCGTATCCATGCGGCTGCCCGAGAAAAAGGGCGCGTCTTCGCCGGTACTGTCGCAGGAGGAGCCTTTAAACGCGCGTGCGGCGCGCATGACGACCACGGAGCGCAATCGAAAGATCCACTACGAGGGCGGCGTAACCCTTTGGCAGGGCGCTAACCACATCTGGGCGGACAGCCTCGATATCGACCGCGCCAGCCGCCGCCTCACCGCGCAAGGAAACGTGCGCACGCGGTTCCTTGAGCGGCAAACCGCCGAGCAGAAAAAGGAAGCAAAGGCGAAACCGGCCGCAGTATTCCTTGAAGTCACGGCGCAGAACCTGGTTCACACCGAGGCCGAACGCCTGGCCCACTACACCGGCGGCGCCCGGCTCACGCGTCCCGGCTTCGAGGTGAAAGCCTCGGAAATCCGCGCGTGGTTCAATGAGAGCGGCGCCGGCTCCTCGCTGGACCGCGCCTTCGCGGACGGGGCGGTGGAGATCGTCCGCAACGCAAGCCGCCGCACCCTGACCGGGACCAGCGAGCATGCCGAGTATTTCGCCGCCGAGCAAAAGGTAGTCCTCAACAGAGGCAACCCCACGCTGGTGGACAGCGCCCGCGGGTACACGAAAGGCCGCGAGTTGACCTACTGGGCCGATAACGATAAGCTGCTCGTGAATGGAATCGAGGAGGAGCCCGTCAAAACGCTGATCAAACGGCGTTAGAAGCCCGCGCATGCGAAAACTCCAAACCGAGGAAATCAGCAAGACCTACCGGCGGCGCCGTGTGGTGGATGGCCTGTCGATTTATATCGAGCAGGGTGAAGTAGTGGGTCTCCTGGGCCCGAACGGCGCCGGCAAGACCACGTCGTTCTACATGATTGTGGGGCTGATCAGCCCGGATTCGGGCCGCATCATCCTGGACGACGAAGAGATCACCTATATGGCGATGTACCAGCGCGCGCGGCGCGGCATCAGCTATCTTCCGCAGGAGCCGTCGGTGTTCCGCAAATTGACGGTGGAAGAGAACTTGATGGCGATCCTGGAGACGCTGCCGCTGACCAACGGCGAGCGCCGCGCCCGCATGGGACAGCTCATCGAGCAACTCGGGCTGGAGAAGGTGCGCAACAACAAGGGCTACGCGCTTTCGGGCGGCGAGCGGCGCCGTGTTGAGATCGCCCGTTCGCTGGCCATCCAGCCAAGTTTTCTGCTGCTGGATGAGCCGTTTTCCGGCATCGATCCCATACAGGTCCGGGAGATCCAGCGCATCGTCTTCGACCTCCGGCGCAACGGCATCGGCATCCTGGTCACCGACCACAACGTGCGGGAAACCCTGGCCGTTACCGACCGCGCCTACATCATTAACAACGGCAAGATCTTCCGCGCAGGCAGCCCCGAAGCGCTAAGTTGCGATCCCGAAGTCAAGCGCGTCTACCTCGGCGATAGTCTGGACGTGGGCGCCGTGTAGCCGGAACGCACTCCAGGGGCCACCTGGGTAAGCCAGCGTTTTTAACATCTTCCCGCCCCCGCGCAAGTGGCTGTGGATGATTCTCTTGTGCGCTGACTGATGCCCTGTTTGTTATGATGAGGAGCAGATGAGCTTGCTGTCGCCGAGGCTGCAGTTAAAGGTCGCGCAGAAGCAGATCTTGACCCCTGGGCTGGTCCAGATGGTTACGGTTCTGCAGATGAACCGCCTTGAACTGCGCGAGATGATAGCCCAGGAGATCGCTCAGAACCCGGTGCTCGAGGAGGCGGGGGACGACGCCGGCGAGGAACTGAGCCCTGAGGAGCTTCAGCAACTTCTGGAGGCCGAGCGGGTCGCCGAACCGGCCGACCAGTCCATCCTCGAAGCGGCCACTGTCGATGGAGCCGCCGACCCCCTCGCGGACCTGGAGAGCGACGCGCCCTCGCTGGCCGGCGGGTTGCCCGCATCGGAAGCCGCCGACGCGGGGGAACCGATCGAACCGATCGAGACAAAAGCCGCCGACCCCTTCGAGGAAATCGATTTCGGCTCGTTTTTTGACGAATACCTCGATCCGGGCTACAAGAGCCCGTCGTCGGAGCAAGTCGAGAAGCCTTCGTTTGAGACGTTCCTTTCGGCTCCGGTCACGCTGGGTGACTATCTGCGGTCGCAGCTCAGCATGGTTCCGCTGTCGGGCAGCGTGCGCGACGCGGCCGACGCCATCATCGGCAACCTGGATGAGAGCGGCTATCTGACCACGTCGCTCGAAGAGATTGCCGCCTCCGGTGAGTATTCGCTGCAGGACCTGGAAGCCGCTCTGCGCGAGGTGCAAAAACTCGATCCGGCCGGCGTCGGGGCGCGCGACGTGCGCGAGTGCCTGCTGCTCCAATTGGAGAGCCGGAACGGCCGCGGCGGCGTAGCGTGGCAGATTGTGTCCGACCATCTGAAGATGGTGGAGCTTCGCCAGTCGCGGGAACTGGCGCGCGCGCTCGGCCGCCCGATGGAACACATCCAGATCGCGCTGGAGGTGATCCGCCACCTCAACCCGCGGCCGGGTCTTCGCTACTCCGGACCGGGCGCCCGCCAGGTGGAGCCCGACATCCACATCTTCAAGGATGGCGACCAGTACGTCATCCAGCTCAATGACGACGATCTGCCGCAGTTGCGGCTCAACGCCCAATACCGCCGCATGCTCGACCGCAGCCAGGAACCGAGCAAGGAAGTTCGCAATTACGTCAAGGAGCGCTACGCCTCCGCGCTCCAGCTCATGAAAAACATCGAGCAGCGGAAGCAGACGATACTGCGCGTGTGCCAGGCGATTGTGCGGCGCCAGACCGAGTTCCTGGACCGTGGCATCGACGCCCTCAAGCCGATGATGATCAAGGAAATCGCCGAGGAGATCGGCGTACATCCTTCCACGGTCAGCCGCGCCGTGGCGAACAAGTACGCCCACACGCCGCAGGGTGTTTTCGAACTGCGCTATTTCTTCTCGGAAGCCGTGCAGGGACCCTCCGGCAGCACAACTCCGCTGCTGATCGTCAAGCGCATGGTGAAGAAGATGATCGAGGAAGAGGACCCTGCCCACCCGCTCACCGACGAGCAGGTCACCGCCCGCCTGCGAAGCGCCGGCATCCAGGTGACCCGCCGCACGGTGGCGAAGTACCGAGAGGACATGAAAATCCCGTCAACGCACCAGAGGCGCGTGCGCGCCTGAACCGGGGAATCGGAGAAGCGATGAAGATCACGTACACGGGAAAACCCGAAGGTCTGACGCCCGCTGAAAACAGAAAAATCGAGGCAAAATTCGCCAAGCTGGCCAAACTCCTCGACGCGCGCAAAGGGGAACGGGAAGCGCGCGTCATCCTGAGCCAGGAACGGCATTTAAACCACGCCGAAATTACCGTTCGCTACCAGGATCGCGACCTGGTCGGCGTCGGCTCCGCCGCCGACACCTACTCGGCGATGGGATTGGCGCTGGAGAAACTCGAAAAGCAAATCCTCCGGCTGCGCGAGCGCGTGCGCGACAGCCATCGCGGCCCCAAACCGGAGACCGAGCTTGAAGCCCCGGCCGGAGCCGAGGCCGAAGCGGAGGCGGCAGAGGAGTCTGAGACCGAAACCGCGGCTGCTCCCCAGGTGTTTCGCGTAAACCACCACGCCGGCCAAAAGCCCATGACGCTCGATGAGGCGCTGCTGGCGATCGAGGGCCGCAATTATGTCGTTTATCACGACGCGGAATCGGGTCGGGTTTCCGTGCTCGTGCGCCGGCGCGACGGCAATTTTGACCTGATCCAGGCGTGAACCGCACCAGAGAGTCCTCCGCCCGGCCGGCATCCCCGGAGCTGGTCATCATTACAGGTCTGAGCGGATCCGGCAAAGGAACCGTTTTGAAGTGCCTGGAGGACTTGGGTTATTACTCGGTCGATAACCTGCCGATCGACCTGATTCCCAAGTTCGCCGAGTTAACCAAAGCATCTCCCGGCATCTCCCAGGCCGCCCTTGTAGTCGATATCCGGGAAGGCGAGGGCCTCCAGCGTTTCCCCGAAATCTATGAGCGGATCCGCCGCAAGATTCGCACCACGCTTTTGTTTTTGGAGGCGGATGACGAAACGCTGATGCGCCGGTACAGCGAAACGCGCCGCCCGCACCCTCTCGGCACGGAACGCTCGGTGGCCCGCAGCATCAAAGCCGAACGCCAGGCGCTCGCGCCTATCCGCGCGCTGGCGGACCACATCGTCAGCACATCGAAATTCAACGTTCACGAGCTGCGCGATATCATCGCCGAGAAGTTCCGAGGGGAACGGGAGCAGTCGAAGCTTCTCGTCTACGTCACCAGCTTCGGCTACCGCTACGGCGTTCCTCCGGACAGCGACCTGGTTTTCGATGTCCGGTTTCTGCCCAACCCGAACTATATCCCGCAGTTCAAGAAGCTGAGCGGACGCCACCCGTCGGTGGCCCGCTACATCCGCTCGTTCCCGCAGACTACCGAGTTCATCCAGCGCATCTCCGACCTGCTCGTTTACCTGATTCCCCACTACATCAGTGAAGGCAAGAGCTATCTCACCATCGCATTCGGCTGTACCGGAGGTCAGCACCGCTCTGTGATGATCGCGGATGAGATGCGGAAGCGCCTGGCGCGCTTCGGCTTCAAAGTGAAGGCCACACACCGCGATATCGCCAAGGCCGCCTCTGCGTAGTTCAACGGCGTTCGGCGTGCGAACGGCCGCGCTTTTCGTTCCACCACTCCCAGAAGAATCCAGCGGCATTCGCCGCCTGGCTCAGCGCCATCAGGGCAGACACCACCAGCGGCGCCCGAAGGCCTTCCTGCCGCAGCGGCCAGCTCAGCATCCCCCAGTAGAAACGCAGAGGCTCGAAGCGGACATCGCTCCCCCAGCGCTTCCGGTGCTCGCGCCGGTAAATCCGTGCGCCCCGCCCGTAGCGGAAGTGTTGAGTCCAGAAACTCGCCAGCGTCAGCGGATGCCGGTGGCGCACCACCGCGTCCGGCGCGTACGCCATGGGGTGTCCCTTGAGGCGCAGCCGGTCGCTGAGATCGCGGTCCTCGCCCGCCGCGCAGGGATAGGAACGTTCGAAGCCGCCTACGGAGTGAAAGATCTTCGCGTCGAGCGCGAAATTGCACGTCGCCAGGAACCAGGGCTTAGTGGGGTCGTTGTTGAAGTACTCGTAAAGATAGCTGAGGAGCGCCTGGCTCGCGGCGGAAAAAACGTTGTTCTCCAGCCCGTTGATCGTTCTGCCGCCGACGGCTGCGTTCGGCGCTTCCGCAAGACGCGCCGCAAGCCGGTCCAGCCAGTCCGGCTCCGGCGCGCAGTCATCGTCCGTGAAGGCCAGGTATTTGCCCCGCGCGCAAGCGGCGCCGAGATTGCGGGCTGCGGCCGGCCCCGATCCACGTTGCTTCTGTACGCTGATCTGAATCTGCCCGCGCACTTGCTCCACGACGGGTTCCACCAGTTCCCTGCTCCCGTCGTCGACCACTATGACCTCGAACCTGGATCGCGGGTAGCGCAAATCCGCCAGCGCGCGGAGGCACGCCGCAAGCTGGGCAGGGCGGTCCCGCGTGGGCACAATGATCGTGAAGTCTATGCCGTCAGTTGCGGGCGTGCCCATGGCTCGACTGCAAGGTGCTGATCGAAACCGGCGCGCCTGTCCGCTCCGAACAGATGGCTGCGAGGGCGGCTTCCAGACTCCTCTTTCCGTCTTCCAGCCTGCACTCGCTCGGCTGACCGTTGAGGACGCAGCCGGCGAAGTGCCGCCAGATACCCTCAAACGTGGCCTGGAAGATTCCGCCCCGCGCGAGAAGCGGCAATACTTCGCACAGTTCGCCCAGCGCGCGGACTGCTTTCTTAAACCTGTCCGTGAGGTTCCCCGGATAGACCGCAAAAGGGAAAAATTCCAAGCCGTCGAAGCGGTAAAGCGAGATGCAGAGCCGGCCGTTCTCGCCGAAAATTTCGACTTCGCTGTTTGGAGCGCTCCCCATGGAGAAGACGCCGGTGGCAAGCACCCCGCCCGACAAACGCGCCGCCACAACGCTGGTTTCCTCTTCGTAGCGCTTCGACGGCGCCGCCCAGGCGTGGATCTCCTCCACATCGCTGCCGGTGAAGTATCGCCACAGGTCGAAGTGATGCACGGCTTCGTTCAGCGTCACTCCGCCTCCGAGCTTCAGTTCCCGGTGCCAGTCGGGAGCGTTTTCGCCGGTACGGTTGTGCGTGTAAACGCTGCGGATTGCCTTGAAGCGGCCCAGGGCGCCCGTGCTGAGGAACTCGCGGGCGCGCCGGACAAGGCGGTGCCACCGCAGGTTGAACCCGACGACGATCCTGCACGGCGAGTCCGCGGCGCGGGCAATGAGCCGGTCGCACTGCTCCAGGTTCATAGCCAGGGGCTTTTCCATGAACACGTGCTTGCCTGCATCCAGCGCCGCCAGTCCGATCTCGGCATGCGACATGGTGGGCGTCAGAATCGCAACCGCGTCCACATCCTCCAATTCCAGAACAGCGCGGTAATCGGCAAAATTCCGCGCGCCTTTGAAACAACCGGCCAGAGCGCGGCTCCGCTCTGCGTCGCAATCCGCCGCCGCCGTCACGCGAAACTCGGGCACACGCGACAGCGCCGGCAAGTGGCGCTCCCAGGCCACGCGCCCGCACCCGATGATTCCCAGCCGGATCGCATTTTTGGATGTCATTGCGCGCTTACTCCCTCAGCCAGTACGTAGACATTCGAGTTGAAGTCCGACACCGGGTGGTCCTTGTAGGGACAGTTGTGGCAGAAGCCGACCTCCGACATCCGGTCCCTGATGAGCCGCCGTAGCCGGGCCGCTTTCTCGCTCTTCCAGAGGTCCGTAAACGACACATCGCCTTCAACGCGTCCCAACGCCAGTTCCGCGTTGTAGTCCTGTTCGCACAGCACCACCGTCCCGTCGGCAAACAGGGTGGGAAACCAGAACGGATGCAGGCAGTAGAACGTTCCGCCCGGCTCAGTGGCAACGCGGTCGGGCCGCAACCGGCGGCCGACGTCCGGATCGTGGGCTGGTTCGACATAGGTGCACACGTCCCTCAAAGACAACAGCTCGAACTCGTGCTCTCTAGCGAACTCCATGACCTCCTGGGCTTCGTGCTCGTTGTGCCGCATCACGATAAACCGCATATTGAGGAGCGGCGCGCTCTGCCCGCGCCGGCGTTTCATCTCCGCCAGACGCCTCACGCCTTCCAGAATCGGGCTCATCCTCGCTCCAACCCGGTAAACGGAATTCGTCTGGTCCGTCAGGCCGTCAAGAGCGACCAGCAGGTAATCGGGTGGTTCCTCGATGAGGGCTTCCAGCACGCGCTCGTGATTGAGCTGTTGCCCGTTGGTGGAAAACAGAGTGATCACGCCGTGCATCCGGGCCGCACGCAAGATTTCCTTCAGCCGCGGATGGAAGGTGGGTTCACCCCAGGCCCAGAGAGACGCGGTCAAAAGATAGGGGCCAACCTCGTCCCAGACGCGCCGGAACAGATCCACATCCATCGCCGCCGCCGGACGGCGCACCGAGCGCGTTCCCGCCGGGCACACCGGGCACCGCAGGTTGCAGTAGTTGGTTAGCTCGAACTGCATGTGCAGCGGCATGCTCCAGGGCTTCACCCGCCTGTGGAGCAGGTTGAAGCCAGACCGGAGCAGGTTGAGCCGCTTCCGCCAGGACATCCCGGACGCAACCATGGGCATGCGGTCATAGACGAACGCATAACGCCCGCGGACGAGAGCATCCCACACCAGGCGGGGCGCGCGCATGATTCCTTGCCGGCGTTCGTGAGATCGCATGTCCGCTATGATATTGCAGCTTGCATCTGAGAGAGAACGCCCCCCGCCTGCCATCCCAGCCAATCACCAACACGGGAACCATGGAGGAGATCCTGGACCGGGAGGTCTTCCAGCGCCGGCTGCAAATGTTGATACTCGCCTGTTTTGCCGGATGCGCGCTCGTGCTGGCCGCGATCGGGATTTACGGCGTGCTTTCGTATCTGGTGAACTGGCGGACGCGCGAGATCGGGGTGCGAACGACGTTGGGAGCGGGCCGTTCCGAGATCCTGGCGAGCGTGGTCGGGCAAGGCCTGGCGCTGGCCGCCTGCGGCATTGCGATCGGGCTGACGGGTGCGCTGGCGCTCACGCGGCTGATGTCCCATCTGCTGTTTGGCGTGACGGCAGCCGATCTGGCCACCTTCACCGCCGGGCCGGTCCTGTTCCTTGCCATCGGGCTGCTGGCCAGCTATATCCCCGCGCGGCGCGCTACCCTGGTGGACCCCGTGCTTGTTCTCCGGAACGAGTAGCGCAAAGCGGCTACGATGAGGGGTATGGAAGAGCCGGGGGAACTCTACTGCCCGAAATGCGCGCGGCAGGTCGATGATCCTTTGGTGTGCGGCGATTGCCTAGCCGTGATTTGCCGCCAGTGCGGAACGCCTCTCGAGCGCGCGGACGAACTTGGGATGGGTTAGGCGCCGCTTCGCGGGCGGCGCCCTCGTTTCATTAGAGGATCCGCCCGGAAGCCCAGCGGCTCCCGGGCAGACCCTCAGGCTGCGCCTTCCAGGTTAGAAGTAGAACTTAGCCGACAGTTGAACGAGCCGCGGCCAGTTCTGCTGGTTGTCCGGCAGTCTGCCGAACCGGTCGCTGCTGAAGGAGGTGTCCGGTCCGGCGTAGCCGGGGGTGTTTGTGAGGTTAAATGCCTCGCCTCGAATCACGAAGCGATATCGCTCGTTGATGTGAGTTGTTTTCTCCAGAGCGAAGTTCAACTGCTTGGTCGCCGGGTTGCGGATGTCCGGGAAGCGGTCCGGGAGAACCCGCAGCGTATAGCTCTGACGCGTTGCGTAGCACGACTTGTCGTTGTTGAACCACGAATAGCGGGTCTGTTTCTTTGCGTGCCACTCGCCGCAGTAGTTCACGAGGTCCGGCCAGCTCGTCGGATATCCGGAAGTGTAAGTGTAGATCCAGACGGTCTGCCAGCCGCTGATAAGCTGGCGCACCATTGGGTTGATGGAATTGAGGTACTTGCGGCCCCTGCCGATCGGCAGGTCGTAGACGCCGCTGAAGGACAGCATGTGGGGCTTGTCCTGATAATCAAGCTCCTTGACCAGCGGCTCCTCGAGGTTCCAGTTCTGCAAACGGTGGTTCGCCTCGAACCCCTTGGAGAACGTATAGGACAGCACCCAGGTCAAAATGCCGGTGCTCTCTCCGCCCAGCACCCGCTTTTCAATCTTCGTCTGCAACGCGTCGTTACGGTACCAACCCCACTGCGTGAGGTTGTCTGTCATCCCCTGGAAAATGGGGTTCGGCCGGAGCAGTTGGCTGCGGGCAATTGTTGGATTTTGCCCCTGCCCGCCGTTCTGAGGCAGGATGCCGTAGAACGGGTTCGGGATCTGGGTGCTCGCGTACGTGGTGTCCTGGTACGCCCTGTTGAAGTGATACAACGACATCTCGTTGTAGTTCGTTCCGAGATTGACATAGATCTGGTAATTGCCCGCGTAGGAGACCTCCGCGAGAATATTGCCCGGCAATTGCTGCTGGATGCCGAACGAATACTGGTAGGTCCGTGGGATTTTGAACCTCGGAGGATCCCAACTGACTCCCCGGCCGATATTCGTCAGCAGGCCATCGCCAGCGCCGGTGGGCTCCAGAATGCCAGCAGGGAACGGATCGACCAACGAGTAAGGCCCGGTCAGGTTGAGACCGGCGCTCGGCGTCATACCGTCAATCGAGCTCAGATAATTCGTGGTTATGGCAAAGCCGGTCGTGGTGTTGTTCTGGGTCGGCGACTGGTAGTAGATGCCGCCGCCGGCGCGGATTACCGTCCCGGGCACCACCTGCCAGGCCACGCCCACACGAGGGCCGATATTCGTCCAGTCGGTGTCGTAGAGACGCCGGGGCTGCCCGTTGACTCCGGCAAACAAGTAGCCGCCCGTGAGCACCGGAGGCGCGTCCGGGAACGGGTACTTCGGGTTGGTCGCGTCGTACTCCTCCTTGATTTTCTTCCAGTTCTCGAGCACCGCGTCGCTGAGAGGATTTTTCGTCGTCAAATCGAACCCCCGGTTGGAGCGGTTCCAGCGTTCCACCCAGGGGATCTGGACGTCATAGCGGAGCCCGAGGTTCAAGGTCAGGTTGCGGGCCACCTTCCAGTCGTCCTGGATGTAACCGGCGTAGTAGGGGCGGGTGCGATAGGGATTGTCGTTCCAGTCAACCTGGCCGTTGGCGGGATAGCCGAGCAGCAGGCTGGCGACGGAACTGCCGTCGTAAGTGCCTTGATTGTACCCCGAGAGCTGCCGGGTCCAATCCCGGTTGAAGTTGAAGTAGCCGTTCGAGTAGGCGCGATTCCCGTAAGCTTGTGCAACATAGTTCAACTCAAAACCGGTACGGATAGTGTGGCTGCCCCGGGTGATCATCAGGCTGGGCGCAAAGTTCCACTGGTTGTAAGTGTTCCACTCTCCCGCGTTGCCGCCGGCGAACAGACAGGTCAGGCCGTCCAGGCAGAACCGCGGCACGGTGGCCTTGGGATTCGTGGGAGCGTGTGGCATGTGCGTCATGCCCAGCTTATCCACCGTGAAATCATAATCCGTGTAGCGGGGAAACCACGAAGTGAACCGCCCGAAGGAACCGCGGACGTCCAGCACAGTGGTCGGATTCAGTACGTGGTTCCAGGCGGTGATGTAATTCTGGTTCGTGCGCTGCGAGTTGATGTCGCCGCTGCCGGCCGGCGGAGGAAAACCGGTGGAGTTCCGGTACTCCTTGCCGTGCTGGTACGTCACCAGGACGTAAAACTTGTGGTTATCACTGATGTTGTGGTCCCAGCGGCCCATCGGCTGATCGTAGCGGTAGCGGCCGTTGGTGTTCGCGTAGTAGTTGCTGCTGATGGCCCGCGGGTCAGGGCCGTTCGCCTGCGGATAATACTTCAGGACCTCGGCACCCACCGGGCTGATCCTGCTCTTCGGGATGACGTTGTTCGGGAAGGGATCGCGAATGTAGGCCGACCCTCTGCAATCCGCCGGCGGAGCGCACGGCTTGGAGGTCATCGGATCGTAAATCTTGTATCCGTATTCCGTGAAGTGCTGGCCGTCGGCCAGCCCAGGGGCCGGAACGCTGGAAATCACGGAAGCCGGCTGGACTTCGCGCCAACCTTCGAAGCTGAAGAAAATGAAGTCCTTATCCCGCCGGAGCGGTCCGCCCACGACGCCGCCGAACTGATGCTGGTTGTGCGCCGGACGCTTCTGATTGATCTGCTTGTTTTCCGTCCTGTTAGCGTCGAGTACGGTGTTGCGAAAATAATCGAACACGTCGCCGTGCCATTCGTTGGTACCCCCGCGAATGGTGGTATTGACCACACCCCCGCCGAATCGCCCGTAGGAGGCATCATAGGTGTTGGTCATCACCTTGAATTCCTGGACAGCCTCGACGTTCGGGGCCAACTGCCAGTTGCCGTCCTTGTCGCTGATCGGGGCGCCGTTTAAAAGGAACAGGTTCTGGCCCGTGCGAGCGCCGTTGATTTTATAAGCGTTATTTACGTCCCAGCCGCGGGTTCCGGAAAATCCGCCCGGTCCGAACCTTTCCTGGGTGAAAATCACCCCCGGCGTCAGCGACATCAGCATGTACGTCTGGCGTCCGTTGAGCGGGAACTGCTGCGTTTTAATCGGGTCGAAAACCAGGCCCCGATCCGCCGAGGCCGTTTCGACCAGGGCCTGGGCGGCTGTAACGGTAACGGATTCCGTCGTTTGACCGACCGCCATTTCCAGCGGCAAGTTTACTTTATCCGCCACGCGAAGCACGATATTTTCCCGGATAAGAGTTTGAAAACCCGGGGCGGACGCCTCGACTCTGTAGGTACCCGGATCCAGATAGGGAATTGTGTAATTCCCTATGTTGGTGGTTTGGACTTCTTTAACCGTGTTTGTGCTGACATTGATAGCCCTGACTGTCGCCCCCGGAATCGCCGCGCCGCTCGGATCGGTTACGATACCGGTCAGCGTCGCACGGAAATCCTGTGCTGAGGCAGCGGCGGCCAGTATGACCAGCACGAGGAAGCAGCGGGCGAACAATCCCACTTTCATAGCTTTTTCCTCCAAAAGGTCGAAAACTTAAGGCGCACTTCACCCTTGACTAGAAGTCTCTGCAACCGTTTTAACAACCCCCTTATTCAGACTTCTCCCCTTTACTTGTAACTCCCAGGGAAAAATGGCATACTGTCAACGGCTTCCTCAAGAGATGTCACAGGGAAGTCACTGGGACAAGTTAGCTTTTGCAAACAGATGCGGAGTACAAGCAACCAGCGGCAGGCCGTGGACCCCAGCCTGACGGCCACGCCCAGCAAGGGGCACGTGGGTACCGACGTAGCTGACATCGAACGCGACGCGCTCGCCGATAATCCCTCCTGGATTCTCGTGCAAAGGATATCCGCCAGCGCGTGTTTCCAAAATTCGCCTCGTCTCAGACAGCTTTTGCTTTACCTTTGTGAACGCGCGTTGCTCAACCGCCCCGACGATCTTCGCGAGCAACTGATCGGTTGTAACGTTTTCCTCCGCAAGCCCGATTACAACCCGGGAGAGGACAACGTCGTCCGCGTCCAAATCCGGCGCCTTCGACAACGCCTTGATGAGTATTTCAACTCCGAGGGAAGGGATGAACCGATTATCATTAGTATTCCCAAAGGTTCCTATATCCCGGTTTTTCTTCCACGCAAACTTAGCGATAGCGGGACGCCGGCGGCAGCCGCTATACCGGCGCACGGGAGGCGGTACCGGATCGCCCCCATCGCGGCCGCTGCCATCGCCCTGCTTGGCATCGGGTTTGTAGCCGGACTTTGGACGGCGGGGGGCCCTCGGGCGCCGGACTGGTCACCGCTGTGGCCCGCCATCTTCAATCCCAACGAGAAGACTCTGATTGTCTGCGCCGACTCGACGCTGGTTATGGCCCAGGCACTTCTGCGCCGCCCTCTCTCCCTGGATGATTACGCCAGGCGCCGCTACGCCCCGCCCGGAGCCGTGTTGGGAAAGGATGCGGAAAGAATACTCAGCTTGCTTCCGGCATGGACGTGGACCGATCTTGCCGACGTTCGTCTGGTCGGCCGCCTCCAGAGCGTCACTTCGGACTGGGACAGGATCTCGATCCGCACGGCAAAAACGGTCCAGATCCACGATTTCACCAGCGGCAATGCGATCATTGTGGGAAGCGTTCAATCGAATCCCTGGAACGCCCTGTTCGATCAGCAGCTTAACTTTCGGGTGGAGTGGGACGAGCTGAAAAACACGGCTTACGTTCGGAACAAATCGCCTTTACCCGGCGAACATCCGGTGTACCCCCCCACTGAGGGAGGCGACCGTTCGGTAGTGTACAGCGTGATTGCATTTGTTCCGAACCTGCGGCGCAGCGGCAATATCCTCATCATTGCGGGAACCACGGGGCAAGCCACGGAAACGGCGGCAGAACACGTGACTAACCCCGCCACTTACAAGCAGCTTATGCGGATGATTACCAGCCGCAACGGCGGGGAACTCCCCTACTTCGAGGTCCTTCTGAAGTCAAGCATGGTCGAGGGTATCGCGAAGGACGCCGAGGTGGTTGCTTTCCGTATTCTTGGCCCGGGCCCCAAGACCAGCAAGTCCGCGTGAGGGGCGGGCGGCAGAGGCCTTATTGCCTCACGCCGGCAAGAAATTTTTGTCTGGGTTCCAAGCCGCGGTCCAGTTTCTGCAAGGGGGGGTGGAGTACTTATTGCGTTAAACCGGCAAGAAGAGTCTTGGATGCGCTCCAGGCCGCGTTCGAGTTCCTGACAGGGGTTGCGGGCTTATTGCGTCAGGCCGGCAAGGAATTTTCCATGCGGTCCAAGCGGAGTCCGAGTTCCTGCCGGGAAGTGGCGGACTTATTGCACTAGGCCCGCAAGAAAAGTTTGGATGCGGTCCAGACCGCGTTCCAGCTCGTGCATGGAGGTGGCGTAAGAGATCCTGATGTGGGAGCTGGTGCCGAAGGCCTCGCCCGGCACGACGGCGACCTGCTGCTCCTGCAACAGCCGTTCGGCAAACTGCGCGGTGTTCTCGATGCCGTTGCGGCCGAGCGCCGCCCCGATATTCGGATAAACGTAAAAGGCCCCCATCGGCTCCGCGCACGAGATGCCCGGGATTGCCTTCAACCGGCGGAGCACGAATTCGCGCCGCCGCCGGTATTCGGCAAGCATGATCCGGATGGAATCCTGCGGGCCACGCAACGCTTCCACGCCGGCCTTCTGAGCCACCGAATTCGGGTTCGACGTGGAATGGCTCTGGAGCTTGGCCACCGCCTCAATAATGGGCTGCGGACCCAGGCCAAAACCAATGCGCCAGCCGGTCATCGCGTAGGTTTTCGATAGCGAGCCGGCGACAATCACCGTCGCCTTTGCTCCTGGGGCGGAAGCGACGGAGTACGGCGCGCCGCCGTAGACGAAATGGCAGTAGCATTCGTCCGTAAGCAGGTAGATGCCGCGGCGCGAAGTGAGGCTCAGAATGCGCTCAAACTCCTCGGGATCGATCACCGCGCCGCTCGGGTTTGACGGCGAATTCACAATCAGAACCTTCGTGCGGCTGGTGAGGTACGGCTCGATGAGCGAGGCGGTCAGCCGGAACCCCTGTTTTTCGTCCGTGGGGGCGAAGACGCATTTGCCGCCGGCGTAGGCGACCACGTCGCGGAACGTGACCCAGTACGGAACCGGGATGATGACCTCGTCGCCCGGATTCACAAGCACCTGGATGACGTTGAACACCACGTGCTTGCCGCCCACGGAGATGACGCACTCCGAAGGCGAGTAGCGCGTATTGAAGTCGGCCGCGTGACGGTCGCACACCGCCTCTTTCAGCTCCGGAATGCCGCTGGCGGCCGTATACCGGGTGAAATCCTCTTCGATGGCGCGGACCGCGGCCTCCTTGATGTTGGCGGGAGTGGGAAAATCCGGCTCGCCGGGCCCCAAGTCCACCACGTCCTCGCCGGCGCGGCGCAGGCTCTCCGCGGCAGCCGCTACGCGCATCGTGGTGGAGACGCTGATCCGCGATATTCTGTCCGCCAGGTCCGCCGCCTGCAGCATGCGCTGATTACACGCCTCTCGGAACACGCTCTCTGAGGCGCGCCTCCACGGAAGGCGGCACCATGTTCGCCACGTCGCCGCCGAGGCGGAACACTTCCTTGACCAGCTTCGAGCTAACGAACGAGTACGCTTCGCTGGCCATGAGAAAAACGGTTTCGATACTCGGGCAGAGCCGCCGGTTCATCAGAGCCATCTGCAGCTCGTACTCGTAATCGGAAATAGCGCGGATGCCGCGTATGATGATGCTGGCCTGCTTCCGCCGGGCGTAATCCACCAGCAGGCCGTCGAACGAATCCACCTCGATGCGTGGGTTCTCGCCCACGACCTCGCGCAACATCTCCATGCGCTCGGCGGCGGTGAAGAACGGTTGCTTGTGTTGGTTGCGCAGGACCGCGACGATCAGGCGGTCGCAGAGCTTGGCGCCACGCTCGATCAAGTCAAGGTGGCCGTTCGTGATGGGGTCGAATGACCCCGGATAGATAGCAATCATGTTGTGCGGCTTCTCCGCGGGCTGCAAAGGCATGCGGGGCTGTTTCAATTCGATTCTAGCGAAAAACGCGGCCGAAACGCGGGACGGCGGCCGGGATGCCGCCGTCCCGAAAAAACAGCCGTGTGCCGTTTACGGCGTTACCGCCGGACGGATCAGGGTGATCGTGACCGATGCCGAGCTGCTCAGGCCCTCGCTGTTGGTGACCGTCACGGTGAAGGTATAGGCCCCGTCCTGATTCGGCAGGTGCGCGATGGGGGTCGCGGTATTCGGGTTGATCAGCGTCACACCCGGGTGGTCCGCAACCCAGGAGAAGGTCAGCGGCAGCCCGTTCGGATCGGTGGATGCGCCCGCATTCAACGGGACCTGCATTACGTCCACGATCCGGTTCGGACCGGCGTTAGCCACCGGCGGCTGCACAGCGGGGTTCACGGTGATCGTCACGGTCGCGGTTGCCGTGTCGCTGCCGGCGCCCTGCACCGTCAGCGTATAGGTGGTGGTTGTGGCCGGCTGCACCTGCACCGACCCGTTCACCGCCACCGCGCCGACTCCGGGGCTGATGCTCGCCGAGACAGCGCCCTCGGTCTGCCAGGAAAGCAGCACCATCTCGCCGGCCGTTATCGTTGTCGGGGTTCCCGTGAACGAGAGAATTCGGGCCTGCTGCGCCCCGGTCACGGTCACCGTCACCGAGGCCGTCGTCTGCCCGGTGCTGTTGGTCGCGATCAGAGTGTAAGTCGTGGTTTGGGCAGGCGATACGTTTACGCTGCCGCTGGTCGCCACCGGACCGATCCCGCTGATAGTCACCTGGTCGGCATTCTGCGTTTGCCAGCTCAGTGTCGAGGTGCCGCCCGCGGGGATCTCAGACGGGTTCGCCGTGAAAGAGGCGATCACGGGCAACTGCCCGGGCACGGCGCCGGTAACGGTGATCGTCACCGTAGCCGTCGTCTGCCCTTCCGAATTGGTCGCCGTTAACGTGTAAGTGGTGGTTTCCGAGGGCGATACGGACGTGCTGCCGCTCAGGGCCACTTCGCCGATGCCGCTGATGGTCACCTGATCGGCGTTCTGCGTCTGCCAGATCAGCACGGCTGCCTGCCCCGGCGCGATGGTCGTCGGGTTGGCCAGGAAGCTCACGATGGCCGGCTGCGCCTGGGACCCCCTCGTGGTCACGGTGACGCGCGCCGCTGACTGCGCGCCCTGGGGATCTTTCACCGTAAGCCGGAACGCGTAGGTCTGCCCGGCTTCCGCTGTGAAGGTCGTCGTCACGGAAGTGGGATTAGACAGAGTCACCGAAGGCCCGGCGATCTGGGTCCACTGATAGGTGAGGGTGTCGCCGTCCGGATCGAATGAACCGGAGCCGTCCAGCGTGATGGTTCCGGCCGCCACGCCGATCTGGTCGGGTCCCGCATCCGCCACCGGGGCGCCGTTGCCCGTCCGCACGCGCCTGGTCAGCAATTCATACCGCACGCGCGGGATCTCCATCGGCACGGCGTGCTCGACGGCCGTATACTGCTTCGGGCTCAGCCAGTTTCCGAGTTGCAGACCGAAAACGATGCGCCCGTCGTTGGTGGGCCCGACCATGGTCGGGTTCAGGCCCGCTTCCACGGTGAACGCCCACATCGAGTTGATCGGCTGCACCAGGCGGACCATGGCGCCGGCACGATTCTCGCCGCCCTTGCGGAACAGCGCACCGAGGTTGGCGTCCAGGTACGCGTCTTTCCACAGGCCGAGCGACGTGCTTCCGCCGACCTGATCGACGGCCCGCAGAATCGTCTCATCGAAAACGTTGAAGTTGATCAGCCCGGACGCGGTCTGCACCGGAGTCCGCGCCAGCACGCGATCGCTAAGATACGACTTCGTGCCGAACACGCCGACACGGCCGTACTTGAACAGGTAGTCCGCCGTCAGCACTCCCTGGCCGAGCGTGCCGCCGGCGCCGAGATCGCTGATGTGCACGTGCTTCATGCTGTTGAAGAGACCGAGCTGCATACTTCTCCAGCGATTCACGAGACCGATGTCGAACTGCCCCTCCTGCCGGCCCGGGAAGTACAGGTATTCGGCTTCGGCCTGCACCGCCATGGTTTCCGTCCTGCCGAACGGCGCGAAGTAGCGGCCCTTCCCGGTGAAGGTGATGTTGCCCGCGTTCGACATCTTGATGTCGCGATCGAAGCCCGGGCGGAAGGTGTCAGCCAGGGTGGGGCCGATGTTCAACCCAAGCAACGCAAAGCGCGGCGGCTTGGCGCGGTTGATGGCGTCGGTCGCTGTCTGGGTCATCATCTGTTGGAGTTCGGCCCTCTCAGGCGGCTTGGGCAGTTCGGCCACCTGCTTCTGGATGCCGGACTGAGCCTGCTGGAGCGCCGCCACGTCCTGCTTCAGCTTCTCGTTTTCGGCTTTCAGATCCTTGAGAGCGGCCAGAATTTCATCGAGCTTGTCGAGACGCCTGAGAATTTCCTGGCAGCATTCCTCCTGCTTTTTCTCAAGCGCCTGCATCGCTCTGATGGCGTCGCCGACGCCGCCGGCGGACACGGTCCGCCCCTGCCCGTCGGTTACGGTCATGGTAACGCGCCGGTTCATGAAGCGGCCTTCCCGGGTCCGGTTATCGACCTTGGGAGCCCGCTTTCCGCGCGCCTCGATGGTGATCTGGCTGGCACTGGCGCCATACTTGACCAGAAAATCCCTGACCGCTTCGGCGCGCCGCCTCGAAAGCCTGTCGTTATAGCTGTCCGATCCCACCCAATCGGTGTTGCCTTCGAGCCGCACTCGGTAGTCAGGATTCGCTTTCAGCAACTCGGCAAGCCTGAGCAGACTGGGATAGCCATCGGACAAAATTGCCGAGTTGAACTCGAAATTAATCTCTTCCCAATCGTCCTTGGTTGCCGTGGTAGTCAGTCCCTGCGCAGAAAGGAGCGCAGCACAGAGGCATAAAGCAGCTAGCAGAACAAGAGTTTTGTGAACTTGCATAGTCTCCTCCAACTGGCGAAATTCCGCCATCGTTCCAGCGCCATCCCGGTGGAGCGGTGGCGCACATCAGATCAACTTCTCTTAATGCCTTGTATCCAGAATACAGGCGTGTGCGCCGCGTTCGCAAGCGCGGGTGGCGCTAAATGTTTGCATGTAAAGGATGTTTCAAAGATAAGCTATACTTAATGATAGGCCTGCCGGACGGGCAGTCGCCCCCACACGGGGGAGGAAAGTCCGGTCTCCAAAGGGCAGCGTGCCGGCTAACGGCCGGGGGAATCCGCTCAAAGCGGGTTTCACGGAAAGTGCCACAGAAAACATACCGCCGGGCGGTTTCCGTCCGGTAAGGGTGAAAAGGTGCGGTAAGAGCGCACCGCGGCCGGAGTAATCCGGCTGGCAGGGTAAACCCCACGCGGAGCAAGACCAAATAGGAGAGGAGGAGTGGCCCGCTCCGTTTGACTCTCGGGTAGGTCGCTTGAGCCTGGCAGTAATGCCTGGCCTAGATGAATGACTGCCGCCCGCAAGGGTACAGAAACCGGCTTATAGTCCGGCGGGCCTTAGCAGACCCACCCCTCCGTTTCCTTTCCTTCCTATGCTTTGCTTTCCTGTTGTTGTTGATCCAGAATCCGCGCGGTATTGATTAATCCCACGTGCGAGAACGCCTGGGGAAAGTTGCCCAACAAGCGGCGCTGCGCCGGGTCGTAATCCTCGGAGAGCAATCCGACATCGTTGCGAATCTCAAGCAGCCGCTCGAAGATGGCGCGCGCCTCCTCGCCACGGCCCTGGAGCGCCAAATTGTTGGCATACCAGAACGTGCAAAGGATGAACATGCTTTCGCTCGGCGGGAGCCCATTGACACCGGGCCGGTAGCGCGCGACGAAGCCGTCCCGGAGCAAGTGCCGCTCGATAAACCGGACCGTCCCGAGCATGCGCGGGTCGCCGGCGGGCAGGAATTTTACCAACGGCAGCAACAACAGGCTTGCGTCCGGTTCCGTGGAGCCGTAAGACTGCACGAAGGCGTTTACCGACGCATTGAAACCTTTGTCCAGCACGTCCTGACGAATGCGGTCCCGCAGTTCGCGCCACTTCCGGACGTCGCCGGGAACGCCGTGCCGCTCGACTGCTTTCACAGCTCTGTCGAGCGCCACCCAGCACATCACCTTGGAGTGCGTGTGGTGCTGCTGCGGAGAGCGCATCTCCCAAATACCCTCATCCGGCTGCGTCCAGACCTCTTCCACGTAATCGAGCAGCTCGCGCGCTATGTGCCAGGCGTTCTGATCCGGGTGCAGCCCGCTCTCCAGAGTCTGGTAGAGAGCCTCCATGACCTCGCCAAAAATGTCGAGCTGGCGCTGCACGAAGGCGGCGTTGCCGATTCGCACCGGTGAAGAGTTTGCGTACCCGGGAAGCCAGTCCACTTCCCATTCAGCCAGCCTGCGCTCCCCGCCCACTCCGTACATGATTTGCATTTGCGCAGGCGAGCCCGCCACCGAGTTAACCAGCCACTCGCGCCAGGCGCGCGCCTCTTCGCGATAGCCGCCCGCTAGGAGCGCATCGAGTGTAAAGGCCGCGTCTCTCAACCAGCAGTAACGATAGTCCCAGTTCCTGACACTGCCGGGAAGCTCCGGCAGAGATGTTGTGGGCGCCGCAACCAGGCCCCCGGTCGAAGAATACGTGAGCGCCTTGAGCGTAATCAGCGAGCGCTGAACGGCTTCGCGCCAGCGGCCCTTGTATGCGCTCTTGCCGGACCACTCCTTCCACCACTGCTCGGTGACCTGCAGCGTATGCTCCGGATCGAATTTCGGGAGGGCCGCCGCACCGTAGGTGGGCGTCCACAACAGCTCCGATGCGAGCCTCTGCCCTGCCTGCACAGTAAAGCTTGCGACCGTCCGGAAATCCCGGCCTTTGGCGGACAGGTCGCTGCGCAGGTGCAAGGTGTCCGGACCGGCGGTGGCATGGATGCCTTCCCGGGTGCCGCTCACCCAGGGCACCACGCGACCGTAATCGAAGCGGATGACGAGTTCCATGTGCATCGGCACGGCGCCGCTAACGCCCTCGACGATGCGCACCAAGTCGGCGCCCTCCGCCCTCGGCGGCATGAAGTCGATCAGGTTCACGACGCCGGCGGCAGTCTCAGACGTGGTCTCCAGAATCAGTGTGTCTTCGCGGTAGCGGCGCCGGACCCGCTTTACTTCGACCTCCGGCGCGATCAGCCAGCGGCCGTGTTCGGAATTACCCAGCAGAGCCGCGAAGCAGGCGGGAGAGTCGAAGCGGGGCAGGCAGAGCCAGTCGATGGAACCGTTGCGGCAGATCAGAGCCGCGGTCTGGCAGTCGCCAATCATCGCGTAATCTTCGATGGGGTACGACATAGGGAGCCCCAGTGAAAGGCGGAACCGCGGTAATACAACCTTATCCGCATGATACAGCCTCGGCAGGAGCGGTATGCGATCATGGAGGTAGCCAACACGTGCTGCCGGCAGTTCCGGGGGGCATTGCCGGCGCGATTCAGAAAGACTCATGGGCGCCAGCGCCAGGCCGGACGCGGCCATCAGCCGGTTGAACGTTTCGGCTTACGACATTCCGACGGAGGTTCCCGAGTCGGACGGTACGTTCGCCTGGAGCAAGACCACAGCGGTCGTCGTGGAACTCGAAGCGGCGGGCTGCCCGGGGCTGGGATACACCTACGCGGATCCGGCCACGGCCGTGCTGATCGATTCGCTGAAGGATGCGGTCGTGGGGCGCGATGCGTTCGATATCGCTGCCGTGTGGGCGGCGCTGGTGGGCCGCATCCGGAACCTTGGCCGGCCAGGCATCTGTTCGATGGCGACCGCGGCAATCGATATCGCCCTCTGGGATCTCAAGTCCCGGCTGCTCGGCCTCCCGTTGGCCAGGCTGCTCGGCCAGGCACACGAGAGCGTAGAAGCCTACGGCAGCGGAGGATTCACTTCCTACTCCATCAAGCAGCTTCAGGAGCAGCTAAGCCGCTGGGCGGAGCAGGGCTTTGGCGCGGTGAAGATGAAGGTGGGTTCGCGCCCCGAAGAAGACGCCGCGCGCGTCGCGGCAGCGCGCCAGGCAATCGGCGCGGAGGTTCGCCTCTACGTGGATGCCAACGGAGCGTACTCGCGCAAGCAGGCGCTCAGGATGGCGGAAAGCTTTGCCGAAGCGGGCGCAACCTGGTTCGAGGAGCCGGTATCGTCGGACGATCTGGAAGGGCTGCGGCTGATACGCGACCAGGGGCCTCCGGGGCTCGACATTGCCGCCGGCGAGTACGGCTACGACCTCGTCTACTTCCGGCGCATGCTGGAAGCGGGCGCTGTGGACGTTTTGCAGGCGGACGCGACGCGATGCGCGGGAATCACCGAGTTCATGCGGGCGGCGGCGCTGGCAGCCTCGCACTCCGTGCGCTTCTCGGCCCATACGGCGCCCTCTCTGCACACTCCTCTGTGCTGCGCGGCGCTGCCCGGCTGCAACGTCGAGTACTTTTACGATCACGCCCGCATCGAGCAACTTTTGTTCGATGGCGCGCCGCGGCCGGCCAATGGGATGCTGCGCCCCGATCTCACCCGTCCCGGACTGGGTTTGGAGCTGAAGCATACGGATGCAGCTGGATATCGGATCTACGGAAACAGCTAGGAGGGAACGATGGCGAGCTTGGTAACGGTAAAGCCTGCCGGGCGGCTGGACAACGTGCCCGGCCCGAGCCGCATGCGCCCCGATGACAGGCAACCTGCCTACGCCGGGGACCTCGCGCGAGAACTGCGAAAGAGGGTCAAAGGGGAGGTCCGTTTCGATCCGGGCAGCCGGGCGCTCTACTCTACGGATGGCTCCAACTACCGCCAGGCGCCAATTGGAGTCGTGGTCGTTCGCGACAAGGAAGACATCATTGAAACGGTCGCGGTTTGCCGCGAATTCGATGCCCCGATTCTTGCCCGCGGGGGAGGCACGAGTCTGGCCGGGCAGTGCTGCAACGCCGCCGTCGTCATCGACTGCTCGAAATACATGCGCCGCGTTCTGGATTTGGACCCCGCCGGCAGAACGGCGCGGGTGGAGCCGGGAGTCGTTCTGGACGATTTGCGCCGCCAGGCGAACCGCCACGACCTCACCTTCGCTCCCGATCCCGCCACCCACAACCACTGCACGCTGGGCGGCATGATGGGGAACAACTCCTGCGGGATCCACTCGATCATGGGCGGGAAAACCGACGACAACACCGACGAACTCGAAATCCTCACTTATGACGGCCTCCGCATGTGGGTTGGCAAGACCGGCGAAGACGAACTGGGGCGCATCATCTCCGAGGGCAGCCGCCGTAGCGAAATTTACGCGGGCATGAAGCGGCTTCGGGATGAGTACGCCGATCTGATTCGCGCGCGCTTCCCCGATATCCCGCGCCGGGTTTCCGGATACAACCTGCCTTACCTTTTGCCTGAAAAAGGCTTCGACCTAGCCAAAGCTCTGATCGGCAGCGAGTCGACGCTCGTGCTGATCCTGGAGGCGAAGCTGCGGCTGGTTCCCTGGCCCCGGCATCGCAGCCTGCTCGCGCTCGGTTATCCCTCGGTGTACGAGGCCGCCGATCACATCATGGAGATTCGGGAGGCCGCCCCGATCGGGCTCGAAGGCATCGACGACTATCTCGTCGAGAACATGAGAAAAAAGGGCCTGCACATGGGGGATCTTCCGTTTCTGCCGGAAGGCAAGGGATGGCTCCTGGTGGAGTTCGGGGGAGAGAACCGGGCCGATGCCGACGGGAAAGCGCAAGCTCTCATGTCGCGGCTGAGACGGGAGACGAACCCGCCCTCGATGAAGCTCTACGATGATCTCCGGCAGGAAAGGCTTGTCTGGGAGATTCGCGAGTCCGGACTGGGCGCTACCGCGTTCGTCCCGGGCGATCCGGTCACCTGGGAAGGCTGGGAGGATTCCGCGGTGCCGCCCGAAAACCTGGGGCGCTACCTCCGCGCACTGCGCAACTTGTACAACCGGCACGGCTACGTGGGCGCGCTCTATGGCCATCTCGGCCAGGGCTGCATTCATACCCGCATCAATTTCGACTTGAAAACCGCCGCCGGCATCGCAAACTACCGGCGATTCATGCACGAGGCGGCGGAGCTTGTCATCAGCATGGGCGGTTCGCTCTCCGGCGAGCACGGCGACGGGCAGTCCCGCGCCGAGTTGTTGCCGATGATGTTCGGCCCCGAGATCATTCGGGCCTTCGAGCAATTCAAGGCGATATGGGACCCTCAAAACCGGATGAATCCGGGCAAGGTCGTCCATCCTTACCGTATCGACGAAAACCTCAGGCACGGCGCCGATTACAGCCCGCCGGTTCTAGAGACGCATTTTCACTTTCCGGAAGAAGGCGGATGGAGTGGCGCGGTTGATCGCTGCGTGGGAGTCGGCAAGTGCAGGCGGGGAGAAGGCGGCACGATGTGCCCGAGCTACATGGTGACCCACGAAGAGGAGCACTCCACGCGCGGCCGCTCGCGCATGCTGTTTGAGATGCTTCAGGGCGAGCTGATCACCGAAGGCTGGAAGAGCCGCCACGTCTTCGAGTCGCTGGACCTCTGCCTCTCGTGCAAGGGCTGCAAAGGCGAGTGCCCGGTCAACGTCGATATGGCGAGCTACAAAGCGGAGTTCCTTTCTCACTACTACGAGGGCCGGCTCCGCCCCCGCCACGCCTATTCCATGGGCCTCATCATGTACTGGGCGCGGCTCGCCTCGAAAGTCCCCCGCCTCGCCAATCTGGCCACGCGGACTCCGGGGCTGGCTAACCTCATCAAGGCGGCGGGAGGAATTTCCCAGCGCCGCAGCATGCCGAAATTCGCGACGCGAACGTTCAAGGAATGGTTCCGAACCCACACGCCGAAGAACGCCGGCGGACCCAAAGTGATCCTCTGGCCGGACACCTTCAATAACTACTTCCACCCGCGGACGGCACAAGCCGCAGTTGAAGTGCTCGAAGCGGCCGGATATCACTTGCTGGTTCCGCGCAAAGATCTCTGCTGCGGGCGCCCGCTTTACGATTTCGGCATGCTGGACACGGCCGAACGTATGCTGGCCACGACTCTTGAAACCTTGCGCCCGGCGATTCACGACGGCACTCCGATGGTGGGCCTGGAACCGAGCTGCGTAGTCGTGTTCCGCGACGAGCTGCGCAACCTGTTTCCTGAAGACATCGACGCCGGCCGGCTTGCACAACAGACATTCACGCTTTCCGAATTTCTTAACAACGCGCAGGGCTACCGTCCACCGTCCTTTCATCGCAAAGCCGTCGTCCACGGACATTGCCATCACAAGGCAATCATGAAAATGGACGCGGACGAGAAGCTGATGAAGGCGATCGGCCTCGATTTTGAAATTCTGGATTCAGGCTGTTGCGGCATGGCCGGCAGTTTCGGTTTCGAGTCCTCCAAGTACGACATTTCGGTAAAGTGCGGCGAGCGGGTTCTTCTGCCCGCGGTGCGGAATGCCGCGAAGGACACCTTGATCATCGCCGACGGTTTCAGTTGCCGCGAGCAGATCGAGCAGCTCACAGACCGCAGGGCGCTTCATCTGGCGCAGGTTCTCCAGATGGCGCTGCGCGAGGGCGCCCAAGGCCCCTGCCACGACTACCCCGAACGGGAATACCTGGAGGACCTCGGTCCGGCGGCGAACGGCAGGCTTCTCGGGCTCGCAGCCGGCGCCCTGCTGGCGGGAGGCGCACTCTACTGGGTGATGAACCGGTCAAAGCATGCCTGACAAACCGAAAGTGGTAGTCGTAACCGGGGCCGGAGCCGGACTGGGTCGAGCGATCGCCAGGCGGTTCGCGAAAGACAAGGCCCGCATCGGCCTGTTCGGGCGCGACAACGCTCGCCTCGAGGCGGCGCGCCGCGAAGTTGAGGCGGCCGGGGGCGCGGCGCTCGCGCTGCCAACCGATGTGGCCGATGCCGGCCAGGTGGAGGCTGCGGCGGAAGCCGTGGAGCGAGCATTCGGCCCGATCGATATATGGGTCAATAACGCCATGGTCACGGTCTTTTCCCCGTTTTCCGAGATCAAGCCCGAGGAATACCGGAGAGCCACCGAGGTCACTTATCTGGGCACGGTTTACGGGACCATGGCCGCTCTCAAGCGCATGGCGCCGCGCGATGACGGCGTGATCGTCCAGGTGGGCTCGGCTCTCGCCTACCGCTCCATTCCGCTTCAGGCGCCCTACTGCGGGGCGAAGGCCGCCATCCGCGCCTTCACCGGTTCGGTTCGAACCGAGCTGCTCCACAATGGCAGCCGGGTTCACATCACGATGGTGCAGATGCCGGCACTGAACACACCGCAGTTCGACTGGTGCCGGTCGCGCCTGCCGAATCACCCCCAGCCCGTGCCTCCGGTATATCAGCCGGAGGTGGGGGCCGAGGCGGTGGTTTGGGCTGCCGCCAACCGGCGCAGGGAGGTTTACGTAGGGTGGCCGACCGTTGTCTCGATCATCGGGAACAAGATCGCCCCGGGTCTGCTCGACAGATACCTGGCCAGAACAGGCTACAAGTCGCAGCAGACCGGTGAGCCTGTCGCTCCGGACAGGCCTGACAACCTCTTCGAACCGGTGAGGGGAGATTTCGCGGCGCGCGGAGCCTTCAGCGCCAGGGCTCAAGAGCGCAGTACCCAGCTATGGATGACCACGCACCGTACCTGGCTGCTGCTGTGCGCGAGCGGATTCGCGATTGCCGCCGGCGCAGCACTGCGCCGCAAGAGCCGGTAGCTCACTTCTGTGAATTGCCTCAGGAACTATACTGACTGATGGGAGGAGCTAGCGAATTGCGCCTTGAAAACCGGAGGCGGGGCGGTGTTCTGGCCGGTGTACTCGCCGCCTTCGTCGTTCTGGCCATCCTGTTCGTGGGCGCGTCCATCTTCCTCGGCCTGTTTATGGCGCGCCACGTCCGCGTCGAGGAATCGTCTTCGGAGCGCGGGAAAGTGGTGCGTTTCGAAACCCCGGTCGGCTCGATGCGCGTTCGCGAGGCCGGCAGCCCGGACGATCTCCGGCGCCTCGGCCTCCCGGTCTACCCCGGCGCGGCGGTCGCTCCCGGTGAAGGGAAAACTGTCAATTTGGAGTTTCAGCTCGGCGACGAAAAGAACTTCAACGTCTCAGCGGCCGATTACACGACCGCCGATTCCGTTGCGAACGTCAGCGCCTTCTATCGCCAGGAACTGCCGGACTGGAGTTTCACCATGCGCGACGGCCGCGTCGAAATGCGGCACTCCGAAGGCGGGTATCAGACGGTAATCGCGATTCGGGAGCAGGGCGGCGTCACCCACATCTCGCTGGTCCAGATCGGCGAGCCTCTCGAAAACTGAACTCCCCGGTTCACGCTGAGGCTTTCTTCGCGGAGCGTTTCCTTGGCGCGGGAGCCGGGGCGGCTTCATCGATAGCGCGCACTTCGGCGGCGGGTTTCGCCGGCTTGCGGGGCAGAGCCGCCAGGCTTTTCTGCAAAGCTTCCATCAGGTCGACCACCGGCGCTAAGCGCGGTGCGGTCGCGGGCGTCACTTCCAGACCCTGCCGCTTGGTCTCTAACATCTCCCGCACCCTGTGCTGGTATTCATCGCGGTACTTGGAGGGATCAAAGGGCGCGGCAAGGGTTTCCACGAGGCGTTTGGCCAGCTCCACTTCCTGCGGCTTCACCTCGACATCGGAGGGCTGCCCGTATTCGGCCACCTGGCGCACCTCTTCGGCGTAATACATCGTATGCAGCGTCAGGCCGTTGCCGTGCGGCTGCATAATCACGAGGTGCTCCCGCTGGTGCATGGCCACCTTCGCCAAAGCCGCGTATCCGGAGGCGCGCATCGTTTCGACCAGCAGGTGATAGGCCTTGCGGCCCGGCTCTTCCGGCACGACGTAGTACGAAGTGTCGAAAAACAGCGAGGGGATCTCCTGCGCCTTCACGAACTCAAGGATCTCCATCGTCCGGGCCGATTCGGGCGCGATCTTCTCCAGGTCATCGTCGTCGATCAGGACGTAGCGGTCCTTTTCGTACTCGTATCCCTTAACGATCTCCTCGCGCTCAACCTTGCGGTCGCACACCGGACAGTACAGCCACTGGCGGATTCGCGATTTGCATTCCTTGTGAAGCTGGTTGAAACTGATCCGCTCGCTGCGCGCCGCCGCGAACAGGCGGACGGGAACGGACAGCAGTCCAAACGTGATGTACCCTTTCCAGACGGTGGAAGCCATTTGTGTCGTCGCCCTCTGTTTGCAGCCAGTTTAGCACGCCGGGGTTGCCTGGCCGCTTGCATGGCGTCCAACCGCCCGTTGGGTATATTGAGCACATGCCGGTAGTGCGAAATGCTCAAGCCGCCGCCGTCTGCGTCTCCTGTCCGAGAACACGCTGCACGGAGCGAAGGAGTTGAGCCGGACTGTAGGGCTTCTCCAAAAAGCCGGCGGCCGGCCCGCCGGATTCGGTGAGAAGCGCCGCCGGGCTTCCATCTCCGCTGGTGACCAGCACCTTAACGCGTGAACTGATCTGTTTGATACTGAGAAGCACGTCCTCGCCGTCCAAATCCTCGAGGCGCCAGTCCAGCAGAACAAGCGCGATCTCCTCCCCCGCCTGTCTCAACATGGAAAGCGCCTCTGCGCCTGTAGTAGCCGTCAGGACGTGATAACCCCGCCGCTCCAATGCCAATCGAGTCACTCCGAGCACAAGGGGATCGTCGTCCACACATAGAACCGTTGCCGCCATCGAGTGCCCCTCCTGTGTGCGATTAACCAGATGCTAGCACGGATCCCGCGGCGGCGTGCTACTCGCGAATTCGCGAGCTTTTAATGGGAAAAGCGCGCAGCGGCGCGTGGATTATGAAACAGCCGCAGACTTGAATAGCCGGTCAAAAAACTCCCGCGTGCGCGTTTGAATCTGAGCCAGTTCCAGATCGAGCGGCTGGTCGTGCAGGTGATCCGGCGTCCAGCGCTGCACGAGTGAGGTGAGCATTTCCAGTTGCGATCCGGCGGCGGGCAGGTCGCCTTCCGTGTGCCCGCTCAACACCCGGAGGCCGTGGTCCAGCGCGCGGTAGAAGGTGGCGGCGTCGCGGAGGAAATCCGCATCCTGCCTTTCCAGGTGGCCCATCTTCTCGATGACGTCGATGCGCGCCGGCGTGTTCAACACCTTGAAGAAAATGCCGGCCCCTTTCAAGCGCAGATACATCAGCGCGAAATCGATGTCGTAGTATCCGCCCTGCCCCGCCTTGAGAGGATTTCCGCCGCCCTGCTCCTTTTCCAGCTTCATCCGCATCTGCATGAGCTGCCGGCGCGAGCGCCAGCTCTGCCCGTAGCGGCGCCAGTTCACTTCCTGCAATTCGTTCAAGAAGCGCGTGCCACGCTCGATGTCGCCCGCCACCGCGCGGGTCTTCATGTAGGTGATGCCTTCCCACGCCTGGGCGGTAGTGGCGAAGTAATCCTTGTAGCTGGACACGGGCTGCACCAGCGCGCCTTCGCGGCCGTTCGGTCTGAGCCGCGTGTCCACCGCGAACATCACGCCGTCGCCGGTGTACGCGCTGATGATGCTGATCATCCGCTCGGCTACGCGCGTCCAGAACATAAGTTCCCGGACGTCCTCATCCGGGATGACAAAAACCAGGTCCGCGTCCGACCCCATGTCGAACTCACGCATCCCGAGCCGCCCCATCGTGATCACCATCATCTGCTCGGACGGTGCGTAATCCGGAGAGGCAGGCGGATGCTTCGCGGCGACCTCAGCCACGGCCATGCGGTACGTCGCGCGGATGACCGCATCCGCCAGTTCCGAAGTGCGCTCCAGCGTGGTGAAGATCGGAGTTTCGAGGCAGATGCTCTCACACTGTATGCGGAACATCTCCCGGCGGAAGAAGCGGCGCAGCTCGGTGGCGTCGTCCAGCTCGGGGATCACGTCCTGATAGGGCACATCCGGCCGGGAGTCCTCGCGCATCGCGCGAACTTCAGCGATCAGCTCCGGCGTTCGTATGAGCTGCTCGGCGAGATACGGGCTGTGTTCGAAGATGTCGATGACGTGCCTGGCCAGGGTGGAGTCCGTGTTCATCCACTCCATCCACTCCGGCCGGTGCACGATGCGCTCCAGAAAGTGCTCGAAATAGGTGCGCCCGCGGCGCAGGTTCACCCGGGAGAGCGTGCCCGCAAGGTTCGGCGCGCACTGATCCAGAAATCGGACCAGGTTGCTGGCAGGTTCCTGGGGACCCGGTTCCTCGACCTGCAGCCGCGGCTCCAGCGGCGGCTCGGGCGCTTGCGCAGGCGCGGGCGGGCCGTAGTAAATCGGCTGCTGGGCGTGGATGACGCGCTCGTAGATCTCCTGCACTTCCTCCAGGTGTTGATTCACCTGGCGGAGCAGGAGGTCCGCGGAAGGCGCGGCGCCGATCTGCGCCGCCGGCATCTCGCGGGCCAACACGTCGAGGATTTCCTTCCGGTTGGGCAGTAGATGGGTCTGGCGGTCGTCGTAAATTTGCAGCCGGTGCTCCAGCGTCCGCAGGAACTGATAAGCCGAGGCCAGCCGCGAGTACTCGGTGTCGGAAAGCAGGTCCTTGTCGCGCAGCCGGAACAGCGCCAGCAGCGTTCCGCCGTGCCGCACCCATTTTTCCCGGCCGCCGTGCAACCGCTGGAGACACTGCACCAGGAACTCGATATCGCGAATCCCGCCGGGCGCCAGCTTGATATTGAAACCGCGAGAAGCGCTGCGGCGGGCAGCCAGCTTTTCGCCGATCCGCTCCCGCGTCGCCGACGCCTCCTCCACAACCGAAAAGTCGAGCGTGCTCGAATAAATCAGCGGGTCGACGAATTCCAGCAGCTCCTCACCCGGCTGCCGCTCACCGGCCGACACCCGGGCCTTGATCAGCATCTGCAATTCCCAGTCGCGCGCCCGGCTCTGGTAGTAGCTTTTCGCTCCCTCGAGCGACATGCAGACTTCGCCGAGGCGGCCGTCCGGCCTCAGGCGCAAGTCCACCCGGTACGGCGTGCCCGCGCTGGTATAGGTGGAAAGCAGATCGGTAAGCTGGTTGGCGACCTTCTTGTAAAATTCCTTGTTTGAAATTCGCTGCGGTCCGGGGGTTTCGCCGTTGCTCCCGTAAATGAACATCAGGTCGATGTCCGAACTGTAGTTGAGCTCTTTTCCCCCCAGCTTTCCGAGCGAGATGATGGAGAAACCCGCGTCCGTGGGCCGGCCGTAGCGCGCGGCCAACTGTTCGCTGATGCGCCGGTAACAGACGTCGAGGACCGCATCCGCGAGGCTCGATAGCTCTTCGGTGGTTTCCGGCAGCGTGCCAAGCCCCATCACATCGCGCGCCAGAATGCGCAGGATCTGGCGACGCCGGAACACGGCGATCGAGAGCGGTGTGGGAACGCGGCTGCCCTCGGCCTGGAGTTCGGCTTCCAGCCGCTCCGCGTAGTCCTCCGCAGTCAGCACCCTGTAAAGGTCGCCGCTCGCGACGAGTTCATCCACCCACTCGGGATGAACCAGTATCGCCTCGGAAAGGAACCGGCTGTGGGAAAAGACCGCGACCAGCACCTGGAGAGCGGCGTTCGACCCGGTGAGGCGATGAAAGGCGTCGGGCTGCTCGCGCTGCAAGCGGTCGAAGAAGTGCAGAGCGTCGTCCGGATCGGCGCAGGCCCTCACCAGCGCGTAAAGCCGCGCCTGCAGGTCCTCCGAAACGTGCTCGCAAAGGTTCTGCACATTAGCGGCAGCGCGCTCGGGGTCGCGGAACTCGACCTCTTTGAGGAGTGCCCGCATAGTGATCCGGCATAGAGATTATAGCCCGCCGCTAGACCGCAATCTCCGCGAGCACAATCGGGTCGCCCGCGCGAACCCAGCCGGGCTTCAGCACCGCCGCATAGAAGCCGCTCAGTCCCCAGGCCGGATGGCCCGGCTGCATGTCCTTTTCGTAGATCTCGGTTTTCAATTGCGGGGAGTACACGTCGAGGCTCTTGCAGGCCCGGCGCAGCCTTGTAAGCTCCACGATCGCTTCTCCGATCCGGAACCGCTGCCCGCCGCGGAGCATGCGCCTGTCCAGTCCGCGCGTGGTCAGGTTTTCGCCCAGCGCGCCGTAGAACAAGGGATAGCCGCGGGCAACCAGTTCGTCGATGCCCTCCGCCGTAATCAGAAGAACGGCCTGCAGCGGGCCTCCGTGAACCTCCGGATGCGCGACCGAGTCCCCCTCAAATCCGAGCGGGGTCAAGAACGCCTCCGGGACCGGCCGCTTGGGCAGTCCGCCCGGGGAAAGGTTGATTTGAAGTATGGTGCCTTGCAATGTTTAACTCGCGGGCCGGGGCAGACCCGGCCCGCTCTCTCAAGAACAGTAAAACGAAGCTAACCTGGCAGGTTAGATGTCGTAGTATAGCGCGAACTCGTACGGATGCGGGCGCAGCCGTACTGCCTCAGCCTCGTTCTTGCGCTTGTAGTCGATGTACGCTTCGATCATCTCCTCGGTGAACACGTCGCCTTTCATCAGGAAGCCGTGGTCCTCTTCGAGGCAGGTCAGCGCCTCGTCCAGCGACGCCGGCATCGCCGGAACATCCCGCAGCTCCTCCGGAGACAGGTCGTAGATGTCCTTGTCGAGCGGCTCACCGGGATTGATCTTGTTCAGCACGCCGTCCAGTCCGGCCATCATCATCGCCGCGAAAGCGAGGTAGGGGTTGGCCGAGGGATCCGGCGGGCGGAACTCGATGCGCTTTGCCTTCGGGTTCGAGGAGTACATCGGAATACGGACCGCCGCCGAACGGTTGCGCCGCGAGTACGCCAGGTTCACCGGCGCTTCATAGCCCGGCACCAGGCGCTTGTAGCTGTTCGTCGTCGGGGCGATGATCGCCGACAGCGCCCGCGCGTGCTTCAGCAGCCCGCCGATGTACCACAGCGCCAACTGGCTCAGCCCCGCGTAGCAGTCCCCCGCAAACAACGGCTGCCCGTCTTTCCACAGGCTCTGGTGGCAGTGCATCCCGCTCCCGTTATCGCCGAAGATCGGCTTCGGCATGAACGTCACCGTCTTGCCGTACTGGTTCGCCACATTGCGGATGCAGTATTTGTAAAGCAGGATTGCATCGGCGGATCTGACCAGCGAATCGAACTTCAGGTCGATCTCAGCCTGCCCACCCGTCGCCACTTCGTGGTGATGGCATTCCACAGTCAGGCCGCAGCGGAGCATGGTCTGCACCATCTCGCTGCGCAGGTCCTGGTAATGATCGGTCGGCGGCACGGGGAAATAGCCTTCCTTGTAGCGCGGCCGGTATCCCAGATTGTCCTTCTCCCGCCCCGAATTCCAGCGGCCTTCCTCGGCGTCGATGAAGTAAAATCCGCAGTGCTGGTTCTGATCGAACCGGATGTTGTCGAAGATGAAGAACTCAGCCTCGGCGCCAAAGTAAGCCGTGTCGGCGATGCCGGAATTCGCCAGGTACATCTCGGCTTTCTTGGCGATCCAACGCGGATCCCGCTCGTAGTGCTGGTGCGTGATGGGGTCGACCACATCGCTGGTCATCACCAGCGTGGGTACTTCGGCAAACGGATCCATGAACGCCGTGTTCGGATCGGGTATCAGCAGCATGTCGCTCTCGCTGATGGCCGCCCAGGCACGGATGCTCGATCCGTCGAAGCCGAAGCCTTCTTCGAACGACTCCTCGCTCAACTGGGTGATCGGGTACGATACGTGATGCCACAGGCCGGGGATGTCGGCGAAGCGCAGGTCGACTTGCTTGGCATCGTTTTTCTTTGCAAATTCCAATACTTCTTTAGGGCTCATTCATCCTCCCGTGGGTGGGTAGACTTAGGGTGGGGATGCCGCAACCGCAATTGTTTTCTAGAATAGCGGAAGGAGATTCCCGCGTCAACAGGAAACATCAAACCGAGTGGAACAGATCGCGTTTTCTTTTGAACCCGCCCGAAAAACCTACAGCGTCTCCGAGCTGAACGCCGCGATCAGCAGCCTGCTCGGCCGCGAGTTCGGCGACGTCTGGGTCACGGGCGAAATCTCGGGCACGCGCCTTGCCGCCAGCGGGCACTACTACTTCACCCTCAAGGAGCAGGACGCCCAGTTGCGCTGCGTCTGCTTCCGCTCCACGGCCCGCTATCTCAAGTTCAAGCCGCAGGACGGAGTCGCCGTGATCGCCCGCGGGCGCATCGATGTCTACGAGGTGCGCGGCGAGTACCAACTGCTGGTCGAGCATTTGGAACCCCAGGGCCGCGGCGCTCTGCAGTTCGCCTTCGAACAGCTCAAGGCGAAACTGGCCGCCGAGGGCCTGTTCGAAGCCGCGCGCAAACGGCCCATCCCAAAATTCCCGTCCCGCATCGGGATCGTGACCTCGCTGGCCGGCGCCGTCATTCAGGATATGCTCAACATCCTTAGCCGCCGCTTCCCGGGCCTCCACATCCGCATCTATCCCGCCCAGGTTCAGGGCGAGGGATCGGTCGAGGAAGTCTGCCGCGGCATCGAGTACTTCAGCAACTCGGGCTGGCCCGACGTGCTGATCGTCGCCCGCGGCGGCGGTTCGCTCGAAGACCTCTGGACGTTCAACGAGGAGGCGGTCGCGCGCGCCATCGCCGCCTGTTCCGTCCCGGTCATTTCCGCCATCGGGCACGAGACTGACGTCACGATTGCCGATTTCGTGGCGGACCTCCGCGCCCCGACGCCTTCAGCCGCCGCCGAGCTTGTGGTCGTACAACGGGAGCACGTCTTCGAGCGCATTGACGGCTGCGTCTCGAAGCTGCGCCAGGCGCTGCGCTACCGGCTGGCCGAGGCGGCCCGCCAGCTCCACCTCCGCGGCATCGAGCGCGCCAGTTCCCTGCTCCACCGCCGCATCGGACGCGCCCTTCAGCGAATCGACGAACTCGATTACATTCTGCGCAATACGGTGCGCGCGGTGATCGACGCGCGGCGCGCCCGCCTGCGCGACCTCGACGCCCGCCTGACCGCGCTGGATTTGCGCCTGCGCTTCGCCCGCACCCGCCGCCGCCTGGAGATTGCGGAATCCGCCGCCGCGCAGGCCATCCGCAGCCGCCTCGATGCGGGCCGCGGCCGCCTGGAAGGGCTCACCGCCCAGCTTAACCAGCTCAGCCCGCTGCGCGTTCTCGAGCGCGGTTATGCAATCGTCCAGGACGAATCGAAACGAATTGTGAAGGATCCCGCCGAAGTTCCGCCCGGGTCGGCTCTTGAGATCCGGCTGGCCCGCGGCCGCCTCCGGGCCCGCTCGGAGTGATCTGGCGGCGCAGGGATGCCGGCGGGCGCGGCCATCCGCGCGATTAAGACCCAATCAGCCTGAAACATACCTTTTCCCCGGCGCATCCAAATCTTTGGTAGAGTCTCGGTTTAGAGGCGGCCATGAAGACGTCAATGAAAATCGCGCTAATTTTGGCGGTAAGCCTTTGCGCCGGATTGTTTACACTCACTGCGCAGCAGGGCCCTCGCAAGGAGGGTAGCGAAACGGTCGCCAAGCCGCGCAGCAAGAAGAGCGAACCGGCGGAAACGCCCGAAGGGCCCAAGATCCCTTCGAGATTCGGCAAGAAGGACCAGCAGTTGCCGGAGGGCGTGCCGAGTTTCAGGAGCGACGTCACCACGGTAACGGTGGATGTGGCGGTGCTGGATAACAAGGGGCAGTTTATCCCAAACATTCCGCGCGAGTACTTCCGCATCCTCGAAGACAACGTGCCGCAGCAGATCAAGGAATTCAGCCAGGGCGAAGCCCCGATGACGGTGGCCATGGTGATCGAATTCAGCAATCTGTGGCAGAGCTACTGGACCGAAACGTGGTATCAAACGCTGACAGCCGCCTACGGATTCCTCGAAACGCTCAAGCCGGAAGATTACGTCGCGGTGGTCGCCTTCGACTTGCGGACGGAAATCCTTTCGGATTTCTCCCAAGACAAGCGCGAAGCTTACGAGGCCATGCGCCGGCTTCAGATCGCAGCCTACTCGGAATCGAACATGTATGACGCGGTGGCCGAGACCGCTCAGCGCATGTCGGACATCGAGGGCCGCAAAGCCATCGTGCTGATCGCCTCCGGCTACGACACTTTCAGCAAGCTCACGTTCGATAAGACGCGCAAAATACTTCAGGAGGCCGGCGTTCCGATTTACGCAATCGGAATCGGAGAAGCGATCCGCCAGTGGTACGATGCGCACGGCTATATGGGCCCGATCGCCCGGCTGGATGCGCTTCAAGCGAACAATGCCTTGCGTACTTTCGCCAAGGAAACCGGCGGAATGGCCTTTATTCCGCGCTTTTACGGCGAATTCCCCGCCATTTTCCAGGCCATATCGGACGCGCTGCGGCGCCAGTACGTGCTGACCTACAACCCGACGAACCAGGCGCGTGATGGCAAGTTCCGCAAGATCAAGGTCGAACTGGTCAACCCGGCCACCGGCGAACCGCTGCGCATCACGGATCAGAAGAACAAGCCCATCAAGTACCAGATCATCGCCAAGAACGGTTACACCGCGCCGCGCGAGGTGGAGTAGGGCCCCAAAAACGCGCCCGCGGAGAAGAATGTCCTTTTTTGCGAAAAAGTCAAGAATTTGATCTTGCTATTTTCCAGATCGTTACGAGTTCGTTGACAGAGGACTACGCGCTCTGTTAATTTCGCTTTTCACCATGTCAGACTGGGACACTCGAACCGCCGGTCCTTCCGCGCATATTCTCTTGGTCGACGACAACCGATTGGGGCTGGTTGCTCGTAAGTCGGTACTAGAGGAACTTGGGTATCACATTACCACCGCATCGGAGGGGAGTACGGCGCTCGAGTTGTATGGCGCCGGCAAATTCGATCTCGTCATCACGGATTACAAGATGCCGAAGATGAACGGGCTCGAACTGATCCGCCGCATCCGCGAACGAACCGCGGACGCACAGATCATCCTGATCTCCGGCTATGCGGACGCGCTCGGAATGACTGAAGAGAACACCGGCGCGGATGCGGTGATACCCAAGAGCGCGAACGAGGTGGCGCAGCTTGTGCGCTGCGTAAACCGGCTCTTGCGGCAGGGTGCTCAGAAAAAGCCGCCGGCTCGCCAGCGCGCTCGTGTGAAGGCGAAGCGCCAGGCGCGCTGACGTAAGACTAGTGCATTGAACTTCACCCGAACTTCCATTGCCGTTCTGTTAGTGTGGGCGACGTGTTTCGCCGCGCAAAAGGCGCGGCAAAGCCGTCCGGTCAAGGCGCCGCAGTCCTCTCCCGTCAGTTCGTGGATGCGCTCGATGAGTATCCGCGACAAGGCGGCTCAGCTCGTATTTGTTCCCTTTTACGGAGAAGCGCTGAACACAGGGTCGGCGGAGTACAGGAAGTATCTCCGCTGGGTGAGGGATCTGCGCGTGGGCGGGCTCGTGCTGGTGAACCGTGTGAGGGACGGCTCGGTGCAACGCGCCGAGCCGCGTGCCATGGCCGCTTTCCTGAACCGTGTGCAGCGAGAGGCGAGGGTCCCGCTCCTTGTGGCCAGCGATTTCGAGCGCGGCGTTTCCATGCGCGTCGTATCCGAGACGAAGTTCCCGCACAATATGGCGTTCGCGGCGGCGCGCGATCCCGAATTGAGCCGCTTCGCCGGAGAGACAACGGCGCGGCAGGCACGGGCGCTGGGAGTGCCGTGGATTCTCGCGCCGGTTGCGGATGTAAACAATAATCCGGAAAACCCGGTCATCAACATACGTTCCTACAGCGAGAATCCCGAAGAGGTAGCGGCGCATGTGCGGGCCTTTATCGAAGGTGCGCATTCCGCTCCGGACCCGGTTCTGGTGACCGTAAAGCACTTCCCCGGACAAGGCGATACGGACACGGACACGCATCTCGCCCTGGCGGTGCTGAACGCGGATAGCAAACGGCTGAATGCGGTGGAACTGGCGCCGTTTCGGGCGGCGATCGCCGCAGGCGTGGATTCCGTCATGGCGGCGCACATCGCGGTTCCGGCACTGGACTCTCCCAAGATTCCCTCGACACTGTCGCGCGCGGTCCTGACAGGCCTCTTGCGGGAAAAACTTGGTTTCGGCGGTTTGATCGCAACCGACGCCCTCAACATGAAGGGCATCACGAATCATTGGAACGCAGCCGAAGCGGCGGTGAAGGCCATTCAGGCGGGCGCTGACGTGTTGATCATGCCGGCGAATCCCGAGCGGGCGATTGCGGGCATCGTGCGGGCCGTGGAACGAGGCGCGATCAGCCGCCGGCGGCTTGACGAAAGCGTCCGCCGCATCTTGACGGCGAAGATGCGGGTGAATCTGCACCGGAAGAAGTACGTCGATCCGGAAGCCATGATGGACGCGCTTGACCGGCCGGAGGACATCGCGCGCGTGGACGAGATCGCCGAGCGCGCCATGACGCTGGTGAAGAACGAGGGCTCGCTCTTGCCGGTAAACGCCGCCGGGACCGCTTTCGTGGTTCTGCGGGAATCCGCCCGCGGCGAGCAGGGCCAAGTGTTCGCGGCGGAGGTCAGAAAGCGGGCGCCGGACGCCTCGCTCGTGGTGCTCGAACCGGGCGCCTCGCAGGCGGAGTTCGATAGTGCGATCGAGGCTGTGAAGAGTGCGCGGGCGGTCGTGGTGGCGGCGTTCGCCTCCGTCGCATCATATCGCGGCGGCGCCGTGCTGGCGGGAGGCTATCCGAAGCTACTCGAGACGCTGATCGCGGGCGGGCCGCCGGTCGCGCTGATCGCGCTGGGGAATCCGTACCTGGCGCGCAGCTTTCCACGTGTAGCCGCGTATGTCGCCGCGTATAGCCCGGCGCCTCCCTGCGAACGGGCGGCCGTAAGAGCTCTCTTCGGCGAGATACCATTTCGCGGGAAGCTGCCGGTCACGATTCCGGGAGTGGCAAGGTACGGCGACGGGCTGTAGAGAAACACCGCTTTCCACACTCCACGATCCGCTATCATCTGGGAGAGGAGAATAATTGCACATGGTGGAGATTACCTGGCTTGGGCACGGCACCTTCCAGTTCCGGCTGGAATCGGGCGAAGTCATCCTGATGGATCCGTGGATCGAGGGGAACCCATCGTATCCCGCAAATCACTCGTTCTCGCGCATCGACACGATCATGATCACGCACGGGCATTTCGATCACATCCACGATGCCGTGGCGCTTGCGAAAAAGTACTCTCCGCAGGTGGTGGCGATCTACGAAACGTGCGAGTGGCTCGGGTCCAAGGGCGTGGGCCAGCTTAACCCGATGAACAAGGGCGGCTCTCAGAAAGTCGGAGCGGTAACGGTAACAATGACCCACGCGGTGCACAGTTGCGGCATCAAGGACGGAGACCACATGGTCTACGGCGGCGAGGCTTGCGGCTACGTGCTCCGTTTTCCGGACAACCGCTCGCTGTACTTCGCCGGCGACACCGGCGTGTTCTCCGACATGGCCCTCATCGAGCAGCTCTATCATCCCGAGCTGGCGATTCTTCCCATCGGCGATCTCTTTGTGATGGGTCCGAAAGAGGCGGCGCTGGCCTGCTGCATGCTCAAGCCGCGAAAAATCATTCCCATGCATTTCGGAACGTTCCCCGCGCTGAGCGGGCGGCCCGAGCAACTGGCCGAGCTGATCAAAGACCAGCGCGAAACCGAAGTCTGGACGCTGAAGCCGGGCGAGCCGGTCAAGTGGTAGCGGCGGGCCGTGCCTGGCCCGCGCCCTGAGATTCCTGGGCGTCCACGACAGCGATGGCGGCGACGTTGACGATGTCGTTGACCTCGGCGCCACGCTGCAATACGTGCACGGGTTTCGACATTCCCATCAGAATGGGGCCAATCACTTCACAGCCCCCGATGCGCGCCAGCAGCTTGTAGGCGATGTTGCCGGCTTCCAGGTCCGGAAACACCAGTACATTCGCGCCGCCCTTGATCGCGGCGAAGGGGTAGGTTTCGGCCAGGATCTCGGGCACCACGGCGGTGTCGGCCTGCATCTCGCCGTCGATGATGAGGGAAGGCTCGCGCTGGCGGACGATTTCGACCGCGCGGCGCACCTTCTCGGCGAGCGGGTGGCGCGTGCTTCCAAAGTTGGAAAAAGAAAGCATGGCGACGCGCGGCTCCACGTTGAATCGCCGCGCCGTCTCGGCGGTGCACAGGGCGATTTCGGCGAGGTCCTCCGACGTCGGCTCGATATTCACCGTGCAATCGGCGAGGAAATACACCTGACCCTTGGGCGTAATGAGCATGTAAACGCCGGAGACCTTGTGCAGGCCTTCGCGCACCGAAACGACCTGTAGCGCGGGGCGAATGGTATCGGGGTAGTGCTGGGTCAGGCCGCTGACCAGGGCGTCGGCGTCGCCGAGGCGCACCATCATCGAACCGAAAACGTTGCGCTGAAGCATGGCCTCGTGCGCCTCGCTCAGCGTAAGCCCCTTGCGGTTGCGCAGGCGGTAGAGCTCTTCCGCGTAGCGCTGGCGATCGGGTGATGTGTGGACATCGATGATGGTGACGCCCTCGAGGTTGAGGCGGCACTCGGCAATGCGCTGGCGGATGACTGACTCGGAGCCGAGCAGAATCGGGTGGGCGATTTTCTCATCGAGCAGAATCTGGCATGCCCGGAGAATTTTGGTCTCCTCGCCTTCGGGGAAAACAACGCGCATCGGACGGCGCTGCGCCTTGTGGATCATGATGCGCATCACCTCGCGGGCGCGGCCGAGACGCCGCTCGAGCTGCTCCTTGTATTCCTCCAAATCGATGGGCTGCTGGGCGACCCCGCTGTCCATGGCCGCCTTGGCGACCGCCGCCGATTCCCAAATGAGCACGCGGGGATCGAACGGCTTGGGAATGATGTAGTCGCGGCCGAACTCCATGTGGTCCACGCCGTAGGCGGCCCGCACCGAATCGGGCACGTCCTCCTTGGCCAGAGCGGCGAGCGCGCGCGTAGCCGCGAGCTTCATCTCGTCGTTGATGGCTGTGGCGCGGACATCGAGGGCGCCGCGGAAGATGAAGGGAAATCCGAGAACGTTGTTGACCTGGTTGGGATAGTCCGACCGGCCGGTGCACATGATCACGTCGGGGCGCGCCCGGATGGCCACGTCGTAGGGAATCTCGGGATCGGGATTGGCCAACGCCAGCACGATCGGATCGCGCGCCATGGTCTTCAACATCTCGGCCGTGACGCAGTCTGCGCGGGAGAGGCCGACAAAGACGTCCGCGCCGCGCATGGCGTCGGCCAGGGTGCGGGCGCTCGTGTCCTGTACAAACCGCGCTTTGTACTTGTTCATGCCTTCCTCGCGGCCTTTATACAAGACCCCCTTGGAGTCGCACATCAGAATGTTTTCGCGCCGCAGGCCAAGGCGTATGTAATGCTCCGCGCAAGAGATGGCGCTGGCCCCCGCTCCGTTGATCACCATCCTCACCTCTTCGATGCGCTTCCCGACAATCTCCAGGGCGTTGAGCAGGGCTGCGCCGGAGATGATGGCCGTGCCGTGCTGGTCGTCGTGGAATACCGGAATCTTCATGGTGCGCTTGAGCTCTTCCTCGATCTCAAAGCACTCCGGGGCTTTGATGTCTTCGAGATTGATGCCGCCGAAGGTGGGCTCCAGGAGCTGGCAGGCAAGGATGATTTTCTCCGGATCGGTGGTGGCCAATTCGATATCGAAAACATCGATATCGGCAAAGCGCTTGAACAAAACGCCCTTGCCTTCCATGACGGGTTTGCTGGCCTGGGCGCCTATATTGCCGAGCCCGAGGACGGCAGTGCCGTTGGTCACGACGGCGACCAGGTTGCCTTTGGCGGTGTACTTATAGGCCAGCGTAGGATCGCGCTCGATCTCCTTACAAGGCACCGCGACCCCTGGCGTGTAAGCCATGCTCAAGTCGCGCTGGGTGCGGCAGGCCTTGGTAGGGGTGACCGAGATTTTCCCCGGCGTGGGACTCGAATGATACTCAAGCGCATCTTCTTTTCGGATTAACATGCCTGAAATAGCCTCTCTAATTCCAGCGTAACGCGAATCGTTTGCTGTCTGACGATTGTCGCACTTTGTTAACAGCCGGCGGGAACGGTCAACACCTGCAGAGTGGTGGTCAGGGCGGAGATGGCCCGCCGGCAGTCTCTTCAGTCCAGCCCGGGTGTGCCCCGCCTCGAACGAGGGGGCTGTAGGGGGGCGACAGCACTCAGGGGTGGGGGCTGCGACAAGACGTAAGTAGGGACAGTTTGAAGTAAGAAACCGAATTGGCAGCATCCTGACCTGAACACTAACAGTAGGCAGTATCACCCTACCGTTACATCAGTAAAGCCGCACCGCGATCCGGACCCCCTGAAATCCGAGACTACTCCCTATTCTCTATAGAGTTTGGAAACGGTGATACCCGCCTGTTATGTAAGAACTTGGGTTACCGAAAGTGAATTTTTGCGTGTACCTGACAGCGGTTGCTTTACTCTACTGTAAGGTTTGCCAGTTAAGCCACACTGCCGAATTGTAAATTTTATTAACTTGTATCTTGCGTGTCAGGCTTAAACCGGATTAGAATAGCCTGTCCTACCAGCAACGGTGAGTTGCGAAGGGGCAAGGAGTCCCTCGCAGATGGTGGGTTCTCAACTCAACTATAAAGGAAGGGGCTATGAAGCCGACCAAGTGCTTGGGTGTGGCGTGTCTTCTCCTTCCCTCCCTCCTATTTGGGCAGGAGTTCCGCGCCACGATTTCCGGTCACGTTTACGACCCTACTAACGCCGCCGTTCCCGGCGCCAACATACAGGCCGTAAACGTAGCGACTAACGAAACCGCAACCGCAGTCACGGATGCTTCGGGAGCTTACACAATTCCCTTTCTCCGTCCTGGCCAGTACAGACTGACAGTAACGGCGCAGGGGTTCAAGCAGTTCATCCGTGAGAATATCACTTTGGAAGTTGGCAGGATCGCCGGCATCGATGTAACACTGGAGGTCGGCGAGGTTACCGAATCGGTCAGCGTCACTGCTGAAGCGGCGCTGCTGGAGACCCAGACGGCCAGCCGCGGCGGCGTCGTCAACACCGTTCAGGTAGCCGAGCTGCCGCTCAACAGCCGGAATCCGTTTATGCTCGGCTCGATGATGGCGGGCGTCACCTTCCGCGGTGCGGCCATCTGGCAGCGGCCGTTCGACAACGGCGCCATCGCCGAGTGGTCGGTGAACGGCGGCCGGCAGTCCAACAACGAGTTTCTGCTGGACGGCGCGCCCAACAATGCTCAGGCGGGCGGTAACAACATCGCCTACGTGCCCATCGTGGACGCGGTGCAGGAGTTCAATGTGCAGTCGAACTCCTACGACGCCCAGTACGGGCATACCGGCGGCGGCATCTTCAACGTCATCCTGAAAAGCGGAACGCAGGAGCTGCACGGAGCTGCCTGGGAGTTCTACCGAACCAAAGCATTAGACGCTAACACGTTCCAAAACAATGCGATAGGGGAGGAGCGCCCGGACCACAAGCTGCATCAGTACGGCGTTCAGTTGGGCGGGCCCCTTTACTTCCCCAAGCTTCTTAAGAAGGACTCCAACGTAAAAGCCTTTTTCCTGGGCAGCTTCGAAAATTACTACGAGGAATGGCCGCAGTTCCTCCGCAACTCGTTTCCCGAGCCGGAAATGCGGGAAGGCGACTTCAGCAAGCTGACCACTGCGGACGGCCGGCCAATCACCATTTACAACCCGTTTACGAGCCGGTTTGACCAAAACGGCGACCCGATTCGCGAGCCGTTCCCCGACAATAAGATCCCAGCCAGCATGATCCACCCGGTCGCCAGGGCGGTGACCAAGTACATGCCGATGCCCAATGCGAAAACTCCCGGTCAACGGTACTCGATGCAGAACCTGCTGCACCCGGAATACGCGGCCACCGATAATTTCTACAACCTGATTTTGAAGTTCGACTGGAACTTCGGCGACAAGCACCGGGCTTTCATCCGGCACGCCTCGAACGACCGGACCGAGGACCGGTGCATTAACGGCATCTGCGAGGGTCCCGGCATGGACGGCCAGCAGCCTTTCCAGCGCATCAACGATGCCTACGTGCTGGACTGGGTCGGATCGCTTTCGCCGACCCTGGTCGTGAACGTGCGCGGAGCGTATAACCGCTTTATCGAAAAAGGCTTCGGGCGCGGCAACGAGAACTTCGATTTGACCTCGCTCGGGTTGCCCCCCTCGCTTATCAGCCAGCTCCCCGGCCCGACCTACTTCGGACGCTGGGAATTCGAGAACGGCTACGCGCCGCTGGGCCGGTATCAGTCGATCAACATCACTAACAACTACGCGCTGATGGGCAATGTAACCAAGGTGGCGGGCAGCCATACGGTGAAGATGGGTGTCGACATCCGCCGCATCCACTACATCCAGCAAAACAGCGGTAACATCCTTTACTTCCAGGGCCAGACGCGGTGGACCCAGCGGTTGTATAACCAGGGGGAGGAGACTTCGGGGGACGGCTACGCCTCGTTCCTGCTCGGCATTGTGAATGCCTCCTCGAACTACCCGCTGTATCCGTTCACCCGGCAGTGGTACATCGCGCCGTATATTCAGGACGACTGGAAGGTGACCCGCAGGCTGACCCTGAACCTGGGCTTGCGCTGGGATTACAACGGTCCTCCGGACGAGAAGTGGAACCGCATAAACCGCGGCTTCGACCGGAACGCGCCCAACCCGGTGGCCAGCCAGATTCCCGCTGAGATGCTGGACCAGTATCCGCAACTGAGGGACCTGAAAGGGGGGCTAAGATTCGCCGGCGTGGACGGCCTGCCCAGGATCGCCGCCGACCGCGACTTGAATAACTTCCAGCCTCGTATCGGCGCCGCCTACCAGCTCACCCCGAAACTGGTCTTGCGCGGCGGCTACGGCCTTTACTACCTGAACCCGAATAACGACTATTTGAAGTTCGTCGGTTTCAGCACGAGCACGCCGTCGGTTTACAGCATTGACGGCAACCGGACTCCGATCGTCAATCTCGGAAACCCCTTCCCGGACGGCATCAACGTGCCGCCGGGCGCTTCCCGCGGTCTCCTGACCTACGTGGGGCAAAACACGAGCTGGTTTAACCCCAGCTTCGTCACTCCGAAGCTCCACTCCTTCTCTGTGGGGTGGCAGTATCAGCTCACCCAGGCGGCTACCGTGGAAGCGAGTTACGTGGGCACCCGGACCGTCGACGCCAACAACGAAAAGGCGTTCAACATTCCTTCGGCGGAATTCCGCAAGAGCTGCAACTTGTTGGAAGGCGGCGATCCGGTTTACTGCAACCAGGCGCTGCCTAACCCGTTCCGGAACGTCCCAGCGTTCCAGGGCACCAGCTTCTATACCGCCGCGACTCTGTCGCGATATCAGCTTGCCCGCCCGTTCCCGCAGTTCAGCGGGGATATGATCGAGCAAGGGCGCAACGGCAGCCGGTTCTGGTATAACTCGCTCCAGGTCAACTACAACCACCGGTTCGGCCGCGGCCTCACCTTCCTTGCCAACTATTCACTGAGCAAGACGGTCGAGAGCTGGGGCTACGCCGATCCGTTCAACAATGTCGAGCAGCGGGGCTTGTACTTCAACGACCGCCCGCACTGGTTCAAAGCAACGGCGGTTTACGACCTGCCGTTCGGCCGCAACCAGCGTTTCGGCTCCGGAACGACGGGAGTCGTTTCCAAGCTGATCAGCGGCTGGGAGATCACGGGCTTCTTCAACTGGGCTTCCGGTGAACCGAACAATTTGCCGGGCAACGTGATCCAGTTGAAAGACCCGCGGACGATCGGCGGCCGCTGGAAAGGCAACGTGGACTGGAAGGCCCACCAGGTGGTCGGCTGGAACAACTGCGTGCTGCGGCAGTTTAACGACGGCCGCATCGAGCCGATGAGCTACAGCCTGGCTTCCGGCTGCGGGACAGACTTCTCCAATTACGCGTGGCTCATGGTGGCCGACTACACCCCGGGAGGGGGTTCGACTCCGAGCAACAGCCGCTTGACGCCGTTCCGCAGCGGGCAGATCCGCAAACAGCCGATGCTCACGTTTGACGCATCGCTGAACAAGACCACAACCATCACCGAGCGTTTCCGGCTGCAACTGGGCCTGGAGGCGTTCAACGTGCTCAACCACTACTATTTCGGGCGTGACAACAACTTCAACACCACACCGACCGACTCGAACTTCGGGACGCAGTTTCCGAGCCAGGCCTGGATCGGAAACGGCTATCCCCGGCAGGTGCAGGTGCGCATGAAGCTGATTTGGTAGCTCAGCGGCAGTGACCTGACCACGCGCGAAGTCCGGCCGCTCGATGGGTTTCAAGTGCAGAGGCCCGTCGGGCGGCCGGCGCGCATTCCCCCTCGCTTCCCCCGGGCCCATCCACTCCGCCGCTTCTGGACCCATCCGCTCCCCTCGCTTTCGGAATCTCCCTGTGATGTAATGGCAAGCGTTGAGCCTCGCGCCGCTGGAATGCTTTGGTGCACCGCGGCCGCGAGGCCGATCGAACAGGGAGTCACAATGAATCGCGTTCTTCTACTGTTTTCTTATGTTTTTTGCTTCGGCCTGTTGCAAGCTCAGGAGCTGCCCCCGCTACCCCCGCTGCCGCCGGAGCAGAAACAGTCGATCGATGCCGCGCTTCCCGCCAAAGCGCCCGCCAAACCGAAACAGCCCCGGCGCATTCTGGTAATCAACCTTTCCGTGCGGGACGGAAATGTCGTGCGCGGGGGAGCCTGGAACGTGCATCCCGCTTCGAACTATGCCCTTGAGGCAATGGGGAAACGCACGGGCGCCTTCGAGACCGTCTTCAGCAACGACGTCGAGATGTTCCGGCCGGACAAGATCCGCCAGTTCGACGCTGTCTGCTTCAACAACACCACCGGCGTGCTGTTCGAGGACCCGGAACTGAGGCGATCGCTGCTCGACTTCGTCGCCGGAGGGAAAGGGCTGATCGGAATCCACGACGCCATCGCTACGTTCGTCCAATATCCGCGATACGATCAGTGGCCGGAGTTCGGCCAGATGCTCGGCGGCACGGAAAACGGCGGCCATCCCTGGAATAACGAGCTCATGGTCATGAAGCTTGACGACCCGGACAGCCCGATAAATGCCGCCTTCAAGGGCCGCGGATTCGAAGTCACGGACCAGGCTTTTCAGTTGCAGGAACCCTCGTTCCGGGACCGCCTGCACGTGCTGTTCAGCATCGACGTGGAAAAAACGCCGCCCTCCCGGCGGGGACGCTTCCTGCCCGTTCGGCAGCAGGACAAGGATTTCCCCATGTCCTGGATCAAGCGCCATGGGAAGGGGCGCGTGTTCTATTTCGGGCTGGGGCACAACGCCTCGATCTTCTGGAACGCGCCGCTGCTCGAGCACCTGCTTGCGGGAATCCAGTATGCGTTAGGAGATCTGGAAGCGGACGACAGGCCCAGTGCGGAACTCAAGAAGCGCTAAGCTCGACGGCGTACCGGGCGCACCGGTCAATTCACCCAGCGGTCGTCGTCGGAGCGGTGTTTTCGCATGTAAACCTGGAACTTCCTGCGGGCGCGCTGTATTTTCCAGTCCTGGTACTGGCGGTGCAATGACGCGAACCAGCCGGCCCGGCGCGGCCGGGAGCTGTATTTCGCTCGCAGCATGCCGGTTTTCAGGTAGATGTAGCCGAACACCAGCCCGCCCAGATGAGCGATGTCGCTGACCCCCGTGTTCACGCGGAACGAACCCATGAAGGCAATCACCCCGATGATCATGACGAAGTATTTCGCCTTGATCGGGAACAGGAAGCTCAACAGCACGGTGCGGTCCGGATAGAGAACGCCGAAAGCCAGCAGCAGCCCGAAAATGGCGCCCGAGGAGCCGATGGTGCGCGCCCCCATCTGGTGAAACAGAATGCCCGAGGCGATCACGCACACACCGGCGGCAATGCCGCAGTAGAAGTAGTATTTCAGGAACTGCCGCGTGCCCCAATCCCGCTCCAGGTCGGCCCCGAACATCCACAACGCCAGCATGTTGAACAGGATGTGGCCGAAACCGCCGTGCAGGAACATGTAGCTGACCACCTGCCAGAGAAAGCCGTAACTCAGCACCTGATACGGCACCAGCCCGAACACGCGGAAGGGATCCGTGTTGAAGAGAACGATCGCAAAGTAGTTCACCACGAACGTTGCGATGTTCACGATCAGCAGCCACTTCACGCCCGGCGGGAAATAGCTTGTGTAGTAGCCAGTGCTTTGGTATCGGTTGTACAGCATGGCAGAAGGAGTGGCCCGTCTCTGTCAGAATATCAGATGGAGCGCGGCCCCCGCTTGCGAGAGCCTGTTATCCAAGTTATCCAATCAGATCGAGGAGCTGGCGCGAGCTCACCGGCTTGGCGAGGCAGTGATTCACCAGGGCGCGTTCAGGCAGTCCGGCGAAATCCGAGGCCCATCCGGAGAGCACGATAATATGCGCGGCTTGCGAGCGCTCGCGCAGCCACCGGATCAACTCGAGTCCGTCCTCCATCCGGGGCAGCCGCAGATCCATCACCACGACGTCCGGTTCAGACCGGCAGAACGCCTCGCGGGCAGCGGCGGCGCTCGACGCGGCCTGTACACGATGGCCGGCCGCCTCGAACAGCAGGCTTCTTACCTCCAGTTGGTCGGGATCGTCTTCCACCAGAAGGACCGAGCGCATCCCCCTTAGTGTAGAATGCCCCGCCCAGAGTCATACGATAATGTCCCCATGGAGCGTAGGTCTTTCATATTGTCTTCATTGGCAGTTTTCGGGGCGCTGGCCCAAGATCAGGGGGGCTGGACGGCACAGCCGGACTGGTTCCCCTTCGAACCCGAGAACGATTTCACCGGACCGAGTGTAATCGGGATGGCGGACTGGTTAGACCGCCCAGCGGGCAAGCACGGCTTTGTTCAGGTCCGCGGTGACCGGCTTGTGTTTGAGGACGGCACGCCCGTTAAATTCTGGGGCACGAACGTGTGCAACGCGCGCGTCGGCATGCCGAAAGAATGGGCCGACCGCTACGCGGACAAACTGGCCAAGTACGGCATCAACATTCTGCGGATGCACAAGTTCACCTGGCCCGGCGGCCGCGAAGGAATCGGCGATCCGGCGGACTCGCTCAAGTTGATGGAGCCGCTGGCGCGCAACTGGGATTACTTCTGCGCAGGGCTCGCCAAACGCGGCATTTACACCGCCTGGTCGCACATCTACGGGCACCGGCTCACGCCGGCGGACCGCGACCGGGTCGCCGCCTATGACGAAATCATGAATGCGAACCTGCCGTGGGCGCACCTGCGGCGCAGCACGATCGGCCTGGTCAACTTCGCCCGCGACCTCCAGGACCTCAGCATCGGCCTGACCGTGAACATGCTGAATCGCGTAAACACGGTGACGGGCAAGCGCTATGCGGAGGACCCCTCGCTGGCCTACATCGAGCTTCAAAACGAAGACGATATCTTCTGGGGCCACACCCAGGTACACCTGGACAGGTGCCCCACCTACAAGCGGATGTTCCACAGCCAGTTCTCCGAGTGGCTGCGGAAGAAGTACGGAACGGAGGCGAAGCTCGTCGCTGCCTGGGGCGAGGGCGCGCTCGCTCCCGGCGAGTCGCTGGAGAAGGGCAACATCGCGGCGTACGCCAACACCGAGATGTCCGGCCAGGTGCTGGCCGCCGTCCGGCAGGGTAAGACGCCGCCCCAGCGCGTGCTCGACAACTGCGCGTTCCTGCACGAAAAGCAGAACGAGTTCTATTCGAGGTTCGTGGAAGCCATCCGCGCGACCGGCTACCGGGGCGCGATTGTCGGCTCGTGCTGGCAGGCCGGTAGTGGCATCAGCCACTACTACAACCTGCTCTCAGATGCCAAAGTGGGCATCGTGGACCGGCACAACTACTCGGGCGGCATGCGGGCGATGGTGAGCGCGCCGGGCTCGGGCATCTTCGGCGCCGGCATGCAGCAGGTGGCCAATCGTCCGTTCGGCATTTCGGAATGGAAGAGCACGCTGGGCAATCCCTGGCAGGCCGAGGCGCCGGCCATTATCGCCGCCTACGGAATGGGTCTGCAGGGTTGGGACCTCTCCTGCGAGTTCGCCAGCGATTTTGACGTCCTGAACGCCGGGCTGCGGGAGTACAACGTGGACGCGCCCGCCGACATTGGTCAGTATCCCGTTCTCTCGCGCATGGTTCTCCGCGGGGATGTTCGGGAAGGACGAGTCATTTCCACCCGGTCGGTGGCGCTTGCGGACTTGCAGAGCGGCCGCCTGGGATTCCAGGACCAAGTCCGGCAGCGGGGCGACGTGAAGGAGTTCAGCGGAACGGTGCCCCCCGCGGCGCTCGCCGTTGGCCGGGTGGTGGTGGATTTTGTGGAAAAACCTACCCGCACCGTGCCTCCCGATCTGAGCCGCTATCTGGACGAGCAACGCAAAGTAGTGCGCTCGGAAACGGGGCAGCTCGTGTGGGATTACAGCGACCGCGGCTTCTTCACCATCAACACGGCGGGAACGCAGGGTGTGGTAGGGTTTGCCTCGGGCCGCGAGCACGCGCTTTCCGACGTAACAATCACCGTCGAAACCCCGTTCGCCCTGGTCTACGTGACGAGCCTGGATAAGACGCAGCCGATCGCCAAGGCCGGTTCGCTGCTGGTGCAGGCGATCGCGCGCACGGCGAACACAGGCATGAAGGTCACGGCGGCGGGGAGAGTCGTGGAGCGCGGCAACCCGCCGGTGCTGATCGAGCCCGTGCGGGCCACCATCAAAATCCGGCGCTCCGGGCGCTGCGAGGTCCATCCGCTGGATCACGACGGGCGGCGTCGCCCCGGTACGGCCCCGCTGGCCGTAAACCCCTCGGCCAGGCTTTCGGAGTTTCAAATCGACACCGGCAGAGACCGGGCAATCTACTATCTGGTGGAATTCAAGAGCTGACCGGGCTGACACGGTCCGCTGGACATTCCCGGCGCTGCCGGGGTAGTCTGGTGGTGAATTGAGCGTAGATTTCCGATCTTTTTTGCCGAAATTGGCGGCGGCCGCCATTGCGGCCGCCCTCATCCTGCCGTGCGCTGCGATGCCGGTTTCGCCGGCGCAAGACGCCCAACAAGGCGCCGAAGCGGATCAGCCGTCTGAAGAAGAGGCGAGCAGGAAAGACTTGCTGAAGCAGTTGGATGCGCTGGAGGGCAAGCTTCCGCAGGAACTGGCGCGCAAACTCGTTGTGATCTCCATGAAGATCGCCACCGGGTGGTGCTCGCCGCACCTGGCCCAGGAGTTCGAGGCGGAGGTCGATAAGCTCCCGGAACGCCAGCGAAGGCGATTCGAGAAGGAGTGGAAGGCCGTCCGCGAACACCCGGCCTGGCCCACCGTCAGCGCCCGCGAACAGACTTCCCAGAAAAAGTGAGCCGCACGGCGCCGGGGCGAGCTATTTCCTGATTCTGCGTCCAGTGTTGGTTTTTGGAGGCGCTTCGTGCTCCAAAAGGAGCCGCAGGGTGGGCTCCTTCAGCCGGGTTTGCAGCGCCTGGCCGAGCACAGCTTCCACCGCGGGATCGAGCGGCTTTTCCGCTTTGTACCGGACCCGCAAGAGAAGCTCCTCGGCGGTAAACCCAACTTCAAAGGAAACCATCGGCGCCAGATCGGCCGGCCAGACCTCCTTCAGCGGCTGTTCAACCCGCGCGATCAACTCTGCCCGCATGGAGTTCAAGTCTCGCGGCTGAGGAGGAGGCGGCGGAGTGCGAACCCGCTCCCGGAGCATGGCCAGTTCCTCCTCGCTGGCCACCTTGCGGACCGCCACTGTGACGTCCTTCCCCGTACGGCGGAGCAGGAGTTTCTCCGCTTCCCGAATCTTCTCTTCGGGCACGGTGTCGGTCACGATCATGCGCAGGATGACCCGCTCAGGCGTCACATCGAGCTGCTGGGTGAAGATCATCCCCGGAGATGCCATCAGCCGCACGGCCTCGTTTGCGGCTGTCCGGGCAATCGTCTCTTCTCTCAACTGAAACAGAGACTGCCGCAGGGGAATGAACAACGCGACAAGAACGGCAACCAGCATCAGCACGCGCCAGTGCAGCTTGCCGATGTCACCGAACGCGCGAGCAAGGCGGGTCTTCGTCAGCAGGCGGTAAAGCCTGTCCGAGGAAGCGTGCTCCAGAATCGAATAATCGATTCTCATGCGCAGTTCAGGCGCATCCATTCGGACGGCGTAGAACACAACGAAAGCGCTCGCCATGATCGCGGCCAGGTTGGTCAGGAACAGCAACCCGGCGCCGCGGATAATGGGCCAGTCGAAGCCGCTGCCAACCCCAAACCCAACCGTGCACAGAGGAGGCATAAGGGCTACCGCGATCGCCACGCCGGGCAGCGCTGTGACACCGCCGCCATGGCCGCCGCGGCACACCACAATGGAACCGGCAAGCCCGGAAAAAAGCGCGATGCCGAGATCAAGCAAATTCGGCTGCGTGCGGGCGAGAATTTCATGCGTGGGTGACTGGAAGGGAAGCAGCCATACCAGCGTGGCCGCGAACAGGATAGCGGACACCGAGCTCAAGACAATGCTGAGCAAAGATTTGATCCCCAGGTAGAGGTCCGCCGCCGCAAGCGCCAACCCGCCGGCAAGAATAGGGCCCATCAGCGGAGAAATCAGCATCGCGCCGATCACGACCGCTGGGCTGTCCAACACCAGGCCGAACGTGGCGATTCCGGCTGACAAGAGCAGTTCCAAAGCGTAGTTGAAACTGAGGACTTCGGCGGAATCAAAGACTTGAAGATATACTTTGGGCTTCGCGTCCCGGTCGATCGCCAGCAGATGCTCGATTCGGGTGCGCAGTGCGGTTCGTTCCATCGCTTTCTGATTGTAGATCCTGTGCTTGAGTACGTTCCGGCGGCGCTTGCAAAACCCTCAGGCCCCGGAGACCGCCGGAGGCGATAGCGTGCCGGCGGCGGTCATCTCCTGAACGATCTCCACGGCGTCCCGCACGAACTTGGGGCATCGCGTACCGAAAAGCTTCTCCTGCCTGGCCTGCGCGATGCCTTCGGGTGTGCTGATGTTACAGCCCAGCAGTTCAGAGCAGAGCAAGGAGCCGTTCCGCTCTTTAAACGCGCGCATGAATTGCCGGGCCGCTTCGTAAGTTTTTTCCTTTTCGGTACGATTCTCCGCCGGGCTGATGCTGCGCTGGGCGAGGCCGATCGCCATGAGGGCTCCGGTCACGCAGCCGCACGTCCCGGCGGAGCGCGCCATCCCGCCGCCGAAGGCCGCCGCGACTTTCAGCGCCACGGCGGCATCGATGCCCCACGGCCCGGCCAAAGCCGAAAACACGGATTGGGAGCACGAGTACCCTTCCTGAAAACGGGCTTCCGCAACTTCCGCAAGGCTCATTCTTATCCTCGATTCGCGCTCACCTCGCCAGGATCATTTCGGCAACGCGCTTGCCGGATAGCAGCATACCGCCGAAGATCGGCCCCATGCGCGGCCCTCCAAACGTGGTGCACACGCTCATTCCGGTAACCCACAACCCGGGATAGACCTCAGCCACCCGCTCGACAACAAACGACTCTCCCGCGGCTGCGTACATCGGTCCCTCTCCTGGCGCAAGCGCCGCATCCAGAAGCCCCCGCTTGCGAAGGTGTTGGACCGCGGCCGCATCGTGCCCGGTCGCATCGATCACCGCGCCGGCGGATAGCACGAGCGGATCCACCGGCAGGGCGCCAGCGATTGTCGTGCGGTTGGCCACGATTCCCGTCACCCTGTTGTCGCGCACGCAGAGGTCCTCCAACGTCACCAGATTCAGCAGGACCGCCCCCGCGCGGAGCGCCTGGATGCAAAGGCCGCAGGCCAGTTCCGCCGCATCCGCGACGTACAACCCGTCTTGAGGAACAAACCGGATGCATGCAGCTTCGAGAATCGGAAGCGCCTCCTTCTGCACGACGACCTGGTTCATTCCCATCGCGCCGCCCCAGATGCCGCCGCCGGGGCTCAGCCTCTTTTCGATGATCGTGACCCGCTTGCCCGCGCCTGCAAGACAAGAGGCGGCAACGAGGCCGGAAGGCCCGGCGCCTGCGATAATCACATCACTCTCGATCCGGTCCGCCAGCTTGCGATAGTAACTCTCAACGATTGCTTTCGAAATGGCGGTTTCCGTAATTGCGTTTTCAAGCGGCATTTTGTACTGTTCTCCTTCAATATGGCGGGAGATAAGCCTGCACACTCCCCGATTCCTCTGCCAGATCGCCTGCTGAGGATTGGGCGCACGCAGGGACATGCCGCCCGCCACGGCATGAGACTCGTGCCGGTTCGTGATCCCGGCAGCGCCCGCCAGAGGATTCGCAAGGGAACGAGCGGCTGGCCGTCCGGCAGCGAAGTTCTATTTTCGCATGCCAAACTGCTGAAAGAGAACGCCGGTATAATCGTGGCGGGAGCGGGAAAGGAGCAGCGCCTTGACCTGGACTCAACTGTTGAAGGATGAAGTCGAAACCACTTATTCGGCGACGTTGAAGCTTCTGGACAAAGTAGACCCGAACAGTCTGGAATGGAAGCCGCAAAGCGGCAGCAATTGGATGACTACCGGCCAGCTCCTCATGCACCTCACCAATGCCTGCGGCGCCGCGTTCAAGAGCTTCGTCACCGGCGATTGGGGATTGCCGCCGGGCGTGAAGTTCGAAGATCTGCCTCCGGAGCAACAGCTGCCGCCCGCGGAAAAGATGCCGACGATCGGCAGCGTCGAGGAAGCCAGGAAGCTGCTGTTGGAGGACAAGGCGCTCGCGCTCCAGATGATCGATAAAGCGGGCGAACACGATCTGGCCAACAAGCAGGTAGCGGCTCCCTGGGCGCCGGACGAAGAATACGCACTGGGCCGGCACCTGCTTCAGATGATCCAGCATCTCGCAATGCACAAAAGTCAACTGTTTTACTACCTGAAACTTCAAGGCAAGCCGGTTAACACAGTGGACCTCTGGGGCTGATCGGAGCTCGATCGCCGCTCCGAATTCGGCGTGCTGCGCGGGCTGGAGGGACCGCGCACGTGAGCGGCTCCGCCGGGCGCGCAATTCAGACAGTTCAAGGACCCATATTGATTCCACCAGGCTGCTGCTCTATTTCTGGGGTATGGGGGAGCCCGCCTGGAGCGTGGTTTTCAGCGATGGAACCGAACAGAGGTACGGGGAGGGGGTTCCGCTCTTCACGTTTTGCGTTACGGACCGGAACCAGCTGGAATGGCTGCTGGCGAGCGATGCTTATTCGGCGGGGATCGCGTTCACCCAAGGCAGGTTCGACGTTAAGGGCGATCTCAAAGCCGCAATCCAGTACAAAGGGTGGCAGCCCCGCAGCGGCTTGCGAAGAAGGCTGAGCTGGGCAGTCGCGCGCTGCGCAGCGGCGATTGAAACCGCCATTCAGAGCAAGGCCCGCACCGCAGAAAACATCCGCTTTCACTACGACCGCTCGAACGAGTTCTACCAACTGTTCCTCGACCCGCGCATGGTGTATTCGTGCGCTTACTTCCGGTCGGAGGACGCTACGCTGGAGGAAGCCCAGCTTGCCAAGCTGGACCATATCTGCCGGAAACTCGATCTGCAGCCGGGCGAACGCTTTCTGGACGTGGGATGCGGATGGGGCGCGCTGATCGGGCATGCGGCGGCCGAGTACGGCGCGGTGGCCACGGGCTGCACGCTGAGCGGCGCGCAGTACGCCTATGCCAGAGCGAGGCTGGAAGGGCGAGCGCAAGTGCTCGACTGCGATTACCGGAACCTCACGGGCGAGTACGACAAAATCGCCTCGGTCGGGATGTTCGAGCACGTAGGGCCGCGCCGCGCCCGGGAGTACTTTGGCAAGATTCGGGACCTGCTGGCTCCGGCGGGACTGTTTCTGAACCACGCTATCGCGCGGGCTGAAGGCGTGCGCGACGACGGAGCGAGCCTGTTCGTGCGCCGTCACGTCTTTCCCGGCGGGCAACTCATGCATCTGCACGAAATGATCCGGGCGGCCGAGGAAAGCGGCTTCGAGGTGCTCGACGTGGAGAACCTGCGCCCGCATTACGCGCTTACGTGCCGGCTCTGGGAGGAACGGCTGGAGGCGAACCGGGAAGCGGCGCTGAAACTGGTGGACGAGCAGGCGTTTCGCGTTTGGCGGATATGGCTGGCGGGTTCGGCGCTGAGCTTCGAAGAAGGAACCATCGGAGTTTATCAGGTGCTCATGAGCAAGCGCGGCGCGCCACGGCGGCGGTGGACGCGTGAATACGTGTATTCCGTTGACGCCGGCACACGGGTGCCTCGGACCGCGTGATCTGGTAGGCTAGTCACTTTCGCGGTGGCTATGAGAACGATGGGCGGGCGCCGCGCTAGCGTGAACAGCGTCCCGCTGGGAAAGTCGCGCACCCAGTCGCTGAGCGATGGCGTTTTTGCCGTCGCGATGGGGCTACTTGCCATTCAGATCCAGATCCCCCAACTGCCCGCCGGCGCGGAATCCGGAAGGCTGCTGGAGGCGATCGGCGCGATGGCGCCCTCCATAGTGGTCTTCGGGGGCACGTTTCTGCTGGCGGGCGTGTTCTGGTATCTGCAACATCTGACCTTTCACTTCATCCGGCACACCGACCACGTTCTCATCTGGATCAATATCGTTTTCCTGATGTTCGTGGCGGGGCTTCCCTTCTCCGCGGGGATGCTGGGCCGCTTTCCCGATCAGCCGCTTGTGTATCCGTGCTACTTCGGGAATGTGCTGGCGCTCGGCATCATGGCGAACTGGCACTGGCATTACGCCAGGCGGAAGTACATGGTGGATCCCGAGGCGGATTTGGATCTGCTGGCGAAGATCACTTCGCGGTTGCGCATAATTCCAGCGGCGGCGGCGCTGGCGCTGGCGCTGGGAACGCTTCACCCGAAACTGGGCGCGGCCGGATTCGTCTGGGTGCTGCTGCTACAGCCGTTTTTCGAGAGATGGCGCCTGGCGCGCAGCCGGGCTAGGGGTTGAGCTGAAGCGAGAAGTTGAGCAGCGAGCCGTCCTTCACGTGGATTTCCTGATCGGCGCGGCGGCCATCCTTGACGACACTAACGATGTATCTGCCCGCAGGAAGCGATAATTTTGCCGGGGTCCTTTCCGGGATGAGCTTTCCATCGATCAGGATCTGCGCGCCGGGAATGTCGGTAGAGATCATCACCACGCCCATCGCGCGGATGAGGTTCACGAACAGTTCCTGAGGGCGCTGGCCGACCTCGGCGATGCGCAGCTCGCGGCGGTAGCCGTCCATGGTGATGACGAGCGTGTGGCGGCCGGGGACCACGTCGAAGGAACAGGGCGTCTTGCAGGTTTTCGAGGGGTCGTCGTCGAGAATCACATCGGCGCCCGGCGGACTGGTGACGATCTGAAGCGGCTGGTGCTCCACCGGGGACTCGGCCGCGGGCCTGGACTGTGTTACGGCCGGCGCGGGCTTGGACTGCGTTACGGGCGGAGCGGCGGCAGGTTTCCGCTCTTCCACCACCGGTGTTCCGCTAGCGGCGGCAGGTTTGGGCTCTTCCGCCACCGGTGTTTCGGCAGCCGCGGGCGGTTCTGCGGGCGCCACGCTGTCGAGAGAGGGAGCGGGGGCCGGCGCGGGAGGCATCGGCGGGGGCTTCGATTCCGTCCGGGGCATGGCGACCTCGGGCGGGAGCGGGCTCGCTGCCTCCTGCTCGAGGTAGTCTTGCGAAAACCAGCGGTTGGCCCCGACGAAGATCACACCAACCACCACGAGCGCCGCAACAGCGGCGCCAAGTATCTGCCAGACAAGTTTCCTGCGCGGCGCCTCCACCGTATCGGCGCGCTGCGTGGCAGCGAGGCCGATGGGAGCGCTGACAACTTGGGTGGGCAGATTCTGGCTCGCCCCGCGCGGAATGGGCTTCCACCCTTTCTTGGTATTCAGGGCGGCTTCGAGAGCGTTGATGAACTCGGTGCAGGTTGGGTAGCGCTTGGCGGGGTCCTTCGACATCGCGCGGCCCAGCACCATGGCGACAGCCCAGCCCAGCGAAGGATTGAGGTGTTGCGGGGGAATCGGCTCCTCGGAAACGATTTTGTAGAGCACCGTGGTGAGCTGCTCGGCGGCAAACGGTTTTTCGCCGGTGAGCATCTCGTAAGCGGCAACGGCTAGGGAAAACTGGTCCGCTCGCCCGTCTACCGGCTTGCCCTGCACCTGCTCTGGGGACATGTAATTCGGGGTGCCGAGCACCGTCCCGGTCTGGGTCATCTGCTGGGACTCGGTGATCTTGGCGACGCCGAAGTCAGTGATCTTGGCCACGCCCTCCTCGTCGAGCATGATGTTGGCGGGCTTGATATCGCGGTGGACGATGCCCTTTTTGTGGGCAAAATCCAGCGCGGCGGCGGTCTGCTGGAGGATGCTGATCACCTTTTGCGGCTCGAGCGGCTCCGGATTCAGCAGCACCTTCTCGAGGCTGGGGCCATTGACGAACTCCATCGCGATGTACGTGACATCGCCCTGCTCGCCGACATCGTAGACGGTAACGATATTCGGGTGAGACAGGATGCCGGCGGATTGTGCCTCGCGGAAGAGGCGGTCGCGAAGGCGCTCGCGTTCGGCTTCATCCGTGAACTCGGCAAGCTTGATCGTCTTGATCGCAACCGGGCGGTTGATGGCCGGGTCAAGTGCGCGGTAGACGATGCCCATGGCACCGCGTCCCAGCTCGCCGAGGATCTGGTATCGGCCAATGGTCTCCATGCAGATGCGTTGTCAATTGTAACGCACCAGCGTAACTGGCGGCCCAAAGGCCGCCTCCGGACGAAGGGTATGCGCCGTTAACCCGCTAGTTCGACAATGGCTTCGGTGATCTGCCCGAGGTAGCGGCCGTCGCTCACGACGTCGGCGGCGATGGCGAAGCGGGGTCCGGGCGCCTCCCAGTTTCGCGGGACGGAGAGAGTCAGCGTGCGCGCGGCCTTTCCTCCCGCGGGCGCTTCGAAGCGCAGCACGTCCGGCACGATTTTCCATTCCGCGGGCGCGACCAGCGCGATCTCGAGTTTCATCGGCGCCGCGCGGTAGTTTTGAACGCGCACTTCGATCCGCCGCGATTCTCCGGCGCGGAGCACGATCTGGTACGGATAGATGCTCACCCAACTCGGATCGAGACCGAAATTCGTTTCGCCTTCGGGGAGCAGGTCGAAGAAGAACTGCTGCTGGCGGGTGAGCTTCTTTTCGGTAGCGAGCAGCGTGGCGCGGTCCACGGCGTAGGGTCTGCCATGGCCGGGGCAGATGATTTCTGGTTCGTGTTCGATGAGGTTGCGGATGGACTTCAAATGGCTGTCGTTCTCGACGTGGTTGCGGAAGATGAGGTTGTGGCGGAGCGTGCCGTCGCGGCGCGGATTCTCAAAGAAGGCGTCTCCGGTGAAGGCGACGCGCTTGCCGTCGATGGTGACGTACATGGCCATCTGGTACTCGGTGTGGCCCGGCGAATGCGTGATCTCGAACTCGAACTCCTCCCAGCGGAATCTCTCGCCGTGGCGGAAGGTGCGCGAAATCTTGATGGGCTCGCCGAGGATGCAGCCGAGGTTGTATCCGCGCGGGTTCTGAAAAACGTCAACCATGTTTTCGTAGCACCAGATCTGCGTGCCGTAGTTCCGCATGAGGTGCGGAAAGCCGTTGATGTGATCGTCATGCATGTGGCTGGGGATGGCCACGTCGATCGATTTCAGCCCGTAAGTGCGCTTGAGTTCCTCGATGTTGTGCTCGACGAAGCGGATGCGGTCCGTGGCGGCGGTGGCCCGCTCAAAGGTGGAGAAGTGCATGTTCGAGGCTGAGCCGTAGTCGACGAACATGGCTTTCCCGCTCGAGCTGATGATGGCGTAGAACGAAGCGTTGGTGAGATGGTGGGCGATGAGGTGCCGGCTCACAGGGAAGGGGCGGAAGGTCTCGCTGGGTTCGCCTACTTGGAAGCGGTAATACGCCGAAAGCCTGCGGATCGTTTCCGAGATGGCGGGCTCGGGGTCGCGCATAGGCTCGCCATGGGAAGGGCATAGAAGGCTGGGCTTGCGCTCGCGCAGGCGCGCCAACGAATAGATGCCGTGATCGACTCCTTCCGCGCCGCCGTAGTTGATCTGCGTATCGTACAGGTTCAGGATCTTGCCGGGCGCGTAGATGAGGTCGCCCGTGAACGCGGCGAGGCTGCCGTCGATTGTGGCCAGCAGCGCGATGGAGCCGAGGGTGTGCCCCGGCGCGGGCAGGATGAAGAATTCGGTCCGGTTCCAGCGGAACGTCGTGTAATCTTCGAGCTTGCGCGCAACGGGAATGTTTTCGGTGATCGTGTTGAAATCGTTGCGCACGTAATAGAGGTGGAAGACACGGCGGTTGCGCCAGAAATTTTCGGCGTCGGCAAACAAATGCGCCTCGTGCGCGGGGACGGCGATGGGGATGCGGCGCTCGACCGCCTTCCAGTCTCCCTGGCACTGGTCGCGGTGATGGTGCGTGTGAAGGATCCAGTTGACTTTCGAAATGCCGAGGCCGGGCAAATGGTCGAGGATTCTACCGGAACCGAAGTCGATCAACACGGCCGAGGAGCCGTCGCGGATCACGTAGACGTTGCAGGTGTCTTCGAAAAGCCAGAGGTTCTCGCTGAGTCTCCGGGGCGCTCCGGTGGGAGCGAAAGTGGTCCGGGTATAGCGGCGTTGGGCTTGCGGGGCGGACGAGGCAGCCGGCGCGGCAGCCGCCGCTCCCGCGGAGGTCAAGAACCGTCTGCGGGTCGTTCGGGCCATGTGGGAAAAGTATCACACCGGGCGACTCGGCGGCCCCCGAGTTCCGGCGCGAAAAAGCTGCCCGCCCACGGACCGGGCACATGCCGCTTCCTGTTGGCTACGCGAGTTCGCGAATGGCGCCGGCCATTCTCTTGCTGGCAATGACTTCCATGCCGTTGGAAAGCCTGATCAGCCAGCGCTTGCTGGTAAGCGGCGCAATCGTGCGGATGTGATCCATGTTGACGATCACCTGCCGGCGGACGCGGCGGAAGACCGGAGGCAGCAGTCCGGCTTCCAGGCGGCGGAGCGAGTGGGTGGCCAGAAACCTCCCCGTGGTCGTAACGACGTAGACGAGCTCGCCTTCAGCGACGAAGGCGATCACCTCGGCGGGATCGAACACGTGCAGCTCCGCTCCGGCGCGGCCAATGATCTTGCGGAGCGCGGGACGCGCGCCGGGCGCGGCGGGCGGCGGTTGCAGCCTGGCGCGCGCCCTTTCCAAAGCCTCTTTGAGGCGTTCGGCGCGCACCGGCTTCAGAAGGTAATCGACTGCGCCGACGTTGAAGGCGTCCAGCGCGTGCTGTTCATAAGCCGTCACGAAAATGATGAGCGGCATGCGCGCGCCAGGCAGCGAGCGGACCGCGGAAAGGCCGTCCAGTTCCGGCATGCGGAGGTCGAGAAGAGCCACGTCCGGCTCGAATTCCAGAATGCGTTCGACGGCCTCGGCTCCAGTGGCGGCTTCGGCGACAACGTCAACCCAGGGGAACTCCGCAAGGTGCTCGCGCAGGATGCGCCGGGCCAGCGGCTCGTCGTCCGCAATCAGCACTCTCATCGCGCGGCCTCCGCCGGCTGTGCCACCGGAATCGTAAAACTCACTTCCGTGGCGCCGGGAACGCTCTCGATACGCAGGCCCGCGTCCGGGCCGTAGGCGAGCTTGAGCCGGCGCTCGACGTTTTCCAGACCAACGCCCATGCCGTTGCTGAGCGCCTGTCCGGCGGCGCGAAAACCAGCGCCGGTATCGCGGACCGTGACGGTGAGATTGCCGCCGCTGAGGCGGGCTTCCAAACACACCGATCCTCCGGCAGCATGCGGAGCAATGCCGTGCTTCACGGCGTTCTCAACCAGCGGCTGGATGGACAGGATCGGAATCGGAACCCGAAGCGCGGCGGGGTCGGCGTGTATTTCCGTGCGCAGGCGGCCGCCAAGGCGCAGCGTCTCGATTTGCAGGTAGGCGTCCACGATGCGCAGCTCCTCCTCAAGCGGGATGGTCGTGTTCTCGTTCTTGAGGAAGTAGCGGAAGATATCGGCGAGGTTGAGGACGGTCCGGCGCGCGTCGGCAGCCTGTCCGGGGATCAATCCGTAGAGCGTGTTCAGCGCGTTGAAGAGGAAGTGAGGGTTGATCTGGGCCTGCAACGCGCGGAGTTCGGCATTGGCGGCGAGGCGGCGCAGCTCGGCTTCGCGTATCGCCTGGGCGCGTTCCGCGACGATGGAGGCGAACTCGCGGAGAAGCTGGAGGTCCTCGCTCATGTAGGGCTGTCCGCCGCGGCGGCGGCCGAGGCGAAGGGCCTCGCGCGGATCGGCCACGTCGGCGGAGAGCGCGGGAGCGGCGTCACCGGCCGGAATTCTTTCCGCGTGCATGAAAGCGGCGATGCGGCCGGTAGCCCAGTCGAGATAGGCGGCTTCATCCTTGAAGCCGGAAGCGGAGCGGAGCTCGGCGGCAAGCGCGGCGGAGTCGCCGCGGCGGAAGACGATCCGCGTCATCCACCCCTGGAGGCGGCTGCGCGCGAGCACAAACAGCAGAAAAAGAAGGCAGACGGCAAGAACGAAACCGCCTTCCCCGGCAACGGAATTCGCAAGGAACTCCGCGCGTATAAGCCGCAGGCAGAGGAAGGCGAAAAGGGCGGCCAGCACGAAATTCGCGCAGAAACGGACAAGGGCGTCGAGTAAGACGAAGCGGTGGTTGTGAAGAATGATGAACAGGGCGAGAGGAATACTGGCGTGGTGGAGGACGAGTTCATGGGACCAGGTGTGCGCGCCCTGCTCGAGGGCGATGTGAACGTAGGTCCCCACGAAAACGAACAGCACGCCGGCGCCGAGCAGGCGGCGAACAACTCCTTCCCGTTCCCCGCCCGGCAAACGGGCAAGGTGGACGGCGGAAGCTAAAGTGACTCCCCCGAGCCCGACGGACATAAGCCCGAGCGCGTACACATGAAGCTCCGACCGGGCGAAAACGATTTCAGCGAGATGTAGAAGGGCGGCGACGGCGCCGGTTGCGTACCCGGCGATGGCGAGGCGGCAGCGGTGACCGAGTGAAAGATGCAGCAGTACCGGCGCCAGCAGGCTGAGGCTGCTGAAAGCAATCGTTCCTACAACGTCGCTCAGGAGTGGATGGCCGGGCGGCATGGCGATGAGCGCCAGCGCGCCGAGGTTCCAGGCGAACGCCAGGGCGGCGGCGGCCATAGCGAGGAGGTTGCCGCTGGGGCGGGCCCCGGTGCGGTCGCGGGCAAGCAGGAAAAGAAAAATGGCGAAGATGATCGCGCCGGCGCCGTGCCCGGCCATGTTCAGCAGCGACGCGCCGTGGCCGAGCGCAGCGTGGCCCGCTGTGTAAGGTGACGCCATTCCTGCCAGCCTCGATGTGTGAACGACACCATTGTAACGGGGCCACCGGCGCGCCACGAGCAGGCGCTTACCTCAGCCTATTCCTGCGCTAGCGGATAGGCAACGATGGTTAACCCGCTCACGCCGTCCGCTTCGAGTGCGGCCAGCAGACCGGCTTCGAGGCCTTCCGGATCGATGTCCACGGCGCACTGAGCCATCTGTTCGTCCGTCGCCCCGTGGTAGCAGAGCTCGCAGGCCGCGAACACTTCGTCGGCCGCCCGTGTCACCGGTCCGAAGGCGCGGCAGGTGATGGGACGGGCTTCGTAGAGATCGCAAAGCCCGGTCTCCGGGTCGAGCGCTGGGCAGGGGACGTCATCCATCGAAGGCGGGAGGCTGTCTTCGTCATACAGCTCGCCCGTGGCAGGATTGCCCGGATATTGCGGGGCTATTTCGGCGACATAGGCTTTCGCGCGGGCGCGCACGCGCGCGGCGCGTTCCGGATCGGCGGCCTCTAAAGCGAGCAGCCCCTTGCGCAGCCGCAGGGCGTCGAGTTGAGTGATGCCGAACGGGCCGATGCAGCACTGCGTACAGCCCGGCCGGCAAGCGAGCCACTCTCCGCTGCGGCGCGCCGCTTCGGCCATCGCCGCGGAGACGGCGTCCAGCAGGCGCCGGTCGCCGGATTCGATCTGAACTAGCGTTACCACGGGTCTTTCTAATAGAATCGCGCGTAGGGAACATGGCGTAAACTTCGAAGCTGGGAAGGTGGAAACAACCCGATGACTCTGACTAGAAGGACCCTCATGGAAACTCCTGTGCTCGCGCTCGCAGCGGCGGCGCCATCCGCGCCGGGAGCGCCATTCGAAGCGCCAGGCAAATTCAGCCCGCTGGATCTCGGGTCCGTTTTCAACGCTTCGGCGCAGGATTTCGGGGCGAATGACCGGTGGCGCCGGCTTGCCGGTTCGCAGCGCGACGGCCTGGTGCGCACGCCTTCGGGCCGCCAGAATTTTCAGGGCATTCCCTTCCTGCTGGGCGGCGAGGGCGTGACGACGAAGAACCTGGTCCTTCTGGGCGCGCGCGGCAGCCGTGCCGTGGAGGTGCCCGCGGGCGGAGCGAAGGCGGGTTTCCTCTGCCTGGCGGCGTTTTGCAACTGGGACGAAAACGAAACACCGCCGCTCGACACGGACGTCGCGGAGAAGGTCGGGCAGTTGCTGGCCCGCGTGGTGTTCGTATACGAGAACGGCGCCAGCAACCCACTGCCGATCCGCCGCCGCTTCGAAGTGAACTCGCCGTCAATCTCCTGGGGGCGCCTCAGCTTCACCGCGCTGACACACGTAAAGCACGAACCGGTGAAGCTCACCGACTCGCTATTCAACGCGATGGCGTTATGGGGCGAGTTGCAAACCACGGTCTGGGACAACTGCTATCCGATGGGCAACCCCGCGATCATCTGGATCAGCGCGCTGGAGAATCCCGAGCCCGAGCGGGCGATCCGCGCCATACGGTTTGAATCCGCGGCCGACGATCTGGTGGCCATCTGCGGCGTCACCCTCTACCACGGGCGTGAGCACCCGCTGCGGCGGGAGCGGCTGAAGCTCTACCGGGTGACGCTGCCCGAGGCGGTCAATCCTTCGCAATGGAAGGCGGAGGTGGATCTCGGCGTGGTTGCGCGCACGTACGCGCTGCCGGAGTTCCGTCCCGACGAGTGGCTGAAATCCGCCACGCCGGGCCGCGGCGAGCGGCAGCGCCGCGTGACATCCGCGAGGGAACTCTACCTGGAAATCACGGCAAGCCCGGAGGCCACCCTGGCGCTGACCGATAGCAAGTCGGGACGGCGGTATACGTTCGAGCTCTCGCGCGCCACCGAGAGCGGCATCCCCGCGGAGCAGGCGCGAGGCGCCCGCATCGAGTTTCTCGAGCAGCGCAAAACCTGGCTGCACGGGCAGGTCGTGGACGCCGCCACCGGCCGGCCCGTTCCCGTGCGGATCGCCTTCCGCTCGCGCGAGGGCCGCTACATTCCGCCGTACGGGCATCGCACCGAAATCAACCGCGGGTGGTTTCAGGACTACGGCGCCGACCTTGCGCTCGGCGGCGATTCCTTCGCCTATATCGATGGCACGTTCCAGGTCGAGCTGCCGGTCGGCGAGGTGTATGTGGAGTTAAGCCGCGGCTTCGAGTACGAAGCTGTGCGGCGCCGGATCGATATCCAACCGGGCCAGCGCGAACTGCGGCTCGAGATCAAGCGCATTGCGGACTGGCGGTCCCGGGGTTGGATTTCGGCCGATAGCCACGTCCATTTCCTTTCGCCGTCCACCGCGCTGCTGGAAGCCCACGCCGAGGGTTTGAACGCCATCAACCTGCTGGCGGCGCAGTGGCGCGACCTGTTCACCAACGTCGGAGACCTCTATCACGGCCACGTGCGCTCGCGCGACGGCGAGGCCATGGTCTGGATGGGCACGGAAAACCGGCAGCACCTGCTCGGGCATCTCGCGCTGCACGGCGCGCAGGTGTTTCCCATGTCCGCGGCGGGACCCGGCGAAAGCTACCTGGGAGATCCGGTCCACAACTCGCTGGCGGGCTGGGCGGACGAGTCCCGCGAACGCGAGGGCCTCGCCATCGCGGTCCACTTCCCGTATCCGAATGGGGAACTCGCGGCCGATATCGCGCTGGGCAAGATCGACGCGGTTGAGGTCTACCCCTACGGCGAGCACACCAATACGGCCCGCTTTCTGGACTGGTATCGCTATCTGAATTGCGGCTACCGGCTGCCGGTGGTCGGCGGGACGGACAAGATGAGCGCCAGCATGCCCGCTGGCGCGAACCGTACCTACGCGCACATCGGCGGCGACGAGCTTTCCTTTGAGAGCTGGGCGAAAGCCGTCCGCGCCGGCCGCACGTTCATGACCACGGGCCCGCTGATCGCTTTCGAGGCGGACGGGCGCGTTCCCGGCGACGAGATTCGCATTCCGGCCGGAGGCGGCTCCGTAGAAGTGCGCGCGTCGGTAATCAGCGCGGTGCCGGTTCACAGGCTGCAAGTGGTGATGAACGGCCGCGTGGTGGCGTCGCGCGAGGAAGCCGCGGGCGCCCGCCAAATGGAGCTGAGAGAAACCATCAAGGTCACGGGACCGGCATGGATCGCCGCCCGCTGCGCATCAAAGCTGGGCGCGCAAACCGCCTGGCCGTTTGGCATTCAGGCGCATACGTCGCCCATCTATCTGACCATGCCCGGGCGCGAATTGTTCTCCCCGGACGCGGCAGCTTACATGCTGACCCTGATTGACGCGTCGGAAGCCTGGCTGCGGACGCTGGCCACGCGCCCCGACGACCCCGAACAGTTCGCGCGCATCCTCAAAGTTTGCGCGGATGCGCGCGAACGATTGCACCAGCGGCTCCATGCGCATGGAGTGCGGCACTGATGCCGCAACAGCTATCCGCGCGAGTGGCATGCCGCGCGTGCGCGACCGGTATCTCTAAACCAATCCTTCAAAAAGGATGCTGCTGAGATAGCGCTCGCCGGAGTCGGGCAGCACGGCCACAATCGTCTTACCCGCGTATTCCGGCTGAAGCGCGAGCCGGCGCGCCGCCACCACCGCCGCGCCCGAGGAAATGCCGCTGATGATGCCTTCCTCTCTGGCCAGCCGCCGCGCCATCTCGATGGCTTCTTCGTTGGTGACCTGCTCGACGCGGTCTACCATCGAAAGGTCGAGCGTGTCGGGAATGAAGCCCGCCCCGATCCCTTGAATCTTGTGCGGCCCCGGCTTAACCGGTTCTCCTTTCAACGTCTGCGTGATTACCGGGCTTGCCGCCGGCTCCACCGCCACCGTCTCAATCTTCTTGTTCTTTTCGCACTTGATGTAGCGCGATACCCCGGTGAGAGTGCCGCCCGTCCCTACACCGCTCACCAGCACGTCGATCTTGCCTTCGGTGTCTTCCCAGATCTCCGGCCCGGTAGTTCGGAAGTGGATGTCGGGGTTGGCCGGGTTCTTGAATTGCTGAAGGATCAGATAGCGGTTCGGGTCGCTGGCCTTGATTTCCTCGGCCTTGGCGATCGCGCCCTTCATACCCAGTGCGCCGTCCGTGAGGACCAGCTTGGCGCCGAAGGCTTTGATGAGCTTGCGCCGCTCCAAAGACATGGTGTCCGGCATGGTGAGAGTCAAGGGATATCCGCGCGCCGCGGCCACAAAGGCCAGCGCGATACCGGTGTTCCCGCTCGTCGGCTCCACAAGCTCCATGCCGGGTTTCAACACGCCCCGCTTCTCCGCGTCCCAGACCATGGCGGCGCCGATGCGGCATTTTACCGAGTACGCCGGGTTGCGCCCCTCGATTTTCGCCAGAACCGTTGCCTTTGAGCCGTCCACGGTGCGGTTTAGTTTAACCAACGGGGTACGGCCGATCGAAAGTGAGTTATCCGCAAAAAACATTCGTCTCTCCTCCTGAGTCTCAAAAAGTCCCAAAACTCTATAGAGCTTCGTCGAATCTCTATATCTCTATAGAGTATAGGACATTGTCCCCTCGAGCAAACTGCCCCCCTCCGCTGGACACCAAACGGCAGTACTGGGCGCCCATGTCATAGCGGGCCGAGGGACAGCGCACCGGCGACAGGTCATACTCCTACTGGAGCATATTTTTCAACGCCAGGATGCAGCTTTTGTGTACAGGGAGCGGGTACTCCCCCCTGGGGTGCGATGGAAAACCGCCGCGGAATTTACGCCAGCAGTTCCTGGGCGCGAATCAACCGGCCCCGCACGTCCACTCCGTTGGGGCATTGGACCGTGCAGGACGCGCAGTCGCGGCAGCGGACCGCACGGGCGTCCTCCGGCAGCTCCAAAAACCGCTCCCGCGCCAGGGCGAAGTTGCCGTAGCCTTCCGCGTAGGTGAGGATGCGGAGCGTGTCGCTCACCGGAGCGCCCTTCGCGCACACTCCTCCGCACTCCCCGCACATGCTGCAGTACAAGGGGCGGATGGAGGCGAGCTGCGCGGCTAGCAACTTCTCGTCGGCGGAGGTGTAGGGCTGCGCAGCGGCGCGCAGGTTCTCCTCGAGCTGATCGAAATCGGTCATGCACACGATGGCGGTGTCGACCGACTGGTTCTTCAGCGCCCACCGGATAGCAGCCGACATCGCGCCTTCCTGCTTCAGCGTGTTGGTGAGCGCATCGGGATTCACGCCATACAGCCGGTCGCCGCGGCGAATCCGGGCAAAACCGCCGGCCAGCACCTTCATGGCCACGATGCCCATGCCCGCCTTGCGCGCCATCTCGATGGCCCGCCCGATTTCGGGCTTCATGGTGAAGTTGTAGGTGGTGAGCACAACGTCGGTGCGGCCGCGCTTCACGAGGTGCTCGAGCATCTTGTCCATGTTGAAGTGGGTGCTCACTCCGGCCCAGCGGATCTTGCCGGCCTTTTTCGCCTCGTCTTGCGCTTCGAGCAGCTCGTCCGTGACTTCTTCGGGAGTGTTCTTGTTGTGCAGGTACCAGATGTCGAGGTAGTCGGTCTGCAATTCCTTGAGGCTCGTGTCCAGGTGGGCGAGCGCTTCCTTTTTCGTCGTCGCGCCGGACTTGCTCGACAAAATGACCTGCTTCCGCTTTCCTTTCAGAGCCGCGCCGACCATGCGCTCGTTGTTGCCGTTCTGGTAACTGCGCGCGGTGTCGAAATGGTTGATGCCGGCATCGGCGGCGCGCGTGATGACGGCGGGGTCCGAAGTGGTCATGCACCCAAAGCCGAGCACCGCCACTTTCAGTCCGGTCTTGCCCAGGGTACGCATGGGCATGGTTGGCTGCTGTTGCGCGCCGAATCCGGCGATGGCCGGCGCACCCAGCCCGGCGAGGAACCGCCTGCGTGAAGATTGGAATTCCATGGCCGTTAGCTCCTTGAATTGCAGTCCAACACTCAACAATATTCCGTTGGGAGGAGCAGGCGCAAGGCACAATCGACCAACGGGCCGTAAACACCGAAAACGCATCGCTTCCTGCCGAACTTGCGAGGAGAACCGGTTCCTTTTCTCGAACCGGCCCGATTTCCCCATCCGGCCGGATGCCGCGTTAAGGTGGAGGTAAAGGGGGGCGAGATGGGGGATACAACCGTCAAGAAGATCGACTCGCGCACTTCGCCCGTGGGTAAGCAGGGGCAGAAGTACCTTGCCGGCGGGAAATCCGTTTCCATGCGGCTGTGGCAGGAGCAGCCCGGAGCCGACAAGCCCGCCACCACGCGCAATTATGAGACGGTGGGCTACGTCCTGAGCGGGCGCGCCGAGCTGGAGAGCGAGGGTCAGACCGTCCGGCTGGAGCCGGGAGATTCCTGGATCGTGCCGAAAGGGGCGACGCACAAGTACCGCATTCTGGAGCCGTTCACCGCCGTGGAAGCCACCGCGCCGCCCGCCGAAGTACACGCGCGCGACGAATGAGTCCGGCGTCCTCCCAGAGGCCGTATGACCCACAAGCTCGTGGCGGAAAATTTGCGCGACCGGCCGCTTCGTACCTTCCTTAGCATTCTGCTGATCGGCGTTCCTGTCACCCTGATCCTGTCCCTGGTGGGGCTCAGCCAGGGAATGCTCGATGAATCCGCCAGGCGGGCGCGGGGCATCGGCGCCGATGTGCTGGTGCGGCCTCCGGGCAGTTCGGCGCTGTCACTCACCGGCGCGCCGCTGCCGGAGGAGCTGGCCGCCCGGCTCGAAGAGGAACCCCACGTAGCGCAGGCGATGGGCGCTTTGAATTTCAGTATCTCGGGGTTTACTTACATTGCCGGCGTAAATATCCAAGATTTCAATCGCATGAGCGGCGGGTTTATCTTTCTCGAAGGCGGACCATTTCAGAGTCCGAATGACATCATCATCGACGATTATTACGCCCGCCAGCACCAGCTCCACGCCGGCGGAACCATTTCGCTGCTCAACCGGAACTGGCGGGTGGCCGGGGTGGTGGAGCCCGGGAAACTTTCGCACCTCATCCTGCTTCTGGACGTCCTTCAGGAGCTGACGGGCAGCCGGGGCCGGGTGACGCAGATCTTCCTCAAGCTGGACGACCCGGCGAATGCGCCCCGGGTGATCGCCTCGCTCCGCCGCCTGCTACCCGGCTATCCGATCTACTCGATGGAGGAGTTCACTTCGCTGTTCACGGTAAGTAATGTGCCCGGGCTCCAAACCTTCATCGATGTGCTCTCGGCCATTGGCGTAGTGATCGGATTTATCGTGATTTGGCTTTCGATGCACATGGCCGTGTCGCACCGCACAAGAGAAATCGGGATTCTGAAGTCCCTTGGCGCGTCGCAGTGGTACATCGCGGGCGTGGTCGTGGCGGAAGCGCTGGTGCTGGGAGTGGCGGGCGTGATCGTGGGCATCGCCTTGAGTTTCGGCGCGCGCTGGCTGATTCACACCCTCGTGCCCGCTTCGCTGACGATGGCGATCGCCGTCGAGTGGTGGCCCATCGTGGCCCTCATCACCCTGGGCGGCGTGCTGCTCGGGGCCCTCTACCCGGGGATCGCCGCCGCACGGCAGGACGCCGTCGCCGCTCTGAGTTATGAGTAAGTTGACGGGGAAAAATCAACAGATCGCATTTCGCCTGCCGCAACCCATCAGACGCCGGATTTTTTCACACAACTTTTAATATATTAAGTCAATTAACAAAATTTTATCCTGAGTTATACTTCACTGAAGAGGAGCTGAAGTGATGGCTGGAGCAGCAACCGGACTCAAAGAATACCCAAATCTTGAGCAGGATGCCGAGGGGATGGTCATCCAGAGGTTCCGCTACCTGCCGCTATCAAGGCTGGAGGCGCACGACCCCAGCCACGATCCTGGTTTGGAAACGCTGATCTACATCCAAACCCTGATCGAAGAGGATAGCGAGTGAGAGAGGCGGCTCCGGTTCAGGTTTCAAAATCACACACCGGGGAAAGGGGGATGGCATGGCAGAGGAGACAATCAAGCGCAGCGTGGAGCCGGAAACCGGAGATGAGGATGAGATTCTCCGGCAATATTGCGAACACCGGTTCGACTACCACGCCTATATACAGCGCCGGTTGAGGGCGGAGTTAGAACCGCGCCGGGCCGTGGCAGGGCAGGCATAGGTCCGGCGCACGCGGCCCCGGGACATGCGCGCTCTGCCGGCAGGAAGCTGACGCGGTGGAGTGCGCACCCCCGGGCCATTTTGCGCGCACATGAAACCACCGTTCAGTTTGGAAGGCAAAGTTGCGATCGTTACTGGTTCGGGGCGCGGCATTGGAAGGGCAATCGCGGAGAAGCTGTCGGCAACCGGAGCGTCCGTTCTCGTAAACGACATTGACGAGGATGCGGCGTGCGAAACGGAGTCGCGCATCCGGCAGGCGGGCGGCACGGCCGAGCACCTGACCGGCGATTTGACCGCTCCGGAGTTCCCCGACAAGCTGGTGAAGACGACGCTGGATCGCTTCGGCGGCCTGGATATCGTCGTCAACAACGCAGGCTACAGTTGGGACTCCGTGATCCAGAAGACAACCGACGAGCAGTTCCAGGCGATGCTGGACATCCACCTCGTGGCGCCGTTCCGCATCCTGCGGGCGGCTTCCGCTTTCCTCCGCGAGGCGGCCAAAAAGGAGATCGCGGAAGGCCGCAGGGTGATGCGCAAGGTAGTCAACATCACTTCGATAGCGGGCACGGACGGCAATCCAGGCCAGGTGGGATACTCGTCGGGTAAAGCCGGAGTAATCGGATTGACCAAGACGCTGGCCAAGGAGTGGGGGCGCTATAACATCAACGTGAACTGCGTGGGCTTCGGGCTTATCGAAACCCGCATGGTTCAGCCGTGGACGGAAACGTCGGCGATCGAGATGAAGGGGCGCAAAATCCGCATCGGCGTGCAGGAGAAGATGCTGGAAATGATGAAGACGGCTTGCCCCCTCGGCAGGCTCGGAACGCCCGAGGAGGCGGCCGGCGCCGTCCTGTTCTTCTGTTCCCCGCTTTCCGATTACGTGACCGGTGAGGTACTGATCTGCGGCGGCGGATTCCACTTCTAAGCCGCCAGCTTGTTTAGAGCCCGGCCCTGTCCCACAGGCTCTTGGCTGCGTAGCCGCGGAGCTCCACCTGCGGGCGGAGCTCGATGTAGCGGTCGAAAATACTCATGTAAAGCTCGCGCTCGCCTGGGGGAGGGGTTTCATAGAGGGCGCGCTGCAACGCGGGCTCCATCGCGGGCGAAACCAGCAGCACGGGCGCATCCGGTTTCTGCCGCGGCACGCCGGTCCACCACTGGATCGAGGTGAACGACCGCAAATACCACGGCAAAGGCCAGAGGTTCTCGCTGCTGAAAACCGCCACCGGCATGGCGCGCCCTTCCGGGTGCGCCGCGGCAAGCGCTTCCAGGCGGGAGCGGATCTCGTATACGTCCCTGCTGGTCTGCGAGTACACGTAGGGACTGCTTCCAACGGCATACATTTGCAATATGCCGGCGGCGGCCACCACGGCGAACACAACCTTGCGCCAACGGAAGAGCGCAACCATACCCGCGCCCGCAAGCAGCAGCATTCCGCTCAGCGGGCTGAGAACGCACCACGGCGTCTTGTAAGGAATCACCGAGTACAGAACAAGTAAGACCGCCGTATACCAGAGCAGAAACCGCAACAGCCGGGCGTCCCGGCGCTTCAACGCCACAGCCGCTCCCACTGCGGCCAGGACTACCACAAGCGCCTCGGAGCGCAGCATCAGCCCGGCGTAGTAGTGCCACGGGTGAACGTGCGGGCCGCGACCGAATCCGCGGCCCAGGTAGCCGGCAAAAGACCGGATGTATTCCACGGCGGCGCCGGGCTCCCTGAAAAACGACGTGATCGCCAGGACGAAAACCACCAGGGCCGCGCCTACACCGAGCGCCAGCACGCGATAGTCGCCGAGCTTGCGGGTCGTAAGCGCCAGCGCGGCGGCCATTGCGAGCACGGCCAGCGCCGCGGTCTCTTTCGCGGCGAACGCCAGCCCCAGACAACTGCCGGCAAGGATGGCCCAGCGCGCCCGCCCGGTGCGGGCGTACAGATATCCAAACGCGATCACACCCAGGAGAAAGCAGACCAGCAGCATCTCCGGGATGTAATAGCGGCTATAGTAAACGATCGCCGGCGAGACGGCCGTCAGCCCCGCCGCCGCCAGCGCCTCCGCGCGCCCCACCCCCCACGCCAGAAGCAGCGGCATCGCCACGAGCAGCAGTCCGAAGAAGACCGGCACGATGCGCAGCGCCTGCTCATCGAGATCCACGTATGTACGGATGCCCCGCAGCCAGGAGGGAACCAGCGTCGCGTAAAGCAGAACCGGGCCGTGATAGTCGCGGGGATCGTAGTCGTAAACGCCGGTTTCCAGCAGCGTGCCGAACTTATCGGCGAGCACCGCTTCGTCGGCGTGCATCGGGCGGTCCGCCAGGTGGGGGAGCCGCAGGGCGGCGGCCACGCTCAGTATCCCGAGAAGCGCGGCCGCCCATGCGTATTTCATTGCACCGGCTTGCCGTAGACCTCGACTTCGACGTAGTGATTGAGGGCGTTCACGTTGTTGCCGTTGCTGATCAGCCGGACGTACCGCGCCTCGACTCCCTTGGCGTCGATCAGCTTGCCCTCGGCTGTTTCAATGTAGTTGAGGTCCTTGCCAATGCCCATTCCGGCGCTGTTGTCGTGATCGTTGTTGAAGATCGTGCGGACGTTGGTGATGAAATCGGGATCGTCGGCCACCTGAACGATGACGTCGTTGTACACACGCGCCTGCTTGTGGAAGTGCCAGATCACCACGGCGTAAATCGTGTGTTTGGCTTCGAGATCGATCGTCACCCTCTGAAGGCCGGGGGCGAGTTCGACGTAACTGCCGTCGCCGCCCTCTTTATCGCCGTCCGTTATCATCTCGAGGTCGCCGACGGTCGGGTCGGGGCCGCTGCACGTTACAGGCTTGTTCAGCGCCACGTTCACCGTGCCGGCCGGCGCCAGGAACGGAGGCCGCGGTTTGCCCAGCGGCTTTTCCAGATTCGGGACCTTAATGTTCTCCGGTGTGCCCTCGAACATCGGCTTGGGCAGCACCAGCGGGATGGGTTCCAGGCCGCCGGTCTGCGCCTCAACCGGCGCCGCGGCCAGGCAAAGCGCCAGCGCGGCGGCCGCGAAAATTCCACTGCGGATCAACTGCATACCGATTGTGCTCCTCGGGCCGGGCCTTGCCTCCCCCTATGTAAGGGAAGCTGGCAGCGCAGCCCAAATGACTATTATTCCGTTACTAGCGCTGAGCGAGCGACCGCCGCACCCTGTCGGCGGCCAGCTTGGCTTCGTTCGCCACGGACGCGTCCTTCATCGCCGCCTCGGCGATTTTCAGCGATTCGGGACAAGGGAACTTGGGAAGCAGCGCCAGTACAGCCTTCTTCTCGTCCGGCTGTTTCGCCAGCGACATTGCTTCCTCGAGCAGAGCCGCCGTCGCGCTTGCGGAGCGGCCGGCGGCCGGCAGCCCGACGAGCCGGATGTACCCGCGCAGCGCCAGGATCTGGAATGCCGGGTTGGAATCTCCCTTTGCAATCGCGAGCAGGTCCGGCATCGGCGCCGGGGTCGGCCACTCGCTCAGGGCCAAGATGCCCGCCCGGCGGATCTCGTCGCTGCTGTCCTTGAGCGCGCTGCGGAGCACCGGGAGCGACTCCTCCCTGCCCATCTGCGCCATTACCTGAAGCAGTGATGCACGGACGGCAGTGTTTGTTTCACTCTGGTAGGCCGAGATCACCGGGGCCACCGGCGCCGACTCGGAGCGGGCTAAGACTGCGGAAAGCGCCCGCTCGGCCTCACGGCGGTCCGCACTTTGCGCGGTTCTGAGCACCGCGATGATCGCCTCGGCGTCGGACGGCGCGGCGGTGTCGCGCAGCGCCCGCAGCGCCTCCCGGCGGACGGTGCGGTCGGGATCCCGGGCGGCCTGAAGGAGCGCCGGAGTCGCGGCCGAAGTCCCACGCGCCGCCGCCGCCCGCATCAGTTCCACTCTCACCTTGGCGTCGCCTTCCGGAATGCCGGCGACCACGGCTTCATCCACGCCCTCGCCAGTGAGGCGGTTGAGCGCTTCGCGGGCGGCGTTCTGCTCCGCGGCTTCAGTTGCCGTCGCGGCCGTTTCCGCCAGGATTCTTACAGCCGGCCGGCCGCCGAGCCGCCCCATGCCCTCGAGCGCGGCCAGACGGACTTCCAGCGTGCTGTCCTTGAGCGCGTTCACGAACACCGGCTGCGCCGCGGCATCGCCGCGGTCCGACAAGGCCGCAAGAATGCGCACTCTCGCCAGCGCGTCCGCGCTGCTCATGCGCTCGCTGAGCAGTTTCGTCACTTCAGGGCCCTGAATCGTGGCGAGCTGGCGAATCGCCTGCGCCTGCACTGCGGGCTCGGCCGCCTTCAGCGCTTCGGCCAGCAGCGGCACGGCATCTTTGCCGCCCGACACAGCCAGCCCGCGCAGCGCACCGATGCGAATCATCTCCGGCTCTCCGGGCGCGCTCAGTTGCTTGTAGATCGCGAATGCGCCCTTCTTGTCTCCGCGCGCCACCAGGGCGTCCGCCGCGCGCAGGTACGCGTCATCGGCCTCCGCACGCACGGCGCCCGAGGTCTTCAACCGGACGTCGGCCAGGGCCTTCGCCGCCTGGGGCGTGCCAATATCGCCCAGAGCTGCGGCGGCAGCCGCGGCAACGGCAGCATCGGAGCCGGTTACCAGCGTTCTCAGAGCCGGAACCGCCAGGTTGTCCTTGCGCTGCCCCAGCGTGTTAATGATCCCGACCTGCACCCTGCCTTTGGTTTTCGGCAGCATCGATCTCAGCGCTTTGTCCACAGCCGCGCCGGGAATCCGCTCCAGCGCATACCGCGCCATGTCGGCCGTCTCTTCCGAGCCCAGCATCTTCGTCAACACCGGGACCGAGGCGGTGGAACCGATGAGCATCAGGTGACGGCAGACCTGGTCTTTGCCCGCCCGCGTGGCGTTGGATTCCAGGAACTTGATGAAGGCGGTCTCCATCGTCTTTCTCTTTTCAGGAGACGCCGATTCCCTATAGACGATGGCTTGGAGGCTTATCAGAGCGGCGCGGTCGTGACCCACTTCATAGGTTGCAAGTTTGGCCAGCGCCTCATCGAAACTCATGGACGGCGGGCCGCCCGCTTCCTGCCCGGCGGACGGAACCACCAGGGCTGCAGTCAATAACCAAACAATAAATACTGCCGTTCTCATGTGACCTTCCTCTGGATCAAATGCGCCACGGGCTGCGCATCGGCCGCGATAGCATGCGCTCCGCTTCGGGATCGCCGATGATTTTCTCGTTCACGGGATCCCACCTGATTTTGCGGCCCAGCAGAATGGAGATGAGCCCCAGGTATCCGGGAGTCGCGGATCTCAGCGCGACATCGGCCGGCGTCAACGTCCGGCGCCTCGTCTTCACGCATTCCAGAAATTGCCGGTGGTGGCCCGGAGACCGTTCCAAATGAATCTCGCTGGGACGCAGTTTGGCCGTCAGCAGGCTCTTCGGATGGGCATCGATGCCGGCCCGGTCCACCCAGATCCACCCCTCATCGCCGATCCATTTCGTTCCGAGCTTGAAATTGAAATCCGGGTAGCCGCCTGAGACTTGCATCGTCACGCCGGAGGGGTATTTCGCAAAAACGCGGAATTTCGCCGGCGCATTCCACACGCTGTTTACCTTTTCGAACTCGCCGGTCCCCTCGACTTCCACCGGTCCGGAATTGTCCAGCCCGAGGCCCCAGTGCGCGATATCGATGTGATGACCGATCCAGTCCATCAACAACCCGCCGCCGTAGTCGAGGTTCCAGCGCCAGGTCTTGTGCACTCGCGCCGGACAATAGGGCGCCCACGGGGCAGGACCGAGCCAACGGTCCCAATCGAGTTCCGGCGGAGGCGGAGACGGCTTGTCCAGGTGCGCCGTCTTGTCCCAATCCAGCAAGCCGCCGGGAAGCGCTACTTCCACCTTGCTCACCTTGCCGATGCGCCCGTTCAGCACCAGTTCGCAGGCGAACCGGAACTGGCTCACCGACCGCTGCCAGCTCCCCGTCTGCCAGACGCGCCCGTAGCGCGCCACGGCATCGCGAATCGCCACGCCCTCGGCGAAGTTGTGCGCCAGCGGCTTTTCTCCGTAGATGTCCTTACCCGCCCGCGCGGCGGCCACCGAAAGGATGCCGTGCCAGTGGTCCGGCACGGAGAGCACCACCGCGTCGATGTCCTTGCGCTCGAGCACTTCCTCGTAATTGCGGTAAGCGACGCAGTCCTTGTTGCCGTATTTGGCGTTCACCGTTTCGAGCGCCTGTTTCAGATGATTGGCGTCGATGTCGCAAACGGCCACGAGTTGCGCGCCCGGCTCCTCGAGAATGCTGTTGACGTTGTTGCCGCCCTGCCATCCCGTGCCGATGCAGGCGGTGACAACGCGTTCACTCGGCGCTACGGCGCCGTTCTTGCCGAGGGCCGTGGCCGGGATCAACGCCGGAAACGCCAAAAACTCCCTTCGGCTGATTTTCATGGCACACTCCCTCCCTTCATGCCCCTGTGATGCTCGCTCCGGTGACGGGCCGCACGTTCTCACAACCGCCACGGACTCCGCATCGAGCGCGCCAGCATACGGTTCGCCTCGGGGTCATCGACAAATTCTTCCTTCACCGGATCCCACCGCAGCTTGCGCCCGAGCCTCATGGCGATATCGGCCTGCTGGCACACCATTTCCCCATGCGCCGCGGCATCGATGTTCGAGATCGGCTGCTGCCGCGTGCGGATGGCGTCAAGGAAATTCCTGCGGTGGTTGTCGCTCTTGATGACTTTCTTCTCGTGGGGCTTGATGATCTCGTGCATCAGCCGCTCGGGGTGCGTGCGCATGCCCTGGCGGCTGACATAGATCCAGCCCTCCGTGCCGAACATCACGCTGGCCATCCCGCCGAAATGGAACTGCTGGGCTCTCTTCTTCGCCGTCTCCAGGTCCATGTGAATCACCCGGACGCCGTTGGCGTACCTGTGCTCGGCCGTCCAGGAATACGCGACGTCGCGGATATCGTCATAGAAAAGCCCCGTGGCTTCCGTTTCGATAGGCGTTGTATCGTCGCATCCGGCGACCCACTGGGCGATATCGACGTCGTGAATCCCCCAGGCGCCGCTCAGGCACCCGAGACCGTAGTCGTGGATCATCATCCAGGTGCGCGACACGCGCTCGGGAGTGTAATCCACCCATGGCGCCGGGCCGAGCCACATGTCGTAGTCGAAGCCCTCCGGCGGTTTTTGTGCCGGCTCCTCGGGAATCCTGGGGCCCCGGTTCCCTCCCGCCGAACCAATCATGACGGTCTTCAGCTCGCCGATTCGCCCGTTCAGGATCAGCTCACACGTATGCCGGTAGGCCCTGTCCGAGCGCTGCTGGGTGCCCAACTGGAACACCACTCCGTAGCGCTTCACCGCCTCGCGTATGGCCTTGGCTTCGGCCACGCTCACGCCGATCGGCTTCTCGTAGTACATGTGCTTGCCGCGGCGCGCGGCCTCGATGCCGATCAGCGCGTGCCAGTGCTCCGGCGTTGCGATCATCACCGCGTCGATGTCGGTGCGCGCCAGCAGCTCGCGGAAGTCGTTGTACGTCGCGCAGCCCTTGTCGCCGTAGCGGGCATCCACCATGTCCCGGGCCTTGTCTCGCGCCTCCTTCCGCACATCGCAAATTGCCACCACGCGAACATCCGGCTGCTGGAGAAATCCGCGAACGTGGCCTGAGCCCATGCCGCCCACGCCGATCATACCCATCACAATCTTGTCGCTGGGCGCGACCGCGCCCGCCCGCCCGAGAGCGCGCGCGGGAACGATCATCGGGAAGCCGAGCACGGCCCCCAGGAACTGCCGCCTCTGCATGGCGCCTCCTGCTCCAAAACCTCTAACTTGAATGGTATCCAACTACGCCAGGAAAACGAGATATGGCCAGGCGAACGGCCTGCCGCCCATCTCATTCCCTCGAGGTGTCCTTTTTCCGGTTAGATACGCTTTTGTCCCGTCCGGGGACACACACTTCGCGCATTCGCATCATACGGTAGGCGGGAGCCAGGTTCAATCCGGAAAAGGGAGTTTCGAGCCGAGGCTCCAATAGGTTGGATTTATTGTGTAAAATGAGCCTTGGCCTTGAAGAACCTCAAGACGCCTTCCTTGCCGGCCGTCCAGCGGGCCATGGCCGTGCTGGAAGAGATCGCCCAGTCGCGAAGCGGCCTCAGCCTCACCGAGCTTACCCAAAAGCTCAAGCTGCCCCGCAGCTCGATGCACTGCCTGCTCGTCACGCTCGAGCGCTGCGGTTATATCCAGCGCGGAACCGCCCGGGGCCGGTATCATTTCGGGGCCAAGGTCTTCTCCCTCATGAACCTGGCGCTGGGAGGCGTCGGATTGCGGGAGGTGGCCAAACCCTACCTACGCAATCTGGTGAGGCGCACCGGGCTCACGGCGCACATGGCCATCCTCGCGCACGACCAGGCGGTGCTCATCGAGCAGATGGTTCCCACCGGAGTCTTCCGGGTATCCACCTGGCTAGGCAAGAGCCTGGAAGTGAACTGCTCCGCGCTGGGAAAAGCCCTCATCGCCTGGCTGCCCGAGGAAGACCTGAACCGCATCGTTCGCGATCACGCCTTCCCGAGGTTGAACGAGAACACCATCGTCTCCCCCCGCAAGCTGTTCGAGGAGCTCGCCCGCACCCGCAAGAACGGCTACTCGATCGACGACGAGGAAGCCGATATCGGCAGCCGCTGCCTGGGCGCTCCGGTGCTCAACTCCGAAGGCAGGGTCGTAGCCGCCATCAGCGTGATGGGCACGACGAGCCAGGTCACGCCGGAAAACATCCCCGCGCTCGCCGCGGAATTGAAGCGAACGGCCGCCGCCATTTCGGAGAGCCTCGGCTACGGCTGCGAATCCGACCCGGCCGTGGAACCCCCAGCCGCAACCGGGCTCTGAACCGAGCTGCGTCCTCTCATTTCTGGACCGCAGCCCGCCCCAGCCGCATATCTCCGGTACGAATGTAGCGCTGGTGGAAACTGAACGCCTCATCCAGCGTGTGAGGTGTGTGCCCGTCCGCGGCAAATCGCAGGTAGGCGCGCAGCGCATCCCGGTAGTCGGGGTGCGCGCAGTTTTCGATGATGAGCGAGGCTCGTTTTCGCGGCGGCTGCCCGCGCAGGTCTGCCACGCCCCACTCCGTTGCGATCACCTGCACCGAGTGCTCGCTGTGGTCCGTGTGGGTCGTCATCGGGACTATGCAACTGATCCGGCCCCCTTTCGCCGTCGACGGGCAGGTGAAGATCGAAAGGTAGGCATTTCGCGTGAAATCGCCTGAGCCACCGATGCCGTTCATCATGTGGCTGCCCAAGACGTGCGTGCTGTTCACGTTGCCGAAGATATCCACTTCGAGCGCCGTGTTCAGGGAAATGATGCCGAGCCGCCGCACGACCTCCGGGTGATTGGTGATCTCCTGCGGCCGCAACACCATCCTGGAACGGAACCAGTCCAGGTTGCCGTACACCTCCCGCCGCATCTCGCTGCTGACGGTCAGCGAGCAGCAGCTTGCAAACCGGACGCGCCCGGCCATCATCAGGCGGACGACAGCGTCCTGGACCACCTCCGTGTACATCTCAAAGGCCGGGATCTCGGGATGATCGCCGATCGCTTCGAGCACGCTGTTCGCCACGTCGCCGACCCCCGACTGCACCGGCAGGAACCCGGGGGGAATGCGCCCGGCGCGGAGTTCACGCGCCAGAAATTCGGCCACGTTCCAGCCGATGCGCCGGGTGATGTCCGAGGGCGGATCGAACACCACGCCATCGTCCTCCCGTTCGGACTCCACGACTCCGGCGATCTTCGCCGGATCGACCCGAAGCAGGGTTTCGCCGATCCGGTCCGATGGCCGGTAAATCGGGATTTCGCGCCGGTGCGGGGGATCCGCCGGTGAGTAAATGTCATGCATGCCGTGCAGCGCGGCCGGCTGGCAGCGGTTCAATTCGATCAGAATGCGCTCCGCAACCGCGCAAAAGGTGGGCGCCGCCCCCACGCCCGAAGTCAAGACGATGCCGCCATCGGGCGTGATATCAGCCGCCTCGACAATCGCCCAGTGCATCGGCCCCAGAAAGCCGTAGCGCAGCGCCTGGGTGAGGTGGGAAAGGTGAACATCCAGGAATTCCACTTCGCCCGAATTGATCAGCGCCCGCGTCCGCGCATTCGCCTGGTAGGGGCACCGGAAACTCAACACTCCGGCCAGCGCGGTTTCCACGGTGGGGCCGCTGGTCACGCAGAAGCCCCGGATCCGGAAATCGCTTTGCGCCGCGCGCTCCCCCAGCGCCACCGAGATTGCTTTTGGAAAACCCGACACGGTGAAGCCGCCGAAGCCCACCGTCTGCCCGGGAGTGATCATCGCCGCCGCTTCTTCAGCAGTCAATACCGGATAAGGACACGGCATACGCCTTCAGATCATAGCGTGAACGCCGTCACGTCAGATGGCCGCCAGGACTCTGCGCGCTGCGAAGTATCCGCACATGCCGTGCACGCCCACGCCGGGCGGCGTCGATGCGGAGCACAGGTACAGGCCCTTCACCGGCGTTGAGTACAGCATTCGGGTAGGGCGCAGGAAAAACTGCCGCACGGTTGCCGCACCGCCGGCGATGTCGCCGCCGGCGAAATTTGCGTTGCGCCGCTCGATTTCCGCCGGAGTCATGACGCTTCGGGCCAGAACGCGGCGGCGAAACCCCGGGGCAAACCGCTCGATCTGGTTTTCGATTCGTTCCAGCATGTCCGCGCGGGAGCCGTTCGGCACGTGGCAGTAGGCCCAGGCGGTCTGCGCCCCGCCGGGAGCGCGCGTGGAGTCGAACAGGCTTTGCTGAGCAAGCAGCACGAATGGCCGTTTGGGAGGGCTCCCCGCCCACACCTCGCGCTCGGAGAGGGCGATCTCCTCCAGCGTGCCGCCGAGATGCACCGTGGCGGCGCGCAGGCACTCTTCGGCCCGCCACGGGATCGGGCCGTCCAGCGCCCAGTCCACTTTGTACCCCCCCGGACCGTAACGGTAGCAAAGCAGCTTTTTTCGATACCACGCCGGGAATCTATGGCCTGCGATGCGCAGCAACGGGCGCGGCGAGAGATCGCACAGGATCGCGCGCGCCGGCGGCAACTCGTCGATCGAGCGCACCTGAGTTCCGGTCACGATCTCGCCTCCCAGCGAACGAAGATGCGCGGCCAGCGCATCCGCGATTTTCTGGGATCCGCCGCGCGCCAGGGGCCAGCCCACCACGTGCGCGAGAAGGCCGAGTCCCAGTCCGAATCCCGCCGTGAGCGGCTTTGCGAGCGGCAGCATGCTGTGCGCCGCCAGGCCGGCCAGCAGCGCCCGGGCCCGCTCTCTGCGGAAGAGGCCGGCGGCCAGCCCGGAAGCCGAACGAAGCGCTTGCAACCCGAAGCGCGCCAGGGCCAGCGGGCGCCGGGGGAGTCGAAGCGATCCGAGAACCGAGGCTTGCAGTCTCTCCCAGTCCTCCACCAGCGGCCGCATAAGAGTGATGTAGGACTCTCCGTCCTCACCCAGCTTTTCGGCAGTGCGTTCCAGCGAGCGCTCGAGGACTGCGGCCGTTCCGTCATCGAACGGATGGGCTAGGGCGGCGGGGGATTCGATCCACTCCAGTCCGTAACGCTCCAGCGGCAGCGTGCGGAAAAACGGCGACGCGGCTGCCAGCGGATGGATGGCGGAGCAGACGTCGTGGACGAAGCCGGGCAGCGTGAGGGCAGCCGAGCGCGTCCCGCCGCCGATAGACTCCTCGCCCTCGAACACCACCACGGACAGCCCCGCCTGCGCGAGCACGATGGCCGCCGCAAGCCCGTTCGGCCCCGACCCGACTACGATCGCATCCCATTTGCCCGGCACCGGCCCCCCGACTCCCAGTATGCGCTGGGGAAGCCTGCCCCAACCCCGCGCTATGCGGTCATCGCTCTACCCACCGGTACGCCGCTTTTGAGTTCGCGAAGAAGTATTTCTCGGAGGCTTCCCTGCCCTTCCCGGCGAAATACTCGCGGACCACGTTGAGCACCGCCTCATAGGGGGCCACCAGGTCACTGACGGGCCAGTTGCTGCCGTAGATCACGCGATCCTGGCCAAAGGCGTCCCAGACGTCATCGAGCGCCGCGCGGTAGAAACCGGCGCTGGTGGGGGCCTTGCGGCGGAGTACGTTGGAAACCTTGGCGTACACTTGCGGGCGCTTCCCAAGCTCCCGCAGAGCGGCGCGGGCGGCATCGCGCGCGGCCGGATCGGCGGGCCAGTCGAACGGCAAATGATCGATGACTATGCGCAGGCCGGGGAGGCGGTCCGCCAGCCGTACGACATCGGCGAGCATCGCGGGGCCGCCGACCACGTCCAGTTCGAGGTTTGCCCCCGCGAGGCGCTCGATATCCGAAAACACCGCCGGCTCCGCCAGGCCGCGGGCAACCGCCTGCGCGTTCAGCCGTATACCCAGGAACAGCCGCCTTTTTCTGAGCCGCTCGAAGTGTTCCCGGAATTCGGCCCTGCCGGCCGGCAGGTTGCCGACCAGGCCCACGATGATGGGGTTCTCCTCCGCCAGATCGAGAATCCAGTAGTTGTCCTCGACCCAGGCGCTGGCCTCGACCACCACCGTGCCCACGATGCCGAGCGGAGCGGCCATGGCCACATACCGCGGGGGCAGAGTGGTTCTGTACAGCACCGCGTCGTCTTTCGGCGGCCACGGAACTCCTTGCGGGCGAGCCGGATCGTAGAAGTGCGTGTGGGTGTCGATAATCTTTTCCGGAGGTTGCGCGAGAAGAGCGGCCGCGCCGCCCAGAAATGTCCTTCGCCTCATGCGAGCATGGTACGCCCCCAAAACGGCCAAGAAAAGGCCACCCCGGCCGGTGTTTTCGCCCCGCCACATAGGGCAGCTACATTCGAATAAGATAGGGAATTGGTCAACAAACTCGTCATTGAAAACCTGAAATTCCGGCCGGTGCGGACGGCGCTCAGTATTCTGGCGGTGGGCATCGAGGTCACGCTGATGCTCACCATCGTCGGGCTGAGCTATGGCATGCTGGCCGACTCGCAGCAGCGCGCCAAGGGGGTGGGCGCGGACATTATAATCCGGCCGCCGGGCAGCTCGGTGCTCAGCCTGACTTCGGCGCCGCTGTCGGAAAAGTACGTTGCCTGGGTGCAGCGCCAGCCCCACGTGAAGATGGCCGTCGGATCGATGAACCACCCGGTGAGCGGCCTGACAACGATCACCGGCATCGACCTGGATGGGTTCAACCGCATGAGCGGCGGTTTCCGCTACATCGAAGGGCGGCCTCCCATGGAACCCGACGAGATCCTCGTGGACCGCTATTACGCCCGGCAGAATAACCTGCGGGCCAACTCGAAAGTGAACCTGCTGAACAGGGAATGGCGCATTTCAGGCATCATAGAGGAAGGACGGCTTGCGCGGCTGGTCGTTCCCTTGAAGGTTCTTCAGCAAGCCACGAGCAATACGGACCGCATCAGCCAGATTTACGTGACAGTGGACGACCCCGCGAACACGGATGCCGTGATCAAGGACCTCAAGTCCAAGCTCGAAGGCTTTCAGATCTACTCGATGCCGGAATTGCTCTCGTTGCTCTCGGTGGATAACGTTCCCGGGTTAAGGGCTTTCATCTATGTAATTATCGGGCTCTCCGTCGTGGTCGGTTTTCTCGTGGTGTTCCTTTCGATGTACACCTCGGTGCTGGAACGCACGCGCGAGATCGGCGTTTTGAAAGCCTTGGGGGCCACACCCGGGTTCGTGCTGAGTATTCTGTTCCGCGAAACCGTTTTACTGGCCATACTGGGATCCCTGCTGGGGATCGTGTTTTCCTACGGGACGCGGTGGCTGGTGATGACGTTCGTGCCGGCCTCGCTCTCGCAGCTCATCGTGCCGGGCTGGTGGCCCATTGCAACGGCTATCGCGCTCGCCGGCGCGTTGCTGGGAACGGCATACCCGGGATGGCGGGCGGCGCGGCAGGACGCCATCGAGGCGCTCGCCTATGAGTAAGCCCATCGTCGAAGTCCGCAATCTGCGGAAGGTCTACCGTGCCGGCGACGTGGATGTAGAGGCGCTGCGAGGGGTGAACCTTACGGTCCAGCGCGGCGAATTCGTGTGCGTGGTGGGGCCTTCGGGATCGGGAAAATCCACGCTGTTTCATATTTTGGGCGGGCTGACGCCGCCGACCGCGGGAGAAGTGCTGATCGACGGCCAGGACCTTTCGCGCATGAGCGACGCCGAGCGCACCGCGCTGCGGCGGCGCATGGTCGGCTTCGTCTTCCAGAAATACAACCTGCTGCCGACCCTGAGCGCGGCCGACAATATCGCGATCGCAAGACACATCGCGGGCAAAGACATGGCGCACGACGAGAAGTTCCGCGAAGTGCTGGAGCTGCTCGGAATCAGCCACCGGTTGCATCACAAGCCGCGGGCGCTCTCGGGCGGCGAACAGCAGCGGGTGGCGATCGCCCGCGCCATCGTGAACCATCCCGCGCTGCTGCTGGCCGACGAGCCGACCGGGAACCTGGATTCGAAGAATTCGGCGGCGGTGCTCAGTGTGCTCCGCGACTTGAACGAGCGGATGAACCAGACTGTGCTGATGATTACGCACGATCCGAACGTGGCCGCCTACGGGCACCGCATCGTTCACATGTTCGACGGGCGGATCGTGGACTCCTGAGTCCCGCCCACGGCCGTTCACACATGTGATACGCTCGTAGTTCAAGCACTATTAGGGCCGTAGGTCCTCTTCCGACGCTTTATTTTTCACCAAGGAGAAATACGCAATGCCGCTAGTCCCCATGCGACAGGTCCTCGACGAGGCAGCCAAGGGCGGGTATGGCGTTGGCGCGTTCAACGTCAACAACCTGGAGCAGATCCAGGCCATTATGGAAGCAGCCCGGGAAACCAAGTCGCCGGTCATTATTCAAGCCAGCCGTGGCGCGCGCAAGTACGCGCACGACAGGTTCCTGTATCACCTGATGATCGCCGCCACCGAAATCTATCCGGAGATCCCGGTCGTTCTGCACCTGGATCACGGCAACAGCGTCGAGACCTGCAAGTCCGCCATCGAGATGGGCTTTACCAGCGTCATGATGGACGGCTCGCTCATGCCCGACGGCAAGACGCCGTCGACCTTTGAGTACAACGTGAAAGTCACGCGGGAAGTTGTTGAGATGGCGCACGCCAAGGGCGTCACCGTGGAAGGCGAGATCGGCTGTCTCGGTGGCATCGAGGACGGTCACGGCGCTGGCCTCGACGGGCTATCGCACCTCACCGATCCGGACCAGGCCGAGGAGTTTGTGAAGCTGACGGGCGTCGATGCGCTCGCCGTCGCCATCGGCACCAGCCACGGCGCTTACAAGTTCACCAAGAAGCCGACCGGCGAAACTCTCCGGATGGACCGCCTGATCGAGATCCACAAGCGGATCCCGAACACCCACCTGGTGATGCACGGCTCCTCGAGCGTCCCGAAGGAACTCCAGGACATCGTCAACCAGTACGGCGGAAAACTGAAGCCGACCTGGGGCGTGCCGATCGAGGAAATCCAGCTCGGCATCCGCAACGGCGTCCGCAAGATCAACGTGGATACCGACAACCGCCTGGCCATCACCGGCGCCATCCGCAAGGTGTTCATGGAACATCCCGAAGAGTTCGATCCGCGCGCCTACCTGAAGCCCGCCCGCGAGGCGATGAAGAAGGTCGTGATGGAGCGCATGATCGCCTTCGGACAGGCCGGCCACGCCGGCGATTACGAGCCGATTCCGCTTTCCGTTATGGCCGAGCGGTACGCAGCTGCGGCCGTCTAGTTAGTTCTTTCCAAGCGATGGGTGGCGTGGTTCGTCACCCATCGCCTCTCCGCCGCAGGCCTCGATGATACAATCGCGATCAAGGGGGGCTCACGTGTCACTTTCCCAAGGCAAATTGACCAAAATGAAGGCCCTGGCGAACGACGCCGGGATCATCGCCGCGGCTGCAATGGACCAGCGCGGCAGTCTTCAGAAGGGACTCGCACAGGCCAAGGGGGTGGAGAAGAAGGCGATCACCGCCCAGATGATGGCCGAGTTCAAGAAGGCCGTCACTAAGATCCTTACGCCGCACGCCAGCGCCATCCTGCTCGATCCCGAATTCGGACTCGAAGCCGCCAAGGCACGCAGCAAAAACGCCGGACTGCTGCTCGCCTATGAGAAAAGCGGCTACGACAACACGCAGCCGGGACGCCTGCCCGACCTGCTCGATCACGTCTCCGTGAAACGCATCGTGGACTGGGGCGCCGATGCGGTGAAAGTGCTCATCTACTACACGCCGTTCGAGGATCCGCGCATCAACGACGTGAAGCATGCATTCGTCGAACGGATCGGCGCCGAGTGCGAAGCTTACGACATCCCCTTTTTCCTCGAGTTTGTCGGATACGATCACAAGGGCGGCGACGAAAAGGGGCTGGAGTACGCGAAGCTGAAACCCGAAATCGTGACCCGCAGCATGCAGGAGTTCACCAAGCCGCAATACAAGGTGGACGTGCTCAAGGTCGAGGTGCCGATCAACGCCCAGTACACCGAGGGCAGCGTGGTGTTCAAAGGACAGGCGGCATACTCGCGCAAGGAGGCGCTGGAGCACTTCCGGCGCGCGGCGGCTGCGGCCACCAAGCCGTTCATCTACCTGAGCGCCGGAGTAGACAACGAACAGTTCGTGGAGTCGCTCAAGATGGCTGTCGAGGCCGGTTCGGATTTCTCCGGCGTGCTTTGCGGCCGCGCCACGTGGAAGGATGGCATCCCGGTCTATGCCAAGGGCGGCGTTGCGGCGCTCGAGGAGTGGTTGAAAACCGAAGGCGTGCGGAACATCAACGCGGTGAACGAGGCCATCAAGCACGCCAAGCCCTGGTACGCGAAGCTCGGGATCGCCAAACCGGCCGGAGCCTGAAGGCGCTATTCCGTAACGGCCGCGGTTTCGTCTGCGACTCCGTCGAAGCTGTGGCCTTCCCACTTGCCCACCACCGCGGTGGCCAGGCAGTTGCCCAACACGTTCACCGAAGTGCGCGCCATGTCCATGACGGCGTCTATGCCCAGCAGAACCGCTGCCCCTTCCAGCGGCAAATGGAACGTAGCGAGCGTGCCGGCCAAAATCACCAGCGACGCCCGGGGCACCCCGGCCACTCCCTTGCTGGTGAGCATCAGCGTCAGCATCATCAGCAATTGCTGGCTTAAGGAAAGCTCTACGCCCGCGGCTTGCGCCACGAACACCGCGGCAAGCGAAAGATACAACGTGCTGCCGTCTAGATTGAAGCTGTAGCCGGTCGGGATAACAAAGGCCACAATGTGCTTGGGGACGCCGAACCGCTCCATGTTCTCGAGCGCGCGCGGCAGGGCGGCTTCGCTCGAAGCGGTGGAGAAGGCGATCAGGAACGGTTCGCGGGCCGCGCGAACGAACCGGCGCACCGGAATGCGCAGGATCATCATCACCGGCCCGAGCACGCCCACCACGAAGATAATCTGGGCGGCGTACATCGTCAGGACCAGTTTTCCCAGCCCCACCAGCACCGAAAAGCCCTTGCCGCCCACCGTCACCGCCATCGCCGCGCCTACGCCGAACGGCGCCAGGTACATCACGTAGCGGGTGTACTGAAACATGACTTCCGAGAGCGAGCCGCAGAAGTCCACCACTCTCTGAGCCTTGCTGCCCACGGCGGCGCACGCCGCTCCGAACAGAAGTGCGAACACGACGATTTGCAGCACCTCGCCTCGGGCCATGGCCTCGATGATGCTGGCCGGAAAAACATGCTCCAGCATCGCGGCAAGCGATTGTTGGGCCTCCGGCAGAGCCAGTTCCGAGGCCGTCCGCTCCAGTTTCATGCCTTCGCCCGGCCGGACCAGGTTCACGGCGGCGAGGCCGAGAAACAGCGCGATCGTCGTGACGATCTCGAAATAGACGATCGCTTTCAGGCCGATGCGTCCCATCGCTCTCAGATTGCCCGCGCCCGCAATGCCGTACACCAGCGTCCCGAAGATCAACGGAGCGATGATCGATTTGATCAGGCGAAGAAAGATGTTGCTGAGTGGAGACAGCTTAACGGCCAGCGAGGGCGCCGCGGCCCCCAGCGCAATGCCCGCCGCCATCCCGATGAAGATCCAGGCGGTGAGCGAGAGCCGCTTCATCGCTCTCCCCACTTCAGCTTTTCGCGGAGCACGTCGAAGAAATGCGCCCTCGGCGGCCGGATGAGCTGAAGAATATGGGGAGAGCGGCTGGCTACGATGCGGTCGCCGGATTTGAGCTGTTCGCCGACCTGCCCGTCGACAGTCAGGTGAGCGGTATCGTCCTCAGCGCGGTTCTCAAGCGTGATCACGCTTGTATCGGGCACGATGACCGGCCGGTTGGTCAGCATGTGCGGCGATATAGGCGTGATGCAAAGCGCGGCGACCTGCGGAAACATGATCGGCCCGCCGGCCGAGAGGGAATAGGCGGTCGAACCGGTGGGCGTGCAGACGATCAGGCCGTCGGCTTTGTAGGCGCACATGAAATGCCCGTCCACATGAGCGTCGAGATCGATGATGCGGGCGAAAGAGCCCTTGGCCACCACCACGTCGTTCAGCGCCTCGTACTCGGAAACACACCGCCCGGCGCGGATGAGCTGCCCGCGCAGCATGCGGCGGCGGCCGATGCGAAGCTCGCCGCGGAAGACACGCTCCAGTTCCGGGTAGATCTCTCCGGGAGAGATGGCGGTGAGGAAGCCGAGCCCGCCCAAGTTCACCGGGAACACGGGGATCTGGCGCCCGGCGAGCGCGCGCGCCGCGGACAGCAGCGTGCCGTCGCCCCCGAGCACGATCATGAGGTCGCAGCCCTCGGGCACCTCGTGGCGGGGCAGGCCCTTGCGACCGTCCGCGTAGCCCGCCGACACCTCGTCCAACCGCACCGCGAACCCGCGCACGCGGAGCCACTCCAGCAGATCCGGAACGATCTCCGCCGCCCTGGGGGCGTTCGGTTTGGAAATTATGCCGATGGTCCTGATCCCGGCCATACAGCGGTCGTTGAATCAGCCATGGTAACGCAAGAGATCCGGCTAAATCCAACCGCGCCGGAAGCAAAGCGGGCGGGAAGGGAGGGCTACTGAATCACCGACTGGGCAGCGGACAGGTTGTTGTTCGTCGTCACCCAGATGGCGTTGATGGCTTCCTGGTTTGTGAGCAGGAGGGCAGCACTTGTTATGACAACAAATGCGAGCAGCAACGTGTATTCCACGACATCCTGCCCGTCATCCTCGCGCCACAAATTCCTTAGAGCGCTCATGCAGCTTTACGGTCCTGTGACTCAATCATACAGCTTGCGCCGGAGATTGCAAAAGCATTTACACAGCGCAAAGCCCCTCGTACCGATTTGTTTTCACGCGGTCACGTTACTTACAGTACTCAATTTGATCCGCCTCTCGGCGGTCGGTATCATGCAGATGGAGGCGAAATCTAAGTTGCGGGTAGTTCTGGATCACCACGCATGGGGGTATGCTTACAAACGGAAGCGGGGATTCGGTCCGGAGCAGGCGTCCGCAACCTCAATAGAAGGCTCCGCAGCTTAGACCCGCTCAGAGGGGATTTATGCAGTACATGCCCGGCGCGGCCGGCATCGCTCTTGTGCTGGCTCTGATAGGCGCCGGATGCGCCTCAAAAACCCGGTTACTACCCGCCCCCACAGCACGAACTCTCGCGGACAAGAAGGAAGTGGCTGTGGCGCAAGCAGCCGGCGTCCAAGTGGACGCGGACGGGAAAGCGTGGTCGGGTGAGCCGGCGAATCTCGATGCCGCAATCGCGCCGATCAAAGTCGAGATCACGAATAACAGCGGACGCCCATTACGGATCCGCTACAAGGATTTCACCCTGACCAGCGGCCTGCGCTTCACCGCCGCCGCACTGCAGCCAAGGAAGATCAGCGGCAACGTGCCGGGCGAGTCGGTTGCAGTGACTCGTCCATACTATGGCTGGTACGGCTACGGCCTGACGCCATACTACGGGCCCTGGTATCCCGGCTTCGGTCCCTGGTACGGGCCGTATGCCTGGGATTTTCCGTACTACACAACCTACTACACGCAAACTCCCGTGGCGCTGCCCACCGAGGATATGGTGCGCAAGGCAATTCCCGAAGGAGTGCTGAACAGCGGCGGGCGCGTGGAGGGCTTCCTTTACTTTCCGCAAGTGCCGGAGGGCGCCGGGCAAGCCACTCTCTCGGCCGATCTCGTTGACGCGCGAACGGGGCACCAATTCGGCAGGATCGACATTCCGTTTGTAGTGAAACGCTGAGCTTACCAGAGATGGCTGGCCACGACCTCGGGGCGCCCAGGTGTATGGCCTATGATTCGCACGCGGAGCACGATTTCCATATTCTTTCGCGGCCAGGATTCCGGTAAATTCTGCAAGACGCGATTGAGTTCGTCGGGATCGGCGAGCAGGCGGCCGGCGGCTTCCGTACCGAACTGCTGCAGCCCGGCTGCGATTACGATCATGTTGCCTGACGGCGAACTGGGCAGCCGGCTCAGCAGCACATAATCGGTGCCGTCAGCCGGCGTACCGCTAAGCGACCAGACCCGCGAGGGCTGCTGAGAGTCGGCAATTGAGGGGCCGCCATCCGGCGTCTGGCCGAAGTGGAACCTGAGTTTCTGCGTGAATTGTATCGTCCAGCGGTTCGAATATGCGCCAATGAGGATCGCAGGGGCCTCGCGCAGGTCGGCGAATTCGGTGGAGGTGGCCATGCGCAGGCGGAGCGGCTTGGCCCGTGACGCAAAGTGTTTCGACAACTCTGCGACCGCTACCATGTCCCCGTAGCCCACGTAGTCGTTGAACACCGGCGTGAAGTCGGAGCCATTCAGCAGGTGCGGCGGCACTTCTATGGCCCGCTGGAGCACGCTGTCACGGGGGTGCAGTTCCTCGTCCAGGCGCACCGCCCGGAGCGATGGGTGATAGACGATGGGATGCGCCACCGCGATCGTGGGAGGCACTCCGGAGCGCAGAAACGGACCCCAGAACGTATTGAAAGCTGCGTGGGCGGGATCCCTGAGAGCAAGCCACAAGCCCACTGCCCCGGCCAGGAGAACAACCCCGGACACCGCCATCATCCTCAGGTTCGGGCTCCGCCCCGGGCGAGGCAACCCGACGCCGTTCCCTGAGCGGCGCAGCCGGAACTCGGGAATGTAGGAACCCGGGGGCAGGAGGATCTCGATCTCATCGCCCTCGGCCTCCTCTGAGCTGTAGTACTGCGCCAGCCGCCGCCGCACCTCCCGCGCGCCGACTCTGACAATCGAGTCCTCCGAGAGGTCCGACGCCGGATCGCGGCCGAACACCTCCACGGCCAGAGTCCGTTCTTTTATGCGGTCACCTTCCCCGGCGAGAACTTTTTCAACGGTGTACTCCAGGAATGATATCCCGCGCTTACTACCACGGAATGCAGAGCTTTGCAGGATGCGGCGAAGTTGCTCACGCACCGCCTGCTCCTGCGGGCGTGTATGGTTTTCAAATAAGATCCCCTTGCTATCCAGCGAGTCCCTCTCCATTTTCCCGGGTTTCATTCTACACCGTTTTAAACCGTGAGAAACGTGCATTTACCAGCGTGTACGCATCAGCCGGCAAAGCGCACCCCAGAAGACCGGCGGCCACCGGGCCGGCCCATCCAGGCATTCTTACTGCGATCATGATCTTATCGCCAGCGACGGGAAACCCTGCGATCTAAAAATGGAAGCAGTAATCTTCACGGGCATTCAGGCCTCAGGCAAGACGACGTTCTACCTGGAACGCTTCTTCGAAACCCACGTTCGACTCAGCCTGGACATGCTGCGGACGCGCAATCGCGAGCGCATTCTTCTGGAAGCTTGTTTGGCGGCGCGGCAACCTTTCGTCATCGATAACACGAACGTGACCGCGGCTGCCCGCGCCGTGTACATAGAGGCCGCGAAACGGGCGGGCTTCCGCGTGGTGGGATACTTTTTCCGGACCGAGGCGGGAGCGGCCATCCGGCGTAACAGCGCGCGCCCGAAAAAGCGCGCCGTCCCGGTCGGCGGAATTCTCGCGGCCCTCAAGCGGCTCCAGCCGCCCGCACCCGAGGAGGGTTTCGACGAACTCTTCACCGTCGAGATCGGGGAAGAGGGCGGCTTCGTCGTTACGTAACTCGAGGCCGCCCTCCATTCCCTACTCGATGAAGCCTTGATCCGGCAGATGCTCGCCGGACTTGCCCGGGCGCGGTATCACGATCAGAGTGATCGAGTTCGCGGGAAAGTCCACCGTGACCGTGTGCTGCGGCATCCCCGGCTGATTGGCGACCTTTCGCACGGGAACATCCGGCTGCCGGACGATCGCATTCACGTCTTCGGCGCTGTAACGGTACACCTGGGCAACCTCTCCCGCCGGCAGGAAATTCTTTATGTAAATGGTGCTGGTTATGTCGTAAGGGTTGAGCGTAGTAGCGGTCTTGTTGATCACCATAATGGTGAGAGCGGAATCCGAACCGCGTTCCGCGGCGTAGATGGAGAGCAGATCCTGATCGCTGCTCGTGGCTTCAACCGAGGTGTCTCCAAAGCGGCTGCCGTTGCCGTCGTAGTTCAGGTACATTCTGAAGGCAAACGCGGCCGGCCTGTTCGCCCTTGGAGGCCCCCACAGCGTGGCCAGATCCAGCCCCTCGCGGCCGAAGATTCCGAGCACATCCGCCTGGGCAAGCGCTCCGTTGATGCCGCCCACGCCGGAGCCAAAACCGCCCCAGTTGTATTCGACGATGGCCGTCTTGGTGCCGGGGTAATATTCGTTTACCCAGGCCTTCATCTTGCGGATCAACATCGCAGTGCCGAACGTATCCGGGAACCAGACGCCCTGCCAGTTCTCCTGCTTGTAAGTGGGGTCCCAAAGCGCGCGGGTCGAGCGAAGACGCGCGGCCGCGGTCACTGCGTTGGGAGTGGCGTTTGAAAGAGCGATTTCCTGCACGCCAGGAGCGTGTTCGCTATCCACCGACGGGTAGAAGGTGAAGGCCAGGTAGTCGAGCAGCCGGTAGCCGTTCTCCTCTTCAAACTGCTTCATTCTGCTGAGGTAATACTGGCCCCAGGGCATGTCGCCGTGGCTCAGCTTGTCGTCGCCGGGCTTGCCCATCTGTTCGTTCCCGACCGGAGTTCCGGGGGGTCCAATGGTGCCGTACATGCCCCAACTGCAGCAGTTGCCCGGCCCAAGAATCTTCGCTCCGCGATCAACACCCTTGATGGCCGCGCCATAGGCGAATGTCGCGTTCACTACCTCGTCGAAACCCGGGTTTTCCGGATGAACGTCGCGGTGGACGATCGGCCAGCCCTCCGGTTCGTTGTCCATCTGGAAAATCAACCCTGCCTTTTCGAAGTCGCCGAATCTTGCCTTCAAGTGCTGCATCCAGGCGGCTATCCACTCGGGAGTGATCGCCAGGTGGTTCCGGGGTACGTCCTCCGGATCCTGGTTGATTCTCCTGCCCTGCCATCTTCCGTTGCCGCACCGGGAGTTCAACTGGAAGTCGATCAGCCAGTCCGCAAAGGCATCCTGATTCGGGTAAAGACTGTCCGGGTAGGAGCAGGTGATTTGGCTGTAGCGGTTGACCCAGCCGGTGAGCGGCACAGTGATGATGCTTTTGGCGCCTTTACTGATATCGAACTCCACCATCTTGTCGATCGTCTCACCGGGAACAACCTGGTCCGGGCTCTTGCCGCTGCCGCCTTTGAAGTAATTGTCTGCGCCGTCGTTGCCGGAATCCACCAGCCAGTTGTAAAGACTGGTGTGATTCCCACCGTAGCGTTGCGGAGTAATACCGCCTATATCGAACAGATTCAGGTCTACCGAATAGTTGTTTACTCCATAAATATCGGGGCTGATGGGATGACGCCCGGCAGCCACGTCAACACTCAGGTTCACATCGGCCCCCACCGCTGGACTCATGAAAGCGAGACCCAGCAGTGCGAGCGAGGCAAAGCCGAAACGCAGAGTACACCTCACTTTGCTCATCTCCTGTTCGGTTGTCAGGGAATGTGCTCCGCATCGGGGACACGGGCGAAAGCGCGCCACGGCAGGCGCGCCCTCCCGGCTTAAAAGAACAATGAAGAGCCCAGAATTAAGGCGACGAACAGATAATATCGGAATCACTGAAATGCGTCAACAACAAAAAAGCGAACCAAAAAGCCGGTAAAGCGCCGCAAAAAAAGGGAGAATTCTTTTTAAATCGAGGGGGAAACGGGCGGCTTCCTCGTTACGCAGCTAGACGAGCTTCAATTCAGTGCGTGCGTAGGCCAGGCTCTGCTCGACGTTGTAAGTTTCCAGTTTCAGGCGGGCGGCCTGATCGAGGCCGTCCAGAATCGGAAATGGTTTGGCCGGTTTGTTCTTCCGCACCATCGACAGCGCGCGCGCCAGGAAAAGGCCGTTGCGCTCCGGGAATGTCGCCCAGTACTTGTCCGTCAGGCACGGAATTTTGAGCGGGTTTCGCGTGAACACATCGAGAGTAAATTTGATGTTGGGCCGGGCTTTCTGCAGCACGCCGACGGTGCGCTTCAGATTCAGGATTCCCTGCCCCAGCGGAACCTCGGCCAGCAGAAAGCCTTCTTCGTACTCCTCAACGCCCATATCTTTGATGTGAGCATTGATGGCGAAGGGCCCCAGGCGGTCGACGAGCTCGTCGGCGTCGTCGAGCAGCGATATGTTGTTGCCGAAGTCGAGGCACACGCCCAGGTACTCGCTGCCGATTTCCTTCAGCATCGGCTCCATCTCGTCGATGGTCCAGTCCTTATGATTCTCGACGGCGATGGGGAAGCGGTGCTTCTCGGCGACGCGGGCGGCTCGCTCGAGCCTCGCGCGGAAGTCCGCGGCGAAACTTTTCCACTGATCGAGAGTTTCGAAAGTCTCGTAGCGGCGGCCTATCAGGCAGGCGGTCCGGATGCAGTCGGCGCCGGCTTCCCGGGCCGCCCGCACTGTGGCCTCAAAGCGCGGCAAGTCCTCCTCTTTCGGAGGATCCGCCAGCACGACCAGGTACATGCCCAGCTCCTCGAGGCGCCGGCGCACCTGTCTCACGTAGGCGGGATCGAGCGAGGCCAGCTCCGCCTGCACGCCGCCGCCCCCCACGGCATACGCGTGGTCGAGGAATTCGATCGCGGTTCTGGGAGGGCGGCTGACGGCAAAAGCGTCGGGCGCGAAGCCCATCTTGCACCGCACTGCGGCCGGCGCGGCCAGTGGCGCGGCGGCCGAGGCGGCAATGAACTCCCTGCGTGTCACAATTTGAAGCTCCGCAGGACCTCGTCCCAAGGCTTGCTGTAGGGCCGGACAAGGTGGGTGGAAGCTTCGCGGTCGCCGATAATTTCTTCCTTCTCTACGTCCCAGCGCAGCTTGCGGCCGAGGCGCATGGACAGATTCGCCAGGTGGCAGGCAACCGAAACGCGGTGCCCTTCCTCGACATCCGCTATGGGCAGCGCACGGGACTTGATGCAATCCAGGAAGTTGCGCTTATGCCTTCCCATCGGCTCGGAAGTCTCGCCGCGCCCTTTTCTTGCCTCGGTCCAGGGCCCGCTTTGGAAATTGGCCGGCGGCTGCGGGTGTGCCGGCGGAGTCGACCATGCGGGAATCTGGCGTTCCGCCGGAATTCTATTGTCGGGGAAAACCTCGTAGCCGCCGCGGCTGATGGTCATGCTTCCCTTGGTACCGAACAGTTCGCAGCCGCTGCCGTGGCGCCGGCCGGCACTGGCCTCGCGGATCGAAACGACGATATTGAAATCGGGATATTCGAGGATGGCGTCCTGGCAGTCGGGCGTTTCGCCGTTATCCTCCAGGGCATACCGCCCGCCGCTGCACGTCACAGCCTTCGGACCCTTCACGCCGAGCACGAAGTGCACCAGGTCGATGTCGTGCGCGCCGAGATTGGTCATCTGGCCGCCCGAGTAGTCCCAGAACCAGCGGAAATTGTACAGCGCGCGGTTGGGATTGTACGGCCGCCTGGGCGCGGGGCCGAGCCACATTTCGTAATCAAGCTCAGGAGGCGGGGTGCCGTCTTTCGGCGAACCGAAACCTGGCATGACGTTGCGGAACGACCCGATTCGCACGCTGTGGATCTTGCCGATGTAATTCGATTTGATCAGTTCGTGAACCTCGGCATAGTGTGATCCGCTGCGTCCCTGCGTGCCCACCTGCACAACGCGCTTCCACCGCCGCGCGGCAGTAACCATCCAGCGGCCCTCGCGGATGAACAGCGTCATCGGCTTCTCGACATAGACGTCTTTGCCCGCGGCGCAAGCCATGATGGTCTGAAGGGCGTGCCAGTGGTCCGGAGTGGCGACCACCACGGCATCGATGCTCTTGTCGTCGAGCATCTTGCGGAAATCCTTGTAGCCCTGCGGATTGTTGCCGCACTTCTGCTGGGCGTAACTGATTCGCGGCTCGTAAACATCGCAGACCGCGGCCAGCTCAGCGTCGCTGAAGGCCTTGAAATCCTCGATGTGCCGCAGACCGATGAGACCACATCCGATGATTCCTATCCGCACGCGTTCGTTGGCGCCGAGCACGCGCCCGTAAGAGGCCGCCGTTAACGCCGCGCCCAGGAATGCGCGGCGCGATGAGGACATTTTTTCGTTATACATTCATCTCGCTCCTAAGGAAATTCAGTCCGCCCTGGCAGCGGCTCGGAGCAATTATATCCGAGCCGCCCGCTGCCGGGTGAAGTCAAAATCAGTTACGCGATCAAAAGATGTACTTCAGAGCGAACTGCAACTGGCGCATGGTGCCGGTACTGCGGATCTTGCCGAAGTTCGGTCCCGGTGTCGGGTTGCGGCTGCCCCAGACAAGATTGGGACTCCCCAAGTTAGGGTGATTCGGGAAATTGAACGCCTCGAAGCGGAACTGAAGGTCATGGCCTTCGAGAATCGGAAAGTTCTTCAGAGTCGAGAAATCCCAATTGAAGCTGGAGGGACCGATCAGGCGGTTGCGGGAAATGTCGCCAAAACCGCCAGGCTCGGGCAGTCTGAAAGCGGCCGGGTTGAACCACTGCTCGGACGTCCGTTTGGCGGCGTAAGGATTCTCACCGGTGGCGCTCAGGCGCACCTCGCCGTAGTTGTAGGTGCCGGAAATATCGAAACCGGCCTGCATGTTTAGCGGGCGGCCGGATTGCACGGTGACGATGGAGCCGATCTGCCATCCTCCGATGATCTGATTGAGGACACCGCCGACGTCGCCAAAAGCTCTTCCTCGCCCGAACGGCAATTCGTACAGGATGGAGGTCACCATGCGGTGCGGCGTGTTGAACGCGGAGTACCCCCACTCGCAGGAAAGGCAGTAGCTGTCCTGCGGGAAGATGTCCACGTTCGTGCCCCGAATGGCGCTGGCGTCATCCAGAGCTTTCGACCAGGTATAACTGACCAGGTACGTCAGGCCCGAGCTCATGCGGCGGGTCAGCTTGACTCCCAGCCCGTTGTAGCTGGCCCTGCCCTCGGAATGCACTGTCTGAATCACGCCGAACTCCGGGAAGGGCCGCCGCGAGGTCTGCGAGCCGGTGGTGCCGGGGATCGGGGCGTTGGTGTCATGAAGGCCCTGCACCCGGCGGCTCACCGAGCCGTTGTAGCCGATTTCCAGCAGCGTGGACCCGCTCAGCTCCCTCTGAATGTTGAACATGTACATCATCGAGTAAGTATCCCGGACGTTATACTTCACGCTCCACAGAAACGGAGAAGGAGGCAGCGCCCAGGGGAATGTCGCCTCGGTGAGGAAGTTGTGAAACCCGATGTCGGGGATATTCGGGTCCGCATCCCTTGCCACGCGGCCGGCCAATCCGCGGTTGAGATCGAACCGCGAGTTGCCGGACTCCACGGAGTAGAAGACACCGAAACCGGTGCGGAACGTCCATTTCGACGTCGGGCTGTAGGCGATGCCAAGCCGCGGCGCAAAGTTGTTGTAGTCGGTCTGGATCAGCCGGTCGCCCAGCCTGCCGTCGCGAGCAACGGGAACGCCCGGGTAGATGAAGCCCTTGCCCTCGTAGAAATCGCCCTTGCCGGTGCGCACCAGCACCGGATGCAGGCTCATGTCCTGCACGTTGGCGGCCCGGATAATGTGCGGGACATGCACGCTGACCATGTTCTGCGAGCGGTCGTACCAGGGCGGCGTGAGCTCATAGCGCAGGCCCATGTTGACGGTCAGCTTCGGAGTAACCCGGAAGGTATCGTCGAAGTACAAGTATGCGCTCGTGGCGCGGAACTGCGCGAAGGCGAGCCACAGCGCCGCTTCCGCCCTGTTCATGTAGCCCATCAGCAGGTCGGCCGTTGAGTTGCCCCCGGAACCCGTGAAGGGGTTCTTTGTGTACTGCCCGTTGAATTCAAACGATCCGCGGGCGAACTCGTTTCCCTTCTGGTTGTAGCGGTCGCGCCGGATTTCGCCGCCGAAACGGAACGAGTGGCGCCCCTTCATCCAGGAGAAGTTGTCGGTCACCTGAAAGATCGCGTCGTTGATCGCAAACGGGCCGCTGGAGTCGTTGCCGAATCCGCTCACGCCGACCAGGTTGGTGATGCGGGGAATGCCCCAGGTGATGGGGTCTGGCGTGCTCAACCCGGGGATACCCAGTTCAGCCACTACGTCCCGCTTGCCGCTCAACTCGAGGCCGACCAGGTTGTCGAAGTCGTTCACACCGAAGCGGAATTCGTTTACTTTGGTGGGCGAGATCACCCGGGTGTTGGAGATCATGTACTGCCGCGCCACGGTGTAAAGCGTCGTGCCGTTCAGCTTCAGGCCCGAATTCCAGGTGGTTTCGTCCGTCCAGCTATACCGGCCGAACCACTGGGAGTTGGGGCTTTCATAAAAATCCGGGCGGATGGTGAACTGGTCCTTGTCGGTGGTCGCCGGCTGGGCCTGCTGATAATTGTTGCTCAAGGTGGTCGTCGGAATGTTCGGTTCCGGCCAGAATTCCAGCAGCTTCACCGAGACCGGGTCGAAACGGGTCTTAGGGATCTGGTTATTGGGAAACGGGGATGCGGTCCAGGAGGTCTGGCCGGTGTCCGGGTCCGTTACTCGAACCTTGGTTGCGGGATCGAACAACTGATTGCCGGGCAGCGCGTAGGAGAAATCCCCGTTTCGCATGGCGACGGTAGGAGTGGTATACAGAGCCTGCGATTTCTGCCGCTGCCTGAATCCCTCGTAGTTGGCCATGAAGAACAGCTTGTTCCTGCCGTCGTAAACCTTGGGAATCCAGACCGGTCCGCCCAGCGTAAATCCGTACTGGTTGTACTTGAAAGGCGTCTTTGCGGGCGCGGTCCCGACAAAGTCGTATTGCCGGGCATCCAGTTTGTTGTTGCGCATGAACTCAAACAGCGAGCCATGGAATTCGTTGCCGCCCGGCTTCGTGGACACGTTAATCTGGCTGGCGGCGCGCCCGAACTCGGCCGGGTAGATACCGCTCTGTACTTTGAATTCCTGCAAGGCGTCGATGGACGGGAGCAACACGTATAAGTTGAAGTTGACGTCTGTGTTCTCTACCCCATCCAGCGTGTAGCGGTTCCAGGTCCCGCGCATCCCCATGAGGGAGATATTCTGATTGGCTCGCGAGCCGCCCTGGCGGGCGGACGCCTGGCCCGGTGTGGCGAAGCCGTAAGTTACGTTCGGCGAGAGAGACACGAGCTGAAGGAAGTTGCGGCCGTTCAACGGCAGTTCGACAATCCGGCGGTTCTCGATCACCGTGCCGACGGTGGCGTTTTCCGTAGCCATCATCTGCGCGCTGCCGGCTACTTCGATCGTTTCGGTGACCTGGCCGACCTCCATCGTGAAATCCAGCCGGGCGGTCTGCTGGACCTGGAGCTCGATATCGCCGCGGTTGATGGTTTTGAATCCGGAGGCCTCTACCCTCAGCCTGTAGGGACCGGGAACAAGAGCGGGGAAAGCGTATAGTCCGGCTTCGTTGGTGACGACCGAACGCGAGGTGTTTGTCGCTGTGTTTGTAACTGTGACGTTTGCGCCCGGAATAACCGCTCCGGACGCGTCTTTAACTTCTCCTACGATTTCGCCAAGCGTCTGACCCCAGACGGGCGCCCCAATCAGCAACGCAAGAGTGAGTACACACAGAACCCGCATCGACGGTCTCCCTTACGGATAACTGCCGCCCCTCAAGTAATCCCACTGCCCTCTAAGAATCCCTTACTTGCGTTGCAGGACTGCGCCGCGAATCAGTATATGCCGAATCGGCGCCCTGATCAATGGGAATGGTCTTTACAAGCCACTCTGAAACTCCAAAATTTACCAAGGCAAACACAGGCCGCACGGGCAGGGCACACGCGGAGCTTCCGGGAATTGCGTTTCCGTCTTTGCGCGGCGGTTCGGAGTTCAGGCTCTGTTCGCGGAACCCGGCGCTCAGATGCCGAGGCGCGCGCGGCGCGCGAGTTCGCCCAAGGTCTGCTTCGTAACGGGTTGATGCCCCTTTAGCGGCAGAATCTTTTCGTGGATCGCGTCCAGGAACCACTCGGTCTGCGGGAAGAACAGCCCCTCGAGCTCAGCCGCCGGAGTGATCCAGTTGCGCGAGCCGAGAACGACCGGGGGCGCGTCGAGGTAATCGAAACAAAGCTGCGTAAGCTCGGACGCGACCGTCTGCATCACCGAGCCGCGCTCGACGGCGTCGCAGGCCAGCAGCACCTTGCCGGTCTTGCGCACGGACTCCACCAGCGGCTCGTAGTTGATCGGGTTCGCGGCGCGGAGATCAATCAGCTCGGTCGACAGACCATAGCGCGATTGCAGGACATCGGCCACCTCGACCGCCTTGTACAGCGTCGGGCCGAAGGTCACGATCGTCAAATCCTTACCCGTGCGCTTCACCGACGGCTCGCCGATCGGGATTTCGTAGTAGCCCTCCGGCACGCCGCCCTCCACGAACATTTCGCCCACGTCGTAGATCTTCTGGCTCTCGAAGAACACTACCGGGTCGGTGCCCGCGAGCGCGGCGTTCATCATGCCCTTGGCGTCGTAAGGCGTGACGGGATAGGCCACCTTCAGACCTGGAATGTGCTGAACGAGCGCGCTCCAGTCCTGGGAGTGCTGCGCGCCGTATTTCGCGCCCACCGAAATGCGCAGCACCACCGGCATGTAGAGCTGGCCAGCCGACATGGCCTGCCATTTTGAAAGCTGATTGAAGATTTCATCGCCGGCGCGCCCCATGAAGTCCGCATACATCAGTTCGGCCACTACCCGGCCGCCCTCCAGCGCGTAGCCCACCGCCGCGCCCACGATCGCGGCTTCCGATATCGGCGCATTGAACAGGCGGTGGTAGGGCAGGGCCTCCGTGAGTCCGCGGTAGACGGCGAATGCGCCGCCCCAATCCCGGTTCTCCTCGCCAAAGGCGATCATGGTCGGATCGACCGAGAACCGGTGCAGCAGGGCTTCAAAAATGCCGTCCCGGATGTTGAAAACCTTCATCTTCGGCACGGGCTTGCCGTTCTCCATGCCCTTGCGGATCTTGCCGCGGATCTGCTGCACGCGCGGGTTGGTCGCCAGATCGCCCAGGAACTCAGGCTGCCGGTCGTCCATCTTCTCCACCCGCTTGTTGGAGAACATCACCTCACCGATGAGTTCCGAGTCCATGCTGATGCGCGGCGAGGCTTCCAGATCCACGGCCAGCTTGAACATCTCGAACACGGCGGATTCGGCGCGGCACCTCGCTTCAGCGAGTTCGCCTTCGGAGAGAATGCCGGCGCCGGCCAGCTTGTCGTGGAACGCGGCGATGGAATCCGCTTTGAGCCACGCTTCGATCTCTTCCTTCGTGCGGTAGCTGGAAGCGTCGGACGGGGAGTGGCCGCTGATGCGGTAGGTCACCGTGTCGAGCAGCACCGGCCCCCTGCCTTGCGCGAGGATTTCCATCTTGCGCCGGAAAGCGTCGATCACCGGCAGCGGATCGTATCCGTTGACCCGTTCGGCGTGCATCTGCTCGGGGTTGACCCCCGCGCCGATCCGCGCGATGAACTGGCATCCCATGGTCTCGCCCGCCGGCTGGCCGCCCATGCCGTAGTGGTTGTTCATGCAATTGAAAATGATCGGCAGGCCGCCGCCGAGATCCGGATCCCACAGCGTCCGGTACTGGTCCATGGCGGCGAAGGTGATGCCCTCCCAAACAGGACCGCAGGCGAAGGCGGCGTCGCCGATGTTGCACACTACGATTCCAGGTTTCCGGTTGACGCGCTTGAACAGCGCCGCTCCGGGCGCGATCGACCCCGAGCCGCCCACGATGGCGTTGTTCGGGTAGATGCCGAAGGGCGTGAAGAAGGCGTGCATCGAGCCGCCGAGACCGCGGTTCAGCCCGGTCTCGCGCGCGAACATCTCGCTGTAGGCTCCGTACACGAGGAACTTGAATGCCAGCTCACGGACGCTGCCCTGGTGGTGCTTTTCCACGGGCGAGAGCACGGCGCCGTCGCGGTAGGAGGTCATAATCTCCATCAGCCGCTCTTCGCTCATCTTGCGGATAGCGGAAAAGCCTTTTGCGAGAATTTCACCGTGGCTCCGGTGCGACCCGTAGATGTGGTCGTCCGGCCCGAGCAGGAATGCCATCCCTACAGCGGCTGCCTCCTGGCCGATCGACAGGTGCGCCGGGCCGAGATGGTTGTACGCGATGCCCTTATAGCTCCCCTTGGTCTTGATCTCGTTGAGAATCGTCTCGAACTCCCGGATCGCGCACATGTCGGTCCAGATGTGCAGGAAGTCCTCCCGGGAGTAGACGGCCGCCTCCTCCTGGATGGTCCGCTGGTAGGCGTTGATCTCAATGTCCTTGAATTGGATCCTGCCGGGGGCGAAAACCTTTTCGGGGGTGATGGGAATGGACTTCGGCATTTCTCAAGACTCCTGCTGCGCCAGTTCATCGAGCGCCTGTTTCAGCGCTTCGGAAACAGTGGGGTGCGGAAAGACGATCCCGGCGGCGTCGGAGGCGCGCATCTCCAGTTCAATCAGGGCGGCGGCGGCGACGATGAACTCGCTCGAAAAATCTCCGAGCGCGTGAACGCCCAGGATTTCGCCATACTGCGCTCCGGCCAGAACCTTCAGCAGGCCCGAGCCGCCTTCGTTCTCCACCAGGAACCGCCCGGACACTCCCATGGGCACGGTTGCCTTGCGGTACTCGATGCCCCGCTGCTTCAGCTCGTCCTCGGTCGCGCCGACGGAGGCCGCCTCGGGGTGCGTGTAGATCACCGATGGGATGGAATCGTAGCGCAGCCGGTCCGGCTTGCCGAACATGTTGTTCACGGCCACGATGCCTTCCCTGGTCGCGGCATGGGCGAGCAGGCGGCGTCCGGTCACATCGCCGCAGGCCCAGATGCCGGGAACGTTGGTCGCGCCGCGGTCAGACGCCTTGATCCCTTTCCGGTCGAAATCGACGCCAACGGCTTCGAGCCCGAGGTCCTCCACAACCGGCGCGCGTCCGGTGGCGTTCAGAATGTAATCCGCGCACACGCTGCCGCCCTCGTAGTGCACCGTGTTGCCATCGATGGATTGCACCGCGCAGCCGGTCTTGATCTCCACCCCGCTTTTCTTCAGCGCCTGGGCGAGACGGTTGGCGATATCCGAATCCATGCCGGCGGCGACGCGCGGCAGCATTTCAATTACCGTGACTTCGGTCCCCAGCGCAGCAAAAAACCCGGCGAACTCCAGGCCAATGTAGCCTCCGCCGATGATGGCGAGCTTGCGCGGGACCTCCGCGAGATCAAGCACCGAGGTGGAATCGAGCACCGCGGGAGAATCGATACCGGGAATGGGCGGGACGGCGGGCCGCGAACCGGTCGCGATCAAAATGTTCCGCCCGGCGTAGGTTTCCGAGCCCACCTGAACGGCGCCGCGCCCGGCCAGTTTCGCGCAGCCGCGGATCACCTCCACGCCGCTGCGCTTGAGCATTCCCTCCACGCCGCGCGTGAGCGTCCCCACGATCCGGTTCTTCCGCTCGATCACCGCGGGCATGCGGATCTGCGGCGGGGAAACGTCCACGCCGTAGGCCGCGGCGTTCTTGCACTCGGAGAACACCTGCGCAGACTTCAAAAAAGCCTTCGTGGGAATGCAGCCCACATTCAGGCACGTGCCGCCGATCCACTGCTTCTCGATCAGGGCGACTTTCTTGCCCATCCTGCCGGCGTATCCGGCCGCTTCATAGCCGCCGGGGCCGGCTCCGATCACGATCAGGTCGTACATTTATAACTCCAGATCCGCTGCCGACTCGATATTCTCGATCACTCCGGCGAGCACGCGAAGGAAGCGCGCGCCAGGCGCCCCGTCGATCAACTGATGGTCTAAAGTGAGCGAGAAGCCGATGTAATCCACGTATCTGACCCGCGCGCCCCGCCGCACCGGCTTAAGCTGGATGGCATTCACGCCCAGCACCGCCACCTGCGGGGGATTCAGAATCGGCGTGAACGATTCGATGCCGAGGCCGCCCAGGTTGCTCACCGTGAAGGTGGCGCCGGAGAGATCATCGGGCGAGATCGTGCCTTCGATTGCCTGTTGCGCCAGCAGCTTGATTTTCTCCGCGAGGGCCGGCAGCGTCAAATCCTGGCAATCGCGGACGACCGGCACCAGCAGGCCCCTCGGCGTGTCACAGGCGAAGCCGATGTGCACGCGCGAGTGCTGGTAAATCTTGCCATCGATCAGTTCCGCGTTGAGCTGCGGCATTTCCCGGAGCGCCTTCACGCAGGCAAACACCACGAGCTCGTTGATGTTGATGTCGGGAAGCCTGCCCGCCTGGTGCGCAGCCTTGATTTTCTTTCGCAGGGCCAGCAGGCCGGTCGCGTCGGCCGAACTGGTCAGCGTGTACTGCGCGGTGGAGGCCAGCGATTCCCGCATCCGCCGGGCGATCTTCTCGCGAATGCCGGACATGCGCACGCCGGGCTCGGAGAGGTCGCGCGAAAGCACGGCCGCATTCGGGCCGGAACCTTCGCCGCGAAGCTCGCGCCCGCTCTCCATCTGCGCCCGGGCCAGCGGCGAGATGCGAGGCGACGCGAAGAAAAGCGCTTTGACGTCCTGTTCGAGGACTCTGCCTCCAGGACCCGAACCGGCGGCGAGCCGGGGATCGATTCCCCGCTCGGCGGCGAACCTTCGCGCCCGCGGGCTCACGCGGACCTCGCCGTCGCGCGGCGCGGCGAAGGTTGGCGCCTCCGCCCGGGCCTGCGGCTGAACGGCTGCCGCCTCCGCCCTCGCCGCCTGCGGTTGGACAAGCGCCGTCTTCACTTCCTGCTGCTCAACCGGGGCGGCGGCCGCTGCGTCTTTGCGCGGCCGGAACTCTTCAGTGCTCTCTCCCGGCTTGCCGATTACACAAACATTCGTGTAGACCGGGACGAGGTCGCCTTCATTGAAAAAAACCTCCAGAACCGTCCCGCCCACCGGCGCCACAAGTTCAAAGGTTGCTTTGTCGGTTTCGATCTCGGCGATCAGTTCGCCGGCCTCTACGGTATCGCCGGCCCGCTTCACCCAACGTCCAAGCAGGCATTGCTCGACCGTGTTGCCGAGCTTCGGCATTTCAACTGGTGTAGCCATCTCGCTCCGTTGAAGACACGTCCGGTTTTCGGGAACAGCGCGTTGCCCTGCTCTTGTAGCCGGCCTCGAAGATTTGCGCAGTCCGGCCGGCCATCCCCCCGCCCCTTACATGCTCTCCAGCTGTTTCCAGCCGACCTCGCAGAATTGAGAAAGCGTCCGCTGGGTGGCTCCGTAGCTAATGAACTCCTCGGGTTTCATTCCGTCAGGCTCGTAGGCGCGCACGAACTCGCGCATGCGGCTCAGCTTCTGGATAACCTCGGCTGGCACCTCGCGGTCGATCCTCTCCTCGCGCGGGAGGTCCCGGGAGACGAATGGTCCCTGCATCGTGGGGTGGATCGACATGACCAGGTCCGCGCCCGCGAGCTCAGTAAGGTGATACTCACCCCGAAGCGCTGCGATCAACAGAACGGCCTCGTACCCGCGCTCCTGATAGATCTTGTAAGCGCGCTTGGTGACCGCCAGACCGGCTTGACGGATGTCCGACTCCTCGATGCCCGGGTAGCTATCGCGCGCCACCTCCCGCAGATAGTCGTCCAGGCGCCCGATCATGATCACCGCGAAGCACTTGCCCGGCTCGATGCCTTTCTCCTTCGCCCGGGCGATCCCTTTGCGATGGCGCTCGGCGACCGCCACGACTTGCGGCACCGTGAAACTCACCGTGGCGGTGGTGGTGATGCCCTCGGCGACGCAGTCCTCCAGCACGTCAAGACCGGCGGCGGTGACCGGAAGCTTCACCGCAATGTTCGGCGCCCAGGAGTGGAACCGCCTCGCCATCGGCAGCATGCAGTCCCGCTCTCCAGCGCGTGCCGGGTTCACCTGCGCGCAGACGTACCCCATCTTGCCGCCGCTCCGCTCATACTCGGGAAGCAGCTTTTTCGCCGCGGCGGTCACGACTCCGCGCATCAGCGCTTCTGCCTTCTGCTCCGGCGGGAGCTTCTGCCCGAGCACTTCCGCGATATGATCGCCCCACGCGGCTTTGTTCTTTGCCAGAGTCGTATTCGTCAGAAATGGATTGGTGGTTACTCCGACCGCGCCGCGCTCGAGCCCAAGGTCGAGTTCAGCCGGGTCCGCCGAGTCGTGCCACCATTTCGTCTTGGTGTTGGTGATCACCCAGTTGAGATAAGTGCCGTTCTGCATGACTCTCCTTCCGGTCTGGCCAAGACTATATAGTACTGCATGCTAGTCTGTTCACGCCGCGTTTCGTACGGGTTGTCCCGTATTCTGGACAACCGTTGCCCCTTGCGGCGGGTTTTCGCCTGTATCCCATGTAATTTTCATCACCACAGCCCGATCACCTTCCACCAGAGGAAACCAACGGAGCTCCAAATCGCCAGGTTCAACACCGAGACGGCGGCGCCCACTTTCCACCAGCGGCCGAGCGTGACGTACTCCTGAGCGAAGAACATTGGCGCGGGCGTGGTGCCGTAGTTTGTCAGCCCCGCAGCAAGATTGGCGAAGCAGGCGAACGCGAACACCACCAGCCCCACCGGCGCGCCCATGGCAATCAGCACTCCCACAAACGGCGTGAACATCGAGAGTACGTGCGCCGTAATACTTGCGAAGCCGTAGTGCGCATAGAAATAGACGAGCAGCGCGATCGCCAGTAGCAAAGGCCAGCCTAGATGGCCGAACTGCGCCGCCACCGCTCCGGCGAACTCCCGGGTGATGCCGGCGTCGTTCAGCGCCTTGCCGAGCATCAGCAGGCCGCCGTACCAGACGAACACATCCCAGGCGTTCCTCTCGTTCTTGACGTCTTCCCAGGTCAGCACGGAGGAAACGAGCAGCGCCGCCGCGCCGAGCAACGCCGTGATCGTGATGTCGATCCCGTGCAGCGGAGTCGTCGCCCAACCGGCGCAGACCGAGAAAAACACCGCAAGCACGATTTTCTCCGGCGTCTTCATCGGTCCCATCGCCTCGAGCTCCTTGGCGGCGAAGGCCGCCGCCTCCGGAGTGCGGCGGATCTCCGGCGGGTTCAGGCGATAGACAACCAGCGGCGCCAGCAGCAGCGAACAAAGGCCCGGGACGCTGCCCGCGAGGAACCAGCTCGTCCAGGTGATCGGGAAGTTGAAAGAGTGAGCGGCGATCTGCGCGGCGAGTGGGTTGCTCGCCTGCCCGGTGAGAAAGATGGCCGAGGTGATACAGACGTTCTGGTAGATCGCGGCCATCAGGAACGAACCCAGAAGGCCGGCGGTCGCGCCGGGCTTGGAGCCGTACACCTCGCACAGCGAGCGCAGGATGGGCAGGGTCACGCCGCCGGAGCGCGCGGCGTTGGAGGGTATGACGGTCGACAGCGACACATCCGAAAACGTCAGCGCGTAGCAGATGCCGAGCGAAGTGCCGCCCACCATGCGCACGAAAAGCAGCGCGATGCGGCGCGCCAGCCCCGTCTTGATCAGCGCCCGCGCGATGAAGAACGCCGCCAGCACCAGCCAGGCCGTCGGGTCGCCGTAGCCGCCCAGCGCCTGCGCCGGAGTCAGCCCGCCGAAGACCGACGCCAGCGTCACCGCAACCAGCACCACCGCCCCGCCGGGCAACGGCTGCGCGACCAAGCCGGCCACGGCGCCCACGAAGATTCCCAGCAGCCGCCAGCCCTCCGGTTTGATCGCCTCGGGACGCGGCGCGACGAAGATGATGCCGGCGGCCAGAAGAATCGGAATGGCGGCGCTCCAGGCGCGGCGGGACATTGCTGGAATTTTAGCAGGAGGCCGGAGCGTGGAGCGTGGAAAGGCAGTCCGCCTTCCACAATTTACGTCCTAGATTTCGGGCTGCTCCACCACGCAGACGAAATCGCCCAGGACCTGGTACTCGCCGTCCTCTTCGAGTTCGAGCACCGGGTAGTCGGGGTTCAGCGGCTTCAAGCGGATCCGGGTGTGGCGCCAGCCCTCCTCGGTCACACGCTTTTCGCTCTCGTAGACTTTGACGGTAAACTCCCCGCCGGTCTCCGACACCCCGCGCCGCCACACCAGCACGCGCTTGCCCTGCCGCGATCCCGCCGGGTTGTACCGGAAGATAACCAAACTGCCGTCGGGGATTTCCGGCTCCATCGAGTGCCCGGTAACGTGAACGGCGAACATATCCCGCGTCACCCGCAAGCCAGGCGGCGCGGCCACCCAGTCCGTGGCCTCCGATTCCATATCCCGCCCGAAACCTCCGGCCGCCGCCCGCAGCGAGTAGAGCGGCACGTGGGTGACGAAAGGAATGACGGGGGCGCGTTCGCGCTCCACTCCCAGCACGTGATCCTCGTACAGGCGCTGGAGCGTGTAAGAAAAATCCCTTACGGCGGCCACCTTGCGGTCGGTGATCCGCAAGACGTTCGAAAGGCTGTCTTCCAGCCACTCCAGCACCCGCCGCCCGCCCATCTCGCGCGCCCGCGCCGCAAGGTCTTGTTTAATGGGCTCAAGCACTTCGGCGTCCTCTGGACTGGCCAGCTCCTTTATGTCGTCGCGGAATTTCAGATACAGGTTATCGGTGGCGGGGTCGTACAGAAGAACGCCGAAACCGACGGCGGGCCGGCCGGGGAGGGCCAACTGGAGGACGGAATACTCCGCCGTCCGCGCGTCCTGGGACAGTGCTTTCATTGAGCCTTATAGCTATTAAGCTATCAGCCTACTAAACCATCGGCCCTTCTGTCTGAAGTCTTTAGAAGACTCTTTCGCTTTCGCGCGAACAGCGCTCTCAGGCGGCGGTGGCGACCAGTTAGGCCCTCCTGCCCGACGAATCGCGCCCTGCTCGAGCGCGAAGTCACGGAGCGTACGGGTAATAGCCCCGGCGGTAGCGCAGTTTGACGCCCGGCAGGTTGACTTCCACCCGGATGGTGCGGAACTGCTTGGGAGAGTCCGTATTATCCGGGATATACCGCAAAATGTACTGCGTGGTGACTTCGCCGGCGATGTTCGCAATCGCGTTGAACATGGAGGTCGCCAGGGCGGAGGCATAGCCGCCCGTGCCGACCCGCAGCGCGTAGTTCCCCTCGTCGGATGGCGTCGACAGGTATCCCGAGACGTGCGAATAGACATTCTCCAGCGGGTACTCCACCCGGCCCCCGGTTTCCTGGGCCAGCCGCGTCAGCGTGGATTCGCCTTCGCTGGTGAATCCGAACGCCGAGGTGCTCACGCAGTGGATCGTCACCAGGTTGCGCTGCGCGATCTCGATGACCTCCTCCAGCGTGTACCTGCTCGCATTATCGTGGCCGTCGCCGATGATCACCAGCACGCGCCGCGGTTCGATCGGCTCGCCCTGCACGAGATTGTGCCGCGTGAGGGCGAGATGGATTCCGTCGAACAGGGCCGCCCCACCGCCCGGCTTCAGCTTGCGGATATATTCGGCAATTTTGTCGGCATCCGTGGTGGTGTTCACCGCCAGCTCGGCTTCATTCCCGTACGTCACCAGAAAGCCGCTGAACTTCCCGGTCCGGTCGTCGTCCTGGAGCAGGTTCCAGACGAGCTGCATTGCGGCTTCCTGGAAGCTCTTCCAGTGCAGGCGGGTCGCGTTGCTGATGTCGAGGATGAAGCCCACCACCACGGGCTGGTTCCGCTCGCGGTTAAAATAAACGATCTTCTGCTCCCGGCCGTCCTCGTAGATCTTGAAGTCCTTGGCCTCCAGATCGGAAACGAACTTCCCCGTCTCGTCGGTCACGGTGACCGGAACGACGACTTCGTTCACCTGGACCTGGAAAGGCGTTGCCTCGGGCCTCTGTTCGGCCGGTTTGGCCTGCGTGGGAGCCTGCGCCTGCTGGGCCAACCCAACGGACGCGGCCAGCAAGATGACGGGGAAAATCCTGCTCCGCATCATAGCCAATTATAGATCGTGGGAAGCTGGCCGTGGTTTCCCGGAAATCGCCCCTCGTGGAAGGGGAACGGGGACCGCCCCTCTCTGCGGTCCACGTTCCCCGATTCTGTCAGACTACTGCTTTCACCTTATCTCTGCACCCGTCCCGAACCGCCGCCTTTCATCAGCGCCTTCACCTCGTCGACGCTGAAGCGGTTGAAGTCGCCGGGGATGGAGTGCTTCAAGCAGGACGCCGCCACCGCGAACTCCAGGGCTTCCTCGGTGCTCTCCATGTTGAGGAGTCCGTGGATGAGTCCGCCGGCAAAGGCATCGCCGCCGCCCACGCGGTCCACAATGTGCGTGATGTCGTAACGGCGGCTGGTGTAGAAGTTCTTCCGGTCGTTCAGGCACGCCGCCCACCCGTTGTGGGACGCGCTCTTGGATTCCCTCAGCGTGATGGCGATCTTCTGCATGTTGGGATACTCCGAGAGCACCTTTTCGGTGAGCTTCTGATACACCGAGGTGTCCAGCTTGCCCGAGTGGACGTCCACGTCGGCCTGAATTCCCAGCGCCATCTGGCAGTCCTCTTCGTTGGCGATTCCGACGTCCACGTACTTCACCAGCTCGCGCATCACCTCGGGAGCTTTCTTTCCCCACTTCCAGAGGTTTTTCCGGTAATTGAGGTCGCAGGAAACCGTGAGGCCCATCGAGCGCGCCTTGCACACCGCTTCCATGGCCAGTTCCGCCGCGCCCTGGCTGATGGCGGGCGTGATCCCGGTGACATGGAACCAGCCGGCGTCCTCAAACGAGCTTTCCCAGTTGATGTCGCCCGGCTTGGAGAGGGCGATGGCGCTGAACTCGCGGTCGTAGACCACCTTCGAAGGCCGCTGGTTGGCGCCCGTTTCGACGAAGTAGACTCCCATGCGGCCTTTGCCGCGCACGATCTTCGACGTGTCGACGCCGAAGCCGCGAAGCTGGTAAATCACCGCGTCGCCGATCGGGTTGGAGGGCAGGACGGTGACGTAGCGGGCTGGCGTCCCAAAGTTGGCGAGCGAAACCGCCACGTTGGCCTCGCCGCCGCCGAAGGTGGCGACGAACTGAGGCGATTGCAGAAAGCGCTCGAAGCCCGGAGGCGCCAGGCGCAACATGATTTCTCCGAAAGTTACAACGGTTTTAGGCATGATAATGGGCTCCTAAAGAGTATCTGGTAATACAGCAATCACATCCAGGGCAAACGACGCATCCAGCGAAGGCAGTCCCTGGAAAGCTACCATGGTGCCGGCCGGCGGCCGTTCGCGGCCGCAGAACTCCGGACGGATCTTCCGGACCAGCTCGGCAATCGAAGACGAGAGCGGGTAAATTCTCGTTACGGCGACGTGGTCGTAAGACGCGCCCTTCTGCGCCAGCGACCTCCCGAGGCGCTGGAACGCCAGCCGCGCGTCGTCATCGTCAAAGCCAAAGGCGAGCTGCGTTCCGGTGAGCGCCAGCCTCCGCCCCCCGACCAAAGCGATCTGGGATGTATCCGAAGGACCCGCAAGCTCCGGCGGATTCACAAAAACCAGCGGTTGCGCCGGCCGCCGCCGCAGGCGCGCCACCGCCTCGCACTCCACCAGGCTCTGGAGCGGCTCGCGCGTCCGCTGGACGAAATTCAGCGCCGCTTTGGGGAACTCCGCGTGGGCGCGCTGCCGGATCGCGGTCAGCTCGTCGAGCGAACTCAGATAACAGGTAACGCACAGCACGTCCGCTGGTTCCAGCCCCGCCGCCTGCAACGCGGCGCGCATCCGCTCCACCGATTGATCGAATAGCGGCGCCAGCGGCTGGAGCGGCTTCTCGACCGAGGCGCCCTGGCCGGAGATGAAGGCAAGCCCGTGAGGGTTTACCGGGTTCCTGCTCATCGCCATGGACTCCAGCACGACTTGCGCGCCGTCAAGCGGCAGCGCCCCGACCTGCACCACGCTCAGCGCCGGCAGCGGCAGTTTCTTGTCACTAAAAACCTCGCTCACGATGGCCTGCACGCGCCGCATGTCGCCGGTCCCGGCCACAAATGCGCGCAACCGGACGACAGTCGCCTTCTGCCTCAGCAGCCATTTGAGCGCGTCGCGCACCTGCTGGGACAACAGCCCCTTCGCGCTCAGGGGCGTCACGTGGAAGACGAGCCGGTCCGTCTCCGCCGTCACTACGGCCGGTGGATCGGGCGGCAGCTCCAGCGTCTGCGTCTCCTGTTCCTTTACCTTTTGCTTATCCGCCCATGCCGCCGGCACGGCCAGCGCGACGGAAAGCGTCAATGAGAGCAGCAGGCGGCGCATCGACATCCCGCGTTTTTTATTCAGAAGAATTGTATCAGGACCGGGGGGTCGCGATCGGTTCATACTCAAGAACGGGCCGGAATCACGGCAGCAGGCAACAGGAGGGTGGTCATGACACGAACGGGACTCGCTCTCCGGGCCGCGGCGGCGCTAGGACTTCTAGCCTCGGCTCCACCACTTGCAGCCGGGTCCTTGCAGGCGCTGGCAGATCGATCGGATGCGGTTGTCGTCGGGACGGTAACGGCGGGCGCGTGGTCGGCGACCGGAGCGGCTTTCCATCTCCAGATCGAGCGCGTACTCAAAGGGACGGTCCGGCAGGGTTCTGTGTTGAGTGTCGCCTGGACTTCCAGAAGGGTACGGATCAGTTCGCCGGTCACGATTTCCGGGGAACGCGGTCTTTTCTTCCTAGCCGCGCCCGGCCCGTCCTCCTGGAGCCTGGTGCCCGTCGAAGAAGGTTATGTTCCGTTTGCAGGCACGTACTACCCGCTTCCCAAGTCCCCTGCCCCTTCCGGGGCAAGGACATTGCAAGCAGAGGCCGCCGCGCCGGTTGCCGACAGCATAGCGGCAGAACTTGCCGCGGCTGTCGATCAGTGCGGCAAGGATGGAACCTTCGAGTTGGCCTCGGGGGGTTGCTGCGCCTGGACGAAACGACCTTCCTGGCGCAGACCAGGGATTTTCTTGCCACAAGCGCCTGTGAGGCGGCGCGCGGGTTGGCTTTAGCGATGAGGCTCAAGAGAGCCGAACCCGGGGCGTTGACCGAGATCGCCGCTCACGTGGACACCCTCCCCTGATTACTCCAGACGGGGCGCAAACGATGGTATACCTGAATGCCCGGGCCGGCGCCCGTCACAGCAACGAAGATACCAGGCGCTTTTCCGCTTCCCGCAATATGCCGGGACCGGAGCTGGCTGAGTAACGCGGTGGAGCAGCGTCAAGAAGGACTTCGCCAGATAGCAGGTGCGATTGGGGGTTCCGCGAACCGTACTACAGCAGACTGCATCTGTAACTCAGTAGTAACTCAATACTTAATAGGCTGTAAGACAAAAATAATTAGAGTCTTGATTCTCCTGAATACCCGGTATATAATCGGGCCGTCCCGGCTCCAGGGTCGGCCGAGGATCTTTCCAGGTGGTCCTGTGCGAAAAACTCAGAGGCCGGGACCGAACTCAGAGCACACATAGAATTGACCGTTTACTCCGCGAGCAAACGGAGTATCGGTGACCGCTTCGTTGCGTCGGCATAGCTGAAGCAGAAGAGGCGGAGCAAAGCGTTTTTCCAGGCTTCAGAGGGTGCAAAAGGAGGGAAAGTGAGCAAACTCCATGTATCCGGCTGGGGTGCACTGCTTGTCCTGCCGTTCGTCTTCTGGTTTCCCTTGTCAGCCCAGACCCCCCACAGGCGTTATCCAGGGGGACGTGACGGATACCACAGGCGCGGTCATCCCCAATGCCCGTGTGATCATTACCAACGTCAACACCGGCGAAAAGGACGAGGTGCAGACTGGCAGCACCGGGCGGTTCGTCCGCCCGTTCGTCCGGCCAGGAACCTATACCGTCCAGGTGGAGGTGGAGGGCTTCCGGCCGGTGCGGCAGGACGAGGTGAAAGTGGACGTCGGCCAGACGCGTGAACTGAGCTTCACGCTCGAGGTCGGCGCTCTCGCCCAGGAGGTGCAGGTGACCGCGGCGCCGCCGCCGCTGGATACCAGCACTTCTTCCATCGGGCAGGTGATCGAGAACAAGCGCATTATGGACTTGCCGCTGAACGGCCGTTCGGCGTTCGCCCTGGCGCAAATCACCCCCGGGGTGAATCCCACAGGGGGCGGTTCCACTCCGCACATGGGAGGCGCCAGAAACGCGCTCAGCGAGTTGCAGATCGACGGCGTTACCGATATTGCCCCCAATAACAACATCGGCGTCAACGACCGCGTCTATGAACCGCAGGTAGACGCGGTGGAGGAATTCAGTGTTCAGATCAACTCCCTGGCCGCCGAGTACGGCCGGTTCGCCGGCGGCGTCATCAACGTAGTAACGAAATCGGGCACCAACACGCTCCATGGGACCGCCTACGACTACCTCCGCAACCAGAAACTGGACGCAAATAACTTCTTTGCCAATCGGGCTGGGAGAAAACCGGGGGCGTTCAAGCGCAACCAGTGGGGCGGCACGGTGGGTGGTCCGATCTACATTCCGGGCTTGTATGACGGCCGCGACAGATCCTTCTTCTTCGTCGGGCTGGAGACTACGAATGCGAGGAGCGGGAGCGTGTTCACCGGCACGATGCCGCTCGAAGCGTGGCGTAGAGGCGACTTCTCCGACCTGAGGAACTCCGCGGGCCAGCCGATCACGATTTACGATCCGCTCACCGTGCGGGAGGATCCCGCGAATCCCGGCAAGTTCATCCGCGACCCGTTCGCCGGCAACATTATTCCGGCAAACCGGCAGGACAAGGTGGCGGTAAACGCCATGGAATACTTCCCGCGCCCCAACACTACACCCACCAACGAGTACACGGGCGCGAACAACTTCACCAACTCCGGAACGTCGCGCAACGACAGTCATCGTCTGGACACACGGATTGACCAGAACTGGCGGAACTGGTGGCGGATGTTCGCCCGCGTCTCCACCTCCTGGGGGGAAAGCATCCCGTTTAACGGCTTCGGGAATATCGCCACCTCCAGCGGCGACGGACCCAGCAAGTCGAAGTCGGTGAGCGTCTCTCTCGATCACACGTTCACCGTCAGACCCACCCTGATCGCCAACCTCAGATACGGCTTGGGACGAACCAGCAACAACAGGGTGCCGTTCTCGGACGGCTTCGACCATGTGGCGCTCGGACTGCCGTCCTATTACGCGGAAACCGCGGCCAGGGAGGGCGCAGAGTTCCCCCGCTTCGAGTTCTCGGGAAGCGTGGCCAGTCTGGGACAGTTCGGCTGGACCCGCCTTTACGCGGGCGCGCTGACGCACTCCCTAGCCGGCAGCCTGACCAAAATTCTCTCGAACCATACCATCAAGAGCGGCGGCGAGTACCGGAAGCTTTTCCTCAATTACAACCAGCAGGGCTACCCGTCCGGCCAGTACACCTTTTCCAGCGGCTGGACGCAGCAGGAGATCACCACAACGAGCACTACCGCGGGGTTCCCGCTCGCCTCATTCCTGCTCGGCCTGCCCAGCGGCGGCTATATGACGCACGACGGAACCTCCGCCAGCGCGAGCAGCTATTTCGCGGGATATATCCAGGACGACTGGAAGGTAACTCGCCGGCTCACCCTCAACATCGGGCTGCGATATGACCTGGAGCTCCCGCGCACGGAACGGTTCAACCGGTTCTCGTTCTTCGACATGGATGCTCCCTCTCCCATTGCGGGCCTGGTGCCGGCCTCTGCCTGCCCCGCCTGCGGAAACTTGAAGGGGGCGATGAAGTTCGTGACTCCGGACAACCGCCGGCAAACCCCGACGGACCGGAACAACTTCGGACCGCGCTTCGGCTTCGCTTTCCAGGCCACCGATAAGATGGTCCTCCGCGGCGGCTACGGAATGGCGTATCCACCGTCGCCGATGCAAGCCTGCGGCACCACGGGTTCCTGCGGCATGGAAGGGTTCCGCGGGCAGACGAACTTCACCAGCACCTTCGACAGCATGCGCTCGGTCTACGCATACCTGAGCGACCCGTTTCCGGCCGGCTTCAACTTTCCCCCAGGCAGCGCGCTCGGCGCGGCCACCAAGCTGGGCGAAGGCATCGGAGAATCCCTCTTCGATGCCTACAAGAACTCGCTGGTCCACCAGTGGAACTTCAACATTCAGTATGAGCTGCCCGGTAATCTGGTGGCCGAGATCGGTTACCTGGGCAACCGCGGGCTCGGGCTGGTCGACGGCGACGGGACTTATTCCTACAACCAGTTGCCCGCCTCCGCCATGCAGCTCGGAACGGCCCTACTGACTCTTGTCGACAACCCCTTCCACGGGATCATCACGAATCCGACCTCCAGCCTGAGCCGCCCGACGATCGAGTACCGCCAACTGCTGCGGCCGTTCCCGCACTACACCGGCGTGGGCTCGTACCGAAAGCCGAGGGCGGACTCCATCTATCACGGCATGACGATCCGCGTCGACAAGCGCTTCTCCAACGGCTTCAGCTTCCTGATGGCCTACACGGCGGGCAAGCTGATCGACAACGCCTCGTCCGCTGTCAGCTATCTGGGACCGATCGCAAGTTCGGTAGAGCTGGGGATCAGCGCCGCAAAGCTGGACGCCTATAACGGCCGCCTGGAGCGCTCCATCTCCTCCATGGATGTCGCCCAGCGCGCCGTTATCAGCTACGTCTACGAATTGCCGTTCGGCAGGGGCAAGCGGTTTTTCGCAGATGCTCCAGGGGCCGTCAATCTGTTAATCAGCGGCTGGCAGGTGAACGGCATCACGACGTTCCAGAGCGGCCAGCCGATGATCGTGGCGGCGCAGAGCAACAACACCTACATTTACAGCGGCCAGCGGTTGAATAATAATGGCCGGAGCGCGAGGATCACCGGCGGCACCAAGGATTCGCGGATGGCGCAGTGGTTTGACACAAGCGTCTTTTCGCAACCGCCGGCCTTCACGTTCGGAAACGTGAGCCGCACGCTGCCGGACGTTCGCGTTCCGGGCCTGCGCAACACGGACCTGTCGATCTTCAAGAACACCTATTTCGGCGAGGACAAGTTCAACTTGCAATACCGCGTCGAAATGTTCAATGCCTTCAACACCACCCAGTTCGGCCGGCCGGGGCCGGGGTTCGGCTATGGGAACTTCGGCGTGATCAGCAGCACGGCTGTCGGCGCGCGCCAGATTCAGATGGCGCTGAAGCTTATATTCTAGAAGTCTGCCCGGAGCCCGGCTTTGCCGCCGGGTTCCGGAGCCTTTGAGACATACAACGGCGTCAGGTGCGTGGGAATCATCCTGCGCGCCGATCGCGCCGTTCACATAAGGCGAAAGTCGAAGCCCGCGCCGGATGTGTCTCGCTGGCCAGCGGGGATGGGAGCCGTGGTCGAGGCCGTCAACACGTTGTCAAAGAAACAGAACAAGGTAGAGATCGAAAAATGCGGCATGCAAGTATAGCGCTGTTTCTTGCGGTGTTCTGTGTGTGCGCTGCGCCCGTCGAAAAGGCAGCCTACGATAGCAACGGAAGAATCATTGCACTGTTATGTGACGCTGAAGACGTTCAGGTATCTACAAATGTGGTCGCCGTAATCCCCAGTGGCAGGCGCATTCCGCTGCAGAGGCGCGTCAATCGCATGGGCGCGCGGCGCCAGGGCGACAACCTGGCGTGGAGCCAGGAGTTCACCCTGCCGGCGGGCGGGGGAGGGCGGCTGGAAACGAAGGCCGAAGAGCACGACCTGGGCGTGAGATACACCACGTCCATTACGTCGACGGCTCCGATGGAGATCACGGCCATCGAGTTTGTCGCAGACCTCCCGCGAGACGTGTTCCTGAAGGGGCGCGTGACTCCGGAAGGGGCGACGCCCGTGATGCTCGCCGTAAGCAAGCCCGCCGATCCCGCTTTGTATCGGGGGCAGACCTCCGCTCTCAGAGTAGAGGACCCGCTCGGACACGTGACGCTGGAAATCGGCTTTGACCGGCCGGTCGCGGTATCGGTGGTGGACCGCTGGGACGACCAGGGAAGATCCTTCCAGGTGCGCGCCGCCGTTCAGTTGGGCGACATGGCCGCCCGCGCCACCGCGGCCCTCACAGCCGACCTGCGGCTCACGAACAAGGCGCCCGCTCCGCCGGCCGCGAGGCTCAAACTGGACGCTTCCGAGCCCTGGTACAAATTCGACGGCTTTGGCGGCAATTACTGCTGGAACAATATGTCGCCGGTGTCCGCCTACACGCTGAAGAATCTTAAGGTCGCCTGGGGACGCACCGAGATGAAGCTCCGGCAGTGGGACAAGCAGCGCGACAACCCCGGCCCGGAGATCCGCGCCGACATGGAGCGAATGCGCGAGTTCCACAGGCTGGGGATTCCCTACGTGATCAGCATCTGGTGGCTTCCCGAGCGGCTATATACCGATCCCTACGAGAAGACAAGCAGCGCGCATTTCCGCCTTATCGATCCCGTGAAATGGGATGAACTGCTGGAACTGGTGGGCAGCTACCTGTTGTACGCGAAGAGGGAATACGGTGTGGAACCGGACCTGTTTTCGTTCAACGAGGCGAACATCGGCGTCTACGTCGGCTTCACGCCAGAGGCGCATAACGAGGCGATCAAACGGATCGGCGCCTACTTCGAAAAGCTCGGATTGAAAACGAAGATGCTGCTCGCGGACGCCACGGGACCGCGCGACACGCACAAGTTCGCGCTGGCGGCCGCCTCGGATCCGGAAGCGCTGAAATACGTGGGCGCGGTGGGATTCCACACTTGGGGCACCGGCACTCCGCAGCACTACAAGGAGTGGGGCGATCTTGCGGAGTGGTTGAACCTGCCGCTGCTGGTGACCGAATTGGGCGTCGACGCGGCGGCTTACTACACGCGATCCTGGGATAGCTATCACTACGGCCTGCGCGAGGCGCACCTGACTCAGGAGCTGCTGATGTACGCGCGCCCGCAGGGCACTCAGTACTGGCAGTTCACCAACGACTACGCGCTGGCGAAGGCCGGGCCGGATGGCGAAGTGCGGCCGACCCCCCGGTTCTGGCTGACGAAGCACTTCACGAACCTGACGCCGCAGAAGAGCGAGGCCCTGCGAACCGTCTCGGATCAGAAGAGCGTTCTGTTTACGGCGTTCCGCAAGGGCAATGCTTACACGCTGCACATCCTGAACATGGGTGCGGCCCGCGAGGCGATCCTGGAGGGCCTGCCGGACGGCGCCTGGCAGCCATACGAAACCACGGAGACAGCACACTATCAACAGAAGGCGCGGCTGAGTTCCACGGGTGGGACGTTGACGCTGAAGCTGCCGGCGCGGTCGCTGGTGACGCTGACGATGGGCCAGTAACTCCATCGTGGAGCGAAGGCCGGCACTCGCCGTGATCATCGTCAGAGGCGGATAGTCTCTTTCCGCGAACCGGGACTTGGGGACGGCACATAGCGCTCCCGCGGGCTTCCCCTCAGGCAGCCAATTGGCTTGCCTGCACCAGGCCAATATGGTACGGTAGTCTCGTTCCCATGTTTCCCCGGCTGGACTTGGATCGCGCGTCCGATGTGCCTATCTACAGGCAAGTCCACGACCGCATTCGCGAGCTGATCCTCACCGGAGCGCTGCGCCGGGGAGACCGGCTGCCCGCCACTCGCGAATTGGCTGGCCTGCTTGGACTGAACCGGACCACCATCTCCGCCGCCTACGACCTGCTCGAATCCGAGGGCCTGATTCAAAAGCACGTCGGGCGCGGCAGTTTCGTGCTGGGCGAAGCGCGAAGTTCGGGACCGGGCCTGAACTGGGACGAGCTGCTGCCCGAGGCGGACGTACCCGCGGCGCCCGCTCCCGGCTCGCCAGACGTCATCAGTTTCGCCACCTCGCGGCCTTCCGAAGAGCTGTTTCCGCTGGATGCTTTCCGGCTGAGTTGCGAGGAGGCGCTGGCCGGGCCGAACGCGGCTTCCATCCTGCAACTCGGCTCTCCGGGCGGCTATCTACCCCTACGGGATTACCTGCTGGAGCAGGCGCGCCGCACGGGCATTGCGCGCCCGGGCGACGACGTCATCGTCACGAACGGCTGCCAGCAGGCGCTGGATTTGATTGAACGCGTGCTCGTGCGCCCCGGCGACACCGTGCTGGTAGAGGATCCGGTCTACCCGGGCCTGAAAAACCTGTTTCTGCACGCCGGCGCGCAGTTGGCCGGGATCCCCGTCCGCCGCGACGGCGTGGATTTGGAAGTGCTCCAGCGGCTGATCGCGCGCGGCCGGCCGCGGCTGCTCATCGTGACGCCGAATTTTCAGAATCCGACCGGAGCGACGCTGCCGGTGGCCTCACGGCTGGCGATCTTGCGCATGGCGCACCATGCCGGGCTCATCATCGTCGAAAACGACATTTACGGCGGACTCCGGTACGAAGGGGAGGACGTGCCGCCGATCAAGCAACTCGACGAGTCGGGCGATACGGTTCTGCTGCGCAGTTTCTCCAAGTTGACCTTCCCCGGGCTGCGTGTCGGATGGGTGGTGGGGCCCAAGGCGCTGTTGGCGCGGCTGACCGAGGCCAAGCAGCTCGCCGACCTCCACACGGACCAGCTTGCGCAGGCCGTGCTCCTGCGTTTTGCCGAATCCGGCCGCCTGGAAGCGCATGCGGCGCGCGTGCGAGCGGCCGGGGCCGAAAGACTGCGGGCGGTGCTGGAGGCATGCGAGCGCTACCTGCCCCCGGGCAGCTCCTTCACGCGTCCGGAAGGCGGGATGAGCCTGTGGGTGAGGCTGCCCGAGCCGCTCGATGCGGGCGAACTGCTCGGCCGGGCGCAGGCCGCGGGCGTCTCTTATATGCCGGGAAGATACTTCACGGTGGCCCGCCACGAGCCGGGAGCGCTGCGTTTGAGCTTCGCCGGCCTTCCGCCGGAAAAAATCGAGGCGGGCCTGGCGATTTTGGGAAATTTGTTTTCGAGCGAGCTTGCGAGGGCGAGGACGGAGCGTTTCGAGCCCGCGCAGGCCATAGTGTGAGGGGATAACGGGCAGAACACACACGAACCCTTGTCTCCACGTTGAAATCAGGAGGAAACGTAATGTTGTTGGATGACAAATTCCGCGTAAAGGTTGGTCTCGCGGAAATGCTCAAGGGGGGCGTCATCATGGACGTCACTAATGCCGAGCAGGCCGTCATCGCCGAGAAGGCGGGCGCAGTGGCGGTGATGGCGCTCGAGCGCGTTCCGGCGGATATCCGCAAGGAAGGCGGCGTTGCCCGCATGTCGCCCGTGAAGAAAATCCGGGAGATCATGGAGGCCGTCAGCATTCCGGTGATGGCGAAGTGCCGCATCGGGCACTTCATGGAGGCCCGAATACTGGAAGCGCTGAAGGTCGATTACATCGACGAGAGCGAAGTGCTCACCCCCGCGGACGAGGAGCACCATGTCGACAAGCGCGCGTTCAGCGTCCCGTTTGTCTGCGGAGCGCGCAATCTGGGCGAAGCGCTGCGGCGGATCGCCGAGGGCGCTGCCATGATCCGCACCAAGGGCGAGGCGGGCTCGGGCAATATCGTCGAGGCCGTGCGGCATATGCGCACCATCCAGAAAGAAATGAAGCAGCTCACGGTGCTGGGCAAGGAAGAACTCGTGGCCGAAGCGAAGAAGCTGCAAGCTCCGCTCGAACTGGTGGAATACGTAGCCGAACACGGCAAACTGCCGGTGCCTAACTTTTCGGCCGGCGGCATCGCGACCCCGGCTGACGCGGCGCTGGTCATGCAGCTTGGCGCCGAAGCGGTGTTCGTGGGTTCGGGAATTTTCAAATCCGAGGATCCCGAAGCGCGCGCCCGCGCGATCGTCAAGGCGGCCGCCTATTACAACGACCCGGAAAAACTGCTGGAAGCGAGCGAAGAGCTGGGCACCGCAATGTTTGGCATCGACGTCGCCAAGATGCCCGATTCCGAGCGGATGGCCGTGCGAGGCTGGTAACGGATGAGCAAGCGAATCGGAATCCTCGCCCTTCAGGGCGATTTCGAAGCACACCGCAAGGCGCTGGAGCGGGCCGGCGCCGAAGCAGTCGAGGTGCGCACGGCCGCCAGGCTGGAAGAAATCGACGGGCTCGTGATTCCCGGCGGCGAGAGCACCACGATGCTGATCATTCTCAAGGATGAGAACATGCTCGAGCCGCTGCGCCGGTTCGGGGAACGCCGCCCGATATTCGGCACCTGCGCCGGCGCCATCCTGCTGGCTTCCGAAGTGTTGAATCCATCGCAGGAATCGCTGCGGTTGATGGATCTCGCAATTGAACGCAACGCCTACGGCCGGCAGGTGGACAGCCGCGTGGTGAAGCTGGAGGAGACTCCCGAGTTCGCGTGCGAGTGCGGAGGCGGCGACGTGGAGGCTGTCTTCATCCGCGCTCCCATCATTCGCCGCGTGGGGCCCGACACCACCGTTTACCTGCGCTACAACGGCGACCCCGTGCTGGTGCGCCAGGGCCGGCACCTTGCCGCCACTTTCCATCCCGAACTCACATCGGATCCTCGCATACACCGCCTGTTCCTCGATACGATCAAGGTATGAACGAGCGGAAGCGCGTGCTCTTCGTCTGCATCGGCAACTCATGCCGCAGCCAGATGGCCGAAGCCTTCGCGCGCCGCTACGGTTCGGACGTGATCGAAGCCGAAAGCGCCGGTGTTGCCCCCTGCAACATTGTCGCGCCGGTGACTAAGGAGGTCATGCTCGAAAAGGGCATCGGCCTCGACGGCTGCCGCCCCAAGGGCCTCGCCCAAACCGGCGGGCGTTTCGACCTCATCGTGAACATGAGCGGCCTCCCGCTCCCGGACCTGGGCGCGCCGGTGCGGGACTGGGAGGTCGAGGACCCGATCTGGGTGAGCCGCGAACGCCACCGCGAAATCCGCGATGAAATCGAAATGCGCGTACAGAGATTGATTTCGGAGTTCCGGCGCCGGGTTGGCAGCGCCGGATTGTAGGCGCACGCCGCTTTAATTCCTGGCATACACTGAAAGTAAGCTGAATCTCACCGGGGGCTCGCACCATGGGGGAAAAGTGCGCCATTGTGGGGTTGGGATACGTGGGGTGCGTCACTGCCGCCTGCCTCGCGCGTCTTGGGCATCGCGTCATCGGGGTGGACAACGACGGCTATAAGGTCGAAACCGTGCTGGCCGGCCGCGCCCCGTTCTTCGAGCCGGGCCTGGAGGAGCTGGTCAAATCTGGAATCGCCTCGGGCGGGTTGACCGCCACCACGGACCTCCCTGCCGCCATCAAACAGTCCGACATCGCTCTCATCTGCGTGGGCACGCCGTCGGAGCGCAACGGGAGTCCCAGTCTCGAGCAACTGCGGCGCGTCTGCTCCGAAATCGCCGATTGCCTGCGGGGCCGCGCGCGGCGGCTGATCGTGTCCGTCCGCAGCACGGTGCTTCCAGGAACGTGCGAGGCCGTGGTTGGAACGGCGCTCGCAGCCGGCGGCCACGTTGCCATCGTTTCGAACCCGGAGTTTCTCCGGGAGGGCGGCGCGGTGCGCGATTTCATGGAGCCTTCACTCGTGGTGGTGGGCGGCGAGGACCCGGGCGCGGTGGAGCGGGTGGCCGGTCTCTACGCCCCGCTTGGCGTCGAGCCCGTCCGCGTCTCCCTGCGCTCGGCCGAGCTGATCAAGTACGCCTGCAACTCCTTCCACGCGCTCAAAGTCGCTTTCGCCAACGAAATCGGCGCGCTCGGGGCGGTGATGGGCATCGACGCGGCCGAAGTCATGGACACGCTCTGCCGCGACGTCCGGCTGAACATCTCTCCGGCGTACCTCAAGCCGGGCTTTGCCTTCGGCGGCTCGTGCCTGCCGAAAGACCTGCGGGCGCTCGTACACCGAGCCAGCCGCCTGGACCTGCAACTCCCGCTGCTGGAATCCATCCTGCTCAGCAACCGGCAGCACCTGGAGCGCGCCGTTCAGGCCGTATGCGATCTTCCAGTGGACCGCATCGGCGTCTTCGGCCTTACTTTCAAGGAGAACACCGACGACCTGCGCGAAAGCCCCGTCGTGGCGCTGCTTGAACGCCTCATCGGCAAGGGCCGCAACGTGCGCGTGTTCGATCCGCAGATCCAGCTCGACCGCATCTACGGCAGCAACCAGCGTTTCCTCCTGGCTGCCATACCGCACATCAGCCGGCTGCTTGACGCCGCTTTCGAAGACACCCTCAAGTGGGCGCAGCACCTGGTCGTCGCGCAAAAGCCATCCGAGCCGTTCGCGGACGCCATCCGGCGCAGCGGCATCCCGGTGCTCGACCTGGCCGGCGCGTTCCCCGACCTGGCCCGGGCGGAGCGGCTGACCCGCGGCGCGGCCTGATTCCGGCGCCATTGATGCCAGACAATGCGGCAGCCTCATCCGGGTTGTTCCGGTCTGAGGCTGCCGCCGCTTCAAAGCCGGTCGGTCTAGTGGTTAGGGCCGGCCGTCCGGATCTGGCCGCGAATCTCCCCGCCGGGGAAGTCACCGGGGCCGGTGTTCGGTGGATCGATGCCGTCGTTCGTGTGCACGTTTACGTAAGCTCCGCCCGTGCGCATGGCTTCGATCAACACAGACAAGCTCATACCGGCGAGCGGACCGGTAAGGTCGGCGGATGTAATCGTTCCCTGGGCCAAAATTCCGTCGACGCGGCCGCCAGCCGGAGGGAGCGGGCCTGCCAGGAACGCCACAATCGGACCGTTTACACCCACCGGCCCAAGGTGAATGTGAGACGCCACCACGTTGTTGATGTTGGCGACGATCAGTTTGTATTCGAGCGAGGAGCCGTCGGGACTCAGGTGGAAGATCGCTTGCCCGGTAGCGTTGGTGTCTCGCTCAGGCACCTCCTCGCCGCCACTCAGGTGCGCCACGAAGTTCTTTGCTTGCGGCGGTGCTCCCACAACCGAAAGCGATGCTGCCGCCAGTAATGCCACAGCGGGCAGAAGAAGTTTTCCCCTCATGAGTGTTCGCATACGGCTATCGATGTTGCGGGGGCCGCTCGCGATGCAAACCGCGGCTGTTAACTGTGGGCCGGCGAAATGTTCTAATTCGGCGCTATGCTGATCGCCAGGCGCGGGCTTTCGACGTCTTTCACCCGGAGCCAGACCGTGTTTTCGTCTCCCGGTCTCACGGGCGTCGATCCGTCCAGCGTGAAGTTCACCTGAAAAAGCCCGCTGAAGCCCGGCGCGAGCCCGGCAAAGCTCACGGGCTGGCGCACTCCGTTCACGTAAACCTCCACCGGGAAGTCCGCAGTTGCGAGCGGATCTACGGGCGCGGGCTGCCCGTCCTCCACCCGCGGCGTGGTCGTGCCCAAAGCCGTGGCCCAGAGGGTCGCGTTCTCCGCCAGCCGCAGCGGGCGCATGCCGAGATCGGGGCGGTCCGGTCCGGCCAGCGTGCCGTCGGAGTTCTGCACCGCCGCCCGGAAAACTTGCCCGTCAAGCGTAAACGATGCCATTGCGGGCGCCACTTCGCCGATCACCGATCCCGGAATGCGCGCGGGCTCGGACCGTTGATCGGACCGCGTCACCACCATCTCGACATCCTGCCCGGGCGCGAGCGTTGAAGGCAGCAGCGCGTTGATCTGCCCGGGGCCAGCGTAAAACAGCGGCGCCGGCTGCCCGTTGAACATCAGCGACGCGCCGCACAAAAAGGTGGGCAGCGGGAACCCCGAGGCGCCCGCGTCGCATTCTGCGAAATTTTTACCGAAGACGGATACCATTCCCCCAGGTGCAACCTTTGGTTCGAAGCTAAAGGCGTTCACCAGCGGTGCCTGCGAGGCGATCTCCGGCTTGCCGATCCCGTCGCCGAAAACTCCGGAGACCACATGCGCTTCCATCGGCCCCTGGCCGATTTCATTTCCCGCTCCATCGCGAAACTTCGTTTTCGTGAACAGCAGTTCGAGCGGCTTGGCGGGGACTGTAACCGTGCAGCCGCCGGAACAGTTCCGGCTCTCGACCCGGCCGCCCTCCGCCGCCGGTCCGTAGAGAACCTCCACGGCCGAGGCCCCGTTGGGCGGAGAAACCTGGACCTCCTTCATCATGGGCGCGCTGCCGGCCCAGGGGTCCGAATCGAAATCGGGCGGCGGCGGCACTTTGAGCATGTAGACGTCCTTGCGCCCGTTATTGGCCCAGGAGGCGAACAGGATCCAGCTAGCATCGGGCAGTGCGAAGGCCGTGTCAAAGTAACCCGGAGTGCGCGGCGAGTGCCAGGCGTAGAGCGCGTTGCTGAGCGCGCGGTTCCTCATCCCCGAAGGGTCGATAAAGAACTGCGTGATCGTCTGGCCGTAGGGGGACATGTCCGCCACGCACACGGCCGCTTCGTCGCCGGCCGCCCGCTGGTTGCACGCGCTCGCGGGGGAAACCGGCGGCGGGCAGTTCACGTAGACGTCCGAATCGGAAGCGCCGGGGGCGCACTGCTTTCCGTAGCAGTACGAGTACACGTCGCCGTCGCCGATGGGGCCGGGAGAAATGTCCTTAAGCTGGCGGCCTCCGCAATGGGCGAACGTCGGCAGGGTGCCACGGTGCAGATTCGCCGTCCTCGCCTTGTAGACCCGCGAGAAGCCCGGCACGGGTGAAATCGAAGGCGTAAGGCTGGCGGCGCCGACGAACGGGATCATGTCCACGTACCAGTTGTCGCGGCCCGGCCCGGCGTTGTAAGTCTCATAGCTCTCGTGCTGCATGTAAGCCAGGCCGAGCCCGTCGCCCATGTTCGACGCCTGCGTTCCGGCCCACGGCGGATTCCCCACGATCTTGAAATTCCGCGCCCGGTTGAACGACTCCGGCAGGCCCGGCGTGATCACCGAATATCCGTCGGACGCTTCCATGATCCGGTACTTGCCGCGCTGCACGATGTGGCCGCCGGTCAGCGTTTTCTCCACAATCCAATGCCTGGAGGTCGCGTCCCGGGCCATGGGGTCGGCGAGAAAATTCCAGTACACATAAGCGCCCTGGCGCGGGGCGCTGAGCTGCCGCGCGTTGCAGAAGGCCCACATTTTGGCCCCGGCTTCGCGGGCGGCTGGTTCGGCCGCGGTCACGGTCCTTTCCACGACCCATTCGGTCGCGCTGCGCTTTTCCAAAATACGCAGGAAATCGAATCCCGAGCCGCCCTGAATCTCGAAGACGTCGCCCGCGGCCGTATCCATCAGGTACGGAACAGGCTCGCCGCTCACCTGCACGGTGAAGGTCCCGGTGCGCGCCGGCAGAGGCGTCCTCAGCGTGACTTCGTAAGGACCAGTGGCAACCGTGCCCCCGCTCAGCAGCGTGTTGGCGTCCCATCCGATCCAGTTTGTGTGCCCGACGAACTCCACCGCGTGCGTGCCGCACCACCGCGTATTCGGGGCGGAAAACGGCGCGGCGGAAGCGATGATGCGGCCGGTGCCACCGGAGCCGACCGGCTGGCCGTTGCCGATGTCGAAGACAGCCAGCCGCGCGATGGAGTCCTGGCCCTGGCGCCACGCGCGGTAGATGGCGTAATTGTCCACGATGTAAGCGAGCGTTGGCCGGTACGCTGCCGGATCGAAAGTGGGGTCGAATCTCTGAATGAGGTCGGGAATTGTGTTGCCGGCGGGCGTCAGGTTGACCCAGGTGAACGGCGCCGTTGCGCCGGCGCCCTGCGCGGTGTCGTTGCCGGTGTAGACGCCCCTCAACAGAACGGCTTTTCCGTCCAGCTCCCCCTGGCAGTAATAAACGTTCGGGTCTTTGGCGTCGAACATGGCGAAGCCCGAGCCGCAGAGCTGCCTGTTGCCACCCCAGTTTTCCGCGACGATCCTGCCCAGCCACCGGACCTCGCCCGAGTCTGGCTGGATCCAGAACAGGTGATTCGTCCCGAACGTGCTTTGGAACGCGCAATGGAAGCCGCCGTTCGACTTCACTGCGCTGCAAACCTGCACGAAGCCGCCCTCCGGCATCTGCAGCATCTCGCTATAGGCGATATCGGTCTCGACGTACTGGATGGAGAGGTTCGCGGCGCCGCCGCTCGCGGCGCGGATCATCACGCCGAAGTTCTTGTTCCGCACCAGGTCCGGCGCGCGGAGTCCTTCGATTCCCCAGGTGTCCACAGGCGGGCCGCCGCCGACAGTCTGAACGCCTTCTATGCTCTCCAGCGTGAGCCGGCGGATCTCCCCCGCGCAGTTCGCGCCGTCGAGCGTGAGGCAAACCTCGATGGCGCGCGCCTCGGGGTCGCCGCCCGCGGCCGAGCCTTTGATTCTCACCGTAATGGAATCCACCGCGGCTGCATTGGCATAGAATTCCCCGAGCGCGCCCTGCGCCGAGTCCGTCAGAATCAGCCAGTCCCGCCCCGAACCCGTGTAGGTGGCCGCGGCGCCGTCATCGGCCAGCGCCGAGGACGCGCTATTCCAGTTCTGCCCGCGCGCGGCGGCGAACGGCTTGCGCAGGCTGTCGAGCGGGACGGGAGCGTCGCCGGGAACCGAGATCCTCCGGATCAGGGTTCCGTAGTTGGGGTCGATGACGGTCTGCTCGCGGTTGTTGCCCGTGAGCGTGGGCCAGCGGAAATTGCCTGTCTCGGGGTCCTGCGGGATGGGCCAGGGCCAGGTTACGCCCACGGGAATGTTGGCCGTCCGGAACGAGCCTGATGCGGTGTCGGAGCCGCAGCGGATCCGGTAATAGTGCAGGGTGTTGGTCTGAAGCGCGCGGGAATACCATTTGCCGTCCGCCGCCCGCTCTACCGCGCGCTTGCCGATGACGAACACGCGCCGCCTGCCTTCGAAGATGTTTCCCGGGCGGGAGTCGAGATCGGAGCCGGGATACAATGCGGGATTCACGTCGTTCACCAGCGGGTGGAAGCCGGCGTTTTCGGAGACTTCGACCGTGCAAGCGGAATCGTCCGGGGCTTCGTAAGTCAGTAGGCTCTGTACATTAGTGGAGCCCGTCACGCCCGCCGCGGATATCGCGGCGAGCGCCACGGATGGACACACCAGGAAAATGCACAGGAAGACTTTCATCCCCAACCCCTCGACTCTGAGACTTACGTTTTTTCCAGTATACCCCGATGCCCCCGGCCCCGCCCTGCTGGAGGCGCCCCGGCAGCGCCGGGCACAGCGAATGTAGTATTCTCGATAGAGATTATCCCAACTCCACTTGGAGCCTTTCTTGCAGAATCAGAACTGTAAGCGATTCAAGACACTTGCTATTCACGCCGGTCAGCCGCCCGACAAGGCCTACGGCGCGGTGATGACCCCCATTTACCAGACCTCCACGTTCGCTTTCCGCGGCGTCAACCAGCCCGGACCGTTCGACTATTCGCGCAGCGGCAACCCGACTCGCCAGGCGCTCGAAAGTTGCCTGGCCGCGCTCGAATCCGGCTCTTTCGGATTTGCCTTTGGAACTGGCATGGCCGCGGAGACGACCCTGCTCACCATGTTCGAACCCGGCAGCCACATGGTCGTCCACAACGACCTGTACGGCGGAACCTATCGCATCCTGGCCACGCTGGGCGAGAAGCGGCTGGCGGTGGATTACGTGGACCTGCGCGACCTCGACGCCGTGCGCCGCGCCCTGCGCCCAACCACACGGGCCATCTGGATCGAATCGCCGACGAACCCCTGCATGAACCTCGTGGACCTGGAAGCGGTCGCAGCGCTGGCGCGAGAGCACGGCGTACTCACCATCTGCGACAACACGTTTCTCTCGCCCTACTTCCAGCGCCCGCTCGAACTGGGCGTGGATATCGTGCTGCACTCCACCACGAAGTACATCAACGGGCACTCGGACGTCGTGGGCGGCGCGATCGTGGTGCGCGATCCGGCGATCGCCGAGCGTATCGCTTTCCTGCAAAACGCGCTGGGGACCTGCGAGGCTCCGTTCGATTGTTTTCTGGTGCTGCGAGGAATCAAGACGCTCGCGCTTCGCATGGAAGAGCACAACCGCAACGCGCTCGAAATCGCGCGCTGGCTTGAGCAGCATCCCAAGATCGCCCGGGTGCACCACCCAGGGCTGCCAAGCCATCCGCAACATGCCCTCGCGCTGAAGCAGATGACGGGTTACGGCGGCACTTTCTCGTTCCGCATACGCGGCGGGCAGGACGAAGCATTCCGCCTGTTAGGCGCCGTGCGGCTCTTCACGCTGGCGGAATCGCTGGGCGGAGTCGAGTCGCTGATCGAGCACCCTTACACCATGACGCACGTCTCCGTGCCCGAGGATGTTCGCAGAGAAATGGGCATCACGCCGGATTTGATCCGCATTTCCGTCGGCATCGAAGATGTCGCGGATCTGATCGAGGACCTCGACGCAGCGCTCGCGGCCGTGTAGAGTGAACCCGGCAGGACACGTGTGCTATCGTGATTCCTGCACGAGATGGCACGCGTGATTCAATCAATTCTTCTTATTTGTGTTTTATTGGGAGCGGCTGCGCCCGCCGCGGCCGGGCCGCCGGAGGCCGAAATCAGCAGCCGCTTCATCAAAGCGAAGCTCTATCTGCCGGACCCGGAAAACGGCTACTACCGCGCGACCCGGTTTGACTGGTCCGGCATCATCAGCAGTTTGCAATACGCCGGCCACGAGTACTTCGGCGTCTGGTTTTCTCGCTACGACCCCAAGATCAACGACGCTGTCACCGGCCCGGCTGAAGAGTTCCTTTCCGCCGACGGCGGCCTGGGGTATGACGCCGCGAAACCCGGCGGCACGTTCATCCGCATCGGCGTGGGAGTTGTTCGCAAGCCGGAAGAACCCGCCTATCGTCGCTTCTACACCTACGAGATTGTCGACCACGGGCAGTGGAACGTGCGCCAGGGGAAAGACCGCGTCGAATTCACTCACACTCTGGCGAGCGAGTCCGGATACGCCTACGTCTACCGCAAGACGGTCCGGCTCGAAAAGAACAGGCCCGTGATGGTCATCGAGCACTCGCTCAGAAACACCGGCCGGCTGCCGATCGAAACCATGCAGTACAACCACAACTTCTTCATGATCGACAAGCTGCCCTCCGGTCCCGATGTGAGCGTTGTCTTTCCGTTCGAGCCCAAGGCCCTGGCCGACCTCCGCGGGCGGGCGGAAGTGCGAGGCCGCGAACTTGTTTTCCTGCGCCCCCTGGAAAGCCGGCAGAGCGTTTTTACCGAACTGGCGGGCTTCGGCGCCAGCGCCCGGGACTACGACATCCGCATCGAGAACCGCAAGGCCAAGGCCGGCGTACGCATCACCGGCGACCGCCCGCTAGCCAAGCTGGACTTCTGGTCGATACCCACTACCGTGTGCCCCGAGCCCTACATCTCCTTGCGGATAGAACCGGGCCGGAAATCGGATTGGAAAATCTCTTACGAGTTCTATACCCTTCCGTGACACGCCCAGCCTGAGCGCCCTGTAAGATTTTTTGCGAAACCCAAGTACCCGATTCTGAATCCAATTTAACGGGAGTCAAGTAAGGGGAAAGTATGAAGAGTTTAGGATCTCGATTAGGGCGGCTGTGGTGTCAGGTGATGCATCCGGCTCCCATGTGGCCCGTAAAGGGTTACTATCAGTGCCCGGCCTGCTTCCGGTCGTACCCGGTGCCATGGGAGCACGTCGTCTGCTCCAACGGCAAGCAAGCCGCCATGGCAGTTTCAGGCGATAGCCGGGCGGACGCTGTGGGGCCCCGGTCCGCCGTTGCCGCTCTCGTCTCTACCCGATAGACACCGCGCCGGCCCGCCGTTCCGGGGGGCGGCTAAACCCGCAAAGCTTTATTTCCCAACGTTTCCAGGAACCAGCGCCGCCGCCCCTTCTGGAACCGGGGCGCAAGGGTGAACTCCTCGTGGCGCCTCACCCCGCCCAGCAGCCACGCGGCTGAATCGCAGAAACTCTCGCAGGCGTATTCCCGCCAACGCAACGTCCGCCGCGTCCAGTCGTTCCGCGTCAACCGCAGCTTGCGGTCTTCAGCCGACCAGCCCAGCTCCCCCTTCGCGTGGTTTGCGATTTCCGCCGCCAGAAGCTCCTGCCAGGACCGCCGCGCCGCGTTGCCCGCCCGCAGCCAGGCGAAGTGAAACAACTCGTGGATGCAGATGCGGCCCAACTCGGCAGGTTGCTTCAACAGTTCCGAGTCGAGCACGATCTCCCGGCGGCGAAGGAAGGAACCCGCGTGGACCTCTTCCCCCCGCGTGCCCCCGGAGAACAGCCGTCCGTTGGAAGCCCGCAGGTCCGGCGCGAAACGCACCCGAATTTTCCGCCCCTCCAGCCCGCGCGCCAGACGGAGCACGTTCTTGAGAATCCGGGCTACTTGTTCGCGGGCGTCTGTGCAGGTGACGAGGGCTGCTGCACCTCCATCGTCACCTCGATGGCTTCTTCTTTGATTTCGACGCTCTTCTGCACCGAGTTGAGCCATTCCTGGAACCGTAAGTGCCTAAGTTCGTTAGCCACGTTGTTGCGCACCTGCTCGAAAGGCGGCGCGCCCGATTCCTCGATCCGGAACAGGTAAAATCCGCTCGGCTGGCGCACCGGGCCGACCACTTCGCCAACCTTCGCCCCAAAAACGGCCGTCTTCACCGCCTCGGGAATCTGGTCGGATTTCCTGATCGTGCCGAAGTCCCCGTCCTTGGCCGCCGAGACCGGGTCGCCCGAGTGCTCCTTCGCCAGCTTCACGAAATCGGCCCCTTCCCGAATCTGCTTCAGCAAGCTTTCGGCCTTGGCCTTCGCCTCGTCTTCGGTCAGAACCTTGTTGCCCTGCTCATCGGCCTTCGACACGGGCTCGGAGCTGAACGGAATGTAGATGGCCTTCACCCTGGCTTGCGCGTACCGGTCTTTGTTGGCCTCGTAGTGTTTCCTCTGGTCCTCCTCGGGTACCTCGATTTCGGTCATTCTTCTGTTGATCTCCGCTTGCAGCAGCAACTGCATCCGCATGTTTTTCAGCGATTCCTTCCACGGCGATTGCTGGTCCAGCTTCGCTTTCTCCGCCTCCGCCGAAAGGCGCTTCATCACGCCGTACTGCTCCAGAAACAGCCGGCGGTTCTGCAGCGCCTGCTGCTGGGTTGCCGGCGACATCGTGCGCAGAATCGCCTGAAGGTCGCCCGCCGTCACCTGCTCGCCGTCTACCGTGGCAACAACCCTGTCGGGCGGCATCGTCAGGAGATTCGCCACGGAAGCGATCGGGACCGACTGCTTCATCGTTGCTTGTGGCGCCGGCGCTTGCGGAACGGCGCCCTGCTGCGGTTTGCCCTGCTCGAGCGCGGCCTTGGCCGCAGCCTCCATGGCGGCCGTCTGTTCGGGCGTAGGCGCCTGCGCCCACACACCTGTGGCCAGCAGAAAAGATAGCGGAATCAACAGTTTCATATAGGGATCCTTCGTCGGGGGCAAGCTGCAATTTTATCACGCAGGCTATCAGCCTTTCCGGGCCAATAAAGCCGCCCGCGTCCGCAAGTAGTACTCCCCGCCCGCCGCCTTCGCCGCCTTTTTCAAATTCCAGAGCAGGGCTTCTTTCCAGCGCGCACCGGCCCGCCCGGCGGCAAAGTCCCCCGCCATGGCAGGCGGCATCCCGCGCCGGATGGAATACCGTCCCAGAACCAGGCAGTTCCCCGCCTCTTGCGTGCGCATCGTCGGCTCGGAGGTAAACAGGAAACGGATGCCCGCCTCGATCGCCGCGCGCTCCACCGTCTTAGAGTGATAGCCGCCCGGAACCGAAGCCATCCTCACCGGTTCTCCGAGGATCCCGCTCAGCACCCGCACGCTCTCGGTCCATTCCCGCACGAGCGGCTCCCACCCGCACTGCGAAATGCGCGCCGGGTGGGAACACGAGTGACTCCCGATGGCGTGGCCCCGCCTGTGCAGCTCCCTGATCTGGCTGGCGCTCAAAAAGCCCGGCGCCCCGATGTAATCCGTTGTGATGAAGAAGTGGCCCCGCCAGCCGTAGCGCTCGAGCGCCCCGGCCGCCACCGTCGCCGCGCTCTCTCCTCCGTCGTCGAACGTCAGAAACACGGGGGAGGCGCCGTCGAGGCACTCCTCGTCGTCCACGCGCCGCACGGCGCGCTCGCCTACCGCCCGCCGTATTTCCGCAAGATGAAGCTCGAATTCGCCCGCGCTCAGCTTGTACCGTTCCGCCCCGTTTCCCGTGAAGCCGCTGCGGCGTCCCTCCTCCAGGACGTCGTGATACATGATGGCCACACACTTCCGCATCCCCGCCCCCCTGTGCCGGCCCGCCGCCCGGACCGTGTTCCGTTCAGAGATGAATCGGGCCGTCCCCGTCGCCCCGGTTCAAGTGCATCTCACTGAACGTCGCCTCGAAAGGCTCCAGCAATTCCGCCAGCTTGCTTGCAGCCGCAAAAACGAAGTTCGACGGCCCCCGAAGGAACCCACACGCCCCCAGAGCGTTTCCCCATGCGCGATGCGCCTGGTTGGAAACAAGCAATTCGCATCCGCGCTCGCGCAGGAATTGTTCCGCCGCCGCCGCGACCGCCTCCGCATCCTCCGGCAGCGCCATGCAATCGGCGATCGTCCCAACCCGCAGGTTTCCGAAATGCCGGTGGTCGCGCATCTCGGTGTCGAGCGCGATCGCCCACCCGATGGTCCTGCCCCCGCGGCTCACCTTCAGCCCCAGAAACCGTCCGTGTGAAGCCGGGTAAAGCTGGTTGAGAGCGCGGCTGTCACGCACCCCGACAAGCGCGTACCGGCTGTGTGCCCGTTCCCAGATTTCGTCCGCCCAGCCGCCGAAACCGCGGAACTGCTCCACCTCGCAGTCCGTTTTTCTGCGACGCATCGCAGCCAGGCGCTGCGCGGCGCGGATCGCCAGCCAGCCGGTTCCCGTCACGCGCGCCGCCTCCGCGGCAAGCTGGCGGCCCCGGTTCTCCCTCAGCAGACGGATCTCCCGCAGAAACCGCCCTACGTCCAGCACTTTGAAGTAAAACGGGACCGGCAGCAGCCGCCAGCGCATCGCCCTCAGCATGCGGGGCAGAGCGAATTCGCTACCGCCCATCCCGAGCGCGAAAAGCAGTGGTTCCTCGGCCAGCGCCGCGCGCAGCATTTGCGGTCCCACGCCGGCGTACGCCCGGTTCCACGTGCCTTCGGAAACCGGCTGCCGGTAGTGCGCCAGACGGATGATTCTTCCGCGCACCGAAAACTCCTGCCGGCGCAGGATGTAGCCGCCTCGCACCTCGCAGCCCTCAAGCGCCAGAAAGTAGTTCTCGGATTCCCCCTGCGCGGGATATTCGGGAAGAAAAAACTCGCTGGAGCCCGTGGCCGCCGCCATCCGGAGATTGAATTCCTTCACGGCCGGCGCGTACTCGTGGGAGTGGGGCCTGACAGTCGTGGACATTCCCTCTGCTCAGACCGGTTCTTAACCTAATATTACAATTTGTTAATCCTACGAGTCTGGCGGCGATTCACGGCCACCCCTGAAGGAGACGAAAAGAGCGTGTTAGCATCAAAAAACGATGCGAACTGTCCCCAGTTGGGATGCCTATTACCTGGAGATTTGCCGCGTTGTCGCCTGCCGCAGCAAGGACCCGAATACTCAGGTCGGCTGCGTCATCGTAGGGCCGCATCACGAGATCCGGTCCACGGGCTATAACTCGTTTCCGCGGGGGATTCGCGACAACGTCCCCGAGCGCTTCGAGCGCCCCACCAAATATCTCTGGATCGAGCACGCCGAACGCAACGCCATCTGCAACGCCGCCCGCGCCGGCACGTCCACGGAGGGTTGCACGCTCTATGTGGAGATCATGCCGTGCATGGATTGCGCGCGAGCCATCGTGCAGGCGGGCATCACCGAGGTGGTCATTTCGGCGGCGCGCATGAGCGCCTACTCCAGCGAATACTACAACGAGCACTTCGGGATCGTTGAGGTCCTCTTCCAGGAAGCGGGAGTCCGCGTCCGCCGCGTCTAGCTTTCCGGCGTCCCGCGCTGCCCGAACTGCGCACTTTTGCGCCTCAGGACACCTCCGGTTGAAGTAGCATATGGGCATGCTTTACACGAGACGGGACTTAGGAAGAATTGCACTAGCAACGGGATTCATTTCGGGATCCACCGCGAGACTGATGGGCGCTGCCAAGCCCAATTCACTCATCAAGGGAGTTCAAATCGGCGTTATCACGTACAGCTACCGCAGCATGCCGGATCAAAGCGCGGAAGCGACGCTGAAGTACTGCATCGATTCCGGCATCAGCGCAATCGAGTTGATGGGCGACCCGGTGAACGACTGGGCGCGGAAGAAAGGGAAGTGGGATTCGAGTCCGGCTGCCGCTGCGGCTGCGGCGGCGGCTGAGTCGATGAGAGCGGCCGGGCGTGGAGGCCCGGGCGCACGTCCTCAGGGCACGCCAAGCCGCCGTCCGCCGTCTTACGCGCCGGTTGCGGGCATGAAGACCGGCTGGGGCAACGACCAGCCTGCCGGGCAGTGGAACGGACAAGCTTGCCCCGAGCGGCGGCCCCCCGCGCCGCCCAAACCTGCGGCAGGCAGACCGCCGCGCCGCGAGCCAACGCCGGAGCAGAAAGCCGCGAGGGAGGCCGAGCGCAAGTGGCGTCTGGGCCTGTCCATGGACATCTTCAAGGAGTTGCGCAAGCTGTACAACGACGCCGGCGTGAGCATCTACGCCGTCAAGGACGTCCGGCAGGAGACGGATGAGGACCTTGAGTACACGTTCACGGTGGCCCGGACCCTCGGCGCCAGCCACGTCACCCTCGAGTTGCCTTCCGGCCCGAACGCCGCGGCAACGCTGAAGCGCCTGGGCGACGCCGCGCTGAAGTACAAGATGTTCGTCGCCTACCACACCCACGAACAGGGGAGCATGACCGCCTTCGACGAGGCGTTCTCGCTTTCCAAAGGCAACATGGCGAACATCGACTTCGGGCACTTCATCGCGAATCCGAATGCGGGCGGCACGCCGATGGACTTTCTCAAGAAGTTCCACTCCAGGATTTCGAGCTGCCACATTAAGGACCGCACGACTGTCGAGCACTGTGCGCTAAACCTGCCGTGGGGGTACGGCGAAACGCCGATCAAAGAAATCCTCGAGTTGATCTCGAAAAACCGGTGGCAGATCCCGGCCACGATTGAGCTGGAGTACGCAATCCCGCCGGATTCGGATGCGGTGAAGGAAGTCGCCAGATGCCTGGAGTACTGCCGCAAGGTCTTGTAAAACGCGCCTTCGCGTTACTGTGCCTGCTGGCAATTCCCGGCCGGCCGCAGACCATATTTACGCGGACGGCCGGGGCCGCGGTCGAGATAGAAATCAACGCCGCGAAGACGGCCGGCTACACGATTCCGCGAACCATCTGGGGCACGTTTCTGGAACCGATCGGCCGCTCGATTTACGGGGGCTTGTGGGCGCAGTTGCTGGAGAATCCGAGCTTCGAAGCTGGCCTGTGGAGCGTGGCCCAGATCCGGCGCATGGTAGACCAGCAGCCGGACCTTGCCCGCGCCTCCGGACTCGGCCTTCCACTGCCCTGGGAACCGCTCTACTACGACCAGGAGCAACGATACGAGCCGCGCTGGGGCGACGCGGCGAACTCCTCGCGCTCGCTGATGGTGATGGCGCTTCCCGGAAAACAGACCGGGGTGCGGCAAGAGGTCTACCTTCCCGCGCACAGGATCCGTAAGTACCGGGGCAGCCTGTACGCGAAACACCTGAGCGGGCCGGCGGCCATCGAGGTGTCCGTGCGCAAGCGGAACCGGCAGGAAAACGTGCTCGCGCGCGCCCGCCTGGAGCTTTCGGGCAGTGGCTGGAAGCGGTACGACTTCGCGCTCGAGGTGGAGCCGGGCGCGCTGGCGCGGCTTGAACCGGCAGATTTCGCCGTCGCGGTGGAAGACGAAGCCCGCGTGCTGCTCGACCAGGTGACTCTCTTCCCCGCGGACGCAATCGACGGCCTGGATCCGGAGATGATCGCGCTCGCACGCGAGCTGAAAACGCCGCTGGTGCGCTTCGGCGGCAATTTCACTTCGGGTTATCACTGGCGCGACGGCATCGGGCCCCAGGACAAGCGCGTCAGCATGCTGAACCAGGCCTGGGGAATTCCCGAGTACAACTCCTTCGGCACGGACGAATTCCTGCGCTTCTGCAAGCTGATCGGCGCCGAGCCGCAGATCGCCGTGAACCTCGGCAGCGGCACGCCGGAGGAGGCGGCCGGATGGGTGAAGTACGTCAACGAGCGCTGGAACGGCCGCTCGGGCGGCTTGCTCTGGGAACTGGGCAACGAACTGTGGGGTACTTTTCAGATCGGCTACCCGACGCTGGAGCGCGTGGCCGATCGCACACGGACTTTCAGCGAGGCGATCCGCCGCATTGATCCCCGCGCGCGGCTGATCGCCACCGGGCAGGATCCCGACCATTTCCGCGAATGGAACGCCGTACAGCTCGCGAACGCACCCGAGGCGTTTGAATACCTGGCGACGCATTTCGTGGTCGGCGCGAACGTGCGGCGGCCGAATGCGACGGCGGAGTTCATCGCGCGGTCTTCGTTCGCGCTTCCGGTGGGACTCGAACGGCTGCTGCGCGAGATGAAGGCGCAGATTGACGCCCATGAGCGGGCGCGCGGCCGGGTCCGGATCGCGTTTACCGAATGGCTGTTCCACGGCAGCGACGACCGCGTGCCGCGGTTCAGCAACATGGGAGGAGCGATCTGCGCGGCGGGGTTCCTGAACACCCTGATGCGCGTGGCGGACTTCACCCCGATCGCCAACATGACGGGCCTCATCGAGTTCGGCGGCATCTGGAAGAAGCGCGGCCAGGTCTTCGCGGTCCCGGCCTATTGGGCTTTCCGAATGTACTCGAACGCGGACGTGACCCGGCCCGTGGAGACGCGCGTGGCCGCGGACGCTTACGACATCGAGCAGGGCAACAGCCGCATCCCGGAGATCCGCGATGTGCCCTTCCTGGACGTAGTGGCGGCTCTCAACGACTCGGGCACGCGGCTCACCCTTTTCTGCGTAAACCGCGACACGCAGCGCGACCTGCCGGCGGCGATCTCGTTTTCCGGATTCAAACCAGCCCGGCGCGCGCGCGTTCAGACGCTGGCCGCGGTCAGCATCTATCAACCGAACGATGAAATCCGCCCGGAGGCGGTGCGCCCGGTGGAGAGCGCGCTGGAGGTATCTGCGCCGCGGTTCGAGTATCTGTTCCCGCGCGCGAGCGTGACAGTGATCGAGTTCAACGCGGGAACCTGAATTGTATCCGCCCTCCTTCTGCGGAAAACTGATTACAAGGGTTCCCACAAGAGGGGTTCATGGCAAGGTACACTGGGCCGAAATTTCGAATTTCCCGGAGAGAGGGCGTAAACCTGACCGGCACGACATCGCCGCGGCTGGAGAAGGTGCTGGGAATCCTGCCGGGCCAGCAGCGCCAGCGCAGGCGGCAGGCCGGGGATTACAAGCTGCGGCTGCGGGCCAAGCAGCGGGTGAAGGCGCAGTACGGCGTCCTTGAGCGCCAGTTCCTGAGATACATCAGGGAAGCGCAGCGGCTGCCCGGCCCCACGGGTTTCAACCTGCTCCAACTGCTCGAGCGGCGGCTGGACAACGTCGTCTACCGCGCCGGTTTCGCACGCACGCGGCCGATGGCCCGCCAGCTCGTCACCCACGGCCACCTCACGGTGAATGGCCGGCGCGTGAACATCCCCTCTTATCTCGTGAAGACCGGCGACGCGGTTGCGCTTCGCCAGTCCGCCATCAAGATCCCCGTTGTCGAGGAGGAGATGGCTACGCGCGGCGTGACGGCTTCCTGGCTGGAACGGGACGGAGCCAGCGTCCGGATCACCGGGACACCACGGCGCGAGGATATCGACGCGGACATCCGGGAAGACCTGATCGTCGAGTTTTACGCCCGGTAAACGACTAATCCGTCACTTCGATTTTGGGCGCCTTGGGCGCGCCCACCTGCTCGAGACGGGCGATCATATTTTCCGCGAGCTTGTAGAAGGGCGCCGCGTGCGGATCGTCCGGCTTGCGCAGCGCAACCGGCTCGCCCGAGTCCCCGCCCGCGCGAACTTTAGGATCGAGCGGCACTTCGCCCAGGAAGTTCACGCCCATCTGTGCGGCCGTGCGCTGCCCTCCCCCGTAGCTGAATACATCCACGCGCTCGTTGCAATGCGGACAAACCAAGTAGCTCATGTTCTCGACGATGCCGAGAATTTCCACCCGCACCTGCCGGAACATGTGCACCGCCTTGCGGCCGTCCTCGAGCGAAACGTCAGAAGGCGTGGTCACGACGATGGCGCCGGTGATCAGCGTGGTCTGAATCAGGCTGAGCTGCACGTCGCCGGTTCCGGGCGGCAGATCGATCAGGAGGTAATCCAGCTCGCCCCAGTCCACGCGGCGCAGAAACTGCTGCATCACGTTGTGCAGCATCGGGCCGCGCCAGATCAGCGGCTTGTCGCCGGGACTGATGAATCCCATGGACATCAGGCGCAGGCCGTGGCGCTCGATGGGCAGGATGCGTTCGCCGAGGGCCTGGGGCGTCTCCTCGACGCCAAGCATCAGCGGCACGTTGGGTCCGTACACATCGGCATCGAGCAGCCCTACCCGATGCCCCAGCTTGGCGAGCGCCAGCGCCAGGTTCACGGAAATGGTCGTCTTGCCGACGCCCCCCTTTCCGGAACCGATCGCGATAAGGTTCCTGACACCGGGAATCGGGAGTCTGGGCATCTCGCCCTCGTGTGTATGAGCCATTATCTGCTATGGTAGCGTAACCGTCAGTGTGTCTTATGAGGAAGCGTGCCGCGCAACTCGTCTTCTTCCTTGTCCTGCTGGCGTGTGCGTACTTCGTGCCGGCGGGCGGCGCCGGGTTCGCGATGGCGTGGGCGCTGCTGGGGCTTTATGTCTTCGGGATGGCTGTTACCACCGCGCTCTTGCTCGCGCGCAACCCCGGCCTGATCGCGGAGCGGGCCGCCATGCACGCAGGCGCGAAGCGGTGGGATAAGCCATTCGCGGCCATTCTGGGGTTACTCGGGCCGGCGGCCACATGGCTCGTGGCGGGGCTGGACGCCCGTTTCGGATGGACGCCGCACTTCCCGCGCGAGGCGCAACTGGCCACCCTCGTCATCGCGGCGCTGGGCTACGCGCTCACAAGCTGGGCCATGGTTTCGAATCCGTTCTTTTCCGGCTTCGTGAGAATACAAAAGGAGCGCGGGCATAGGGTGGCGTCGGGCGGCCCTTACCGGATTGTGAGGCATCCGGGGTACGTCGGGATTCTCACGCTGGCGCTGGCGACGCCGTTCGTGCTCGGCTCGGTGTGGGCGCTGATTCCGGCGGGATTGACGGCGGTGGCCGGAGTGATTCGCACGGCGCTCGAAGACCGCACGCTTCGCCGCGAGCTCGACGGCTACGAAGCCTATGCGAGAGCGGTGCGCTACCGGCTGGTACCCGGAATCTGGTGAGTGAGCAGCGGCTCGATGGTCTTCATCACCAGAGCCGCCACTTTGCGGTTGCCTTCGGCGTTGGGGTGAATCCCGTCGCTCTGCATGTACTTGGGGTTGCCTCCGACTCCCTCAAGTAAGAATGGAATCAGCGGGACACCGTGCTTCTTGGCCAGGTCCTTATAGATCTGCTCGAACTGGCGGATGTAATCCGGCCCGTAGTTCGGCGGCAGGGTCATGCCGGCCAGCACGACTTGCGTGCCCGAGCGCTTGAGCGTCGTGATCAGCTCGTCGAGGTTGGAGCGCGTCGTGGCGACGGGCAGGCCGCGCAGCCCGTCGTTCCCGCCGAACTCCACAATCACCATCACCGGCTTGAGATCCAAGACCGCGCCGACGCGTTCCAGCGCGCCACTGGTCGTATCGCCGCCGACGCCGGCATTCACCACGCGATACCGCAGGCCGCGGCGGTCGAGTTCGCGCTGGAGCAGAAGCGGATAGTTCGCCTCGGCCGCGGGACCGTGGCCGGCGGTGAGGCTGTCGCCGAACGCCACGATCACCGGGCGGTCGTCGGCCGGCTGAGGGACGGGAGCGACGTTTTCGACCTGCTGGGGCTCCCCGGCGTCTTTCGAGCATCCCCAGAGAGCGGCGCACGCGGCCACCAAGGGAAACAGAAGAGCGCGCGTCACGACCCCAGTTTACAATGGGTGAACGCATGCATTTCAGTGAAACTACTTTGCGCGTCCGCTATGCCGAAACCGATCAGATGGGAGTGGTTTACTACTCCAACTACCTCGTCTGGATGGAAGTGGGACGCGTGGATTACTGCAAATCGGTGGGCTTCAGCTACCGCGATATGGAGGAACAGGACGGCGTGATCCTGGCGGTAGCGGAGGCGCATTGCCGCTACCTGCACCCCGCCCGGTTTGACGACGAGGTGATCGTGAAGACCTGGGTCGAGAAGGCGAGCTCACGGATGGTGCATTTCGGATACGAGATGCGCCGGGCCTGCGACGGCCGCGTGCTCGCCACCGGCGCAACGAAACACCTGTTCTGCACCCGCGACCTGAAACCCGCGCGCATGCCACAGAAGTATCTCGCGCACTTCGGCCTGGCGTAGCGGCCCCTAGCGGTAGGATTTGTCGTCGATCCGGCTGAGGTCCACTCCGTCCTCAAACACGCCGAGCGTGACCACGGCAAAGGTGAACACGGTGGTGCCGGGTTCCAGGTGGCCGCCGAAGGCCTTGTCCGGGTCGGCAAGCGTGATATGGGCGTGGATGCGGCCGTCGATGATATACCCGTTCATGCTTACTATGTCCGCCGGCGCGGTAGGGTCCTTGACCAAGACGTTCTTCGACGGGAAGGTGCGATTGCTGACCGTGTGCACGTGATAGTTGCGCACCGAACCCGCGCCCGCCAGAATGACGGCGTTGCGGATCTGGTGGCGCTTCACCATGCTTTCGAGGCCGGCAAGCAGGTCGGTCTGATACTTGAAACGTAACACCAGAATGCGTTCGAACCGCCCGCTAATGGCGTAAACCTCCGGAATTTCGCTGCTATTCGGCCTGGAATCTCCGGGCGCTGGCTTGGTAATTTCGGTCCGGGTCTGCTGTGCGGGCGCGAGCGCGGCCAACACAAAAAGGGCGAATACGGCGATGCTGGTTCTCATAGGTTTCCTCATCCTACCGCTTTCCCCGGCCGCCGGTGAACCGGCCGCCCGACGGGTTCAGCCGGCTGGGGATTAGCCCGGAGCCTCTTACTGCCAACCGCACAGTACACCACGTCGAGTTGGTGGTCTATATACACCACCTAAGCTTGGTGCTTTAGAACGCGATAAACCGGCGCCAGGGCGGCGGGTGCATGTTACAGAAATAACCAGCCTTTTTGTAGACCACGAAGTTAGCCCGCAGCGCCTTATTGCCAACCAGAAGACACCACGTCGAGTTGGTGGTCTATATACACCACCTAAGATTGGTGCTTTAGGAGCTTGTTGAAAAACCCGATCCAGCAAGAACGATTGCTTCCCGGAATCTCGAAAATCGGGCAGATTGGGCTCTTCGGATGGCGAAAGGTAACCCTTAGCGGCGGCGCGGCGTGTTGAAA